>Ga0209643_1000008_pt1 | contig 844560 bp, 836 predicted proteins | sample AutmiccBRH37_all_FD_187383 | JGI IMG/M metagenome (GOLD analysis project Ga0209643, IMG submission 187383) | Deep subsurface microbial communities from Mt. Terri, Switzerland - Autotrophic microbial communities BRH/37_all (SPAdes) (version 2) | ecosystem: Environmental > Aquatic > Deep... | reverse complement strand
CCCGATCCAGGCGCCGCAGGCGTCCCAGCTCTGAGTGACATCATGGTGACGCGGGGTGGAGCAGCCCGGTAGCTCGTCAGGCTCATAACCTGAAGGTCGCAGGTTCAAATCCTGCCCCCGCAACCAACCAAAAAGCCCCCTAAACCAATCGGTTAGGGGGCTTTTTGGTTGCGCACCTCCCAGCCGAAAAACGCCGGGGGTCAACCTATGGAAAGCAAACGAAATCCAGTTCCTGCAAGCTGGGGCTAAGTCGGAAGGTGCTGCGGAGGTCGGTCGGAACTCGACGCAAGGCCCATCTTGACCCTTATGATGCGACATCCTGGGGTTAAGTCAAACAGGCTTTACGGGCCGTTTCAGACCACCAGCCGGGTCGTGTAAGCAGGCCATGGATGCAAACTTGTTCGTGGTCTTACTCATAACGGCTCCTCATCCCAGAAGTTGGAGCCTCCGGCAATCCCGGGTCGATTCACCTTAACTGGCTGTCCAAACAAGTGGGGTCACCTCAATCAAGCATTCCGCCGCGTACCCGCAACAGGCATCAGAATGATCAGGATTTTCTTTGTTATGGATATGCATAAAGTCATATATCGCGCTACCCTAATTTTTAGTATGCTCAATGGGTAAGGAGGTTTTTTTGTGATCGTAATTCCGCCTGAGAACGGTCGATTTTATTCAATTAACCTAGTATTTTAGTCAAATTAAAACAATTTCCCTTTTCGGCAAAATCTGTAATTTTCAAACCAATTAATCCTTAATGCCAATAAAAGAGGCTTGAATGGCCAAAGTCCTGATCATCGATGACGAAAACGATATACGCGACGTGTTCGCGGAAGCGTTTCGCCTATCCGGATACGAGGTCTGCGAGGCCGCCAACGGCATGGCCGGTCTCAGGGTATTCGACGCGGAGGGGCCCGACGTTGTGGTCGTCGATGTGTTCATGCCCGAGAAGGACGGCATTGAAACCCTCCTGGAAATCAGAATGAAGAACCGACATGTGCCGATCATCGCCATGTCCGGGGGAGGGGCCAGCAACCATTTCCAATTTCTCGACATGACGGAAAAGCTCGGAGCCAACCTGGTTCTGAAGAAGCCGATTTTGCCCAGGGATCTGGTAACTGCGGCCTCTAATTGCATAGCCGGTAAGGACTGAACCGCGCCATGAATCCCGTGCGAAAGTTGTTCGACAGTATTTTCGCGCGGACAACCGGGGATGCTACCCGGCAGAAGGAGAATCGGAAGAACGGCAAGCGCGGCCCACGCGACCCGGCGGCGGCGAAACGGGAGATGGCCAAACTCGATCAGTTCGCCACTCGCGTTCGTGATCTGCTCCAAACCGACGAACACCAGGTTGTTGGTGCATTCCAGTTCCTGACTCTGGCCAAGACGCGCGACCATTTCGGAAAGGATTGGTCCCGAGTCGCGCAAAAAATATTTCTGGTGGTAGACAAGATAATAGAGGCGCGGCTGGGCCCCCTCGATTGCTATGCCAGGATCGGCGAGACAACCTATGTGGTCGTTTTCGCCAGGATGGAAAAGCAGGCCGCAGCCATGAAGGCCGCCCTGATCGCCAACGAAATCTCCCGGAAACTTTTCGGCGAGGATACTTCTTCTTTTATTCAGGTGGGCGTCGCCGAACTGGACAAGGAAGAGGCAACGGAACTTTCCGCCTTGGCCCCTGTTGCGATGATCAAGGCGTTAGAGGCCAAGGCATCGGCGCCGATCGATATCGCGCCGGCGCCCGAAAAGCCCGATGCCGTTGCTTCCGTCAGTCCGGGTACGGCTCACGCCGAATCCTCCCAAGGTAAGGGAGGAGGCCAGTCCGATGAGCCGAACACTATTCAAGCGGACGAGTCCGAACAGGACGAAGAAAAAAAACCGGGCTCGGAAACCGAGTTCGACTGGCGGTTCGATGACGTCGAAGTCGAAGCGGCTCCGGAGTGGAAACACATCCGGGAGACCTACGAGATCCCTCCGGACCTGTTTTTCGCCTATATGCCGGCATGGCTGGTCCGGCGAGAGATGATCGCGGCCCATTCCTGTGTTCCCGCACGGATCGCTCAATCTGGCACCGTTCTGACCGGTGCCGCCGCGATAGCGCCGCGTCGCAGAGCGGCCGACAATTTCGGCCTCGATTTCCTGGGCCTGATGAAGGCGCGCCGTGACATTGAGCGGTCGCTAGGCACGGGAACTCCGGCGGTCATCGTCCTGCCGGTGCATTTCGAGACGATTTCCACACCGCGCTTCAGGAATTCCTACGTTAGCCATGCGGCCCGGTTGACGAAAGAAATACGGCGGCAACTCATTATCGAAATAACCGGGCTGGCCGGCGATCTACCCCCATTCACCTTCGCGAAGGTTGCGGATACCCTTCGCCCCTTTTGCCGGGACATGCTGGTGCGGGTGCAACTGGAAACCAGGAGTTTCGCATTTCTGCAAAATGTCGGCATTCATTCCGTCGGTGTCGACCTTGGTGAACGGCCAAGTTCGGAAACACAGGTGTTTCCCTTCATGGAATCGTTCAATGAGCGGGCAAAGAAGGCGGGTATAAGCACCTTCGTCCACGGCCTGAAGACCCGCAGCAGCGTCAGTGGCGCCGTGGCGGCCGGGTTCCGCTATCTGGACGGTCCGATCATCGCGCCTCCGATCGAAATCCCTGAACAGAACCGGCCCTGGAACGCAAAGGATGTTTACATCTCGCTCATTTCGGAATTGGCAAGCACCAAGTAGATGAAACACAGCCGGATCAAGCGACTCCTTGGGCTGGGTGGCAGCGAGAGTCGCCGGTTGCGGCGTCTTTTGACCGCCGCCAATTTATTCGCGATCAGCGTCATCGCCGGGGTTATCATTTACGAGGTTGCGAACGACCGCGGACGGGTGATCGCCGACGCGACGGCGGATGCTGAAAACCTGCGTGACGTCCTCGCGGAACATACGCGGCAGACGTTTTCGGCCCTTGGTACTGCCCTCCTCAGCATCTCCGATGCCGTCGATGTCACGAATCTCTCGAGCAGCCAGACTTATCAGGCATTGAAGGCCCGCCAGGATGTGGCGACATCCACCTATGCCATGTACGTGATCGACGCCGACGGGCGGTTGGCCGCAACGTCGCGGTCGCCCTGGGCGGAGCTCGTCGACATGTCAGACCGCCCAATGTTCAACGCGCATCGGTTGGATCCCGATTTGGATCTTCGGATTGCGGCGCCGCGCATGGGGGAGCTTGGGTATGCCAAGGGCCGTTGGATCGTTAACGTCAGCCGGCGACTGTACAATGCGGACCGAAGCTTCGCCGGTGTGGTCGCCGCCGCGGTGTCCATCGAATATCTGACAAATTTTTATGATGCGTTGCGGGTCGGAAAGGACGGTGTCGTCGCAATGCTACGAGACGATGCGACAGTGATCGCACGCAGCCCCTTCGACCCGTCCATCATGGGGCGAAAGCTACAAGGTACAGTGCTTTTTACTGATATGCTCCCCCGTGCGGATCAAGGTGTGTATCGCGCGCCCTTTGTCACCGACGGCGTTCAGCGAATTACCGCCTACAAGCGTGTTGCCGGGTATCCGGCCGTGGTCTATGTCGGCCTGTCTGTAGAGGAACGCCTGGCCCCCTGGTACCGTCGCGCTGTCATTGACGGGTTCGCGGGATTGATCGCCATCGGAATGATGGGGGGATCCTGATTCTGTTTCTGCGTCGCCTGGACGAGCGGGAAGAGGAGTCCGCGGCGCGGGTGGAACGGATTCTCGAGCTCGTGGAAGCGTCTTCGGAATTGATCGACTGCGAAACAGTCGAAGAGGCGCTGCGGCGCGCAGCGGACCTTGCTCGCCATATCGTTCCATGCCATCAGGCGGTGACCAGCCTCACCGACGGGGAAACCTACGCCCAGGCGGTTCATTCGGTTTCCCTGTCGGACAAGTATGCCCGTTGGCGCAGCTACGAAGGCCGGCCGGACGGGAGTGGGATCTACCACCTTGTTTGCGAGACCAATACTCCCATGCGCCTGACCCAGGCCGAGTTGGAGGCGCATTCCGCCTGGCGTGGTTTCGGCGACGCCAAGAACGACCACCCCCCGATGCGGGGGTGGCTCGCGGTTCCCTTGATCCGTTCCAATGGGGAAAACCTGGGTCTTATCCAGTTGTCGGACCGCATGGATGGCGATTTTACCGCCGAAGATGAAGCCCTGATGCTGGAATTATCCCAAACCGTCAGTGTCGCTATCCAGAAATTGCGCATCGATGAATCCCGTCAGACCGCGCGACAGGAAGCGGAGGCGGCCCAGCGCCAGATCGAGGCCGTCTTCACGAGCATTTCGGACGGCGTCATCGCCCTCGATGACCACTGGCGGTTCACCTTCCTCAATGCCGAGGCGGAGAAACTGATCGAGCGGTCAAAGGCGGGCTTAATTGGAAGGCAAATTTGGGCGGCGCTTCCTGACTTGCGCGGTTCCGCAATAGACGACAAGCTCCGCCAAGCCCGTAGGGACGGCGAAAACGTAAGCGTCGAATTTTACCACCCGCAGCTTAATCGATGGCTCGACATCCGCGCGTTTCCGCACGACAAGGGGATAACGGTTTATTTTCGCGACATCACGGAACCGAAGGACCGGGAAGCCCAACTGCGCCAAGCGCAAAAAATGGAGGCCGTGGGCCAATTGACGGGCGGTATTGCCCATGACTTCAATAACATCCTCACGGTCATTCTGGGCAATGCACAGTTATTGACCGATACGCTGCCGGCAGACAATCCGCTGCACCGCCGTGCGCTACAGATTGCGGCGGCCGCGGACCGTGCGACGGCTTTGACGTCGCGGCTTCTTGCCTTCTCCCGCCGCCAGCCCCTTGCGCCCAGGGCAGTCGAGATCAGCGGACTGCTGACCGGCATTGTCTCCATGATCGGCCAGATGATCGGCGAGCAGTACGAAGTCGACTTCACGCCCCGTGATGGCCTGCCGAACGCCCTGGTGGATGCCAGCCAGCTTGAAACGACGATCATCAACCTTGCCGTCAATGCCCGCGATGCCATGCCAGAGGGGGGGCGCCTAGTGATTGAGGTGACGGAAACAATCTTGAACAAGGACTATCTGGAGGAACACCCCTACGCTAAGCCGGGCCGGTATCTCCTGATCGCGGTCAGCGATACAGGCACCGGGATGGCGCCGGAAGTTCGATCTCGGGTCTTCGAGCCCTTTTTCACCACGAAAAAAGCCGGCGCGGGAACAGGCCTGGGCCTGTCCATGGTGTACGGCTTCATCAAGCAATCCAACGGACACGTCGATATTTACAGCGAGCCCGGACACGGCACGACCGTCAATCTCTACCTTCCCGTTGCCGAAGATGGTGATGCCGCTGGTGACGACGGCAGCCGGCGCGAGCAGCCGGAAGCCGAAACCGGCAAGGAACGCATCCTTGTGGTCGAAGACGATATGCTGGTGCGGAGCTACACGGCGGAGTGCCTTTGGACTTTGGGCTATTCGGTCGTTCCGGTTGCCGACGGGGCGAGCGCGCTGGAGGTCTTGGATAAGGACAAAGACTTCGACCTGCTGCTGTCCGATGTGATCCTTGCCGGAGGGATGAATGGCCGCCAGGTTGCGGACTTGGCGCAGGAGCGGTTGCCAGGTCTCCGCGTATTGTTCATGTCCGGTTATTCCGAGGACATCATCGTTCACGATGGGCGCCTGGATAAGGGGACGGATTTGCTTAGGAAGCCGTTTCGGCGTTACGATTTGGCCAAGAAATTGCGAACGTCCTTGGATCGGGAGACTTGAACAATCAAGCCGCCGGGACAGTCTTCCTCACCATGCGGCTGAAATTGGAAGGTCGACGATGAAAAAATCCACTATCGGTATCGGCGGATTTGACGCCCTGACCGGCGGTGGTCTGCCCAGAGGCCGGGTGACGCTGGTCGAAGGGGGGGCGGGAACCGGAAAGACCTTGTTCGCCCTGCAGACGCTGGTTCATGGTGCGCGGGACCTGGGTGAGCCCGGCATTTTTGTCGCGTTCGAAGAGAGTGCACGGCAGATAACCGCCAATGCGGCGGAATTCGGTTGGGACATACCGGCGCTTGAGCGCGACAAGCTATTCTTTCTTGATGCGCAGCCTGACCCGAACCTCGGCCCGTCGGGGGATTTCGATCTGACGGGGATGTTGGCCGGGTTGGAAGCCAAGATCGCGGCCATCGGGGCCAAGCGCATTGTATTCGACGCCATCGATATCGTACTCGCTCTTCTGCCCGATACGGCCGCAGTCCGGCGTGAGGCTTTTCGTCTGCACAATTGGCTTCTCCAACAAGAGCTGACGGCGTTGATTACGGCAAAGAGCGGCCCCCAGGGTGCCGGCGTTTCCGGTCTGCCGCCGCTTGAATTCATGCAGTTCATGGTCGATTGCGCCGTTCGTCTTGATCACGACATGGTGGACGGCGTATCGCAGCGCAGCCTTCATGTTCGGAAGTACCGTGGGTCCGGGTTCGACGGAAACGCCACGCCGTACATGTTCGGAAGCGGCGGCATGGAGGTTGCGCACTCTGTTCAGCGCGGCCACCCGGACGTTCCCGCGAGCAGCGAGCGCCTGTCCAGCGGCATCGACGAACTCGACGATATGTTGAGTGGAGGATACTTCAGGGGTGCCTGCGTACTGCTGACCGGGGCGCCCGGCACGGCCAAAACAACCCTCTGCGGTGCATTCGCCGAGGCATCTTGCCGGCGGGGGGATAGGACCCTGTTCATCAGCTTCGACTCGCGCAGCGACGAGATCGTCCGCAATCTGGACTCCGTTGCGATAAAACTCGCTGATTATGTCGATTCCGGCCATTTGCGCATGATGGCAATGAGGGCGTTGGGCGGTAGTGCGGAAAGCCACCTGATGCGGATCAAGCTTGAGGCACGTGACCACGGTGCACGCTGCGTTATCATTGATCCGCTGTCCGCCCTGGCCAAGTCGGGTAATCGCGGAACGGCGCCCGGTGTGGGGGAACGTCTGGTCGATTGGGCAAAGGCCGAAGGGATGACCGTCCTTTGCAGCAGCTTGCTCGACGATGCGGAAGAGCCTACCGAGGGCACGCCCCTGCAGATTTCGACAATTGCGGATACCTGGATTCACCTGAGCTACCTGGTTCATGCCGGAGAAAGGAACCGTGGCCTTTCGATCATCAAGTCGCGGGGAACCGGTCATTCCAATCAGGTCCGGGAACTATTGCTCGGCAATGACGGCGTGCGGCTAATGGATGTCTACACCGCGGGCGGCGAAGTTCTCATGGGGACCCTGCGTTGGGAGCGGGAACGGCAAGAGTCCATCGCCGCGAGCGAGCGGAAGGCGGTAGAAACCCGTGATCAGAACCGGTTGCAAATGGAAGCGTCCGCCTTGGAGGCCCAAATCGCGAACTTGAAAAACCAGTTGGAAGCCAATCGCAGCGCGGAAGCGGCCCTCATGAGGCGGTCCGGCGAACTGAGCGAGCGCATGACGCGGTCTCGTAAGGAACTGCGTGACCGTCGGGAAGGCGGGCCCAGTTCCGGGCGCGGGGGGAGGCAAGATGAACGATGACGCCGTCATCGATTTCATTCTCTACGTTGCCGGGGATTTGCCGAACTCGCGGCGCGCGGCGGCCAATCTTCAGGCGTTTTGCCGCTTGCGGCTGTCCGGCATGCACAATATCGAAATCCGGGATGTCTTCGATGATCCGGAAAAGGCGCTTGCGGATCGAATTCTTCTGACGCCGCAGTTGATAGTTGTCCGCGGCGAAGCCCGCCATGTCGTTATCGGCGATTTGGCGGACCAAGGGGTGCTTTGCCAGGCCGCCGACGTATCGGACGGTGAGCAATGAGTTCCGGCGCACATCCTCCAGGTGATGATCAAGGCGACCTGTCGTCGCTGGTTGATCTGCTGCATGAAACCTACACGCGAATTCGCGAGATTGCCGGAGAGGGTGCGGATGCCATCGTTCATTCCGCGTCGGGCACGATGTATCTGTTGCCGGATGCCCAGCGTGACTTGCGCCGCATGGAACATGTCGAGCGGCACTACGCGACCGAGCGCGCGGCAATCCTCGATGCCTTGCCGGCACAAATCGCACTGCTGGACGCCGATGGCGGGATCGCCGCGATCAACGAAGGTTGGCGGAGATTTGCGATAGAGAACGACCTCGACGATCAGGACGCCGGATTAGGCAGAAATTACCTGAACATCTGTGAGACGGCGCGTGGACCCCATTCGGAAGAGGCAGGTGAAGTCGCGGACGGTATTCGTGCGGTCCTCGCGGGAAAAATCCGGCGGTATACTCTGGAGTACCCCTGCCATTCATGGCAGGAAAAACGATGGTTCCTGCTTACTGCGACGCCGCTCAATGAAAATACGCCGTCCGGTGCCGTGGTCATGCATATCGACATTTCGGACCGGGTGAAGGCGCAGATGCAGGCGGATGAACTGCGCAATCGTCTTGAGCGGCTGATCGATCAGGCCAGTGTGGGGATTTTGGTCCATCGTAACTTCGTGCCGGTTCTCGTCAATCGGGAGACCGCGCGTCAGTTCGGGTTCGAAGACCCCGACGATGTATTGGCTTTGGGCGACTGCCGGCAGCTGTTTGCCGAGGACGAATTGGCGCGGGTCGAAGGCTACAACGCGGCACGCTTGAAGGGCCTTGCCGCGCCGGAAGTATACCGCGTAACGGGACGACGCAGGGACGGCGCGCCGCTTGTCCTGGAAAACCGGGCCTTTACCATCAAATGGGATGATGAAATGGCGGTTTGCGCGATGATGACCGACATCACCAGGCAGTCGGAGATCGAGGATCAGTTGCGCCAGGCCCAGCGCCTCGAAGCCGTCGGTCAACTGACGGGGGGCGTTGCGCATGACTTCAACAACCTGCTGACGGTTATCCTGGGAAATGCGGAGCTTCTGGCCGAGAGCCTGACCGGCGACAGCCGCTTGCACATGTTGTCCGAAATGACGATCAAGGCGGCAGAACGCGGAGCGGAGTTGACGGACCGTCTGCTCGCCTTCGCCCGCCGCCAGCCCCTGGACCCGAGGGCGGTGGACATCAACCGGCGGATCGCCGACATGGACGGGCTGTTGCGCCGTACTCTGGGCGAATATGTCGAGATCGAGATGGTGCAGGCGGCGGGTCTATGGCAGGCCATGATCGATCCCGGGCAGTTGGAGAACGCGCTTCTCAACCTGGCCATCAATGCCCGCGATGCCATGCCTGAGGGCGGCCGCTTGACCATTGAGACGGCCAACGCCCACCTGGATGCTGAGTATGCGGCGCAGCATACGGAGGTAATCCCGGGACAATACGTGGTGATCGCCGTGTCGGACACCGGAAAGGGCATGGACGCCGAAACGTTGGAACGCGCCTTTGAGCCGTTCTTTACAACCAAGGAGGTTGGTAAGGGTAGCGGCCTGGGCCTCAGTATGGTCTATGGATTCGTAAAGCAATCGAACGGTCATATACGCATCTATTCCGAACCCGGCCAGGGGACAACGGTCAGATTGTATCTGCCGCGAGCCGATGCAGGGTCCGATGTTGCGGCGGACGGCGAATGGCCGGATGGCGCCCAGGTGGCGCAGGGATGCGGGCGAATTCTCGTTGTCGAGGACGATGAACTGGTTCGCGAACATGTTTCAAGTCAGCTCGTCGGGCTTGGGTATAAGGTCGTGGCGGTTGGTAGTGGGCCCGAGGCCCTCCGGGTCTTGCAGGACGGCGGTGAATTCGACCTCCTGTTCACCGACGTGATCATGCCGGGGGGGATGACCGGCGGCCAGCTTGCTGAAGAAGTGAACAGGCTTCTTCCCGACCTGCCGATCCTGTTCACTTCCGGCTATGCGGAAAATGCCATCGTGCATCACGGTCGGTTGGACCGGGGCGTCCATCTGCTGCAGAAGCCATACCGCCGGCAAGATCTCGCAACTCAGGTTCGCCAGGCGTTGGCGAAAGGAGGGATCAAGGCCGATGATTGACAGGATTCCTCGCCGTCTACTCGCCGTCGACGATGATGAAGCCGTCTGCTTCACCATCTGCGCGATCGCGGAGAAAGCGGGATTTGAAACCCGCGCGGCGATAACGCATGGGGATTTTCTCGCGCTCCTGTCTGAATGGAACCCGACTCACGTGATCGTCGATTTAAGGATGCCTGACGTCGATGGCATCGAAGTGCTGCACTACCTGAGCCAAAGGGAAGGGAACGAAGCGGTCATCATCACCAGCGGTCTCGGCAGTCGCATTCTCGAGGCCGCCGCCCGGGCCGCCTCGGAAAACGGCCTCAGGGTAGGGGGTATTCTGCCGAAACCCTTCACATCGGCAAAGCTGCGGGCACTCTTGATAGGCGTGCAACATGGCGATGACGGGCGCAAAACAACGCATCCGGAGGTGAAGCCCTCCACGCCGTTCGAGGTGACCGAGGAAACCTTGGCCGAGGCGCTGGCCGCGCGGTCCTTTCAAGTCTGCTACCAACCAAAGATTGATTGCGCTACGAGGGCGCTGTCCGGGTTTGAGGGCCTAGTCAGATGGCCGCATTCCGAGCTCGGGATGATCATGCCGGATAGATTCATCCCCCTAGCGGAGCAAACCGGCCTGATAGCGGGTCTCACCGGCCAGGTGTTCGAACAGGGACTTGCCTGGTTCGCCGATCATTTCCGGGGGGCCGCAGTCAGGATTGCGCTGAATGTCTCCGCCAAGGTGCTTGCTGATCCCGGGTTTCCCGACAGCATTGTCCGCCACTGTGCGCGGGTGGATCTGCCCCCCCGCCAAGTTATCCTGGAAATCACCGAAACCAGCACGATGCAAAACCCGGTCGCGATGTTGGAAATTCTTACCCAGTTCCGGATCAAGGGCTTTAGCCTTTCCATCGACGATTTCGGTGTTGGGTATTCTTCTCTGGTACAACTGGCCCGACTGCCGTTTTCAGAATTGAAAATTGATAAGATGTTTATCGTGTCGGCGCGGACATCGTCTGAATCGCAGACGATAGCATCCGCTATCGTCGGGCTGGCGCACGCGTTGGGGCTGCATGCGACGGCGGAAGGCGTGGAGGATGAATGGACGTTAAATTTCCTGCGTGAGATCGGCTGTGACTCCGCCCAGGGGTACCACATCGCCCGCCCCATGGATGGGACTGCGGCGGGCGCTTGGCGCCCAGCGGACAATCCAACGGGACCGTGACCCGATGAAAAGCAAGTTGAACCTGCAACTTCTGTTCGACAATAACCCCGATCCCATGTGGGTGTTCGAGCCGAAATCGCTGCGGATTCTTGAAGTGAACGAGACCGCGGTGGCGGATTTTGGCTACTCGCGGGCTCAATTCCTCGCCATGACAATTGCCGACCTTCGCGCGCCGGAGGGCTTGGAAAAACTGGTCGCGGCCATCGGGCGCATTAAGCCCGGGGCAACCGCGGCGGGAGTCTGGCGGCTCCGGCGTAAAGACTCCAGTTTCGGTTATTTCGATATCCGCTGGCATCCGGTCGATTACAACGGCGTGGCTGCGGTATTGGCTTCCATCCGCGATGTCAGCCGCGCCGTTGAATTGGAGCAAGAGCGAGACGATCTGCTAACGCGGGAGCGGGAATTTCGGCTCTCGGCGGAAGCGTCGGCCGAGCACTTCCAGGCTCTGTTCGATGCCGCGCGGACCAACGAAGAGCGGTTCCGCTTGATCGCGCGCGCGACCAACGATGTGATCTGGGATTGGGATTTGGTTGCCGGGCAGGTTTGGTGGAACGAGAATCTACAATCGATCTTCGGACACGATCCGGCATTGTTGGAGACCGGCCCGGAGTCCTGGAGCAACCGGGTTCATCCGGAAGACAGAGAGTGGGTGCTGCAAAGCATTCACGATGTAATCGACGGCAGTGGGGAAAATTGGGTTGCCGAGTACCGTTTCCTCCACGATGACGGCAAACCCATGACCGTGATTGATCGGGGTTTCGTGATCCGCAATGCCGCGGGTAGGGCGGTCCGCATGCTGGGCAGCATGGCGGATGTGACGCGGCAGCGGGAATTGGACGATCGCCTTCGCCAATCCGAGAAGATGGAGGCGATCGGTCAATTGACGGGCGGGATCGCCCATGATTTCAACAATCTGCTCACAGTTATTCTCGGGAATGCCGATACCTTGAGTGAACTTCTTTCCGGCGACAAAAAGCTACAGACCCTGGCAACGATGACGGCGTCGGCTGCGGAACGGGGCGCGGAATTGACCAACCGGCTGCTTGCCTTTGCCCGGCGCCAGGCTCTTGAGCCAAGGCACGTCGATCTCGATCTTGTCATCGCGGGGATGGAGGGCCTTGTCAAACGTACGCTCAGTGAAAATATCGAAATCGAGCTTGTGCGGAACAACGAATTGTGGACCACGGAGGTCGATCCGGGACAATTGGAGGTCGCGCTGCTCAACCTTGCGATCAACGCTCGGGACGCCATGCCCGGGGGTGGAAAGCTTACCTTCGAGACGACGAACGTCACCCTTGACGATACATACGCGAAAAACCGTGCTGACGTGACCCCTGGACAATATGTCGTGATAGCGGTTTCCGATACGGGATCGGGTATGAGCGCGGATGTCGTCGCGCGGGCGTTTGAGCCGTTCTACACGACAAAGGAAAAGGGTAAGGGTAGTGGCCTGGGCTTGAGCATGGTCTACGGATTCGTAAAGCAATCCGGAGGTTACGCGGGAATTTATTCCGAAGTAGGTGAGGGAACTACGGTCCGATTGTACTTTCCGCGCGCTACCGGCCCCGGTGCCGATGCCCGGCGCGACGATCCGCCCGCACCCCTGGTGGGCGGCAGTGAAAGTATCCTCATCGTCGAGGACGACCCGATGGTGCGCGGCAATCTGATTTCGCAGCTCGAGACATTGGGATACCGGGTCACGTCTGCCAAGGCGGGCCAACAGGCCTTGGAGATCATCCGGCAAACTCCTGATATCGATCTCTTGTTCACGGACATTGTCATGCCGGGAGGCATGAACGGCCGAGAACTGGCGGAAGCTGCCGTCCTTCTGCGGCCCGATATCAAGGTCCTGTTTACTTCCGGCTATACGGAAAATGCGATCGTCCACAACGGCCGCCTCGATCGGGGGTTACATCTCCTCAGCAAGCCCTATCGGCGGCAGGAGATGGCCGCAATGGTGCGGAAGGTTCTGGATGAAGTGTGTGCAAGGGATGGTTAGGCTCCGGATGTTGGATTGATCGGCGGATCGAACATCGGTAGGGATGCCAGGGAAACGAGGGAGAGGACCGAGACACTGAGTCGCCTCATCGCATGTCCTAAATTGATTTTAGTAATGTAGGGGCTTCAACAAATCCTGCCCCCGCAACCAACCAAAAAACGCCCTAACCCCAAAAGGTTATGGGCGTTTTTGGTTGCTTAAGTCCCGGCCGCGTAAATCCTGGGGTCAACCTATGGAAAGCAGACTCTAGATCCAAATCAGAACGACGGCGAGCGCCATGACCGCTGCCGCCACGACCAGCCCCGGGCGCCAGGGCGGCAGGATGTGCGGCGTATCGACTTCTATTGGGCCGCGGTAGCGTTCAAGCGCGATGGCGCGGAACAGATTGCGCCGGGGCCGGGGGGAGGGCTTGCCGGTCATCCTTCGCCCTCCACCAGGCGTTCGCGCCGCACGACCGCCATGAAGTCCGGGGCCTCGGCGAATGCCGCCGGTGTCCCTTCCCAGGTTTTCCGGCCCTGTTCCAGCACGATCACCCGATCGGCCGCCGCGATGGCGCTTTCGCGGTGCGTCGCCAGGATGCAGCCGATCCTTTCGCGCCGAAGATTGGCGAAGATGCGCGCCTGCATGTCCTCGGGGATGGCGTTGGTCGCTTCGTCGAGGATCAGCAGTTTGGGCCGCCGGAGCAGTTGGCGCGCGATCAGAAGGCGTTGTTCCTGTCCCGTCGACAGCTTGCCGTGCTCGACGATGGTCTGCATGCCCATGGGCATGGCGCGGATGTCGTCATCCAGCGCGGCAAGCTCGGCGGCCCGCCAGACCGCGTCGAGACCGACGGGCGCCAGGCCGGAAATGATGCTGCGCAAGGTCGACGACGCGGTGACGCGGTCGTCCTGCTGCACCACGCCGATGCCGGCCCGCCAGGCCCGCAGGTCGATCTCTTCCAGGTTCCGGCCCGCGACAAGGATGCGCCCCCGGGTCGCCGGATCAAACCCGAGCAACAGCCGCAGAAGGGTCGACTTGCCGCTGCCGGAAGGGCCGACGACGGCCAGCCTGTCGCCGGGGGCGAGCTTGAGCGAGACACGCTCAAGCGCCCAATCGGCCGTGCCGTCATAGCGGAATCCCAGGTCTTCAAGGACGACGGCCGCGTCAGGGCCGGGTGCGGTGCCCGCGGGATCGAGGGGGGCATCCAACAGGGGGCGGAGGTCCGGCAGAGCCTTGGCCAATGCAATCCCCTCGGCCAGCGCCTCGCCGGCGCGCAAGGCGGCGGACAGGGCCAGCCAGGCCAGCAGCAGCGTGAGGGCGGCGGACCACGCCGACACGGGACCACCGTTCCGCGACGCCGCGAACACGACGAGGGCTGTCACCCCCGCCCATAGCCACAGGTCACCGGCGACGCGCCCGCGGACCAGGGCGGTTTGCCGCCGGAATGAAAGATCGCATTCGTCGGAGAACAAGGCCCGCCAATGGGCCGCCGCGCGCGCCCCCCCGCCGACGACGCGCAGGCGCGCGATGCCCTGCATCATGTCGAACAGGAAGCGGCGTCCGGCAAGGCGGCGGGCATCGACGTTCCGCTGTATCGCCGCCGCGGCGCCGGCCCCCCACGCCTGGATGGCCAGGCAGGCAGCCGATACGGCCGCCGCCGCCAGTCCGATCCAGAGGTCCAGCCAGCCGAGGGCGATGCAGCCGCCAGCGGCCAGGGCCATATCGGCAGCCTTCGCCATTGCCGCGCCCCGCGCGAATTCCAGTGCGCGATACAGCACGGCAAAAGACCCGGCCAGGACCGTTGGGGGCGTCCTGCGAAAGAACTGCGGCCGGATCGCGATCAGGCGTTGGTAGAGGTCGCCGAGGGCCGCGACCCGAATGCGCTGTTCCGCGCGCAGCAGCGACAGCCCCTGCGCCGCCAGCAGCAGCCCGATCACCACGAGGCCGCCCGCAAGACTGACCCAGAGTTTCCAGCCGGGATGGGCGTTGCCGCCAGACAGCGGCAGTGCCGCCAGAAACGCCAATGCCGGAACCGCCAACGCCATGACGGCGGAAAGCCAAAGCGTGCGCGTCAGGTCGTCACCAGCCCGGGACGCCCAGCCGCGGACCAGCGTCACCGGCCCGCGCGCCGAAAGATCGGCGGGCGGATAGAGGCATTGCGCAACCGGCTCCATGGTGCCGGCGGATACGGCCTGTCCTTCGCCGTCGATGCGGTATCCGCCCGCGCCGGGAATTAGCGGCACCCATGCCGTGTCGCCTCGCCGCTGTCCGATGAGCGGAAGATGGGAAAGGCGCCAGTGATCCTGCTGCAGGAACCTGACCTGACGTGAGTAGCCCGCAATACTGGGGATCGGGGTGGGTGCCGGGGTTGGCGCGGGGGCCGAGAAGGCGGTCTCGATCTGCGCGGGCAACGGCGCCGCCCGGGTGGCCTCGCTGGGCGCCGGCCGGTCGATCAGGCGGCCGCCCGAGAAATGCAGGATGCGGTCGCAGGCCGCCAGGGTGGACGCCCGGTGGCTGACGATTACCAAGGCGCAGCCGCGCCGGCGCAGGTTGGCGCGCAACCGCGTTTCAAGTTGCGGGTTCAGGGCGTCGAGGGCTTCGTCCAGGATCAGCACCTTCGGATCGAAGCTCAGGGCGCGGGCAATTTCCAGGCGTTGGCGCTGGCCGCCGCTGAAATTGCGGCCGCGCGCCGTCACCAGGGCATCCAGCCCGTCGGGGCGGGCCTGGACGACGTCGTCGACGCAGGCGTCGGCGAGGGCCCGCCACAGGTCCGCGTCGTCGACATCGTCGCGCCAAAGCCGCAGGTTATCGCGCACCGTCCCGTCGAACAGGAACGGCGACTTGTCGACCCACATGACATGTGTCCCGCCCTCGACGGTGCCGGACCAGGGGGCGTGCAGTCCGGCGGCGACGGCCGCGAAGGTCGATTTGCCGCCGCCGGACGGGCCGGTGATGCCGACCTGTTCGGCCGTCGCCTTGAACGAAAAATCGACGCCGTTCAGCAGCGGCGGACGTGTCGGCGAATGGCCGAAGGTGACGTCCCGGAACAGGAGGGCCGCCTTCCCGGATGCGGCGGCGGGCGCCGTGGCCGCCGACCCGTCGGCGGGCTCGCTCTCCAGGTCGTCTTGACGCAGCAGGGCGTGGCGCAGGGCATCCACCTTGCCCCGCAGTTCCGGCCAGTCCCGCATGGCATGCGCCACCGCACAGGCCAGAAAGATGACGCCGGTCAGGTCCGCCAGGGACAAACCGCCGCCGCGCCAGGCGAAACCGGCCATCAGCGCCGCCCCGAACGGAATGCCGAGGGCCGCCAGCCGGCCGGCGATCCGGGAGGATATCCGCGCCATGGCGTCTTCCTGGTCGTGGATGCCCGCGTCCGCTTCCTTGCCCATGCCGCCGGCGACGAACTCGCCCTCCATGCCGGCGACCTTGGATTCTTCGATGGTGGCGGTCTCTCCCAGGATGACGCGAAAGTTCTCGTCGGCGTGGGCCGCATGCTTGCGCCGGGCCCCCGACCGCCAGCACGACGAGATGGCGAGCGCCCCCGCGGCGAGCAGACATCCGGTGGCGGCGGCGATGGCGGCGCCCGGATGCAATCGGGCGATCGCGATAATAAAGATCACGACAGCCGGGACCGTGAGCAGGACCGGCAGGATGTCGCGGCAGAGAAATCGCGCGATCAGGTCGTTGTCGTAGACGCTTTTGAGCTGCTCGCCGGGCAACCGGTAGCTCAGGTAAGCGAACGGCCGCCTGATCAGGGTCTCCAGGAAGGCCCCCGCCAGCCGGCGGCTCATGCGGCGGTGCATCTGTTCGAGAGGAAAGGATTGCCCCAAAGTCAGCAGGCCGCGCAGGAAAAGGGCCGCACCGATGACCAGCACGGCGGATGTCGATAACCCCGTACCTTGGGAAAATCCCTCGACGGTCCGGCCGAGGGTTTCGGCCAGGACGACGAGCGTCAGCGGCGACAGGCAGGCCGCGATCGCGGCAATCGCCAGCATCGCCTTCGATCCGCCGTCGATCCGCCGCCACAGATCCGCATATAAACGGTCCGGGCGTCCGCCCGCTTCGAACCCGGGGCCCGGTTTGAAGGTCAGGACGATTCCGGTGAAGCTCTCACGGAACTGTTCGATCGGGATTTCGGACCGGCCGCAGGCCGGGTCGTTGACCAGGACCCGGTCAGACGTCATGCCCTCGACGACGACGAAATGGATGAACCGCAGGTGGGCGACGAACGGAAACGCCATGTGGCGCAGGTCTTCCGGCTCGCGGCTGTAGGCGGCGCTTTCAAGGCCGTAATGACGGCCGGCGCGGATCATGTCGCCGGCATGCAGGCAGTCGCGCGAAACCCCGGTGACGCGGCGGATGTCTTCCAGGGGAACCCAGCGCCCGTGATGGGCCAGGATCATCGCCAGCGCCGCGACGCCGCATTCCGTCGTCTGATACTGAAGGCGCGTCGGAACGCGCCCGGCGGAGAGCCGGGCGCGCAGGTCAGGAATGAATTTTCGGATTGTCGCCGTGGCCGACCCTATTACACATTGGCATCAACGCCGGAACTGCAATTGATCGGCAGGCCCGCCGCGACGAGTTCCAGTTCGAAATCGCTGAGCTCGTCGTCATTGGTTGCCGCACCGTGCAGCGCATCGATATCAAAGCCGATGGCAGCGGCCTCTTCCTTGGTGAAAGAAAACCCCAGTTTGCGTCCTTCATTGACGGCTGTTTCGACGATCTGGTCGATATTCTCGCAACCCGCATAGGCGGCTTGCAGGGCTTTGTCTTCGCGCACTTTCTGATAGTAATCGACGATATTCCGGTTCATTTGAAACTCCATATTCTGCCGGTCGGCAGGCCGAACTGATCGCGGGAGAATCCCCGCAGCGAAATTTTGACAAAGCAATCAGGAGCACAAAACGGCAGGAGGCTTCCCCCCCATTTGACAGCAGTCTAGTCTATTGTCCGGGGTCTTCACTTTCCCTCGTGTCCAAAAACGTTATTCCCTGCGTTTCGGCCTGGTGGTGCGTATCGTAGTCGTTGTGATCGGAACGAAGCGCCGATTTGAAATGCGATTCCCCGACGATACCACGATCATGGCCAGGGCGGCGGCGACGCATTCAGTCGTCTGGTATTACAGGCGCGTGCATCAGACAAAAAACTTTGGATTGTCGCCGTGGCCAACCCTACTGCATTTCTGTGGCGCCGGAACTGCAATTGATCGGCAGGCCCGCCGCGACGAGTTCCAATTCGAAATCGCTGAGCTCGTCGTCATTAGTTGCCGCACCATGCAGCGCTTCGATATCGAAGCCGATGGCAGCGGCCTCTTCCTTGGTGAAGGAAAACCCCAGTTTGCCCCCTTCATTGACGGCTGTTTCGACGATCTGGTCGATATTCTCACAACCCGCATAGGCGGCTTGCAGGGCTTTGTCTTCGCGTACTTTCTGATAGTAATCGACGATATTCCGGTTCATTAGACACTCCATATTCTGCCGATCGGCAGGTTGAACTGATCGCGGGAAAAGCCCCGCAGCGGAATTTTGACAAGGCAGTCAGGAGCACAAGGCGGCATGAGGTTTTTCCCTCATTTGACGACAGTCTAGACTGTCGTCCCACCACTTTACTTCCCCTCACGTCCAGAAACGCTTTTCCCTGCGTTCCACGACGGATCAAGTCGGCGCGTATAGCTTAAGGATATGGCTTACGGCTTCGGGGGCGACGAAGAACCCCGTCAGGGCGAGGCGGTCGCTTCCCGCCCCTTCGACGACCGGTGACACCGCATGGAGAAGCGGCGCCTTGATCACAACCAGTCTGTTCGGTCGGGGCGTGATGAAGCCGCCTTCAAAATCGGCATTCGGATCACCGGGTTTATAAAGAAACTGCCCCCCGGAGTTTCCATCCCATTCCTTATGGATGTAGTAGCTGAACGCGCCGACGTATTCGTCGCCGTCCCGATGCCACAGAACGCGGTCGCCGGGACCGAATCGATTGAATGTCGAAACCGATCCGGCCCATTTCGGCGACGCCTCCCCGAGCAGCGCGTTTTCAATGATCAAATCGCGGATCGTCCGCAAGGCGACATCGACCTGATTGCCCGTGGGGAAGAGATCAATGCCGGGGATCGTCTCGAGGACGGGTCTATACGCGTCGTCTTCCGGCCATACAACCGCTTTCGATTGGAGCGGGTTGAACGGCTCGTTATGTTGCCATATGCCTTTCGGATCCGTGTACGAGATCGGAAGCATCTGCTGGGACCGGGCGAAATCGGCGAGCGCGTCGAACGCCGGTTTCGGTAGCAGATTGTCGACAAATGCCACCTGCCCGAGCGGCCCGAAGTCGTGCTTTTTTATTTTGATTTCCGGCATTACGGTCCTCGTTTCGATTAAGGGCGGATCGTGAGCCAGAAAAGGCCACGGGCAGGAAGATCGCGGCATCTTAGTGCCCCGGCTCGCCAAGCCGCTTTCCCATGCGTCCAGAAAGATTTTGCCCTGCGTCCCGCTGACGCGCGCCTGTGACATATGACCTAGCGTTCAGGACGGCGGTCATTGCTTAATCGCCGGCAGCGGATTCCGATTTCGGTTTTCCCCGCGCATGTGCGCGGGTATGTCCCGGCAACCGGAATACGTCAGAAGACAGCGCTTCAAATAAAAACGGAGGTTCACATGAACACGAACGTTATCGAATTCTATAAAAAGGTCCGGGCCGACCAAGGCCTGATCGATGCGCTCTCTGAGGGAAAGACTGCCGAAGAGTTTTCCGAAATCGCCGTCAAAAAGGCAGCGGAGATCGGCATTCAGTTGGAAACCGCGGACGTTGTGGCCGCTCTTGGCCAGTTCCAGGAAGTGATCGCAACAGCCGCGAACGATGATGGGCTCACCGAAGTCGAGCTTGAACTGGTTGCGGCAGGTATTCCGCCGACTTGCATCAGCGGCAATGCCTGATTTCAGTCGATTTTATCATTTGAGAGCGCCTGCCTCGGTCGAGTGCAGGCGTTTTCATTTTCCGGGCCGGGCGGCCTTAACGGCCGAGGCTTTTGATCCAGGCCGTGAATTCCGGCGTCTCGCCGCCCCCCGCCGACTGATCCGACACGCCGCCGGCCGCCGCCGCCTGGCCCATGGTGCGGGCCTCGCTGGGCGAAATTCCATAGTGGTTCTTGAATGATTTGCTGAACTGGGATTCGCTTGAGAATCCGCAGGTGAACCCGAGCGCGCCGATGCTCATGCCGTTGTGCACGGGGTTGGACAGCATTTGCAGGCTGCGCCGCAGGCGCCGTCCCTGGATATAGCGCGCGACGCCGTCATGGGGGGCGAATATCCGGTAGAGCTGCGACCGCGAAATGCGGAACGTCCGCGCCAGAAATTCGGGCGCCAATTGTTCGCCGAGATTCTGGTCGATATAGCGGAAGATCGACTTGCCGACCGCGAGCGATACCTCGGGTGCTGCGCCCTCGGTCAATTCCGCTTCGTGCGTGAGCCAGGTTTCCAGCAGGCCGAGCGTGCCTTTCAGGGCGATCCCGGCATGTCTCATGTCCATCTCGGGCACATGCCGCCACAACGAACGCAGATGTTCGGCGACAAACGGCACCATCGGGTTGTCGGGGCCGAGCCGCTTGCCGTGAAAGCCGGCCAGAAGGTCGGACAGGCCCGGGTGCAGTTCGCGCGGCAGAACCATCGTCAGGTTGGCGAAGTCGGTGTTCAGCATCTCATGAGGTTGATCAAGGTCGATGATCAGCATGTCGCCGGCGCGGATGCGATGGTCGCTGCTGGCCAGGCCGCCCCCTTCGAGAAATACCTGAACCAAAATGTGATCCATCCCGTCACGGGCGACGCGGCGGTTGTCGCGGCTGAACAGTTGCGATTGGGCCTTGGTCACCCCGAACACGGCGTCGCCGAGATTGCAAACGTCGATCCGCGCGGTCATGTCGCTTTTCGGTGTGCTTCCATCCGGCGCCAAGAGATCGAACAGAACGCCCATGTTCTGGTTCCAGGCATCGAAACGGTCTTCGGCATCGAAAAAGCCGGTGTCGAAGTGCGCGATATCCACGCGGGGAAACGGTTTACCGGACGCCATACTTTTACCCTAAAACGTTTGCGTAGACTGGTCCGCGGTTTGGCCTTTCGGAGCCCGAATGCGTTCCTTTTATCCAAGGCACCAATCATGCCGAGCCGCAGGCATATGCATTTCTAAATTTCAGAGTAAGACGTTCAGTACACCGTCCATCAGATCGCTTCATCTTCGATGGATCGAGCCTAGGCGCGATTAAACGCCGGGACAATTGTTTTGGGACGCTTCGACAAGTTCCGGGGCCTGCTGTCCCCGTACACTCGGCGACAAATTTCGCATCCAAGCCGTCTTGATATGGTGGTCGTCGAATATTGCCCCAACCTCCGAAGCGCCAGATATTCCGCCAAGCGGCGTTGGACCGGCTGTCTTCCCCGGAACAGCTGGACCGCCTGGTCCGGGTCACGGACACAGCGGGCTGGCTCGCGCTCGGCACGGTGACATTTCTTCTGACCGCGATCGTGGGCTGGGGCATTTGGGGAAAAATCCCGGAACAGGTGGACGGCAAGGGCATCCTGGTCAGCGCCGACGGGCGCGTGCTGGACGCCATGAGCCCGTCGGGCGGCACCATCGCGAAACTGCTCGTCGCGCAGAACGCCCAGGTGGAAAAAGACCAGGAAATCGCGATCATCGAACAGAACGCGTTGCGGGACGAATACAAAGGCGCGAAAGAGACCCAGCAGGAACGGGAAGCCGAGAAGCGTCAGATCATCGACACCTTCGAGCGCGAGTTCGGCCTGAAACAAAAGAATTTCGCCGAGCAAGCCGCCGCACAACGGCGCATCATCGCCGCCGCGGAGCAGCGTGCAGGCTATTTGAAATCGACCCTCGACAGCCGGGAAAACCTTGTCGCCAAGGGCATCATCCCACGGGACAAGGTCGAGGGAATTCGCACCGACTACAATAAGGCCCTGCAGGACGCCAGCGCCGCCCGGAACCGGATACTGGAACTGGAATCCGAAGCCTTGACCTTAAAATCGGAGCACGCGAAGGAAATCACCAGGATCGACCAGCAAATCGCCGACGCGGTGCGGTCGGTGCGCGAAAAGGAAAACAGTCTGCAAAGAAACGGGCGGGTGCTGGCCCCGGCGTCCGGCCGGGTCGTTGAATTGAAGGTGTTCGAAGGGGCGGTCATCCAACCCGGTGCCCCCGTCGCGAGCATCGCCACCTCGGGCAATGCCTTGCAGGCGGTGGTGTACATTCCGACCAAGGACGGCAAGCGGATCCTGCCGGGCATGACGGTGCGCCTCGCGCCGTCGTCCGTGAAGAAAGAGGAACACGGCACCATCATCGGCACCGTCCTTCGGGTGTCCGAGTTTCCGGTTTCCAAGCCCGGGATGCTGTCGTCTCTCCAGAACGAGCGTCTGGTCAACGAATATTCGAAGGACGGCGCGCCCTATGAAGCGCGGATCGACCTGGAAGCCGACACGGCGACGGTCAGCGGCTTCAAATGGACGTCCGGTTCGGGCGCCGGCATTGCGATCACGTCGGGAACGACCGTCGAGGCCGAAGTCACGGTCAGGGAGAAACCGCCGGCAAGCCTGATTATTCCGTTCGTCCGCAAGCATACCGGCATCGGGTTTTGGCCGGCGTCGCCGGCGCGATAGGTCATGCTCAGCGGACCGGATCAAGGCCGATGACTGCCGCCGCCCAGCGCCGCGCAAAGACGCCGACGGTTTTGCAGATGGAAGCGGTCGAATGCGGCGCCGCGTCGCTGGCCATGGTTCTGGGGTATTACGGTGCCTGGGTGCCGCTCGAGGAACTGCGGGTCGCCTGCGGCGTTACCCGCGACGGCAGCAAGGCCAGCAACATCCTGAAGGGCGCGCGGGCCTACGGCCTTTCGGCGAAAGGCTTCAAGAAGGAGCCGGCGGACCTGAGCAAGCTGCCCGTACCGTCGATCATCCATTGGAACTTCAACCATTACCTGGTTTTCGAAGGCCGCCGCGGGGACAAGGTCTACCTGAACGATCCGGCCAGCGGCCCCTGCGTGGTGGCGGCGGCGGAACTGGAGGCGTCCTATACCGGCGTCGTCCTGGCGTTCGAACCGACCGAGGAATTCCGCAAGCGTGGTCAGGCACCGTCAACCCTAAAGGGCCTGTGTGCCCGCCTGGCCGGTTCCGGCTGGTCGCTTGGCTACATCATTTTCGCCAGCCTGCTGATGGTGATCCCGGGCATTGCCGTCGCCGGGTTCGCCAAAATCTTCGTCGATCAGATCCTGATCGCCGAGGACGACGACTGGCTGATCCCATTGGTGCTGTGCATCCTGGCGGCGGCGTCGCTGCGCGGCATCCTGACCTGGCTGCAGCAGAAATACCTGTTGCGCCTGGAAGCCCGGCTGGCGCTGTCCATGGCCTCGACATTCCTGTGGCGGTTGATCCGGCTGCCGATGGCTTTTTTCCAGCAACGCCACGTCGGCGACCTGAGCGATCGGATGGCGGCGAACGACCGCGTCGCGTCGTTGATATCGGGGCAGTTCGCGACCAACGCAATGAACGTAACCACCGTGGTGTTCTACGGCGGCGCCATCGCCGCGTTCGATGTGTGGCTCGGTGTGGTCGCCTTCGCCTTGGCGTCGTTGAACGTGGGTGCTCTGAATGCGGTCAACCGGAACCGTAAGGACAATAGCCGGGCCTTGCTCAACGAAGGCGGCAAGCTTGCCGGGATGACGGTGGCGACCATCCGTTCCATGGAAACGCTGAAGGCCTCGGGCATGGAGGACGACAGCTTCACGAAGTGGGCCGGCTATCAGGCAAAGATGTTGGACCGGCAACGTCGGCTCGGGTTCACGACGGCCCTGCTGACCGTGTTCCCGGCCCTCATGTCGTCATTGACCACGGCCGCGATCCTCGGTGTCGGTGGGTTCCGGGTCATGGAAGGGGCCCTGTCGATCGGTGCGATCGTCGCCATCCAATCCTTGATGGCGAACTTCAACAAGCCGATTGCGGCGCTTGTCGACCTGGGCGGGCAGGTTCAGAAAATCAACGGGGACCTGGTCCGCCTGGACGACGTCGCCGCTCATACGCCCGCCGCGCCGCGCGGCCCGCAGGCGGGCGCCGTCTGGCAGGGGCCCTCGACCCTCAGCGGCAGGCTCGAGGTCCGGGATTTATCGTTCGGCTACAGCGCCCTGGACGCGCCCCTCCTCGACGGCATTTCCATGCGCCTGGAGCCCGGCGCGCGCGTGGCGATCGTGGGCGGTTCCGGCAGCGGCAAATCGACACTGGGCCGCCTGATCGCGGGCATGCTGCCGCCCTGGAAGGGTGACGTGACGATCGACGGCCTGCCGATCGCCGACGTTCCGCCCGAGCTGCTCGCCGACACCGTCTCCTACGTCGATCAGGACATCTTTCTGTTCGCGGGCTCGGTGCGCGAGAACCTGACGCTTTGGGACAGCCTGGTCCCGGACATGGCGCTGACCCGCGGTCTCAAGGACGCCCAGATCCACGACGACATCATGGCGCGGGATGGCGGCATGGACAGCCGGGTCGAGGAGGGCGGCATCAATTTCTCCGGCGGTCAGCGCCAGCGCCTCGAAATCGCCCGCGCGCTCGTCGGCGAGCCCCGGGTCCTCGTTCTCGACGAGGCGACGGCGTCGCTCGACCCGGTGATGGAAAAACAGATCGACGACAACCTGCGCCGCCGCGGCTGCACCTGCGTGATCATCGCGCACCGGCTGTCGACGATCCGCGATTGCGACGAAATCATCGTTCTTAGAACCGGCCGGATCGTCGAGCGCGGTACGCATGAAACGCTGATGGCGGCCGGCGGCGAATACGCGCGGCTCATGGAGTCCGAGGCATGAGCGGAAACCGTCGTCGGCTGGAAGACCGCGCCGTATCGGCCGACCGGACCGGGTTCAAGGGTCGGCGAACGGGGGCCGCCGCAAACGCGCCCTTGCTGCTTGCCGATGCCGGCGACGGGATTCTCGTCCTGAAAGGTCATGTCGACATGTTCGCCGTGCGAGTCGAAAACGGCGCGCCGGCCGGCCAGCGCCATCCCTTGTTCCGCGCCCATGCCGGCGAGGTCGTTTTCGGCCCGGATGCCGACGCCCCCTTCAAGTTTCTTGCCGTGGGCACGGATGAAACGGAAGTCCTGCACGGCGTGTCGGACGACGACCTGGCCGGGCTGGCGCCGGACCACCTTGCCGCCATCCTGGACCGCTTCGTCGGCGGCCTGTCGGGGTGTCTTACGAAAGACGCGCCGGAAGGCGCGACCGTGGTTCTGGATGCGAACGCCGAGGCAGAGGTCTACGCGAACAATCCGATTTTCGCCGCGTCGCGGTGTGCTGTCTGGGTAACCCGCAAGGATACTGCGGGCCTGTTGGCCCTGTACGGCGATGCCGGCCTGACGGCGGACGTCCTGCCGCTGACCGCGTCCATGTGGGCGACGTCCGATGGGCCCGGAGCCGTTTTCGCGGCCTCGTCGAAGGCCCTGATCGCGGCAGGCGAATGGCGCGACGCCGTCGATACCTACGTTCAGGTGTTCGGCCGGTTCCTGAACAGCGGTCTGCAGCGAATGGAAAGCGAAGCGGTCGCGCGCCGTGACACCCGGTCGGCGATGGATAAGGCAGCGCTGGAAAATGCCCTGCACGACCTTACGCGGGTGGTCCGGCAGGACCAGCCCGCCGCGCCGGGGCCGGACGCCGCCCAGGGCAACGACCTGCACGCAGCTTTCCTTGCGGTCGCGCAGGCATTGGGAATCGAGACCGCCGCCACCCCCCGGGCGTTCACGCGGCATGCGGGCGTACCCGTCGTCGATTCCCTGGCGTCGGCCTATCGCGTGCGCATTCGACGGGTCTTGTTGCGCGATGACTGGTGGCGCCATGACGCGGGGCCGCTGCTTGCATTTACCGACGCGGACGCCCCCATGGCGCTTTTGCAGCGGTCGGGCGGCGGCTACGACGCGTTTGACCCCGCCACCGGCGCGCGGACACAGGTCACGGCGTTAGTGGCCGAGCGGTTTCAGGGCGAGGCGGTCATGTTGTACCCACCCCTGCCGTCGGCCTGCCGGAGTTTGCGTGATCTGTTACGGGCGGTGCTGCCTGAAATCCGCCCAGACCTACGCCTGATGGGGGCGATGGGGTTTGCCGGCGGACTGATTGCCGCGTTCACCCCGGTGATGACTTCGGTGATGATCGAGAACGTACTGCCGAGCGCCGATATCGAGCAGCACATCCAGATCATCCTGGGGCTTGTCGTCGCGGCCTTCGGCGCCGCCAGCTTTGAAGTTGTCAAGGCGATCGCCCTGTTGCGCGTGGAAGGCCGCGCCGACCTGCGCCTGCAGGCGGCCGTGTTCGATCGCATGATGCGCCTGCCGGCCCGGTTCTTCCGGCGCTATACGGTCGGTGACCTGTCGGATCGGGTACTGGGCGTCCACGTCATCCGCCAGACCCTGTCCGGGACCACCATGCAAGGCCTGTTGGGCGCGGTCTTCGCCGTCTTCAGCCTGGCGCTGCTGTTGTTCTTCAACTGGAAACTCGCGATCGTCGCCTTCGGACTGGTGTTCGCCGCTCTGCTCGTCACCGTCTATTGGGGGCGCCGCCAACTGGCCGAGGAACGTCTGCGGATCGCGCGCCAGGGCGAGGTCGAGGGCTTCGTCATTCAGAGTCTGACCGGGCTTGGCAAAATTCGGGTCTCGGCGGCGGAAAGCCGGGCCTATGCCCGTTGGGCCGGCATGTTCGCCAGGCAGAAACGCCGTTTCGTGCGGGCGCAATCGTTCGCCAACCTGCAGGATATCTTCCACGCCGTTTTTCCGGTGTTGGCGACGGCGGTCATCTTCGCCGTGGCCTCGGTCCTTCTGGAACAGGAGGCCACGGACCTGCAGTTGCAGGCCCTAGTCCAACCTGAACAGGCCGCCGACAGCACGCCGATGTCGACCGGCGATTTCATTGCCTTCAATACCGCGTTCGGCCAGTTTCTCGCCGCCATGACCGCTTTGGTCCTGGCCTTAACGCGCAGCCTTGCCGTGCTGCCGATCTTCGAGCGCCTGCGCCCGATCATCGAAGAACCCATGGAGGTCGCGGGCTCCGACAGGTCGGTCCAGAGGTTGCGTGGCGGTATCGAGTTCAGCCACGTCGGATTCCGCTACGTGCCGGGCGGGCCACGCATCCTCGACGATTTCAACCTGACGATCGAACCGAACGAGTTCGTCGCCATCGTCGGCCCCTCGGGCAGCGGTAAGTCGACGTTGATCCGCCTGCTGCTTGGTTTCGAACAATGCGAGGCGGGGGAAATCTATTACGACCAGACGCCGATCAGCCGCCTGGACATGACCTCGGTTCGCCGGCAGGTGCGTGTCGTGCTGCAGCACGGCCAACTGGTTTCGGGAAGCGTGTTCAGCAACATCGTCGGCGCCGCCACGACATTGACCCAGGAAGACGCCTGGCGCGCCGCCAGATTGGCCGGTCTCGACAAGGATATCGAGGCCATGCCGATGGGCATGCATACGCAGGTCATGGAAGGCGTAAACACGATTTCCGGCGGCCAGCGGCAACGTTTGATGATCGCCCGGGTGCTCGTGCACAGGCCGCGAATCCTGTTGCTGGACGAACCGACGAGCGCGCTCGACAACAGGACGCAGGACATTGTGATGTCGACGCTGTCGCACCTGAGCGCGACACGGATCGTCATCGCGCACCGCCTGTCCACAGTCCGCGCCGCGGACCGCATCATCGTCATGGACAAGGGACGGATTCTTCAACAGGGCACGTTCGACGAATTGATGGCCGAAGAAGGCCCTTTCCGCGAGATGGCGCAACGCCAGCTCGTTTGAGGATTTCAGAGGGGAAGCATCATGCGAAAGGTACTGGTTATACTCGGGCAGCTCCGCGATACGGATGCGGAATGGATGGCGCGGGTTGGCTCGAAACGGGCCGTGCCGGACGGCACTGTCCTCATCACGGAGGGCGAAAAGGGCGCCAGCCTGTTCATCCTGCTCGAGGGTCAACTGCGCATCGAAGACGCCAGGATCGGCACCATCGCGACCTTGGGGGTCGGCGAGATCGTCGGCGAAATGTCCTACGTCGACGATGCCCCGCCGTCCGCCAGCGTCGTCGCGGAAGGCGACGGTATCGTCCTGGAACTGACGCATGACAGCCTCGATCAGCGCATGGAAAGCGATCCCGGGTTCGGCATGCGGTTCTACAAGGCGCTGAGCTTCTTTCTGGCCGACCGCCTGCGCGGCACGGTGCGCCGGTTGGGGTACGGTCAGGCCGGCGGCCTGGATACGGAGGATGTGCTGGAGGACGAACTGGACGACCGCTTGCTGGACTCGGTCTCGCTCGCGGGGGACCGCTTCGACCGCATGCTGAAGGTTCTGGCCGGTGCCCGGGCAGGATAACGCGTCGGCAGGCAGGGGGATTGAGGAGGGAGGCCCGACAAAAACCATCGTCGAGGCGATCGAGCGGCATGCGCGAGTGCGCCCGGACGCCATGGCGATGACGTTCCTGGCCGAAGGCGGCCGGGAAGATTTGTCGATCACCTTCGCGGAGGTTCTGGAGCGCGCCGGGCATATCGCCGGTGAACTGCGCCGCGCCGCGCCATCCGCCCGGCGCGTCATGGTCCTGCAGGCGCCGGGTCTCGATTTCGTCCTCAGCCTGTGCGCCTGTTTCCTCGCGGGCGTCGCGGCGGTGCCGACACCGCCGCCGGCGGCACGCGCCAGCAGCAACTCGGCGCAGCGTTTCGCCCGCCTGTTCAGCGATGCGGCCCCGGACGCGATCGTTACCAGCAGCGACCTGGCCGCCCGCGCGAAATGGCTGGTCGAAACGCAGATCGGCCTGCCGCCGCAAAATTGGGTGATGTCCGACCTCTGCGGACCGTCCGATGATCTGGCGCCGCGGCCCGCCGTCTCTCCTCGCGACTTGGCGTTGATCCAATATACGTCCGGGTCCACGGCCGAGCCGAAAGGCGTGATGATCGACCATGCAAATCTCGCCGCGAACCTCGCCGCGATCCAGACGAAGTTCGAACTGACCCCGGAAAGCGTCGTCGTCAACTGGCTGCCGCCCTATCACGATATGGGGCTGATCGGCGGCATCATCGAAGCCCTGTGGGGCGGCTATCGCGTCGTGCTCATGGATCCGAAGCATTTCGTCGCCCGGCCGCTCGGTTGGCTGGAAGCGATTGACCGTTACCGCGCCGACGTCAGCGGCGGCGCCAATTTTGCCTACGAACTCTGCGCCGATGCCTTGGAGCGGACGGAAAACGCGGCGTTCGACCTGTCGTGCTGGCGCCTGGCCTTCAGCGGGGCCGAACCGGTTCGCGTCACGACCATCGACCGCTTTACCCAGGCGTTCGCCGCATTCGGATTTCGCCGTGACGCTTTCTATCCCTGTTACGGCCTGGCCGAAGCGACGCTGATGGCGTCGGGGCCGGCGCTCGGCGGGGTACGCCCGGTCGTCACGCATTTCGATGCCGATGCCGCCGGGCGCGGTCTCGCGGTGCCAGCCGTCGAGGGGGCGGCGGTGCCGACCCGCGCGCTGGTGTCCTGCGGAACGCCTTGCCAGGACCTGACGTTCGAGATCGTCGACCCGGATACCGGTCAGGCACTTGTCGACGGGCGCGAGGGCGAGATCCGCATTTCCGGGCCGTCGGTCATGCGCGGTTATTGGCGTGAACAGGCCGATCCCGGGCCGGGCCTGCTGGCGACCGGCGACCTCGGGTTCTTCTGGCAGGGCGGGCTCTACGTCACCGGGCGTCTGAAGGACCTGATCATCATCCGGGGACGGAACGTCGCCCCCGCCGACGTGGAAAACGCCATCGCCCTGTGCCACCCGGCGCTGGCCCCGGCGGCGGCCGCGGCGTTCTCCGTCGAAACCGACGATGAAGAAACCCTGGTCGTGGCCGCCGAAATCCGCCGCGAGTACCGGCGGGACACGGACTGGGCCGATGTCTTCGCCGCCATGCAGGGCCGCATCACGAATGAGATAGGTATGGCGGCCGCCGACCTGGTGCTGTTGCGGCCGGGGGGGCTGGCGCGCACGACCAGCGGCAAGATCCGGCGCCGGGCCTGCCGCCAGGCCTATGTCGATGCCGCCTGGACGCCCCTGGCCCGCATGGCCGACATGCCGGAACGGGCGGTCCGGGAAGCCCCGGTCACGGCGCAGCGTATGGCGAATGCGAACCGTCGGGAAAGGCTGGACGCCCTGGACGCGTACCTGCAATGGCGGCTGACGCAACTCACGGCCCTTCCGGCGGCCTTTCTCGGCCCCGACACGCCGGTTGACGAGGTCGGCCTGGATTCCCTGAAGCAGGTGGAGTTCGTGATGTTGATCGAGCGGGACCTTGGGGTGTCGCTGCCCATGGATTGGTCCGCATCGACAACGACGCTGTCCTCCCTGGCGGACTTGATCCGGTCCCGTCGCGACGGCGCCGCCGAGACCGCCGGGGGCGACCACGGCGCTGCCACGGCGGCGCCCGGCTCGATGGTGCCGCTGTCGCCGCGCCAGGCCGCTTTTTTCGCCGGGACGCCGGACCATCCCGACCTGTTCATGGAGGTGTTGTATTTTCGCACGCCGAAGGGGCTGGATGTCGATGCCCTGCATCGGGCGCTGGCGGCTCTCGTCGCGGCACATGATGCGTTTTCGCTCCGCTTTTTCCAGGACAAGGGCGCCTGGCAGGCGCGCGTCTCCGGCAATGGCGGCGGCCTACATTTCGAACGGATCGATATCGCCGACCTGAAAAAGAGCGAACTTGCCGCCGTTCGCCAGGATGCGCTTCGGCGGGTCCTGGCCGCGGTTTCGGTGCGTGAAGGCCCCCTGGTTTCGGCGGTCCTGCTGGACAGGGGCGCGGGCGCGCAGGGCGTGCTCGCCGTTGGGTTTCATCATCTGGCGGTCGATGCCGTCTCGTTGTCCGTCTGGGCGACTCAATTGCAGGATGCCTACAGGAACGAAGCCGCGGGCCGATCCGCCGGTTCGGCCGTGCGGTCGAACGGGTTCATCCCGTGGCTCCTGAAATTGAATGAATACGGCGCATCGGACGAATTGGCCGCGGAGCTCGATTACTGGCGATCCGCCTGCGGCGTCGAAGACGGCGGGGCGCTCCGTGATTGGCCGGACGGCGTGCTCGCCTGGCGCTCGATGGGCAAGACGACCTTGCCGGCGGCGGACAACGGCCGCCTGCTGGAGACCTACAGGACGCCGGTCGCCCGCAATGCGGTCGTCCTTGCCGCCCTGGCCGCCGCCTGGATAGAAGAGACCGGGGATCGCGCGCCATTGATCATGACGGAAGGCCATGGCCGCCACCCGTTTCCCGGCACGCAACCGATGACGGCCGTGGGATGGTTCGCGGCGCGTTATCCCGTCGGTGTGCCGGTTCACGAGGGGACTGACGCCGGGACCTTGGTTCAGGACGTCACCACGCGGCTCAGCACGGTGCCGAACCTGGGTGTCGGATATGATCTGCTCCGCCGCCGTCCCGCAGGCGACCCACTGCGCGAGGATGTCGAACGGTTACGCAGACCGGGCATCTTCTTGCAGTACCGCGGCAATATCGACGAGACGTTCCGCCCGGACGCCGTCATGCCGATTGTCGGCGTCTACCACGAAGGAAGGGCGCTCAACCAATCCCTTTGCAGCCAAGGCGACGTCCAGCCGCTTTCGGTCACCGCGGGACTGAGCGACGGCATTCTGTATTGGTCGATCTTTTTCACGCCGCCCGTATCCGAGGACCGCGCCCAGGCGATTTCAGACGGAATACGCCGGTTTTTGATCGACTTGGCGTCCCGGTAACCGCTGCGGCAGCCTCTGGAGATTGTCGATGCCTGTACACAGGGCCGGCCAGGCCCCCGCAACCAAAAATACCAACGCCTCAGCCCGAAACGGCTAAGGCGTTTTTTGTGCTAGGGCTCAAGCGGATGTTGATTGCCTCGATGAACGCTTTGTCGGTCGGCACACCCGCCCTGAGAAGTCGGCCGTCATGTCGTTGCAACGATAGCTGAGCCGCGGATCGAGCGTCGGCACGTGGCGTGGCTAGGTATCGGCGACTGTCAGGATATGGGGCTTGCGGTCGATCGCCAACTGATCGTGCACGAAGGCCACGGCTCACACTTCTTCGTTCGGCCCGACTGCAACCCGGCGGTCCTCGCCCTCCTTCAGTAGGAACGCTGTCTGCGCGTCCGAAAATTCGATGCCTTCATCGCTTTCGCTCCTCTCTCCGCCGGAAAACCCTTGCGGAAAACTCCAACGCAAAACGATCCGGTTTTTCGGAGACAGGTCAGCGGGATGTGACCTGCGCGGCGGTGGGCTGTCGAGTAAGGCCTGTCGTTAGTTTGGCCAGTGCCTCTTGATCCAGCGTTTCGTCTTCCAGAAGATGCGCCGCCGTGTTCTCCAAAGTCGCGCGGTTCGTGCCGAGAATCTGTACCGCCTTTTCGAATGCCGCCTGCACGAGGTCGCGCACGGCGCAGTCGATCTCACGCGCCGTTTCCTCGCTGTAGCGGCGCTCCAGCCAAGTCATCTCCTGCTGCTGGCCGAGAAACGAATGGGGCTGCCTGTCGTAGGCGACCTGACCCAAGCTCTCGGCCATGCCGTATTGGGTTACCATGGAACGCGCAATGTCGGTCACCCGGGCAAGGTCGTCCGCCGCACCGGTCGAAAACCTCTTGAACATGATGGATTCCGCGGCCCGGCCACCCATCAGGACCGCCATTTTGTTTTCCAGCTCGTCGCGGCTCATCAGGTAGCGGTCCTCGGTCGGACGCTGGATGGTGTAGCCGAGGGCGCCGATCCCGCGCGGGATGATCGACACCTTGTGCACCGTGTCGGACCCCGGCAGGCACATGGCGACGATGGCATGACCCATCTCGTGAAAGGCGATGGTGCGGCGTTCGAATTCGTTCAGCAGGCGGTTCTTCTTCTCAAGCCCGGCGATGATGCGCTCTATGGCCTGCGTGAAATCTGCCATGGTCACGGCCGCGGCATCGCGCCGGGTCGCCAACAGGGTCGCCTCGTTGACCAGATTCGCCAAGTCCGCGCCGGTGAATCCGGGCGTTAAGGCGGCGATCTGTTCCGCCTCCACGTCGGGGGCCAGCTTGGCCTTCGTCAGGTGAATGGCGAGGATGGCGCGGCGCCCCGCCTTATCGGGCTTGTCGACCAGGACCTGACGGTCGAAACGGCCCGCGCGCAGCAGGGCCGGGTCTAGGATTTCGGGCCGGTTGGTGGCCGCCAGCAGCACCAACCCGTCCGAGGGGTCGAAGCCGTCCAATTCGGCCAGAAGCTGGTTGAGGGTCTGTTCCTTTTCGTCATGGCCGCCGCTCAGCGGCCCGGCCCCCCGCGCCCGCCCCAGGGCGTCAAGCTCGTCGATGAAAATGATGCAGGGCACCTGTTCGCGCGCCTGTTTGAACAGATCGCGGACCCGCGCCGCGCCCAGACCGACGAACATTTCGACGAATTCGGAGCCGCTGATCGACAAAAATCTCACGCCAGCTTCGCCGGCGACGGCGCGCGCGAGCAGCGTCTTGCCCGTGCCCGGCGGACCGACCAGCAGGATACCCTTGGGGATGCGTCCGCCAAGGCGCCCATAGCGCGCCGGATCCTTCAGAAAATCGACGATTTCGATCAGTTCCTCCTTGGCTTCGTCGACCCCGGCAACGTCCTTGAAGGTGACCTTGGTATCGGTCTCCACATAGACCTTGGCGTTGCTCTTGCCCAGGGACAGATAGCCGTCCCCCAGGCCCCCGCGCTCCGCGAACCTGCGGATCACGAACATCCAGATGACCAGGAAGAACAATAATGGAAAGATCCAACTGAACAGACGGGTGAACCAGGTGTTCTCCGTCGCGCCCGATACCTTGACGCCGAACGTCGCCAGTTGCGCCGCCAGATCGGGTTCGATGCGGCGCGTGGTGAACCGGCGCTTGCCGTCGACCAGCTCCGTGAAGACGCCCTGGATATGATTTTCCGACACCACCACTTCGGCGATGCGGCCCTGGCGGAGAGAGGCCTCGAACTCGCTGTAGGGAATGACCGCGATCTGCCCCTGCATCAGGAAGAACTCCTGCAGCAGCAGCACCGCGACCACCACGAACACGATATAGAGAACGTTGATCTGATGCTTCTTTTCCATGGGCCGCTTTCATTCAGCAGGGCGACGTCGCAACCGCCATCATGACCGTTATCGCGCTGCCGGCATTGCGTTTGGTCAATTTCCGAAAACCCCGCCCCCTTGCGTTGACAGGGATCAATGCACCACGCCCGACCCCGGATTAACCTGCTTTGACGGTCAGGGTGCCGGAAGGCTCCTGAAAAGTTGATGACGTAATTGCAATATTCGATTGAGGTGCGTGTGATGACTTGGGCGATGAAATTCATTCTGGCCTGCGGCATGGCGCTTTCTTTGGTCGTCGGCCTGAGCGCCTGCGAGAGTTCGCAGTACGGCCAGAAACAGACCGTCGGCGGGCTGACCGGCGCGGCCTTGGGCGGACTTCTGGGTGCGCAGTTCGGGTCCGGCAAGGGACAATTGGCGACCACGGCGCTCGGCGTGCTGCTGGGCGGGCTTGCCGGCAGCGAGGTCGGCCGCACCATGGACCAGGTCGACCGCATGAAGGCGGATCAGGCGGCATATCAGGCGCGCGACGCGGCCTTGGGTCAGACGATCACCTGGAACAACCCGAATACAGGCAACTCTGGCGCCATCACGCCGGTGCGCGACGGCACCTCGTCCCAGGGCCAATACTGCCGCGAGTTCCAGCAGACCATCACCGTCGGCGGCAAGACCGAGCAGGGTTTCGGCACCGCCTGCCGGCAGTCCGACGGTACATGGCGCCTGCTACAATAACGCCTGTGTTGACAGGACAGCCTATGCAGGCGGTGAGTTTCCCGCACCGCACACGCTTCACATTATATCCGTCGGCTGACAGGCCTAATGTTAACGCTGGTGGACATAGGTTCCCGGCGCATCGCACAGCACGGGATACCCCGCCGCCGGATTGCCCATGGCGGGTGGCGCGACGGTGCCGTCGGAACGGTCATCCAGCCAGCCCATCCAGGCCGGCCACCAGGAACCCTCGACAACCGGGGTTGTCGCCCGCCAGGTGTCCGGGTCAACGTACTTGTCGTCGGCGCCGAACGTCGTCATCTGGTACTGGCGCCCGGGATGTCCCGGTTCGCTGACGATGCCCGCGTTATGGCCGCCGCTGCACAACAGAAAGGTAATGTCCTTGGTCCGGTTGGCGATGATCTTGTAGACCGACCGCCAGGGCGCGACATGGTCGCGCCGGGTCGCCACCGCGAACAGGGGCACGCGGATATCGTTCAGGTTGACCGGCCTGCCGTCGACGTGCCAGCGCTCGCCCGTCAGGTCGTTGTTGAGAAACAGCCCGCGTAGGTATTCGGAATGCATCCGATAGGGCATGCGCGTGGCGTCGGCGTTCCAGGCCATCAGGTCGGTCATGGGCCGGCGCCGTCCAAGCAGGTAGTTGTTGAGATTGCGCGACCAGATCAGGTCGGACGAGCGCAGCATCTGGAAGGCCCCGGCCATCTGCTTGGTGTCCAGGAAGCCTTGCGACCACATGAGGTCCTCGATGAATGCCACCTGACTGCCGTCGATGAACAGCATCAGTTCGCCGGCCTCGCTGAAATCGACCTGGGCCGCGAGCAGCGTCATCGACTTCAGGCGGTCGTCGTTGTCCCGCGCCATGGCGGCGGCGGCGATGGCGAGCAAGGTTCCGCCAAGGCAGTATCCGACCGCGTGAATCTTGGTTTCGGGAACGATCCGGCCGACCGCGTCCAGGGCGCTCATAACCCCCAGGCGGCGATACTCATCCATGCCCAGGTCGCGGTCATCGGCCACCGGGTTCTTCCACGAAATCACGAACACCGTATGGCCGCGCTCGACGAGATAGCGGACCAGGGAATTTTCCGGCGACAGGTCCAGGATATAGTATTTCATGATCCAGGCCGGCACGATCAGGACGGGTTCACGCCGGACCTTATCCGTGGTCGGCGTGTATTGGATCAGTTCGATCAACCGGTTGCGCAGGACGACCTTGCCCGGCGTGACGGCGACGGCTTCGCCGGGGCGGAACCGTTCGGCCCCCACGGGCGGCTTGCCGGCGACGGTCCGTTCCCAATCCTCGATGAAATTGGCCGCGCCGTTGCGCAGATTGGCGCCGGCTTCGTGGACCGTCGCCTCCAATACCTCGGGATTGGTCGCAAGGAAATTGGCGGGCGACATCATGTCGAGGACCTGACGCGCGGCGAAGGTAACCACGTCCTCGTGATGCTTGGAAACGCCGGGCACCTGGGTCGTCGCGTTGTGCCACCATTGCTGGGTCAGAAGGAACGCCTGGGACATCCCGGCGAACGGCCATTCCCGCCATTTCGGATGATCGAAGCGGCGGTCCTGCGGCAGCGGCTCGATACAGCACGCCGTTTCGCGATCCATGGCGCAGCGCAAGGCGTAAAGCCAGAATCGCGCGGCCTTGCGCGAGGCCTTCTGGACCAGCTTTGCCTGTTTGCCCGGCGATATTCCCAAATGCGTCGCCCAGTCGCCGAACGCTTCGGCGAGCGACGCCGGCGACAGCCCGAGCGTCATATGCGCAAGCGCCGCGTGAACCTGACGGTCGATGGTCCGATCGTCTATGCCGCCAAATAATGGTTCCGGCGGGTCCGCCAGGGCGGTATCCAGGGGGGCAAGGAACGGCAACAGCTTTTCAAGGCCCCGCTCTGGCTCGGGGCGAAGCGCCAGCGCCCGCGACGTTTTCTTGCCCTTCCGGCGGGTTGCCGGCGCCTTGGCTGCGGACTTTGTCATGACAGGCGATTTCCCGGAAATTCGGTAACTTTTGACGGAATACGGTCCACAGAGATCACCGCACCACTTTTACAGTTTCCGCGCGATCTCCCGCAGCCGCATTGACGTCGCTCAATCCTGCGATGATTTTCCCTGGTAGGGTGGGGGGCTAGATTAGGTTTAATGCAGGGCGGCAAGCCGTAATGACATGTAAATCTCGCCGACTCGTCACCTTGCATGTATAAAAATGGCAGGATTTGTCGGTTAAGACCCAAAGGGGAGGGTGGCGGAATGACTCCCAAAGACAATGCGGGCCGTGTGGACGCGAAGGATGCGGCGAAGCTGCACGCCCTTCTTGAATCCGCCGTCGATGCCATCATCACCATCGACCGCAACGGCATCATCGAGGCCATAAACCCTGCCGCCGCGCGGCTGTTCCAGTACACACCCGAGGAATTCATCGGCCGCAACGTCAGTTTCCTCATGCCGGAACCCGACAGATCCCGGCACGACGCCTATATCGACCGCTACGTTGCAACCAACGAGCCCCGCATCATCGGCATCGGCCGCGAGGTCACCGGCCGGCGCAAGGACGGCACGACCTTCCCCATGCATCTTTCCGTCAGCGAATTCAAGATCGACGGCGAGACGTTCTTCACCGGCATTATTCATGACCTGAGCGAACGCAACCGCGCCGAGGAGGCCCTGCGCCAGGCGCAGAAAATGGAATCACTCGGCCAGTTGACCGGCGGCGTCGCGCACGACTTCAACAATCTTCTGACCGTGATTATCGGCAACCTGGAACTCCTCGAACTGCGGATCGAGGACGAGGGCCAGCGCGAGCTCCTGAACGAGGCGGCAGAGGCCGCGGCCCTGGGGGCCCGCTTGACGGACCGGCTGCTCGCCTTCGCCCGGCGCAGCCGTCTGGAGCCCAAGGTCGTCGACCTGAACGCGCTGGTCGTCGGCCTGACGGACATGCTGCATCGGACCCTGCAGGAGACGATCGGGTTGAGCACCCTGTTGAACACCGATCTGTGGACCGTCAAGGTCGACCCCTCCCAGGTCGAAACGGCCATTGTCAACCTGGCGGTCAACGCCCGTGACGCCATGTCCGGCAAGGGCACGCTGATCCTGGAAACGGCCAATGTCCAGATCGACGAACTCTACGCCGCCGTCGAGGACGGCCTGCAGTTAGGCGATTTCGTGCGCCTTTCGGTCACCGATACGGGGGCCGGCATGACCCCCCAGGTCAGGGAGCGCGTGTTCGAGCCGTTCTTCACGACCAAGGAGGTCGGCCACGGCACCGGCCTGGGCCTGTCCATGGTCTACGGCTTCGCCAAGCAATCCGGCGGCCACGTCACGATCTACAGCGAGATCGGGTCCGGCACCACGGTCAACATGTACCTGCCCCGCCACTTGGGCGGCGAGGCGGTCCAGGTCTTGAGCGCCGAAGACATGCCCGTCGTCCGCGGCAACCGGCAGATCGTGCTGGTCGTCGAGGACGATCCCCGTGTCCGCCGCCTGACGAAGACAAGACTTACCGAGCTGGACTACGAGGTCCAGGAAGCGGCCAACGCGTCCGAGGCCCTGGACATCCTCGAAACCGGCCGGGTCATAGATTTGGTCTTCAGCGACCTGGTGATGCCGGGCGGGATCTCCGGCCTGGAACTGTGCAAGGAAGTCTGCCGGCGTTGGCCCGACAGCAAGTGCCTGCTGACCTCGGGGTATGCGGAAGTGCTGGTGGCCGGCACCGACGACGCGAGCGACCATTTCAACGTCCTGCGCAAGCCCTATCGCCTGGCCGACCTTGCCCGCGCGATCCGCAATGCCCTGGACGGTGGTTAGAGCCTATCATCTTGATACGGAACCGCTGAGACGGCGGAGGATGCGCTCTGGCCAGGAAGGCGGCGCGCAGCGATGCGGGGCCATCGCAGCCGCTTCCGTATCAAGATGATAGGCTCAGCGTACCTTGGGCTGCACGGCGCCCGTGAACTTGTAGCCCGCGCCGCGCACCGTCTTGATCAGGTTGGGGGTGTTGGGATCGTCCTCGATCTTCTTGCGCAGACGGGCGATCTGGTTGTCGATGCTGCGGTCCGTGGGCGTCCAGTCGTACCCCTTCAAAAGGTCCATCAACTGCTCGCGGGACAGCACCCGGTTGGGCCTGGTCACGAAGACCTCCAGAAGGCTCATTTCACCCGAGGTCAGATCGCAGACATCGCCCCCCTCCCTGCGCAGCTCCATCCTGTCGAAATCAACGACCCATCCCTCGAACGCGAAACAGGCCTTTGCGCCGTCGTTCATCGGTCTGGCATCGGCCTTGCCCGGCCCGGCACGCCGAATCACCGACTTGACGCGGGCCAGAACCTCGCGCACGTGGAACGGCTTGGCGATGTAGTCGTCCGCCCCCAATTCCAAGCCAACCACCCGGTCGATGGTGTCGCCCTTGCCGGTCACCATAATGATGGGGACGTCGGAGCGGGTGCGGACTTCCCGGGCGATGTCGAGGCCGTCTTCGCCGTTCAGGTTAAGGTCCAGCGTGATCAGATCGACGCCGTCGAGGGACTTGCCGAGCACCTCTTTGCCGGTGGCGGCCTCGCTTACACGGAAACCCTCCGGCTCGAAACACCGCCGCAGCAGCTTCCGCACCTGAGGATCGTCGTCGACGATAAGAATGTGACCGGTCAAAGACGTCGGCATGAGCCCCTTGGCGTTATTGTCTATTCCATACAATTACGGGAATCGTAGTCAACAATTTCCCGTGCGCAACCGGTTTTCCCCATCCTGCTCCTCATTTCACCGTGTGGCAACGGCGGCGGCGGCCGACCGCTATTACAAAACGTTACATTCCGTTACGCAAGGCACCTAATCGCGATACGTGCCGCTGGTTAACTCCACCCATCGAAGGCGCGGCTTTCGATGGGAACGAGTAGAGGGGTAACGTCATGCATTTCCACCAGACCGCACAGAACAAACCGTCACCGAGCCAATTCGCCATTGCCAGTTGGGCCGAACTGCCCGGTTGCCAGCAGTCGATTCAGAGCCATGCCGCCGGGGCCTTTCTGTTCTGCGAGGGCGACGAGACCGATTTTGTCTACGAAGTCGTCGCCGGCATCGTGTGCAACTTCCGCACCATGAGCGATGGTCGCCGCCAGGTCGTTTCGTTCAGCTATCCAGGTGATCTGATCGGGCTGGTCCAGGGCGAACGCCATCGCTTCAGCAGTCAGGCCGTGTCGCCGGCGCGGATCCGCCGCATCCCCAAGGGGGCGCTGCTGAAAACCGCCGCCGCGCGGCCGGAGCTTGCGGAAAAGCTTCTGAACTTCGCCACCTCGGAACTCGCCATCCTTCAGGAACGATTCGTCACGCTGAACCGGAAGTCGGCGCAGGAACGCATCGCGACCTTCCTGCTTGAATTGGTCGAGCGCCTGACCGACGGTGACGACGACGGCGCCGTGACCCTGACCCTGCCCATGCGCCGCCGCGACATGGCCGATTATCTGGGCCTGAGCGTCGAAACGGTCAGCCGTGTTCTGACCGGCATGAAAAATTCCGGCGCAATTGACCTGCCTCATTCTTCGGTGGTGGTCATCCGCGATATCTTTGAACTTAAGGACCTCGCTGAATCCGAGGATGACATTTAGAAAACCGGATAGCCATTGCGTGCTGGCATGAATGCTTCGGACGCTCCTTTTCCTCCTTCCTTGTGTAAAGCTGTTGATGGCAGCCTCACCTTCCTTTGCGGGGATTTCGCCGCCGAAGGCAGCGCGGAAACGGGGAGAAAGGGCCGTGTCGCCGTCGGCGTTTTCAAAACCCTCGAAGCCCTGGACCGCGCGCTCGACGCGTTCCAGGCACAGCCGCCGGCCGACGTGCGGGTCTGCCTGCTGGCCGACAAATTTTCCTTCGGCGGAAATCTTGCGGCACGGGTCGCGCAGCGGGGCGCACCGAACGTCGGTGTCGTGCTGCTCGACGACTCCCGGAGCGCCCGGCAGCCCGCATCGGATACGGACGCGGCCTGTCCCCAGGTCGCACGGCTTGAGGAATGGCTCGATGCCCGCGCCGCCAGTGTCCTCCGCGGGCACGTGGCGGATGGTGCTTGCCTTCTGTTCATCCAGGTCGACGATCCGGTGTTCGAGAAGCTCGCCTGCCAGGTTCTGATCGGCAACTCCGCCGGCCAAATCCAGGTCCACGACATCCTCCTGCGTCAATAGGCCCCGCGTCGAGTCCCGCACGAAAGAATTGATCCCGGTCAACGTTACGGGCAGGCGGGGAAGCTATTCTCCCTGCATCACCGTAAGATGATGCCGTAACGGTGGGGGCGGTCGTCCGCGCCGGTTACGCTTCCTCCCATAGGCGCGGCGCGAATTCAAATGCGTCATCGCGTTCCGCAACGTTGCTTTCGGGAAAATTTACCGTGTGATGACGGCGAATCCGGTGTTCCCAGCCCCGGGTATGATAATGTGTCTGCCGTATGCCGCCGTCCCGCATGAGCCTGACGGCTTCGATCTCCCGACAGTCGACTGGGAATAGGGGCCGACATCACGTATTTCTTCGACAATCTCAAGCTCTTCCGCCGCATTGTCACGCGTACGACCGGAAGGTCCCGACGCGTTCTGATGTTCGCAAGAAAAGATGGCTGCGGGCCCCACAACCAACCAAAAGCCCCCTAAACCAAGCGGTTAGGGGGATTTTTGTTGCGCGCTTCCCAGCCGAAAAACGCCAGGGGGTCAACCTATGGAAAGCAGATGAAAACAAGTTCCTGCATGCTGGGGAAAGGTCGGAAGGCGCTGCGGAGGTCGTTCGGGGGTCGACGCAGAACTCACATCGGCCCTGTTGCGTGGCTCTGGTCCTCGGTCATCAACATGGTTTCTATCCCCGGCCGTCTTCCGCCTGGGGAAAATACTGGTACAGCCAGGTTTCAGTTAAGGTCTGGCCGCCCAGGCGTAGGAAGCAGCGCAAGTCGAGCGGCTGCCCGCCGTCGAACTTCACGTCGAACACGGCGCGCCAGATGTCCGTGTCGACGATCCGCACCACATAATCGTTCAGCATCTGTCCGCGCGACAAGGTGACCACGGGGGTCAGATCGTACCGCGGCGGCATGTTGGTGAGCGGGCCGCCCCGGAAATCGATGACGAACTTTCGGAAACCCGGATTCTTTGGCCGCGGCTGCCCCGGAATGCCGCCGCGCCCGATCCGCGTCGCCATGACCTGGGCGACATTGTCCGGTGGGTAGGGCTGATGATTACGCCAGTGCAGGCGGTAATCGAGGGCCAGGGTCTCGCCCTTGGCCAATGGGTCGCGGGGTTGCCAGAAGGCGACGATGTTGTCGTGAATTTCGTCGTCCGTGGGAATCTCGACGAGTTGCACGGAGCCGGCCCCCCACTTTCCCCGCGGCTCGACCCAGATGCCGGGGCGGCGTTCGTAAAAGGCGCTGTCGTCCTGATAGCTGTTGAAGCTGCGGTCGCGCTGCATCAGCCCGAAACCTTTCGGGTCTTGATCGATGAAGGTATTGACCTGAAGCGACGGCGGATTGACGAGGGGCCGGAAAATGCGCTCTCCCTTGCCGGTCCACAGGGCAAGGCCGTCGTTGTCGTGCACTTCCGGCCGCCAGTCGACGGTGTGGCGGCGTTCATTTTCGCCGAACCAGTACATGCTGGTAAGCGGCGCGATGCCGAGCCGGCGAATATCGCTGCGGGCGAACAGTTCGGCATGGACATCAATGGTCGCTCCGTTCTGCCGCGATGCCGTGAACTTGTAGGCACCTGTTACACTGGGCCCTTCAAGCAGGGCGAAGACGGTGACATCCGGGCCGCCCGCCGCCGCCGGTGCAAGCCAGAACTCGGTGAAGGCGGGAAATTCCTCCATCGTCTCCGTCGCGGTGTTCAGCGCGATCCCCCGGGCCGATGCGCCGTACTGGTTTTCCTCGCCGGCGGCGCGGAAGTAGCTGGCGCCCTGGAAGGCAAGCCAGTCCGCATCCGACTGTTTGCCGTTCATGATGCGAAATCCGGCAAAGCCCAGGCCGTCCGGCAGCTTTTCGCCGAGACCCGTGTCGCCGTAATCGAACATGTCCTTGGCATAGGTCACGGGGTGGGCCATGCCGTTTACCAGGACGTTCATCCTGACCGGAAAGGGCGCCCACTTGTGGATGTGGAAGAACCGCACGGGCAGCGCATCGGGCAGGTTCTCCCACAACGCCCGGTTCGGGCGAAAGGTGATCTTCTGCATGGTGTCGAAGTCGAAGCCTGCGACGATATCCGGCGCAGGTTCACGCCGTTCGTATTTCTGGGCGGCAAGGCCGGCGGCCCGGTCCCGAAGCGTTTGAAAGCTGAACGGCACGCCGTCCGCGCCGGCCACGGGCCGTACACCGCCCACGGCCGCAACCAGCGCGGTGCTCCACAAAAGACTCGTTTTGAGAAATCTGCGGCGGGTGGTCACACGACCCTGCACCTCCGGACCGACAATATTCATTGGCATGATGTCCTTTAAGCCAAAACGCGCATCGCCATAGGCGCGCGCGCATCGTCAGTCGCGGCACCGGCGGGTTTGGCAAGGGTCGCCGATCGGTTTGCGCGGGTCGTGTGACCATTCGGGGGCAGCCCTGGTTTCGCCACGAAAACCGATTTAGGTCATTTCTCGTGAACGACATTATGGAAGCTTCAAACGATGGATATGTCCCCAGAGCCGAATTCCCCCCCCGCGCCGAAACATCAAGTGCCGGCGTACTGTCCGGAACTGAGCGTCGAGGACCCGGCCGAGGATAAGGACATCGGACGTCGAAAACACGGCCGTTCCGCCGGGCAGGTTTCGTTTCGTCCACCGGTGTCGGCGACGCCCGCCGCGCAGCCGGGCGAAATGCCGGTGCAACCGTTTGCAAGGGAAGGGCTCGGCGGCCTTTTCGGCGCCCTGGCCAAGGCCTTTGTCAAAGGCCGGGACAAGGCCGCGCCCCGGGCCTATGCCGGGACTCTGGCGCTGCGCCGGGGGCTGTTCTTCGGTCTGGTCGCGATGACCACGGGCGTCGGCGCATTTCGCTTTTGGACGGTGCTGCGCATCGACGGCCTGAGCATTCTGGAGACCGCCCTGTTGGGCGTTTTCAGCCTGCTGCTGGGCTGGATCGCCTTTTCCTTTTGGATCGTCGCCGCCGGTTTCTGTGCCCGGTGGCGAGGCGCCAGGCTGGACTGGTTGCATCGCGGAGGGCCGGCGACGACCGAGGTCACTCAGGCGGGACGCACGGCGGTTCTGATCCCCGTCTACAACGAGGAACCTCGCCGCCTGTTCGCCGGTCTTGAGGCGATCTGTGGCTCGTTGGCCGCCGCCGGGGGAGGGCCATTCGACGTGTTTCTGCTGAGCGATAGTTCGGATCCCGATTGCTGCCGGGCCGAGGTCGCCGGATGGCGGCGCCTGCGTGATTTCTTTCGGGGTCGCCTGCGGCTGTTCTATCGCCGCCGTCGCCGCAACGTCGGCCGCAAAAGCGGCAACATCGCAGACTTCTGCCGGACCTGGGGCCGGGGCTACGACTACATGATCGTGCTCGATGCCGATAGCCTGATGACCGGGCGCACGATGACCGAACTGGTCCGCCTGATGGATGCCAATCCCGACGCGGCTCTGATCCAGGTGCCGCCCCAGGTCGTAGGGCGGGGCACATTGTTCGCCCGCATCCAGCAATTCGCCTCGAGTGTTTACGGCCCGTTGTTCGCCACCGGGTTGGCCTTTTTGCAGGGCCCGGACGGAAACTACTGGGGGCACAACGCGATCATCCGGATCCGGCCGTTCATGGGCCATTGCGGATTGCCGACCTTGCCCGGAAAGGCGCCCCTGGGCGGCGAGATCATGAGCCATGATTTCGTCGAGGCGGCGTTGCTGCGCCGTGCCGGCTGGGACGTCTGGCTGCTGCCCGATCTCGGCGGCAGCTACGAGGAACCGCCGCCGACCCTGGTCGACCATCTGGCGCGCGACCGCCGGTGGTGCCAGGGCAACCTGCAGCATGCCCGTCTGATCCCGCTGCGCGGACTCAAGGCGGGATCGCGCCTGCATCTTGCCCTCGGGGTGATGAGCTATGTCTCCTCGCCGCTATGGTTGCTGCTGCTGGTGCTCTCCGTCGCGCGCGCGCATCAGGACATCTCGCTTGAACCGGCGACATTCGTCGGCAGTTACCCGATCCTGGCCCTGCCGATCTCCCATGTGGAGGAATTCATCCGCCTGATCGTGGTCGCGGTCGTCCTGTTGTATGGCCCGAAACTTCTGGCCTGGGTCGATGTTGTTCGGGACCGGGCCCGGCGCGCCGCCCACGGCGGTGCCCTTGCCGCCGCCGGGAGCATCCTCGGGGAAAGCGTCTTTTCCACATTAATGGCACCGGTGACCATGCTGTCGCACAGTTGGTTCGTGCTCAATAACCTGCTCGGCCGCAGCGTCGGCTGGGATAGCCAACGGCGTGACGACGGGGGCTTTCCCCTGATGGTCGTCTTTCGGACCTTCCTGCCCCATACCCTGGCGGCCGTGGCCGCCGGCGCCCTGACCTACTGGCTGGTCCCGGACAATCTTGTTTGGCTGACGCCCCTTCTGTCCGGGCCGCTGATGGCCGTGCCCCTGGTTCAGGCGACGTGCAGCGGAACTTTGGGGATTTGGGCGCGACAACGCCGCCTGTTCCTCATTCCCTGCGAAGCCGGCAATGTCGCCATTATCGACCGTGTCCGGATATTGATGACGAAGACAGCCGCGGAAAACATCGATACGCCGCAGCGGAAGACCCCGCGCAGGATCGCGCCGGCCGGTCCCTTCCAATGGGTGGGATCAATACCGCAGAATTCGGGATGACGCCTAGCTTAGGGGCGGCTGCGTCGTCTCGGCGTTACGGGCGGGTTTCCGTTCCGGCTGCCGGTGGGCGGCGCGGCGCGCCCGCCGGACGGCCTTTGCCAGGGTCCGTTCGACCGAGAACCGATGTCCCATGATCGTTTCGACGGCGCGGAACACCTGACGGTCATCGACGCGGTAAGCTTCGTGCAGCAGGCTGCGATAGTGGTGGACGAGGTGTTCCGGAACCTCCAGACGGTTCAACTTGCGGAATGGGTCGTGACCGCGGAACGCGCCGGCCCGCGCCAATGCATTGCACAGATGAAGTTGCAGCATGGTGCGAACGCATTTCTCGCATTGTCCGCAATTGGCCTGCGCGGTGTCGTGGTGGCAGACCCGCAAGGTTTGCAGCGCCAGGTCGAACGACGCGATGTTGCGGACCTTCTCCAGCCGCTCGGCCTCGCAGCCGTCATGGGTCACGTCCACCGCGCCGTTGGACCAGTGGGCGTCAAGATGCGGCGACGAGCCCCAGGGCTTCAGTTGGCGGGTGGCGTGGGTCGCCGGAACGATGAGTTCGCCGATCGTGCGCTGCAAGGCCAAGGCGCAGGAGGTAAGTGCTGCGCCGTGCAGGACCCGGCCCCAGAAATCGCCGGCGAAAGGCTGTCCCCAATTGGCGCGGCCCCGGTCGGCAATCTGGCGCAGGTTGGTCTCGCAGGTAATAAGACGTTTACCGAGACGGTGGGCGATGGCGGCGGCATCGGACTTCGTCGACTGCCACAGAGCGTCGTTGTCGAGCCCGATGTCGAACCCGCGGACGAGAAACAGATGGGTGATGCGGCCTCGGTGTTTGAGTAGCGAGTACCAGGAATCGACACCCCCCGAAAAACAGCACGCGACCCCCGATGCCCGCACCGTCGGGCGCAGATCGTCGTGCCATTGCGATGCGACAGGCACGAGGGTAAGGAAATCGTACCAGGACGACAGCACGTCCTGCGCGAAGGAAAAGTTGTCGGCCAGGATGTCGGAGATATGACCCTCGATTTCGAGGGGTTCCGCATCGTACATGCAGGACGGCAGCATCGCGGCGGCGAACGGATCGGCGGTCGCTTCAAGGGGGCCGTCCAGGCCTTCGAAGCGAAACCAGACTTCCATCGGAGTGTCCGCAGCGCCGTCGGGGCGGACCTGGGCGCATAACAGCGCCGTTTCCTCGCTCCAGCTGTCGGTAATGTTGAAAACCCGCATGCGTGTTCCTTCCTTAAAATGACGGTTCACGGGACCGGGGCGGCCCCTGTCGGCGGCGGACGTCAAGACGCTATTGGAATCGCCGTGTTAAGGGCGTGACCAAGCTGTGACCAAAAAGGGGCAGACCCTAAAGCCCGTCATTACGGTTGAACCGGACCACCCAGATCACAGATTCCTCACAACCGGCGTTGACTGCCTTTCGATAACCTTGGTCGCAGCAGGTTTGGTCCGGGCTCAGGAGGAAAGCATCATGGGAGCAGGTAGAATAATGCCGATGGGAGAACAAATGGAAATTCCGTTGCGTCCTCAATGGGACGTCAGTGTCCATCTGGTGGATGGCGGTGCCGTCTTGTTCGAACAAGACAAGCAATCGTTGTATACGACCAATGCCACGGCGGCGGCGGTCTGGTACGGCCTACAGGACTCTGCCCCACCCGCCGCCGTGGCCGATCGATTGGCCGAGCGTTTCGCCATAGATCTCGACACGGCGCGCGCCTACGTCGCGCAAACGCTGCGCCAGTGGCGGAAGGCGCGCGGCGCGGTCCGGGCAGGCTGGGGCCGCCAGAGTGAACTTTTCGAGCAGGCCAGCGCCGACCGCCTGGCCATTGTCCGGCAGTTGTTCGATCCGTCGAAACCGATGGCTTTGACGGCCCATTACCGTCTGCTCGATTCGATCATTTCGATCCGCTACGAGACTTATGAGCTGGCGCACCGCACACACGAGGTGTTCGGGCATCTGCGGCTCGACGATCTGCTGACAGAGAGCACGATCTCTTTCGACGTCGTTCAATTCGACGGCGGCGTTGCGCTTACGGAAGGCGGCGACGTGATCGAATTCTGCACCGATGAATCCCAGGCCGTCGCGATGGTGCGGGCTTGCGTCATCGACCGGGCGTTGGAAGAAAGCCGGGATTTCGCCGCCCTGCACGCCGCGGCGGCGATCCGCGACGGCCGCTGCATCCTGTTTCCCGGCGCATCGGGCGCCGGCAAAAGTTCTCTGATCGCGGGGCTCGCGGCCGAGGGCTATACCATGTTCGGTGACGATACGGTAACCATCAGCCGGGACGACTTCGCCATCCGTCCGGTTCCTTGCGGCATTTGCGTCAAGAAGTCGGGGTGGGATCTTCTCGCGCCCCGCTTTCCCGAAATCCGCGTCGCTCCCGTGCATGGCCGGCCGGACAATAATTTCGTCCGTTATCTGACGCCGCCGGCGATCGAGAGCGCAAATATCGAAGACAAGGCGGAGGTCGGGTGGATTGTGTTCCCCCGGTTCACACCGAACAGCAGTACGGAATTCATTCCCCTGTCCGGAATTGGCGCCCTGGAACGGTTGCTTGCCTGTTTCCTTCCGCTTGGCGGCGGGTTGGACGACGCCGGCGTCGAACGCCTGGTCGATTGGGTATCCACGACACCCAGTTTCGAGCTGCGGACGTCGTCGCTGACGGATGCCGTCCGGCTGCTCAGTTTTCTTTGAGGATGCGGTACAAGTCCGCACTTGCGAATCTTGCCGGTCTGCTTTCGCAAGTCGGGCCTTGCGAAAGCCCGCGCCTCCTGTCTGATGACGCCTGGATGAGGGTTCTTCGCCTGGCGAACGAACACCTCCTCGGGCCGCTTCTGCACGAACGCTTAACGGATGTCCTCAGTGACATGCGGGTGCCGGAAGATGTGCTGGCCTACCTTGCGATGCAGCACCGCCTGAACCGTGATCGCAACGCCGTGTTGCGCGGCCAATGCCAGGAGATCGCCGAGGCCTTCGCCGATCAAAGCATCGACATTGTCTTCCTGAAAGGCGCGATCACATTGTTCGAAGGGAACGGCCCGGTCCGGGAAACCAGGATGATGCGGGATATCGACATCCTTGTGCCACCGGCGGCAAGCGACACCGCGATCCGCATCCTCGCCGAACTCGACTACGACATTCTCAGAAAATCGCCTCCCGGCGATCACGCGGTCGCCGAATTGGTCCGGCCCGGTGCGGCGGGGGCCGTCGATCTGCACACGGAACTGATCGACGCCCATTATCTGCTTCCGGCCGAGACCGTACGCCGCCGTCGCATGACGATTGTTAAGGACGGCCTGCATATCAACGTTCCGGCGCCCAGCGACCGTCTGCTGCATCACCTTCTGCATGCGCAAATCCATCACACCGGCCAGTTTTACCGGCATCAGGTGCGGCTCGATCAGGTTCACGACTTCCAGGACATCGCCGCACGACACGGCAATGCGGTTGATTGGCTAAGGGTCGCCTGGACCATGGAGTCGTTCCGGCTTACGCCGGCCCTGCATTCCTATGCGCTGATCGCGGGCCGGTTTTTTGGCATGTCCTGGCCGCTGCCCGAACGTCCTCGCCGGAATGCCGTGCTGCATGCGCGGTTGACCCGATCGACCCTTGCGTCCCCTGGCCTGAAGCGCGGCATGGTTCCTTTCGGCAACCTGCGGCGGGCTTTTGCCTGGCACCGTATGTGCGCGCTCTACGGCCGGCCGGGATCGACGCTCGTGAAGCGCCTGCGCCACCTGCTGCAATACGTTCTTAAGAAAACCCCGGGGCAGGTGGTTATCCAGCTGTTCCGTTACGAATAGACGGCCTTGGCGGCAAAAAGGAATCCGGCCCGGGTTTTTGCCCGGGCCGGATTTTTCAGTTCGACGATGTCGGGGGAGGGTAGTATCGGAAAGGACTTATTGGCACGTTAGTGAGCTAGGCGCGTTAGGTATCGTCGAACCGATCATGTCCACGGCCACGCTTGTGGTCGCGGTGGTGGCCATGGCCACGTCCGTGATGATGGCGGTGGCCCCAACCGCGTCGGCCGTGATAGGGGAAGCCCGAGGAGGACGCGACGACGCCATTGGCCGAACCGGTCAGCATCAGCGTGACGACGGGCGGGGTAATGACAGCGAACCGACCCCACTTCGCCAGGAATTCGCGCCGGTCTTGCTGCGGGGCGACGTCGCCCGTTTCCAGGTGATCTTCCATGTTCGCTCCTTTCTGCCGTCGGCAGATTGTTGACGTTGAAATCACCCCGATTGAACGTCATCGCGTCGGCGATGGACAGTAACCAAGCTGTGACAGCGCGTGTCACCTCGGGATCACTCAGCTGAAATTCGACAACGACGGGCGTGCCTGGACAGCGGTTCTCGGGTCACAGGTTGGTCACTAGTGCCGGACACGGGCGGCGTGTTCAATCGCTCCATCGACCGACGGAAAGCAAACCAACACCAATGCCCTAGCGCCGTCGTGTCCCCGGTGAAATTATTTTCGGAGGCTGAGTGCGATGGAGCGTAAACGGGCACTGATAACCGGCGTTACCGGACAGGACGGCGCCTACCTGTCGGAGTTTCTCTTACAGAAAGGCTATATCGTCCACGGTATGAAACGCCGTGCGTCATCGGTCAACACGGCGCGGGTCGACCACCTGCACGACGGCCTTCCGGGCGTCAGCGGCCAATTCCACCTGCACTATGGCGACATGAGCGACGCCACCAACCTGATCCGCATCATTCAGCAGGTGCAGCCCGACGAGATCTATAACCTGGCCGCGCAAAGCCACGTTCAGGTCAGCTTCGATGCGCCGGAGTATACGGCGGATGTGGATGCGCTCGGAACGCTGCGGCTGCTCGAAGCGGTCCGGGTCCTCGGCATGCTCGACCAGGTCCGCTTCTATCAGGCATCGACCTCGGAGCTGTTCGGCAATGCCACCGAGAGCCCGCAATCGGAACGCACGCCCCTCCGCCCGCGCAGCCCGTACGCCGCGGCCAAGCTTTACGGCTATTGGATGACGGTCAACTACCGCGAGGCCTATGGCATGCATGCCTCCAACGGCATTCTGTTCAATCACGAAAGCCCGATCCGCGGCGAAACCTTCGTGACCCGCAAGATCACGCGCGCTGTTGCCGCCATCGACGCCGGATACCAGGACGTTCTGGTGCTCGGCAATTTGGATTCGGAACGCGACTGGGGCCACGCCCGCGATTATGTCGCCGGGATGTGGCGCATTCTGCAGCAGGACACGCCCGACGATTACGTGCTCGCCACCGGCGAAACCCATTCGGTCCGCGAGTTCGTCGAACTGGCGTTCGACCGCATCGGCCGGCCGGTCACCTGGCGCGGCGAAGGCGTGGCGGAGAAAGGCGTTTTTGCGGATACCGGAAAAACCGCCGTCGAGATCGATGCACGCTATTTCCGCCCGACCGAGGTCAATCACCTGCTCGGTGATCCGTCCAAGGCACGCGAGCGCCTCAACTGGCGCCACCATACCTCCTTTCCGGACCTCGTCGCCGAAATGGTCGACGCGGACCGTCAGGCCCTGAAATCACATAACGACGTAAGGTTGGCAAATGGCTGGAAAACTCTTCACCCTGTCCGGCAAGCGGGTATGGGTCACGGGCCATCGCGGGATGGTCGGCTCGGCGCTGATGCGGCGCCTGCACAAAGAAGGCTGTGATCTCGTCACGGTTCCCCGTCAGTTGGTCGATCTGCGCGATCAGGCCGCAACCTGGGAATGGATGGAAACGACCCGCCCCGAGGCGGTCTTCGTCGCCTCCGCCAAGGTCGGCGGCATTCTGGCCAACGACAGGTATCCGGCGGATTTCCTGTACGACAACCTGGCGATCGAGATGAACGTGATTCATGCCGCCCATCGGGCCGGTGTGCGCAAGCTTCTGTTCCTGGGGTCGTCCTGCATTTATCCGCGCCTGGCGGAACAGCCGATCACCGAGGAAGCGCTACTGACCGGCGCCTTGGAGCCGACAAATCAATGGTACGCGCTGGCCAAGATCGCGGGCATCAAGCTGTGCCAGGCCTATCGGCGTCAGCACGACTGCGACTTCATCTCCGCCATGCCGACCAACCTGTACGGCCCCGGCGACAACTTCGACCTGGAATCCAGTCATGTCGTCCCGGCCCTTATACGAAAGACCCACGACGCGAAGGTGCGGGGCCGCGACACGGTCACGATCTGGGGATCCGGCCGGCCGCGGCGCGAATTCCTCTACGTCGACGATTGCGCCGACGCCCTGGTCCACCTGATGGAGCATTATTCCGGACCGGATCCCATCAACGTCGGCACCGGTACCGACCTGACCATCGCCGACCTGGGGCGCAAGATCGCCGGCGTCGTCGGGTTCAGCGGTGCGTTGACATGCGACAGGTCGAGGCCCGACGGCACGCCCCGCAAGCTGCTTGACGTGGCCTATCTGCGGCGGCTCGGCTGGCGGGCGCCGACATCACTGGACGACGGGTTGGCGCGGACCTACCGCTGGTTCACCGAGAACATGACCGAGACGGCGGATGCGGCAGCGGTCTGACCAGAGTTCACAGGCCGACAACGCCCGGTCCCCGTTCGCGACGAGGCATCTGCAAGGCAACCTGACAAGACGGTCCGTCCGCGGCGTCGCCGTGACGATGTCCGCCCAGGTAATCAAGGTCGCCGCCCAGTTCGCCACGGTCGCCATCCTGGCGCGCCTGCTGTCGCCGGCGGATTTCGGTATCTTCGCCATCATCATGGCCCTTCTCGGTCTGCTTGAAATATTCAAGGACTTGGGCCTGTCCAGCGCCACGGTGCAACGTGCCGAGATCACGGAAACCCAGGTCAGCACCCTGTTCTGGCTCAACGCCGGCTTGGGCATTGCCGCGGCGGGGGGGCTCGCCGCCGCCGCGCCGCTGCTCGGCATGATCTACGGCGAACCCATCCTCACCCAACTGACGCCGGTCGTTGCCTTGACCCTGGTCATGACCGGTCTCGCGGCCCAACATCTGGCCCTGCTGCGGCGTCAGATGCGATTCACGGCGCTGGCGGTGCTGCAAACCACCGCCGAACTGGTCGCCATGGCGGCGGGCATCGTGGCCGCGGTTATGGGAATGGGCCTGTGGGCCCTGGTCGTGCAGCGCCTGACCTGGGGTGCGGCCATCACCATTGGCGCCTGGGCCGTCTGCCGGTGGCGGCCGAAGCGGCCCGCCGGATTGCGCGCCGTGCGCGGCCTTGTCGCCTTCGGCGGCAACACCACCGCCGCGATGGTGCTCGGCAACGTGGCGACCAATTTCTACATGATGATCATCGGCTGGTTCTGGGGCGCCGCGCCGCTGGGTCTTTACGGCCGCGCCCAGAAGCTGGTTCAGATGCCGGTGCAGAACATCAACGTACCGCTTTCGGCCGTCGCCCTGCCCATGCTCAGCCGGTTGGCCCATGATCCCGAGAAATACCGGCGCGCCTACCGCGCCATCGTCGAGCGGGTCGCCATGGCCATGGCGCCGCTCGCCGCTCTGCTCATCATGGGTGCCGATCCGGTGGTCGCCCTGGTGCTCGGCGAAAAATGGGGCGATGCCGCGCCGATCCTGTCCTGGATGGGGGTGTCGGCGATCTTCATGCCGGTCACCTATACCCTGAGCTGGCTGTACATGAGCCAGGACCGGACCGGCGAGATGCTGCGGGCCAGCATCGTCAACACGGTTCTGACCCTTGCCGCTTTCGCCCTGGCCCTGCCCCACGGCGTGGCCGCCGTTGCCGCCGCCTACGCCGTCTCCGGTGTGTTTCTGCGGGCCCCCCTGCTGTTCCATTTCGCCGGGCGGCGCGGGCCGGTGCCGACCGGCGACTTCGCCCGCATCCTGGCCCTGCCGGCCGTGGCGGCGGCGGCGGGGGTGCTGGCGATCTGGATGCTCGGCCATCTGCCCGGCGTCGCGGCGCTGGCTGCCGGCGGGCAGGCCGTCCTGTTTGCGCTGGCCACGACGACCGCGGCCCTGGCGGTTTACGGCGCCGTTCCCGCCGGGCGGCGGGCGATCGTCGAAACCTGGCGCGTGCCGCGGCTGCTCCGCTCGGAAGGTGCCGGAACATGAAGGTCGTGGTGACCAATACGGCCCTCGCCAACACCGGCGATGCCGCCATCATGCTCGGCACGGCGGAGATACTGCGCCGTGCCTTGGGGGACGACCTGACGATTGCCTTGCGCGATCAGCAGCCCGGCGCGGCCGGCGACAAGTATCCCGAATTCGAGGTCCGTCCCGTACTGTATGACCGCTTGATCGCCTGGACGGGGATCCGACTTGCCAAACCGGGCATGATCCTGCCCCTGCTTGCCGCGGCCCTGTGGCGCACGCCCCTGCGGGGTGCCTGCCTGCGCCTGATGCCGCGGCAGATGCGTGACGATCTCGCCGATCTTGCCACCGCCGATCTGGTGGTATCCGCGGGCGGCACCTATCTGGTGCCGCATTACCGGATTTCCCCGAAATTGGCCGACCTGATGGTGGCGGTGATGCTCGGCACGCCCTATGTCCTGTTTACGCAAAGTCTTGGCCCGTTCCACGGCGGCGGGAACCGGCTGTTGAAGTTCGTCCTCCGCCGGGCCCGCCTGATCCTGGTCCGCGACCCGCGTTCCCAGGCCCACCTGGAAGAGATCGGCATCGATCCCGCCCGGGTTTTCCAATGCGCCGACGCCGCCTTCGCAATCGCACCGCCAAGTTCAAGCCCGGTCCGCCGGGGGCGGCGGCAACGGCTCAAGATCGCCATTTCGGTCCGCCACTGGCCACATTTCAAGAACGACGGCGACGACGCCATGGAGCGCTATCGGTGCGCCATGACGGTCCTTGTCCGTCATCTGGTCGACGTCCACCATGCCCGCGTCACCTTCATCTCCACCTGTCAGGGTGTCGAGACCTACTGGACCGACGATTCCCGGGTCGCCGAAGAAATCGTCGCCGGCCTGCCTGGTCCGATCCATCGCCACATCAAGGTCGACAACCGGTTTCACCGGCCCGAGGCGCTGCTGTCGATCCTCAGCGGCTTCGACATGGTCGTCGCGACACGAATGCATGCTGCCATCCTGGCCCTGGTCGCCGGCGTGCCGGTACTGCCGATCGCCTATGAGTTCAAAACCCGGGAACTGTTCACCCGTTTGGGGTTCGACGACCTGGTAATCGACATGGACACTCTGTCCGCCACCGACCTTTGCCGCACCGCCGACACCATCCTGGCCGATCGTCCCGGCCTGCGGCACGACATCGCCGTCAGTGCGGCAACCATGCGCTGGTCGGCCTTCGCCGCCAGCCGCCGGATCAACAGCATTCTGGAGAACGCGGCATGAGCCGAAAACTGCGCATCGCGGTGTTCACCTATGAATTTCCCGCGCTTAGTGAAACATTCGTGCTTAACCAAATCACCGGACTGCTCGACCAGGGCCACGACGTGACCATCTTTGCCGAAGGGCCGCGTGACGAACCCGTCATCCATCCGGACGTCGGCGCCTACGGGCTTGCGGATAGGACCCGGTATCTGGCTTTGCCCGGTAACCGGTTCCGGCGCTGCGGCACGGCGCTGCGTCTGGCGACGCGCCTGCTGGTCCGCAACCCGCGCGCCCTGGCAACGGCCCTCAACGTTCGGCGGTACGGGCGGTTTGCGCTCTCGCTGCGCCTGCTCTATTGGGCTGACCGCCTGCGGGGCGACACGCGGTTCGACATCATCCATGCCCATTTTGGGCCGCTCGGCCAGCTTGCGGCCTGCCTGCGCCAGGCCGGCCTGATCAGCGGCCGTCTGGTCACGGTCCTGCATGGCGCCGACATGACCACCTACCTGCGCGACCCGGCGATCAAATACGACCACCTGTTCAAGGTCGGGGACCTGTTCCTGCCCATCGCCGAGGTCTGGAAACGGCGTCTCCTGGAACTCGGCTGCGATGCCGACCGGGTCCGGGTCCATCACATGGGCGTCGACACGAAAAGCATCCCCTTCCGCGCCCGTCACCTGCCCCGGCGGCGGCCCCTGATTGCCCTGAGCGTGGGCCGTCTAGTCGAGAAGAAAGGAATCGCCGACGCCCTACACGCGGTCGCCGACCTCGTGCGCCGGGGCATCGATATCCGATATTTTATTGCCGGCGACGGCCCCTTGCGCGGTCAGCTGACATTCCTTGCCAAGCGGTTGGGTGTCGCCGACGTGGTCAGCTTCGTCGGTTGGCGTGACCACGACGGCATCGTCCAACTGATGAACGAGGCCGACATCCTGTTGGCGCCCAGCGTCACCGCCAGCGACGGCGACCAGGAAGGCATCCCGGTGACGCTCATGGAAGCAATGGCCGCCGGCATGCTGGTCGTCTCGACGGACCATAGCGGCATCCCCGAACTGGTCGAGAACGGCCACTCGGGGCTGTTGGTCAATGAAGGCGATTTCGCCGAACTGGCGGCCGCCGTGTTCTTCCTGCTGTCCATGGAGGAAGCCTGGCCCAGGGTCAGCCAAGCGGCGCGCCAGAAGGTCGAAGAGGATTTCGACGTGCGGACCCTTAACGGGAATTTGGCGCATCAGTTTGAAGCCCTGTTGCCCGGCGGCGCGCGGACCGCCGCCCGGGCCGAATCGCAAGGCACCCCCACGATGGCCGGGGATTAATCGCCGTCTTCGACCGGAATCACCTTGCCGTCGTTGTCCCGTTTGGGACGGCCCCGCTTGATGCGCAAACGTCCCTGGTCATCGACCCACAGGCAATAATCCCCCAGCCACGCCAGGTTTTGGCTGTTCCACCGTCCGCCGAACTGCGCCCCACGGCCGATGGTGGTGACGTCGAGGCGGCGGCCACGGTCGATGCCGCCGGTGCAGCCGATCAGGTTGATGTCGCATCCGCGTTGGCCCTTGAGCATGGCAAGACCCGCATCTTTCGCGCGGGCCCCGCCCATGCCGGAACAACCGATCAGGGTCAGACTGTTTGTTACATAGGCGCGGACAAGGTGCGTCTGCTGGTAGATGGAATAAGCGGTGCAGCCGACCAGGGTTCCCCCGACTTTCAGGCGCAACCCGGCGTCGCCGGCGTCAAATTTCGGGGCGGCCATGTGATTGTTCTCGAAACCGCAATGAGACAGCAGCGTGACGCCGGTGTCGGCGGATAGGCCGAATTTCTGGTTCAGCAGAAAATAACAGCCGTGGAAACTGACGTCCGTGGCGCCATCGATCAAGGAGACGCCGTTACGGCCATTGCCGCCGAACACGCAACCGAACAGATGAACGGCGGAGAACACGGTGTTTTCCGGTCCGTGCCCGAACGTCGCGCCGTCGCGCCGGTTGTCGCGAAAATAGGCATTGAAGACCTGACCCTCGAAGACATTGCCGATCATCCGGCAACCGTCACCGCCGCAGCCTTCGATGACCATGTCGCGCAGGCAGAAATTGTAGAAATATGTGCCGCGCTTCTCGCATCGGATGAACAGGCCGTGGCCGTCCCGGCCGCTGCCTTTGATTTCCAGGCCGTCGATCTGGAAGAACCGCACCGTCGCCCGGCAGTCGATCTCGATCACCGGACTGCCGTCTGTGATGGCGGAAATGATCTGCGCGCCCCGGGCGAGAATGCCGGCCCGCCGGGTGAGGTTGCCCGCAGGGCGCTCTTGCGTGACCACGCGGATGGGCCGCGTCACCCGGTAACGGCCGGCCGGAAGCAGGACAAAGCGGGCATCGGCGCCCGCCAGCGCGGCCTTGAATGCCTTCTCGATCGCCTCGCTGTCGTCTTGGACACCGTCGCCGACGGCACCGAAATCGTGGGCGTTGAGCGCGCCGGTGGGGTCGGCGACGGGCGTTGCCGCCGGCGCGGGCGGCGTGCCGCCCAGCAGCAGGGCCAACCCGCCGCCGCCGGCCAACAGGCCGCGCCGGTCGATGGGGGTCATGCCGCGGTCTCCAAAAGGCGCTGGTACATGTCGCGGTAGAGATTGCCGATGTGGTCGATGCTGTACTCGACCTCGGTTCGTTTTCGCGCGGCGTCGCCAAGCTGCGCGATGCGGCCGGGCGTCTCGACGCACCAGGCGATACCGCGGGCAAGGTCCGTCGGCTCGAAAGCTTCGGCCAAGTAGCCGGTTTCCCGGTGCACGACGATGTCGGCCGGCCCGCCGCTGTTGAAGGCGACGACCGGGGTTCCGCAGGCCATGGCTTCGACAAGGGTTTTGCCGAAGGCTTCCTGCAGGGACGGCACGACCATGACGTCACCGGCGGCATAGAGCATGGCCAACGTTCGGTCGTCGTCGATGGGGCCGAAATCCCGCACCTCGATGTTCATCTCCGGCATCTCGGCCGGGGACGCATTGCCGAACACGCTGAGGACGATATCGTTATCGGATGTAAAGGCGTTGATCCGTTGCAGGGCCTGCACCAGTTCGAGGTAGCCCTTGCGGCGGTCGCTGAGAGCGCCGAGAGCGCCGTAGACGACGTGGCGCCTGCCCGGCGTCAGGCCCAGAACCGCCCGTGCCTGATCGCGGGGATAGGGACGGAACACAGCCGTATCGATGCCGTTCGGAATGACGTCGATGGTTGCGTGATCGAACAGGCCGCTCGCCCGCGCGCAATCCGCAAGCCAGGAACTGATGGCGACCACGGAAACGTCGAATTGCCGCCAGGCGGCGAATTTATGGCGCCACATGCGGTGGCTGAGGTCGTTTTCATTGTCCGAGGACAGCTGGGGGCAACGGCCGCACTGGGCCTCGTAGCCATCGCAGCCGGCCGTGTAGTGGCACCCCCCGGTGAATGCCCACATGTCGCGAAGGGTCCATACGACGGGTTGGCGTACCCCGGCAAGGGCTTTGACCGGCAAAAACCCGCCGCCTGTCCAATGCATGTGGATCACATCGGGATCTTGCTGGGCGAGGACCCGATCGATGCGCCGGGACAACCATCCGACGGACCAGAAGGAATCGTCGGATTTCCGGTACATACGCAGCGGTAGGGTGTCCAAAACACCGCGAGCCCGTTCTATGACGGCGGCGGTGCGGCACAGTTCGCCGACGAGGGGATCGTCGCTATGCTTGCGGCCGACCAGCATCTGGGAATCGACCCCGGCCCGACGCAGTGCCTGATGCAGGGCGAACGATCCCTTTGCGGCACCACCGCGAATATCGCTGGTGCTGAGATGGAGAACACGCAGGGGTCTGTTCATGATCATCGGAGGGTAACCGAGGGATGGTGTGCAAAAGGCATGGTCAAACGGGCGGCGGAAAAGCGCTGGGGGGTGGCTTCCCGTTCGTGGATTGTGGCGATAACGGCGGCCAGGATCAGAACGGTCCAGGTGCGTGGGTCCACGTATCCACCGGCGGCCTGGCCGAATATGGTCCAGACCGCCCAGCAGAACAGGACGCTGGGAACGCCGAGGACGCGCAGGTAAACGGTCAGGAGGATAAGCATCGTGATGCCGAACCCCAGGCCTAGGAAGATCCAGTGCAGCCAGAAAAAATTGGTGACCGCATGGGCGGCGCTGTCGAACGAATAGCTGAGACCGAGCCAACGGCTGCTGGCGTAGATCTGGGAGACGGTCGCGTCGATGTACTCCCACCCGGTCAGACCGGCGCCGGCGACCGGATGTTCGGCGATGACCCGCGCCGCGACCAGAGGGGGCGCGATGATTCGCGAAAAGAAGCTGGGATCACGGCCGGATGTGATGTCCTGCAACCGTTCTTCGAGCAACACTGATCCGGCGACCAGGGCGGCGGACAGGACGATTCCCGCGAGCGTCAGGCCGAGGACGACATGGGCCCAGTCGATGTGGCGGTCGTCCGGCCCCCCCTTGCGGGCGGCCAACAGGATTTGATAGACGGCGATCAGCGGGGCGCCGAGCAGAACCGTCGGCCCGCGCAGCACCAGATATCCCGCGCCCAGCAATCCAAGATAAATGGGCAGCTTGAGCCGCGCCGGCGACAGCACATACCAGGTGAAGGAGAACAGGGTGAACGCAAACGTGACAAACGACGGCTCGGACGTGAAGACCTTCGGCCGAACACGGCCGTAGAGCGCCAAATCGCGGACATCGGCGGCGTAGATGCCGAAGTCAAAGGCCCAGGCCCGGAAGGCATCCCCCACGACACGGACCATGGGCAGCGCCGTTTCGAAAACCGCCAGAACCAGGATCGTCAGACTAAAGGCGAGGCACAGGAGCCCGAGCCAGGCGGCGCTCGACCGTCTGGCCGTCAGGTAGAAGCCGTAGGTGATGACGACCGAATAGGAAAACTGGATCAGGCCTTTAAAGCGTTCCTGCAACAGGCGCGTGTCGGGCGCCGCCAGGATCGAGGTCAGGCCGAGGACGACGATGGCGATCACGGCGAATGCCTCGATCTGGCGGATGTCCGCACTGCGCTTGGCCAGCATGGCGAGGCCGGCGACTCCGGCGAGCGCCGCCGGCACCGGCGTGCCGCCCGGAAGGTTGAGCGCGATCCCCAGGTAGATTCCGACCAGGAACAAAACGATCAGGAAGCGGTCGAGGACATCGGGCTTAGCCATCGATGCGTTCGTCATGTCGGCCGTGCGTGGGTCAGGAATTTTTCACCCCGGCGGTTCCAGTCGAACCGGTTGGCACAGCTTGCATAGGCACTGTTCTGCAAACTGTTGAGTAACGGCAGGTCGTCGATGGCGCGGATCACGCCGTTGACCAGAGATTCCATGGTGCCGTAGGCGAGCATGCTCGACGGCGTCTTGAGGGGCGTGCCGGAGGTCGAGCCTTCCATGGCGAGAACGGGCAGCCGGTTGAACACGTAGTCGAGAATTTTCAGCTTGAAGCCGCCACCGGTGCGCTCCGGAACGATGGCAATGCGGGCGTCGGCCATATGCGGTTCGACGCGCGGGACGTCGCTCAAAAACTCGGTGACCTGTGTGTGCTGCGACAATCCTTCCAGATACCCGGGCGGCCCGCGGCCGACCACACGCAGGCGGATTCCGGCCTCGGCGAACCGGGCGTCGGCACAGGCGAGAAAGGCTTCGAGGTTCATCTGCTTTGCGATCCAGTCGAAACTTCCCACGATAACGGCAAGCCGGGGCAGATCCTCGGTGATTGTGCGATGTTCGACCCGCTGCCCCGAATAACCGGGCGGCAGAACGGCAAGGCGTTTGTCCGGCGCCGCCCGGTGGAACAACTCGGCATCTTCGGGTGTAATCGCGGTGACCAGGTCCGAGGCGGCAACCAAGCGTCGCTCAAGGCGGCCCGCCTTGCGGAAATCGTGATACAGGGCAAGGTGCATCAACGGGTTGGCCCCGTCGAAATCCCGGAACATGGCGGCCCGTGTGCTTTCTTCGTGATTGTGGGCGACGTAGATGATCTCCGGCCGGCCGCCATAGATCTTGCGCAGCGGCTCCAGAATGGACAGCGCCCAGCCGGCGGACAGGCCGTCGAACACGATCTTGTCCCAGTAGCCGTTCGCCAGCATGTGGCGCAGGGTCGATTTCATCTCGTCCGTCTCGCAGCGGTAGGCGACGTTGGGCAGGGAGGAAAACGGGCTCGCCCATTTCGGGCGCATGCGCCGCGGCATCGTCCACCAGGTGACCTTGTCAGAACGCTCAAGGCGGCGATCGAGGGGTTTTTCGCTGTTGAAGCAAAGGACATCGATCTTGGCCCCGGCTTCCGCGACGGATTCGATCAGGCGCCCGGAGTACAGACGCTGTCCATCATGTTCCGGATAGGGATCAATCCAGGTCAGCCAGAGAAAACGGGGCAGCGTCACGGTTCAGGTCCTCGCGTCCGTCAAAAGGCATACTTGGAATGGAAGCCCTTGAAGATCGTCAGAACGATGATTTTGAGATCAAGCCAGATCGACCAGTTCTCGATGTAGTAGAGATCGTGTTCGACGCGCTTTTGAATCTGCGTCAGGGTTTCCGTGGGACCGCGCCAGCCGTTGATCTGCGCCCAGCCCGTGATGCCGGGCTTGACCCGATGGCGGGCGTCGTAATGGGGGGCCGCGTCCTGATACAGGCATCCCGCCGCTTTCGACGCCACGGCATGGGGCCGCGGCCCGACGATCGACATGTCGCCGCGGAGCACGTTGAAGAACTGGGGCAGTTCGTCCAGGCTTGTCTTACGAAGAAAGGCGCCCACGCGGGTCACGCGGGGGTCGTTGCGCCTGGTCAATTGATCGCCCCGCGGGTCCGTGCATTCCGTGTACATGGTGCGGAACTTGAAAACGTCGATCAGGTCGTTGTTGAAACCGAAGCGCTTCTGACGGAACAGCACCGGCCCCGGGGAATCGAGCTTGATCGCCAGCGCAATCAGCGCCATCACCGGCAGGATCAATGCCGTGATGATCACGCCGAGTACGCGGTCTTCCGCTTCTTTTGCCGTCTGACGCCAATCGGCCAACGGACGGTCGATGATGTCGATGGTCGGCAAACCGGCGTAGTACGTTACATCGTGATCGAGCAGGCGCAGCGCTTCCTGGCTTGGACACAGCCGGACGTCGACAGGTGTCTCGCTCAGCCGCTCGACGATCCGGTTCAGGCGCTGTTGGCTGCCGCGCGGTAGGGCGATAACGACGGTGTCGACTCGTTCCGCGCGGATATGATCGACCAATCTGACCAAGTCGCCGTCACAGTCGTCGAAGTGTCCCTGCTTGGTTTCCGAGGTGTCCTCATCGGTGAATATGCCGACGAAACCGACGCCCTTGTCCGTGTGTGAGGCGAAATGGATCGCTGCCCGCTGCGCAAAGGTGCCATTGCCGACAACGGCGATTTTGTTGTTCAGGCGCCCGCCGGAAAACCACTGCGCGGTTCGCGCGAACAGGGCGATGCGCAATCCGATCAGTGCCGCCAGACCAAAGCCGAACCACATGACGGACCATAGGCGGGAATAATCCTCGGACGTCTTGGTCAGGAAGCCAACGGCCATCAGCATCGCAGCGACCGCCAGCCAGCATAACCCGACGCGCCAAAGCGCCGTCCGCGGCCGGCGCAGAATATCGCGTTTGTAAAGGCCCGAAACATAAAACAGATTCATGGCGAGCAATGTGCCGAAGGCGATGACGGCGATGTAATCGCCGATGAAACTCGGCGGCAGGTCGGGTGACCTGATCTCGAAGGCCAGAATGGCAGAAAGGATGATCGCAAGGGCGTCGGCGGGAATCAGCAACCCGCAGATAACCTTGGCGGAAATTGGCCATTTTGCATTGCGCCAGGCAGGGCGTGCCCATGGCTGGATGGTGCGGATGGACGACGTCGTCAGCCGTTCCGAATACATGGCAATCTCCCGTAACTCCTTTGGGTGGGGCGCCATGAACGATGGCACGACGGCGTGACGGACGGCGTGTGATCAAAAAAGGGATGTGGTGAACAATAGGGCGCGTCACAAAGCATGCGCCGACAGCAAAGCTGAACTGAAGGCCCGTGGACTGCGCTGTTCCACGAAAATCGACACGGCCGAAGGATTGACCTGAATCCCGGCGCCACGCCGGCCGGCCATCTGAATGGCCTGGGACAGGACCCGGGGGTCGCTGGTATCGACGGCGACGCCGAGACCGAAACAGCGGGTCAATTTGCCGACCAGGCCGTACTCCTGACTGATAACCGGGCGGGCCAGTTTCGCCGCCCACAGCAGAATGCCGCTGGAGCCGACGAACCGCTGATAGGGGGCCAGCACGACATCGCACCGGCGGACCAGGGCATAAATTTCGCCGGATCGTAGGTGGCGGTCGATCAATTCAAGCAGCAGGTCGGGTTGAGCCAACTGCAATGCCTTGGTCGCTTCGATCACCCGGTGGCGAATGCCGGGATCGAGACGGCCCGCAATCACCACGGTGACCTGCCGGGCCGATTCATGGGGCAGCATGTAAAGCGCATCGATGAGTTGGAAAACGCCCTTGCGGGCGGTGATTTCGCCGAACAGAAGGAAAGTCGTGCGTTCCGCGGGCAGGCCTTCGGCGATTTTCCGGTCGGCGGCGGCGGCCACGGTAATCGGGAAGGCGGGATCGCTCAAGGCGACGACCTTGTCGCCATGGCGATGCCGCCGGGCCGCGAACGCGGGGAAGAAGGGATCCAGCGAGAACACGCGTGTCACGTCTTTCCGCCGGATCAGCAGATGCAGCAGGATATCCTTGCGCAGGTCGCGCAGCCGTTCCCGACGGGTCGGTTCGCCACAGCCGTCTGCGCGATAATGGGTCGTCGGGCGGAATAGGATACCGGACAGCCTGCGTCCGGCCATGGGCAGGTTGAGGGCCAGAGGCAGCGACACATGGTCGATGCCAAGAAAAATCCCGTGTGACGCGCCGGAGGCCTTCAAGGCACGGCGCATGGTGGCCCAGCGGGCGAATGCGCTGACGATCAGGCGGCGATGCATGCACCAGGCCTCCTCCCGGTCGGACAGGATGTGCAGATCGACCGGGGCCGGCAACTCGGTCCGCAGGACATCGGCGATCCGGCCTGGCACGGCCAAGGTCAGGCGTATTGGCGCGGGATCGTCCCGGATGTGGGAAATTAGATGACGAAGCCATTCCACCGTATGGCCGCGCGCATCCGGCTCGAACACGACGGCGTGACGCCCATCCGCTGTGTCAGGCCCGCCCATTCCAGTCAGAAATGCGGCAAACTGACCCAGAACGACCTTGCGGTCGTGGTGGCGAACGGCATAGTCGCGGCCGTTGCGGCCGAGTTCATCGCGCAGGGTCGGGTCCCAAGTCAGCCGTTCGACGGCGTCGGCAAGCGCCTTGGCGTCGCCGGCGGCAACGCAGAGATGCGAATGCGACTTTTCGCGCATCTTCCACAGCAGGCTGCCGGGGGGGGCGGCGGCGATGAACGGACGGCCCGCCGCCATGATGGCGAATATCTTGGACGGAACGGCGAAATCGGCGATGCGCCCGTTCTGCGGCACCAGAAGAATGTCACCTTCGGCAAGCGACGTGCCCAGGTTCGACTTTGACACCAGCGGGCGGAATTCCACGTTGTCCAGGCCCTCGTATTCGACGCGGGCGGCCAGGTTCGCGGCCTCGCTGCCGGCGCCGCGGATGACGACGCGCGCGGCAACTTTGCGGCGTTTCAGATGCTTGGCCATTTCGACGATCTGATCGAGGCCTTGTTTGCGGCCCAGGTTGCCGCTGTAAAGAACGACCGGCGTGTCGTCTTCGCGGGGGGAGGGCATCGGCTTGACGGCTTCCGTATCGACCCAGATGGGAAGTATCGCGATCGGCGTGCGAACGCCTTGCGCCAGCAGCTGCGCGCGCATGGTCTCTGATAAAACAAGAACCAGGTCGGCACGGTTGAGAATCTGGCGCTCCAGCCACCGCATGATGCGGACGAGATGCCCGCTTCGCACCATACCGAGACCGGACGCAAGGCCTGACTGAATGTCGTGAACAACAGCGACATGGCGGCCGCCGCGCCGTGTGGCCAGATTGCCGAGCAACACCGAGAAGATCGATGGGCAAAGCGAGACAACCGTTTCATGGCGCTTCAGTATTCTGCCGGCAAGGGCGGCCAGGCCACGCAACAGGAACATGCCTTCGGACAGTATCCGCCCGATCGCACCCCGCTTGTGCGGCAGCCATGGCGCCACCCGGACAACGCGCAGGCGACCCTTGCGTTCATCGTCCCTGCTGCCGTCGCGGTAGGCGGCGCCGACCGCGTCGTCAGGATAGAACGGGCGGCAGGTAAAGACCGTGACCTCGGCGCCCTGGTCCGCCGCGAAGGCGGCCATTTCGGCCATGTAGGGTCCAGAGCCGATGGGTTCGGGCGCGAACTGCTGGGTGACGAACAACACCTTGCGGGATGCGAGCATCGACACGGCCGTCAACGCGCATCATGGACGAGGAAGTGATGGCGCAGGTAGCCGCCGTCGTCATAGCTGTACTTGTTGTATTGCCGCAGATCGACCTGGGACAACGCGACCCCGGATATATTGGCGCCGGCGCGCATCAGATGTTTCAGTTCGGACGTCACGGCTCGCCGCGTCGTGCTGCCCCAGCGCACGGTGAACACGACCGTGTCCGCAAGCTGCGACAAGAACAGCATTTCCGGCGTAACGATCAGAGGCGGCGTGTCGAGAACGACCAGATCATGCCGCGTCGACAGATGCTGCAACAGCAGACGCAGGCGGTCGAGGGATACGGTTACGCCTCCGGCGCCGGCAGAGCGGCCGGCGAACATGACGGCGACATTGGACCGCTCATCACGATACAGCGCGTCTTCAATCGAGGACTTGCCGTGCAGGACGTCGAGCACGCCGATCCGGTTGGCGCTGCCAAAGTTCAGGTGCTGCGTGGGTTGCCGCCAATCGAGGTCGACGAGAACCACGTCGCGTCCCTCGCTGGCCATCAGCTGGGCGAAGGAACAACTTGTGTGGGACTTCCCCTCGCCGGGCACGGCGGATGTGAACATGACGATTCCGGGCGGCCCTCCCGCCCTATGGCCTACGGTCAATTGCGCGCCGAGCATCCGGATGGCATTGGTATAGGCCGAGTCCGGTTTTGTCAGAACGTGATCCAGCGGTCCCGAGCGCCGGTCCTTGATGCGCGGCAGCACGGCAAGCGTGTTCAGGCCCGTGTATTCCTCAATCGTTTCCGATGTGCGGAAGGTTTGGTCCAGCCGCTCGACCAACAAGGCGATGAGAACACCACAGCCGAGACCGGCAAGGATGGCGACGACGACGATGACCTTACCCGGCGGGAAGCTGGGGAAATTGGGGACGGCCGCGGCGGAGATGATCTCGGCGCCGGGCTGCACAAGATCGGCTTGGTGGGTTGTCTCGGTCGACCGTTGCAGAAGCTGTTCCAACATGTTGCGTTCCGCTTCCGCCTGGCGTTCGAGCTGACGCAGGCGAACCTGCTTGTCGTTGGCGGAACCCATGCGCGATTTGAGGTCGTCCAGTTGGGTGGACACCTGGTTGTAGCGGTCCGTCGCGATCCGCAACGCGTTGCGCAAGCCGCCGACGATGCGCTTGATCTCGGCTCTTACCTTGGCGTTGACGTCGTTGATCTGGGCCCGGATGGCACGCCGCTTCGGATGCTTTTCCGTGTACTTGGCGGCCAGATCGGCGGCCTCGCGTTCCATGTCCGCCTGCTTGCCGCGCAGAAGCAGAATCATCGGCGACTGCAGAACCGCCGGTAGGTCGTCCGCCTTGCCGCCCCGCTTGGCCAAATTCTGGGCCTGCTCCAGGTTGGCGCGCGCCTCGGTGCGCGTCTTTTCGGCAGCCATCAGTTCCTGGTTCAGGGCGGCGAGCTGCTGCGCGACCAGGGTCTCCGACCGGGTCGACAACAGGCCGTTCGACCGCCGGTAGGTTTCGACGGCGCGTTCGGCCTCGGCGACCTTGCCCTGCAAGCCGGCGATTTGCGACTGCAGCCAGGTGTTGGCCTGATTGTTCGCCTTTTTCTTCGCGACAAGCCGACGTTCCACGTAAACCCGGGCGAAGGCATTGGCGATGTCCGCGGCGAGAACGGGGTCCTCGAATTCGGCGCCGATCCGCAGAACGTGGGACCGGTTAAGCGGTTCGACCTCGAGACCGTAGAGCAGCCGGTTCTCGATCGTTTGGCGGACGTAGGCGTTCTCTGCCTCCTGGTCGGGCGGGCCGGTTTCCGGTCCGGCGTCATCGGGCGGCGTTATGAAGACATCCTTCACCTCGGCCAGCTTGGCCTTGACCAGGGAAAGCAGGTAGCCCGGATGTAGCTTTTCCAGCCAAGTCGGTTCCGGGGCGAGGTTGGGATTGAAAACGGGGGACGTGTCGAGGGCCAGGCGGTATGCGACTTCGCTGGCCGTACTGCGTGACGCAATGATATAGGCCTCGCTGCGCACGGTGTCGTCGTTGGGCGCTATGGCATCCAGGACCGACTGGATGTTCAGCACTTTTGGCTCCTGAACGCCGATCAGGACGCGGGCCTCCGCGGTATAGCGCGGGGTCATCAGCACGACGCAGGTAATCCCGACCGCGGCAGCCCCCATGGTGATCCCGGCGATCAACCCTTTCCGCCGCCACAGACGGCGCAGCAAATCCCACCCTTCGGACTCGTTGTCCAAATGGGCGCTTGTCTGCATGCCGGGCTGGTACCATGCCGGCGAGGGCGGGGCATCGTAACCAGGCAGGAGCGGGTAGCCGCCGGCCGCCATCAGAAATATCTTTCCTGTACGGTCACCACGTCACCCGGCAGCAGCGGCGTTTCCGATGTTGCGGCCAGGGCACCGCTGTCGTCCGCCGACCGGTCGAGGATGAAACGCCCGGTGCGCGCCCGATATGTGAAACCGCCGGCGATGGCGACGGCCTTGATGACCGTCATGCCGTCGACATAGGCGTAACTGCCGGGATTGCGTACCTCGCCGATGACGTAGATGGGCCTTTGGGTAAGCAGTTGGATGTTGACCCTGGGCTCATGCATGTATTCGCGCAGTTTCTGTTCCACGCGTTCCGTCAATTCGGCCGGTGTTTCTCCGGCCGCCTTGACTTGGCCGACCAACGGCATCGTGACATTCCCGTTGCCGTCGATCTTGTGTTCGCCCGATACGGTCTCGTCGCCGAACACGGTGATCCGCAAGACGTCACGGGGGCCGAGCCGGTAATGCGTGGCGGGAGTCTCGGTGGCCGCGTTGAGGGGCATCGGGCGGCTGTCGCAGGCGGCGGCGAACAGGGCAAATGCCGTGACGACAAGCGCGGCCGCCGGGCGCAGGGGCAATCGATAGGGTTCCATTACGCGAAACTCCGATCCTGGCTGAAAACGCGTCTTCGAGGGTGTTGTCCGCAGGCGGTTTCAAGGGTAACAACCCTGCCGCCCGCAACCAGTGATCAGTTGGTGGCAAGCGCGGAACGCCGCGGCACGGCGGCGGCGCCCTGTTGAAACCAGGACCAGGCGTGGCCGATCTGTGTCTCAAGCCCGCCGTAAGCCTGACGCCAGCCCAGCTCGCGCCGGGCCCGGCTTGCGTCGGCGACCAGGATCGGGGGATCCCCCGGCCGACGATCGCAATGACGCCGCGCCACGCGGCACCCGGTCACGGTTTCGGCTGCGGCGATAACCTCGAACACGCTGAACCCCCGGCCGTTGCCCAGGTTGTAGGCCGTGGCGCCCGGATCACCGTTCAGATCGGCAAGGGCGAGGACATGGGCGTTGGCCAGATCGCTGACGTGGATGTAGTCACGGATACAGGTGCCGTCCGGCGTCGGGTAATCGGTGCCGAATACATTGATATGCGGGCGAAGACCGGCGGCGACTTCCAACACCAACGGGATCAGGTGCGTTTCCGGCTCGTGCATTTCACCAAGCTCGCCGTCCGGGTCGGCCCCGGCGGCGTTGAAGTAGCGCAGCGACACGGAACAAATGCCATGGGCGGCATAGTCCCCGAGTATTTGTTCGCTCATCAACTTGGTGTGGCCATAGGGGTTGACGGGATGCAGACCGGCGGTCTCCCCGATAGGGGTGCTGTCCGGGTCGCCGTAAACAGCGGCGGTGGACGAGAACACGGTCCGCAACACCGACATCTCGCTCATGACCTCAAGCAACGTCAGGGTCGCCCGCAGGTTGTTGCCGTAATACTTGCCCGGGTCGGAGACGGACTCGCCGGCGGCGATATAGCCGGCCAGGTGGATCACGGCGGTTGGTGCGTGGTGGCGGAAGACGGCGCGCAATGCCTCGCCATCGGCCAGATCGGCAACGACCAACGGCCCCCAGCGCACGGCGCTGCGGTGTCCGTTCGACAGGTCGTCGATAACGACGGGCCGGTGACCGGCCCGGTCAAGAGCCTTACAGACATGGCTGCCGATGAAACCGGCGCCGCCGGTGACAAGAACCGTTTCGCCCATGGCTCAGGCCCGGCCATAGGTGTCTTCGAAGCGGACGATATCGTCCTCGCCCAGATAGGATCCGACCTGGACCTCGATCAGGTGCAGGGGGATTTTCCCGGGGTTGTCGAGACGGTGCGTGGTGCCGAGCGGAATGTGCACGGCTTCGTTCTCGCCGAGCAGGCGCGTATCGGTTCCGCAAGTCACGCGGGCCGTGCCGGTCACGACGATCCAGTGTTCGGCGCGGTGATGGTGCATTTGTAGCGAAAGCTGCTCGCCGGGCTTAACCAGGATGTGTTTGACCTGGAAACGGGCGCCGTCGTCGACCGTCTGGTAGCTGCCCCAAGGGCGGCGGACCAGGCTGTGGTCGGAGGCCTGTGGCAGGCCGGCTTCCTGAAGCTTGCGCACCATCTCGTCGAGCCGCGCCGTGTGTCGGGCGTCGCTGATCAGGACCGCGTCGTCCGTATCGACGACAACGATGTCGTCGAGCCCGAGGGCCGCGACCAGCCGGCCATTGGCCTGGATATATGAATTCGTCACGCCGTCGGTGAGAACGTTGCCTTCGATGAAGTTGCCCTGGTCGTCGGTGTTGGAGGTATCGCGCAGGGCATGCCAGGAGCCGATATCGTTCCAATGCATGTCCGCCCGCACCACGGCGGCCTGATCCGTATGCTCCAGCACCGCATGGTCGATGGAGATATTCGGGGCGTTTTCGTAGGCGGTCTCTCCCAGGGTGATGAACGTGTCCGCGCGGCTCGCGCCGGCGAGGGCATCGACGCAGGATTCCTTGAGCCCCGGCGCGGCTTCCTCGACCTCCGCCAGAAGGGTCTTCACCGGGAACAGGAAAATGCCGCTGTTCCACAGGTGCTTGCCGCCGGCGAGTATGTCCTCGGCGCGTTCCTTGCTGGGTTTTTCCTCGAACCCGGCAACCTTGTGGGCCGCGTTGTCGACGTCGATCTGTTTGCCGGCGCGGATGTATCCGTACCCGGTCTCCGGCGCCGTCGGCGGGATGCCGAACATGGTCAACCGCCCGTGGTCGGCGGCCACCGTCGCCCGCGCGACGGCCTGGGCGAAGGCGGCCTCGTCGCCGATCTTATGGTCCGACGGCATCGCCAGCATGATCGCCTCGGGATCGATCTCGTGCAGCAGCAGGGCGGCGGTGGTCAGTGCCGGCGCCGTGTTGCGGGACATCGGTTCGCACACGATGGCGAGCGGTTTCGCGCCGATCTCCTGCATGTGCTCGGCGACGAGGAACCGGTGTTCGTCGTTACAGAGCAACAGCAGCGGCGATAGGTTCGGCAGCCGAAGCGCCCTTTCGACGGTGTCCTGCAGCAGGCTCTTTCCGGAATTAAGTCTCAAGAACTGCTTGGGATGGGATTGCCGGGAGAGCGGCCACAGGCGTTTGCCCGACCCGCCGCACAAGACGACCGGGTACAGGTTCTTGGCGGGGTCGGCGATCTGGGCGGTCCTGGCCATGGGAAGGGTCATCGAACTACTCCAATCCGGTTGATACAAAAAGATCAGGGCTATCAGGCAACCAGCCGGTCAGCCGCCGACGACGAACCGGCATGACGGCCGGAAAGCATCGCGGCCTCGCCCGCCGCGCCGATCTGGCGCCAGCGGTACCCGTGGCCGGGAACGTTTTCGATCTCGTCGAAATCCTGATCGATGCCGCGGAACCGTTTTCTGATTTTCTTGATCAGCGCGCGCACGTTGATGCGGAACCCGTCAAGACCGTCACCGGCCATGAACCCCGCGCCGTGAACCACGTCGTAGATCTCGCGGTAGGTGAAGGGTTTGCCGAGCCCGCAGGCGAGCAGACGGACAATGCGAAATTCCGTGACCGTCAATGGCACCTGGTCACCGCACCACAGGGCACGATGGCTTTCCAGGCGCAGGGTAAGCTGACCGACTTGCGTGACGTCCTCGTCATCCGCGTGCCAGGCATCACGAATGCTGCGGACACCATTGATCAGCAGGTGCAGGCGTCTGGCGACGATGGTCGGGCCGCGGCTTTTGACCAGGAAATCCGCGGCGCCGTGATGAAGTGCGGCTTCTTCCGTCGTGTCGTCGACGGCGCGGGCGATGATAGCGACGGGAATGTCCGCCTTGACCCGGCGCAGTTCATCGAACAACACGCCGCGGTCGGCGCCGTCACAGCCGGAATCGATCAGGAGCGCGTCCATCGTTTCGCCGTTGCCGATGGCGTCCAAGGCCGCGCGGCTGGTGCAGAATTCGGCGACCTCGAAGCCTTCTGCCCGAAGACAGGCGGCGAGCGCCGTCCGGTAAACCTCATCGCGGTCAATGAAGGCGACGCGCGGCTCAAGAATACCGGCAGGTGTCGCTCGAGTTGGTTGATCGTGCGCTTGCAAACTCATGTGATCACCTTTCGGTTGTTTTCCAATGGATTAACGCGTTGCCGACCAAGCCGGCGTTGCGCCAGTGTCATTAAGTAGACCGGCAGGCCGATGGGTTATTCCATCACAGGCGGCCCCGCCGACGAGTGCTGCGGAATATCATCGGTCTGATCCGGTCTTCTATTTAAGGGCCGGTTCATTGGGTGGGCGGCGGCCAGTCGTGCCGCCCGCGCCGTGCCAAGCAACAGGAGTGTCGTAGTATGTTGATCATGGCGTGGGCTGCGATTGCCATTGCGTTCGGACTACTGGTCGCCTGGGTCGCCCATTGCAAGGGGCGGGAACTCGTGCCTTGGTGGTTCTATGGAACGGTCGCCGGCGTCATCGCCTTGCCCCATGCCTTGCTTCTTCCGCCACGGTTGGAGGAACGGCGTTGGACGCCGATCCGGTTCGGCTTACCTTCCGGACCGCAGGCCTGCCCGTTCTGCCACGCGCGGATTCATGCGGACGCGGTTGTCTGCCGGCATTGCGGTTCCGGGCTTTACGGCGCCCCGGATGTTGCGGTCGACGCGGCGCACGACCGGCCGACACCGGCACCCGCCACGGCCCGGGCCCAGCCGTCGCAGGGCACGGTGCAGCAGGATTTGTTTTCCGAGGAGCGGTTATGCGAGGCGGCGGATGCGGGATCTCGGAGATTGGATGCGACTATCCCAGAAAATGTTGACGCCGGCCCGCACATGGTCATACCGCCGCCGCCGCCGCGGCAGCCTTCCATATTCGGCCAGTTTGCCCTCATCATGATGCTGTGTGCGGCGACGGCTCTCGGCACATTGTGGCTGACCGGCCCTCATCTGCAAGACCGGGATTTCCGCCCGGCCGAAGACGGAGAGGAGCCCTCCGTCCAGGATCGAATCATTTCTCGCCCGCATGCCTTTCTGCCGCCGCCGCGGGGCGACGCGACGGTCGAAGCCACGCGCCCGAAAGCGACCGGCAAGCCGCTCGCACTCGATCCCCCGGCGCGGCCCACGGCCATGGCGCCGGAACCTCTCGAAGCCCCATCCTTTCCGCCGCGCGATGCGGTTCCTGATCCCGGGCTGGTGAGCGATTCCACGCCGCAGAACCTGCCTGTCGCGACCAATCCCCCCCTGCCGTCGTCGCCAACACCTCCCTCGGACCTGGTCAAGGACGTGAAATCGGCCTTGGGCAAGCTCAAGCGCAAATCCAAGAGGGAAGGTGACGGTGGCGGCAGCGCGAATGACGAAGATGGCGAAGGCCGGATCATCGCGTCGGGCGAGATGGTAAAAGACCTGCAACATCGGTTGAGAGCCGAGGGGTTTAACCCGGGCACGATCGACGGCAAGGCCGGGAGTCAAACCATGCAGGCGATGCGCGCCTTCCAGCGTAAATCCGGGTTGCCGGAAACGGAAAATATATCACGGGCGGTTTTGGTTCGTCTGGGCATCATGCAGCCCGGCACGCCGAAGATGGTTCTGCAGGTCGAACGGCCGGTACCTGCCGAGGCAGGGAATGCGGAGGCGGCTGCCCATGACCGGATCAATATTGAGTGACGAGACGGACGAGGACCGTATGGGCGTCGTAGTCGGCGCCGGCGGTGTTTGAACTGCGCGTGGCGTAGCCATAGCGAAGGCGCAGGTTGGCATGCCGGTTCAGCAGATAGGTGCCGCTCAACCCGGCCCCGATGACGTCGTCGTTCCGTGAAATGCCGTCATAGTCCAGGTTCCGGTAGCGGACATCGGCGGACAGAATAACGTGGCGCCGCAGTTCATGATCGACCGTCGCCCGTACATCCGTCGACAGGCTGCCCGAGGCGCCGGAAAGGGTCGTCTCCTCGACCGTGCGGGCCGCTTCCAGTTTGACGGTGGTCAGCCGTGTCGGGTTCCAGGTCAGGTCACCGCCCATGCTGACGCCGTCGATCGTGCCGAAGGACGGGTCGTCGAATTCCTGTGACAGGTAGCCCGCGAAGACGTTGCCGGAGGTCACGCCGCCCAGGTCGAAGGCGAGTCCGCCGACCACTTCCCAGCCCTGCGAGCCGCGGTCAAACCCGGAATCGTCAAGATTGTCCGTATAGCTTCGGTCGTTCACCGTGCCGCGCACGAAGGCTTCGTATCCCGGTGAGAAATCGTATCCGATGCGCGCCGATCCCTGCAGTTCTCGCCGGTTGCGGTCGTCCATGTTCAAGGTGCCGCCGCCGGTCGTGGACGTATCGTCGTATTCGTAGACGATCAGGTCGGCGCCGAGGCGCGCCGATAGGCGGTTGAACCGTTTCGTGGCGGCGATACGCGGGTTGTATCGGAAGTAGGTCACCGGCTCCGACGCTCCGGCCTGATCGGGTGACGAGCGGTCTTCGTGTTCGCGCCGGAAGGTGAAGCCGCCCGACAGATTGGCATCGCGCCGGATGTCGATACGGCCGTCGAACCCGGCGCGGGCGTCGACGTAATCTTCGCTGGAGTTGGAGGCGTATTTGCCGACATCGACGCCGGCGAACAGATTCATCTGGTGATTATTCCAGTTGGATTTCACGTCAAGGGACGGCGACAGAATAGTGACGAAATCGCCATCCGCACCGGAATCCGTGTAGAAGATATTGCTGTTGTATCGTTCCGTCAGACCCAGTTTGGGATAAAGGAAGAAGGCCCCCGCGCGCACGCCGACCGGATCGAAATCCGGTCGAGGGCGCGAGGTGACCGTGTCCCCCGGTCCAGGCTCTCGGGGCATGTTCGCGCCGCCAGGCGCGGCAGAGGGCGTTTGGGCGGCGGCCAAGTCGACCGATGTTACTGCCCACAGGGCAGCCAAAATTGCGGAAATATATCGGCGCACCGCTTGTCCTCCTGGGCGTTGACCAAGTGACGGAGCTTGAAGCGGCAATCAAGCTCGCGGAAAACGATCAAACAAACAAGTAAATCGTATAAATACATATCAATTCACGGAAAATCGATCAACGTGATTAAATCAATTTTCCGTTCATTTTTTTCGGAATTTTCCCATGTCCCGAGAGTCTCTTACCAACGGGGGTGGGCTGGTCCGCCTGTCCCCAGGTGAAGGGGATCGATGGCAAACGGCATCCAACAAGAATGGCGCAGGCGCCGGCGAATGTGGGCGATGGCCGTATGGGCGGTTCTTTGCGCCCTGGTGTCCAATCCTGTCGCCGGGGCACCGGTGGAACCGGACAAGGAAACAGGTTTGTCCAAAGTCGAGGAACAGGCCCTGGTCGAGGCCTACGAACGGGACGACCTGATCGCCATGCGGGCGATCATCATCGCAGCGATTGCAACGTCCTCCGAACGTTCGGCGGAAATCGTGCGTGACGCTTTTCGTCTGATCCCCCTCCGCGCCGCCGCCGTCGTTGAACAGGCCGGCAAAACGTTTCCCCCGCTCGCCGAACGCCTCAAAACAGTCGCCGCGGAAATCACCAGCCCCAAGAAGGCCGCGAAGACTGCGCCGCCGGTCCGCTCGCCGCCAACACCGCAGGCGGAGTTCACGCCAGACAAAAACCGTTTCGGCGACTGGTCGGGTGAAACGGTGATCGGCGGAAACTACCGCAGCGGTGCACAGGACAGCATGAGCGCCCATGCGGCATTCAAGGTGACGCAGGAAATCGGCAAGTGGAAGAATACCGGCGTCGTCGACTTCGACTTCGCCCGTTCCAATGGCATCACCAACAGCCAGGATCTTGAAATCAAGGGCCGCGCGCGCCGTGATCTCGACGAGAATCTGTTCGGCTTCGGCATCGCTTCCTACGAGGACGATCGGTTCAGTGGATTCGAGTATCAGATCACCGAGGGTGTCGGTGTCGGCTACCAGCTGTTTGATACGGAAGATTTCCGGCTCAGCCTCGAAGGCGGTCCTTCGGTGCGCCACAACCTCGTCTCCCAGACCGACGAGTTCAACAATGAATTGCTGCTGCGCGTGGCCTCAATCCTGGAGTGGGACATTTCGGATACCGCCAAGCTGAGCAATGAATTGGCGTTGCTGATGACAAAAAATTCTATCGAACTGGATACCAGCACCTTCGGCGAGGTGCGCAGTTCATCGGAAAGCACGAACGTCACGGCGCTCGACATGCAGATCATCGGCAACTTGGCCGCGCGTATCTCCTATGAGCTTCATTTCCGTTCCGACCCACCCCAAGGCGGCCAGACCACCGAGTCGACGGCCCGCGTTTCCCTGGTCCACAGTTTCTGAGCGGCGCGATTTCGCGGCCCCTCCTTGTGCCGGCCACAGGATTGTCACAGCGGTCACGGTTATCTCACGACCTGGCCCAGCCTTGACACGCGACTTCAACATGCCCCCCGCCATAGGCTTTTCGCATCGCAGCAAGCCGAGCGCAACGCCGCATATCGGCCGTGCCGCGACACGTGGCGTGCCCAGTAGCACCGGAGCGCCGGACACCAACTGTAATTCGGATATCCCGAAAGGAGTTCCCGCGATGGACAGTCCTGTATCCGACGCCCTTCATGCGAACATCAAAAGTCTCAGGCGTTACGCCCTGGCGATGACCCGTAATCCCGACGATGCCGACGACCTGGTCCAGGAATGTCTGAAACGGGCATTGACCTATATCCGCTCGAACCACGAAATCCGGAACCTTCGCGCCTATCTGTTCACCATTCTCAACAATGTCTACATGGACGAACTGTCCAAGCGGCGGCGGCGGGGCGTGGCGGTCGATATCGACGACGTTGCCGAAAGTATCGCGGCCCCTCCAGATCAATTGCCGCGGTTGGGCTGCCGTGACCTGTCGCGCGCGCTTGAGCGCATTCCCAAGGAGCAGAAGCAGGTCCTGCTGTTGATCGGACTGGAAGGCATGTCCTACCGAACCGCGGCCCAGACATTGGGCGTCCCGATCGGCACGGTGATGTCCCGCTTGAGCCGCGGGCGCGACCTGTTGCGCCATCTGATGATGGGGCAGGTCAACGGCCGCCGGGCAGCCCCGGCACGGATCGAACAGACGTCCCGACACACGGCGCCGACGGCAGGCCGGGCGGCCGCGGAAAAGCAGGCGATCAATGTGGAATAACGATAAGAACGGCAAGTCGAACCGACGGCTGACCACACCGGAAATCATCGACGACGAGATTATTCATGCCTTCATTGACGACATGCTGCCGCCCAGGCAACGGCTGGAAGTGGATGAGTATCTGGCGGGCTACCCCGAGGAGGCCCGCCGTGTCGCTGATATCCAGGATCAGAACCGCGTGTTTCACGTTCTATTTGACGGTTCCCTGAACCAGCCCCTGCCGAAACGCTTGCAGGATCTGGAGGACGATATCTACCGCAAGATGGGGCGCCGATCACGCCGCCGAAAGGTCGCGCGCTCCTTGGCAAAGCTCTCCTATGCCGGCGTCCTGATCATCGCCGGCCTGGCGGTCGGCTGGTTCATGCCATTGCAATCCATGGCGCCGGGGATGCTGACCGCCTTGATCCCGGCAGATAAAAGTGTCGGTAAACATGCCCAGTTGACCAAGGTTCTGGCGGGCGACATGACGGCACGGCCCGCGCCGACACCCATCGAACAGCAAAAGCAGCCGACCTGGGCCCGCCCGCCGAATCTGGATGAACTGGGGTTCCGGCTGCTGGGAACCCGGATCATCAAAAGCGGATCGGCCATGGAAACGGCGCAGTTAACTTATGAAACGGAACAAGGCGACCAGGTCATCCTCTACCTGGCGAAAAGCACCATGGATGCCGCCAAGCAGGTCGCCCTGACCCACGAGGGCGCCGTCTCGATCCTTGTCTGGAAAGACAACGGGCGATCCTACACCATGATCAGCGAGGCCGGCCGTGACCGGATGATCGCCCTCGGCAAATCCATCAGCAAAACCCTCACCCCCTTTTCCGAGTGACCCGAAAAAAGCCGGCCCTTTCGGGCCGGCAGTTGATCGGGGATGAAGTTTACCTTCACAGGGGTGGACTGTGGATTTGTGTGATGTCTCTCCTTGGGTCAGGTTGAATGCCTCGACTCACTGACGGCCGTTCGCAGCTGGTTATTCCAAATTGTCCGTTAGTTTTTTTTCCCCTGCTCGCGGGTGACCGGATCGGTCCGGCAGTCGCGCGCCATGTCACACGTTGCTCACACGCTGCGCCCGCCAAGCCCTCTTACTATTCCGGTCTCGCGGTCCGGCGCGCCTCGGCCCTGCCAATACGGAATGTTTCCGTTTGGAATTGGGCGCGCTGCGTAATGCCCGCAAGGCCAGTTGACGTACCCCGAAACAACGCAGCGACAGGTGAACCATGTCATACGCACACAACTTTCATTCCTCCATCTGCCGGGCCAACGACATTCGCGGCATCGTCGGCAAAACCCTGGGAGAGGAGGACGCCTATGCCATTGGCCGCGGCGTCGCCACGATGGTCATGCGGGCCGGCGGCAAGGCCGTCGCCGTCGGCCGCGACGGGCGGGAAACCTCCATCGATCTCGCCCGCGCGGTGTTGCGCGGTATCGAGGAGGCCGGCGGCGTGGCCTGCTTCACGGGGCTTGGGCCGACGCCCATGCTGTATTTCGCCGCGCACACATTGGATGTCGGTGGCGCCGTCATGGTCACCGGATCGCATAACCCGCCGGACTTCAACGGCTTCAAGTTGATGCTTGGAAAGCAGACTTTCGGGGCATCGGCCATCCAGGAACTCTCCCGCATCGTCGCCGCGGGCGAACTGGCGGAAGGCGAAGGCACGGTCATCAATTGCCCCGTCCATGACGCCTATCTGGACATTTTGTGCGAACGGATCGGCGATATCGGGACGCGAACCTGCGCATGGGATCCGGGCAATGGCGCCGTCGGGGCGATCCTTGAGGATATCCTGGTCAGGCTTCCCGGCCGTCACTTCGCCATCAATGCGGAGGTTGACGGCCGCTTCCCGGCCCACCATCCGGACCCCAGCGACCCGAACAACATGGCGGCGCTGAAAGACCTTGTTTTGGCCAAGCAGTGCGATATCGGTTTCGCCTTCGACGGCGACGGTGACCGCTTGGGCATCGTCGATGGGGAAGGGCGGATCGTTTGGCCGGATCAATATCTGGCGCTTTTGGCCAAACCGATCCTGCGCCGGAATCCAGGGGCCACGGTGATCGCCGACGTCAAAGCGAGCGACGTATTGTTCGACAGCATTGCCGCCGCGGGCGGCGTCGCCGAGATGTGGAAGACCGGCCATGCCCTCGTCAAGGAGCGCCTGTGGGAAACCAAGGCGCCGCTGGCCGGCGAGATGAGCGGCCATATCTTCCTTGCCGACAACTGGTTCGGGTTCGACGATGCCGTCTATGCGGCCTTGCGCATTCTCGATGCGTTGGAAGAGGAGAACCTGGAGATGGCGGAATTCCTCGACAGGTTGCCCAGGAAATCGAACACGCCGGAGATTCGCCTGCAATGCGACGACGCCCTGAAATTCGACGTCATGCGCGAGGTGTCGCGGATCGTTACCGCCAAGCGGGCCGACGCGATCAGCATTGACGGCGTGCGCGTGAAGTCCGACGGCGGCTGGTGGCTGCTGCGGGCATCGAACACCGAACCGGCGCTGGTCGCCCGGTGCGAAGCCGAAAACGAGCAGTCGCTGGCCGGGTTGATGGAAGAATTGGCTGAAATCCTGGGCCAGGTCGGCGTCGATGGGAGCCGCCTATACAGCGTGTGATCCGGTCACCGTTCGGTCCCCCGATCTCTCACCTTGGTCACTGTCATTCATGCCCTCCTTGGCCGATGGTTTGGGGAACAGGAAGAACGCAAAGGAGTGAAGCAATGAACAGATCAATCCCCATCTTGGCGGCCGTGATGTTCCTGTTTTCGGCCGTAGCTGTCCCTGCCGACGCGCAGCAAACCTATCCGTCCAAGGACGGCGCGCAGTCGGAAACGCCGGGTACCGGCGGGCAGATGAAGAACGATTCCGGCGTCCCGCCCGATCAGGCCGGACCGGGAATCAAGGCCAAGGATCTCCGTGGCAAGGCGGTTCTGGATAAGAAGGGCAAGAAGGTCGCGACGATCAAGGACGTGGTCGCGACGCCCGGCAATCCTGCTGATCAGGTCGTTCTCACCGTCGGCTCGATCCTCGGCTTCGGCGGCAAGGACGTGCGTGTCCCGGTTGATGCCTTCTTTGTCGACAGCAATGGCGAACTCGTGGTCGCCATGACTGAAGAGGAACTGGAGAACTTCCCGCCGGTTTCCGCCAACTGACGCATCTTGAAAGGTGGATCTCGGCCATCCGCCACTAGGCGCCGCCCGCTGCTCCCTACGGGCGGCGCCTTTTTTTGTGCGCGGTCCGGGTTCCGTAACCTCTTCTGCCTCGGCGATCTCACGTCTTGGTCACTGTTCATCCTGTCCGCGGTATCGGAAAATCCCCGCAGTTGGACATCTCCAAGGAGCGGAAAATGAAAGGAAGTGCGTCAATTCAAATTGTCACGGCCTTCCTGCTGTGCCTTGCGGCAACACAGGCGGAAGCACAGAAAACCGTCCTGTCCATGGACGGCATCCGTTCCGGCGCACAGATCATGTTCGGCGCCAGCGAGAAATGGAGAAAACCCCCAGGCATTCCGCCCAGACAGGCGGGACCGGGGATCGAGGCCGAGGATCTTCGCGGCAAGCCGGTGCTCGACAAACAGGGCCAGAAGGTCGCGACGGTCAAGGGCCTGGTGAAAGATCCCGGCAAGCCGGCCGAGAAAATCGTCCTCACGGTCGGCTCCGATTTCAGCGTCTACGGCAAGGACGTCCAGGTTCCGGTTGAAGTCTTCTTTTTTGATAACGATGGTGAACTGGCGGTCGCCATGAGTCGTGAGGAACTGGCGCAACTGCCGCCGGCGACCTCAAATTAATTCATTGTGTTTGGTGGATTCTCGGCCATCCACCTTTTGGCGTCGCCCGGACCTTCCCCGCGGGCGGCGCCTTTTTATCCGGCGCAGGCCGCCCACCCGCGACTTGTCACCGCAAAGTCACAGAAATGTTCCTGCAATCTCACACCGACACGACCACCTTACCCCGAGATATCGGACTGATCTCAGCATCACCGTTATGAATGGAGACAGAGATGAACCGCACGATCCCGACGCTGCTTGTCGTTGCCACCTTGACCCTCGGTGGCTGTTCCGGCATGTCGACAACCGAAGAACGGGTGCTTAGCGGCGGTGCCATCGGCGCCGGTGTGGGGGCTCTGGGTACGGCCCTCACGGGGGGCTGTGTTTCCTGTGGTGCCGCGATCGGCGGTGCCGTGGGCGCCGGCGCCGGTTACCTGATTGATCGGGACAAAAAAGATCGATAGGGAATTCAGCCGTCCGTCCTGTGAACGGGCGGCTGAATTCGACCATCACCTGCATGGTACGGCAACAGGCTATGTTCGCAGGAGCAGATAGGGTAAACTCTCGCCCCGGTCCTGCTCACAGGAAGGATCGGGATTCAATTGAGCATCACTTGGCGCAACATGGCCGTGGCCGGCTGGGTCGTCTTGTCGGTATCGGCAATGACGGGATGCACCGTGATCGACGACTTCCTGCGCCAAGTCGATGGTGACCGCCCTTCGGTGGCGGCCTCGAAATCATCGCCTGGTCCCACTTCCGACCAATCAACGCGGCGCCCGTCGGACATCGCCGGTGCCGCCGTTCCGCGGCGACCGGAGCCCTCCCGGCCGGACACCATTGTCGGCGCATCTGAAGGGGAAGCGTCCGATCTGTTCGGTGCGCCGTCTTCTGTCGCCGATAATCCGCCGGCCATCGTGTGGGAATACCTGTCCGAAAAATGCCAACTTTCGTTGTTTTTCTACAACGACGTGGCGACCAACGTATATCGGGTGCTGACCTATAAAGTGACACCTAAGGCGGCGGACGCGACGGCTTGTTTTGACGCCGTGCGGAGAAAGCGGGGGTGACATACAGATGGAAACCGACGAAGCACTTGGACGAATCTGGATCGTCGACGATGACGAATTTTTTTGCGATTCCATTGCTCAGAATCTGACGCACAAGGGCTACGACGTTAAAGCATTTGGCGGCGGCCAGGCCATGCTCGACGAAGTGTCGGACGAGGCGCCGGTCGATCTGTTGCTGCTGGATTGGAAGATGCCGGAAATGAACGGCATCGATGTCTTGCGGCATGTTCGCGAGGCGGGTTGGGATGTGCCCGTCATATTTCTCACGGTCCTCAGCGAACAGATCTACGAAGAGGCGGCATTGCTCGGCGGCGCCGTCGATTTCATCGAGAAATCGCGCAGCTTTACCATCGTATTGCGGCGGATCGAGCTGATCCTGGGCGGGCAACGCGGCGGCAACGGGTTTGTCGGCGAGGCGGATGAGACCGGGGATCTGGTCGCCGGGCCGCTGCGCCTCGACCTGGAATCCCGCCGTGCCTATTGGCAAACGGAGCCGGTGGACCTGACACATTCGGAATTCAGCATGGTCCATGCCCTGGTCAGCCGCGCCAACAAGGACGTCGCCTACCGAGACATCTATGACGTCGTGCGCGGCCGCGGGTTTCAGGCCGGGCAAGGGTCGGAGGGCTACCGCGCCAACGTGCGCTCTTCCATAAAACGTATCCGCCATAAATTCCGCGAGATCGATCCGAGCTTCGATTGGATCGAGAACTATCCCGGGTTCGGCTACAAATGGCGGGTGCAATTGTAAATGAGGCGAATGTGGTCAGGGCGGCTGGGGCGCCTCGGGCAGTCGTTCGTGACCAAGCTGGTTGTGACGCTGGCCGTGTTCGCCGCGGTTCCCTTCCTGATCTATGACCTTCTTGATGAAGCCGACAGCGAGCGGAACGCCCTGCTTCTGCGGATCATTCAGGAGGAAGGCCGCCTGATTTCGGAAGGCCTTCTGCCGCATCTTGAGGAATTCTCGCCCAAGGCGGCCGCCGAACTGGGCGAGCTTCTTCCGCGCATGGCCGCCGGCGGCAGTACGATCAAGGTGCTGTTCCGCCCGACCGGTTCAAGCAATCCGATGAGCTTTTTCTTCGTCGCCTCCTATCCCAAGGTGTCGGGCGCCCTGCTGAATTTCGAACGGCGCAATCTGATCGACAGCGGCCTGCTCTCGAAAATCAGCGATTCCTGTGATTTCAGCCGCTCCCTGGCGGCCGATTTCACCAATGCCTCCGGTCAGCAGGAGGTCATGACTTATCTCGGGTCGCGGTATTCCTCCAACGGCTGCTGGATCATTCTGACCTCCCTGGCGCGCAGCCGCATTCTCAACTTCTCTCCGGAACGGGAATACTGGCGGACGCCGGAACTGCAGATCGCCCTTGTCGTTTACTGTCTGATGGCGGTCCTGGTGCTGTCCATTTTCACCGACGCCTGGCGAAACCTGCGCCGGTTCGGCCGCGTCGCCCATGCCCTGCGGACCGGCAGCAAGCGTGGGACGTCGTTCCGTAACGAGAACCGGATTCCGGAACTGGATGGCGTTGCCGCCGATTTCGACGATCTGGTGCGGGCCCTCAGCCGCTCGGAACAACTCATCCGCCAGGCGGCCGAAGAGAATGCGCATGCGTTGAAGGCCCCGCTCGCGGTCATTTCACAGTCTCTGGAACCGATCCGCCATGCGGTGCCGGAAGACCATGCCGCGGGCCGGCGCAGCCTGGACCTGATTGAAAGCTCCATCGAGCGCCTGGACGTACAGATCTCCGCCGCCCGGCGTATCGAAGAGGCGACGGCGGAACTGATGGACCAGCGGATGACGGCGATCGACGTGCCGCGCCTGTTGCCGGTGCTGGTCGAGGAATACCGGGCCAGGGCCGAGGGCCGCAACATTACCGTTCTCGTCGACGTGGCGCCCGGCCTGCGGGTCCTCGGCAACGACAATCTGATCGAGACGATCATGGAGAACGTTCTGGAGAACGCCCTCGATTTTTCCCCCGACGGCGGCACGATCCGCGTCACGGCGGTGGCGGATGGCCGCACCGCGGTGATCCGTATCGACGACCAGGGGCCCGGCGTGAAAGACGAAGACCGGGAACGCCTCTTCAGTCATCACTTTTCGACGCGCCTGGCCGAAGGCGTGGGCGGAAACTACGGCATCGGATTATGGATCGTCCGCCGCAACGTCGAGGTCATGGGCGGCACGGTGACGGCGGAGAACCTGGACGGCGGCGGCTTCCGCATCACCCTGCGCCTGCCGCGGGCCTAATGATGGATGGAACGATGCGTCGCCTGCGAAAATCCGCACCAACGAATTTTCCCGAAGACGAAATCGCTGTTTCCGATTTCGCGCAGGTTATCCCGGCCGAAACGCCTGCTCCATGTCGATGCCGCCGACGGCCTGGGTGAAGGCCTCGACCAGCGGCGGCATGGGGTTCTGTCTGCGCACCACCATGCCCATGGTGAAGGATTTCTCCGGCTTCACCGGGGGTAGGGCGCTCAGGCCCAAGGCGCCTTGAGCAAAGGCAAGAGGTGGAGGCGCGAGTGATAACCGTCATTCCCGAAATATGCCGCAAACATGTAATGTGTAACGCAATTCGCTAGCCGGTTTGAACGCCACATGAAAAAGGCGGTCCGAGATGATGGGCCGGAGGAGGCTATGTGGCCTATTTGGGCAACCATACGGTCATGGCGACCGATGATATGGACGAACTGCACGCCGCCGTTGCGGGATTGACGGGGCGGCATCAATTCGACGTTCGCGGTGACAGAACCGCTTTGTCCGCCAGAATCGCCGTGGCGTCGTTCGGGGAACTCAATCTTCTTCATTTCGGGTACGGCGACGTTCGGATCGACGTTTCCTCCGGCGAGGAGGGAGACGACGGGCTGTTGTTCTATGTGGTGACGGGCGGTGGCGGCAACTTGCGCCGCGGCAACACGGAAATGGGCTTCTCCGTGATGCGGGGCGTCGTACGAGACTTGTCCCGTTCGATCATGGTGGCGCAGGAGGGGCTGTCGGGGTTTGCCCTGCCGATGTCGAAAGAGAGAGTGCGCCGGCATGCTCACGCGGTGATCGGCGCCGATGTGGGGGCGGCTCCGGTGATGTTCGATCAAGGGATCGATATGACGACCCCCGGCGGGCGCCAGTTCCGCAATACGGTGCAGTTTATCGCGAACGCCTTGGATGGCCCGCTTCGGGAAATGGGCAATCCGATCCTCGCCCGGCAGATGGAAGACCTGGTCCTGACCCAGGTCCTGACGTTGCTGCCCAACAGTTTTTCCGACGCAATTGCGGATTGCGCAACACGGGTGGCCTTGCCCTATCACGTCAAACGGGCGCGCGATCATATTCATGCCCATGCCCATGCGGCGGTCAGCGTCGCCGATATCGCGGCGGCGGCCGGATGCGGTTACCGAACCGTGCAAAACACCTTCAAGGACGTCTATGGCATGTCACCCACGGCCTATCTGCGGCTCGTCCGGCTGAAGCGGATCCATGGCACGCTGCGTGATGGCGGCGAGGACGGGGCGACCATTGCGCAAATCGCCCGGGCCTGGGGGTTTGGTCATATGGGGCGATTCGCCGAAACTTATCGCCGTCAATTCGGCGAACTGCCGTCGGAAACGGTGCGAAAGCGCACCTGAATTTCGCGACCGTATCCACAAACTGTATCCAATATCCGAAAAGCGCCGAATAAAGGGATGCAATGTGCCGTGCGCATTCTCCAACCGGCGTTTCATACATAAGGTGCTTCCGATCGGACCATGCCTTCCATCCTGAAGGACATGCGGTGTGGCGTGACGTCTGCCGGCAGTCTTTCTTTAGGAGGGCGGAAGCATGGAGGCCCGCCGGTATGTGGCGGAGCCTGCGATGCTGGCGCCGCAGGATGCGAGCAATGGTGAAACAAGAAGCGATACCGAGGATTGAGGAACGGCCGATGAGGATCCTTTTCAAGTCTGTACTCTTCCCCATCCTGGCGCGGGGGGCGTTGCTGGCCCTGATCGTGATCGCCGGCATGGCGAACCTGTCCGGCGCGGCGGCACAGCAGACGCAAGCGGCCTTTTCCGGGGGGCACGCGATCTGCGGCGGGCTCGATCTGCGCACGGGAAAGCTTTTAGATAGCTGCGGTTTCGAAAAGGCGACGTATACCGGCAAGGCCGTCGGGAAATGCCCGAGCGGGTCGTTCTTCGATATCGGCACCTGGGCCTGCTTCACATGTCCCAGTGGCTACAACCGAACGGCGTTCGCGGTCGATACCCCGCAGGCCTGTTCCAAACAGGTCAGGGCTGAATACAAATACGCAAGACGGGTCGGCAGCCACAAATCCTGCCCGAACGGATCGTTCAAGGACCCCCGCAACGGCGGCGAATGCTGGCAATGCCCGTCGGGGTTCGGCCGGACCCTGTCCGCGGTCAACGCCTGGGATGCCTGCGGCAAGTTTGCCGAAAGCGCGCGCCGGGCTGAATTCATCGACCGGGTCTGCCCGGAAGGCACGATCACGGACCTGAACGGAAGCTGTTATTCCTGCCCCGAAGGGTTCCGCCGCACTGCCGCCGCGGTCACCGCCAACAATGCCTGTTTCCGTAACGAGGACCTGAAGCCGGCCGAGCAAACGGCGGCGCTGACCTGCAAGGCCGGCGAGCACTTCGATTTCATCGATGGGGGAACGTGTTGGGCGTGCCCCGAGAATTCCGTGCGTTCGGTCTCCGGCGTTAAGACCGACAAGGCCTGCGAATTCACCAACATCCGCTGGGAAGCGGCCAAGCGCACGCCGAACGGGTTGTTCAAGCTGCCGGGTGGCCACGAGATCGCGGCCGAGGTCATCAAGGAGCGCACGCGGATCGATGAGATTCTCGACGAGGCCATCAAGGTAGAAAAGGCGAGCGGTACCGAGGCCGCCAAATTCAGAGACGAAGCCTGGGAGCATATCCGGACGGGGCCTGAAAGTTCTCCGGTCCTGATGGCGGCCGTCTACAAACGCGTTTTCGATCTGATCAGGAACGGTCCGAGGACCAAGCCCGAACGGGATTTGCTGAACTACATGGCCGTCTATGTTCAGCAGTCGCGCCAGTTGGCCGCTAATGAAATGAACAACATCTGGCAAAGCTGGACCCGCGGCCAGGAGGCGCGCACATCGGCACTGGCCACAAGAAGTATGCACAGTGCCTATGACGTCGGCGTCGCCCCACCGGATTTGGAAAGCCTGGTCGCCACCGTCATGCATCTGACGCCCAGCGCGGCGATGGCGGCTGCGTTCCTCGGCGCGTATGCACTCGAAAACGTGTCGCCCGCGTTCGCTCAGTTGACGGCCCGCGCGGCGGTAGCAATAAGACCCTTCAATTGGGTGCAGAAAATCGCCTCACTCCAACAAACTGCGGAGAAGGCCGGAACCGCGATTACCCACGCCGCCGCCGCCGCCCAGGCCGGAGCGGGGGTCATCGGCGCTTTTGCCTGGCCCCTGGCGATCATGACGGCCTCGTCGGTAATCTTCAGCATCGCGACGGACAACACCTTGGCGCAGAACCGACAGATAGCCATCGTCAACGACGCCCTGGAGACGGCGAAGAAGCCGGTGAACCTGTCCCGCCTGATCCTGACCCCAGAGGGCAGGATGGAGGTCCTGAGCAACTGGGCGCTGATGACCCAGGAGTATTACAAGCCCAACGCCGTCACCTGGAACAAGCTGCTGCCGCGGGAGAACACGGCGACCGTGAACGTGAACGGCCAGTCCATCGTTGTCGATGTTCCCACCGTTCCGACCGCGACCCTGGAAGGCGACCGTGTCGTCGTCAATGCCGCCTCGACGGGACTTCGGCTATCGGCCTCGGATTGGACCAAGATCGACGGCGCGGCCCACGATGTCGCGATTGGATCGGACGGCACTGTCTATGCGATCGGCGTGACCAAAAAAGGCGGCGGGTATGAAATCTTCAAACGCGCCAAGACCGCCGGCAAGTGGACCCGGATGGACGGGACCGCGACCCGCGTCGCGGTTTCGGGAACCGTGGCCTGGGTCGTGAACGGCAAAGGCCATATTTTCGCCCAGTCGGGTTCCAAATGGAAGCGCATCGCCGGCCCCGCCGCGCAAGACATTGGCGCCAGCGCCAAGGCCGTGTGGATCATCGGCGTTGACGGGAAAATCTACGTCCGTGCCGGCAATAACTGGCAGGGTGTCGCGGGAACTGCGCGGCGGATCGACATCGACCAGAACGGCAGGCCGTGGGTCGTGAACGACCGTGGAGACATTTACGTGCACGACAACAACATGAAGTGGCAGAAGCTTCCCGGCGGCGCCATCGATGTCGCCGTCGATGTTCCGGGCGCGGCGCGAATCGTCGGCAAGGACGGCAAAATCTACGTCTTCAACGAGATGAGGCGGAATTGGGATGCGATCTCGCAAGACACGGAGTCCGAAGCCATCGGCGCCGGCGGCGGAGAGGTGTTGCGGCTGACCAAGAAGAACGAAATCTACCAGCTTCATTAACTGTTTAGTCTTGGTGTTTTCTGGAGCGGATTGCAGACGAACCGTTCCGTCTTTTCAGTCCATGCTTTGCATAGCCAAATCTATGCACAACTGCGAAATGTCATGAACCTGTGAAGGGCCTGACAGGGGAATTTCTCAAACGTCGACTCATTGACTTGCGTGAATCCAGCCGCAGACCGCACCCCCGCGATTGGTTACAGTTCTTCCCACAGGCGGTTTTCGAATTCCAGTTCTTCCTCGCACGCGACCAGATCACAGGCGGGAAAATCGTCTTTGGTGACGATGGCGAAGCCAACGCCGCCGACCCCGGTCACGATGACATGGCGGATGTTTCGGTCCTTCATTAGTCGAATGGCTTCGATTTCCAAGCAACTGCCGGCGAGACAATGGGGGGCCTGTGTCATCACCTCACCAACCGCCGTCGTCTTGGGGTCTCGTCCCATGTCGATAACCTTGCGGATGAAATCGCTGCTGGTGAATACGCCCGCCAGAACACCGTCGCTGAGCACCGGAACGGCGCTGAACCGATGTTGCTGCATTTTCTTCACCGTTTCCGCTACGGACGCTTCAGGTGGAACGAACAGCAAAACCTGCCCCTTCACGATTTCGCTCAGTTTCCTGTGAGACATCCTGGATGCTCCTGCCGTCACGCTTTTTCCATTATCAGCTATCAGGTGGCGAACGCATTGACGCGCGTCAACATTGATTCCGCCCTAGGCGAGGCGCCCCGGCGATAGACCGCATGGAATTGACAAAGGCCCGGTTCTGGGCCTTGCTCTAGTCAGACAAGACCATACCAAAAGGAATTCCATTCATGAGACTAATGATGTTCGAAGCGTCCGGCGGCCCGCGCCTGGGCGTGGTCGACGGCGACAAGGTGATCGACGTCGCCGCCGCCGACCCGGCGCTGCCGAAGACGATGCTGGCCCTGATCCAGGCAGGTCCGGACGCGCTCGCCCGTGTCGCCGCCGCCGTCAAGGGGGCTGGCACCGAAGCGACCTTGGCGCTCAAGGACGTCACGCCGGCGTTACCGATCGAGCGGCCGGGTAAGTTCGTCTGTGTCGGCCTGAACTATGCCGCCCATGCGCGTGAAGGCGGGCACGAGCCGCCCAAGTATCCGTCACTGTTCGTGCGCTGGCCATCCTCCCTGGTCGCCGCCGAGGCGCCGGTGATCCTGCCCAAGGTCTGCGACCAGCTGGATTACGAGGCCGAACTGACCTTCATCATCGGCAAGGGCGGTCGCGCGATCCCGGAAGACAAGGGGCTGGACCACGTGTTCGGCTACACCCTGTTCAACGATGTCTCGGTCCGCGCCTGGCAGCGCTATACGCCGCAATGGACGCAGGGCAAGAATTTCGACGGCACCGGCCCCTTGGGCCCCGTCGTGGTGACGCCGGACGAACTGCCGCCGGGGGCCTCGGGCCTGCGCATCACGTCGCGGGTCAACGGCGAAACACGCCAGGATTCCAACACCGGTGACCTGATCTTCGGCGTCGCGCGGCTGGTCGCCATCCTGTCCGAATTCATGACGCTGGAGCCGGGCGACGTGGTCGCCACGGGCACGCCGTCGGGCGTGGCGCACGCCATGAAGCCGCCGGGCTGGATGAAGGCCGGCGACCGGGTCGAGGTCGAGGTCGAAGGCATCGGCATCCTGGGCAATCCCATCGTCGCCGAGGCCTGACCGGAATGGCCGGGGAGGGGCGGCGTGGGCCGCCCCTTCACCCGTGACAGGGCGGAATTCAAGGTTATGATTAATCCCATGGTGCGCCACACGCGCGAAGGGGAGAGACCGCCATGACCGCCTGCCGCCTGACGACCGCCGCCGTTACCCTTGTCCTTGGCGCCATGATCGCCGTTGCGGGCCCGGCCCGGGCGGCGGACGGCCGCATCGGGGTCGAGCTCAACAAGCTGGAGCCTCTGGCCAGCGCCTGCCGCGCCTATCTGGTGCTGACCAACACGGCGGGCACGGCGTTCCGCGACCTGAAATTGGATCTGGTGATCTTCGATACGGACGGGATCGTCGCCCGCCGCGTGGCGGTGCAGGGCGGGCCGATCCCCGACGGCAAGACGTCGCTCAAGGTGTTCGACATCGACGGCCTGCAATGCGCCAAGATCAGCCGCTTTCTGTTGAACGGCGTCATGACCTGCGATGCCCAGGACGGCAAACGGGACGACTGCGCCGGCCTGATTGACACCACCTCCCGCGCGGCGGTGCCTCTGATCAAGTGACGCCGCCCCGGAGGATGGCGTGCATCCCACCTTGCAGAATTATGCATATCGTCCTTCCGGGGCTTGCGGCGATCCCATAGACTTGGCCTGCGTTTGGGAGGATGCAGGATGCCCCTTCATCGACGACATCTGCTGGGTCTGCTCGGCGGCTTGCCGTTTGCGGCGGTGCCGGGGGGCTTGCGCGCGGCGGGGCGGCGGATCGTCGATTCCGCGGGCCGCCCGGTGGCCGTGCCGGACCGGGTGACCAAGGTGTTTCCCGCCGGGCCGCCGGCCTCGATCTTTCTCTACATGATGGCGCCGGACCTGATGGCCGGCTGGTCGCGGGCCCTGCGCGGCCAGGAGCGTGCGGGCATTGCCGAAAAATACCACGACCTGCCGGAAATCGGCCGTCTGACCGGACGCGGCGGCAGCGCCAACCTGGAAACCGTCATGGTCCTGAAGCCGGGCCTGATCCTGGATTACGGCTCGGTCAAGCCGACCTATGTTTCCCTGGCCGACCGGGTGCAGGCACAGACGGGTATTCCCTATGCCCTGCTCGACGGGCGGTTCGACAACATCCCCAAATCCTTCCTCACCCTGGGCGACATGGTCGGCCGGCCCGACCGGGGCCGCGCCTGCGCCGCCCGGGCCCAGGCAATCATCGACGATCTGGCCGCCGCGCGTGCCTCTCTTTCACCGTCCGCCCGCCCGCGCGTCTATTACGGGCGCGGCGCCGACGGCCTGCAGACGGGGGTCAAAGGGTCCATCAACGTGGAGCTTCTGGGCCATGCCGGGGCGGTCAACGTCGCCGATCAGGCGGGCGAGGGCGGCCTGACCAAGGTCTCCCTCGAACAGATCCTGGGCTGGGACCCGGACGTGGTGCTGACAACCGATCCCAATTTCTTCGATCTGGTATGGACCCATGACGTGTGGAAAACGCTGCCCGCAGTCAAGGCCGGGCGGGTGTACCTGTCGCCGACCATCCCCTGGGGCTGGTTCGACCGACCGCCCTCGGCCAACCGGCTGATCGGTCTGCATTGGCTGCTCGCCGTGCTCTATCCCGACCGTTTCCTCCAGGGCTTGGCCGACCGGGCGCGGGATTTCTATTCCTTCTTCTACCACCTGGACCTGGACGCCGATCGTCTGGCCATGATCCTGGGCCCGGGCAGCCATCCCGGCAATCCGCGGACGCCGTGACCGTGGAACCGGCACCGGCGATCTGGGCCCGCCGGGGCGTGCTGGCCGCGCTGGGCCTGGGCGCGGCCGGGCTGCTGTTCTTCGCCGCCGCCACGGTCGGCCAGTTTCCCGTGTCCTTAAGTGATGTCGCCCGCATTTTGTGGGAAGGCCTGACGGGTCTGCCCCAGGACGTGTCCGACCAGGCCCGCGCCGTGGTCATGGACATCCGGGTGCCGCGCCTGGCCTCGGCCCTGCTGGTCGGCCTGGCGTTGTCGGCGGCGGGGGCGACCTACCAGTCCGTGTTCCGCAATCCGCTCGTCGCGCCGGACATCCTGGGCGTGACCTCTGGGGCCGGGCTGGGCGCCGTGCTGGCGATCTTTTTAAGCCTGCCGGTGGCGGCGATCCAAGGCATGGCCTTCGTGTTCGGCCTGGGCGCGGTGACCCTGGTCTATGCCGTGTCCCGCGCCGTCAAGGGCGCGCATGACCCGATCCTGGTGCTGGTCCTAGCCGGGGTGGTGATCGGCGCCGTCATGGGGGCCGGGATCGCCGTGCTGACCTATCTGGCCGATCCCTACGACCAATTGCCGGCGATCACCTTCTGGCTCATGGGCTCTCTCGCGGGTGTGACCTTCGCCGACCTGGGCAACGCCTGGCCCGCCGTGGCTCTGGGGCTCGGGCCGCTCTTGTTCCTGCGTTGGCGGGTCAACCTGATGTCCCTCGGCGATGATGAGGCGCGGGCGCTGGGTGTCGATACGGAACGCCTGCGCTTGGTCCTGGTGGTCTGCGCGACCCTGGCGACATCCTCCGTCGTTGCCATCGCCGGGACCATCGGCTGGGTCGGTCTGATCATCCCGCATATGGCGCGCTTCGTGGTCGGGCCGGAATTCTCGCGCCTGCTGCCGGCGACCATCCTGATGGGATCGGTGTACCTTTTGGGCGTCGACACCATCGCGCGGGCCGCGACGACCGTGGAAATTCCCCTGGGCGTACTCAACGCCTTCGTCGGCGCCCCCCTGTTCCTCTGGGTGCTGGCCCGGGCGAGGCTGTCATGGCGCTAGAAATCGAAACCCGCGCCCTCGCCACCGGCTACCCAAACCATCCCGTGGGCAGGGACATCAGCTTGACCATCGCAGGAGGCAAGGTAACGGCGCTGCTCGGCCCCAACGGCTGCGGCAAGACGACCCTGTTCCGCACCCTGCTGGGCCTGCTCAAGCCCCAGGGCGGACAAATCCTGATTGGCGGCGACGACCTTGCCCAACTGCCCAGAGGCGAAATCGCCAGGCGCGCCGCCTATGTGCCCCAGGTGGTCGAGGGGTATTTTCCGTTCACGGTCCTGGATGTCGTGCTCATGGGCCGGGCCCCCCATCTCGGCATGTTCTCGGCACCGGGCCCGGCCGATCGGCGGATCGCCGAAGGAGCCCTGGATGAACTGCGCATCGCCCATCTGGCGGCGCGGCTCTTCACCGCCATCAGCGGCGGCCAGCGGCAGTTGGCCCTGATCGCCCGTGCCCTGGCCCAGCAGGCCCCCGTGATCTTCATGGACGAGCCCACGGCGAGCCTGGATTTCGCCAACCAGTTTCATGTTCTGGATTGTGTGCGGCGGCTGGCCGGGGCGGGGCGGACGATCGTCATCTCGTCCCATCATCCGGACCACGCCCTGCGTTTCGCCGACCGGGCGGTGCTGATGAAGGCGGGCGGCATCCTGGCCGACGGTCCGACGGCGGCGGTGTTGACCGGGCCGGCGCTCAGCGATGTCTACGGCATGGCCGTGCGCATTGCCGAGGTTTCGGTGGGGGCGGGGGAATTGGTACGTGTCTGCGTGCCCGATCCGGGGGCAGTGGTCGATTAGCGCGCCGGAATTCTACGTCAGGCTGTTGGGGTCGTAGGGATTTGCGAAACGCAGCGTCGGCGCATCGCCGGTCCGGCGGTCGTCTTCGGTGTCGGCGTCTTCGGGCCGGCCCTGCGGTTCCTTCGACAGGGCGGCAAAGGCCGCCAGAACGGCCTGCGGTTTGAGAGCTTGCCAGAGGAACATGTCAGCCTGCCGCCGCCAGCGCCGGGACGGGCGCGAACAGGGGTTCGGCGGCGGGATCGGTCTCACGGCGGGCCTGGCAGATGGCTTCGGAAATCTCGCATTCGCATTTGCCGCAGCAGGGCGCGCAGTCGAAATAGGTGTGCACGTCGTCCCACTTTTCGGCGCCGGAACGCACCGCTTCCTTGACTTCCGTTTCGGTGATTCCATTGCAGTTGCAGACGTACATGGATGCGGTTCCCGGTCGCGGTTCATTGTTGATAATGAGTATCATTCGTTCTGCGAATGATTGTCAATATCGGAATATCGATCAGGGATTTCAAGGCCTGTCTGGGGATTTTTTGGCCGGCTTACGCGTGCCGGGCGCCTGGTACGGCCAGCAGATGATTATCCCAGGGCGCTCCGCCGTCAGGCGGGGCGGGTGCGGGCAGGTCTGGCCCGCCGACCATGAAGGCGCCCAAGCCGCTGGTCAGCACGAAGCTGCCGGACGTCGGGCCGGCGGCCAGGCCGCAGCCGTCGACGATCGCCAGGCTGCCGGCCAGTTCACGGGTTTCCGTGTCCCAGAACAGGACCCGGTTGCCGCGCGGTGCGCTGACTGCCGCCAAATTCCCGCCCCGGTTCACGGCGACGGATCCGCAATAGCCGTTGAGGTTCAGGATCGTCGCCTCGGGTGCCTGCAAATCCTCAATGCGTCCCGACCCCGGGCGGTGCAGGCCGACCAGCGGCAGGCCGTCGGCGGCCGGGCCCTGATCCTGGCAGGCGATGACCACGCGCCCGTCGGCGAAGGCGGCGAGGTGGCGGATGCTCAGCATGTGGCGGCGGCCGGGGGCATAGGCGACGCTGTCTTCCAGTCGCCCGCTGGCCAGGTCGACATAGGCCAGGTTGGGCGCCATGGTGCCCAGGTTCAGCTTGGCGCGGCCGCTGTCCGGATGGGTCAGGATGCCGCCGTTGGCGACGGCGGCGGTGCGGCCATCCGGCATCAGCACCAGCTCGTGGCAGCCGACGCCATAGCTCGGCAGTTCCGCCACGCGCTTGAACCCGTCGGCGGTGTCATAGACGCCGATGCAGCCGCGCGCGTTGTCGAAATCGTTTTCCGTGGCGAACAGGTGGCGGCCCGTGGGTTCGAACACCGCATGGCCCTGAAAATGCCGCCCGGCGGGGGCGTGGAACAGCCGGGCCGGTCCGTCGCCGTCGACGGCGAAGGCGGCGGCGAAGGTGCCGGGCCGTCGCGCCAATGCCACGGCAAGCTTGCCGTCGGGGCGGAGGGCGAAGCCGTGGCCGCGTGCGGGCAGGTCGACCTGGCGCAGGATGCGGCCCCCGGTGTCGGCGACACAGGCGGCGAAGCGGAAGGGCTCGGCCCGGCCGTCGCCCAGGCGGCGGACACCCAGGTATCGCGGACCCCTTGAGGCGGCCCAAATCCCGGGAGCCGTCAGGAGCACCACACCGCCGACGCCTAAGCCAAGCAGGGTTCGCCGTGTCATCTCCATGATCAGTCTCCGTCCAGGGAATTGAAGCCGAGGACGAGGTCGAGGGCTTCCGACACGTTGATGACGACCAGTTCGTGCAGGTCCTGGATGTCGCTTTTCAGAACCTTGAGGCGCAGCGGCCCTTTTTCGGTCTTGAGCACCGCCGCGATGGACGGGCCCAGGTCGCGCGTGAACTTGATCAGATAGGTGAACTGATGGCGGATCAGGCCGTCTTCGCCCTTGCCGATATGCGCACCCTTGGCCGTGGCGAGGCCGTCGTAGAGGTCTTCGAGGGCGGTCAGATTGTGCGCCACGTTGCGCAGGGCGCGGCCGCTCATCCAGTTTTCCGCCCGGCGCGGCCGGGCCTTACCGTCGGATCCCAGGGGGGCGCCCAGCTTCAATTCGGCGACGGCGCCCAGGCCCGTGGCCAGGTCGTTGAACAGGTCCGTGGTCACGCGCTTGGCCGGGCGGCCCGCCGCCGGGTCCTTGGTCCAGCGGTCTTCCAGGCCGGCGGCAATGGCGTGCAGGTTGACCGCGATGGCCTGGGCCACGGCGCAGGGAGTCACCGGCCCGTCACCGGTTTTCAGGTTTGCCGGGGCGTCCTTGGCGAACAGCAGGCGTTCCAGGGCGGGAAAGCCCTGCACGGCGATGGAGACATGGGCGAAGCTTTCAGGCTTCAGAATACCGCCGTCCTTGTTCGCCAGCAGGCGCGCCAGATGCTTGTCGATCAGGCTCTTGCGGTCGGGCCAGAACTTGACGCGGATATGGGTGTCCGCCGCGGCCGCCGGCCCCTGGCGCAGGTGTTCGACTTCCTGCCAGGCGTCGAGCGCGCCGTGGAAGGCGTCGCGCGCGGCGTCCAGGTCCGCCGGCTCGACCCCGGGGCAAAGCTTGCCAACGGCCCCGGAAAGCGTCGCCGTCTTTTCCGTGAACGCGCGATAGCGGGGCAGCAGGTGGTCGGTGACGATGGCGGCGTTGATCGCGCCGTAGTCAATGGTGTCGGCGGCCCGCGCGGGCGACGCCAGGGCGCTTGCCAACAGAAGAGCGGCGAGGACGGCCGCCGGGCGCAGCGCAATACGGTGAGGGGTCATAATGAATTCAGGAAGGCGAGCAGGGCCTCCCGCTCCTTTTTGGGCAGGTTGCGGACGGTTTCCTTGGCGGCCTCGGCTTCGCCGCCGTGCCACAGGATGGCTTCCAGCAGGTCGCGGGCACGACCGTCGTGCAGGAAGAAGGTATGGCCGCTGACGGTCTCGGTCAGACCGATGCCCCAGAGCGGTGGCGTGCGCCATTCGCGGCCGTCGGCCATGCCTTCGGGGCGGTGATCGGCCAGGCCCGCGCCCATGTCGTGCAGCAGCATGTCCGTATAGGGCCAGATCAGTTGGTGGGAATGCTCGGGCCGCGCGGGGTCCGTGCGGGTCACGAACTTGGGCCGGTGACAGGCGGCGCAACCGCTGTCGTAGAACACTTTCTTGCCCGCCAGAACCTGGGGATCGTCGACGTCGCGCCGCTTGGGCACGGCCAGATTGCGGGCATAGAAGGTGACCAGGGCCAGGATCTTTTCCGAGGCTTCCATGCCGTCGGCGGTGGGGTTGTCGGCGTCGGGCGTGGTGCCGCCGTCGGGGGCGGTGCGGCAGGCGGCCTGCGCCGCCGTGCAGTCGCCCCAATGGGCGCGGACGACCGGGTTGGAAATGCCGATGTCGCCGGCGAAGGCATGGCCCGATTGTTGGCGCACGGTCGGATCGCCCGCCTTCCAGCCGAACCGGCCGAGGGCGTCCTTGCCCGCTTCCCGGTCCCAGGCCCGCTGGACGCGGCCGGAAATGCTGTCGCCGTCGGCGTCATCCGGATCGGCGCCCGCGATGATGTCGGCCTCGTCGATCATTTCCAGCAGGCCCAGGCCGATCATCGGCGTGGCGACGCGGGGGGAGATCATGGCCTGGGGGTGCAGGGGGCCATAGGCCAGGTCGGTGACCGTGTAGGCCGGGCGGCGCAGGTTGACCACCGTGCCGTCGCTTAAGCTGACCGGCTGTTCGGTATAGGTGATGTGCATGCGGCCTTCCGGATCGATGCCCTGGACCGCGAAGTCCTGCAACTGCGTGCCGTAGGTCGGCTCGGCGATGACGGGCGCGCGCAGGTCGGCCAGCAGTTTCTTTTGCGCATCGGTCTGCGGTGGGATCGACAGGCGCAGGAACATGGACACGGCGCTGTCGTCGGGCCAGTTGGCCTTGGGTGGGTGGCCGCGCCCGTCCTTCAGGTGACAGCGCTGGCAGGACCGGGCGTTGAACAGGGGGCCCAGGCCGTCGGCGGATCGTGTCGACGCCGGGGCGGAAACCCAAAGCCGGCGGAAAAATCCGTTGCCGACCTTGAAATCCAGTTCCCGGGAAAACGGCAGATTGGCCGACGAATGGGAAAAGGCGTCGGCGTTGGCGGGCTTTTGCGAGGTCGCGGCCCCGCCCTGCATGGCCTCGTAGGTTTCGGCCTTGGTGAAGTCCGCCGCCGGTTTGACGATCGCCAATTCCCGTTCACCGGACGCAGCGGGGGCGCCGGCGGTCAAGGCCACCATGGCGGCAACGCTGGCCCAGCGGGCGGCCGGAAACATCTTGGGCATGTATCCTTGGTTAGGCTGCGGGCGGCCGTCTGCGGCCGGGTCGGGGCGGGCGGCGGGTTCCGGTGGTGCGCGGAACCCGCCGCCCGTTCTCCCCCTCAGCTATTTGAACACGGCGGACGGGTTGTCAAGGCTGTCGGAGCCTTCGAAGGACACGCCGGTGAGGCCCAGCGGCGCCATCGCGCTCTCGATCGCCTTGGCCTGCGCGACCAGGCCGTCGACCACGTCTTGGATGATCTTGTTCCCGGCGGCGTTGCCTTCGCCGATCATCTGGTCATAGGCCATGACGCGGCGGTCGGCCGTATCCTTCATCACCTGCATGCGGGCCAGGGTGGCGCTTAAGGCCGCGTCGATCTTGGCCGCCAGCTTGGCGTCCTTGGCCTTGACCAAGTCGGCCAGGCTCGGCCCCTGAACGACGGAGCCGTCGATGCGGGCATAGCGGCCGGCGTAGATGGACATCATGCCGACCTGGTCGAAGTAGTGGGAATTGTGGGTGTTGTCGGCGAAGCAGTCGTGTTCTTCCTCGGGATCGTGAAGCATGAGGCCGAGCTTGATGCGCTCGCCGGCCAGCTCGCCGTAAGACAGGCTGCCCAGGCCCTTGATGATGGCGCCCACACCCTTGGCCTTGTCGGCGGTCACGGCGGCGCGCGCCGCCCCACCAGGGGCCCACTGACCGACGATGTCCTTGAGGTCCGAGATCAGGAGGTCCGTCGCGGCGGTCAGGTACTGGGCCCGGCGGTCGCAGTTGCCGTGGGTGCAGTTCTTGGTGTCGAAGTCCGTGTGCGGCCGGTTGCCGGCACCCGGACCCGTGCCGTTGAGGTCCTGGCCCCACAGCAGGAATTCGATGGCGTGGTAGCCCGACGCAACGTTGGCTTCGACGCCGTCAACCTCGTGCAACTTACTTGAGATCAGGTCCGGCGTGATCTTGGACGCTTCGATGGTCTTGCCGCCCAGGCGCAGGGACGGATTGGCAATCACGTTGGCGGTGAAATAGGGATTGTCCTTCGATTCCTTGCCGTAGGACGCATCGACGTAGTCGATCAACCCTTCGTCGAGCGGCCAGGCGTTGACCTTGCCTTCCCAATCATCGACGGCGGCGTTGCCGAAGCGGAAGCCTTCCGTCTGCTGGTAGGGCTGACGCGCGGCGATCCAGGCGGCGCGGGCGCGCAGCAACGAGGCGCGCGAGGGGGAGGCGACCAACTGGGCAATGGCGCCCTGCAGGGTTTCCGCCGTCAACAGCGCGTCCTCGTACATGGCATGGGCGATGTCGGCATAGGTGTCGAGCACCTTGGCCGGGTCCGCCGCCCGGGCGGGCGCCGCGCCGAATGCCGTGGCCGCCAGCATGCAGCTGACGGCGATTGCGGTTGTGAAGCGTTTCATGGGTCTCTCCTTTGGTATTTTGCGTTTCTGGGCCGCCGTGGCGGCTTGGTCCCGCGAGGGTGTTGTGAATAAGACGAATGAGGCGGCGAAAATCGGTCAATGAATCGTGGATGTCCCGGGATTGTGGGCGTGCCGGCGCGGGCGGATCATCAGCCCCGCGCCGGAAAACACGGCGGCCAGATGCCCCGCCAGTTCCATCCCGGTACGCCGCGCCGCCAGGGGCAGGCGGCAGGCGAACAGGGTGCTGCCGCCGCGGCCCGGGGATTGCAGGCCGGCGAGGACATCCATCAACTGATGCTCGTCCGTGCTGATGTCGGGGCATTGGGGGCATCGGATATCGATGGCACCGGTCGCGGTGGTGAGGATGGTCATCAGACCGTCGAGGGCCGCATGGGCGGCGGGCACCCCGGCCAGTTTGAACCCGGTGCGCAGAATCGTCTGGTCGGGTATGCCGTCCCTGAGACCGCGCATCCAGAGCCGCATGGCCCAGAGCATCAGTTGCTCGCCGAACGGCAGCTCAATGAAGGTCGACGGGTCGGCGAAGGCGCGCATGGGAATCAGCCCGCCCCGGCCGAGGTGTCGAAGCTTTCCAGCCCGTGACGCAGCCCGGCGACGAAGGAAGCCACGCCCGAACTGCGCAGCGGCACGAACGGCTTCATGGTCTGGCGGCACAGGCGTTTGACCTGAAGGGCCGCGTCGTGACTGACGCAGTCCGTGGGGAACACCACGGCGTCGGCCTTGATCACGGCACCGGCCAGTTCGTTGATGGATTTTTCTAGGCCGCCGTCATGGTGCAGGAAATGGCCGTTCCAGGCCTCGACCAGAGATTTCAGGCGATGCACGGTCTGCTGCCGGCCGCCGACGTAGAGCAGGCTGCGCCCGCCGAGATCGAAGGGGCAGGAGGTGTCACAGTCACTGCCGGCGGGGCCGGTGCCGCGCTCGCGGACCAGGGCCGTTTCGAGGGACCGGTTCTCGTCGAGCAGGCTGTCGACCAGGCGCGACAGTTCCTCGATGCGGCTGCGCTGTCCGCGCAGGGTGGTGTCGGCCTGGGCGGCGCGGATTTCCATGTGGCGCAATTCGCCTTGCAACGCCGGGACCGAGGCGCAGGCGCCGTCGCCGTCCGGCGCCGCCGGGGTCGTGATGCGGATGGCGCGTTCGGGATCGTGGTGAAGCTGATCGTGGAGCGCGTTGATCACCTTTTCTTTTTCGTCCAGGCGCAGACGGTGGTGGTTCTGCTGCTTGGCGAGCTTGTCGCGCAGGCTGGCGTTTTCTTCCTCCAGCTCCGTCAGGCGGCGGATGTCGCCCCGGTTGGAGGCGCCGACCAGATGCGACAGCATGTGGACGTCGGCGAACATGCGTTCCGACAGTTCCGTGGTCGCGGCGGGATGGCTGAGGATCGCCCAGTAGGGGCCGGGAATGTCGCCGGCGGCCATGGCCTCGACCCAGCTGTCTTCCAGTCCCTTGGTGTCCTTGATCCCGCGCAAGCGGCGGATCGCCGCCGAATGTTTGCGGTCCAGCAGCTTGGTCAGCATCTTGGCCGCGCGGCCGGGCTGGTCGGCTTCTTTCACGAAAAACCCGTGCAGTTGGTAATCGACGGGGAATCCCTGGCGAATTTTCAGGGGCAGCTTGCGGGCCAGGGCGCGCAGGTCGGCGAGGGTCAGGCAGGTGCCCAGGATGGAGCAATGCCACCCGGCGGTCATTTCCCACAGCCGTTTGCGCCGTGCCGTGACATGCAGATGGAGATCGTCGTTGCCGCAAAGGTCGCACATCGGTGCGTGTGTCTCCGGTAGGCCGGGCAGGCTGCGCGCGATTGCCGGTTGCTGGTCCGCGCCGCTCCCTGCCGCAGGGATTGATTGCCGACAGATTATGCAAATGATTATCAATTGCACAAGTGAAAATTTCAGACGTAATTTTCCGTGCTCATGGACCGCCGGCAGAAGATGGCGCATCGGAATCCCTTGATATCTTTAAAAATGATATTAAAAGAAAATAGTTATCTTAATTTGTGAGTCTGTTGCCATGGAGCTTTCGGATCTCCGCATTTTCGAAGCGGTCGCCCGCACCGGCGCGATGAACCGCGCGGCGGCTGAACTGCACACCGTGCAGTCCAATGTGACCGCGCGCGTGCGCCTGTTGGAGGACGGCCTGGGTGCCGCCCTGTTCGAACGCCATTCCAGGGGCGTGCGGCTGACACCGGCCGGTGAGCGCCTTCTGCCCTTCGCCAAGGCGGCGGCGCGGCTGGTGGCCGACGCCCGGCGCGCGGTCGCCGACGACGGCGTGCCGCGGGGTGAATTGGTCATTGGGTCGCTGGAAACCACGGCGGCCCTGCACCTGTCGCCGGTCCTGACCGGGTTCGCGGCGGCCCACCCTGGCGTCGATCTGGCGATCCGCACGGGCACCACGGCGGAACTGATAGATGACGTCCTGGAAGGCCGGGTCGAAGGCGCCTTCGTCTGCGGGCCGGTCGATCATCCGGAACTTGTCGCGGAGACGGCGTTTCACGAGGACCTAGTCGCGGTCACCGCGCCGGGGGTCGCCGATCTGTGCGACCTGACCGCCGGGGGCGAGGTCAAGATCGTCGTCCTGCGCGCCGGATGTTCCTACCGCCGCAAGCTGGAGCAAGTGCTGGCCGCGCGCGGCGTGACCGGCCTGCGTATCCTGGAATTCGGCACCATCGAAACCATCCTGGGCTGCGCTGCCGCCGGCCTGGGCGTGACCCTGTTGCCGCGCGGCATTGCCCAGGCCGCCGCCGAGCGGGGCCGCGTGCGGCTGCACCCGCTGCCCGCCCGCGAGGGCCGGGTGACGACCCTGTTCATCCGCCGCAAGGACGGCTATCGCTCGCCGGCCATGGCGGCTTTCGTGGATCATCTTTATCCGGCCCGCGCCGCCGCCGAATAGGTATCTGCGGGCCAGATAGCGCCTATCGCCGGAAACCGTTTTCCGCGCATGGGATGCGGGGGTAGCCTTGGCCGACAGAATTCATCGCCGGAGAACCGCCATGCCCGTCCAGACCGACCTCATGACCCGCCTGGGCATGACCCTGCCCGTGATCCAGGCACCCATGGCCGGCGGCAGCGACACGCCGGACCTGGTGGTCGCCGTGTCCGAAGCGGGCGGCCTGGGCTCCATGGGGGCGACCTATCTGACGCCGGAGGCCTTTCGGGCCGCGGTTGAAAGGGTTCGCGGCCAGACCAACCGGTCCTTCGGCGTCAACCTGTTCGCGCCGCAACCGGTGCCGCCGCTTCCCAAGGGCGCGGACGCCACGGTCGCCGCCGTCCAGCGTGCGGGCGCGGATGTGGGCGCGCCGGAGGCGGTCCTGCCCGAAGCCATGACGGATCCGTTCGCGAAAACCTTTCCCGTCGCCCTGGACAGCGGGGCCAAGGTATTCAGCTTCACCTTCGGCCTGATCCCGTCCGAGGCGGTCGCGGCGCTCAAAACGCGGGGCACCTTCGTCATGGGCACGGCGACGACGCCGGCGGAGGCCGTCGCCCTGGAACGGTTGGGTGTCGACGCCGTGGTTGCCCAAGGCGGCGAGGCCGGCGGCCATCGCGGCACCTTCGTCGGATCGTTCGAGGCGGCGATGATCGGCACCATGGCCCTGGTGCCGCAGGTCGTCGATGCCGTCTCCGTGCCCGTCGTCGCGTCCGGCGGGATCATGGACGGGCGGGGCATCGCCGCCGCCCTGGCGCTCGGCGCCCAGGCGGTGCAGATGGGCACGGCCTTCCTGACCTGTGACGAGGCCGGCACGCCAGATTGTTATAAGGCGGCGCTGCTCGACGCCCAGCCGGAGCAGACGCGGATCACTCAGGCCTTTTCCGGGCGCTTTGCCCGCGGCATCCAGAACCGTTTCATGGCGATGATGGAGGGCGATAACGCCGAGGCCGCTCCACTGCCCTTCCCCTGGCAGAACGCCCTGACCCGCCCCATGCGCACGGCGGCGGCCCAGGCCGGGGATGCCGGGCTGCTGTCGCTTTGGGCGGGGCAGGGGGTGGGGCTTTCCCGCCGTCAGACGGCGGCGGACCTGATGGCCCGGCTGGCCGAGGAAACGGAAACGGCGATTGCCCGGCTGGCTTAACCGCCGCGTTTTGTCAAATCAGCGAACAGGTCCGCCAGGGCGGTCCGTCCCTCGAACCCGATCCCCGGAAGCTCCGGCGGCGTTGCATGCCCGTCGGTCATAACCCCATCGTCGGCCAGCCCGCCAAACGGCTGGAAGTTGTGGGGATTGACCTCGGCCCCGCCCAGGCCCAGGGCCGCCACGGCATGCAGGGTGAACAGATGTCCACCATGGGGCCAGAACGACCGCCGGTTCCAGCCCATGGCTTCCGCCGCCGCCACTATGCGGATGAATTCAGGCAGGCCGTAGCAGTGGGCGATATCGAACAACAGAACATCCCGGTCCGCCCGCAGGCCGCCGTAGCGCAGCAGGTTGCGCGCATCAGCTTCACCAAATGTCGCCTCACCCGCCGCGATGGGCGGGCCGTAGGCTGATGCCACCTCGGCCAACAGGGGGTAATCCAGCGGATCGCAGATGTCCTCGAACCACCACAGGCCATAAGGCTCATAGGCTTTGACAGCGGCCATCGCCGTGTTTGCGTCGTAGCTGTAGACCGCATCGACCGCCAGATTTCCCGCCCCACCCAGAGCGTCGGCGGCGGTCTCGATACGGGCCAGGTCTTCGTCCAGACCGGCCGCGCCGACCTTGATCTTGGCATGGGTGTAACCGGCGTCCCGGAACAGGGCCATTTCGTCCCGCAGCCGTGCCCGGTCGTCCGTGGGGTAGTAATATCCGCCTCCGGCGTAAACGGGTACGGGGGCGGTCGCGGCGGCTTCGTCATGGCCCAGGCGGCGGGCGAGATAGCGACAAAGCGGCAGGTCCGCCGCCTTGGCCGCCGCATCCCAAATCGCCATATCCAGGGCGCCGACGGCGACGCTGCGCTCGCCATGGCCGCCGGGCTTTTCACCGGCCATCATGGCGGCCCAGGCGCGATCCGGGTCGGGGCCGCCGGTGACCGGGTCGCCCAGGTCGGTCGCCGCCAGAAGGCGCGGCGCGAAGCGGTCGCGGATCAGCCCGCCCTGGGCGAACCGCCCGATGGAGGCAAAGCCGTAACCCACGACGGGCGCCCCGTTCCGCACAAGGTCCGTCACCACGGCGACGGCGCTGGTGTCCAGGCCGCCCGGCGGGACAGCCGGATCGGCGTAACGGGAAATCGGCAGGGTGCGTTCCAGGACGGCGGTGATCTTCATGGGCGGGCCTCGGTCGGCGCAGGGGCGGTTGTCGCCGCCACCATACACCGACCGGACCGTTCCGGAATATCCCACGCCGCCGGTTACGCGGCCCGGTAGCGCGCCAGCCAGTGGGCGTAGGGTGCCGGCAGGGTGGCCCAGGCCGGATTGTCGACGCCCAGTTCCTGCGCCGCCATGTAGGGCCAATGCGGGTTGGCCAGCAGCGGCCGCCCCAGCATGACAAGATCGACCTGACCGTCGCGGATCATCCGGTCGGCCTGGGCGGGCTGGCTGATGTACCAGCTGGTCGAAGCGGGCAGGCCGGTTTCCCGGCGCACCCGTTCGGCGACCGGCGCGAGGAACCCGGGGCCCCAGGGAATTTGCGCGTCCGGCGTCGAAAAGCCCATGCTGACATCGATGAAATCCAGGCCTTCGTCCTTGAAGCGGTTCACCAGGGCGATGGACTCGGCCAGGGTTTCCTCGTCGCGGCCGTCGAATTCGATAACGCCGAACCGCGCCGTCAGCGGCAGGTTTTCCGGCCAGACCGCGCGCACGGCGGCCAAGGTTTCGACCAGGAAACGGCCCCGGTTTTCGGCGCTGCCGCCGTATTCGTCGTCGCGCCGGTTGGAATGGGTGGAAAAGAAGCTTTGCGCCAGATAGCCATGAGCGAAATGCAGAACCAGCCATTTGAACCCGGCGTCGCGGGCGCGGGCCGCCGCAGCCACGAAATCGCCCCGCACACGGTCGATGTCGGCCTTGGTCATGGCGCGGGGCACCTTGGGAAGGCCTCCGCCATAGGCGATGGCCGAGGGTGCCATGGTGTCCCAGCCGCGCGGGTCGTCCGGGGTGATGTGGTCGTCGCCTTCCCACGGACGGTTGGCGCTGGCCTTGCGTCCGGCATGGCCGATCTGGATGCCGGGCACGGCGCCCGCCGCTTCGATCTCGCGGGCGGTGGCGGCCAGGGCCTCGGCCTGGGCATCGTTCCACAGGCCGGTGCAGCCGGGGGTGATGCGGCCTTCGGGCGAGACGGCGGTCGCTTCGACAATGACCAAGCCGGCCCCGCCCCGGGCCAGGGCGGGGACATGGACGCGATGCCAGTCGTTGGGCATGCCGTCGTCGGCGGAATACTGGCACATGGGCGACGCCGCGATGCGGTTGCGCAGGGTGACGTCTTTCAGGGTAAAGGGATCGAACAGGGTCGACATTGGGAAACTCCGTAACGGATGGGGAAGTGGCTGTATCGCCATTAGTACTATTGTTCGATAAATTTCGAACAATAGCAATATCAAACTTCACGTGCTACAAAACCGTTATGCGACCGTTCAAACATCCGGATATCGAGGCCGTCTCGTTGGAGCATCTGCTGCATGCCCTTAGCGATCCGGTGCGTATGGATATCGTCCGCCGCCTTGCCGACGAGGGCGAGGCGAGCTGCAACGCGCTTGACGGCGGCCGGCCGAAATCGAGCATGTCCCATCATTTCCGGGTGCTGCGCGAGGCCGGTCTGGTGTGGACCCGCAACGACGGCACCGTGCACATGAATTCCCTGCGCCGCAAGGAACTGGACAAGCGTTTTCCCGGCCTGATGAAGGCGGTGCTCACGGCGAAGTGAGCCGGGCCCGGCCGTTCGCCGGATTGGCGCGCACGGCGGCGGCCCAGGCCGGGGATGCCGGGCTGCTATCGCTTTGGGCGGGACAGGGGATCGGCCTTGTCCGCCGTCAGACGGCCGCGGAACTGATGATCCGCCTGGCGGACGAGATGGAAGCCGTAATCGAGAACTTCAGCGCGTAGGCCGCGAAGATCCCCTCAAGGCTTCGGGTTCTCGATCGGACGGCTGCGATAGGGGAAGTTCTTGTAGACCATGTCGGACCGCCGGTGAGTTTTGATCACCGTCTTGGTCGGATCGATCCAGTCATCCCACTTGAAATTCTCGATCACCTTTGCCTGGTAGCTTTCCTCCAGTGGGTGCTCGAGAATGTCGTTGATGTGTCGCCACTGCTGATAACGCAACAGGTCGATCTGGTAGGGTGTCGGGTCGCCTTTCACCTTGATCGTCTGCTTCAGTTTGATCACCTCGTCTGTCGAAACCTTGGGCGTCCATGTGATGGACTCGGGCAGCACGACGGGTTCCCCCGGCTGGTTGTTGATGCCCTTCTTCCAGGTCGCGAGCACCGCCACATCGGTATCCTCGCGGTAAAGGAGGATCGCGTGGCCATAGTCCTTGCTCTTGAAGAAACCTAGGTTGCCGTATTGCAGCCGCGCACCCGTCAGGAATGCAACCGCGTCCGACCAGCAAGGGGACGGCCCGGAGATACCCCATAGAACGCTGCGGTCGATGATGCTGTCGGGGAACAGCATGTTGAAGGCGACCTTGGCGGCGTTGGCCGCGTGGGTGGTCCCTTCGCAGTCGTGGCCGTGGAACTTGATCATGTCCTTCAGCGTCACCGCATAGGTGCGGCTGTAATACCGCCCCGCGGTTCCCTTTGTGGAAAGCACCTGGAACGAAGGTGCGTATGGCTTGGCCAGCATCGGCGCGTACCAGGTCTGGTCACGGTCGACGGGGTCGCTATCGGTCTCGATGAAAACGGTCTTACCTTGGACATAGGTCGGCTCACCGGCCTGCACGGATGCACCGAAACAGGCGGCCACCGCCAAAATGAGGTAACCGAACTTCTTCATGGAACCCTCCTGGCAAACCTTCCTCAACGCTCGTGGGAACTCCGCGACTCTGCACCGTTGCCCGACGCGGCGTCATTGACGCCAGTCAAGTGTCCGAGCATTGAGCCCCAGTCACCGAACGGACTGCGGTCCTGTGTCTTTCTCGCTCTTCCCGCCACGCATTCGTTGGGATCGCGAGGACGAAAAGAAGAAGTAGCCGCTCGCCCGTCCACCCAGCACGAAGGGCGGCTCAGGGGCCGCCGGCGGTTGGTGTGACGGCCGGCCGGTCCTATAATGATTTGATGAGCAAGCATTTCCTCTACGTCGCCGACCCCATGTGTTCCTGGTGCTGGGGCTTTTCCCCGGTCATCGCCAAGGTCGCGGAAGCCTTCGGCGCCGACGCCCCCGTGCGGGTTATGGTCGGCGGGCTGCGGCCCGGCACGGTCCATCCCATGCGCGGCAAGGACAAGGACTACATCCGCGACCATTGGCATCACGTGCAGGACGCGACGGGCCAGCCCTTTGATTTCGCCTTTTTCGATCAGGACAATTTCGTCTACGACACGGAACCGGCCTGCCGCGCCGTCGTCACGGCACGCAAGCTGGACGAGGCCAAGGCCCTGTCATTCCTGGCCCATCTGCACCGGGCCTTCTATGTCGACAACCGCAACACGACGAACGAAGACGAACTGGCCGACATTGCGGGCGAGTTCGGCTTCGACCGGGATGCGTTTCACACTCTGCTTTCCTCCCCCGACATGCGCGAGGAAACCCAGGGCGATTTCTGGTTCGCGCAAAGCTCCGGCATCACCGGGTTTCCGACGCTGCTCGCGGTCGAGGACCAGAAGGCCACGCTGGTCACCGCCGGCTACCTGCCCTGGGAAAACCTGGCCGAGCCGCTGGCCGGTTGGGTCGCTGCTTAGACCGCTTCATTTACTCCCTCTGTGCGGTCCGGGTTGCTTTTCCGCGCCCCCTTGTCGATGCTGCCGTTCCGGCATGCGCAAGGGTCATGCCGTGAAGACCATCAATAAACGGAATGTGGGACATGGAAGCTCTTCAAGGATTGAAAGTGATTGAACTGGGCCAGTTCGTGGCCGGGCCCTTCGCGGCCAAGACGTTGGCCGATTTCGGCGCCGACGTGATCAAGGTCGAGGCGGCCGGGGCCGGCGACGGTCTGCGCAAATGGCGCATCGTGCAGGACGGCACCTCGTTGTGGTGGGAGATCCAGTCGCGCAACAAGCGTTCGGTCTGTCTTGACTTGAAGTCCCCGGAAGACCGTGACGTGGTTCTGGCGCTGGCCAAGGAAGCCGACGTGGTGATCGAGAACTTCAAGCCGGGCACCCTGGAGAAATGGGGCCTGGGTTGGGACCAGCTTCACGCCATCAATCCCAAGCTGGTGATGCTGCGGATCTCCGGCTTTGGTCAGACGGGACCCTACAAGGACAAGCCTGGCTTTGGCGTGCTGGGCGAATCCATGGGCGGGCTGCGCTACATCACCGGCGAACCGGGCCGCGTGCCGGTGCGGGTCGGCATTTCCATCGGCGACACCTTGGCGTCGATGCATGGGGTGATGGGCCTGATGTTCGCCCTGCACCATGTCAACGTGAACGGCGGCGAGGGCCAGGTGGTCGACGTCGCCCTCTACGAATCCGTGTTCAACGTGATGGAAAGCACTCTGACGGAATACACCTCCGCCGGGGTCGTGCGCGAGCGCACGGGCAGCGCCTTGCCGGGCATCGTGCCGACCAACGCCTATCTCTGTAAGGACGACCAATACGTCCTGATCGCCGGCAACGGCGACAGCATCTTCCAGCGTCTGATGACCGAGATGGGCCGCCAGGACCTGGCCGACGACCCGGAACTGAAGCACAACGACGGCCGCGCGCGGCATGTGGAGCGGATCGACGCGGCGATCCAGGAATGGGCCGCAACCATGACCTGCGACGAGGTCATCGCGCGGCTCGATGCCGTCTCCGTCCCCGTCGGCAAGACCTATACCATCGCCGACATCGTTGCCGACCCCCAGTATCAGGCGCGCGACATGATCCTGGATACGGTGACCTCCCACGGCAAGCCCATGAAGACGCCGGGCATCGTGCCGAAGCTGAGCGCCACGCCGGGCCGGGTGAAGCATCCCGCGCCGACCCTGGGCCAGCATACGGACGACCTGAAGCAGCCGGGCTGGCCCCGCCGCACGGATTGAGCGCGCCCGGCATCGGCACAGCAGACGAGGAACAGATGGGAAAGCTCCAAGGAAAAGTCGCGATCATCACCGGATCGACCGGCGGCATCGGCCTGGGCGTCGCACGGCGCTTCGCGGCGGAGGGGGCGACGGTCGTCGTCACCGGCCGGTCGGAAGAAAAAGGCCGGATGGTCGTCGAGGCCCTGCGGAAGGACGGTGGGTCCGCTGGCTTCGTCGCCGCCGACGTGCAGTCGAAGGCCGATATGGATGCCCTGGCGGCCCATACGGTGCGGACGCACGGCCAAATCGACGTGCTGGTCGCCAGTGCCTCCGGCGTGCCGTCGCAGGACACCAACGACCCCAGCGTTCGCGGCATCTTCAACGAGATCGACGTCGCCGCCGTGACCGAGGTCGTCTCCCGCGCGACGGCGGCGAAGCTGCTGCCGCTGCACGCGGTCCTGCCCTATATGATCGCGCGCGAAAGCGGCAGTTGCATGTTCGTCACGTCGGAAGGCGGGCGGGTGCCGACGGCGGGCCAGACCACCGTGGCGCTTTATGCCGGCGGGCTGGTGATGACGACCAAGGTGATCGGCAAGGAGATGGCCCGCCACAAGGTCCGGGTCAACTGCATCGCCGTGACCCTGATCGGGGAATCGCCGTCCTGGGACGGCTTCGAGGGCAAGATTGAAATGACCGACCTGCACCGAGCGCAATACGCCCGCATTCAGCAGCGGGCACCGTTAGGGATTGCCAACCCAGACGACATCGGCGGCGTCGCCGCCTTCCTGGCGTCCGAGGATTCGGCCTATCTCACCGGATCGACCCTCAGCCCGACCGGCGGGTTGACGTTTCACTGACCGGGGGCGGGGCAAATTGTAGACTAGTTTAGGTCGATGACCATTCCGTCCTCGGCCACATCGTGCAAGACATCGGCCAACCGGTGCAACATGTCCTCGTTGAGATGCGTCAGCAACAGACGTTTTGGTTTGATGTCGATCAGGCGTGCCGCAACCGTTTCATAGGACAGATGCTTGTTGATCGGCCTGGAAAAGAAGTAGGCCTCGCAAATGAACAGATCAGCATCAGCGCCAAGGTCACATAGCGTCTCGACCCATTCGGTGTCGCCGGTGTAGGCGACGGTGCGTCCGCCGAAGGTTATGCGCAATGCATAAGGGGGGGCACCGCAAGCGTGGCGGACGCGAAAGGGTTTGACGGTCAAGGGACCGAGCACCAATTCCTTTTCGCCTTCGTACTCGATGAGAGTCAGACCGAACGGGGGAGCGTCGATCCAGCCGCCGGGAAAGAAGGTTTCCATCGCGGTTTTGAGGCGATCAACGAAACCTTCGGGGCCAGCCAGAAGCAATGCCCGTTTGCGCCGTTTCATGAGGGTTGCTTCGCGGAGAAAAAACACCAGACCGCCGAAATGGTCGCCGTGCAGATGGGTGATCGTTACGGTGCCTATAGTATCCGGGTCGATGCCTTGTTTCTTGAGCGCCACCAACGATGATGCGCCGCAATCGATTAGTGCGCGCTCTTCGCCGTGGTGTAACAGAAAACAAGTATTGAAGCGTCCGCCGCTGCCGAAGGCATCGCCACAACCGATAACACTCACTTGCACGCTTGTCTCCTTGTCCACCGTTTCCGGAAAGCTGAGAATTCTTGTCAAAACGCCACAATCATCCCGTCTTCAGCCGTCTCGTAGGGAACCTGATCACGCTGCGCCAGCATGTCATCGCTCATATGAGTGAGTACCACGCGTTTGGCGCCGATCGCGGGCAGGTGGCGTTCCAGCGTCGCGAGATCGAGATGCAGAGGCACGGATTTGTCGCGGAAATAGGCTTCGGCGACGAACAGATCGGCACCGCGGGCCGCCGGGATTAGCGCCTCCACCCACTCAGTGTCACCCGTATAGGTGACGACGCGGTCTTCCGCCGCGATTCGTAGGGCGAAGAACGGGCCCTCCGGCTGGCCGTGCTTGGCCAGATAGGGTGTCACCCGCACGTTGGCGACTTCCGATTCCACGCCGGGCTCCAATTCGCGAAGTTCCAGATCGAATTTCTGCTTCGTCTTGGACGAGCCGGGGAAGGCCGTCTCCATCACCCGCACGTACCAATCCTTCAACCCCGGCGGGCCGGTGACGACGAGCGGCGCCGTGCGTTTGGAAAAGAATTGGGAATCCAGCATGAAGAAGGGCAAGCCGCCGAAATGGTCTGCGTGGAAGTGGGTGACGAAGATCGCTTGAATGTCGTTGAGTGCGATGCCCAGGGCTTTCAGGGCGATCAGCGAGGATGCCCCACAGTCGATTAGAAAGTTGGCATGCGCGCCCGTGACGTGAAAACAGGTGTTGAAGCGGCCGCCGCTGCCGAAGGCGTCGCCGCAACCGACGAATTGAAGTTGCATGGGTAGGCTCCAGTCTTTATGATTATTAAATCGTATCAAATATATATTTTGATGCAATATAGAAATTAAACATCCCATTCTCCCAAGCCGTCAAGGAAGGAAAGCCGCCATGTCCCTGAAGATCGTCGTCGCCAATTGGGTTCATCCGGACGTACTGCAATATCTCCGCCAGCATGGCGAGGTTGTCGCTAACCCGGAGCGGGAGCCTTGGTCGCGTGATACGCTGCTCGGCCATTGCCGGGACGCGGCGGCGTTGATCGCCTTCATGCCGGAGTCCGTCGATGATGCGTTCCTGGCGGCTTGCCCTGATCTGCGCATCGTTGCCTGCGCGCTCAAGGGTTACGACAATTTTGATGTCGATGCCTGCACCCGACGCGGCGTCTGGATCACCATCGTGCCCGACCTTTTGACCGCGCCGACGGCGGAACTCACGGTGGGGTTGATGATCGCTCTGGGTCGCAACCTCGGCCCGGGGAATGCGTTCGTCAAAAGTGGGGCCTTTGCGGGCTGGCGTCCCCGGTTCTATGGCCGTTCGCTCGACGGCAGCACGGTCGGTATCGTCGGCGCGGGCGCCGTCGGAAAGGCAATCGCGCGGCGGCTGGCCGGGTTCAGATGCAGTCTGTTCTATCACGATGCCCATCGACTGACGCCGGATCAGGAGGATGAACTGCGTCTACAGCGGATGCCGCTCGTCACGCTTCGGGCGCAGAGCGACTTCGTTGTGCTGGCCCTGCCGCTGACCGAAGGGACGTTTCATATCGTTGACGCGAGGTTCCTGGCGGACATGAAGCCGAGCGCCTGCTTGGTCAATCCCGCGCGGGGTTCGTTGGTCGACGAGGCGGCAGTGGCCGACGCCCTGGAAAAGGGCCGGCTGGCTGGATATGCCGCCGATACCTTCGAATGTGAAGATTGGGCGCGGACGGACCGCCCCGGCGGCGTTGATCCCCGTCTATTGCAGGCGGAGAATACGCTGCTGACACCCCATCTGGGCTCCGCCGTCGATCCGGTGCGGCTGGAGATCGCGCAAGAGGCAGCGGAGAGCGTCGTGCAATGCCTGCGGGGCGAACAGCCCAAGGGGGCGCTCAACGATCCCACCCCGGCGGCGGAGGTGTCGTCATGCTGAATCTGGCCCAGGTCGAAACCTTCGTCGCGGTCGTTGAGCAGGGCGGTTTCCATGAGGCGGCGCGGCATCTCGGCGTGTCCCAGCCGACGGTGACCCAACACATCAAGAAGTTGGAAGCCGACCTCGTGCGGCCGCTGATCGTGCGGGCGCACGGCAGCGCCGGAACGACCAGCCATGGCGCGGCCTTCCTGCCCTTCGCGCGGACTCTGTTGCGGATCGCGGGGCGGGCGCGGGCGGCGCTTGATTCTCGAGGTTTGGTGATTGGCGCCAGCAGCAACATCGGCGTCTATTTGCTGCAACCGCTGGTTAAGGCCTTTGCCGAGGCCCTGCCGGATTTTGGTCCTGTTGACCTGCGTATCGCCGGCAACCCGGACATCGCCCGGCGTCTGGAAGATTCCGAGGTCGACATCGGGTTGATGGAATGGTGGGACGACCGACCCGGCTTCGAAGCGCAGGTTTGGCGCGAGGAGCCGGTCGTTGTCATCGTCCCGCCGGATCATCCTTGGGCCGGTCGGGCATCGGTAGACAAGGCGGAACTGCTCGCTGAACCGCTGATCGGTGGCGAACCGGGAACCGGCACGGCGCGGCTTTTGGAACGCGAACTCGGCATCGCGCCGGAAGCGCTCAAAGCAGGACCCCAGTTGGGCAGCACCGAGGCTGTCAAACAGGCTGTCCGTGCAGGCTTGGGGGTGTCGCTTACATTAGAAAGCGCGGTGCGTGACGAGACCGCCTCAGGCGCGCTGCATGCGCTTTCTGTCCGCGAGAGGCCGCTCGCCAAATCCCTATATGCGATCCTGGCCGACAATCTTCCGGCGGCCAGCCCCGCCCGCGCGTTCGGTGAATTCCTGCGGCCGGCAGCCCCGGCAGGGGTCTAAACTGTCCCGTCGACCACGATTTCCAGCAGGTTCGGGCCCGGATTGGCGATGGCCTCGTTCAGGGCCGGCCGCACGCGGGCCGGGTCGGTGATGCGTTCCGCCGTGAGGCCCATGCCCGAGGCCACGGCGACGAAGTCGATCGGCGGATCGACGAAATCCATGGCGATGTAGTTTTCCGACCCGTGGAAGGATTTCAGGCGCTGCTTGATGATGCGGTAGCCGCCGTTGTTGGCGATCACGTAGGTCAGCGGCAGCTTCATGGCCGCCGCCGTCCACAGGGCCTGGATCGAATACATCGCACTGCCGTCGCCGATCACGGCGACCACGGGGCGGTCGGGCTGGGCGATCTGCACGCCGACGGCGGCCGGCAGGCCCCAGCCGATGCCCCCCGACGCCAGGCCGTGATAGGCGAAGCGGTCGCGGAACGGGAACAATTGGTCGAGCAGCCGGGCCGAGGTCAGGCCCTCGTTCACGATGATGGCGTTGTCGGGCAGGACGTCGGTGATCATCTTGGCCATGTGGCGGGGGTCGATGGGTTGGGGGCCATCGTCGTCCGACAGGTCCATGATCAGGCGCGTGCGCCGGGCCGACCAGTTGGTCGCGGCCAATGCGGCGATGGACGCCTTGGCGCGGGCCTGATGGGCGTCGCCGCCGATCTTGGCCAGCATCTCTGCGAGGGCCGGCAGGGTGGTCTTCAGGTCGCCCAGGGCGGCGATCTCGACCGGGTAGTTCTTGGCGATGTCCCATTCGTTGAGGCCGATCTGCACGATCTTCATGCCGTCGGGCAGGGGGTCGATGGGGCTGTAGACCGACATGGTCAGGGGATCGGCGCCGAGGGCGATCATCAGGTCATAGGGTTCGAGCGCCGCGCGGGCCTGTTTCTGCACGCGCTCAAGTGCTCCCATGAAACACGGGTGTTCCGATAGGAACTGCGCACCGTAAGGGGCCGACGACTGGAACACGGGCGCGCCCAGGGCCGTGGCGAACTGGGCGCCCTCGGCCAGCGCGTCGCTTTTCACCATCTCGTCGCCGACCACGACCACCGGGTTCTCGGCGGCCAGGATGCGTTTGGCCAGGGCTTCCAGGACGCCGTCGGACGGGCGCACGCGGGTGTCGATACGGGTGGCAGCACCCAGGTTCAGGCCCGCTTCGTCGTTCAGGATGTCGCCCGGCAGGGACAGGAACACGGGCCCCGTCGGCGGCGTCATGGCGACCTTGGCGGCGCGGTGGATGATGCGCGGAAGGTCTTCCAGCTGCGTCACCTCGACCGCCCATTTGACCAGCGGCCGCGCCATGGACACCAGATCGCCGTACAGCACCGGCTCGGTCAGGCCGTGGCCCTGTTCCTGCTGCCCGGCGGTCAGGATCATCGGCGTGTTCGTGAATTTGGCGTTGTAGAGGGAGCCCATGGCGTTGCCCAGGCCGGGCGCGACATGGACGTTGCAGGCGACCAGCTTGCCCGAGGCGCGGGAATAGCCGTCGGCCATGGCGACGACCAGGGATTCCTGCAGACCCAGCACATAGGTCAGGTCCGGATGGTCGGCCAGGGCGTGCATGATCGGCAGTTCCGTGGTCCCCGGATTGCCGAACAGGTGGCTGACGCCTTCCTGCTTCAACAGTTCAAGAAAGGCCGAGCGGCCCCAGATCTTGTTGGCGCTGGTGGTGCTGTCCATGGTCGTCTCTGCCTCGGCTAGGGGTAAAACTGTATACAATCCGGTCTGCGCACAAAGTAACGCGCCGGGCACGGCGGTCAATCGGCATTTGCGCAAACGATGGACAAATGCGGCGGCGAACTCCAAATTGCCTCCATGTCGAATGAACGAAAACGCATCCTGATCGCCATCACCGGCGCCTCGGGCGCCGTATACGGCCAACGCCTGCTGGAAATGCTCGCGGACACGGCGCAAGTCGAAAGCCATCTGGTGATTTCCAAGGCCGGGCGGCTGACCATTTCGGCGGAGCTCGACCGCGACGCGGCCGAGATCGAGGCCCTGGCCGACGTCGTGCATCTGGCGGGAAACGTGGGGGCTCCCGTATCCTCGGGCTCGTTCCGCCTCGACGCCATGATCGTCGCCCCCTGTTCGGTGAAGACGGCGTCCAACATCGCCTACGGCAACACGGGCGACCTGATTACCCGCGCTGGCGACGTGATGCTGAAGGAACGCCGGACCCTGGTCCTGGCCGTGCGCGAAACGCCGCTGCATGCCGGCCACCTGGAAACCCTGACCAAGCTGGCGACCCTGGGCGCGGTGATCTTCCCGCCCGTGCCGGCGTTCTATCAAAAGCCCCAGGCGATCAGCGATCTGGTCGACCAGACCTGCATGCGCCTGTTGGATCAGGCGGGCGTGCATCTGGACACGGCGCCCCGCTGGGGCGAGGCCGGGGGCATCGCGGCCATCGGCGGCGACAAATCATGACTGGAACATCAAAGGGACGGACGGCCTTGCGGATACTCATGGCGCTTTTCGGCTTCATGGCCTGCCTGCATCTCGGCGCGTCGCGGGCGGCGGCCTACGATCTGGGCGACTTCGACTGGTGCTTCAACACCATGCCCAAGGTCTATGACCAGGCTTTCGAGGCCTGCGCCGACGCCAACTGCACGCGCATCAGCAACAAGAAGGTGTCCCAGAAACGGGGCTGCTATCAGACCTGCAAGGGCGAGGCCGTGGAGGCCTGCCTGAGCCAGCGGGCCCAGGGGCCGGCACCCAAGACCGCCCTGCGCCCCGCACCGTCGACGCCCGCGGCGGTCAAGGAAACAGCCCCCGCCGATCCCAGTTCAGCCGCGCCCGAAAGCGCCGCCGCGTCGCCGCCGGCTCCGGCGCAGGGCGAGCGGGAGGGTTTCTTTTCCCGTCTTTTCGGCGGCGAACCGGACCAACCGGCCGCCCCGCAAGCCGTCGCCGCTCCCGGCGCGGCGCCCCCCCGGGCGACGGAGGGCGCGGGCAAGCGCGACGGCTTTTTCACGCGGATCGCCAATGGATTCAACGAGGGCATCACGGGCGGTTTCGACGCCGACTACAACTGGTGCCGCGACCACTCCGGCGGGCATTTCCAGGACCTTTTGCAGGACTGCACCCGGGGCTGTCTCGCGGGGCCGTCGGGCAGCGCCAACAAGCGCCAGGGCTGCATCCAGTCCTGCAAGGTAAACGCCGTCCGCACCTGCATCGCCAAGCGGGACGGGAAGTAGCCCCTTCTAGAACCGGTGCACCTCCCGCGCCACGGCATAGGTGTTGGCATAGGCCTGGACCGACAGGTCGATGGGGTCGGCATAGCCGCCGCCCAAGCCCAGGGACACGGGGATGCCCCGGCTTCGGCATTCCGTAAGCACCAGGCGGTCGCGTTTGGCGAGGCCGTCCAGGGTCAGGGCGAGGCGGCCGAGCCGGTCTTCGGCCAAGGGGTCGACCCCTGCCTGATACAGCACCAGATCGGGGCGGAAATCGAACACGGCGGGCAGGTGGTCGGCGAGGGCCCGCAGGTAGGCGTCGTCGCCGGTGCCGTCGGGCAGGTCGACGTCCAGGTCCGAGGCGACCCGGTGGTGGGGGAAGTTTTTTGCCCCTTGCATGGAGAACACGAAAACGTCCGGATGGCCCGCCAGGATGGCGGCGTTGCCGTCGCCCTGATGAACGTCCAGATCGACGATGGCGACGCGCCGGGCCCAGCCTTCGGCGAGGACCTTCAGCGCCGCGATGGCGAAATCGTTGAAGACACAGTAACCGGCGCCGAAATCGCGGTGGGCGTGGTGGGTGCCGCCGGCAAGCTGGCCCGACAGGCCGAATTCCAGCGCCGCCTCCGCCGCCGCCACGGCCCCGCCCATGGTCGCAGTGACGCGGTCGACCAGATTGCGGCTCCACGGCAGACCGATGCGGCGCTGCGCCTGGGCGTCCAGGCGGCCGTCGCGCACCGCGGCCATGTAGTCCGCATCGTGGGCGCGGGCGATATCCTCCGTCTCGGCCAGGGGCGAGGGCTTGATCTGCCCCGCCGTCAGGATGCCGTCGCGGACCAGACGTTCGCGCAGCAGAATGTACTTCCGCCCCGGAAAGCTGTGGCCGTCGGGCAGGGGAATGACAAACCGGTCGGAAGTGAAGAACCGCATGGGACGATCCTATCGTCCCTGCCGCCGTCCCGTAACGGACAATTGTGCTGGGCCGTGGAAAACCCCGCCCGATAAGGGGCCGGGCAGGGTTTTCGCCGGTAACCAGGTGTGGTCGGCGGGGAAGAATTCCCCCGGCGGTTATTTCTTTTCGTTCTGCAGGGCGATGTGCAGCGCCGTGGTCGCGTCGACCTTGGCGGCGGCGGAGTTCATTAGGGCCTGGTTGACCTTTTCCTCGAGCGAATGAAGCTTCATCTGCTCGTCCTGCGATGCGCAGGCGGAAATGCCGAAAACAAGGCCGATGACGGCGAAAGATTTGATGATGGTCAAGCGCATGGCGCGGTCCCTCCTGTCGTGTCCCCCGAAAGAGTCCGGATTTCCCGCGCCGCCGGGTGGCGGCAACGGACGTTTCAAATGAAAGGTGCCCATCCGTTGTTAGGCTTTTGTTGCGTCAAGGTTTAAGTCCGGTGATTCTTGCCGCGTCAAACCCGTGAAACCGCTTTGACGCGGCGGTTCGGGCGGATTACCACTTGTGCTTCCGTTGCGGCCGGATCCCCGACGCAGAGACCCAAGGACCCCGCGATGTCGGCGACCCGGCTTATCTTCGCTGTCTTTATGGCGCAGCTTCTGGCGCAGATCGGCGCCTATACGGTGCCGGCGCTGCTGCCCATCTTCATTTCCGAATGGAACCTGACCAATACGGAAGCCGGCTGGCTGACCGGCATGTGGGCGGCGTCCTATGTCTGCGCCGTGCCGATCCTGGTCAGCCTGACCGACCGCATCGACCCCAAGCGCCTCTATCTGGTCTGCGTCACCCTGACGACGCTGACCCATCTGGGCTACGCCTTTCTGGCAGACGGCTTCTGGTCGGCGCTGTTCCTGCGCGCCCTCGCCGGCATGGCCTGGGCCGGCTGCTACATGCCGGGGCTCAAGGTGCTGTCCGACCGGCTGGAAGGCCAGGCCCAGACCCGGGGCGTGTCCTGGCACGCCGCGGGGGTCGGGTTCAGTGGCGCCCTGTCGTTCCTGTTCGCGGGCACCATCGTCAGCTTCGCCCCCTGGCCCTGGGTGTTCGGCGGGGCCAGTATCTGCACCATGGGCGCGTTCCTGATCATGGCCTTCGCCGTGCCCGGCCAGCCCGCGAAACCGCCCGCCGCCGTGGGCGCGCCGGCACCGGAACGCCGGGCCCTGTTCGATTTCCGCCCCGTACTGCGTAACCGCTCGGCGCTCGCCTATTCCATCGGCTACGGCGTTCATTGCTGGGAACTGTTCACCCTGCGCTCCTGGGGGGTGACCTTCCTGACCTTCACGGCGGCGGCCTGGGGCGGCGGCGAGGGACTGCTCGCCCCGACCTCCATCGCCTTCGCGATGGGGGTGCTCGGCACCTGGTCGAGCGTCGGCGGCAACGAGATGTGCATCCGGTTCGGCCGCCAGCGGGTGGTCCTCGCCGTGATGGCGGTGGCGGTGGTCTTCGCGCTCGGCATCGGCTGGGCGGCGGCCGTGGGCTATGGCCTCGCGGTGGCGCTTTGCCTCATGTACAACGTCGCGGTCTATGCGGATTCCTCGGCGCTCACGGCCGGCACCTCGGGCAGCGCCGAGCCGGGCCGCCGGGGCGCCACCCTGGCCGTGCATTCGACGATCGGCTACATCGGCGGCTTTCTCGGGCCGTTGGTGTTCGGCATCGTGCTCGACCTCGCGGGGGGGGCCGGTGTCACGGGCTGGGTTTTGGCGTTCGGACATCTGGCGATCATCATGCCCTTGGGCATCGCCGCCTTTTTGTACCTGCGACCCTACGACCTGCCCGGCGACCGCATGGTGAACGGATTGCGCGGCGCGGATAAGGATCCGGCGAACCCGGCTTGATGTCCGGCCGAAGGGCGCTATTCTCGGAACACCTTCAACGCTATTCGTGTGCGGGTCCATGAATCTGGTTCTCATCGGCGGCGCCATCGGGGGGATCGGCCTTTTCCTGCTCGGCATGCGTCTGATGACCGACGGCTTGAAGCTTGCCGCGGGCGGCATGTTGCGCGACGTGCTGACGCGCTGGACGCGGACCCGGGGACGCGCCCTTTGGTCGGGCGTGCTGATCACCGGAATCGTGCAGTCCTCAAGCGCCGTCACCGTCGCCTCCATCGGTTTCGTCAACGCGGGCGTGCTGACCCTGGGCCAAGCCATGTGGGTCATCTTCGGCGCCAACGTCGGCACGACCATGACCGGCTGGGTCGTCGCCCTGATCGGGTTCGACATCAAGATCGAAGCCTTCGCGTTGCCGCTGATCGGCGTCGGCATGCTGCTGTCCCTGACCGGCGTGTCGGCGCGGCGCGGCGCCTGGGGTGAGGCGCTGGCCGGGTTCGGCGTGTTCTTCCTTGGGATTTCAACTCTTAAGGCGACCTTTGCCGGCCTGGGACAGGCTGTCGACCTGGGTGCCTTCGTGAGCGGCGGCCTCCTCAACGATATCATGTTCGTGGCGATCGGCATCGTCATGACGACCTTGGTCCAGTCGTCGAGCGCCGTGATCGCCATTGCCCTGACGGCGGCGGCCGGGGGCATCCTGAGCGTGGAGGCGGGCGCGTCGCTGGTCATCGGCGCAAACGTCGGCACGACCACCACGGCCGTCCTGGCGGTACTTGGGGCGACATCCAACGCCAAGCGCGTGGCCGTCAGCCATGTGGTGTTTAACGTCCTGACGGGGGTTGTGGCGCTTCTGCTGCTGCCGGTGCTGCTGTTGATCGTCGACGCCACGGAAAAGACGTTGGCGGCGGGGGCGGGGTCGACGGCGGCGCTGGCCTTGTTCCACACCGTGTTCAACGTGCTCGGCATTGTATTGATATGGCCGCTGGCACCGCGCCTGGAAGCCTGGTTGGCGGTCCGTTTCGTCACGGCCGAGGAGGACGAGGCCAGGCCCCGGCATCTGGACAAGACGGGCCTGGAGTTTCCCGCCCTGGCGCTCGATGCCGTGATGCTGGAACTGGGGCGGGTCGCGGCGATCGCCTTCGGGATCGCCCGCGCCGCGTTCCTCGACCCCGCAGCGCCGGCCGATCGCCTGTGGCGGCGGCGCGCCGTGATCCAGAGCCTCAACGACGCCATCGTCGCCTACGTGCAGACCATCAGCGCCGCCAAGAACGCACAGGCCGTCGCCGACGCCCTGCCGCATCCCATCCGCGCCCTCATGCACCTGTCCGACATCGCCGACCTGGGCCTCGCGGTGGTCGGCCGGCGGACCGGGATCGAGACCCTGCCCAAGGCGGCGCGCGATCATCTGACCAATTACGCGACCCTGATCGCGGGACAGATCGACGCCGCCGAACGCCTGTTCGCCGGGGGGCGCGGCAGCCTGCCCGCCGAGCATACCTCCCATCCCGTCTATACCCGCCTTAAGGCCGGGTTCCTGGCCGACGCTTCGCGCGGGGCCCTGACGGCCGAGCAGTTGGAGGCGGTGCTGGACACCCTGCACGATTTCAAGGAGACGGCGCGCCTGATCGACCGCGTCGGCAAGCGCGTCACGGCCATGCGCGAGGCCGCCGCGGGCGGGGCCGCACCGCCGCCCGCCGATCCGGTATCGTCGGTTTCTCCGGCGGAACCGCCGGAGCCGCCGCCGGCCGCGCCCGAAGAGACCGGCCGGTGACGAAAACCGACCATTGGGTCGATCGCGCGCCGGGGTTGGGGGACCTGGATGCGGAAGCGCGCCGGCAGTTGGCGGCGATCCGCCAGATCACCATCCCCAAGGGACAGGTGCTGTTCCGGCCCGGTGACGAAGTGACCTGTTTCGGGGTGCTGATCGGTGGCCGCGTCGATGTCTATCTGACCGGGGTGACGGGGCGCGAAATCCTGTTGTACAGCATCACGCCCGGGGAATCCTGCGTGCAGAGTACCCTGGGCCTGCTGGGCGAGAACGATTATTCCGCCGAGGCGGTCGCCGAAACGGATGTCGACGCGGTGATGATCCCCAAGTCCCTGTTCCTCAGCCTGCTGGGAACGTCGGGAGCCTTTCGTACCTTCGTTTTCCAATCCTTCGCCAAGCGCCTGCAATCGGTTATGCAGGTCCTGGAACGGGTTGCGTTCATCCGGATCGAGGAACGCCTGGCCGCGGCCCTGCTGGAGCGCGCCGATCACGGCGGCGTGGTCCGCACCACCCATCAGGAACTGGCGACGGCGATCGGCTCCGTGCGCGAGGTGGTGTCGCGGCGGCTCGAAGTTTTGGCCAGGAAGGGGTTCGTGTCGCTGGACCGGGGCACGATCCGGGTTGCCGACCGTGCGGGGCTGGCGGCGCTGATTTCCTGACCGCGACCGCATGCTCCAGCCTTTGTGACCATGTCACCGACGAATTCCCCGCGTTCTGATTGACTACGGTCAATGCGGTGCTCCGGGTGGAGCGTATGCTCAATTCTATGCAATTCGAACGAGAGGGAGTTCCGTTCATGTTCAAGAAAAATGTCGGTGGCATTGACCGCCTGTTGCGGATTGTCGCGGGTGTTGTCCTTTTGGCCTTGTTCTTCCTGTTCCCGGAAGAACCCTGGCGTATGTGGACGCTGATCGGCGTGGTGCCCTTGGCGACCGGCCTGTTCTCGACCTGTCCGGTCTATTCCCTGTTCGGGATGTCGACCTGCCCCGTGACGAAGGGCCAATAAGGCCAAGGCCTTTCAGCGACAAAATGGAGGACGGCGGGATGATTTTATCCTGGAAAACCGGCGGCATTCTGTTGGGTGCCGTGTTTTTCGCGGCGGTCTTGCTGGTCAAGCCGGTCGGCGTATCGACCCAGTTCGTGATTTTCGACGGCATCTTGTGGGACGCGGTCGACGATAGCGCGGTGGTTGTGTCCAAGGACGCCAAAAGCGGCTACGCCAGCCCCAATGCCTATCTGAATAAATCGGGCGGCAAGTACGCCAAGAACGTGGCCAATCCCTGGAACTACAGCTTCGTCTTCGTGCTCGCCCTGATGGGCGGGGCGGCGCTGTCGGCCTTGCTGCGGGGCGGCGTGCCGCGCGATGAACGTGCCGCACCCGCCGTGTGGCGCGTCAACTTCGGTGACGCGGCGTGGAAACGCCAGGCCGCCGCCTTTGCCGCCGGGTTCATCGTGCTCTACGGCGCGCGGCTGGCCGGCGGGTGCACCTCCGGCCATATGATGAGCGGCACGATGCAGACCGCCCTGTCGGCCTACATCTTCACGGCCGGCGTGTTCCTGGCCGCCCTGCCGGCGGCGATCCTGATCTACCGCAAGGAGGGCTGAGCCATGACCACCCTGATCCTCGCCATCGTCATCGGCGGTGCCTTCGGTTTCGTGTTGGACCGCATCGGCGCGACCAACCCGAATTTCATCATCGGCATGCTGCGCCTGACCAATCTGCATTTGATGAAAACCATCTTCCTGGCGATCGGCACGGCCTCGGTTCTGCTTTACGCCGGGCTGATGCTGGGCTTCGTCGATCCCGGGCACCTTGACGTCAAGGATGCCTATTGGGGCGTGTTCATCGGCGGCCTGCTGCTGGGCCTCGGTTTTGCCGTGTCCGGGTATTGTCCGGGCACGGGCCTTGCCGCCGCCGCTACGGGGCGCTGGGACGGCGTCGTGTTCGTGCTCGGCGGACTGGCCGGCGCGGCCGCCTATATGGCGACCTACGCCTGGGTCAAGTCGACCGGCGTGCTGGACCATGTGCTGGGCGGCAAGGCGACCCTGGGGCCGCTTGCCGGCACCAACTATCCGGCCGTGCTGGACGGTGTATCCGGTGAATGGATCGGCCTTGCCCTGGGCATCGTCTTCATCGCCGTTGCGGCACTTCTGCCCGGGCGGCTGCGCGCCGGTTCGCCACGGGCGGACTGACGCGGGGGCTCCCGAAGACGGCAGACGTGGATTAGGCGAATTCGACCAGGGTCAGTTCGAACGTCAGTGCCTTGCCCGCCAGGGGATGATTGGCGTCCAGCGTCACGTCCTCGTCGTTGAAGTCGAGCACGACCAGATGCATTGGATTGCCCGTCTCGTTTGTCGCTTCCAGGACGGCGCCGACGTCCAGGGGGATTTCCGCCGGAATGGTCGCGCGCGCCACGGTTTGGACCAGGTCCGGGTTGTGGTCGCCAAAGGCGTCGTCGGGCTCAAGGGTGACTTTTTTCGTGTCGCCCGCGGTCATGCCGGCCAGGGCGGCCTCGACCCCCGGGAGGATCTGGCCGCCGCCCAGGGTGACTTCCATGGGGGCGCGGTCTTTCGACGTGTCGAAGGTGGTGCCGTCATCCAGGGTTCCCGTGTAGTGGACACGCAGGGTATCCCCGGTCGCTGCCTGCTTCATCTGTTCTTCCTTTCGTTGTCATCGGCTTCAACAGAACGTCACCAAGCAACGAGACTTCGAGATGACGGTGGACAAGCCACGCGTACTCAGAGCGGACCGATTGAAGAATCCGCCCAAGGGTACAAGGGGAGACCCAGGAGGGAAACCCTTAACCCGGAAAAAGGCTCAACAATTGAATGGGATACCGGCGGGGTTGAAGGGAAAGGTCAGGATTCGACGGGCCGGCCGCCTTTGACCACGGGGCCGGTCCGGGCCGGCGGGGCCAGCGGGAATCGGCGCCCGAACGTCTCGAAATAGAGCGCGTGGTTGGGGCCTTCGCCGACGGCCCGCAGGCGGCGGCGGAACTCGGCCGCGTCAATGTCGCCGGGTAGGTGGCAGAGGGCGTCAAAATCCTTCTTCGACCAGGCGGGCCCTGACCACCGGGCATCGAGATGGGGCAGGGGGCCGTCAACCGTCAACAGGTCCGGGGCCATGCGCGTGAGCAATCCCGTGACCAGGTCGCGGGCCAGGGTTTCCAGGGCCAGTCGGTCCATGGCGGGCGCGATGGCGGCTTCGTCGACGGCGACGATGGGGCCGGCGTCGATCTCTCTGGTCAGTTCGTGCAGGGTCGCCCCGAACCGGTCCACCCCGTTATAGAGCGCGAACACGGAGGGATAGACTCCGCGTACCCAGGGCGGGCCGGGATGGACGTTATAGGCCGGGCCGGACAGGCGGCCCAGAACCGCCTCGGGCACGATCACGTCCGTGCAGAAGGCGATCAGGCGCAGGTTGGCGGCAGGGGCCGCCGTCGCCTGCTCCAATTCATTGCGGGTGCTGACGCCCTGAACCCGCGCATCCGGGGCCGCGTCCCAGAAAATCCGGGTCAGGCCCGGCAGTTCGTCGGCATCGGCCAGCAGCAGGATGTGCTTCATGTCGGCCTGCCCGCCCGGGCTCAGCCCGCGTTCCGCGCGAACAGGCGGTCGGCGACGTAGGGATTGGATTCCCGCTCGTGCCCGAAGGTCGACAGCGGCCCGTGGCCGGGCACGAACGTGACGTCGTCGCCGAGCGGAAACAGGTTTTCCCGGATCGAGCGGATCAGGGTATCGAAATCGCCGCGCGGAAAATCCGAGCGCCCGATGGAACCCTGGAACAGCACGTCGCCGACGAAGGCGACGCGCTCGCCCGCATGAAAGAACACGACATGGCCCGGCGTGTGCCCCGGGCAATGCAGTACGTCGAAGGTCTGCTCACCGACCGTACAAATATCGCCCTGGTACAGCCAGCGGTCCGGCGTGAAGGCCCGCAATTCGCCGAACCCGTATTCCCGGCCCTGGGTCGGCAACTGATCGATCCAGAATTTGTCGTCGGGATGGGGGCCTTCGATGGGTAGGCCGAATTCCTCGGCCAGATCGGCGACGGCGCCCGCATGGTCCAAGTGTCCGTGGGTGACGAGAATTTTCTCCAGCGTGACGCCGGCCTCGTCCACGGCGGCCTTCAGGCGATCGATCTCGCCGCCGGGATCGACGAAGGCCGCCTTCAGGGTATTTTCGCACCACACCAGGGAACAGTTCTGCTGCAACGGGGTGACGGGAATGACGGCAGCTCTCATATTAACCCATTGAATTTATTTAATTAGTTTAACCAAGTGAGGCCGATCACAGCACCGGGGGCGAAACCCGGATAAAATTCAGACCGGTGAATCATGCGTATGCCGGCAAAGACCCTACAACAACCACGGGCGGCCTGCATATTGAAAGGGTGAGAAACATGAGCGGCATGACGGCCTATTTGGGCATTATCCTGGGCGCCGCCGGTATCGTATTCGGGGTTATTGCGTTGATGGTTTCCGCGGAAATGTCGCGCAGGGTGACGGCGTTGATCGACGCCCGGTTCGAACAATCCGAACTGGAACTTCTCAAAAGCCTCGACAAGCAGGACCACGAATTGAAGCGTCAGCGCCGCGTCCTGGGGGACGCCCTGGGCGAGATGGAGGAGCGGTTCAAGGCCGCGTCCGCGGGTGCGGACGACCTGCGCCAACGTCTGAACGCCTTCAGCACCGCCCTCGACGACGTGCGCAACGTGCGCCGGGTCATCCCGACGGACGAGGAACGCGGATTTACGGCAAAAGTGAAGGCTAAAGAAAGTTTTGTTTCGGCATCGCCCTTCGCGGACTAATATGTGTAGACGCTAATCCGCTGTCTTGTCCCGGCATCGGGTCGCGTGCGTGTATGCCCGGCTATCTTGAGGGACCGGGTTCGGGGCCAGAATGGCCGTAACGATCTATCCCGCCGTCACAAAATCAGGCGTGGAAGATAAATATTCGGGGTGATGGAATGGGTGAAGCCTCATCTTTCGCCGATCTGGCGACCATAGCTGCCGGAATCGCGGTGATCATCGGCGTCGTCGCCCTGCTGACGTCGGCCGAAGTGGCCAAGCGCCTTCAGGCCCTGGTCAATCAGAAACTCGCGGATAACGAAGTCAAACTGGCCGTGGCCCTGCAGCAGCAGGACCAGCGGATGACGACTCTGCGCCAGATCATGTCGCAGAACGCCGAAGACCAGGAAACGGCGATCCGCACCATGCGTCAGGACATCAAGGAACTTAAGGAGTGCGTCGGCCTGATGCGCGAAATCCTGGACCGCATGGACATCCGCAACACCCACGATCCCAACGCCCCGCGCCAGCGCCGGGCGTCGAACGGATAGCCGCGGGCGCGGTCAGCCCCGGGGCGTTACGTCGCCGGTCAGGTCGTATTCGTCGGCACCCGTGATCCGGACCCGGACCATGTCGCCCGGGCGCAGTTTTTTCCCGCCCGACACGCGCACGGCGCCGTCGATTTCCGGCGCATCCGCGTAACAGCGTCCGATGGCCGGGCCGCCCGCGTCGCCCGCTTCGTCGATCAGCACGTCCAGGTCGCGGCCGACCAGCCGCGCCAAGCGCTTGGCGCTGATGTCCTGCTGAACTTCCATCAGGCGTTCCCAGCGATCCTGCTTTTCGTCCTCGTCCAGATGATCGCCGAGCGCCTGGGCCCGCGCTCCCGCGACGTTCTCGTACTTGAAGCAGCCGACGCGGTCGAGCTCGGCCTCCTGCAGCCAGTCGAGCAGGAAGTCGAAATCCTCCTCGGTCTCGCCGGGAAAGCCGACGATGAAGGTCGAGCGCAGGACCAGGTCCGGGCAGTCGCGGCGCCAGCCCTTGATGCGCTCCAGCGTGCGTTCCTGATGGGCGGGGCGGCGCATCGCCTTGAGCACGTTGGGGCTGGCGTGCTGAAACGGAATATCAAGGTAGGGCAGAATCTTGCCCTCGGCCATCATGGGGATGACCTCGTCGACGTGCGGGTAGGGATAGACGTAGTGCAGCCGGGTCCACAGGCCCAGGTCCGACAGGCCCTGGCACAGATCCAGGAAGCGGGTGCGGTATTCCTTGCCGCGCCATTCCTCGCGGGGGAACTTGGCATCGATGCCGTAGGCGCTGGTGTCCTGGGAGATCACCAAGAGTTCCTTGACCCCGGCCTCGGCCAAACCCTCGGCCTCCTTCAGGACCTCGCCGATGGGACGGCTGGAAAGCGGGCCGCGCAGGCTCGGGATGATGCAGAAGGTGCACTTGTTGTTGCAGCCCTCGGAAATCTTCAGATAGGCGTAATGGCGGGGCGTCAGCTTGATGCCCTGGGGCGGCAGCAGGTCCACGTAAGGGTCATGGGCCGGCGGCAGCGCCTGATGCACGGCGGTCATCACCGATTCATACTGGTGCGGGCCGGTCACGGCGAGCACGCCCGGGTGGATTTCGCGGATCAGGTTCTCGTGCACACCGAGGCAGCCGGTCACCACGACCTTGCCGTTTTCCGCCATGGCTTCGCCGATGGCTTCCAGGGATTCGTCGCGGGCCGTTTCCAGGAACGCGCAGGTGTTGACGATCACCAGATCGGCGCCGTCGTAGCTGTCGACCAGATCGTAGCCTTCGGCGCGCAGCCGCGTCATGATGCGTTCGGAATCGACCAGCGCCTTGGGACAGCCCAGGCTGACCAGGCCGACCTTGGGGGCGGCCACTGCGGGTGCCTTCCGGCGCGGTTTGGCGGCGGATTTGCCCAAGGTTTTCGAGGGGGAGGTGCTCATGGCGCCTCTATTATCCCAAAACGCGTGTCCTGTCTGGAAATTTTACAGGGGGATCAGGTCGCCGCCCGCCGCCGGCCCGCGACCGCCAGCGACAGGGCGAAGGCCCCGCAGCCGCCGGCCAGCACCGCGCCGCAGATCACCAGCAGCTTGGCATACTTGTGGCCGAGCCCGAACAGGGGTTCGATCAGCGCCACATGGCCGCCGGCTTCCAGCATGTAAAGCGCCCCCCCGGCGATCGCCAGGGCGAAGGCGAAGCCGTAGGCCCAGGCCTGGATGCGCAGGCCGCCCATGACGTTGAACAGCACCACGGGGGCCAGGAACATGGACGCCGTGCCCGACACGGCGACGGCGGCGAACAGGTCCTTGTTGCCGAGGAACAGGAAGCCCAGCCCGCCCAGCAGGAACCCGGCCATGGCGAGCCGTCCGTTGCGCACGGACGGCGCCATCACCTGCATGTCGGCGGCGACCAGCTTGGACGCGCTGGCGAAGGTCGAATCCAGGGTCGAGACCGCCGAGACCACGAGCGCCAGATTGAACACCAGCATGGCCGGTTCGCCCAGAAGCCGGGTCAGGGCGGCGACCATGGCCTCGCCCTCGCCCTTGTTCAGGCCCGCGTAGACGCCGATGACGCCGAAAATCATGATCCCGACAATCGAAATCCAGGCCGCGTGCAGGAAGCTTCTGCGCGTCGTCGCCCGGTCGGCCAGGAAACCGCGGTCCATCATCACCGGATCGTGGAGCGGATAGCTCCAGATCTGCAGCAGGGCGACGGCCAGCAGGATCCAGCCGGGCCCGCCCGCGTCGGGGCTGGAGCCGATCACCGCCGCCATGTCGAATTCGGGCCGCATCACGGTCAGGGCCAGCAGAACCGCCAGCCCGAGGTAGAGCAGGGCCGTCTGCATCACGTCGGTGCGCAGCGCCGCGCGCAGGCCGCCGATCATGGAATAGCCCAGGGTCAGCACGGCGATGCCGACGATGGCCAGGGTGTAGCCGGTGGTTCCCGCCGCGCCGAAGATGATGCCGATGACCAAAAGGTTGGCGAACACCTCGCTCAACAGCCGCACGCCGACCACCAGGTTGTAGGTCCAGCGGCCCATGACGCCGTAATGATCGGTCAGGAATTCCTGCACGCTGCCCGCCCCGTGGCGGAAGCGGATGCGGTCGACGATCACCCCGCCGGTCAGGAAGCTCAGGTAATAGGCGGCATAGGCCAAGGCCCCCGCGATCCCGTAATAAAACCCCAGAATCGCCGCGTTCATCAGCGAGCGCGCGAAAATCCAGGTCGTGACCTGGGACAGGGTCAGGGTCAAAAGGCCCGGCGCGCTGCCGTCGTCGCCCGTGCCGCGGAAGAAGCCCTCGGCGGTGCGCACCTTGGGCGACAGCAGGAAACTGGCGACGGCAACCGCGGCGATGGCGGCAATCAGGTAGGACGTCATGGGGGAAGGGGCTCCGGCGAGTCTAAGGAGCCCCACCTTTAGCCGAGAGGCAAGCGCCGGAAAACGCACGATTTCTTGAGCGGCCTGTGAATACATCCCCACCGGGGGCCTGGCCCTGAGGGCGAATTGGGCCGGTGTTTGAAAAAAACCTGCGTGATCGGGAATTCCCTTTGCCGATCCTGCGTCTTACAATATTGACATCGGTCAAGGACGGTTGCCCCGCATCCGCCTAAAAATGCGCGAATTCGGGGACATTCCGGGCGGGATTGCAATCGCCCGCCAATAAGGCGGTGCGCAGGAGAACACGCGATGAACTATGAAAAGGTATTCCAGGACGCCGTGGACAGGGTGAAGGGCGAGGGCCGCTACCGCGTGTTCGCGCATCTGGAACGGCATTCCGGGAATTTCCCCCATGCAACCCGCCATCATCCCGACGGCTCGACCTCGGACGTCGTCGTGTGGTGCTCCAACGACTATCTGGGCCAGGCCCAGAACCAGGACGTCCTGGCCGCCCTCACGGAAGCGGGGGCCCGTATGGGCGTCGGCTCCGGCGGCACGCGCAACATCGCCGGCACGACCTATCTGCATGCCGAGCTGGAACGGGAGCTGGCCGACCTGCACGGCAAGGAGGCGGCGCTGCTGTTCACCTCCGGCTACGTGTCCAACGACGCGGCGATCTCGACCATCGCGCAGTTGATGCCCGACTGCATCATCGTGTCCGATGCGTTGAATCACGCGTCCATGATCGCCGGCATCCGCCATTCGGGCTGCGCCAAGAAGATCTACCGCCACAACGACATGGCGCATCTGGAAGAAATTCTGCAAAGCCTGCCCAAATCAGCACCCAAGCTGATCGCCTTCGAAAGCGTCTATTCCATGGACGGCGACATCGCCCCCATGACGGAAATCTGCGACCTGGCCGACAAATACGGCGCCATGACCTATCTGGACGAGGTCCATGCCGTGGGCCTGTACGGCGAAAACGGCGGCGGCATTTCCGAACGCGAGGGCGTCGCCCATCGCATTACGGTGATCGAGGGCACCCTGGCCAAGGCCTTCGGCCTGATGGGCGGCTATATCGCGGGATCGGAAGCCATGGTCGACGCCGTGCGCTGCGCCGCCCCCGGCTTCATCTTCACCACCACCCTGCCGCCGCCCCTGGTGGCCGGGGCCATCACCTCGATCCGCCACGTGCGGGCAACCAACGACCTGCGCGTGCGGCACCAGGAACGGGCCCAGCGGCTCAAGGACCTGCTGACCGCGGCGGGCCTGCCGGTCATGCCCTCGGTCACCCATATCGTGCCGCTGATGGTCGGCGACGCCGTGCGCTGCAAGCAGGCGACGGACATGTTGCTGGACGACTACGGCGTCTATATCCAGCCCATCAACTATCCGACCGTGCCGGTGGGAACGGAACGCCTGCGCATCACGCCGTCGCCGTTCCACGACGACAAGGTGATGGATGAACTGGTTTTGGCGCTGAAGGACGTGTGGATGCGCCTGCAGCTTCAGAACGCCGCGTAAGAGCAAACATGCGCCTGCAACTCGCCACCTGGCCCGAGGTCGAAACCTATCTGACGGCCTCCAAGGGCGTGATCATCCCCGTCGGCTCGACGGAACAGCACGGCCCCACGGGGTTCATCGGCACGGACGCGCTGTGCCCGGAAATCCTCGCCTTTGGATTATCGGAACAACGCGCCGCCGAGGGCCGCGAGGTGATGATCGCCCCCACGTTGTCCATCGGCATGGCGCAGCACCACCTGGGTTTCGCCGGGTCGGTGACGCTGCGCCCCTCGACCATGATCGCCATGGTCCAGGACATCGTGAATTCGCTGGCCAAGCACGGGTTCGAACGGTTCTTTTTCCTCAACGGCCACGGCGGCAACATCGCGACCCTGAACGCCGCGTTCTCGGAAATCTATGCCGAGCACAGCCTGGGCCGGGCCGGCGACAACCGCCCGCCCGTGCGCTGCACCCTGGTCAACTGGTTCGAGTGCGACAGCGTCATGAAGATTTCGGCCGAAACCTTCGGCGACGACGACGGCGCGCATGCGACCTGCGGCGAGGTCAGCCTGACCTATTTCGGGTTCCAGAAGGACGCGGCCCGCGTGCGGGATGCGGCGATGACCCCCGGCCGCGCCGGCGACGGCCCGATCTTCGACTGCGACGACTACCGCCGCCGCTTTCCCGACGGGCGCATCGGCTCGGACCCCAGGAAGGCCACTGTCGAGGCCGGGGAGGTTCTTTATAACGCCGCGATCGACGAGATCGGCCAGCGCTACGACGCCTTCGTCGGCGCGGCCTGAGGCACCCCGGTCCGCGCCATGCAGGACCGCACCCGCATTCTTCACCTGACCGACCTGCACCTGCGCCACGCCCTGGCGGGCACGGCGAAGCGGCCGGAACGCCTGTCCCGCGACATGCCCGCCGTGCTCGGCCGCCTCGCCGGCCAGATCGAGGCCCTGGGCGCCGACGTCGTGGCGGTGTCGGGCGACCTTTTGGACATTCCCGACGAATACATCGACGGCACGAACACGGACCCTGACTGGCGGGCGGAAACGGCGGCGGCCTCGGTCGCCGATTACCGCCTGTTCCGCGACCTGCTGGAAAATCTCGGGCGGCCCTTCGTCGCCGTGCCGGGCAACCATGACGACACGGCCCTGTTCGATACGGCCTTCGCCGACCAGATCCCGCTGCGCGACGTGGCGGGCCTGCGCTTCGTCTGCTTTCGCGATGACCTGAACGGCGACCGCGCGCCGGTGCGGGATGCCGGGGGCCGGGCCCTGTTCGAGCGCGCCGTCGCCGACGGCACGCCGCAGGTCCACGTGCAGCATTACATGATCGATCCGCCGACCTTCGCCAGATGGCGCTATCACTACACGGACGCGGACTGGTACCGGGACCGCATCAACGCCTCGGGCTGCGTGCGCGCGGTGCTGTCCGGCCATTACCATCCCGGCAGCCATGTCGTGTCGGACACGGGCGTGCATTATTCCGTGCCGCCGGCCTTCTGCTCCGCGCCGCATCCCTTCCGCCTTGTCGATGTCGGCCCGTCGGGAGTGCTTGGCATCGAAGACCGCAGCGTGGACAATGGCTGATCTCGCGACGGAACAGGAGCGCCGGGCCCATGAAAAAAGCGATCATCATCTTTCTGACCGGCGGGTTTCTGGGCGTCTTCGCCGGGGTCGCCCTCGGCATCTTCGCCTATCCCTACATCTTCCTGGCCGACGTCGTGGCCCAGGAAGCGGCCCCCGCGGACGCCGCCGCCCGGCCCGTCGCCACGGGAACCTTCATCCACGCCAATCCGTCCGACCCCATCCACTACGGCCGGGGCGGGGTCACGGTCTACGACCGCGCCGTGCGGCTGGAACCGGATTTCGAGGTCGGCCCCGGGCCCAAGTACCACGTCTACCTGGTGCCGCTCGACGCCGTGACGCCGGACAGCGAGGTCGCGAAGACCATGTTCGTGGACTTGGGGAGGCTCCGCGCTTTCAAGGGCAGCCAGAATTTCAACATCCCCGACGGCCTGGACCTCAAGTCCTTCGGCCATGTGGTGGTCTGGTGCGAACAGTTCGGGGTTTTGATTTCGCCGGCGAAGTTGGAGTTTTGAGGGGTGACCCTTGGGTGGGAGTTCCGCAAATGATCCGAGGTGGCCAGTTAAGCCTTTCTGCGGAATTGAGAACCTCGACCTCCTGATCCAGAATTCCACCATCCGATGCTGGAGTGTGGCCCAGGAAAGAAGTCATTGATCGCTCGTGTGAACGGTAAGGTGTACGTTTAACGTGATGCAGTTGGAAACCTGCCAAATTCCAGAACCTTTCCAAGGCATCTACAGAGGAGGTCAAATGTTCGAAGACTCACTTCTGCCGTGACTCCACTGTCTCTGTGATCGCCGTGTGCAACATTGTTCCGAAGCGCATAAATCTGCTTAATTTCTTCAAAAACTGATGGATCATTAAGTAAATTGGACGCTGCTTCTGCAAGCTTTGATCGCTTTGAATATCCGCTAATCTTAAATACAGCCTCTATGCCTGTACACACCGTCAAGAAGCTAAAATTAATATAGGGTATGCTAGAAAAACTATTCAGTGCTTGCATGCAATCTTGAAATTGCTTGTTTTTAGTTAGGCGAATGCAATTAGTCCAATTTTTCTGTATCCAACCTTTGTCCTCCCTAAATAATCTTTTGCATGGAAATACGGCGCCCACGGCTGTGCCTACTAGTGGTTGGACTAGGTCTCCCATCCACTCATTGACCTCACCGGTCAACACTGACCTTGTACAAAAAACCGGCATGTAAAGCGGATTCCTGGCGCGGATCGTCAGCAGGAAGGCAAGTGAGTGAAATAACTCACTATCGAAATAATTAGATGTCGTGCCTTCTATGTACAGCTCGCTGTCGCAAGATGAAAATTTCTGATTTACCTCTATTTCACCATCGAAAACGTTGTGTTCCGCCTCGTAATAGATTTCGCCATTCTTGTTGTTGTTTGGAGTTAGAGTCAGCGAAATCGGCATACCAAGTTCGGTGCGACGATGGCTTCGAAAAACAAACTCGTAACTTGGTCGGACACCAAGGACTGGTACGCAAAACACGACACGGAACAAAGCAACACCTCATGATATTTCCTGGTTCAGGACAATAGTTTAACTTCCTTGTCCAGCGCTACTTTGCGCCCTTTGCGTGGCTAAATTCGTGCACTAAATACACCCGCCGCACGGCCCAAACATTAGCCTTGCGAAGGCAATCAGGAACTTCATGCTTGCGATCGGTCGGATGGCTCTCTTGAACCATTCGCAAAACATGGACTGCGTCGAGTGCCTGAGTGTTCAAGGGCAATCGCTTATCGTGGTTGCCGTCGGAAAGCTTAGTTGACTCATAGGGCGATGGTCACCCCGCAAGAGGTCTATCGGCCGGAGATCACATCCAACGCTTGAATCAATGGAACGCCAAACTGAATCTTCCGTAGGTTGCGGTCACGCGCGAAACGGAAATATGGGCTTGGAATCGTCATTTCAGACACTCAGTGAGTGGCCGCTTCTGGCTATAAACCGACCTCGTCCGCAATCTGACGAACGGCTCGGCGGTTTCAGGATATAGTGCTCGGACGCACAACCCCCCTCTTCCAATTCTGAAACCACGATTGTATACAATCCGCCATGAATTTCGAACTCACCGAAGAACAGCGTCTGTTCCAGGACGCGGTCGGCGCCTTTGCCCGGGATCACCTGGCCGAGGGCGCCCTTGAACGCGCGCATGCGGGGGAATATCCCCGCGACGTGGCAAAGCTCATGGCCGAAAACGGCCTGTTGGGCATCACCATCGCGGAGGAGGACGGCGGCCAGGGCGGCAGCCTGATGGACGCGGTCATCGCGATCCAGGAAGTGGCCCTGCATTGTCCGCGCTCCGCCGACGTGATCCAGGCCGGCAGCTTCGGCGCGATCCGGGTTCTCGCCGCCTACGGCACGCCGGACCAGAAGGAACGCTATCTGAAGCCGCTGCTGCGCGGCGAAACCCTGATCGCCGTCGGCATGACGGAGCCCGACGCCGGGTCCGCCGTGACCGACCTGCGCACCACGGCGACGCCGGACGGCGAGGGCCTTCGCATCAACGGCCAGAAATGCTTCACCAGCCATTCGCCGGAGGCCGACGTGTTCCTGGTCTACGTGCGCTATGGCCCGGGGGTCGACGGCATCGGGTCGGTGCTGATCCCGCGCGACGCGGAAGGCCTGGAATTCGGCAAGCCGACGCCGTTCCTGGGCGGCGACGACTGGGCGCCCCTGTTCTTCACCGACCTGTACGTGCCGCCGGAAAACATCCTGCTGCGCGAAGGCGGCTTCAAGAAACAGATCGCGGGCTTCAATGTGGAGCGCATCGGCAACACGGCGCGCTCCCTCGCCCTCGGGCGGCTCGCCTTCGAAACGGCGCGGGAACACGCCCTGACGCGCAAGCAGTTCGACCGGCCGCTCGCCGAATTCCAGGGCCTGCAATGGAAGTTCGCGGAGATGCAGATCAAGCTCGACGCCGGGCAACTGCTGCTCTACCGCGCCGCCGTGAATGCCGACAACGGCTTCCCCTCGGCCCAGGACACGGCCATCGCCAAGGCGTTCTGTAACGAGGCCGGGCATTGGGTGTCGTCGGAGGCCCTGCAGGTCATGGGCGGCATGGGTTACAGCCAGGATTCCATCGTCGAATACTGCTTCCGCCGCACGCGCGGCTGGATGATCGCCGGCGGGTCCATCGAAATCCTCAAGAACCGCATCGCCGAGGGCGTGTTCGACAAGCGGTTCTCGCAACGCCCGCCCAGGGCTAAGTAGCATGGCCGACCACGCGACCCTGGCGAAGGCCCTGTTCACGCCGCGCGCCGTGGCCCTGATCGGCGCCTCGGCGGACCCGACCAAGAATTCCGGCCGGCCGCAGCGGTTCCTCAAGGCCCACGGCTTTACCGGCGCCGTCTATCCCATCAATCCGGGCCGGGACGAGGTTCAGGGCGTCAAGGCGTATAAATCCGTCGCCGATGTGCCCGGGCCGGTCGATCATGCCTTCGTCATGGTCCCGGCCAGGCATGTCGAGGACGCCATCCGGGATTGCGGCGTCAAGGGCGTGCCGGTCGCGACGATCTATTCCGACGGCTTCGCCGAAACCGGCGACGACGGGCGCAGGATGCAGGACCGCCTGGTCGCCACGGCGCGCAAGGCGGGCGTGCGTCTGATCGGCCCCAATTCCATGGGCGTCATCCATCCGGCGTCCTCGCTGACCCTGTCGGTCAACGCGGTGCTGGAGATGGAGGGCATCAAGCCGGGCGGCCTGTCGCTCATTTCTCAGAGCGGCACCATCCTGGGCACGCTGTTGAGCCGAGGGGCCGCGCGCGGCATCGGCTTCGCCCGCATGATCGGCGTCGGCAACGAAAGCGACCTGGGGGTGGGCGAACTGGTCGATCTCTTGGTCGACGATCCGGAAACCAAGGCCATCCTGCTGTTCATCGAGGCCGTGCGCGACGGGGCGGTTTTGGCCGCCGCATCGCGCCGGGCCTTCGACGCGGGCAAGCCGGTGATCGCGTATAAGCTCGGCCGTTCCGACGCGGGCCGCGAACTGGCGCTCAGCCATTCCGGGGCCATCGCCGGGCCGGCCAAGGCGGCGGATGCCTATTTCAAGGCGCACGCCATCGCGCGGGTCGAAATGCTCGAAGGTTTGCTGGAGGCACCGCCCCTGTTCCTGGGCCATCCGCCCGCCAAGGGGAAGCGCGTCGCGGTCGTGACCACCACGGGCGGCGGGGCGGCGTCGGTCGCCGACCGCCTGGGCCTGCTGGGCGCGACCCTGGTCCCGGCCCCCGACAGCGTGCGCGAAGCCCTGCGCGGCCACGGCCTGGAAATCGGCCGCGGGCCCCTGGTCGATCTGACCATGGCGGGCACGCGGGAAGGGGTTTACGGCGCGGCGTTGGAACAGCTTTTGGCGGCGGACGAGATCGACGCCGTGGTCGCGGTCGTGGGCTCCAGCGGGCAGTTCAAGCCGGAATTGGCCGTCGCCCCCATCGTCGAACATGCGGCGGGGGCGTCCAAGCCCGTGGCCGCCTTCATCGCCCCCCAGGCGGACAAGTCCCTGGCCCTTTTGCAGGCCGCCGGGATCGCCAACTTCCGCACGCCGGAAGCCTGCGCCGACGCGGTCATGGCCTTCCTCAGCCGCAGCGCCCCGCGCCCACTGCCCGAGGTCGATGCCTACGCCAAGGAAAAGGCCGACGCCCTGGCGTCCCGCGCCCCATCAGCTCTGTTGAACGAGCGCGAGGCGTCCCTGGTGTTCGAGGCGCTCGGCCTGCCCATCGCACCGGCCCAGGTCATCATGTCGCCGGGCGAGCCCATCGCCGTGCCGTTCCCGGTCGCCGTCAAGGTCCTGGCCCGCGACATTCAGCACAAGACCGAACGCGGCCTGGTGCGGCTCGGCATCGACACGCCGGAAGGGGTGTGGGACGCGGCGGAACAATTGCTGGCCGAGGCACCGGAGGCCGAGGGCATATTGGTGCAGTCCATGGCCCAGGGTGTGATGGGCGAGGTTATCGCCGGATACCGCCTGGACCAGGAAGCCGGGCCCATCGTGCTGGTCGGCCCCGGCGGCGTGATGGCCGAGGTCTATGACGACGCGGCCGTGCGCACGGCGCCGGTCGATGAAGACGAAGCAATGAGGATGATCCAGGAGGTCAAGGGCCTGGCGCCGATCCGCGGGTTCCGCGGCAAGCCGGCGGGCGACCTTGCGGCCCTGGCCAAGGCCGTGGCGGCGCTGTCGAACCTGGCGGTTCTGGACACGCCGGTGCTGGAGGCCGAGATCAATCCGCTGATGGTGCGGGCCGACGGGCAGGGCGTCGTCGCGGTCGACGCGCTGCTGCGGCTCAAACCCCGCTAAGTCTACCTTGAGTTAAGCTTGCTTTGAACCGCCACGGGATCGGCGTATTCTTGACGGCAATAAAACGCCGGCAAGGCCGATTAGGACAATAGGTGCAGGGAGGCACCCCATGACCATTCAACGAAACGACATCGAACGCCGCCACGCCAGTGCGCGCATGAGCCAGATCGCCGCCACCGCCGATACGGTCTATCTGGCCGGACAGGTCGCCACGGGCGACGCCCGGGGGGCCAGCGTCGCCGAGCAGACGCGCGAAATCCTCGGCAACATCGACGCCTATCTGGCCGAGATGGGCACGAACAAATCGCGGATATTGCAGGCGCAGATCTGGCTCAGCGACATGGCCTGCTTCGCGGAAATGAACGAGGTCTGGGACGCCTGGGTCGATCCCAAGGCCACGCCCGTGCGCGCCTGCGTGCAGGCGGCCCTGGCCTCGCCCGACTGGAAGGTCGAGATCATGGTGACGGCGGCGCGGTAGTTAATTTTGATTTGAACCACAGAGGCGGTGAGGCGGTGAGAAGAACGTTGAGAATTTCTGGATCCCCGCCTTCGCGGGGATGACGGCATCGTTTATCCACGCATCCGGTCATTCCCGCGCAAGCGGGAATCCGGTCTTGCTTCTCACCGCCTCACCGTCTCTGTGGTTAACTTCCCTTGAAACCTTCCGGGTCAAACCCGGGCATTACGGAATAAGACTAAGATGACCATCACCAAACGCGCGGTTGTCGTGATCTGCGACGGCTTGCGGGCCGACATGATCACCCCCGGCTGGACCCCCAACCTGTGGCGGCTGAAAGAACGTTTCCGCAGCTTCGCCAATCACCGCAGCGTGTTTCCCTCGACCACGCGGACCAACGCGGCGTCCCTCGCCACCGGCTGTTATCCGGCCCGTCACGGCCTGGAAGGCAACGCCATGGCCCTGGAAGAGGACGGCCGGTTCGAGGTCCTGAGCGTCGGCCCCCCGGGGTTCCGCGACCGCCTGGAAAAGGCGCGGGGGCGGACCCTGACCATGCCGACCCTGGCCGAGCGGGTGACCGGCGCCGGCGGCCGGGCGGTAGTTTATTCCAACGTGTCGCCGGGGGCGGCCATGTTCCATGACCCGGACGGCCACGGTTTCATTTATCATCGTTCGTTCTCGCAAGGCCCCGGCCGCGCCGTGCTGGACCCGTTGGGGATCGAGCATACGGCGGCCGGCGACACGGTCCTGACAGACCGTTTCCTCGACGAGGTTCTGATCCCCGGCGGGCCGGACTATGCCCTGATCTGGCAGTGCGAGCCCGACCATACCCAGCACGCGGTGAAACTGGGATCGCCCGAGCATCTGGCGGTTATCGCCGCCGCCGACGCCAACGCCGGGCGCATCGCCGCGCGCGTCGAGGAGATGGACCCGACGGGGGAAAACATTCTGCTGCTGGTGGGCTCCGACCACGGTCACGAAACGACGACCGAGATCGTCGATCTGGACGAGGTGCTGGTCGCGGCGGGCCTGAAGGACGGACCGGACAGCCGCGAGGTCGCCATCGCCCCCCAGGGCACCTCGGTGACGATCTATCTGGCGCCCGAGGCCATGGAGCGGGAAGCCGCCATCGTCGCCTTCCTGATGGGGCATCCGGCGGTCGGCGGCGTCGTCCACGGGGCGGACCTGGCGAAACTGGGCATGCCCGTGGGCGAGGGCGTGCCGCGCATCGCCGTGACCGGCCGGGTGACCGACGCGGCGAACGAATTCGGGGTCAAGGGCGGGTCCGTCGCCTTCCAGGGCACGCTGAAGATTTCCAACAACCAGGGCTGCGGCCAGCACGGCGGCCTCGGGGTTTATGAACAGAGCCCCTTCGCCATGGCGCGGGGGCCGCTCTACCAAGGCGGCACGGAAAGCGGCGATCCGACCAGCACGGTCGATCTGGCGCCGACGATCCTGCGCCATCTGGGCCTGGAACACGCCGACATGGACGGGGCGCCGCTTCCCTGACCACAGAGTCAAAGGAACTTCCAGATGACCAAAATCAACATCCAGTTTTCCCGCTTCTCGGCGTTCTACACGCCGTTGATCGCGACCATGGCCGGCGGTTTCCTGACGGACGAGGGGCTGGACTACGACTGGTCCAAGGCGGCGAACAACGACGCGGCGTTGCGGAACCTGGCCGATGGTACGGTCGACGTCGCCCAGTCGGCGGTCGGCGTCAGCCTGATCCAGCTGGCCCGCGGCGACCGCCCGGCGGCCCGCCATTTCGCCCAGATCAATGAACTGGACGGCTTCTTCATCGCCGGCCGCCACGCCGACCCGGATTTTCAATGGGCGCAGCTTGAGGGCGCCGACGTGCTGGTCGATCACGGGCTCCAGCCCATGGCCATGTTCAAGTACGCCTGCATGAAGGCGGGCATCGATTTCGACAAGCTGAACGTCATCGACGCGGGCGGCGGTGCGGACATGGAAAAGGCCTTCCGCGCCGGCACGGGCGCCTATATCCACCTGCAGGGGCCGGCGCCGCAGAATATGGAATACGACGGCGTCGGCTATGTGGTTGCCGAGGTTGGCCGGCCCATCGGGCCCTGCGCGTTCTCGTCCCTTGCCGCCATGCCGGATTGGCTGGCGACGGACGCGGCCAAGGCCTTCACACGCGCCTATGCAAAGACGCGGGTCTGGATCAATCAGGTATCCGCCGACGAGATCGCCGGCAAGGTGGCCGAATTCTTCCCCGACACGCACACCTCCGTCCTGGCGCAATGCATCGTCGCCTACCAGGGCCTGGGCAACTGGGCGCCCGGGGTCGAGATCACGGAATCTTCCCTTGCGGTGGCCCAGGACGTGTTCCGGTTTGCCGGGCACATCAAGGAGCCCTATCCTTACGACGTTCTCTGCGCCCCTCCACCCGCCGTTTGACCCTGGGGTTTTCCGCCCGCCCATGCCCGACACCACCGACTTGACCGGCGCGCCGCCACCGCCGCCACCCGACACGAGCGGCAAGAACCCCTGGAAGACGCGCCTGCCCATCCTGGTCGGCGCCCATGCGGTGGGGACGTCGAACAGCGTCGCGATCCTGTCGATGGCGCCGGTGATCTCTGCCGCCTTCGGCTTGTCGGCGACTCAGTTCGGGATTTTCGTGTCCTGCTATTACGGGGGACAGGCGGTCTGGTCCGTGCCGGCGGGCGGCGTCACCGACCGCCTGGGCGTGGGGTGGAGCCTGGTCATCGGGCACGCGATCATGGCACTGGCGGCGGTCCTTATCAGCCAGGCGGCAACCTTCGACATCTGCATGGTCGCGGCCGCCTGCATGGGAATCGGTTATGCCATGCTGAACCCCTCGACCGCGAAGGGCGTGTTTGAATGGTTTCCGGCCCACCGCCGGGGGGCGGCCATGGGCATCAAGCAGGTCGGCGTGCCCATCGGCGGGCTGGTCGGGGCGGCCTGCGGGTTTCTCGCCGCGACCACGGACTGGCAGGTGTTGATGCTGGGCGTGGCTGGGATCATCGCCGCGAACGGTCTGGCATGTCTGACCCTGGTGCCCGTTTCGACCCAGGGCGGGGGGGCGCGCAAGAACATCGCCGCCGTGGTCAAGGACGGGCGGGTCACCGCCTTCGCCATCGGTGGCGGCGTCATCAACATGGGGCAGACCAATTTCTTCGGCTTTCTGACCCTGTTCCTGGCCGAGGCCGCACGCATGGGACAGCAGACCGTGTCCACGGCCATGGCGGTGGCTCAGGCATCGAGCGCCGTCGGCCGCATGGGCTGGGGCGCCGTTTCCGACAAGGCCTTCGGCGGCCGGCGCATCGTCACCATGATGGTGATTTGCACGGCGGCCATCGGCTTTCTCGCCATGATGCCCCTGGTGACGGAATCCTGGGGCATGGTGACGGGCTTCGGGTTGGCGCTCTGCCTGGGCTTGACCATCGCGTCCTTCGCCCCCGTGGCGCAGGCGATCCAGGTTGAAATGGTCGACCCGCACCTGGCGGGCTCCGCCGTCGGCTACAACATGCTGTGGACCCACGGCTGCGCGACCCTGGCGCCGGCGGTATTCGGCTACGCCGTCGACCACTTTGGTGGGTTCACCAGCGGATGGCTGGTCACGGCGGGCTGCGTCGCCGCCGGAACGGTGGTGATCTACGTGCTGGTGAAAACGGGACCACGGCGGCGGCGGTACCGCTGAACGGCGTCCGGCCGTTGGCCGCTCAGATCGGCAGCACGTCGGCCAGGCGGTCGGCCAGATCGCTCTCGCCGGCCTTCGTCAGGTCTTCGTCGATCTCCACCGTGACCATCTTCCGTACCTTGTCCGGCAGGGACTTCCGCAATTCTCCCAAGGCGCGGGGCGGCGCGATCAGCACCAGGCGCTCGAACGCCTTGCGGGTTGCCGCCTTGGCGATTTCGGCGGATATTCCGGCGATGAACTTCTCGCCCGCCGCGCGATGAGGGTCGCTTGCGGGCGTCATCGACCGCATCGCGCCGCCCACGCCGGCCTTGCGGCCGGGCCGGTCGGTCATCAGGTCGTGGCTGCGGTCCAGATGGGTTTCGAAGGTCATGCCCTCGACGCGGTGGATGCCGTGTCCGGGGCCGTCATGGTTGAAGACTTGTGCATGCTGATGGTCGGCAACGACGACCCAGGTAACGATCTTTCTCATAATTTAGAAGGCCTCCGCCTCGTCAGTTCATTGCGGACGACATTGCCCACACCGTATGAGCGAAAGTCTGCCCGGTTGCGTCGCATCCCGCCTTGATCGGGGTCAATCGGCCATTACGCGCGCAAAAGAGAAGCCCGCCTGACGGCGGGCTTCCCGGACTTGATGTTAAGGGTGGGATAGAACCGGGGCGCGCTAGGCGGCCCGGACGTCGTTCAGGAACCGCTCCACGACGAGGCGAAGGTTCGTCGCATTCTCGCTGAGGTTACGGGACACGCCGAGAACCTTCTCCGAGGCCAGACCGGTATCGTTGGCGGCCTGGTTGACCGCGACGATGGTCGACGTCATTTCCTTCGTACCCACGGCGGCTTGTTCAACGTTGCGGGCGATTTCCTGCGTCGCGGCCTGCTGTTCCTCGATCGCGGCGGCGATACCGGTGGCGATGTCGTGAATTTCCGAGATCACGGTGGCGATCCCTTCCGTGGCGGCGACAGCCTGTTCCGTCGAGTTCTGGATACCGCTGATCTGTTGGGCGATTTCCTCGGTTGCCTGCGCGGTTTGGCTGGCCAGATTCTTGACCTCGCTGGCGACCACGGCGAATCCCTTACCGGACTCGCCGGCACGCGCCGCTTCGATCGTTGCGTTGAGGGCCAGAAGGTTGGTTTTCTCCGCAATGTCTGTGATCAGGGCCAAGACATCGCCGATCCGCTTCGCCGAGGCGGCAAGATCGGAGACCGTCTGCCGGGTCGTGCGGGTCTGGTCGACTGCGTCCCGCGTGATCTGGCTGGACCGCGTGACCTGTCTGCTGATCTCCTGGATCGAACTGGTCAGTTCTTCGGTTGCGCTGGCCACGGTGGTGACGTTGTCCGACGTCTGTTCAGAAGCCGAAGCCACGGTGCCTGCCTGATGGGCGGTGTTCTCGGCGGTTGTCGACATCGCCTGGGCGGTCTGCTCCATATCGGTGGTCGAAGTCGTGACGACAGCCAGCACTTTCGAAATGGTCGCATCGAAGTCGTGCGTCAACTGGTCGACCCGTTGGGTGCGTTCTGCGCGCGCTTGCTGGTCGCGGCGTTGTTCCTCGGCCAACTGGTCGGCCTTGACCATGGTGTCCTTGAACACTTGCACGGCGACGGCCATGCGGCCGATTTCGTCGCCGCGGTCGGTTGCCGGTACCGGCTTGGTCATGTCACCGGCGGCCAGCACGCCCATGAATTCGGTCATCGCGCCGATCGGGCGGGTAATGGAGCGGGAAACCATCACGAGAAGGCCCGCCATGAGACAGATCACCACGGCGCCTGCGGCCCCCATGGTAATGACCTGCTGATGGAACACGGCCTCGACGTCGTCGACATAAACGCCCGAGCCGATGACCCATCCCCAGGGCTTGAAACCGGAAACGAAGGATATCTTTTCGACCGGTTCATCGAAACCGGGTTTCGGCCAATGGTAGTTGACCGTGCCGCGGTCCTTGGACTTCACGACCTCGATCATTTCGTGGAACAGGGCGACGCCGTTCGGGTCCTTGAAGTCGATCAGGTTCTTACCGTCCAACTTCGGTTTGATGGGATGCATCAGCATCACGCCGGCCATGTCGTTGATCCAGAAATATTCACCATCGCCGTAGCGCAGCTTCTTGATCTCGGCGATGGCGCCGGCTCGGGCTTGTTCTTCGGTCAGGTCACCGCTTCGGCTGCGTTCTTCGAAGCTTTTTGCGACGCCTTCTGCCAATTGGACGGCATGCTGGATGTCCTGGGTGCGGGATTCATAGAGCTTGTCGCGGAATTCAATCAGGTTCAGGGCAAACAGGACCACTGTGCCGACGATGATCAGGGGAATGATCAAAGCAAGCTTTGCGCCGATGGTGAGGTGGGTTAGACGAACCATGTTATTGTCTCCGAACTGTTTTTTTGGGGGGCGTCGATCGTGGCGATGCCGTCGATGCGGTCCCTAAGGGCTAATCTGCGGTGTGCTCGATGCGGTTGCCTGTGCCGCAGGATTTCTGCGGTTATGTTGCAATGCACACATCCATTGGCGTACACGCAATTAGCGTGCCAACCGGGACGGCATGGCCCTTTCGGGAGAACGGACGGAGTCAAAAAAAAGCCCGCCTTGCCGGCGGGCTTTTGAACGGCGGGGGCTGTCGGCCGGCGTCAGATATGCACGATCGTCATCTCGATGTGGCGGTCGGCGATCAGATCGGCGCCGGCGTCGCGGAACTTCAGGTAATGGGGTTCCTGGCGGTGGGAATCCAGGGCCGCCTCGTTGGTATAGACTTCGTAGAAAAAGAAGGTGTCCGGATCGTCCTTCGCGGTCATGACGCGGAATTCGTGGCAATTGGGTTCGTCCCGCATGGCGGCGACGGCGTTTTCCATGATGATCGGCATGAAGTCCTTGCCCTTGCCGGGCTTGCATTTGATGGTGACGATGATGGCGAATTTCGAGGCCATGTCGGGGGATCCTCCCTTGGGATGTCGATTGAGAATTTCGCTGGGCGCCGCCCATTAGTGGGTGACAGATTGTGTACAATTTCCCAATATGCGCGCCATAACACAAGCAACAAGAACATCATTCCACCCGGAGGATCCCCAAACATGACCGACAAGCCGCTTTATACGGCGGACCTGTGCGACGACCATCCGGACGTCCGCGTCTGTCAGTTGACGTTCATCGATTTCGCCAAGCGCAGCCATTTCCACGGCCAGATCACGACCTTTTCCACCTTCGAGGACAATAAGGGCATCCGCGAAATCCTGGCCGAGGGCGGCAAGGGCCGCGTGCTGGTGGTCGACGGCCGAGCGTCCCGCCGCCGCGCCCTGACCGGCGGCAACATCGCCGCCGAGGCCGAACAGTACGGCTGGGAAGGTCTCGTCTACAACGGCTGCATCCGCGACCAGCACGAGTTCGTCGACCTGGACCTGGGCGTCAAGGCCATCGCCGCCACCCCCATGCGTCCGCGCGTCGACGGCATCGGTCTGCGCGACGTGGACCTGAATTTCGGCGGCATCGTCATTCGCCCCGGGGAATACCTGTACGCCGACAAGGACGGCGTCATCGTGTCGGAGAAGAAATTGCATGACTGACCAATCGAAAGAACTGCCGGACGCCGTCATCGAGAAATTCCAGGTGATGCATGAGTTCGCCAAGGCAGCGAAAAAGAACCTGAACAAGAACATCTTCGACTACGTGTTCGGCGGGGCGGAGACCGAAACCACGGTCAAGCGCAACCGCATGGCCATCGAAACCTATGCCCTGCGCCCGCGCGTGATGCGCGACGTGTCGAAAATGGATGCGGGCAAGGACGTGTTCGGCATGCGGCTCAAGCTGCCCGTGTGCCTGGCGCCCATCGGATCGCTGCAGCAGATCGCGGCCGGCGGCGGCGCAACGGCGGCCAAGGCCGCCGGACGATTCGGCTGCGCCCATATGCTGTCCAGCGTGTGCGAACCGGGCATGGATGCCGTGGCCGAGGCGGCGCCCGACGCCTGCCGGGTGTTTCAGCTTTATGTGCGCGGCGACCACGACTGGGTCGACGATAAGGTCCGCCAGGCCCAGGACCTGGGCTACAAGGCCTTTGCCGTGACCATCGATCTGGACGCCTATTCCCGCCGCGAGCGCGACCTGTCCAAGCGCTTCGTCACCGCCGGCCGGCAGGCCGCCGTGGGTGAGACGCACCAAGCCAAGTTCGATTGGTCCGACGTCGACCGCATCAAGAAAATCTGCAAGATTCCGTTCATCCTGAAGGGCATCGCCACGGCGGAGGATTCCAAGCTGGCGGTCGAGCACGGCGTCGACGTGGTCTACGTGTCGAACCACGGCGGGCGGCAGCTCGACCACGGGCGCGGTTCGCTCGACGTGCTGCCGGAATGCGTGGATGCCGTGGCCGGCAAGGCCAAGGTCTGGGTCGACGGCGGCTTCACGCGCGGCACGGACGTGGTCAAGGCGATCGCGCTGGGCGCCGATATGGTCGGCCTTGGCCGTCTGCAGGCCCTGGCCCTGGCCGCCGGCGGCGAAGACGCCCTGGTGCGCATGCTGGATATCCTGGAGCGCGAGGTGCAGATCGCTCTCATGCTGTCCGGCGTGACTGGCTGGGGCGAACTGGGGCCCGAATACGTGCACAAGGAATACCCGGCCTATCCGCCGCACCAGTTCTCGGCCTTTCCGCTGCTCGACGAGGGTTACTGAACGGGCTTCAAGGCCCGCATCCCAAACGAAAAGGCCGGCCTCGGGAACGAGGCCGGCCTTTCTGTTTTTGCCGTCGGGGCGGGAAGGGGGCTGGTCAGCCGATCTTCTTCTCGCCGCCGTCGCGGATGTACTTGTAGACGACGGTGAAGTCGGAGCCCGGCATGTCCTTCTCGCAGCCGTCGAAGATCTTCGAGATCAGCGTGCCGATGGCGTTGGGCGTGCCGGCCTTGTCCGAGTTTTCGCGGAACAGGCGGACGTCCTTGGCCAGCAGCTTGGTGAAGAATCCGGCGTTGAAGTTCTCCGTCATGATCTGGTTGGGGAACTTGTCGAGGCTGGCCGTGTTCATGCCGGTCGAGACGTTGACCACGTCGAGAATCGCCTTCATCTCGACCCCCTGGGACAGGCCGAACAGGACCGCTTCCGTGGTCGCCGTCATGGCCGTGGCCGACAGGAAGTTGTTGAGCATCTTGACGACCTGGCCCTGGCCCGGCGTTTCGCCGACGTGGAAGGGATTCTTGGCGAAAGCCTTGAACACGTCCATATGGGCGTCGAACACATCCTTGGGGCCCGAGCCCATGATCGCGATGGTGCCGGCGATCGCACCCTTGCGGCCGCCCGACACGGGCGCGTCGATATAGGTGATGTCGGCGTCCGTGAAGATCTTGTCGATGTCCTGAGCAGCGGTCAGACCGATGGTCGACAGGTCGACCACGACCGAGGTCTTGCGGTCGTTGACCTGGACGATTTCCTTGGCGACGGATGTACAGATCGGGCCGTCGGGCAGGGACAGGAACACCGTGTCCGCATTGGCCAGCACGCCGGCCAGGCTGTCGTGGGCGATGGCCTTTTCATGGGCCCGCTCCTTGGTGCCGGCGGCGTCGTAAACGTGAACCGGCAGGCCCGCCTTGGCGATGTTGTCGGCCATGGGGCCGCCCATCTGGCCCAGGCCGATGAAACCGTATGTGCGCTGTTCGGTCATGCGTTAGTCCTCCAGATCGGTTTTGACGTCGATCTTGGAGATGTCGATGCCCTGTTCGTTGAACACCTCGCGGGCCAGGCGGAAAGCCTCGATGCCGGCGGGAATGCCGCAATAGATGGCGACCTGGGTGCAGATTTCACGAAGATCGGCGACGGTCAGGCCGTTGGTGATGGCGCCCCGGAAATGCAGCTTGAATTCATGGGGCCGGTTCAGGGCGGCCAGCATGCCCAGGTTGAGAATCGAGCGGTCGCGCTTGGACAGAATGCCCCGGCCCCAGCTGCCGCCCCAGCAGTATTCGGTCACGAATTCCTGGAAGCCGCGGTTGAAATCGTCGGCGCCGCCCATGGACTTATCCACATAGGCGTCGCCCAGAACTTCGCGCCGGTACTTCATGCCCATGTCATGCATTTTCGTTGAATTGGCCATTTTGGATGGTCTCCCTCGGGTGTTGAAAGTGTCACTTTGTATACATTCCTGATGAGGGGGCATATACCAGAACGGCTGTGGGGCAAGGCAAGTTTTTTGATTCGGTCAAAAAACAGCGGCGGAAAATCTTCGTGTGAAAAGCCAAAATTGAGTTGTGAACCCGTTGACAACGGCATGGGGGGCTTCTAGGTTTCCCCCCTAACCCAGGGAGAAAAATAAGAAACTCCCGCATCAAAAACAGTGGGAAGGAAACATTCTGTGGGGGCACTCCTCGAGATTGATAATCTCCAGACGCATTTCTTTACGTCTGGGGGAACCGTTAAAGCTGTTGATGGCGTGTCGTACGACGTCAACGCCGGTGAAACCGTCGCCGTCGTGGGTGAGTCCGGTTCGGGTAAATCCGTTACCGCGCTCAGCATTCTGCGTCTGATCCCGAAGCCGCCCGGCGAAATCGTCGGCGGTGAAATCCGTTTCCAAGGCAAGAACCTGGCGTTCTGCACCGAGGACGAGATTCGGGAAATCCGCGGCCGCGACATTTCCATGATCTTCCAAGAGCCGATGACGTCGCTGAATCCGGTTCTGTCGATCGGCTTGCAGTTGACCGAGCCCATGATGGCGCATTTGAAGATGTCCGAGGCGGAAGCCAAGGAACGCGCGGTCAAGCTTCTGGAGCTGGTCGGCATCAACGAACCGCGCCGTCGTATCGAGCAGTATCCGCACCATCTGTCGGGCGGCATGCGTCAACGCGTCATGATCGCCATGTCGCTGGCGTGTGAACCGAAGTTGATCATCGCCGATGAGCCGACGACGGCTCTCGACGTGACCATTCAGGCGCAGATCCTGGAACTGATGAAGAACCTGACCCGCGACATGAACGTGGCGATGATCATCATCACCCATAACCTGGGTGTGGTTGCGCGCTATGCGGACCGGGTCAACGTCATGTATGCGGGGCGCATCGTCGAAACGGGCAATGCATCGGACATCTATCACCGTCCGCGTCATCCCTACACCCTTGCGCTGCTCAAGTCCGTGCCGCGCATGGACCGTCCGCGCCAAGCCAAGCTTGATCCCGTCGACGGCCAGCCACCGGATCTCACCCGCCTGGACGGCGGTTGCTCGTTCCGGCCGCGCTGCAAGTTCGCCATCGACAAGTGCAAGGAATCGTACCCGCCGCTAGAGGAAATGGGTGAAAAGCACTTCAGCGCATGTTTCCGGTCTAAAGAAAGTTTGGCGGAGATCGAACTATGAATGAAGCCCAGACACAGGCCGGCGCGGATTACGGCTCTCAGTTCCGCGGTCAGGTTTCCGACGAAGTCCTGATTACCGTGAAGAATCTGAAGATGCACTTCCCGATCACGGAAGGCATCATCATCCCGCGCAAGGTGGCGGACGTGAAGGCCGTCGACGGTGTCGACTTCTACATCCGCAAGGGCGAGACCCTGGGTCTCGTCGGTGAATCCGGCTGCGGCAAGACGACCACGGGGCGCTGCATCCTGCGTCTCGAGGATCCGACGGCCGGCGAGATTCTGTACGACGGCAAGGACATCTGCCAGCTCAACAACAAAGAGCTGATCGACGTCCGCAAGAAGATCCAGGTCATTTTCCAGGATCCGTACAGTTCGCTTAACCCGCGCATGAAGATCGGCGAGATCATCGGCGAGCCGCTGAAGGTTCACGGCATCATCCCCGATGAGGCCAAGCGCCGCGAGCGCATCGGCTATCTTCTCGGCCGTTGCGGTCTGCATCCGGATTTCGCCGACCGCTATCCGCATGAAATGTCGGGCGGTCAGCGCCAGCGCGTGGGCATTGCCCGTGCGCTTGCCATGGAGCCGGAATTCATCATCTGCGACGAAGCCGTTTCGGCGCTCGACGTGTCGATCCAGGCGCAGGTGATCAACCTTCTGGAAGAACTGCGCGACGAGTTCAAGCTGACCTATCTGTTCATCAGCCATGACCTCTCCGTCGTTCGTCACATCTGCCACCGGGTGGCTGTCATGTACCTGGGCCACATGGTGGAACTGGCCGACTGCGACGAACTGTTCGACCATCCCCTGCATCCCTATTCGCAGGCGCTACTGGCCGCGGTGCCGATCCCCGATCCGGACCTGGAGAAGACCCGCGCACACACGATCATCAAGGGAGAAATCCCCAGCCCGATCAACCCTCCGTCGGGCTGCGTTTTTCACCCCCGCTGTCCTTTAGCTGTGGACTCGTGTAGCCAAAATATTCCAGACTTCAGAGAAGTGCGACCTGGCCATTGGGTGGCCTGCACGGAGGTGTGATCTCCCCCTTAACAGGGAGGACACAAAAGAGTGGGGGATGAACGAACATCCCTCGAACCATAAATGGGTAAGGAGACTTCACATGAGTAAATACGCACGTTTCGCGTTGGCGCTCGCGGTGGGCACTGGGCTCGCCATGGGTGCGACCGGACCGGCAAAGGCAGAGACGCCGAAGAAGGGGGGGACCCTCTCTTTCATCGTCGCTGCCGAAGCACCGTCCTACGATTTGCATAAGGAATCGACCTTCGCGGCGGTTCACCCGATCCGGCCGTTCTACAGCCTGCTGATCCGGGTCAACCCGGAAAACCCGCAGTCGCCGACGGACTTCCAGTGCGACATCTGCGTCGGCGACGTTCCGCAGCCGACCGATGGCGGCAAGACCTATACCTTCAAGATCAAGAAGGGCGTCAAGTTCCACGACGGTCATGTTCTGACCGCCCACGACGTGGTTGCCACCTACAACAAGATCGCCTTCCCGCCGGAAGGTGTCGCGTCGGTGCGCAAGGCCTTCTTCAAGATGCTCGACAGCGTTTCCGCGCCGGACGACGAAACCGTCGTCTTCAAGCTGAAGTTCGCGACCGGCTCCTTCCTGCCGGTGCTCGCCAACCCCATGAGCCCGATCTATTCCGCCAAGGACCTCAAGGAACACGGCTACGACTGGCATGAAAAGAACGTGAACGGCACCGGCGCCTTCAAGTTCAAGGAAGCCGTTGCGGGTTCGCACGTCGACGGCGTGCGGTTCGACGACTTCCATATGAAGGGCAAGCCCTACCTGGACGGCTTCCGCGCGCTGATCTCGCGCAAAATGGCCATCCGCGTTCAGGCCATCCGCGGCGACCGCGCGGCCATCGAATTCCGCGGCTTCCCGCCGAAACAGCGCGACGACTTGGTCAAGGCGCTGGGCAAGGACATCACGGTTCAGGAAAGCGACTGGAACTGCGTGCTTCTGTTCACGCCGAACCATGGCCGTCCGATCATGCAGGACCCGCGCGTCCGTCAGGCCCTGACCCTCGCCGTTGACCGGTGGGGCGGTTCCCAGCACCTGAGCCGTATCGCCATCGTCAAGACCGTCGGCGGCGTCGGCTTCCCGGGGCACCCCCTGTCCGCCAGCAAGGCCGAACTGGTTCGCCTGAACGGCTACGGCACGGACCTGAAGGCCGCTCGTGAACAGGCCAAGAAGCTGCTTGCCGAAGCCGGCAAGTCGGACCTGAAGTTCGAACTGATGAACCGCGGTACCGACCAGCCGTACAAGATCGTCGGCACCTGGCTGATCGGCCAGTGGCGTCAGATCGGCCTGGAAGTGACCCAGCGGGTCGAGCCGACCAAGACCTTCTACAATGAACTCCGCAACACGAAGAACTTCGACGTGTCGCTGGACTTCAACTGTCAGTCGGTCGTTAACCCGCTTGTCGACGTCTCCAAGTTCGTTGGGTCCGCCGGCAACAACTACGGCAACTACAAGGGCCAGGACCAGCAGCTCGAAGAAGTCTACGAGCAGATGCTGCAGGCGCCGGAAGAAGCCAAGCAGCGTGAACTGATGCGCGTCTTCGAAAAGCGGGCCCTGTCCGACCAGGCGCACCTGGGGGTTACCCTGTGGTGGTACAAGATCAACCCGCACCGTTCCTATGTGAAGGGCTGGAAGATCGCGCCGTCGCACTACCTGAACCAGAGCCTCGATCAGGTTTGGCTCGACAAGTAGAGTTGCGCCTGACGCAGCCTTAACAAAAACCGGGGATCGCCCGCCGCCGGATCGGCGGCGGGCGATCAACCCCGATAGAGGAAGACATGGGTAAGTATATCCTTAAGCGTCTGATCGCGATGATTCCGACCCTGCTCGGGGCCGCGGTATTGGTTTTCTTTTTGCTGCGCTTGGCGCCCGGCGACATCTGTGAGGTGCGCCTGCTCGGCACCGGCGCCACGGTGGCTCAGGAGCAGATCGACATCTGCCGCGAGGGCCTGGGGCTGGACAAGCCGCAGATCGTTCAGTTCTTCGATTTCGTCTGGGGCTATTTCATTTTCGATCTCGGCACCTCCATGTGGACGGGCCAGCCGGTTACCCATGAAATCGCGATCCGCTTCGAATTGTCCCTGCAGTTGGCTGTCATGGCGACCATCGTCGCCACGATTATCGCCATTCCGCTGGGCATCATCTCGGCCGTGAAGCAGAACACGCTCATCGATTACTTCGTGCGCGGGTTTGCCATTGCCGGTATCGCCATTCCGTCGTTCTGGCTCGGCCTGATGATCATTCTCGGGCTTCTCGTGTTCAGCCAGGCCTGGTTCGGCGAACCTTGGATGCCTCCAATCATGTTCAAATCCATCTGGGAAGACCCTGCACACAATCTGTCCCAGTTGATGTGGCCCGCCGTTGCGACCGGCTACCGTTATTCCGCCGTCGCCGCCCGCATGACGCGTTCAGCCATGCTTGAGGTTCTGCGCGAGGACTACGTCCGCACCGCACGGGCCAAGGGAATGGTCGAAAAGATCGTCATCAATCGGCATGCGCTGAAGAACGCGTTGTTGCCGGTGGTCACCATCCTGGCGCTCGAATTCGCGTTCCTGATGGGCGGGTTGGTCGTGACCGAACAGGTGTTCAACCTGAACGGCCTGGGCAACCTGATGGTCGACGGCGTCGAACACCATGACTTCACGATGACCCAGAACCTGGTGATGCTCGTCGTCATCGTGTTCGTCATCACCAACCTTATTACCGACTTGGCCTATGCGTGGCTCGATCCGCGCATTCGCTACTCGTGACGGGATATAACGATGGTTACCGTTTCTGAACTACAAACCGAAGCCCAGTTCGAGGAAGTCGCGCCGAAGAAGCCGTGGGCTCAAGTCGCGCTCGAACTGTGCCGCAAGCAGCCCCTCGGCGTATTCGGTCTGGCGATCGTCTTCGTGATGATCATTGCCGCGATCCTGGCCGAAATCGTCTCGCCGAATGATCCTCTCCAGGAACATTTCGACGCCATGCTGGCGGCGCCGAGCGCTGAATATCTGCTCGGCACGGATGAATTCGGCCGCGACATCCTGACCCGGCTCATCTACGGGTCGCGTACGGCTCTTCTGGTCGGCTTTGTTTGCGCCATCGTGGGTGCGACGGGCGGGCTTGTCCTTGGGGTCGCCAGTGCCTATTTCGGCGGCCTGTTCGATCTGATCCTTCAGCGCATCCTGGACGTGTTCATGGCGTTCCCGCTGATCATCCTGGCCCTGGCGGTCGTCGCCACCCTCGGGCCGGGGATAGAGAACGTGATGATCGCGATCATCCTGCCATTCGTGCCGCAATGCGCACGCGTGGTGCGGTCCAATGCCTTGGCCATCCGCGAAATTCCCTATGTGGATGCGGCCCGTGCGCTGGGCTTCTCCGATGCCCGCATCATCCTTCGGCACATGGTGCCGAACGTCATGGCGCCCTACCTGATCATGCTGACCACGTTCCTCGGTCAGGCGATCCTGCTGGAAGCCTCCCTGTCGTTCCTGGGGCTGGGCGTGCAGGACCCGACCCCGGCCTGGGGCCTGATGCTCAGCAACGCGTCCGAGTTCTTCGAGGGTGCGCCCTGGGTTGCCGTCTATCCCGGCATCGCGATTTCCCTCAGCGTGTTCGGATTCAACCTGTTCGGTGACTCCGTGCGCGACGTTCTGGACCCGAAAATGCGTTCGCGCTAAGGGGCGGGAACGTATCTTAAGTTTACGGAAAGGGCGGCTTCGGCCGCCCTTTCCAATGGAGCCTCCGCATAAGGACCACGGACCATGACCAAACGCATCGCCATCCTCGGTTTTCTTCTTGAAAGCAACGCCTTCGCTCCGGTGACCACGCGGGCCGATTACGAACGGCGCTGCCTGCTTGCCGGCGCGGATATCCTGGCCGAATTGGCGGCCCCCAATCCGCGCCTGCCTGTGGAGGTCAACGCCTTCTGCCAGCAGATGGAAAAACTGCATCCCGACGCCTGGGAAATGGTGCCGATCCTGGTCGGCGATGCCGAGCCGGGGGGCCCGGTGGAAAAGGGGTTCTTCGATTGGTTCGTCGCCGAGGTCGAGACACGCCTGAAGGCGGCGGGGCCCCTCGACGGGGTCTATATCGTCAGCCACGGCGCCATGCGGGCGGAACATGAAACCGATCCCGACGGGCTTTTGTATGGCCGCGTGCGGGACATCGTCGGGTCGGACGTGCCGGTGATCGCGACCCTGGACCTGCACACCAACGTGTCCCAGGCCATGGCCGATCATGCGGACGTGCTGATCGCCTATTTGACCAACCCACATGTCGATCAGCGCGAACGCGCCGGCGAGGCCGCCCGTACCATGGACGAGATGTTCCAGGGCATGCGTCCGCAGACTGCCTTCGTCAAGGTGCCCATCGCCGCCCCCTCGGTGGTGCTACTGACGGCGACCGGCCCTTATGCCGACATCATCAACGCCGGTCAGGAAGCCCAGGCGGCATCCGACGGCGCGATTCTCAACGTTTCCGTCGCGGCGGGGTTCATCTATTCGGACAGTCCCAAGTGCGGCATGTCGGTGATCGTCACCGCACGGAACGACATCGCACCCGCGCGGAAACTGGCGGGCGAACTCGCGCGCCGGCTCTGGGCCGATCATGAACGCTATCAGAAATCCCTGACACCGCTGCCGGACGCCGTCGCCATGGCCGTGGCGAACGGCCGCGACGCCAAACGGCCGGCCCAAATCCTGGCCGACGTCGCCGACAACCCCGGCGGCGGCGGCACGGGCAGCACCATCTATCTGCTGAAGGGCCTGGTCGAAGCCGGGGCCGAGGGCGTGGTCATGGGCGTGGTCATCGACGGGGGGGTGGCGGCCGAGGCCCACGCGGCGGGTGAGGGGGCGGCGATTACGGCCCGCTTCAATCGCGCGCCCAAGACGGCTTTCGAACAGGCCTTCGAGGTCAAGGCCAAGGTGCTGAAGCTGACCGACGGCGCCTTCGTCGGGCGCCGCGGCATCCTGCGCGGCCGCTCCCTTTCCGTCGGCCCGGCGGCCTTGCTGGAGATCGGCGGTATTCGCGTCGCCGTCGCCACCCACCGCAAGCAATGCGCCGACCCGGCCATGCTGGAAATGTTCGGGATCGACATCGCCCAGGCGCGCACGGTCGTCGTCAAATCGCGCGGCCATTTCCGGGCCGGATTCGATGAATTCTTTCCGCCGGAAAACGTCTACGAGGTCGATTGTCCGGGCCTGACCTCGCCCGTGTTCACCAATTTCACCTGGGGGCAATTGTGCCGCCCGGTATTTCCGCTCGACCAGGACACCACCTGGACGCCCCCCGCGTGGTGACAGGATGGGCCCGGAAGCGTATCATCCCTGGGCAATCCGCAAGGAGGGTGCCATGTCCCGTTTCGCCGCTTTGCTGCTGAGCCTGCCGTTGTTCACGGCACCGCTGCCCGCCCTGGCCGGCGACGACACTCCGGCGTCGGGCACGGCGGCGGACATTCAGGATTACATCTCTGCCATCACCAGGGATTCTGACGAAAATCCCCACAGCTGTTACGAGACGGACGACGATACACAAGAGCGCCCGGACTTGGCCAACAGGCCGCAGTCCTAACCGCCGCCACCTCTTCTTTCCCTCCCACCACCACGGAACATCTCACTCATGGCCGTTCACCGTACCTATCTGTTTGCCCCCGGCAACCACGCGCGCCGGGCCGAAAAGGCGTTCACCCTGGATTGCGACGCCGTCATTCTGGACCTGGAAGACGCCGTCGCCGTCGCCGAGAAACCGGCGACCCGTGCCCTGGTCGTCGAGACCCTGAAACAGAACCCCGGAAAGCGCGGATACGTGCGGGTCAACGCCTGGGACACGGATTTCTGCTTCAACGACATCCTGGCCGTCACCGGGCCCTGGCTGACGGGTCTGGTTCTGCCCAAGGTCGAGGACGCGGCCCAGGTCATCGCCATCGATTGGATCCTGGCGAACATCGAACGGGACAAGGGCATGGACGCCGGCGCCATCGACCTGCTGCCGATCATCGAGACCGGCAAGGGTGTTGCCAACGTCCGCGCCATCGCGGCGGCGGCGACCCGCGTGCGGCGGCTCAGCTTCGGCGCGGGGGACTACACCAAGGACATGTCCATGCGCTGGACCCTGGTGGAAACGGAAATCGACCACGCCCGGGCCGAAATCGCCCTGGCGTCCCGCGCCGAGGGGCTGGAGCCGCCGGTCGATTCCGTGTGGATCCACATCAAGGATACGAACGGCCTTGTCCGTTCGGCGGAAAAGGTCCGCGACATGGGCTATCAGGGCAAGCTGTGCATTCATCCGGACCAGATCGGCCCGGTGAACGGCGTGTTCACGCCGACGGAAGAACAGGTCGCCTTCGCCGAAAAGGTCGTCGCCGCGTTTGAGGAAGCCGAGGCCCGGGGCCTCGCCTCCATCCAGTTGGACGGCTACTTCATCGACTACCCGATCGTCGATCAGGCCCGGCGCACGCTGGACCAGTGGCGGGACATTCAGAACCGCTGAACGCCCCGCCGCCGTTCCCGGGCGTCAACTGCCGTAGTACAGACCGCCGTTGACGTGAATGGTCTGGCCGGTGATATAGGCCGCGTCGGGCTGGCACAGGAAGCGCACGGTCGCCGCCATTTCCTTCACGTCGCCCTGGCGTCCCATGGGGATGTTCATGGCGTTGCGCGGATTGCCCGCACCGGCCGAGGCCGGGCGCACGGTTTCCGTCGCCCCGGGGGACACGCAATTGGCGGTGATGCCCTGGGTCGCGAATTCCGATGCGATGCCGTGGGTGAAGCCGACGATGGCCGACTTGCCGGTCAGGTTGTGGATGCGGTTCGGCATGCCGATGTACCAGCTGACGCCGCCCAGGGTGATGACCCGGCCCCATCCGGCCTTCTGCATGTGCGGGATCGCCGCCTGACAAAGATGAAAGGCGCTGTCGATGGTGGTGTCGACGACGCGGCGGAAGTCGGCGTGATCCATTTCCAGAAACGGCTTCTGGCCGCGGGTCGAGGCATTGACGACCATGATGTCGACGCCGCCGAAGGCGTCGACGCCGGCCTGAACCAGGGCGTCGGCGCCGGCTTTGGTGGCGACGTCGGCCAGCTTGGCGACAGCCTTGCCGCCCATGGCCTCGATCTCTTTGACCACCGCGTCGGCGGCGTCCTGATCCTGGACGCCGTTGACGACGATATTGGCGCCGTCGGCAGCCAGGGCCAGGGCCGTGGCCTTGCCGATGTTGCGCGACGATCCGGTGATGACGGCGGTCTTCCCCGCCAGTGTTTGGTTGGTCATGGATGGTTCCTGATTCTGGAGTTTATTCAGCGTAAGGAGAGATTAAATCTCGAACAGGTGATTGGGAAGTTCGTCGATCTCGCCGCCTTGTCGCGGGAAGTGCTGTTGGAGAACCCGGCCGCAATCTTCGATCGCGGCGACGAAGCCGTCACCGATCTGTCCTGATCGAATTCCTTTTAGGAGTTTGTCGACGGCCTGCTCCCACACGTCGGGCGTGACTTTCTCGTAGATGCCCTTGTCGGCGATGATTTCGACATAGCGTTCGGCGATTGAGACGAAAATCAGGATCCCACATCTGTTGTCCGTTTCCGAGACACCCCGCTCCAGGAACTCGACGCGGGCACGGGCGGCGGCGCGGTGGTGCGCGACGCGGCCCGGGACCACAAACATCGTGAGCGGGCGCCAGCGCGCGGCAAGGCTGAGAACCAGGAACGTCAGCAACTGCGCCAGATAAACCTGGGGTGTCAGTGCATCCCATATCGCCAACGCGGCAACCGGCACCCCCAGGGCCACTCCGGCGGCCCAAAGTGTGGGAATGAAAAGGTAGGAGTCGCAGGCGCCGGTGATCACGCAAACGATCTCCCCGCAGGTCTTTGCCTCGGCGGTGCCGATTGCGGCACGGATTGCGGCCCGATCCCGATCATTTACAAAAGCCATTGTTACCATCCTCCTGACGCGCCGCCGCCCCCGAAGCCGCCACCACCGCCGCTAAAACCGCCGCCGCCGCCAAATCCTCCGCTGCCCGAATGTCTGCTCTTGCGTCCATGGCGGGGAGAGCTTTGATAGCCGCTGACATCCAGTATCTTGAATAGAATGACGGCGAGGAAGATCAAGATGACAATAAATTCCCAGTTGGTCTTGGTGTTCGAACGGGGAGGCGGAGCGGCCCGGGATTGTCCACCAAGGGCTTTGATGATCGTCTGGACACCGTTTTCGACGCCACCGGCCATATCACCTCTTTTGAAGGCGGGGAGGATATCCTGCTCGATGATGGTGCGGCAGAGCGCGTCGGTCAGGACACCTTCCAGGCCGTAACCGACCTCGATACGCACCTTGCGTTCCGTCGGTGCGACGATCAGGACGACGCCATTGTTCGTGCCTTTCTGCCCGATCCCCCAATGACGGGCGAGCCTGACCCCGAATTCCTCAATGGTAAGGTTCTGCAGAGATGGGACGGTGGCGACGACGACCTGGTTCGATGTCGCCGTCTCATGCCCGCGCATCAGATCGGTGATGCGTTTTTCCGTTGCGACGTCGAGAATTCCAGCTTGGTCCACGACGCGGCCGCTCAAAGGCGGAAACTCCAATGCGAACGCCGACGATACGGAAACAGCTACCAGGACGGCGATCAAAAAGAGCCGACGATGCGCTAGTCTCCAGCCGTGCTCCATGTGAAAGCCCTCCACGCTCCCCTGGTCCGTTCCGGGCTAGAACTTCACCTTGGGCGCGGTGGCAAGTTCGCCTTCGTTGGCCACGCTGAAATTCTCCTTCAGCTTGGCCTCGGAATAAAGGAGTGCCGCCCAGATGCGGCCGGGAAAGGTGCGCAGTTCCGTATTGTACTGCTTCACCGCTTCGATGTAGTCGCGGCGGGCTACCGCGATCCTGTTTTCCGTCCCTTCAAGCTGAGATTGCAGGGCCAGAAAGTTTTGGTTGGATTTCAGGTCGGGATACCGTTCGACGACGACAAGCAGGCGGCTCAGCGCCGAGGAGAGTGCCGTCTGGTTCTCTTGGAATTTCTTGAAGGCGTCCGGGTTATTCAGGATGTTGTCGGGCAGTTTCATCTGGGCAACCTTGGATCGTGCCTCGACCACCGCCGTTAGCGTTTCCCGTTCCTGCGCAGCGAACCCTTTGACCGTTTCGACCAAGTTGGGAACCAAGTCGGCGCGGCGCTGGTACTGGTTCAGCACCTGACTCCAGTTCGCGGTGACCTGCTCATCAAGGGAAGGAATGGCGTTGACGCCGCATGCGGCGAGCGTGACCGAAATCAGCACGGCCAGTAGCAAGCGATGCAGATGTGAAACGAGCCGATCCATGCGCAATCTCCTCTCCATGTCTGGAGAAGAATAGTTGCACTCTTGTCGAGATCAAAGGAGAGACTCGCTCTAGGCCTTGCGGGCTCGTGCCTCCCGGAAGCGGAAGACACGGGTGCCTCGTACGCAAGGCGCGGCGGACGGCTCAGTCGATGAATTCGCAGCCCTTGTCGGCCAGCGCCTTGTCGACCCAGCCGCGGTCGATGGTGCCGTCGGCGATGGCGGCCATCTGTTTGTCCTCGGCAGCCTTCTTCTGGCGCGAGGCGGCGAGCACGGTCTCGGCCTCTTCCTTGGGCACGCAGAGCACGCCGTCGCAATCGCCCAGGATCAGGTCGCCGGGGTTGATCCGCATGCCGTAGAGGCTGATGGCGAAGCCGATCTCGCCGGGACCGTCCTTGTAGGGGCCGCGGTGGGATACGCCGGCCGCGAAGACGGGCAGGTTATGGTCCAGGAAGGCATCGCGGTCGCGCACGGCGCCGTTGAGCACCAGCCCGGCGACGCCGCGCTTGATGGCCTGCATCAGCATCATTTCGCCGAACAGGGAATTGGTCAGGTCGCCGCCGCCGTCGACCACGATGACGTCGCCGGGTTGGGCCGTGTCGATCGCCTTGTGCAGCATCAGGTTGTCGCCGGGCCGGGTCAGCACCGTGAAGGCGGGGCCGGCCAGCACGCCGTCCTTGTGCATGGGGCGCAGCGCATTGCCGCCCGCGAACATGCGCGACATGCAGTCGCCGACGTTGGCGACGGGCAGGGGTTTGAACGCGGCGACCAGGTCGGGCGAAATGCGGTCCCAGGTCTTCTTGATGCGAAATCCGACGGTCATGGGCTTGGTCTCCCTGGAGTGTTGTGCGTTGCGGGTGTCAGGCGGCAGGCAGCTTGAGCCGCGAGAACACCTTGAGCGCGTTCTTATAGAACACTTTTTCCTTCTCTTCCGCCGTCAGGTTGGCGGTGGCGTCGATGTAGCGGCGGGTGTCGTCGAACCATTCGCCGGTGTCCGGGTCCTTGCAGCGCACGGCGCCGTGCAGTTCGGAGGCGAACAGGATGTTGTCCACGGGCACGACCTCGGCCATCAGGTTGATGCCCGGCTGATGGTAGACGCAGGTGTCGAAGTACAGGTTCTCGCCCATCATGTCCTTGGGCTCGGGCCGGTTCATGCCCATGGCGATGCCGCGGTAGCGGCCCCAGTGATAGGGCACGGCGCCGCCGCCATGGGGGATGATGAGCTTCAGGCCCGGGAATCGTTCGAACAGGTCCGATTGCAGCAATTGCATGAAGGCCGCCGTGTCGGCGTTGATGTAATGGGCACCCGTGAAATGGAAGTTGGGATTGCAGGACTGGCTGACGTGGATCATCGCCGGGACCTGAAGTTCCTCCAGCTTGGCGTAGAGATCGAACCACCAGGGGTCGGTCAGGGGCGGGTCGGTCCAATGGCCGCCCGAGGGGTCGGGGTTCAGGTTGACGCCGATGAAGCCCATTTCATTAACCAGGCGCTCCAGCTCCGGGATCGAATTGGACGGCGAACATCCGGGTGACTGCGGCAACTGGCCCACGGGGGCGAAGTTGTCGGGGAACATGTCGCAGATGCGTTTGATCTGGTCGTTGCAGATGCGCGACCACTGGATGCTCATCTTTTCGTCGCCGATATGGTGGCCCATGCCGCCAGCGCGGGGCGAAAAGATCGTCATGTCCGTGCCGCGTTCCTGCTGCAGGCGCAGTTGCGTGTTGGCCACGCTGTCGCGCAGTTCGTCGTCGGAAACGACCGGCTCCTTGGCGCTCATCTTGGACAGGTCGCCCTTGGCGTCGATCTGTTCCTTGCGCCATGCCTCGTGCTGAGCGGGGGCGGTGGTGTAATGGCCGTGGCAATCGATAATCATTGAGACGTTTCCCGTGGTCTTAGCGGTTTTCGGTTTTGCTCGTGTCGCCCAAAGACCGGGCGGCGAGTCTTTTCAACTGATGACGATAGAGCACCGACAGCACCATGCCTAAAGTCAAAAGCCAGGTCACCAGGCTGATCGGGCTGTCGAACAGATAGGTCACGTCACCCCGGCCCATGATCATGGCGCGGCGGAAGTTTTCTTCCAGCATCGGGCTCAGGACAAATCCGATCAGCAGGGGGGCGGGCATGAAGCCGTGGCGGCGCAGGCCATAGGCGGCGACGCCGACGACCAGCATGACCAGCACGTCGAAGGTGCTGTTCTTCAGGCTGTAGGAGCCGACGCAGATCAGGATGATGATGGCGGGGTAAAGCAGCCGGTAGGGCACGTTGAGGAACGACACCCAAAGCCCGATCAGCGGAATGTTGATGACCAGCAGCAGCAGGTTGCCGATCCAGAAACTGGCGACCAGGCCCCAGAACAATTGCGGTTCCGTGCTCATCAGCATGGGGCCCGGCACGATCCCGTGGATCATCAGGGCGCCGATCATGATGGCCATGGTCGGGGTGCCGGGAATGCCCAGCGACAGGGTCGGCACGAAGGCCGTCTGCACGGCGGCGTTGTTGGCGCTTTCCGGGGCGGCGATGCCTTCGATGGCGCCCTGGCCGAATTCCTCGGGCCGGCGGGACAGCTTCTTTTCGTTGGCATAGGCCAGGATCGTCGCGACCGAGGGGCCGGTGCCGGGCAGGGGCCCGAAGAAACAGCCCGACGCCGCCCCCCGCAGCATGGGCCAGAACGACCGCTTCCACTGCTGGGCACTCGGCAGCATGGATTTGAAGCTGATCTTGTGCCGGGTGTGACGTTCCGCGCCGCCGCGGATCGACAGGATGATTTCCGACAGCCCGAACAGGCCCATGGCGACGGGCACCAGACTCAACCCGTCGATCAGGTTGTGGGAATCGAAGCTGTAGCGTTCCGCCCCGTCGTAGATGTCGAGCCCCACCGTGCCCAGCAGGGCCCCCAGGGCGACCATCACGAAGTTCTTCTTGGGATCATGTCCGCCGATGGTGGCGACGGCGACGAAACAGAACACGATGATCGCGAAATACTCGACCGCGCCGAACGCCATGCCGACCTTGACGATGGCGGGGGTTAGGGCGCTGAGCACCAATATCCCGATGCTGCCGCCGACGAAGGACGCGATGGTCGTCATGAACAGGGCGACCCCGGCCTCGCCTTTCTGGGCCATGGGATAGCCGTCCAGGCAGGTGATGGCGTTGGACGGCGTGCCGGGCAGGTTGAGCAGGATCGATGCGGTGGAGCCGCCGTATTCGGCCCCGTAATAGACACCAGCCAGCATGACGATTCCCGTCGTCGGGTCCATGGCAAAGGTCACGGGCAGCAGCAGGGAAATGGCGGCCAGCGCCCCGATGCCCGGGATGACGCCGATGGCGGTGCCGAGGAACACGCCGGCCAGGCAGGCCAGAACATTCTGGGTCATCAGCGCCGTCGACAGGCCGAGCAGAAAATCTTCCATGGGTCAGGGCAGCCTGAAGGGGGGGATGGGCAGGTTGAGGGCGAAGGAGAAGATCAGCCATACGCCGACGGCGAACACGCAGGCGTAGGCGATGAAGAACGGATAACGCCGTTCCGACTGCCCGGCGTAGGCGATGGCCATGGACAGCACGACCGTGGGCAGCAGGCCCACGACCTCGACCAGCAGGATGAACACGGCGACGGCGGCGGTGACGCTGAGGAACGCGCGCCGGTTCATCGGCATGGGTTCCTCGCGCGGCGAGAAGACGAAGGAATACAGTGAAATCAAGACGATGGCGCCAGACAGCATGAGCGGATAAACGGCGGAGCCGACGTTGGCGAGGGTGCCGAACTTGAAATCGAGCGCGAAGTAGAAGGCCGCCGCGCCAAGGGCGGCGATGAACAGCCAGGAAAAGTCTCGCGCCATGTTTATTGCTCCGACGGATGCCATGATCCGGCGTGATTGCACCATACCCGATCCCGCATCAACAAGGCCGCCGCACCCAGGGAAAGCGCGGCCGCCCTGTTGACGGGATCAGGTCATTTTTTCTTCTTGAAGACCGGATTGTCGAGCACGCCGGCCCACCATTTCAGCTGGTCCTGCATGTAGGCACCGAACTGTTCCGGGGAGCCGGAAATCTCGATCTCCGAGCCGATGCCCTTGAGGCGCTCCAGCACCTTGGCCGACGTCTTCGCCGATTTCATGGCGGCGAACAGCTTGTCGACGGCGTCCTTGGGCGTGCCGGCGGGGGCCAGCAGGCCGAACCAGGATCCCATCTCCATGCCCGCCATGCCGGCCTCGGCCGTGGTCGGAACGTCCGGCAGCAGGGCCGACCGCTTGGCGGCACCCAGGGCCAGCGGCCGCAGGGCGCCCGACTGCACATGCGGCAGGATCTTCGGGATGTTGTTCATATAGACCTGGATGCGGCCCGCGACGGCGTCGTTGAGGGCCGGGCCGGCGCCCTTGTAGGGGACATGGGTGAGTTTCGATCCGGTTTTCTGGTTGTACAGTTCGCCCGCGACATGGGCCAGGGTGCCGATCCCGCCGGAGGCGAAGTTGTACTGCTCCTTGCCCGAGGACGTCAGGGCGATCAGCTCCTTCAGGGTCTTGGCCGGGACCGAGGGGTGAACGACCATGAGCAGGGATGAGACCACGCCCGTGCTGATCGGCTGAAAATCCTTGATCGGGTCGTACTTGACCTTGCGCAGGTTCGGGTTGATGGAATGGGACCCGGCGGTGGCGAACAGCAGGGTATAGCCGTCCGGCTTGGCCCCCGCGACCAGGGCGGCACCGATGGTGCCGCCGCCGCCGCCGCGGTTTTCGACGACGACGGGGCCGCCCAGGGCTTCCTGAAGATGGTCCGCGAAGATGCGGGCGATGACGTCCGTGTTGCCGCCCGCCTTGTAGGGGACGACGATCTTCACGGCCTGTTCGGGGAATCCGGCCTGGACCGCCGGAACGGCGGCAAGGGCGACGATGGATGCGATGAAGGCAGTTCTGGCGTATTTAAGGAAATTCGTAAGCATTGTAATCCTCCCAATTTTGACAAGAACGAAGCACGGCGGGCGGCCTGTCCCCTATTTCAAATTCGCTATATGCCGGTCGAATTTGTTTATATTGGGCGGCTTCCCGGGCGTTTAAGGCAGGCGCCGCGGGCTTCAAGGGTGAACGCGTGCAGGACCGGTCAGAAAAGAATTTTTCCCTCAGCCACTTGGCCACGTTCGCGGCCGTGCTGGCCCACGGCCGCATCGCTGCGGCGGGCGAGCATCTGCGCCGCAGCCCGTCCGCCGTGTCACGGTCGCTCGGCATCCTGGAGGAAAAATTCGGGCGTCCGCTTGTGACCCGCGCCCAGGACGGCATGTCGCCGACCCCCGTAGGCGATCTGGTGGCCGAGCGCTGCGGGATCATCCAGAAAGAACTGGCCGATCTCCGCGACATGCTGGCGACGGGCCATGACGTCGGCGTGCATGAAAATGCGTCCCTGTTCCACATGCATGTCGACATGTCGCGCCTTCGCGCCCTGGTCGCGGTGCATGATTTCGGCTCCGTCAAGCGCGCCTGCCACGTGTTGGGGGTGTCGCAGCCGGCGATCTCGACCTCGATCCGGCATCTCGAGGCCGACCTGGGCGTGGCCCTGTTCTCGCGCACGCCCACGGGCATGATCGCGACGCCGGCGGGAGTGTCCAGCGCGCTGTGCTTCAAGCGCGTACTGTCGGAACTGCGCAAGATGGCGGACGACGTCGAATCCTTCGAAGGCGCGTCGTCCGGTCTGGTCTGCGTCGGCGGGCTGGCCTATTCGCGGAACGCGCTGCTGCCGGAAGCCATCACGCGGGTGCTGGCCCAGCATCCGCAAGTCCTGGTGCGCACGGTCGAAGGGCCGATCGATTCCCTGATATCCGGGATGCATGCGGGCGAAATCGACGTGTTGATCTGTGCCGAACCCAACAAGGCATTGCTGGAAAGCGTGGCGGTCGAGCCCATCGTGCGCGACCCCATGGGCCTGTTCGTATCGGCAGGCCATCCCCTGGCCGGGCGCAAGGCGCTGTCGGCGGAAGAACTGATGCACTATCCGTTCATCCTGCCGCCGCTCGGCAGCGTCACCCGGGCCCTGTTGGACAAGGTGTTTACGAAAACGGTCGGGCGGCCGCCCGAGGGCGCTGTGGAAACCAGCTCCAACGCCGTGATCCGCTACCTCCTGCTCAATTCGGAGCAGATTTCCTTCCGCTCCAGGATCGAATTCAACGCGGAAGAACTGTCGGGGAGGATCGTGCCGCTCGACCTCGGCTTCCCCCTGCCCGAACGCACGATCTGCCTGCTGCAGCGCTGCGGCGTGCGCCAGACCGCCGCCGTGAACGACTTCCTGGGCATCGTCCGCGAGGTCGCTGGCGCGGGCCGGGGCCGCTGAGCCTTACGTGCCGGTAAAGCCGGGTTTGCGCTTTTCTGTGAAGGCGGTGACGCCTTCGTAGAAGTCGCCGGTCCGCGTATTGCGGATAAAGGCGGCTTTTTCCGCGTCCAGCTGTTCGGCGAGGCTGCTGTGGAACGAGGCGTTGAGCAGCGCCTTGGCCTCTGCGTTGGCGTGACCGGCGGCTTTGGCCAGCCGGGCGGCGAGCTTGTCCGTCTCGCCTTCCAGGTCGGCGACCGGAACGATCCGGTTGACCATGCCCCAGTCGAGCGCGTCCTGGGCCGTGAAACGGTCGCCCAGCAGCGCGATCTCCATGGCCTTCTTCAGGCCCACGGTGCGCGGCAGGGCATAGGTCGATCCGCCGTCGGGGCTGGTCCCGATGTGGCAGTAGGCCAAGGTGAAGAACGCGTCGTCCGCGACCAGGGCCAGGTCGCAGGCCAGCATCAGGCTGACCCCCGCACCCGCGGCCGCACCCCGGACCGAGGCGATGATCGGTTGCGGCATGGCGCGCATGTTTTCGATGGTCGCATGAACGCGCGACAGGCGGGCGTCGAACTGTTCGGCCGTCTTGTCGCGGTCGGGCTCTTCGTCCAGCATGGTCTTGAAGGCCTTGACGTCGCCCCCGGCCATGAAGTGGTCGCCCTGTCCGCGCATGATCACGACGCGCACGTCCTTGCTCGCGCGCAACTGGTCGGTGATCTCCTTCAGGGCCTTCATCACGTCGATGGTGATGGCATTCAGCGCCTGGGGCCGGTTGAAGGTGACGCGGCAGATGCCGTCTTGGACGTCCGTTAAAACCGTGTCGTTGGGTGAGGTGATCATGGGTGTTTCTCCCTGGTTTTTCGTTGTCTAAAGGTCGTGCCGGTATACGACGAAGCCGGACTTGGCGGCGACCTTGTCATACAACTTCATGGCCGTCGTGTTGGTTTCGTGGGTCTGCCAGTAGACGCGGGGCGATCCGGCGGCCTGGGCGCGCTCGTACACGGCCTCGATCAAGGCCCGGCCGACGCCCTTGCCGCGCAGGCCGGCATCGGTGAACAGGTCCTGCAGGTAACAGGTCGGCCCCCGCATCACCGTGTTGCGGTGAAAGATGAAATGGACCAGGCCGACCAGCTTGCCGCCCTGTTCGGCGACCAGGCAATGCATGGGCTCGTAGGCATCGAAGAAGCGGTCCCAGGTCAGGCGGGTGATCTCGTCGGGCACGGCGGTCGGGCCCCTGCGTTCATAAAACGCATTGTAGCCGGCCCACAGGCGGGACCAGGCATCGAAATCATCGCGCGTCGGCGCGCGGACGGTGACGTCTTGGGACATGGCGGGAATCCAAAGCGGCTTGCGGTTGCGGGGCGTCTGTGGCGAGATTAACCGAACCGTTGCCCGCCACAAACCCACGAAACGAGGAAACCGCCATGGCCGCCCCCGATGTGAAGGTGATCTTTTTCGACGTGTTCGGCACGGTCGTCGATTGGCGCAGCAGCCTCACGCGGCTGCTGCAGGAATTCGGGCGCGAGGAAGGCATCCGGGCCGACTGGCCGGCCTTTCTGGCTGCCTGGAAGGCCGGCTACCGGCCGGCAATGGACGCGGTGATCTCGGGCGCGCGCCCCTATTTTAACCTGGATGAGATGTACCTGGAGCGCATGAATCAGGTGCTGGGCGAGTTCGGGCTGGACCGTCTGAGCGAGGACCAGAAGCTCAAGATCCTGCACCTTTGGCTGAAGATCGACCCCTGGCCAGACGCCGTCGAGGGGCTGACCCGGCTGGCCCGGAAATATACCCTGGTGACCTTGTCCAACGGCTCCTTCGCCTGGCTGACGGCCATCGCCAAGCACGGCGGCCTGCCGTTCGATGCCATCCTGACGGCCGAGAACGCCCAGGTCTACAAACCGCACCCGCGCGCCTACCTGACGGCCATCGAACTGATGGGCATGAAGGCGACGCCGGAGCGCTGCATGCTGACGGCCTGTCACAACTACGACCTGGAGGCCGCGCGCGGCCACGGCATGCAGACGGCCTTCCTACCGCGCAAGGAATACGGCCCCGATCAGGAAGCCGATCAGACGGCGGAAAGCGACTGGGACGTCGTCGCCAAGGACTTGATCGGCGTCGCCGAGGCGATGGGGTGCTAGGCGCCTCCGGCGCGGGAGGCTGTTAAAATCCCCCCATTCCGCCACCACCGCCCACGTCGCCGCCGCCGTAATCGCCATGGCCGCCATCCAAATGGTCGGGGCTGTCGAGCGGTCCGCCGTAGCCGCCTTCGTACCCGCCGTCCGGCCCGGCTTGGGAATGGCCCTCGGGGCCGAGCCCGAGCGGGATCAGGAGCCAGACCGGCAGCCAGTGCAGCCAGGACCGCAGTTGTTCGCGCGGCGTGGCCGGGTCGATGGGCGGGGTCGCCGGTTTATCTTTGCCGTCGCCGGTCACGTCAGCTTCCCGGCTTGCGGTTCCAGTAGTCGATGTTCAGGTCCCGCATCAGGTCGCCGTGGCGGTATTCCAGGCAGGATTTCACGCCGGCCATGGAATGATGATGGCCGGGCCGGGCGCACAGGTCGATTTCCCGCTGCGCCCGTTCGATGACCGCGCCGCCGTCCCGGTTCAGGACCGGCGCCATGTCGTCCAGCACATCGGTCCACAACCGGTCGACGGCGGCGGGTGTGGGCTTGGCGCGGAAATCGACGATCGCCGAGGCGACGCGGCCGACGATCTTGGCCGAGGCCGCAAGCGGCTGGCTATCGACCAGTTCCTCGCCGACGGCGCGCAGGCTCTTGGTTACATATTCCCGTTCCGCCGTGGAGATCGGGTCCGGGTCGCCCGGCAGGGGGGCCGGGATCAGGGACGCCTGACGGGTCACGACAAGGCGCGCACTTGCCGCACCCATGGCCGACAGGCTGCCGGCCGGCATGCTGACCCGCACATGGGTGAAGCCGCGGCCGCTGGTGAAGGTCATGTCCGTTGCCGGGATGTCGCTGACGGCCCCGGTGCGCGACGTCATGCGCAGCAGGAAATGGGACCGGTCGGCCGGGGTATAGAGGGTGCCCATGCGCGGCGAGTCCCGGTCCTGCTGCAGACAAAAGGTCGTGATGTCCGTTTCGCAGATGGCCCCGTCGCAAAGGAAGGGCATGCCTTCCTGGGCTTCAAGGGCGGCCAGAATCTGCGGCGCCGCCTGGGCGGTGCGGAAGGGCGTGAGGGCGAAGACGGTGGCGATGGCAAATAGGGCGATGCGAAGACCCATGTCGATACCTCCTTGATATCAGCAACATGTGTTCTTCGGTCCCGGCTCGTCACGCGGCCGTGTCGGCGGCGATGCCGTCGGCGGAGAAGCGCCCGGTGCAGCAAATCCGGGGGGCGTGGGCCGGGCTTCTCCAGAATTTACGCATGTAATTCTGCGCCCGGTGGGTGCGGGGCGCAAGGACGGTGTTGATCGCCCCCGCGCCCCGATACAGAAACCGATGGCTTACTTGCCGTATTCGGGTACGACGGTCCGCGCGACCGAGGCGTCCAGCGCCTCGTAGTCGTAATAGGCCAGGGTGTCGTATTGGTCGGCGCGGCTCATCACCTTGTCCATGAAGCCTTCCGTGCCGTCGTGGTCGCGGATATGACCGTACAGGTCCTGGAACAGCTTGGCCGCCGCCCGCATGGAGGTCGCCGGCCAGATCACGATATCGAATCCCATGTCCTGGAACTGCTGACCCGTGAAGAAGGGGGTGCGGCCGAATTCGGTCATGTTGGCCATCTTCTTGCCCGGCACCTTCTTGGCGAATTCGACGTGGTCCTCGGCCGATGGCAGACCGTCGGGGAAGGTCACGTCGGCACCGGCCTCGCGGTACAGGTTGGCGCGCTTGATGGCGGCGTCCAGGCCTTCGACCCCGGCGGCGTCCGTGCGCGCGATGATGACCAGATGCGAGGACGCTGCCTTGGCGGCGGCGATCTTGGCGGCGGCTTCCTGTGGTTCGACCAGACGCTTGTCGTTCAAATGGCCGCATTTCTTCGGTAGCAACTGATCCTCGATATGCACCGCGCCGGCGCCGGACAGTTCCAGTTCCTTGACCACGCGCATGGCGTTCAGCACACCGCCGTAGCCGGTGTCGCCGTCGACGATCAGCGGCAGGTCCGTGGTGCGCGACACGCTGCGCACGACGTTGCACATTTCGTCCAGGGTCATGATGCCCAGGTCGGGCAGGCCCAGCGAGGCCGTGACGGCGCCACCCGAGATGTAGAGCGCCTCAAACCCCGCCTGCTTGGCGATCATGCCGGCGAAGGCGTTGTGCGCGCCGGGCACGCGCAGGATTTCGTCGCGATCCAAAAGTTCGCGCAGCCGTTCGCCCGCAGGGCGTTTGTCGCGTCCGTTGCCTTCAAGCCAGGTCATGGGGGTATCCTCCGTAAATTATGGGCGTCGATTGTGGGTCATGTGCGCAAACTGTATACAATTTCGCGCTGTCATTGGAGCCCACTTAACGGTTATTTTGCCGCCGGCGCAACGGTGCTTGCGGGGTGGAGGAGTGAATTTCCGCAATCCGCCCCCGGCACCGCCCGCGCCGGAGACTTGACCCACCCGCCCTTCGGCACGAGATAATAAATACCATGACCGACACGCCCCTGATCCCCGTGACCGAGAAATCCGCCTGGACCGCCGCCGAGTTGGCCGCCGATACGGGCTGGACCCGCCGCCTGAACGCCGGGGAGATCGCGGCGCTGGAGCGGGTGACCGCCGATCTGGCGGCCCAGGGCCGGGGGGCGCAGCAGTTCGGGCGCGAGGACATCGACGCCCCGGAATTGACGGCGCTGGCCGATTGGGCGGTCGCGGAACTGGAACACGGGCGTGGCTGCGTGCTGCTCAAGGGGCTGGAGGTCGCGCGTTACGATCGTCCCCGGATCGAGGCCATGTATTGGGCGCTGACCGTCCTGATGGGCGTGCCCCTGCACCACAATCCGGACGGCGACGTGATCGGCGAGGTCACGGACAAGGGGCTCGACTACAACGATCCCCTGATCCGCGGCTATAAGACGCGCCAGAAATTGTATTTCCATTGCGACGGCCTGGACCTTGTCAGCCTGCTTTGCCTGCAACCCTCCATGTCCGGCGGGGAAAGCCAGATCGCGTCCTCCATGGCGGTCTACAACGAGATTTTGGCGACCCGCCCGGAATACCTGCCGGTGCTGTACGAAGGCTTCCATTTCAACCTGCGGGGCGAGGGCGAGGCCGGCGAGACACATCCCGTGACCCGCCACAAGGTGCCGGTCTACAGCTGGTGCGACGGGCGGCTCAGCTGCCGTTACCTGCGTAAGGCGATCGTCGAGGGTCAGGAATTCATCGGCGAACCGATTTCCGACTTGGCCAAGGAAGCGCTGGACTACATCCAGGAGCTCTGCGTCAGCGACCGGTTCCGTTACGACATGACGTTCGAGACGGGCGACATCCAGATTCTCAACAACTACGTGACCCTGCATTCCCGCGCCGCGTTCGAGGATTGGCCCGACGGCACGCGCAAACGTAACCTGCTGCGCATCTGGTTCAACATGCGGGACGGGCGCAGGCTCGATCCCAAGTTCGCCGACCGCTACAACATGGGGCCCCGCACGCCCATGCGCCTGAAGGACGTGCGCGCGGCCTGAACGGCCGCCCCGAATTTCAAACTGCTGTCGTGAAAAAGAACGGGAAGGGCGTTTAGCCCTTCTTGCCGGCCGTCTTGCGCCTGGCGGCGGGGATCGGCGAGGCCTTGGTCACGCGGTTCCGTCCGGCGTGCTTGGACTGATAGAGTGCTGCGTCTGCACGGCCCAACGTGCCTTCGATGGTCTGGTCGGCATCTTCCGCCTCGGCGATGCCGATCGAAACCGTGACGTCGACGGGACCGTCAATGGTGTCAAAAGGTGTATCGGCGATAACGGCGCGTAGGCGTTCGGCCACGGTCATGGCGGCGTCGCCGTCGGCGCCGGGCAGCAGAATGGCGAATTCCTCGCCGCCCAGGCGGCCCAAGGTATCGAACGGGCGACGGCCCAACTGCCAGCGCCGGACGGCTTCCTTCAGCACATCGTCGCCGGCCTGATGTCCGTGGCTGTCGTTGACCTGCTTGAAATGGTCCAGGTCCAACAGCGCCACGGAAAACGGCACCCGGTGGCGGCGCAGGCGATGGACTTCAAGCTCCGCTCGCTCCATGAAATGGCGGCGGTTGTTGGCGCCGGTCAGGTCGTCGGTGGTTGCAAGGGACAGCAATTCCTGTTCGCGCAGGACGTCAGCGGTCACGTCGCGCTGGATGGCGGCGATATGGGTGACCTCTCCGTCGCTGCCGAACAGCGGCATGATGTTGACATCGACCCAATAGGTCGTGCCGTCCTTGGCGTACTGTAGCAGGCGGGTGCGCATGTGGCGGCCGTGCTTGATGGCGTCGGCAATCTTCGCCCGGGTTTCCGGGTCCGTGTCGGGACCATCCATGAATCCCGGCGCTTTGCCCATGGCTTCCTTTTCCGAATAGCCGGACAGGCGGCAGAAGGCCGCGTTCACGTAAACGATCTTCGGCTTTGCCGATTTGCTATCGGCGGCCTTGGCGACGATGACCGCATCGTTTGCCTTGGCGACGATGTCGGAAAAGGAAAATCCAGTGTCGTTCCGCATGGGTGTTTCTCGGACTTGACCTTAAAGGCCTGATTTTTGGTCATTTAGCGCCGCTGCCGAGCGCAATATGTGCATCAAACATAACATAATTGCCAGAGCTTATGTGAACCTGACGTACGACCATGTGATTTTAAAGACTTGCCGCCTGGCCCCCGCTCGGGCCATATCCTGGCCCTAACGAATCCGGCATGGCCGGACACCAAGAAACCAAGGGAAACGGAACATGACCCGCATCGCCATCCTGGATGATTACCAGAACGTGGCCCTGGAGCTTGCCGATTGGGACAGCCTGGGCCCGGACGTGGAGGTCACGTCCTTCAATGAATTCCTGCAGACCGACGAAGACCGCGTCGCCAAGGCGCTGGCCGGTTACGACATCGTCGTCGGCATGCGCGAGCGCACCCGCTTTCCGGCGTCGCAGCTGGAAAAGCTGCCGGACCTGAAGATGATGGTGACCACGGGCATGCGCAATCTGGCCTGGGACATGAAGAAGGCCCGGGCCATGGGCATCACCGTGTGCGGCACGGCGATCCTGCCCTATCCGGCGTTCGAACAGACCTGGGCCCTGATCTTCGCCGTGACCAAGGAAATCCCCAAGGAAGACCGCTGCATGAAGGCCGGCGGCTGGCAGGAAAGCTTCCCGGTCGGCCTGCGCGGCAAGACGCTGGGTGTCATCGGACTGGGCAAGCTGGGGGCGCAGTCGGCGGCGCTCGGCACAGCACTCGGCATGAAGGTCGTCGCCTGGTCGGAAAACCTGACGGACGAACGGGCCGCCGAATGCGGCGCCACCCGCGTGTCGAAGGAAGACCTGTTCAAGCAATCCGACGTGGTGACCATCCATGTCCTGCTGTCGGAACGCACCACGGGTCTTGTCGGCGCGGCGGAACTGGCGCTGATGAAGCCCTCAGCCTATATCGTCAACACCTCACGCGGGCCGATCATCGACGAGGCGGCGCTGATCGCCGCCCTTAAGGCCAACGCCATCAAGGGGGCAGGCATCGACGTTTATGATGTCGAGCCGCTGCCCGCCGACCACGAACTGCGCAAGCTCGACAACGCCGTGTTGACCGGCCACACGGGCTACGTCATCCGGGAAAACTACGAAGTGATGTATCCGGAAGCCGTCGAATGCATCAAAGCCTGGATGGCCGGTTCGCCGGTCCGGGTTCTCAACGCCGAAGACTAAAAGCCTAAAGAAGAAGATCACGCCATGACCGACGACATCATCCGCCTGGAACGCAAGGGCGCCATCGCGACCCTGATCATCAACAACCCGGACAAGCGCAATGCGATGAACCTGGACGCCTGGCGGCGGTTGGGCGAGATCACGGCGGAACTTGAGGCGGACGACGACCTGCGCTGCGTGCTGGTCACCGGCACGGGCGAGCATTTCGCCGCCGGGGCCGATATCTCCGAATTTCCGGAAAAACGCATGAGCGCCGCCCAGGCCGAAACCTACGGCAAGGTCGTCGCCGACGCGCTGCATGCCTTCGCCAATCTGAAGCATCCGACGATCGCGGTGATCCGCGGGGCCTGCACCGGCGGCGGGTTCGAAATCGCCTGCTGCTGCGACATGCGCCTGGCCGCCGAGGGATCGCGGTTCGGCATTCCGATCAATCGCCTGGGCCATGCTTTCGCCTATCCGGAAATGGCGGCGGCGCTGGCCGTGGTGCCGGCGGCGGTGATCATGGAACTGCTGCTGGAAGGCCGGATTCTGGAGACGGACGAGGCCTATGCCAAGGGCCTGCTGACCCGGGTCGTGCCGGCGGACCAGCTGGACGACGAGGCGGAAACCGTCGCCTGGCGCGTCGCTCAGGGCGCTCCCTTGGCCGCGCGCGGATCGAAAAAGATCCTGCGCCGCCTGCTGCGGCCCGCGCAGATCAGCCCGGAAGAACTGAAGTCAAGCTATGCGCTGTGCGATTCCGAGGACTACAAGGAAGGCGTGCGTGCCTTCCTGGCCAAGGAGAAGCCGGCTTTCAAGGCGCGCTGACCCGCGTTCCGCGCAAAGCGGCACCGATTCCGAATTGGTTGCATGCCGAGGAGGCTCCAAAGGCCGGAATTAGGCCTTGCATCGCCAAAGCCGTCGGGCATTATCGGGGCCATTAAGATTTTAAGAACGAGAGGCCGGGGACCGGCGCGAGGAGGGATCAACCCACCCCGTCAGGTCCGTCACACCGGCCCGGTTAGGCGTGTAAAAAATTGCATCGAAGCAAACCCTAACCCAACGATGGGGAGTGTCATGTCCAAGTTCTTGCGCCGGCAGGCCGCGCCGGTATTCGCGCTCGTGGCCGTTCTTCTGACAATTTGCACGCCTGACGCGGCCTTTGCCGCCGATCAGCTCAATTCCGGCGACACGGCCTGGATCATCACGGCGACCGCCCTGGTCCTGTTCATGACCCTGCCGGGGCTGGCGTTGTTCTATGGCGGGCTGGTGCGGTCGCGCAACGTGCTGAGCGTGCTCATGCACTGCGTCGCCATCGCCTGTCTGATGAGCGTGCTGTGGTTGATCATCGGCTACAGCCTGTCGTTCACGGACGGCGCCGGGGCCAACCAATTGGTCGGCGGGCTGTCCCGCATGTTCCTGGCCGGCGTCGGCACGGAGGCCTTGTCCGGCTCCATTCCCGAGAACGTGTTCTTCGCGTTCCAGATGACCTTCGCGATCATCACCCCGGCGCTCATGGTCGGCGCCTATGTGGAACGCATCAAGTTCTCCGCCGTGCTGATCCTGTCGTCGCTCTGGCTGATCGTCGTCTATGCGCCGGTGACCCATTGGGTGTGGGGCGGCGGCTGGCTCGCCCAGATGGGCGTGATGGATTTCGCGGGCGGCCTGGTGGTGCATGCCACGGCGGGCATCTCGTCGCTGGTCATCGTCAAGGCGCTGGGGGCGCGGCACGGGTTCCCGAACGAGGTGTCGCCGCCGCACAACCCGGGCATGGTCGCCATGGGGGCCTGCATGCTGTGGGTCGGCTGGTTCGGCTTCAACGGCGGCTCGGCGCTTGCGGCCAACGGGGCGGCCGGGATGGCGTTGACCGTCACCCATATCGCCGCCGCCACGGCGTCGCTGGTGTGGATGCTCATCGAATGGAAGAAGTACGGCAAGCCGTCCCTGGTCGGCCTCGTCACCGGCACCATCGCCGGGCTGGCCACGATCACCCCGGCGTCGGGCTTCGTCGGCCCCATCGGGGCGCTGATCATCGGTGTCGCCGCCGGGCTCGTCTGCTTCAAGATGGTGCAGGTCGTGAAGACCGCCTGGAAGTTGGATGACTCCCTTGACGTGTTCGCCGTTCACGGCGTCGGCGGCTCGCTCGGTACCATTCTGGTCGCGTTCCTCTGCGCGCCCATGTTCGGCGGCCTGGGGCTGCCCGAAGGGAAGACCATGATGGACGCGCTCGGCGTGCAGGCGTTGGGGCTGGCCGCCACCGTGGCATGGTCGGCGATCGCCACCTTCATTCTGGTCAAGATCACGGCCGGGCTGACCAATGGTATCCGCGTGCGCGAGGACGACGAGTTGGAAGGCCTGGACATCACCAACCACGGTGAGACCGCGTACAGGCTCGACTGACGTGCTATAAAGGGCGGAGCAGCGGTGCTCCGCCCGCGTGCCGGGAACAACGGCAAATGCAGAGACATTAGGAGAGACAACATGAAGTTCGTCATGGCGGTGATCAAACCGCACAAGCTGGATGCCGTCCGCGAGGCGCTGGGCGCCGCCGGCGTCGAAGGAATGACCGTCTCGGAAGTGAAGGGATACGGCCGCCAGCGTGGGCAGACGGAAATCTACCGTGGCGCGGAATATCAGGTTCATTTCCTGCCCAAGGTGAAGATCGAGATCGCCGTGGCCGACGACAAGGCGGCGGAGGTGGTCGAAGCCATCAAGAATGCCGCCAACACCGGCAAGATCGGCGACGGCAAGGTCTTCGTCTATGACCTGGAAAGCGCCGTGCGCATCCGCACCGGCGAACAGGACAACGACGCGCTCTAGAATCTGAAACCGGCGCGCCCGGGCGCGTCCAGGCCGGGGAGGCCCATATGCCCCGTTTCGCCGCCAACATCGGTTGGATGGCCCAGGAAGTGCCCATGCTGGACCGCTTCCGGCTGGTCCGCGACCTGGGGTTCACCGCCGTCGAATGCCCGCTGCTCTATGGCCACGACGCCAATGCGTTATCGGATGCCTGCAAGGCGGCGGGGATCGAGTTCCTGATGTTCAATTCGCCTCCCGGAAAACACGACGGCGAATACGGCATTGCCGGGCTGACGGGCCGCAAGGGCGAATTCCAGGACACCATCGGCAAGGCCGTCGGCTACGCCAAAGCGCTGGGCACGACCTATCTGCATGTCCTGGCGGGATGGCAATCGGGCGATTGGGACCGGCGCGCCGGCTTCGAGGTGTTCATCGACAACCTGAAATGGGCCTGCCCGGTGCTGGCGGACGCCGGGCTGACGGCGCTGATCGAGCCGATCAACACGGTCGCGCGCCCGGGGTACCTGGTGCAGACGACCAAGGAAGCCCAGCACGTCGTCGACAGCGTCAAGGCCGCCGGATCGGCCAACATCGGCATCCAGTACGATTTCCACAACGCCCAGATCATGGAAGGCGACCTGGCGCGCACCTTCGAGGCGCACCTGCCGTCCATCCTGCATGTGCAGATCGCCGGCAACCCGGGCCGCACCCCGCCGGACGAGGGCGAAATCAATTACCCCTTCGTGTTCGACCTGTGCGACCGCCTGGGGTTCAAAGGCTGGCTCGGCTGCGAATACGCCCCCCACGACAAGACCAAGCCGGGGGCGACCAAGGCGTCGCTCAAGTGGGCCAAGGGCTTCGGTCTGGGCTAGCGGCTTTTCCGACGCTCGTTTTGCGGGTACAATCCGCCTGTTGATAAGTCGGAGACAGGCATGGCTGACGACAGCATCGTCCTTAAGCATTTGCGGGCGATCCGATCAACCCTCGATACCCTGGTCACTGGGCAGCGGGAGTTGACCGAGCGTGTAGGCATGCTTGAAACGCAATACGCCAATCTGTCCAACCGCATCGATCGTATTGCCGACGATGTGTCACTGATCAAGCGTCGCTTGGATCTTTCTGACGCGCCAGTTGGATAATCTCTGCGCGTATAGAATCAATAGAAGTGTTCTTATCGCGGCCCGTTTGATTGCCGTCGGAACCGTTCTTCAAGCCCCTTTCCCGCGATCAGGTCAGCCAATTCCCGTGCCCCCGGCGCCAGAGTCTGTCCGCGCAGGGTGATGATGCCGATGCGCCGGGTCAGTTGCGGATGCTTGATGCGGGCGGCCCAATAGGCGCCGTCCTTGGCCGGGGGCACGGCCGTTTCCGGCAGGATGGCCACGCCCAGGCCCTGTTCCGCCATGGAAATCAGGGTCTGGTGGTGCAGCATTTCGAAATGCGGCGTCAGGGTCATGCCGACGGACTGAAACGCGCTTTCGACCTGGATGCGGGTGCGCGATGGCAGCGGCAGGGCCAGGATCGTTTCATCCGTGAGGGCGTGCAGGGGGATGTCCGTCCGCCCCGCCAAAGGGTGGCCCGCCGCGACGACGGCGCAGTAGCCGTCGGTCAGGAATTGGCGGAACTCGAATTCCCTGGGCACCTTTTCCACGGGCCCGATGGCGAAATCGGCGTCGCCCCGGCGCAGGATATCCAGCATGTCCGTGGCATAGGCTTCGCGGACATGGACCGTGATGTTGGGATTGCGCTCGCGGAACCGGGCCAGGATAGTCGGCAGGCGCGTCGCGGCGAAGCTGGGGGCCGAGGTCAGCAGCACGCGGCCCCGGCCCATGGCGGCCTCGTCGTGAAAGATACGCACGATATCCTCCAGCCCTTCGAGCACACGGCCCGCGCGGCGGTAAAGGTTTTCCCCGGCCTCCGTCATGCGCACGGTCCGCGTCGTGCGGTGGAACAGCGGCACGCCCAGGTGGGATTCCAACAGCTTGATATGGGCCGTCACGGCGGACTGGCTCAGGTTGAGGCGTTCCGACGCCCGGCGAAAGCCGTTCTGCTCCGCCACGGCGACGAAAATCTCCAACTGTTTCAGGGTCATGGGCAGCATGATTATTGATCTCTTTTCCAGATTAATAATGCATATATTGCTATTAGCTCTATCACAAATCTTGTGGTGTAGTCGCCCTTCGAAATGGACTCCGCGCCGGCAACAGGCGCGGCAAAAACGCATGGAGGAAACCGGACGATGACGGGCATTACCCGCCAATTGGCTGAATTCGCAGCCGGCCTGACCTACGACAAGCTGCCGGCTGGAATCGCGGCCCGCACCAAGCTTCTGATCCTCGACGTCGCCGGCATCATGGTCCGCGCGCGCCACGACGCGGAAAGCACGGCCAGCCTGGTCAGCGCGGTCGAACGCCTGGGCCAGGTTTCGGGCAATTGCTCGGTGCTCGGCGACGGGCGCGGCTACACCCCCATGGCGGCGGCGCTGGTCAACGGCTCGCTCGCCCATTCGCTGGATTTCGACGACACCCATGCGGAAGCCTCATTGCATTCCTCGGCGCCCATCGTGCCGGCGGTTCTGGCGGCGGCGGAAATGACCGACGCCAGCGGCAAGGACGTCATCACCGCCTGCGTCGTGGGCTATGAAATTCAGATTCGTCTGGCCAAGGCCCTGGTGCCGACGGCCCATTACGACCGCGGCTATCACCCCACGGCGACCACCGGCGTCATGGCGGCGGCGGCGGCGGCGGGCAAGGTTCTGGGCCTCGACGCCGACGGCATCGAAAGCGCGCTCGGCATTGCGCTCTCTCAGGCGGCGGGCTCCATGCAGTTCCTCGCCGACGGCGCCTGGACCAAGCGGTCTCACGTCGGGCAGGCGGCGCAGAACGGCCTGACCTGCGCGACCATGGCGGCGGAAGGCTTCAAGGGCCCGAAGGAAGCCATCGAGGGCAAATGGGGCTTCCTGCATTCCCTGTCGCCCAAGGCCGACCTGGACAAGGCGGCGGCGAACCTGGGCGAGTATTGGGAGACCATGGCGCTCGGCGTGAAACCCTATCCCAGCTGCCGTTACACCCATGCGGCCATGGACGCCATCCGCCAGTTGGCCGGCGAACACGGCATCGCGGCGGACGACGTGGACAGTGCGACCATCGGCGTACCGGAAACGGGCTGGAAGATCGTCGGCAATTCGGACGCGGAAAAGCAGAACCCGAAATCCATCGTCGACGGCCAGTTCTCCATGCCGTTCTGCGCCGCCGTTGTCCTGCGCACGGGCAACATGGTGTGGGACGACTACAAGACCCACCTGAACGACGGCGACACCCTGGCCCTGGCCAAGCGCGTCACCACGGTTGTCGATCCGGATGCCGAGGCGGCCTTCCCCGACAACATGGCGGGCAAGGCGACGATCCGCATGAAGTCCGGCAAGGTCTACGAACGCTTTGTCGAAATCCCCAAGGGCGAGCCCGCCAACTTTATGAACCAGGCGGAATTCCGTGCCAAGTTCGACGGCCTCTGCGCGCCCTATCTGTCCGAAGCGGGGATGGAGAAGTTCGCCGGCGCATTGCTGTCGCTCGAAGAAGCGAACAGCCTGCGTTCGGTGCTCGCCCTCAGTCACGGAGAAAACTAATCAATGGTTGCCGAAGCAAAACAGGTCGGACCCAACCGCTACCGCGAGTCCTATGGCCGTTATCTTGAGGACTTCAAGATCGGCGACGTCTACGAACACCGCCCTGGGCGCTCCATCACGGAAAGCGACAACACCTGGTTCACGCTGCTGACCATGAACCAACACCCGCTGCACTTCGACAAGGAATACGCCAAGGCCAGCGAATTCGGCCAGCCGTTGGTCAATTCCTGCCTGACCCTGTCGATCGTCGCCGGGATGAGCGTGTCCGACGTCAGCCAGAAGACCATCGCCAACCTGGGCTGGACCGACATCAAGATGCCGAACCCTGTGTTCGTGGGCGATACGCTCTATGCGGAAAGCGAGGTCCTGGCGATCCGCGAAAGCAAGTCGCGCCCGACCCAGGGCATCGTCACCATTCGCACCACGGCGACCAAGCAGGATGGCAAGGTCGTCATGTCCTACGAGCGCACCATGCTGATCCCCAAGCGCGGCCATGCGGTCGACGACAAAGCAAACTACTAGTAGGAAATCACCACCATGGCCCCCGACGCGGCGACCGCCCAGGAGCAGAGCGAGGAAGAACGCCTCATCCTCGATTCCGTCGACAAGTTCATCGAACAGGACGTGCGACCCCATGCCCACAAGCTGGAGGCGGCGGACGAATATCCCCGCGAAATCGCCGACAAGCTGGCCGAACTGGGCCTGATGGGGGCGACCATCGGCGAGGAATACGGCGGCCTGGGCCTGTCGGCCTCGACCTATTCCAAGATCGTCGAGAAGGTGGCGTCCTGCTGGATGTCCGTGTCGGGCATCTTCAACTCGCACCTGATCGCCGCGGCGGCCGTCGAACGTTTCGGCACCGAGGACCAGAAGCGGTATTGGCTGCCCAAGATGGCGTCGGGCGAAATGCGGGGCGGCATCGCGCTGACCGAACCCGACTGCGGCACGGACCTTCAGGCCGTGCGCACGACGGCGAAAAAGGACGGCAACGAATACGTCCTCAACGGCAACAAGATGTGGATCACCAACTGTATCGAGGGCAACTTCCTGGCCGTGCTGGCCAAGACCGACCCGGAGACGGAACCCAAGCACAAGGGCATGAGCCTGATCCTGGTCGAGAAGGACGCGGGCTATAAAACGTCCAAGCTGCACAAGCTCGGCTACAAGGGCATCGACACGGGCGAGGTCGTGTTCGACAACACCCGCGTGCCGCTGACCAATCTGATCGGCCCGGACGAGGGCCGGGGTTTGCAGCAGATTTTGGGCGGGCTGGAATTGGGGCGCATCAACGTCGCCGCGCGCGGCGTCGGCGTTGCCCGGGCGGCGCTTAACGACGCCGTCGCCTACGCCCTGGACCGCAAGACCTTCGGCAAACCCATCGCCGAACATCAGTCGATCCAGATCAAGCTGGCCGACATGGCGACGCGGGTCGAGGCCGCGCGCCTCTTGGTCGACAGTGCCGCCCGCGCCTACGACAAGGGCCAGCGCTGCGACATGGAGGCCGGCATGGCCAAGCTGTTCGCGACCGAGGCGGCATTGGAAAACGCCATCGAGGCCATGCGCATCCACGGCGCCTACGGCTATTCCAAGGAATACAACGTGGAACGCTATTTCCGCGACGCGCCCTTGCTGTGTATCGGCGAGGGCACCAACGAACTGCAACGCATCATCATCGCCCGGCAACTGACGGAACGGGCCCAGGGATGAGCGGCCTGCCGCTCGATGGGGTGCGCATCCTCGCCGTCGAACAGTACGGCGCCGGTCCCTTCGGCACGCAGTTCCTGGCCGATCAGGGGGCCGAGGTCATTAAGATCGAGGCCCCCGGAGAGGGCGATTACGCCCGTGCCCTGGGGCCGCATTATTTCGAGAACGGCGAAAGCCAGTTCTGGCATTCCTTCAACCGCAACAAAAAGAGCCTGACCCTCGACCTGAAGCAGCCCGAGGGCATGGCCGTATTCCTGGACCTGGTGAAGACCGCCGACGCCGTGGCCAGCAATTCGCGCGGCGACGTGGCGGAACGGCTGGGAATTACCTATGCCCACCTGAAGGACGCCAATCCCAAGATCGTCTGCGCGCACCTGTCGGCCTATGGCCGCACGGGGTCCCGCGCCGCCTGGCCGGGTTTCGATTTCCTGATGCAGGCGGAGGCCGGCCATTTCTCCGTGACCGGCGAGCCGGGCAGCCCGCCGACCCGCATGGGCCTGTCCGTGGTCGATCTGGCGACGGGCCTGGGCCTGGCCTTCGCCGTCGCCGCCGGGATCGTCAGTGCGCGCGCGACGGGCAAGGGCCAGGATCTGGACACCTCTCTGTTCCACATGGCGCATATGCTGAACGTCTATACCGCCACCTGGTACCTGAATTCGGGCCATGTGCAGGGGCGCACGGCGCGCTCGGGCCATGCGTCGCTGGTGCCTTGTCAGCTGTACCGCACCCAGGACGGCTGGATCTACATCATGTGCAACAAGGAAAAATTCTGGCCGGCCCTGTGCAAGGCCATCGGCGAGCCCGATTGGGCGGTCGACCCCCGGTTCAAGACGTTCACGGAACGGCTTGCCAACCGGGAACTGGTGCAGGAGTTGTTGGACGAACGCCTGAGCGAACGCACCACGGCGGATTGGCTGGAGGCATTTTCCGGTGCCGTGCCCTCATCGCCGGTCTACGACCTGGCCCAGGCCCTGGAAAACCCCTTCGTCGCCGAACAGGGCATTATTCAGGAGCTGGAATTGGAAGGCCACGGGCCGATCCGCATGATCGACACGCCCGTGCGTTCTGCAACCCCGACGCCGGCCCGTCCGGCCTCGCCGCTGGGTGAAGATACGGAGAAAATTCTCTCCGACCTGGGATACGATAAGAATCGGCTCGCCCAACTGCGCAAAGCGGGGGTAATCTAGCGGCAGAAGGGGGGCATTGCTTTTAATAAAAATGCCATTGGGAGGATGCCACCTTGGGCCAAACGATAAGTGAAAAGATCCTCGCCCGTGCCTCGGGCAAGGAAACGGTGAAGCCTGGCGATATTGTGACCTGCAATGTCGACCTGGCCATGGTTCATGATTCGTCGGGGCCGCGCACATCCGGGAAAAAGCTGGATGAGTTGGGCGTTCCCGTCTGGGACATGGACAAGCTGGTCGTTATTTCCGACCACTACGTCAACCTGGACACCCCGGAAAGCAAGAACGTCCAGGACATCTGCGACGCCTGGTGCGAGGCCCACAAGGTCAAGCATTTCATCCGCAACCAGGGCATCTGCCACATCGTCCTGCCCCAGGAAGGCTACATCCGCCCGGGCATGTTCTGCGTCGGCGCCGACAGCCATTCAACCACCGCCGGCGCCTTCGGCGCCTTCATGGTCGGCGTGGGGGCGACGGAAATCACCGGCGTCATGGCCACGGGCGACATCTGGGTCCGCGTGCCGGAAAACGTGCGCATGGAGGTCACCGGAAAGCTCAACCCCGGCGTCGCCGCCAAGGACGTGATCCTGAAAATCTGCGGCGACCACGGCATCATGGGCTTCGGCTATCAGGTCGTGGAATTCTGTGGCGACGGCGTTGCCGCCATGTCCGCCCAGGACCGCATGACCCTGACCAACATGGCGGCCGAGATCGGCGCCAAGACCGGCATCATCGCCCCCGACGCCAAGACAATGGACCTGCTGACCGCCTGGGGCGTCAGCGGCGTGAACGCCGCCGACTGGCAATCCGACGCCGACGCCGTCTATGCCAAGCGCATCACCGTCGACGGCGACACCCTGTCGCCGCAGGTCGCGGCCCCCTCCAGCCCGGAAAACGCCGACGACGTCGAAAACTATAAGAACGTGAAACTGGACCAGGCCTATCTGGGCGCCTGCACGGGCGCCAAGCTGGAAGACCTGCGCATGGCCGCCCAGGTTCTGAAGGGCAAGAAGGTCGCCGCCGGCACGCGGTTCCTGGTCGCGCCCTCGACCATCAAGATGCGGGAACTGGCCGCCGCCGAAGGTACGCTGAAAATCCTCGAAGACGCGGGTGCCACGATCCTGCCGTCGGGATGCGGCGGCTGCATCGGGCTGGGTGACGCGCGATTGGCCGAGGATGCCGTGGGCATCTCGTCGACCAACCGCAACTTCGTCGGCCGGGCCGGGCCCAAGTCGTCCAAGCTCTATCTGGCGTCGCCCTATACGGTGGCGGCCTCCGCCGTTGCCGGGCGGATCGCCGATCCCCGCGACATGCTCTGACCGGAAGGACCTGCAAGATGATACAGAAAGGCAAGGCCTGGAAATTCGGGGCCAATATCGACACCGACCTGCTGGCGCCGATTTCGGCCCTGACCAGCGCGAAACCGGAAGACGCCTATACCGAATGCCTGAAGGACGTGGACCCGACCTTCGCGCCCAACTGCAAGGAAGGCGACATCTTCGTCGCCGACGAGAATCTGGGCATCGGCTCAAGCCGCGAATGGGCGCCGCAGTATCTCAGGTCCTGCGGCATCCGCGTGGTATTGGCGAAATCCTTCGCCCGCATTTTCTACCGCAACTGCTTCAATCTGGCGCTGCCCGCCCTGGTCTGCGCCGAAACGCATAAGATCGCGACCGACGACCAGTTGGAGGTCGATATGGAAAAGGGCGAGGTCCGCAACCTGACCAAGGGCGAAACCTATAAATGCGACACGGTGCCCGCGCATCTGATGCAGATCGTCGCCGACGGCGGCCTGATGCCGCACCTGAAAAAGAAATTCAAGAAAGCGAGCTAAGTAAGCATGACCGAAGCCACTCCATTGGAAGCCGAAGACGTCCGCGACCGGATTTTGTCCGGCGAGGAAGTCGCCATCCTGGACCTGCGTGAATGGGGCGTGTTCGGCGACGGCCACATGCTGTTCGCCGTCAACTGTCCGCTCAGCCATCTGGAAACCCGCATCGACGATTTCGTGCCCAGGAAGGACACGCCCGTCGTGCTGTGTTCCGAAAGCAAGGCCGATGCCCATCTGGTCAAGCTGGGGGCGGAACGTCTGATCGCCTGGGGCTATACCGACGTGAGCATCCTGGCCGGCGGGCTCGACGCCTGGGACCAGGCCGGGTTCGAGGTGTTTTCCGGCGTCAACGTGCCGTCCAAGGCGTTCGGCGAGTTCGTCGAACATACCTACGACACGCCGCGCATCCCGCCCGAGGAAGTGAAGGCGATGATGGACCGGGGCGAGAACATGGTGGTTCTCGATTCCCGCCCCATGTCCGAATACCACAAGATGAATATTCCCATGGGCGTCGACTGCCCGGGGGCCGAACTGGCCTACCGGGTCCACGATCTGGCGCCGGACCCCGCCACCACCGTGGTGGTCAACTGCGCCGGGCGCACGCGGTCCATCATCGGCGCGCAGTCGCTGATCAACGCGGGCATCCCCAACAAGGTCGTGGCCCTGGAAAACGGCACCATGGGCTGGCACCTGGCGGGTTTTCAGCTTGAATACGGCAACGACCGGAAGTTTCCGGACCACCTATCCGAAGAGGCCAAGGCAAAGGCCAAGGCCGTGCGCGAACGGGTCGCCAAGCGGTTCGGCGTGCCGACCTGCGATCATGACCAGCTTGCCGCCTGGCGGGCCGAAGGCGGACGCACGACCTACGTGCTCGACGTGCGCAATCCGGAAGAGTTCACCGCTGGGCATTTGGAAGGCAGCCGCCACGCCCCCGGCGGGCAACTGGTTCAGGCCTGGGACCGCTATGTCGCCGTGCTGGGGGCCCGCATCGTGCTGGTCGACGACGACGGCGTGCGCGCGACCATGACAGCCAGCTGGTTGATCCAGATGGGTTGGCCCGAGGTCTATGTCCTGGAGAACGCCCTCGATGGGCAGCCTCTGGTCCGCGGCGCGCATAAGCCGAAGATCTACGGCCTCGACGCCGCCGCCGCCGAAACGGTCACGGTGGAAGGGCTGGAACGCATGATCGCCGATAAGGTCTGCGTCGTCATCGACCTGGCCGACAGCCTGACCTATCGCGACGGCCATATCCCGGGTGCTTGGTTCGCCGTGCGCGCGCGGCTGAAGGACAGCATCAAGAAAATCCCCGATGCCCGTTATACCGTTCTGACCTCACCCGACGGCGTGCTGGCGCAGCTGGCGGCACCCGAACTGAGGGCCATGGGACGGCACGTCGCCGTGCTGGTCGACGGCACGGAGGCCTGGAAGGCCGCGCGCAAGGACATGCAGACCGGGTTCACCAACATGGCCGACGAAACCAACGACGTGTGGTACCGGCCCTATGACATGGACGACGCCCAGGAAGGTGCGATGAAGCAGTACCTGAGCTGGGAGATCAATCTGGTCAATCAGCTGGAGCGCGACGGCACCACCCGGTTCAAGAAATTTCCCCAGGCATGAAACGCCGGGCATAAAAAAACACGAAGGAAACACCACGCATGAAATTCATCGTTCTGGAAAACGACGGCATCGGGCCGGAAATCATGGCCGCGACCCTGCCGGTGCTGCAAAAGCTCGACGAACGGTTCGGCCTCAACATCGAACTGGTGCCCATGGTCTCGGGCATGCGGGCACTCAAGGCCGAGGGCAAGACCATTCCCCAGGCCGTCTATGACGCCTGCGACGCCGCCGACGGTGTGATCCTGGGTCCCGTGTCGTCCTTCGAATACCCGTCCGAGGCCGAGGGCGGCGTCAATCCGTCCAAATCCTTCCGCAAGGTGTTCGACCTGTTCGCCAACATCCGCCCGGCGCGCACCCGCCCGGGCGTGCCTTCGGTGATCAAGCAGATGGACCTGGTCATCGTGCGCGAAAACACGGAAGGCCTCTATGCCGACCGCAATATGTTCATGGGCTCCGGCGAATTCATGCCGACCGAGGACGTGGCGCTTTCCGTGCGCAAGATCACCCGCCAGGGCTGCGAGCGCATCGCCAAACAGGCCTTCGAAATGGCCATGGAACGGCGCAAGAAGGTGACTGCGGTGCACAAGGCCAACGTGCTGCGCATGACCGACGGCCTGTTTCTCAAGACCGTCATGGACGTGGCCAAAGGTTATCCCAGCGTCGAGGTCGAGGAACTGATCATCGACGCCGCCACGGCCCATCTGGTCAAGCGGCCGCAGGACTTCGACGTCATCGTCACGACCAACGCCTTCGGCGACATTTTGTCGGACCTGTGTTCGGAACTGTCGGGCAGCCTGGGCCTCGCCGGGTCGATCAACGCCGGCAAGGGCCATGTGTTCGCCCAAGCCCAGCACGGATCCGCCCCCGACATCGCCGGCAAGGGCATCGCCAACCCGACGGCGCTGATGCTGTCCACGGCCATGCTGCTGGAAGAACTGGGCCGCCGCACCTCGCGCAACGATCTGGCGCAGGCCGCGGCCTCCATGTTCAAGGCCGTGGAACTGGCGCTCGGCGATCCGGCCAGCCATACGCCCGACCTGGGCGGCAAGAACTCCACCGAAGGGTTCGGCAAGGCCGTGCTCGCCGCCCTCGACAAAGAATAGGGGCTGGCCGTGACGGGGACGGAACGCATCGCCGTCTACGGTGCCGGCGCCGTCGGCGCCTACGTGGGCGGCTACATGACCCGGGACGGACGGGACGTAACGCTCATCGATCCCTGGGCCGAGCATGTGGCCCTCATGCGCGATCCGGGGCTGAAGCTGTCGGGCTTGACCGAGCCGGAAAACTTCACCGTCACCTGCAATGCCGTGCTCGACCGCGACCTGCCGCCGCCGGGCGATATCGGGCCGTTCGACGTGATCTTCATCTGTGTGAAGTCCTTCGACACGGAAACCGCCGCCCGGCGCATGATGCCCTACCTCGCGGACGGCGGCTTCATGGTGTCCCTGCAGAACGGCATCAACGAAGGCGCCATCGCCGGGGTTGTCGGGCCGGAGCGCACCGTCGGCTGCATCGCGTCCTCGATTTCCGTTTCCATGTGGGAGCCGGGGGCCGTCCGCCGCAACGTCAAGCTGGGCGGCAAGGAACATGTGGTATTTCGTGCCGGTGAGTTGGACGGCAGCGTGACGCCGCGCGTCGAGCGCATCGCCGAAATTCTGTCCAGCGTGGACAGTTCCAAGGTGACGACGACGCTGATGGGCGAACGCTGGTCCAAGCTGATCGTCAACTGCATGCGCAACCCGATTTCCGCCGCCTCGGGCATGGCGTCCAACGCCTGCGACACGGACGACCATATCCGCCGGCTCGGCATCCGCATCGGCGCGGAAGCGGTCCAGGTGGCCATGGCCGAGGGCCATCCGCTCGAAAAACTTCTCGGCATGGCGCCGGAACAGGTCCTCGCCGCCGGTAAGGGCGACGCGGCAGCCATGGCGGCCTGCGACAAGTCGCTGCTCGACGGGCGGGCCAAGCGCTCGGACCAGCAACGCCCCTCCATGGCCCAGGATATGGTCAAGGGGCGGCCGACGGAAATCGACTACCTCAACGGTTTCATCGTGATGAAGGCCAAGGCCCACGGCATCGACGTGCCCGCCAACGAAGGCATCGTGACGGTCATCAAACGGATCGAAACCGGGGAGATCGACCCCAGCCCGGAGGCCTTGGCCGCCATCTAAGGGAAAGACCGACATGACCGACCGCTATGCCGCCGCCGACCTGACCGTTGCCGCCAAAACCCTGTTCGAAAAGGCCGGGGCGGCGGCCCCGATTGCCCAAGCCATGGCGGACATTCTCGTCGAGGCCGACCTGCTGGGCTACGGCACCCACGGCCTGCAATTCGTGTCCGCCTATCTGGCGGCCATGGAGGGCGGCAAGACCGCGCGGGAAGGGGAGCCCGAGATCGTCATCGACAACGGATCGGCCCTGGTGCTTGACGGCAAGGGCCTGCCCGGTCAATGGGTCATGGTCCGCGCCCTCGCCCTCGCCCGCGCCAAGGACAATCCCATGGTCGGGATCGCGATCCGCAACACGGCGAACATTTCCTGCCTCGCGACCTATGCCCGGCGGGCGGCGCTCAAGGGCTATTTCGCCATCGTCGCGGCCTCGGCCCCGACCACCAGGGCGGTCGCCCCCTTCGGCGGGGCGTCGCCGGTGATCGGCACCAATCCCTTTGCCGTCGGCATGCCGGGCCGGGACCATCCCATCCTGATCGACACCAGCGCCGCCGCCGTGACGAACCGCGCCATCGAGCGCGCCCAGCGCCTGGGCGAAAAGTTGCCGTTCCCGGCCCTGGTCGGCGCCGACGGCCAGGTGAGCGACGATCCGGCGGTGCTCAAGACCGATCCACCGGGGGCGATCCGTCCCGCCGGCGGCGACGAGGCCGGGCATAAGGGGTTTGCCCTGGGATTGCTGGTCGAGGCCCTGACCTCGGGCCTGGCCGGGCTCGGCCGGGCATCGGACAAGCCGCCCGCCGGCAATGCAGTCTATCTGCAACTGATCGACCCCAGGGGCTTCGCGGGCGCGGACGCCTTCGCCCGGGAAACCGGCGTGCTCGCCGACCTGTGCCGGGCCGCCGTGCCGTGCGATCCGGCCAGGCCGGTGCGGGTTCCCGGCGACCGGGCAGCGGCGATGTTCGCCGAACAGAGCACGGCGGGCGTCGCCCTGCATCCCGAGATCATGGACCGCATGCAGCCCTTGCTGGAAAAATACGGAATTCCCGTGCCCAAGCCGTTGTCTTAGGTTTGCCGCCGCTTCTGTAACTCGGTGAAAACCTCGCGATAATCCTCGGGTGCCGTGTCGCCGTAGTCTTCCTTGAACCCGAACTCGGACAGCCACTTCAGGCGCTTGGCCCCGGCGTCGCACATGAAGGGCTCGTAGCCGATGGCGCGCAGGGTGTCGGCGACCTCTTCCAGTTCATGGCCCCGGCGCGCACCATGGATGGCGGTGCGGCCGATCAGGAAATGGGCCAGGTCGTCGAAATTCTTGCCCGCGTAGCTGCGGTTCATGGACTGGAAGACCTCGTCGGCGACACCATAGGTTTCCGCCCCCAGCACGCATTCCTGCAACAAAGCTTCCATGCCCTTGACCAGGACCGAGCGGAACATCTTGGTCGCCGCCGCACGTCCGTATTCCGTGCCGAATTCGCGCATGTTGACGCCGTAGGAGGTGAAAGCCTCGATCACGTCCTTGGCGGCATCGCCGACCAGCAGCATGGGAACCTTCTCGTTCTTGCCCGGCACGCCGTCCATCACCGCGACCTCGACGAAGCGCGCCCCCGTCGGGTTGACGACCTCGGCGATGGCTTGCTTGACCATGGGCGAGGTCGAATTGAGATCCATGTAGATCTGCCCGGGCTTCAGGGTCCGGGCGGCTTCCTGGGCGACCTCCAAGGCTTCCGTCGCCGTCACGGTCGATAGGATGATGTCGGCGCGCCCGATCAGGTCGGCGATGCTGCCGGCCATCTCCACGCCCGCGACCGCTGGCCGCTCGCGGATGTCGCGGGCGGTGATGGGGCCAGTCAGGCCGGCCGCCAGCAGACCCTTGGCGATCAGGGGCCCGGCCTCGCCGAAGCCGATGAAGCCCAGGCGCGGCGCGTTGCGGGCGGTCATGTTATTGCGCGGCCTGGGCGGGGGCGGCGACCAGATCGCGGGCGCTGTCCAGGGCGTCGATGGACCAGATGGCGGCGAGCAGGCTTTCCGCACCGTCCGTGCCCAGCACGGCCGAGGCCAGGTCGCGGTACTTGTCCTCAAGCTCCATATCGCTCAGCGGCGCGTCCGGGTCGCCCTTGCGGGTCGGCGCGTAATGACTGACGACGCGGCCGTCGGTGGTTTCGATCTCGACCTTGGCCGAGCGCAGGGCCGGGAAATTGCCCTGGCATTCCGGGTCCGTGGTCAGGGTGATGCGGGTCATCAGGTCGCGCACGGCGGGGTCCTGCAACCTGTCGGGGGTGAAGGCGGCCATGCGCACGCTGCCCCACAAAAGCGCCGCGGCGCAGCAATAGACCAGGGAGAATTTCGCCTCGAACGCCGTCTGCGGGTTGGTGTTGCCGCAGATTTCCTCGGCCTTCTGATAGCTGCCGACGCGGATTTCCTTTACCTGGTCGGCCGTCAGGCCGTGCTCGCGGGCCAGCAGCAGCACGCTGTCGACGGCGGCATGGACATGGCCGCAGGCGGAATGGTTCTTCGTCGTGGTCTGCTTGATCAGATAATCCCGGCCCAGCGTTTCCGCCGCACGGGCCCAATCGGGCTGGGTATCGGCCAAGCCGTTCAGGCACATGGCATTGCCGAAACCGCGCGGCCCTTCGAGGATGTCGGGGGCGCCGGTGACACCCTGTTCGGCGGCCAGCGCCACGGTGACGCCCCGTTCCGCCGCATGGGCGCCGTGCAGAGGCTTTGCCATGGCGTCGGCGCGGAAGGCCTGCTGCAGCCCCGCCGCCAGGGTGCCCGCGTTGGCGAGCGCATGCAGGGTCTGTTCGGCGCTGAGGCCCAGGATGTTGGCGGCGGCGGCGGCGGCGCCGAAGGTGCCGATGGTGCCGGTGGTGTGCCAGAATTCGTAATGGGCCGGATTGGCGGCGGCGCCCAGGCGGTTCGATACCTCGTAGCCCGCGACGATGCCGGTCAGCAGCCGCGCGCCGCTGACGCCCCGCGCCTGGGCGATGGCGAGCGCCGCCGAGATCACCGGCACGCCGGGATGGTAGAGGGCGTTGCGGTAGATGTCGTCGAATTCAACGGTGTGCGACGCCGCGCCGTTGATGAACGCCGCCGTGCGCGCGTCCGTCGTGTCGCCGGAGGGATAGAGCCTGGCCCCGCCGCGCCCGATGCAGTCCTTGAACGCCGCCGTCAGCAGGGTCGCCGGTTCGATCACGGTGCCGGGCAGGGCGGCCGCGAACCAGTCGAGCAGGCAGCGCTTGGCGGCATGCAGAGCGTCCGCCGGCAGGTCTTCCGGGGACAGCTCAGCGGCGTATTTCGCGAACGGCCAGAGGGCCGAATTTTCAAGGGTGGACATGGCGGTTCTCCTCCCAGAGTTGGTTGGTCGTGTTCAGGCGCCGTCGGCGTAGAAAATCAGGGCGCCCAGGACGGCGGCATGAACCGGCGTCGGGATGCCGTGCTTGCGGCCGAGGCGCACCACTTCGCCGCTCAGCCAAGGTAATTCGAGCCGCCGTCCGGCCTCCAGGTCGTGGAACATGGACGCCTTCATGACGGCGGGCAGGCCATCGAGGAAGCCGATGGTCTTGGCCTCCGTGCCGTCGGGCAGGGGCACGCCTTCGGCACGGCCGACGGCGGCGGTCTCGTGGATCGCCGCCTCGAACAGGGCGCGGGACTCCGGGTTTTCCCGGATTGGCCCCGCCGGCTGGCGGCATAGCGACGTCAGGCCGCTCAGGCACGACAGGAAGATGAATTTCTCCCAGATCGCGCGGGTGATGTCGGTGGAGACGGCATGGTCGAAGCCGCTGTCCTCGAAGGCTTTCTTCAGGGCCTCCATGCGGGGTGTGACGGTGCCGTCAACCTCGCCGATGGTCAGCCGCGCCATGGTGCCGGTGTGCTTGATCAGGCCCGGCTCACCGATCACCGCCGCGATATGGGCGACGCCGCCGGCGACATGCGCCGCACCCAGGCGTTCCGACAGCACGCCGACGCTGCGCACCCCGTTCTGGAACGGCACGACCAGGGTGTCGGGCCCCAGAAGCGGCTTGCACTGGTCGGCGCTGGCTTCCGTGTCCCACAGCTTGACCGCGAACAGCACCGTGTCGACCGGGCCGATCTCGGACGGGTCGTCGGTCACGGAGACGTCCTTCAGATGCAGGTCGCCTTTGTCGCTGGTGATCCGCAGGCCGCCCTCGCGGATGGCCTTCAGATGGGCGCCGCGCGCCAGGAAGTGAACGTCATGACCGGCGGCGGCCAGACGGGCGCCGAAGTATCCGCCGACACTGCCGGCGGCCATGATGGCTATGCGCATCTGCTTACTTGCCTTTGAATTGCGGTTTGCGCTTTTCCATGAAGGCGGTGCGGCCTTCCTTGTAGTCGGCGGAATCGAAGCAATCCTTGACCACCTTGGCGCAGAGGTCGAGATCGCGCAGGCCGTCGTCCTTCAGGCTTTCGGCGACGACCACCTTGACCGCCTTGATGGTCAGCGGCGCGTTCTCGACGATGCGGCGGGTGTAGTCGGCGACGTAATCGTCCAGTTCCGCCTTGGGCACGATGCGGTTGACGAAGCCGATTTCCTTCATTTCCGCCGCGGTGAACTTGCGCGCGGTATAGAAGATTTCCTTGGCGTAGGACGGGCCGATCAGGTCGACGAAGGGCTTCAGGCCGTCGACGCGGTAGCCCAGGCCCAGCTTGGCCGCCGGCACGGCGAAGATGGCGCCGTCCTCGGCGATGCGGATGTCGCAGCAGGTGGCCAGGCCGACACCGCCGCCGACGCAGGGGCCTTCGATCTTGGCGATGGTCGGCTTGGGGAATTCGCGCAGGCGTTCCGACGCCTTTTCCGTGGCGGCGTTGTAGATCTTCACGCCGTCTTCGGACGACCGGTTCTTTTCGAACTGGGAAATGTCGGCCCCGGCGCAGAAGGCGCCGCCGCCCTCGCCGGATACCACGACCACGCGCACGTTGTCGTCGGCCAGAAAGTCGTCCAGCACGGCCGGCAGATCGCGCCACATCTCGAAGGTCATGGCGTTCTTTTTCGCCTGGTTGTCGAATCGGATGTAGCCGACTCCGTCCTTTTTCTCGACGACGAGCTGTTCCGTGACACCGTCCATCGTAAATCCGTCCATGGGTGGTTCCTCTAAGTCCTCTTTGTTTTCATTGGCGGACCAGGTTGCCGATCTTTGCGGGCCATCGTCCAGCTTGTTAAAGCGCGAGGCGACAGGGTAAATTGACCCGCCTTTGTATACAATCACTAACCGCCGCCGGTCCCCGGATTGAATGCGGTTTCGTCAGGGAGGACGGGCAATGGGTGCAGCGATCGAGAGACTGACCGGAATCCCCCTGCGCCAGCAATGGCCGGCCTGGATGATCGGTCTGGGTCACGGCGGAACCCACTGGATTATCGCGGTTTATTACCTGATGGTGCCCTGGCTGCGTCAGGATCTGGGCATCAGCTATACCGAGGCCGGATTGATCCTGACCTCGTTCCACCTGTTCAGCTTCATCGCCAATTTCGGCTCAGGTGCCGCGGTCGATCTGGTCGGCCGGCGTGTGTTCCTGCAGGTCATCGCCCTGGTCATCGGCGCCATGGCCCTGGCCGCCATGAAATGGGCCGGCGGGTTCTGGTCCGTTTTCGTGCTGCTGGCCTTCATCGGGGCGACCAACAACCTGTGGCATCCGCCGGCGATTTCCTACCTGTCCTCGGCCTATCCGGACAAGAAGGGCTATGCGCTGTCCTTGCATGCGCTGGGCGCCAGCGTCGGCGACGCCATTGCCCCCTTGGCGGCCGGGTTCCTGCTGGTCTGGCTGGGCTGGCGCGACGCCTCGACCGTCGCCTCGATCCCCGTGTTCGTCATCGCGCTTCTGCTGCTGTTGACGTTGAATGCCCGCGACAAGGCGACCAACGACGCGCCGGGCAAGGAAAAGATGACCGGCAAGGACTACCTGGGCGGGGTCAGGATGCTGCTGAAGAACCGCTGGGTGGTCGCACTCTGCGTCATGTCCGGGTTCCGCACGGTGACGCTCATGGGGCTGTTGATGTTCCTGCCGCTCTACCTCGCGGACGAAATGCATCTGGCGCCGACGGCGGTGGGCGCGACCCTCATGGCCATGCAGGTCGGCGGCCTGATCGCGACACCCTTGGCGGGCATCTGGTCCGACCGCTCGGGCCGGCGGCCCGTGGTCATGGCGGGTTTCACGGGCACGACCATCGTGCTGGCGATCATCACCCTGTTGGACAACCAGATGATGCTGATCGTCGGTGTGTCGATCCTGGGGTTCTCGCTGTATGCCGCGCGGCCCGTCATGCACAGCTGGATGATGGACATCACGCCGCCGCATCTGTCGGGCAGTTCCATGAGCCTTCTGTTCGGCACCCAATCGGCGTTCAACTTCGCGTTGCCGCCCTTGTGCGGCCTGATCGCCGACACCTGGGGTCTGACCGCCGTGTTCTATCTGCTGGCGGGGACGATCCTGATCGCCAACCTGATGGTGCTGGCGATCCCCAATTCGGAACCCAACGCGATCAAGGATTGATCGGCCACCGGGCTAGTCGGCGATGTGGCGGTTGAACAGGACGTCGTAGACGCCGTTCTGGCGGATTTCCTTGAGGCCCGTGTTGAAATCGTCGCGGACGGTCTCGTCGGCGAAGCCGACGACGAAGGGCGTGTATCCGCCGAACAGGGCATGGAAGCGGAAATCGGATGCCTTGCCGCCGAGAACCTTTTTCCAATAGCGGAAGATGGTGCCGTCGATGATGAGGGCCTGGAACTTGCCGTCGAGGAAGGCCGCCACCTGGGCCTTTTGGTCGCCCATTTCGGCGTATTTCGGGGATGTGCCGGCCGCCTCGGCGAAGGCAGGGCCCAGATCCTTGGTGGCGCCTTCCCAGGCAACCATGGTGAGGCCCGCCAGATCGGCGATGGCGGTGGGGGCGGGGGCGTCGGCGCGCATGACCGCGACATTGTGGAAGCTGACGAATTCGTTGGAATAGAACAGGTTGGGGTTTTCCGGACGTACCGTGGCGGCGGCGTCGGCGCGGCCGCCCAGCACCAGCGCGGTCAACTGGTCATAGGTCGAATAGACGGCCTGGAAGCTATGACCGCGCGGCGCCAGGGCCGCCTTCATGATATCGGGCTCGATCCCGCCTTTGTCGTCCAGCCCCGCCGGCCCCATCTGCGTGGCGTAGACGAAGGGCGGCTTGGCGATGGCGAAGGCCACGGTCAATTCGGCCGCGCGGGCGGCGCCCACGGACAGGACCAGGACGGCGGCCAGGGCGGACAGGAACGTAAATCGGCGCATGGACTTCTCCCATCGGTTGCCGCCGGATGGTAGCAAGGCCGCGCCGCCGGGGCACCTGTTCGTTGCCCGGGTCTCTATAGTCCCGCGTCGCGGACCAGTACCTCGGCCGCCGCCTTGGCCTTGCGGGCCGCATCTTTCCGACCGGCGACATGGGCCATGACGATGGCCCCTTCGGACAGCAGGACCAGTCCGTCGGCAAGCCCATCCGGGTCGGCGGCCCCGGCCTTGGACGCCAGATTGCGGAAATAGTCCACGAGCAGATTCTTGTGTTCGCGGGCCGCGCGGTGGATGGGGTCATCCTGGTCGGCATATTCGGCGGCGGCATTAATGAACATGCAGCCAGTGAAATCCTCGGAAGCAAACCATTCGTCCAAGGCGTCGAAGGTGGCGAGTATCCGCCCCTTGGGGTCGGGGGCGGCACGTTCGACCAGGCGCATGAACCAGTTGCGGAACCGCTCGTCACGCCGATGCAGGACGGCCAGGATCAGTTCGTCCTTTGACTTGAAATGATTGTAGAGGGTCATGCGCGCGACCCCGGCTTCGGCAATCACCCGGTCGATCCCCACGGCGTGGTAACCGTCGCGGCCGAACAGACGCAGCGCCGTATCGATCAGATGGTCGCGTTTCGCCGATGCCATGGCAACTCTCGATCTAATAGAACGATTTGTCTAATTATATGTACTGGGGTTGCGATTTTCTTGCAAGATTTGGTTTGAGAAAGGCCAAAGGGCATTTTCAGAATTGAAAATAATATCATTATATCAATGCATTGAATGTGGTTAGGAGGGCGGATCAAGGGGGGTGATTTGGATTGTTGACAATATAGACTGATCTATCTAATAATGCGGCAGACGGACACTCACCCCAAGACATGCAGGAGGTTTCCATGCCCACCCCCCACAATTCTCTGTTCCTGGCCCTCGCCGGCGTGGCGGCCGGGGCCGTGCTTACCCTCGGCGTCGTCACCGCGGCGGCCGCGGCCGACAAGCCGCTATTGGCCGATTGGACCGGCGTGCAGAGCGCACGGGCCACGGCCTCCGCCCAGGTGCGACACAAGACGGTCGCCATTGACGGTCTTGATATCTTCTACCGGGAAGCGGGGCCGGCATCGGCGCCGACCGTGCTGCTGCTGCACGGTTTCCCGTCGTCGTCGTCCATGTTCCGCAATCTCATTCCGGCCCTTGCCGACCGCTACCACGTGGTGGCGCCGGACTATCCCGGGTTCGGCCACTCGGCCATGCCGTCGGTCGACGCCTTCGACTATTCCTTCGACAATCTCGCCCGCGTGGTCGAGGCGTTCACGGAAAAGCTCGGGCTCAAGGCCTACAGCCTGTACGTCATGGACTATGGCGCGCCCGTCGGATACCGCCTGGCGGTCAAGCATCCGGAGCGCGTCCAGGGTCTGATCATCCAGAACGGCAATGCGTATGACGAAGGGCTCGAAGGATTTTGGGATCCGTTCCGTGCTTATTGGAAAAACCGCACCGCGGAAACCGCCAAACCGTTGGCCGGGTTTCTGAACATCGGCGCGACCAAGTGGCAGTACACCCAGGGCACCCGCGATCCGCATGTTATCAGCCCCGACGCCTGGACCGTCGATCAGTACTTCCTCGACCGGCCGGGCAATAAGGATATCCAGTTGCAGTTGTTCTATGACTATGGCTCCAACCCGCCGAAATACCCGGAATGGCAGGCCTACTTCCGCCGCCATCAGCCGCCGGCCCTGATCGTTTGGGGCAAGAACGATCCGATCTTTCCGGCGTCCGGCGCCCATCCCTACAAGCGGGACCTGAAGAACGTGGATTTCCACCTGCTGGATACGGGTCACTTCGCGCTTGAAGAGGACGGCGATAAGATCGCCCGCCTGATCCGGCGGTTCCTCGACACCAACGTCAATTGAGGACGCGGGCCGGCGGCGCGGATGTTTCCGCCGGCCCTATCCTTTTCGGAGGCCAAGATGACCAAGCCTACCAGCGACGTCGCCTTCACCGAGACCGTGAAGGCCATCCAGGAACGCAAGGGATCGCGCAAGGGATACGCGCGGATGGAGGACAAGGGCGGCTGGGCCGACCGGGTTACGGAAGATCTGGCGGCCTTCATCGCGGCCCGCGATTCATTCTATCTGGCGACGGCGAATGCGGACGGTCAGCCCTATATCCAGCATCGCGGCGGCAAGCCGGGGTTTCTCAAGGTGCTGGACGACAAGACCCTCGCCTTCGCCGACTTTGCCGGCAACCGGCAGTACCTCACCCAGGGCAACTTGGCGGACAACCCCAAGGCCTTTCTGTTCCTGATGGATTATCCCAACCGCCGGCGCGTCAAGATCTGGGGCACCGCGCGCATGGTCGAGGACGACGCGGCCTTGATCCAGCGTCTGGCCGACGCGGACTATACGGATGGCACGCCGGAACGGGCGGTGGTGTTCGAGATCGCAGCCTGGGACGTCAACTGCCCGCAGCACATCATGCCGCGCTTTACCGAAGCGGACATCGCCCGCGCCGTGCAGCCGCTGCACGACCGCATCCGGGAGCTCGAATCCCAATTGGCCGCGGCCGGCCTGCCCACGAATACCGCGTTCTGACACAACATCCGATTCTGAAAAAAGGAAGTCCGATCATGTCCGATGCTCGCCCGCCCGTACCGCCATTCACCCGCGAGACGGCTATCCAAAAGGTCCGCATGGCCGAGGATGCCTGGAATACGCGCGATCCCAACAGGGTCTCCCTGGCCTATACGCCGGACAGCCGCTGGCGTAACCGCTCCGATTTCTTTGAGGGGCGCGAGGCGATTGTCGAATTCCTGACCCGCAAGTGGGAGAGGGAACTGGACTATAAACTCATCAAAGAGCTTTGGGCCCACGACGATAATCGCATCGCCGTGCGCTTTCAGTACGAGTATCGCGATGCCGCCGGCAACTGGTTCCGCGCCTACGGCAACGAGAACTGGGAATTCGACGAGAACGGCCTGATGTCCTGGCGCCAGGCCTCGATCAACGATTTCGCCATCAAGGAAGCCGAGCGCAAATTCACCTGGGCAGGCGACGGTCCGCGCCCGGCGGACTTTCCCGGATTAACCGCGCTTGGCCTTTAGTCCCTTCTGCTTCATGCGCCACAGCAGGATATCCATGCGGTCCTGGCCGTAGAAGGTCTCGCCGTCGAACACCATGCAGGGCACGCCCCAATGGTCGGCGGCATCGAAAGCGGCCTGATTGTCGGCGATGACGGCTTCGAGCCCGTCACGGTCGTCCGCTTCCTCGCGCAGAATTTCGGCTGCGTCCAGGCCGGCCTTGGTCAAGGCCGCGGCATAGTGGCCGTTGGTGTTCCAGTTGTCGGTCAGGCCGTCCCACACGATCCGCATCATGGCGTCGGTGAAGGCGAAGCACTTGCCGCGTTTCTGGGCGGCGGCGCCGACGCGCGTCAGCTTGCCGATGTGCGGCTGGTCGGGGGCGATGATGTAGTTCTCGTTGTCCATGACGATGGGGTCCGGCACCGGTTTGCGCACGGGCATGCCCAGGTATTCGCCGACGCGGTGGTAATCCGGCGTGTGATAGGTGCGGTACTTGCGGTTCACCTTGGCGAAGAAGTCCGGGTTGCGCACGGCCATGGGATAGACCGGGCGAATTTCCACGGTCAGGTCGTAGGTTTCCTGCCAGTCGCGGAAACGGTCCAAGGTCAGGTAGCAATAGGGGCTGCGGTAGGACCAGAAGACGTCGACGGAATGTGTCACGGCGCTTCTCCCAGTCCCATCTGGCGGACCATGGCGCGGCACAGGTCGCTGTCCGGCCCCGCGTAATGGTCCAAGATCGTGAAGTGGTTGGCGCCCGGCACTTCGAGCAGCTCGACCTCTGACGTCTTGCCGGCCCAGGCGGCGGCCAGGGCCTGCGACTGGCGCAGGAATTCCGCCGTCTCCGCTCCGCCGACGGCGATCAAGGTCGATCCGCCGCCAAGGGGCGGCAGGTGTTCCGGCGAATAACGGCGCACGTCGTCTTCGCTGAGGTGCAACGTATCGTCGATGTAGCAATGGCGCATGGGCGCAAGGTCGAAGATGCCCGACAACGCCGCCGCCCCCTTGACCGCGTCCGCCGGCAGGTCCCAGTCGCTCCAGTCGGTGGCCTGCAACATGGCCGCGATATGCCCGCCCGCCGAATGGCCGGAGACGAACAGTCGATCGCGGTCGCCGTTGAAGGCCCCAGCGTTGTTCCAGGCCCAGGCCACGGCGGCCCGGCACTGGCGCAGCAGTTCGGTCATGTCGACGGATGGGATCAGCGCGTATTCGACGGAGATGACGACGGCGCCGGCCTCGACCTGGCCACGCACGACGAAGCGGGAGTCTTCCTTGTCGCGGCTCATCCAGAACCCGCCGTGGAAGAACAGGCGGATCGGGTGGGGGCCGTCGCCTTCGGGCTTGAAGATATCAAGCCGTTCGCGCGGGTGATCGCCGTAGGCGACGTCCAACGTACAGGTGAGGTCCTGGGTCACCTTGACGCAGGCCGGGGCCCAGCCCGCGTAAATCTCCGCATGGTTGGGCACGCGTTCACGGTTGTTGTACTGGAAATCCAGATCGGCCCGGGTCATCCCCAGGTAAAGGGTCTGCTCAGTCATGGTATGGAAAGGCCTTGTTCTTATTCGAAGGGAAGCATCACGTTTTTCTTGTAGGCCGGGCGCACGTTGAGACGGTCCCACCAGGCCTTCAGGTTCGGGAGGTCCGGGCCTTCGGGCACCAGGGTATGCCAGCGGTAGGCCGAGGCGCCGCAGGGAATGTCGCCCATGTTCAGCGTATCGCCGGTGATGAATTGCTTGTCGGCCAGATGCTTGTCGAGCACGGACCACAACTGCCCGGCCTTTTCCTTGGCTTCGGCCAGGGCCTTTTCGTTGCGGTTGGCATCCGTCGCGCGGATCATCTGGAAATAGATCACGGTCATCGGCGGGTGCATGACGGTCAGGTACCAGTCCATCCATTGATGGGCCTGGCCGCGCACCTTCACGTCGGCCGGCAGCCAGGGATCGCCGCCGTAGGCCTCCAGGATGTAGCGCATGATGGCCTGGCTTTCCCAGATCACGTAGTCGCCGTCTTCCAGCACGGGGATCAGGCCCATGGGGTTTTTGGCAAGATAGGCCGGGTCCTGGTTGCCACCGTATTTTCCGCCGACATCGACGCGTTCAGCCTCCAGGCCAAGCTCGTCTATCAGCCACATGACTTTTTGTACGTTGACGGACGTGGCACGTCCCAGCACTCTGAGCATTCTGGATCCTCCCTTGGTCTAAATCCGAAAGCACGGTACCACATGAGCGAAAATACTGTCGCGGGCGAAAGCATGCCGCCGGGCAAACGACTTGTGTGGGGGCTGGCGTCGACCTGGGCGGTGCAGGTCGTGGGCACGGCGGCGGTGTTCGGCGTGCCCGTGTTGGCTCCGGTGATCGCGCCGGAAATGGGCATCGATCCGACGTTGGTCGGGGTCTATGTCGCCATCGCCTATCTGACGGGGCAGGTCACGGGCCTGATGTCCGGCGGCTTCATGGACCGCTACGGCGCGCTGCGCATGTCGCAGGTCTGCTGTCTGTTCGCGGCCCTGGGAATCCTCATGCTGTTCCCCGCGCAGGTTTGGCTGGCGCCGGTGGCGGCGCTTCTGATGGGGACGTGCTACGGCCCCCTGAACCCGACGAGTTCGAAAATCCTGCGCGGCCTTGGCGCGGACAACCGGCAACCCCTGATCTTTTCCGTCAAGCAGACGGGCGTGCCCGTGGCGGGGGTCATCGTCGGCATGTCCCTGCCGGCGCTCACGGTCCTGTTCGGCTGGCGCTGGGCCTTTGCCGTGTTCGCCGTGGCCGCGATTTTGGTGGCGCTTGCGATCCAACCCGTGCGCGAGACCTTCGACCATGATCGGCGGCGCGACGGTGGCCGGCCGAACATCAAGATCTGGGGGCCGCTGAAACTGGTCCTCGGCGATCCGGCCCTGCGCGCCCTGTCCCTGGTCGGCTTCGCCCTCGCGGGCTCACAGATCAGCCTGGGGTCGTTCTACGTCCTATTTCTGATCCATACCCTGAACTGGTCCCTGATCGACGCCGGGTTCTTCTATGCCCTGGTGCAGGCCGGCGGTATCGGCGGGCGCCTGGCCTGGGGTTACGTGGCCAAGCAGGTGTTCTCGCCGACGGCCGTCCTGGTCGGCGTCAGCATTCTGGTCTGCGGCCTGTTCGCCGTGACCGCATTCATTTCGCCCGCCTGGCCGACCTGGACCATCGGCGCCTTGTCCTTGGCGTTGGGGCTTTGCAGTTACGGTTGGAACGGGGTCTGGCTGTCGGAGGTTGCGGACATCGCACCCCGCGCCAACGTGGGGGACGCGACCGGCGGCGCTCAGTTCATCATGTTCGGCGGGGTGACGGTGATGCCGCCGATCTTCGGAGTCCTGATCGACGGAACCGGCAGTTATGTGGCGCCTTTCGTGGCGTCCGGCGTGTTTGTTGCCGCCGTGGCACTCTATATGACGTTGGCGCTGCGTGCTAAACCAGAGACCAATTAATTGTTTATTGTATAGCAATGGGTTACCGGCGGCGGCCTATGGTATCGGTGCGGTTCTTGGTCCTATAATCGAAACGAGAACAATCAGTCGGCGATGAGGATTCTGTTCCAGTGACCGGTTCCAAGACACAACGCCTGCTTCTGGTCGAAGACGACCCGCCGCTGGCGCGGGTCTATCAGGAATACCTGAAATCGGAACCCTATGAGATCGTCCATGCCGAGACCGGCAAGGCGGCATTGAAGGCGTTGGCCGATGATACGTTCGACGCACTGGTTCTCGATGTCCAACTGCCTGACATGAGCGGCCTGAAAATCCTCAAGAAGCTTTCCCAGGAAAATGCCCGCACGGCGGTGGTGGTCATCACCGCCCATGGTTCGATCAACATGGCCGTGGACGCCATGCGCGAAGGGGCGGCCGACTTCCTGATGAAGCCATTCAACGCCGAGCGCCTGATCTTCACCTTGCGCAACGCCTTGGAACGTCAGGAACTGAAGGGCATCGTCCAAATCCTGAAAAAGGATTTCGCCCGCGAGACCTATTGCGGGTTCATCGGCAAATCACTGCCCATGCAGGCGGTCTACCGCATCGTTGAATCCGCGGCGCCGTCGAAGGCCACGGTGTTCATCACCGGAGAATCGGGCACCGGCAAGGAAGTCTGCGCCGAGGCCGTGCATGGCCAAAGCCCGCGTGCGGACAGGCCGTTCATCGCGCTGAACTGCGGCGCCATTCCCCAGGAATTGATGGAAAGCGAGATTTTCGGCCATGTGAAGGGGGCCTTCACCGGGGCCCATGCCAACCGGGACGGGGCGGCGACCCTGGCCGACGGCGGCACGCTGTTCCTTGACGAAGTGTGCGAGATGGACCTGTCCCTGCAGGTCAAGCTGCTGCGCTTCATCCAGACCGGCGGATTCCAGAAGGTCGGTAATTCGACGGTGGAAAAGGTCGATGTCCGCTTCGTCTGCGCGACCAACAAGGACCCCTGGAAAGAGGTCGAAAAGGGAAATTTCCGCGAGGACCTGTATTTCCGCCTCCACGTCATTCCCATCCACCTGCCGCCGTTGCGCGACCGGGGCGACGATATTCTGGATATCGCGGGCAAGTTCCTGACCGAGTTCGCGGCGGAGGAAGGCAAGAAGTTCCGGGTCTTCGATGACGAGGCGGCGGCGATCCTCGCCGGGTTTTCCTGGCCCGGCAACGTGCGTCAGCTTCAGAACGTGATTCGCAACGTCGTCGTGCTGCACGACGGCGAGACTGTTGGGGTCGACATGCTGCCGCCGCCGCTGGGAAGCGGGACAGGGCAGGCCAGGCCCGCCGCACAGGCCAAACCCGCGCCGGCACCATCGAGACCGACCGGCGGCCAACCGGCAAGCAAGGGGGGTGGGCAGGGCGATATCGCCATCCGGCCCTTGTGGCAGGTTGAACAGGAACTGATAAACGCGGCGATCAGCCAATGCGACGGCAACGTGTCGCGGGCGGCGGCGTTGTTGGAGTTAAGCCCGTCGACGGTGTACCGGCGGCTGCGCGAGGCCGAGGAAAAAGCCGAAGGCGGAGGATCCGACGCCGCGGAATAGACCCGCAGGCGGGACGCCGCCGGGTCTGCTAGCCGGACATGCCCTTCACATAGGCCGCAAGGTCCGACTTTGCCGCACCCAGGGCGTGGGACAATCTGGGCACCAGCCGTTCGGCGGCGGCAGGGTCGCCGTTCTTGCCGGCGACTTCCAATTCGGCGCAGAGCCTGCGAACCTCGGCGGCGCCGAACGTCGCGGAGCTGCTTTTCAAGGCATGGGCTTCGGCGGCGATGCCGGCAAGATCGCCCGCCGCCATATGGGCGGCGATCTGGGCAATTCGGTTGTCGGCGGATTTGACGAAAACCTGGATCAGTTCCGGGACCAGGTCGCGGCTTGTGTCGGCTTCAAGCGCCGCAAGGATCTGGCGGTCGATCGGTGTCGGGGTGTCCGTCATGATCCGCGGCCGCAGCCCGCGACGCGGCGTGACAGCGTGCCGAGGATGACGCGGAACAGATTGTCGCGGCGGACGGGTTTTTCCATGCACACATCAAATCCGGCATTGCGCATTTCGACAAGCCGTTTCGGCGATATGTCACTGGTGATCGCGACCAACGGCAGGCCGGAATTGGCGTTGGGCAAGGCGCGGATCGCCCGCGCGGCTTGCAATCCGTCCATTTCCGGCATGTTGATGTCGAGCAGGAACAGGTCGACATGCTTGTCGTCGATGACATCGAGCGCCATACGGCCGTTTTCCACGGCGGTCACGGTGATGCCAGACTTTTCAAGGAGGCTGCCCAGAACCAGGCGGTTCGCCGCGTCGTCGTCGGCCAGCACGACATGCCATTCCAGAATACCGCCCCCGTCGCCGGCCAGGCGGCCGTCGATCCAGCGGCTCAAATTCTCGAAATCGGCGTCATTCTGCACGCGACCGCTGAGCGGTAAGGCGTCCATATCCTTATAAAGGGCCGTAAGGCGTTGGCTTTCTGGCATGAAATTTCACTTCATTCCCGCACGTTCAGTGACGGGAAGCAGCTACGCAACATCCATGCCAATCGTATGGAATACAATTCCCCCAGGCCGCATGCGCGGCCCGGGGGGCATCCGGGCTCAGCGTCCGGCGGCGTAACCCTGCATGAAGCGGGGGTTGGCGGCGGCCTTCAGCAGGCCGTCTTCCTTGCAGGCGGCGGTCATGCGGCCGATGCACCAGTCGTCATCGACCTCCAGGTTGTGGCCGCGGCGCACCAGTTCCTTCTGCGTTTCGGCCGGGAAGCGGCCTTCGATGACCAAATGGCCGGGGACCCAATGGCGCGGATAGAACGACGACGGGAAATGCTTGGTGTGGAACGCCGGCGCATCGATGGCTTCCTGCATGTTCAGGCCGTAATGCACCTTGCGCACGAAATAGCCGAGCGCCCATTGGTCCTGGGAATCGCCGCCCGGCGTACCGAACGGCATCCAGGCCTTGCCGTCACGCAGCGCGAAGCCGGGGCTGAGCGTCGTGCGGGGCCGCATCTTGGGCTGCAGGCGGTCCTGTTTCTTGTCGTCGAGCCAGTACATCTGGCCCCGGTTGGTCAGGCAGAAGCCCAGGCCGGGGACGGCCGGATTGCTTTGCAGCCAGCCGCCGGACGGCGTCGCCGAGATCATGTTGCCGTCCTTGTCGATGATATCGAAGTGGCAGGTATCGCCGGCGGTATGGCCGTCGTGGGCGACCTCCATGTCGTCGAAGCGGGCCACCGTCGGCTCGCCGATGCCGAGCGCGCTGGGCTGGCCGATTTCGTCCGCCGTCGGCATGCGAAGGATCGGGTCGGCGCCGAAGCCGGGCACGCTGCCCGGGAGCAGTTCCAGCGAGGCCTTGTCGGTAATCAGTTTGCGCCGTTCGTTGTTGTAGGCGTCGGACAGCAACACATCCATGGGAATATCGATGAAGTCCGGGTCGCCATAGAACCTTTCCCGGTCGGCGAAGGCCAGCTTGGCGCATTCCGTGACCACATGGACGAAATCGGGGCCCGTGAAGGGCATGGACGACAGGTCGAAGCCCTTGAGCAGCGCCAACTGCTGCAGCAGCGCCGGGCCCTGGCCCCAGGGGCCGGTCTTGCAAACCGTGTAGTTCAGATAGTCATAGGTCAGCGGATCTTCGATCGTGGCCTTCCACTCGGCCATGTCGTCGCCGGTCAGCAACCCGGTGTGGCGTTCGCCCGTGGTGTCCATGACCGGGGTGCGCATGTAGGTGTCGATGGCCTCGGCGACGAAGCCCTTGTACCAGACGTCATGGGCGGCGTTGATTTCCGCCTCGCGGCCGCCGCCGGCGGACTCGGCCTCCTTCAGCACCCGGCGGTACATGTCGGCCATGATCTCGTTCCTGAACAGGGTGCCCGGTTTCGGCACCTCGCCGTTCTTCAGCCAGATGTCGCGCGAGGTATGCCATTCGTCCTCGAACATCGGCTTGATGGTCGCGATGGTGTTGCAGATGTTGGGCACCAGGGCATAGCCGCCCGATGCGAAGTTGATCGCGGGCTCCAGCACCTCGCGCAGCCGCATGGTGCCGAAATCGCGGAGCAGGGTGGTCCAGGCGCTGAACGCCCCCGGCACCACGGCGGACAGGTGGCCCGTGCCCGGCATGATCTTGTGGCCCATGGCGCGGTACTTTTCGATTGTCGCGGCGGCGGCGGACACGCCCTGGCCGCAGATGACGTGGGTCTTCGCGTCGGTTGCGGTATGGACGATGATCGGAACGTCGCCGCCCGGGCCGTTCAGGTGCGGCTCGACCACCTGCAGGGCGAAGCCGGTCGCCACGCCGGCGTCGAAGGCGTTGCCGCCCTTTTCCAGGATCGCCATGCCGACGGCGGTCGCCAGCCAATGGGTGGAGGTGACGACGCCGAAGGTGCCGAGGATTTCAGGCCGGGTCGTGAAGGGCTGTGTCGCGGGCATGGTGGTTGGACCTTTGCGGATAGAAATGGATTGTACGGGGCGGGCGGGCCAGTCGCGGCCCGGCGCGGGTTCCATTTCCTATCCTCATTCGGGGGGTGGCCGCAACAACAAGCCCGCGATGTGGCCTATGTAACTTTCCGTTCACATTTTCCGTGATCCCTCAGGTTGACGCTGGAAACCCACCAGACCATCCGCTAGGCTCCCTGCTTTGCAGCGCAGCATCGAGGGTGCGCATGTCAATCCACCAGGGAGTCAAGAACATGAAGAAGACCATGATCGGGGCCGTCGCGGCCACCGTTGCTCTTAGCTTTGGGCTGATTAATTCGGGTTCGGCCCAGGCCGCGCCGAAATTTTCCTGTGACACGGCGAAGCTCATCGTGCCGTGGAAGCCGGGCGGCGGCACGGCCATCATCTTCAACATCTTCGAAAAGACGATCAACGACATGGGCGTGAAGCCGCGCCTGCAGGTCGTGACCGTGCCCGGTCAGGGCGGTAACAAGGGTGCCAAGGAAGCCGCCAAGGCCAAGCCGGACGGCTGCACCTTGTTTGCCGTGCATCAGAGCGCCATCACCAGCTTCCTCAACGGCCGCATTCCCTTCCACTTCAACGAGTTCGAGACCGTTGCGCAGCTGACCTCGACGCCGGAAATCGTCGCGGCGACCAAGGACACGCCGTGGAAGACCTTCGCCGACATGCAGAAGGACGTGCTGGCCAATCCGGAGACGGTCACCGTCGGCGCCACCTTCGGGTCGACCAGCCAGTTCATCTGGCTGCTGCTGGAAGAAAAGACCGGCATGAAGTTCAAGTACGTGCCGTTCGAAGGCACCAAGGAGCGCAATACGGCGCTGTTGACCGGCGCCATCAAGCTGGGCACCAGCAACGTCGCCTCCGGCAGCAAGTACATCCAGGGCGGCGACATGAAGGCGCTCGCCATCGCCTCGTTGTCCCGTGCCAAGCAGCTGCCGGACCTGCCGACGCTGAAGGAAGTCGGCGTTGACATGGAATTCGCGCTGAAGCGCGGCGTTCTGGCGCCCAAGGGCACGCCCAAGGACATGGTCGACTTCTGGGCCGGCGTGTTCAAGAAGGCGGCGGAAAACCCCGGCCTGCTGAAGCAGATGGAAGCCAAGGGCACGGACGTTGCCTGGGTCGGGCCGGAAGGTTACGACAAATGGGCGAAGCAGACCTTCGAAGACTTCAAGAAGGTCGCCATCAAGATCGGCATGTACAAGGGCAAGTAAGCCCATATCGGGTTTGGGGCGGCGGCCGGCTGGGCCGTCGCCCCAACCAATATCCGACTGTTAAAAACTGAAGTTTTCCGGGGGCATCAATGGATCGCCTGAACCGCGACGTCTACGTCGCCGTTGTCTTGTTGCTGTTCTGCGGCGTCATGTTCTGGGCCAGCATGGACATTCGCGAACCCGACTACGGCATGCTGCCGCCGTCGGCTTGGCCGCGGGTGATCCTGGGCGTGCTGTCCGTCCTTTCCACGATCTATCTGGTGCAGTCCTTGCGCCGCGGCGCCGATGCCGCGGGCACCCACGCCGGACAACCGGATACGGTTGCCGGATGGCTGTCCTACTGGCGCAATCCCATCGCCTGTTTCGTGCTGTTCGCCTGCTATCTGGCCGCGATTCCGTGGTTCGGGATGCTGATTTCAGGTACGGCTTTCGTGTTCGCCCTGCTGACCGTCCTGGGTGGGGCCGAACCCCGGAAATTGGCGCTTCACGCAGGGGTCGCCTTGGTGACTGTCGGCGGCATGTGGAGCCTGTTCACTTACGCCCTACGCGTCCTGTTGCCGCGCGGCGAGTGGACCGGGTTCTAGGAGCGCGCCGCCATGATCTTTGAAAACGTCGCCCTGGCCTTCGCCGCCATCTTTCACGTCAAGACCCTGGCGCTCATGTTGCTTGGCGTCGCCGGCGGCCTGATCGCCGGCGCCATTCCCGGCTTCACCATCGCCATGGCCGTGGTGCTGACTCTGCCGTTCACCTTTTCCATGCCGCCCGAACAGGGGCTTGCGACCATGGTCAGCGTCCTGGTCGGCGGGCTGTCGGGCGGGCTGATGGCCGGTATTCTGACGGGGATTCCCGGCACGCCGTCCTCGGTCGCCACCACCTTCGACGGGTTCCCCATGGCGCGCGGCGGCAAACCCGGCCTGGCGCTGGGCCTCGGCGTGTGGTCGTCGTTCTTCGGCGGAATCATCTCAGCCATCCTGCTGGTCACCCTGGCGCCGCAGCTGGCCCGCGTGGGGCTGGAATTCCTGCCCTGGGACTATTTCATGCTGGTCATGTTCGCGCTGACGATCACCGCGAGTCTGGCCGGCCGCGATCTGGTCAAGGGCCTGATCGCGGGGGCGCTGGGCCTGTTGGTCCGCACCATCGGCGAGGACGAGGCGGCGGGCATCCCGCGCTTCGATTTCGGGTCCGAGGTCCTGTTGCAGGGCTTCGACTTCATCGCTGTGCTGATCGGCCTGTTCGCCTTCTCGCAGCTTCTCAACGACGTGCGCGACCCGGCGTCGGCGCGCAAGTCGTTGGCCGACAAGGGCACGCTGCAGGCGCGCATCGAGCATCTGGCGGCGATTAAGCTGATCGCCAAGAACTGGTTCATCATCGTCCGCTCGTCCTTGATCGGCGTGTTCACGGGCATCCTGCCGGGGGCGGGCGGTTCGGTCGCCAACATCCTGGCTTATGACCAGGCGAAAAAATCCTCCAAGACGCCCGAGAAGTTCGGCACCGGCACGCCCGAGGGCATCATGGCGCCGGAAAGCTCCAACAACGCGGTCGAGGGCGGGGCGCTGATCACCATGATGGCGCTCGGCATTCCCGGCGACGTGACGACGGCGGTGATGCTGGGTGCGCTGCTGATCCACGACGTGGTGCCGAGCCCGACCTTCATCGCGGAAAAGCCGGTTCTGGCCTATTCCATCTTCATCGCCTTCTTCCTTGCGACCTTCATGATGGTGGCCTTGCAATCGGGCATGCTCAGGGTCTTCGTGCTGGTCACCCGCGTGCGCATGTACGTGCTGGCCGGGGTGATCCTGGGGTTCTGCGGCATCGGCGTGTTCGCCATCAACAACGTGGATTTGGATTTGTGGACCCTGCTGTGGTTCGGCATCCTGGGCTTTCTGATGCGCCATTTCGGTTTCCCGCTGGCGCCGATGATCCTGGGCGTCGTGCTCGGCAACATCGCCGAACTGAACCTGGCCCGCGCCATGGCGATCGACACGGACCTGAGCCACTTCGTGACCCGGCCGTGGTCCCTGTTCTTCCTCATCATCGCCCTGTTCTCAGCCGCCTTCCCCTGGTTTCAGAAGGCCCGCGGCAAGAAGACGTGGACCCTGTTCTACATGCCGGCGGCCTGCTTCGCCGTTTCCGTGCCGCTGTTCATGATGGGCGGCCTGCCACGGCCGTTGATCGCCTGCGCGGTCATCGCGCTGGGGGTTTGGACGCTCTACAAGCGGTGGAAGCGCGGCTGGAAAATGGCGGCCTATGACGGGCCGGAGATAAAGGAAGGCTAAAACCGGCGATAGGTTTCCTCAACGCCCAGGCCAGATAATTTCAATTGGCGGGCGGGGGGATCGTTTCTAAAGTCGTCGCAACCGCAACGGACGGAACAGCCAAGAACCATGACAGAGAATTACGCCTGGGCGCCGGATATCTATGACGTCCTCAAGGACCTGGACGTGCGCCAGGTCGCCTACGTCCCCGACGCCGGCCATGCCCGGTTGCTCAAGCTGTGCGAGGCCGACAACGCCATGCGCTGCATCCCGCTGACGACCGAGGAAGAGGGCATCAGCCTGTCCGCCGGCGCCTGGCTGGGCGGCGAGCGGGCGGTGATGCTGCTTCAGTCTTCGGGTGTGGGCAATTGCATCAACATGATCTCGCTGGCCAATACCTGCCGCTTTCCGCTGTTGATGCTGGTCACCATGCGGGCCCAGTGGCGCGAGTTCAATCCCTGGCAGAAACCCATGGGCGAGGGCACGCGCCCGGTCCTGGAAGCCATGGGCGTGAAGGTCACGCAGGTGGACGACCCGGACCAGGTCGGCGAGACCGTGCGCTCGGCGGGCGAACAGGCCTACGGCTGGCCGGACATGGCGGCGGTGCTTCTGCATCAGAAGCTCATGCCCGTGAAGACCTTCGGCAAATAAGGCGGGGAAACGAACATGGACAAGCAACGCGCCGATAACTACGAACTGCACCGCCGCGAGGTCGCCAAGACCCTGCTGAAGGACCGCACGGACGACTTCCTGGTCGTCACCGGCCTGGGTTCGCCCAACTGGGACGCCACCAATGCCGGTGACCATCCGCTGACCTTCCCGCTCTGGGGGGCGATGGGCGGGGCCGCCACCATGGGCCTGGGCCTGGCGACCGCGCAGCCGACCAAACGGGTCATGGTGATGACCGGCGACGGGGAAATGCTCATGGCAATGGGATCGTTCGCGACCATCGCCGCCCAGGGGGTCGAGAACCTGGCCATCGTCGTGTTCGACAACGAGCGCTACGGCGAAACGGGCATGCAGGCGACCCATACGGCCGGTCCCGTGGACCTGGTCGCCGTGGCCAAGGCCTGTGGCTTCCCCGTGTCCATTCAGGTCAAGACCGAGGCCGAATTGCAGGCCGCCCTGCCGGCGATCAAGGAAACCAAGGGTCCGGTGTTCGTCGACATCAAGGTCAAGGCCGAACCGCTGCCGTTCATCCTGCCGACCAAGGACGGCGTACATCTGAAGAACCGGTTCCGGGAAAAGCTGTTGGGGCCGGACAGCCTGCTCTAGGATACCGACCGGCAATTCACTGTCTTAAGGAGAGGTGCCATGAGCGGCGACGATTTGGCGGGCGTTCAAGCCTGCATTCAGGCCTATCTTGACGGGCTGTACAAGGGCGACATGGACCTTCTGTTCAAGAAGGCGTTTCACCCCGACGCCATGATGAACGCGGCCGACCTGGGCGGCGAGCGCATCCATTGGACCATGGCCGAATTCGAAAAAGTGGTGAGGGAACGCGGTGCACCCGAGGCGGCGGGCTTCCCCCGCAAGGAGCGCATCGTCTCCATCGACTTCGCCGGGCCGGACACGGCCAACGTGAAGGTCGAGGTCCTGGTCGGCAAGCGCGACTTCACGGACCTTCTGGCCTGTATCCGCATTGACGGCGAATGGAAGATCATCGCCAAGACCTATTGCCTGACCCGCGAGTACGCGACGAAGGAGGACGTTCTCGCCGCCGTCGGCAACTGACAAAAATTCCAAGGGAGAGAAACCGTGAGCAACCTGAAACGCTATCAGATGACCATCGCCGGCAAGAAGGTCGATCCGGCGTCCGGCGAATGGTTTGAAACCGCCAATCCCTACACGGGCAAGGCCTGGGCGGAAATCCCGCGCGGCAACGCGGAAGACATCGACCGCGCGGTCAAGGCGGCCAAGGCGGCCGCACCCGTCTGGCGCAAGACGACACCGACCCAGCGCGGTCATTTGATGCGCCGGCTGGCCGACCTGATGGCGGCGCGGGCGGACGATCTCGCCGCCACGGAAGTCAGGGACAACGGCAAGCTGATCGCCGAAATGGGGCTGCAAACCAAATATGCGCCCCAGTGGTATCATTACTTCGGCGGCCTGGCCGACAAGATCGAAGGGGCCGTCATCCCCATCGACAAGCCGGATACCTTCAACTTCACACGCAAGGAACCGCTCGGCGTTGTCGGCATGATCACGCCTTGGAACTCGCCGCTCATGCTCACGGCCTGGAAACTGGCGCCGGCGCTGGCCGCCGGGAACACCGCCGTGATCAAGCCGTCCGAATTCACATCGGCGTCGGCCTTGGAGTTCGTCGAACTGTTCAAGGAAGCGGGCTTCCCGGACGGCGTGGTGAACGTCGTGACCGGCTACGGCAAGGAAGCGGGCGAAGCGCTGATCAGGCATCCTGACGTCGCCAAGATCGCGTTCACCGGCGGTTCGGCCACGGGCAGGCACGTCTATTCCACGGCGGCGCTGTCGTTCAAGAAGGTGTCGCTGGAGCTGGGTGGCAAGTCGCCCAACATCGTGTTCGACGACTGCAACGTGGAAAACGCGGTGAAGGGCGTGATCTCGGGCATTTTCGCCGCCACCGGGCAGACCTGCATCGCCGGCTCGCGCCTCTTGGTGCAGAAATCCATCCACAACGAATTCGTCGACAAGCTGGTGGCGCTCGCCAAGACCGCCAAGATGGGCGACCCCATGAACCCGGATACCCAGGTCGGCCCCGTCACCACGCCGCCCCAGTACGAAAAGATCCTGGGTTACATGGACATCGCCAAGGGCGAAGGTGCGGAGGCCGTGTTGGGCGGCGGCAAGGCGACGCGTCCGGAATGCGGCGACGGCTGGTTCGTCGAGCCGACCATCTTCACCGGCGTCAACAACCAAATGCGCATCGCCCAGGAAGAGGTGTTCGGCCCGGTGCTGTCCGTCATTCCGTTCGAGGACGAGGAAGAGGCGCTGGCCATCGGCAACGACGTTGTCTACGGCCTGGCCGCTGGCGTGTGGACGGAAAGCATCCGCCGGGCCTTCATCATGTCGCAGGAATTGCAGGCCGGGACGGTCTGGGTGAACACCTACCGCGCGGTCTCCTACATGTCGCCGTTCGGCGGCTACAAGCAGTCGGGCCTGGGCCGGGAAAGCGGGCAGGCGGCGATCGAGGAATACCTGCAAACCAAGTCCGTGTGGATTTCCATGGCGACGGAAGTCCCGAATCCTTTCGTGATGCGCTAGTCTTTCCCGATGGGAAAGACCGTCCTCATCACCGGCGGCAGCCGCGGCATCGGCGAGGCCATGGTGCGGCTGTTCGCCGAACGCGGTTGGGCGGTCGTCTTCACCTTCGTGTCCAACGCGGCGGCGGCCCATACGGTCGCGACGGAAGCGGGCGCGCGGGCGATCCGCTGCGATTCCGGCAACGAGGACGACATTCTCGCCCTGTTCGAAACGCTCGACGGCGAGGGCGTCGTGCTGGACGCGCTGATCAACAACGCGGGCATATCCGGGCCGCGCCGCCGCGCGGTCGAGGTCACGCGGGAAACTTTGGAAGAGGTCACCCGGATCAACTTCATCGGCCCCGTGCTGTTCTGCCGCGAGGCGGTCAAGCGCATGTCGACCGCCATGGGCGGCCGGGGCGGGGTGATCGTCAACCTGTCCTCGACCGCGACCAAGAAGGGCGGGGCAGGGCAATGGGCGGATTACGCGGCGCTTAAGGGCGCCATCGATGTGTTCACCAACGGCCTGGCCCGGGAAGTGGCGGCGGAAGGCATCCGCGTCAACGCTGTCGCCCCCGGCTATGTGCTGACGGATATGGCGATCGAGGGCGGCATCGCGGCCAGCTTCGAGACCGCATTGAAATCGGATATCCCCATGGGTCGCATCGGCGAGGTGCGGGAAATTGCCGAGGGCGCCTATTGGCTGTGCTCCGACGCCGCCGGCTATGTCACCGGCACGGTGCTGAACGTGGCCGGCGGGCGCTAACAGACGGCCATCACGGGCGGGCGAAGGCGGTCACGTCCTGGGGTTTCCCCCATTTCAGGATTTCCCGGTGCAGGCGGTCGTATTTCTCCTGCTCCTCGCCGTCGCCGAACAGGGGGTCGCCGGGCAGGGAGACAGCGTCCCGAATTTCCTGCCAGTCCGCATCCGTCAGGGCGCGCAGGGCCGGCGGGAAAAACACCACTTCCTCCATCTGCATGTGACGGCGTTGGAAGCTCAAATAGTCGCTGGCGACATCGACGAACCAGTCGCGGGGCAGTTCCGCATCCTGCATGACGTTGTACAAGGCCGCAGCAAAGCGGCGCGTCAGGGCGCCCAGTTTTTCGTGTTCCTTGTCCAGTTCGCCGACGTTCGCCGCGGCGTCGGGATCGCGCAGACGCAGTTTCGCCAGAACAAGGTCTTCGACCGGATGATGGTAGAGGTCCGGGTAGTTCTGGGTGTAGTCCAGGATATTGCTGACAAGCTCGTAGTCGGGCAGGTCGCCGGCATCAAAAATACGCACCTCGCGGGCAATCAGGTCCATCAATCGGGCAAGCTTCTTGTGGTCGTCGCGCAGCTTCCAAATCACTTCGGACATTTGCATCCCTCCTACATCCCTCCACCTTGCTGATCGCGCAGTTTAACGGCGTCGCAGCCGGGGGGCGTTGATATGGGTCAAGCGCGCGGGGCAGTGTGGATAACTTTGGGGATAGATGTTGATTTCTTGCCTTTTCGCCGGGTGCGGGCATGTCGTGCCGGACCCATGTCCCTGGCATGGCGGAAGGCGGCGATTGTACGGCTGCCGATGCGAAGGGGGCGGGGAAGCCGGATGGGGCCGCCGACCCATTGGCCGGTCCCGCGGCATTTGATGGCCTGCGCGGCCGCCGGGAAACGGCCGATCGGCCAAGAGATATTGAAGTCGCCTGGAATCGAATGTCGGCAAATGCCTTGCTGACCGCGCCTTTCGCATTATGAAAAGGGAGAATTCGCCCGCCGCCGCCGCGATCCGGCATGGTTGATTTCGCATGCCGGTGAAATCCATTGGCAAGTTCACGGGAACACAGGTCTGGGGGCCGCGGAGTTTACTTTCCTTCACAGACCGGTCCGGATTCCGGTTCGGGAAAGGGCGGGATTCGGCGCGGGGGCAGCCCGGAGATGAAAAAGGGCGAATAATGGCAATCGGCGGCAAATGTGGATATCTCGCGCCGCCGGGTCCGAGGGGATTCCGGCAGGCGGGCCGGGAGTGCGCACATCGTGCGTTCCTGAAATTCGGCGGGTTCACGCCATCGGCGGGATCGAATTCGTCAATCGGACTTGCCCCGAAGGGGGCAGGGTGGTAGCTGGAATGTACACAATGTTGGCGGAGAATCGTCCGCCAGAGGACCATACTTTAATCGCCCGGGAGCCCACGCCATGTTCGACCGCGACCGTTTCACCCAGGATTGTCTCGACGCCATCCGCGAGACCGACAGCCACATCGCGGTGAAGGAACTGATCGAGCGCGCGTGCAGCGATCCGGCGGACCTGTTGCGCGGCCTGGGCGAGCCGACCAAGGCCGGGCCCGACAAGATCTACGTGTCCGACGAGTTGACGATCCTTAACCTCGTGTGGGGCCCGTACATGACCCTGCTGCCGCACAATCACAACATGTGGGCGGTCATCGGCCTGTACACGGGGGCAGAGGACAACGTGTTCTGGAAAAAGGTCGAGGGCGAACCGGGGCACAGCCGCATCGAAGCCGCCGGCGCCAAGGCCATGCGCCCCGGCGACGTGGCGCCGCTGGGCAAGGATATCGTCCATTCCGTGACCAACCCGGTCGACAAGCTGACCGGCGCGCTGCATGTCTACGGCGGCAACTTCTTTGAAATGCACCGCAGCGAATGGGAAGCGGAAAGCCTGACCGAGCGGCCCTATGACGTGGCCCGCAACATGGGCTTGTTCGAAACCTACAACCAAAAACTCCAGGCGGCGGAATAGCGGCCCGGTCCGCGCTCCATGACCTGCCGGACGGTATGACGGTCATGGGGCGTATCCTGATTTACTTGGGCGTGTTCGCCGCCGCCGCGTCGGCCGTGACGGCGCTGTGGGCTTGGCTGGGGCGGCCGGTCGACATGGCGGACGCGCCGGGCGGGCGTTTCGAATGCCTGTCCTATGCGCCGACGACCGCCGACGGCCATCCCCTGATGGGGCCGGACTACGACCTGCCGCCGGGCCTGATCGAACGCGATTTGGAAGCCCTGTCGAAGCTGACCGGCTGCGTGCGGACCTATTCCTCCTATGGGGTGCAGGCGGATGTGCTGCCCGCCGCCGCCAAGCTGGGCATGAAGGTGCTGCTGGGCATTTGGATCGGCACCGAGGACAAGCAGAACAAGATCGAGATCGCGGCCGCCCTGCGGGCCGCCGCGCGTCACCCCGAGGCGGTCCGCGCCATCGTCGTCGGCAACGAGGTGCTGCTGCGCCGCGAGATGACCGGCAGGCGGCTGGCCGGGATCATTCAGGACATTCGGACCCGCACGAAGCTGCCCCTGGCCTATGCCGACGTGTTCGACTTCTGGGAACGCCATCCGGCCGTCGCCGAGGCGGTCGACCTGATGCTCATTCATGTTCTGCCCTATTGGGACGACCCGGCGCCGCGGTCGGTGCGCGCGGCCCAGGACGGCGTGCGGGCGACGGTCGCCCGGGCACGGACCGTGTTCCCCCATGCCCGGATCGAGATCGGCGAGACCGGCTGGCCCAGCGCCGGGCGCACGCGCGGCCAGGGCGTGCCCAGCCGCGTCAATCAGGCGCGGTTCCTGCGCGAATTCGCGGCCCAGGCGCAGACCCTGGGTGTTCCCTACAACGTGGTCGAGGCCGTGGACCAGCCGTGGAAGCGCGTGCCCGAGGGCACGGTGGGGGGCTTCTGGGGCGTGCTCGACGCCGACCGCGCGGCCAAGTTTCCGTTGGCCGGCCCGGTTCGTGAATGGCCCGACTGGCCCCTGGCCGCCGGGTTTTCGGCGATGCTCTGCCTGCTGTTCCAGGCCGGCTTGGCCGCGGCCAGGCGGCAGGCCGGAGCCGCCGCTGTTCTTGGTGTCGGTGTTACGGGCGGGGCGACGGGAACCTGTCTGTGGATGCTGGCGGCCCAGGTCGATGCCGCCGCCGTCGGGTTTCTGGGCGGGCTGGGCGGCGTCTATCTGATGTTATTGGTCGCGGGCGGCGGGGGGCTGCTGGCGGCGCAGCTTGCCCGCCTGCCGGTCCTGGACGGGTTGCAGCCCGCACCCCTGGGTGATGTGTTGGAGGGGGTGGCCGGATGCCGTCTGTCCCGCGACCAGGCCCTTGGCCTGATCCGCTGGGCGGTCCTGCTGCCGGCGGGTGTGCTGGCCCTGGCCCTGGCGGCCGACGGCCGTCACCGGGATTTCCTGCCCCTGGCCTTTATCTTGCCGGGGCTGGCCTTGGCGCTGCTGGCCTGGCGGGGGCGGGGGGTGCAGGCGAGTCGGCCCGAAGATGCCTGGGTCGCGATGCTGTTGGCCGTGACCGGCCCTCTGGCCGTGGACGCGCCGGGCAATCTGGAGGCTTTGGCCTGGGCCGGGACCTGTCTGCTGCTCGCCCTGCCGGGCTTGCCGGCGGCGCTGGGCGAGCTACGCTTCCTCGGCAGGGCCTTGGCGGCGCAGGGCCAGAGCAACTAGGGCCAGCACCACGGCCGCCGAGGCCGCAGTCGCGTTGTAGAGGGTCAGGCCCGCGCCGCCGAGAATCAGCGCGCCATGGGCCGCCCGCGAATGCCAGCGCGGATCGGAATGGAAGCCGGCGAGGGCGCAGGCGAGCGCCGCCAGACCGATGATGTTCCACCCCGTGGCCTGGATCAGGCCCCGGCGCAACACGCACCACCAGGGGCCGGCCTGTTCGCAGGCGGCGCCCATGCGTTCCGGTTCGATGAAGCCGTAGCGGACGCCGAGGCCGAGCAACGCGGCGGCCACGGCCAGGATGACTCCGCCCAGGGGGCGCGCCGACGTGAACGGGGCGGTAAGCAATCGCGGAATGGGGGGCGTCATGGAGCGATAGGGGCGGATTTGCGGGCGGCTGTCAACGCGGGCGAACCTTCGTTAAAGCAGATCGCTGAAATACGCCAAGTGCGTGGTGTCGCAGCGCGAGATGCGCAGTTCCACCGGCGTGCCGTCGAGGGTCTGGGCGATGCGCTCGATGCGCAGCAGGGGGGCGCCCCGGTCGAGGCCCAGGTGGGCGACGTCGTCGGGTCCGGCGGCCTCGGCGGTGATTTTCTCGACCGCGCGGTGGACGATCACGGCGAAACGGTCCTGATAGAGCTGATAAAGCGTGTTGGGCAGCTGCGTCTTGTTCAGGTCGCCCAGGCCGGGGAACAGGTCGTCGGGCAGGATGATGAGTTCCAGGATCGCGCGCCGTGCCATCAGCTCGCGCACGCGCTTGATTTCGACCACCCGCGACTGGGGGGAGAGTCTGAGCGCCAGGGCCTCGGCCTGGGTCACGCGCCGCTGCGTCATCGACAGCACGCGGGAGGTCGGCAGGCGGCGCTCACCATCCGCCGCGACCAGATGGAAGAAATGAAAGCGGTCGCGTTCCGGCCCATGGGCGTGGACGAAGGTGCCGCGCCCCTGATGGCGGATCACCAGGTTTTCCCGCGCCATTTCGTCGAGCGCGCGGCGCACCGTGCCCTGGGCCACGCCGAAGCGGGCGGCGAGTTTCTGTTCGGACGGCAGGGGATCGGTCACCGGATAGCGGCCCTGGGCGATCTCGCGCAGCAGGGCTTCGCGCACCTGGCGGTACAGCGGTCCATCGCCGGAACGGGGCCGGTCCCCCCAGGTTTCAGGCATGCGCGGCCTTTTCGTCAAAAAAACGCAAACTCTTCTATAAGAGTTATATGACTTGCTTGACGGCGGCAAGAGCCAAGGACTATTGCGGGTACGGGCCACTGAACAAGGGAACGTCAATCCCGGCCCGCATGCGACGTTTGAGGAAACCCAGGGCGCACCCTGAACCCATACCGTTCGGCGCAAGGCCGTTCCCCCGATCCCGCCGCAGTCTCGTAGGTGCGGCGGCGGCAGGGGCCGGAGTTTTGCGCGGAACCTGGACCCGGAGGACAAGTCTTGTCGATTCATAAACAGATCGTCACGGACATGGTGAACAACAACATCGAGTTCATCACCACTGTTCCGTGCAAGCAGCTCGGCGGCGTGATCGAGGAAGCCGAAAATCACCCCAGCATCATGCACGTCCCCTGCAACAAGGAAGACGAAGGCATGGGCCTGTGTGCCGGCGCCTTCATGGGCGGCAAGCGGTCGGCCATCATCATGCAGAACACGGCGCTCGGCGTGACGCTCAACTCGCTCGCGACGCTGATCCAGTTCTATCACATCCCGCTGCCCATGCTGATCAGCTACCGCGGTGAGCTGGGCGAGCCGGTGGCCTGCCAGGTCGAAATGGCCCTGCACACCAAGGCGCTGCTGAACCAGATGCTGATCCCGACCTACCACTTCCACAAGCGGGAAGACGCGAACGAGCTCGACAAGATTCTCAAGTACACCTTCATGTGCAACAAGCCGGTGGCCATTCTGACCGACGCCACCTTCTGGAAAGGGGAATGACCATGATCCGCTCCGACGTCCTGAAAAGCCTGATCCCGGTCATTTCCGATCAGTTCGTGGTCTGCAACATCGGCCTGCCCAGCCAGGAACTCCACCTGCTGGACGACCAGCCGACCAACTTCTACATGCTCGGCACCATGGGCCTGGCGTCCTCCATCGGCCTCGGCCTGGCGCTGGCGCAGAAGCAGACCATCATCGCCATCGACGGCGACGGTTCGGTCCTGACCAACCTGGGCACCCTGCCGACCATCGGCAACAACGTGGCCGACAACTACATCCTCTTGATCATCGACAACGGCAGCTACGGTTCGACCGGCGACCAGCCGACCTATGCCGGCAAGAAGACCTCGCTGACCAAGGTCGCCGAGGCCTGCGGCTGCGACAACGTGATCGAGTGCAAGGCCGAAGACACGGCCCAGGTCATGAAGGACGCCATCGCCTCGAAAAAGCAGACGGTCATCGTCTGCAAGTGCGAGTCGGGCAACATCCCGGTGCCCAACATCACCATGGACCAGGTCGTGATCCGCGACCGATTCATGAAGGCGCTCGCGGCGGCCAACGCTTGATTTGAACCTTCTCACTGCCTCACTGTCTCTGTGGTTCATTTTCACCACAGAGGCGGTGAGACAATGAGATTGATTTTCTCTCTGCGCTGCGCATCCGCGCCTTGCCAACGCATCGCGAACCTTTAAGGTTCGCTGGCTTCCATGGGCCGTCTTCCGGCGGCCTCCGCCATTGGAGTTTGCCTCGATCATGCCCGACATCCTCATCACCGAATTCATGGACGAAACCCAGGTCGCGCGCCTGGCCGAAAGCTATGACGTGTCCTATCAGCCGGACCTTGTGGCCGAGCAGGACAAGATTCCGGCCCTGATGAAGGGCGTGCGCGGCCTGATCGTGCGCAACGCGACCCAGGTGCGGGGCGCGGTGCTGGACGCCGCCGACAAGCTGGAATGCGTCGGGCGCCTGGGCGTCGGCCTCGATAACATCGACATGGAGGCCTGCAAGGCGAAGGGCGTGAAGGTGTTCCCCGCCATCGGCGCCAATTCCGATTCCGTGGCCGAACTGGCGATGGGCGCGATCTACGTGATGTTCCGCCGCTCCTACCTGGCGACGCCCGACGTGATCGCCGGCAAGTGGCCGCGCATCGAATTGATGGGCCGCGAGGTTCAGGGCAAGACGCTGGGCATCATCGGCATGGGCTGGACCGGTCAGGCCCTGGCCTGGCGGGCGCGCGGCAACGGCATGAACCGCGTCGCCTACGACCCCTGGGTCAAGAAGGACGATCCGCGCTGGGCCGACTGCAAGGTCGAGCGCGCGGAAACCCTGGACGACCTGCTGCCGCAATGCGACGCGATTTCCATCCACGTGCCGCTGACCGACGACACGCGGGGCCTGTTCAACGCCCAGACCATCGCCAGGATGAAGGACCGGGCGTTGCTGCTGAACCTGTCGCGCGGCGGCATCGTCGATGAGCAGGCCATGGTCGACGCGCTCAAATCCGGCAAGCTGTGGGGCGCCTTCACCGACGTGTTCGTGGAGGAGCCGCTCAAGTCCCCCAATATCTTCGAAGGCGTGCCCAACCTGTACTGCACGCCCCATGTCGGCCCGCGCACGGAAGAGGGCGAGGGCAAGGTATCCACCGTCACCGCCGACGCGGTGCTCAACTGCCTGAACGGGAACTAACACGATGGCGATCAAGACCCTGGATGAACTCGAACAGCTGGCCTTCAAGGTTTTCCTGAATTCCAACGTTTCGGAAAACAACGCGGCCCATGTCGTCCGCGCCCTGGTTCAGGCCGAAGCCGACGGCGTGCCGTCGCACGGCCTGTCGCGCGTACCCAGCTATGCCGACCAGGCGAAAAGCGGCAAGGTCAACGGCCACGCCATCGCCCGCCTGGAACAGACGGCGCTGGCGGCGCTGCGCGTCGATGCCAACGGCGGCTATGCCTATCCGGCCATTCATCTGGGCTTGGGCCGGGCCATCACGCTGGCCCAGGAAACCGGCATCGTCGGCCTCGCCATCGGCAATTCGCATCACGGCGGCGTCGGCGGCCATCCGGTCGAAGCCGCCGCCCGCAAGGGCCTGATCGCCATGGGCTTCCTCAACGCGCCGGCGGCCATCGCCCCCTGGAACGGCACCCGGGCGCTGTACGGCACCAACCCCATCGCCTTCGCCTGCCCGCGGCGCAACGCGGATGGCACGGATTGGGGCGACCCGATCCTGGTCGATCTGGCGCTCAGCAAGGTCGCGCGCGGCAAGATCATGATGGCCGCCAACAAGGGCGAGCCGATCCCCGAGGGCTGGTCCACGGACAAGCACGGCAAGCCGACGACGGACGCCAAGGAAGCCCTCGACGGCGGCCTGATGATCCCCATGGGCGACGCCAAGGGCGCGGCCCTGGTGCTGATGGTGGAAATCCTGGCCGCGACCCTCACGGGCTCCAACCACGGGTTCGAGGCCTCCAGCTTCTTCGCCGCCGACGGCGCGCCGCCCAAGGTCGGCCAGTTCTTCATCCTGATCGACCCGTCCGCCTTCGCCCATGAGGACGAGGAAACGGCCGAAAACCGCTTCATCGAACGCATCGGCACCCTGGTTCAGGCCATCACCGAACAGGACGGCGCCTGGCTCCCCGGCGTCGACCGATGGGCCAACCGCGCCAAGGCGAATGCGGAGGGCGTGGAAATTCCGGATGGGTTGTTGGAAGACTTGGAAGCGAGGATTTAAGTTAGAAATCCGTCCGACACGAGCCGCTGATAGGCCATCTTTATAGCCTCTTCGGAATAGGTGCTGTGTTTGTGATCATTCCAAGAATGTAGAGCTCGAGTAATTTCTTCTATGTTTGTCTTACCGTCGTTGTGAGCGATAAAATGCACGCTCGATAAAAGTTCCATTCCATAAGGGCTTTCATAACCTTCAATAAGAAGAGCTATGCGGTTGATAATATCTTCCGCACCTTTCGGGTCATGCTCGCCGATATATTCTTCAGCTTCTGCGAAAGCACCGCGAGTAACGGTTATTTTTTCTTTTTCATAGCCACTCAAGTACCCATGATTCTCCATAGCCCTAAAAGCTGTTTTGAGGCTTTCAGAATATGGCCCATGCTCATTTTTTGAGAACTCGGCTTTGTAATCTAGGCCTAGGGTTTGCAGAAAATACACCGATTTTTGGAGGGATAAGCGTGTTAGGTAGCCTCCAAAGTATTTTTCTAACTCGCCTACCGCTTTGACAAGCAATGCTCGCTCCCAAGTTAAAGGGTGCTTCTTCAATTCGAATTCAGGAGCGCCCAATGCGTCTTTTGGTGGGTAAACGAATACCTCCACCTGTGAAAGTGGAGATAATTTATTTTCGATTACGTTTCTGACATCGTCCCAATCTAGGCCGCCATTTCCACATCCGAGAGGAGGCATGGCGATACTGCTAATTTCCAGTGACTTGATATTTTCGATGAGGCTCTCAAGACCCTCTTCGATGTACTCGATCTTTGATTTCGATCTCCAATGCTTCTTTGTCGGGAAATTAATCAAATATCTTGGACCGTCTTGATCTAGTAGACCTCCAAGATCAAAAACAAAAACTTCGCCGGGAACGAGTCTGCCCGCATCGCATTGGCGTCTATATGCTTTGAAGTTTTCTGGCCACCGGCGTTTGAACTCCAAAGCCACGCCTTTTCCCATCACGCCGACACAGTTCACTGTATTCACAATGGCATCAGCCTTGGCGTCGAACAGGTCACCTTGAGTGTATGTAATTGTCATGACTAAAAATAGCACCCTGGCTTCGAGTAAACCGGGATATCGAAGTCGGAGGTGTTCATCCAGTGTTCAATCCGTGTTTTGACCGCATCGTTCTTTGTAACGATGCAGTCGATGAGTTCTAAAGGGACGAAATCTTTGACCATAAATTCCGCCATTCGTTCTTTTTTGCGGTTTGAACGTTCAGGAGGTTGATCCTGATCTGCGAAATATTTGCATACGCCAGGGTAACCGACTTCTCTAATTTTTGCGACAATCGGATATTCATCGAACAACGGCCAATTGACGTGGGCTTGCAGCTTTGAGAGGTCATTCTCATAGCTCGGCGGTTGTGCTGCGGAATTACAGGCGATATCCGTGAACCAAATTTGCCGGTCGCAATTTTCAAAATTTTCAGTGGATGCAACGAAAAACACAACGTCATTAATTTTAGCAATTCCAATTACTTGCCCACTCGGGTCGCGAAGATCAACCTTTCTATAATGAATCGCAGATGCCATTCCGGTGATTGGGGAAAAATAAAACGGTACGAAGTCGTTGATCGGTTCTCCATTTGGAGTAACGAACCGAGTCCCGCGCTTATTTACGATTGCGTCGTAGGAGATTTGATAGCCAGGTTGACGTCGATAATTTTTGGCAAAAATCGCGCCATCATCGAGAATCGTCTCGACGTTTGCATAGTGGGTCATCCTGAAAACGTGACGATGTTGGTTGGCGCGTTCCGCCATTAAGGCACAACCTTCCCCGGATTCATGATCCCCTTGGGGTCCAGCGCGGTCTTGATCGCCCGCAGCAGGTCCTTTTCCACGTCCGTCTTGTAGCGTTCCATCTCGTGCACCTTGAGGAGCCCGATGCCGTGTTCGGCGGAGAATGAGCCGCCGAGGGAGTCGGCGATGTCGTGGACGCCGGGGGGCACTTCGTGGCGCAGGCGCTCCGCATCCTCGGGCGTCGTGTCCTTGGGCATCACCAGGTTGTAGTGCAGGTTGCCGTCGCCCATGTGGCCGAAGGCCATGATGGTGACGCCGGGGATGACCTTTTCCGCATGCGGGTCGGCCTTGGCGAGGAACTCGGGTATTTTGGAGACGGGCACGGAAATGTCGTGCTTGGCGGAGGGGCCGCAGTGCTTCAGGGCCTCCGGAATGGATTCCCGGATGTTCCACAGACGCGCCGCCTGCTCGCCCGATTCTGCCAGCACGGCGTCGATGATCTCACCCGCCTCGAACGCCTCGCCCAGCGCCGTTTCGGCGAGGTCGCGGATCACGCCCTTCTGGCCCGAGGCCATTTCGATCAGGGCGTGGTGCTCATGGCGTTCCGTGAACGGGTCCTGGCTGCCCGGGATGTGTTCGAACACGGCGTCCATCGGCGCGCGGCAGATGTATTCGAAGCTGGTCACCTGATCGCCCGTCGCGGCCTTGAGGCGCGTGAGCAGGGCCGAAAGGTCGGCCGGGGTATTCGCCGCGACCATGGCCGTCGTGGTTTCGGCGGGCCGGGGGAACAGTTTCAACACGGCGGCGGTGATGATGCCCAGCGTGCCTTCGGCGCCCATGAAGATGTGCTTCAGGTCATAGCCCGTGTTGTTCTTGCGCAGGCCGCGCAGGCCGTTCCACACGCGGCCGTCGGCCGTCACGACCTCCAGCCCCAGCACCAGATCGCGCGCGTTGCCGTAGCGCAGCACCTGGATGCCGCCCGCGTTGGTCGAGAGGTTGCCGCCGATCTGGCAGGTCCCTTCGGCGGCGAGGGACAGGGGAAACAGGAGGCCCGCGTCCTCGGCCTTGTCCTGAATGTCCTTCAGGATGCATCCGGCCTCGACCGTCATGGTCGCGTTCACGGGGTCGATCTCGCGTACGGCGTTCATGCGGCCCAGGTTGATCAGCACGCCGCCCTGGGCGACGGCTCCGCCGCACAGCCCCGTGTTGCCGCCCTGGGGCGTCAGGGTGACGCCGTGTTCGGCGCAGATCGCGACGATTTTGGCGACTTCGTCCGTATTGGCGGGGCGCAGCACCAGCGGGCTTTCGCCGTGGTAGTAATTGCGCTCCTCCGCCAGGTAGGGGGCCATGTCGGCCTCGCTCTCGTACCAGCCCTTGTCGCCCACGGCGGCTTTCAGCGCCTGGCGCGCGGTTTCGGGAAGGGGGGGCATATGGGCGCCGTCGGCCATGATTTTGTTCCTTGAAGGCGATGGTCACTGGGGATGTTTCCGGTCATATTTGCCACGATGGCCGCCCAACGACAAGCCGGAGCCCCGCCCATGACCGCGACAATTTCTCAACCCAAGCCCGAGAATTCCAAAAGCGTCCCGCAAGGCGGCACGCCGGGGGAAACCACCGTCTGCGTCATCGGCGCCGGCATCGTCGGGGTCAACTGCGCCCTGGCGGCGGTGAAGGAGGGGTTTACCGTCACCCTGATCGACCGGATCGAGCCGGGCGAGGCCTGCTCCTTCGGCAACGCCGGCATCCTGGCCGAATGGTCCTTCGTGCCGACCTTCGGGCCGGAAGTGCTGAAAAACGTGCCCGGCTACCTGATCGACCCCAAGGGGCCGCTGACCATCCGCTGGACGCGCCTGCCGCATATCCTGCCCTGGCTGCTGCGCATGCTGCGCTTCGCCAGCGTCTCGCACCAACGCCGCGCCGCCGACGCCCTGCGCCATTTGACCATCGGCTGTTCCGAATCCTACGCGGCGATGGCGGCAGAGGCGGGGGCGCCCGAGCTGGTGCGCCGTGACCCGGTGTTGCAGGTCTACGACGTTGAGGCCGATTTCAAGAAGGCGGACGCCGACCTCGCCTTCCGCGCGACCTACGGCATCAAGTATCAGGCGCTGGACCGCAAGGAATTGACGGATCTGGAGCCGGCGCTCGGCCCCGATTTCAAATGGGCCCATGCGTTGCTCGGCGGCGGCACCACGACCAACCCGGGCCGCCTGACCAAGGTCCTGGCCGAGGCCTTTTTGAAGCGCGGCGGCACGTTGCAACAGGGCGAGGTGCGGGGGCTGGTGCGGAAAGCCGGCGGCGGCTTCCGCATCGAGACGTCGGAGGGCGTGATGGAGGCGGACCGCATCGTGCTCGCCGCAGGCGCCTTTTCCCACAAGCTGGCGGCGATGCTGGGCGAGAAAATTCCGCTCGGGACCGAGCGCGGCTACCACGCCATCCTGGCCGATCCGGGGGTGCAGGTGAACCATGCCGTCGGCTGGAAAGCCCGGGCGTTCTATGCCTCGCCCATGGAGATGGGCCTGCGGCTGGCCGGCACGGTCGAGCTGGCGGGGCTGGAGCCGCCGCCCGATTACGCGCGCGTGCGGGTCATGACCGACCTGGTGCCCAAGCTGCTGCCCGGCGTGAAGACGGAGGTTTCGACGCAGTGGATGGGCTTCCGCCCGACCCTGCCGGACAGCCTGCCGGTGCTCGGCCCGTCATCGGTGGCGCCGGGGCTGTTCCATGCCTTCGGCCATCAGCACGTGGGCCTGACCTGCGGCCCGGCCACGGGGCGCGTCATCGCGCGGCTGTTGAAGGGCGAGGCGCCGAACGTCGATTTGACGCCGTTCCGGGCGGATCGGTTTTAAAAACTCAGGAAGTTCGGATTTACGCCGCCAGCGCACTTTCCAGATAAGGCCGAAAATGGTCGATGTCCGGCGTGTCCAGGCCGGCGGTCTTGGCCCGGTCGTCCCATTCGCGCACTTTCACCGCGTCCTGGTAATGGGGCAGGGCTTCGAAGGCCTCGACCTCGTCGGCGCTCATCGGCCCGCCCTGCAATTCCAGAGATTTGACCGAGGCCGGCGACAGGGTCTCGAAATAGCCCGGCTGTGTGGCGCAGAGATAACGCTTGGCCGCCACATGCAGGCCCACGGCCTGGGCCACGCGGGCGTTGAAATGACGGGCGGCCCAGCCGCGGGCGATGTCCTCGTGCTTGTCGTCGATGCCGCGGTCGGCGGCCCCTTGGCCGTGTTTCTGCATCATGTGCCCGATATCGTGCAGGAAGGCGGCGGCGATCAGGTCCCCGTCGCCCGATTCCCGTTCTGCAAGCCAGGCGCATTGCAGGGCGTGTTCAAGCTGCGACACCACCTCGGTGTACGGACGGCGGCCCAAATCAAGGTAAATTTCAAGGGCTTCGGCGAGAGGATTTTTCGTCACGGTCAGGTTCCTGTATACTGAATCAGGTCCATTGGGCGATGCTGTCCTGGGAATCCATCAATTTAATCATATTGGTCTGATGTCAGTCAGATGAACTTTTATTGACCCATGCGGCACTTGAACTTACCGCATGGCCCGGTGTATGCAACGCGCCTAAAGGAGACGTTCGGAATGCATAGGCGTCATATATTTGCTGTTTTCCTGGTCACCGCCCTGATGGCGTTCGCGCCGCGGGCCGTGAGCGCCGAAGTGACGACGGAAGACGTCAAAACCTTCGTCAACACCATGGCCTCGTCGGCGATCAGTTCCCTGACCGGGAAGGACATTGCCCGCGACGTGCGCAAGGAACGCTTCCGCGCGTTGGTGCACGACTTCTTCGCCGTGAAATCCATCGGCAAATGGGTGCTGGGCCGCCATTGGCGCCGCGCCACCCCGGAACAGCGCGAGGAATATCTGACCCTGTTCGAGAACATGCTGCTGGAACGCTATGTCGACGGCTTCAAGGACTATTCGGGTGAGTCCCTGGAAATCAGCCGCGCCGAAAAGCGCCAGGAAAACGATTTCATCGTCCATACCATGCTGAAGCGACCCGGCGGCCAGCCGGTCGAGGTCAGCTGGCGCGTCGGCGTCGGCGAACGCGACGGCCAGCATATCTTCAAGATTGTCGATATCATCGTGAACGGCCTGTCCATGGCCCTGACCCAGCAGAAGGAATTCAATTCCGTGATCTCGAACAACGGAAATTCCGTCGACAGCCTGCTGGAGAAAATGCGGGAAATGGCCAAACCCGCCGGCTGATCCTGGCGTCAGCTGATCCGAGTGAAGGTATTTTCCGGTCATGGGGCAGCCCGCCGATTCTCCTGAACCGACGCCGGGCTCCGGCGTGGAAACGCCGTCAGGCAAAGACGCTGCTTACGAAAATTTCCCCGTCGGCTCGTTCCTTTTGCCGGCCCGCCTGCGCCCGCATGTGGCGCGGTTCTATCGCTTCGCCCGCGCCATCGACGACATCGCCGACAACACCGCATTGGATGCGGACACCAAGGTCCGCCGCCTGGCCGGGTTCGAGGCGGCGCTTTTGGGCCAGCACCCGGACGATCCCGAATTCGCCACCGCCCATGCCATGCGCGACAGTTTGGCGGAAACCGATATCACGCCGCGCCATTGCCAGGACCTGATCGACGTCTTCAAGCAGGACGCGGTCAAGGGCCGTTATCAGGACTGGGACGACCTGATGCATTACTGCATCCGTTCCGCCGCCCCCGTGGGCCGCTACCTGATCGACCTGCATGGCGGATCGTCCCTGGGCTACGGCCCGTCGGACGCGCTGTGCAACGCGCTGCAGGTCATCAATCATCTGCAGGATTGTCAGGACGACTACCGCAGTCTGGACCGGGTGTATCTGCCCGGCGATTGGCTGGCCGCGGAAGGGGCCGTGGTCGAAGACCTCGACCGCCCGGCCTGCACCCCGGCGCTGCGCCGCGTGATCGACCGCTGCCTGGACGCGACCGAAATACTGTTGGACGAAGCCCGTCCCATATCCTCCGGCATGCACAGCCGCCGGCTCGGCATGGAGGCCGCCGCCATCTGGGAAATCGCCCGCCGGCTGACGGACCTGCTGCGCCGCCGGGATCCGCTGGCCGGGCGCGTGGCGCTGACCAAGGGCGGCTATGCCTGGTGCTGTGCCAAGGGTGCCTTGGCCGCGCTGGTCGGCCTGCACGGGCGATGAGACCGGGATGATGGCGGGGGCGGCCCTGCTGGCGCTCGCCGTCTGGGCGGGAATCCTGTTCTGCCGCGGGCGGTTCTGGTTCGCCGACCAACACCTGAGCCCCGCCGCCAAGACGCCCCCCAAGGGCGGCTGGCCCGATATCGCCGCCGTCATTCCCGCCCGCGACGAGGCCGACAGCATCGCCCGCACCGTGGCCTCCCTGTTCGCCCAGGACTATCCGGGGCGGCTTGATATCGTGGTGGTCGACGACAATTCCACGGACGGTACGGCGACCCAGGCCCGGGGGGCGGCAGACGCGGCGGGCGGCGGCGGCCGATTTCACCTCGTCACAGGCCAGCCGCTGGCCGAGGGCTGGTCCGGCAAGCTCTGGGCCGTTCATCAGGGGCTTGAGGCCGCGCGGGCGGCGGCGCCCGATGCCCGCTATGTCCTGTTGACCGACGCCGACATCGCGCACGATCCGGCCAACCTGCGCCGCCTGGTCGAAAAGGCGGAGATGGAGAACCGTGATCTGGTCTCCCTCATGGTGCGGCTCAACTGCGAGACGCCGTGGGAACGCCTGCTGATCCCGGCCTTCGTGTTCTTTTTCCAAAAGCTGTTTCCCTTTCCCTGGGTCAACGACCCGGTCAAGCGCACGGCGGCGGCGGCGGGCGGCTGCATGCTGGTGCGGCGGGCCGCCCTGAACGCGGCCGGTGGCGTCGGCGCGATCAAGGACCGGCTGATCGACGATTGCGCCCTGGCGGCATTGCTGAAGGCCAGGGGGTCGATCTGGCTCGGCCTCAGCCGCGAGACGGTGAGCCTGCGCCGTTACGATGGGCTGGGGGAACTGTGGCGCATGGTGGCGCGCACGGCCTATGAGCAACTCGGCCATTCGCCTTTGATGCTGCTGGGCACCGTCGCCGGGATGGTTCTATTGTACCTGGTGCCGCCGGTGGCGGCGCTGTGGGGGCTGGTCGCCGGGGATTGGCCGATGCTGGCCGCCGGGGTAGGGGGCTGGCTCACCCTGGCCGTCGCCTATTTCCCGACCCTGCGCCTTTACGGGCGCCCGCCCTGGGCGGCGCTGGGGCTGCCCGTGGCCGGGTTGCTCTATACTCTGATGACCGTCGATTCCGCCCGCCGTTACTATCTGGGCCGGGGCGGCGGATGGAAGGGGCGGACCTATGCGGGTGGGTCGGGCGTGCCGGATCCCAGGGGCTGACGGCCGCCCCGTCATTGGGGGCTGGCCTTGGCCGCGCCCCCCAGTGTATCCATTGCACCCATGGACAATCTGGTGACCCTTTCCGAAGCCGAAGTCGGTCGTGCCCGTGAACAGGTGGAGCAGATCGTGCGCGCCTCGGGCACGACCTTCTATTGGGCCATGCGGCTTCTGCCCGGCGAAAAGCGACGCGCCATGTTCGCGGTCTATGCCTTCTGCCGCATCGTCGACGACATCGCCGACGAGCCCAATCCGCTCGACGTGAAAAAGCGCGAACTGGCCCGCTGGCGGGACGAAATCCGCGCCCTGTATTCGGGGCGGCCAAAGGATCCGGTCGCTATCGCCTTGGCGGAACCGGTTGCCCATTTCGGCCTGGCCGAAACGGACTTTCAGGCCGTCATCGACGGCATGGAAACGGACGCGGCGGAGACCCTGCGCCTCGCCACCCGCGACGACCTGTTGCAGTACTGCGACCGGGTCGCCTGCGCCGTGGGGCGGCTGAGCTGCCGCATCTTCGGCTTGGGGGCCGAGATCGGGGACCGGCTGGCGGCCGCGCTCGGCCTCGCCCTGCAACTGACCAACATCCTGCGCGATCTGGACGAGGACGCGGCGCGGGACCGGCTGTATCTGCCCGATGACCTGCTGGCCGACCATGGCGTTGCCGCCCGCGATCCACAAGGCGTCCTGGCCGACGCCAATCTGACCGCCGCCGTGGCCGAGATCGGCGCCCTGGCCGGAGAAAAGTTCGCCGAGGCCCGGGCCCTGCTTGGCCAGTGCGAGGCCGACCGGGTCAAGCCCGCGACCATGATGATGGAAGCCTACGGGCGCATCTTCCGCCGCATGCGGGCGCGCGGCTGGCACCGGGTGCTGGAGCCGGCGGGGCTGACCAAGGCGGAAAAGCTTTGGGTTGCCTTCCGCTACGGCCTGCTGTAGCCCGGCGCATGGCAAGCGGGCGTATCCATGTGATCGGCGCCGGGGTGGCGGGGCTTGCCACCGCCGTGCGCCTGGCCCAGGGCGGCCGCAAGGTCGTCCTGTATGACAGCGCCGGACATGCCGGCGGGCGCTGCCGCTCCTATTTCGATGCTCATCTGGAGCGCCGCATCGACAATGGCAATCACTTGATGCTGTCCGGCAACTGGGCGATTCGTGACTACCTGCAAACGGTGGGGGCGGCGGACAGCTTGACCGGGCCTGAGGACGCGTCCTTTCCTTTCCGCGATTTACGGACCGGCGACACCTGGACCGTGACACCAGATCCGGGGCGGGTACCCTGGTCCATCTTGTTCGGTGCCGGCCGGGTGCCGGGGGCCAGTCTGAGCGAATACCTGCGGATACGGCACCTTGCCTGTGCCGGCCCCGACGCCACGGTCGCGGATTGTCTGGCCGGGCCGGGCACGTTGTTCGAGAAATTCTGGGAGCCGCTCGCCGTCGGCGTTCTCAACACACCGGCCGATACGGCGTCGGCGCGCCTGTTGTGGCCGGTCGTTAAGGAAACCTTCGGGCGCGGCCGCGCCGCCTGCCGGCCGCTGATGGCGCGGGCGGGGCTGAGCGAAAGCTTCGTCGACCCGGCGCTCGACTATCTGGCCGGGCAGGGGGCGGAGGTTTGCTTCAACAACCGCCTGCGCGCTCTGGATCTTGGGGATGGGCAGGTCCGCGCCCTCGATTTCGCCGGCGCCACGAAGGTTCTCGATCCCGGAGACCAGGTCGTCCTGGCCGTGCCCGCCTGGGCGGCGGCCGATCTGTTGCCCGGCCTGAACGGGCCGCAAGCCAGCCATGCCATCGTCAACGCCCATTTCCGGCTGACACCGCCGGTGCCGGCAGCCCCCCCCTTGGTCGGGCTGGTCGGCGGCACGGCGCAGTGGGTGTTTTTGCAGGGCGACGTGGCCTCGGTCACGGTCAGCGCCGCCGACGCCCTGGCGGCGGAGGCCAACGAGGCGATCGCAATGCGCCTGTGGCCCGAGGTGCGGGCGGCCCTGGAATTGGCTGATGGCCCGCTGCCGCCCTGGCGCATCGTCAAGGAAAAGCGGGCGACCATCAGCCAGACCCCGGCCGAGGACCGCCGCCGTCCCACGCCGCGGACGGCTTGGCGCAATCTGATCCTGGCCGGCGACTGGACGGCCACGGGCCTGCCGGCGACCATCGAAGGGTCTATTCGTTCGGGCTTTCGGGCCGCGGAACTGGTTGTAACGTCTTCGTCATCTTCTTGATTTCCGGGACCCTTTCTGTAAGAAGAGGCCGGATGGCCGCAGGCATTGAATTTTGCGCCTGCGAAGAGTACATCTGGGCGGTTAATTGCCTGATAACAAAAGATTCAGCGGTGACGTGATGGATATGTCCATTCAGCCAGAGGACGATGTGCCGGACTCCGGTTCCGGCGAGACGCCCCGGGCGGCCCCCGAAGGCCGCGCCCATGCGGACCTGGACGCCACCATCGACGAAGCCCGCGCCTGGTTGGCCGGCCAGCAGGCCAAGGACGGCAGTTGGGCGTTCGAGCTGGAAGCGGACGCCACGATCCCCGCCGAATACGTGCTTCTCAACCACTATCTGGGCGAACCTCGCGACGCCATCGAAACCAAGATGGGCAACTACCTGCGCCGCATCCAGGGCACGCACGGCGGCTGGCCGCTGTTCCACGACGGCGACTTCGACATGAGCGCCACGGTCAAGGCCTATTACGCCCTGAAGCTGATCGGCGACGACCCGGACGCCCCCCATATGGCCAAGGCGCGGGCGGCGGTGCTGGCGCGCGGCGGCGCGGCGCGCTGCAACGTGTTCACGCGCATCGCCCTGGCCCTGTTCGAACAGGTGCCCTGGCGCGCGGCGCCGGTGATCCGCCCGGAAGCCATGCTGCTGCCGGCATGGTCGCCGTTCCACATCGACAAGGTCGCCTACTGGTCGCGCACGGTGATGATTCCGTTGTTCGTGCTGGCGGCGACCCGGCCCAAGGCGCGCAATCCGCGCGGCGTCGGCATCCGCGAACTGTTCGTCGAGGATCCGTTCAGGCAGACCGATTTCCTGCACAACCCCACGGGTCATGTGCTGGGCAACGTGTTTCTGGCCATCGACAAGGCGGCGCGCCTGGTGCAGCCGATGATCCCCGGCTGGCTGGAAAAGAAAGCCATCACCAAGTGCATGGACTTCGTGAAGACGCGCCTGAACGGCGAAGACGGCCTGGGTGGAATCTTCCCCGCCATGGCCAACGCGGTCATGGCCTATGACGTGCTGGGCTATCCGCGCGACCATCCCGATTATCTGACGGCGCGCGGCGCCATCGAAAAGCTGGTTGTGGAACGCGACGACGAAGCCTATTGCCAACCCTGCCTGTCGCCGGTGTGGGACACGGGCCTGGCGCTGCACGCCATGCAGGAAAGCGGCATGGTGAAAGGCGATGAGGTTCTCGACAAGGCTGCCGATTGGTTGGTCGACCGCCAGATCACCGACGTCAAGGGCGACTGGGCCAAGAAGCGCCCGAACCTGCGCCCCGGTGGCTGGGCCTTTCAGTACTGGAACGACCATTATCCTGACGTGGACGACACGGCGGTCGTCGTCATGGCCCTGCACCGCGCCGATCCGGTCCGCTACAAGGACGCCATCGACCGCGGCGTCGAATGGATCATCGGCATGCAGAGCGAGAACGGCGGCTGGGGCGCCTTCGATGCCGAGAATAATGCCTATCACCTGAACCACATTCCCTTCGCCGACCATGGCGCGCTGCTCGATCCGCCGACGTCCGACGTCAGCGCACGCTGCCTGGGCACGTTGGCGCAGCTGGGGTACGGCGCCGACGACGCGGTCGTCGCCCGCGCCATCGCGTTCCTGAAGAACGAACAGGAAGAAGACGGCTCCTGGTTCGGGCGTTGGGGCACAAATTATATTTACGGCACCTGGTCGGTGCTGAGTGCCTTGAACGCCGTGGGCGAGGATATGTCCCAGCCCTACATCCGCCGCGCCGTCGACTGGCTGAAAAGCCGCCAGATGGCCGACGGCGGCTGGGGCGAGGACTGCGCGACCTATTGGGCCGAGAGCAAGGGCCTGGCCAAGGAAAGCACGCCGTCGCAGACGGCCTGGGCCCTGATGGGCCTGATGGCGGCGGGCGAGTTGGACAGCGCCGAGGTCGAAACCGGCGTTACCTATCTGCTGAACCATCCGCGTGAAGGCGGCAAGTGGCAGGAAACGATGTTCAACGCCGTCGGTTTTCCCAAGGTGTTTTACATCACCTATCACGGCTACAGCGCCTATTTCCCGCTGTGGACCCTGTCCCGCTACCGCAACCTGAAGCGCAGCAACACCAAACGCCCCGCCTACGGCATTTGATCGGCCCGGCGTGATGGCCCGTATCGGCATCATCACCGGGGTTTTGCGCGAAGTTGCCTGCCTGTCCGAGATTTCCGGCAATGCCGACCTGGATGTGCGTGCGTCCGGCGCCGATCCAAGGCGCGCGGGCGAACTGGCGGATGAGGTGTTCGCCCAGGGGGCGGTCGCTGTGCTCAGCTTCGGTTTGTGCGGTGGCCTGGATCCGGCGCTCAAGGCCGGTGACCTGATCCTGCCGACCCATGTCATCGCCGCCCAAAGCAAGAGCCTGACCTGCGATCCCGATTGGACCGGGCGGCTGGAGGACGCATTGGGCGACATGGTGACGCGTAAGGGGGCGACCCTGGCCCATTCCCCGACCATCGTCGCCGGCCCCCGGCGCAAATCCGTGCTGCGTGCGACGACTGAGGCCGACGCGGTCGATATGGAAAGCTATGCCGTGGGCCGGGCGGCGCGCAAGGCGGGGCGGCCCTTTGCCATCATCCGCGCCGTGTCGGACACGGCGGACACGCGGCTGCCGGAATGGACGGACGAAATCGTCTCGGCCACAGGCGGCACGGACGGGGTGCGCCTGTTGAAGAACCTGGCGACCCATCCGGGCGATATCGGGAAACTGCTGGCGCTCGGGCGCGGCAGCACGCGGGCGTTGAAGGTTCTCCGCGGGGTGGCGGGGCGTCTCGGCCCCGGCCTTGCCTTCGGCTGATTTGGCCTGTTTCTAGGCCGCCTTTTCGCCTTCGGCCTTTTCCGCCATCTTCTGCGACAGCGTCTTGACCAGGCCTTCGAACACGAATTCGGCCGGGCGCTGGTTGTCCAGGTTGATTTCCGGGGCCATCTCGCCGTCCGTGTTGACGCCCTTGAGGAAGACCCTGAGCGCCTTCAGCGGATGCGACACGGTGTCGGTGACGGCGGTCGGCTCATAGCCGCAATGGACCATGCAGTCGGCGCATTTTTCATAGTTGCCGGTGCCGTACTTATCCCATTCGACGCTGTCCATCAGTTCCTGGAACGTGTCGGCATAGCCTTCGTTCAATAGATAGCAGGGCTTCTGCCAGCCGAAGATGTTGCGCGTCGGGTTGCCCCAGGGCGTGCACTTATAGGACTGGTTGCCGGCCAGGAAGTCGAGGAACAGGGTCGACTGGCTGAACCGCCATTTCTTCGCCCCCGCGTGCTTGAATACGTCGCGGAACAGCTGCTTGGTTTTCTTGCGCGACAGGAAGTGTTCCTGATCGGGGGCGCGCTCGTAGGCATAGCCCGGCGACACGGTGATGCCCTCGACCCCCAGGTCATGGGTGCAGAAATCGAAGAACTCCGCCGCTTCCGCGGCTGACATCTGGTCGAACAGGGTGCAGTTGACGTTGACCCGGAAGCCCATGGCCTTCGCCTTGCGGATGGCGGACACGGCGCGCTTGAAGGTGCCCGGCTGGGCCACGGCCTTGTCGTGGTGGGCTTCCATGCCGTCCAGGTGGACCGAGAAGGTCAGGTAGGGCGTGGGGGTGAACTTGCTCAGGTTCTTTTCCAGAAGCAGGGCGTTGGTGCACAGATAGACGAACTTCTTGCGCGCCACGATGCCCTCGACGATTTCCTTGATCTCCTTATGGATCAGGGGCTCGCCGCCGGGAATCGAGACGATGGGTGCACCGCAGTCGTCGACCGCCTTCAGGCACTCTTCCACCGACAGGCGCTTGTTCAGGATGTCGTCTTCGTAATCGATCTTGCCGCAGCCGGGGCAGGCCAGATTGCAGCGGAACAAGGGTTCCAGCATCAGGACGAGGGGGTATTTCTCCACCCCGCGCAGCTTCTTGCCCATGATATAGGCGCCGACGCGGACCTGCTGGATGACGGGGACTGCCATGTAACTCTCCGGTATCTCAGGCCCCGGCGCGGGGACCTGTGCCGTCGTTCAATTCGCGCGGCAGTTTGAAGACGATGTTTTCCTGCACGCCCTTCAGCTCTTCGACCTGGGTCTCGCCGAATTCGCCGAGGCGGCGGATCAGTTCCTGCACCAGTTCCTCGGGCGCCGAGGCGCCGGCGGTGATGCCGACCGTCGACACGCCGTCGAGCCACTTGGGGTCGAGCATGCTGGCGTCGTCGATCAGGTAGGCGGGCACGCCGATCTCGCCGCCGATTTCCCGCAGGCGGTTGGAGTTCGACGAATTCTTGGCCCCGACCACGAGCAGCAGATTGACGCGGGTGCACAGGTCGCGCACCGCCTGCTGGCGGTTCTGGGTGGCGTAGCAGATGTCCTTCACGTCCGGGCCGACGATGGCCGGAAAGCGGCTTTTCAGGGCATTGATGGTGTCGCGGGTCTCGTCGACGCTGAGGGTCGTCTGCGTTACGTAAGACAGCGCCTTCGGGTCCTTGACCTGGAGATGCGCCACGTCAGCCGGGGTCTGCACCAGGTGAACGCCGCCGGGAATGCGGCCCTGGGTGCCTTCGACCTCGGGGTGGCCGGCATGGCCGATCAGGATGACCTCGCGGCCCTTTTCGGCGTGGTTCTGGCCTTCCTTGTGAACCTTGGAAACCAGCGGGCAGGTTGCGTCGATCACGGGCAGGCCGCGGTCGTTGGCCTCGATCTCGACCTTCTCGGCGACGCCGTGGGCGGAAAAAATGGTGACGGCGCCGTCGGGCACGTCGGACACTTCCTCGACGAACACCGCTCCCTTGGCGCGCAGCGATTCGACGACGTGCTTGTTGTGCACGATCTCGTGGCGGACGTAGACGGGCGGTCCGTGGATTTCCAGGGCCCGTTCGACGATTTCGATGGCGCGCTCCACTCCGGCGCAGAAACCGCGCGGGCTGGCGAGCAGGATCTTCAGGTTTTTGGTCATCGCGATCACTTAATCCTCAGGAGGGCCCTTGTAAACCTTGGGATATTGCAGTGCAAACGGGCATTTTAAGCTACATGGTGCGGCACACCCCCATTGTTAAGGGGCGGCGGGCGGAATGTCAGCCAATTACCGCTGGAAATCGTGACTTTTATGAGGCCTAAATCCCCGCATGACAAAAGGCTCCGCCAACTTGGTGACGGGCGCCAGCGGCTTCGTCGGCGCCGCCGTGGTGCGCAAGCTGCTCGACGCGGGCGAGGCCGTGCGCGTGCTTATGCGGCCCGGCAGCGACCGCCGCAACATCGCCGGCCTGGATGTGGAGGTGGTGGAGGGTGACCTGCTGGCGCCGGAAACCCTGGCGCCCGCCGTCAAGGGCTGCCGGGCGCTTTATCACGTCGCCGCCGATTACCGGATCTGGACCCGCGACCCTGCCGCCATGTTCCGCGCCAATGTGGATGGTTCCGCCGCCATCGTGCGCGCGGCGGCCGAGGCCGGGGCGGAACGCATCGTCTATACATCGTCGGTCGCCGTGCTGGGCATTCCGCCGGGCGGCGCCGGCGATGAGGACACGCCGGTGACCTATACCGACATGATCGGCCCCTACAAGCAGTCCAAGTACAAGGCCGAGGAGCGCATCCGCGAACTGGTCGCGAAAGAAGGCTGGCCCGTGGTCATCGTCAACCCGTCGACCCCCATCGGGCCGCGCGACGTGAAGCCGACGCCGACCGGGCGCATCGTGATCGACGCGGCCCGGGGCAAGATGCCCGTTTATGTCGATACCGGCCTCAACGTCGCCCATGTCGACGACGTGGCCGAGGGGCATCTGTTGGCCTTCGCCAAGGGGCGGGTCGGCGAGCGCTACGTGCTGGGCGGCGAGAACATGGGCCTCAGCGACATCCTCGGCGTGATCGCCGAGCTGACCGGCGGCCGGCCGCCCCTGTTCCGGGTGCCGACCGGGCTGATCATGCCGATCGCCCATGTCTCCGAAGCCTGGTGCCGGATGACCGGCGGGGCGGAGCCGCTGGTCGCCCCGGATTCGGTGCGCATGGCCAAGAAGAAGATGTTTTTCCGCTGGGATAAGGCCGCCCGGGAGCTTGGCTATGCCCCGCGTCCGGCGCGCGACGCCCTGGCCGATGCCGTCGCTTGGTTCCGCGCCAACGGCTATATCTTCTGACGGATGAAAGAGGCGGGTGCTGTTGCCATGCGCCCAGCGCATGTTTCTCCGCGATTTCACGATATTGACAAGGACCCGTCACATGCGCACCTATTGCGCAACGAAACGGTAACCGGGAAGTTACGAGCAAATGAAAGCAGTCATGCTTGCCGCCGGCGTCGGCCGGCGTCTTTTCGGCGACGGTAACGACGATCCCCCCAAGGCTCTTCTGAAATTCGGTGATCGGACCCTCCTGGCCCGGCATATCGAGGTTCTGACGCAGCTTGGCGTCGAGGAACTGATCGTCGTCGTCGGCCATAAGAAGGAAATGATCGAGGACGAGTTGGCCCGCGTGGCGCCCAAGGGCTTCGCGCGCACCTTGTTCAACCCCCGGTTCAAGGAAAGCCCGATCCTGTCCTTGGCGCGGGCGGGCGAAATTCTGCGCTCGGGCGAGCGTATCCTGTTCATGGATGCCGACGTTTATTACCACGACGACCTGCTGAAGGCCCTGATCGGCAGCCGCCATGAGACCTGCATCATCCTGGATCAGGACTTCGTGCCGGGCGCCGAGCCCGTGAAGACTTGCGTGCGCGACGGCGTTCTGGTCGATTTCGGCAAGAAGGTCTACGAGCCTCACGACACCGTCGGCGAATGGCCGGGCTTCCTCACCATGGCGCCGGACATCGCGCATCGGGTCGCCGACCGCGCGGACGAGCTGTCCCAGGGCGACATGCCGGGCTTCGTCTACGAAGACGCCTTCTGCGACGTCATGAAGGCGTCGGAACCGGGCGTCTTCGGCTTCGAGGACGTGACGGGCATTCCGTGGATCGAGATCGATTTCCCTGAGGATCGGGAACGGGCGGCGACGGAAATCCGCGCCAAGATCGCTGCCTACAAGCCCATGACCGAGCGTGTCGGCGACGCCGCCGAATAATCCAGGCTAAACTCTGAACACGTATTGCCTCGCCGGATCGCGGTCGATGTCCGGCGGATAGTTCTTGTGCTTGTCCGCGTAGTAGCGGTCCATGAACTGGCCCGCCGACGCCCGGTTGTAGGTGGCGTAATAGATGCGGCGGATTTTGTCGCTCAGGTTGGCTTCCGAGGCATGGGGTGCGAAGGAATCGAAAAACACCACGTCGCCTGGATTGGTCGGCATGGGCTGAAAATCCATGCCGGCCATGTCGGCGTCGGACATCGGCGCCCACGAGGCGAACATGCCTTTCTTGTGATGGCCGCGGACCATCTTCAGGCAGCCGTTTTCTTCCGTCGCCGCGTCGATGGACACCAGGGCCGAGATGAAGAAATCCGTATAGGCGTCCCAGCCGGCCTGAGAATCCTGATGCGGCTTGAAGCCGTCGCCGCCCGGCATCTTGAAATTGATCTTTTCCTTGAACAGGGCCGCGTCCTCGCCCAGCAGTTGGCCGACCGGACCGCGCAGGGCCTCGGCCAGGGCGCCGAACCCGTCGTGGAAGGGGGAAATACGCTCGATCCGGCTGACCAGGTTTTCGGCCGCGTTCTTCTGGCTTTTCTCGTGAAACACCCAATGACGGCCCGAGACCTCGGGCAGGGCCAGGACCTCGTCGGTCCAGGTGCCGATGCGGGACATTTCCTCGGCAGAAAAGCCGCCGCGCAGGACCAGGTAGCCGTCGTCGGCGAACTGTTGGATCTGGGTGTCGGTGAGAACGGGTGTGTTCAGCATGATTTCTTCAACGGCGGTGCCGATGCCGGTTGCCTTTTGCCGCAATTTTCATGATGTTCCGGGCTATCCTTATCGCCCCATGTAGACCCGCCCGCAGCCGGAGGCAAGACCATTAGTCACAATACCTGGATTCACAAGGTCGCGCGCCTGACCGTGACCAAACCCCTTATGGGAACCAAGGTTACGCCGAGCCAGGTGACCGTCGTGCGCCTGGCCACGGGCATCGCCGCCGCCGCCGCCTTTGCCCTTGGCCCGTCCCCCTGGCTGGGTTTGCCGTGGTGGCAGATCGGCGCGGGGCTGTTCATCCTGTCGATGGTGCTCGACCGGGGCGACGGCGACTATGCCCGCCTGTCGGGCCAGACCAGCGCCGCCGGTCACAAGTTCGACCTGGTCGCCGACACCGTGTGCAACGCCGTCATTTTCGTCGGCCTGGGCATTGGGCTCAGGGGGGGTGAGTGGGGGATGCTGGCGATCCCCATGGGGGTCCTCGCGGGGGCGTCGGTGACCTTCATTCTGTGGCTGGTCATGCGCATGGAAAGCCTGGCTGGCGCGCGTAGCGCCGAGCTGGGGTCATTCATGGGCTTCGACCCCGACGACGCCATCCTGGCCGTGCCGATCCTGGTGTTCCTGGGTTATCAGGAACCGTTGTTGGTCGCGGCGGCCATCGGCGCGCCGGGCTTCGCCTTGCTGTTCGCCGTGCAGTGGTTGGTCAAGTATCGGGCCCGCCGCCGTGCCCTGGCCGAAGGCGGAAAGCAGAAGGGATGACGGAGGCGGCGGCCGCATTCCCGGGGAGCCTGTTCCGAGCCTGGGTCGGCCTGATCCGCCGCGGCGCCTGGGCGGTCGTGTTGCTGTCGGTCGTCGGCGCGGGGCTGACGCTTTTCTACCTGCAGCGCAATCTGGCGATCCATACCGACACCACGGACATGCTGTCCGCCGACCTGCCGTTCCGCAAAAACAACCGCGAGGTCAGCCGCCTGTTTCCGCAGTTGAGCGATAATATCCTGCTGGTCCTGGACGGCGCCGTGCCGGAACGGGTCGACCGCGCGGCGCGGGACCTGACCGGCAGGCTCAAGGCGCAGCCGGAAACCTTCGGCGCCCTGTTCGACCCCGAAGGCGACCCGTTCCTGCAACAGAACGGCCTCCTGTTCCTCGACGTGAAGGAACTGGAAGACCTGACCGGCAGGCTCGCCGAAGCGCAGCCTTTTCTCGCCAGTCTGTGGGGTGATGCGAGTCTGGCGACCCTGTTCGACCTGCTGCGCCAGGGCATCGAACAGCAACTTGACGGCAAGGCACCGCCCGTGGCGCTCGCCCGGGTGCTCGATCTGTTGGCCGGCGTTGGCGAGAAACGCGCCAAGGGCGAAGACGCGATCCTATCCTGGCAACGCCTGCTCGCCGGCGAAGAAGACGCGTCGGCGCGGCGGTTCATCGTGCTCAAGCCGCCGTTGGATTTCACTTCGCTGCAGCCGGCGGGTAAGCCGATCGCAGCACTGAAGGACCTGCGCCGGAACTTGAAGTTGGATGGGGCGGGACCCGTGCGCCTGCGCATCTCCGGCTCCGCCGCCCTGCAACAGGACGAATTGAAAAGCGTGGAACGGGGCATGGGTATGGCCGGGGTGCTGTCGTTTACTCTGGTCCTGGTGCTGCTGATCCTGGGCCTGCGCTCGTTGCGCATGGTCGTGGCCGTCCTCGCGACTCTGATTCTGGGCCTGATCTGGACTGCCGGGTTCGCGATCTGGGCGCTCGGCGCCCTCAACCTGATCTCCGTCGCCTTCGCCGTGCTGTTCATCGGGCTCAGCGTCGATTTCGGCATTCACTTCGCGCTGCGCTATCGGGAACACCGCGCCCGGGGGCATGACAACGGGGCGGCGTTGGACGCGACGGCGGCGGCGGGCGGCGGCGGACTCACGCTTTGCGCCGCGGCGGCGGCCATCGCCTTCTATTCCTTCCTGCCGACGGATTATGTTGGCCTTGCCGAACTGGGCCTGATCGCGGGGTCGGGCATGTTCATCGCACTGGCGGCCAATCTGACCGTTCTGCCCGCCTTGTTGACCTTGATGCCCGCCGGCGCGGCGCCGCCGGCCGCGGGCAGCGGGTGGGGCGCCCGGGCCCGCCGCGCCCTGCAAAGCCATCCCCGCCGAGTGCTGATCGGCTCGGCCGCGGCGGCGGCCATCGGTTTCGCCGCCGTACCCCAAGCGCGGTTCGATTTCGACCCTCTGAACTTACAGGACCGTAAATTAGAATCGGTCGCCGTGGTTCACGAACTGGCGGCGGGGAAGGGGGCCTCGACCTACAGCGCCACGGTGCTGGCCCCGACCGTCGACGCGGCGCGCGGATTGGCCGACAGGCTGACGGCCCTGCCCGAGGTCAAGGGCGTCGCCTCTGTCCTCAGCTTCGTGCCGGGCGATCAGGAGGAAAAGGCCGAGATCGTCCGCGATCTGGCCCTGTTCATGCTGCCGTCGCTCGCCCCCGGGGGCGGCACAGGCGACCGCGATCCGGCGCGGCGCCGCACGGCCGCCGTGGATCTGGGGTCGGCCTTGGGAAGCCTGGACGCCACCAGCGCGGGGCCGGACCTTGCCCGTGCGGCCGGGCGGCTGGCGGCCCTGCTGAAGACACTCGATGACGGGGGCCTGGCGGGACTGGAGCAGGGCCTTCTCGCCGTGTTTCCCGACGCGGTCGAGCGCCTGAGGGGCAGTTTGAGCCCTGAACCGTTCACATTGGCCGACCTGCCTGCCGGCATCCGCGCGCGCTACGTCGCGCCGGACGGGCAGGCGCGGCTTGAGATCATCCCCGCCGACGATCTGCGCGACCCCGAGGCGGTCGCCCGCTTCGTCGCGGCGCTGCGCAAGGTCACCCCCGATGCGTCTGGGGCGCCCGTCACGATCTACGAGGCCGGACGGGCGGTGTTGTCGGCCTTTGTCCAGGCCGGAACCATCGCGGTGACGGCGATCCTGATCCTGCTCGGCCTGCTGCTGCGCCGGGCCAGCGACGTGGTCTTCGTGTTCGCGCCCCTGGGCCTGGCGGCGGTGCTGACGGTGCTGTGCTCCGTCATCTTCCAGGTGCCCTTCAACTTCGCCAACATCATCGTCCTGCCGCTGCTGTTCGGGCTTGGCGTCGCCAGCGGCATCCATCTGGTCCTGCGCGACCGCCAGGAACGCGCCGGTGGGGATGCGGCGGCGGGCGATGCATTCGAAACCTCGACCCCCCGGGCGGTGCTGTTCAGCGCGCTGACCACCATCGGCTCGTTCGGATCCATCGCGCTGTCCGGTCATCCCGGCACGGCCAGCATGGGCGTGCTGCTGACCATCGCCATCACCTTGACCCTGGCCTGTACGCTGGTCCTGCTGCCGGCGTTGCTCGCGGTCCGTGGCCGGGGGCGGGCATGACGCGGTTTCTCACCTGGTTGTATGTCGGGCTGGGCGTGGCGCTGCTGGCCTGGGTGGTCGCCGGGGTCGATTTCAAGGTCGCCCTGGCCAGCATTCTCGGCATGGGCTGGCAAGGGTTGGCGGCGGCCTTCGCGATCTATCTCGCGGCCTTCTATATCGACAGCCTGTCCTGGCACCTGGCCATCCTGCGCCTGCCCCTGACGCTCCACTGGTCCTATATCGTGTGGCGCATCCGCATGGTCGGCGAGGCCTTCAACACCGTTCTGCCGGCGGGTGGATTCGGCGGCGAGCCGATCAAGGCGGTGCTTTTGAAGCGCCATCACGCGGTCAGCTACCGCGAGGGCATCGCCTCGATCATTCTGGCGCGCACGGTGAACCTGATCGGGCTGGTCATCTTCATGCTGATCGGCCTGGTCCTGCTGACCGGGCACGAGGCCGGTGGGCGATACGCCTCGTTCGCGCTGGGCGGGTTCCTGTTCCTGACTTTCGGGATCGGGGTTCTGTTCGCGGCCCAGAAATTCCGCGCGACCTCGCGCACGGGCTCGCGCCTGGGCCGGACGCGGCTGGGCGCGCGCATCACCGCCGCGCTTGGCCATATCCACGACGTCGAAGACCGCCTGCACCATTTCTATGCGGAACGCCCCTGGCGATTCGTGCCGGCTGTGCTGCTCGCGCTCATCAACTGGGTGGTCGGGGCGGCGGAAACCTATGCGATTCTCTATTTTCTGGGATATCCGGTGACGCCGGGCGAGGCGCTGATCATCGAATCCGTGAACCAGATGGTGCGCGCCGCGACCTTCTTCGTGCCCGCCAATCTGGGCACCCAGGACAGCGCGCTGATCGTTCTGGCCGGGGCCGTTACGGGATCGCCCGAAGCCGGCGTGGCCTTGGCGGCGGTCAAGCGGATCCGTGAAATCGTCTTCGTGGTCTGGGGGTTTGCGCTGGGGTCGATCTATTCTTTGCGTGGTCTGCTGAAATCGGCCGAACGCGGCAGCGCGGACGCGGCCGGTGAAGGTAACGGCCAGCCGTCGGGCTGAGCCTATCCGCCGAGCAGAGCCTGGGTCTTTTCCTGCAGGGCGGTGGCCAAGGCGGGCAGGCCGCCCTTCACGATGCTTTTGAATTCGGAAATATGCTTGGCGAGTTGACTGATCGACGTCGTCCCGCGGCGCACCAGCACGTCATAGATACCCCAGCGCCCGTCCTTGAACACCATCAGGTAGGTCAGCGTGACCGGTTCCTTGCCGGTCAGCTCCGTCTCCACCAGAACGGTGCCTTTCTGCGGGCCCGGCTTTTGGCCGTGATCGACGAAAGCCTGGCCGGACCAGCCGTCGAACTGATTGGCGTAGGTGCCGATGGTCCAGCGGCGGAAGACGTCGAGCAGGGCCGTCCGTTCCGCCGGCGTGGCGTTCTTCCAGGGCCGCCGTCCGGCCGACTGGCGCGCCGTCAGGTCAAGATGGAAGGCCTTGTCCACGGCCGGCGCCAGGGTCTCGAAGCGGCCCTTCACGCCGAGTGTGTCCGCGCGCTTCATGACGTCGAGCAGAGTGGCATGGAAAGCGGTGACCACCTCACCGGCCTGATCGGTCCGTGGCGCCTGAGCGGCAGCAGGCATGGTGCCCGCGATCAGCAACATGATCGCGATGATGAGGGCGGCGGTGGGCATGAAGATTGAATGATTGCGCATAGGCGAACACTTAAGCCGGGTTTCGCGGCCATGCCAGGGGCGATTCCCAGGCGATGGAATTTTACTTGCCGGCCTTGGCCGTGCGGTCGGACGCGAGAATCTCGTCCGCCTTGGCGTTCAGCAGGTCGGTCAGGCCGGCAATTCCGCTGTCTTCAAGGGTCCGGCGGTATTCGTCGCGGCGTTTGATGAGCTGCGAAATGGCGCCGTCCAGAAGGACATCGATGATTCGCCATTTTTCACCGAACTTGCGCAGGCGATAGGTCACTTTTACGTTCGAATCCGACTGCCGCTCCAATTCCGTTTCAACCAGGACGGAACCGTCCTTGATGGGCCGCGTGCCGACCGTGTTGAAGGTTTCGCCGCCGTATCCGGAAAACAGCACGGCGAGTTCCCCGGCGCTCAGGCGCCGTGCCGCGTCGTTCAATTTTCGGCGTGCATCCTGGTCGGCCTTGGCCCAATGCGTGCCGGATACGAAACTAACCATCAGAGGCATGTGGAAATAGCGGTCGAGATGTTCGAGAAATTTCGTGTAACGCCCTGAAACACCAAGGTTATCGCTGTCTTTCATAACGGCGAGGAGATCATTGTGGAATGCATCCACCACGGTCTCAGGCGTATCGGCGCGGGCGGTCGAAGGTGCCACGGCAAAGGCGATGAACACCCATGCCAGCACGAGCTTGAAAGCCTGTCGACGAAGTAGGATCATAATTATGCGTGTCTCCCTGATGTGCCAGGATATGCATTTTTCCACGGGGTTCAAGCACCCTGGCGTTGGGCCTGGGCGCACGCCGACATCACGATTTAGTTAGCGGTCAACGGTAAATAAATTACTTTGAATCGGTTGCGGGGGGTGGCAACTTCACTTATTACTTCACGGCGATAGATGACGCGCCTGGGCACGTCGCATTGTCATGCAGTTTCAACCGACCTCCGATAGAGGGTGGTCGTGACGAGGAAATGGGGCTGGGTTTTGACCGGTAGGTTTCGAAATTTCGCGGTCGGCGTGATTTTTGCGGCTGGCATGTCCCTGGGGACTGCGCAGGCCGACGACCAAACACGGGTTCTGTCGTTCCAGGGTGGATTGACCGCGCAAGCGGACATCCAATTGTCGCAGGCCGACGATACGGGTAACGATCCGCTGGAAAGCATGAACCGGGCCATCTTCTCCTTCAACGAAGGGGTGCAGGAAGGCCTTCTGCGGCCGATCGCCAATACCTACAATTCGACGGTCCCGGCGACCGGTCGGCAGGCGCTCAAGAACATGTTCGACAACCTGTCGTCGCCGATCACCTTCGTCAACGATGTGCTGCAGTTCGAATTCGAACGCGCGCTGGTGACTTTCATGCGCACGTTCCTCAACACCACCGTCGGAATGGCCGGCATGGTCGATATGGCGTCCGAAATGGGCTTCCAGAAGCATAGTGAAGACTTCGGTCAGACCCTGGGTGTTTGGGGCGTGGGCGAAGGATTCTATGTCGTGCTGCCGATCCTCGGTCCGTCCAATCCGCGCGATGCGGTCGGGCGCCTGTTGATCGACAGCTATTTCGATCCCCTGGGCTACTACCTGGACAATATCGACGCGGACGAGGTCGATCTGGCCCTTGATGTCGTCGACGGCCTTCTGGAATACGCCGACGTGGTCGAGGAATTGGACCAGATCAAGAAGACCTCGGTGGATTACTATGCGGCGATCCGCTCGCTCTATCGTCAGAAGCGCAATGCGGAAATCTCCAATGGCCAGAACCTGGATCTGCCGCCGATCCCCGATCTCGCGCCGGAAATCCGCAGCGAACTGCCCGCCGGCGGCGGACTGGATGCCTCGTTCGCGAAACTGGACCAGACCGTCCAGTAACGGGCCAAGGCCTGGGGCTTTCCCCCAAAATCTTGCAATTTTAGACGAGTCTCGTTATAGTGACGGGGTTGGTGCCCTTATGGGGCCAACCCGAGTTGCCCGGCTTGACGGCGGGCGGAATGGATGTTGCGGCCCAATAGGTCGTTAACATCGAAAGACGCCATATTGCTTCATAAGGAGGATAAGGCATGAACGCTTACCTGTGCTGTGACCGCACGATTTCATCCTTCCCTGTATCTGGATATGCGTCCGTTTCCGCGGAACGTAGCGCTTACTGTGCGCCGCTCGGCGTCGGGGAATGCCTTTGGCATGCCCTCGACCTGCCATAGAGCCGCCGTATTCGAAATCTAGAACTCAAATCATGTCCTTGGGCGGTTCCACACCGCCCCAACAGGGGAAGAAGAGAAATGACGACCATGACAGTACCTGCCGTCCCGACCGAAGGAGGCCTGAGCCAGTACTTCCGCGAGATCTGGAAGTTCCCCCTTTTGGAGAAAGAGGAGGAGCAGAGGCTGGCGCTGCGCTGGACCGAGCATGGCGACGTCGATGCCGCCCACATGCTGGTCACTTCGCACCTGCGCCTGGTGGCCAAGATCGCCATGGGATACCGGGGCTACGGCCTGCCGGTCGCGGACCTGATTTCCGAAGGCAACATCGGCCTGATGAAGGCCGTGAAAAAGTTCGAGCCGGAACGTGGATTCCGTCTGTCCACCTACGCCATGTGGTGGATCAAGGCGGCGATCACCGAATACATTCTGAAGTCCTGGTCCCTGGTCAAGATGGGCACCGTCGCCTCTCAGAAGAAGCTGTTCTTCAGCCTGCGCGGCCTGAAGGGCCGCCTGAAGATCATGGATTCGGGTGAATTGAACCCGGAAGACGCCCTGCGCATCTCCGAGGAAGTCGGTGTGTCGACCGACGACATCAACTACATGAACCGGCGTCTCGCGGCCCGCGACATGTCTCTGAACGCTCCGGTAACCCAGGAAGAGGGCGCCGTCGAATTCCAGGACACCCTGGTCGACGACCGCCCCAGCCCGGAAGCCATGTTCGGCGATACGGAGGAAGGCAATTTCCGCCGCACCCTGGTTCAGGAAGCCATGGCGGCCCTGCCCAAGCGCGAGCGAGAGATCTTCGTCGAACGCCGCCTGACGGACGAGCCCGCGACCCTCGAGGATCTGGGGGCCCAGTACGGCATCAGCCGGGAACGGGTGCGTCAGCTCGAAAATCGGGCCTTCGAAAAGGTCCAGAAGCACGTCGCCCGGGCCATTGCCGACACGGCTGCCGCCGTCTAGGCATTTTGGGCTAAGCCCCGAATACCCATTGCACACCCGGTGCCGCCTTTTCGCGGCACCGGGTGATTGCGTTCAGGCGATCTGCTAGGCTTGGAACAGGCCGCCCGAACGCATCTGGGGAGACCCGCAGCCATGCTTTTCCTATTTACCGACTTCGGCTTCCAAGGGCCCTATGTGGGGCAGATGAAGGCGGTTCTGCACGCACGGGCGCCGGGCGTTCCGGTGATCGACCTGATGCATGATGCGCCGGCATTCGATCCGCAGTCTTCCGCCTACCTGTTGGCCGCGTTGGCGGGCGGCTTGGCGCCCGGTGCCGTGGTCCTGGCCGTGGTCGATCCGGGCGTCGGAACGGACCGCCGCGCGCTGGTCGTGGAAGCGGACGGGCGCTGGTTCATCGGGCCCGACAACGGTTTGTTCGCGCCGACGGTTCGGCGGGCGGCGGCGGCGCGGGCGTGGGATATCACTTGGCGGCCGGACAAGCTTTCGGCCAGTTTTCACGGCCGCGATTTGTTCGCGCCGGTGGCGGCCGAGGTCGCCGCAAACGGAACATTCGCCGGCCCGCCCAAGGGCCGGGAAATCGCCGTTCAGGAGGCCGATCGGCCCGACTGGCCGGATGAATTAGAGGGAATTGTATATGTCGATGGATTCGGGAATGCAATTTCCGGGATACGCGCGGAAAATCTCTCGCCAAACCACCGAATTGTAGTTCACAATGTTGAAATCAAAGGCGAAAAGACCTTTGCATCGGTTCCGCCAGGCACCTTGTTCTGGTATGCGAATTCGAGCGGTTTGGTCGAAATCGCCTGTAATCGGGGGCGGGCGGATCGGCGCTTGGGATTGTCGGTCGGAACAGGGGTTCGTGTCGTTGGAAATCAACCTGTGACAGTCGTTACTTGATGGCCTATACAAGGAATTAACCGTGCAGCTAAGGTACGGAAAAGCCGTGTGCCATCGAGGGCCTGTCCGCAAGGGAGTTTACCGCTGCGTTCGTTCACGCGCGTGAACAGACCGCGAAAGTCTGCATGAGATCATGGCCATCCGTCTAAAATTTTGGGGAGTTAGAGGAAGCATCGCCTGCGCCACGCCGCAGCACATGAAGTATGGCGGCAACACAAGTTGCATTGAGGTCGAGGCAGGTGACTACCGGTTCGTGATGGACGCGGGCACCGGCATTCGATCCTACGGAAACGCCTTTCTTCAGTCCGGCGCGAAATGCTCCCACCTGCTGTTGACCCATACCCATTGGGACCATATCAACGGGTTCCCGTTCTTCGTGCCTGCTTATAATCCCGAGTACGCCATCCATATCATGGCCGGTCATCTGAAAAGCCGCGGCGACGAGGGCATTCAGGACATCCTGTCGACTCAGATGCACAATCCCATGTTCCCTGTGCCGCTTGAGGCCATGCAGGCCAAGCTGCGGTTCGAGGACTTCGACGCGGGCGACAGTTTTTCCCTGCCGTCGAACATCACGGTCAAGACGGCGCCCCTGAACCACCCCAACGGCGCCACCGGATACCGGATCGAACATGAGGGTGCCTCGATCTGTTATGTCACCGATACGGAGCACACGCCGGGCCAGCTGGATGAAAACATCCTCGGCCTGATCGAGGGGGCCGATCTGGTGATCTACGACAGCACCTATACCGAGGAAGAGTTCCCCGCCAAGGTCGGCTGGGGCCATTCGACCTGGAACCAGGGCATGCGCCTGTGCCGGGAAGCCAACGTCAAGCGCATGGCGATTTTCCACCATGACCCGGAACACGACGACGCCTTCATGGATAAATTGGCGATCGAGGCCGAGGCGGCCTGGGAAGGCAACTTCGTCAGCCGCGAAGGTATGGAACTGATCATCGAATGATCCGGCCCGCGGCCGCCGCCGCGTGAGCACCGCATATGTTCTCCGCATGTTGAGATTGGAAGTGTCGAGCCGGCCCGACGCGCCTATTGCTGTGCGGGCGCGGGCTGTCCTTCGGCGGCGGGCGGCGGGGCATCCTGCGGCGATTGGCCTTCCTGCGCGGGCTGACCTTCCTGCGAGGCTTGGCCTTCCTGCGGAGCTTGGCCTTCCTGCGGAGCTTGACCTTCCTGCGGAGCTTGACCTTCGCCCTGCTGTTCCTTGGCGCGCTTTTCCGCCTCGGCCTTGGCGCGAATAATCGCAAGGTGCTGGTACCAGACCTCGCGCTCCTTCAGGGACATGGCGGTCACGCGGATCGCCGTGCGCCGGTTGGTCATCTGGTTTTCCGGGATCGGCACGCCTTCCTCGGTGCGGTTCGGCACCTTCGGTTTCTGGTCGGCGTAACCGGTGGCGCTCATCTTCAGGGGATCGACGAACTGCCGGTCGGCGAAGAACCGCACGACCGTTGCTGCGCGAGATGTCGACAGTTCCCAGTTCGACGGAAAGCGTTCCGTCGAGATGGGCTCGTCGTCGGTGTGGCCTTCGATTTGCACGTTGTAGGTGGCGTAGCGCGGCGCGCTGATCGTTTGGGCGATCTTTTCCAGGTAGGGAACGGCTTCTTCGCGCAACTCCGCCGAGCCGGGCTTGTAGAAGGCGCCCGACGATAATTCGATGACCACGCCCTTGGAGTCCTTGGATACCTGCACGGCGCGGTCGGCCTGCATCTGGAACACCACGTCCTCCAGATCGATCTTCAGCTTTTCCGTGGGCGAGGCGTCGTCGTCCGAGGACCCGATCTTTTCCTTGATCGCGGCGGCCGCTTCCTCGAAGGCGGGAATGTCGAATTCGGCGAAGGTCAGCATCATCACGAAAAAGCACATCAGAAGGGTGATGGCGTCGGCATAGGTGACCAGCCAGTCTTCCTTCTCTTCCTCAACCGGCGGTTTGATAGGAACTCCCATGGCGTCAGCCGGCGTCGGCGGGCACAGGCACGGAAACCCACCGCCTCATGGCTACCTCTTCATCTTGTCGATATTGAAGTGGATGGCCGGGTCGAGGAAGCTGTTCATGCGGTCCGCGATATAGCGGGGGTTCTTCTTGTCGGCCAGAAGCGACAGTCCCTCGGCGATCAGGTAGTTGCGGAAGCGCACGATTTCCTCGCGCTGCTGGATCTTGGTCGCGGCGGGAATGAAGATCATGCGGGCGAACATGACGCCGTACAGGGTCGTCAAAAGCGCCACCGCAAGACCGGCGCCCAGCTGCGTCGGATCGCCGCCCAGGTTGTCGAGCATGATGATCAGGCCGACCAGGGTCCCGATCATGCCGAACGCGGGGGCGGCACCGCCCATGCTGCGCAGGATATCAACCTGCACCGTGTTGCGCCCGAAGGTGGATTCGATGGCGTTGGTCAGGATTTCGCGGACTTCCTCGCCGGTATAGCCGGAAATCACCATGTCGACGCCGAATTTCAGGAACTTGTCGCCGCGCACCGCTTTCTTGGCTTCCGCCTCAAGCGCCGGCGGGCCGCTCTTCTGCACGGTGTAGGCCCAACGGATGATTCGCCCGACTTCGGACTTCAGCACGTTGCGCCCGACCTTGGGCGAAAAAAGAATGCGCCAGATCAGCCGCAACGACAGCATGACGTAGCGCGGCTCGTAGGAAATGAACGTCGCCGACAGGGTGCCGCCGACGACCATCAGAAGGCTCGAAAGGCTGAGGAAAATCAGAAAGTTGTCGGTGCTCATCATGACTGAGCCGATGAACAGACCGAATGCGGCCAGCAACCCGACAAGTGTGGTAAGCGACATGTCTTCCCCGGACCCCTACCAACGCGTGACGTACCTCACCAACAATGGGTCGAACGGCACGCGGTGAACTCCCCTAGTGACCATCGTTTATAATAGATTGGCATAAAATAACAAATGGTTAGCGTATCCACCGTTGCCCGGAACCGGGAAACGGGGCGCGCCGCGGGGCCGGCGGCAAGACCGGCGTCAGCGCTCGCGGAAGGCTTCGTCCTTGAGCTTGAGGACGGGTTTGATGAGATAATCCATGACCGATTTGCGGCCCGTGTGGATGTCGACCGTGGCTTCCATGCCCGGCGTGATCGGCAGCAGGTCCTTGGTCTTACCCAGGTAGGTCTTGTCGGTCTGCACCACGACGCGGAAGTAAGGGGCGCCGTTTTCGTCCGTGGAGGCATCGGGGGCGACGGCGATCACCCGGCCGTCGAGGCCGCCGTAGCGCACGAAGTCATAGGTCGAAATCTTGACCACGGCGGGCTGGCCTTCGACGATGAAGCCGCGCTCCGTGGGGTTCAGCCGCGCCTCGACGACCAGCTTGTCTCCCGTGGGTACGATCTCCATGATCGGCTCGCCCGGTTTGACGACGCCGCCGACCGTGTTAACGACCATCTTCTGCACGATCCCGTTGATCGGGCTTTTGATCGCGGACCGCGCACCCTGCCTTTCGGCCTCCTGGATGAGTTCCTGGATGCGGGCGATCGATTGTTCGACCTTGTTCAATTCCTCGCGCGCTTCGCGGCGGAAGCCTTCTTCCGATTCCGACACACGCTTCCTGGCTTCCTCGACCGCTGCCTGGGCGCGGGGGATGGCCGGCACCAGTCCCTTCAATTGACCGTCCAGGTCTTCGACCTCGGCTTCCAGCTTCAGGTGCTCGATGCGCGCTGTCAGGCCTTCGGCCAGCAGCGATGCCGACATGGCCAACCGCTCGCGGGCGAGGGAGTAATTGCGCTCCGTCGCCTTTTTCTTGGCCTGCATTTCCTTGACGTCCAGTTCGCGCTGCTTGATCTGTGACTTCAGTACGCTGAGTGACGCCTTCAATTCGCGCTGGCGGGCGTCATGGGCCTGGCGCTGGGCTTCGACCAGGGCGGGCTGCCGGGTTTCCAGGGTACGCGGAAATTTGAGCTTACGGCCTTCGGCTTCGGCTTCCAGTCGCGCGCGCGCCGCCAATTCGCTGTCGAGGCGAACCTGCAGTTCCTCGCGGTTGGTGCCGCCCGACGCCAAATCGAGCAGCAGAAGATCCTGATCGACTGACACCGTGTCGCCTTCGGAAACGTAGATTTCCTGGACAATGCCGCCTTCCAGGTGCTGGACGACCTTGGTCTTGCCCAGCGGCACGACCTTGCCCAAAGCGACGGATACCTCGTCCAGCTTGGCGAAATTGGCCCAGGTCAGCATCGCCGTGATCAGAATCATGATCGGCCAGGCCGCGACCCGCAAGGACGGCATCGGCCGTTTGACCAACAGCTCGTCCAACGGAGAGGCAATGGGCGGGTTCGCTTGGTGTCGCATGTCTCGGCTCCAGCGCCGGCGCGGTCATCCGGGAAAGTTCCCGACCTACCGCGGGCCGCGCTCGTGCTCCATGGCTTTCAGTATATCAGCGTATGGGTCGTTACTTGAAGCGGTAGATGCCTTGGCCGCCGGTTTGGCCGGTGTCGGGGCAGGGGCCGGCGCGGGCATTTGAGGCCGCGGTTTGGCCGCCGCCGGTTGGGCCGGCGCGGGGGCGGCTGGGCGTGGCGCGGCCTGAGGTGCTGCTTGCGGTGCGGTCTGGGACGGAGCGGGGTTCGCGGCAGCCAGTGCGGGGGCGGCGGGACGCGGGGCCGGGGCCGGTGCCGCCGGTGCCGGGCGCTGCGCTGCCTGAGGCGCCGGGGCCGGCTGCGGTGCGGGCTTTGGTGCAGGCGACGGTGTCATGGCGGGATCCGGACGCTTGGGCGGCACGGGTTCGACCCTGCCGCCGGGGGCGGGCGGTTTCCCGCCCTGGGCGGCCTGACGGGCGGCATTGGCCAGGGCGGCGGCCATGTCGGGCATGGGCGCCTTGGCGGCCGGTGCGCCCGCAGGCTTGGCGGTGGCGGGTGTTGCGGGACCGGCGGGCGCCTTGGCGGCTGCGGGTGCGGCCGGCGCCGCACTTGGCGCGGCGGGTTTGGCCGGGGCGGCGGCGGGTGCCTCGGGAGCCTTGCCGGCATTGGGCTTCGGTGCGGCGCCCTTCACGGCGTCTTCGGGCGGACGTTCCATGGGCTGTTGGCCGAACAGGCGCGGCAGGATTTCCGCCGACGGCCCGGCCAGCGCCACACGGCCCTGGTCCAGAGCGACCAGGTCGTCGCAGGCGGCCAGCAGGATCGGGCTGTGGGTCACAAGGATGACGGAACGGGTCTTGGAGATTTCACGCAGGGTATCCCGCAGGGCCTGTTCCGCCTGACGGTCCAGGCTGGCTGAGGGTTCGTCCATCATCAGCACGGATGGATCGCCGAGAAGGGCCCGCGCGATGGCGATGCGCTGGCGCTGGCCGCCGGACAGGCGAGAGCCGGCCTCGCCGATGTCGGTGGCGTAGCCGTCGGGCATGTCGATGATGAAGTGGTGGACGCCTGCGTGGGTCGCCGCCTTGATGACCTGTTCGTCCGAGGCGTCGGCATGGCGGTGGGCGATGTTGTCGCGGATGGTGCCGGCGAACAGCACGCATTCCTGCGGCACATAGCCCATCCAGTCGGCCAGTTCGTGGCGCGTGAACTGGGCAATGTCGGCGCCGTCCAACAACACGCGGCCGCTGGTCGGCCGGTACAGGCCCTGCAGCACCTTCAACAACGTCGTTTTGCCCGAACCGTTGCGTCCGACAAGGGCGTGGATGCCGCCCGCGGGCAGGCTGACGGTGACGTTGTTGAGGATCGGCTTGGTACCTTCGACGTAGTTGAAGACGACGTTCTCCGTGCGCAGCTCACCCTTGGGGGCTTCCAATTCGATTTCGGATTCCGCGCGTTCGCTGGTCGTCTGGAAGGTTTGGCCCAGGCGGTCGGCGGACTGCTTGAACGAATTGAACGTACGCCACTGGTTGACCAACTGGTTGAGCGGGCCAAGCAGGCGGCCCGACAGCATGTTGGCCGCGATCAGCGAGCCCATGGTCATTTCCTGATTGACGATCGCCAGGGCACCCACGGTCGTCATCAGCAGCGTCGTGCACATGGTCAGCGAGCCGCCCAGGTTCGAATAGAAATCAGTCTTGGCGCCGCGCACCGCCGACTTCTCGATGTTATCGGCATGGCTCTGCTCCCAATGGGGACGCATGGCTTGATCGAGGGCGAGGGCCTTGATGGTGGTCCGTCCCTGGATCATTTCGGCGATCAATTGGTCGCGCGAGATCGAGGATTGGCGCTCCTCCTGGTTGGCGGCGGCCATCACGTTGCCCGATTTCCAGGCAACGAACATGAACAACGGCAGGATGACCAGCAGCACCGGGGCCACCGGCGGCGCGATGATGATGATGAGGAACAGGAACATGAGGACGAAGGGCAGATCGGTGATCAACACGGCCGAGCCGCCGGACAGCGTGTTGCGCACCGTGTCAACGTCGCGGAACAGGCCCTGCCAATGGCCGGCAGGCTTGGATTCCAGTTCCGCGAGCGGCAGCGACATCAGCTTGTCGAACAGCTGACGGCCGACCAGCACGTCGACGCGCAGCGCCACCGTCTGCATGACGCGCGCGCGCGCCATTTTCAGCACCAGATCGAAGATGATCACGGCGATCATGCCGATGACCAGCCCCCATAGGGTCGAAATACCTTTGTGGAACACGACGCGGTCGAACACCTGCATGGAGAACACGGGCGTCGCCAGGGCCACCAGATTGATGAAGGCCGACATCAGCACGACCTCGCGAAAGGTCGGCATGAGCGATTTGACGAAGGGCTTCAGCCACGCCGTATTGTTGGGTTCCGCCATGGAATTCCCGCTGCTCCTAATATCCCGGTGTCAGACTAATGTATGATGGTAAACACGGGATGAACAGATAATGCGCCGAATATGCCCATTGAAGGGCCCGGTTTATGTGGTCTGACGGCAGGGCGGGGCAATTCGGTCCCTGCGCCGGCATTCGGGCTGGCGGGGCTTGCATGAACCTGTGATAATATGTGGGAATTGCCCTCGATTGGGGGTGAATTCGTGCGCCGGTGTCCCTGAAAGACACCGCGCGCCAGGGGATCGGACTGGCCCCGCGCCGAGATTTGTCCAGGACGACATCGACGGCGGGCCGTGATTGGGGAGTTCAAGAGTGCCTGACGAAGGCCGCGCGGACGTTATCCCGCCGACGGTGCCGAAAGGACCGAAGACGCCCGGCGTGGCGATGCGCGTGCTGCGCGCGATCGGCCGTGGGTTCTATCGGTTCTTCCGCGGTGCCGTGCGGCTGGAACGCATTGTCGGCTACGTTCTGCTGTTCGGGTTCCTTGCGCTTTACATCGCCGACCCCAAGCCCGTTCAGTTCATGCGCCTGAAGGGATTCGATTTCTATCAGCAGATGAAGCCGCGCGAAATTCCGCCGCCTGAACGCAAACCCGTCACCATCATCGATCTCGACGAAAAAAGCCTGGGCGAGGTCGGGCAATGGCCGTGGCCGCGCAATATCCTGGCACAACTGGTCGAAAACCTGATGAAGATGGGCGCCGTGGTGGTGGCCTTCGACATTGTCTTCGCCGAACCCGACAGAATGAATCCGGCTGCCATCGCGGATGCGCTGAAGGGCCTGGACGAGGAGACCAAGAACAAGATCCGCCAGTTCAAATCCAACGACGAGATCTTCGCCGAAACCATCAAGCGTTCGCGCGTCGTGCTGGGCCAGTCGACCGTGGAAAACGAGCTTGAGGGCGTCAAGCTGCCGCCGGTGAAGAAATCCATCGCCGTGCGCAAATACGGCGCCAACGTGCCCGATCCCCTGGACCTGCTGCCCAGCTTCCCGGCCCTGGTGCGCAACGTGCCGATCATCGAACAGGCGGCCGGCGGGCGGTTCGGCGGGCACGGCATCTTTTCGATCATTCCCGAACAGGACGGCATCATCCGCCGCATTCCGTCGCTGTTCGTTCAGGGCAAGGACATGTTCCCGGCGCTCAGCGTCGAGATGCTGCGTCTCGCCACCGGGCGGCCGACGATCCTGGTCAAGGTCGATCAGGCGGGCATCAGGTCGCTGGGCGTCGCCAAGGGCTTGGAAATTCCGACGGACCAGAACGGCCGGATGTGGCCCTATTTCTCCAAGTCGGACAAGGCTAAGTACGTATCGGCCGTGGACGTGCTCAACGGCACCGCCGACCCGGCCATGATCAAGGGCAAGCTGACCATCCTCGGCACCAGCGCCATCGGCCTCAAGGATATTCGCTCCATCCCGACGGAAAGCAACATTCCGGGGGTCGAGGTCCATGTCCAGATCATCGAAACCGTGCTGAACAAGGCCTATCTGACCCGCCCCAACTTCGCCCGGGGGATGGAATTGTCGGTGATCCTGCTGGGTGGTTTGGCGATGATCGTCCTGGTGCCCTGGGTCGGGGCGCTGTGGACCTTCATGGTGTTCGGGGTGACCACGGTCGGCGTCGGCTTCGGCAGCTGGCACGCCTTCGCCGAATACCGGATGCTGATCGACGCGGTTTTCACCCTGGTCGCCATCTTCCTTTTGTATTCCACTCTGACCTATCTCAACTACGTCCGCGAAGAGGCGTCGAAGAAACAGGTGCGCGGCGCCTTCGCCCACTACCTGTCGCCGGACATGGTCGAGCGTCTGGCGGAAAATCCGGACAGCCTGAAGCTGGGCGGCGAAATGCGCGACATGACCCTGCTGTTCTGCGACGTGCGCGGGTTCACGACGATTTCCGAACAGTTCGATCCCGTCGGCCTGACCTCGCTCATCAACAAGCTTTTGACGCCCCTGACCAACGCGATCCTGAAACGCAAGGGCACCATCGACAAGTACATGGGCGACTGCATCATGGCGTTCTGGAACGCGCCCCTGGACAACCCCAACCACGCCATGGACGGCTGCCGCTCGGCGCTGGCCATGCTGGCGGAAATGGAGCCGCTCAACACGCGCCTCGAACAGGAAGCCAAGGAAGAGGGCCGCAAGCACGTGCCGCTCAAGGTCGGGCTCGGTCTCAACACGGGTCCCGCGGTCGTCGGCAACATGGGCTCGGACATGCGGTTCGACTATTCCGTGCTGGGCGATACGGTGAACCTTGCCGCGCGCCTCGAAGGACAGTCCAAGTCCTACGGCATGAACGTGGTGCTCGGCGCCCATACCTATGAGGCGGTAAAGGACGAACTGGCCTGCATCGACCTGGATTTCATCCGGGTCAAGGGCAAGCAGGAAGGCGTCATGATCTATGGCCTTTTGGGCGATGAAACCGTGGCGCAGAAGCCCGAGTTCCAGGAACTCCGCCAATTGATCTTCGACGCCCAGGAAGCCTACCGCGCCCAGAAATGGGACGAGGCGGAAGCCATGTTCAAGACCATCCGCGAGCGCGGCAACGACGCCAACAAGTGCTGGAACCTGGAAGCCAACCTGGACGTGCTGTGCGACGTCTACGAGGAACGCATCGCCGAATACCGGGTGGCCCCGCCGCCGACCGATTGGGACGGCGTGTTCGTGGCGACCAGCAAGTAAGTAATCAGGTCAGATCCAGCGTCGTTTCCATCACCGGCTCGTCGTCCAGCCTGTGGACCCGGAACCCCAGGTTCCGCACCATGTCCAGCATCGGGTGGTTTTCCGCCATGACCTGGCCGGTCATGGTCTTCGTGCCGCGCGCCCGGCAATAGCCGATCATCTTTTCCAACAGCTTGTATCCCAGGCCCTGACCCTTGAGGTCCGAGCGCACGATGATCGCGAATTCGCAGGTGTCGTTGTCGGGGTCGGTCACCGTGCGCACGACGCCGAGGGTTTCTCGGCCCGCACCGTCGTCTTTGTACGCCGAGGCGATGAAGGCCATTTCGCGGTCGTAGTCTATCTGCGTCAGGCGGGCGATTTCCGAATGGGGGAATTCGCGGACCAGGCCGAAGAAGCGGAAGCGGATGTCCTCGGGCGTCAGATGGTCCAGGAACGCGCGGTGCTCCGGTTCGTCCTCGGGGCGGATCGGGCGCAGCAGGACCTTGGTCCCGTTCTTCAGCTTGAAATGCTCCTCCAGCTCGGCCGGATAGGGGCGGATCGCCAGGCCGCGGGACTGGTCGCCCGTGGGGCTGGCGACCCGGATGCGGGCGTCCAGCGCCAACACCCCGTCGGCATCGGCCAGCAGGGGGTTGATGTCCAGTTCCTGCAACTCGGGAATGTCGACGACCATCTGCGAGATCTGCACCAGCGTCATGCAGAGCGCCTCCATGTTCACGGGCGGTCGGTCGCGATACCCCTGCAGCAGGCGCCAGACACGGGTCCGTGTTACCAGGTCGCGCGCCAGATGCATGTTGAGCGGCGGTAGCGACACGGCCCGGTCGGCGATGACCTCGACCGCCGTCCCACCTTCGCCGAACAGGATGACCGGCCCGAAAATGGGATCGCAGGTGACGCCGACGATCAGTTCGTGGGCGCCCATCCGGTCGGCCATTTTCTGGATCGTGAATCCCTGGATGCGGGCGTCCGGGAACTTCTCGCCGATAACCTTCAGCATGCGTTCGCCGGAAACGATGACGGCTTCGGGCGTGTCCAGGAACAGGTCGACGCCGCCGACGTCCGATTTGTGACTGATGTCCGGCGACAGGATCTTCAGCGCCACGGGAAAACCCATGGCTTGCGCCTTGGCGGCGGCGGCGGCGGGCGTCTTGACGATATGGGTTTCCACCGTCGGCACGCCGTAGGCGGCGAGCACCGACTTGGCCTCTGGCTCGCTCATCATGGCGTCGTCGCCCGTCAGGTGCCCCTCGATCACCAGGCGCGCGGTCGCCGTTGCCGGGTTGAACCGCGCCGGCAGGGAGACCGGCGTTTCCGTCAGCATTTCCTGGTTCCGCTTGTAGGTGATCAGGTGCATGAAGGCGCCCACGGCCTCGCCCGGCGTGTCATAGGTCGGCACGCCCGCGTCGCGCAGCATCTTGCGCGCGGGCGCGACCGCTTCCTGGCCGACCCAGTTGGCGAGGATCGGTGCCTTGGTCTCGCGGGCGATGTCGATGACCGCCTGGGCGGCGGCGGTGCTGGAGGCCGTCGCTGTCGGTGCATGCATGACCAGCACGGCATCCGCTTCCTTGGCCGCGAGCACGGTCCGCATGGCCGCGGCGTAGCGTTCCGGCGGCGCATCGCCGATGATGTCGGCGGGATTGCCGCGCGACCAGGCGGCGGGCAGGACCTTGTCCAACGCCGCCAGCGTGTCTTCGGACAGTTCGGCCAGGCGCCCGCCCAGTTGCGCCAGACGGTCCACGGCCATCACGCCGATGCCGCCGCCGTTGGTGACGATCGCCAGGCGGTCGCCCGGAAACTTCGGCGCGCGGGCCAGGGTTTCGACGGCGGCGAAAATTTCGTCGATGCTGTCGACGCGCAGCATGCCGGCGCGGCGGAAAGCGGCGTCGTAGACCGCGTCGGCGCCGGCCAGGGCGCCCGTATGGGACTTGGCGGCCGCGGCCCCCGTTGTCGAGCGCCCGGCCTTGATGACCAGAATGGGCTTGTTGCGCGCCGCCGCGCGGCCGGCCGACATGAAGGAACGGCGTTCGCGGATCGATTCCACGTACAGCAGGATGGCCCGCGTGCCCGGGTCGCTGCCCAGGTAGTCGAGCACGTCGCCGAAATCCGTATCCAGGGTGTCGCCCATGGAGATGAAATGGGAAAAGCCGATGCCGCGGGCCCGCGCCCAATCAAGCACGGCGGTGCACATGGCGCCCGACTGGCTGGCGAAGGCGATGTTGCCGGGCAGGGCGGGCAGGTGGGCGAAGCTGGCGTTGAGCCCGATCCCCGGCACCAGCAGGCCGAGGCAGTTGGGGCCCAGCAGCCGCATGCCGTACCTGTGCGCCGTGGCCAGGACCTGATCCTGGGCGGTACCGTTGCCGTCAGACGCCGGGGCCGCGGCGAGGCCCACCGTCAGGACGATGGCGGCGCGGGTGCCGCGCGCCCCCAGGTCGTCAATGATCTGCGGCACCGTGGCGGCCGGCGTGCAGACGACGGCCATGTCCGGCGTTTCCGGCAGGCCGGCGACGTCCTTGTAGGTCAGCACCCCGGCGATCGCCCGGCGGTTCGGATTGACGGGCATGATGGGGCCGTCGAAACTGCCTTCGAGCAGGTTGTGCATGACCAGGTTGCCGACAGACCCCTTGCGGTCCGAGGCACCGATCACGGCGACGGAGGTGGGGCGGAACAGCTTGTTGAGGTTTCTGACGGTCATGTTTCCGCGCGTGTTGATCTGTCGCCGACGGTAGTTTTGAAATGTTGCAAGGCGATCACGAATTGAAAAATGACGGGGTGGCGTGGGCTGTTGGCCGGTTCCGTTACTTCGAGGTCATGACCCAGACGCCGTTCCAATCCTTGGGCGGTTCCGCCTTCAGCATTTCGCACCGCCCGATATAGGTTTCCGCCAGCTTGTCGTTGGGGTTCAGCGCGATGGCCTCCTTGAAGGCCTTGGTCGCCTTGTCCCAATCGCCCTTGTCGTAATGGCCGCGCCCGGATTTGAAGTGGTTCACCGCTTCCATCAGGTTGGGGAAGGTTTCGTCCGTGTGGAAGTCGAGAACCTCGTAGACGCCGACCGGTTCGGTCTTGCCCTTGACGATCACCTTGTCGATGTCGCGGATGCGGTAGGTGCCCTTGAGCTTGCGGTAGGTGAATTCCGAGATCAGCAGCCGCGCCGAATACTGCTTGCAGGCACTTTCCAGGCGTGCGGCCAGGTTCACGCCGTCGCCGATCATGGTGAAGTCCATGCGCTTGGGCGATCCGATGTTGCCCGACACGATGTTGCCCGTGTTCAGACCGATGCCCATGTCGATGGGCATGTCGCCCTTCTTCACGCGGGTCACGTTCCATTCGTCCAGTTCGCGGAGCATGGAGATGGCGGCGCGCAGCGCCCGGTCCTCGCAGTCCTCAAGCGGTAGCGGCACGCCGAACCCGGCCATGATCGCGTCGCCGATGAACTTGTCGAGCATGCCGTTCTCGCGCGAGATGCAGTCCACCATGATGGTGAAGTATTCGTTCAGCATCTGCACCGTGCCCTGCGGGCCCAGGCTTTCGGTCAGGGTCGTGAAGCTGCGCACGTCCGAGAACAGGATGGTCGCCTCCAGGCTCTTGCCGCCCAGGATGTCCTCGCCGCCCTTCATCAACTGGTCGGCCAAGCCCGGGTCCATGTAGCGCGACATGGTCGACTTCATGCGTTTTTCCGAGGAAATGTCCTCGAGCATCAGCATGGAGCCGAGCTTCTTGCCCTCTTCGGTCGTCAGCGGCAGGAAGTGCACGTTGACGGACTTGGTTTCGGCACCCTGCTTGAGCTCCTGATCCATGGTGATGTCCGGCTCCTGGGTTTCCTCCAGAAGGTCCAGCCGCTCGTTGATCCAGGGATTCTCGATGGCGAAGAACTCTTTCGCCTCCTTGCCGATGATGTCGTCCTCGTCCTCGCAGTGCAGGATGCGCAGACCCGCCGCGTTGCAGGTCACGACCTTGCCGTCCTCGTCGATGGTGACCACGCCGTTGGACATGCTTTCCAGCATGCTTTCGTTGTAGTTCTTCATGTTCTGGACGTCTTCGAACAGCTTGGCGTTTTCGAGCGCGATGGAAACCTGCGCCGTGAACGCTTTGAGCCGGGTTTCGTCCTCTTCCGTGAACGGCCCGCCGCGCTTGTTCAAAACCTGGGTCACGCCGATCATCTTGCCGGCCTTGTTGACGACGGGGACGCAGAGGATCGAGCGCGTGAAATACCCGGTCTTCTTGTCGAAGGCGGGATTGAAGCGCAGGTCGGCATAGGCGTAGGGAATGTTGATGGTGTCGCCGGAGCAGAACACGGCGCCGGCGATGCCCAGATGATTGGGCAGGCGGATCTCGCCCAGTGAATCCCCCATGGCGACGCGGGAAAACAGCTCGTTGGTCTTTTCGTCGTTGAGGAACAGGGTTGAGCGGTCGGCGTTGAGCATGCGCGTCGCTTCCGACATCACGCGCGACAGCAGCGAACCCAGTTCCAGATTCGATGTCACGTCCGATACCATGTCCAGGAACTTCATTTCCTGTTCCCGGCTTTTCTTCATGCTTTCGACGAACTGCGTGCTCTGCAGGGCAACGGCGGCCTGGGTCGTGATGGCTTCGAGCAAGGCCAGGTCGTCGTCGTCGAAGGCCGCGCCGTTTTTCTTGTTCAGGCATTGGACGACGCCGATGATTTCGTCCTTCACCGTCTTCACCGGGGCGGCGCAGATGGTGTTGGTCTTGAACCCGGTCTGTTCGTCCACGGAGCGGTTGAAGCGTTTGTCCTGATAGGCGTCGTCGATGGTCTCGCCGATGCCGGACGTGAACACGGCACCCGCGATGCCGGTGTTGTTGAGGATGCGGATTTCGCGCTGGAAATTGCCCTGGGCGACGCGGGAATACAGTTCGCCCGTGGCCGGGTCGTTAAGAAACAAGGTGCCGCGCTCGGCGTTCAGTTCAAAAACGATGACCTCGACCAGGGTTTCCAGGACTTCGTCCAGGGATTCGATGCCGGCGACCCGGCGCGACACATTCAACAGCATCTCCGCCTGTTTCAGGCGGCGGTCGGCCTCGTGCAGTTTGCGGTGGATTTCCTCGTCCGTGACCGGCGGCTTGGCGGCGCTTGCGGTCGGGCGGGCAGGGGCGCCGCCCGCAACGTCGCGCTCGATCGTACCGGGTGAGGGAAGGTTGCTGCTCATTGCCGCGCTTCGGAACCCCGCTGGGACTTGACTTCGAGGGTGCGCCGCAGGGTGACGATGGCCTGTTGCAGTTCACCGACCTCGTCGCGGCGGAGACGGTTGAGTTCCTGCACCGTCTCCTGATGCCGGAAATTCAGGTCTTCCATTTCCTGCCGCAGGCGGGCGGCGGTCGCCTTCAACTGCTGGATTTCGTCGCGCCCGGCGGAAACGGCCTCGTTCAGCTCTCTCTCCTTTTCCAGCTTGAGCGTCTCCATTTCGTCGCGCAGTGCCTGGATGGTGTTCTTGAGCTGGGTGATCTCGTCGTTGCCGGCGGCGCGCTCTTCCTGAACTTCCTTCTGGCGGGCGAAGTTCAACTGTTCCATTTCCTCGCGCAGCGCCGCCGCCGTGTCCTTCAGCTGCTTGATCTCGTCGATGCCCTCGGCGCGCGCTTCCTGTTCGACGCGCTGCATGTCGAAGACCTTGTTTTCAAGCTCTTCGCGGAGCGCGGCGACGGTTTCTTTCAGTTGCCGAATCTCAAGCTGTGCATCCCGCAGGTCATCCGACGCTGCGGCGGGTGAGACCGGATCACTCATCCTCGAACACCTTTCCGCCTGTGGCGGTCGTTTTGAGCCTCTTTCGACCGCCATCTTAGCATGCGGATGGAACATCGTCGTGACTGCTCGTAACATAGTCGCGCCCTTCAGGGGCGGGCGTCAAGATTGCTTGTCGTTCAATTGCTTATGCCGGGATGCCGCCGGATGATGACTGCCGTGTGCCGGGATTGCGCGACCCTGTGGGAGGCCCCGCCGGGGACTTCGGCCGGGCGCTGTCCGCAATGCGGCGGCCGGCGCATCTTCGGCCATCCCGAACTGGCGTCCCTGACCCTGGCTCATATCGATTGCGACGCCTTCTACGCCAGCGTGGAAAAGCGCGACAATCCGGCCATCGCCGGGCGCCCGGTGATCGTCGGCGGCGGGCGGCGGGGGGTGGTTGCCGCCTGCTGCTATATCGCGCGAATCTCGGGCGTGCGTTCGGCCATGCCCATGTTTCAGGCGCTCAAGCGCTGTCCCAAGGCCGTGGTCATCCGCCCGGACATGGAAAAATACCGGCAGGCCGGCCACCAGATCCGCGCCATGATGGAGGATTTGACGCCATTGGTGGAGCCGATCAGCATCGACGAGGCCTTTCTCGACCTTGCCGGGACCCAGGCCCTGCACAAAGGGCCGCCGGCGGCGACCCTGGTGCGCTTGGTGAAGCGGATCGAGGACGAGGTCGGCGTCACGGCCTCCATCGGCCTCAGTTACAACAAGTTCCTGGCCAAGGTCGCGTCGGACCTGGACAAGCCGCGCGGATTCGCCGCCATCGGCCGCGCCGATGCGGCGGGCTTCCTGAAGGACAGGCCCGTGGGCCTGATCTGGGGTGTGGGCGCCAGCCTGCGCGGGCGCCTGGAAAAGGACGGCGTGGCGCGCATCGGCGATCTGCTGCGTTTCGACGAACGGGAATTGACGGCGCGCTACGGCGCCATGGGCAGCCGGCTTTACAATTTCGCGCGGGGCCAGGACGACCGCCGGGTGACCCCGGGCGGCGATGCCAAAAGCGTTTCGGCGGAAACCACCTTCGACGAAGACATCGGCGATCTGGAAAGCCTCAAGGCCGTGTTGTGGCGGCTTTCAGAAAAGGTTTCGTCCCGCCTGAAAGGCAAGGGAATCGAAGGTGGCACGGTTGTTCTCAAGCTGAAGACCGACAAGTTTCGGCAGCTGACGCGCTCGCGCCGGCTGGACCGCCCGACCCAGCTGGCCGAGGCCATCTACCGCGCGGCCCTGCCATTGCTGGAGAAAGAGACCGACGGGACGCGGTTCCGCCTGATCGGGACGGGCGTGCAGAACATCGCGCCTTTGGGGGGCAGTGCGCCGGAAACGGGCGACCTTCTGGCCGGGGCCGGCGACCGCCCGCGCAAGGTCGAGGAAGCCATGGACCGCGTGCGCGGCAAGTTCGGGGTGGATGCGATCAAGAAAGGCCGGTCGCTGGGATCGACGTGACCCGGCGGATGGATCACCAACCGTCGCAGCGGGCCTGGGTCGCGCGGTAGCTGTCGGCGGTGTCCAGGCGGGCGTCGGCGGTGGCCATGTCCTGCTGCATGCGTTCGATCAGGGGCGTCAGGCGGTCGCGCAGCAGATTGACGAAATACCGGGCCCCCGTGCTCATGGACCCTGCGGCCTGCGGTACGGCGGCGGCGGCTTCGTCGGCCAGGCGGGTGCGAATGTCGGGCAGGTAGCGGGCCAGAGTGTCCTGAAAATTGCGCACGTGCTGGTTCTCGTGTTCCAGGATCACGTCGTATTGGCAGGTTCCGGGGCGGTAGCGGCGGTCGACATAGACGTCGATGCGGTCGTAGCCGATGGTCAGTTCCGCGTCCCTCAACCCGACGCAGAACCCTTTTGCCAGGCGCTGACCCTGAACTTGGACGCGGAATTCCCATTTCAGGTCCCGGCCCATCAGCCCGACCGGATGCCAGTCGGCCTGGGCCGCGGCGCCGCCCGCGCGGCGGCGCTTGGCTTCCAGCTGCTTGCCGGAAAAACCGTTGGAAAACCGGACGGCGCCGCGCTTTTCCGTCAGCCGGGTGGTCGTCTCGACCCCCGGCAGTCGGCAGTCGGCGGCCCGTGCGGGCGTCCACGGCACGGTTCCCAGAAGCATCAGGGCAAAGGGCAAAAGCACCAGACAGGGCCGCAAGCGGCGAATCCTCCGAACAATGCAGCGCCGACCGGCACCACCCTGTTTGAAATAGTACCGCAAAACGTGCCCGTCCAGGTTTCCGGGTCGGGTGAATTGACGCGGCCCTCGTCCCGGACTACCAACAAGCCCTAGGGGGGCTTGGTAGCGCAGGGAATATCCAGGCCATGAAGTTTCAGTCCACCGTGCCGGGGTTCGGCAAAAAGGTGATCATCGAGGCACGCGTCAACGAATACATGGCGCGCGACGTCAACCCGAACGTGCCGTTCACCCCCGACGAGATCGCCGAGGCCGCCGCCGCCTGCCGCGCGGCGGGGGCGTCGATCTGCCACTATCATGCGCGCAACGCCGACGGATCGCCCAACCACGACCCCGACGCCTATTTCGAGACGATCCGCAAAATCCGCGCGGCCAGCGACATCATGATCCATCCGACCCTGGGCCAGGTGACGCTGAAGTCCTCGGACGAGGCCCGTTTGCAGCACATCGTCAAGGCGTCGCAGGACCCGGCGCTGAAGCCCGATTTCGCGCCCATCGACATCGGCTCCACCAACGTCGATATCTACGACCGGGCGGCCAAGCGCATGAAGACGGACGAGCTGGCCTATGTGAACACGCCCAAGACCTGCGCCTATTTCGCCGAGCGCATGCGCGAGATCGGGGTCAAGCCGGTGATCGTGTCCTGGACCGTGCCGTTCACGCGCATGTTCGAGGCGTTTTCGGAAATGGGCCTGGTCGATCAGCCGGCCTACCTGCTGTTCGCGTTGTCGGATTCGGGCTATCTCGGCGGCCATCCGGGCACCATCAAGGGCCTGATGGCGCATCTGGAATTCCTGCCCCAGGGCGCCCGGTTCGAATGGTCGGTCAACAACAAGGTCGGCAATCTGTTCGGCCCGGCGGCGCTGGCGCTGGAAATGGGCGGGCATGTGGCGATCGGCCTGGGCGATTATCCCTATCCGGAACTGGGCGCGCCGACCAACGCGGATTTGGTCAAACGCGTCGCGCAGATGGCCGAGGCCTTCGGCCGCGAGCCGGCGACCCCGGCCGAAACGCGGGCAATGCTGGGCATGGCCTGAGGCCGCGCGGTCCGCGCGCCGGACCAGCAAGGAAAAAGGGCCAGCCCTGGTCTCAGGACTGGCCCTTTTAATTGGCTCCGGCGGCAAGACTCGAACTTGCGACAAGTCGGTTAACAGCCGACTGCTCTACCAACTGAGCTACGCCGGATCAGGCGTGGAGGCGCGGACCGGAATCGAACCGGTGTACACGGCTTTGCAGGCCGCTGCGTAGCCACTCCGCCACCGCGCCCCAGATGGCACCAAACTGTGCCGGGGCTTAATCCCCCAGGAAACGACCCCGTTGCGGAGGTCCCTTCCAAGGGCCAGGCTGACCGGCTTCGGCCCACAGAGGGCGGGACATTACATACTGACCCCCCGGTGGTCAAGCAACTGTTCCGGCGAATTTTCAGGCGCCGGGATTGGCCTGGAAAAGGGCGCCGCAACGCGCGCCGCCATTGTGTTCGCCGACGGCTGGGACTATACAGAATTCAGCCAAATCGGGCCCCGGCGGCCCGTTCCAACGCGAAGGAGAACCGGCGACATGGATTTCGCAGCCGCGCGCCGAAACATGATCGATTGTCAGGTCCTGCCCAACCGGGTCACGGACGAGCGTGTCATTGCCGCCATGGCGGAAACGCCGCGCGAGGCCTTCGTGCCCGAAGCCAAGCGGTCCATCTCCTATGTCGACGAGGCCCTTGCCGTGGGCGGCGGGCGTTATCTGATGGAACCCATGATCACCGCACGTCTGTTGCAGACCGCGCGCATCGGCGCCGACGACGTGGTGTTGTGCATCGGCTGCGGTACCGGCTATTCGGCGGCTTTGCTGTCGAAGCTGGCGAACACGGTGGTGGTGGTCGAAAGTGACAAGGCGATGGCCAAGCAGGCGCAGGAAACCCTGGCGTCGCTCGGCATCGACAACGTGGCCGTGATCGACGGCAAGATGGCCAACGGCTATCCCAAGCAGGCCCCCTATGATGTCATCTTCTTCGACGGCGCCGTGCCCAGCGTGCCGGAAAAGATCGAAAAGCAGCTGGCCGAGGGCGGGCGCCTTGTCGCCGTTTGCTCGAAGCGCGGCTCCGCCGTCGGCAGCGCCGTTCTGGCGGCCCGGTTCGGCGGCCATATCTCTCACCGCGATCTGTTCGACGCGGGGACGCCGGACCTTCCCGGGTTCGCGCTGGAGGAAGCCTTCACTTTCTGACGCAGCCGAATCCGATGCGGGTTGGCGCCGTGAGGCGGTTGGAAGCTGTATATGCAAGTTTTTGAATTATCTGTATTTTTGCACGTATTTTGTTGAAATCTGGACGCGGCGAATGCAGGTAGTATGGTAATCCAACACAACCACAGGCGAGTAACGGCCTTGATCACGCGAATTCTTTCCCCTTTTCAATGCGTTCCCGGAATTTCCCGCGCCGCCGTCGGGGCTGCGGCCCTTGCGGGCGCGCTTGCTTTCGCGCCGGCGCCGGTCCAGGCGCAGACCCTGGCCGAGGCGCTGATTGCCGCCTATTCCAATAACCCGACCCTGGCGGCACGCCGGGCGCGTCTGCGCGCCACGGACGAACAGGTGCCCCAGGCGCTGTCGAACTGGCGGCCGTCGGTCGCCATTACCGGCGACGCCGGGTACGAACGCAACCGTTCCACCCTGCGCACCACGGACCGCACGCAGAACCGCAATCCTGCAACCGTCGGCCTGTCGATCACCCAGCCGCTGTACCGCGGCGGGCGTACGCTGGCGGCGACGGAAGGGGCGGAAAACGCCGTCCGTGCCGAGCGTGCGCGCCTGATCGACACGGAACAGGACATTCTGCTGGCCGCCGCGACGGCCTATCTTAACGTGTTCCGCGACGAGGCCGTGCTGGCGCTCAACATCAACAACGAAAAGGTCCTCAAGCGTCAGCTTGAGGCGACCAAGGACCGCTTCGAGGTCGGCGAAATCACGCGCACCGACGTGCACCAGGCCGAAGCCCGCCTGGCTGGCGCCACGGCCGACCGCATCCGGGCCGAGGCCAATCTGGAAAACTCGCGCGCCACCTACGAAAACGTGGTCGGCCTGCCGGCGCCGAAGAATTTGGAACTTCCGGGCGATCCCGGGGGGCTGCCGAAGGATCGGCACGACGCCATCAAGATGGCGGCGACCACCAACCCCAACGTGATCGCGGCCGAATTCGACCGCAAGGCGGGCATGAACGCGGTGCGCGAGGTCAAGGGCGAATTGCTGCCCGAGGTCGATGTCACCGCCAGCGCGGACCGGGCCTACGAATCCTCAAGCGATACGGGGCGTATCGATTCGGCCGAGGTACGGGTCAACCTGACCATTCCGATCTATCAGCAGGGCAGCGTCTATTCGCGCCTGCGCGAAGCCAAGCAGGACCTTGCCGAACTGACCCGCAACATCGATCAGGCCCGTCGCGACGCCATCGAGGATGCGACCAGCGCCTGGGAGAACCTGCAGACGGCGCGCGCCCGCGTGGTGTCGTTCAGCGCCCAGATCGAAGCCAACGTGGTCGCCTTGGACGGGGTCGAGCGCGAGGCCGCCGTGGGATCGCGCACGGTTCTGGACGTTTTGGACGCGGAACAGGAGCTTCTGGATTCCCGCGTCGGTCATACGGAGGCCCAGCGGGATGAGCGGGTCGCCGCGTTCGAACTGTCGGCCGCCATCGGCCGGATGACCGCCACGGATATGAAATTGGCCGTCGATGTGTACGATCCGCGCAACCATTACGACGAAGTGCGCGGCAAGTGGGTCGGCGGATCGAGCAGCGAAGAGGGCAAGTAGGGCGGTTTTCGCCCCTTGCCGTCGCTGATTATGGTGGCGCCCATGACGGCGCCCGGCAATTAATTCCTGTGATATACCAAATATTAACGATCAACGTGGGTTAATGGCTGGTGTATCTTGGGAAAAGTGGCGTGACTCGGACCTGCGTGGGAGTGGGGAGCCGGGGACCGCGACAAGAATTGATGGGCATGCGGGATTATGAGCGAAGAAGCCGAAGCCGCTGAAGGCGGCGAACCTTCGATGGAAGACATCCTTTCTTCCATCCGCAAGATTTTGGCGGAGGAAGAGGATGAAGAGGGAGGCGATGCGCCGGCCGAGCAGGCCGCCGCGCCGGAACCCGAGCCCGAACCGGCGCCTGCGCCCGAGCCCGAGCCGGAACCCGACATCGAAATGACCGACATGGACGAGCCGGAACCCGAACCGGAGCCCATGCCCGAACCGGAAGACCTGTTTGAACCGGAGCCGGAGCCCGTGGCCGCCGCGGCCCCGCCGCCCCCACCGCCGCCGCCTCCCATGCCGGAGCCGGAACCGATGGCGGACATCATGGAATTGACCCCGGACATGGTCGCCCCCGACGCCATCATGTCGCGGCCGACCTCGCTGCACGGCTCGGACGTCCTGGCCGAACTGGCCCGGGCGATCCTCGACCGCCGCGACCTGCCGGTCATGACTTCTGGAGATGCGTCGCTGGAAGGCATCGTGCGCGAAATGCTCAAGCCGATCCTGCGCGAATGGCTGGACCGCAACCTGCCCTACCTGATCGAGCGCCTGGTGAAGAAGGAAATCGACACCATGGTGAACCGGGCGGAAGGGCTCGACAACTGGGGTTAGTCGAAAATCCCGAGCGCCCGGAAACGGGCGCGACGACGATTTTCGCCAAGCAATAATTCCACCCGGCGGCAAGCCTGAAAAAGAATCGAAATGATGACCCCGGGGGCTTTGTTCCCCGGGGTTTTTCGTTGTATACCCCCCAATCCCCACCGATTGACTTAAGCCGTTCCGAGGATCTGTTCTCATGGCCGAACTGGACAAGACCTACCACCCCGAAGAGGTGGAAACCCGCCGTTACCAGGAGTGGGAAGACAGCGGCGCCTTCGCGCCCGACCAGGGGCAGGTCGAGGGCGGCAACGGCCAGCCCTATACCATCGTCATTCCGCCGCCCAACGTGACGGGGTCGCTCCACATGGGGCATGCGCTGAACAACACGCTGCAGGACATCCTGATCCGCTACCGCCGCATGAAGGGCGACCGGGCCCTGTGGCAGCCGGGTACGGACCACGCGGGTATCGCGACGCAGATGGTGGTCGAACGGATGCTCGAGGCCGAGGGCGTGAAGCGCACGGACCTGGGCCGCGACAAGTTCGTCGAGCGGGTGTGGGAGTGGAAGGCGGAATCCGGCGGCACCATCACCAAGCAGCTGCGCCGGCTGGGTGCCTCCTGCGACTGGTCGCGGGAACGCTTCACCATGGACGAGGGCCTGTCCAAGGCCGTGGTCAAGGTGTTCGTGGAACTGCACAAGCAGGGCCTGATCTACCGCGACAAACGGCTGGTCAACTGGGACCCCAAGCTGCATACGGCGATCTCGGACCTGGAGGTCGAACAGCGCGAGACCAAGGGCAAGATGTGGTACTTCAAGTACCCCATCGAGGGCCAGGACGGGCGGTTCATCACCGTCGCCACGACCCGCCCGGAAACCATGCTGGGCGACACCGGCGTCGCCGTGCATCCGGACGACGAACGGTACACGGACCTGGTCGGCAAGAACGTGGTGCTGCCGATCACCGGCCGCCTGATTCCCATCGTCGCCGACCATTACGCCGATCCGGAAAAGGGCTCGGGCGCGGTGAAGATCACCCCGGGCCACGATTTCAACGACTTTGAGGTCGGCAAGCGGGCCGGGCTCGACATCATCAACGTCCTGGACGCCAATGCGCACCTGAACGAGAACGTGCCCGCCAAGTACCGGGGCATGGAACGTTTCAAGGCGCGCGACGCCGTGCTGGCGGAGATGGAGGAACTCGGCCTGCTGGAGCGGGTCGAGGACAACGACATGACCGTGCCCCATGGCGACCGCTCCGGCGTGGTGGTCGAACCCTGGCTCATGGACCAGTGGTTCGTCGACGCCAAGACCCTGGCGAAACCCGCCATCGAGGCCGTGGAAAGCGGCAAGACCCAGTTCGTGCCCAAGACCTGGGAAAACACCTATTTCGAATGGATGCGCAACATCCAGCCCTGGTGCGTGTCGCGCCAGCTGTGGTGGGGGCATCAGATTCCGGCCTGGTTCGGCCCCGACGGCGCGGTGTTCGTGGAAATGAGCGAGGAGGCCGCCCAGGCCGCCGCCGACGCCCACTACGGCAAGACGGTGGAACTGACCCGCGACCCCGACGTGCTGGACACCTGGTTCTCCTCGGCCCTGTGGCCGTTTTCGACCCTGGGCTGGCCCGACGAGACCCCGGAACTGGCGCGCCACTACCCCACGGACGTGTTGGTTACCGGATTCGACATCATCTTCTTCTGGGTCGCCCGCATGATGATGATGGGCATTCACTTCATGGGCGAAGTGCCGTTCCACACGGTCTACATCCACGCCCTGGTGCGCGACGAGAAGGGCCAGAAGATGTCCAAGTCCAAGGGCAATGTCATCGACCCCTTGGACCTCATCGAAAAGTTCGGGGCCGACGCCTTGCGCTTCACCCTGACCGCCTTCGCCGCCCAGGGCCGCGACGTGAAGATGTCGGAAAGCCGGGTCGAGGGCTACCGCAACTTCTGCACCAAGATCTGGAACGCGGCCCGGTTCTGCGACATGAACGAATGCCGGGTCGACCCTAACTTTAATCCGAATTCAGTTAACTCAACCTTGAACCGCTGGATCGTCGGCAAGGTTTCAGAGGCCGAGGCGGCGATGACCGCGGCGCTCGACGCCTATCGCTTCAACGACGCGGCGGGGGCCCTCTACGCCTTTACCTGGAACACCTTCTGCGACTGGTATCTGGAATTCGCCAAGCCCGTGTTCATGGGATCGGACGCCGCCGCCAAGGCGGAAACCCGGGCGACCACCGCCTGGGTGCTGGATCAGATCATCACCCTGTTGCATCCCATCGTGCCGTTCATCACCGAGGAGCTGTGGCAGACCCGGGCGGAGCGCGCGCAGCCGCTGATCACCACGCCCTGGCCCGTGTACGACGCGGCCCTGGTCGATGCGGCGGTCAACGCGGAAATGGATTGGGTGGTGCGCCTGATCTCGCAGATCCGCGCCGTGCGCTCGGAAATGAACGTGCCGCCCAAGGCGAAGATTCCCATGCTGCTGAAGGACGGCGACGCGGCCGCCCAGGCGGCGCTGGCCACCCACCGCGACCTGATCCTGCGCTTGGCAGGCCTGTCCGACGCGGGCGTGCTGACCGGCGAGGTGCCCAAGGGGGCGGTGCAGGACGTGCTCGACGGCGCCATGGTGATCCTGCCGATCGCCGACGCCATCGACCTGGATGCCGAAAAGGCGCGGCTGGAAAAGGAAATCTCCAAGCAGGACGCGGAAATCGACCGCTTCGAGAAGAAGCTGGGCAACGCCAAGTTCGTCGCCAACGCCCCGGCCGAGGTGGTCGAGGGCGAACGCGAGAAACTGGGCGAGGCCCAGGCGACGCGGGCGCGGCTGGACGAGGCGCTGAAGCGCCTGGCGGCGGTGGCGTGATCCTTCGGTTTTCACCTGGGCTTTTGTCGGCAATATCCCACTGTTCGGTTCTTGGTCCGATAGTCGCGTCGGGATTAATACTTTTCTCCTAATATACGCCCGGAATAGGAACTTTCAGGGGCTGGTGTGATCGGGCCGGGGGGCGTTAGCCTTTTTTGTAGGCAGATGAAGGAGGTTACAAAGTTGGAACCACCTATGCAGTCAACCGACATATCGACCCAAACCCCATTTACCCGGTGAACATCGGGTGGGATCGGGTGCGACGCCGATCCCGAAACGCAAACGGAAAGCCCCGCCCTTGAAACCGGCGGGGCTTTTACGTGCGCGGGCACGGCGACGGGGTTGAGGGGCTTTGTCCGGTCACACGGGGGCCTTGTGAGGAGCCGTTCGCATGGACATAATCGGCTTGCCAAACCATGGGGGGGACGGGGCGTAACGCAAGGATAGAGGCCGAAAATGGATAAAGCAGAACAACAGATCGCCAACGCCCAGAAAGCGATCGAGACGATCATGCAGACCGCCGCCGACGTGGGCACGGAATACGGCATGAGCGTGATCGGCGCCGTCGTCATCCTGGTCGTCGGCTGGTGGCTTGCCGGCTGGACCAAGCGGGCTGTCACCCGGGCCCTCAACAGGGTCAAATCCCTCGACAGCACCCTGGTCCCGTTCCTGGCGACCATGGCCAGTTATGTCATCAAGGTCTTCGTCCTGGTCGCGGTGCTCAACCAGTTCGGGGTGCAGACGACATCGCTCATCGCCGTCCTGGGCGCGGCCGGCCTGGCCATCGGCCTGGCCTTGCAGGGCACCCTGCAGAACGTCGCCGCCGGGGTCATGCTGTTGATCCTGCGCCCGTTCAAGGCGGGCGACTTCATCGACGCCGGCGGCCAGGCGGGCACGGCGGTGGAGATCAGCCTGTTCACCACGGAACTGAAAACCCCCGACGGCATCTTCAAGTCGGTGCCGAATTCCTCGCTGTGGAACGCGACCATCACCAACTTTTCGCGCAACCCGACGCGGCGCATCGACCTTCTGGCCTCGATCTCCTACGGCGACGATATCGACGGCGCGATGGCCGTGCTCAAGGGCATTCTCGATGCCGACGCGCGCATCCTGAAAGAGCCGGCACCCGAGGTCATGGTCATGGCCATGGCGGCCAGCTCCATCGACATCAACCTGCGCGCCTGGGTCAACACGGGCGATTACTGGGCGACCCTGTTCGACCTCAACAAGCGGGTCAAGCAGGGGCTCGAGGCCGCGGGCTTCACCATCCCGTTCCCGCAGCAGGACGTCTACATGCATCAGGTCGCGGCCAAGGCCGACTAAGCCGGCGGCCCAGGCGCCCAACCGGCCGCTAACCGGCCATTAACCGCATGTGCATAGATTGATCGTCGGAGACGTATGATGACCGACTTTCAAGCGCCAGAACTGCCCCTCAATCCGACGCCGGAACAGCGCGCGGAATACATCATGATGCGCCTGGAGCAGTTCATCCGCGAGGGCCGCAGCGTGGGCGAGGGCATGTCCTTCAAGCAGTGGCAGGCCATGGCCAAGACGGAAATCGCCGTCGCCGTCGCCGCCGCCCAGAACGAGGTGCAGAAGGACGACCCGGTGACCCGCCGCCTGTTGTTCATGACGGCGGCCTGCCTCACCACCATCGGCTTCTGGGGCACGGCGGTCAGCCTGCACAAGACGGCGTATCTGGTCGGCGCGTTGGTCTGCGCCGGGGCGGGAATCCTGCTGCTGATCTGCGCCGGCGAATGGCGCTTCCGCAAATGGCGGCGCAAGAAGGACGCGCAACTCCGCATCGAACGCCTCGCCAACATCGAGGCCCTGAACAAGCGCATCAAGGGCCTGGAGCGGGCGCTTGAGAAGGAAGAGAAGATGCTGGAGAAGAAGCTGAAGAAGGTGCGGGGGGAGGTGGATGTGCTGCATGCGGCCACCACGCCGCCGGTGCCGAGTGGGGCGGGTTAGGTGAGCGCAATTTCAGAACTCTGGCTCTGGCACTTGAGTTTCGCGGAAACCCGAAAGGCCATAAGTCAACACACTAACAGTAAGATAAAACCTTCCACGTGCCGACTTCTTTAATGCTTGGGCGTTGTGGACATACATCCAGTATTTCCAATCTTTTTTCGGTTTTCCGCGATTGGATTCTCCATCAATTGCACCAGCTTCATCAGCCACATATCTGTCTACAAGTTTGAAATTATTTGTCCAATCTTTGATTTGTTGATCGCCAAATGAGTTGATTTCCCATCTATGTGCAAACCTGTTTCTTATGTCTTTTACGATTTCAAAATCGCCTAATGCTGTATATCCATACATACCAATCAAGTACCCAAGGCGGATTTTAGTTGCGAATGCTCCCAGCGGCCCAGAGGGTTGAAAAAGTTTTTCGTCGATTTTCTTATTCTTATGAAGGTAGCACTTTAAGGCGCGTCCCAACGCTTGCTCTAACAGGCTTCCGCCGACGATAGCGCAAGCGCGGTCCGAACTACCGATAAGCTCAGACATGCCTTCAAGCAGCTTGTTAGGGTCAACTTCGTCCCCAATCGTAAACAGCATCGCAGATTCCCCCTGTGCTACTCTGAATTGTCTGATGGCAGTATATTTTATTTGCAGCCGCGTTCCATCAGCAGGCTCAGTGCTCTCTGTGCCTCCTCTGTGATCTCTGTGTCGAATTAATAGGGCGTTCCCGGAAAGGCTCGTGCCTGGATCGTCTGAGTAATGGGACACAGAGGGCACAGAGAATCCACAGAGCACACAGAGAAGGAAAGATTGTCAGGGCCGGGTTTGACGGTGTTTGGATAAGGGTGATCGATCAGGTCACTCCCCCTTGATCGCCGTCTTCAATGTCTCGTTGATGCGGGTCTGCCAGCCCTGGCCGCCGGCCTTGAAATGGTCGATCACGTCCTGGTCGAGGCGGAGGGTGACCTGATGCTTCGTCGGCGCCTTCTGCGGGCCGCGCAGCCGCCGTTCCCGGTGGGCCGAGACGATGTCGGGGACGATCTCGCGGGCCGGGCGCAGGCGCGCCAAGTCGCCGTCGGTCAGCGGCGGATTGTCCGGATCGCGCTTGGCGGCGGCGGTGATGGCCGCGTCTTCGGTGGGGGTGGGTTGTCTACGTGTTTTGCTCATAAAACCTGATCTCTCGCATGTTGGCCTTGCGGAGGCTGATGACGCGGATGCGGCGGCCGCGCACCGTGAAGACAAGAACGTGGAGCCGTCCGCCGATCTCGCCAAGGGCAACATGCCTGATTTCGCTGTAGTCCCGGCGACCGTCCGCCAGGACCAATGCCGACTGCCAGTCGAATGTCTCAACGGTTTCGAACGGGACGCCGTGCTTGGCGAAATTCGCCCGGCTTTTCGCGGCATCCCATTCGTATTCCATATCTAAATGTAGTTACAATTTGTTAAATGTCGAGGGTAAATTTCCGGTTCCAGGCGCATGGCGGCGAGGCTCAAACCACGGTGTCCAACGCCGCCACCAACCGCGCCACCTCCACCACCGTATTGTAATGCGCCATGGATGTGCGGACGACGCCGTCCGTGGTGTCGGTGACGCCGACGGCGGCGAGCAGGCGGGGGGCGTAGAAGTCGCCGTTCCAGCAGGCGATTTGTTGCGCCGTCAGGGCCGCGACCACGTCCGCCGATGACTTGCCCTTGAGGGTGAAGGAGAACGTCGGCGCGCGGTCTTCCGCTTTGGCCGAATGGCGGCCGAGCAGGCGCAGGCCGGGCGTGTTCAGGGCGAAATCGAGGAATGTTTCGGCCAGTTTCTGTTCATGCGCCGCGATCAGGCCGAAGACCTGGGCCGTGCGGGCGTGGAGCGTGTTCGCGGGGGCGTCGAAGTGATGGGCCGCGAGCGCCTCGAAATAGTCCGCGATGCCGGCCAGCGCCGCGATGGTCTCGTGGTTCGGCCCGGCCGGGTTCAGCTTGTGCTGGACGTCGTCCTCGGGAAAGAACAGGTGGCCTTGACCACGGGCTTCGAGCAGCCGGTCGCGCTTGCCGTAGAGCAGGCCGATGTGCGGGCCCATGATCTTGTAGAAGCTGAACAGGTAGAAATCGACGTCCCAGGCGGTCACGTCGACGACCCGGTGCGGGGCGTAGGCGACGGCGTCGACGCAGACCATGGCCCCCGCCGCGTGGACCTGTTTGGTGATCGCCGCCACGTCGTTGATGTCGCCGGTGATGTTGGAGACATGGGGGAAGGCGACCAGCCGCGTGCGGTCCGTGAGCAGGTCTTCTAGTAGATCGACGCGCAATTCGCCGGTGGCGGGGTCCACGGGCCAGTCCTTCACGACGATGCCGAATTCGGCCAGGCGCCGCCAGGGCGAGGAATTGGCCTCGTGGTTCAAGGTCGCGACGATCACCTCGTCGCCCGGCCGCCACAGAGGGCGCAGCGCCTGGGCCAGGACGTAGACGTTCATGGAGGTCGAGGGGCCGATCACCACCTCGTCCGGCGCGGCGCCGATCATCGCGGCCATGCGGGCGTGGCCGTCGGCCATGCGCTGTGCCGCGAGCTGCGATTTGGGGTAGGGGGCGAGGGGCTGGACCTGGGAGTCCCGCATATAGGCCGTCATGCGCGCGATGACGGTATTCGGCACGTAGGAGCCGCCGGCGTTCTCGAAGAACGCCCAGTCGTCATTAAAGCAGGCATCCGGGAACTGGGCGCGCACGAAGGGCAGGTCGAGGGACTTGGTCATGAAGGAAGTTTAACCACAGAGGCGGTGAGGCGGTGAGAAGAATTCAGCTTGTCATGGCCGGGCTCGACCCGGCCATCCATGTCTTGATCTGTCGCCGAGGGTGAAACGCGTGGATGCCCGGATCAAGTCCGGGCATGACGATTTGGAAAGCAGCAGTCTAACCGACGCCTTCTTCTCACTGCCTCACCGCCTCTGTGGTTCAATCTTCTTGAACTCACGCCTGCATGGCGAGGGACATGACCAGTTCGGCCAGGACCTCGGGGTCGGCCTCGAACTTGATGCCGAGCCGCCCCTTGCGGCACCAGGCGACGGTCGCGGAGACGTCGCCGAACGCCCCCAGGTCGAGGGTCAGGTGGCGGCCCTTGGACAGGTCGAGCGAGGCGACGATCTGCGCCCCGCCGGGAGAGATGTCCTCGATCAGGCATTTGGTCGAGGCGCCGCCGACGGTCACGCGCGCCTGAAAGCCCGAGGACTTTCGGTCGTGCTCGCGCCGGTTCAGGTCGAAGACATCGGCCATGGCCGTTTTCCCGTCTGTGTCACACCCGGGCCGACCCCCGGCCCCGTCTGAGCGCGGGGCCTAGATGTCGGCGAACACGTGGGTTTCCGCCTTGGCGCCCGGATGCGTAACGGCGCCGTCGCAGGCGGGGCCCACCAGTTGAGCATACTTCCAAAGTACCCCCGACTGATAGTCGTGTTTGCGCGGGGTCCAGGCCTTGCGGCGGGCGTCCAGTTCGGCCTCGGACAGGTCCACGTCGAGCGTGCCCTTCTCGGCGTCGATCTTGATGACGTCGCCGTCCTTGAGCAGGCCGATGGGCCCGCCCACGGCCGCTTCCGGGCCGACATGGCCGATGCAGAAACCGCGCGTCGCGCCGGAGAACCGGCCGTCGGTGATGAGCGCCACCTTTTCGCCCAGGCCCTGGCCGTAGATCGCCGAGGTGGTCGACAGCATTTCGCGCATGCCGGGGCCGCCCTTGGGGCCTTCGTAGCGGATGACGACGACTTCGCCTTCCTTGACCTGCTGCTTGAGCACGGCCTGGAGCGCGTCTTCCTCGCAATCGAAGCAGCGGGCGGTGCCCGTGAACTGCAGGCTGTGCAGGCCGGCGACCTTGACGATGGCGCCGTCGGGGGCGAGCGAACCCTTGAGGCCCACGACCCCGCCCGTCGGGGTGATCGGGTTGGACACCGGATAGATCACGTCCTGATCCGTCGGGAACACCACGTCCTTCAGGTTTTCCGCGATGGTCTTGCCGGTTACGGTCATGCAGTCGCCGTGAAGATAGCCGCCGTCCAAGAGTGCTTTCATCAGCACCGGCACGCCGCCGATGTCGAACATGTCCTTGGCCACGTACTTGCCGCCCGGCTTCAGGTCGGCGATGTAGGGTGTGGTCTTGAAGATTTCGCAGACGTCTTCCAGCGAGAAATCGATGCCGCATTCATGGGCCATGGCCGGCAGGTGCAGCCCGGCGTTGGTCGACCCGCCGGATGCCGCGACGATGCGGGCCGCGTTCTCGAACGACTTGCGGGTCACGATGTCGCGCGGCCGCAGGTTCTTTTCGATCAGCTCCATGACCGCGTGGCCCGAGGCCACGGCGTATTCGTCGCGGGTCTCGTACGGCGCGGGTGCCCCGGCGGAGCCGGGCAGGGCCAGGCCGATGGCTTCCGACACGCAGGCCATGGTGTTGGCCGTGAACTGGCCGCCGCAGGACCCGGCGGAGGGACAGGCCACGCATTCCAGCTCGTGCAGGTCTTCGTCCGACATTTCGCCCGAGGCGTTGGTGCCCACGGCCTCGAACACGTCGATCACGGTCACGTCCTTGCCCTTGAAGCGGCCCGGCAGGATGGAGCCGCCGTACATGAACACGCTGGGCACGTTGAGGCGCAGCATGACCATCATCATGCCGGGCAGGGATTTGTCGCAGCCGGCGAGGCAGACCATGGCGTCGTAGCAATGGCCGCGCATGGTCAGCTCGACCGAGTCGGCGATCACGTCGCGCGACGCCAGCGACGACTTCATGCCCTGGTGGCCCATGGCGATGCCGTCGGTCACGGTGATGGTGGTGAATTCGCGGGGCGTTCCCGATGCTTCCTTGACGCCGGTCTTCACGGCCTGGGCCTGGCGGCTCAGCGCGATGTTGCAGGGGGCCGCCTCGTTCCAGCAGGTCGCGACGCCGACGAAGGGCTGGTTGATCTCTTCCTCGGTCATGCCCATGGCGTAGTAGTAGGACCGATGCGGCGCGCTGGCCGGGCCCTGAGTGGTGTAGCGCGACGGCAGTTTGGACTTGTCGAAGGTTTTGGCCATGGGGCTCTCCCTGGAACGGCTGGATACTTGAATTCGGGACCGTTGGTTTAATGCCGTAAGGCCCCGCAAGGCAAGGGCGCTTGCGGGAAAAGGTGCTGTGCCGGGTTTACCGCGAGATTCAGGCGGCGCCCAGTTCCTTGCGCACGATGGCGGCCCCGGCGGCCAGGGCCTTCAATTTGCCCTCGGCGACATGGCGGGGGAAGGGGGCGAGGCCGCAGTTGGTGCAGGGGTAGATACGCTCCGCATCGACATAGCGCATGGCTGATCGGATGACCTCGGCGACCTGTTCCGGCGTCTCCACATTGTAGTTGGCGACGTCGATGGACCCGACCATGACTTCCTTGTCCTTCAGCAGGCTCATCAGCGAATGGGGGACGTGCGATCCGGCGCATTCCAGCGACACCTGGTCGACCACGCTGCCGTTCAGGGCCGGGAAGGTTTCTTCGTACTGGCGCCATTCTGCGCCGAGGGTTTCCTTCCACTGGTTGTTGGCGTCGATGCCGTAGCCGTAACAGATATGCACGGCCTTCTTCACGGTGATGCCCTGGAACGCCCGGTTCAGGCAGGCGATACCCCATTCCTTCACGTCGTCCAGGAACACGTTGAAGGCCGGTTCGTCGAACTGGATGACGTCGACGCCGAGCGCCTGCAATTCCAGCGCCTCTTCATTCAGGATTTCCGCGAAGGCCCAGGCCATGTCGGCGCGCTTGCCGTAGACCTCGTCGGCGATGGTGTCGCAGATGGTCATCGGGCCGGGCATGGTGATCTTCAGGCCCTTTTTGGTGTGTTCACGGCAGAAGGCGGTGGATTTGGAGTGCGCGCTTTCGCGGCGCGTGACCTTGGCCGTGACCGTGGGCACGTCGGCGTCGTAGCGATTGTCGCGGATGCCCATGGTGGTCATCTTGGCCCAGTCGATGCCGTCGACGTATTCCAGGAATCCGTGGACAAAGTGTTTCCGGAACTGCTCGCCGTCGCTGACGATGTCGATGCCCGCGTCCTCCTGGGTCTTGATCCACACCAGGGCGGCGTCGCATTGGCCCTGCCACAACTCCTCGCCCTCCAGCTTCCAGGGCGCCCAGAGCTTTTCCGGCTCGGCCAGCCAACTGGGTTTGGGCAAACTTCCGGCGACGGTGGTTTTCAGCATGGATCAACTCCCAAGGACGTATTTGTTATGGATTGCCCCCGTTATAGCGGATCGGGCGGCCCCCCGCACCCGTGACGTGCGGGCCCGTCTTGCCGTGGCCGGGCGGCGGGGATAAGGTTCCGGGCTCAAGAAACCTGAATACCAACACGTCCCCACGGGAGCCCATCCGGAAATGAAAACCAAAGCCGCCGTCGTCTACGAACTGGGTGCCAAGCGCCCCTATGCCACCTCCCTGCCCATGAAGATCGAGGAAGTGGACCTGGACCCGCCGCAGGCGAACGAGGTTCTGGTCAAGGTCGCGGCGGCCGGGGTGTGTCATTCGGATCTGTCCGTGGTCGCGGGCGTGCGCGAACGGCCCCTGCCCATGGTGCTGGGGCACGAGGCGTCGGGCGTGGTGCAGGAACTGGGGCCGGGCGTCGAGGGCCTGGAAGTGGGCGACCATGTGGTGTTCGCGTTCCTGCCGTCCTGCGGCCAGTGCCTGCCGTGCAAGGAAGGCCGCCCGTCGATCTGCGAAAAGGGCGCGGCGGCCAACGGGGCCGGGACCCTCATGGGCGGCGGCATGCGCCTGCATAAGGACGGCCAGAAGCTGTACCATCAGGCGGGGGTTTCCTGTTTCTCGGAATACGTGGTGGCGCACCGGTCCTCGGTCGTGAAGATCGACAAGGACCTGCCGCTGGACATCGCCTGCACGTTTTCCTGCGCCGTCATCACCGGCGTCGGCGCGGTCCTCAACACGGCCAAGGTGCCGGCGGGGGCGTCGGTCGGCGTGGTCGGTCTGGGCGGCACGGGGCTGGCCGCGGTCATGGGGGCCAAGATGGCGGGGGCGCGGCATATCGTCGGCATCGACGCGCTGGACGACAAGCTGGAATGGGGCAAGCGGCTGGGCTGCGACGCCGTGTTCAACGCGTTGGACAACGACGTGGTCGAAAAGGTCCGCGCGGCCACGGGCGGCGGGCTGGAATACATGTTCGAATGCGTCGGCCGGGTCGAGGCCATGGACCTGGCCTACAAGGTCACTAAGCGCGGCGGCACGACGACGTCGAGCGGCCTCAGCCATCCCGCCACCAACATGACCGTGCAGCACGTCAACCTGGTGACCGAGGAACGCACCATCAAGGGCAGCTATCTGGGCAGCTGCATTCCCGAGCGCGACATCCCCCATTACATCGAGATGTACAAGCGGGGCGCCCTGCCGGTCGACAAGCTGATCTGCGAGAAGATTCCTCTGGAAGACATCAACGCCGCCTTCGACCACCTGGCCGAGGGCCATACGGTGCGCCAGGTCATCGTGTTCTGACCGCGGCCGAATAGATGGTCGACTTCAACGAGATTTACAAGGACACGGGTGCACCCGTGCGCGTCGGGCTGGTCGGCGCCGGGGAGTTCGGCGCCAGCCTGATCACGCAGTCCCTCGGCCATCCGGCCATCGACGTGCCCGTCGTCGCGGATATCGACCCGGACCGGGCGGTCAACGTGCTGCTGCGCTGTGGCGTTGCCGGCGACGGCATCGAGATTTGCCGCGACGCGGCCAGCGCAAGGGACGCCATGACGGCGGGCAAGGTCGCCGTGGTGCCGGACGGCCTTCTGCTGGTAGATACGGAGATTGAGGTCGTGGTCGAAGCCACGGGCGCGCCCGAGGCCGCCGCCGCGGTATCCGAGGCGGCGATCCTGGCCGGCAAGCATCTGGTCCTGGCGTCCAAGGAGATGGCGTCCGTCTGCGGGCCGTGGCTGGCCAAGCTGGCGGCGGACCGTGGCGTCGTCTACACGCTGCCCGATGGCGATCAGCCGAGCCTGCTGATCGGTCTGATCTCGCGCGCCGAGCTGCTGGGCCTGGAGGTTGTGATGGCGGGCAAGGCGAGCGAGTACGACGTCGTCTGGCACCGCGCCAAGGCCGAACTGAGCTACCACGGCAAGGTTTTCAAGGCCCCCGATTTCGCCGACTGCTGGCACCTGGACGGGGCCGACATTCCGGAAGTCCTGGCCGACCGGGCGGCGCCCCTGGGGGCGACGGCGCTGAAATCCGTGCCCGACCTGTGCGAAATGATGCTGGTGTGCAACGCCACGGGCCTGCGCCCGGATTTCGACGCCTTCCACGCGCCGCTGGCGCGCACGGTCGAACTGCCCGACGTGTTCCGCCCCGAAACCGAGGGCGGGATTTTGTTGGACCCGGAGGGTGGGGTGGTCGACATCGTCAACTGCCTGCGCCGGTTCGACGAACTGAGCCTGGCCGGCGGCGTGTTCGTGATCGTGCGCTGCGCCGACCGTGACACCTGGGACGTCATCAAGGCCAAGGGCATCCCGGTCAGTTCCTGCGGAAATTACGGGCTGCTGCACAATCCGGTGCATCTGCTGGGGATCGAGGCCGCGGCGTCGATCATCGCGGCGGCCCGGGGCGGCATGCCGACCAGCGGGCGCACGCCCCGGCCGGCGTTCGACCTGGTTGGCCGCGCGACCCGTGCGTTCAAGGCGGGCGAGGTCCTGGACATGGGCGGCCATCACCACACCATCGCCGGGATGGAGCCCCTGGTGCGCCCGGCCCAGGCCGCCATTCCCGGCGGGCCGCTGCCCTACTTCATGGCGGCCAACAACCGGTTGGTAACGGATGTCCGGCCGGGCGAAACCCTGACCGTCGAAATGGTGGAAGCTCCTCAGCACTCCGTGCTGTGGCGGCTTCGCGAAGATCAGGACACGGCGTTCCCGATCTCTCCGGGAAGCGGTGCCGCATCGGGCTGAGTGTCCAGACGGTCGGATCGGTACACGTACATGGACAACACATGCGCCCTGGCGCCGTCATCGTCCGCGAGCGGCAGGTCGATCGCCTCGTAGGTCGCCGGATTGGGCGGGGTATAGGCGGTGACGCCCCAGCGGCGGACGGGCATGTCGCTTGTCAGGGCAAGGCGCTGGGATTCCAGCATGGCGTCGCGGGCGTGCCGCGGGAAATATTCCGATATCCGCTGGCCCGTGCCATCGAAACCCAGCCAGGTTCTGAGTTCGCTGCCCCAGAAACGGTTGACGAAATCACGGCCGCCGTCGATGGCGTCGCGCACGATGATCTTCGGCGCCTGACGCACGATGGCCGGCAGGCCGACATCGATCAGCCGGGGGCAATTTGGGCCGTCGCACAGGCCCTGCCAGTACTCCAGCAGCCAGCGGAGCTCCCAGGCGTCAAAAGATTGCGTCTGTTCGAAAAAGAACGTTGCACCCTGCGGTGCGCGGCTGCTGCGCAATGTCGACATAGAAGAGCCTCCCACCTGGGCTCTCCCCACCCCAAGAACTTGATATTAGGCCTATTGATGCACGCTGGACAACCCATTGGATCATGGGATGCCGCCGGCCATCGCGATGGGGTCGACTTTCGGCATAATTGCTAAAAGGTCACCTTTTAGACTCTAATCGGCCAGGGGACGGAACACGAGACGGAGAAGGATCAAACGTGCGCATCGACGTCACGGCCGTTCCGGCCGAAACAGCAGACCTGCCGGTCGGGCTGCTGGAGGTGTTGGGATATTGGGACCGGCTGCGGGGGGACCGCTGGGCCCCGGCGTGGGCGGATTTTCGGCTGCTCGACCTGCCGTCCCCGGTGATCCCCTTCGTGATTGTTCTCGATGTGGTGCCGGATCCCCTCGATTTCGTCTACCGGTTCTGGGGAACCGGCAATACGGCGTATATCGGTTACGACTGCACGGGGATGTCGGTCCGGCAAAACAAGCTGTTCAGCGCCAAGGTATTCGGCGAGTGCGAGCAGCTTGTCGAGGAACGCCGGCCCATCGTGTGGTTTTCCAAGGTCATGCGGAACGACGGCCTGTACCGTGAGTATACCCGCCTGCGGGTCCCGCTTTCGGACGACGGGGAAACCGTCACCCATATCGTCTCGGCGGTCCGGATCGAGGAAAAGCTCGATGAAATATTCACGCCCGTATCCGGCTAGACGGGCGGTTCCGGCGATTTCTCATCGACCATCCGGTACAGGCTCATGGAAATAATATGGGCGCGCTCTCCCGCATCGTTGGCCAGGGGCAGGGTGATGGTTTCGAATGCGACATAACTGCGGTCCGGGTAGACGCTGACGCCCCAGCGGCGGATCGGCATGTCGCCGGTCAGGGCCAGGCGGTGCGCCTCCAGGATCTGCTCCAGCCCGGCGGCGGGGAAATATTCGCTCAGCAGCTTGCCCGTCGCGTCGAGCCGCAGCCATTCCGTGACGGCCGTGCCCCAAAACCGGACCCGGAAATCGCGGCCGCCGTCGACCGCATCCTTCACAACGATGTTGGGGGCGTGCTTGTACATCGACGGCAAGTCGATGTCGCGCCAGCGCGGGCAGCTCCGGCCGCCCCGCTTGTCCAGCCAGTGGTCGAGCAGCCATCGCAGAGCGGGCGTCGTAAATTCCCATGTCTGTTCGGCGAACGGCCCTTCGACCGCGTCCAAATGTGGACCGTGGCTGACCATCGGTTCCTCTCCCCCAATGTCTTCCCCAAGACACTTTCCGGGACAGGTTAGTGGATTATCCGGGACGCCGCCAAGTGAACAACACATGTTCGTATGACTATTTGGTCGGCTTTCAGATCCTGGAACCGGTGGGCAGCGGGATGATATAGTTCGGGAAAACACGCTGGAGGCCCATTCATGACGATCAAGATCGAACCGTTAGACGCCCCCATGGGTGCCGTGATTCACGGTTTGGATTCACGCAAGCCCCTGACCGACGACGATTTCCGCGCGGTCGAGCAGGCCATGCTCGACCACATCGCCATCGTCATTCCGGATCTGGAGGAGAACGTGCCCTGGCTGCGCGACTTCGGCAGCCGGTTCGGCCCGCTGGTCCCGCATATCCTGAACCAGTACCACCATCCGGACGGTTTCGAGGTCTCGATCATCGCCAAGAACATGGACACGCCGGAAAGCCGCACCACGGCCAAGCCGGCGGGGGCGTTCTGGCATTCGGACCTGTCCTACGAGGTCAATCCCTCGGACGCTATTTTCCTTTATTCCACCCATCTGCCGTCGACGGGCGGCGACACCATGGTCGCCAACATGCGGGCCGCCTACGCGACCCTGCCGGACAGGACCAAGGCGCGGCTGGACGGCCTGACCTGCACCCACCGCTGGGGCTGGAACACCCTGGGCGCCACGCCGACCCTGACGCCGGAACAGCAGGCCGCCCATCCGGATGTGATCCATCCCGTCGTCCGCCCCCACCCCAAGACCGGCGTCCCGATCCTGTACGTCAATCCGGGCTATTCCATGCGCATCAACGAACTGGAACAGGATGAGAGCGACGACCTGCTGGCCGAGCTGTTCGAACATGCCCTGAAGCCCGAATTCCAGTACCGCCACACGTGGACGCTGAACAGCCTGGTCGGCATCGACAACCGGTCCTCCATGCATTGCGCCGTCGATGACTATACCGAGCCCCGGCGCATGCTGCGGATGATCGTCGGCTGCACGGACGGACGGAAAGGGCGGGTCGCCGCATGACGAAGGTGCTGTTCGTCAACGGCACTCTGATGCGCGGGCTGGCTCTGCATGGCAACCTTGCGGGGGCGGCGTTCCTGGGCGAGGCCCGCACCGAACCCCGGTATCGCCTCTATTCCATCGGCGATCGGCACCCCGGCATGTTCGAGGTCGACAGCGGCGGCATTTCCGTTCCCGGCGAGGTCTATGAAATGAGCGACGAGATTTGGGCCAAGGTTGAAGCCGGGGAGCCGCCGGGGCTGTACTGCGGGCCGGTGGAACTGGACGACGGGCGGATTTTGGACGGAATCCTCTATCCCCGCGAGATGGCGGAAGGCACACACAAGGACATTTCCGAATTCGGCGGCTGGCGGGAATACGCGGCGACACTCGGTTCCTGAGGCTGTCGGAAATTCCGCGGACGGAGCCCTTGCGGCGGCGGCCCGGCGGCTTAGATATCTTCCAGGATATCGGCGTTCCCAGGGGGGAGCGCCTTTTCTCGGGGCAAGGACATTTCGATGCTGCGGATTCTGCTGTTTCTCGGCACCAACCTGGCGATCGTCGCGCTGATCAGCCTGACATTCCGCCTGCTCGGGCTGGAAGGCCTGCTGCAGGCCAACGGCGTCGATCTGAACATCAATGCCCTGATCGTTTATTCGGCGGTCATCGGCTTCTCGGGCGCCCTCATCTCCCTGTTCCTGTCCAAGACCATGGCCAAGGCCGGGATGGGCGTGAAGGTCATCCAGCGCGCTGCCAACCCGACCGAACAATGGCTGGTCGATACGGTGGCGGCGCAGGCCCGGCAGGCCGGCATCGCCATGCCCGAGGTCGGCATCTTCGACCATGCCTCGCCCAACGCCTTTGCGACGGGGTGGAACAAGAACGCTGCGCTCGTCGCCGTCTCGACGGGCCTGCTGAACGCCATGGACCGTAACGAGGTCGAAGCCGTTCTGGGCCACGAGGTCTCTCACGTCGCCAACGGCGATATGGTGACCCTGACCTTGATCCAGGGCGTGGTGAACACCTTCGTCATCTTCCTGTCCCGCGTCGTCGGCTTCCTGGTCGACCGCCTGGTGTTTCGGGTCGAACGCGGCCACGGTCCGGCGTTCTGGATCGTCTCGATGATCGCCGAATTCGTGTTCGGTATCGCCGCCATGATGATCGTCATGTGGTTCTCGCGCTGGCGCGAATTCCGCGCCGATAAGGGCGGGGCCGAGCTTGCCGGTCGGCGCAACATGATCAATGCGCTCAAGGCCCTGCAGGCCGCCCACGGAGCACCTTCCATGCCCGATGAAATGAAGGCGTTTGCGATAAGCGCCGGGCGCATGCAGGCGATGTTCTCCAGCCACCCGCCGCTGGAAAAACGGATCGCGGCCCTGGAAGCCATGGCGGGCGCCGACGCCCAACCGGCGCGCCCCCGGCGGCCCTGGCGCTGATTTCCCAAAACAAAGGGCGGCATCTGCCGCCCTTTGCCGTTCTGCTGGGATGATCCGGTCTATTTCCCGAACGTCTTCTCGTCGCCCGGCTGCATGACCACGACCTGGGTCTTGCCGCCCATGTCGGCGAGCAGCTTTTTCAGCTCGTCCGGCGTGCCCTTCAGCGGCGGGAAGGTGCCATAGTGCATGGGCATCGCGGTCGCGGGCTTGAGGAACTTGCTGAGCGCATAGGCCGCGTGGCGGGGGTCCATGGTGAACCAGCCGCCGATGCAGATCAGCACCAGGTCCGGCTTGTATAGGTCGTGGATCAGCTCCATGTCCTTGAACACGCCGGAATCGCCCGTGTGATAGATGGTGTAGCCGTCCTCCAGCTTGATCACATAACCCGCGGGCTCGCCGCCCGGATAGATCATTTCCTTGCCGTCGGCGCCCTTGTTGACGATCTCCGACGAATGCTCGGCATGGGTCATGGTCACCGTGATGTCCGGGCCGATGGGGGTGATCGGCCCCGACTTGTTGAAGCGGACCAATTGCTTGCCGTCGACCATGCCGAGGATGCGCAGCGTATGGCCCATGTCGGCGTTCACGCCGACCTTGGCCCCGGTCATCTTGGCGAGCGCCGCCGTGTCGCCCAGATGGTCGCCGTGGCCGTGGGTGACCAGGATCAGGTCGACCTTGCCGACTTTCCCCAGGTCCTTGTCGTCGGCGGGCGTCTTCGGGTTCTTGGTGATGAAGGGATCGATCACGATCACCTTGCCGCCCGGCGTTTTGATGCGGAAGGCGGCCTGTCCGTACCATTTGACCTCGGCGGCCTGGGCGTCCTTGGCGGGTGCCGCGGCCCAGGCGAAACCGGCGATCAGGGCGCCGGCGAGGGTCGTCGTCAGTAAGCGTTTCATGATTGAAAGTTCTCCCTGCGGGTGGATGTTGCTCCCGTATGGGATAAAGCCTGCCACAGAACCAAGCCGTCGGAAAGAAGGGGCCTTGACGCAGATGGAACAAAATGCGAACAAATTGCATGTAACAGAGGAGGCCGCCATGACGGTAACGGGTGAGGACGGGCTTACGCGATGTAAGTGGGTCGGGCAGGGCAAGGACTTCTACGAGGCCTATCACGACGCCGAATGGGGCGTGCCCGTGCACGACGACCGCTTGCATTTCGAGATGCTGAATCTGGAGGGCGCGCAGGCCGGATTGAGCTGGGAAACGATCTTAAAGAAACGAGATAACTATCAGAAATTATTCCATAATTTTGATCCCGTGAAATGCGCCAAGCTGACCGATGCCCGCCTGGAAAAGCTCCTCACCGACCCCGGTATCATCCGCAACCGGCTCAAGGTCTACGGCGTGCGCAAGAACGCCCTGGCGTTCCTCAAGGTGCAGCAGGAGTTCGATAGTTTCGACGCCTACGTCTGGGCCTTCGTCGGCGGCACGCCGATTGACGGCCGGCGCAAGGCCATGGGCGACGTGCCGGGCAAGACGGAGATTTCGGACGCCCTCTCCAAGGACCTGAAAAAGCGCGGCTTCACCTTCGTCGGCTCGACCATCGTCTACGCCTACATGCAGGCGGCGGGGTTGGTGAACGACCATGTGGCGGACTGCTTCCGCTATCAGCCGTGCAAGGCGCTGGCGCAAGAAAACCACTGAGGCACAGAGGCAGTGAGTGGGTTCGGGTTGTCCCCGCGGCGTCACCCCCGCGAAAGCGGGGGGCCGGATGCGTTGCTGTTCCTGGATTCCCGCTTTCGCGGGAATGACGATCTTGGGTGCGGCAGTAAAATCCTTCTCACTGCCTCACCGGCTCAGTGGTGAAAACCTAATCCGCCAACTCGATCCACACCGGCGTGTGGTCCGACGCCTTTTCCTTGCCGCGCGGCGTCTTGTCGATGGCGCAGGCGGTCAGGCGGTCCGCCGCTTGGGGCGACAGCAGCAGGTGGTCGATGCGCAGGCCGTTGTCCTTCTGCCAAGCCCCGGCCTGATAATCCCAATAGCTGTACTGGTGGACGCCCGGGTTCAGGGCCGTGAAGGCCTCGGTTAGGCCCAGGTTCAATAGGGTTCTGAACCGCGCCCGGCTTTCGGGACGGCACAGCGCGTCGTCGGCGAACTTCACCGGATCGTACACGTCCGCGTCCGTCGGGCAGATGTTGTAGTCGCCGCCGAGCACGAAGGCTTCCTCGGTCTTCAGCAGGTCCTTGGCATGAGCGACCAGGCGGTCCATCCAGGCGAGCTTGTAGGTGAATTTCTCGTGGTCGGAGCCGTCGTCATTGCGCGTCGGATTGCCGTTGGGAAGATAGATGGAGGCGACACGCACCGGGCGGGCGCCGGCCTCGATCACGGCCTCGATATAACGCGCCTGGTCGTCACCGTCGTCGCCGGGAAGCGCCGTCAATTGAACGTCCATGGGATGCTTGGAGAGGATCGCTACGCCGTTGTAGGTCTTCTGCCCCGAGATCGCGACGTTGTAGCCGAGCTCCTCGATCTCCAGGTGCGGAAAGCCGTCCTCCTGGCACTTCAGTTCCTGCAGCAGGGCGACATCCGGCTTGAAGTCGGCCAGCCATTCGGTGACGCGCGGCAGGCGCGCCTTGATGGAGTTTACGTTCCAGGTGGCGATCTTCAAGGCTTGGGCTCTCCCGAATGAAAAAGGCCCGCTTATGAGCGGGCCTTTCTCGTAACACAGGCGGGGCGGGAGGTTACACCCCGAAAGACGAACCGCAGCCGCAGGTCACGTTGGCGTTGGGGTTGGCCATCTGGAAGTAGGAGCCGATGAGGTCTTCCTTGAAGTCCAGTTCCGAGCCCTTGAGCAGGTCCAGCGAGGTCTCGTCGACCACCACCTTGATGCCGTTCTTCTCGAAGATCAGGTCGTCGTCGTTGACCGTTTCATCCAGCTCGAAACCGTAGGAAAAGCCGGAGCAGCCGCCCGCCGAAACCGCGACGCGCAGCATCAGGTTCGGGTTGCCGTCCATGTCCTTCAACTGGCCGATGCGCTTGGCGGCGCTGTCGGAGATCAGGATGCGTTCCTCGGGTGCCAATTGTGTGCCGTCCGGCATGGCGAAAATCCTTAAATGCGTGGGTGTGTACGGGTTGCCCTGAATCTAGGCGTTCCGGCCTGAAATTTCAATGATCCGGCGCGGGGGACCGGCGTTACTTTTTCCGGGGCCGCGCCGGGGCCTTCTTCGCCGCCCGGGCTTTCAGGAAATGGTCGATGCCCGCCTGGGCCACGTCCATGTCCTGTTCCGGGGCCCCGCCCGAAATGCCGATGCCGCCGACCACGTCGCCGCCGACCGTCACGGGCCGGCCGCCGCCGACGATGGAAAATCGCCCGCCCAGTGCGTGCTGGATGCCGAAGGTCAGTTGCCCGGGCAGGGCGGCGGCGTTGTACTCATGCGTGCCCTTGCGCGAGACCGCCGCCGTGGCCGCCTTGTCGACGGCCAGGGTGGTGCTGAGAATCTTGCCGCCGTCCATGCGCTCGAAGGCGGTCAAATGGCCCGATTCGTCCACAATGGCGATCACCATGGGCACCTTGATCGCGTTGGCGCGCTTCGTCGCCCCCCGGATCAGCAGGCGCGCGTCCTCCAGGGACAGTCTTTTGATTTCAAGCATGTCGGCCTCCACCTCTCCCGGTTATAATCGGGCCGTTCAGCCATGCAACGACTTTCGCCCCGGCCCCGGCAGGAGGAAACCATCGACACCCACTGGCGATCCCTCGATTCCGCCTTTCCCCTGGCGGCCTATGCCTGCCGGTCGGAAGCCTCGCGCGGGCGTCTGCATGCGGAGGGCGAAAGTGCGACCCGGGGCGCCTTTCAGCGCGACCGCGACCGCATCATCCATTCGGTTGCCTTCAGGCGGCTGGCCTACAAGACCCAAGTGTTCGTCAACCACGAGGGCGATTTCTTCCGCACCCGGCTGACCCATTCGCTTGAGGTCTCGCAGATCGCGCGTTCCATCTGCCGGTTCCTGCACCTGAACGAAGACCTGGGCGAGGCCCTGGCCCTGGCCCACGACCTGGGCCATCCGCCGTTCGGTCACGCCGGGGAAGACGCCTTGAAAGAGGTCATGGCGCCCTACGGCGGGTTCGACCACAACGCCCAGTCCCTGCATGTGGTGACCAAGCTGGAGGAACGCTATCCCGGCTGGGACGGCCTGAACCTGACCTGGGAAACGCTGGAGGGCGTGGTCAAGCACAACGGCCCGCTGATCAATGCGGGCAACCGGCCGCTGCCCCGCGCCATCGCCGAATACCAGGAATTACAGGATCTGGAACTGCACACCTATGCCGGGGCCGAGGCCCAGGTCGCCGCCATCGCCGACGACATCGCCTACAACAACCACGACATAGACGACGGCCTGCGCGCCGGGCTGTTCACGATCAACGACCTTGCGGACGTGCCCCTGGTCGGGCGCATCTTCCATGACGTGCGCCGCGACATGCCCGATTTGGACGAATCGCACATGATCCACGAAGCCGTGCGCCGCATGATCGGCGACATGGTGTCGGACGTGATCGCGGAAACCCGCCGCCGCCTGGACGACGGGCGGCCCGACAGCCCCGACGCCGTGCGCGCCCTGGGCCGTCCCGTGGCCGGGTTTTCCGACGACATGCGCGAATGGGACGCGGCCTTGAAGAAGTTCTTGTTCGACAACATGTACCGGCACTACAAGCTGAACCGCATGACCAGCAAGGCGCGCCGCGTCGTCAAGGACCTGTTCTGCCTGCTGATCCGCGAGCCCGAATGCCTGCCGACGGAATGGCGGGCCAAGGCCGAGGGTCCGGAAACCCAGGCGACGGCGCAGCACCTGTGCGATTTCATCGCCGGCATGACCGACCGCTACGCCGGCGAGGAACACCGCCGCCTGTTTGACCTGCACGCGCGGACGTCGTAGACGGGCCGTGCCGAGAAAAGACTGAGTTTCGAGGGATCGACATCATGGCCCGCCGGCCCACCAGCGATATCCGCGTCTCCGCCTCCGACGCGCTTGAGTTCGAACCGGAACCCCGGCGTCGGCGGGGCATCCCGACCACGGTCTGGCTGCTGCTGGTGCTGATCCTGGTCACGGCGGCGGCGCTGGGCGGTTTCCTGTTCGGCGACCGCCTGGCGGGACTGAGCGGCGAGGAAAGCGGCCAGGTGCCCGTGGTTCACGCCGCCGAGGGCGCCATCAAGGTGCGGCCCGACAATCCGGGCGGCCAGGACATCCCGTTCCGCGACTACGACATCAACAAGCGCATGCAGGGCGAGGCGCCGACGGGCCGGGTGGAAAACCTGCTGCCACCGCCGGAACAGCCCAAGGACCCGCCGCAGGCGCAGCCGGCGCCGGCCTCGGCCCCGCCGGTACCCGCCGCCGCGGCGGGCGCGCAACTGGCGCCACCCACGGAACAAGCCAACGCCGAGGCCCTGCTGTCGGCGGCCCCCGCCCCGGCGCCCAAGCCGGCGGCCCCCAAACCCCTGCCGGCCAGGGACGTTGCGCCGCCGCCGCCTGCCATGGTGGCCAAGGCGCCGACGCCGCAACCGGCCCCGCCGCCGCCCGCACCGTCGACCACGGGCGGACCCATCGCCCTGGAGCCGAAATCCACGCAGCCGGTACCCGCACCCGCCGCCCCTGCCGCCAAACCCGCGGCGCCCGCGCCGACAGCGCCCGCCGCGCCGCAAACGGCGGCGCTCGGCGGCTGGCAGGTTCAGCTTGCCGCGTCGCGCGCCGCCACGGCGGCCAAGACCGAGGGCGAACGCCTGAAACAGAAGCATTCCGACGTGCTGGGCAAGTTGACGGTCAACATCGTCCGCGCCGACCTGGGGGCCAAGGGTGTGTTCTACCGCATCCGCCTGGGCCCGGCCCGGGACAAGGACGAAGCCCGCGCCGTCTGCGCCCAGCTTGCCAAGCGGGGGCAGGGGTGCCTGGTGATCGCCCCCGGCAAATGACCGGACAGATGATTGGGCGCAAGAGCCCGCCGCGGGCCGCGATCTTCGGCTGCGAAGGCCCAACCCTGTCGGACGCGGAAAAGCGGTTCTTCGAGGACGCCAATCCCCTCGGCTTCATCCTGTTCGCGCGCAACATCGAAAGCCCGGATCAGGTCCGCGCCCTGGTCGCGGACCTTCGGGCAACGGTCGGCGACGACGCGGCGCCGGTGCTGATCGACCAGGAAGGCGGGCGGGTGCAGCGGCTCAAGCCGCCGCACTGGCCGGATCGCCCGCCCGCGTCCGTGTTCGCGGCGGTCTACCGGGAAAATCCGGATCGGGCGTCGGCAGACCTTGCGGCGAACGCCCGCGCCATCGCCCGCGATCTGGCGGACCTGGGGATCACCGTCGACTGCTGGCCCGTGCTCGACCTGCCGCAGCCGGGGGCCGATCCGATCATCGGCGACCGGGCGCTGGGCACCGAGACGGCTGCCGTCGCGGCGCTGGGCGGGGTCATCATCGACGCCCTGCACGCGGGCGGCGTGACGCCGGTCATCAAGCATATTCCCGGCCATGGCCGCGCCACGGTCGACAGCCACAAGGCCCTGCCGGTGGTCGCGACGGACCTCGCCACCCTGCGTAATACGGACTTCGCCCCGTTTCGGGTGCTGAACGCGGCCCCCTGGGCGATGACGGCCCATGTCGTCTATATGGCCGTCGATCCTGATACCTGCGCGACGTTCTCGCCCAAGGTGGTGGATCGGGTGATCCGCGGCGACATCGGCTTCGACGGCCTGCTGATTTCCGACGACCTGTCCATGCATGCCCTGACGGGGGCCTTCGCCGAACGGACGCAGCGCGCCCTGGCGGCGGGCTGCGACGTGGTCCTGCACTGCAACGGCGTGATGGCCGAGATGGCGCCCGTGGCCGAAGCAGCCCATATCATGACAGACAAGGCCCTGGCCCGTGCCGCCCGGGCGGAAACCCAGCGCCGTGCGACGGAGACGACTGCATGATGACCGATATCGACGTCGCGGGGCTGCTCTATACGGCCTCCGTCTGGGTTCTGCCCGTGCTGCTGGCCGTGACGTTTCACGAAGCCTCGCACGGCTTCGTCGCAAACATGTTGGGCGACGCCACGGCCAAGAACCTGGGCCGCGTGACCTTCAATCCGTTGAAGCATATCGATCTATTCGGCACCATCCTGCTGCCGGCCTTGTTGCTGCTGGGCTCCGGCGGGCGTTTCATGTTCGGCTATGCCAAGCCCGTGCCCGTGAATTTTTCCCGCCTCAACCGGCCGCGCCGCGACATGGTCTTCGTCGCCGCCGCCGGGCCGGGGGCCAACCTGATCCTGGCGGTGCTGTCCGCCGTGGCCTTGACCGGCGTCGCCGCCCTGCCGCCGGAACTGGGCGAATGGATGGGGCGCAATCTGGTCAATTCCGTATGGATCAACCTGATTTTGGCCGTGTTCAACATGCTGCCCATTCCGCCCCTGGACGGCGGACGCGTGGCCGTGGGCCTGCTGCCCGATTTCCTGGCGATTCCGCTTGCCCGGTTGGAACGGGTGGGATTCCTGATTATCCTGGGGGCCGTGTTCCTGCTGCCCTTGATCGGCGATCAGATCGGCATGGACCTGAACGTGTTCTGGTGGCTGGTGGGGGTTCCCGCCTCGGCCCTGATGAATTTCCTGTTCGCGAGCCTCGGACTCGCCTAAAACCCGGGCGACCGGGCCGGAAACGCAGGGCCGGAAATGCAAGGAATGGCATGAGCGACGATTTCGATACCCCGGAGACGCCGACGGTGCACCGCGAGGTTATCTTCATGGTCGATCTCGACGGCTATGAAGGGCCGCTCGACGTCCTGCTGTCCCTGGCCCGCGACCATAAGCTCGACATCACCCAGATCTCGATCCTGGCCCTGGCCGACCAGTACCTGAAGTTCATCGCCGCCGCCCAGCAGACCAACCTGGAGATCGCCGCCGACTATCTGGTCATGGCGGCCTGGCTGGCCTACCTGAAATCGCGTTTGCTGCTGCCCGACCTGGGTGGCGAGGACGAACCCACGGGCGAAGAGATGGCCGCCGCTTTGGCGTTCCAGATGCAACGCCTGGAAGCCATGCAGAACGCCGGCCTGCTGCTGACCGAACGATCCCAGCTGCGCCGCGATTTCTTCGCCCGGGGAGCCCCGGAAAAGCATCCGGTGGAGACCGAACAGATTCTTGACGTGAACCTGTACGAACTGTTGCAGGCCTATGCCCGTCAGCGCCGGCGGGGTGCGGGCGGCGACCGGACGTTGCACATCGAACCGTTCGAGGTTTATACGGTCGAGGATGCGCTCAAGCGCCTGCGCCATCTGCTCGGCCGGACCCCCGACTGGCAGTCTCTGTGGACCTATCTGCCCAAGGAACTGCGGGGTGGGCTGTTCGGCAAGTCGGCGGTGGCGTCCACCTTCGCCGCCAGTTTGGAACTCGCCAAGGAAGGCAAAGTGAACATTCGCCAATCCGATATTTTCGGCCCGATCTATCTGCGGGCCCGCACCGACGGCGGCAACAACACCGATGTCGCCACCGGCCCCCGCGTGGTCGCGGGCAGCGATGCCGACGGCGGGGGGCAATAGGCCATGAGCGACGTCAACCGCGATCACCTGCGCCTGCTGGAAGCCGTGCTGTTCGCCTCGGCCGAGCCATTGACGGAACGGGTGCTGTCCAACCGCCTGCCCGAGGATGCGGACCTGAAAGCCCTGTTGGCCGAACTGCAGGATCAATACGCCGGGCGCGGCGTCAACCTGATCCGCGCCGGCGGGTCCTGGGCCTTCCGCACGGCGGAGGATCTGGCGGCACAGATGACCAAGCACATCGAGGTCACGCGCAAGCTGTCGCGCGCGGCCATCGAAACCCTTGCCATCGTCGCCTATCATCAGCCCATTACCCGGGCCGAGATCGAGGAAATCCGCGGTGTCAGTCTCAGCAAGGGGACCATGGACATCCTGCTTGAGGAAGGTTGGATCAGGCCGCGCGGGCGCAAGGACGGGCCGGGCCGGCCGTTGACCTGGGGCACCACGGACGGCTTCCTCGACCACTTCGGGCTGGAAACGCTGCGCGATCTGCCGGGCGTCAAGGAACTGAAGGCCATGGGGCTTTTGGAATCCGGGCCGGCGCTCAACGTCTACCGTTCCCATGGCGAGCTGACGGACGGCAGCGGCGGCGTCGATACGGAAGACGACAACGAGGGCGATGCCCCGCCGCCCGGCGGCGCCGACATTACCGAAGACGACCGTATCGACGCCCTCGACCCCGACGACGGCCTGAAATCGGCAGGATAGGCGGGCCACATTAAGCAGGCACGCGGGGCCTTGCGCTGTATTCATTTTTGATTAAAATGAACGCATATGCTGCATGAGGATTCAGCCATGGCCCGCACAACGACGATGACGGTTCGCCTGAGCGGCGCGCTCCGCGATTTCGTGGCCGCCAACGTGGGCGACAGCGGTGCCTATGAGAACGTCAGCGAGTATGTCCGGGACCTGATCCGGCGCGACATGGAGCACGCGGAGCGGATAGCCTTCGACCGGCTGAAGGCCGAGTTGACCCATGCCTTCGCGGCGCCGGAGGCCTCCTACCGGCCTCTCACGGCGGCGGATGTCATCGCGCGAAACCGGACCTGACCCGCATGGCCGGCGTTCGTATCCAGGACGCGGCTTCTCATCGCCTCGACGACATCTACCGCTACACCCGGGACCGTTGGGGCAGCGAACAGGCGGAACGCTATATCGCCGGCTTGTTCGAAGCTTTCGGCAGGATCGCGACACACGAAGTGACATCGCGGCCCGTACCGGCGGAATTCGGGGTCAACGGTTACTTTTTCCGGTACGGGAGTCACTTCGTCTATTGGCGGCGCCTCGAAAACGGTGACATCGGCATCGTCACCATCCTGCACGAGCGGATGCACCAGATCGATCACTTTCGCGGCGATTTCGGCGTGTAAGCGAGATCAGCGGTGCCAGCGGTATTTTTTAATCCCGGAGGCGGGCCGAAAAGCCTTGCATGACGGGTCGATTCCCTTACATCTATCCCCGTCAGGGGGGCTGACCGGGGGCATTGCGGCACTACTTCGTATCTGCCATCATCCGGCTTCCCACATCGTAAAAACCACAAGAGAAAGCAGAAAATGGGTACATTCAGCATCTGGCATTGGCTGGTTGTCCTGGTCGTTGTCCTCGTTCTTTTCGGCGGCGGCGGCAAAATCTCGCGGCTCATGGGGGATTTCGGTAAAGGTCTGAAATCGTTCAAGAAAAGCATGAAAGAGGACGACGAGGCCACGGACGGAACGAGCGAGCGCAAGGCGATCGACGGCGAGCCGACCGACAAGCCGTCGCAGACGGCCGCGACGGAGAAAGACAAGGCCGCCAGCTAACCAACGCGGGCAGCGTGTCCTTTTGAATTTGGACCCGCCCGCTCACTCATAAAGGCCAAACGGAGCAACGATCCGCCATGTTCGATATCGGCTGGCAGGAACTGTTCATTGTCGCCATCCTGGCGATCATCGTGATCGGTCCAAAGGATCTGCCGCGCGCCGTGCGTACGGTGATGCGCGCGATCCGCAAACTGCGGTCCATGGCCGGGGAGTTCCAGGCGGGCCTGGACGAGGTCGCGCGCGAGGCCGAATTGGACGACATCCGCCGCGAGGCCAACAAGATCGCCCACTATGACGTGACCCGCGAGATCAAGGACAACCTCGATCCGGACGGTGAGATCGAAAAGGCCGCCGATCTGGACGGTGCCGTGCGCGATACCATGACCGAGGCCAAGACAACCTCGGCCGAGGCGACACGGCCCGCCGCGGACGCGCCCGTGACGGCCACCACCCCGCCGCCGCCGAGCGAGCCGGTCACCACCGCCGAGCCGGCGGCAGAGCCCGCCGCCGACACGGCGAAGACCTAGGCGCCCCATGGCCGACACCGCTCACGACAACTTCGACCCGGATGGGATCGGCGCCGACGAAAGCAAGATGCCGCTGCTTGAGCATCTGCTGGAACTGCGCACGCGCTTGATCTACTGCTTCGCGGCGCTGATCGTGCTGTTCTTCATCGCCTACGGGTTTTCCGAACATATCTACGCCTTCCTGGTCCATCCGCTCGCCGACGTCATGCACGATGCGGGCGGCCAGCGGCGGTTGATCTATACGGCCCTGCACGAAGCCTTCTTCACCTATCTGAAGGTCTCGTTCTTCGCCGCCCTGTTCGTGGGCTTTCCCTTCATCGCCATGCAGTTCTGGGGCTTTGTCGCACCGGGCCTGTACAAGCACGAAAAGCGCACCCTGGCGCCGTTCCTGGTGGCGACGCCGATCCTGTTCTTCATGGGCGGGGCCCTGGTCTACTATTTCATCTTCCCCATGGCCTGGAAGTTCTTCCTGGGCTTCGAATCGGCGGGCATCGACGGTTCCCTGCCGATCCAACTGGAAGCCAAGGTCGACCAGTACCTGTCCCTGGTCATGCAGCTGATCTTCGCCTTCGGCATTTGTTTCGAGCTGCCCGTGGTGATCACGCTTCTGGCGCGCATCGGCATCGTCAATTCCAAGGGCCTGCGCGCGAAGCGCAAGTACGCCATTGTCATCGCCTTCGTCGCGGCGGCGATCCTGACCCCGCCCGACGTCATCAGCCAGATCGGCCTGGCCGTGCCGACCATCATGCTCTACGAAATCTCCATCTGGTGCGCGCGCCTGGTCGAAAAGAAACGGGGCGACGAGCCGGATGCCGAGGACGACGACCTGGACGACGCGGATGACGACGATGACGACGTCGGGGATCAGGACCGGACCGCCAAGGCGGCCCCCGAGCCCGGCCCGTAGCCCTTCGGTTTCCCGCGCATAAACGCCCCGCCGCCCCTGGACGGGGCCGGTTCGCCCGCCTATAAGTGCGCGAAAGGACACCGGCGCCCGCGGCCCTGGAAGCCCGTATCGCCGTCCCGTCAACGACACCCCGAAGAGACAGCGATGTTCGACATCAAATGGATCCGTGAAAACCCCGATGCCTTCGACGCGGGGCTCGCGCGCAGAGGCCTTCCGCCCGCCGCCGAGGGGCTGATCGCGCTCGACAAAAAGCGCCGCACCGCCGAAACCCGGGCCCAGGAAATCCAGACCGAACGCAACGCCCTGTCCAAGCAGATCGGAATCGCCAAATCGAAGGGCGAGGACGCCACGGAGATCCTGGCCAAGGTGTCGCAGTCCAAGGACGCCCAGGCCGCCGCCGAGGCCGAGGCAAAGGAGGCGGAACAGGTGTTGGATGACGCCCTGTCCGGCATCCCCAACCTGCCGGCGGCCGACGTGCCCGATGGCGCCGACGAATCCGCCAACGTGGAAATCCGCAAGTGGGGCGAGCCCGGGACCTTCGACTTCACGCCGAGGGACCATGTCGACCTGGGCGAGGGCCTTGGGTTCATGGATTTCGAAAACGCGGCGAAGCTGTCCGGGTCGCGCTTCGTCGTGCTGTCCGGCCCCCTGGCGCGGCTGGAACGCGCCATCGCCAACTTCATGCTCGATACTCACATCAACGAGCACGGTCTGACCGAAGTCGCCCCGCCGACCCTGGTCAACGATGCCGCCATGTACGGTACGGGCCAGTTGCCCAAGTTCGCCGAAGACCTGTTCCATACGGACAACGGCTATTGGCTGATCCCGACGGCCGAGGTGCCCCTGACCAACCTGATGGCGGGCGAGATCGTCGACGACGACCGGCTGCCGTTCCGCTATGCCGCGCTGACCGATTGCTACCGTTCCGAAGCCGGGGCCGCCGGCAAGGACACCCGCGGCATGATCCGCCAGCACCAGTTCAAGAAGGTCGAGATGGTGACCATCTCGGCCCCCGAATCCTCCGACGCCGAGCTGGAGCGCATGACCGGCTGCGCCGAGGCGGTGTTGCAGAAGCTGGGTCTGCCCTACCGCGTCGTGGTGCTGTCCACGGGCGACATGGGGTTCGGGGCGCGCAAGACCTACGACATCGAAATCTGGCTGCCGGGGCAGGGGGCGTACCGGGAAATCTCCAGCTGCTCCAACTGCGGCGATTTCCAGGCCCGGCGCATGAAGGCGCGCTGCCGCGTGAAGGGCGAGAAGGGGACCCGCTTCGTGCATACCTTGAACGGCTCCGGCGTCGCCGTCGGCCGCGCCCTGATCGGCGTGTTGGAGAATTATCAGCAGGCCGACGGTTCGATCGCCGTGCCGGACGTCCTGCGGCCCTACATGGGCGGGCTCGAGGTCATCGGAAAAGCATGACCCGCCGCCCCATCGATCTGAGCCAGGCCCGGGTGCTCATATCCAACGACGACGGCGTTCATTCGCCGGGCATCAAGGTTTTGGAAACCGCCGTGCGCGCCGTGGCCCGCGAGGTCTGGGTCGTCGCCCCCGAAACGGAACAGTCTGCGACCAGCCATTCCCTGACCCTGCGCCGCCCGTTGCGCATCCGCAATGTGTCCGACGGGCGCTTCGCCGTGGACGGCACGCCGACGGACAGCGTGCTTCTGGGCGTGCACCGGGTGATGAAGGACCTGCGCCCGGACATCGTCATGTCCGGGGTCAACCGGGGCGGCAACCTGGGCGAGGACGTGCATTATTCGGGCACCGTGGCGGCGGCCATGGAAGGGGCGTTGCTGGGCATTCCCTCCGTCGCCTTTTCCCAGGAATACGATGACCACCGCAATGTGATCTGGGAAACCTCCGAATTCTGGATGCCGAAGATTCTCGAACGGCTGGCCGGCTATGCCTTCGATCCGGCGATCCTGCTCAACGTCAATATTCCCGACTGTCCGCCCGGCGACGTCACGGGCATGGAGGTCACGCGCCAGGGTCGGCGCAAGATCGGCGGCGAAATCCAGGACGGCCGCGATCCCCGGGGCGACGCCTATTACTGGGTCGGCGTGCAGCGTGACGAGGAGAAGTTCCAGGAAGGCACGGATCTGGACGCCTGCCGGCGCAAGGTGATTTCCGTGACGCCTCTTAGCCTCGACCTGACGGCGGGGCGGGAGCTTGACCGCCTGCGCGAGGTCTTCCCGTGAACCGGCTCCGCCCCGCGCTTGAGGAGGCCCTGGCGGCGGAGCGTGAGGAACTGCTGGAAAGTCTGCGCCGCCTGGGCGTCGCCGACGAACGGGTGCTGGAGGCCATCGGCCGGGTGCCGCGCGAACAGTTCGTGACCGAGGCCTTTCAGGACCGGGCCTACCGCAACCTGGCCCTGCCCATCGGCCATCAGCAGACCATCAGCCAGCCCTGGGTGGTGGCGCGCATGACCGAGGCGTTGGAGGTCACGGACCGCACCAAGGTGCTGGAGATCGGCACCGGCTGCGGCTACCAGTCGGTGGTGCTGTCGCTGCTGTGCCGCCGGCTCTATACCATCGAGCGCCACAAGGGACTATTGGGCGAGGCCGAACGCCGGTTCCGTCACTTCGGCCTGACCAACATCACCACACATCTGGGCGACGGCTCCCTCGGTTGGCCGGAGCAGGCGCCGTTCGAGCGCATCATCGTCACCGCCGCCGCCGAGGACATCCCGCCCGTGCTGCTGTCGCAACTGGCCGAAGGCGGGATCATGATCGTGCCGGTCGGCAGCCAGTCCAGCGACGGCGAACAGCGCCTGTACCGGGTCGACAAGGGGCCGCTCGGTCTGGAAATCGAGGACATGGGCGAGGTCCGCTTCGTGCCCCTGGTGGCGGGCGTCGCCGCACCGGCGTAACAGCGGGCATGAGGACACAAATGGCCGGCAGCTGGCGCGAAATCGGAAAGGCGGGAACGGCGGCGGTGCTGCTGTGGACGCTGGCCGCCTGCGGCGCCGCCGAATGGCCGCCCCGCAGCGGGACGTCGGCGGCGGCCCCGCGTGCGCAAACCCAGGCTCCATCCCCCGTGCGCGCCGTCGAAGGCGTGGAGGCCCGGCGCCGTGACGGCGGGGACCTGACCTTCGTCGGGGCTTCGGCCGTGCGGGTCGGCCCGGGCGATACGCTCTATGCCATTTCACGCCGCCATCGGGTCGGTCTGCGTCCCTTGATCGAGGCCAACGGCCTGGAGCCGCCCTTCATCCTGCATGTCAATCAGCGCCTGGTTCTGCCGCGTGGGCGTCAGCACACGGTTTCCGCCGGGGAAACGGTCTATGCCATCGCCCAGAAGTACGACGTGGAACCCAACGAGCTGGCGCGCATCAACGGCATCCGCCCGCCCTATACGATCCGGGTGGGGGAGGACCTGCTGATCCCGACCGGCACCCTGCAATCGGTCAAGGCCCCCCATCGTCCAGAGCCGGATCAGGTACCCCCTCAGGCCGGGACCCCATCATCCATCCAGGTGACGCCCCCGCACCGGCCCAGCGCGCCGGCGGCGGTGGCGAACCGCGTCCTGCCGGGCCCGCCCAAGCGCAGCGGCAGCGGATTTTACTGGCCCGTGTCCGGGGGGCGGGTGATCTCGCGCTTCGGGGTCAAGCAGAGCGGCCTGCGCAACGACGGCATCAACATCAAGGCGCCCCGGGGCACGCCCGTGGTGGCGACGGAAAACGGCGTCGTCGCCTATGTGGGGAATGAATTGCGCGGGTTCGGCAATTTGGTTCTGATCAAGCATGACGACGGTTGGATTTCCGCTTATGCCCATACGGACCAGCTGGCCGTGACCAAGGGCGACCGGGTGCGCCGGGGCCAGAAGATCGCGACGGTGGGGGATAGCGGCGGGGTCGGCGAGCCGCAGCTGCATTTCGAACTGCGTAAAAACAAGCGCGCGGTTAATCCGCAGCAGTTCCTATCGTCAAAGCCGACCTGATTTCAGGATTCGATCTTGCGCTTGGCCTGGGCAAGAAGTTCGCGGGCCATGGCTTCCTGGCCCTTCTGCGACGCCAGCCAGGCCTGTTCGATCATATGCTTGACGGACGGCGGCAGGCCCGCGACATCGTGGGCCATCTTTTTCAGGCTTTCGATGCTGGCTCGCCAGTCATCGTCATCCGACAGTGCCGCCATGACACGTATTCCCCGTTACCTAGCAACCGCTTAGCATAGCACAAACGGCGTGCCCGGCCAGTTCCCGCATTCGATGAATACGACAATGTGGTTGCAGGTTGCGACAGGGGCGGTGGTGCTATTCCAGGTTCTTACCCAGGCGTCCGGCCAAATTCTGGATGTATTGCCAGGCGACGCGGCCGGAACGCGAACCCCGGGTCACGGACCATTCGTTGGCTTCGCGGCGCAGGTCGACGTCCGGCGCGTCCAGGCCGTAGCGCCGGGCATAGCCTTCGACGATCTGGAAATAGGTCTGCTGATCCAGGTTGTGAAAGCCGAGCCACAGGCCGAAACGGTCCGACAGCGACACCTTTTCCTCGACCGCCTCGCCGGGGTTGATGGCGGTGGAGCGTTCGTTCTCGATCATGTCGCGCGAGATCAGATGGCGGCGGTTGGAGGTGGCGTAGAACAGCACGTTCTCGGGCCGTCCCTCGATGCCGCCGTCGAGCACGGCCTTGAGGGACTTGTACGACGTATCCTCGGTATCGAAGCTGAGGTCGTCGCAGAACACCAGGCAACGCCGCCCGCCGGCGCGCAGCACCGACAGCAGGGCGGGCAGGGAAGGGATGTCCTCGCGGTGGATTTCCACAAGCACCAGGGCGCCCGGATCAGCCGCGTTAATTTCCGCGTGGAGCGCCTTGACCAGGGAGCTTTTCCCCGTGCCGCGGGCCCCCCACAACAGCGCGTTGTTGGCCGGCAGGCCCTTGGCGAAGCGCTGGGTGTTGTCCATCAGCAGCTGAACCTGCATGTCGATGCCGCGCAGCAGGTCCATTTCGACCCGGTTGACCTTGGGCACCGGCTCCAGCCAGGCGGTGTCGGCGTGCCAGACGAAGGCGTCGGCGACGGACATGTCGTTTTCGGGGACGGGCGGCGGGGCGAGACGGTCCAGCGCATCGGCGATGCGGTCGAGGACCTTGTACATATCGATATCGGTCATGGCGGCGGAAATTAGGCCGGAGAGCGCAAGGCGTCAATCGTCTGCGTGCCGTCGCCGGCGGCGGGCAAAAATTCGCCGGTTTGCGTTTGCATCGCGCGGTCTTGCGGTTATAGTCCCGCGCACCCAGATAAGACGACCGGTTTCCGGGTATTTAAGAACCGCCCCCGACGGTAAATGCGGGGGGAATGAGGAGATAAACATGTTGATTTCGCCCGCGTATGCCCAGGCCGCCGGTGGTGGCGGTGGTGGCGGCATTGAGGCGTTTCTGCCCCTGATCCTGATCTTCGTGATCTTCTACTTCCTGCTGATTCGTCCGCAGCAGAAGAAGATGAAGGAACATAAGCTCATGCTGGAAGCAGTCCGGCGCGGCGACAAGGTCGTCACGGGCGGCGGCATCATGGGCACGGTGACCAAGGTCAACGAAGGCGACGAGGTGATCGTCGAAATCGCCGAAGGCATCAAGGTCAAGGTGCGCAAGAGCACGCTGGCCTCGGTCGAAAGCAAGTCCGAGCCCCAGGCCGATTCCGGCAAAACCGTCGACAAGGGCGATGCCGCCAACGACGAAGGCGCCGCCAAGAAGAAGCCGGGCGGTCTGCGCGGCCTGCTGGGCGGCGGCAAGAAGGACAGCTGATCCCTTGCCTTTGGTCTTCGTTTCGTCCCATTCCTGACACGTCCGGTTAAGCACCCATGGTCTATTTCCCCAAGTGGAAGGTTGCGTTGGTCCTGGTGGTCTGCCTACTGGGCGTGGCCTATTCCCTGCCCAACTTCCTGCCCAAGTCGATGACCGAATCGCTGCCTGTCGGGTTGCCGAGCCAGCAGGTCAATCTGGGTCTGGACCTTCAGGGCGGCTCGCACCTGCTGCTTGAGGTCGAGGTCGACGAGGTCGTCAAGCAGTACCTGGATGGCATCGCCGAAAGCGCCCGCGCCGAATTGCGCACCGCGCGTATCCGCGCCCGCGCTCTGGGCGTCGACGGTAATACGGTGGTCGTCACCATCGCCAAGGCGGACGAGGTCGAGAAGGCGCGCGATCTTCTGAAGCCGATCGAGCCGGGTGCTCAGGTCAGCGTCGACGGCGACCGCATCACCATCACGCCCTTGGAACAAACCCTGTTGGAACGGCGGTCGTCCGCCCTGCAACAGTCCGTGGAAATCCTGCGCCGCCGCATCGACGAGACGGGCACGCGCGAGCCGACCATCCAGCGCCAGGGCGATAACCGGGTGCTGGTCCAGGTGCCCGGCCTGAAGGATCCGGAACGCCTGAAGGCGATCATCGGCAAGACGGCCAAGTTGACGTTCCAGTTGGTCGACATGGAAAATTCCGTGGCCGAGGCCCGCGAGCGCGGCCGCGTGCCGCCGGGCAGCGTGCTGCTGCAGGCGACCGAGGAAGACCGCGCCGTCGGCCGCCAGGACGCCTATCTGGTCAAACGCCGGGTGCTGGTGTCGGGCGAGGACCTGGTCGACGCCCATCAAAGTTTCGAACAGCGCACCAACCAGCCGGTCGTCGGCTTCCGCCTCAACGCGCGCGGCGCCAAGAAATTCGGCGACGTGACGACCAAGAACGTGGGCCGGCCCTTCGCCATCGTGCTGGACAACAAGGTCATCAGCGCGCCGGTGATCCGCGAACCGATCATCACCGGCAGCGGCCAGATTTCCGGTTCGTTCACCGTGCAGTCGGCGCAGGATCTGGCCCTTCTGCTGCGCGCGGGCGCCCTGCCGGCGCCGATTTCGATCCTCGAGGAACGCACGGTCGGCGCCAGCCTGGGTGCGGACAGCATCGCCGCCGGGGAAACCGCCTGCATCGTCGGTCTGATCGCGGTGATCGTGTTCATGGTCATTGCCTACGGCAAATTCGGGGTGATGGCCAACGTGGCGCTGATCTTCAACTTGCTGCTGATTTTGGCGGTATTGTCGGTGATCCAGGCGACGCTGACGCTGCCCGGCATCGCCGGGATCGTACTGACCGTCGGCATGGCGGTCGACGCCAACGTGCTGATATTCGAGCGCATCCGCGAGGAAGTGCGTGCGGGGCGGACACCGATCAGCGCCATCGACGCCGGTTATAGCCGCGCGCTCACCACGATCGTCGATGCCAACGTGACCACGTTGATCGCCGCTGTTCTGCTCTACGCCTTCGGGTCGGGGCCGGTGCGCGGTTTCGCCGTGACGCTTGCCGTCGGTATCGCGACCTCCATGTTCACCGCGATCATGGTCACCCGCCTGATGGTCGTTGTCTGGCTGCGCCGCACGCGGCCGCAGGAACTGCCGGTCTAGGCGCCCGGGGAGAAATATAGATCATGCGTCTGCTCAAGCTTGTCCCCGACGACATCAACATCCCCTTCATGTCGTTCCGCAAGGTATTCCTGACGATCTCGGCCCTGGCCGTCGCGGCGTCCCTGACCCTGGTATTCGTGAAGGGTATGACGTTCGGCATCGATTTCCAGGGCGGCATTTTGGTCGAGGTGCGCATGCCGCAGGCCGCTAATCTGAGCCAGATGCGCGGGCAGTTGGGCGAACTCGGCCTGGGCGAGGTCAGCCTGCAGGAATTCGGCAATCCCGCCGATGTGCTGATCCGCATCGGTGCGCAGGACGGTGACGCCGCGGCACAGCAGGTTGCCGTGGATGCGGTGAAGAAAACGCTGGGCGCCGGAGTCGATTACCGCCGTGTGGAATTCGTCGGCCCCAAAGTGTCGTCGGAACTGCTGCTTGACGGTGTGCTGGCCGTGGCCGTGGCGATCATCGCCATGCTGATCTACATCTGGTTGCGCTTCGAATGGCAGTTCGGCCTGGGCGCCGTTATTGCGTTGAGCCATGACATCTTCATCACGCTCGGCGTGTTTTCGCTGCTCGAACTGGAATTCAACCTGTCAACGGTCGCCGCCGTGCTGACCATCGCCGGGTATTCCATCAACGACACGGTGGTCGTGTTCGACCGCATCCGCGAGGATCTGCGCAAGTACAAGACCAAGCCGGTACCCGAGCTTTTGAACGACGCGATCAACGCGACCCTGTCCCGCACCCTGATGACGTCCCTGACCACCCTGGTGGCGCTGCTGGCGTTGTTCTTCCTGGGCGGGGAGGTGATCCGCGATTTCTCCTTCGCGATGATCTTCGGTATCATGGTCGGCACTTATTCGTCGATCTGCGTCGCCGCGCCGCTGTTGCTCTCTACCAACGTGGCCGCCCGCGCCCGCGGCACCGGCGACGCCAAGGAGGCGGCGGAAACGCCGTAAGCGAAGACCAGCACAATGCCCGGACTTGACGTCACGCCCCTTGTTCCCGCCGGCCGGAAGATCATCCAGGCCTACGGGGACGGGCGGTTCCGGGTCGCCGGCGACGTTTTCGAGACCTCGATCCTGATCTGGCCCGACCGCTGCGTGGCCTGGGCCGCGCGCAGCGTCACCGACCTGGACGCCGACGCCCTGCACCAGGCCATGAGCGGGCCGGATGTGCCCGAACCCCACGCGGAAATCCTCATCATCGGCTGCGGTGCCGTGTTTGTAGCGCCGCCCAAGGGCCTGCGCCAGGACCTGCGCGCGCGCGGCATCGCCGTGGAATGGATGGACACGGGGGCGGCCTGCCGCACCTTCAACGTGCTGCTGGGCGAGGACCGGCGCGCCGCGGGGGCCATTTTGGCCGTCGATTGACGCCGCGCAGCATCGCTTCCCTTTACATTCCGGTTTCTGTATACTTTTCGCCTTCCAGAAGGATTATCCGACTCCCAGAACGGGAAAACGATCCAGAAGGACTGCTCCTTTACGGAGCCGTGCAAAGAAGATGACAGACGTAACCAAAGTGGGGGGCATCTCCCCGCAGCTCGCAAACCGTCCTATCCCTCCATCCAAAAGCACCGAGAAATCGGCCGCGGCCGGCGACGACGCCAAAGCCGGGGAAACCAAGAGTGCGCCCGCGACCTTCAACCTGCCCGCCGCGATTTCCGGTGGGGAGACAAAAGAGGTTTCGGCGGCGGAGGCGCTCAAGACGGTGTTCGCCAGCCTGAGCAAGGCATTCTCCGAGGCCGAGGACAATCCTCCGGCTTCCGGCGCCGCGCTCGAAGCCCTGCTGTCCGACCTCAAGGTCGCGGCTCCCTTCCTTGACCGCGTGTTGGCGGCCCGCAAAAGCGAGCTGACTGCCGCCGGCGACACGGAAGGGCTGAAGACCCTGGACGCGACCCTGGCCGAGGCCGAGGCATCGCTTGCCGATGCCCGTACCCAGCTTGAGGGCGTGGCGGACGAGGTGCCCGACGAAGAGGTGGCCGAAGATCCCGCGGTGACGGCGGCGCTGAACGCCATTCTCGGCGAGGGGCGGGAAATTCCCGCGTTCTCAGCCGACGAATTGCGCGAAGGCCGCAAGGAATTCGTCGCCCTGGTGTTCGACGACATCGCCGATTCCATCGGCCGCCACCGCAACGCGGGCGTGCAGACGGCGTCCTATACGCTGAGCACCCTCGGCGGCGCCAACCTGACGGCCTAAGCAGCAGACGTTTTCGTTTGTTGATCGCGGCCGCACCCCTGGGTGCGGCGCGGTTTCGTGCGTCCGGCGTCGTCGAGGCCGCTCGCCGATGCCCCACATCGCCGTCACATCCTCTCCTATCCGGAAGCCCGGACAACCGATCTCAGCCGCTTCCGCATCAAAATGACAAGCTTTAGAGAGCAAAAAGCTAAAGGGGGTGCCGGAAATGGGCCACCCGCCAAGAAAACGGGGCGCCCCATGGGAGCGCCCCGTTCATTCAGAAATTCAGGCGTTTGTTAGAAGATGTTCTGCGCCGACACCATGGCGTAGAGCATGGGGAACGACAGCAGCGTGTTGGTACGCGAGAACAGCATGGCCGTGCGCGCGGCGGCGGCCTTGGCTTCCGGCGTCGCCTCGACGATGCCCAGCGCCTTCTTCTGGTTCGGCCAGATCACGAACCACACGTTGAACCACATGATCGTGCCCAGCCACATGCCGATGCCGATGGCCGTCGACTTGGCGACGCCGCTTTGCAGGCCCAGGGTGATGGCATCGACCAGATAGCCGTTCATGCCGGCCAGGATCAGGCCGGTGACGATGGTCGCCATGGCGCCCCAGCGGAACCAGAACAGGGCGGCCGGCGCGATGACCTTGCCGATGGCCGGTTTCTGTTCGTCCGGAATTTTGCCCATGTTCGGGATCTGGACGAAGTTGAAATACCACAGCAGGCCGATCCACATGACGCCGGACAGCACGTGCAGCCAGCGGACCAGGAAGGCGGCCCAGGCGTGTCCGCCGGGTTGTCCTTCGCCGGTGATGCCGGCGACGGCGAGAACCATGAGAATGGTGAGAATGAAACCGGCGATCACCGTGTTTCGTAAGTTTGACAGGATTGCGGCCATTGCCCGATCCCTCCTTCGACTTGTTTGTCTATGAACCCCAAAAAAAAACCCGGCGGTCGGGCTGAAAGCCCCAATAAACCCGCCCGCATGTCACGGAATATAAGGCCTGACAGGGCTGCATCAACGATATTCCTCGTCCTCAATTCCGATTAGAGGCATATATCAAGGCGCACCGCGCCTTGCGCGGCCCATCCCACAACGCCCGGAAACGGGAGAAATTCACGTCCATCATGGCAAATAACGCCGAATCATCGACCGGGATTCCGACCCCGGAGGCCCTGGCGCCGGTCATGGCGGACCTGCGCCGCGACGATCGCGACCGCTATCTGACGGCTCTTCTGGCGCCGCCGGAAGCCCGCGAGGGACTGATCGCACTCTACGGCTTCAACCTGGAAATCGCCCGCGTGCGGGAAACCGTGTCGGAGGAACTGATCGGGCGCATGCGCCTGCAATGGTGGCGCGACCGTCTGGACGACATCTACGACGGCACACCGCCCGATAACCAAGTGAGAGGGCATCCCGTGGCCGAGCCGCTCGCCTGGGCCGTCGCCCGGTTCGCCGTGCCTCGGACGGTGCTGGAAGACATGATAACAGCTCGCGAGGACGACCTTGCGGGCGAGGCGCCGGCGGATCTGGCGGCGTTGGAAGAACATGCCCGGCGCACGGCTGCTCCCGTGGTTTCCCTGGCGCTGCGCGTGCTGGATCAAGACAGTGGCCCCGCCGCGGCGGCGGCCGCGGACGCCGCCCTGGCCCAGGCCCTGACCGGCATTCTGCGCGCCGTGCCCTTTCACCTGCGGACCGGGGTGGTGCGCCTGCCGGGCGATTTGTGCCGCGCGGCGGGGTTGGATGTGGACCGGCTGCGCGACCGTGGGCCTGCGGGCCAGGAAGCGTCGCTTGCTTCGGTCGTCGCCCGCGTCGCGGACCGGGCCGGTGAGGCGTTGGCGTCCGCGCGCCGCCATCGGGTGCCGCGCCGCGCCCTGCCGGCGCTGCTGCCGGCACGCTTGGCGGCCCGCGACCTGAAGCGCCTGGAGCAGGCCGGGTTCGATCCCTTCGCGGGGTCGGTCATGCGGGTGGATGGACTGCGTCCCCTGGTCTTGCTGATGGCCCGCCTCGGCGGGAAATTCTAGGCGCGGCGTCGGGGCATGAGCGACGGCGGCGAAGAAGAAGTACGGCGGGTTCTGGAGCGGGCGCAGTTCTACCTGGAGTGCGGCCTGACCGAGGACGCGGTCCGCCATCTTGAGGACGCGTTGGCCCTGGCCCCCGATGATGCCCGCCTCCAGGCCGCCCTCGACCGCATCCGCCCGCAGCCGGCCAGGCCGGGCCGGGTGTTCGACATCAAACCGAAACGCCTGCCCGGTGCCGGTGGTGAGGATTTGGTTGCCGCCTTCGCGACGGCCTATCGGGACCGGGACTGGGCCGGTGCCGCCGATGCGGCGCGGGCGCTGACATCGGCCCGTCCGGACGACGCCCGTGCCTGGAACTCTCTGGCCGCGGCCGAGCGCAGGCTTGCCGATTTCGATGCGGCTCTCGATGCCCATGACCGCGCCGTCGCCTTGAACCCGGCGGCGCCGGGCCCCGCCCTGGCCCGCGCCAAGACCCTGTGGGAAGCCGGCCGCCTGGAAGAAGCCGATGCCGCCTATGGCGCACAACTGCCGAAGTTGGACGAGGGCGGGCCGCAATACGCCGACGCCCGCATGTCCCGGGGCATGATCCGCATGACCCTGGGCGGCCCGGCCGCCGGGATCGACGATTACGAGTGGCGCTGGCGCACCGGGCAGATCGCGCTGCCCGAGGTGACGCAGCCTTATTGGGACGGCACGCCCCAGCCGGACAAGCGCGTTCTGTTCTACGGCGAACAGGGGTTCGGCGACGCCATTCAGTTCGCCCGCTATGTGCCGCTGATCGCGGCGCGCTGTGCCCGCGTGGTCGTGCCCTGCAAGCCGGAGATCCGGCGCCTGATGGAAACCCTGCCGGGCGCGCCCGAAATCTGCGGCGAGAAGATCGCCCGGGACTCGTTTGATCTCTACGTTCCGGCCATGTCCGCCATGCGGTTGTTCGAAGATTTGCCTGGGGAGACGCCCTACCTCGCGGCCACGGACGGCGACATTGCGCGCCTGCGCCCGCGGATCGAGGGCGGCGGGGGATTTCGTGTCGGCATCGCCTGGACCGGCAGCCCGACCAACGGCGGCGATTGGAAGCGCGCCATCGATCCGGCCCTGTTCGGGGCGCTGGCCCGGGTGCCGGGCGTGAACCTCTACAGCTTGCAGAAGGTCCGGGACGATACACCGGAACCCTTCCGCCGGTTGCCGGAAGGAACGGTCGATCTTGCCCCCATGCTGAATGACTTCGCCGACACGGCGGCGGCCATTGCCTGTCTCGATCTGGTGGTTTCGGCCGATACCTCCGTCGCCCATCTGGCGGGGGCGCTGGCGAAGCCGGTCTGGGTGATGCTGCCCAAGGTACCCGACTGGCGCTGGATGCTGGGCCGTGACGACAGTCCCTGGTATCCGACCATGCGGCTGTACCGTCAGGACGCCTTCGGCGATTGGCCGGGCGTCATGGCGCGGGTGGCGGCGGATCTGGTGGGGTTTGAACCGACGGGCCGGAAACAGGCCCGAGGGCTTACTCGGCTGCTGCCCTGGCGCCGGTGATCCAGGCGCCCAGATCGGCGAGCGCCCGTTCGGACAGCTTGATCTTGCGGTCGCGGCCGCGCGGGCGCTGCTTTTTCGGCAGGTCGTCGGTGGCGAGCGGCGGGAACAGGCCGAAATTGGCGTTCATGGGTTGGAAGGTATCCGCCTCGGCGCCGACGGTGATGTGGTTCAGCAGCGCGCCGATGGAGGTCGTGGCCGGCGGCAGGGCCGGTGCCGCGCCCTGGTGGTCGGCGGCGGCGAAGCGCCCGGCCAGCAGGCCGATGCCCGCACTTTCCACGTAACCTTCGCAGCCCGTGATCTGCCCGGCGAAGCGCAGGCGGGGCTGCGTCTTCAGGCGAAGCGCCGGGTCCAGCAGCCTTGGGCTGTTGATGAAGGTGTTGCGGTGGATGCCGCCGAGGCGCGCGAACTCGGCGTTTTCCAGCCCCGGGATGGTGCGGAACACGCGGATCTGTTCACCGTAGGTCAACTTGGTCTGGAACCCGACCATGTTGTAGAGGGTGCCCAGGGCGTTGTCCTGGCGCAGTTGGACCACGGCGGCCAGACGTGTGTCTGGCGCGTTCGGGTTGGTCAGGCCGACGGGTTTCATGGGGCCGAAGGACAGGGTCTTGGGCCCCCGTTCGGCCATCACCTCGATGGGCAGGCAGCCCTCGAAATAGGGCGTATCCTTTTCCCATTCCTTGAATTCGTGCTTTTCGGCGGCCAACAGGGCGGCGATGAAGGCGTCGTATTGGTCGTGGGTCATCGGCAGGTTGATGTAGTCCTTGCCGTCGCCCTTATCGTAGCGGCTTTGGAACCAGGCGATGTCGAAGTCGATGGACTCCTTGTGCACGATGGGCGCGATGGCGTCGAAGAAGGCCAACTGGTCCTGGCCCGTCAATTCGCAGATCGCCTGCGACAGGCCGGGCGAGGTGAGGGGGCCGGTGGCGATGATGACGCTCGCCCAGTCCTCGGGCGGGAGGCCGTCGATCTCGCCGCGCTCGATCGTGACCAGGGGTTCGGCCTCGAGGGCGGCGGTCACGGCGGCGGCAAATCCGTCGCGGTCGACGGCCAGCGCCGCCCCCGCCGGCACGCGGTGACGGTCCGCCGTCTGGATGATGAGCGAGCCCAGCCGCCGCATTTCCTCGTGCAGCAGGCCGACGGCGTTGGTCTCGAAATCGTCGGAGCGGAACGAGTTGGAGCAGACCAGTTCGGCCAGATCCTGGGTCTTGTGGGCGTCCGTCGCGCGGTCGGGGCGCATTTCATGCAGGACCACGGGCACGCCGGCGCGGGCAAGCTGCCAGGCGGCTTCCGAGCCGGCCAGACCGCCGCCGATCACATGGACCGGAGCACTATTTTCGGGGGATGTCGTCATGGCCCCTAGATAGACGTAAAAGGCGGTAGGAGCAATCTTGGCGATGTGCCAATGTTACCGGTCATGACGGACGTTTACCCTTCGTTTATCATGGGTTTTCTATAGTTCCCGAGCCGGGGAGGCACGGGCGGCCGCGCCGGACCAAGGGAGTAGGATACCTATGTCGTTGCAGAAGACGCGGGATTTCGGCGACCACACGTGGAAGAAGCTGTCGCAGCAGGAACTCGACGTGATTCTCGACAAGCACATGCTGTTCGCCAACGGCCGGACCGGCGGCGAACGGGCGACGCTGTCCATGCACGACCTCAGCTATCTCGATTTGTCGCGGCGCAACTTGGCGCGCATCGAATGCGCCGGCACCCTGTTCTGCCATTGCGACCTGTCGGACACCAATCTGGAAGGCTCCGTCCTGTTCGCCGCCGACATGCGCTTCACCAACCTGAAACGCACGGTACTGGACAAGGCGGATATCCGGGGCGCCTGCCTGGCCGGCTCGAACCTTGAGGGGGCGTCGCTGATCGATGCCGACATGCGCGACGGCATCCTGTTGAAACCGCAAAAGGGCGGCGGCGACCTGATCCAGGTCGTCCACGAGGACGCCACCGGCGGCCTGGAAAAAGCCAACCTACGCGGCGCCAACATGACCGGGGCCAAGGTTTCCGATTCCATGATCGTACAGACCGACATGACGGACTGCATCCTGCGCCACGCCAAATTCATTCGCACCAACCTGTCGCTGTCGAACCTGACCGGCTGCGATCTGGAGGGTGCTGATTTCACCGATGCCAACCTGTCCGGCGCGATCTTTCATGGCGCGGTGTTCAACAACACCAACCTGTCCAACGCCGATCTGTCGGGGGCCGACCTGGTCGGCGCGATTTTCGACAACATGGATCTGACCAAGGTCAACCTGGACGTCGCCTATCTGGCCAAGCGCATCGAGGACATGGACGTCAGCCTGCAGGAAGCGATCCTGATGCATGCGCGCTGGGTCGATTCCAACGGGGCCGAGGGCCAGCGGGCGGTGTTTTCCAAGACCGACCTGACGGACAAGGACCTGTCCGGGGTCAATCTGGCGGCGTCCGACTTTTCCTTCGCGATTTTGCAGCGTACGGATTTCTCGCGTTCCGAACTGCTGATGGCCGATCTGTCCTTCGCCGACCTGCGCAAGGCCAATCTGGCGCGCGCCGACCTGCGCGGCGCCAAGCTGAGCCGCGCCAATCTGGCCGAAGCCAATATGGTCGGTGCCCTGCTGGGCGAGATCGTCATTTCGACCAAGGCCCAGGGCGGTAAGGTGCGGGCCAACCTCGACCACGCGATCCTGCGTGACGCGAAGATGAACGGTATCGACCTGCGTAACGCGGACCTGGAATCGGCCGACCTGCGCGGCGCCGACCTGCGCGACGCCGACCTGCGCGGCGCCAGCCTGCTGGATGCGGACCTGACCAATGCCGACCTGCGCGGGGCCAATCTGTCCGGTGCCGACAAGCGGGGCGCGGTGGGCCTGCCTAACGGCATGGCCCGCGAAGACGACGTTATCGATTGATCCGCCCGCCGCAAGCCCGTAGAAATCACCCCCATGGACTTTTCAAAGATTCAGGTCGATGAACGCACGATGATGAGCCTGGTGCTCATCGTCATCGCCTTTTATATCGGCCGTCAGCTCCCGCGCTGGATGGCGGGCGTGCCCTATGTGAAACCGGATGCGGCCAAGACGCAGCTTGACCAGGACCCGGACACCCTGGTCGTCGATGTGCGCTCCCCCAGTCAGTTCACCGGCAAGGACGGGCATATCAAGGACGCCCTGAACCTGCCCCTGATCGACCTCATGGGGCGTATCAAGCAGATCAAGGCTGATCTCGCCGACTACGCGGATACGCCGGTTCTGGTGGTCTGCAAGACCGACCAGCTGTCGGCCCGCGCGGCCCGTATCCTGCGTAAGAACGGCCTGACCAAGGTGGCGGTGCTGGCCGGCGGGCTCAAGGCCTGGAAGAAGGCGGGGCAGCCGGTGGTGACCGTGTGACGGGCTGGCGTTTGAAATAGCGTACAATTGACCCCGCCCAAGACCCTGTGACACCCTGTACGTCCTTCATTCACCGACGGACGACCGCCATGACCACCCCTGACGTTGACGCTCTCGCCGAACAGGTGCCCGACGGGGCGCTGTTGGCCCTGCCGCCCGATTACAGCTTCGTTCCCATGGCGTTGATCCGTGCGCTGATCCGTCGCGGCGTCAAGGACCTGCATGTGCTTGCGGTGCCGATTTCGGGCATGGCCGCCGACCTTCTGATCGGCGCCGGCTGCGTGCGCCTGATGGAAGCGGCGGCGGTCAGCCTGGGCGAGGCGGGCCTGGCGCCCAGCTTCACCCGCGCCGTGCAGGACGGCAGCCTGAAAATGCGGGACAGCACCTGCCCGGCCATTCACACGGCCTTGCAGGCCTCGGAAAAAGGGGTGCCGTTCATGCCCTTGGGCGGGATCATCGGCTCCGACATCGTCAAGTACCGGGACGACTGGAAGGTGGTCGACGATCCCTTAGGCGCCGGCAACGGCAAGATCCTGCTGCTGCCGGCGATCAAGCCCGACGTGGCGCTGGTTCATGCGCCGCTCGCCGACACATACGGCAACATCTGGGTCGGCAAGCGCCACGAGCTGTTCACCATCGCCCATGCGGCGAAGACGACGCTGGCGACCTATGAGGACATCCACGACGGCGACCTGACCGCCGATCCCGTGCTGTCGGCGGGCACCATCCCCGCCATGTACATCGGCGCCATGGCCCAGGTGAGGGAAGGGGCCAAGCCCTTGGGGCTGGCCGGATGCTATCCCATCGACATGGACCATATCCGCGCCTATGCCAAGGAGGCACGCAGCCAGGAAGGCTTCGACGCCTATCTCAAGCGCGAGGTTCTGGGCCGGCAGGCGGAGGCGGCATCGTGAGCGAGGCCTATTCCTCCGAGGAGTTCCTGATTTCCGTCGTCGCCCGTCTGTTGCCGGAACGCGGCAACGGCGCCATCGGCGCGGCGTCGCCCATTCCCGGCGCCGCCGCCCTGTTGCAACGGGAGTTGACCGGCGGTGCTTTCCGCGTGTCGCTGATTCACGGCATCACCAACAATCCGTTCACGGACGGCGGGCGCGAATTGTTCGACGCGGCCGGGCAGGGGCGCATCGATGTGTTCTTCCTGGGCGGCGTGCAGATCGACGGCCAAGCCAACCTGAATCTGGTCGGCACCGGCGCCTACCCGGCGCTCGACCGCCGGTTTCCAGGGTCGTTCGGATCCGCCTATATGTACTTCACCGTGCCGCGCGTGATCCTGTTCCGCCCGGAACACACGCGCCGGGTGTTCGTCGACAGGGTCGATTTCATCAGCGCCCCCGGCATCAGCCCCCCCGACGTGCACCGTCCCGGCGGCCCGCACGCCCTGGTCACGGAGCTTTGCGTCATGTCGTTCGACCGGGCGCAGGGGCGGTTCCGTCTGGAAAGCGTCCATCCGGGCCATAGTGTTGAGGAAGTGCGCGACAACACGGGCTTCGATTTCGATGTGCCCGGCACCGTACCGATCACGCCGGAGCCGGAGCCCGAGCGGCTGGACATCCTGCGCACCAAGATCGGCCGCGAGGTCGCCGGAACCTATCCGGACTTCGCCGAACGGGTACTTGGGTACCGCGTCCAGGCATCAGCCTGAGAACCCGCACATCAGCCGTTTTGACGGCCGGGAATGTTGATTCCGTCAGGTTCAGTCAGGGCGAGGGACGTCCGGGAGCCCTTTGCCACGGCGGCCTTCAGCCTGTTAACCCTGCACATTCAATGGGTAATGGGATCGGGGACGGTGGATTTCTCTATAGTATTTATTTTTGCCTTTTCTTGTGCCATATTTTATGCGCTGACAGAACGTCGCAATTCAGAGCGGAGAAACGCTATGATTGATCAAGCTTCAAATCTCGCGTCATTTCCTTTGACGCTTGTGAAGCAGGTTACTCAAAGTACCGAGAACCTGCTTCAACAAACTCGACAAGAGGTCGAGGAAGCTGTCGAGAGTGGTTTCCGTTCTGAGGAACGGCAATCACTCGAAGAATCGACCTCTCCTTCGGCGGCCACTCAGCCGTCTCAGGACAGCAACTCCTCTGGTGAAGACCGCGGAAAAGACCCCGCGAACACGCCTACCGACGTTGGCAGCAATGCTGGCGGCGCCAGGGGCAATGTCGTCAACGATGTTGCCTGACACTCTTGCTCCCCCATCGTTTGGGGGGGGTGGCAAATCCCCGTCCCTCGGGGCGGTCTTGTCTCAACCCTTGGAGACGTTCTGAAGGCACGGCTGAGCTCCCCCGGGATACCCCGGGGGGGCTCTTTCGTTTTCGGCATTGCGGTTGCGGCCCGGTGCGACCGGAATTCCATATTTCAACAGTTGAAATGAGGTTTCATTTACTTCCGGTCCGGCGCTGTGCACTTTGCCGTGCCCTCGCTGTTCGGTCCGGTGAACCGGACCCGGGGCCAACCGGCAAAGGAGACATCGACCGTGGATTTTCGACTGACCGACGACCAGCGCCAGCTGCAGGACGCCGCCCGCGCCTTTGCCCAAGGCGAAATGCGCGACGTCGCCCGCACCCTTGAACAGGAAGACAAGGCGCTGCCCGCCGAATGGATCAAGCGCTATGCGGAAATGGGCTTTCTCGGCGTCAACGTGTCGGAAGACCTGGGCGGTCTGGGGCTCGGCAATCTGGAAGCCCTGATCGTGCTGGAAGAATTCGCCAAGGTCTCGCCCGCCGTCGCCTTTCCCATCTTCGAAAGTTCCGTCGGACCGGTGCGTGCGGTGGAACATTTCGCCAATGCCGATCTCGCCAAACGCATCGTGCCCAAGGTCTGCGCCGGCGAGATGGTTGTCGCCGTCGCCATGTCCGAGCCCGAGGCCGGGTCGGCCCTGACCGACCTGAAGACCCGGGCCGAGATCAAGGACGGCAAAATCGTTCTCAACGGTCAGAAGCGCTGGTGTTCCGGCGGCAGCCACGCCGACGCCTATGTCGTCTACTGCAAGCTGTCGGACGCGCCGGGCGCCAAGGGCATCGGGGCCGTGCTGGTCGAGGACGGCACCCCGGGCCTGAGCTTCGGCGCGCGCGAACGGCTCATGGGGTTCCGCGGCGTGCCGTCGGCCGACATCTTCTTCGACAACGTGGAAGTGCCCGTGGAAAACCTGGTCGTCCCGGCGGGCGGGTTCAAGAAACTGATGGAGGCTTTCGACCTGGAGCGCTGCGGTAATTCGACCATGTGCCTGGGCATCGCCCAGTCGGCGCTGGACGAAGCCCTGGCCTATGTTCAGGAGCGCAAGCAGTTCGGCAAGCCGCTGGTCGAGTTCCAGGCGGTGCAGATGAAACTGGCCGAAATGGCGATCCGTTGCGAAGCCTCGCGCCTGCTGATCTGGCGGGCCGCGCAGAACGCCGCCGACGGCCTGCCGTCGATCCTCGACTCTTCCCTCGCCAAATGCTTCGCCAACGAAATGGTGCGCGACGTGACGGGGGCGGCCATGCAGGTCATGGGCGCCTACGGCTATTCCAAGGAATTCGACATGGAACGCCGCATGCGCGACGGCTGGGGCTGGGGTATCGCCGGCGGCGCCATCGACATCCAGAAGGTCAACATCGCCGCCGCCCTGGTCGGCCGTCGCTTCGATCAGCGGAGATAGGCACATGCCAGGCCCCTTAGACGGTATCCGCGTCCTCGACTTTTCGCGTGTCCTCGCCGGTCCCTGGTGCGCCATGATCCTGGGCGACCTGGGGGCCGAGGTGATCAAGGTGGAAAGTCCCGAAGGCGACGACGTGCGCCATTTCGGCCCGCCGTTCCAGGAAGGCGAAAGCGCCTATTTCCAGGTCACCAACCGCAACAAGCAGAGCATCGTCATCGACCTGAAGACGGACGAGGGCAGGGCCATCGCCCGCGACCTGGCGCTGAAAAGCGACATCGTCGTCGAAAACCTGCGGCGCGGCGCCATGGAAAAATACGGCCTGGGCTACGCGCAGCTGCGCGCCGACAACCCGGGGCTGATCTATTGCTCCGTGTCCGGCTACGGGCGCACGGGCCCGGCGGCGGAACGCGCCGGATACGACTTTCTGATTCAGGCGGAAAGCGGCCTAATGTCCCTGATCGGCGGGGCCGACCAGCCGCCCATGAAGGTGGGCGCCGCCGTGACCGACATGGTCGCGGGCCAGGACGCGGTCGCGGGCGTGCTCGCGGCCCTGTTCCACCGGGAACGCAGCGGCAAGGGCCAGCATGTGGATATCGCGTTGTTGGACAGTGCCGTGGCGCTGCTCGCCAACCAGGGAGCGGCCTATCTGATGACCGGCGAGCGGCCGCAGCGCCTGGGCAACGACCATCCGTCGGTCTGCCCCTATCGGCCGTTCGATACGGCGGACCATCCGCTGGCTCTGGCGATCGGCGCCGACCGCCAGTTCCGCAAGCTGGCGGCGGCCCTGGGCCATCCCGACATGGCCGACGATCCGCGCTTCGCCACCAACCGGGCGCGGGCCGAGAACCGCATCGCGCTTTACGAGATCATGGAGGCGGCGTTCCGCACCAAGGGCCGCGACGCCTGGCTGGTCGACCTGCACGCGGCGGGCCTGCCCGCCGGCGCCATCCGAACCGTCGACGAGGTGCTGGAAGCGCCGGAAGTCCATGCCCGCGACATGGTGGTCGAGGTCGAGCACGCGACGATCGGCCGCGAGCGCATCATCGGCTCGCCGCTCAAGCTGTCGGAAACGCCGATCAGCGTGCGCTCCGCCCCGCCGACCCTGGGCCAGCAGACGGCGGAGGTGCTCAAGCAGGTGTTGGGCTGGGACGTCGCCGACGCCGACGCGTATGCGGCCAAGGTGAAACCGGCCTGAACCCTTAGCGGCTTCGCTTCAGACAGTCGTGGAACGCCCGGCGCTTGGCGCGGGCGGCCCCCTCACGGCCGTCGTCGGACAGCCGCTGTTCTTCGCGCAGCAGGCGCAGGCAATCGATCTGGTCGGGCCGGGTGTCGGCGGGTTCGGTCGCTGCCTTCACGCCGTCGGCGCCGGCCCGCGAGCGCACGGCGCCGCCATAGGTCTCGCGCCCCGTCGAATTTCGGTAGAACAGTTCGTCCGGATGAACCCAGAAACCGTGCGGCGTGGGGCACCATATGTCGGTGACGGTACCACCGGGACCCGCCGTTCTGACCTGGCGGCAGCCCTCCGCATCCGGGGGGCCGACGAGAGTGGCCGTGCCCGTGGCGCCGTCGGGGCTGTGCCAAGGCCGGGGCGTGCCGGCGTCACCCGCCGTCAGAACGGCCTGGATCGCCGCCTGCCGGGCCTGCATGTCTTGAAAGGTCAGGCTGTGTTCCGGCGCGGTTGCGCAGGCGGACAGCAAAAGCGCGGTCAAAACCGCGGCAGGGGCCGTCAGAATGGTGCGATGAAGATATCCGGTCATGCGCCGACATATAGGCACGTGACGGCAGCGATTCTAGGACGATGGCCCCTTGGGGCATAGAGCGGCACCCAGGATCGGGCCGTGGTTCGGAGCCTGCACCAGGACCGCGCAGCCCATGCCGTCACCGCCAGCCGCGTCGGCGGGCAGGTCGAGGGCCGTCTGCGCGCCGCGCCAGGTGCCCAGCTTGCGGGTTTCGCGCACGATATGGCGGCTGACCAGCACCTTGCCGTGGTTTTCGCCCTTCTTGACCACCGTTTCGGCGCGGTCCTGAAAACGGACGAAAATGATGTCGGCCACACCGGCCGCACCTTCGGAAACCGATGCCTGCAACCGGCCGCCCCGGGCCGCGACGGCGACGGCGAGTTTGCCCACGGTCTTGGCCGCCCGGACCATGTTGTCGGTGACCCGGCCGCGGTGCGACCCCACGGCCTCGAACCGCCCGTCGATGATCATCTGCGGGGTATAGACACCCGACTGGCCGCGAATGGCGACGTTATAGAGGCGCTGGCGCTGCGTGTGTTCCGGCGCCGAGAATGGATCCTTCCACTGGCCGTGCCACATGTAATTCAGGCTGTCCCAGTAATCGACGTGGAACTCCAGGGCGACCACGTCCGCGCGGTCGGCCAGTTCGCCCAGGAACGCCTCCGCCGGCGGACAGGAATAACAGCCCTGCGACGTGAACAACTCGACAACCACGGGTTTTCTGTCCTGGGCCGGGGCGGGGATCGCGGTGACGAGCATCACAGCAAGGGCCAGGACAGTGAATATAAGATGTTTCATGGATATGTTCCCGATTGTCTGAGTGGATGATTGGGGAACGTGAATCCCGTGTCAATTTAACCCCGATCGGCGTATGCTCAATTCATGGTGAGCCAAGTTCACAATTCCGCCGCGGCGTTGCCGCGTCCGACCACGCTCGGTGAAAAACTGATGCGCGAGGCGCGTGAGGCGTTGGCAAATCCGGGGCAGTCCCGGGGCGGACGCACGGTCGAGGACCGCATCGACTTTTCGACCACCGATATCGGCGGTGGTCACAAAGCCGTGAACCTTGCTCGCGGCGGCCAGTTGGCCGATGAATTGCGCAACGCCAAGCCGGAAGATCTGGCCGAGAAACTGGACAGCGGTCTGGCCGAAGGATTCCATGCCGGTAACCTGTTCCGCAACGTGTTCCGCAGCCTGTTTGCCGCCTTCCGCGACCGCTTCTGATTTCCCGCCGATGTAATCGCAGGGGGCCTGCCGTTCGGCGGGCTTGACCTTTTTCGCCGCCTTTGGCACGAGAGAGCATGCGCGGCCCGGGATTCCGGCACCGACGCCATACCACGGGACATGCCATGACATCGACGGAACATAATCTGGCGCCATCGCGCGCCCGCGCGATGATGACGCAACTTCCCCTGATCCGCATGCTGTCGCGGGCGACGACGCCGCGCCTGGCCGCGCTCGGCATGACGCCCAATCAGGCGACGAGCCTGGGCCTGGCCTCCGGCCTGACTGCGGCCGCCTGTTTCGCGCTCGGCTCGCCCGTCGTGCAGGTGCTGGGGGCGGGGATGTTCTTTCTCTACTACCTGTTCGATTACTGCGACGGTGAACTGGCCCGGCTGCTCGGTAAGGGGTCGCGGTTCGGCGCCGCCTTCGACGACTTCACCGATTGGGTTGTCCATGCCGCCTTCTTCCTGGCCGTCGGCTATCACACGATGGCCGAGGCGGGGGACGTGTTGTGGATGTGGCTGGGGGGCGCGGCCGCCCTCGGCGGCACGATCAGCGCGGCCTTGCCGTTGGTGCTCGGCGGCGTGCCCGAGGGCGAGACCCAGGTCGCCCGCCTGTCCGACCTGGGCGGCGAGGCGGGATGGCGCGATGTCGCCGTGTTCGCCTTTCGCGGATTGGCCCGCGCGGATTTCTGGCTGATCGTGGCGGGACTGGCGCTCGGCGGTTGGCTATGGGTTCTGCTGCCCGCCGCCGCCATCGGCGCCCAGGTGTTCTGGCTGCTCTACCTCAGCAAGTCCGCGCGCCGCATCCTCACATAAAGGGTCAAACGAGCCTACTGAGAATAGGTGCGGTGCGGCGTGCCGAGGTCGAGGGTCAAATCCGTCGGCGGGATGAAATAGTCCTGGTAGTACATCGCCTCGCCATCCATCGAATACCCCACGACGTTCAACACGGACGCCCGTTCTCCCTCCGGCCAGCGGCACTTCAGAGAAATGCCCGCGGGTGGGTCCTCGAACCGCATCAACTGCCGGCTTCGTTGCACGGCGAGGTGCTGTCCCCTGGCCATCATGTCCTTCAGGTTGATGCCGTTCAGATCGGCGAGGAGGGTGTCGACCAGTTCCGGAAAGCGGTCGGCCATGGCATAGAACAGGTTGTACACGTCGAATTGGTCGGCGATCACCATCACGCGTTCGATCCGTACGACTTTGTCCGTCGTCTGCCCCAGGTCGGCGGACCAGGGGCCGTGATCGGCGGTGACGTCCCGGTGCAGCACACGGGTGGCGACGGGCAGGAAGCTGCCGGGCGCCCCCTCGGGATTCAGGAACCGCATGTGCCAGGGTTCATGGATCGGTCGGCTGAGGTCCGAGACGACGCTGCCGCTGCCCCGCCGCCGCTGGATGATCCCGGCATAGGCGAGATTGCGCAGCGCCCGCTGCACGGTCCCCAGGCTGCAGGGTGTGGTCTGCACCAGTTCCGCCTCTGTCGGGAGCCGCGCCCCGGCCGTCCAGAAACCGTCCATGATCGATTCCGTGAAGGCGCGGGACAGCTTTTCGTGTTTCGGCAGGTCCGTTTCATCCGACCAGTATCGTTTGACGAAATCCTCGGTCTTCCGCGTTGAAAAGCCAGCCATCCGTTCCCCCTTCAGCTGCCGCAGCGAATCACACTGTCATCTTCCCCAGCCTGCACCGGCGGGACAAGGCGGCATTGACATGGTAAATTACTATGATGTAATTACTATATTCTTATTTTTCGACACGGCCCGCAGATACCTGCCGTCGCCGAAGCAAAGGAGGGCCAACGAGCCCTCGAAATTGGGAGGATCACCATGTTCAAGAAAATTGCCGGTGTCGCCGCGGCGGCACTGATCGTTCTGTCCGGCACGTCGATCGGCGCGAACGCCGCGGAACGCCTGTCCCTGTCGTCCTGGGGCAGCCCCAAGCATTATCAAGTCTCGCAGTTCGTGCCGAATTTCCAGAAGCTTCTGAAGGAAAAATCCGGCGGCGACATTCGCCTGAAGACCTTCGCCGGCGGCGAGATGGTGAAGCAGCAGTTCGTGGCCACCGCCGTGCCCCAGGGCACCGTCGACATTTCCCTGACGACCCTCGACAACTGGTCCGGCCGCGTGCCCGACGTGGGCATTCTCACGACACCGCTGTGGGACAAGTCCATGGCCTGGACCCGCGACAACCTGAAGCCGGGCAATCCGATTTTCGATTATTTCGACGCCCAGCTGCGCAAGGAAGGGGCCCTGATCATCGCCATGTTCGATATCGGTCCGCCCGTCGTCAGCACCAACTTCAAGATCGAAGGCCCGGACTCGTTCAAGGACATGCCGATCCGCGCCTATTCGAAGGGCTCGGCGCAGGTCCTCCAGGCGCTGGGCGCCGCACCGACGATCATGGGCGTGGGCGATGTCTACTCCGGTCTGCAGCGCGGCACGGTCAAGGGCGCCATGGGCGGCCTGGGCGGGGCTGTCGGTCTGAAGCATTTCGAGGTCACGTCCAACATGTTCGTGCCGAACGGCGTGATGGGCACGCTCATCCACGCCTACGTCATGAACAAGGAAAAGTTCGAGAAGATGTCGCCCGCCAACCAGAAGGCGGTCATGGAAGCCGCTGGGGAAGCGCGCGACCATATGCAGCAGTTCGCCATCGACAAGCTTGCGAGCCTGCTGGACACCGTACGCAAGAACGGCAACGAAGTGACGGCGGTGGAGCCGGGCAGCGACCTTTGGAACAAGTTCGCCAAGCGTCTGGAGCCGTTGACGGCCTCCGCGAAAGAGCAATACTCCAAGGAAGTGCAGGACCTGCTCGCCAAGAACTGATGCTTTCAGGGACGGGCCGCGCCGTGCGGCCCGTCTCTCGCATCCTTTTTCCGTTTCCAATGCCCGCTCCAAAGGAGAGGCCCGCGCGATGATCGGATTGATCCGAACAATCGGTCGAGGCATGACCGCCGTCTCGATCACCCTGATGATCCTGCTGTGCGTTCCGATCACCTATGAGGCCATTGCGCGATTCTTCAACGCGCCGACGATCTGGGTTTTCGAAACGACGCTCTATGCCTTCATTTTTCTCGGCTTTTGCGGCAATGCCCTGGCCGTGCAGTCCGGATCGCACTTCCGGGTCGTCATGCTGCGGGAAATGTTCCCGGCCAAGCGCCGGATGTTCGACTTGATCGCGCAGTTGTCGACGCTGGCCTTCGGTTTCCTGATCATCGCGACGGGCAGTTACTTCGTCTGGTATTCCGCGTCCAACGCCATCGTCTCCGCGACCTTGCTGGAGGTGCCGTTGTGGATTCCGCAGCTCGCGGTGCCGCTCGGCGGGATCGGGCTCGTCCTGCAGACGTTTGTCCAGATGGTCACAGGCGAGGCGCCGGCCGGCGACGCCCATTTGGTCGGGGAATAACCGATGCTGATGGATTTGATCTACGACCACGTCGGCTTCATCGCGATTTTCCTGCTGTTCTTCCTGATGGTGTTGTCGGTGCCGGTCTTCGTGTCCATGGGGCTGGCCGCCTTCGCGGCGGCGCTGCTGGTCGAGGATCCGTTCCTTGCCTTCAGGAACTTCATCAACATCGCCTGGCAGGGGGCCTCGATCTTCGAGCTGATCGCCTTGCCGCTGTTCATCTTCACCGGCACGATCATGCAGCGGACCGACGCCGGCCGGGACCTGTTCGAGGTCACCAAGGCCTGGACGGGATCGATCCCCAACTCTCTGGGCGTGGCGACCATCGCCGCCTGCGGGATCTTCGCCGCGATTTCCGGATCATCCGTGGCGACCGCGGCGACCGTGGGCCTGGTGGCGATCCCGCTGTTGCTCGAAGAAGGCTACGGCGAACGCCGGGCCGGCGGCTTCGTGGCCGGCGGCGGCACTCTCGGCATCATCATTCCACCGTCCATCCCCCTGATCCTTTACGGCGTGATCACGGAAACCTCGATCGGCCAGCTGTTCATCGGCGGCGTGGTGCCGGGCATCATCATGATGAGCCTGTTCACCTTCTACGTCATGCTGTCGCGGCCCCGGGTCACGGTCACCCATTCCATCAGTCTGGAGGAACGCCTGGCGATTACCCGGCGATCCCTGGGCGTTGTGCTGTTGCCGGTCGTCATCATCGTCGCGATCTATACCGGCGTGTTCACCCCGACCGAGGTCGGCGCCCTGTCCGTACTTTATGTCTGCGCGCTCGGCTTCGCGCAGGGCAAGCTCAGATTCCGCGACCTGAAGGCCGCCGCCGTCGTCGCGACGGGGGCCACCACCATGCTGTTCATGCTGATCGTGTTCGGCCAGTACTTCGCGCACTTCCTGACCTTCGAACAGGTGCCGCAGGCCATCGCCGCCGCGATCATCGAAAACGCCAGCGGCATCTGGGCCGTCACCCTGATGATCCTGGCCTATATCGTGCTCGGGATGTTTCTCGAAAGCGCGGCCATGCTGCTGATCTCAATCCCGATCTTCTTCCCTGTCGCCGAACAGTTGGGGATGGATCCGATCGTGTTCGGGATTTTCGCCGCGATCTCGATGGAGATCGCGCAGATCTCGCCGCCGATCGGTGTCAACCTGTTCACCATCCACGGCATTTCCAAGATCGATCTTTGGAAACTCGCACGCGGCGCGTTGCCGTTCCTGCTGATCCAGATCGGCATGCTCTACCTCGTATACCTGGTGCCGGAGGTCGTTCTATGGCTCCCGGGTTCGATGAAATAGGAGACCCTGCGTTGAAGTTAACGGATGAAGAAAAGGCCATGCTGGCCGGCGAAATGGGCGAAGCGAAGCAGTGGGCCATCGACCATCAGGTCAAGGTCGGCGGCATGTTCGACGCGGCGGACCTGGTGCCGGTCAGCCAGGCCCACATGATGGCGGACCCGGAATCCCTGGGCGAAGCCGGCGGCGATTTTCTGGAAGACATGGTGGCCAAGGGGGCGCGGGTCGCCATCCCGATGATCACCGACCCCCGGGGCGTCGACCTCAACCATTACCGACCCTTGGGTCAGTCCGAGGAAATGGCCACGCTGGAACGCCGCATGATCGCCGCCTGCGAAAAGATGGGCATCCTCATGACCAACACCTGCGTCAACTATCAGACGATCATGCCGCCGGTGCTGGGCGACCATGTCGCGTTCGGCGATACGGGCGTGGTGATCTATTCCAACAGCATCTGCGGCGCGCGCTCGAACTTCGAGGGCGGGCCCTCGGCGCTGGCTGCCGGGCTGACCGGGCGCACGCCGCGCTACGGCCTGCACCTGGACGAGAACCGCCGTGCGACCCGCCGCTTCGTGGTCCGCGAACAGCCGAAGGAACTGACGGACTGGGGCGTGCTCGGCGCCCTGGTCGGCAAGCTGGCCGGGTCCTACTGGGCGGTGCCGGTGATCGAAGGGCTGGAGGTCGTGCCGACCTCCGACGAGGCCAAGCACATGGGCGCGGCGATGGCGAGTTTCGGCTCGACCCCCCTGTTCCACATGGCGGGCATCACGCCGGAAGCACAGACCCTGGCCGACGTCGGCGGCGATAAGCTGCCGGCCGAAGACATCACTAAGGCGGACCTGGACGCGTTGCGCGCCGGGTTCGGCGGCAAGGGCGACAAGATCGACGTGGTCGTGTTCGCCGCCCCGCAGCTGTCCATCGTCGAGATGCAGGCCCTGGCGACGCTCTGCGCCGGCAAAACGTTCAAGACGGCGGTGATCGTCTGCACCTCGCCGCAGGTCTATCCGGACGCGACCCGCATGGGCCTGATCGCGACCATCGAAGGCGCGGGCGCCAAGGTTCTGGAAGGGACCTGTTTCTATAACCAGTACGCCCGCGAGATCGGCGAGGCCAACGGCTGGACGCGGCTGCTCAGCAATTCCGCCAAGATCGTCAACATCATCAGCGGCTACGGCTACACCCCGGCGCTGGCGAGCATGGAAAAATGCGTCGCGTCGGCCGTTGCAGGAGAAATCGTATGACCAAGGAACTGAAGTGCCACAAGGGCATCGGCGACAAGGTGCAGGGCATCGCCCTGGTGGCCGACGACAACTTCTCGGCCCGCTATGACCTGGACCGCAAGAAGGGCGTGTTTTCCCGCCCGGCGCATAAGCTGTGCGGCGAATCCTACCACGACAAGATCCTGGTGCTGAACACGTCGAAGGGCGGCGTGGCCTCGGCCTGGATGCTGCATGAAATGAAGTCGCGGAACATCTGCCCCAAGGCGATCCTGTTCAACACGGCCAACACCATCCTGGCCCAGGGCGCGGCGCTCGCCAACCTGACCATGTGCGACCGCTTCGCCGATGGCGACGTGACCACGTTGATCAAGACCGGCGACGAAGTGATCGTCGATCCGGAAAACGGTCTGGTGACGGTGCTGAACGGCTAGACGAACGTTCCAGGCAATAAACCGGGCCTGATGCGCCTTCCTGAAATGGGAAGGCCGTCAGGCCCGTTTCTTTTCCGGCCGCTTGTTCAGATAGGGGGCTAGGTATTCGCCGGTGTAACTGCCCTTGGTGCGGGCCACGTCCTCGGGCGTGCCCTGGGCGACCAGCTTGCCGCCCTTGGTGCCGCCCTCGGGCCCCAGGTCGATGACCCAGTCGGCGGTCTTGATGACTTCCAGATTGTGTTCGATCACCACCACCGTATTGCCCTGATCGACGAGGGCGTGCAGGACCTCCAGCAGCTTTCTCACGTCGTCGAAGTGCAGGCCGGTGGTCGGCTCGTCCAGGATGTAGAACGTCTTGCCCGTGGCGCGGCGCGCCAGTTCCTTGGCCAGTTTCACGCGCTGCGCCTCGCCGCCGGACAGCGTCGTCGCCTGCTGGCCCAGGTGGATATAGCCGAGCCCCACGCGCTTCAGGGTTTCCATCTTGTCGCGGATCGCCGGCACGGCCTTGAAGAAGTCGGCCGCTTCCTCGACGGTCATGTCCAGGACCTCGGCGATGGATTTGCCGCGGAACTTGATGTCGAGCGTCTCGCGGTTGTAGCGCTGGCCCTTGCACACGTCGCAGGTCACGTAGACGTCGGGCAGGAAATGCATCTCGATCTTGATCAGGCCGTCGCCCTGGCAGGCTTCGCAGCGCCCGCCCTTGACGTTGAAGGAAAACCGCCCGGCCTTGTAGCCGCGGGTCTTGGCGTCCGGCAGGTTGGCGAACCAGTCGCGGATCGGCGTGAAGGCGCCCGTATAGGTCGCCGGGTTGGAGCGCGGCGTGCGGCCGATGGGCGACTGGTCGATATCGACGACCTTGTCGATGAACTCCAACCCGTCCAGGGAATCATGCTCACCGGGATGCTCGCGCGCGCCGTTCAGGCGCCGGGCCAGGGCCTTGTACAGCGTTTCGATCACCAGGGTCGACTTGCCGCCGCCGGACACGCCGGTGATGCAGGTCAGGGTGCCGAGCGGGAAATCGACATCCAGATTGTGCAGGTTGTTGGCCTTGGCGCCCCGCAGCTTCAGGGCCTGGCCCTTCTTGCCGGGGCGGCGCTGGGCGGGCAGGGGGATCTGCTCGATCCCCGTCAGGTACTTGCCGGTCAGGCTGTCCGGCGATTTCATGATGTCCTCGGCCGTGCCCGTGGCGACCACATGGCCGCCGTGCACGCCGGCGCGGGGGCCCATGTCGATGATCCAATCGGCGGCGCGGATGGCGTCTTCGTCGTGTTCGACGACGATCACGGTGTTGCCCAGGTCGCGCAGGCGGAACAGCGTCGCCAGCAGGCGTTCGTTGTCGCGCTGGTGCAGGCCGATGGAGGGTTCGTCCAGCACGTAGAGCACGCCGGTCAGGCCGGAGCCGATCTGCGACGCCAGCCGGATGCGCTGGCTCTCGCCGCCCGACAGCGTGCCCGAGGCGCGCGACAGGCTCAGATATTCAAGGCCCACGTTCATCAGGAAGCCGAGGCGATCGTTGATTTCGCGCAGGATGCGCCGGGCGATCTCCTTGTGCTGGCCTTTCAGCTTTTTCTCCAGCCCCGCGAACCAGGCATGGGCGTCGGCGATGGACTGGTCGGCGACCTGGGAGATGTTCAGGCCGTCGATCTTGACCGCGAGCGCCTCGGGCTTGAGCCGCAGGCCGCCGCAGTCGGAACAGGTGGTCACGGTCTGGAAACGCGACAGCTCGTCGCGCACCCAGCTTGAGTCGGTCTCGCGCCAGCGCCGCTCCATGTTGGGGATCACGCCCTCGAAGGGCTTGGTGATGTCGTAGGCGCGTTTGCCGTCGTGATAATGCATGGTCACGTCGGTCGTGCCGGACCCGAACAGGATGACTTCCTTGACCTTGGCCGGCAGCTTGTCCCAGGCCGTCGACAGGTCGAAGCCGAACTGGGTGCTCAGGCTCTTCAGGGTCTGTTCGTAATACTTGGACGACGAATTGGCCCAGGGGGCGACGGCGCCGTGGGCCAGGGTGCGTTTTTCGTCGGGAATGACCAGTTCCGGGTCGAAGAACATTTCCGTGCCCAGGCCGTCGCAGGCGGGGCAGGCGCCGAACGGGTTGTTGAAGGAAAACAGCCGGGGTTCGATCTCGTCGATGGTGAAGCCCGACACGGGGCAGGCGAAGCGGGCCGAGAACACCGTGCGCCCGGCGGGCACATGGTCCTGGATGCCGCCCTTGCGGGCCCCCTTGGCGGTCTTGGGGGCCGCGTCCTTGGCGGCGTCGGCGTCATCGGCATAGGCGATGCCGTCGGCCAGTTCCAGCGCCGTTTCCAGGCTGTCGGCGAGGCGCGCCTCCAGCCCGTCGCCGACCACCACGCGGTCGACCACGACCTCGATGTCGTGCTTGAACTTCTTGTCCAGGTCGGGGGCTTCGTCGATGTCGTACAGGTCGCCGTCGATGCGGATGCGCTGAAAACCCTTCTGCGCGAAGGCGGCGATTTCCTTTTTGTATTCGCCCTTGCGCCCGCGTACGACAGGGGCCAGCAGATAAAGCCGCGTGCCCGGCGTCATGGCCATGATGCGGTCGACCATTTCCGACACGGTCTGGCTTTCGATCGGCAGGCCCGTGGCCGGCGAGTGGGGCACGCCGACCCGCGCGAACAACAGGCGCATGTAGTCGTAGATTTCCGTGACCGTACCGACGGTGGAGCGCGGATTGCGCGACGTTGTTTTTTGTTCGATGGAAATGGCGGGGCTGAGCCCGTCGATATGGTCGACGTCGGGCTTCTGCATCAGTTCCAGGAACTGGCGCGCATAGGCGGACAGGCTTTCCACATAGCGGCGCTGGCCCTCGGCATAGATGGTGTCGAAGGCGAGGGAGGATTTGCCCGATCCCGACAGTCCGGTGATGACCGTCAGGCTATTGCGCGGCATTTCCACGTCGACGTTGCGGAGATTGTGCTCCCGGGCGCCGCGGACGGTAATTTTTTCCATGAGAGTTCCGAGTGCCATCCGTCAGAAGGATGGCGGAAGGTGCTGTTTTCACAAGCGCTGAGTCATATAGGGGCCCGCGTCCGACGTAAAGCATGACTCGCTTGAGAATAATTTCACTAAAATGGTCAGTGAAAATTCACAAAAAAATTCATCTGAAACATGATATTGAACGTTTTTGCGTGAATTAAATTTCGAATATGAATAAAATATGACGGTCAAGCAAGGAGGCGCCTCCCTTGAAACCGGCAGCGCTGCCACGATCGAATGGAGGCACACATGACGCAGGACGACAAATCGGCCCTTAAGTGGACCGTCGGGTTCGTGGCCCTGGTCCTTATCCTTGGTTACGGCGCATATGCGGCTGGCTGGCTGACCCAGTAATCGCGTAGACGCCATCTGAATCACACCAACGGAACTTGCGCCGGCCCCTTTGGGCCGGCGTTTTTTTTGCCTGTCCAAGGTCGCGGGCCGGAGGCCATGGACGTTTGCAAATCGGCTCTGGTGATTTAAAAGGGCCGGATTGAAACGCCCGGCCGAGGACCCCGCCATATGCCCAGCGACAGCGACGCACAATTCGACAAGGCGGACATGATTCTGTCCAACGCCTTGCAGGAATTCATCAGCGCCGGCGTCAGCCAGGAAGTCTATGGCATGGCGATGCTGGAGATCGGCATCCTGGCCCTGGTCAAGCTTGACGAGAGCGAGGAGCGGATCGCCGCCCTGGTCGCCGACTTCATCGCCCGGGCGCGCCAGGGGGGCGCGCAGGCGCCGGTGCCCCGGGCAACAGACACCTAGCCGCGGCCGGACGATTCCGGCTAAAGTCCGCTATCCTCCCCGGGGGAGTGGAACAACCACCAAGACACAGCAAGAACGAGGATTCCGATGGCAGGAAGCGTCAACAAAGTCATTTTGGTCGGCAATCTCGGCCGCGACCCCGAAGTCCGATTTTCCCAGTCCGGCCAGAAGATCGCCAACATGTCCATCGCCACGTCGGAAACCTGGAAAGACAAGCAGTCCGGCGAGCGCAAGGAAAAGACCGAATGGCACCGTGTCGTGGTGTTTGACGAGCGGCTTGCCGACATCTGCGAGCGGTACCTGAAGAAAGGATCCAAGGTCTATCTGGAAGGCACGCTGCAGACCCGCAAGTGGACCGGCAACGACGGGGTCGAGAAATACACGACCGAGGTCGTTCTGCCCCGCTTCAACGGCGTCATGACCATGCTCGACGGCCGCGGCGAAGGCGGTGGCGGCGGCGGCGGCGGTTACGGCGGGTCCGACGATAGCGGATCGAGCTGGGACGGCCCGGGCAACGACAGCTCTGGCGCAAGCGGCGGTGGCGGCGGCCGGTCCGATCTGGACGACGAAATTCCGTTCTGACGGCCACCGAGGCGGGCCGCGATCGACATCCGATGCCGTTGGGGGGCGGTCTAAGAAAGCAGGCGAGGCGTTGAATGACGACCCAAGGGAGCACGACGGTTCCCCCGCGCCAGGGCGTGCGTCTGCGGTTCGTCCTGGCGGTCGTGTTGATCGTCGTCGGCTCGGTGCCGTCCGTCATTCTGGCGTCCTGGCTGCATGCCCGCGCCATTGACATCCAGGTCGCCGACGTCTCACAGCGCTCCCTGCTGCTGGCCAAGACCCTGGTCCGCTTTATCGCAGGGGACCTGGTCGAGTTTCAACACGCCTTGGACGGCCTGACGACGCAATATTCTCTGTCTGGTCTGCCCAAGGCATTGATCGACAGCGCCAATCACCGGGGGATATCGGCGATTTGCCTGTTGAACGGTGCGCGCCAGCCTCAGGATGCCATCGTGATTTCCGGCACGGCTTCCTGTCTGCCGCGGGACGAAAACCGCATGTGGCGCGACATCCGGGCCCGGTTGCCCGTATCGGGCGGCGGCATCGTATTTTCCGAGGTTCTGGTGGACGGCGACGGTCAGCCTGCGGTGTTCGCCGTCAATTTCCGCGCCGGTCTGCCGCTTGCCGCGGCGCGCATGTCGCTTGACCGGTTTCGCGAGTTGCGGCGCTCCATCGTGTTCGGCGAAAAGGGGCACGCGGCCATCGTCGATCACCGGGGCAACATCGTGTCCCACCCGCGCCCCGATTGGGAAGCCGCGATCAAGAACATCGCGACCATCGATCCGGTCGCGCGCATGATGAAGGGGGAATCCGGTGTCTCCCGGTTCCATTCGCCCGCCGCCAGCCTGAAAATGATCGCCGGCTATGCCTCCGTGCCGGGAACCGGTTGGGGCGTCATGGTGCCCCAGCCCGAAAAGGAACTCGCGTTCCACGCCGAAGACATCCAGCAAAGCACCCAGATCGCCCTGATCGTCGGGATGCTGGTGGCCGGTGGGCTTGCCTGGTGGCTGGCGGGCTGGCTGACCGCCCCCATCGCGCGGATCGAGGCGGCGTCGCGTCGCCTCGCGGCGGACGAGCCGCCTGGCTCCGTCGATGCGGAAGGCTTCCTGGTGCCCGCCGAAGTCGCCTCCCTGGCGGCCAACTTCGCGACCATGGCCGACCGCATGCAAAGCCGCGACCGGGAGCGCGAGCGGATCGTCGACGATGTGCGCCGGCTGAAAGACGAACTGGAGCAGCGGGTCGCCGACCGCACGCTTGAACTGACCATGGAGATCAACGAGCGCGACCGGGCGGAAAAGGAGCTTCTGCGCTCCAAGGCCGAGGTCGAATACGCCAACCGCGCCAAGACGGAGTTTCTGGCTCATATGAGCCACGAACTGCGTACGCCGCTCAACGCGATCCTGGGCTTTGCCGAGGTCGTCCGCGATACCGACCCGGCTCGGGCGAAGCCTGAACAAATTCGCCAGTACGTGCAGTATATCTATGATTCCGGCAGCCATCTGCTGACCCTGATCAACGACCTGCTGGATATTTCGCGGATCGAGGTCGGCGCGATGGCCCTCGAGGTTCAGCCGGTCGACCTGCGCGAGGCCGTCGAAAGTTGCCTCACCATCGTGTCCGAGCGGGCCTCCAAGGCCGGGCTGAAGCTGGTTTCGGACCTGCCGGACGTCCCGGGCACCATTGAGGCCGACCCCACCCGTCTGCGCCAAATTCTGCTGAACCTTATGATCAACGCGGTCAAGTTCACGTCCAAGGGGGGCACGGTCAGCCTTCAGCTGCGCCGCATGGCCGATGGGGCGGCGGAGTTCGTCATCAGCGATACGGGCATCGGCATCGCGCCTGAGGACATGTCGCGGATCATGGAACCGTTCAGTCAGGCGCGGCACAGCCATGTATCGAAGAGCGAGGGAACGGGCCTGGGCCTGCCGTTGGCCAAGGCCTTTGCCGAGCTGCATGGCGGCAGCTTGCGGGTCGAAAGCCGCCTCGGCAAGGGGACCACGGTGCGGGTCATTATCCCGGCGCCGCCGCCGCCTCAGGAAGGTGTTGCTAATATATTGAATTAAAAAAGAAAATTAATCAGAAAATCGGGCAATTTGACGGCCTGATCGAGTTGTTCCGGCAGGGCCGATCTGCTAGAATTGTTTTCGTATTACCAGGAACCGGATGTGCCGGCCGTTGCGGCCTGTAATTATCTGAAAAATCAGGAAAAATCTCTTTGACACCCCCCGACGATCTGCCGCCAGACGGCGCTGAGCCGCTGCCGCCCGATTCGGACGTAAGTCTTATCTCCATCGAAGACGAAATGCGTTCGTCCTACCTCGATTACGCCATGAGCGTGATCGTCAGCCGGGCGCTGCCGGACGTGCGCGACGGCCTGAAGCCGGTACAGCGGCGCATCCTGTTTTCCATGAAGGAAAACGGCTACGAGGCGGGCAAGCCTTACCGCAAATCCGCGCGCATCGTCGGGGACGTCATGGGTAAATATCACCCGCATGGCGACCAGGCGATTTATGACGCCATGGTGCGTTTGGCGCAGAATTTCTCCATGCGCCTGCCGCTGGTCGACGGGCAGGGCAACTACGGTTCCATGGACGGCGACCGCGCCGCCGCGATGCGATATACGGAGGCGCGCCTGGCGCGCTCCGCGCATGCGCTGTTGGAGGATATCGACCGGGAAACGGTGGATTTTCAGCCCAACTACGACGAATCCTCGCGCGAGCCGGTGGTTCTGCCGGCCGGTTTCCCGAACCTTCTGGTCAACGGGGCGGCGGGCATCGCCGTCGGCATGGCGACCAACATCCCGCCCCATAATCTGGGCGAGGTCATTTCCGCCTGCTGCGCCTATATCGATAACCCGGACATCACCATCGACGAGTTGATCGCCAACCACGTGCAGGGGCCGGATTTCCCCACGGGTGCGCAGATTCTCGGCAAGCAGGGCATTCTCTCGGCCTATCACACGGGGCGCGGCTCCGTCGTCGTGCGCGGCAAGACCTCGATCGAGGAGATCCGCAAGGATCGCTTTGCCATCATCGTCCACGAGGTTCCTTATCAGGTGAACAAGGCGCGCATGATCGAGATCATGGCCGAGGCCGTGCGCGACAAGAAGATCGAAGGCATTTCCGACCTGCGTGACGAATCCGACCGCGACGGCGTGCGCGTGGTCGTCGAGATCAAGCGCGACGCCGAGCCCGAGGTCGTTCTGGCGCAGCTGTACCGCTTCACGCCGCTGCAAACCTCGTTCGGCGTCAACATGCTGGCCCTGGACCAGGGCCGGCCGAAGATGATGAACCTGAAGGACATCATCGTCGCCTTCGTCGCCTTCCGTGAAGAAGTCATCCGCCGGCGGACCATCTACGAACTGGCCAAGGCGCGGGAACGCGCCCATGTGTTGGTCGGCTTGGCCGTCGCCGTGGTCAACATCGATGCGGTCATCGCCCTGATTCGTGCCGCCAAGGACCCGCAGTCGGCGCGCGAGCAGTTGATGTCCCGCGACTGGCCGGCCGACGAGATCGAGCCCATGATCCGCCTGCTGGACGAACCCGGCCGCGCCGTGGTCGACGGCGTCTACAAGCTGTCGGAGGAACAGGCCCGGGCAATCCTGGAACTGCGCCTGCACCGCCTGACCGGGCTGGAGCGGGACAAGATCGGCGGCGACCTGAAGGAACTGGGCGCGCAGATCAGCCATTATCTGGAACTGCTGGCCTCGCGCGAGATGCTGTTCAAGTTGTTGCGCGACGAACTGGTCGAGATGGGCGAGAAGTTCGCCGATCCCCGGCGGACCTCCCTTGAAGACGACGAGTTCGAACACGACCTTGAAGATCTGATCCAGCGCGAGGACATGGTCGTCACCGTGACCAACGCGGGCTATGTGAAGCGCGTGCCGCTGTCGACCTACCGCGCGCAGCGGCGCGGCGGCAAGGGGCGGTCGGGCATGGCGACCCGCGACGAGGACTTCGTCAGCCAGGTGTTCGTCGCCAATACGCATACGCCCATGCTGTTCTTCTCCTCCGCCGGCATGGTCTACAAGATGAAGGTGTATCGCCTGCCCGTCGGCACGCCGCAGGCGCGCGGCAAGGCGTTCATCAACCTGCTGCCGCTGAAAGAGGGCGAGACGATCTCGACCGTCATGCCGCTGCCCGAGGATGAAACCACCTGGGGCGACCTGTTCGTCATGTTCGCCACGGCGTCCGGCTATGTGCGGCGGAATGCATTGTCCGATTTCACGGACGTGCGCGCCAACGGCAAGATCGCCATGAAGTTCGAGGGCGACTACGCGGATGACAAACTGGTCCGCGTGCGCGTCTGTACGGAAGACGACGACATTCTGCTGTCGGCCGCCGGCGGCAAGTGCATCCGCTTCCCCGTTCCCGACGTGCGGGTGTTTGCCGGCCGTTCCTCCCACGGCGTGCGCGGCATGCGCCTGCCCAAGGGGGATGAATTGATCGCGCTGTCCGTGGTGCGCCACGTGAAGGTCGATACGGAAGACCGCGACGCCTATCTGCAGGCCCGCAACGCGGCCCGGCGCCTGGTGTCCGGCGACTATTCCGAACGCCCCGAGGACAAGGCCCGCGACGAGGAACTGGCGGCCCGCCTGGAAGAGCCCAAATTCCGGGAAATGCAGGAAAATGACCAGTTCATCCTGACCCTGACCGAAGACGGCTACGGTAAGCGCACGTCCGCCTATGAATACCGGATTTCCGGGCGCGGCGGGCAGGGGGTCGGCAACATCAACGTGGAACGCGCGGGCAAGCCCGACGCCCGCGTGGTCGCCGCCTTCGGCGTGCTGGAGGAAGACCAGCTTGTCCTGGTGTCCAACGGCGGCCAGATCATTCGCGTGCCCGTGGACGGCATTTCCATCTATTCGCGGTCATCGCGCGGTGTGCGGGTGTTCAACACGGCGGAGGACGAACACGTCGTTTCCGTGTCGCGCCTGCGCGACGTGCAGGACGACGGCGAAGACGACATGGAAGAGGGCGACACCGCCGACGCGCCCGGCGCCGCGCCGGAAGAGGCTTCCGGCGAAAGCCCGGACGATTCTCCCGACGCCCCTGAAGAGGAGCAGCCCTGATGCCCGGCCATCGCGGCGTTTATCCCGGCACCTTCGATCCGGTGACCAAGGGACATATGGACATCATCACGCGGGGGGCCAGGGTCGTCGATCACCTGATCGTCGCCGTCGCCGTCAACGCGGGCAAGGGGCCCTTGTTCACGCTTGAGGAACGGGTCGCCATGCTGGAGGCCGAAATCGCGGCCCTCGACGGCGCCGTGGCGTCGCGTATCGAGGTCAGGCCATTCGACAACCTGCTCATGGATTTCGTCGGCCAGGTCGATGCGACCCTCATCGTCCGCGGCTTGCGCGCCGTGTCCGACTTCGAATACGAATTCCAGATGGCGGGCATGAACGCGCGCCTCAACCCCACGGTGGAAACCGTGTTCCTCATGGCGTCGGAACGCCATCAGTTCATCTCGTCCCGGTTCGTCAAGGAAATCGGCTCCCTCGGCGGCGATGTCGGCCATTTCGTCTCGCCCGCGGTGAAGGAACAGCTGATGGTGCGCTTTGCCGAGCGCAAGAACGCCGCCGACTGACGCCCATCCGCCCTGGTGCCGTGCGAAAACCTGGAAAAAACCGGTATACAGCGTTGACCTAGGGGCCTTTGGCCCGTAATTTCCCGCCTGCCTTGCCGGGCACCGCCCGGCGAAGGCCCCGAACACCGATATGCGCGCTTAGCTCAGTTGGTAGAGCAACTGACTTTTAATCAGTAGGTCACAGGTTCGATCCCTGTAGCGCGTACCAAATAAATCAAGGGCTTAGAGGTCAATCCGACTTCTAGGCCCTTGTCATTTTTGGCGTGGGGTAACGTATGGGGTAACGGCTGGCGGGGTATTCACAGGAATTGAATTCGTGTATCTGGTCGGATACACTAACCATCATGAACACGATCCTTCAAACTTCAGTTTTCCGAGACTGGTTGGCTGGGGTGAAGGATATGAAAGCAAGGTCGATGGTCTTGCTTCGGATCGACCGAGCCGCGTTGGGTAATTTTGGAGATTGCGAGCCGGTGGGCGACGGTGTGTATGAGATGCGAATCCACACTGGCCCAGGATACCGGCTCTACTACGTTCAACGCGATAAGACCGTTTATCTGTTGTTGTGTGGCGGTCAAAAAGGTTCGCAGGCACGCGACATAAAGAAGGCCAAAAAACTGGCCTTGGAGGTATGAGACATGACTAAGGCAAAATCGAAAGTCGAGGTTATGCCGTTCGACGCGGCGGAATTTTTGGATAGCGACGAAGCGATCGCCGCTTACCTCGACGCAGCCATGAGTGAAGATAATGCGGACGTTTTCCTCCGCGCCCTGTCGAATGTGGTGCGCGCGAAGGGAGTTGCCGCAATTGCCGAACGCGCTGGAGTTGGCCGCGAGAGCCTATACAAGACGCTGGCCCCGGGTTCGACGCCTCGTTACGACACCATTCACAGGTTGCTTGATGCTCTAGGCGTGCGGTTGAGAGCCGATGTAGCTGCCTAGTGTTCCGGGGCGTGCGTCGGTTGTTCAGGTAGGGCGTTCCATTAGATTCGTCGGAGACGGTATGGAAAAAGAGACTGAACGATTTGAAGCCCGAGACGATGAGGGGAACGTCTATACACTCATCGTCCTAACGGAAATGATCGGTACAACGAGCACCGATTCCGGCGGTCGGTCGGAAATCGGCGGAATGAAACGCTTAGTGCTCGATGACGGCTCCACCGTCAATGTGATCGACGCTGACACGTTCCGCATTTTCGACTCCGGTAAGAAACTTCGGCGGATCAGATAACGCCACTTTTACCCAATGACGATACCCGAGGTGTTCATACGCGCTGACGGCAACGTGATTGTCGTCGATACGCTGCACCATGATTTGATCTTCGGGTAGTGGATTCATCGGTTCTCACTCCTTGCTGATAGCTAATCCGCCACGCCCACCGTCGCCGTCTGTCCCCATCCCGCCGGAAGGCCGTCGTAATGTTCGCCCGACTTACACGCGCCGCAAATCCGCTCCCCCGCCCATGCGCTCTTGAAGTCCCGCCGGCACCGGAGGCACTGCCTACGCTTGGCCTCATGCCGCGGCCCGTCGTCGCCATCCGCATCGGCCAGCACCTCCCGCCAATGCTCTATGACACTGACACTGTGACCGCCGCCGGCCAGCAACGCGGCTTGACCTACAGGCACACCGTCGCGGCGGGCCTGGTCGTAGCGGGCAACCACGTTGCGCCGGTATTCGGTTGAATGTCGTTTGGCCATGCGGGGCGGTCTCCCTGTCGGAAAGGGACCGGCGCGCCGCCCGTGTGGCATAGGAAACACACAGGCGGCGCGGCCGGATGGCGCGCAACGGGCCGTGCACCCGTGCGCGCCAGGGGAGTCGGTTACGCAGTCAGGCTACCGAACCGCAACATGGTCGGCTGCTGTACGGCGATGGTCAGCCTGATTTCAGCCAAAATTGTCACGAGGTTTTTCGTGAAATCATCCGACACATAACCCGCCTCAATGACGGCATCGCTACGATTGAAGATCACAGCCGCTTGCGCCGTGTCCGCAATGAGGAATTTCCCGCTCGTCATGGCCGGCGTCAAATGCACCGGCAGGCCCCAGACGTTCGGAGCGTTGCCAGCTGCCGGATTGCCCAACAGGAAGGTTCCCGCCGTGTCGGCTTTCAGGCGTTGGATCGAAGCCCAGTCGTTGGGATGAAGGACCACCAAATCGGCCACACCTTCAGCCGCCGAAATAGCGGCCTGAGCGCGGGACAAAGAGTCCAGCGCCGTGTCGCCGCTGGTCGGCGTGAACGGGGTCGCGTTCGTGGTCAGGCCGCTCATGTTGGATCCCACACCGGTGCCGACCAACAATTGCGACTCGATGGCCAGTTCCAGCCCGTAGCGAAGCTGCGTGTCCAGCGTCATTCCCAACATGGCTTGGTCGCCGAGAATTTGCTTCGACGCCTTGATCCACGCGGCGATGGTCTGGATTTTCTCCGTTTTCGCCTCGAAGGTCATGGTGCTTTCCGGCTTGGTCACACCTTCGAAAACGTGGGGGCTCCCACCGCCCTGGGGCGCGCTGGCATTCGTGAAGGTCAGCAGCCGATGGTACTCGACTTCACCGCCGTTCACCGGCACCGAACGGAACCGTTCGCGCAACCAGGTCCGGCGCTTCGGCCCGGTCACGATTCCCGGCTGGCGTTCCGACACGTCGAAGAAATCCGAGTCGTAGGTGATCGTGTTTTTCATCTCCAAGAGGTCGGACGCCTTCACCTCGACCGAGGTGCGCTGCGATTCCTTCTTGGCGACCGCCTGGAAGGCCGGGCTTTGCCCCAGCTTCGCGGCCAGCGCGAAACCAAGGCTTCGACCAGTGCCGCCGACGTTGCCAAGCTGGCGTTCGGCTGCTTTCTGTTCCAGGTCGACAACCACGTTATTCAGGCCGTCGATCTTCTCGGCCTGTTTCGCGATGATGCCCGCCTGTTCCGCGATCTTCTTTTCCGTCGCTTCCGCGTGCTGTTCGATAGCGGCGGAAATGTCGTCCAGGGTCGCGCCGCCGTCCGGGGCTTCCTTTGTTTCAAGAGGGGTTCGGATATGCATTGTTCTAGCCTTTCGTAAGCCGCGAGGTCGCGGCGTTGATGGTGTTGAGGATGGATTTTGCCGCCACGGATCGAGCATCGCGCTCGTGATCCATCGCGCCTTTGAAGCCGCTGGCGACGATCCCCGCCGCCATCCGCTTCGATATCCCTGCGTCCCGCAGGATTCCTTCAATAACCCTTGGGGTTATCTCGCCGCTCTTGACGCTGGTCACGCGGGCGCGGGATGCGCTCGGCAACGTGACCAGTGAGATTTCCGCTAATTCGATTTCAGTAAGCAGCCGTCCACCGTCCGGCAATTCGTCGGCGGCAACAGTGCGGAAGCCGATCGACAGGCCATTGAGCGCACCGTCCTTGAGCAAGGCATAGGCTTCCGATGCGCGCCGCGACTCAAGCGTGAGTCGGCCCGTGACCAGCAAGCCCTTGGCGTCCTCTTTTATTGAGGTCCAAACGCCGATGGGTTCGGATAAATCATGGCTCCACAGCATCAACGGCTTGTCGCCGGATGCCAGGGACGCGGTAAAGGCACCCGGCGCGATCACGTCGCCGTGCCGGTCGGCAGGCGGGCCGAAAACGCTGGCGTAACCGCTGATAGTCCCGGCGTCACCGGGCGCGAATTTGATCTGTAGGGGGACGGTCTGTTCAAGCATCGACGCATACCTCGGGCTTCGGTTGGAATGTCCAACTCGCCCCGGTATCGCACCGGCTAGCGTCTTTGGGATCGTCACCGCTTGGCCAGCATCGCGCCGGTTCCATGCGGTAACGTTCACAATGTACACTTGGCGAGTGTGTTTTTCAAGTCCTCATGCGGCGGTCGGCGGCAACGGGTCCGTCGCGTCGATCTTGCGCGCCGTTTCCTCGCGTTGCCGCTGGCGCTCGGCTTGGCGCTTCTGGAAGTCCGCCGCCGCGTCGATCAGGTTTGTGATCTCGCTTTTCAGATCCGGGTCGTAGGGTCGTAAGGTCATCGGTTTTGTTCCTTTCAGTTGATGGTTACAGGGGCTTCGGGGTTGGCTTCGATATGGTCGGCGATGTTCCGCAACACGACGGCCACGGCTTCGCGCCGACCGCCTTGCGCGGCCTGGATGATCGTCAGCGCCAGCTTGACGATTTCGTTGCCAATGATTTCATCGGGTACGCCCGCTTCGGCGGCGGCAATCATCGCGTCCGCGAGCGCGTTGCTCGCAATTGAGGCCTGTTCTTCATTCGTCGTCATGGTTCGTTCCTTCATCGTTGGTTGAGGTTGAAATTAGACCGGCGAACTTGCTGGAGGCCGGTTGCGGTGTAGGTGTTGGGAGGTGTTCACGGGCGGTCGGATCGAGGCCCAGGCGACGGCCCAGGCGCTCCATCGCCGCAACGGCGTCCTTCTGGACGCTGCACCACGGGTTACGGCTCTGCCGTCCACGCGGGCCGGTCAAAATCGCGCCTTCTATTGCAAGGGCCAGGGTCGCCTTGTGATGGCTATCGGCGGCGGTGCAATATGCCGTTAGGATTTCCGCGTCCGTCGCCTTGAACACGCCCGGCATGGCGTCGACCACGCGCGACCACACCGCCGCCGCGCCGGGGGACAACCACACGGGCGCAACTGCATCGCCGGTCGGCGTCACGCCACGTTTCTTTATCGGGCGTTTGCCGGGGTTGCCTTCGAGTAATCGAAGATCGGGCGGTTTACGTTTCGTCATTTTTATAATTCTCCAAAATTATGGAATCGCGTTTTTGCGAACACTGCGGGCGCTAAAATTTGAGTACCGCAGCCGGTCCTACGGGGTGCCCCTTTGGGACTTTCGGACCCTCCCCCCAACCCCTGACAACCACAGGGGCGCCGACGCTCTGCCACTTCTGCCAGCGGATTCCATATGGGACGTATGTACGCGCGAGCGCGCGCGTGACGGTGATAAGGGAATGCCGTGGCAAAACTGGCAGAATGGCGGATTTCTGCGGGTTCCATAATTATACGGTCCTTCCATAATTTACTGGCGGGAACGCATGGGCGGCTTGGGGCACGATACGCACACCCATAAATCCTCGTTTGTTGTTCTGCCGGTGTGGGCGCATCCGGCGGGTTTCCAATGCGTCGAGGAAGCGAGCGCGCGGTAGGACGAATTCTCCCGCCCTTTCGGCCCAGATCTTGAAGCTCGAATAAAGGTCGTTTGTCGCCGTCCAGGCGTCCGGGTCACTCAGGTCGCAAGCCTCGGCAAGCCAAGCCCCGATGGCGTCCTGTCCGTCGAGATAGGCATCCGTTGCAGCAGTGACGGCGGGCGGCGGTGCGAGGCCGTCGCGTTGCCATGCCAGCGCACCGTCGATCATCCATGCAAGGATACCCGGCCATTCCTCTTTGAGACGTTCCGGTAATTGCTCGTCGCGTTCCGCCGCTGGGATCGTCACGTTGAACGGGATCAGGTGGAACCGCCGCCGGATCGCCTCGTCGACAGAGCGCAGCCCCGGCTTGTGGTTGCCAGCGATCAGTAACGTAAACTGCGGGTCGAATTCGAAAAAGTCCTGCCGCATAAACCGGGCCGTGATCCGGTCACCGCCGGTCAGGCTCTTGATGCGCGACTCGGCCCAGCGCCGCCCCTCTTCTGTCTCTTGCGCCGTGACCAGACGTGCGCCCCGAAGCATCGCTAATTCTGTAGGATGCCGGTCGTTGCTCGACGCGGCAAAGGTCTCGATGGGGGCGGCTCGATGGTAGTCACCCATCGCACCGGATACGGCACCTATAAAAACACCCTTACCGTTGCCGCCGGGGCCGTGCGCGAACGGCAGGACGTGTTCCCGCGTCGAGCCGGTCAACGCGTAGCCGGCGAGTCGTTGCAGATATGCGATCAGGTCGCCGTCGCCCGCCGTGACGCGGTGGAGGAAGCAATGCCACAGGGGGCAGTCCCCGCCGGGCGCAACCGTCGTGCATTTTGTAATGTGGTCGTCGGGCCGATGTTCGCGCATGGTCCCGGTGCGTAGATCCACAACACCAGCGGGCGTGTTCAGCAACCACGGGTCCGCGTCCCATTGGTCTACCGTGGCGACGACGGCGCGATCCGAGCGCGCCATCCGTTCGACCGCGGCAACGGTGCCGGCCTGCCGTAAGCGCGTCACAATCTTGTTGCGTTCGGCTTCGGTAAGCGCCGGGTCGGCCTTTGCCGTGTCCGCCAGGTCGCGGCAGATACGGCGGGCCGCGTCGTACATGCCCAGCGTTGAGTCCTCGCGCCAGCGGGTGCCATCGTACAGATACCATGCGGACCACGGCGCAACGTACCTGGCGCGGTTGTCCAGCGCGGCTACAAGGCGAAGAGCGAGCGCATCTTCGGTAAAAGCAAAGTCATAAGGTGCCGGCGCCGTGGCCGCGACCGGCCCCGCATATCCGGCGATCCGCAACACTTCGGCGCGCAACTGCGCAAGATGATCTTGTTCAGACATAGGGTTTAGCTTCCCGTTCAAGTTCGGCCACGCGGCTTTCCACCCGCCTTAGTTCCAACGCCATGCGCTCCCAATTAGATTGACCGCCGTCGAGCGCCGCCATGACCGCCGCGTCCCATAATTCGGCGGCGGCACGAGCCGTTTCGAGACGGCGTTGTGCGTCGACCATATTTCGAAGGTCACTGGTAGTCGGCGGCACGCGCTGGCCGCGCGGTTCGTTCGGGATGCGGCGGCGCGCCTTCAGCACGTCGTCGGCAATCCAGATCGAAAGGTCGTCGGCTACCTTCTGAAAATGCGCCCGCCGTTTACCTGTCCCCGCCGTCCGCGCCGCCTTGCGCGCTGCGTCAATCTCAACCAGAGCGGAGTCCAGAAGTTGAACGCTGGGGGTTTCTGGGATATGATTGGGAACGCTCAATTTTCCGATTACCCCACCGCCTGCCGGTTGCCCCCGGCGGGCGGTTTCCGTGTCAAAGGTGTCCATCTAGGGTGCTCCTGGATGTTGGGGCCGCACGGCCACGCGGCGCGGAACGCGCGGCGCATCGGGCGGCGTGACAGTCACGTCAGGTAGCAGGCGGCACGGTTGGCCGATCACGCGGCGCAGCTTGCGGAGTGATCGGGTCAACGCCTTGCGTTCATCGCGTCGGCGTTCATGGCGCAACGCCCGCTCACCGTGCTGTAAAACACGATCCGCCGACTCGCGTACCAGGACGTTCAGGGCCGCAAGCTGTGCCTGTAGCTGTTCAGGGGTTTGCATGGTCATGCCGCCTCCCGGTGCTCGCGCCGAAGCCGGCGCAACTCGATCTCAGCGGCCCGCAATTCGGCGCGTGCGGCGCGGACGCGGGCTTGCGCTTGGCGAAGGGCCTCGTTCATGGTCGCGGACGCCATCACGCGGCCTCGCAACGCGCATCGAAGGCGTCAAGGTCGGATTCGCGCCAATACTTCCGGCCACGAATTCGCATAGGTTCCGGAAAGCCTAGGCCGGGGTCATTTGCCCAGCGCCAGAGCGTCATGTCCGTAACCTGATAGCGCGCCTTGACGGCGGCACTCGGAAGGAGGGGGGATTTCGTAACCATCTTGACCTCGCAAAATTTAAGAAGCAGAGGTCAACTATAATATACACGTTTTCATCTGTTGCAACAAGTAAATACTTATCCTCTATTGTCATAACTGTCAGTAGGGGATAACAAATCGAAAAAATGTCAATTAATTCAATATACATAAAGTAACGCCCTAGGACAGACCGTCCTAGGGCGCGATGTACGGTTATTCTTACTTTTGCTGGGAAACGATCAGTGAGTCGCCTTCGCCAACGTAACCACATTGCCCACCGTCTCGCCCCGCCGCGCAATGCCGGCAACGTACTTTGACCACACCGCGCCGCCCGCCGTGACCATCCGACAAAATTCCCGATCACGTTCCCGCCGGACGGCTTGCCGCTCGCCTTCGGCAACGTCGCCTGCGTCCAGATATGATCGGACCTTGGCCCACATACGAAGCCGTCCAAGCAAGGCGACGTACCGCCCCCAAGCGTCGAGGGCTTCGCGTTTTTCGGGTTCAAAGGCGTGTCTTTGATAAACGCCGACGATCCCCGCGCGGCTTCCGCCAACGTGGCCTAGAACACTCTCGATAACCTCAAGCCGGAAACCCAGCCGTTGCAGTCCTGTCGCCACGGTGCGGCGAAGGTCATGAATGCGCCACCCGTTGACGCCCGACGCCTTGTCCAGATTATCCTTGGCCCGTGACCAGCCGGAGACGGGCGTCTCCCCGGTCGTCGTGAAGATCAACCCGCCCTTGCCGATCCGGGGCAGGGCGTCCAGCACGCGACGGGCTTCTATTGATAACGGCACGTCATGCGGTTCCCCGTTCTTCGTTCGATCGCCCGCAAGGCGGATCGTGTCACCGTCGATTTCGGAACGGTGCAGGGCGTTGATTTCCTCCCGCCGAGCGCCGGTCAAGATCAGCAGACGGATTGCCGGGCCGAAGGGGTAAGGCGTTGCCCGCGCCGCCCGCCACACCGTGGCCAGTTCATTGTCGGATAGCACGCGGTCGCGGGATTTGACGGAGCCGGGCGGCTTGACGCCAGCCGCCGGACTCGCGTCGATCGTGCCGCGCTCTACGGACCAATTGAACATCTTACGCAGCGCCGCCAAGGTTGCGTTCGCAGCCACGGGGGAGCCCCGGTCAACGATCCCGTCCAGAAGGTCGATGATTTCCCGCCGTGTGATTTCCTGAACCCGACGACGGCCCCACACTTTAGGGTCGGCAAGTCCGCCGGGGATAGTCACAAGGTCGTCGGCGTCGGGACGCAACCCTAGAAGCCGGGCCGTCTCCCGCCATGACTTATTTTTCGGCTTGGCGTACCTGTTTATGAACGTCCGCGCCACGGTGCCGAACAGGTCGCGGTCAACCGTCGCCGGGTCACGCGCGGCGCGTTTCGCCGCAACGTGTTCCAAAGCCGGATCACGGCCGGCGGCGACAATCTGCAACTGTTCGCGGGCCACCACACGCGCGCCCGCAAGGGTCAGGGGAGCGCCCAGCGTCGGCGTCGGTTCGGAACCGCCCAGCTTCGGCGCCGCCGGCCCCAACGTCATCTTGCGCGGCTTGCCGCCGTGGCGGTATCGGATGGCCCAGGACTTCGCCCCACTCGGTTGCACAACCAGGTACAGGCCCGGCAACAGGCCGTCCGGTATCTCTTTTCGGGACGCTCCCGCCGTCGCTGCCTCTACGAATTTTGCCGTCAGATTTATTGCCATTATCGGACCCTCTGATTTGTTACCCCACGCACCCGGGGTAACGCTGGGGTAACAGAAATGCCGCGTTAAGGGCTGTTACCCGATGTTAGGAACATTCCATAACAATCGGCATAAATCAATGTTTTTTGCGGGTTACAGCGATACAGGACGTTCTGATTTGTTAGGGTTTGTTATGGGCTGGCTACAAACTTTTAATCAGTAGGTCGCAGGTTCGATCCCTGCAGCGCGTACCATCCTCCCCGCTGACATGCCGTGAAATTGACGGCGCGGCTTGAGATTGGTCAAGACGCGGCCCGCCGGTCTGCGCCATGGGCGGCATGATGCTGGCCGTGAAGACCCGGGCGATCCGAGTCCTGGCGCCCTTCGCGGGCGATTATCACCTGATGCTGTCCCTTTCGGGGGGGCTTTGGTGCGCGGCGTTCGCCCTGTTTGTCCTTCGTTACGGGGCCATCCTGTGCGGCAGATGACCGCCCGGTCGGGTGGCCTCACGACCCGGGCTGTGGGAAATACCCCCGTAATTCCAATGGTTTGCCCTGCGTATAGGTTTCTCCGGACCTGCGCGCGAATACAAGGCTATGATCCCTGAGAGATGCGGTTGATTATTTTTGCACAGATACGTGCAAAAATTTCTAATTGCCGTTCAAATTAATTCAAGGCACCGTTTCTGTAACACGCACGAAAGAAACGGGTGCTTACAAGGGGGCCGACACGGCATGGAACTCGTCATCGCACTTGGGATGAACGGCATCGTTTGGGGGCTGATCATCGCATTGATCGCCCTGGGGCTGTCGATCATCTTCGGGCTTCTCGACATCATCAACATCGCGCACGGCGACTTCTTCATGGTCGGCACGGTCCTGGCCTGGTTCGTGTTCGATACAACGGGCAATTACTGGCTGGCTTTCGCCCTGGTGCCCATCCTGGGCTTCGCCATCGGCGCCGTGATCGAATACACGGTGATCCAGCCGATCAAGAACGCGGCGGCGCTGTCCATCGTCGCGACCTTCGGGCTGTCGATCATCCTGCAGGAAAGCGTGCGCGCGACCTTCGGCGCGACGCCGGCCCGTCTGACCGCTCCGATCGAGGACACGGTGCCGCTGTTCGGCCTGGAATACGAAATCTACCGCCTGTTCGCGGCTCTGCTGTCGATCGCCGCCATCGGCTGCTTCTTCCTGTTCCTGCACCGCACCAAGCTGGGCACCTGGATGCGCGCCGTGCGCTTCGACCCGGAAACGGCGACGGCCATGGGCATCCCGGCCCGCCGCGTCTATATGGTGACCTTCGCCATCGGCTTCGCCATGGCGGCGCTCGGCGGCGTCGTCGCCGGCCCGATCACCACCGTCGATTTCCAGGCCGGTGTCGATATCCTGCCGTTCTGCTTCATGGCCGTCATCATCGGCGGCCTGGGTAACCTGGAGGGCACGGTCGCGGCGGCGGTCATGCTCGCCTTCTTCGAAGGCGTGATGGCCAGCTTCACGGATCCGACCCTGGCCCGCATCGGCTCGCTCTGCCTGATGAGCGCCGTCCTGCTGGTTCGTCCGCACGGCATCTTCTCGGGGGCAACCCGATGACGGCGGCGGCAATCAATCGTCTGGGGCTTGTCGCGGTGGCCCTGCTGACCCTTGCGGCGCCGTGGTTCCTGCCGCTCCTGGTCGATAGCTTCTGGGTCGACATCTATGCCGAGATGCTGATCTGGTCGCTGCTGGCGGCCAGCGTGAACCTGCTGTTCGGCTATGTCGGCCTGCTGTCCTTCGGCCAGGCCCTGTTCTTCGGCATGGGCATGTACGGCGTCGCCATCGGCGTGGCCAAGCTGGGGCTGGGCTTCTGGCCCGCGTTCGGGCTCGGCGTCGTCATGGCGACGGCCATGGCCCTGGTCGCGGGGGCGCTCGCGGTGCGCCTGACCTGGCATTACTTCGCGATCATCACCGTCGTGTTCTCGCTGATCTTCTATTTCGCGGCCCTGTCGTGGAAGCCGCTGACCGGCGGCGACGACGGCTTGTCGTTCACCATGCCGCCGATCGTCAGCATCGGCGACTGGGAACTGTCGCTGACCGACCCGACGGTGCAGTACTACTTCATCATCGCCATCGTCGGCATCTGCTACGCGCTGATGGGGGTGATCCTGAAAAGCCCGCTCGGTTCGGCCTTTCGCGCGGTCAAGGAAAACGACCACCGCGCCGCGCTGATCGGGCTCAACGTCTATCTGATCCGCCTGACCGCCTTCGTCATCGCCGGTTTCATCGCCGGGATCGCGGGGGCGCTGTTCGCCTTCTTCGGGCGCTACGCCTCGGCCTCCTACATGTTCTATCACGTGTCGGGCGAGGCCGTGGTCTGGGCCATCATCGGCGGGGCGGGCACGCTGCTCGGACCCATCGTCGGCACGTCGCTGCTGATCGTGCTGCGCGAGGAACTGTCCCACGCCTGGGAACACTATCTGATCCTGGTCGGCATCATCGTCATTCTGGTCGTGATCTTCGCGCCCAAGGGCCTGGGCGGCCTGTGGCAGGCCCTGGTCCGCCGCATCGCACGCCCGGAAACGCCCCCGCCCAGTACGGGTGCGAAAGGGGAGGACCAGCCATGACCGCGACCCCGATCCTGGAAATCGACGGCATCGAGAAACATTTCGGCGGATTGGCTGCCCTGGGCGGCGTGCATGCCACGGTCGACAGCGGCAAGCTGACGGCGGTGATCGGCCCCAACGGGGCGGGCAAGACGACGCTGTTCAATGTCGTCACCGGCATCCTGACGCCATCGGCCGGGGCCATCCGCTTCCTGGGCCAGGACATCACGAATTGTTCCGTGCATGAGATCAGCCGCCTGGGCCTGGCGCGCACCCTGCAGATCAAAAGCGTGTTCCACGGCATGACCGTGCGTGAAAATTTGTGGATCGCGGCGCAATCCCGCCGTGGCGTATTCCGGCCGTTCACCGGCCTGAAGGCCTGCCGGGCGGCGAACGAGCGGGCGGATGCCCTGCTTGAGGAACTGCAACTGACCCATCTGGCCGGGCAGGAGGCCGCCAACCTGTCCTACGGCGACGTGGCGTTGCTGGAGATCGGCATCGCGCTGGCGACCGAACCGAAGCTTTTGCTGCTGGACGAACCGATCTGCGGCATGGGCCCGGCCGAGACGGAACGCACCGTGGAGAAGATTCGCGAACTGTCCAAGCGCATCGACATCGTGATCATCGAGCACGACATCGAGGTCGTGTTCGACATTTCCGACGACATCATCGTCATGGCGCTGGGCACCGTTCTGGCGCGCGGCACGCCGGCCGAGATTTCCGAAAACGCCGACGTGCGCGCGGCCTACCTGGGGGACGACGATGCTTGAACTGAACGCCGTCCATGCCCATTACGGCAAGGTCCACGTCCTGCAAGGGACGTCGCTGCAGGTGCATTCCGGCGAAGCGGTCGGGCTCCTGGGCCGTAACGGCGTGGGCAAGACGACGACACTGAAAACCATCATGGGCCTGGTCAAGGCGACCGGCGGCGAGATCGTGTTCGACGGCCACAGCCTGACCGACATCGCGCCGCACAGCATTCCGGGTACCGGGATCGGTTACGTACCGCAGGGGCGGGGCATTTTCCCTTCGCTGTCCGTGAAGGAGAACCTGGAGATCGGCCTGACCAAGGCGCCGCCGTCGCAGGTCTTCGACTATGTGTTCGACCGTTTTCCGCGCCTCAAGGAACGCCTGAACCAGCCCGGCGGCACGCTGTCCGGCGGCGAGCAGCAGATGCTCGCCATCGCGCGCTGCCTCGTCATGCAGCCCAGGTTGCTGATCCTGGACGAGCCGACCGAGGGCATCATGCCGATCCTCGTCCAGGACATCCGCCGCGAGATCAAGGCGGTCAACGACGCCGGCATGTCGATCCTGCTGGTCGAGCAGAACATCAAGACGGCGCTCCGCCTGTGCTCGCGCATCTACATCATGGAGAAGGGGGCCGTTGTGCATCAGGCCGCCGCCCAGGACCTAAAGGACGATAAGGAGACCCTGCACCGATATCTCGGGGTCACCGTTTAACAACCGCCGATGAAGGCGGGGCTTCACGACGATCCGTCACAACCCAGCTGGAGACAGAACAATGACCAAAGACGTGAAATCAAAGCCGGCCCCCGCACCCCGTTCGGGCCAGACCCGGCGATCCTTCTTGCAGACCGCCCTGGCGGGCGGTGCGGCCGCGACGACGGCCTATTTCGGCATCACCCATAACGCCTTCGCCAAGGCATCGGGCCCCATCGTGATCGGCCATCAGTGTGAATTGACCGGCGGGTTTTCGTCCTGGGGATATTGGCATGACAAATGCGCCCAGGCGGCGGTCAAGGTGATCAACGAAGGCGGCGGCATCGCCGGGCGCAAGGTCGAACTGGCCGTCGCCGACACGGAATCGAACCCGGCTGCCGGCGCGCGCAAGCTGCGCTCGCTGATCCAGCGGCAGAAGGCGTCGTTCGTCGTCGGCTCCGTCCACTCGGGCATCATGTTGGCCTCGATCCCCATCGCCACGGAACTGAAGACGCCCTATTTCTCGGCCGGTGAGGCGACCGAGGCGACGGGCTCCAAGGGCTCGCGCTATTCCTTCCGCACGGGCACCGACACCTATGCCCTGGCCGCCGCCGGCGTGCCCTGGGCGATGGAGAACCTGGGCAAGAACTGGACGATGATTTTCCCCGATTACGCCTGGGGCCACAGCCATCATCAGGAACACCGCAAGCTGATCGAAGCCGCCGGCGGCAAGGTCAACGACCCGATCGCCGTGCCGCTCGGCACCAAGGACCTGGTGCCCTACCTGGCGCGCATTCCGGAAGAAACCGAAGTTCTGTTCTCGGTGTTCTTCGGCGCCCTGTCGGTCGCGTTCTACACGCAGTCCAAGTCCATGCGCCTGGACGAGAAGATGAAGATGTATTCCGTGTCCGGGACCATCGAGGCGATCGACCCCCGCGACATCAACGGCGCCACCGAAGGGGTCTACTTCCTTGAGAATTTCCCCCGGCCCCTGGAATTCAAGAACGACGAATATCACGCCAAGTTCATCGAGATGATGGGCGTCGATCCGGTCTACGCGAAGGATGACAAGTCGGGCAAGGTCATGGCCAAGAGCCACGCCTGGCAGAGTTACGAGAACTTCTTCGCGCTCAAGGCCGCCATCGAGGCGTCGGGCTGGCAGCGCGACAAGGACACGCCTGGCGTGATCGAAGCGCTCGAAGGACTGAAGATGGAAAATTCCCTGGCCCATCCGCAGGGAACCAAGATCCTGCGCGCGGAAGACCACAGCGGCATGATCGACTGTTACATGAGCCGCGTCGAAGACTCCAAGTTCGTCCTCAAGAAGCACATTCCCCGCGAGGACCTGATGGCGAAACTGCCGCCGCGCTACGACTTCCGCACCTACAAGCTCTAGTCCACGCCTGCGGTACCTGAAACCCCGCGAGGGGCCGGCCGTCTCCACCCGCGTTTTCCTCCCCGCGCCACAGGGAGACGGCCGGCGCACCCTTGCGACAACACGAGACCGAACATGAACCAGAAAATCACGGTTGCGGCGGCCCATTTGGCGCCGGTCTACCTCGATGCCCGCGCAACCGTCGACAAGGTTTGCGACTACATTCACAAGGCGGCGGCCGAAGGCGTTCAGTTGATCGCTTTTCCGGAATCCTTCGTGCCCGGATTTCCCGTTTGGCCGGCGCTGGCGGCGCCGATCCACAACCACGACCTGTTCAAGCGCTTCGTCAGCCAGTCGATCCGCGTGCCGGGGCCGGAAATTCTGAAGATCTGTTCGGCGGCGCGCGACACGGGCATGATCGTGTCGATCGGCATCAGCGAGTCCACGGACCGCAGCGTCGGCTGCATCTGGAACACCAACCTGCTGATCGGGGCCGACGGCTCGATCCTCAATCATCATCGCAAGCTGGTGCCCACGTTCTATGAAAAGCTGGTGTGGTCGAACGGCGACGGCGCGGGCCTGCGCGTGGTCGACACCCCGCTTGGCCGCATCGGCGCCCTGATCTGCGGCGAGAATACGAACCCGCTGGCGCGTTACAGCCTGATCGCCCAGGGCGAACAGATCCACATTTCCAGCTATCCGCCCGTATGGCCGACCCACGAGCCGTCGGCCAACGACCGCTACGACCTGGCGTCGGCCAACCGCATCCGCGCGGCGGCCCATTCGTTCGAGGGCAAGGTGTTCAACATCGTCTGCGCCGCCCGCCTCGACGACACCGCCTACGAGATCATTTCCCAGATCAACGGCGACGCGCTGCGCATCGTCAGGGAATCGCCTCCCGGTGTGTCCATGATCGTCGGGCCCAGCGGCCTGGCCATCGCCGAAAGCGCCAAGGACGAGGATCAGCTTCTGATCGAGCAGATCGATCTGGACGACTGCATCGTGCCCAAGCAGTTCCATGACGTGTCCGGCTACTACAACCGCTACGACGTGTTCGGGCTGACCGTGCGGCGGCGCGACCAGGCGCCGGCCCAGTTCGACGATATCGGTGGGGAGGGACGCGCCGTGCCGTTTGCAACCCTCGAAGCCGGAGCCCTGGAGGACAAGGCCGCGGCGGGGTAAAGTCTCCCCGTCATCCCAGGAGAACCGTTCCGTGACCAAGCCGGATCCGAAACCGCGCGCCTATGCCTCAGAGCTGTCCCGCTTCGACTGGGACGACATTGCGCTGTTCCTGGCCCTGGTGCGTCACCGTTCGCTCAGCCATGCCGCGCGGTCGCTGTCGCTGACCCATTCCACCGTCGGGCGGCGGATCAAGACGCTTGAGGCGGCGCTGGGCGCCAAGCTGTTCGAACGCACCCCGGGCGGTTTCCTGCTGACCGACCGGGGGGAGGACCTGCTGCGCGAGGCCGAGGGCATCGAGGCGCATGTCGCCCAGATCGCCGCGACCTTCAGCGGCGAGACGGCCGAAGTCAGCGGCACGATCCGCGTCGCGACCATGGAAGCCCTCGGCAGCCTGTATCTGGCGCCGCGCATGTTGGCGCTGTACGAGCAGCATCCGTCGATCAACGTGGAACTGGTCACGGCCTCCCACTGGGTCAACCTGTCGAAGCGCGAGGCCGATGTCCTCATCAGCTTTCCGCGGCCGAGCGGCCATCGCATCACCAGCGAAAAGATCGGTGAGTTCGCGTTGTTTCTCTACGCGTCCAAGGACTACCTCGACCGCTACGGCCGCCCGCGGACGATCGAAGACCTGCAACATCACCGGTTCATCGACTATATCGACGAACTGGTGGCGATCCCGGCGGTGCGTTGGATGTCGGACGTGCTGCGCGACCAGAACATCGTGTTCCGTTCGACCAGCCTGGTCGCCCAGTATCACGCGGCGGCGGCGGGCATGGGCATTTCCATGCAGCCGACCTTCGTCGCCGATCAGGACCCGCGCCTGGAACGGGTGCTCGCCGACCGGCTCTGCGTGAAGCGGGATTTCTGGCTCAGCATCCACGACGACCTGGAACACATCCCGCGCATTCGCAACGTGCACAACTTCCTGAAGACACTGATCGAGGACAACGCGGCGTTCCTCAACGGTGGCCCCAACGCGGGCACCGCCTGATATTCGCATCAATCCGTCAGATAGCGCGATCCCGCCGGCACGCAGCTGCGCGGCACCGTGACCTCGATTTCCCCCAGCAGCAGGAATGACAGGGTCTGTTCTTGATCAGCGGGAAACGTATGCGAGAGAAATGGGAACCAATCGGTAATCTGGCTTCATTTCTTCCACTTTGTCTTTTTTCTGTGAGCACCAAAGATCATGCGTTCAGTTATGACTTTTGGTCCAACGTGCTCAATAGGGCGGTTATCAAAGACTGGTGATCTATCCTTGAACTTAACGACCTGCGCCCCTTGGTTTTCAATTGTGGAGAAAACCACCTGATATGCGAACCGCATGCTTGCGGCGTTTATCCTGTTGATTGTTTTGTGTTCTGCAACATCCTCGTACCTAGGGCCGAACTTGTCGTATTCGTTTTTCAGCTCTGTGTGCCCGCGAAATAGGTGCCATGGGGTCATCGGGAACAGAAGTTCTATCGGGCCGCCAACATTCAATCGGTACGGCCGGGCCTTTTTACCAGTCAAGCTCGGATCGAAGAATATGACCGGGTTGTCACTGGTCATGAATGGAAGGTCTGTTTGGTTTACCAATATTTGATAACCCATACGATCGATCATCGGCCCCAATGAATCAGCGATTTCGAGCATGGCATGAATTGATTGGTGCGGATCAATTGCGGCATTGAATTTCTGCCCCCATAGGGCCGCGGGTGGTTTTGGAAATGCTCCTGCCGCTTTCATTTTGGAAAATTTTCCCATAACCATTTTTGCAAGGGCATGTTCAATGGCATCTCGAATAGCGGGTACGCGGACGTGTGTTGCTACCATAAATTCGAAAAGGTTGATCAGCGTTGGGATGTCTAAAACATCATTGCGTTGCACCTTCTCAATTATCGGAGTCCAGTTTACTTCAATCTGTTGACCGAATACGTCCTCAAGCGTGTTGTGATCCCAGCCACCGCCTTCTAGTGGCTGAGAATAATATTCGTTAATTACGGCGATGTTCTTCGGCAGAACATGAAGGGGTCTGGTGGGGTCATTTTTCCGGAATGCATGAATTCGGCCCCCATCGTCCGCCCATCGATTGAGATAGGTGATCGGCACGACATGGTGGGCCTTCTTGTCTTGCTGTTCTTTCGCCATGTATTCCCCCGTCCAAATTAACGCCCGAGCCGGGGTCACTATTAATCCGTCAGATAGCGCGACTAATCCGTCAGATAGCGCGACCCCGCCGGCACGCAATTGCGCGGCACCGTGACCTCGATTTCCCCCAGCAGCAGGAACGACAGGGTCTTGCCGTGCAGGTCCTGGGTCAGGGCGGAATTGACACCGCCTTCCAGTGCGTCGTCGATGACGAAGTTCAGGGCGTTCAGGTTGGGCAGTTCGTAGCGCGTGACCTGGGTCGCCCCCTTGTGGCGGAACAGGTCCAGGACCTTCTGCTCCGTCACCTGATCGCGGATATGGGCAAAGGCTTCCGGCAGATAGGCGACGACGGAGATGTTGGAGCGGTTGCCCTTGTCACCGGCGCGGCCATGGGCCACGGCGTGCAGGGGCAGGGTGAGGGTGTCGTCTTTGCTCATGCCGTCACCTCCTGGGCTTTGGCCTGGGCCTCGACCGGGCCGCGCGGCACCAGGACCGAGGCCGTGTTGACCTGCCCGGTGATGGAGCAACGATAGCCGCCGCCGCCCGCCGGGCCGGAGCAGAACAGGCTCAGCACCTCGTCGTTCACGTATTGCGCCGTCGCCTTGTCCGCCGTGCGCACGGCGGCGCGCAGGCGATACTCACCATTCATGGGCATGTTGGCGCCGCGCTGACGGTCGGAGGCATCGTTGTCGAAGGCCGCACCCGCGCCCACGATCTCGACCCGCACGGGGTCTTTGACGCCCCGGCTGGCCAGGCGCTTGCGCACGATGTCGGCGGCCAGATTGGCGCGGGCGAGCGCATTGGGCCCGGCATAGGTCAACGCGGCCTCGCCCAGCCAGCCGCCGTCGGCGGACACGGTCACTTTAAGCGTTTCCGGCGGCGGATGGCCCTTGGCGCCCCGGACGCGCACGCGGTCCTTGCCGTCGTCGGCCAGGGTCACGCCGGTCACGTCAAGCGCCACGTCCGGCGTCAGATAGGCCGCCGGGTCGTGCATCTCGTAGAGGATCTGTTCCGTCACGGTCGCCTTGGTGACAAGCCCGCCCGTGTTCTCCGCCTTGGTGATGACGATGGAGCCGTTGGCGCCGATTTCGCCGATGGGAAAGCCCAGTTCGTCCATGCCCGGCACGTCCTTGAATCCGGGATCGCAGAAGTATCCGCCCGTGACCTGCCCGCCGCATTCCAGCAGATGGCCCGCCAGGGTCCCGGCGGCGAGACGGTCCCAGTCGTCCGCGGCCCAGCCGAACTCATGGATCAACGGGCCCAGCACCAGGGCCGCGTCCGTGGTGCGCCCGACCAGCACCACGTCGGTGCCGAGGGTCAGGGCCTCCGCCACGGGCCGCGCACCCAGATAGGCGTTGGCGGCGACGATTTCCTTGCCCTGGATGGTCACGCCCTCGATGGTCGGCAGGGCCGCGACGTCCTCCGCCGTCATGAAGCCCAGCAGGTCGTCGCCCAGCACGACGGCGACGCGCAGGCCGTCGATGCCCAACTCCCGGGCGATCTCCAGGGTCTTCTTGGCACCGCCCAGCGGGTTGGCGTTGCCCAGGTTGGCGACGATGCGCACGCCCGCGTCCTTGGCGGGCTTCAGCACGCCGCGCAGGTAGGGCTCCAGATAGGGCGAATAGCCCAGTTCCGGATTGCGCATCTTGATGCGCTGGGCGATGGCCAGGGTGCGCTCGCCCATGACCTCGAAGATCAGATACTTCGGGCCGTCGCGCCGGGCCAGGGTTTCGACCACGGGCAGGCCCGCGTCGATGCGATCGCCCGCGAACCCGGCGCCGGATCCGATGTAGACCGTGGATGGGGACATGCGTTTGTCCTTCCTGCCGCTGGGTATCAGGACGTCCGGCTCAGGCCGTCCAGGTTGAAGATCATCTCGTCCTTCAGGCAGCCGTCGAAATGATCCAGGATGTTCTGCGCCGTCATCATCGCCGCCGCCTCCAGGGCCAGGAACGACGCCGCCCCGTTGTGCGGCGCCAGAACGGTCCGGGGGTGGTTGACCAGGGGGTGGCCGTCCTGCGGCGGTTCCTGGGAGAACACGTCGACCCCGGCACCCATGACATGGCCGCTGTCGAGGGCGGCGGCGAGCGCCTGTTCATCGACCACGCCGCCGCGGGCGTTGTTGATGACGATGACGCCCGGCTTCATGGCCGCCAGTTCATCGGGTCCGATCAGGTGGCGGGTGGTGTCGTCCAGCGGCACGTGCAGCGACACGAAATCGGCGGTCGGCAATTCGGGGCGGAAATCCTCGACCGCCCGCACACCCTGTTGGGCGGCGAGATCGCGGTCGAGCTTGATGTCGGCGACCACGACATCCATGCCGAAGGCCTTGCACAGGGGGGCGAGCAGGCGCCCGATGCGCCCGTAGCCGACGATCAGGATGGTCGAGCGGTACAGGTCCTTGGCCTTGAAGGAGCCGCGGTCGGCCCAGCGTCCCTCGCGCACGGCGGCGGTCTGGCCGGTCAGGTCGCGGGCCAGGGTCATCATCATGGTCATGGTGTGTTCGGCGACGCAGCGGGCATTGGCGCCCGACGCGATGCAGACCGGAATGCCCCGCGCCGTCAGGTGGTCGACTGCGATGTTGTCGCAGCCGACCCCGTGACGCGACACGACCTGCAGGTCGTTGGCATGGGCCAGGACCGCTTCGGGCAGTTGCGCCGTGCGCACGGCGACGCCGTGCACGCCGGGCAGGGCTTTTGCCAGGCCGTCGGCGCTGACGTCGTCGGCGATGACGACCTCGATGTCGTCGCGGGCGTCCAGGATCGCGTGTCCGGCGGGGTGGATCCGCTCGGTCATGAGCACTTTTTTCTTGGCCATGGGGGCTCCGGTCTTGGTCTTGGGTGGGCGTGGTCGGTGGGCAGGGTTACTCGGCGGCGGTCTTGGCGCCGAAGAATTTCTTCTTGGCCAGCGACTGGCTTTCGTAGATGGACCCGCCCTTGAGCGGCGGCGGGTAGGGCAGGCGGATGGGAGCGGGGACAAGGCGCGGCTCCAGCGTCGGCTCACCCGCGATGAAGGTGGCGGCGTAGTCGTCCCAGGATGCCGCCTTACCGAAACCCCGGATGTCCCAGGCGTCGGCGGCGGCGATCTGGTACAGCAGCAGGGTACGGCCCTTGCCCGAGGTGTTCTGGCCCGAGCCGTGGATGGTGCGCGCGTGGTGGAAGCTGCAGGCCCCGGCCGGGCCGGTGATGGTCTCGGCCGTGTCCAGATTGGCGCCCGACACGTCCGGGTCCATGGCGCCGATGAAACGGCCGTCCTGATGATGGTCGTAGGTCGGCCCACGGTGCGATCCGGGCACGCAGAGCAGGGGGCCGTTTTCCTCCGTCATGTCGTCGAGCATGACGCCGACGGCCAGCACGTCGTCGTTGGTATGAGGATAGAAGGCCCAGTCCTGATGCCATTCCACGGGCGAGCCGTATTCGGCGGACTTCAGGTTGATCTTCGATCCGTGCATGCGGAACGCCGGGCCGAGCAGCGCCGTCAGGGCCGCGATCAGGCGCGGGTGGCGGGCCATGCGGTTGAACACCTCGTGGTTCTTGAACGGCTCCTTGATGCGGCGCACGCGGGGTGCTTCGGGGGTGTGGTTGGGCTCAAGGTCGATGACGTCGGTGTGGTCGGTCAGGCCGTGGGCGCTTTCGACGAGACCGGCCAGGGCGTCACGCATTTCCTGGACGTCGGCGGGCGAATAGATGTCCTCGACGACGATGTAGCCTTTGTCGTTGTATGCCGCGACCTGATCGGCGGTGATCACGGGATCGGTGGTCATGGAGTGTTTCCTTGTCTGCGTGGTGATTGTTTTCCGGATAATGACCTATCCAAAATATTCCGGGAAGTGGGCGCGCATTTCCTCGGTCGTGGAAACCGTGTCTTTCAGATGCGCGCGCACGGCGGCTTCGGCATCGTTGGGGGTGCGCGCGGCGATGGCGTCGAGAATGGCTTCGTGGTCGCGGATAATCTTCGCCGCCTTGCCTTCCGTCGGCAGGTGCAGGCGGCGCAGCCGGTCCAGGTGCGCGCGCCGCGCGTGGATGATGTCCCACAGGCCACCCACGCCCGCCATCTCGTACATCATTTCGTGGAACCGGTTGTCGGCCGGCAGGAATGCGGACAGGTCACCGGAGGCGAGGGCCGCCTTTTGCAGGCCGATCATGGCGCGCAGATCATCGATCTCTTGGTCGGCGATTTCGACGGCCAGGGTGCGGGCGATCTCGACCTCGACGCTGCGGCGCAGGAAGTGAGCTTCGCGCGCACTCTGCACATCGATGAAGGAGACACAGGTGCGCGACTGGGGAAACACGTCGACCAGGCCTTCTTCCTCAAGCAGGATCAATGCCTCGCGCACGGGTGTCGGGCTGACGCCGAATGTCTCTGCGATCTGGCGCGTCTGAAGCACCGTGCCGGGTGGCAGGTCGAGGGAAACGATCTGGTCGCGCACCGTTTGATAGATCTGTTGGACGGCCGTCTGGCGGCCGCCTTTCGGGTGGGCTGGACGCTCTTTGAACAGGTCGGTCGAGTCAGGCGTCACGTGGTCGGTATCCCCGAAAAACGGCGCAAAATCAGGGTTTTTGCTGCACCTGCGAGCCAGCTTTGCGCTTGACTCTATAACTAATATATTAGTATTTCAGTATGGGTGAAGTCAATATCACCGTCATAAGAACTACGTTTAGGGAGATCCAAGGATCATGTTTAAGAAGACACTGATGGCGCTTGCCGTCGGCGGCTTGGTCATTGCCGGAACGACCGGCGGTGCCGCCGCAAAAACGCTCAAGGTTCAGGCCAGTTCCAAGGCCGGTGACTGGGCCCACCGTTTCATGACGGACAAGTGGGCGCCGAAGCTCGATGCCATGACCGCCGGTACGGTCAAGATCGAGGTCCTGCCGACTAAGGCCGTCGTCCCGCACCGTGAAACCATCGACGCCGTCGCCAACGGCATTCTCGACGGCGACCTGAACGCGGTGTCCTATTTCTCGGGCCGCGATCCGGCCTTCGCCGTGATCGGCGACCTGATCGCCGGCTACGACACGGTCGATCAGGTGCGCACCTTCTGCCAGTACGGCGGCGGCAAGGAAATCCTGCAGAAGATGTATGACAAGTACACCAAGGGTCAGGTTCATGTCGTCGGCTGCGGCCCCTATGCCAAGGAAGCCTTCGTGTCGACCATCCCGATCAAGTCGGTCGCCGACTTCAAGGGGGTGAAGGTACGCTCGCCGGAAGGTCTGGCTGCTGAAGTGTTCAAGCGCGCCGGTGCGGCCCCCGTGTCGCTGCCGTTTTCCGAGGTCTATACCGCCCTTGAGAAAAAGGTCATCGACGCCGCCGATGCCTCCGCCCATGTGAACAACAACGCCCAGGGCCTCTACAAGGTCGCCAAGTATCCGATCTATCCGGGCATCCATTCCATGGCCGTTCTGCAGTTCATCGTGAACAAGAAGGTCTGGGACAAGCTGGGCCCGCAGGGGCAGACCGCGCTGGAGGTCTGGTATCAGGCCGCCTACGACGCCATGCGCCGCGAAGCCGATCTTGAAGACCAGAAGATCGCCGACGCCCAGCGCAAGGGTGGCGATGTCACCGTCGTCGATTGGACGACGGAAGAACGCGCCAAGTTCCGCAAAATCGCGGTTGGCGCCTGGGAAGATTTCGCCGCGAAGTCGCCCCTCGCCAAGGAAGCCCTGGATGCGCACCTGAAGTACATGCGTTCCGTCGGTCTCCTCAACTAGCCGGCACCGAATTGCCGCCGCGCCCTTGCGGGGGCGCGGCGGTTGTTCCATTCATTTTCTGATATACTTTGCCGATCCAGGAGGGGGCCATGTCTGGATTCACGGAAACCTTGGTGGGCGCGCCCACGGGCGCGACCTTCAACCGCGCCGTCGATCATTTCAGCCGGTTTCTCGGCCTGGCGGTCGGCAACCTCTACCTGATCGCGGCGTTCTGCACGATGTGGGAGGTCGTGGCCCGCTACGTCTTCCATTCGCCCACGCAATGGGTGTTCGAGGTGGTGATGGTTCTGTGCGCCAGCGCCTGGATGCTGTCGGCCGGTTTCGTGACCCTGCAGAAGCGCCATATCGGCATCACCGTCTTCTACCTCATGGTGTCGGAGCGGGCCCGCTGGTGGCTCGACCTGTTCGCGATGACGGTCGGGGTCATCGCCCTCTACATGCTGGTGTCGGACACCCTGATCCGGGCGCTGGAAAGCATCGACCTGGTGGAACGCGGCGGGTCGGCCTGGAATTCACCGCTGCCCATGATGCTCAAGACCATCCTGGTCGCCGGCCTGTTCATTTACCTCGTGCAGTTGCTGGTCAATCTGGGCCGGCATTTCCGCACCCACGCGCTGCAGGTCACGGTCTATGCCGTGCTGGCGCTGATCTGCCTGCGCCTGCTGGTGCAGATCTTCGCCCACTACGGCGAAAGCGGCGGCATGTGGATCAATCTGGAAGAATACCTGCACGGGGCATCGGGCAGCGTTATCGATCAGTTCCGCGTCGACCGCGACAGTGTCGGCATCGCCACCATTTCGCTGCTGATCGTCGCGGCGCTTCTGGTCCTGATGATGACCGGCATGCCGCTCGGCATCGTCACGCTCATTATTTCCGTGGTCTGTGCGCTGGCGTTCTACGGCTTGCAGGGCATGTACCTGGTGTCGACCAACGCCATGGACCTTTTGGAAAAGTATCCCCTGATCGCGGTGCCGTTCTTCGTGCTGATGGCGTCGATCCTGGAACGCGCCGGGATCGCCCAGGACCTGTTCGACGCCATGTCGATCTTCGCCGGCGGCCTGCGCGGCGGCGTGGCGGTGCAGACCACCGTCGTCGCCGTGATCCTGGCCGCCATGTCGGGCGTCATGGGCGGCGAGATCGTCATGCTGGGCCTGGTCGCCCTGCCGCAGATGCTGCGCCTGGGTTACGACCGCAAGCTGACCATCGGCCTGATCTGCGCCGCCGGCGCCCTGGCCACGCTGATCCCGCCGTCGATCGTCATGATCGTCTATGGGCTGAGCGCCAACGTCGGCATCGGCGACCTGTTCAGCGCCGGCTTCATTCCCGGTCTGATGCTGGCGACGTTCTATGTGGCCTTCGTTCTGGTGCGCTGCAACCTCAATCCGTCCCTGGCCCCGACGGCGGCGGAAATCGCCCTGAAGACGGGGGAGGAAACCAAACTGGGCCGCCATCAGATCATGGCGGTCGTCATGTGCGTCGCCCTGATCTTCTGCGTCATGGGGTCGATCTACGGCGGTATCACCAGCGTCACCGAAGCCGCCGCCGTGGGGGTGTTCGGCGCCATCGCCGTCGCCGCCGTGCGCTTCAAGTTCAACTACGCCCTGCTGCGCGACTGCCTGGCCAACACCATGGCGGTGGTCGGCACCATCATCTGGCTGATCCTGGGCGCCGTGGCCTTCGTCGGCCTGTACAACCTGATCGGCGGCGCCGACTTCATGCGCCAGCTGATCAAGGGCGCCGGCCTGGGCCCCTTGGGCACGGTGTTCGTGATGATGGCGATCCTGGTCGTTCTCGGCACCTTCATGGAATGGATCGCGATCATCTTCATCACCGTGCCGGTGTTCGCCCCGGTGGTTCGCGATCTGGGGCCGGAACTGGGCATGACGCCGGAATGGGCGGCCGTGTGGTTCGGTATCCTGTTCGTCATGAACATTCAGATCTACTTCCTCAGCCCGCCCTTCGGTCCGGCCTGTTTCTGGCTGAAGTCGGTAGCACCCAAGGACGTGACCCTGCAGGAAATCTTCATCAGTGTGATCCCGTTCATCTTCCTGCAGATCATCGGCATGATGCTGGTCATGTTCTTCCCGCAGATCGCCTTGTGGATGCCCCAGGCGTTAAACTAGGTCCAGTGGAGGTCATATGAGCAATCCCCTCACCACGCCCGAAGAACTGCACGACGACCTCGAGGAAGAGGGCGTCCACGGCAGCGACCGTTACGGCATCGCGCCCGGCGTCGCCGGGGTCCTTATCGGTGCGGCGTTGATCGTTTTCATGTTCGCCCTGGCGGACGGTTTTTCCTGATCAAGGTTCACGACCGATATGACCGCTAAGAAGACCTACAAGGACCTGCGCTCCGCCCGCTGGTACGCGCCCGACGACCTGCGCTCGTTCGGGCACCGTTCGCGGACCATGCAGATGGGCTACGACAAGGCCGACTGGGAAGGCCGCCCGATCATCGCAATCATCAATACCTGGTCTGACATCAACCCGTGCCACGCGCATTTCAAGCACCGGGTCGAGGACGTGAAGCGCGGCGTGCTGCAGGCAGGCGGCTTCCCGATCGAACTGCCGGCCATCAGCCTGTCGGAAAACTTCGTCAAGCCGACGACCATGCTCTACCGCAACATGCTGGCCATGGAGACGGAGGAACTGATCCGCTCCCATCCCGTGGACGGCGCGGTGCTTATGGGCGGCTGCGACAAGACTACGCCGGGTCTGGTCATGGGGGCGATCTCGGCCAGGGTGCCGATGATCTACGTGCCCGCCGGACCCATGCTGCGCGGCAATTACAAAGGCAAGGCTCTGGGTTCCGGCTCCGACGGCTGGAAGTACTGGGATGAGCGCCGCGCGGGGAACCTGTCGGCCGAGGAATGGACCGAGGTCGAGGCCGGCATCGCCCGGTCCTACGGCACCTGCATGACCATGGGCACGGCGTCGACCATGACCGCCATGGCCGAGACTCTGGGCCTGACCATCCCCGGGGCGTCGTCCATCCCCGCCGCCGACGCGGGCCACATCCGCATGGCGGCGCAGACCGGGCGGCGCATCGTCGACATGGTGTGGGAAGACCTGACGCCGGAAAAGATTCTCGACCGCCGCGCCTTCGACAACGCGGCCATCGTCGCCATGTCCATGGGCTGTTCGACCAACGCGGTGATCCACCTGATCGCCATGGCGCGGCGCGCCGGGGTGATGATGACGCTGGAGGACCTCGACGCCTTCTCGCGCCTGGTGCCGGTGATCGCCAATGTGCGCCCGTCGGGCGATACCTACCTGATGGAGGATTTCTATTACGCGGGCGGCCTGCGCGGCCTGATGTCGCGGCTGACCGGGCATCTGAAGCTGGACGCCGTGACGGTCAGCGGCAAGACCCTGGGCGAGACGTTGGAAGGGGCCGAGGTCTACAACGACGACGTCATCCGCCCGCTCGACAATCCGCTCTACGCCGAGGGCTCGCTGGCCCTCTTGCGCGGCAACCTCGCCCCCCAGGGCTGCGTCATCAAGCCGTCGGCCTGCGATCCCCGGTTCTACAACCACCAGGGCCCGGCCCTGGTGTTCGACAGCTATCCGGAAATGAAAAAGGCCGTCGACGACGAAAACCTGGACGTCACCGCCGACCACGTTTTGGTGCTGCGCGGCGCCGGACCCCAGGGCGGGCCGGGCATGCCCGAATGGGGCATGCTGCCGCTGCCCAAGAAATTGCTGAAGCAGGGCATCCGCGACATGCTGCGCCTGTCCGACGCGCGCATGTCGGGGACCAGCTACGGCGCCTGCATCCTCCACGTCTCGCCGGAAAGCCATGTCGGCGGGCCGCTGGCCCTGTTGAAGACCGGTGATATTGTTAAAATCGACATCCCGAACCGCACCATCGACATGCTGGTGGACGACGACGAACTGGCCCGCCGACGGGCTGGCTGGACGCCGCCAAAGCCGAAGTTCGAACGCGGCTACGGCTGGATGTTCGCCCGGCACATCCGCCAGGCCGACGAGGGCTGCGATTTCGACTACCTGGAAACCCAATTCGGCGCGCCAGTGGGCGAGCCGGATATTTTCTAGAACAGTTTGCTTGAGTGTACCCCCTCACCCCGACCCTCTCCCCCAAGGGGGAGAGGGGGCTGGGCCTTTCAACGGGAGTTCCCTCGCCCCCGGAGGGGGAGAGGGGCAGGGTGAGGGGGGGGTGAATTTTCTGAACGGAGGCCGAGATGGCGAAAACACTGACCAAGAAAACCCGCGACCAGCTGATGAACGTGTCGACGGCGACGCTGTGCACGGCGCTGTTCAAGGCCGGCCTGAAGAATCAATTTCTCCAGGACGTCCATCCGGTGTCGCCCAAGGGCAGGAACATGGTCGGGCAGGCCTACACCATGCGCTATATCCCGGCGCGGGAAGACCTCAACCCCATTTCCGTGTTTCAGGACCCCAAGCATCCGCAGCGCGTGGGTGTGGAGGAATGCCCTAAGGGCCATGTCATGGTGATCGACAGCCGCAAGGACCCGCGCGCGGCTTCCGCCGGCTCGATCCTGGTGACGCGCCTGATGGTGCGGGGCTGCGCCGGGGTGGTCAGTGACGGCGGGTTCCGCGATGCGCCGGAAATCGGCAACCTGGATATCCCCGCCTACCACAACCGGCCCTCGGCCCCGACCAACCTGACCCGCCATCAGGCGATCGAACTGAACGGCCCCATCGGCTGCGGCGATGTCGCGGTGTTCCCCGGCGACGTGATCGTCGGCGACGACGAGGGCGTGGTGGTCATCCCCCTGCATCTGGCCGACGCCATCGCCAAGGAAGCGACGGAAATGACCGCGTTCGAGGACTTCGTCACCGAGGAGGTGAAGAAGGGCCGGGCGGTCATCGGCCTCTACCCCGCGACCACGGCGAAGGCCAAGGCCGATTACGCGGCGTGGCGGAAGCAGACCGGGCGGTAAATCGCCCGCCGCTGCGACGGCCTTATTCCTGCCGGAAAATATGCTAGTCTTGCCGCGTGCAATCGCGCCGGAACGGGAGAGGACCATGCGCAAGACCATCGCCATTACCGGGCTCGCGTTGCTCGGCGCCTGTACGGTCGTCGAGAAGACCGGCGAGGACATCACCATCGAGCACGCGGCGAACCAGTTCTTCGTCGCCGAGGCGAAGGCCGAGGATTACTGCCAGACCCTGGGCCGCCATGCCCAGCACGTGATGACCGGCCCGCGCCAGTCGTCCCTTTTGTTCGTGCAGTCCAGCGTCAGCGTGTTCCGCTGCGTCCTGCCGGCAGCGGCGAAGAAGTGACGGCGGGGCGGCCTGCTTCCGCGCCATGAGACGCTCCGTCCTCCTGATGGTCGTGATCGGTCTGGCTCTGGGCGGCCTGGTTCTGTTCCTGGCCCTGCAGTTTCCCGAAGCCCTGACGACGCGGGGCGAACAGATCCAGTTGACCCAGGCCTTGCTGCTGGTCGCCGTGATCGGCGGGGCGGCCATTGCCCATGGCCGCTTTCAGGCGCGCCAGGCCCTGCGCCATGCCGCGATCTGGGTCGGGCTCGGCGCTGCGCTGCTGTTGGGCTATTCCTTTCGTGCCGAGTTCCAGGCGATGGGGGAGCGCCTGACGGGCGAACTGCTGCCCCACCGGGCGCAGGAAGCCCCCGGTGGCGGCGTCGCCATCCGTGCAGGAGAGAGCGGCCATTTCATCGCCGAGGCCACGGTCAACGGTGTGGCCATCCGCTTCCTGATCGACACCGGAGCAAGCGACGTGGTGCTGAGCCCCCGCGATGCCGAACGCCTGGGTTTCGACCTGAAATCCCTCAGTTTCAACCGCATGTATCAGACCGCCAACGGCACGGTCACAGGCGCACCCGTGCGCCTGAAAGACATCCGCATCGGCCCCATCGTGGTCCGGGACGTTCGGGCGTCGGTCAACGGGGCTCAGATGAAACGTTCGCTCCTGGGCATGAGTTTTCTTAACCGCCTGGGCGGTTACCGGGTCACGGGCGACGTGCTGACGCTTACTCCCTAGCCGCTGCGCGGGAGGCGAGGGCGGCCTGTTCGACCCGTATCCGCCAAGCCAGAATAAGGGCGTTGAGGACGGAGAATGCGAGCGCGATCCGCCACGCCCCGAAGGCCAGCGGCAGCACCGCGATCTCGCCCACGACCACCAGATAATTGGGGTGGCGCAGGAAGCGGTAGGGCCCGCGCCGCACCAAGGGGGCGTCCGGCAACGTGATGATGCGCGTCGTCCAGTAGGAGCCGAGAGAGGCAATGATCCAGACGCGGGCGATCTGAAGCGCCGCGAAAACGGCCAGCCACGGCCACTGCGGCGGCGTGTCCGGCGGCACCAGAACCGCCAGGGCCGTCAGCCAGCCCGCATGCAAGGTGACGATGACGGGATAATGGCCGCGCCCGTGCTCGATGGCGCCCCGGGCCATCAGGCGGGCCGTATTGCGCCGTGCATGGGCCAATTCCGCCAGGCGCAGCAGCGTAACCAGGGCGATGACGATCCAGAGAATTGGCACGACCTAGGCCGTTTCCAGGGTCAGGAACCCGGCCGTGAAACCGGGGCCGAGGGCCGACAGCAGGGCGCGCCTCCCGGGTTTTTCGGCAAACCCGGCGTCCAGCGTGCGGCGCAGGACGAACATCACGGTGGCCGCCGACATGTTGCCGAAATTGCGCAGCACCGCGCGGCAATCCACCAGCCCGCCCGGTGCCTCGCCGAAGACCTTTTCCAAGGCGGTGACGACCTTTTCCCCGCCCGGATGGGCGACGAAGGCGTCGATATGGCCGAGGCCCAGATTGTCCTGAGCCAGGTAATGTCGCAGCACCGGCGGCAGTTCCGTTTCCACCAGGCGTGGGATGTCGCGGGAAAACACCACGCCCAGGCCGTCTTCCTCGACCGTCCAGCCCATGACGTCGAGGGACTTCGGCCAGGTATGCTCGCCCGACCGGGTGATGCGGGGGCCGGGGCCATCGGTGGTAATCAGCGCCGCCGCCGCGCCGTCGCCGAACAGGGCCGTGGCGATCACGTTGCTTTTCGAAAGGTCGCTGCCGCGGAACGTCAGGCCGCAGAGCTCCACCACCAGGAACAGGACTTTGGACCCGGGCCGTGCCTGGGCAATCTCGGCGGCACGGGCCAGGCCGTTGACCCCGCCGGCGCAGCCCAGGCCGAAGATGGGCAGGCGCGTGGTCCCGGCGCGGAACGGCAGGCGGTCGAACAGACGGGCGTCGAGCGACGGCGTGGCGATCCCCGTGGTCGACACGGTGACCAGGGCGTCCACGTCCTGGGCCGTCATGCCCGCCGCCGTGAGGCAATCCTCGGCGGCCTCGGTCAACAGGTCCAACGCATGGTCGAGATACTGCGCGTTCTTATCCGCCCAGCCGCGCGGTTCCGAGAACCAGTCCAAGGGCATGCAGGAATAGCGGGTGTCGATGCCCGCGTTGTCGAAGGCCGGCAGCATGCGGTCAATGTCGCGGACCCGGCCCTTGAATTGGCTGCGGGCCCAAGCGCGGATATCGGCCTGGGCCAGCTTATGCGGCGGAACCGCGGTGCTGAGCGCGGCGAGCCGGGGCAGGGGGTTGGTCGCCGGTATGGTCATCACAGGCCTAAGTCTGGTCCCGTTCAGGGCTGAGTGCCATTAACGTTGGCGTGAGCGGGGTTATTGCAGGCGTGCCGCGACTTCGGGCGGCAGGCTGCCCTTGACGATGTCCAGGTCGCTCGGGAAATACGATCGGCCGTTGCATTCGCCGTTGAACCGCCCGGACATTTCCGAATAGAGCCGAACCTGACGGTTATGGCCCTCGACCGCGCCGCGCCGTTCCTCGACCCAGGCATTGTAGTCGGAAATCTACGCCTCGTAGGCCTTGCGCCGTTCCGGGTCGGTCAGGGCGGCCATGGCCTGGTGTTGCAGGCGCGGACCGGCTTCTTGGATTCGGCCGTCCAGATCGCGGATCGTTCCTTTTGCCGCCTCGATCTCGGCGGCGACCGCGTCGATGCGGTGGGCCAGGATCAGGCAGGCCGTCAGCGTCTCGGGCGTCATCACCCCGGCGCGGTAGGTCTTGGCCTTGCCTTCGTAAAGCTTCTCGGGCGCGTTCCGGGCGGATTGCAGCATGGTGTCGAGCAGGCCGCCGTCGGCCCGCGCGGCCGCCGCCGACATCAGCACCGCCACCGTCAGGAAAAGCAGGGTTTTGAGTGAGGCGGGCGTGCGGGGAAGATTGGGCATGGGGGCAGGGGGCCTTGACCGGTTGGGAACGCGAAACAATATCATGGTCCCTCCTCTTAAGGCATTGCACGGAATACTTCAAAGCTGCGTGAGGATCGCTCTGAGGGCTCGCATTAACCAAGAAATGCGCCCATATTCAGGTCATGGTTGAGATTGTTTCCGGTTCCGGCATCGACCGAATCCTGTCCAAAAACGAGGTGCAGGAAGACCGCGCCACGCGCCTGAACAGGCTGCGCGCGGCCGAAGCGCGCGACGGGCGGGTTGAGATTCGCGCGGCCACGCTGGCGCGCGGTCTCGAAGCCGAGGCCTTGGCCCAGGCGGAAAATCGGGGAACCGCCGTGGACTTGGAGTCCGATACAGCAACCCGGCAGCCGCGTTTCGCCGATCTTGTGGGCAATGCGGAAACCGTCAACCGGGCGCTGGAAGAGACCCAGGGCGTCGATCGCGTGGCCACGGCGGGCGAGCGATTGCGTCAGGCGGCGGTGCTGGCCGACAGTTTCCTCAAGTCCTACTTCATTTCCATGATCGACCCCGGGCGGGCGATGACGATGATCAGCCCGCGCGACATCGCGCGGCCGCTCGAAGAAGACGGCTAACGGCAGACGGGCGTCAGTTCAGGGCGGCGGGGCCGGGCGAGGAGTCGGAAAGCAGTTCCTGGGTCGCCCGCGCGACGCGAAGCCAGACGGAGCGCGCGGCCCGGTCGCCCCGGTCCTGCATCTGGTCTGCCTTCACCTGCGCGCCGATGGGCGCCATTTCGCCGAATTCCTGAATCAACAGATTGGCGGCGCGGTAGATTTCACTGTCGGTGGCCATGGCGGTTGCCTTTACTCCAGGGCCCGGCCTTGTCAGGGCGGGGCATTCAAGCGGCCTTACTGTTTAAGGGACTGGCTGATCTTCAGCACTTCGGTCAGGGTGACGCCCAGGCGGTCTTCGACCACCACGACCTCACCCTTGGCGACCAGCCGGTTGTTGGCGTGGATTTCGATGTTCTCGCCGACGGTACGGTTCAGTTCCACGACGGCCCCTCGGCCGAGCTTCAGGATCTGGCTGATCGGCATTTCCGCGGTGCCCAGGACGGCGGTGATTTCCACCTGGACGTCGTAGAGAGCATGGACCTTTTCGGTTTCCTTTTTCTCTTCGGGGGCGGTGTCTTCAGCCATTGCCTTGCTCCGTTATCCGGCGGTGAGTACGGCCATTCGGGCCGGTGGCCCGCCGTCGGCGGGTTCTTCACCCGCCATTAACCGTGAATTTGACCAGGGAAACCTTAAACTTTCCTTATCGCCGGGCGGATTTTACCACGGCGCCCGGGATTGCGCCCGGGATTGCGCATGGGGGGCACCGGATCTTCGCAGGCCGGTCAAATCCCGCCACCCTGGTCGAGAAGACCGGTCAGATGCTGCACCCGGGCCAGCAGCGCATGCAGGGCGTCGTCGCGAAACCCCAGCAATTCCAATTGGCCAAGCGTGTTCATGAGGTAGTCGCGGTTGAGCCCGCTTTGTCCCGAGGCGGCCATGATCAGTTCCGCCGACCGGGCCGGACCCAAGTCGCCCGCGTATTGCGGATGGGTCGGGTCGGTCACGAAAGTATAGGCGGCGACGGGCTGTTCACCCTCAAGCGTCACTGTGACGATTGCCGGGCGATAGGCATATCCGATCAACTCCCGTTCGTTCAGGTAGGCGACGACGGCGTCGCGGGTATCGGGGGCGAAACGCAGGGCGATGCCCCGACAGCTGCCGCCCTTGTCCAGGCCTAGGACCAGACCGGGTTTCGCCGGCGTGCCCCGGTAGTGATGAGAGTAAATGCAGAACGCGCGATGAAACCCGTCGAGCGCGGCGGATTGGCGGTCCGTGTACGCGAACCCGGGATTCCACATGAGCGAGCCATAGGCGAAAACCCATTCGACGGTGCTCAGCGCGGCGGCATCAACCATGGTCCTGAGCGGACACCTTTTCCTCCACGAAATCAAGGCGGTCCTGGCCCCAGAATAGTTCCCCGTCGATGACATAGGTCGGCGCACCGAACACGCCGATGCGTTTGGCCTGTTCCGTGTTCGCCCGGGCGGCCGCGTCGATGTCGGCGGCATCGGCGCGGGCCAACAGATGTGCGCTGTCCAACCCCATGCCGTCGAGGACCGCCGTCAGGGTCGCCGGATCGGCGATATCCTTTTCATCGACCCAGACCGCGCGCATGAAGGCATGGACCAGATCGCCCAGCCGCGGGGCGTCCAGTCCGTCGTGCTGGGCGGCCAGGATCAGCCGCCGGGCCATCGTGTCGGCGGCGGGAAAGAATTTCGGTTCCAGCGTCAGGGGCACGCCCAGCCGGTCGCGCCAGCGCTTCAGTTCCATCATTCGGTAGGCCACTCGTTGCGGCGGGCGCTTCGCCAGGGGCAGGCCGCCCGAGACGGCGAACATGTCCCCCATATCGACCGGCCTGTGATTGATCCGCCAACCGTGCCGCCCGGCGATTGCGCGCAACCGGGCGTCTCCCAGATAGGACCAGGGCGAGGTCACGGTGAAGTAGTAGTCGATCGTTTTGGGCATGACGGTTCCTGTTTACGGGCACGGCGATTCGATGCAGGGCAGGCCGCACGAGTGACCGGCGGCAATCGGAAGCATTCTTGAAAATGGCGGAAAACGGTTGATTTGTCAGGGTATATTAGAGGAAACCAAGGTGCTCGTTGACATTGAAAGTAGCCGACGGCAACGATTGTCACATAATCATAACAAAAGACGATCCGCTGCTTGCGCTTTTCTTTCGGATGCGGAAACAGCGGAGCCGGAGGAAACAAATCCGGAAGGCGCGTAGAAAAAGGGGCTGGCGGATGAGGCATCCGACCAACGACGGCGACAAGGTCTTCGAAGTCGCCATTTACAACAAGGACGTCCGATCCCTTGTTAAGGATAATCAATCCCACACATTTTTTGACGACAACTGGGCCGACGCCCAGGTTCATGACGTGGTCGCCCGGGACGAAGACACGGCCCGGGAAATGATCGCCGAGCGGTTTCCGCCCGACGACGGCTTCGTCATTCAGTGGGTGGACCAGGCGAACTGACCGGGGCCACGCGGGCGAAGAGGGCGGCACGCGGGGTGAGGCCGCGGTCAGGAAGTGATCTGCTTCGCCCGTTCGGCGTCGCGCAGGTCCTTGCGCTTGATCTTGCCGGTCGCGGTCATGGGCAATTGGTCGACGAATTCGATCTGCCGAGGGTATTCATGGGACGACAGGCGTGATTTCACGAACTCGCGGATGTCTTGTTCCGTCGCGGCCCCGCCCTCAAACCCGGGCATCAGCATGATGAATGCCTTGACGGCCTCGGTGCGGATCGGGTCGGGCACGCCGATCACGGCGGCCAGCTGCACCGCCGGGTGGCGGCTCAGGCAATCTTCGATCTCGCCGGGCCCGATGCGGTAGCCGGCCGAGGTGATGATGTCGTCGCCGCGCCCGACGAACCACAGGTAGCCGTCGTCGTCGCGGTATCCGGTGTCGCCCATGCGCCACCAGCCGCCCCGCAGGTTGGCCTGCGTGGCTTCCGGGTTCTTCCAGTATTCCAGGAGCATCACCGGGTCGGGCGCGCGGCAGGCGAGGTCGCCCTCGCGCCCCGGCGGCAGGACGTTGCCGTCGCCGTCGATGACGTCGACCACGTGTCCCGGGGCGGGGCGGCCCATGGAACCGGGCCTGGCTTCCATGATCTCGGAACATGTGGCGACGACCACGTTGCATTCCGTCTGGCCGTAGAATTCGTTGATGGTCAGGCCCAGGGCCTCGCGGCCCCAGTGCAGCAGTTCGGGCCCCACGGGCTCGCCCGCCGAGGCGACGGAGCGCAGGCTGAGCGCATGGCGTCCCCGGGGTGACGGCAGTTTGCTCATCAGGCGCAGCGCCGTCGGCGGCATGAAGGTGTTGCGAACGCTTAAGCGCGCCATCAGGGCGAGGGCTTCCTCGGGGTCGTACTTGCGCGCCCGGTGGGCGACCACGGGCACGCCGTGGTGCCAGGCGCACATGAGGGTGTTCATCAGGCCGCCGATCCAGGCCCAGTCGGCGGGCGTCCACATCAGGTCGCCGGGCTGGCCGAGGAAATTGTGGAACATCTCTACCCCCGGCAGATGGCCGAGCAGGCAGCGGTGGGCGTGCAGCGCCCCCTTGGGGTTGCCCGTGGTGCCCGAGGTATAGATGATCAGCCCGGGATCGTCGGCGGCGGTATCGACGGGCCGGAACGCGTCGGATGCGCGGCCGAGCGCCCCCCAGAAATCCGTGAACCCGGCGCCGTCGGCCCCGGCGTCGATGACGTAGACCCGTTTGAGGTCCGGCAGGGCATCGGCCAGCGCGGCGATCTTGGGATAGTTGGCCATGTCCGTGACAACGGCGCCGGCCCCGGAATCGGCAAGCCGGAAGTTCAGCGCGTCCTCGCCGAACAGGGTGAACAGGGGGACCGAGATCAGGCCCGCCTTCCAGGCCGCGACATGGGTCAGCGCGGCCTCCACCGACTGCGGCAGCAGCACGGCGACGCGCTCACCCCGGGTCAGGCCGTGGGCCCGGAACATGTTGGCGGCCTGGTTCGAGAGGGCGCGCAGGGCCCCGAAGCTGTAGGTCACCAGGTCGCCCTCGGCCGAGGTGACGATCAGGGCCGGTGCGTCGGCGTCGCGCGCCGCGTGCTTGTCGCAGACATCGACGCCCATGTTGAACCGCGCCGGGATGTCCCAGGCGAAGGTGTCGTAGAGCGTGGCGTAATTGTCGGTCTTGGTCAGCATGGGTTGCCCGTCCTGCCAAACGGCCGAGGGAGGCCGTTATTTGAAGGCCGCCATGTCCTGACCGTCGGATTCGAAATAGCGGTAGGCCTCGACCGTTTCGATGACCACGCCGTCGTAGCCCTGGGCCAGCAGGCCGAAGGTGAAGGAGGCCGGGTCGCCGTAGAGGATCTTGTGCCATTCGGGCCGCCAGTATTCGACGAAGTAGCGGTCCGGGTCCGTGGGATAGGGGGCGGTGATCCAGCGCGGCGCGCCCGACTGCCAGCCCGCCTTCCAGTAAAAGCGGTAGGTCGCCGCCGTGCCCACATCCATGCGCGCGAGGACCAGGCGGCGGGCCCCCAGTTTCTTGTACTTCAGGGTTTCGATGGCGCGTTTGGAGAACGGTTTGCGGCCGTGGAACACATCGACGATGACCATGTCGTAATTGGTGTCGTGGAGTTTCAGCGCGAATTCGTCTTCCTGGCCGAAGGCCGTGGTGTCACGCAGGTAGAGATAATTTTCGGCGCCCGACATGGACAGGACATGGTTGGAGTTCTCGCGGAACGGCCTGGCCGGATAGGGCGGCAGGCTGTTCATGACCGACAGGTCCTTGTGGGCGACGAAGGGCAGGAAGCCTTGCTTGCGGCTGGCGGCCAGAACCTCGTCGACCTTTTTCGGGTCGCGGGCGAAATCCATGGTCAGGATGCTGACCCGGTTGCGCTTGGCGACATCGACCAGTTGGACGAACTTTTCCTTCATCTCCTTGGACGTCGGCTGACCGAAGGTCTCGTAGCCGTAGAACATGCCGTCCTGCAGGATGGCGTCGATCGACAGCATGTAGGCGCGGGCCGGATAAACCTTTTTCTCGTCGACCTCGTCGCGCTTTTGCAAAAGTTCCATGCCGTTGTGGGTGACGACGACGAATCCGGGGTTCTTCTCGCGGGCGAATTTGGCGATGTTGGTGATCAGCCGACGCATCTCGTCGCGGTAATTGGTCAGCTTGCCGAGCACGGGGGCGGCTGGGGCGGCTGGGCCGGCCTGTACCGGCTCACCCTGGGCGCGCACCTGTCCCGGCGCCTGCGCCGCGGCCGGCGTGAGGGCGCTGATGGCCAGAAGGGCGGCGCTCATGACGCCCGCAAGGGCGGTCGGACGGAATGCGGTCATGGTCTTCCTGTCGATGCTTTTTCCCGCCGATACCATAGAGGGCAAGGGTTAATCAGTCCTTATCCGGCGGCGGCCCGCAGCATAGCACGGCGGCGGCGGCGCGGTGAACGCGCCCGCGATTTCTTCGCCCCGGCCCCTATCGGTTCCTTGTCCGTCGGCGGGGCGGAGAGTAGATTTCCGCCATGCAATCCGAATTCCGGCCCACGGCCTGCCCCCACGACTGTCCGTCCACCTGTGCCCTCGAGGTCGAGGTCCTTGACGACCGCACCATCGGCCGCGTGCGCGGCAATCCGCGCAACGATTACACGGCGGGCGTGATCTGCGCCAAGGTCGCGGCCTACCGCGAGCGCGTGCATCATCCCGAACGCCTGACCCATCCCTTGCAGCGCGTCGGCGCCAAGGGATCGGGCGAATTTCGCCGGATTACCTGGGATCAGGCGATCGATGAGGTCGCCGAGGCCATCGAGCGTGCCCGCACGGATCATGGCGCCCAGGCCGTCTGGCCCTATCACTTCGCCGGCACCATGGGCCTGGTGCAGCGCGACAGCATTCACCGCTTCCGCCATGCCTTCGGATTTTCCCGCGAACACGAAACCATCTGCGTGACCACCGCCTGCAACGGCTGGGTCGCCGGGCACGGCAAGATCTGGGGGGCCGATCCGCGCGAGATTGCCGAATCGGACCTGATCGTCGTCTGGGGCGGCAACCCGGTGTCGACCCAGGTCAACGTGATGACCCATATCGCCAAGGCGCGGAAGACGCGCGGCGCCAAGCTGGTGGTCATCGATCCCTACCGCACGCCGACGGCCGAGGCGGCGGACATCCACATTCCGATCCGCCCAGGCACGGACGGCGCCCTGGCCTGCGCGATCATGCAGGTGCTGTTCGCGGAAAACCTGGCCGACTGGGACTACATGCGGGAATTCGCCGACGGGCCCGAACGTCTGCAGCAGCACTTGAGCACGCGCACGCCGGAATGGGCCGAGGAAATAACCGGCATCCCGGCGGATGACATCCGCGACCTTGCCCGGCTCTACGGCAACACGGAACGCGCCTATCTGCGCTGCGGCTACGGCTTCACGCGGTCGCGCAACGGGGCCGCCAACATGCATGCGGTGACCTGCCTGCCCGTGGTCACGGGAAAGTGGAAGCATCGGGGCGGCGGGGCGCTGTTCTCCAACCGTGAGCTTTATGGCGTCGACGGGACCTTGATCAAAGGCTTGGACGTGGTCGATCCGAACACCCGCGCCCTCGACATGTCGCAGATCGGCCGCGTGCTGACCGGCGATGCCAAGGCGCTCAAAGGCGGGCCGCCGGTCAGCGTACTGTTCACGCAGAACATCAACCCGGCCGAGGTGGCGCCTGAAACGGGCCGGGTCATCGACGGCATGATGCGGGACGATCTGTTCACCTGCGTGCACGAACAGTTCATGACCGCCTCGGCCAAGCTGGCCGATATCGTTCTGCCGGCGACCATGTTCCTGGAGCACGAGGACATGTACCAGGGCGGCGGCCATTTCTATCTCCAGGTCCACAAGGCGCTGATCGAACCGCCCGGCGAATGCCGCTCGAACGTCGATGTCATCAACGGGTTGGCACGGCGCCTGGGGTCCGATTATCCGGCCTTCCACATGACGGCCTGGGAGCTGATCGACGATGCGCTGCGCCGCAGCGGCCGCCCCGGCGCTGACGCGGTGTTGGCCGAAGGCTGGATCGATTGCACCAAACCCTTTGAGGAAGCCCACTTCCTGAACGGCTTCGGCCATGCCGACGGCAAGTTCCATTTCGCCGCCGACTGGTCGAAGATCGGATCGGATTGCGACGCCATGTCGGCCCTGCCCGATCATCTGGACGTCATCGACGATGCGACCGATACCCATCCCTATCGTCTGGTTGCGGCACCGGCGCGGCGGTTTCTCAACACCTCGTTCACGGAAACGCCGTCCAGCCGCAAGAAGGAAGGCCGCCCCATGGCCCTGATCCACCCCGATACCTGCAAGACGCTCGGCCTGGACGAGGGCGACCGTGTGCGCCTGGGCAATGAGTTGGGTGACTTGGTTGTCCATGTCCGCCCGTTCGACGGGTTGCAGGCCCATACCGTGGTGGTCGAAGGCATCTGGCCCAACGAGGCATTCGAGGAAGGCCGCGGCATCAACACGATCATCAGCGCCGACGCGGCATTGCCGGGCGGCGGGGCCGCGTTCCACGACACTGCCATCTGGATGCGCCCGGCGTGAACGGGCAGGGCATGCAGGGCCACGTCATCGTCGTCGGCAACGAAAAGGGCGGCAGCGGCAAATCGACCACCGCCATGCATCTTGCCGTGGGCCTGATGCGGGCCGGGCACCGCGTCGCGGTGCTCGACACCGACATTCGCCAGGGGTCGTTGCGCCGGTTCCTGGAAAACCGCCGTGACTATGCCCGCACGATCTCCGGCCATGTCCCCATGCCGGAATTTTTCGACGTTGCCCCTTCGGGCGGCGACGGCACGGACACGTTTCCGGGCGTTCTCGCGGCGGCCCGCGCGGCGGCCGGGGTCGTCATCATCGACACGCCCGGCAGCGCCACGCCGCTGTCGGAAGCCGTCCATTCCCATGCCGATACCCTGGTCACGCCCCTGAACGACAGTTTCGTCGACCTGGACGTCCTGGCTCGGGTCGAAGTTAACAATGAGATGACCGTGAAGGGGCCCAGCCAATACGCGGAAATGGTCTGGAAGCAGAAAATCGTGCGCGCCCGGCGTGATGGCGGCAAGATGGACTGGATCGTGCTGCGCAACCGTCTGAGCCCGCTTGATTCGCGCAACCGCCAGGAAATGGAAAAGGCGCTCAACCAGCTTGCCCAGCGCATCGGGTTCCGCTTTCTGCCCGGGTTCGGCGAACGGGTGATCTACCGCGAACTGTTCCTGGCCGGCCTGACCATCATGGACATCAAGGAAACCGGCGATCCGGCGGCCATGTCGATGTCGCACCTGGCGGCGCGCCAGGAAGTCCGCGCCCTGATCGGCGCGCTTCACCTGCCGCCGCCGCCGCCGGTTTAGGTCCGCGGATTTTCGCTTCGCTGGCGAACGGCGTTCGAACACCTTATCTTTCAAGGCGAAGGACAGGGTTCATGGGCAACGACGACAAGCTTGCGAAATCGGCCGCCACCGGCGCCCCCGCCAAACGCGCGGACGTCGATGCGTTCCTGGACAAGTTGTCGCGCGCCCCCGTGCAGGCGCGCGGGGACGGGCGCGGCCGATTGATGTTCGGCATGGACGCGACGGCCAGCCGTCAGCCGACCTGGGACAGCGCCGCCCGTCTGCAAGGCGAGATGTTCCAGGTGACCCGCGAACTCGGTGGTCTCGACGTGCAGCTCGCGTTCTTTCGCGGCTTCGGGGAATTCAAGGTTTCCAAATGGACCGGCGACACGCAAGAACTGACCCGGCTGATGACCGGCGTCGGATGTCTGGCGGGAGAGACGCAGATCGGCAAAATTCTGAAGCATGCGGTGAACGAAACCCGCAAGCGCCGGATCAATGCCCTGGTCTATGTCGGCGACAGTTTCGAAGAGGACGTGGACGCGCTGGGCAGGACAGCGGGCGAACTGGGCCTGTTGGGCGTGCCCGTGTTCATGTTCCACGAAGGCGCGGACCCCATCGCCCGGTTCGGGTTCCAGCAGATCGCCAAGCTGTCCGGCGGCGCCTATTGTTCGTTCGATGCGGCCAGCGCCGACACGCTGAAGGAGTTGCTCGCCGCCGTCGCCGTCTACGCGGCGGGCGGGCGCCGGGCGCTGGAACATCACGCCAAGGCCAAGGGTGGCGAGACCCTGCGAATCGCCCATCAGGTCAGGGGGGCCTAAGCGCCATGTCCTATCTGGTGCTGGGTGTGGCCTTGCTGGCGGCCTTCCTGATCGGCGCGCGCTGGTACGCGACGGCGAACGTGAGAACCTTGAAGAAGGTTCTGTTTTTCGTGTTCGGTATCCTGGCCGTGGCGCTGGCGCTGTTCTTCGTCGTTACCGGGCGGCTGGGCTGGGCCGTGTTTGCGTTGTCGGCGCTGATCCCCATGCTGCTGCGCGCCCGCACGGTGTACCGCGCGGCGCGCAATTTCTCGCGCATGGCCGGGGCCGGGCAGGGGGCGCCCACGGGCCAGACGTCGGACGTGGAAACCCGCTTCCTGCGCATGGGGCTGGACCATGACACGGGCGACGTCTGGGGCGAGGTCGTCGACGGCCCCTACAAGGGACGCCGGCTGGACGACATGACGGTGTCGGAGAAGCTCGACCTGCTGCGCCACTGCTGGACCGAGGACGAGGCCTCGGCCCGTGTGCTCGAAGCCTATCTGGATCGGGTTCATCCCGATTGGCGTGACGCTGCCGAAGATGCTGGACCGCAAACCGGCGGCACCGGGCCGTCCCGCTCGGGCGTCATGACGCGGGCGGAGGCATTGGCCGTGCTGGGCTTGTCCGAAGGGGCGAGCCGCCAGGACATCAAGGCCGCCTATCAGCGCATCATTTCCGGCCTGCACCCGGACCACGGCGGATCGGATTATCTGGCGGCCCAGGTCAACGAGGCCAAGGCGGTTCTGCTGGGCGACTGAGGGTGGGGATCCCCGCGCGGTCACGATTCGCGTTACGGGTCCGTGACAATCCGTGCCGGTAATGGCAAAAGCGGCAGGATTCCGGGAACGTGGGGGCACACAATAGGGCGGTTGCGGCGTTTCGGGCGGTATGGCACAAAATGGCCTCACCCCTGCGGCCGGTATTCGGTGGTACGGTGCCGATGCATTTGAAGTCACAGCAGAAAGTCCCGATATGAATGCTCCTGTCCGGAAGGCCGTTCTGCCCGTCGCGGGTCTTGGCACGCGGTTTCTGCCCGCGACCAAGGCGATGGCCAAGGAAATGCTGCCCATCGTCGACAAACCGTTGATCCAGTACGCCATCGAAGAGGCGCGGGCCGCCGGGATCGAGGATTTCGTCCTGGTCACCGGACGCGGCAAGACGATCATGGAAGATCACTTCGACCATGCGGTGGAACTGGAGCAGGTTCTTCAGGCGCGCGGCAAGACCCGCGAGCTTGAGATCGTCCACAACGCCATGGTGCCGGCGGGCCATCTGGCCTATGCGCGGCAGCAGAACCCGCTGGGCCTGGGCCATGCCATCTGGTGCGCCCGTCAGATGGTCGCGGGCGAGCCCTTCGCCGTGCTGCTGCCGGACGATCTGGTGCAGGCGGAACCAGGATGCCTGACGCAGATGATGGAAGCCTACCGGGAAGTCGGCGGCAACATCGTCGCGGTCGAGGATGTGCCGCTTGAGGACACCAACAAGTACGGCATCCTGGATGTCGCCGAGGACGACGGCCGTCTGGCCCGCGCCAAGGGCCTGGTGGAAAAGCCGGACCCGTCGGTCGCCCCCTCGACCCTGTCGATCATCGGCCGCTATATCCTGCAACCCGAGGTGTTCGAGCATCTGGACCGCCACGAAAAAGGGGCGGGCGGCGAGATTCAGTTGACCGACGCCATGGCCAAGACCTTGGGCACGGTGCCGTTCCATGGGCTGCGGTTCAAGGGCCGGCGCTTCGACTGCGGGTCCAAGACCGGGTTCATCGAAGCCAATGTCGCCTTCGCGCTGGAGCGGCCGGATATGGCCGACCGCGTCCGCGCCACCTTGAAAACCTACCTCTGAAGGAAGTCACAGCATGCATGTCGCCGTCGTCGGGACCGGATACGTGGGATTGGTATCCGGGGCCTGTTTCTCCGAATTCGGCCATAACGTCATCTGCGTCGACAAGGACGCGAAGAAGATCGCCGGCCTGAAGCAGGGCGAAATGCCGATCTACGAGCCCGGTCTGCAAAAACTGGTCGAAGGCAATGCTGAGGCCGGGCGGCTCAGCTTCACCACGGACTTGGCCGAGGCGGTGAAGGATGCGGACGCCGTGTTTATCGCCGTCGGTACGCCGTCCCGGCGCGGCGACGGCCATGCGGACCTGTCCTACGTCTATGCGGCGGCGGAAGAGATCGCCCAGGCCATCACGGGCTATACGGTCGTCGTCACTAAATCGACGGTGCCCGTCGGCACGGGAGCCGAGGTTGAAAAGATCATCCGCGCGGCCCGGCCCGACGCTCAGTTCGACGTGGTGTCGAACCCGGAATTCCTGCGCGAAGGGGCGGCGATCGAGGACTTCATGCGCCCCGACCGGGTCGTCATCGGCACGGAGTCCGAGGATGCCCGCGAAGTGATGCGCGAGCTGTACCGCCCGCTATACCTGATCGAGACGCCGATCGTGTTCACCCGGCGCCAGACGTCGGAGCTTATCAAGTACGCGGCCAACACGTTCCTCGCGACCAAGATCACCTTCATCAACGAGATCGCCGATCTGTGCGAGATCCTGGACGCCGACGTGCAGGACGTGGCCCGGGGCATCGGCCTGGACGGACGCATCGGGCGCAAGTTCCTGCACGCGGGGCCGGGCTACGGCGGGTCCTGCTTTCCCAAGGATACGTTGGCCCTGGTGCGCACGGCGCAGGACGCGGGATCGCCGCTGCGCATCGTGGAAACCGTGGTCGACATCAACGCCAAGCGCAAGAAGGCCATGGCGCAGAAGATCATCGACGCCTGCGGCGGCTCGGTTGCCGGCAAGACGATCGCGGTCCTGGGCCTGACCTTCAAGCCCAATACGGACGACATGCGGGATTCCCCGTCCCTCGACATCGTGCCCGCCCTGATTGCGGCCGGGGCCAAGGTCCGCGCCTACGATCCCAAGGGTATGGACGAAGCCAAGCACATGCTGGACGGCGTCGACTGGTGCAAGGGCGCCTACGACACCATGGGCGGTGCGGATGCGCTGGCCATCCTGACCGAATGGAACGAATTCCGCGCCCTTGACCTGGACAAGGTCCGGGGTCTGATGAAGGCGCCGGTGATGATCGACCTGCGCAACATCTATAATCCGGACGATATGGCCGAAGCCGGGTTCGATTATACCTGCATCGGCAAATCGAAAGTGTCTGCGGCAAGCTGACCGCCGGTCCGGCGCAGCGCGAACAAGGATGTAACCCTTCATGGCGGATAGCCACAGCTTCAATCCCAGCATCCTGCGTGAATACGATATCCGCGGCACCGTGGGCGACACCTTGGGGGCGGCGGACCTGTTCGCCATCGGCCGGGCGTTCGGTACCCTGCTGGTGCGCGCCGGCGGCAAAAGTGCTGCCACGGGCTATGACGGGCGTCTGAGCTCGCCCGAACTGGAAGCGGCCCTGGCCGAGGGTCTGCGCGCCGCCGGGGTCGACGTCAAACGGGTCGGGCTCGGGCCGACGCCCATGCTCTATTTCGCCACCCACCATCTGGGCACGGACGCGGGCCTGATGGTCACGGGGTCGCACAATCCGCCGGAATTCAACGGCGTGAAGATGGTGATGCAGGGCCGGTCGTTCTTCGGCGCCGATATCCAAAGGCTGGGCGACTTGGCGGCCCAGGGCGATGTCGCCACGGGCAGCGGCGCCGAGGCCAGGGTCGACGTCATGGACGCCTACGTGGCGCGGCTGCTGCAGGATTTCGACGGCGCCAAGCCGCTGACGGTCGCCTGGGACGCGGGCAACGGGGCGGCGGGCGCGGCACTGGTCAAGATGGTCGCCGGTCTGCCGGGCCGCCACATCTTGTTGAACGAGACCATCGACGGCACCTTCCCGGCCCATCATCCCGACCCGACCGTGGAAAAGAACCTGGCGCAGTTGAAGGACGCGGTCGCCGCGAACGGCTGCGACCTCGGCATCGCCTTTGACGGCGACGGCGACCGGATCGGCGTCGTTGACGGACAGGGCAGGGTGCTGTGGGGCGATCAGTTGCTCGCCATTCTGGCGCGCGACGTGCTGGCCGCCCATCCGGGGGCGACGATCATCGCCGACGTGAAGACCTCCACCGTGTTCTTTGATGAAATCGACCGCCTGGGCGGCAAGCCCATGATGTGGAAGACCGGGCATTCCCATATCAAAAGCAAGATGGCCGAGATCGGGGCACCCCTGGCCGGTGAGATGAGTGCCCATATTTTCTTCAAGGACCGCTACTACGGCTACGACGACGCGCTGTATGCCGCGATCCGCCTGCTCAACGTGTTGAACGGGACGGAGGCCAGCCTGGGTGATTTGCTGGACGCCATGCCGAAGACCGTCTCGACGCCGGAAATCCGCTTCGATTGCGCCGATGACCGTAAATTCCAGGTGGTCGAAGAGGTTCGTGCGCGGCTGGCCACGGAAACCGGCATCGACGTCCACGGCATGGACGGCGTGCGGGTGCAATCGGCGGACGGATGGTGGCTGCTGCGGGCATCCAATACCCAGCCGGTGCTGGTCGCGCGCTGCGAGGCGGCGGACGAGGGTGGACTGGCGCGGCTGAAAGCAGCCCTTGCCGGGCAGTTGGCGCAAAGCAACGTGGCTGTGCCTGACCTTTAGGCTGCCGTTTTCTTTTTCCAGATATCAGGTCTTTGGCATCCCAGTGCGGGAGGCCAAAAAACGGAGAGGAACCGTCGTAAGACGATTCCTCTCCCTCCCCCTGCCACGCATGGCACCCGATGGACCGCGCGCAGCATTTCGATACCATGGACAATTGTGGCAAAATTTGTTGGCTGATGCCACGAAAACTTCGCTGTTTCGCGGATATCGGGCTCATGAACGCACCCACGCGGCATCCCGGCCTACAAGGCCATGGGGGCAAGGTCGAGAAACGCGCGGAAGGGGGGGTTAGTTGTCGGCCGGGAGGGAGGCCATTTCCAGGCTTTCCGGCCCACGCAGTTCCATGCACGGGATGTGGCGCCGTTCCAGCAGCTTGCAGGCGCGGTAGGCGTCGCGCTTGCTGAGGCCATAGACCCGTGCCCGGTGCAGTACCTTGCCGTTCTTCTTGGTCAAGGGAACGATGGAGACAACGCCGCCGTCAAGCAGGGACGGCAGGGTGTCGCGTGCCTTCATGGCCATGCTCTCGGCCTGTTCGGACTGGGCGAAGGCGCCGACCTGGATGCCCCAGCGCGACTGCTTGTCGAACTCGACGATCCGGGGCGGTCCGTCGCCGTCACCCTGTTCTTCCTCGCGGCCGGGGGCCGTGGGCAGGGGGGCGGGGGCCGGAATGTCGGCCTTGGCAAGCACCGGCGCACTGCCCAGTTCGGCGAAGGCGCGGTCCAGGTACTTGGCCATCAGATGGTTGCGGGCACTCGACGAATTGGCGCCGAACACGACACCGATCAGGCGCCGACCGTCGCGCTTGGCCGAGGTCACCAGATTGAAGCCCGACGCCCGGATATAGCCGGTCTTGAAACCGTCGACGCCATCATAGGTGAGCAGCATCTTGTTGTGGGTCTTGTGCGACACGCCGTCGAAATCGAACCGGGTGCGCGAGAAGAAATGATAATACTGGGGAAAGTCGCGAAGAAGCGCGCGGGCCAGCTTGGCCATGTCGCGGGCGGTGCTCATCTGCGCGCTGTGGGGTAGGCCCGAGGCATTGCGAAAGGTCGTCCGGTCCATGCCCAGGCGCCGCGCCGTCTCGGTCATTTCCCGGGCGAACTTCCATTCCTTGCCGCTGTAGTTTTCGGCCACGGCGGCGGCGATGTCATTGGCCGACTTCACGGCCAGGGCCAGGATCGCGTCGCGCACGGAAATGGTCTCGCCGGGCTTCAGGCCGAGCTTCGACGGGGGCTGGCCGGCGGCACGGGCGGTCATGCGCAGGCGCGTGTTCATGGACCACCGTCCGCTTTCCACCGCTTCGAACATCTTGTAGAGGGTCATCATCTTGGTCAGGGAGGCGGGGTAGTTCCGCGTATCCGCGTTGACCGCGTGCAGAACCTCGCCCGTTTCGGCGTCAATGACCAAAGAGGCATACTTGGCGGCCGCCTGCCTCGGCGAAAGCATCAGGGCGGTCAGCAGAACCAGAGTGGCCGCGGCCAAAAGGCGCAGACCTCCTCTCCATTTAATCGGACGCGTCGTCTCAGCCATGAGAGCTCTCTTCCCCGTGTTGAGCTATATGCCTCATTGTCGTCGTCGCGTCGTCCCCCGATTCGCCGGTATCGTAGCGGAATCCGCTTACGGCGTCTCCAGAAATTTCGCAGCCGAATCAATATCTTCTTTAAGGATTCATCGTAAACATTTGATTAACGGACCGGCCCGCGGCGGTTCCAGGCCCCCCTGAACAGGTCGCAGATGGGCCGCTGATTGACATTTTGCGAACAAAAAATTGACACAAAAACAAAAGGTTACAGGAAGGATAAATTTTTGTGCAACGCACCGTGGGTTCTTGACGAAAGGCCGGGGCAAGGCTTATATTCCGGCGATTGCTGCAATGCAGCATCGCTGCCCGGCAGTGAGAAGCGGCACCGGAGACGCCAAAGCGCCCGGAAACCGCCGAGGATGATGTTGATCACCCGACAAAGAACCCAGATGGAGAGTACAATGGCTGAAGCCAAGAAGCCCACCGCGACCGCGAAACCTGCCGCCGCGCCTGCCAAACCCGCCGCTGCTGCCGCGCCCGCACCGGCGCCCGCAGCCAGTCAGGTCGAGGCGGTCGCGCCTGTCGTTAAGGAGACCGTTGAAACCGTCGTCAAGGCCGGCGCCGACGTCGCCGCCAAGGGCGTTGAAAAGGCCACCACCATGGGCCAGGAACAGATTGCCGCGGCCGTCAAGGCCGGCGGTCAGGTGTTCAAGACCTATGAAGACGCCGTTGCCTACAACAAGGAGAACGTCGACGCCTTCGTCCAGGCCAACAACATCATGGCGAAGGGCATGCAGGATATGAACAAGGTGCTGTTCGCCATGGCGCAGAAGAACGTGGAAGAAACGGTCGATCTGACCAAGAAGATGTTCGGCTGCAAATCGGTCGACGACATGGTCAAGCTGCAGAGCAGCCTGTTGAAGACCAATTACGCCAAGGCCTTCGACGAAAGCCGCAAGATTTCCGACATGGCCGTGAAATTGGCCGAGGAAGCCGCGGCGCCGATCGCCGGCCGCGTGACGGTCGTCGTCGAAAAGGTGACCAAGCCGATTGCCGCCTGAGGGATTTCGCCTTCCTCATTCGCCTCACCGGATGTGATGCGGCCCTGAACGAGCGCCGGGCAGTTTCTGCTGGGCGTCTTCGTGCGCCGGTTTCGGAGCGACGGTGACGGACGATTCTCCGGTCTTGGCCGCGCGCCGGGCTGCTTTGGGCGGCGGTTGATCCGATTGTGGTCGGCCTGTTGGAGAATTCCTGGGCGCGGGACTTGGCGCTGGCGGGCGCCCTGCCCATATATTCTGGGAAAGCGGCGACCGCACCCCGGACCCGGGGCTTTCCCGGGCAATCCTTTTTAAATAGAATTGGATTACCGTCGGAGTGGCAAGCCGCTTCGGCGGCGCCGATGGGCGGCGGTCGCCGGCCCGAACACGGCAAGGACAGGACGGAGATGACAGGACCGACAGACCCGCCAAAATCTCCCATCGACCCGGGACGGGACGATGACTCCGGCACCGGTTTGGCGGTCAAATCCCGCACGCGGACCAAGCGTCCGTCCATGTACAAAGTCCTGATGCTCAATGACGACTACACGCCGATGGAGTTCGTCGTCCACGTGCTGGAACGCTTTTTCGGCATGAACAGCGAGCAGGCGACCCAGGTGATGCTGCATGTCCACCAGCGCGGTGTGGGCGTATGCGGCGTCTTCACATATGAAATCGCCGAAACGAAAGTGACACAGGTCATGGATCTGGCGCGTCAGCATCAGCATCCTCTCCAGTGCACGATCGAAAAAGACGGCGGCGGAGATGAGGATTAGATGCTTTCACGCGAGCTAGAACAGACCCTTCACCGCGCCCTGGCCCTTGCCGCCGAGCGTAATCATGAATACGCAACCCTCGAACACCTGCTTCTCTCCCTGACCGAAGATCCGGATTCCATCGCGGTGCTGAAGGCCTGCGACGTGGAGGTCGAGCGCCTGATCGCCGACCTGACCGAGTTTCTCGACAACGAACTGGCCGAGATCGACAACCCGCGCGGGCTCGAGCCCAAGCCGACGGCGGGCTTCCAGCGCGTCGTCCAGCGCGCGGTGATCCACGTCCAATCCTCGGGGCGCGAGGAAGTGACCGGCGCCAACGTGCTGGTGGCCCTGTTCTCGGAACGGGAATCCCACGCCGTCTATTATCTGCAGCTGCAGGACATGACGCGGCTCGACGCCGTCAATTATATCTCTCACGGCATCGCCAAGGTGCCCGGACGTTCGGAGCAGCGCACCGTGTCCGGCGCCGACCCGGAGGCCGAGGCCGAGGCCGTTGCCCGCAAGGGCTCGGAAGCGCTCGACGCCTATTGCACCAACCTGAACAAAAAGGCGAACGAAGGCCGTATCGATCCCCTGATCGGCCGCCACGAAGAAGTCGACCGGGCCATCCAGATTCTGTGCCGGCGCAACAAGAACAACCCGCTGTTCGTCGGCGACCCGGGGGTGGGCAAGACCGCCATCGCCGAAGGCCTGGCCAAGCGCATCGAGGACGAGGACGTGCCCGAGGTGCTGCTCGGCAACACCATTTACGCCCTCGACATGGGTGCTCTTCTGGCCGGAACCCGCTATCGCGGCGATTTCGAGGAGCGCCTGAAGAACGTCATGTCAGAGCTGGAAGCCATGCCCAAGGCGATCCTGTTCATCGACGAAATTCATACGGTGATCGGCGCCGGGGCGACGTCGGGCGGATCCATGGACGCGTCCAACATCCTGAAGCCGGCCCTGCAAAAGGGTGGCCTGCGCTGCATGGGCTCGACCACCTACAAGGAATACCGCAACTATTTCGAAAAGGACCGCGCCCTGGTGCGCCGGTTCCAGAAGATCGACGTGTACGAGCCGTCCATGGACGACACGATCAAAATCCTCAAGGGCCTGAAACCCTATTTCGAGGAACACCACAACGTGCGCTACACCAACGACGCCATCAAGGCGGCGGTGGAACTGTCGACCAAGTACATTCACGAACGCAAGCTGCCGGACAAGGCCTTGGACGTCATTGACGAGGTCGGGGCATCGCGCATGCTGCTGCCGCCGGGCAAGCGGCGCAAGACGGTCACCGTCAAGGATGTGGAACAGGTGGTCGCCAAGATCGCCCGCATTCCGGAAAAATCCGTGTCGTCCGACGACCGCAAGGCGCTGAAGAACCTGGATCGCGACCTGAAGACCATGGTGTTCGGCCAGGACAATGCCATCGAGGCTTTGGCCAGCGCCATCAAGCTGTCCCGCGCCGGCCTGCGCGAACCGGAAAAGCCCATCGGCTCCTACCTGTTCTCGGGCCCCACGGGCGTCGGCAAGACCGAGGTCGCGCGCCAGCTGTCGCACATGATGGGCATCGATCTGGTGCGCTTCGACATGTCGGAATACATGGAACGCCATTCCGTGTCGCGGCTGATCGGGGCCCCGCCGGGCTACGTCGGCTTCGACCAGGGCGGCCTGTTGACCGACGCGGTCGATCAGCAGCCCCATTGCGTGCTGCTGCTGGACGAAATCGAAAAGGCCCATCCGGACCTGTTCAATATCCTTCTCCAGGTCATGGACCACGGCAAGCTGACCGACCACAACGGCAAGTCCGTCAGTTTCCGCAACGTGATCCTGATCATGACCACCAACGCAGGCGCCGCCGATCTGGCCAAGCCGGCCATCGGGTTCGAGCGCGAAACCCGCGTGGGCGAAGACACGGAAGCCATCGAGCGCATGTTCACGCCCGAGTTCCGCAATCGTCTGGATGCCATCATTCCCTTCGCGGCGCTGACGCCGGAAGTCGTCGCCCGTGTCGTCGACAAGTTCATCATGAACCTGGAATTGCAGCTTGAGGACCGGGGCGTGGTGATCGAGTTGACCGACGCGGCGCGCGAATGGCTGGCCAAGCGCGGGTTCGACAAACTGTTCGGCGCCCGCCCGCTCAGCCGCGTGATCCAGGAGAGCATCAAGAAGCCGCTAGCCGAGGAGTTGTTGTTCGGCAAACTGGTCAAGGGCGGCATCGTCCTGGTCGGCGTCGACGACGACAAGTTGGTGTTCGATTTCCCCGAACCGGGCTCGACCCGCCTGCCGGCCAAGCGCAAGAAGGGCAAGGTCCCGGCCTTGGTCGAGTAGAGACTTCTTGCCGTCATTCCCGCGAACGCGGGAATCCAGTCTTAAAGAAGATCGCCCGTAATCAGATGAACCCCCTCACCCTGCCCTCTCCCCCTGTGAGGGGGAGAGGGTTACGGAGGCTCGGCAAGGCGTAGCCGTGCCTAGCCGAAGTTGGGTGAGGGGGCGGGGGCGACTACTGGAAACGTCGGCGTTTGAACGCACGAACGTCCGCCACGGATAACTGAAACCACTCACCATTTTTTCGCCGTTCGGCAAAGCGGCGATGCCAATACGTCTCAATGCCCGGCGGATCGTCGGTCCGTATTGAATGCTCCAACGTGACTTTGTCGGGTAAGGCAACCCCGATCTGTTTTATTCGCCGCTCAAGCTCGCTGCTTCGGCCGATTTTGTAGTATTCCCCGGACTTCAGGAGGTACACGAAACCTTCTTTGGTGGGTTCATGGGCCTCTGGTTCATCGCTTGGCTCGGGAAGCAGGTTCAAAAGCTCATGGAATTCGCCATTGTCCTGCACCCACTGCCGAAACGCCGCGAGCAGGCCAGCCTTGTTCCCAAAATGATTGGTGAACGTGTTGTGGCCGGGAAAGTTATCGTGATCTCGCGCGTACATGCGAATGTCAACATGGGCCGGAACCCTTCCGAAATGCGTTACGACCTCTGCGTACCTGCGTAATACCTCGTCCGACGACAATTTGCTCTGCATTGCATTTGTATTTAGCCCTGCTTCCGATAGCGCTTCTCCCCAACTGCGCCAGTAGACACCGTGCCATTCGGACTTTCGAATACCCGTCTCTTTTTCGAAGATGAGCATTCCAGGCGCCCTGCCAATTTTCGTGGCAACGCGTTTTATTTCATCGATGATTTGATCTTTTGCCGTCATCGTTGCAACTCAGCCGTTTGGTCAATGTTCAACGATATCACTTTCGTTGTTCCCGATCAGTACTCGTGCGCCGCTTCGGCTTCATACCCTCATAAGCGGGAAGCCAGGGTTGAGGCGATCCTGGACCCCCGCTTTCGCGGGGGTGACGGTTGGGTTAGGGTCCAACAGCACAAGGAACCTGACCAATGGCCTTCTCATTTTTGTCCGGTATTCGCGTTCTCGATCTCAGCCAATACCTGCCGGGACCGCTCGCGGCCCAGGTCCTCGCCGACCTGGGGGCGGAGGTGGTGAAGGTCGAACCGCCCGCGGGCGACCCGCAGCGCCATCTTGACCCCATGTCGGGTTTGCTCGATCCCGGCGTCGTCGAAGGCGGCGACATCTCTCCCTTCTATCATGTGCTCAACGCGGGCAAGACGGTGACCCGCCTCGACCTCAAGTCCGAGGGCGGCAGGGCGCAGTTCCGGGCCCTGGTCGAAGGGACGGACGTTCTGCTCGAAAGCTATCGGCCCGGCGTCATGGACCGGCTTGGCTTCGGATACGACGCGGCCCGGGCTTTCAACCCCGGGCTTATTTATTGCGCGCTGACGGGATATGGGCAGACCGGGCCGCTGCGTCTGGCCGCCGGGCATGACCTGAACTACATGGCGGCCACGGGGGCGCTCAGCCAGGCCGGGACGGCGGCGGGGCCCGCCATGGCCTGGCCGCCCACGGCCGATTGCGCCGGGGCGGTGATGTCGGCGCTCGCCATTCTGGGTGCCTTGGTGCGCCGGGGCCGGGACGGGCAGGGCGCCTTCCTGGACGTCGCCATGTCCGACTGCGTCCTGTCCTGGCAGGCCATCGGCCTGACGGCGGAAAAGCTCGGCCTGGGCAAGGCGCGGGGGGCGGCGCTGTTGACCGGCGGGGCCGCGTGCTACCGGGTCTACGTCTGCGCCGACGGGCGGGAATTGACGCTGGGCAATCTGGAGCCCCGGTTCTGGGAAAATTTCTGCCGCGCCGTCGGCCGCGACGATTGGATACCGCGCCAGTGGGAGGCCTTGCCGCAGGCGGGGCTGATCGCCGAGGTCACGGGCCATCTTGCCGGGCAGCCTTTGGATCACTGGCTTTCCCTGCTGGATGATGTCGATACCTGCGTGCAGCCGGTCGCCGGTTACGCGGGCGTCGCGGATCAGCCGCAGGTACAGGCCCGGGGCCTTGTGGCGGACGACCCCCTTGGCGGGGTGCAGGTGTTGCTGCCGATCATCGTCGACGGCCTGACCACGGGCGCGCGGGCGCCGTTGGCACTGCGCACGGCGGAACAGATTTTACGGGATTGGGAAAAAGTCTAGCGGGCGAGCTGGGGACAGTCGGCTTCGCGGGTCAGGCCGACCATGGAAGCGCCTTGCGACGACAGGCGCAGGTTGCCCTTGGCGCCGATCACGTAGGACTGACTGCCCAGCGGCTTGCCGTTGGCGGCCATGCGCACGACCTGGGCGGCGCGGCAGGCGCGGCAGTTGTTGACCAGGAACACGCCGCCGTTACCCTTGTCCGTTTCAAGGGTGATGCATGTCTTGTCGCTGTCGTCGACGAGCGTTTCCGGCTTCACCAGATTGGCCTGTGCGCAGGGATAGATGGACCCCAGGCTGGTCCGGCCCGGGCCGCGGAACGGCAGGGGCAGGGTCATGTTGGCCATGACGTTGAACTTGCGGACTTCCGGGTTGGAATAACCCTGGCGCAGGCGGGTCACCCCGACCACCATGCAGGCATTGCATTTGTTGACCAGGACTTCGCCCGTGCCCGTGCGGCCGTGGCGGATGCAGTCCGCGCCTGGGGCCAAGCTCGCCGCCGTGCGGATCAGGGGGTTGATTCCCATGCCTTCCGCATCGGGCACGCGAGGTGCTGCGATGGCCGCCGCCGACAGCAACAGCACCGCGACGAGCGCGGCGGCGGTCAGCAGGTAAATTTGCACATAGCGTTCCATAATCCCTTTACTTTAGGGAATATTGGTAAAGGAAACGTGACCGGCGTCACACTTGTGCGCGATTTTTGAAAAATTTGTCTACAAAATTGATTTTATTCTGATTTTTTAAAAGGAGAGAACGCCCCATAGGCGGACATTTCCCGCTCGATCCCTCTGGATTCGTCCTTGAGGAAGTCGGAAACGGCATCGCGGAAGCCCTTGTCGGCGATCCAATGGACGGAAAATGTGCGGCGGGGAAGGTAGCCGCGCTGCACCTTGTGGGGGCCTTGGGCGCCGGCTTCGACCCATTTCAGGCCATTCGCGATGGCATAGTCGATGGCCTGGTAATAGCAGGCTTCGAAGTGCAGGAACTTATAGTCTGCGACGCAACCCCAGTTGCGGCCATAGAGCGTGTCGCCGCCCCGCAGGTTCAGGGCACCCGCCACGGGCCGGCCGTCCTTTTCCACCACGATCAGGACCACCGCCCGGCCCAGGCGCGCGCCGAGCAGGGAAAAGAACCGGCGCGTGAGATAGGCCTGGCCCCATTTCTTGTCGCTCGTGTCCATGTAGAACTGGAAGAAGGCGTCCCAATGGGCCTCGGTGATGTCGGTCCCTTCCAGGATGCGGATGTCCAGGCCGGCGTCATGGACGGCGCGGCGCTCCTTCTTGATGTTCTTGCGTTTGCGCGACGACAGTTCGTCCAGGAAATCGTCGAAGGTTTTGAATCCCTTGTTCTCCCAATGGAACTGCTGGCCGATGCGCTGCAGGTATCCGGCGTCCCCGAACATCTCCCATTCGGCCTCGGTGGGGAAGGTGACGTGCAGCGACGACACGCCGAGATTCTGCGCCAGTTGCGCCATGCCGGCGACCAGGGCCAGGCGCATCTCTCGGCGCTGGCCGTCGGGCAGGGCTTCGTTGACCAGCAGGCGCGGCCCGGTCACCGGCGTGAAGGGCACGGCGCATTGCAGCTTGGGGTAATAGCGCCCACCGGCGCGCTCATAGGCATCGGCCCAGCCCCAGTCGAACACGTATTCGCCGTAGGAATGGTTTTTCAGGTACAGCGGCGCGCAGGCGGCAATGCCGCCCGCCGGGTCTTCGATCACCAGATGCTGGCCGAGCCAGCCGGTTTCCCCCGTGGCCGATCCGGAGTCCTCCAAAGCCGACAGAAAGGCGTGGCGGACGAAGGGGTTATCCGTTCCGGCACAGGCGTCCCAGGCCTCGGGCGAGACCTCGGAGAGGGATTTAACGATCTTGATGGCGACCGCGTCGCGTCCGTCGGGCATGGATTAATCTACCATCTGTTCGATGCCCGGTGGCAAGCCCTGTCCGCCGAAGGCGGCCGCAAGCATGCCCAGGCTGTCCACCAACCTTGGCCCAGGCCGGTTGAAGTAGCTGTTGGCGTCGGTGGCGTAGACGCGACCTGTCCTCGCGGCATTCAAGTTCCGAAAGTCAGGATGCCGGTCCATCAACAGGCGCGCTTCCGCCGCTGCGCGGTCGAGCCCGAAGCCGCAAGGCATGAACACGATGACGTCGGGATCGGCGGATTTCAAATCCTCCCAGGTGATCCAGGGCGCGTGTTCGCCGGCCCGGCCGAACACGTCCGCGCCGCCCGCCATCTCGACCAGTTCCGGCACCCAGTTGCCCGCTGCCATCAACGGGTCCGTCCATTCGATGCAAGCGACGCGGGGGCGGGGGCCGGTGGGTGCGGCAGTCAGTGCCCGCGTCCGGGCGCGCAGAGCGTCCGCCACCGCGCGGCCATGATCGGCCCGGTCCAGGGCGGCGGCGACGCGTTCAACATCGGCGAACACGTCGGCCAGCGTCATCGGCTTCAGCGATACGATCCGCGCAGGCGTGCCGGTCCAGCCGCACATCGCCGCCTCGACATCGGCCAGGCTGACGGCGCAGACCTCGCATTGATCTTGGGTGATGATGACGTTCGGTGCGGTCGCCGCGAGCGGACCTTGCAGAACCTCGTAGACGGAGGCGGCGTCGACCACGGCCGCCTTCACCTTGGCGTCGATCTCGGCGCTGCTGCCGGAAAGATCCAGGCGCGGCGCCGTGCAGACGGGCAAGGCTTCGACCTCGGGCGGGAAGTCGCATTCATGGGAACGGCCGACCAGCCAGTCCGCGCAGCCCAGTGCGGCGACGATCTCCGTGGCACTCGGCAGCAGCGAGACCACGCGCTTCATTTCTCTGTTCCTGACCGGTTCCATCAGGACTAATCTGCGCGCGCGGTCCGTGATCGGCAACCGCGTTATGGAGGGTGGTGTGATGCGCGTGCGGCCCTTTTTGCTTTTCCTTGCTCTTTGTTTCGTCTTGTTGCCCGGCGCAGCCGGTGCGGGGATGGACGAGGTGCCTCCGGAATCCCTTGGCCCGGATGCCGTCGAGCGAACCTGGAAACGGGCGCATTTCTATATACCCGCCGACGCCAATCCGCTGGGTACGGGCGTGCTGGGCGGCCAGCGCGACCTTGGGTCCGTGGCGCGGGCGCTGGACGTCCTTGCCAAGGGGCCGCCCCGGCCCGTGGTGGTCTATCTGCACGGCTGCGGCGGGTTCGGCAATTCGGGCAGCGTCAATGCCGGCATGCTGGCCGAGGCGGGCTTCGTCGTCGTCGCGCCCGACAGCTTCGCCCGGCCATCGCGCGTCAAGACCTGCGATTCGAAAACCCATTCCCGCGCCGGGCCGACGGGCATCTACAAAAACGTCATCGCCTGGCGGCTTGAGGAACTGGAACGCGCCCTTCTGGGCATGAAGGACTTTTCCTGGGTTGATTGGAACAACCTGTTCCTGTTCGGCCATTCCCAGGGCTCAAACGCTGTTGCGGCCTATCCGGGGACAGCCTTCAAGGGCCGCATCATGAGCGGCACGCGCTGCTCAACTGGCTACCAAGGGCCGCCGGAGGAGCCGGCGCTCGCCGTCTATTCGGAGAACGACCCCTGGCGCAAGGGACGCCCCATCAAATGCCTGGATTACGTCGGTCGCACAGGGATGCAGGTCCTGGGGTTGACCGGAACCCTGCATGTTGTCGCCAAGGACCCGGAAGCCAAGGCCCGAATGCTGAGTTTCCTGGGGGCGCTGATAACGCGCTGAGCCGGAAGCCGGGGGTCAGCGGATTTCGAAAATCCCGTCGACCTCGACGGCCACGCCGCGCGGCAGGGACGGGGCGCCGACGGCGAAGCGCGCGTGCTTGCCGGCGTCACCGAACACCTCGACCATCAGGTCGGAAGCACCGTTGATGACCTCGGGCTGATCGGTGAAGTCGGCCGCCGAATTGACGAAGCCGCCCAGTTTGGCGACCCGCACGACACGCTCCAGATCGCCGCCGCAGGCCTCGCGCAGCTGGGCGATGAGGTTAAGGCCGCAGACCCGGGCCGCCTGATATCCGTCCTCGGTCGAGACGTCTTCGCCCAGCCGGCCGCGGCAGGTGATCTCACCGTTCCACACGCAGACCTGGCCCGACACGAACACGGTCGATCCGACGACGGTGTAGGGGATGTAGTTGGCCGCGGGCGTGGACGGTTTGGGCAGATCAATGCCCAGGTCCTTCAGACGGGCGTCGACGGTTCCGGTCATGGGGGGGGGATCCTTTCGTTGGGGACTGGTCATTGGGATGGGCGCCCGCCACGGCGGGGCAGGGCGGATCGGATGCGGGCGGATCAGATGTAGAAGGTGTCGTGTTCCTTGGGCGCGATGCAGACGGTGTCGCTGCCGCGCTCCTTCAACAACTGCTGGGCCGTTGCCAGCTTGCCGTCGATGGCCGCGTCGTCCTGGTCCGGATCGTGGTGATAGAGGTAAAGCGTCTTCACCTTGCCCCGGTCCGCCAGCTCGACGACCTTGGAAATACAGGAATGGCCCCAGGTCACCTTGGTCGCGTATTCCGCGTCCGTGTAGGTTGAATCGGTAATCAACGCATCGGCGCCGTGCACGAATTCGGCCAGCTTTTCCTCGTAGTGCGGATTGTAGCCGTCGGAATTTTCGAGAAACATCTCGTTGTCCGTGACGTAGCAGATGGCGCGGCCGTTGTATTCGATACGGAAGCCCAGGCATTGCCCCGGGTGGCTCAGAAGCTTCGTCTTCACGCGGATGCCGTCGACCTCGAACTCTTCTTCCTCCAGGTCGCGGAAATAGACCCGCGCGGCGAATTCCTTCAGCGTGATCGGGAAATACACGCCGTCCATCTGGGCCGAGATGATTTCGCGGATGGAAATGTCGCCCTGATTGGCGCCGAGAATCTGGAACTCGTTGCCCTGGCGGTACAGGGGCGCGAAGAACGGAATGGCGTTGATATGGTCCCAATGGGGATGAGAGATGAAGATGCGGCCGCGGACGTTGCGCCGGCCGTTCGCCACCAGCTTGTCGCCGAAGGTCTTGATCCCGGTGCCGCCGTCGAAGATGAAAATCTGGTCGCGCGGGAACTGCAGGGTCACGCAGTTGGTGCTGCCGCCGTATTTCAGGGTGTTCTCGCCGGACACGGGCAGGGTGCCGCGCACGCCCCAGAACGACAGTTCGATATCGTCGCGCAGGATGCGGTTGACCTTGTCGAGGAAAGTCGCCGCGACGATGGGCTTGCGGATGAAGCCGTGGGCGCCGAATTCATAGGCCCGGTTGACGTCGAATTCGTAGCTTTTCGCCGTCAGCACGATGAAGATCGTATCGGCAAGACCTTCATGGCCACGCACGAACTTGCACATCTGGAAGCCGTCGACGTCCGGCATCATCAGGTCCGAGATGACGCAGTCGGGCGCCAGGGCGACCATCTTGTCCATGGCTTCCTTGGAGTCCGTGAACGCGGTGACGCGATGACCCGCCGCCTCCAGCATGGAGGCGATGGCGTCAAGGATCATCGGGTCGTCATCGACCGCGACAAAATGAATGGGTTCGGTATTACCTGCCATTCCCGTCCCGCTATGCCGGTCTTGTCCCGGTCATCAAAAAAAGTCCCACTGTTCAAGCGAGTAGAGCCCGAACAGATTAACAATCCCTCAAAACGTCGATTATCACCGTACCCGGAAAAGTATCGTCTGGGCAGGGTTTTCAGGGTTGTAGCAGAACATGCGGGACAACCGCAAACCGTCTTTCCTTTGGGGGCGAGAGACAAAAAACCCGCCTGCGGGCGGAATGCCGGCGGCGGGTGCGACAAGGCGGGGCGGCGTTAGGACGTCAGGCCAAAAAAGAGGCGTGCGGCGAGCCGAAGCCCGCCGCACGCCCCAAGTTTCCCAGGGAGGATTCCTGAATGGATGGAATGCCGGTTCGGGGCATCATGAACATCCGCTTGTGGCGCCGCAGGTGACGCACTTCATGCAGGTGCCATTGCGCACCAAGGTGAAGTTGCCGCAGTCGCCGCAGGAGTCGCCTTCATACCCCTTCATGCGGGCTTCGCGGATCTGGTCGAGCTTGGTGTCGGTCTGGGTGATCACGCTGGTCTCGATCTCCAGCACCGTTTCGGTGCTTTCCGCCCGTTGCACGGTGACACCGGCGCCGTTGCCGCCGCCATTGCTGCCGCTGGTGCGCACGGCACCGGCGGTCGAGCCGGACTGTTCGCCGCCGAAGCGCCCGCCCTGCACGACCATGAACTGCTTGGAGCGCACGTAACCGCGGCTGGTCAGCTGTGCCACGGCCTCCATCATGCCCGACTTCTCGGCGTTATCCGGAAGGTCGCCTTCGTCGGAACCGTCGCCCACGGTATCGGGCAGCAGGTCCGCCGGCTCGACATGGGCGAGGTCGTTGCGGTCCAGGTACGACACCGCCAGTTCGCGGAAGATGTAATCGAGGATCGACGTCGCCATCTTGATGGTGTCGTTGCCGGTGACCATGCCCGAGGGCTCGAAGCGGGTGAAGGTGAAGGCCTCCACGTACTCTTCAAGCGGCACGCCGTACTGCAGGCCGATGGAGATGGCGATGGCGAAGTTGTTCATCAGCGAGCGGAAGGCGGCCCCTTCCTTGTGCATGTCGATGAAGATTTCCGCCAGCTTGCCGTCGCTGTATTCGCCGGTGTGCAGGTAGACCTTGTGGTCGCCGATCGACGCCTTTTGAATGTAGCCCTTGCGCCGGTTGGGCGGGCGGCGGCGTTCATGGGCGCGTTCAACGATACGCTCGACGATGCGTTCGGCGATGATTTCGGCCCGGGAGGCGTTGGCCGGCGCGGCGGCCACGGCCTCTTCCAGGGTTTCCTCGGCGTCGACATCGTCCAGCAGGGCCGATTGCAGCGGCTGCGACAGCTTGGAGCCGTCACGGTAGAGCGCGTTGGCCTTCAGTCCCAGTTTCCAGGACAGCATGTAGGCGTCGTTGCATTCCTCGACAGAGGCCGAATTCGGCATGTTGATGGTCTTGGAAATGGCGCCTGAGATGAAGGGCTGCGCCGCCGCCATCATACGGATGTGGCTTTCGACGGAAAGATAGCGCTTGCCGATCTTGCCGCAGGGGTTGGCGCAGTCGAACACGGACAGGTGCTCGGCCTTCAGGTGGGGCGCGCCCTCCAGCGTCATGGCGCCGCAGATGTAGGTGTTGGCGGCCTCGACCTCGGCCTTGGAGAAGCCGAGATAGCTGAGCATGTCGAAACTCATGTCGTCGAGCTTGTCGGCCGGGATGCCCAGGCCCTCGCGGCAGAAGGCGTCGCCCAGGTTCCACTTGTTGAACACGAACTTGATATCGAAGGCTTCGCCGAGAGAACCCTCAAGTTTTTTCAGAACGTTCTCCGTGAAGCCTTTGATCTTCAAGGTTTCCGCATTGATCCCCGGCGCCCCTTCCAAGGTGCCGTGGCCGACCGCGTAGTTGATCATGTCGGTGATCTCGTCGGCCGTGTAGCCCATGCCCGAAAGCGCCTTGGGCACCATGCGGTTGATGATCTTGAAGTAACCGCCGCCGGCCAGCTTCTTGAACTTGACCAGGGCGAAGTCGGGTTCGATCCCCGTGGTGTCGCAATCCATGACCAAGCCGATGGTGCCCGTGGGCGCGATCACCGTGGTCTGGGCGTTGCGATAGCCATGGGCCTCGCCGCCTTCCAGTGCCAGATCCCAGGCCTTGGCCGCCGCCCTGGACAGTTCTGCATCCGGGCAATCGCCGGCGATCAGCGGCACGGGGGGGACTTCCAGGCCCTCGTAGCCCTGTTTCACGCCCTGGGCGGCGCGGCGGTGGTTGCGGATGACCCGCAGCATGGCATCGGCGTTCTTTTCGTAGCCGGGGAAGGTGCCCAGTTCCGCCGCCATTTCGGCCGAGGTGGCGTAGCAGGTGCCGGTCATCAATGCCGTGACGGCGCCGCAGATGGCCCGGCCTTCGACGGAATCGTAGGACAGTCCGGCGTTCATCAGATAGCCGCCGATGTTGGCATAGCCCAGGCCCAGGGTCCGGAACTCGTAGGACAGTTGGGCGATTTCCTTGGACGGGAACTGAGCCATGAGCACCGAAATCTCAAGCGTCACGGTCCACAGGCGCACCGCATGCTCGAAACCGGTGACGTCGAAGGTGCCGTCCTTCTTGGAGAACGTGATCAGATTCAGGGACGCCAGATTGCAGGCCGTGTCGTCCAGGAACATGTATTCGGAGCAGGGATTGGAGGCATTGATGCGGCCCGAATTGGGGCAGGTGTGCCATTCGTTGATGGTGGTGTCGTACTGCAGGCCCGGATCGGCGCAGGCCCAGGCCGAATAGCCGATCTGTTCCCACAGGTCGCGGGCCTGAATACGCTTGTGCACCTTGCCGTCCGTGCGGCGGATCAACTCCCATTCGCCATCGTTGAGGACGGCGCGGATGAATTCGTTGGTCAGGCGCACCGAGTTGTTGGAGTTCTGCCCCGACACGGTCACGTAGGCTTCCGAATCCCAATCCGTGTTGTAGGTCGGGAACTCGATATCCGTATATCCCTGGCGCGCGAAGTGGATGACCCGCTGGACGTAATTGTCAGGGATCATCGCTTGGCGGCATTCCCGGATGGCGGCCTTGAGTGCGGGGTTCTTGCGCGGGTCGAAGCAATCCTCGGCGCAGCCGTCTTCGTCTTGGGGGGCCGTATTTTGGCAGGCGGCCAGGACCTGGGTCAGGTGCTTCTTGGCCAGACGCGAGCCCGAAACCAGGGCAGCGACCTTCTGCTCTTCCTGAACCTTCCAGCTGATGTACTTCTCAATATCCGGATGATCGACGTCGACGACGACCATCTTGGCCGCCCGGCGCGTGGTGCCGCCCGACTTGATGGCGCCCGCGGCGCGGTCGCCGATCTTGAGGAAGCTCATCAAGCCCGACGACTTGCCGCCGCCCGACAGGGCTTCGTTCTCGCCGCGCAGGGCCGAAAAGTTGGAGCCCGTGCCCGAGCCGTACTTGAACAGCCGCGCCTCGCGGACCCAAAGGTCCATGATGCCGCCGTCGCTCACCAGATCGTCGGACACGCCCTGAATGAAGCAGGCATGGGGCTGCGGATGCTCGTATGCGGAGTTGGAGGCGACCAGCTTTCCGGTCTCGAAATCGACATAGTGGTGGCCTTGGGCCGGGCCGTCGATGCCGTAGGCCCAATGCAGACCCGTGTTGAACCACTGGGGCGAGTTCGGCGCGGCCATCTGCTTGGCCAGCATGTAGCGCATTTCGTCGAAGTAGGTCCGGGCGTCGGCTTCGGAATCGAAATAGCCGCCTTTCCAGCCCCAGTAGGTCCAGGTTCCGGCCAGGCGGTCGAACACCTGCTTGGCGCTGGTTTCGCCGGACGACCGCTTGTCCTTGGGCAGCTTCTTGAGGGCGGCGGTATCGGGTTCGGAGCGCCACAGCCACGACGGGACCGAGTTCTCCTCGACCTTCTTCAGCTTCGCCGGCACGCCCGCCTTGCGGAAGTACTTCTGCGCCAGCACGTCCGAGGCGACCTGCGACCAGGAATCGGGAACTTCGATGTCTGCTTGCGCGAACACCACGGAGCCGTCCGGGTTTCGGATTTCGCTGGATGCCCGGCGAAACTTGATTGCCGCGTAAGGTGACTGATCCTGTTTAGTAAAATGCCGCTTGATCTGCATGGCTACCCCGTCTGCGCTTCCTTAATGGTCCCTGTCATTTCCGGCCCTGTTGCTGGCCGGCGGGCCCAACAACAGACCCGGGTCGCTTCTTTGCCGCTGGCTCGGAAGGCTTTCGCTTCCTGAAACTACATAGTGTATTTGCCCAGGCGTGAAGGACGCTAAATGTAGCCAGCGGCTTTGGGGGCAGCAACAGGATTATTTCAACATTTAGGGGTTATGTTACGAATAAATTACTTGATTTTGTGGAACCTCCCGGAAAACCGGGGGTTATGCCTTAGGTCATAGTTGATGCCACCCTACATATTGCGGGCGGCGGTCGGTAAAGGCGGTCAAGCGGACTGGACCTCGCGCCCGCATGGTGCCATATTCCCGCGGTACATCAGGCGGATATGAGACCCCATGGACATCGGAACGCTGCTGCATACCTGGATTTACGGCAAGCTCGTCGGCACCGACGAGTTCGGCAACCGTTATTACAAGAACAAGGGCGGGTCGCTGTATGGCCGCGAACGCCGATGGGTTCTGTACAAGGGCCGCAAGGAAGCCTCCAAGGTACCGCCGGAATGGCATTCCTGGCTGCACCATACCTCGGCCGAACCGCTGACCGAAAGCGCCACCCTGGCGCGGCCGTGGCAGAAGGAGCACGTTCCCAACCTGACGGGAACCGCCGGTGCCTATCGCCCCGCGGGCCACGATTTCAAGGGCGGCGCCCGCGCCCATGCCACGGGCGACTACGAAGCCTGGAAACCGGAATGATTTGCGGCTCCCTGGCCGGGGCGTTGCGATGACGGTCGGATACCGATGACACTCGAAACCAAGGAACAGATGATCGGCGCTTTGGCGCTTGTCGTGCTTCTGGCGGTTCTCGGCTTCATGAACCAAAGCCGCGACGTGACCTCCGGCACGGACGGCCGCATCCGGGTCGATGCCCTGTTCGGCCGCGTCGACGGCATCGCCCCCGGGGCCGAGGTCCGCATGGGCGGCGTTCGAATCGGCAAGGTCGCGGCCCAGCGCCTGGACGACAAGTTCCGCGCCGTGCTGACCCTCAATCTGACCGACGGCGTGATGGTGCCGAAGGATTCGTCGGCCTCGGTGCAGACCGACGGCCTGTTCGGCGGAAAATATATCGTTTTGGAACCGGGTGCGTCGGAACAGGGCCTGAAAACCGGTGATCTGATCACCATCACCCAGGATGCCCAGGTCGTTGGCGACATTCTGGATTTTATCATTTCTCAGGGCCGAGCCGCCATGGAAGAGCGCCGGGCCGCCGCCGAAACGGCGGCTGGACAGACGAAATAAGGGGCGGAGAGACCGGATATGGGACGTAATGCAATCGAAACGGTCCTGGGTGGCGTCGTGCTGATCGTCGCCGGGGTGTTTCTCTTCTTCGCCTTCAACGTGGCCCAGGTGAAGGCCGTTTCGGGCTACGAGATCAAGGCGCATTTCCTCAAGATCGGCGGCCTGTCCAATGGCAGCGACGTGCGCATCAACGGCATCAAGATCGGCACCGTGCTCGACCGCGTGCTTGATCCGCAGACGTTCGAGGCCGTCGTCATCATGTCGATCCGCCCGGACGTGAAACTGCCCAAGGACACGGTGGCGACGATCGGTTCCGAAGGCATCCTGGGCGGAAAGTACGTCCGCCTGAAGCCGGGGCAGGCTTCGGAAACGCTGCCCGCGGGCGGGCGCATTGCCAAGGTCGAGGACTTCAAGTCCCTCGAGGATCAGGTCGGCGAGATCATCTTCCTGGCCACGGGCGGGAAATAGGCCGCGATGCGGCTTTTCCTCATCGCTCTGATCGGCGTCCTTGCTGCCTTTCCGGCGGGGGCCGCCCCCATGAACAAGGTCATTTTGCAGGGTCTGGACAAGGTCACGGCGCGGGTCTCGACCCTGGAAACCCGGGTCGGCGAGGTCGTGCGCTTCGGCACGCTCGAGATCATCGCCCGCAGCTGCGACAAGCGCCCGCCGGAGGAACCGCCGGAAAGCGCGGCCTTCCTGGATATCTGGGAAATCCGCCCCGGCGAGCCGGCGGTCAGCCTGTTCCGCGGCTGGATGTTCGCGTCCAGCCCGGCGCTCAACGCGCTGGAACATCCCGTCTACGATATCTGGGTGCTGGATTGCGCGGAGCCGGCGGATGCCGCCCCGCCTAAGTAGAGTTCCCCTACCTTGGACCCCGCCTAGCAGGACGCCGATGCGTCCCCGTCGTGCCGGGCCGAGGAGGCTGGGGCGTCGAAACGAAAGCGTCCTTATTCAGGAAAAGAAATGGGTATCCGTCGTATTTTGATCTTGGCGTCTTTGGTTGCGGTTTCTCTCGCCGAGAACGCGCGGGCCGCCGACCCCGCCCTCTGCCGGAATTGCCATACGCCGCAGGGGACGATTGCCCTGGACCTTGCGGGCATGCCGACAGACACATTCTTCGCCGCGGTGCGGCGGTTCCGTTCGGGGGAACAAATCCATCCGGTGATGGCATCCCTCTCGCGATCCCTCCCTGATGCCGAAATCACAAAGCTGGCTGCGTATTTTTCCGCGCTCGGCCCGGGCGGGAACCAGCGCGCGGTGGAAAAGCCGACGGAACAGGCGAAATAGGTCAGCGCGAAGGCCGCCAACGCCGCAGCAGAAGATGGACGACGATCGGCGTGGCGATCGAGGTCGCCAGCGCGACCAGGGCTATCCCTGAAAAAACCCCGGCCGGCATGGCCCAATCACCCAGGCCGCGGGCCTGCTGGCCGATCACCATGGCCATTTCGGCGCGCGGCACCATGCTGACCCCGATCAGCAATGCACCGGTGCCGGATGTCGTCATCAGGGCCGGCAGTCCGGCTCCTGCGATCTTGCCGCCGACGGCGACGGCGAGCAACGCCCCGCCGAACGCCAGGGCCATGCCCAAGGACGCCGGATCGATGCGGAAGCCGATGGCGATGAAAAAGAACGGCACGAAAAACGCCTGAATCTGCACGAATCCCGTTTCCATGCGCACGACGTCCGGATTGCGGCTGAAGATCAGACCCGCGAAGAAGGCGCCGATGGCGATTGAAAAGCCCAACAGCGAGGCGACGGCGGCGACGCAGAGCCCGATGCCCAGGAGGATCATCGCCGCATGGGGGTTGCCCAGGCGGGTCAGGATGGCGGCAAGGCGGTGCTGGTTGGTCCAGGCGACGGCCAAGCACAGGGCACCGAGCGCTGCCACCTTGGCCAGGAGAATCAGCGAAATTTCCGATATATGGGCGGCCAGACTGCCGCCGTTTCCCGAATGGACCAGGGGGGCGACCGCCACGGCCATGGCCATGAAGATGACTGCCGACAGGTCGTCCAGTTCCGCCACATCGACCAGGGTTTCGCCGTCGGGGGTGTCGAGGGCGCCGGCGTCGCGCCACAGTTCCGTGGTCACGGCGAGGCTGGTCGCCGTCATGGCGATGGCCGTAAACATGCTGGGTACGGCGTCCAGGTCGAACACCTCATGACAGAGCAGGAACGCGGGCACGCCGCTGAGCGTGACGTTGCCGAGCCAGATGGGCGCCGCGCGGGGCAGCTTTTCGACGAGGCCGTGCAGGTTGCTGTCGAGCCCGATGCGGAACAACAGGATGAACACCCCCGTCTCGGCGAGGAATTCCAGCAGATGACGGCCTGTCTCGGACATGAAGGCCATCTGCCCGTCGGCCATGCGGAGGGCGAAACCCAGCGCGATAAAACCGGCCAGGGCGGGCAGGCCGACCTTGTCGAACCAGATGCGTGTGAACACCGCCGCGACGATCAGGACGCCCAGCATCAGTTCGAATACGGAAATGGACTGATGGTCGATCATGGCCGTGTCCCGTTGATCCGCGTCCCAATCTCTTCCAGGCGGTCCAGAACGCCCCGGACCAGTGGCCCGTGAACGGCGTGCGCGTCGACGCCCAGCTGCGCGTCACGGAATCGGCGCATTCGACCGTACCAACGCCTGCCGCCCGACGACCCCCTACTTTTTCATTCTAGAGAGCCGCAGGCAACTGGGGGAGGTCTGCCGCCGACAGTTCTAGAATGTCGCCAGGCGGGTTTTCGGATCCATCATTTCACCGGCGATGACCGGCGGCTTGGCGACGCCGACGTCGGGTGTCAGGGCGTCGGGACCGAGTTTCCGGTTCGGCAGGAAGATGGCGCAGACGCTCACCGTGCCGCCGTTGGTCTTGAGGCCGGCAAGCAGGGACAGCACCGTCATGCCCGTCGGCGTGACGACCTTGCTTGCGGCGGCGGGCGGCTGCCTGAGCGCGATCTCGCCGGCCGCACCGCACAGCATCAAGTGTACGGCCTTACCCTGCTTGGCAATCTGGTTGGACAGGACCAGCGCCATGGCCTGAGTTTCCGTATCGGGCGAAGTCAGGATGACCAGGGCCTTGTCGACGGGTGCGTCGGCGTTAGCGTTGGGCGCGAGGCCGGCGAGGGCGATAATGGCGCCGGCAATGGTCTTGCGAATATGCATGCTACTAACTCCGTTGGCGTTGGCAGGCTGGAACCGGCAATCACTGCAACCCGTACATCTTTTCTTTGTTGAGCTTATAGCTCCACGGCAGGCCGGAATTCTTCCAGCCGTCCTTCAGACGCCAGTTCTTATGGGGGCCGTCCTTCAGGGTGCCGCCCTCGAAGCCATCGACGACGACATAGACCTTTTCAAAACCCCGGCCATCGAGCGCCTTGGCCGACGGCGCACCGCGTTCGCCGCCCGATCGGCACATGAGGATCACGGGCGTGGCCTTGCTCAGGCCCCGGTTTTCAAGCGCGCGGGCAACCGCGGCGGCGAAATCCGGGTTCTTTTTCATCAGGAACACGGACTTCTTCTCATTCCACTTGCTGCGGTCGGACAGCAGGTACGGCACGTTCAGGTCCACCACATCGGTGAAGCCGGTGAACATGATCTCGATGGGGTCTCGGACATCGACGAACAAAACCTTGCCGCCTTCGGCCGTCTTCATGTCGTAGGCTTCCTTGGAGGTCAGGTAGAGACCCCACGGCGTCTGTTTGGCTGAATCCTTGGGTGCAGGCGCTGCCTCAACGGCCGCCTGCGCGGCCATTGTCAGGACCACGGCGCCCGCCATCATCAACCGCATTACACGTTTCAACATCTTTCGCTCCTTGCAAAGGCATCACCGCCGCACTTGGCCGTATGTCGACGGACCGTGTTGTGCTTTGCATAACACTAGGCCCGCCGCCGGACATTGATCTGTGACAAAGTCACGGCGGTGCGTTGACCGTCAGCAGACGGAAGCGGGGCGGGTGGGTATGCGTTGGGACAGGAAGCTCAGCGGCCGCCGGCCATCGCCTCGATCTCGCGCATCACCCGGTCGGCGGCCGGGTTGAGCGGAAAGCGGGCCTGATAGTCGAGGGCCGCTTCCAGGCGCTTTTGATAATCGCGGGCGGGAATTTCCTCGCAGCCGAAGGTTTTCAGGTGATCGGTCACGAACTGAGTATCGAGCAGGCGGAACCCGCCCAGGCGCAGGCGCGCGACGAGATGGACGAGGGCGACCTTGGACGCGTCGGTCCGGCGCGAGAACATGCTTTCGCCGAAGAACGCGCCCCGGAGCGCCACCCCGTAGAGCCCGCCGGCCAGTTCGCCGTCCTTCCAGGTTTCGATGGAATGGGCGAATCCCAGATGGTGCAGTTCGATGACGGCGGTGCGGATCGGCGTGTTGATCCAGGTATCCTTGCGCCCCGGCCCGGGGGCGGCGCATTCGTCGAGTACCCGCTCGAACGCCGAGTTGGCGCGCACGATGAATTCGCCCCGTCGCAGTACCTTGCGCAGGCTTTTCGAGACGTGGAAGGTATCCAGCGGCAGCACGCCGCGCTGCTTGGGATCGACCCAGAACACCTGTGGGTCGTCGCGGCTTTCGGCCATGGGAAAGATGCCGGCGGCATAGGCGCGCAGCAGAAGTTCGGCGGGCAGGCTTTCCTGGGTATCGCCGCGCCGGCTCATGGGATGCTCCCGGCGGGGATGTCAGGCGCCGTTCTTGTCCGCCGCCATGAGGGTCTCAAGCCAGTGGATGTCATAGGAGCCGTCGACGAAATCCTTCTCGCCGATGATGCGCTGCTGCAGCGGTATGCCCGTCGAAATGCCATCGATCACAAATTCCTCAAGCGCGCGCCGGAGCCGCATCAGGCATTCGTTCCGCGTCGCGCCGTGGACGATCAGCTTGGCGATCATGCTATCGTAGTGGGGCGGCACTGTGTAGCCGGAATAAAGGGCGGAATCGACGCGCACGCCCAGCCCCCCCGGCGCATGATAGACGCCGACCTTGCCCGGCGAGGGCGCGAAGGTCACGGGGTCTTCCGCGTTGATACGGCATTCGATGGCATGGCCGCGCAGGACGACGTCTTCCTGGGTCATCGACAGCTTGGCCCCCTGGGCGACGCGGATCATCTCGCGCACGATGTCGATGCCGGTGATCGCCTCGGTGATTGGGTGCTCGACCTGAAGGCGGGTGTTCATCTCGATGAAATAGAACTGCCCGTCCTCGTACAGGTATTCGACCGTGCCGGCGCTTTGATAGCCCAGCTTGGCGATGGCGTTGACCGTGACGGCGCCGATCTCGGCCCGCTGCGCCGCATTAAGGGCCGGCGAGGGGGCTTCTTCCAGGACCTTCTGGTGACGGCGCTGCAGGGAGCAGTCGCGTTCGCCCAGATGCACCACGTTGCCGTGGGTGTCGGCCATGATCTGAATTTCGATATGGCGCGGCTTGTCCAGGTACTTTTCCATATAGACGGCGCCGTTGCCGAAGGCGGCAATGGCTTCGCTCTGCGCCATCTTGACCAGGCTTTCCAACTCGCCCTCGTGGCGCACGACCTTCATGCCGCGCCCGCCGCCGCCGGCGGCGGCCTTGATCAGCACGGGATAGCCGATGTCCTTGGCGACCAGGGCCGCGTCCCTGATGTTGTCGATGGCGCCGTCCGATCCGGGCACCACGGGGATGCCGGCGGCCTTGGCGGCGGCCTTGGCCTGAACCTTGTCGCCCATCAGCCGAATGTGATCGGCCGAAGGGCCGATAAAGGTGAAGCCGTGTTCGGCGACCATCTGGGCGAAATCGGCGTTTTCCGACAGGAAACCGTAGCCGGGATGGATGGCGTCGGCCCCGGAAATCGCGGCGGCCGACAGCACGGCCTGGATCGACAGATAGCTGTCCTTGGCCGCGGGCGGGCCGATGCACACGCTTTCGTCGGCGAAGCGGACATGCATGGCGTCGGTGTCGGCGGTGGAATGGACGGCGACCGTGGAAATGCCCATTTCGCGGCAGGCGCGCAGAATGCGCAGCGCGATTTCCCCCCGGTTGGCGATCAGGACCTTTTCGAACAAGGCCTGGCTCCTATTCGAGAATCAGGAGGGGTTCGCCGAACTCCACCGGGGTTCCGCTGGTCACCAGGATTCGCTTCACCGTGCCGGCGCGGGGGGCGGTGATCTGGTTGAACACCTTCATGGCCTCGACCAGCAACAGGGTGTCGCCTTCCTTCACCGTATCGCCTTCCTTGATGAAATCGGCGCTTTCGGGATCGGGCGAGGTATAGACCACGCCGACCATGGGCGAGGTAATGGCGCCGGCGGGCATGCCCTGTTCAGCGGCGGGGGTTTCGGCGGCGGGGGCGATGGCCATGGGCGTCGCGGCCATGGCGGTCGCCCCTTTGGACACGCGCAGCGACCAGTCGTCGTGGGTGTATTCGATTTCCGTCAGGCCCGTCTCATGTAGAAGATCGGCCAGCTTGCGGACGGCGTCCGCGTCGATGTCGGTCGCTTTGGGGCTTCTTGCCATGGTCCCTTACCCGTTGTTTTTCAGTCGTTTTGCCAGCGCTTCGAGCGCCAGTTCGTAGCCCTGGCCGCCGAGACCGCAAATCATGCCGTCGGCGGCCTTGGACACGAAGGAATGATGCCGGAACTCTTCACGTCTGTGAATGTTGGAAAGGTGCACCTCGATGATCGGCATGTCGATGGCCGAGAGCGCGTCCAGGATTGCGACCGAGGTATGGGTATAGGCGCCGGCGTTGATGACGATTCCGGCATGCGCCTTGGGCGCGTCCTGAATCCAGGTCACCAGTTCGCCTTCGTCGTTGGATTGGCGGAAATCCACGTCCAGACCCAGGTCCTTGCCGCGCGCCCGGCAGGCGGCCTCGATGGTCGCCAGCGTCTCGCGCCCGTAGATGTCGGGCTCGCGCGTGCCCAGCAGGTTCAGGTTCGGGCCGTTGAGGATGAGGATCGTTGCTGTCATGGTTCCGTTCCGGGTGCGGGCCGCCCCCCAGGTCGCGTTCCGTCATAAGGTAGCGGGCTTATAGCACGCGCCATGATGTGAGAAACATCCCGTTTCACCGCATCCGGGCGTTGAAAGCGGCTGGTCGCGGCCCCATAATCCCTGTAAAGCCCCCCGGACAAAGGCCTGTACAGGCTTCAACAACGGCGCGAACAACGGCCCCGAGGATAATTTCTCTATGCAAGTTCAGATCAACGGCGAAACCCATTCCCTGGATGCCCCCCTGTCGGTGGCGCAGCTTCTGACCCGAATCGGCCTGGATCCGGCCAAGGTCGCGGTCGAGCGCAATCTGGAAATCGTGCCCAAATCCGGCTACGGCCGGATTGGTGTGGAAGACGGCGACCGCCTGGAAATCGTGCATTTCATCGGCGGCGGCGCCCCGGATTCCGCGCCGGCGCCCGAGGACGAGGATATCCTGGAGGTCGCCGGCCACAAGTTCCGTTCGCGCCTCATCATCGGCACGGGCAAGTACAAGGATTATGACCTGAACCGCCAGGCGGCCGAGGCGGCGGAGGCGGAAATGATCACCGTCGCCGTCCGTCGCGTGAACCTGACGGACCCCAATCAGCCGCTGCTGGTCGACTACCTGGACCCCAAGAAATACACCTACCTGCCCAACACGGCGGGCTGCTTCACCACCGACGACGCCGTGCGCACCCTGCGCCTGGCGCGGGAAGCCGGCGGCTGGACCTTGGTGAAGCTGGAAATCCTGGGCGAACAGCGCACCCTGTACCCGATGATGCCGGAAACGATCGAGGCGACCCGCGCGCTGACGGAAGAAGGCTTCCAGGTCATGGCCTATTGCTCCGACGATCCGATCCTGTGCAAGCGGGTGGAGGAGGCGGGGGCCGTCTCGATCATGCCGCTGGGTGCGCCCATCGGTTCGGGCCTGGGTATCCAGAATCCGGTCAACATCCGCCTGATCAAGGAACAGTCCGAGGTGCCGGTGATCGTCGATGCCGGTGTCGGCACGGCGTCGGACGCCGCCATCGCCATGGAACTGGGCTGCGACGGCGTGCTGATGAACACGGCCATCGCCGAGGCCAAGGATCCGGTGATGATGGCGCGCGCCATGAAGCACGCGGTCAAGGCCGGGCGCATGGCCTATCTGGCCGGACGCATGCCGCGCAAGATGTACGCCGACCCGTCGTCGCCGCTGTCCGGACTGATCTAAGCGAACCGTACCAGACCGCACAAAAAGTAAGGGGCAGGCCGCTCGCGCAGCCTGCCCCTTGATCGGTACGCGCCGCTTGGGCCGGCGCGGAAACCCGATTACTTCTTCGCAGCCTTCTTGGCGTCGGCTTCGGCCTTCATGCAGGCTTTCTTCGCGGCTTTGTCGGTCATCTTGGCACAGGGGGATTCCTTCTTGTCGGCGGCCATGACGGCGGTCGACGCGGCGGAGAAGCCCAGGGCCAGGACGAAGGCCAGGACGGCGGCGGAAAGAACGGACCGTTTCATATTTGGATGTTCCTCGGTTAGGGGTTGGTGGAATGGCCACACTATCGAAGAGGCGATGGCTCCCTAACATCGAAAAATTTGAATGTGTTCCATCGACAAAGGCGAAGCGACGGCGCTAATTCACGTGACGCCACCAAGTCTTTTCGTTGATCGAGAACACCGGCTGGTAGTGGCGGATTGAATCGGCCTTCACCACGGTCTGAATCTGGTTGTCGAGGACCAGCGGGATGCGCTCGCCCGCCTTGTTCTGCATGTAGACGACAAGAATGGCGTGGCCGACCTTCAGGTTCAGGTCCTTGACCGCGACGACGCGCAGATCCTGCTCGTCCCACCCCAGGAAGCGCAGGGACAGGTACTTCATGATCGCGTAGTCCTCGCAATCGCCGAACCGCGCCATGAATTCGTAGGGTGTTTCCCAATAGTCGCTGACGCCCCAGTTGTCGTTGTCCATGACGTATTTGGCCAGGTTCATGCGGGCGTTGATCAGGCGCACCTGATCGAGCAGGGATTTTTCCTTCACCAATTTCAGGAACTGGATCCAATCCCCGTCGCCGCAGATCTTCATCTCGCCCGGACCGGGCCCGCAGACCAGCGGCTGCTTACTTTTCCGCGTGCTGGCGAACCGGGCCAAGGCGTCGGTCCATTTCGTGAAGGCCTTGAGGTCGTTGGACGGCAGCTCCTTGGTGTTGAAGAAACTGGAGGTCGCCGTGGCTGCATGGGCCCCGGGTGCCATGCCCGGCAACATGGCGGCAGCGCCCGCGGCAAGCGCCGAGGCACGCATCAGGCCGGCGATCTTGCGTATGAATGAAATAGCGCCACCTGTCCGTGAAGCCGGTTTATTCCGGGCGCGGCGCCGGTGACATCGGCAGCCCCGGTCGGGAAACGTCACGGGAAGACGGTAGGATCGGGGCCGCCAGGCGTCAATCTGCTAAACGGGATAGACTGCGGGGCAGACCTGGGCCAGGGAGGCGCTTTTAGAAGTTCTTGAGGAAGGCCGGAACCTGGTCGCTTTGCCCGAACACGACGTCCTTGTCGTCCATCGTGCCCGCGTCGTTGCGTTGGTCCGAGCGGCTTTTGCGGGCGCGGCTCGGTTTCGCGGCCGGTTCCTCGGCGGCTTCCGCCTTGGGGGCGTTCTGGGCCGGTTCCGCGTTTGCGGCGGGCTCGGCCGCGGCATCGGGCGCGGGTTCGGCGGCCTTGGCGTCGGCGGGTGCCGGCTTGCGGCCCCGGCCCCGATCACGTCCTCGGCCTCGGCCGCGTTCGCCGCGTTCTTCTTTTTCCGGGGCGCTGGTGGCGTCATCGTTGCTGCCACCGCCGCCGGTGCTGCTCATCGCGTCGCGTTCGATGGGGCGGCCCATCAGCTTTTCGATGGCGTCCACATACTTGCCGTCGGACGGCACGGCGATGGAAATCGCGATGCCTGTGTGCCCGGCGCGGCCCGTGCGGCCGATGCGGTGCACGTAGTCGTCGGCATGGGTCGGCACGTCGAAGTTGAAGACATGGCTCATCAGCGGAATGTCGAGCCCGCGCGCCGCAACGTCGGAACACACCAGCAGGGTCACGTCACCGCTCTTGAACTTCGCCAGGGTCTCCATGCGCACGGACTGCACCATGTCGCCGTGCAGGCGCGCCGCCGTGTTGTAGCCGTGGCGTTCCAACGATTTGTAGACCACGTCGACGTCGCGCTTGCGGTTACAGAAGATGATGGCGTTCTTGGGCTGTTCGCGTTCGATCAGCTTGCGCAGAACCTCGCGCTTGCGTTTGGCGATGGAAGCCTGATCGCGTCCGGCGCCGGTCACCATGACCAGGCCTTGCTTGATGGTTTCCGCCGCCGTCGCCGGCTTGGACACGGTGATTTCCTTGGGATTGATCAGGAAGCGGTCGGCCAAGCGCTTGATTTCCGGCGGCATGGTCGCCGAGAACAGCAGCGTCGTGCGCATCTGCGGCAGCTTGGAGACGATCTTTTCGACATCGGGGATGAAGCCCATGTCGAGCATGCGGTCGGCTTCGTCGATCACCAGGATCTTCACGTCGCGCAGCAGCAGGTGTCCGCGGTCGAACACGTCCATCAGGCGGCCCGGCGTGGCGATCAGCACATCGACGCCCTTTTCCAGGCGCTTGATCTGTTCGCTCATGTTCTCGCCGCCGATCAGCAGCGCATGGTTCAGCTTGTGGTACTTGCCGTAGATTTCGAAATTGTCGGCGACCTGGGCGGCCAGTTCGCGGGTCGGCTCCAGGATCAGCGAGCGCGGCATGCGCGCCTTGGCCCGGCCCGAGGCCAGGATCTCGATCATCGGCAGGGTGAAGGATGCCGTCTTGCCCGTGCCCGTCTGGGCACAGCCCAGAATATCGCGGCCCATCAACACCTGAGGAATGGCCTGAGCCTGAATGGGGGTGGGATCGGTGTAGCCCGCGTCGGAAATCGCTTTGAGGAGTTCGTCGCTGAGGCCGAGGTCTGAAAAGGACATATTGCTCCACTTCGGGAGTTGCGCCGCCCGGGCTGGGTGGTCACCTTATGGGGGCTTGGATTTTGGCCCTTGGAGACTTCCCTGGGCCGTGTGAGCGGGATATTAGGTATTCCCGACCCGAAGTCAATGATAAGCGGGGGTTGGGCGGCGGATTTCTGCCGACTGCCGCCGAATTGTCACGGTCCTTCCAAAGGAGATTCCATGTCCGACCGAACGCCGCTTCTGTTCATGCCGGGGCTGCTGTGCGACGCGGCGTTGTGGGGCCATCAGCTGGCGACCCTGACCGACGTCGCCGACATGACCGTCGCCGACATGACACAGGACGATTCCATCGACGCCATGGCCCGGCGCGCGTTGGACGCGGCCCCGGACCGGTTCGCGCTGTGCAGCCTGTCCATGGGTGGCTATGCGGCCCAGGCGATCATGCGCCTGGCGCCCGAACGGGTGACGAAGCTGGCCCTGCTCGACACCGCCCCCGGCCCGGATACGCCGGAACGCACGGCGGGCCGCCGCGACCTGATGGCGCGGGCCGCCACGGGCGATCTGGAAGGCGTCATCGACCGCCACATGACGGGATTTATTGCCGCAAACCGCCAGGACGATGTGGCGTTGACCGCCGCCGTCCGCGCCTCGGCCCGCAATGTCGGGGCGGAGGCTTACCGGCGCCAGCAGACGGCCATCATCGAGCGCCCGGACAACCGGCCCAATCTGGGCCTTATCGCCTGTCCGACCCTGGTTCTGTGCGGGCGGCTTGACGCCCTGACGCCGCCTGCGGTGCATGAAGAAATGGCGTCGGCCATTCCCGGTGCTAAACTGGTGGTGGTCGAGAATTGCGGCCATCTTTCGCCCCTGGAACGGCCCGAGGCGGTCAGCGCGGTACTGCGCTATTGGCTCGCCGAATAAGGAAGAACAGATGCTGATAAAGCCCGAATTGTCCTGTCTGGTCGTCATCGACATTCAGGACAAACTGGCCCCCGCCATGCAGTCGCCAGCCAGGGTCATTCGCAACACGGCGCTGCTGATGCGCGCGGCCGACCGCATGGGCGTGCCCGTTCTGATGACGGAACAGTATCCCAAGGGGCTGGGCCACATCGTGCCGCAGCTACAGGGCATCGCGCCCCAGGCCCAGGTGTTCGAAAAGATTCATTTCTCCTGCATGAACGAGGAGCCGTTCCAGAAGGTGTTCGAGGCCACGGGCCGCCGCCAGGTGGTCATCACGGGGATGGAGGCGCATATCTGCGTCATGCAGACCGGCGTCGATCTGATGGACAAGGGCTACGAGATCTTCGTCGTGACCGACGCCACGGCGTCGCGCACCCTGGAAAGCGAAAAGGCCTGCCTGGACCGTCTGGGCGCCGCCGGGGCCGGCATCGTGACCACGGAAATGGTCATCTACGAATGGCTGGGCCGGGCCGGAACGGAGGCCTTCAAGGAGATGCTTCCGTTCATCAAACAGTCTTGATTATCAAACCATTGAATCGAAAATCTAAGGTAATTTCTGAATGACATCCTTGCGCCAGCCCGGCGGTGTGATCCTGCCGTTCAAGGACAAGCATCCGCAGATCGACGAAACCGCCTTCATCGCCGAAAACGCCGTCATCATCGGTGACGTGACCATCGGAACCAAGTCGTCGATCTGGTATTCCTGCGTGCTGCGCGGCGACATGAACTATATCCGTATCGGCAACGATACGAATATCCAGGACGGCACGGTCGTGCATGTCGATTCCAAGGGTTACCCGACCATCCTGGGCGACCGGGTCACGGTCGGGCATATGGCGCTGCTGCATGCCTGCACTCTGAAGGACGACGCCATGATCGGCATGCAGGCCTGCGTGATGGACGGTGCCGTGGTCGGCGAGGGATCGTTGATCGCCGCGGGTGCCCTGGTCACGCCGGGCAAGCAGATCGGCCCCGGCGAGGTCTGGGCCGGGCGGCCGGCCAAGTTTCTGCGCAAGGTCGGGCCGGACGATCAGAAGATGCTCGATTACATCTGGCCCGTGTACGACAACCTGAGCGCCGAATACCGCTTGGCGGGCCATGACCTGCGCAGCCTGTCCCGCAACCGCCGCACGCCCCCGAGCGACTGAGGCAGCGGTCGTGGCAGCCCCCAAACCGGACACGGACCTGCTCGCCGCCGCGCAAGGCGGCGACCGTCGCGCCATCGCCAAGCTTCTGTCCTTGGCCGAGACCACGGGCAACGCCGCGCCGAAGCCCGGCGCTACGGAGGGCGACCTGATGGCGCGGGTTTATCAGGCGGCGGGGGCGGCCCATGTGGTCGGCGTGACCGGCCCCCCGGGAGCGGGAAAATCGTCCCTGGTCAACGCTCTGGTCAAGGATCTGCGCCGCCGGGGCCTGACCGTCGGCGTCATCGCCATCGACCCGTCGAGCCCGTTTTCCGGCGGCGCCATCCTGGGCGACCGGGTGCGCATGGGCGACCATGGCGGCGATAACGGGGTGTTCATTCGCTCGCTGGCGACCCAGGGGGCGATGGGTGGGCTGGCCCGCCCGGCGCTTGATTCCGTCGACGTGCTGGACGCCTGCGGGTTCCAGGTCGTGGTGATCGAAACCGTGGGCGTCGGCCAGGACGAGGTCGATGTCGCGGCGGCGGCGCATACGGTGATCGTCGCCTCGCCGCCGGGCCTGGGCGACGGGGTGCAGGCCATGAAGGCGGGCATTCTGGAAATCGCCGATATCCATGTCGTGACCAAGGCCGACCGCGCCGACGCGGACCAGACCGCCGCCGATCTGACTGGCGCCCAGGATTTGGGCCTGACCGGCCGCCAGGGGCAGGGCGCGTCGGCGACCGGCTGGCGCGTGCCGGTCATCGCGACCAGCGCCAACACGGGCAAGGGGGTCGCCGATCTGGCCCAGGCCGTGCTGGACCACGGTGCACATCTGGCCGCCAGCGGCGAGGACAAGGCGCGGCGCCGGCGCATCGCGCTGATGCGGCTTGAGACGGCGGCGCTCGACCACATGCGCCGGGAATTCAAGCGCCTGGCCCCGGACATGGCCGATCTGGTCGACGATCTGGCCGCGCGCCGGGCCGATCCGCGCGCCGCCGCGCGTCTGCTGGTGGAAAAGGCCCTGAAGCCGTCGTAAGCCGAGGCCGGCTATTTTACGACAAGGATCAGCCCGCTGACCGCCGCGATGGTCAGGATCGCGACGCGCAGGCGGTCCCGGTTGACGTAGCGCCGGGTGAGCGGGGCGAGCGCCAGGCCGATCGCCACGCCGGGCAGCAACACCAGGGTGCGCCCCATCTCGGGCGCGCCGAACGCGCCGACCAGGGCAAGCGCCGCCACCGCCGTCAGATAGGCCGCCGTGAAATAGGCCCCCAGCATGGCGCGGGCGACTCGGGGTTCGGCGTTCTGAAAGGCGAGGGAGATCGCCGGGCCGTGCAGGCCCGCCATGGTTCCCATGATCCCGGAGATTCCGGCGGCGGCGAGCAGCCCGCGTCCCTTGGCCGCGACGGTCCCGCCCATGAGGCTGACGCCGACCGCAAGCAGGATCATGACCCCGAACAGGCGCTGCAGGTTCATCCCCTGGGCGGCCTGCAGGGCGAGGGCGCCCACCACCGTGCCCGCCGCCAGGCCGATCAGGCAGGTCATGAGCATACGGCGGTCGATCGCGTCGCGCTCCCCATAGGCCGTCAGGGCCGCCAGCACGGTCCCCGCCAGCAGCATGGGTCCGGGTACGAAGGCCGGGTCGAGCAGGGCCAGAACCGGGGCCGCGAGCAACGCGAACCCCAGGCCGAGCGCCGCCTGGAACGCGCAACCGAAGGCCATGGCGCTGATCGCGATCAGGATCGCCGTCAGGGTCAGTCCGTCAAATGTCATGACGGCATCGTAGCGCGTTTATTCCCGGGGCGCTGCGCCGATCGCGATGCGACGGAGATAATCCGGTTCGGGCACGCCCCCGGTCGCCGTGCCGCCGGCGGCAGGTCGGGGGAAGGGGGCATGGTTTGGTTCCTTCCGTCTGTCGATACCGTCTTGCCGATGGCGGCGGTCTCCCTGTACCGTGCAACTTGGTTCTTATTAAAATGCCATAAATATTATTCTGACGGAGCCATTGAGATGCCCCCCTCGGGCCGCGTGAAACTGGGCCGGGATTCCCAGCTGATCGACTTGAGCCTGGACCGCTCCGGCGGCCAGCCCCTGAACGAACAGCTTTACAAGGGGATCAAGGGCCTGATCCTGGCCGGCGTGCTGCGCTCGGGCGCGCGCCTGCCGGCCAGCCGCATCCTCGCCCGCGAGCTGGAAATATCCCGCAACACGGTGCTGGCCGCCTATGACCAGTTGTTGGCCGAGGGCTTCACCGAGGCCCGGCCGGGCGCGGGGACGCGGGTGTCGGCGGATCTGCCGGACCTGTCCGGCGACCTGCGCGCCGCGGGTCCGCTGCCCGCGGATGCCACGGCACCGCCGCCCTTGCCGGCGCGGGTGCTTGATCTGATATCCCGTCATTCGCCCGGGCCGGGGACGCACCGTCCTTTCCTGCCGGGCCTTCCCGATGTCGCCGCCTTTCCCTTCGATGAATGGGGCCGCGCCGTCGGCCGTTTCTGGCGCCGACCGCCCCTGGCCCTGCTGGAAGACCGGGACGGCCGTGGCCACGGGCCCTTGCGCCGCGCCATTGCTGACTATCTGGTCGCCGTGCGCGGGGCGAAATGCACCGCCGATCAGGTCATCATTACCTCGGGCGCGCAGCAGGGCATCGACCTTTGCGTGCGCGCACTGCTGGAGCCTGGGGCGCCGGTGGTCATGGAAAACCCGGGATACCGGGGCCTGATCTCGGCTTTTTCCTCGGCCGGGGCCAAGGTGGTGCAGGCGCCCGTGGACGGCGAGGGGTTGGACGTGGCTCGCGCGCGCAGCCTCGCCCCCCATCCGCGCCTGTTGGCGGTGACACCGTCGCATCAGTTCCCCCTGGGCTCGACCATGTCCCTGGCACGCCGTCTCGACCTGTTGGCCTGGGCGCGGGACGCCGGGTTCTGGGTGCTGGAAGACGACTACGACAGCGAATACCGCTACCGCGGCCGGCCGCTGGCGGCGTTGCAGGGGCTCGACGGCGGCGACCGGGTGATCTACGTCGGCACCTTTTCCAAGGTCATGTTTCCGGCCCTGCGCCTGGGCTATCTGGTGGTGCCGGAACCGTTGGTCGATGCTTTCGTGCGCCTGCGTGGCGCCGTCGACGACTTTCCCGCCCTGGCCATGCAGCCGGTCCTGGCCGATTTCATGGAGTCAGGCCGTTTCGGCGCCCATGTCCGGCGGATGCGGCAGATCTATGGTGAGCGCCAGGCGGTTCTGCGGGACGAACTGACGACACGCTTCGACGGCCTGTTCGACATGCCCGACGATGACGCGGGAATGCATTTGACCGTCACCCTGGCGCCCGGCGGGCCGGGCAGGACCCTGGCGGACGGTGCCATCACCCGCGAGGCGGCGGCCTTCGACATCACGGCGCGTGCCTTGTCGGGCTATTACGATGGCCCGAAACGCCGCCACGGGCTGGTCCTGGGATATACGGCCTATCCCGCCGATGCGTTGAAACGCGCGGCGGGGCTATTGGAACGGGGCGTGGATCGGGCGCTGGCCGGCGATCAGGAAACGCGGACCTTGACGTAGGTGCCGGGCGCGTCGTCCAGGGCGGCCAGCTTGCCGTCGCCGGGGATGCGCGCGGGCACCGTTTTCTTGCCCGACTGTTTCTTGACCCAGGCATCCCAATCCGGCCACCAGGACCCTTCGTGCTGCTTGGCCTTGTCGAACCAGGCGTCCGGGTCTTTCGGCGTCTGGGCGTTGGTCCAATAGCAGTATTTGTTGGCGGACGGCGGGTTGATGATGCCCGCGATATGGCCCGAGGCCGACAGCACGAAGCGGACCGGGCCTTTGTACATCTGCGTCGCCGCATAGGTCGCTTTCCAAGGCGCGATATGGTCCTCGCGGGTGGAAATCATGTAGGCCGGCACGTCGATCCGGGTCAGGTCGATGGGCGTGCCCGCCAGGGTAATGCCGCCCGGCGTGGCCAGTTTGTTTTCCAGATACATATTGCGCAGATAGAAGGCATGCATGGCCGCCGGCATGCGGGTTGAATCCGAATTCCAGAACAACAGATCGAAGGGGAAGGGGTCCTTGCCCAGCAGGTAGTTGTTGACCACGAAGGACCAGATCAGGTCGTTGGCCCGCAGCATGTTGAAGGTGGTCGCCATCTCCGATCCTTCAAGGTAGCCGCGTTCGTTCATCTTGGCTTCCATGTTGGCCAGCTGCGTTTCGTCGACGAACACGGACAGGTCCCCGGCCTCGGCGAAATCGACCATGGTCGTGAAGAAGGTCGCGGATTTGACGCGGTCCCTCCACTGTTGCCCCTTCTGCGCGGTCATCCAGGCCAGCGTCGCCGCCGTCAGGGTGCCACCCAGGCAATAGCCGATGATGTTGATGGCGCGCTCGCCGGTTGCCTGTTCGATGGCGTCCATGGCGGCAAGCGGGCCTTCGAGCATGTAGTCGTCATAGGTTTTCCGGGCCAGCTTGGCATCCGGATTGACCCAGGAGATGACGAACACCGTGTGACCCTGCGCCGACGCCCAGCGGATGAACGAGTTTTCCGGGCGCAGGTCGAGGATATAGAACTTGTTGATCCACGGCGGCACGATCAGCAGCGGCGTCTGCGCAACCTTGTCGGTCAGGGGATCGAACTGGATCAATTCGATCAGGTCGTTGCGGTAGACGACCTTGCCCTTGGCGGTGGCGACGTTCTTGCCGATCTCGAACGCCTCCATGTCGGTCATGCGGATCGCCAGCTTGCCGTCGCCGCGTTCCAGGTCTTCCAAAAGATTGTTAAGTCCGTTGACGAGATTTTCGCCCTTGCTTTCGACCGTCGCGCGCAGAGCTTCCGGGTTGGTCAGCAGGAAGTTGGTCGGCGACAGAGCATTGACGAACTGGCGGGTGTAGAAGTTGACCTTGTGCTGGGTCTTGCGATCCAGGCCTTCGACGTCTTCAACCGTTGACTCCAGCCACTTCGCGGTCAGCAGGTAGGACTGCTTGATAAAGTCGAACACCTGATTTTCGGACCAGGCCTCGTCGCGAAACCGCCGGTCGTCGCGCGCGGGCTCGGCCACGGGCTCGGCCTCCGCCCCCATCAAGCGCCGGGCCGCGGATTGCCACAGCTCCATGTACCCCTGCCAAAGAGACAGGCCCGATTCCATCATTTTCTGGGGATTGGCCATCATGTGGCGCGTCATTTCGACGAAGGCCTCGCCGATGTTCAGGGGATCGACGTCCGGTGCCTGGATTTCGTTGCTATGCCGGGTCAGCCAGTCGTTGACGAGGCGCTGGCTGCGTTCCGCGATCTCGATGAAGGGATTTGCGGACTCGGGCGTATCCTCTTCAGGTGTCGGGCCGCTGGGCTTCTTACTCATTGGGCACTGCGTCCTTTGCTCCGACTAGGCGATTGAGGCAAAATATGATACCGGATTGCGAAGAAGCCGGGGTGGCGTGAAACCGTTGTTGTGCAAACGACATCTCCGGCGGCGAGAATCCTGGGTTCGGATGGCGTCTGCCGTCTCTCTGTCGGTTGGCGGGGTTGTAAACCGGCATATTAGGAAATTCAAGGTGGGGAGCCCCTCGAAACAACATATCATCAGCATTCGGGGGCTGAATTAAGGGAAGGGAGTATTGCGGCACATGGGCGTGATCAAGGAGGACGTTATTCAGTTTCAGGCTGGCCTGCAGCGAGGCCTGTTGCGGTCCGTGCCGATGGTTGCCGTCATGGCGGTCCTCTTGACCGGCTGTTCGTCGGTGCCCGACGCCATCAATCCGGCCGAATGGTACAAAAGCACGGCCGACCTGTTCTCCGGCGACAAGGCTGCCGGTGATCCCGAGGAAGAGGCGCGCCGCAAGCGCGAGCAGCAGGTTGCGGACGCCGCCGGCCAGGAACAGTCGTCCAAGGAATTCCCCAAGGTGTCCGACGTGACCAAGCAGCAGGCAAGCCGCAACCTGGGCCTTGCCGCCGACCCGGACCGTCCGCGTTATGCCCCTGCCATCACTCGCCAGGACCAGAGCGCCGCCGCCGACCCGGTGCGCCCGGCCGCCCCCGCGGCGCCGCCTGCGCCCACGCCGATGGCAGAAAAACCGGCAGCCGAGACCCCCAAGGCCCCCGCGACCATGGCCGAGGGCCCCAAACTGACCCAGCCCAAGGAAACCCTGACCCCGCCCGCCGGCGAGGAGCAACTGGCGACCACGGTGCCGGGCGTGCCGCAATTCACGATCCCGACCCAGGCGGAACAGGAAGCCGAATTCTCCGGGTTCCAGAACCGCATGCAGAAACGGTTGGCCGAAATTCTCGCCGCCGCCGGGGAAGAGCCCAAGTTCGTACGTCCGTCCGGCATGCCGTCCGGCGTCGGTGTCGGCGAAACGATGGTGATTTCCGGCGACGGCGTCATCGAACCGGGAATGACCGAACTTCCGGCCACCGTCATGGAAGGGGCTTCCGTGGCGGGCACCGCACAGTCGCAGCCGCTGCCGCCGGGGGCGACCCGGGTCGCGACCATCGTGTTTCCCAACGGCTCGTCCAAGCTGTCGACCCGCGATCGCCAAATCCTGGCCCAGGTCGTTGCCTTGCAGAAGGAACGGGGGGGCACCCTGCATGTGGTCGGCCATTCGTCCTCGCGGACGCGTAATCTGAGCCCGGAAAAACACCGCCTGGTGAACTATAAGATGTCCGTGGAGCGGGCCAAGATGGTGGCCAAGGAGTTGATCCGGCGCGGCGCGAATCGTCGTACGGTCGCAACCGCGGCCCTGTCCGACACGCAGCCGCTGTACCAGGAAATCATGCCGAACGGCGAGGCCGGGAACCGGCGCGCGGAAATCTTTTTGACGCGCTGAGGCTTTTGCCGCTAAACGATTGCCGCCGGTCCGGGGCCGGAACGCGCCGCAGAGCGCGCGTTCGCGCCCGGCATGGCTGTTGTATCCGTCCCCGCTCTGGCACATGATGAAGCCACGATGAAACAGGAATTCCACCGTATCCGCCGCCTTCCGCCCTATGTGTTCGCGGAAGTGAACGCCATGAAGGCGCGCGCCCGCGCCAACGGCGAGGACATCATTGATTTCGGCATGGGCAATCCGGACCTGCCGACGCCGCAGCACATCGTCGACAAGATGGTCGAGGCGGCGCAGGATCCGAAGACCCACCGCTATTCCAATTCGCGCGGTATTCCCGGTCTGCGCAAGGCGCTGTCGGCCTATTACGAACGTCGCTTCAACGTCACCGTCGACCCGGAACACGAAGCCATCGTGACCCTGGGTTCCAAGGAAGGCCTGGCCAACCTGTCGGCCGCCATCACCAGCCCCGGCGACGTGATCCTGGTGCCGAACCCGAGCTATCCGATCCATCAGTTCGGCTTCATCATCGCCGGCGCCGCCGTGCGCAACATCCCGGTGAAACCGGACCAGACCTTCTTCGAAGCCCTGGAACGCGCCGTGCAGCACAGCGTGCCCAAACCGACGGCGATCGTCCTCAACTATCCGAACAATCCGACGGCGGAACTCTGTGATGTGGCGTTCTACGAACAGGTCGTCGATTTCTGCCGCTTCCACGAAATCTACATCCTGTCGGATCTGGCCTATTCGGAAGTCTACTTCGACAACAATCCGCCGCCGTCGATCCTGCAGGTACAGAAGGCCTGGGACATCGCCGTCGAATTCACGTCGATGAGCAAGACCTATTCCATGCCCGGCTGGCGCATCGGCTTCGCGGCCGGCAACCGGGAGCTGATTTCCGCCTTGGCGCGGGTCAAATCCTATCTGGATTACGGCGCCTTCACGCCGATCCAGGTGGCCGCCGCCGCCGCGCTGAACGGACCGCAGGATTGCGTCGACGAGATGCGCGCGGTCTACAAGGAACGCCGCGACGTGCTGATCTCCGGTCTGGCGTCCGCCGGCTGGGATGTGCCGGCGCCGCCGGCGACCATGTTTGCCTGGGCGCCGATCCCCGAAGACATGGCCCATCTCGGTTCGCTCGAGTTCTCCAAGCTTTTGTTGTCCGAGGCCCAGGTTGCGGTCGCGCCCGGCGTCGGCTTCGGCGAACACGGCGACGGCTTCGTGCGTATCGCCGTGGTGGAAAACGTGCATCGGACGCGGCAGGCGCTTCGCGCCATCAAGTCCTTCCTGCAACGCTACCGCGCCGGTAATCTGGATAATCTGGACTCCGGCAGGCGGGCCCTCGGCGGATGACGGCGCCGTTGCGCGTAGGCATTGCCGGGCTCGGCACTGTCGGCGCGGGCACGGTCCGGGTCCTGGCCACCCATCGGGATGAAATTGCCCGCCGGGCCGGCCGCGCCATCGACATCGTTGCCGTTTCCGCCCGTGATCCCAAAAAGGACCGTGGCATCGATCTGTCCGGGATTTCCTGGACCGATGATCCCATGACGTTGGCCGCCGATCCCGCCGTGGACGTGGTGGTTGAGCTGATCGGCGGTTCCGATGGCGTCGCAAAGGATCTATGCACGGCGGCGCTGGCCAACGGCAAGCACGTCGTCACCGCCAACAAGGCGCTGATCGCCCATCACGGTCAGGCACTTGCCGCCGCCGCCGAGAAATCGGGCGTGGCGCTGGCCTTCGAGGCGGCCGTGGCGGGCGGCATCCCGATCCTCAAGGGGCTGCGCGAAGGACTGGCGGCGAACGCCATTTCCCGCGTCTACGGCATCCTCAACGGCACCTGCAATTACATCCTGACCGAAATGCGCGACACCGGGCGCGAGTTCGACGACGTGCTGGCCGAGGCCCAGGCCGAGGGCTATGCCGAGGCCGATCCCAGTTTCGACATCGACGGCATCGACGCCGCCCACAAGCTGGCGATCCTGGCGGCCCTGGCGTTCGGCACCCAGGTCGATTTCAAATCGGTCCATGTCGAAGGCATCCGCCATGTCTCGCCCGTCGATCTGGCCTTCGCGAAGGAGCTGGGCTTCGGCATCAAGCTTCTGGGCATCGCCACGGAAACGGCGGCGGGGGTTGAACAGCGGGTGCATCCCTGCATGGTGCCGCTGGACGCCCCGATCAACCATGTCGACGGGGTGTTCAACGCCGTCGTCGCCGAGGGCGATTTCGTCGACCGCGTGATGATGGAAGGCCGAGGGGCCGGCGCCGGGCCGACGGCTTCCGCCGTGGTCGCCGACATCATCGATATCGCGCGCGGCAACATGGTGCCGGGCTTTGCCCGCCCGGCGGCGGATCTGGCCGCCCCCCGGCCCGTGTCGATGGCGGCGCACCGGGGGTGCTACTACATGCGGTTCGAGGTCGTGGACAAGCCGGGCGTGTTCGCCGGCATCGCCCAGGCCCTGGGGGCGCACAACGTGTCCATGGAATCGATCATTCAGCGTGGCCGCGACCCCGGAGAGCGCGTGCCGGTGGTGATGACCACCCACGACACTCTGGAATCGGACATGACCGAAGCGGTCGCCGCCATCGCCGCCCTTGACGCCGTGGTCATGACGCCGCGTATCATTCGCATTGAAGATCTGTAATCCGAATAAAGAATGTTGAGGATCTGTTCGTGACCGATGCTGTAACCGACCGCAATCTGGCTCTGGAGGCCGTCCGCGTGACCGAGGCCGCCGCCGTGGCGGCCATGGCTCACCTGGGCGGCGGCGACGAACGGGCCGCCGACGAGGCCGCCGTGAAGGCCATGATGGACAGCCTGGACACCCTGATGGTGGACGGCACCGTGCGCATGGGCGAGGGCGAGGAAGGCGAGGTCGAGGACCTGTATACCGGCCAGAAGATCGGCACCGGGGGAGCCTCCAAGGCCGACGTTGCCGTATTGGCGCTCGAGGGCAAGTCGATCATCGCGCGCGGCGGCTACAACGCGCTGTCGGTCATCGCCCTGGCCCAGGACGGGGGCTTTCTCTCCGTGCCTAATCTCTACATGGAAAAGATCGCCGTCGGCCCGGGCCTGCCCAAGAACATTGTCGATCTGGACGCCGACCCGGCGGACAACCTGGCGGCTCTGGCCAAGGCCAAGAAGGTCAAGGTGTCGGATTTGGTGGTCTGCATGCTCGACCGGCCGCGCCATGCGCAGATCGTCGCCAAGGTGCGGGAGGCGGGGGCCCGCATCCGCCTGATTCTCGACGGTGACGTGTCCGGCGTGGTCGCCACGGCCCTGCCGGGATCGGGCGTCGATATCTTCCTGGGCAGCGGGCGGGCGACCCAGGGCGTGCTGGCCGCCGCCGCGTTGCGCGGCCTGAGCGGGCAGATGCAGAGCCGCCTGATCGTGCGCAACGACGACGAGACGGCGCGCCTGCGCAAGGCCGGGGTCGATGATCCGGCCCGCAAGTACGACATGACCGACATGGCGTCCGGCAACGTCACCTTCGCCGCTACCGGCGTGACCACGGGGCCCATGCTGTCCGGCGTTCAGTTTCCCGGTCGCGGCATGGCGACCACTCATTCGCTCGTCGTGCGCTCCAAGACACTGACGCTGCGCTATATCGAAGGACACCATCATGTGTCCAAGCTCTCTCGCAGGTCCTGACATCGGGACAGCAGATCATCCGCGGCATGGCGGGGCCGAAACGGCCCGGGTTCTCGGCGTCGCGCGCTCGTTGACCGAGCGGCAGTGGCTGGAGCGGCCCGTCGATCCGCGCACCGTGCAGACCCTTGTTCAACGATGGGAACTTTCCGAACTGACGGCCCGCGTGCTGGCCGGGCGCGGCATCGACGTGGACGACGTGCCGGGCTTCCTGGCGCCGACCCTGCGCGACCTGCTGCCCGATCCGGACCGATTCCTCGACATGAGGCCGGGGGCCGAACGCCTGGCCGGCGCCATCATGCAGAACGAATGCATCGGCATTTTCGGCGACTACGACGTGGACGGGGCGACCTCGTCGGCGCTGTTGAGCCGCTTCGTGCGTGCCGTCGGCGGACGCACCGCCGTCCATATCCCCGACCGCATCAAGGAAGGCTACGGCCCCAATACACCCGCGATCCTGGGCTTGAAGGACAATCACGGAGCCTCTGTGGTGGTCACGGTGGATTGCGGCACCCTGGCCTTCGAGCCCCTGGCCGCCGCCCGCGACGCCGGCATCGACGTGGTCGTGGTCGACCACCACACGGCCGAGGCCGACCTGCCCAAGGCCGAGGCCGTCATCAATCCCAATCGTCTGGACGAGACGGCCGGATACGGCCAACTGGCCGCCGTAGGGGTGACGTTCCTGCTGGTCGTCGCCATCAACCGGGTGCTGCGCGGGGCCGGCTGGTACGCCTCGCGGCCGGAGCCGGATTTGCTGCAATGGCTCGACATGGTCGCATTGGGCACGGTCTGCGACGTGGTGCCCCTGACAGAAATTAACCGTGCTTTGGTTACGCAGGGCATGAAAGTCATGGCCGGGCGGCGAAACCTGGGCCTGCGGGCGCTCGCCGACGTGGCCGGGGTGGACGAGGCGCCGACCGCCTATCACCTGGGATTCGTCATGGGCCCCCGGGTCAACGCCGGCGGGCGGGTCGGCGAATCGGACCTGGGATACCGGCTGATGACCACGGAGCACGCGGACGAGGCCTGGCACCTGGCGCGCAAACTGGATGCCTTCAACCGCGACCGCCAGACCATCGAGGGGGCGGTGCTGCAGGGTGCGATGGCGCAGCTTGAGGACGCCGGCGGCGGCAGCGCCAACGCCATGGGGTCCGTGGCCCTGGCCCATGGCGACGGCTGGCACCCGGGGGTCATCGGCATCGTCGCGAGCCGCCTGAAGGAACGCTACAACCGGCCGGCCTGCGTGATTTCCTTCAACGGCGGCGACGGCGATCTCGGCGTCGGCTCCGGCCGCTCGGTCAAGGGCGTGGACTTAGGAGCCGCCATCATCGCCGCGCGCCAGGCGGGCCTGATCGTCAAGGGCGGCGGCCATGCCATGGCGGCGGGGTTCACCGTGGCGCGCGACCGTCTGGCGGCGTTCCGCGCCTTTCTCGATGACCGGGTGGCCGCCCATGTGGCCGAAGGCGGCATCCTGCCGACGCTCTATCTCGACGGCGGTCTCCGCCCCGACGGGGCGACCGAGGCCCTGGTCGAGGAAATCGCCCTGTTGGGCCCCTTCGGGGCCGGCAATCCGGAACCGCGCTTCGTCATGCCGCACGTGCGCCTGACCTATGCCGACCGGGTCGGCGAGAATCACGTGAAGTGTTCTGTCGCGAAGGACAGCCGGGGGGCGCTTGAAGGCATCGCTTTCCGGGCCCTCGATTCCGATCTCGGGCCGGCTTTGCTGAACCATGACGGGCGCCTGATGCACCTGGCGGGACGCCTGCGTTTCAACAACTGGAACGGCCGAACCACGGTGCAATTCCAGATCGAGGACGCCCAGCCGGCGGGCGGATGACGATTATTGAAAAAGTCTCCTTGATTTTGCGTCTTGGGCCGTATACCAAGTGCGCCTTCGGGCCATGGGCCACAGCGTCCCCATCGTCTAGCCCGGCCTAGGACACCTCCCTTTCACGGAGGAGACAGGGGTTCGAATCCCCTTGGGGACGCCAATTTTCTATCGATAAATCCGACACGTAATTCATTGCACCGGACCCGGTTTCCGGTTGCAATGGCGTGTGGGAAGAGGCGCCGCCCGTTTTGGCGGTGGTTGGGAGTGGATTTTGTGAGCGACGCGTTCAGCGCCGAGGAACTTCCCGTCGACCCGTCGACGTTTACCGGTGATTTTGCCTGGCTTCACGGCTATTGGACGGCGCGCGCGGGCACCAACGGCATGCCCGCCTGGGCCGATATCCGGCTCGTCGAATTTCCCGCCACGATTCTGCCTTGGCTGGTCGTCATGGACGTGGTCGCCGATGCCCGCAGCTTCGTGTTCCGCTATTGGGGCACGGAGCGCACAAATCTGCAGGGCGTCGACATGACCGGAAAGTCGGTTAAGGAGCTCAAGATTCCGGGTCTGGCGGCGGCCATGCTGCATCAGAACGAACGCGCCGTTGCGGCACGGGCGCCCATTCTCTACCTCAACCGCTTCACGGTCCCCTCGGGTCTGACCGTACGCTACGAGGCGCTCCGCCTGCCGGTCACCGATGGGGGGGAGTGCGTGAGTAAGGTGCTTGCCCTCAGCCGCTTCTTCGAGGACAAGGAGGCCCGCTATCTGGATGAGGAAACGGGGCCTCGGCCGGTGTGACCATTCTGGCCGTGCGGCTGAAATTCCTGGCGTCGAAGGTTTCCGTCTGGCATACGTTTTTTTGCCGACCGGCTCCCCAATAATGCGACCAACCAAGGGAACACCATGGGTAGCGATAGACTGACACTCGCCCATTTCCTGTACGAAGACGTCCGCAACGAACCGCAGGCGACGGGCGAACTTGCCTCGCTGATCAACGACATCGCGGCGGCGTGCAAGGCCGTGGCCAGTCTGGTCAACCACGGCGATCTTGCGGGCAACCTGGGCGGTGCCGTCGGTCAGAACATTCAGGACGAGACCCAGAAGGAACTGGACGTCCTCGCCAACGATACCTTCCTGGCCTGGACCCGCCGCGGCGGGCAGCTGACGGCGCTGGCGTCCGAAGAAATGGAAGATCCCTACATCATTCCCATGGACGAGCCGCGCGGCAAATACCTCCTGGTGTTCGATCCGCTGGACGGATCGTCCAACATCGAAATCAACGGCCCCGTGGGCACGATCTTCTCGATCCTGCGCTCACCCGATCCCACGCGTCTGGCGACCAAGGAAGATTTCCTGCAGCCGGGCCGCAACCAGATCGCCGCCGGCTACGTGCTCTATTCGGCGTCCACGACCATGCTGCTGACGCTTGAGGGCAAGGGCGTGTCCAAGTTCACCCTGGATCCCAACGTCGGCGAGTTCGTGCTGGTCGAGCGCGATATCAAGGTGCCGGTTCAGGCCAAGGAATTCGCCATCAACGCGTCGAACCAGCGGTTCTGGGATGCGCCGGTTACCCGCTATGTTTCGGAGTGCCTGGCCGGAAAGACCGGCCCCCGCGGCCGCGACTTCAACATGCGCTGGGTCGCCGCCATGGTCGCCGACGTGCACCGCGCCATTTCTCGGGGCGGGGTGTTCATGTATCCGGTCGACGCGAAATGCCGGGAAAAGGGCGGCCGCCTGCGTCTGCTTTACGAAGCCTCGCCCATGGCCATGATCATCGAACATGCCGGCGGGCGGGCGACCACGGGCCTGTGCCCGATTCTGGACGTCCAGCCGACGGAAATCCATCAGCGCATTCCGGTGATGATGGGGTCGGCCGAAGAGGTCGAAATCCTCGAGCGCTATCACGCCGCGGCGGAAGCCGACGCCGAAGTCATTCCCGCCAGCCGCGCCGGCGCGGCGGAGTAGCGCGATCCCCTAACGCCGGGGGATCAGAACTCGTCCTTCACCTGATTGATCAGCTGATGCAGGCCGGCCGCCGGCTTGGGCTGCGCGTGCTGTCCGCCGTGGACCTGGGCGTAGTACTCCAGCATGTGGTGGAATTCTTCGGTGATATGGCCCTCGGCGATGGCGTCCGGGTCCGTGTGCTGAGCGACGAAGGCGGAAAAATTGGCCGCCGCGTGGCGCAGGCCCTCGGCGATGACCTCGGGCGGCAGGCCGCTTTCCAGCCGCGTGTTGGCGACATTGATGATCTGGTTGGCGATCTGCACGCTCAGCGTATGATCGTCGTCGCCGTGGTCATGGCCGTGGTCGTGGCCGCAATCGGGGCCGTGGACATGCCCGTGGTGGTGATCGTGATCGTCGTGGTCGGCCATGGCCCTGTTCCTTCGTCTTTGTCGCCCCGCGGCATTGCGGCCTGCTATAGCACATCACCGAGGGCGCTGGGACTCTGATCAGCACCGCCGCGCCGTCCTCGGTTCATATTGCAATGTGCTGAGATAAGGCAGTACCTTCGTCGCAACGAAACGCGCACCGAAATGGGCGAGGAAACAGGCATGAGCGCGGACACCGGATCTTACCGGCTGATTACCCGGCCCGATTTCGACGGCGTCGTCTGCGGTGCCCTGTTCATGGAACAGGACATGATCGACACGGTCATGTTCGCCCATCCCCGCGACATGCAGCACGGCCGGATCGAGGTCTCCCGCGAAGACATCACCACCAACCTGCCTTACGTGCCGGGCGTGCATCTGTGTTTCGATCACCACGTATCGGAATCGGAACGTGTCGGCCCCATGGAAAACCACATCATCGACCCCAAGGCGCCCTCGGCGGCGCGGGTGGTCTATGACCATTACGGCGGCAAGGACACCTTTCCCCTGGTCGATCCGGCGCTGATCGACGCTGTCGACAAGGCCGACGCGGCCCAGTTCACGGAAGAGGAAATCCTCGCCCCCGACGGCTACACGCTGCTCAACTTCATCCTCGACGGCCGCACCGGGCTGTCGCGCCTGCGCGACTTCGCGATTTCCGAAGAACAGCTGATGATCGACATGATGACCTATTGCCGGCATCACCCGGTCGAGGAAATCCTGCAGATCCCCGACGTGGCGGAGCGCGTGCGCACCTACATCCTGAACGAGGAATTCGCCGAATTGCAGATCAAGCGCTGCGCCGAGGTCACGGACAACGTGGTCAAGGTCGACCTGCGCGACGAGGACACGCTGTATACGGTCAACCGCTTTCTGGTCTACGCGCTCTATCCCGACTGCGATGTCTCGGTCCATCTGACCAACCTGCCGGACCGCGGCCTGGTCGAGATTGCCGTGGGCAAATCGATCCTCAACCGCGGCAACAAGACCAACATCGGCTCCATGCTGTTGCAATACGGCGGCGGCGGCCATGCCGCCGTGGGCACCTGCCAGGTCGAACCGGACCACGCCGACCGCGTGGCCCAGGAAATCGTCGCCGCCGTGCGCGGCAAGTAATCCAATCCATCCACCGTCAAGAATCAGAAACGTTAGGGAGTTCCCATGACTGCGCCGTTCCAGATCGACCGCATCGACCACTTCGTCCTCACCGTCGCCGACGTGGACAAGACCTGTGAATTCTATGCGACGGCGCTGGGCATGACGCGCGACGATTTCGAGGCGCGGCCCGGCGACGTGCGCTCGGCCCTCGTCTTTGGGCGCAACAAGATCAACCTGCACCCGTTCCCGAGTCCGTTCGAGCCCAAGGGCGTGAACCCGGTGACCGGGGCGGGGGACTTCTGCCTGATCACCGAAACCCCGATCGCCGAGGTCATGGCCCACCTGGAAAGCGTCGGCGTCGAGATCGAGGTCAAGCCGTCCAAGCGCACGGGGGCCTTGGGCGAACTGAACTCCATCTACTTCCGCGATCCGGACGGGAATTTGGTCGAGGTTTCCAACTACGTCTGAGCGGGCTGTCGCCCTGCCAAACGCGTCGGGCCCGGGGGTGATGGGTTAAATGGGCGGGCAGGCAGGGAGACTCAGCCCGCCAGCGCCTTTTCCAAATCCCGGATCAAGTCCTCCGCCGTCTCCAAACCGACCGACAGCCGCACCACGTCCGGCCCGGCACCTGCCGCGATCTGCTGGTCTTCCGTCAGTTGCCGGTGGGTGGTCGAGGCGGGGTGGATGATGAGCGAGCGGGTGTCGCCGACGTTGGCGAGGTGGGAGAACAGCTCCACCGTCTCCACACATTTGATCCCGGCCTGATAGCCGCCCTTGAGTCCGAAGGTGAACACGGACCCGGCGCCCTTGGGCAGGTACTTCTGCGCCAGGGCGTGCCAGGGGCTGGATTTCAGGCCCGCATAGGACACCCAGGCGACGGCCGGATGGCCTTCGAGGAATTCCGCCACGGTCTGCGCGTTCTGAACGTGGCGGTCCATGCGCAGCGCCAGGGTCTCCGTCCCCGTGATGGTCAGGAAGGCGTTCATCGGCGCCATGGACGGACCGAAGTCGCGCAGCGCCACGGCGCGGGCCTTCATGGTGAAGCCGAAGTCGCCGAAGGTCTCGTAGAAGGTCAGGCCGTGATAGGCGGGGTCGGGCGTCGTCATGCCGGGGAACTTGCCCGATGCCGCCCAGTCGAATTTTCCCGACTCGATCACCGCCCCGCCCATGGAATTGGCATGGCCCGAGAGGAACTTGGTCGTCGAATGAACGACGATGTCGGCCCCCCAGTCGAAGGGGCGCAGCAGGTAGGGCGTCGCCAGCGTGTTGTCGACGATGAGCGGGATGCCCGCCGCATGGGCGATCTCGGCGACCGGCTCCAGATCGACGACGAGGCCGCCCGGATTGGCCAGGGCCTCGAGGAAGATGCACTTGGCGTCCGGATGATCGGCCAGCGCGCGCCGGAAGGCATCTGGCGTCGGATCGACGAAATGACAGGTCCAGCCGAGCTTTTTGAACGAATGGCCGAACTGCGTGATCGAGCCGCCGTAGAGGTTCTTCGACGCGATGAAGCTGTCGCCCGGCTCCAGCAGCGTGAACATGGTGAGGAACTGCGCCGCATGGCCCGAGGCGGCGCAGACGGCGGCGCGCCCGCCCTCCAGGTTGGCGAGGCGTTCCTCCAGCACCGAGACGGTCGGGTTGGTCAGGCGCGAATAGATGAAGCCGAAGGTCTGCAGATTGAACAGGTCGGCGGCGTGTTCGGCACTTTCGAACACATAGGACGTGTTCTGATGGATCGGCGTGACCCGCGCCCCGGTTTCCGCGTCGGGGCGGGCCCCGGCGTGGATCGATCGGGTCTCGAAGCCGAATTCGTGCAGGGCGTTGGATTTGTCCTTGCTGTCGGTCATGGCGTCAGCGCTTCGGCCGTTTGGCGGAAATGACGCCGGAATTGACGCCGCACCAGCCCAGTTCGCCGAACAGCCGCCCGTATTCGATCTTGGGGCAGCGGTCCATGATGACGGTGATTCCGGCGGCTTCCGCCCGCGCCGCCGCCGCGTCGTCGCGCACGCCCAACTGCATCCAGATCACCTTGATGCCTTTCGCGTCCTTCAATTCGATGGCGCGGTCGACGATGCCGCCCGCGTCCTTGGAAGCGCGGAACACGTCGACCATGTCGATGGGGCCGGGCACGTCGCCCAGTTCGGCATAGGTCGTCTGCTCCCAGATCTCCTTACCTGCGTGGCCCGGGTTGATGGGGATCACGGTGTAGCCCTTGCCCAGCAGGTACTTCATGGCGAAGTTGGACGGCCGCACCCAATTGGGCGAGGCGCCGACCATGGCGATGGTGCGCACGTCCTTCAGCACGCCCGCGACCAGGGCGTCGTCGTAGTGCAGCGGCGGGGCGGGGGCGTCGGCGGGCTGGCTCACGTCTTGTCGTCCTCTGTGCTTTTGGACAGGTCCTGCCATGCGGGCATGGGCTGCTTTTCCAGGAAGGCGGCAACGCCGCCCTGGGCGTCCGGGTGCAGCATGTTCTGAATAATGGTTTCGGTCGCCAGATCGTAGGCGGCGTCGAGGCCTTCCTCGATCTGCCTGTAGAACAGCTCCTTGCCGAACTGAATGGCGCGGGGCGACTTGTCGGCGATGGTGCGGGCGAGCTCATCCGTGGCGCGGTCGAGCCTGTCCGCCGGCACGACCCGGTTGACCAGGCCGTACTGCCGCGCCGTTTCGGCATCGATAAAATCGCCGGTATAGAGCAGTTCCAGCGCCTGCTTGCGCGGCAGGTTGCGGGTCACGGCGACCATGGGCGTGGAACAGAACAGCCCCAGGTTGATGCCCGAGGTCGCGAAGCGAACGCCTTCGGCGGCGACGGCAAGATCGCATTGCGCGACCAGCTGACAGCCCGCCGCCGTGGCGACGCCGTGGACCCGGGCGATCACCGGCTGCGGAATGCGGGTGAGGGAGACCATCATCTTGGAGCACTGCTTGAACAGGGCTTCCAGCGGCGCACGTCCGTCCATGGCCTTCATTTCCTGCAGGTCGTGCCCGGCGCAGAACGCGCGGCCGTTGGCGGCGATGACCACAACTTTAATGGACCGGTCGTCCATCAGGGCGTCCAACTGGTCCTGGACCGCGCCCATCAATTCGCTGGAGAGCGCGTTGAACTTGTCCGGCCGGTTGAGGGTCAGGGTCGCGACACCGTCCCGGTCGTCGCGCAACAGCACGGCCTCGTTGGTGCTTTGGCTGGCAGTGTCGGTCATGGGCGAATGGTTCCTCCGCCTTCGTTTCTAAGGCCCGGCGGCCGGGGATGGCAAGCGGGACCGGCATGCACCGGCCCCGAATTGACGTTTACGTTAACGTAAATTACGGTCGCGTCTCATTCATTTCAGCCCGGAGCCCGTGCCTTGCCGGAAATCACCGCAGAAGAGTTCAACCGCATCCTGGAACAGGAAATCCCCTTCGCCCATGAGGTCGGCATGCGCGCCGACGATATCGGGGAGGGCACGGCGGTGTTGCGCATGCCGACGAGCGCGCGGCAACTGCGCCCCGGCGGCACCGTGTCCGGCCCGGCCATGATGGCCCTGGCCGACGCCGCCATGTACGCGGCCCTGCTGGGCCGCATCGGACCCGTGAAACTGGCTGTCACCACCAGTTTCAACGCCAACTTCCTGCACCGCCCGGAGCCCGCCGACCTGATTGCCGAGGCATCGGTTCTGAAGCTCGGCAAGCGCTTGGCGGTGATCGAGGTGACCGTGCGTTCCGAGGGCTTCGATGCCGCCGTGGCGCATATGACCGGGACCTACTCGATCCCGCCGCAAGGCTGAGGTGTGAAATTAAGGTATTATAATACCGTGGCTGTAAGCGACGGAAAATGTTGCGCTATTCCGCTTGACTTCCCGCTCTTGTGTGGCATATTCCGCCGCCTTCGGCCCTCCCTGCGCGCGTTTTGCCTGGGGACCGGGCCGCGAAAGCTTTTAAGGAACGTGAACCGATGAAAACCTATTCCGCGAAACCGTCGGAAGTCGAAAAGGGGTGGTTCGTCGTCGATGCCGAAGGTCTGGTCCTCGGTCGTCTGGCGTCGGTCATCGCCACTCGCCTGCGCGGCAAGCACAAGCCGATGTACACTCCGCATATCGATTGTGGCGACCACATCATCGTCATCAACGCCGGCAAGGTGCGCCTGACCGGCAACAAGCTGGCGGACAAGAAGTACCATTACCACACGGGCCATCCGGGCGGCATCAAGACCCGCACGGCCGGCGGCATCCTGGGCGGCGTCCATCCCGAGCGCGTCGTCATCAAGGCCGTCGAGCGCATGATCAGCCGTAACCCGCTGGGCCGCGAGCAGATGCGCAAGCTGCATGTCTATGCCGGCGCCGAGCATCCCCATGCCGGCCAGCAGCCGCAGGTTCTGGACGTCGCGTCCATGAACCCGAAGAACAAAAGGAGCGCCTAATCCATGTCCGAAGATGTGAAAACGCTTGAGGACCTCAAGGAACTGACGGGTGCTCCGGACGTCGACGATGCGGGCCCTGCCGAGCCGGTGATCGACGAGCACGGCCGCTCCTACGCCACGGGCCGTCGCAAGGACGCCGTCGCCCGCGTGTGGATCAAGCCGGGACCGGGCAAGATCACCGTCAACGGCCGGGATGCGACGCTGTATTTCGCGCGCCCCGTGCTGCAGATGATGATCAAGCAGCCGTTCGAAACGGTCGAACGCCTGGGCCAGTACGACGTCATGTGCACGGTCAAGGGCGGTGGGCTTTCGGGCCAGGCCGGCGCCGTGCGCCACGGCATCTCCCGGGCACTCACCTATTTCGAGCCGACCCTGCGCGGCAAGCTGAAGGCGGGCGGTTTCCTGACCCGTGACAGCCGCGCCGTCGAGCGTAAGAAGTTCGGCCGCCGCAAGGCCCGCCGCAGCTTCCAGTTCTCGAAACGCTAAAGCCAGGATTTCGATTTTGGTCGAGAAGGGCCGCTGCCGTTGGGCAGCGGCCTTTTTCGTGCGCGCTGTCGGGCGGACGCATTTCGCGCTACACTGTTCCCCCCAACGACGGGAGGACATGACATGCGACGGCTTTTGACGGCGGTGATTGTGTTGCTGGCGATCTCGGGCTCCGCCCGCGCCGCCATGGTCGGCGAGGACGGTCTGCACAAGCAGCCCTGGTTCGCCGAAACCTTCCTGATCCTGGCCGAGGACATGGCCGATGCCGCGGCCCAGGGCAAGCGCGTCGCCGTGATTTTCGAGCAGAAGGGCTGCCCCTACTGCCGCGAAATGCACACCGTCAACTTCCAGGTGCCGGAACTGACTGCCTTCGTGAAGGCGAACTTCGTGGTCCTGCAACTGAACCTGTGGGGCTCGCGCGAGGTCACGGACCTGGACGGCAAGGCCATGGAAGAACGCGATCTCGCCCGCCGCTGGCGCGTCAACTTCACGCCGACCATCGTGTTCCTGCCCACGCCCGAGGAAATGAAGGCAGGCGAGACTGAGGTCGCGCGCATGCCCGGCTATTTCAAGCCGTTCCACTTTCAATCCATGTTCGAATACGTGAAGGCCGGCGCCTACAAGGACCAGCCGTTCCAACGCTTCCTGCAGCACAAGTTCGAAGCCATGGAAAAGGCCGGCCAGAAGCCCAAGGTATGGTGACCTGAATCAGGGCGTGCGGTCGAGGAATGCCCGCAGCTTGTCCGCCCACAGATCGGCGTCGATCATCGGCCCGGCATGGCCGTAGCGTGTCTTGAGTTCATGAAACTCGGCATCGACCCCCTTTGATTTCAGAAGGTCCACCGTCGGCTGGCCCAGGGCCACGTCGACCACGCTGTCCGTATCGGCCAGCACGTTCAGCAGGGGCGCCTTGATGTTGCCCGCCAGGGGCGTCATGTCGGAGCCGATGCCGGCGCGGTAGAGGATGTAGAGGGAATTGGCGTCGAATTCCCTCGCCCATTTCTCCGCCCGTTCGCGGATGATGCGCGCGCATTCGGCGGGATCGCCCACCGTGTCGGCCAGATGGGTGCCGATGCCGTAGTTGGTCAGGCGTTCGATGCGGTCGGTGATCATGCGCTCGAACACGCCGCCCGATATTTCGTTGCCGTAATAATGCCCGCCGTTCCAGCCGGGGCAGGCGGCGTAGCGGTCGACGATCGCCTGCACCTGGGCCGGCGTGGTCGCGCGCTTGATGACGCCGGCGATGGGGACCAGGGCCCGCATGCGGTCGGGGTGGGTCGCCCCCCAGCGGAAGGTCAGATGCCCGCCGTAGGAATAGCCCATGACGGCCTTCAACTGGCCGATGCCCAGATGGTCGATCAACAGACGCTGCGCCTCGACCATGTCGGCGCAGGTGTAGGCGGGGAAATCGGGGCCCCAGGGCTTGCCCGTCACCGGATTGATCGAGGCCGGGCCCGACGTGCCGTAGGCCGAGCCCAGCATGTTCGAGCAGACGACGAAGTATTTGTCCGTGTCCACGGCCTTGCCCGGGCCGATCAGGTTGACGGCCCAGCCGCTGGCGTCGCCGGTCGCGTGGGGAAAGTTGGTATAGCCGTGACAGACCAGAATCGCGTTGTCGCCAGCGGCGTTCAGGGTGCCCCAGGTTTCGTAGGCGACGACCAGTTCGGAGAGCGCCTCCCCGATCGACAGTTTGAAATCGGCATGGGTGAAGGTCTTGGAGGTCGGCAGCAGCATGAGTTTGGGGCTTTCGTGACGGACGGGTGGGCGGGATGTGGCCGAAACTCTAGACCCGGCGTGGACAGCGGATCAATGCGCATTCTTGCGCCGGGGCCCCGGTCCGCCTATACCCTGTCGGCGCAAAGACCATTCTGCCACAAGGATCAAGACCATGACCGCCAAGGTGTTCATCGACGGAGAAGTAGGGACAACGGGACTGCAGATCAGCCAGCGCCTGTCCCGCCGCGCCGATGTCGACCTGTTGCGTCTGGCCGACGAGCGGCGCAAGGACCCGGCGGCGCGGGCCGAGCTGCTGAACGCGGCGGACGTAGCGATCCTCTGCCTGCCCGATGCGGCCGCCAAGGAATCCGTGGCCCTGATCGAAAACAACGCGACCCGGGTGATCGACGCCTCGACCGCCCACCGCACGGCCGCGGGCTGGACCTACGGTTTCCCGGAATACGACAAGGGCCATGAGGCCACGGTCGCCGGCGCGGCGCGCGTCGCGAACACGGGCTGCTACGCCGTCGCCTCGGTGTCGCTGCTGCACCCGCTGGTTTCGGCCGGGCTGCTGCCCAAGGACTTTCCCGCCACCATCAACGCCGTGTCGGGTTATTCCGGCGGCGGGCGGCAGCTGATCGAGGCCTTCGAGGACCCGAACGCGGAAGGGCATATCGACGCCGCCGTGCGGGTCTACGCGCTCGGCCTCGCGCACAAGCACGTGCCGGAAATCCACAAGTATTCGGGCCTGACGCATGCGCCGATCTTTGTGCCCTCCGTGGCGCGCTACCGCCAGGGCATGATCGTGCAGATCCCGGTTCCCCTGTGGGCGCTGCCGGGCACGCCGACCGCCAAGGACCTGCACGCGGCGCTCGCCGACCATTATGCGGGCCGCCGCTTCGTCACCGTCGAGGGCTATGACGCGGCGCTTGCAATGGGCCATCTGGAGCCCGAGGGCCTGAACGGCACCAACGACCTGAAGCTCTACGTGTTCGCCAATGAAACCACGGGCCAGGCGGTGCTGACGGCGCTGCTCGACAACCTGGGCAAGGGCGCATCGGGCCAGGCGGTGCAGTGCCTGAACCTCATGCTGGGGATCGACGAGGCCACGGGCCTTGAGCCTTCCGCCGATTTGTTGACCTGAGGCCCAAACGGGTGCGCGGCGATTACCTGATTCTCGCCGGCGTGCTGCTGTTCGTCATCGTCACGACGTACTACGTCGTGGTGACCGGCATTTCGCCCATGCCGTCGTCACGCACCTCGCGGCGCAAGATCAATGAAATCCTCAACCTCGCCGGGGTCTGCGCCGTGGTGGATCTGGGCGCCGGCTGGGGCGACCTGGCGTTTTCCATCGCCAAGGCAATGCCGGAATCGGAAACGATGGCCTATGAGCTGTCGCCCTTTCCTTGGGCGGTGATGAAGGTGCGCAACGGCCTGTTCGGCCCGCGCAATGTGACGGTTCGGCGCGCCGATTTCCGCAAGATCTCGCTCGCGGGCACGGATGCGGTGGTCTGTTATCTGTACAGCGAGCTTCTGGAAAAGCTTCGGCACAAGCTGGAAGCGGAGCTCAAGCCCGGAACCCTGGTGGTGTCCAACGTGTTCGACATCCCCGGCTGGACGCCCGAGGCCGTGCACAAGCTTTATGATTCGCAATGCCCGCAGGTCTATGTCTACCGTGTGCCCGACCGCACGGCGGCGGCCGTGGCGGCGGGGGTCGGCCTGGCGGGATGACCGGACCGGCCGGCGGCTAGATGTCGATGTCCTGGACGAACTTCGCGTGTTCCTGGATATAGGCGAAGCGCAGTTCCGGCTTCCGCCCCATCAGGCTTTCCACCAATTTGGCCGTCTTCCTGGCTTCGGACTTGATCTCGGGCGCGTCGCCCGTGGGGATCGTCACGCGCAGCAGGATGCGCTTGGCCGGATCCATGGTGGTTTCCTTCAACTGGGACGGCGGCATTTCGCCCAGGCCCTTGAAGCGGCTGACGTCGACCTTGCCGCGGCCCTTGAATTCCGTCTCCATCAATTCGTCCTTATGCGCGTCGTCGCGGGCATAGGCCGACTTGCCGCCCTGGCTAAGCCGGTACAAGGGCGGCAGGGCCAGGTAGAGATGCCCCGTTTCCACCAACTTGGGCATTTCCTGGAAGAAGAAGGTCATGAGCAGCGATGCGATATGGGCGCCGTCCACGTCGGCGTCGGTCATGATGATGACCTTCTCGTAGCGCAGGTCGTCTTCCATGAACTGATCGCCGGTGCCGCAGCCGAGGGCCTCCATCAGATCGGACAGTTCCTGATTGGCGCGCATCTTGTCGGCGGTGGCGCTGGCGACGTTGAGGATCTTGCCGCGCAGCGGCAGCACGGCCTGGGTCTCGCGCAGGCGCGCCTGTTTGGCGGAGCCGCCGGCGCTGTCGCCCTCGACCAGGAAGATTTCCGTACCCTGGGACGTGTTGCGCGTGCAGTCGGACAGCTTGCCCGGCAGGCGCACCCGGCGGGTCGCCGACTGGCGCTTGGTTTCCTTGGCGGCGCGGCGCTTGAGGCGCATTTCCGCGCGTTCGATGGCATGCTCCAGCAGCGCGTTGGCTTGGGCCGGATGGCCGGACAGCCAGTGGTCGAAATGGTCGCGCACGGCGGTTTCGACCAGGCGGTGGGCCTCGGCCGTCGCCAGCTTGTCCTTGGTCTGGCCCTGGAACTGCGGGTCGCCGATGAACACGGACAGCATGATCGCCGCCCCGCCGGTGATGTCGTCGGCCTGAACCTTGGCGGCTTCCTTGTTCTTGACCAGATCGCCATAGGCGCGCAGCCCCCGCGACAGGGCCGATTTCAGGCCCGTTTCATGGGTCCCGCCCTGGGCCGTCGGAATGGTGTTGCAGTAGGACGAACAAAAGCCTTCCTCGTCGAGCGGCCAGGCGATCGCCCATTCGGCGCGGCCGGTGCCGCCGTTCAGCTTGCCCTCGCCGACGAAGGGCTGATCGGTCAGGCATTTGCGGGCTTCCAGGGACGCCTGGAGGTAATCGCCGAGGCCACCCGGGAAGTGGAAGGTGGCCTCTGCCGGGGTCGGATCGTCGGCCTTGAGAAGCTTGGGATCGCAGGACCAGCGGATTTCGACGCCCTTGAACAGATAGGCCTTGGACCGCGCCATGCGGTAAAGCGCCTGCGGCTTGAAGGCGCAGCGCGCGCCGAAGATTTCCGGGTCGGGGGAGAACGTTACCGTGGTGCCGCGCCGGTTGTTGACCGCACCCGCGTCCTCGAGCGTCGAGGTCGGATTGCCCCGCGAATAGGTCTGGCGCCACAGCTTCTTGTCGCGGGCGACCTCGACGGTCAGTTCCGACGACAGGGCGTTGACCACGGAAAGCCCGACACCGTGCAGGCCGCCCGAAGTTTCGTAATTCTTGCCCGAGAATTTGCCGCCGGAATGCAGCGTGGTCATGATGACCTCGAGTGCCGACTTGTCCTTGAACTTGGGGTGCGGGTCGATGGGAATGCCGCGCCCGTTGTCGCGCACGGTGAGCGCCCCGTCTTCGCCGAGCGCGACTTCGATGCGGCCCGCGTGGCCGGCCACGGCCTCGTCCATGGAGTTGTCGATGATTTCCGCCGCCAGATGGTGCAGGGCGCGTTCATCCGTGCCGCCGATGTACATGCCGGGGCGGCGGCGGACGGGCTCCAGGCCCTCGAGAACCTCGATGTCCTTGGCCGTGTAGTCACCCTCGCCCGAGGGTTGGGCGGCCTTTTGCGCGGCCTTGGCAGGCTTCGCGGCGGCGGCCTTCGGCGGCGCCGTATCCGGTTGCTTTTTGTCCTGGGCGTGTTGAAATAGGTCGGTCATTCGGTGTCCGGCGCCTTGTAACCCGCGGCGCGAGTTCGCGTGTTTTTCGTGTCCTTGCCGGCTGGCCCTGCGCTGGCCTCGGCTTGCCCCAAGCTATACCATAATGGGGTAGGGGGGATGCAATGAATTACCATATATTGTGCTGAAATCCCTATTGCAGAAACAGGAATATTTTGTGATGACGCCCCAGAATTCCGCCGATTCGACCGCTTCCGACGATGATCTGCCGCGCGGCGAACTGGCGATCCGCACCCTCGCCATGCCGGCCGACACCAATCCGTCCGGCGACATCTTCGGCGGCTGGGTGATGGCGCAGATGGACGTGGCCGGGGGCATCACCGCGGCCCAGCGCGCCGGCGGCCGGGTCGCCACCGTGGCGGTCGACGGGTTCATCTTCCATAAGCCCGTCAACGTGGGGGACGTGCTGTGCTGCTATGCCGAGGTGATCCGCGTCGGCAACACCTCGATCGCCATTCGTATCGAGGCCTGGGCCTTGCGTCAGCGGGCGCGCGACCGGCGGGTCAAGGTGACGGAGGGCATCTTCACCTTCGTCGCCCTGGACGAGGACGGCAACAAGCGTGCCGTACCGCCGTCCTAGGGCACCGGGGCGAGGGAACGGAAAGGCCCGTCAGCCGACCACCATGCAGGCATAGCCGGCGGTGAACATGACGGCGAGGGCGAACAGTTCATGAAGGCGCGAAATGGACATGGGTCATCTCCCAGGGGGTGAAACATCGTGTGAACGTAAAAGAACATAACAGGAACATTGGCGTCAACACTTTTTCGTCATGCCCTTGGCCGGTGCCGTGCGGGCAAGTTAAAATCCAAGGCATTCCGGGGGTTCCCCTGAGAAATTGAATGGGAATCACCGTCATGCCGTACCGAACTCGAACTTCCGCCGCCGCCGTCACGGCCCTGTCGCTGATGCTGGCCGGTGGTGCCGCCCTGGCTGATGCGCCCCGCGTCGTTCATGCGGAGGCGTCACCCAACGGCGACGGCACCTATACGGTCAGCGCCACCGTTCGCCACGGCGACACGGGCTGGGATCATTACGCCGACAACTTCGAGGTTCTGGCGCCGGACGGCACGCTGCTGGATCGCCGGGTTCTGTACCACCCGCATGTGGACGAACAACCGTTCACGCGCTCGACCGACGGGGTGAAGGTGCCGGCGGGGGTCAAAAGCGTCACCGTGCGGGCCCACGACAAGGTCCATGGCTACGGCACGGGCACGGTGACCGTCACGCTGCCGGACCGCTGACCGCGACCATCCGGCGGGGGTTCAGCCCCGCATAGCGGTCATGAAGGCCTCGCCCGAATGGGACACGTCATGGGCCGTGCCTTCCAGGTCCGTTGCCAGACGGCCGAGACCGCGGGACAGTTCCGACAACACCGCCATGGCTTCGTCCATCAGCGCCACGTCCGCCGTGATGCCTGCCACCGTGGCCTGGGAGCCGGCGACATGACGGCCGATGGTGCCCGTGGCCCGTTTCTGGCCGCTCAGGACCTGGGCCATGCCGTGCACGGTCCGCACCAGCTCCTCCATCTTGCCGGCCACGCCCGCCATGTTGGCGGCGCTGGCGCGCACGGTGTTCTGCAGGCCGGAAATCTGATCGGCGATGCAGCCGGACGCGGCTTCGGACTGCTGCGCCAAGTTCTTGATCTCGCTGGCGACGATGGCGAAACCCTTGCCCATGTCGCCGGCCCGCGCCGCCTCGATGGTCGCGTTGAGGCCCAGCATGCGGACCTGTCCGGCGATCTCGCTGACGTTGCGGGTGATCTCGCCGATGTCCTGGGCAGCCTGGTTGGAGGTTTCAAGCTGGGTCACCGCGTCGCGCAGTTCGCCGGCCAGCTGGTTGACCGTGCCGATCACGGCCGAGGTCTTGCTTTCCGTGTTGCGTTCGGCGTCGTCGAGGGCCGCCATGGCCGATTTCAGGGACCCTGCGGCGGCGGCGATGTCGGCAATCCCGGTCCCGACCTTGGCGCAGGCGTCGGCGGCCGCGCCGCAGCGCTGGCCCAGTTCGCCGGCCGAGCCGGTCAGTTCGCCCGAGGCGGCGCCGAGCCGCCCCACGGCGCTCTGCACGCTGGTCTCGAACTGGTCCATCAGGGTCGCTTTGCGCTTTTCGAAGACCTGGCGTTCGAACACGCGGGCCAATTGCGACGACACATAGGTCATGATCTCGAGCGAGGTGTCGTCGAGCAGCCCCGTCTGGCGGCCGTAGAATTCGGCGACGGCCACGCAGTCGCCGTCCAGCATCACGGGAAAGCCGAAGAACCCGCGTACCTCGTTGCGCTGGGCCGCCTCGGCGCGCAGGAACTGGGGCAGGACGGTCACGTCCTCCACCGCGCGGGCCTCACCGGTTTCGGCGATGATGCCGACCAGACCGGTGCCGCGGGTGAACACCGTGTCCTTGCTCAGGGTCATGAACTCGGCGATGGCGGCGGGGTCCATGCCCGGCTCCAGCCGCCACACGTCGCGCGACACATAGCGCAGATGATCGCCCGGATCGCGCACGTAGAGGTGGCCGATGGGCCAGCCGGTAAAGGAACAGACCTGCTCGAACACCTCTTCGAGGGCGGTCTTCTCTTCCTTGTGCGCATCGTCGGCGATGACGGCGACCCGGTTCAGGAGGCTTAGAATTTCCGAAAGCCGGTTGGCGCGGCTGGCGTTACTGCTCACGGTTTTCTGCGGAAAAGCGATCAATCTGGCGATCATGGAAGGGCGTCCTTTCAATCGTCAGAAAGTCTCTGGTGACCCGATGTGCCGGCGCTGACGCGGGTTGGTTGAGGCTCCCTGTTCACGTCCGAAGCATGAGGCGGCGGCGCACCGCCGTTCGATGCGGGCAGGTTCCCGGCGCTGGGGTCTGCATGTTCACGGGAAAAATCTTACGGGTGTATTAAGTTGACACCCGTACACACGTATCCCTATGCTCCCGCCAAGATTGCGGACGGACTCGACTCCACCAGGGGATCGGAGGCAAGATTTATTTCATGGCAAACATCAGTAGAAAAGCGGAGATCACTGAAACCCTCCTGTCTTTGTCCGAAAGGTTCATTAGATGGGCGCCGCACATTATTGGCGTCAGTGGGGTCGGGGCGGTTTCTGGGTGGAGCGCGTCCATGACGGGGGCGCTCGATAATTTTGCGCCGTTCTCATGGGTGTTGGCGGCAATGATAGGGGCCGTTTTGTTTCTAATAGCGGCTATGGCGTTCGCAGCAATACGCGTCAAGCTTTCCGAACGGAGGATTCTTCAAAGGCACGAAATAGAACTTCCACCGTTCAACCCCCTAGACGACCTGTTTACGCGCCAGAAGATCGACATTCAGCAATTCAAAAAACCCTTGCCACTCGCTAACGAGGGAAAAAGCTTTATTGGCTGTGAGATATATGGCCCTGCGGTCGTACTTTTTGGGAACAATTCAACAATTATTGATAACGAAGTTATGGACTGCGACTTTATCGTTACAAAAAATAAGGCATCTGTTTGCAATGTCATATTGTTTACTGGCGTTACGATAAAAAACTGCAAGCTAATAAACTTAACTTTGCTTATGCCCCCAAATCTGGCCCGCGAGTTAGAAAAGGCCGCTCCTGGGGCGAATTGGATCACGGAAATCCCAAATGAGCAGGGGTAAATATCTGAACCTCGAAGAAGCCCGTAAGCTAGGCAAGCTGGACCAGTTTGCGCGGGAGAACCAACTCCAATCAGACGGGCGGTTCTGGCCCCTTCTGGACGCGATTACAGGTTCGCCAGCAGTTCCGCGAACATCCCCTGCGGAGCCTTCCGCCGATTGTAGCGATACTCAAACTCGCCAAGGTACTTCGGAAGATGTTTAGCGCTCACGCTGATATGGGTGCCCTTGATGGACCGCTTCAACTGCGCCCAGAAGCCTTCAAGGCTGTTCACATGGGTATCACCACGCGACCATTCCTTGGCCCCGTGGTCAACCGTATCGTGGTCGTATCCGAGATTGGAAAGCGTGTGATAGACGACAAATTCGTCGCTGCTGATCCGCGTTCCCTCGGGAACCTGACGGGCGATCTCCGCGAACAGGGTCTTGCGCTTGGCGTCAGGCACAACCTTGGTAAACAGTTCCCCGCCACGCTCCATGATACCGAACACAACGGACTTGCCAGCAGCACCGCGTCCACGCTTTCCGGGACGCTTGCCGCCGACATAGGTTTCATCGACCTCAACGTGGCCCGTCAACGGCGGCTCGCCGTCAACCTCGTCCATGTACTTGCGGATTTCGTGGGACATGCGGAGGGCCGTGGGATAGCTGACGCCCAACTGGCGCTGCAATTCCTTGGCTGGGACACCATGCCGGGAAGTGGTGAACAGGTAGATCGCATAGAACCACTTCTGCAACGGCGTGTGCGAACGATGGAAGATGGTTCCGACCATCGGGAAAATCTCGTATCCGCACCACGCGCATTCATAGGCCGGGTGACGGCGGACGCGATGGAACTTCCCGTGCTTACCGCACTTGGGGCAATCCAGCGCTTTGCCGTGGCGCTTCGCCATCAGGTAGTCAAGGCAAGCGTCGTCGTCCGGGAACTGCTTGAAGAAATCCTGAATGGTCGGGCCTGTAGACATTTCGATCTCCTTTCGATGATGAAAGGATACCCAAATGCCTTACGGGTGTCAACTTTATAGTCCCGAAATTTTAAGCTGATAATATTGCGGTGCACAATATCAAAAATCGTCCTGTTTTATGCGATCTCATGCCGTTTTTCTTGATAAAACAGATTGAAATTCATCTATAATATATTGAATAAAATTGAATTTATAAAAACAAGCCGTGGCCGTATGATGATGTGGAATAATTCATCGGCAGGCCGTAGTGCTGGGTATTTTTGCATTGCAGCATAACGGGGATCGGCGCAGCGGGCCTATTGTGACCATTGTCATTGGATCGCCGCATTCCCGGCCCTAGAGTAAGCGGTTGAATAGCGGTCCGGAAACGTCTTGGGCGGCATCCCGACCGAGCCAAAGGAGCGACTTGTCCCATGCGTCTGATTCCCACGCTGTTCGCCTGCCTGCTTGCCGCCGCCGTTGCCATGGCAACTCCCGCCCATGCCGAAGATACCTATAGCCAGGACGAGATCATGGCCAAGGCCAAGGGCTTTTTCGGGGCCACCACCAAAGGCCTGGCCGAGGCCATCCAAAAGGTCTTCGCCGACAAGGGGCAACCCAACGCCGTGATCCTGGGCGAGGAGGCCTCCGGCGCCATCGGAATCGGCCTGCGCTACGGCGAGGGCATGCTGGAGCGCAAGGCCGGCGGCAACCAAAAGGTGTATTGGCAGGGGCCGTCCATCGGCTTCGATTTCGGCGGCAACGCCTCCAAGGTATTCACCCTGGTCTACAACCTGAGCGACACGGAAGCCCTGTTCCAGCGCTATCCCGGCGTCGACGGCAGCTTCTATGTGGTCGCCGGCATCGGCATCAATTACCAGCAGGCGGGCGAGGTGATCCTGGCGCCGATCCGCACGGGCGTGGGACTGCGCGCCGGGGCCAGCGTCGGCTACCTGCACTATTCCAAGAAGCACTCCTGGATCCCGTTCTAAGGGTGCCCCTCAGGCGTTACAGTTCCTCGATCGAACGCTGGTGCTCCAACCGGCGGCGCACGACCTCTTCCGTCGCGCCCAGGCCCGACAGCACGCGCCCGGCCAGTTGCAGGCTTCCCTCGATGCTTTCCGGCACCGCCTGGGTAGCCCCCGCGGCGATCATGCGCGCCGCATGGGCCTTGTCCCGTGCCCGCGCATAGACGGCGATCAACGGCCAGATGCGGCGGATTTCACCGACGATCCTCTCCGCCGCCACGGGGTTGTCCATGGTCACCACCACGGCGGCGCAACTGCCGATATGGGCACGCTTCAGCATGTCCAGGCGCGACGCGTCGCCGTAATGGACCGGCAGCTTCTCCGCCCGGGCCCGCGCCACGTTCCCCGGGTCCGTGTCGAGGGCGAGGAAGGTGATTCCCTCGGCATGCAGCGTGTTGGCGAGGGTCCTCCCGAAGCGCCCGAAGCCGGCCAGGATGACGTGGCCTTCCAGGTCCCCGGCGGCCTCCAGACCGCCCTGATAGGCCTGGGTGTTGGCGCTGCGCTCCATGCGGTGGGCAAGTTTCTCCGCCGCCTTGGCGACCAGCGGCGTGGCCATCATCGTCAGGCCGGCGACGATCAACATGAACTGCCCCACATCCGTCGGCAGAAGCGATAGGCTCATGGCCAAGCCGACGACGATGAAGGCGAACTCGCCGCCCTGGCCGAGCAGCAGGCCGGTCTCGAGCGAGGTATGGCGCGGCAGTCCGAAGGCCAGGCACAGGCCCGCCGTGACCAAGGACTTGACCAGGAACAGGCCGATCACCGATGCGGGAATCCAGAACGGTTGCAGGCCGATCACCCGCCAGTCGATGCCCATGCCGACGGACATGAAGAACAGCCCCAGCATGAGACCCTTGAAGGGTTCGATATCGACCTCGATCTCGTGGCTGTATTCCGTTTCGGCCAGCAACAGCCCGGCCAGGAAGGCGCCCAGCGCCATGGACAGGCCGGCATATCCGGTGATCGCCGAAATGCCGATGACGGTCAGCAGCACCGCCGCCATGAACATCTCGGGGCTGCGGGTCTGCGCGACCTGACGCAGCACCGGGCGCAGAACGAGCCGTCCGATGGTGTAGATCGCAACAATGGTCAAGGCTGCCTTGGCGAGCGCCAGGGCAAGGTCCGTCCCGAAGCCGCCTTCGACCTTGGCGCCGAGCACTCCGACGGCGAACAGGATGGGCACAACGGCCAGGTCCTGCATGAGCAGGATGGAAAAGCTGGAGCGCCCGAGCGGCGTGCCCAGCCTGCGGCCTTCCAGCAGGAGCTGCATGACGATGGCCGTCGATGACAACGCCAGACAGGCGCCCAGCACGATCGAGGCCGGGATCGAGTTGCCGAATTCATGGGCGATCAGGCCGATGATCCCGCCGGTCACCAGGATTTGCAGGCTGCCCAGGCCGAACACCAGCCGTCGCATGGCCCACAGGCGTTCGAGCGACAGCTCCAGCCCGATGGTGAACAGCAGGAAGATGACCCCCAGTTCAGCCAGGGCCTGGACGCCCGCCAGATCCGAGATCACCACCTGGGACAGGATGGGGTAGTCGGCGGCCCAGAGCCCCAGGCCGAACGGCCCGATCACCCCGCCGACGATCAGATAGCCGAGCACGGGGCTGACCCGCAGGCGGTGGAACAGGGGAACCATGACGCCGGCGGCGATCAGGAAGATGATCGTTTCCCGCAGATAGGGCAGGGTCGCGTGCGATCCCATGGGCGGTCCTTAAGCGTTCGGTTCCGGAGAGGCCCCGCCGGCCGGGCGGTGACCGGCGTGCCTGAACCGAGGTTAGAGGGTTTTTCCCCGGGATTGAACCGTTGTCGCGCCGATTTCCCTCAGCGCCGGCCGAAGCGGCTTTCCAGCCACACCCGGACGATGTCGAGGCGCCGCCACCACGCCGCCACGGGGGGGTCGAGCTCGATGCTGACCGTGGCGATTTCCTTGTCCACGACGCGGCCGACGATCAGCATGACCGACCCCAGGCGCAGGTGCCGGCCCGGTACGGGAGGCCGGAACAGGTGACGCCGCAGGAAACGGCCCACGGCCATGTCGCGCCGGTTGCCGGGCACCCAGAAGTCGTAGGCGTCGGCGATGGCGCCCAGCGGCGTCGCGGCGTCGAAGGTGAATTCCCCCATGAATTCAAGGTCGTGTTGTCCCGGCTGGCGGGCGCCGAACAGGCGGTCGAGGGTGGGCAGGCGGTCGGGCGGCGCCAGCACGATGACATCGTCGCCGGGGGCCAGGCGCTCGACCGTCGCCGGATTGTGCAGGGTGCCGTCGCGGATGATTGAGATGATGTCGAATTCCTCGCCCAGGGGCAGGCGGGCGACGGGACGCCGGAGAGCGAGGCTGCGGGCCTGGACGTTGTAGGCGGCCATGTCGCGCCCGGTTTCCGACGGCAGGTCGATTTCGACCCGGGGCGGCTGCGCCGGGCGGGGGGCGAGAAGCACGCCGAGGCGGCGTCCGACGGCGCCGACGCTCCACCCCTGCACGATCAAGGACGCCATGACGACGACATAGACCACGCCGAAATAGGTTTCCGCGTTATCGACCCCGGCGATCACGGGAATGGTGCCGAGGAAGATGGGCACGGCGCCGCGCAGACCGACCCAGGACACGAAGGCGATTTCCCGGGGCGGATAGCGGAACGCGGCCAGGGACAGCCCCACGGCGATGGGCCGCGCGATGAACATCAGGGCGGCGGCGATGGCGACGGCGGGCAGGATGATCGAGACCAGGGAACTGGGCGTGATCAACAGGCCCAGGATAAGGAACATGATGATCTGGCACAGCCAGGCTAGGCCGTCGTGGAAGCGGTTGATCAACTGCGTCGCCTTGTGCCGCCGGTTGCCGACGATCAGCCCCGCGATATAGACGGCGAGGAAGCCGCTGGCGCCGATTTCCTGGGCGCCGGCGAACAGCAGCAGTGCCCCCGACGCGGCCAGCACCGGATAGAGCCCCGACGCGATGGTCAGGCCGTTGAGCGCCGCCAGCAGGGCATATCCCCCGAGCAAGCCAGCGAGCAGCCCGCCGACGATCTGCAGGGCGAAGCGCCCGGCGACGAGGGTCGCCGTGTCCATGGTCAGGGATGGAGCCGTCGACAGGATCAGGCCGACGCAGGTGACGGTCAGCAGCACGGCCATGGGGTCGTTCAACCCGGCCTCGGCCTCCAGGATCGCACCCAGCCGTTCGCGCAGGCGCAGGGCCCGCGCCGACAACAACAGAAACACCGCCGCCGCGTCCGTCGAGGCGACGATCGATCCGATCAGCAAGCCTTCCAGCCAGTCGACGCCGAGCAGGAACCGCGCCGCGACGCCCGTCAGCGCGGCCGTGATCAGGACCCCGGCGGTCGCCAACACGGCCGCCGGCGCGCCGACGCCGCGGAAATCCTTCCACCGTGTGCGCAGACCACCGTCGAACAGAATGACGGCGAGGGCGATGCTGCCGACCAGATAGGTGGTTTCATAGTCGTTGAATTTGAGCCCGCCGGGGCCGTCCTCGCCCGCCAGCATGCCGAGCACCAGGAACACCAGCAGCAAGGGGGCGCCGAACCGCGACGACAGGGTGCCGGCGACGATGCTGACCAGAATCAAGGCCGATCCGATCAGGATGAGGTGGTTCGAGAGCTCCATGCCGTCCGCTGCCCGGGAAAAGAGATGCCGCGAGGGTGTAATCCATCATATTGGAATTAAAGGGGGTTTTCTGCAACCGGTATGCGGAATAAGAGGCGTGAAATATGTGCCTGCTCTTGCGTCTTTTCCGCCGGCCCGGCAATCTGCGCCCCAGCAATGACGAACGCGCCCCGCACGACATCGCCGCGCTCGGGACGCCTGACGGGAGGATCAATCCATGGAATACAGAATGCTGGGCCGCACGGGCGTGCGGGTGTCGCAACTGTGCTTCGGCACCATGTCCTTCGGGGCGGAGGCCGACAAGGCCGCGTCCAAGGCCATGTACAAGAAGGTGCGCGACATCGGCGTCAACTTCTTCGACTGCGCCGACGCCTATACCAAGGGCAAGGCCGAGGAAATCCTGGGCGAGCTGATGAAGGGCGAGCGCGACAACCTGGTCATCACCTCGAAATGCTTCAACAACATCCGGGGCGACATCAATTCCACGGGCGGCAACCGCCGCCACGTCGTCATGGCGGTCGAGGACAGCCTCAAGCGTCTCAAGACCGACCGCCTGGACGTGCTGTTCATGCACCGCTTCGAGAAGCTGGCGCCGCTGGAGGAAGTCCTGCGCGGGCTGGAGGATTTGGTGCGCTCGGGCAAGGTGCTCTACATCGGGGCGTCGAACTACGCCGCCTGGCAGGTCGCCAAGGCGCTCGGCATTTCCGAGAAGAACGGCTGGACCAAGTTCGACGTGATCCAGCCCATGTACAACCTGGTCAAGCGCGCGGCCGAGGCGGAAATCTTTCCCCAGGCCCAGGCCGAGGGCATGGGCGTCATCACCTACAGCCCCGTCGGCGGCGGCATGCTGTCGGGCAAGTACCGCCCCGGCGTGCAGCCCAAGGTCGGCCGGGTCAAGGACAAGCAGGAATACGCCGTGCGCTATTCCGACGACTGGATGCTGGAAACCGCCGGCCGGTTCACGGAGTTCGCGGAAAAGCAGGGCATCCATCCGGTGACCCTGGCCGTCGCCTGGGTCGCGGCCCATCCGGCGGTCACCGCCCCCATCATCGGCGCCCGCAACGTCAAGCAGCTGGAACCCTCGCTCAAGTCCCTCGACGTCAAGATGACCCAGGACCTGTGGGACGCCGTCGCCGCCCTGTCGCGTACCCCGGCCCCGGCCACGGACCGGCTGGAGGAGTACGAACCCGTCAAGGTGCGGGGGTGAGGCGGCACCCGCCCCGGGTCCGCGCGGCCGCGGCATGATGAGCGGCGCGCCGACGGAAATCAGGATCGAGGGCCTGTGCAAGGCCTTCGGTGCGCATCGGGTGCTCACCGGCATCGACCTGTCGATCGGGCGGGGCGAGATCGTCGCCGTCGTCGGCGGCTCGGGCAGCGGCAAGACGGTTCTGCTTAACCACATCCTCGGCCGCCTCGACCCCGATCAGGGCCGCGTGTTCGTCGCCGACCACGACATGGACGGCGCCCCCCTGATCGACCTGACGGCGCTCGATACGATGGAGACCGACCGTCTGCACACCCATTGGGGCGTGGTGTTCCAGAGGAACGCTCTGTTTTCCGGCACGGTGCTGGACAACATCGGCCTGTGGCTGTCGGAAGTGCGGGGGATGGAAGAGCCCGAGATCGTCGCCGTCGCGCGCACGGTCCTGGCGGCGGTCGACCTTCCCGATACGGACGATTTCATGGCGACGGACGTGAACGAGCTGTCCGGCGGCATGGCCAAGCGTCTGGCCGTGGCCCGCGCCCTCGCCATGGACCCGGAGGTTTTGTTCTACGACGAGCCGACCACCGGCCTGGACCCGACCACGGCGTCGACCATGCACGACCTGATCGCGCGGATGCACATGGCGCCGACACGTTCGGGCAAGCACCGGACGACCCTGATCGTCACCCATGACAAGGATTTGCTGCGCCGGCTTCAGCCGCGCACGGTCATGCTGCACGAGGGCGGGGTGTTCTTCGACGGGCCGTTCGCGGACTTCGAAGGATCGGCCTCGCCGATCATCCGGCCCTATTTCGACCTGATGCCGGTGCTGCACGGCCGCGCCCTCGACCCCCGCGACCTGCCGCCGCCGGGCCACGAAGCGTAATCCCAAAGAAAATCGGGGGCCCGCCGCCGAAGCAACGGAACCCCCAAGTTTGGCGCGTAAAACCGGTTGGACGCCGGTCTTCCGATTGGTCGTGATGTCTCCGAAAAACAGGGCAGGGCGGAACCGCAGGGTCCCGCCCGCCGTCTGTCTTAGGAGGAATAATACATCATGAATTCAACCGGATGCGGCGTGTGTTCGAAGTTGTAGATTTCTTCCCACTTGAGATCCATGTAGCCGTTGATGGCGTCGTCGGTGAACACGTCGCCCTTCTTGAGGAAGTCGCGGTCGGCGTCCAGCGCCTGCATGGCTTCGCGCAGCGAGCCGCAGACCGTGGGCACGCCCGCCAGTTCTTCCGGCGGCAGGTCGTAGAGGTCCTTGTCCATCGGGTCGCCCGGATGGATCTTGTTCTGGATGCCGTCGAGGCCGGCCATCATCATGGCCGTGAACGCCAGGTACGGGTTGGCCGTGGCGTCCGGGAAGCGGATTTCGCAGCGCTTGCCCTTGGGGCTGCCCGAGTACGGAATGCGGCAGGAGGCCGAGCGGTTGCGGGCCGAATAGGCCAGCAGCACCGGGGCTTCGAAGCCGGGGATCAGGCGCTTGTAGGAGTTGGTCGACGGGTTGGTGAAGGCGTTGAGGGCCTTCGCATGCTTGATGATGCCGCCGATGTAGTACAGGCAGGTTTCCGACAGGTCGGCATAGCCCGAGCCCGCGAAGGTCGGCTTGCCGTCCTTCCAGATGGACTGGTGGGTGTGCATGCCGGTGCCGTTGTCGCCGGCCACGGGCTTCGGCATGAAGGTCGCCGACTTGCCGTAGGTATGGGCCACCATCTGGGTGCAGTACTTGTAGATCTGCACGTTGTCGGCGGCGCGCACCAGGGTCGAGAACGCCATGCCCAGTTCGTGCTGGGAGGCGGCGACCTCGTGGTGATGCTTGTCCATGGTCAGGCCCATTTCCTGCATCACGCTGACCATTTCGCCGCGCAGGTCGTGGCACGAGTCGACCGGCGGCACGGGGAAGTAGCCGCCCTTGACGCCCGGGCGGTGGCCCAGGTTGCCTTCGTCGAACAGGGTGCCCGAGACATAGGGGCCTTCTTCGGACGTGAACTCGTAGAAGCACTTGTTCATTTCGACGGAATAGCGCACGTCGTCGAACACGAAGAATTCCGGCTCGGCGCCGAAGTAGGCCGTGTCGCCGATGCCCGTGGTGCCCAGATAGGCCTCGCCGCGCTTGGCGATGGAGCGCGGGTCGCGCTCATAGCCCATGCCGGTGACCGGGTCGAGAACGTCGCAGTACAGGATCACGCAGGGTTGGGCCGAGAACGGGTCCATGACCGCCGTGGAGGCGTCGGGGATCAGCGCCATGTCGGATTCGTTGATGGCCTTCCAACCGGCGATCGACGAGCCGTCGAACATGATGCCGTCTTCGAATTCGGCCTCGGTGACGAAGGAAGACACCATCGTGAGGTGCTGCCATTTACCGCGGGAGTCCGTGAAACGAAGGTCAACGAAGGGAATTTCGTTGTCCGTCACGTATTTAACGAATTCCGCCGGTGTTTTCAGATCCAAGCTCATACTTGCTTCCTTTTCTTGACTAGGTGTCGAGACGATATTTTTGAACGCGCTTTGGTTTAGGCCTCCCTGGCGCGCCGGCGCGGTGGCCGGCGGGGACCGGACGGCTAGATCGCTTCCGACCCGCGTTCGCCCGTGCGCACGCGGATCGCTTCCTCAACGGGGATGATGAAGATCTTGCCGTCGCCGATGCGGCCGGTCTGGGCCGTCTGCTGGATGGCCTCGACGGCCTTGGCGACCATGTCGTCGTTGACGACCAGTTCGATCTTCACCTTGGGCAGGAAATCGACCACATACTCGGCCCCGCGGTAGAGCTCCGTATGCCCCTTCTGGCGCCCGAAGCCCTTGGCCTCGACCACCGTGATTCCTTGCAGGCCCACCTCGTGGAGGGCCTCTTTCACCTCATCCAGCTTGAACGGCTTGATGATGGCTTCGATTTTTTTCATCGGTTTGGTTCCCTTGGGGTTGTCCCCCCCATCAGAAGAGACGGATTTCTCGGGTCGGAAGCCGTTCTTGGCGCGGCGTCCGTCCTTCCTCGTCCGCCTCTGTATAGCAGGAGGCGTGCCAGTTCCGGGCCGTGAAGAAAACCGGCCCAATTCAAATACTTACGATGCAACTTGGCGGCCTTGAGTCAACCATTTGCCTGTCCATAATGCCGAAAAAAAGGGCATGTGCGAATAATTTCGGCACATGCCCTTGAGATCGTTGCGGACCGGGGCCGTGCTAGCCGGACAGGCAGTCGCGGATGCGGGCCACGGCCTTCAGGATGTTGTCCGTGGAATTGGCGTAGGAAAACCGGACGTAGCCCTCGCCCTGGGCGCCGAAGCTGGTGCCGGAAATGATCGCCACGCCGGCCTCGTTCAACAGCTTGTTCTGCATCTCCATGGACGACAGGCCCGTGCCCTCGATGTTGGGGAAGGCGTAGAACGCCCCGCCCGGCTCGGCGCAGCGGAAGCCCGGAATCTGGTTCAGCTCGCGCAGGATCACCTTGCGGCGTTCGTCAAATGCCTTGACCATATCGTCGACCGCGTCCTGCGGCCCGTCCAGCGCCGCGATGCCCGCGTACTGGCTGGCCGCGTTGACGCAGGAATTGCAGTTGATGGCGAGGCGGGTGACCGGCTCGACCATGGATTTCGGCCACACGCCGTAACCCATGCGCCAGCCGGTCATGGCATAGGTCTTGGACCAGCCGTCGAGCAGGATCACCCGGTCGCGCAGGTCCTCGTATTCCAGCAGGCTGACGTGTTCGCGCCCGTCATAGAGCATGCGGCAATAGATCTCGTCGGACATGATGGTGACATGCGGGTGTTCGGCCAGGCCCGCCGCCAGCTTGTCCATTTCCTCCCGCGGCACGGCACCCCCCGTGGGGTTGGCGGGGGAATTCAGGATGATCAGCCGGGTGCGCGGCGTGATCAGGGCCAACACCTCCTCGGCCGAGAAGGCGAAGCCCTTGTCCTCGTGCAGCGCCATGGGCACGGGCGTCGCCCCCGTGAACTTGATGACGCTTTCGTAGATCGGGAAGCCCGGGTTGGGATAGATGATCTCGGCCCCCGGCTCGCCCAGCGCCAGCACGGCGAAGAACATGGTGACCTTGCCGCCCGGCACGATGATGACGTCGGCGGGATCGACCGTGACTTTCCGATGCCGCGCGATGTCGCGCACCACGGCCTCGCGCAGCTCGGGGATGCCGTTGGCGGGGGTATAGCCGTGATGGCCGTCGCGTAGCGCCTTGATGGCGGCCTCGACGATATGCGGCGGGGTCTTGAAGTCGGGCTGCCCGATGCCGAGGTTGATGATGTCCTTGCCCTGGGCGGCCAGCGCGTTGGCGCGGGCCAGGACCTCGAAGGCGCTTTCGGTGCCGAGCCGCGACATCGCGGCGGCCATCTGTACCATGGATGAAATCTCCGTCTGGTGGTCTTTGTATCGGGGCCTTGGCGGCCCGTTTCCGGTGGGCCGCACTCTATGGTAGACGGTCGGGCGGAGGCAACGGTCATGAGCGAAATCGACACGACGGACATATCCAACCTGTTCGCGAATCTGCCCGACGGCAAGGGGGCGGAGGTCGTCACCCGCTTGGCCGAAGGCGGGGCGTTCCGGCTGGAACGCATCGTTTCCACCGGCCAGGCGACGCCGCCGGGCGCGTGGTACGACCAGGCCGACGACGAATGGGTGATCCTGCTCACGGGCGCGGCCGGGCTGCTGATCGAGGGCGCGGCCGCCCCCCATAGCCTAACGCCCGGCGATTTCCTGCTGCTGCCGGCGCACAAGCGCCACCGCGTGGAATGGACGGCGGCGGATCGGGAAACGGTCTGGCTGGCGCTGCATTTCAAGCCCGCGTGACGTGGGCGGCCGCAAATCCCGAGCGGGCCGCACTCTTAAATTCAAAAGGGGCCCCCGACGACGCATTTGCGTCAAAATAACGACGGTCCACGCGCGTCTTGACGTGGGCCGGGCAGGGGATTACACAGAGCGCTCTTTCGTGGGCCGCGCCGATAAACCGGCGGCTCCGGGGCTCGAAAAGGGTCCGAATGGTGGCTGTAGCTCAGTTGGTTAGAGCATCGGCTTGTGGTGCCGAGGGTCGTGGGTTCAAATCCCATCAGCCACCCCATTTCCCCAAGATTCCGGCATTGAATGCCGTTCTGGCGACTGCCGCGCGCAGCACGTCAAACGGGCAGCCATGATACGCTCCCCAACGTCTACAAATGCCGTTCGACATCCATGCGTTTATGCAGGACACGGACGACAACGAGACCGTCGTCAGCGAGGCGGTAGAACACCATGTGCGAACCCGCCGGATATTTGAAATACCCGTCACGAACATCGACCGGACGCCCGGTTTTTCGGCCGGCCGCCAAGCCCTCGAACACGTCAACGATGTCGTTGTGATAGCGATCCGCCTGCTCCGGGGACCAGGTCGTGAAGGTATAAAGCCAAATCTCTTCCAGATCGCTTTCGGCGCGCGGGGTCAGCCGGTAAGGGGTACCTTTACCCGGCTTCTTACCCGCCATGTTTGGCCCGCATCCGCTGCAAAAATGCGTCGCTGTCGAACGGCTCGGGCGGACCGGACTCTTCTCCGGCAACCAGCGCATCCCGCAAGGCTTTCACCTGTGCCTCGTGCTCCTCCAAAAGCCGCAATCCTGCTCGGACCACGTCGCTGGCCGAACCGTAGCGACCGGTCTGCACTTGCGACTGGATGAATTCCGCGAAATGATCGCCAAGGACAACGGACGTATTACGCGCCATATCAAGCTCCCGAAAAAACCATTGCGGCGAATGTACCAAATTTTGGTAACCATGAAAAGCGCCTGCTAAGCGCCGCCCTGGAAACCTTGGGCACGAACTGCCATCCAATAATCATCATTGAAATGAATACCCAGCCCGTAAAGGGCAGCATCTTGAAACCGGGCTTCACCCATAACCGGAGGAAACTCAAAAAGGAGACAGTTTAGCGCAATTACACTGTGTCCCTGGAATTCGGGATGGTTTTACGTAACGCGCTCCAATAAAACGTCATGAGCCGCACTTTGATCTGACCAATAAATCCCGCGAAGCTCATCTCTCGTGAAGATTACAAGCGCGAAATTGCGCGTTGGTTCTTCGATGCTAAGCAATGAAGGGGCGGGTTGCGAATCCTTCGGTGTGGCTGAAAATTTCAGAAGCAGTCCATTCTTGCTAACGTAGCCTTCAGACCTTTTTTCTGAGGGGACGAAGGCTCCCAGGCCAAATAATGCGCCGCCGCTCCGGCGCGTAGTGCCTGTCTCAGTGATTGAGGCTTTTAGGGTCGGTAGAAGGCCATCCCCAAGCGAAAACTCTACGCGTGCAGACTTCGCACCACTCATCTTCCACTCACCGGTGATATCTCCCAAAGAAATATCAGCAAGCTCTGCGTCTTTTTCCTTTTCCGAAGAAAGCAATATTAGATTGTGATGTATTCCCATGGCGGTGTGTAGATCAGTTAATGTTTCGTCTTCTTGTTTTTTGGTGGAGGCGATGAATTTTAGGGCGTCCACGATTCTCGGATCACTGCTTTGGTCTGCCGGGACAGCCCGTAAGAGTTCGCGCGCTTCAGCATGAAAACCGTGGCGAACCATTTCAATAGCGAGATTACCGAGCGCATGCGTTTCTCCTGCATTTGCCGCTGTACGCCATGCATTCACACGTTTTCCCGGCAGCGACAGCCGGTCATAGACAACTCCAAGGTTATTCATCGCGTTTGTGTATTGGGGGGAATTTTCGGTCAAAATTTTGTAGTGAAAGAGCGCGAGCAAGTGCTCGCCCATTTCGGAATAGAGGTATGCCGCCTTGAACCTCCGGTCGTCATCTCCGGGGGTCAGGTTGAGTGCCTGTTCGAGAGCTTTGGCAGCGGCCATTTTGTTGTTTGCGGTCTTGTGTACTTCCGAAATCCTATCGAGGACATTTGCCTTCGCGCAATCTTTTGTCAGTTGGCGCAGTGTGTCTGAAAGATAGGCTAGCGCGATGGCGCTCCCAGAAGTCTGCACAATGACTTCTGCTTTTATGCCCGCCACGTAAGCGATTGTGAGCTCGTCGTTCGCCCGCCCCAACGCCGTATCGAGATGGGTTTCAGCTAGGTCTGATCGAGAAAGGCGAATATAGTACTCTGCAAGGTCAGTGCTCGGTTCCGTCCATTCTGGATGGTCAGTTTCAAGTTCTTTTAGCGCACCCTCTGCGGATTTATCACCGGCATGGAGTCGCAGCCTCCAGCGCAGGGATTCAAGTTGTTCATCTGACATCCTTCGATCTGACAACGAAGCCAGCTTTTTATAGGCAGTCTCGATTTCCTTTACAGACCGCTGACCATATCCAGCTACGAATAACTGGCGCTCTAACGTGAGTTCATTTTCGATTTCTGCCGGTGGTAACTCTTCGGCCGGTTGCGAAGGGTCGTCGACACGCGCTGTGCCGCCATCAATTTCCACATCGGAATCCGCAGGTGGGGGTACGGAAGTGCTTGCTGTTAAGTCGCGTCCGCTTTCGCCTGGAGCGGACAATACCGTAGGAGATACGTCGAAATGCGTATCTCCTTTGCGCCACTTATACGTCCACCCACGGAAAAAATCTCTGAGCGACCCGGACATCGCCAGCAGAATGAGGGTTAAAAACAATAGGGTGGTGCAAAAGATAAGAGTCGCATATCCCGGATTATCAATGAAAAACTTAATGGCTGAATTAGCCGCCTTGTTTTCCCCCATTTTTATCCCTCCTGCCGCAATCGGCTTGTCTGAATTCGTCCGTGCGGGTTGGCTCAGTATATTGGGGGCGGACAACATTCGGAATGGTACTGTTTTCCGCGCCTTGCCTACTTGGGTGGTGCGGGGCGGGTTTCAAATTGTCAACCGAACTTGAGTTTTTCAGATAGAAACCAAGTTACCTGCCCGTCTAAGCTGGCGAAAACCGGCGGCCGTTCGGCCGCGCCCACTCATAAAGACCATCCAGAGGACCCATCCCATGTCATCCGATCCCGCGGCCGTTCGGCCGGCTGCTGCCCTGTCTCCCGCCCTTCAAGACCTCGCCCAGCAACTCTGGGCCGCCCGCCGGGACGGCGGGACGGTCGATCTCGACGCGGTGACCCTGCCGCAGACCCTGGACGAAGGCTATGCCGTGCAGGCGGCGGTCGATGGGGCCTGTGGTGCCGCCATCGCGGCGTTCAAGATCGGCTCGTCGAGCAAGGCGTCTCAGGAAAAGCTGGGCACGGACGAGCCCTGGTTCGGCGCGGTGGCGCAGACCTTCATGGCGGAAAGCGGGGCGACCGTGCCGTCCGTCGCCCACACCTTGGCGGTCGAGGGCGAGTTCGCCTTTCGCCTGGGATCCGACCTGCCGGCGCGGGCGGGCGGCTATGCGATCGCCGATGTCCGCGCCGCCGTCGACCGGGTGGCGGGCGCCATCGAGGTCGTGGGGCGGCGGTTCGAGGGCGGGCCCGCGGGCGGCGCCATGCTGCCGTTGCTGGTCGCCGACGGCGGGGTCAACGTCGCCCTGGTGTTGGGGGCCGCGAAACCGTTCACGCCCGACATGGATTTCCGCGACCACGGCGTGGTCATGCGGATCAACGGCGCGGAGCGGGGCAGGGGCGTCGGGTCCATGGCGCTCGGCGATCCGCTCAACTCGCTGACCTGGCTGGTCAACGGCCTGTCGCGGCGCGGGCGCGGCCTGACGAAAGGCCAGTGGGTGTCGACCGGCACCTGCACGGGCATCGAACCCGCCGCCCCCGGCGACCGCGCGGTGGCCGACTTCGGCGATTTGGGCGTTGTCGAGGTGACGTTGGACCGCCGATAACGGCAAACCCGCTTTTTAAGAAAATCAAACGCAGAGGATCCTTCCATGACACTTCCCCCCGTCGGTTTCATCGGCCTCGGCACCATGGGCCGGGGCATGGCGCTGAACCTGGTGAAGGCCGCCGAGACGGTGTTCGTCTACGACCCCGTGCCCGAGGCGGTGAAGCTGTTGACCGATGCCGGCGCCGTCGCCTGCGCCAGCCCGGCCGAGGTTGCGGAAAAGGCCGGCACGGTCGTCATCTGCGTGCCCGACGCGCCGCAGGTTAGGGACGTCATGTTCGGGCCCGGCGGCAACGGCCCCGGCGGCATCGCCGATGCCGAGCGCAAGGACATCACGGTGCTGGACGCCACGACCATGAAACGGCCCGACGCCCTGGCCATCGCCGAAGACGCGGCGGCCCGGGGCATCGCCTATTTCGACTGCCCCATTTCCGGCCTGCCCCGGCGCGCGGCGGACGGCACCCTGACCATCATGTTCGGCGGCACCCAGGCGGGTTATGACGCGGCCCTGCCGTTCCTCAAGGCCTGCGGCGAGGAGATCATCCATTCCGGGCCGCTCGGCGCCGGGCAGGCCATGAAGGGCCTGAACAACGTGATCTACAACATCAACATCGCGGCGTTCTGCGAGTTGCTGCCGCTGGCGCTCAAGTCGGGCATGGGGGTCGAGGCGCTGGAGAAACTGGTGCTGACGGGATCGTCCCGGTCGTTCGCCTCGGAGCATTTCGTGCCCAAGGTCCTGAACGGCGATTTCGAAGGCGATTTCCCCATGCAGGGCGCCTACAAGGACATCCTCAACGTGCAGAGCCTGGCCAAGGACGCCGACGCCGCGACGCCGCTGGCCGACGCCATGACGGCGATCTACGAACGGGCGCTTGCGGCCGGCTATGGCCAGGGCCCGAAAAGCTCCATGATCAAGCTGTATGAACAGGACCTGGGTGTGACGTTCCGCCGGCCCGGCAAGGGCTGATCCGCCGCCGGACAAGGAAGTCTTTGCCGCGGCGGCCCCGGGTTGGTATGAGTGCCCTGAACAACATACAAGCGTCATCACCGAAGGTCCGCCGTGGCGGAGAACCAAACCCCCAACCTGCTGGGCACCGTCGAGAGGGCGGAGGATTTGCGGTCCCCCGTCACGCGGGCGCTGTTCGACTATTGGTCGGCGAAACGCGGCGATCGGCCCTATCCGGCGTGGTCCGACATCCATCTCATGGATCTGTACAAGATCGCGCCGCAGATCGTGGTGCGGGACGTGATCGACGGCGGCCGTGAATTCCGCTGCCGGTTTTCCGGCACGGGCATGTCGGCGGTTCTGGGGGTCGACGGCACGGACCAATTGGTCGTGGAAACCTACCGGCGGGGGGCGGGGGTGGTGCTGGCGCGCTACCAATCGGTCCTGGCGGCCGGGCGGCCCATCCGCGCCGTGGGCTATGTCCAGGCCGTGGAGAAGAACCTGCCGACGGCGTTCGAATCCGTGTTCCTGCCGCTCGCCGGCACAGACGGGACCATCGGCCACATCATCGTCGCCTACGACTTCACCTACGTTCCCGCGCCCGACGAGCCGCCGGCGCCCGGCGGCATTCGTTAGGCCGCCGGGGTCCGGCGGCCCATCAGGGCGCGCAGCTTGTCGGCCAGCCAGCGGCAGGCGACATAGAACGTGGGCGTGAAGATCAGGCCGAAGAACGTCACCCCGACCATGCCCGAGAACACCGTCGTGCCAAGGGCCTGGCGCATTTCCGCGCCGGCGCCCTCGGCGATCATCAACGGCACCACGCCCAGGATAAAGGCGAAGGAGGTCATCAGGATCGGGCGCAGGCGGGTCTTGGCCGCATTGATGGCAGCGTCGATGGCGGTCATCCCTTCTTCCTCCGCCTGTTTGGCGAATTCGACGATCAGGATGGCGTTCTTGGCCGCCAGCGCGATCAGCACGACGAAGCCGACCTGGGCCAGGATGTTGGACTCCATGCCGCGCAGGTTGAGCCCGACCACCGAGGCCAGCAGGCACATGGGCACGATCAGGATGACCGCGAGCGGCAGGGCCCAGCTTTCATAAAGTGCGGCCAGCAGCAGGAACACGAACACCACCGCCAGCCCGAAGGCGAACACCGCCGTGTCGCCGGCCAGTTTCTGCTGCAGGGCGATTTCCGTCCATTCGTAGGAGAACCCGTCGGGCAGGACCTTGGCCGCCAGGGCATCCATCTTGTCGAGGCTTTCGCCGGTCGAGATGCTGGGCAGCTTGGCGCCCTGGACCTCGGCCGCGGGGTAGAGGTTGTAGCGCGGCACGCGGTGCGGGCCGGTGATGTTCTGGAACGTGGCGAGCGAGCCGATGGGCACCATGTCGCCCGAGGTCGACCGCGCGTAGAGCTTGGCCACGTCGCCCGGCTGGTCGCGGAACTCACCGTCGGCCTGCGCCGTCACGCGGAAGGTTCGTCCTAGGAAGTTGAAGTCGTTGACGTAGGCGGAGCCGATATAGACCTCCAGCGCCTTGAGCACGTTTTCCACCGGCACGTCGAGGATTTCCGCCTTCACGCGGTCGATGTCGGCATAAATCTTGGGCGTCGCCGAATTGAACAGCGAGAACACGCGGGTCAGACCCGGTTCCTGGTTGGCGGCGGCGACAAGGCTCTGCGCCGCGGCCTGAAGGGCCTCGATGCCGCGTCCGCGGCGGTCCTGGACGTAAAGCTTCCAGCCGCCGCCCCGGCCGATGCCGCGCACGGGCGGGGGCGCGACCAGGAAGATCATCGCGTCCTCGATCTGGAACAGTTGCGCCTGCAATTCGCCCAGCACCTTGTTGACGGTCGCCCCCCGCTTGTCGCGGTCGGCGATCGGCTTCATGGGCACGAAGATGGCGCCGCCGTTGGGCGCGTTGGTGAAGGTCGCGGCGTCGAACCCGGCGAAGCCGACGGCGTGTTCCACGTCGGGGTGCTTCAGGATGATGTCGATGGCGCGGCGCACGACCTCGTCCGTGCGCGCCAGGGACGACCCGGCCGGCAATTGGACGACGGTGATCAGGTAGCCCTGATCCTGTTCCGGGATGAAGCCCGAGGGCGTGGTCTTGAATTCATAGACCGTCAAGCCGAGCAGACCGACATAGACGGTCAGCACGATGGCGGCCTTGCGCACGAACCGCTTGGTGCCTTCCGTATAGGCGATGTTCAAGCGCTCGAACCCCCAGTTGAAGGCAGCCGTGAACTTGTCGATGGGCAGCATCAGGGTCCGCATGACGCCGTGGCGTTCCGCGCCGCCGTGGTTGGCCTTGAGCAGCAGCGCGCACAGGGCCGGCGACAGGGTCAGCGACACGATCATGGAGATCATGGTCGCCGTCGCCACGGTGATGGCGAACTGGCGGTAGAACTGTCCGGAAATGCCGGTGATGAAGCCGGTCGGCAGGAACACGGCGACCAGCACCAGGGACATGGCGACGATGGCGCCGCCGACTTCGTCCATGGTCTTGTGGGCGGCCTCGCGCGCACTCAGCCCCTTGGCCAGATAGCGTTCGACGTTTTCCACCACGACAATGGCGTCATCGACCACGACCCCGATGGCCAGCACCAGGCCGAACAGGGTCAGGTTGTTGATCGAATATCCCAGCATTCCCATGACCAGGAAGGTGCCGATCAGCGACACCGGAATGGCGACGATGGGCACGATGGCGGCGCGCAGGTTCTGCAGGAACACCAGGATGACCAGGATCACCAGGATGATCGCTTCGCCGATGGTCGTGTAGACCGCGTCGACGGAACGGGCGATGAACTCGGTCGGGTTGTAGACGATGGTGTGCTTCAGGCCTTCGGGGAAGTCCTTGGCCAGGTCGTCCATGGCATCGATGACCTGCTGCGCCGTTTCCAGGGCGTTGGAGCCCGGGCGCTGCATGATGACGATGGGCAGGGCCGTGGTGCGGTCGAGATAGGCCGTGGTCTGATAGTCCTGCGCCCCCAGTTCGACCCGCGCGATGTCGCGCACGCGGACCACGCCGGTGCCTTCGCCGCGCTTGACGACGATGTCGCCGAAGGCTTTGGGCGCGATCAGGCGGCCTTGTGTTTCCACGTTCAATTCGAACGCCGACGGCTTGGGCACGGGCAGGCGGTTGATGATGCCCGACGCAACCTGGACGTTGTTCTGGCGCAGCGCCGCGACGACTTCGCCCGCCGTCAGGTTGAAATTGGCGATGCGTTCCGGATCCAACCAGATGCGCATGGAATAGGCGCGTTCGGCGAACACGCGGGCCTCGCCGACGCCGGGAATGCGGGCCAGGCGGTCGAGGACCTGGGTCCGCGCGTAGTTGGAGATGTAGAGCTGGTCGCGCGAGCCGTCGGGTGACAGCAGGTGAATGACCATCATCAGGTCGGGCGAGCTTTTCTTCACCGTCACGCCCAAACGGCGGACTTCCTCAGGCAGGCGGGCCTCGGCGATGGATACCCGGTTCTGCACCTGGACCTGGGCGTCGTCCAGGTTGGTGCCCAGCTTGAAGGTGACCTGCAGGTTCAGCACGCCGTCGCCGGTGGCTTCCGACTTGGCGTAGAGCATGCCTTCGACGCCGTTGATTTCCTGCTCGAGCGGCGTCGCCACCGTGTCGGCCACGGTTTCAGCAGAGGCGCCCGGATAGGTCGCGGTGACCTGAATGGTCGGCGGCGCGATTTCAGGATACTGCGCGACGGGCAGGCTCAGATAGGCGATGAAACCCAGCAGCGTGATGAGGATCGAGATGACCGATGCGAAGATCGGGTGATCGACGAAGAAATGTGTAAAGCGCATGAGACGTCAGGACCCCGAGCGAACCATGATTGTACCGTCGGGCAACAGGTCGGCCTCCTTGGCGATGACCTTGCCGCCCGGCCGCGCGCGCTGAATGCCCTTGACGACGATCCTGTCGTCGGGGCCGACGCCGCCGCGGATGACGCGCAGGCCCTCGTGCAGGGGGCCCATGTCTACGGGCGCGGCCTTCACGTTGCCTTCGGCATCGACGATCAGCACCATTTTCTTGCTCTGATCCGACACGACGGCGGCATCGGGGATCAGCACGGCTTCGTATTCGTCGGACCCGATCAGGCGCAGGCGCCCGAACACACCGGGCACGAGAAAGCCCGATGAATTCTCGAACACGGCCTGGGCGCGGATGGTGCCCGTGTTGGGCGACAGTTCGTTATCGACGAAGTTCATGCGGCCCTCGCGGGTGAAGCTGTCCTCGTCCATCAGACGCACGAACACGGGATTGGCCTTTTCCCGCGACGAATCCCGGCGCCCCGTGGCGTCAAGCCGGGAATATTTCAGGAATTCGGCTTCCGATGCGGAAAAGGTGAACAGGATCGGATCGATGGAGACCAGAGTGGTCAGCAGGGTCGATTGGGCCGAGCCGCCTTCGACCAGGTTGCCGACATCGACCTTGGCATCGGATATGCGGCCGGAAATCGGCGCCTTCACCTCGGTAAATTCCAGATCCAGCTTGGCGATGCGGACTTGCGCCTGGGCCGACAGCACCGTGGACTTCGCGGTCGCGAGTTCGGCCTGGCGCTGATCGAAGGTCTCGCGCGAGATGTTGTTGCGCTTCAACAGGCTTTCGGCGCGCTTGAATTCGCGCTCGGTCAGGTTGACGCGGGTCTTGGCGGCCTCCAATGACGCCTTGGCGACGTCCAGTTGAGCCTCGAACGGGCGCGGGTCGATGACGAACAGCAGGTCGCCCTTGTTGACAAGGTCGCCGTCCTTGAAATGGATCGATTCCAGAAAACCCGACACGCGGGCGCGAATTTCCACCCGGTTCGTCGCCTCGAAGCGGCCGGTGTATTCATCCCATTCGGTGATCTTCTTGATCAAGGGCTTGGCCACGGTCACCGGCATCGGGCCCTGTTGGGCGGCGGCGGGGACGGAAGTTGCGGCGAAGACCAAGGCGAGCGCCCAGGCGATGGACAGGGGAAACAGACGAGGGGAGGTCACCATGAGAATTGCTCTCTGATTTTTAACGGAATGACTGTTCTGGATAGATGCAAAAAAAACCGGGCACGGGCCCGAGAAATACTTGAGGCGTGAACATCGGCCTCATCGGCGAAAATTTCAAGCGTGAATTTTGCACCGCAGCACAGAAATCACCGATGCGTTGACCGCAGGTGCGGGGCAAGGGCGGAAAAATGCCCTGGTGAGGGGCTTTTATCTGGCCTCTGCCTTGGCGCCGCCCATGCACTGGGGAGACGCCAGGGTGCGCCCGCCACGCGTCTGCCATTCCCCGGCCGTGTAGGTTTCCATGGACAGGGCGTGAATGGGGCCGGCGAGTTCGTCGGCCAGAACGGCGTTGACCGCCTGGTGCCGTTTGATGCGGTTCAGGCCGTCGAACCGGGGAGACACGACGATCACCTTGAAATGGCTTTCCGATCCCGGGGGCACCGAATGCATGTGGCTTTCGTTGATGACCTCAAGGTGGTCCGGCGTCAGGGATTCGGTCAGTTTTCTCTCGATCGACTGTTGAACGTGCACGGCATGCATCCTTGTGTTCGAGGTGTCTTCTGGGCTTAATCTAGGGACCGCCCCGCGTGACGACAAGTTTTCCCCATTATGCCCGATTTATCCCCGTTTGGCGGCTTGCCCTGGGCACGGCGAACGGTTATTCATGCCGCAGCCGTCCGGTCCTGAAATCCGGCCAGATTCCCTGGTTCATCGGGCGGCGGCGACGTCCGCTTCAGGAGACTCCCATGACGGCTCCAGACAACGGTTCGAGCGTGGCCGCGCAAGCGTCGGCCACCCCTGCCGTATCTCATCAAGACATGGCGAATGCCATCCGATTCCTTTCCGCAGATGCCGTGCAAAGGGCCAATTCCGGCCATCCCGGCATGCCCATGGGCATGGCCGATGCGGCCACGGTGCTGTTCACCCGGTTTCTTAAGTTCGATGCGTCGGACCCGCAGTGGCCGGACCGCGACCGTTTCGTGCTGTCGGCGGGCCACGGCTCCATGCTGCTCTACAGCCTGCTGCATCTGACCGGCTATGCGGGCATGACCATGAGCGAGCTGGAAAATTTCCGTCAGTTGGGCTCCAAGACCGCCGGCCATCCCGAATACGGCCATGCGCCGGGGATCGAGACGACGACCGGGCCGCTGGGGCAGGGCATCGCCACCGCCGTCGGCATGGCGCTGGCGGAACGCCTGCATAACGCGCGTTTCGGCGACACCCTGGTCGATCACCATACATATGTCATCGCCGGTGACGGCTGCCTGATGGAAGGCATCAGCCACGAGGCCATTTCCATGGCCGGGCACCTGAAGCTGGGCAAGCTGATCGTGCTGTGGGACGACAACCGCATTTCCATCGACGGCGGCACGGACCTATCCGTGTCCGACGATCAGATGGCGCGCTTCACGGCTTCCGGCTGGGACGTGCAGGCCGTCGACGGCCACGATCCGGACGCCGTCGCGGCGGCCCTTGAAAAGGCGCGGGGGACGCAGACGCCCTCCATGATCGCCTGCCGCACCATCATCGGCTATGGCGCGCCCAACAAGCAGGGCACCTCGGGCACCCACGGCGCGCCGCTCGGCGACGACGAGCTTGCCCTGGCGCGGGAAAAGATGGGTTGGCCCCATGCGCCCTTCACGGTTCCCGCCGACGTGCTGAATGCCTGGCGCGCCGCCGGCAACCGGGGCGCCGAAGCCCGCGCCGGCTGGCAGGGCCGTCTTGACGGGGCCAAGAACAAGGCCGAATTCGAACGCGGCGTGGCCGGCAAGTTGCCCGAAGGCTGGAAACAGGCGGTTCTCGATTACAAGAAGGCCGTTGTCGAGGAAGCCCCGAAATGGGCGACCCGGCAGGCGTCGGGCAAGTTCCTCGACCTGCTTTGCGCCGCCGTTCCTGAGCTGATCGGCGGTTCCGCCGACCTGACCGGATCGGTCAACACCAAGGCCAAGGGGCTGGAGCCCGTCACGGCTGACGATTTCTCGGGCCGCTATATGTATTACGGCGTGCGCGAGCACGGCATGGCCGCGGCCATGAACGGCATTGCCCTGCACGGCGGGTTCATTCCCTATGGCGGAACGTTCCTGGTGTTTGCCGACTACATGCGCGGCGCCATGCGCCTGTCGGCCCTGATGGAACAGCGCGTGGTCTATGTGCTGACCCACGATTCCATCGGTCTTGGCGAGGATGGGCCGACCCACCAGCCGGTGGAAACCCTGGCCAGCCTGCGCGCCATGCCCAACTTCGCCGTGTTCCGGCCCTGCGATCCGATCGAGACCGCGGAATGTTGGGAACTGGCGGTGGAGCGGTTTGACGGACCGTCCGGCATGGTGCTGACGCGCCAGGGCGTGCCGCTGCTGCGCAAGGACGCAGGGGCCGAGAACAAGTCGGCCCGCGGCGCCTATGTTCTGGCCGAGGCCGAGGGCACGCGCAAGGTGACGTTGTTGGCGACCGGCTCGGAAGTGTCCATCGCCATGGCGGCGCGCGACGCGTTGCAGGCCGAGGGCATCGGGGCGGCCGTCGTCTCCATGCCGTCGTGGGAATTGTTCGAGGAACAGGACCAGGCCTACCGCGATGAAGTGCTCGGCCCGGGCACGGTGCGGGTGGCGGTCGAAGCCGCGATCCGCATGGGCTGGGACCGCTACATCGGCGCCGACGGCGGGTTCGTCGGTATGACCGGATTCGGGGCTTCGGCGCCGGCGGGCGAACTTTACAAGCATTTCGGCATTACGGCGGAGGCCGTGGTCACTGAAGCGAAATCTCGGATTAAATAGGGGCAAACCGAGTCGTATAGACGACAGTTTTCTTTTAGGGGACGAACGATGAACCTTGAAGTTTTGGCCGCCACGGCGCGGGAAATGGTCGACAATCACCGGGGGCTTCTGGCCGCCGACGAAAGCACGGGCACGATCAAGAAACGGTTCGATTCCATCGGGGTCGAATCCACGGAAACGGCGCGCCGCGATTATCGCGAACTGCTGTTCCGCACCAAGGGTATCGGCAAGTTCATTTCCGGCGCCATTCTGTATGACGAAACCCTCCGCCAGAAAGCCGCCGACGGCACCACCCTGGTGCAGCTGCTGCAGGCGGAAAACGTCATTCCGGGGATCAAGGTCGACGGCGGCGCCAAGGCGCTGCCGGGCGCGTCCCAGGAAAAGATCACCGAAGGGCTGGACGGCCTGCCGGAACGGGTCGCCGAATACGTCACCCTGGGCGCGCGCTTCGCCAAATGGCGCGCGGTCATCACCATCGGCGACGGCATGCCGTCCGATTACTGCATCCACACCAACGCCCATGCGCTGGCGCGTTATGCCCGTATCTGCCAGGAAGGCGGGCTGGTGCCGATCGTCGAGCCGGAAGTGCTGATGGACGGTAGCCACACCATCGACGTCTGCGAAGCGGTCACGACCAAGACCCTGGAAGCGGTCTATCACGAGCTTTACCTACAGGGCGTGCAGCTTGAAGGCACGATCCTCAAGCCGAACATGATCATTTCGGCGTCGGACTGCCCGAATCAGGCCTCGGCGGACGAGATCGCCGCGCGCACCGTGAAGGTGCTGAAGCGTTGCGTGCCGACGGCCGTGCCGGGGATCATGTTCCTGTCGGGCGGCCAGTCGGAAGAGGAAGCGACCCGCAACCTCAACGCCATGAACGCCAATCACGGGCCGCTGCCCTGGGCGCTCAGCTATTCCTATGGCCGCGCCCTGCAGCAGAGTGCTCTGAAGGCCTGGAAGGGCGAGGCCGGCAACGTGCCCGCCGCCCAGGCCGCGTTGTTGAAGCGCGCGCAGTTGAACAGCGCCGCCTGCGCCGGGACCTACGCCGCCGACGCGGAGAAAGCCGCCTAAGGGCGGCGACACCATGGCCCGGGACATCAAGATCGCGCCGTCGATCCTGTCCGCCGACTTCGCGCGGCTGGGCGAGGAAATCCGGGCGATCGATGCCGCCGGTTGCGACTACGTGCATGTCGATGTCATGGACGGGCATTTCGTGCCCAACCTGACCATCGGGCCCATGGTGGTGAAGGCGATCCGCCCGCATACCGCCAAACCCCTCGACGTGCATCTGATGATCGACCCGGCGCAGCCGTTCCTCAAGGAATACGCCGACGCCGGGGCCGACATCATCACGGTCCACGCGGAGGCCGACAAGCATCTCGACCGCTCGCTCCAGGCGATCAAGGATCTGGGCAAGAAGGCGGGGGTGTCGCTCAATCCCGGCACCTCGGAAAGCGCCATCGAATACGTGCTCGACCGCCTGGATCTGATCCTGGTGATGTCCGTGAACCCGGGGTTCGGCGGGCAAAGCTTCATGGTCTCCCAACTGCCCAAGATCAAACGCATCCGCGAGATGATCGGCAGCCGCCCCATCGAGCTTGAGGTCGATGGCGGCGTCAACACGGACACCATCAAGTCCGTGGTCGACGCCGGGGCCGGCGTTCTCGTTGCGGGCAGCGCCGTGTTCAAGGGCGGCGACTACGCCGCCACCATCGGGGCGCTACGGACCGCCGCCGCCTGATCAACTCAGCGGATGGGCGGGCTGTTCCAGGATGGCCCGCGCGAAGTACCGGAACGTGACGTTCATCGCTTCCGGCTTGTGGCGCCAGTCGTGGGCAAGCCTGCCCAGGTCCGGGTCGATGTCCTGAATGTCCCCCGCCGCCATCGCCGCCAGTTGGATGCGCGCCGCGTGTTCGAAGAAAATTCCCATGACGCAGGCGGATTCAATGGTATTGCCGGCGCAGAGCTGGCCGTGATGGGCCAGCAGGATCGCGGATTTGTCGCCCATCGCCGTGGTGATGATCTCGCCTTCCTCGTCGCCGAAGGGCACGCCCGGCCAATGGGGCAGATGCGCGACGTCGTCGAAGAACGCCATCGTATCCATATGGGCGACGCGCAGCGGTGTGCCGATCATCGACAGGGCCGATGAATAGGGCGGGTGGGTGTGGACGATGGACTGCACGTCGGCGCGCGCGCGGTAGACATGGATGTGGAAACGGTTGGCCATGTTCGGCGTGCCTTTCCCCTTGAGGACCTTCAGGTCGCCGTCGACAAGAAGGTAGTCGGACGCCGTCACCTGTTCGAACCCCAGGCCGTAGGGCAGGGTCCACATGGTATCCGGTTCATCGCCCCGGGCCGTGAACTGCCCGGCCAGGCCGCTGCCGTGCCCGTGCGCCGCCAAAATCCGGCAGCCGACGGCCAGGCGTTGTTGCACGGACCAGTCGGGCATCTTTTCACCGGCCAGGGCCGCGGTCATTTCCTCGATTGCCTGTTCCTGGGTTTGCGCCATCGTTGGGGCTCCTTTGCGTTGAATGGGGGAGGGCGTCGAATGGGAGGGACGGCCGGGACCGATGGGCAAAGGTATCTCCCGACTTATAATTGGGCAACCCAATTATCTATGTATTCCAGTTTTCGTTTGATAAGGATATCTGTAGGATGACGCAATGCGCGGGCAATTCCGCCCGCCCGGTCGCTTCGACGGAGACCTTAATGGTGCTCGAAACCCCAGAGAAAGCGGACGCTGTCCTGTCGTTTTCCCCGGTCAAGGCGGTCCTCCGCCACCAGTCGATCATCGAACAGATCATGGGGCTGATCGAATCCGGCGCCCTGCAGGTGGGCGACAAGTTCCCGCCCGAGCGGATGTTGTCGGAACGCTGGCAGGTCAGCCGGCCGGTTCTGCGTGAGGCCTTCCGCGTGCTGCAATCGCAAGGCATCGTCGAAAGCCGCCACGGCGACGGGCGTTATGTGCGCGCCGTCCGCGCGCTGGACGCCAATGATCTGCGCCGCCGTCATCTGATCGACCGACGCGAGTCCCTGTTGCAGATATGGGAAGTGCGCGCGTTGTTGGAGGTCCAGGCCGCCCGCCTGGCGGCCGTCAATGCCAGCGAGGAACAGATCCAGGCGATTGAGCGCCCGATCATCCTGATGGGGGAGATGGCGGCCCCCGACTCCCGGGAAACCGACCTGAACATGGAAATTCATGCCGCCGTCGCCCTGGCCTCGGGCAATGACTATCTGGCGCAGATGATCCTCATGGCCCTTGAGGAATACCGCGCCCTCGATTTCAAGGAAGCCGTGCCCATCGAGGAATGGAAGGATTTGCAGGAAGAACATTGGCCGATCGCCAGGGCGATCCGGTCTCGATCTCCGGAACGTGCGGGCGAGGTGATGACCCGGCATTTCGAAGACCTGAAACGTGCCCTCGACAAATGGTCCGGCCCAACGAACTGACGGAAAGACAACATGACAATCAGGCTCTATTCCCGCTACCGGAATTCCGCCGGACAACGGGTGCGCATCACCCTCAATCTAAAAAACGTGCCCTTCGAGTACGTCGCCGTCGATGACATGCGGTCCGAGGCCTATCGGCGCGTGAATCCGCAGGGATTGTTGCCGGCGGTCGAGCTTGACGGAGAGGTCTTCGGCCAATCAACGGCGATCATCGATTGGCTGGAGCGGACCTATCCGGAACCGTCGGTTTATCCGGACGATTCGAAGGATCGGATACGGGCCATCGCCTTCGCACAGTTTGTCGCCTGCGAAATCCACCCCATCCACAATCACCGGGTGCGCGATTACTTGACCGGGGAAGAAGGCTGGAGCGAAGACAAATCCATGGCGTGGTACGCCCATTGGATATCCGCGGGCCTGACGACGTTGGAAACGATGTTGCGACAGCGGGCGCGCAAAACGTTATTCTGTTTCGGCGACGGCCCGAGCATTGCCGACATTTATCTGGTGCCGGTGCTTTTCAACGCGCGCTGGTACGGATTCCCGCTCGACGATTATCCGCTGATCCAGGGCGTCGAGGCCGCATGCAACCAGATCGAGGCCTTTCGTCTGGCAGGCCCGGAAATGCAGCCGGATTACCCCGGACCTGACTGACTATCGCAATCGCAATCCGGACTGCGCGCGCCTGATGGTGCGGCGCACGTCCGGTTCGCTTAGGTTGTCGGCGGCCATCAGTTGTCGGATGATCGGATCGGCCATAACGTCGTCAAGAAACGGTTCGTTCCCCTGCTTTATGAAGGGATATCCCGCCAAGCGTCGGATTTTGTTGAAGATATGCGCGGTCGGAAAAGGTGTTGGGTTGTGGATGTCATCTCCTCGCATCGACGGATCCTCCTTCATCGATACTCATACGGTGCCCTTTTCAGGCTTTCAAAAAACTAGGCTGCTGCGTTCCTGCACGCATTGACCCACCTCAACCCGACCCCCGAAACCGGTGGTTGCCGGTCAACATGGCGGATTGTCTGACTCTCCCGCATGAATGCGGCCAAAAAAGGTCGATGATGTGAAATCGGGACGACGCTGCGCCGGCTGGCCGGCCAGGTCTGCGGCCGTCGGATCTGCTAGCAGATCGCGTCGAGCTGCGCGTCGGTCAGGTTACCGGGCACGATGGTGATCGGCACGCGCAGGCGCCCGGCCTGTTTTTCGACCAGCAGTTCGATCAGCGGCCCCGGACCTTCGTTGCCGGTCGCGGCGCCGAGGACGAGAAGGGCGATGTTCTGTTCCTCGTCGATCAGCTTGATCAACTCCTCCGCCACCTTGCCCTCGCGGATATAGACCGGCGGGATCTTGCCCGTGATGCGCTGCACCACCGAGGCGACGGCCTGCACCATTTCCTCGGCTTCCTCGCGGGCTTCCTCGCGCATGCGCTCGCCGATCGCCATCCAGTGCTGGAATTCGGCGGGTTCGGTTACGTAAAGCAAGGCCACACGGCGGTTGGCGTTGCGCGCCCGCAGGCTGGCAAAGCGCACGGCGCGGGACATTTCCTCGGATCGGTCGACGACACAGAGGAACGTCAGCTGGTCGTCGCCCGGCTGGTCGGCGCCGGTCGGCTGTTTGGCGTCGGTCATCGGATTATCCCTTTCGGAATGCCGCGTTCGCCGCCCATCCTGCCACCACGGCGATGATCACGGCAAGCACGCCGTAGGCCAGCGAGTAGCGATGGGCGAGGTCGTAGACCTGGGCCTCGACCCCGAACTTGCGCACGGTCAGCAGTGTCGTCGCCGTCGATTGCAGTTTGTTGTCGCGGAACAGGTAGACCTCGATGGTGAAGGTGCCGACCGAAACGTTGGCCGGAAACCGCAGACGTGTGCGGAAAAGCTGTTCAGACAGGAACACCACGTTGTCCGGTTTGGTCATGTACAGGCCGATGCGCTGCAGGTTGCGGATCAGGCCCTCGCGGAAATCATAGGGCGCTTCGGGCAGCAGCTTGCCCGAGGCCTTGGCGCGCAGGTCGAGGTTCGTCAGCCCGATCTGCAGGCGGTCGGCATCGGCCGCGTTCATGAATTCATCGAGCGGACGGTTGCTGGCGATGCGGTAGTAGGACGGCACCTTGTCGAACACCAGTTCGTCGCGGTTGACCCAGACGCCCAGCACCTTTTCCTTGCGGCGCACGACCTCGTCCCGGGCCGGGCCGCGCACGACGACGACCAGATCGCCGGCCTGCTTCACGGCGCCGTAGAGCAACAGGTCCGTGCCCGTGAATCCGGTCGTGATCGACACGATGGGGTCCGTCAGATCGATGGTGATGTCGCGGGCCTGGGCACGGCCGGGCAGGGTGAGCGCCAGCAGGAGTGTCAGGAAGGGTATCAGGTGTCGCATCGTCAGTGCCCCGCCAAGCCGATGGAGTAAAGATCCACGGGCGTCGCCACCAGGTCGTACGTCAGCTTGGCGCAGACCGCGAGCACGATCAGCGCCAGCATGCCGCGCAGCTGTTCGCCGCGGATGCGGCCGCCGAACCGGGCCCCGAACTGGGCCCCGATGACGCCGCCGAACAGCAGGATCAGGGCCAGCACCACATCCACGGTCTGGTTGGTCACCGATTGCAGCACGGTGACGTTGGCGGTGACGAAGATGATTTGGAACAGGGACGTGCCGACGACGACCGACGTCGGCATGCCGAGCAGGTAGATCATGGCCGGGACCATGACGAAGCCGCCGCCGACCCCCATGATGGCGGCCAGAAGACCGACGAAGACACCGACGCCGAGCGGCAGCAGGGCGCTGATGTACAGGCGCGAGCGGCGGAACCGCATCTTGAACGGCAGGCCGTGCAGCCAGTTGTGGGTATGTTGGCGGCGCGGCACGTCGCGCTTGTGCGCCATCATCGCCCGCATGCTTTCGATCAACATCAGAAAGCCGATGATCGACAGGAACACGACATAGCAAAGCTTGATGACCAGATCGACCTGGCCCAGTTCGCGCAGCACGGTGAACAGCCAGACCCCGACCGATGAGCCGATGACGCCGCCGACCAGCAGCACCATGCCCATTTTCAGGTCGACGTTGCCGCGTTTCCAATGCGCCAGCACGCCGGACACGGATGCCGCCACGATCTGGTTGGCTTCGGTCGCCACGGCGACGGCGGGTGGAATGCCGGTGAAGATAAGCAGCGGGGTCATCAGGAAGCCGCCGCCCACGCCGAAAAGCCCGGAAAGAAACCCCACGCCTGCGCCCATGCCGAAAATCGCGAATGCGTTGACCGACATCTCGGCGATGGGGAGGTAGATATCCAACTCTGTATCCCGGTGGGCTTAGCGCGAAAATGCAGCGGGTCAGGTTTGTAACCGCGTGAAATTACAAGGAAATCCTGTGTCCCCATAGAAAGTAATAATATAGCACTCTGCACTGTAAAACCCTTAATTTGCCGTGAACCGGCGATTTTTCCGAAATCGGGACAAAATTCGTCACCGCATCCGCCGAACGGGGATCAATAGCGGGCGACTTCGGCGATGGAGAACAGGTCCGCCGGCTGTAGGACGAGTTCATAAGTCAGCTTGGCGCAGACCCCGAGAACGATCAGCGCCAGCAGCCCGCGCAGTTGTTCGCCCTGCATCTTTGCGCCCAGGCGGGCGCCGAACTGGGCGCCGAGCACGCCGCCGACCAGCAGGATCAGCGCCAGCACGATGTCCACCGTCTGGTTGGTCGCCGACTGCAGGATGGTCACGTTGGCCGACACGAAGATGATCTGGAACAGGGACGTGCCGACCACCACCGCCGTCGGCATGCCCAGGATGTAGATCATCGCGGGCACCATGACGAAACCGCCGCCGACGCCCATGATCCCGGCCAGCAGGCCGACGAACAGGCCGACGGCAAGCGGCGGCAGGGCGCTGATGTACAGCCTGGACCGGCGAAACCGGATCTTGAACGGCAGTCCGTGCAGCCAGTTGTGCATATGGTCGCGGCGCGACTGGTTCTTCTTCCGGCGCATCATGGCGCGCGCGCTTTCCACCAGCATCAGGCCGCCGATGATGGCCAGAAACACCACGTAGCTGAGGCGGATGACAAGGTCGATATGCCCTTGTTCGCGCAGCACGGTGAACAGCCAGACCCCGATCGACGAGCCGATGACGCCGCCGACCAGAAGGAATCCGCCCATGCGAAAATCGACGTTGCCGCGTTTCCAATGGGCAAGCACCCCGGAAATCGACGCGGCGACGATCAGGCTTGCCCCCGTCGCCACGGCAACGGCAGAAGGTATGCCGATGAAGAACAGCAGCGGCGTCATCAGGAAACCGCCGCCGACCCCGAACAGGCCCGACAGAAGCCCCACGCCGGCGCCGACCGCCAGAATAAGGGGGACGTTCACCGACATTTCGGCGATGGGCATATAGATATCCATATCAGCTTCCTGACGGATCTAGGGGAAATCAACAGAGCGGTGCGTGGTGCCGGGAACGGGCCGGGGCGGGTCGCGGCCCGCACGTTGTAGTCCCGTCCGCCCGCCAAGAAAAGCCCCGGAAGTGGGAAATTTCCGTGTAACCATGTAATTAGGCCGCCGATTGGTCTTGCGGTGGCCCGGCGCATCCCGAAAAATGCGGACGTCCTAATCGATCTTGAGGGTAACGACATGGCGGAGACTTTGGATGCGCGCGGCCTGAAATGCCCGCTTCCCGTGCTCAAGGCAAAAAAGGCCCTGAAGCCGCTGGCGGCCGGCGATACGCTGACGGTGATCGCAACGGATCCCAGCGCGCCCAAGGATTTCGAGGAATTCTGCGCCGCCACGGGTTACGGCCTGGTCGAGAGCCGCGCCGAAGGCGGTGAATTCACCATCGTCGTGCGCAAGACCTGACCATGGCGGCACATGCCACGATGGGGAATGGGCCACGATGGGGAGCGGGTAGCGCACCTTGACCGAACCGCCGTACATCACCGAAGACGTCGATGCCGGGGAGCCTCGGCCCCTGGCGCGCCTGATGCTGGCGCTTGCCGTGGTGGTGGGATTGACGCTCTGCGCCGCCGCGGTGCCCATTCTGGTCGGCGCCGAACGTCTGATCGCCGCCGTCGGCGGCTGGGTGACGGGCTATGAGGTCGAGGTCAAGGGCAGCGCCCAACTGCGCTTTTGGGGAACGCCGGGGCTCGACGCCGACGATGTCATCCTGCGCCTGCCGGGCAATCGCTTCGTCCCCGTGGACAGCCCGCCGCTGTTGCGCATCGCGCGGCTGGAGGCCGATCTTGACCTATGGGGCCTGGCGCGCGGCGCCGTGCGGGCGCGCCGTCTTGTCCTGGTGCGGCCCAGCCTGCGGCTCGACCGCGGCCCGGACGGGGTCAACAACTGGAGCATTCGGGGCAAGCCGCGTCTGGACGGCGAGGCGCCGCCGCCGGGGACACCGGCCTTCAAGGTATCCGGCCTGCCGGGGGCCGAAATCGCGGCGATGACGATTGAGGGCGGTGCCCTGCGCTATACCGACGCGGGGCTCGACCGCGACGTCACTCTCGACGGCATTTCCATGGAAGCCGGCATCGCGCGCGCGTCCGAGGGCCGTGTGCTGCGCCTGCGCGGCGATGCCCGGTTGCGGAGCGAGCCCGTCTATGTCGAGGCCGAACTGCACCGGCTCAACGATTTCCGCGACGGCATCCGGGTGCCGTTCAAGGTCATGCTCGACGCGGCGCCGGGCAGTCTCCTGGTACGCGGCACCGTGGCCCATCGTCATCGCTGGGCGCTGAGCGCCGGCATCGACCTGGATCTGGACGATCCCAAGGCCCTGGCCGCCGCCTGGCCGCCGGCACCGGCCGATCTGATCGGTCAGGCTTCGGCCCGCCTACAGGCGGACGTGAAGGGCGGGCGCATCGATCTTGCGCTCCGCAGTCTGGTCCTGGGCGCGACGGACATGACAGGGCGCGTCGCCGTCGATCTGGACGACACACTGCCGCTGATTGAACTGGATCTGGAGGCCGGGGCCTTCGACCTGCATCACGCGGTCGCCGCGGCACGCCTGGCCGGATTGTTTCAGCCGGCGGCGGGGTCGGCGCCGCGCCGCTTCGCCATCGGCGGGCGGGGGCGGATCAAATGGGCGCGCCTGAAGGCGCCCGGGGTTGACCTGGGGGCGGGCGCGCTCGGCCTGTCGTGGCGTACGGGAGAGCCGAACCTGGCGGCCGAGGTCGGCTCGCTACCGCTGTTCGACGGCACGGTCAGCGCCCGCATGGAAGCCACGGCGAACGAGGGCAAGACGGCGTTGTCCCTGGCACTTTCGGGCAGCGACCTGGATGCCGCCCTGATGACGGCAAGTCTGCTGGGTGGGCACGGCGTCGCCGGGCGCCTGCACGGCAATCTCGATGTTCTGGCCGTGGGGGCCTCGGGGCCGGAGATGCTGACGGCAACCTCGGGCGGCGGGCGCGTGACGCTGTCGGAAGGGCGCATCTTCGGATCGCCCCTGCAGCGCGCGGTCGACAAGGACAAGCGGTCCATCGGACTCGGCCGGGCATCCATGGATTTCACGGTCGAGGGCGGCTTGGTCGCGAGCGACGAACTGCTTCTGGATTTCGAGGTCGGCCACGCCCGCGCGGGCCTGACCTGGGACATGCCGTCGGGCGATGTCGCCGTGAGGTTCCAGCCGTCGCCCGTGTTCGAGGGCAGGGACGCCCCGCCCGTGGTGTCGGGCCCGTTGTGGGAGGTGCTGCTGGCGCGGTAGAGGATTGGCGAAGAAGTGTGTTCTAGAACACCAGTTCGCCTTCTTCGTCGCCGGTGGCGATGACGATTTCGCCGCTGTCGGCCAGGTTCTTGGCGACCTGCACGATGGCCGACTGGGCCTCGTCCACGTCCTTCAGGCGCACCGCGCCCATGGCCTCCATGTCTTCCTTCATCATCTTGCCGGCGCGTTCCGACATGTTGGAGAAGAACAGATCCTTGACCTCGTCCGACGCTCCCTTGAGGGCCAGCGCCAGCTGTTCCTTCTCGACCTGACGCAGCAGCGTCTGGATGCCGCCCGGATCGACCTTGATCAGGTCGTCGAAGGTGAACATCAGCTGCTTGATGCGCTCGGCGCTCTCGCGGTTGCGTTCCTCGAGCGCCGTCATGAAGCGGTTTTCCGTGTTGCGGTCGAGCGAGTTGAAGATATCGGCCATCAACTCGTGGCTGTCGCGCCGCGCCGTGCGCGCCAGGTTGGTCATGAATTCGTTGCGCAGCGTGCGTTCGACATGGTCGACGATGTCCTTCTGCACGGCCTCCATGCGCAGCAGGCGCATGATCACTTCCATGGCGAAGTTTTCCGGCAGCAGGGCCAGCACCCGCGACGCATGATCCGGGCGGATGCGCGACAGGATGACGGCGACGGTCTGGGGGTATTCGTTCTTCAGGTAATTGGCGAGCACCGCTTCGTTCACGTTGCCCATCTTGTCCCACATGGTGCGGCCGGCGGGGCCGCGCATTTCTTCCATGATGTTGTCGACGCGTTCGCCCGACAGGGCGGCCTTCAACAGCCGTTCGGCGGCGTCGATGGAGCCGACCAGGCCGCCGGCCGACGACAGCTTGTCGGCGAATTCGACGAACAGCCGTTCGATGACCGAGGAATGGACGTTGCCGAGGGACGACATGGCGGCGGACAGCTCGCGGATTTCCTCGTCGTCCATGCGTTCGAACAGCAGGGCCGCCTGGTCCTGGTGCAGGGACAAAAGGAAGATCGCGGCTTTTTCCGTACCCGTTAGGGCTCGGTAGTCGTCCTTGATGCGGGCCATTTTCACTCCGAAAGGGATAACAAGAGCTAGACCAACAAGAGCGGCGAGAGCTTACGCCCGGACCACCGAAAAATCAGCCAGAATTGTCTGCCGTACGTCTTTCTTTACGCCCTTATTGGTTAACAGCTCATTTACCCGAATATCGTAGAGTTTATGGAGTTGGAATACGTATTTCGGAGACATTTGATGGTCCGCATGACGCTCTCGTCACGCATCCGCCCGGCCGCCGCCGCAATTTTGATCGCGCAACTGACCGCGCCGCTCGCCGCGGGTGCCGTCCATGCCGCCGATGCCGGACGCATCACCGGGCCGGACATCAACCGGCCCGGCGTGGCCTTGCCGTTGGATCGCCAGGGTAGCGGTTCCGTGGTGCGTCAGGTGCCGGTATCTGGCGACGGGGCATCAGGTAACGGGGGCGAGCCGTCCGAGGTCAAGATGACCAAGGAGCCGAGCCTGTTCATTCATCCGGCGCGCGGGTTCTCCCTGCCGCTGCCGGCCGGCGTCGCGGTGTCCCACCGGGGCAAGGAAATGCACGTCGCCGTGCGCTCGCCCAAGGGCTATGTCATGAACCTGCAGACCGGCGACAGCAACGCCCTGGTGCCGCTTGCCGGGATGCAGGGACGCCTGGAGTCGCATTACCTGAGCGAACAACGGGGACCCTGGCTACGCAAACTGGCGGACGGCACCACCGCCGTCGCGGGCCTGCCGGCGATCGACGCCATCTATCAGGGTCACCGCACGAAAACGCGGGTCATCATCGCGCGCGGTACCCGCACGGACTTCGTGTTTACCTTCACGGCGCCCCTCGACCTCTTTGACGAGCATGTTCAGATATTCAATTGGGTGCTGACCAACTTCGTGCCGGGCGAGGGCGAACGTCCGGCCCAGGCGCCGGCCGCCGACGCTTCGGGCGCCAAGGCGCCGAAGACGCCGGTCAATGTGCCCGTGCGGGCCGGCGACCACGTGGCGTCTATGGCCGCCGGCCGCCCCGAACCGGGACCCTCGGCGGCGCCGCCGCCCGATATGAAGCGGTTCGTCGAACCGGGCTACGGCTTTCTCATGGACTATCCCAAGCAATGGACGGTGTCCAAGCCGACGGCCTTCACGGCGACCTTCAGCGGGCCGGAAGGGGCGGCGTCCCATGATGCCGTCGTCTCCGTGCAGAACGTCAATCCGGCGGGGGCGCGGACGGGCGACGAGTCGGCCGTCATGGCGACGGCGGATCTGCTGAAGGCGCTGGAGGCGGGGACCCGCGGCATGACCGTGCTGGGTGAGGGCAAGCTGGCTGAATCTCCCGGCTCGCAGTTCATCGCCCGCTATGAATATTCCGGCAAGGCCTACCGCAAATGGGCCGTCGTCGTGCCCCGGCCCGAAGGCACCATCGCCCATATCTGGTCGTTCACGGCCCCCGAGGGATCGTTCGACAGCTTTCGCCCCGTCGCCGAATCCATGCTTCGGTCCTGGACCCTGACGCAGTAGACTGCGGTCTTGCGGCCGCTTCCGGCCGCCCGCAGGGTGACTGGGACGAACGGCATGGGCCAGTTCACGCAACTCGTTGGAAAATGGGCATTTTCCATTCGCCGCATCGCTCTTTTTGCGGCGCTTGTTCTGGCGGCCGCCCCAACTGCCCGCGCCGACGGCGCCCTGCCGCCGGTCGACGATCTGGTGAAGGCGTTCGAGACCGTCGCCTTCGGCTCGGAAACCAAGGTGTTGGCCGCGCGCACGACCCTGCTGCGCTGGGACACGGACGAGATCGCCGTGAACATGACACAGTTCATGAGCGAGGGGGCGCGTGATTTGAAGCCCGTGCCGGCCCAGGATTTTTGGGCCAAGTTCGCATGGAACCATCTGCGCACGCTGGAAAGCCTGACGGGTCTGACCTTCGTCGATTCCATCGCCGCCAAGAAGCGCCCGCGCCTGACCATCGTGTTCACGCCCCGCGACCTGTTGGTCAAGGTGCCGATCCCGGGCGTCAGTGCCAAGCTGCAGCAGGAACTGTCGGCGCCGGGCGGGTGCTATTTCCTGTCCTTCACCGGGGGGCGCATGGGGGGGCTGGACCGGGCCTTCGTCGTCGTCAACACGGACCGCGACGGCTTCCTCATCGACCATTGCCTGCTCGAGGAACTGACACAGTCCCTGGGCCTGCCGAACGACACCGATTTTCTGCGTCCGTCGATCTTTTCCGACCACGACACGCTGCGCAACCTGAGCCCGACGGACGAAATCCTGGTCCGCACCCTTTACCACAAGCGCATGTTCGCCGGCATGACGCGCAAGGCGGCCGTGACCATGGCCCGCCTGCTGATCGCCCAACAGTTGGCGGCTAAGCGGTAAAAGCGTACATTTTCAAGGGCTCAGGCCGTTTAGGGGTAGCGGATTGTTAACCCCTGGCGGGTAGGTTGGGCGTACGTTCCGGCCCATCTGCGGCCTGGCCGGGCAAACTGGGGTGACATGATTCCACGGGCAGAGACCTTCGGTGCGGTCTTCGGACCTGCGTCCGCTCGCGGCGCGGGCTGGGAACTTGCGGCCGCGGGCGTGGTCCGCGCGGTGTTATGGCTCACCCTTCCCATGCTCATATTGCAGGTCTTCGACCGGGCCCTTCCGGGGGCACGGAGCGACGATCTGATTCTTCTCGCGGCGGCCGTCGCCGCGGCGCTCGCGGTGCGGGCCGCGATTGATCTGGCGGCCGCGTCGCTGGCGGAAACCGCTGCCCAGGCAGAGGCACGCGCCGGCAGTTGGGCGGCCATCGTCCGCCTGTTTTCGGGGGCGTATTCCGACGCGCCGCCGACCGGCGCGATTTCGGCGCCGGCATTCCATGTATCGATTTTGACCGGATTGCCCGTTCTCGCGGTGGTGTTGGTTTACCTCGCGGGGGCAATGGCATTGCCGGCGATCCTTCTTGCCGTGGCCGCGGCGGGCGCCGGCCATGTGATTCATCGCGGAGAGAAACCCGCGCCTCCCGCCGACGGCATCGCCGAACGCATCCTGGACGCCCTTTGGACGGTCAAGGCCATGGGGGCGGAAAACCTCGTGCTGCGCCGGGCCGAGGGGGCTGCCCGCGACGCCGCTACGACGGACCGCAATCGGGTACGGTCCCTGTTCGCCGCCGGCCGGGCGATGGCCCTGTTCGACCGCGCTACCTTGGTCCTGACCATCCTTACGGGAACCGTGCTTTGCCTGAACGGGCTGATCACGGTGGGGCAGTTGGCGGCGGGGGTGCTGGTTTCCTCGGCCCTGGTGCGCGGCGCATTTCGCGGCACGGCGGCCTGGACCCTGGCGCGGGCAGGGCGGAACACGAGTGATGCACCGGCACCGGCCGCGGATGCGCCGCAGGAACCGCTGCCCCGCGTGACCGGCAACCTGATGGTCAACCGGGTCAGCCTGGACCAGCCCGCCGACGGCCTGCGCGCCGTGGCGCGGAACCTGTTCGACCGTATCCGCATCGAGGCCGAAGTGGGCGAAATGGTCCTGGTGACCGGCGGTGACGCCCAGATGCAGTCGGCATTGTTGCGCCTGATGGCCGGGCTGGAACGCCCGCAGTCGGGAACGGTGACCGTCGACGGCTATGACCTCACCGCCTACCGCCCGGACAGCATCCGCCGCCAGATTGCCTACGTGCCGAATCTGGGCAACATTCTGCCGGGCACCCTGTTGGAAAATCTGACGGGCTTCGATTCCGGTCGCGCCGCCGACGCTTTGGGCGCGGCCCGGTTGACCGGGTTGGATGCCCGCGCCGCCTGTCTGGCGGACGGGTTCGACACGCGCCTGCAGGGCGGGGCGGCGGGCTTTCCCGCCGGGTTCCGCCAGCACGTCGCGGTGACCCGCGCGCTTGCCTTCAAGCCGAAGATCCTGCTGCTCGACCGGGCCACGGAAAATCTCGACAGCCAGGATGTGCGCACGGTTTCGGAAGTTCTGGCGCGGCTCAAGGGCCGGGTCACCATCGTCTTCGCCTCGACCCAGGCGGGGCTGCGCGCCATGGCCGACCGTGAGATCGATCTCGACAGCCTGAAGCCGGCGCCGGAAATCGGCGCGGCCGGCGACGAAGCCGACGAGGGTGGGGCCTCCCCCTTCCCGGGTCCGGACGGGGAGGGCTGAGATGGCGGGCCGCATCCCTCATTTCGAAGCGACGGAAGCCCTGTTCACCCGTGCCCTGTCGGCGGGGTTGGACCGCGTTGCCGAAGCGGCGACCGCCCGTTCCCCGGGCCCATGGCGCGCGCTGCGTCTCAACAGGTTGGAAGGGATCGATCCTCACGCCCAGATACCGCCGCCGCTGCTGGCCCTGTCACCCGATGCCGCCGCCGGTGTTGCCGAACCGGAACCCGAGGAAGCGCCGCCCAGTCCCCAGGACCTGGAACTGGCGCTGTCCGAGGCCGTGGACCTGCCCGACGATTGGACCATGGCGGCGGCGTTGGCGGGCGGCACCAACATCGCCCATTGCCTGCGCGAACTGCTTCAGGCCCTCGACTGGAACGGTGCGCCACGCCAGGTGGCCGAGGTTCTGCCGGTCCTCAACGCGCCGCTGGATGCTGCCGGCGCGGTGACGGTTCTGGCCCGGCTGGGATTCCGCTCGCGGTCGTTCCGCGCCCGGCTTAACGAACTGGGGCCGCAGGATTTCCCGGCCCTGTTCATCACCAAATCCGGCGACGCCCTGGTGCTGACGCGGTTCGGCCAAAATTCCCTGCCCGGGTTCGACGGGGCGACTCGCACCCGCCGGCCCATCGCCCGCGACCGGCGGGCCGGTCGGGTACATGTCTTCACCGCGGCCGAGGCGATGGCGGATGCCGCGCCGCCGGCGGAACCGCGTGTCTTCCTCCGGTCGTTGCTACGGGGCCGGCTGCGTGTCCTGGGGGGCTTGGCGCTGGTTCAGGGAATCTTGGCGCTGGCTGCGCCGGTGCTGCTGTTGGTGGCGCTCGACGATGCCGTGCCCTCGGCTGCCTTGCCCATGATTTTGTTCTTCACCGGCGCGGCGGCACTGGCCGTGGTGTTCGAGATTCCGTTCCGTGCCTGGCGGGACCGCATGGCCGCCCCCGTGGCGACGGCGGCGGTGGGCCTTGCCCTCGGCGCCCTGACACGCACCCTGTTCCTGCCGCCGGAAACTCTGAAGGACACATCGGCGGGCGCGCGGCGCAGCCGGTTCGATGACTTTCACGCAGGCGGTGCCGAGCCGCAGGTACGGCTGGTGCGGGCCGCGCTTGGCCTGCCGGCCGCGGCGATCGCTCTTGCCGCCGTGGCATATCTTGCGGGCGCATTGGTTGCCGTCCCCGTCATCGGTGTCTTTTCTATCGCGGTCACAGGTTGGGTGCTCAGGGGTGGGGTGCGCAGTGCGACGGCACGGGCCGTCGGCGCCGCCGGAGCTTTCGCCCAACACTGGTTTGAGTCCGCCCGTGTCCGCGCCGACGTGATCGCGGCCGGCTGCGAGGATGCCGTCGCCCGGCGGATCGAGCGCGCCGCCGCCGAGGCCGCCCGCACCCGGCGCGATGCCGCAGACCGGACCGGCCGCGTCGCCATGATCGGGCGTTGGATCGCGGGTGCCGCCGTTGCCGCGACGGCGGCGGCAGGGGCCTATCTGAGTCTTTCCGACGGCCTGACCCAAGGCGCCCTGGCGGCGTCGATCCTGCTGACGGCGGTGGCCCTGCGTGCCGCCGCCCGCGTGACGGACGAGGCCGGCAGCGCCGCGCGCCTGTGGTGCGGCCTGACGCAGGCGGGACGCCTGCATGCGATCCGGCCCGAGCGCAGCCCGTCGCGGCCGTCCTTGCCGCCGCGCACATTGGCCGGGCATGTCGATGTCAGCGGCCTGTCCACGGCATCCACGGGCGGGATCGAAATGCCGCTCGACGGCGTGTCGCTTTATGCCGATCCCGGCGAGGTCGTCGCCGTCGTCGGCGATTATCAGTCGGGCAAGTCCGCGTTGCTGCGGGTCCTTGCGGGGCTGGAGCCGGCCGCCGCCGGGCACGCCCGCCTGGACGGCGTCGAAACGGGCCTGTTCGATCCCGTGCAACTGCGTCAGTCCGTCGCCTACGTGCCGGAGATGCCGGAATTTCTGCCAATCAGCATCGAGGACAATTTGCGGCTGATGAACCCCGTCGCCTCAGAGGCGGACATCCAATCCGCCTGCACCCTCGCCGGCGTCATGGAGGACATCCGCGTCCTGGAAACGGGCGTCGGCGGCAACCGGCGGTTCGGCCTGGCCGTCAACATGGGGCTGATCGACCATGACCCGCAGCCGGGGTTCCTGAAACGCGTCGCGCTGGCCCGCGGCTATGTTCGCCACAGCGGCCTGCTTCTGCTCGACGGACCGGAACGCCATTTGGACCCGGACGGTGAGCAGGCCCTGTTGCGCGCCATTGAGGAATTGCGCGGCACCGCCACGGTCATTGTCGCCACGGACCGGCCGCAGATCATCCGTCTGGCCGACCGGGTGATCTGGCTGGAAGGCGGGCGGACCCGCGCCGACGGATCGTCGTCGGCAGTCCTGGAACAGCTTTACGCGGAAGGGCGGGTCGGACAGACTCTGGCCGACCGATGACCCAGCCCGGCACCACCCCGTCCTATACCGCCGAAACCCAGGCACCCGCCCAGGGCCAACCTGCGCTTGCCGTGCTGGAAGACGGCACGGCGTCGGCCGGTGAAGGCCGCAGCCGGCTGTGGTCGCGGGGCATGATCGCGGGGCTCGTCGTTCTTGTCGCCGCCGTGGGGATTTGGGCGGCGTTTGCCGAGGTTCAGGAAACGGTCGAGGCTGAGGGCGCCGTCGTACCCGCCGGTCAGGTGCGCGCTGTTCAGCATCTTGAGGGCGGCGTGGTGATCGAGGTTCTGGCCAAGGAAGGCCAGTTGGTCGATCAGGGCGCGGTGCTGCTGCGTCTCGACCCGGCGCAGATCAAGGCGCGGTACGAGCAGGCGCGCATCGAGGAAGCGGCGCTTGCCCTCAAGGCCGAACGCCTGCGCGCCATCGGCGACGGCCGCGAGCCCAATTTCGGTTTCGCCGACCCGCGGTTCCAATCCCTCGTGCAGGACCAATGGGCCGTCTACAACGGCTATCAGCGGGCCCAGGAAAACCGCCGCATCATCCTGGAATCGCGCATCCAACAGCGTCAGGCCGACCTTGACCGCCTGAAGGGCGAGGACGAAACCCTGACCCGCAAGGCGCAGATCCTGGCCGAGGAACTGGCCATGCGGGAAGAGCTGTTCCGCAAGGGCCTGAGCCCCAAGATCCTTCTGCTCAACGTGCGTCGCCAGGTCGCCGACGTGCGCGGCGACATGGCCACGGTCATCACCCGCCGCGAGAAATTGACCCAGGCGGTCGAGGAGGCGAAGACGGAGCTCGACGTCCTGGAAAGCCAAAGCCGCGAGGAAGCCCTGGCCGAGTTCGGCCTGATCACCGCCAAACTGGCCCAGGCCTCGGAAGAGGTGAAGCAATTGGCGGCGCGGGTCGCCGCCTTCGATATCCGCGCCCCCGTGAAGGGCTTCGTGAAGGGCATCGGCGGCTATGCCAAGGACCGCGTCGTGCCCGCGGGGGCGACGGTGATGGAGATCGTTCCGGTCGACGACGACCTGATCGCCGAGGTTCGTCTGGCCCCCCGCGACATCAGCCGCGTCACGGTGGGCCAGCCGGTCGCCGTGCAGATTACCGGCGCGGGATCGGGGCGCGCGGGGTTGGTCGGCGGCGAATTGCGCGATGTTTCCGCCGGCACCTTCACGGACGCCGCCGGCAAGCCCTATTACCGCGCCACGGTCGTCCTGGATCAATCGTTCATCGGTGAAGACCCCAACGCCAACAGGATTCTACCGGGCATGGAGGTCAGCGTGCGCGTGCGCACGGGACGGCGGACCTTGCTGGAATATCTGTTCCGGCCGGCGTCGGCGCCCCGGCGCCTTTTATAAAGTTCCGAAATCGTCAATCCGACGGCGGCAGGGCCTCGGCCATTTCCGCCGCCAGCTCGATGATGCGCCGGGTTTCCGACCATAACTCCAGGGCGGGTACATCGGCGAGCGGCACCCACAAAGCATCGGCGGCGTCGCCGGCGGCCCGGGGCGTGCCGGCGACCCAGCGGCAGACCACGTCGATCAGAGTGTAATGGAACTGCAGGTGGCCGTCATCGTCCCGGGTCATGCTGTCGACCACGTCAATCAGGCCCAGGACCTCGGCCTCGATGCCCGTTTCCTCCATGACCTCGCGCAAGGCCCCCTCGAACACGGTTTCACCCACATGCTGCGCGCCGCCGGGCAGGGACAGACTGCCGAGGCGCGGCGGCTTGCCGCGGCGGATCAACAGCACATGATCGTCCTTGAGGACGACGGCGCCGATGCCGACGATGGGGCGTTCGGGATATTCGCGGCTCATGCGGGATGGATGGGCATTGGAAAATAGACTCCCCTTGGCGGATGGAGGGGGTACACTAGCCGCAACGGCGCAGGCCTGGAAACGGGAAACGAATAACCGCGCCGAATGGGTTGTGAGCGGCCGCGCGTCGGCCGGATACGGATAGAAAACGAGGGTTCGGACATGTCGGCCACAGGTGTGCTTGAACGGAAAATGTATCAGGCAGGTGACCGCATCTTCAAAGAGGGTGACGAAGGCCTGTTTGCCTATCTCGTGCAAAGCGGATCGGTGGAAATCTACCGCGAGGCGTCGGGCGATATTCTCAGCACCATCGGCGCCGGCGGCATCTTCGGCGAAATGGCGCTGATCGACGGCAAGCCCCGGGCGGCCTCGGCCCGGTCGGCCGGGGGCTGCACCGTTGTCGTCATCAACCGCGCCAACTTTCAGCACCGCATGAAAAAGTCGGACCCTTTCGTCCAGGGCCTGCTGAAGATCCTGGCGGAAACCGTCCGGCGGATGAGCAAGTGATCCCAGCGCGCGGGAGGCAAGGGACCGCTTGATGTTCGACGGCTTTCAACAGGATCGCCGGGAGATCGGCGGCGTCGCCGTCAACTTCCGCAGGGGCGGCGAGGGGCCGCCGGTCCTATTGCTGCACGGCTATCCTCAGACCCATGCCATGTGGCACAAGCTGGCCCCCCTGATGGCGCGGCATTACACCCTGGTCATGCCCGATCTGCGTGGTTACGGCGACAGCGGCAAGCCGCCGACGGATGCGGACCACGCGCCCTATTCCAAGCGCGCCATGGCGGGCGACCTGGCGGGCCTGATGACGGACCTGGGGTTCGAACGCTTCGCCGTGGTCGGCCACGACCGGGGTGGGCGCGTCGCCCATCGGCTGACCGCCGACAATCCGGACCGGGTCGCCAAGCTGGCCGTGCTCGACATCGCGCCGACGGAACATATGTATCGCCTGACGGACATGGAATTCGCCACGGGCTATTATCACTGGTTCTTCCTGATCCAGCCGGCCGACCTGCCGGAGCGCATGATCGGCGCCGATCCCGAATTCTTCCTGCGTCGCAAGATGGGGCAGTGGAGCGGCCAGGGCACGCTGTTCGACGGCGCGGCCATGGCCGAATACGTCCGCTGTTTTTCCATGCCGGAAACCATTCATGCATCGTGTGAGGACTACCGTGCAGCGGCGACCATCGATATGGTCCACGATCGGGACGACATGGCGCGGGGCGCCAAGCTGACCTGTCCGCTGCTGGCCCTGTGGGGCGCCAAGGGATTGGTCGCGCGCAAGTTCGACGTGCTGGCCGCGTGGCGCGAACGGGCCGAGGACGTAACCGGCGGAACCCTCGATTGCGGCCATTTTCTTGCCGAAGAGTTGCCGGACGATACTTTCGCCCGGCTTCGCGACTTCCTCGGCGACGGGGGGTGGGGGTAAGGCGGGATTGGGTATTTCCATATTTGAACCGGGAAACAGAAGGCGCTTCCTTACATGAGTGACGAGACGCAACACGGCGACACGACCCCCGCATCCGACGCTAAACCGGCGTCGAACGGGTTCTTCCCGCGCATGCGGGCGTACTTTTTCGCCGGGATTCTGGTGACGGCGCCGATCACTTTCACCTTCTATCTGGCCTGGCTGCTGATCCATTTCGTGGACAACACCATCCGGCCGCTGATCCCGGTCAAGTACAACCCGGAAACCTATCTGCCGTTCGCCCTGCCGGGGCTGGGCCTGTTCGTGCTGATCGTCGGCCTGACGCTCACCGGCGCCCTGACGGCGGGATTCATGGGCCGTTTCTTCATCAAGTTGAGCGAACACGTCCTCAACCGCATGCCGGTAATCCGCAGCGTCTACAACGCGACCAAGCAGATTTTGGAAACGGTCCTGGCGCAGCAGTCGAATGCGTTCCGCGAGGCCGTGTTGGTCGAATACCCCCGGCGCGGCATGTGGGCCATCGCCTTCATCACCGGCACGACGACGGGCGAGGTGCAGAACGTGACGCAGGAGGAATGCATCAACATCTTCATTCCGACGACGCCGAACCCGACCTCGGGGTTCCTTCTGTTCGTGCCCAAGGAGGATCTGGTCAGCCTGGACATGTCCGTCGAGGAAGCCATCAAGATGGTGATTTCCGGCGGCATCGTCACGCCGCCCGACCGGCGGCCGGCGGCCTTGAAGAACCAGCCCGTGACCTCGGCCCGGGTGTACGAAGAGTTAGAGGTTCTGCGCGAAACCGAAAACGCGCCCGTGGTCCTGGCCGCCAAGCGCCCCGCCGAAATCCAGGCGGATCTGCAGGCATCGCTGCCGGCGGGGGAACGGGGACGGACCAAGAAGCCGAAAAACGGCGAGAAGTCCTAGCCCGAGCGAAGGGTCCGTGCCGCCGCGTCCCGTTCGAACAGATAGAGCAAGACACGAAGGGCCGCGCCCCGGTCCGTCTTCAGCTCCGCGTCCCGGTTGAGGATCAGTGCCGCGTCGTCCCGCGCCATGGCCAGCAGGTCGCCGTGGTGGGCGATGTCGGCCAGACGAAAGGTCGGCAGGCCGCTTTGCCGCGTGCCCAGAAGTTCCCCGGCACCGCGCAGCTTCAGGTCCTCCTCGGCGATGCGGAAACCGTCGTCCGTTTCGCGCAGAATTTTCAACCGTGACCGCGCGGTCTCCGACAGCGGCGGCGAATAGAGCAGCAGGCAGGTACCCGGCTTGGCGCCGCGCCCGATGCGCCCGCGCAATTGATGCAACTGGGCCAAGCCGAAGCGTTCCGCATGTTCGATGACCATGACCGTGGCGTCGGGCACGTCGACGCCGACCTCGATCACCGTGGTCGCGACCAGGATCTGCACGGGACCATTTGCGAAGGCCTCCATGACGGCGTCTTTTTCCGATGCCTTCAGGCGCCCGTGGACAAGGCCGACGCGGTCGCCGAACACCTGTTTCAAATGGGCATAGCGGTCTTCGGCGGCGGCGGCGTCGATCTTTTCCGATTCCTCGACCAGGGGACAGACCCAGTAGGCCTTGGCCCCGGACGATAGTGCGCGCGTCAGGCCGTCGACGACCTCGGCCAGGCGGTCGGCGGGCAGGGCGCGGGTATCGACGGGGGCCCGGCCCGGCGGTTTTTCCGTCAGGCGCGACGCGTCCATGTCGCCATAGGCCGTCAGCATCAGGGTGCGCGGGATCGGCGTCGCCGTCATCACCAGCACGTCGCACTTGCGGCCCTTGGCGGTGATGGCGAGGCGCTGGTGCACGCCGAAGCGGTGTTGCTCGTCGACCACGGCGAGGGCCAGGTCCTTGAACGCGACGTCCTCGGTGAACAGCGCATGGGTGCCCACGGCAAGGTCTGTTTTGCCATCGGCCAGGTCGGCCAGAACCGCATCCCGCGTCTTGCCTTTCTCCCGTCCGGTCAAAAGCGCGATGGACAGACCGGCGGCGGTGGCGAGCGGTTCCAGGGTCGCGAAATGCTGGCGGGCGAGAATTTCCGTGGGCGCCATGAGCGCCGCCTGGGCCCCGGACTCGACCGCCCGCGCCATGGCCAGCAGCGCCACCAGGGTCTTGCCCGACCCCACGTCGCCCTGCAGCAGGCGCAGCATGCGTTCGGGTGCGGCCATGTCGCCGGTGATCTCGGCCACGGCCATGACCTGCGACGGGGTCAGCTTGAAAGGCAGGGCCTTGGTGATCCTGTCAATGATCCGGCCGTCGCCGGTCACGGCACGGCCCGCCACCTTGCGCATGTCGCGGCGCACCAGGGCGAGGGCGAGCTGGTTGGCCAACAGTTCGTCATAGGCGGCGCGCCGCCGGGCCGGGGCGTCGGGGACCGTGTCGGCCTGGGTCTGCGGATGATGCAGGGCCGTCATGGCGTCGCGCCAGGCGGGCCAGCCTTCCCGCGCGGTGACGGCGGGGTCGAGCCAGTCGGGCAGTTCCGGCATCGCCTCAAGAGCGGCCAGAACCGCGCGCCCGAAGGTCTTGGGCGACAGGCCCGCCGTCATGGGATAGACGGGCTCGGCCTTGAGAATCTGGTCGCGCTCCGCCACCGGCACGATGTGATCCGGATGGGTCATTTGAAGGTTGTCGCCGTAGCGCTCGATCACGCCGGACACGATGCGGGTTTCGCCCTCGGGCAGAATCTTGGCCAGGTAGTCGTCCCGGGCGTGAAAGAACACCAGGGTCAACATGCCCGAATCGTCCGAGACCTGGACCTTATAGGGCTGGCGGCGGTTGTGGGGCTTGGCGTGGGGACCGACGGTCACGCTCAGGGTGGCGACGCGCCCGGCCTCGGCCTCGGCGATCTTGGGCGCGTAGCGGCGGTCGATGATCCCGGTCGGCAAATGGAACAACAGGTCAAGCAGCCGCCCGCCACCGCACAGTTTTTCAATCACCGCACCCACGCGCGGGCCGACGCCGGGCAGCGTCGTCACGGGCTTGAACAGCGGGAACAGGATTTCCGGGCGCATTTGGGGCAGAGCCTTTTCGATGGCTGACAAGGCGGGTTGAAGCGACTATATCCTACGTCCCCCGACGCGATCTTTCGATAGGAACCGGCCCCCCGATGGACGCCCCCTTATATGGATAGCAGAAGAAAGCGCATCCTTTTCCGCGCCCAGCACTGCGGCATGAAGGAGAACGACATCATCCTGGGCGGCTTCGCCGAGGCGCGGATCGCGGGCCTGTCCGATGCCGACCTGGACGCCTTCGAGGTTCTGTTGAAGCAACCTGACAACGACGTCTACACCTGGGTGTCGGGACGCGAAGCGCCGCCCGCCGAATTCGCGACGAACTTGATGCGCCAGATTCTCGCCTTCAATGACAATGACCACTAATCGCAAGACCCCGTGACCGGCATGGAAAAACATTGGTATTCGCCCGGCGTGCGCCGCGTGTTCGGCGTGCCCGGCGGGGCCGAGGCCCTGGTGCTGGCCGACGCGGCGCGGGCGGGCAAGGCCGTGCTGTTCGTCGCCCGCGACGACGTGCACATGGATCAGGCGGCGGAAGCGCTCGCCTTCATGGCGCCGGACCTTTCCGTGCTGAGTTTCCCCGCCTGGGACTGCCTGCCCTATGATCGGGTGTCGCCCAAGACCGACATCGTCGCCCGACGCGTCGGCACCCTGACCGAACTGCGTCACGGCGTGACGGGGAAGGGGACACCGCCGGTTGTGCTGACGACCGTGTCGGCGGTCCTGCAACGGGTGCCGCCCCGCACCTATTTCGACGACGCCGGGCTGACCCTTCGTGTCGGCGACCGCACGGGGCCGGAAAAGGTTCTGGAAAGCCTGGCCCATGCCTCCTACCAGCGGGTCGAAACGGTGTACGAGCCGGGTGAATACGCCGTGCGCGGCGGCATCATCGACATCTATCCGGCGGGGGCGGCGAACCCCGTGCGCCTGGATTTCTTCGGCGACGAGCTGGAACAGGTGCGTACGTTCGATCCCACGACCCAGCGCTCCGACGCCAAGCTCGACGGCTTCGCCATCCGCCGGGCGCTGGAGGCTCCCTTGGATGCGGAGGCGGTGTCGCGTTTCCGCTCCGGCTACCGCGTCGCCTTCGGCACGGGCGGCGACGACGATCCGCTTTACGAAAGTATTTCCGCCGGGCGCGCCCATCCGGGCATGGAACATTGGCTGCCTCTGTTCCACGACGGCATGGACACCCTGTTCGATTTCCTGCCCGACGACGTGATCATCGCGCTGGAACCCCAGGCGGGCGAGGCGGCGGAAGGCCGTCTTGCCATGATCGCCGACTACCATCAGGCGCGGGTGGACATGGCGAACACGCCCCAGGGTGCCATGGCGGGCGTGCCCTACCGGCCCCTGCCGCCGGAACAGCTTTACCTGGCGCCCGACGAATGGCGGCAGATCGAGGGCGGTTTGAACGTGCGCGAACTGTCGGCCTTCGACGCCGCCGGCGACTGGCCCGACGCCATCGACCTGGGCGGCCGGCCGGGGCGCGAATTCGGCGACGTGCGCGCCCGGCCCGACGCCGACGTGTTCCAGGAGACGGCGGCGCACCTGAAGGCGCTGTTGGCCGAGGGCCACAATGTCGTGGTCGATACCTATTCCGAAGGGGCGCGCGCGCGCTTGATCACCGTGCTGGCGGAACGCGGCGTGACGTTGACGCCCGCCGCCGATTGGCGGGCGGCGCTGGCGGGGCCGGGGGCCATGGCGATCGTCCTGGGCCTGCCGCGCGGTTTCGTGCTGCCGGGCCGGGTCACGGTGGTGTCGGAGCAGGACATTCTGGGCGAGCGCGTGGTGCGGCGCCACCGGGTCAAGGTGCGCCCGGAAAACCTGATCGCCAGCGTGTCGGACATCGGCGAGGGCGATCTGGTCGTTCATGCGGAACACGGCATCGGGCGCTATGAAGGGTTGCAGACCATCGACGTCGGCGGCGCGGCGCACGACTGCCTGATGCTGGTCTATGCCGGCGACGACAAGCTGTTCATCCCGGTCGAGAACATCGAGGTCGTGACGCGCTACGGCTCCGAAGGCGGGCCGGGACAGTTGGACCGTCTGGGCGGGGCTGCCTGGCAGGCGCGCAAGGCCAAGATGAAGGCGCGCATCCGCGACATGGCGGAAAAGCTCATGCAGGTCGCGGCGGCGCGGTTGTTGAAGGACGCGCCGCGCCTGGAAGGGCATCCGGGGGCTTACGACGAATTCTGCGCGCGCTTCCCCTATGACGAGACGGAAGACCAGCTGCGCGCCATCTCCGACACCCTGGAAGACCTGGCCAAGGGCCTGCCGACGGATCGGCTGGTGTGCGGCGACGTCGGCTTCGGCAAGACCGAGGTCGCGCTGCGCGCCGCCTTCACCGCCGCCCTGACCGGTAAACAGGTCGCCGTCGTGGTGCCGACGACGCTGCTGGCGCGTCAGCACTTCAAGACCTTCCAGGACCGCTTCGCCGGATTCCCCGTAAGGATCGGGCAGCTGTCGCGTCTGGTCACGGCCAAGGACGCGGCCAAGGTCAAGGAAGGCATGGCCAAGGGCGACATCGACATTGTTATCGGGACCCACGCGCTGTTGGCCAAGGACGTGCGGTTCCGCGACCTGGGCCTGCTGATCATCGACGAGGAACAGCATTTCGGCGTCGCCCATAAGGAACAATTGAAACAGCTGAAAACCAACGTTCACGTCCTGGTGCTGACCGCGACGCCGATCCCGCGCACCTTGCAGATGGCGCTGTCGGGCCTGCGCGAGATGAGCCTGATCGCCACGCCGCCCGTGGACCGGCTGGCCGTGCGCACCTTCGTGCTGCCGTTCGATCCCGTCATCATCCGCGAGGCCATGGTGCGCGAACTGCACCGGGGCGGGCAGGTCTATTACGTCTGCCCGCGCGTGTCGGACCTGGACGGCGTCGCCAATCAGATCACGGAAATGATGCCCGACGCGCGCATCGCCCTGGCCCACGGGCAGATGAAGCCGCGCGACCTGGAAGACGTGTTCCAGGCCTTTGCCGACGGTGCCTATGACGTGCTGGTCTCGACCAACATCATCGAATCGGGCCTCGACCTGCCGCGGGTCAACACCATCATCATGCACCGCGCCGACCGCTTCGGCCTGGGCCAGCTGTATCAGCTGCGCGGCCGCGTCGGGCGGTCGAAGATCCGCGCCTATGCCTACCTGACCGTCCCTGCGCGCGGCAAGCTGACGCCGACGGCGGAAAAACGGCTGGAGGTCATGCAGACCCTCGACACCCTGGGCGCGGGCTTCACCCTGGCCAGCCACGACATGGACATCCGGGGGGCGGGCAACCTGCTGGGCGAGGAACAGTCCGGCCATATCCGCGAGGTCGGGGTCGAGCTGTACCAGCGCATGCTGGAAGAAGCCGTGGCCGAGGCCAAGAGCGGCGGCGGCGAGAGTGCGGCGGACGAGGATTGGAGCCCGCAAATCTCCCTCGGCACCGAGGTGCTGATCCCCGACCATTACGTCGCCGATCTGAGCCTGCGCCTGGAACTTTACCGACGCATCTCCCGCCTGTCCGGCGACGACGAGATGGAGGACCTGGCGGTCGAATTGATCGACCGCTTCGGGCCGATGCCGGAAAGCGTGCAGAACCTGCTGGACCTGGTGCGGCTCAAAGGATCGTGCCGCCGCGCCGGGGTCGCCAAGGTCGACGCCGGGCCGCGCGGCGCCACCGTGCAGTTCCGCGGCGACGATTTCGCCGACCCGGCGGGCCTGGTGCAATGGATCACCCAGCAGAAGGGCAAGGCCAAGCTGCGCCCCGACCACCGCCTGATCTACGTCAGCGACTGGCCCGACAAGCAGGCGCGGACCAAGGGCGTGCGGTTCCTGGTGTCGCAGCTGGCGGCCATCGCGGGCAAGGCGGCGGCGTAAGGGGTTTCTACTAGTAGGAAATCAGTGAATGACCTGCGTGCCCGCCTGGGGGGCGGCGACGGGTTCGCCCACGGTCAGCGCCAATCCCCATTCCGCCTTCTGCACCGTGGTCGCCACCATGTGGCAGAACCCGTGCAGCAGTTTCTTGTCCAGCGTCACGGTGACGTTCATGTCGTTGGAGGTCTGAAACCCCAGCACCAGTTTCTTGCCGTCCCAGGGTTTGACCTTGGCGCCGACCACGATCATCGGGCCCGTGTTGGCGGTCAGGTCGACCGTGTCCTCATCGTGCTTGCGGGAAAAATCGGAGTCCTGCACGGCGGCCTGATGTTCCATGCCGAGAACCGCGTCGCGTACCTTGGCCGGTACATCGGGGGCCGGGGGCGGGGTTTCGGAGGCACCGGCGGGGGCGTCCTCGCCCTTGGCTTGCGGGCGCAGGCCGCTGAGGTCCGCCGTCTGCGCCAACTGGCCGCCCAGCGCCGGCCACATCGCTGCGACGAAGCGGCGGGTCAGCCACAGGCGGTACTCGGTCTTCTCGTTGGTCGCGATGCGCAGCATCATGCGGTCCTCCGTGGGCACGTAGGTCACCGTCATCTGATGCAGGCGTTTTGTCACGGCCGGGTCGCGCTTCCGGCTCAGGCGGCCGAGGCGGCGGCGTCGAGCATGCGCGCCAGGATTTGCGGTTCCTGGGCGCCGGAAATCACCATGGGGCCGGCGAACACGAAGGACGGCACGCCGTTGACGCCGAGGCGGTGGGCGCGGGCGTTGTCCTGGGTCACCGTGTCCAGGTCCATGTCCCCGGCCAGATAGGCCCGCAGGTCGGCACGGTCGAGGCCGTGCCGGTCGCCGATGTCGAGCAGCACCTGTTCCTCGCCGATGTCGAGGCCGTGGACGAAATAGGCGACGAACAGGGCTTCGACCACCGCGTCGGCGGCGGCGCCATGGCGCGCGACGTATTTGACCAGGCGGTGGGAATCGATGGAATTGGGCGTCTTCTGGATGCGGTCGAAGGCGAAATCGATCTCGACCGACTGGCCCGCCTCGCCGATCGCGCCGTAGATGCGCCGCACCCGCGTTTCCGATCCGAACTTCTTGACCAGATAGGCCGTGCGGTCGACGCCGTCGGGCGGCAGTTCGGGATTCAACAGGAACGGCCGCCAATGAGTGATGACGTTGAGGTTCGGGCGCAGGGCCAACGCCTGATCCAGCCGGCGCTTGCCGATGTAGCACCAGGGGCAGACGGTGTCGTAGATGATTTCGATGTCCACGCGGCGGGCCCTTAATCCCTTATCGGGGCAAAGTATAAGGGGGCGGCACGGACGTGCACACCCCCTTGATACTTGAGGCAGCCGGCGGGGAGGGAAGACCGGCGGCCGGGAGCGTTAGTGGCTGAACCGCGGCTTGCGTTGATAGAGGGCCCGATTGAACGCCGCCCATTCCGGCGGGGAATAGGGATAGGCGGTCTTGACCGGTGACTTCGTCCGCGCGCGGTAGATGTAATCGCGGAAGAGAATGATGTGCGAGAGCATGTCGTGGTCTCCTTTCGTATTGGAGAATCGCTAGACATGAATATACGCACATTGTGCGGAAAAATCCATTTAAATGCGCACGATGTGCGGTTTCGTGCTGCAATAAAGCTAAACGTCTATATGTTTTTTCGGGCGGTTATCGCCCAAGTGCAAACACTTAGCCGTGCCGGGGAGATGGCGGAATTTTTTTTGTCTATATGGCGCCGGTCGAGGACTGGAACGGAGCAAATGTGGCGGAAGTCAGCGCCGTGCGTCCGGCACCCGCAGAATCAGAATGAACCCCACGGCGAAGAAGGCGATGATCGTCGCCATGCCGTGGCGTTGGCTTTCGGCCATGCTCGTGGCCCAGGCGACGGCGGCGGGGCCGACGAAGGCCGTCGCCTTGCCGGCCAGGGCCATGAAGCCGAACATTTCCGTGCGCAAGTGGTCGGGGGCGAGATGCGCCATGAGGGACCGTCCCGCCGCCTGGCCCGGGCCGACGAACAGGCCGATGCCGAGCGCGAAGGCCCAGAACAGAGCCTTGTCGGTGACGGAGACGATGGCGAGCCCGAACACGATGAGGCCCAGCAAGGAGATCAGGATCGTGCGCTTGGGCCCGATCCAATCGTCGACCCAGGCCATGGCGAAGGCACCGATCCCGGCGGTGACGCTCATGCCGATGCCGAGCTGGATGACCTCGGCCTGTTCCATGCCGAAGGTGCCGGCGGCGTAGATGCCGCCGAAGGTGAACATGGTGCCGAGCCCATCCATGTAGATCATGTAGCCGATCAGGAAGATGATGATGCCGTCGTAGTCCCGCGCGCGCTTCAGCGTGCCGCGCAGGGTCGCGATGCCTTCGCGGACCGCCGTCATTGCGGGCAGGCCGCGCGACGGTGTGTCTGGCGTGAACAGGAACAGGGGCAGGGAGAACAGGGCCAGCCAGATCGCGACGAAGGGCCCGGAAATGCGGACGTGCTCGGCCGTTTCCTTGTCGAGGCCCAGCCATGGCACCTCGGGCTGCACAAAGCCGACCAGCAGCACGACCAGACAGACGATCCCGCCCGCATAGCCGAATCCCCAGGCCCAGCCGGACAGCCGCCCGATGCGGTCGCGCCCTGCGACGTCGGGCAGCATGGCGTTGTAGAACACGGTCGCCGTCTCGAAGGTGAAGTTGGCGGCGGCGGCGAGGACGAGCGCCAGCACGACCGATGATGGGGAGGGCTCCGCATACCACATCAGCGCGGTCGCGATCACCAGGCCCAGGGTGAACACGAAGATCCAGGGCCTGCGCCGTCCGCCCCGGTCGGCGATGGCGCCCAGGACCGGCGCCGTGACGGCGACACAGAACGACGAGGCGGAAATGGCGTAGCCCCACATTTCCGTGCCGGCGATGGGGTCGGCGGCGACGGCCTTGGTGAAATAGGCGCTGAACACGAAGGTCGAGATGACCGCCGCATAGGCCGAATTGGCCCAGTCGTACATGGCCCAGGCAAGAGCACCCAGGAACGATGCCGGTTTCGTCTGCGCCGCATGCTGCGGTTGGTCAGTCATCGGCGAGGGGACATGTTAGGGGCATCCGGCGGCGGTTCGTTGATGGGGGGACCGTAAGCTGGATCGCCAATGGCAGGCAAGGAAGTTGCGGGCGATTGCCGAACGGCGTTGCAATGATGGCGCAGACTCGCCATACGGCGGCCATGATTGCCGGGCAAAACCCGTTGGATCGACGCTCATCTTCAACAACACGGTTCGCGAAAGTCACGCATGCAGAACGATCCCAAAGAAATCGCAAAAAACTTGATCCAGGAACACGGATTGGAAGATGCCCTTTCGGTCGCCATCGAAGGTGCGATCGATGCGCAACGCGCGGGCGATAATTATACCCTCAGCGTCTGGCGGGAAATTAAGGCGGTCATCCGCAAGCAAATCACCGACCATGCGGCGTAAGGTATCGGGGATGTCGGATGGGGTGGGGCACCGTCGCTGAAGCCAATAGAACGGCGCGGTCTTGTCCCGGCGGCCCGTTTTTTGATGGGTTTGAATTCAGGTCGCCCCCCATGGCCCGCATGACCGACCGGCTGATCGGCACCCCCAACCCGGCACCCTTGCCGCGCGCGGATTTGCTGCCCCGGGAAATTTTTCGAAGATTGTCGCCGCGCCGATGCCGAGGGGAGGGGGCGAATGGTCAGCTTGACCTGTATCAAGGCGATGGTCTGTAGGGCCCTGTAAAAGCTGCGGACAACCACATGAGGGCATCATGAACCACCACCACCGCAAGGTCCTGCATTCGCTTTTTTCTCATCCGATCAACGGCAATATCGCCATCAAGGATGTTGAAAGCGTGTTTCGAGAACTAGGTGCGGAAATCAGCACGGCGCATGCTGGTAAGATGCACGTCGCGCTGAAGGGGCATAGTGCCAACTTTTCCCACGCTCAGCACAGCATGCCGCGTGAAGAGGTCGTCCAGGTCCGGAAATTCATCGAATCTTGTGGAATCAGCCCGGAATCCGATTATCCGCTCTAAGCCGCCGGGGCAGGGCGGAACAAGGTCCGGAAGGTGGCGAGATCGTTCCTGTTGACGTTTCGCCATCCGGGACCTGCGTTAGGCGGTCGCCGTCTTCAAAGAATGGCGGATGGGGTGGGATTCGAACCCACGGTACGCTTTCACGCACGCTGGTTTTCAAGACCAGTGCCTTCAACCGCTCGGCCACCCATCCGGTCCGAACTCATGGAGTCCGGATACAGAAAGGATGTCTCCCGTGTTCGCGGGCGGCTGTCAAGAATAAGCGGATGGGCCGTATCGGCCTAGAAAAGCCGGAGAAGGCTTAACTGAATGACGTGGATGACGCCGATGGCGGCGAGGGTGCCCCCGGTTACGATGCCCAACGTGCTGCCGATGAGTCTGGTGGAGCGGTTCGTCATTGTGGAACCTCCTGTCCCGGCATGTCCGTCCGTCTGACGTTCTGTGCTGCATGCATTCTTGCTAATGCGCCACGGCGCGGCAGTGACCGAAGTCACAAACCCCATAAAAAAGACCAAAAATATGCTGTGGGTTGTTGTCATGTGCCGATTTCGCGGCGGGTTTTTACCCGTTTAACCGCGCAAAAATGGCGGAAATCCGCCCTAATCCATAAAATGGAAAAATTGTCAAGAGTGGGGTTGTTAAATACCGCCGGTCTTGGTAATATACGAATGTAATCCGTCTAAAGTGATTTGATCACGCGACGTGTAGGTTCAGAAGGGACCGCCTGACAATGATCGGTTCGGCACAGAAAGCGCCGGGAGTAAGCGCAGCCCTCACCGTCCTTAATTTGGCGGTGGTGCGGCAGGTTGTGTTTGAGCGCGCGGCCGAGCAAATTTCCGAACGACGTGAAGATGCAACCGCGGCCGTTGTCCAGACGGCTGAGGAAAACCGCAGCCGCAACGCTGCCGTTGAGGCCGTCCTCGAAGACAAGAATTCCCACCATTCCGCCGCCGACGACAAGGCGTCGAGCGGCGGTGTCGATAGCGAGTTCAAGTTCCCTGAATTCTCCGCCAATAACGGCAAGACGGTCGATATCCAGGTCTGAAGCCAGATCTGAGGTTCGAACGCCTTCCATGTTGTGACGCTGTTTGGCCCTCGTGGGCCATTTTTAATGTCAGCCATTGCTTGGGCGCCGCCTTACGAACGGATACCAGGCGCCGCAGCCCGCCGTGCGCGGATTTGCGTGCGCTTGATCCGACCTTGAGGTACAAGCCCCACCATGTATTTCATCCTGTCCAAAATCATGTGGTTTGTGTTCAAGCCGTCGATGGTCATGTTCCTCGGCATGACGGTCGGTTTTGTTCTCGTCCTGACCCGGTTCCGCCGCGCCGGTCTGATGCTGTTCGGGGTCAGCATCCTGACCCTTTGGGCGGTCACCGTGATTCCGGTCGGAGAGATGATGGTCCGTGATCTGGAGGAGCGTTTTCCCAAACAGACGGAGCTGCCGGAGAAGATCGGCGGGATCATCGTCCTCGGTGGCTCCATCGATCCCCTGTTATCCCGCGCGCGGGGCCAGATCGCCGTCGACAGCAGCATGGAACGGCTGTTGTTCTTTGCCATGTTGAGCGACACCCGGCCGGGTGTGCCGTTGGTATTCACGGGCGGGTCGGGCAGCCTGTTCGACCAGGACGCCAAGGAAGGGCATTATTTCGAGGATCTGGCGGGGCTTCTCAATCTTGATTTGTCCCGTGTGATCGTTGAGGCGGAATCGCGCAACACCATGGAAAACGCGGTGTTCAGCAAGAAATTGGTGACGGTCGAGGCAGGCCGACCCTGGGTGGTGATTACTTCCGCCCGCCATATGCCGCGCGCCGTCGGCCTGTTCCGCAAACAAGGCTGGCCGGTCATTCCCTATCCCGTCGATTACATCACGCTGCCGGCAAGGGGGTGGACGCTGAGCCTCGAAAACCTGGGGGGACAATCCATGCTGGACGCCGCCGTGCATGAATTCCTGGGCATGGCCGTCGCCTATGTTCTGGGCCGCAGCGACAGCCTGTACCCGGCACCCTGAATATAATAACCGGCCCCGCGACCGAGCAGCGGGCCCCTTGCGGCGGTGAAATCCCTATGGCACAAGGCGCTATGGCCCAGACGAGCTAACCGCCGTCGGTCGGGCAGGGTATCGAGGATCATGCAGAGACGTTCACTATGGCTCGCGGCGCCGGTGTTGTGTGCCCTTTGGTTCGGGGGACTGGGAATCCGGCCGGTCTCTGCCTCGGTTGACCCCGTAACCCCGCCGAGTGCCGCCGAATTCCAGGCTTGGCTCGATTCCTTCAAGGTAACCGCCGCCGCGCGCGGCATTTCCGCTGCAACCCTGGACCGGGCCCTGGCGGAGGCGTCCTACATCGCCCGGGTCATCGAGCTGGACCGCCGCCAGCCCGAATTCACCATGACCTTCTGGCAATATTACGAAAAGACGATTTCCGACAAGCGGATCGCCCGCGGCCGCGAGTTGCTGAAGACCCATGCCGCGCTGCTGAACAAGGTCGAGGCAAAATACGGCGTGCCGCCCCGGTTCCTGGTCGCCTTCTGGGGCCTGGAAAGCAATTTCGGCGACTACACGGGAACCTTTCCGCTGATCGGCTCCCTGGCGACCCTGGCGTTCGATCCCCGGCGCTCCAAGTTCTTTTCCGAACAGCTTCTGGCGGCGCTGGAGATCATCGACCGCGGCGACATCCCGGCGGACGTGAAGGCGTCCTGGGCCGGTGCCATGGGCAACACTCAGTTCATCCCCTCGACCTACCGTGCTTATGCGGTCGACTTCGACGGCGACGGGCGGCGCGATTTGTGGCGCTCCCTGCCGGATGTTTTCGCCTCGTCGGCGCATTTCCTGTCGAAATCCGGCTGGCGTAAAGACGAGACCTGGGGGCGCGAGGTGCGCCTGCCCAAAGGTTTCGATTTTGCTTTAAGTGGTCTTAGTAAGAAATTGAAATTAAAGGAATGGCAGGCGAAGGGTGTGCGCCGCGCCGACGGCCGGGACCTGCCGGCGGCGGATATCGAGGCGGCCCTGGTGCTGCCCGCGGGGGCGGACGGCCCGGCCTTCCTGGTCTATGGCAACTACCAGACCATTCTCGTGTGGAACCGCTCGCTTCTCTATGCCCTGGCGGTCGGACATCTTGCGGACCGGCTGGCCGGAAAGGGTCCGCTCGTCGCCAAGAAACCAAACAACGACAAAGCGTTATCCATATCCGATATGCGCGAGATTCAGCGCCTTCTGACGGAAATGGGGTTCGACGCCGGGGGGCAGGACGGCATCGCCGGGGCCAAGACCCGGCGCGCCATCAAGGATTATCAGGGGCGGCAAGGGTTGGCGCCGGACGGCTATCCGGATTCCCGCCTGCTCGATCATCTGCGGGGCAACGGTGGATAACGCCCGTGGTTGCCGGGCGGGCCAGACTCGACTACACTAGATAAAGGCTGGTTTCTCGAATTTTTCTACTACATTTCCGTATTCAGGGGGCGGCGCCATGGCTGGGCGTATTAAGGTTAACTGGCTGATCCTGTTGGGATTGGCCATTCTGGTCACCGGCTGCGCCGAAACCCAATTCCTGATTTCCGGCACCAAGCGCCTCCAGGGGGCAGCGGGCACCAACGGTATCTACAAGATCGGCACCCCCTATCAGATCGCCGGCACCTGGTATTATCCGGCCGAGGAATGGGACTATGACGAAACCGGGATCGCGTCCTGGTACGGCGCCGACTTCCACGGCAAGAACACGGCCAACGGCGAATCCTACGATATGAACGACCTGACGGCGGCGCATCGCACGCTGCCGATGCCGTCCTTCGTACGCGTCACCAACCTGGAAAACGGGCGCTCCATCGTCCTCCGGGTCAATGACCGGGGGCCTTTCGCCAAGGGCCGCATCATCGACGTATCGCGGCGCGGCGCGCAGCTTCTGGGATTCAAGGATCAGGGAACGGCGCGGGTCCGGGTGCAGCTTCTGGCCGATCGCTCACAGGCCGTCAAGGCACAGTTGCTCGGCCAGGACTCGATCGCCGAACACGGCAGCCCCATTCAGGTCGACAAACTGCCCAAGGCCTCGGTCAGCGCCGAATCGCTGCCGCCGCCGCCGGGCGCCCAGGCGGCGCCCCAGCCGGTCACGCCTGCCGAGCCGCCCGCCCAATCAGCCGCCCAGCCGCCCGTATCGGCGCCGAGCAGCCAGATCGCCGCCGCGGACGAGATTCGCCCGGGCACGCTGCCCGAACCGGAAGTCACCACCGTCGCCGTGGGGCCGACCAATATCTTCGTTCAGGCCGGGGCCTTCAACAATTACCAGAACGCCATGCGGACCAAGATTCTCATCAGCCGCGTGTCACCGGCGACGATCTCCCACGTCCTGATCGACAACAAGGATTTCTACCGCGTGCGGGTCGGCCCCCTGGACAACGTCGCGGATGCGGATCGTGCCCTTGAGCAAATCCAGGCCATCGGTTATCCAGGGGCACGGATCATCGTCGACGGCAAGGGGGCGGGGTCCTGACCCCATTTCCGCCCCATTTCCATGGCGTGGTCGGCCCTGAACCCGCCTCGGCCGGGTCGACCGCCGCCCCGGATGCCCGCTTTTGGGCCGTCGCAAGGAACCAGAAGGACGCGCCTTAAGCAGCGGGCGCGAAGCATGATGAAGATATTGAATTCCGTATCCCATTCCGCCCCGCACCTGCGCCGCCTCGCGGCGGGCGCCGTGCTGATCGCCGCCGTATTGGCCGGCGCCCCGCCGGCGATGGCGGCCATGGACACCATCGCCCGCGAGGCGATCCTGATCGACAGCCAGACCGGCGCCGTGCTGTTCGAAAAGGATGCGGACGCCCTGATGCCGCCGGCGTCCATGAGCAAGCTGATGACCGTCTACATGGTGTTCGAGCGTCTGAAGGAAGGCAGCCTGTCCCTCGACGAGGAATTCGTGGTCAGCGAGAACGCCTGGCGCAAGGGCAATTGGGCTTCGGGCGGGTCGACCATGTTCCTGGAGCCGCGTCAGCGGGTCCGTGTCGAGGATCTGCTGCAGGGCATCATCGTGCAGTCGGGCAACGATGCCTGCGTCGTCGTTGCCGAGGCCCTGGCCGGCAGTGAGGATGCCTTCGCCGAGATGATGACCGAGAAGGCCCGCGAAATCGGGCTCAAGAACAGCACCTTCCGCAACGCGTCGGGCTGGCCCCATCCCGAGCACCGCATGACGGCGCGCGATCTGGCGATCCTGGCCAAGCGGACGATCAAGGATTTTCCCGAGTTCTATCACTATTACTCGGAGCGCCAGTTCACCTACAACAACCACACCCAGCACAACCGCAACGAACTGCTGGGCAAGGGCATCGGCGTCGACGGCCTGAAGACGGGGCATACGGAAAACGCCGGATACGGACTGACCGCCTCGGCCGAGCGCCGCGACCAGCGGCTGATCCTGGTCGTCAACGGCCTGCCCAACAAGCGCGCCCGGCGCGAAGAACCGCAGCGCCTTTTGGAATGGGGATTCCGCGAGTTTAAGAACTACGCCCTGTTCAAGACCGGCGAGGAGATTGCCAAGGTCGATATCTGGCTTGGCTCGAAGGCGCAGGTGCCGCTGATCGTCACCGACGAGATGCTGCTGACCCTGCCGCGCAAGGAACGGGCGGGCATGAAGGTGACCGCCGAATACCAGACGCCGGTGCCGGCTCCCGTGAAGGCGGGAGACAAGCTCGGCACCCTGACTCTGACCTTTCCCGAGCGCGAGGCCATCCGGATGCCGCTGGTGGCCGGCGACGACGCCGAACGCCTGGGCCTTTTCGGTAGGGTGATGAGCGCTCTCCGGTCTATCATCCTGGGCGTTTCCGGTTAGCGCTGTCCGGTCGGGACGTGGCGGCTGACGGTGGACATGCACGGAACGCGCGACAACCAGAATATTCGGGGTGCTGGCCGGTGACGACGGGCAAGTTCATTACATTCGAAGGCGGCGAGGGCGGCGGCAAGTCGACCCAGCTCGGCCTATTGGCCAAGGTGCTCGAGGACGCGGGTATCGAGGTCCTGACCACGCGGGAGCCGGGCGGCACACCGGGGGCGGAGGACATCCGCAATCTGCTGGTCCGCGGCACGATCGACCGCTGGCCGCCCGTGGCCGAGGTGCTGCTGCATTTTGCGGCCCGTGTCGACCATGTCGAGAAATCGATCCTGCCGGCTCTGGAAAGCGGTGCCTGGGTTCTGTGCGACCGCTTCACCGATTCCACACTGGCCTATCAAGGCGGCGGGCACGGCCTGGGGCTGCAGCGCATTCAGGCCCTCAAGGAAGACATCCTGGGCGATTTTCAGCCGGATTTGACCCTGATCCTTGACATTCCGGTGGAGGAGGGATTGGCCCGCGCCTTCGGCCGCGCCGGGGCCGAGGACCGCCCAGAGGATCGTTACGAGCGCATGGACCTGGGCTTCCACACCCGTATCCGCGACACCTTTCTGGCCATTGCCGAGGCCGAGCCCGGGCGCTGCGCCGTGATCGACGCCACCGGCTCCGTTGACGACGTGCAGCGGGAAATCTGCGCCGCCGTGTCGCACCGCCTGGGCGCCGATCTGAGGGCAGCGGGCCGGTGAGCGACGACGACGATACTCAGGGGCTGGATCCGCGCGCCAATCCGGACCTGATCGGGCATCTGGAAGCCGAAGAAAGCCTGCGCACGGCGCTTGAGGCCGGCCGCCTGGCCCATGCCTGGCTGATCACCGGGCCCAAGGGCATCGGCAAGGCGACCCTGGCGCACCGTTTCGCGCGCTTTGTCCTGAGCCACGGCGCGGTGATGGCCAAAGCCGCGCCCACGAACGACGGTCCGGGGCTGTTCGGCAACGCGCCGCCGGAACCGGCCCCTGTCCCCGCCGGGGGCGGGGGAGAGGGGCAGGGGCAGGGGCTTTACCTGGATCCCGCCCATCCCGTGTTCCACCGCACGCTGGCTGGCAGCCACGCCGACCTGATGGTGGTCGAGTGCGCGATCGACGAAAAAACCGGCCGCCGCAAGGGCCAGATTCCGGTCGACGCCATCCGCGCCGTGAAAAGCTTCCTCAGCCTGACGGCGGGCGAGGGGGCGTGGCGCGTGGTCGTCATCGACTGCGCCGACGACATGAACCGCAACGCCGCCAACGCGCTTCTGAAAGTGCTTGAAGAACCGCCGCCCCAGGCCCTGGTTATCCTGGTGTCGCACAATCCGGGCAGTCTACTGCCGACCATCCGTTCGCGCTGCCGGCGCCTGACCCTGCGGCCGCCGCCGGCGGATGCCGTGGCGGCTCTGATCGCCCGGCGCTGCCCCGATCTGGGCGCCGCCGAGGCGGCGCGTCTGGCCGAAGTCGCCGAAGGCAGCGTCGGTTACGCCCTGGATCTGGCGGCGCAGGGGGGATTGGCCATGCTGGACGAGGTCTCGGGCTTGCTCGCGCGCTTGCCGGACGGCATCCCGGCCAAGGATCTGCACGATTTCGCCGGACGCCTGGGCGGTGCCGGCAAGGAGGCCGAATTCGCGGCCTTCGCCAAGACTCTGCGCTGGTGGCTGGAACGCCTGATTATCGCCGGTGGCGGCGGGCCGCTGCCGGGTATCATCGACGCCCAGGCCGTGGCCAGGCTCAATGCCATGGCCGGCCTTGATCGCTGGCTGGAGGTATGGGAAAAGGTGTCGCGCCTGCTTGCCGCGACGACCGCCGCCAACCTGGACCGCAAGCAGGTGGTTCTCAACGCGTTCATCACCGCCGAAGCGGCGGTCCGGCGATAACGCGGACGACGCGCCACAATCTTTGACCCTGTGCCACTGGATCCATACATGCCGGCCACGCCCTACTACCTGACCACGCCCATCTATTACGTGAACGACGCGCCGCACATCGGCCATGCGTACACCACGCTGGCCTGCGACGTGCTGGCGCGGTTCAAGCGTCTGGACGGTTACGACGTGAAGTTCCTGACAGGCACGGACGAGCACGGCCAGAAGGTCGAGAAATCGGCCCAGGCCAAGGGCATCGACCCGCAGACCTTCGCCGATCAGGTGTCGCAGAACTTCCGCAACCTTGCGGATTTCATGAATTTCAGCCACGACGACTTCATCCGCACCACGGAACCCCGTCACATCAAGGCCTGTCAGGCGATCTGGCAGCGCATGATCGACGCCGGGGAAATCTACCTGGGCAGCTATTCCGGCTGGTACGCCGTGCGCGACGAGGCGTTCTACGGCGAGGGCGAGCTGACCAAGCGGCCCGACGGCACGCGCATCGCGCCCTCGGGTGCTGAGGTCGAATGGGTCGAGGAGCCGAGCTACTTCTTCCGCCTGTCCGCCTGGGAGGACCGCCTGCTGGCGTTCTACGACGCCAATCCGGACTTCATCGCCCCGCCCAGCCGGCGCAACGAGGTCATCAGCTTCGTCAAGGGCGGCCTGCAGGACCTATCCGTGTCGCGCACCACCTTCAACTGGGGCGTGCCGGTGCCGGGCGACGAGGCGCACATCTTCTATGTCTGGCTCGACGCCCTGACCAACTACATCTCGGCCCTGGGCTATCCGGACGAGATGGGGGAGTTCGCCACCTATTGGCCCGCCGACCTGCACATGGTGGGCAAGGACATCCTGCGCTTTCACGCGGTCTACTGGCCGGCGTTTCTGATGGCCGCCGGGCTGGAGCCGCCGAAGCGCGTGTTCGCCCACGGATGGTGGACCAACGAGGGCCAGAAGATTTCCAAGTCTGTCGGAAACGTCATCGACCCCATTGATCTGGTTGGAAAATACGGTCTCGACCAGGTGCGCTATTTCCTGCTGCGTGAGGTTCCGTTCGGCAACGACGGCGATTTCTCCCATTCCGCCATGGTCAACCGCATGAACGGCGAATTGGCCAACGATTACGGCAATCTGGCGCAGCGCGTGCTGTCCATGGTCGCCAAGCACTGCGGTGGCGTCCTGCCGACCCCGGGCGACTTCACGGGCGACGACAAGGCCCTGCTCGATCCGGCGGCGGCGCTGTTGGACACCGTGCGGGGTGCGCTCGACCGGCAGGCGTTCCACGAGGCGCTGGAGGCCGTCTGGACCGTGATCCGCGCCGCCAACGCCTATGTCGACCATCAGGCACCCTGGAAGCTGCGCAAGGAGGACCCCGCGCGCATGGCGACGGTGCTTTACGTGCTGGCCGAAACCATCCGGCGGCTCGCCATCCTGACCCAGCCGTTCATGCCCGATACCTCGGCCAGGCTGCTGGATCAATTGTCCGTTCCGGCGGATGCCCGGGCCCTCGACCAACTGGCGCCCGGCGTGGCGCTGGCACCCGGTACGGCCCTGCCCAAGCCGGAAGGGGTGTTTCCCCGCTATCAGGACGACGAGACCCAGGGGGCGGCCTGAAGCCATGGACGGCGCCACGCAACCTTTCCTGGTCGACAGTCCCATCCTTGTTGACAGTCATTGCCACCTGGATTTCCCGGATTTCGGGGACGAACTGGACGCCGTGGTGGCGCGGGCGGGGGACGCCGGGGTCGCCTATATGGTGACGATCTCGACCCACCTCTCCAAGTTCGATCAGGTCAGGGCCGTGGCCGAGCGCTTCCCCAACATCTTCTGCACGGTCGGCATCCACCCGCATCAGGCGGCGACGGAAAAGGTCACGAGCGCCGGGGAACTGGCCGATCTGGCGACCCACCCCAAGGTCGTCGGGATCGGCGAGACGGGCCTGGATTTCTATTACGAGCACAGCCCCCGCGACATCCAGGAAACCCAGTTCCGCGCCCACATCAATGCGGCCCGCCTGACCGGCTTGCCGCTCATCGTCCATACCCGCGACGCCGACGACGACACGCTTCGCGTGATGGACGAGGAATACCGCGCGGGCGGGCCGTTTCCGGGCCTGATCCACTGCTTTTCGGCGGGGCCCGAGGTGGCGGAAAAGGCCGTCGAGATGGGCCTCTATATCTCCGTTTCCGGGATCGTCACCTTCAAGACCGCCGACGCCCTGCGCGACACGGTCAAGGACGTGCCGCTCGACCGCCTGCTGGTCGAAACGGACTCGCCGTTCCTGGCCCCGGTGCCGCAGCGCGGCAAGCGCAACGAGCCCGCCTTCACCGCCCTGACCGCCGCCAAGGTGGCAGAACTCAAGGGCCTGTCCCCGGACGACCTGGCCCGCCGCACGACCGACAACTTCTTCACCCTGTTCACCAAGGCCGCGGCCGCGGTGCGGGGCGAGGGGTAGGGGGCCGTCATGAAGGTCACGGTCCTGGGCTCGGGCGCCTCCAGCGGCGTTCCGTCGATCGAGGCCGGGTGGGGCGACTGCGACCCGGAAAACCCGAAAAACCGCCGCACGCGGCCGTCGATCCTGATCGAGCAGGCCGGCAAGCGCCTGCTGATCGACACGGCGCCCGATTTCCGCGAACAGATGCTGCGCACGGGCGTGCGGCGCCTGGACGGTCTGGTGCTGACCCACGGCCATGCCGACCATCTCCACGGCATCGACGACATCCGCAGCATCAACCGCGCCATGGGCGCCGCCATTCCCATGTGGACCGACGCCGAGACCCTGGCGGCGGTCCGGGAACGCTTCGCCTATGTCCTGGCGCCGCTGCGCGAAGGATCGGGCGTCTATTACAAGCCGACGCTGACGGCCAATGTCTATGCCGCCGGCGTGCCGTTCACCGCCGCCGGCATCGACGGCCTGGCGTTCGAACAGGATCACGGATTTTCGACGACCCATGGGCTGCGTTTCGGGCCGCTGGCCTATACCACGGACCTGGTGCGCATGACCGACGAAGGCATGGCGGCGTTGCAGGGGGTGCATACCTGGATCGTCGGCGTGTTCGCCTGGCATCCGCATCCCACGCATCTGCACGTCGATGCCGCCCTCGAACTGCGCGAGCGCATCCAACCCCAGCGCATGGTCATCACCCATATGAGCCCGCGCATCGACTACGACGCACTCACGGCCTATGTGCCCGAGGGGGTGGAGGTGGCCTACGACGGCATGGAACTGGACGTGCCGGAGGCCTGATCGGTGGCGACATTGAGATTCAGCAACGAATTCAATGACGAATCTAACCATTTGAATAAAAAAATATATCCAGTATTTTCCATAATATACATTATGCGATAAATGGAACGCGTGTGAAGGCATGGGCGCGGTAATGCCCCATCCCCGGTTTTCGTTATGCTGAACCACCGGTCGGCATTGATGCCGGCGAAGTCGAAAGGTTCGACGAGAAATCGGCACAGGTTCCTGCCGTTGGATGGTAAAACGTGTGTGCCGATGCCGATAAGCCTTCTTGCCAACATGGAATCAGATGACAAAAGACACTGAACACGAATTCAGGCAACTGGGTTGCAAGCAATGCCTGGAAAGCAACCCCCTCGATTTCGAGATCACGATGGCGTTCCAGCCGATCGTCGATTTGGATCTCGGCGTCCCTTTCGCCTATGAGGCGCTTGTTCGCGGGAAAGGCGGCGAAGGTGCCGGCCTGGTGCTTTCGAAAGTGACGGAAGCCAATCGCTACGCGTTTGACCAAACCTGCCGGGTAAAGGCGGTGCAGTTGGCATCGCAGTTGAATTTGGACTGCAAGCTGAGCATCAATTTCATGCCGAACGCGGTGTACCGCCCGGAAACATGCATCCGCGCCACGATGGAAGCCGCCGACGAATTCAATTTTCCCATCGAACAGATCATTTTCGAGGTCACGGAAGCGGAACCGATCAAGGACCCGGCGCACCTGCTCGGCATTTTCAACGCCTACCGGGAGCGCGGCTTCATAACCGCCATTGACGATTTCGGGGCTGGATATGCGGGTTTGAACCTGTTGACGAAATTCAAGCCGCAGGTGTTGAAGCTGGATATGGAGCTCTGCCAGGGAATCGCCGACGACGTGGTCAAGCGAACGATCACGGAAGGCGCGATCAGGACCGCCAAAGCCCTGGATATCCTGGTGATCGCGGAGGGTGTGGAAACCACCGAGGATCTGCGCGTGCTGCGGGACCTGGGCGCGGATTACTTTCAGGGATACCTGTTGGCCCGGCCGCAAATCGAGACCCTGCCCCTGCCCGACCTGTCAAAAATTTAAGGCCGCGGCGCCCCGCGTCAGGTTGGGGACAGGGAAAACGTCAGTTTCGTGCTTTCGGTGAAGATCCCTCCCCGGTCGCCGGGCGTCAGGGGACCGTAGCGCGGCTCGAACGCCGGCGGCAACGGCCGGCCGTTGTCGGGCGCCAGCCAAAGGCGCAGGAGATGCCGCCGGTTTTCGACCTCCGGCCAATCCTCGTAGTCGGTGCGTGAATGCAGGATCTGGTGGTTGTGCAGCAGCTGGATATCGCCCGGCAGGAATTCCATGGAGAGATAGAATTCCGGATCGTTGCAGAGGGTATCCAGGTAATCCATGGCCTCGATTTCAAGGTCGGTCAGGCGGCGGGCCTGCGGGAACAGCTCCTGGGCCGAGCGGATATACTGCCCCACGTACATCGTCGTCAGATAACCTGCATGCCAATTGAACACAGGCACGTCGAACCAGGGCTTCATCCCCGGCGGAATTTCGCCGCGGCGGTCGGTGGGAAAGGCATTGAACAGTGCCTGCCACAGGTCGGGGCGCCGTTCGCGGATAACGTCGTGCAGGGTCACGGAGCTGACGATGCGGCTCGCACCCCCGGATTTCGCCGTTTTCAGGCAGAGCAATCCGACGATGTCGACGCTGTCCGTATGGAATTCGAGGCCGCGGTTGGTCTGATAGTACCGCGTGGTCGGGTCCTTGATGTCCAGCCCGATGTCGCGCACGTGGCCCAACAGGTGCCCCTTGGCGTTGCTGGGACGGAAACCGCCGATGTGCGATCCCAGCCCCAGATAGCCGATGGCCGATTCCGTGACGCTGTAGCGATCGACCGGAAACCCACGCAGCAGCACGAAACCGCGCCCGTTGACGACCTCGTCGCGGATCTTCTTCAGGCGCGGACCCAACGTCGGAAGATGGAAGGTTTCCGGCCCGATATCCGCCATGCCGAGGTCGTTGACCTGATGGGCGCGGATGGCCGCGTCGATTTCGGCGATCTCGGCCGCGCTCAGGTGCTCGATCCAGGCATCGGAGGTCGCCAGGTCGGGGCCCCGCCAGGCGCCGGGGCCGCCGATCGGCCCGGGTGTCATGGCAGGTGGCGTCAATTCAGGCGCCGTATCGGCCGCATCGAATGCGTCTTTGAGGGCATGGTCAGGCATGGTCGCTCCCGCAGGTTGTTGGCGGAAACACCATCGAGTCGGATCAGTTATTTGTCTATTTTATTTTTTTAATCGATTGATATATTTAATACATGAATAGCAACATCACCCTCCGCCAACTGCGCGCCTTTCTCGCCGTCATGGAACAGGCCAGCTTCACCAAGGCGGCGGCCGTGCTCAACATGACGCAGTCGGCGCTGACGAATTCCGTCAAGAACCTGGAACAGGAACTCGGGCTTCGGTTGTTCGACCGCACGACCCGGCATGTTGAGCCGACCGCCCACGGCCGGCAGTTTGCCACCGTCGCCCGCCGCTTCACCGAGGACCTGGAGCGCGGCATGGACGATCTGCGGGCCCATGTGGACCGTCAACAGGGGCTGGTCGTGGTTGGCGCGGCGGCGACGATGATCACCTCTGTGCTGATTCCGGCGATCAAGGAAATGGCCGCCCGATATCCAGGCATCCGCGTGCGGATCATCGAGGTCCTGACGGCGGAGGCCATCGAGCGCGTCCGCGCCGGCGACATGGACATGGCGTTCACGACCATCGCCCTGCCCGATGCGGATTTCGACGCCACGCCGGTGATGCGCGACGCCTTCCACCTTGTCTGTCCGCCGTCGCATCCGCTGGCGACGCATACGGGCCCCCTCGCCTGGGACGTCTTCAACGCCCATCCGGCCGTGGGCATGTCCGGCGAAAGCGGCATCCGGGGCATTCTCAAGGAACACGCGGCGGGACAACTCGCGGTCAGCGGGCTGTCCTACGAGGTGTCGTCGGTTTGGGGCCTGATCCGCATGGTGCGCGACGGACTGGGGATCGCGGCGGTGCCGGGCCTGGTGGCCCAGGCCATGGCGTCGGAAGGCATCCCCGGTTTTCGTCTAACACCGCCCATCCATCGCACGGTGTCCCTGATTACGCGCGCGGGACGGTCGCCGACGCCGGCCGCCGGCACGTTGGTGTCGGCCGCGCTGGCGCAACTCAGAAACGTGGAAAGCGACGGGATCGAGATCCCGGTGACCGAGGAACAGTTGTCCGAGCGGGGCTTCTCCGCGGGATAACGGCCTCACCCGGTCTCGGCCGGAAGAAACGTCGCGGCCTCGATCTTGTTGCCGTCGGGGTCGCGGATGAAGGCCGCGAAGTACGGCGCCGTGGCGGCGTCGCGCATGCCGGGCGCGCCGTCGTCCGCGCCGCCGTGCGCCAGCGCCGCCGCGTGAAACGCCGCGACCGCGTCCCGGGTCCGCGCGCGCAGGCAGACATGCAGGCCCGTGTCGCCGCCCACCGCCGCCATGCCCGGCCGGGCATTCAACCAGAATTCCGGATAGCGTTTGCCGAAGCCGACCGTATGCGGCCGCTCGACCAGTCGAGTCAGGCCCAAGGGTTCCAGAACGGCCTCGTAGAACGCCGCACTGGCGGCAAGGTCCGAGACGGCGATGGAGATATGGTCGATCATGTTTGGCCTCTGCGTTTACGGTGGCCAGTATACTGCGGCCGGATGGCCCTTGTGTGAAGCCGTCGGGGTTCCTTACCATCCACCGTCATTTCCATATTCCCCCTCCTCCAGAAAACGAGACCGCCGACCATGACCCAGCAAGATTTCGTAGAACGTGCCCGCGCCGTACTGCCCGGCGCCGGATTCGGCAATTTCGACGCCAGTTTGGTGATCCGCGAGGGCAAGGGTGCTCATATCTGGGACGAGGACGGCAACGAATATATCGACTTCCTGATCGGCTCCGGCCCCATGATCCTGGGCCATTGCCATCCCGAGGTCGTCGAGGCCGTGCAGGACCAGGTGGCCAAGGGTTCGACCTTCTTCACCAGCAACGCCCACGGCATCGAATTGGCCGAGGAAATTTGCCGCGCCATGGCCTGCGCCGAACAGGTCCGCTTCACCAGCACCGGCAGCGAGGCCGACATGTTCGCCATGCGCCTGGCGCGGGCGCATACCGGCCGGGACAAGATTCTTAAGTTCGAGGGCGGCTACCACGGCATGTCGGCGGAAGGCCAGATGAGCCTGGCGCCCGACCGGCTGATGAATTACCCGGTCGCCGTACCGGATTCTGCCGGCATTCCCGACGCCGTGCGCGACGACATGCTGGTCGCACCCTATAACGACATCGAATTCTTCCGCTCGCTGATCGCCGAGCGGGGCCACGAGATCGCCGCCGTCATCGTCGAGCCGCTGCAGCGGATCATCCCGCCCCTGCCCGGTTTCCTCGAGGCCCTGCGCGCGGAATGCACCCGCCATGGCATGGTCTTGATCTTCGACGAGGTCGTGACCGGGTTCCGTCTGGCCTACGGCGGGGCGCAGGAAGTCTACGGCGTGACGCCCGACGTCTGCACGCTGGGCAAGATCATCGGCGGCGGCTTCCCGCTGGCGGCGATCGCCGGCAAGGCCGACATCATGGCCCATTTCGATGCCGGAAAGGTCGGCAAGGACAAGGCGCTGATGCAGATCGGCACCCTGAGCGGCAATCCCGTCGCCGCCGTGGCCGGCCTCAAGACCATGGAAATCCTGCGCCGTCCGGGCCAGTACGACCATCTGTATGCGGTCGGCGAAACGCTCATCAACGCCGTCAACGAACACTTGGGGGCAGCGGGCCAGGCGCATCATGTCGCGGGCTGTCCGGTGCTGTTCGACATCGTCTATGCCGAGGGCCCTGTGCACAATTACCGCGACGTGACCCGGAGCGACGCAAAAAAGGCGGCGCGGTTCAACGCGGTGCTGCGCGAACAGGGCATTCTGAAGTCGCCCAGCAAGTTCTATCCCTGCCTCGCGCTGACCGACGACGACGTGGCGCGGACGGTCGCGGCCATCGCCCAGGCCGCGGCATCGTTGAACGGCTGACCCGGGGAGAAGCTTCGACGTGTCCGACGACCTGACCAGCGACAACCCCACCAACCGCCTGCGCGCCGTCATGGCCAAACTGCGCGATCCCGACGGCGGCTGTCCCTGGGACGTCGAGCAGACGTTTGCGACCATCGCCCCCTATACCATCGAGGAAGCCTACGAGGTCGCCGACGCCATCCAGCGCGGCGACATGGCGGGATTGCGGGACGAGTTGGGCGATCTGCTGCTGCAGGTGTTCTTCCACGCCCGCATGGCCGAGGAAGCGGGCCATTTCGATTACGACGACGTGGCCCGCGCCATCGCCGACAAGATGGTCCGCCGCCATCCCCATGTGTTCGGCGACGCGGACATCGCGACGGCCGAGGCCCAGACCGTTCATTGGGAAGATCTGAAGGCCCGGGAACGGGTGGAAAAGGGCGAGACGGTGGCGGAAGACGCCAGCGCTCTCGACGGCGTGGCGATCCCCCTTCCCGCCCTGACCCGTGCGGAAAAGCTTCAGAAACGCGCCGCCCGCATCGGCTTCGACTGGCCCGAGGCCGCGCCGGTGATCGCCAAGATCGAGGAGGAGTTGGCGGAACTGCGCGCCGAAATGGACGGCGGAACGTCCCGGGCGCGCCTGGAGGAGGAAATGGGCGACCTGCTGTTCGCCGTCGCCAACCTGGCCCGGCACCTTAAGATCGACCCGGAAACGGCGCTGCGCCGGGGCAATCACAAGTTCGAGGACCGCTTTCGCCGCATGGAAAAGCGCCTGCGCGCCGGCGGCCTGGACCCGGCCCAGGCGAGCCTGGACGACATGGAGGCCGCCTGGCAGGCCGAGAAGGCACATGACAGCGATCAAAACCGCTGACCGGCAGTGCCGGATAGGTTAGAAGGTTGAAGGACTTAATCCGATTGAGAGCCCGAGTTTCCGCATGCGCCGCCGTCTCCGCCCCCTGCTGATCCTTCTCGTCGCCGCGGTCGCGCTCTCCGGCTGCTACCTTCCGGCGCGCTTCGACGCCGAGATCGAGTTGGACCGGCGCGGCTATTACAAGCTGACATTCTCCGGCTACATGGTCGACACGCGGCTGTACGGCGCCCTGAAGGACGGCAAGGTTCAGGGGGCCCAGGAAGTCGACGAGGTCAAGAAGCTGAAGGCGGATATCGAGCGCGACCCCGACGCCTCCGATTTCGGCTACATCAAGCAGGGTTATTTCAAGATGCAGTGGCATCGCGAGGGCGACCTGCTGAAAGCCAAGTCGGTGACCTTCCTGCGCCGCAACGAGCATATCTTCGGCATCGCCTACAACAAGGAAACCCGCATCGTGAACATGCTGGGCCGGTCCCTGTCGAAAAGCCAGAAGGATCAAATCGTCGAGGCCGGCATGAACACGTCGGGCGAACTGCGCGTCATCACCGATACCAAGGTGATCAGCCACAACGCCGACGAGGTGAAGGATTTCCCCGCCCGCGGACCGAACACCAAGGTCTATGTCTACCGCATCCCCAACATCTACCGCGCCACGCCGCAGATGCAGATCACCCTGCGCTAACGGTCAGTCTTCCTGGTTCAGCCCCAGTTCTTTTTGCAGCTTTTTGGTCAGGCCGAGGGAGACGAGGCGGTGCGATTCCGCAAGCTGGTCCTTCAAGTCCGCGTCGCTCAACCCCGGTTCGGCATAATGCTGAATCCACTTCATGCCGCGCGACGCCAGATAGGGTGCCGGGCGCAGGCCCGGCATGTCGTGCAGGACGTCGTAGGCGAATTCCGAGACCTTGAAGGTGATGGCGGGCGGACTTCCCCTTACGAACCAGCCGATGGCGAACACCTTGCCGCCGACCTTCCACACGTCGGCGCCGCCCCATTGTACGACATGGCTGGTCGCTGGGAGGGCGCCGCAGAATTTGTTGTACTGCCCGCGCGTCACTTCCGGCGCAGGCGGCGGATCAGCGACGAGGTGTCCCAGCGCCCCCCACCCATGTCCTGCACGTCCTTGTAGTAGCCGTCGACGATGCGGGTGACCGCCAGCTCGGCACCGTTGGCCTCAGCCTCGGCAAAACAAATCCCAAGATCCTTGCGCATCCAGTCGACGGCGAAGCCGAAGTCGAACTGGTCGTCGGCCATGGTCTTGCCGCGGTTTTCCATCTGCCAGCTTTGCGCGGCCCCCTTGGAGATCACGTCGAGCACCTGTTTCACATCGAGCCCGGCGCGCATGCCGAAGTCGAGCCCTTCGGACAGGCCCTGGAGCAGCCCGGCGATGCAGATCTGGTTGACCATCTTGCACAGCTGACCAGCGCCCACGGGACCCAGCAGGGTGACCGCGCGGGCATAGGCCTGGATCACCGGCTCGGCACGGGCGAAGTCCCCTTCCCCGCCGCCGCACATGACGGTCAGCACGCCGTTCTCGGCCCCCGCCTGGCCGCCGGATACGGGGCCGTCGATGAAGCCGATGCCTTTCTCGGCCGCCTTGGCCGCAATCTCGCGGGCGACGGCGGCGGACGCCGTGGTGTGGTCGACCAGCACCGTGCCCGCGTCCATCCCGGCCAGCATGCCGTCGTCGCCGTAGGTTACGGACCGCAGGTCGTCGTCGTTGCCGACGCAGCAAAACACGAGCTCCGCCCCCTTGGCGGCGTCCGCCGGGGTCTTGCCGAACGCGCCGCCGTGGTCGGCCGCCCATTTTTCGGCCTTGGCCGTGGTCCGGTTGTAGACGGTGACCTGATGGCCGTTGTTCGCCAGATGCCCGGCCATGGGATAGCCCATGACGCCCAGGCCGATGAATGCGCAGCGTGCCATGCCGCCTCCTTCGAAGTCGTTTCAGATGTAAATGCCGTCCTGTTTGGTAACGCTCCCGGGGCGTCGGGGCAAGGCGGGATATGTCTCAGGACATTAGGTGGTCGAGGGCCGCCCAGGCCTGCCTGTCGGGAGCCAGCAGCAAGGCGTCGCCCGGCCGCGCCATGCCGGGCGCATAGGCCCGTCCGTCGCCGGTCATGGCGGCCTGTCCCCCGGCCTCGCCGTGCAGCAGCACCCCCGCCGCATGGTCCCAGGGCATCAACTTTCCGGCGTAGCGCGCGAAATCGAGCTTGCCCCGCGCCAGGTCCATGTATTCCAGGCCGACACAGCGGTAGCGCAGGAAGGTCTTGGGGATCGCGGGAGCGCCCGGCGTTCCGGCGCGGGCGCGCAGGCGGTCCGCGAACTTGGTGCCGAGGGAACCGGTCATCCCCGCGACCGGGCCGGCAGCCCCCAGGCGCAGGGGCGCGCCGTCGATGGCGGCGCCGGCCCCCGCTTCGGCAAAGGCCAGGTGATCGCCCACGGGATCGAGGATCCAGCCCTTGGCCGTTTCGCCGCGCCGGGCGAGGGCCAGGATCATGGCGAAGCGCGGCGTGCCGTGGGCGAAATTATGGGTGCCGTCCAGGGGGTCGATGATCCAGGCCCAGGGGGCGTCGTTGATCTCGCCGAGAGCCTCCGGGCTGACTTCATGGGCTTCCTCGCCGACGATCAGCGCCCCCGGAATCAGGTCCGCGAGACAGCGGGTCAGCATGGCTTCCGAGGCCCGGTCGGCGACGGTCACCAGATCGCCCGGGTTCTTTTCCGTGATCTCGTGGCTTGCCAGGGTGCGGAAGCGCGGCAAAATCTCCGTTTCCGCTGCTTCGCGCAGGATGGCGGCGACGCGGTCGGGATCGATGTCGAAGGCATTGGACACGGGTTGGAAATCCGGACGCCGCCTTTAAGGGCAGGTCAGTTGGAGTGGATGTCGCGGTCGCGGTGGAAGGCTTCTGCGAGGTCTTCGAGCATCTGCGCGACGTCGTCGCTGTAGTCGGCGCGCTGCATCAGGGCCCGGGTGATGAAGGTGGCGAAGGACACGGCCTCGCCCTTGCCACGCAGACGGAAATCGTCGGCCAGGCGCTGCAGGTGGTCGTGAACGTGGCTTTTCGCCATGACGTTCAACTGGCGTTTGACCAGCTTGTTCTTGGAACGCCATTTGTTTTGGCTGCGGTTTGTCGCCATGGGTGCCCGTCCGTACCGGATATCTGCTGTCGCCGGATCGCGATGAACCCGGTTTAGCGGCAAATGGTTACCAACCGGTGTAGGGAATTCCGCCCCTGGACCCCTCGCGGGCTAGTGTAGACGGCTCTGGCGGGCGCTGTCGATACGGGTGAGAAGCTGCGACCGGCTGCGCGGGTCCATGCGGACCCGCAGGTGGATACCGGCCTCACCGTCGGCCCGGTCCAGGACCTCGCCGTGCTCGTAGATCCAGGCCAGGGTCGCTCCTTCGTCGAAGCCCAGGTCCAGTTCCATCTCGCCCAGCTTGTCGCCAAGAACGTCCTGGATACGCCGGATCAGAGTGTCCAGCCCCTGCCCTGTAACGGCGGAAATGGCGACCGGCGGGTTGTTGTCCTGGCGCGCGATGCGTTCCTCCAGAGCGGCGAGGGTTTCCGGCGGCAGCAGGTCGATCTTGTTGAGGGCTTCGGTGATCGGCGTCTTGGAATCGTCGCCCAGGCCGAGGCCGTCCAGAACCTCCAGCACGTCGCGGCGCTGAATCTCCGTGTCCGGGTCGGCGATGTCGCGGACATGCAGGATCATGTCGGCCTCCACGACCTCTTCCAGGGTCGCGTGGAAGGCGTTGACCAGTTGGTGCGGCAGGTCGGAAATGAAGCCCACGGTGTCGGACAGGATGACCGGCCCGCCTTCGGGCAGGTCGAGTTTGCGCATGGTCGGATCCAGGGTCGCGAACAACTGGTCGCGGGCGACCACGTCGGCCCCCGTCAGGCGGTTGAACAGGGTCGATTTGCCGGCGTTGGTGTAGCCCACGAGGGCCACCACCGGATAGGGTACGCGCTGGCGCGCGCGGCGTTGCAGGGAGCGCGTGCGCTTGACCTCGGCCAATTCGCGCTTCAGTCGCGCGATGCGCTGGCGGATCATGCGCCGGTCGAGCTCGATCTGCCGCTCTCCGGGGCCGCCCATGAACCCCGCCCCGCCGCGCTGGCGTTCCAGGTGGGTCCAACTGCGGACCAGACGGCCCAATTGGTAACTAAGTGCGGCCAGATCGACCTGCAGCCGGCCTTCCTTGGTCCGCGCCCGGGCGCCGAAGATTTCCAGGATCAGGCCCGTGCGGTCGATGACCTTCACGTCCCAGGCGGTTTCCAGGTTGCGCTGCTGGACCGGGGTCAGGTTGGCGTTGACGACGGCGAGATCGCAGTCATGCAGGGATTTCAGGGTTTCGCCGATGCGCTCCACCGTGCCCTTGCCCAACAGGGTCGAGGGCCGTGGACGGGTCAACTCGAAGGTTTCGGTATGCACGACGTCCAGGTCGATGGCGCCGGCGAGTGCCACGGCCTCGTCCAGACTGGCGCGGGCGCTGCGGGTGTCGGCCCCGCCGGCCGCGGACATGTTCGGATGGATGACGGCGCAGGCACCGGCGCCCGCCGCCTTGGCGGCGGACGTGACATCACCTGGCGTTTGTTCGGTCAACCCTCGACGGACTCAGCCGAATCCGGTTCGAACAATTGAACGGGAACGGACGGCATGACCGTCGAGATGGCGTGCTTGTACACCAACTGCGTATGCCCATCCCGGCGCAGGAGAACGGAAAAATTATCAAACCAGGTGACGATTCCCTGTAGCTTGACCCCGTTGACCAGAAACACCGTGACCGCCGTTTTGTTCTTCCTGATGTGGTTAAGAAAAACGTCCTGCACGTTTTGTGATTTTTCTGACGACATCTCTCCCCACCCCAAAGTCTTTTTGCGACCACACCTCGCTTCTGCGCGCTGGCCGTAACGCCGCGTCCGACTTTGTTCTGGGCTCCCTGTTGTTGTTTTCTCTTTTGTTTCTACACGGCTAACCAGCCTTATCCAAAAGCTTACAGTGTCTGAGTGAACTTGCAAAGACTATCGCAATCGGTGAAATGCAGGGCTGGAGGAAAGTCGATGAATTCGTCTAGACCGGGTGCCTGCGGACGGATCAGCACCGGATAGCAGCCCGCCCCATGGGCGCATTCCATGTCGACATCGGCGTCGCCGACGAACCAAACGCCCTCCCCGGCCGCCACGCCGCCGGGGTTCAGCGCCATGTCGATGGGATCGCGGGCCGGCTTGTCGCGCGGCGCGTCCATGGCCCCGACCAGGGCGCCGAAATGGCCGGTCCAGCCGAGCGCCCGGGCCTCCTTGCGCAGGAACGATCCTTTCTTGTTCGACACCACGCAAAGATACACACCCGCGTCGGCCAAATTCTGGAGGAGTTCCGCCGCCCCCGCCGCCGGTTGCAGCTTTTCCGCATGGATCGCACCGTAGCGGTCATAGAACACGTCACCGGCTTTCTCCCAGTCGTCGCCGAACAGGCCGGGAAAGCTGTCGCGGAGCGACTTGCGGACCTTGGTGTGGGTCTCCGCAAGCGTCCATTCGCGCAAGCCCCAGGCGCGGAAGGTATGGTTCAAGGCGTCGTGAATGATCGGCCAGGTATCGACCAGGGTGTTGTCCCAGTCGAATACGACGGCCCTGGGCAGGGCCAACGGCGGCAAAAGGCGCGAATCGGTCACTGCTTAGAAATATTCCAGTTGCACGGCGAACATGTTTTCGACCTTGCGGATGGATTCCGGCGCCGAGAACAGGATCACCCGATCGCCGGCCTCGACCGTGGTCGTGCCGCGCGGGAACAGCATCTTGCCGTCGCGCACGATGGCGCCGATGACGACGCCTGTCGGCAACTGGATTTCCTTCAGCGTCTTGCCGGCAAGGTCCGAGGTTTCCAGCGCCTCGGCCTCGATCAATTCGCCCAGGCCCTCACGCACCGCATGGACGGAATGAATGCGCCCACGGCGCACGTGCTGCAGGATCGTCGAGACGGTGATGTTGCGCGGGCTGACCACCACGTCGATGCCGAGGGAGCCGATCAGCTGTTCATAGATCGAGGTATTGACCAGGGTCACCGTGCGCTCGCAGCCGAATTTCTTGGCCAGTAGCGAGGCCAGGATGTTGCTTTCGTCATCGTTGGTGACGGCGACCACCGTGTCGGTGCCGCGGATGTTGGCTTCTTCGAGGATTTCGATGTCGCGCGCGTCGCCGTTCAGCACCACCGTGCTGTCCAGCTGGCCGGAAATGTATTCGGCGCGATCTTTGTTATGCTCGATGATCTTGGCCTTGACCCAGGGGTATTCGCGCTCGATCTCCTGCGCCAGGACCAGGCCGATGTTGCCGCCGCCGATGATCAGCAGGCGCCTGGCCTCGCCCGCGTCATAGCCGAAGGCGGTCATGGCGCGGCTGATCTGCGCCGTGTCGACGACGAAATAGACCTCGTCGCCGGGCGCCATCTGGTCGTTTGCCTTGGGTACGATGGCGTTGCCGTCGCGGACCAGACCGACGATCACGATGTTGAGGTCCGGGAACAGCTGGGTCAGCTGTTTCAGCGGCGTGTTCAACAGCGGGCATTCCTCGGTGCAGCGCACGCCCAGCAGCGTCACCGCCCCGTTGGCGAGCGGGATCATGTCCATGGCGCCGGGGATGCGCAGGCGCCGGGCGACGGCCTTGGCAACCTCCATCTCCGGCGAAATGATGACGTCGATCGGCAGATGGTCGCGCGAGAACAGATTGGCCCACATGGGGTCGAGATAGCTTTTCTGGCGGATGCGCGCGATCTTGGTCGGCACGTCGAACAAGGAATGGGCGACCTGGCAGGCGACCATGTTGATCTCGTCCGTCAGGGTCACGGCGATCAGCATGTCGGCATCGGCGATGCCGGCGCGCTCCAGCACGTCCGGATGGGACGCATGGCCGACAACCGCCTGGGCATCCAGGGTGTCGGACACCCGGCGCACCAGGTCCGGCGCCTGATCGACGATGGTCACGTCGTGGTTTTCCAACGCCAGCTGGCGGGCGATGTTGACGCCGACCTGGCCGGCGCCGCAAACGATGATCTTCATGCCGGACGCCCTTCTTTGGATGCGGCGGTTGTGCGGAAAGCGGTCATGACGCCCCGCGGTCCTCGTCCGTCAGGCCGAGGGACTTGAGCTTGCGATGCAGGGCCGAGCGTTCCATGCCGACGAACTGCGCGGTCCGCGAGATGTTGCCGTTGAACCGCGACATCTGGGCATTCAGGTATGCGCGTTCGAAATCCTCGCGCGCGTCGCGCAGCGATTTGGCCAGATAGCCCTCGTCGCTGCCGATGGTGCTGCGTTTTATTCCGTCGAGAAACTCCGTCGGCAGCATGCTGGCCCCCAGAACCGTGTCGTTGTCGCCCGGTGCCAGGATCAGCACCCGTTCGATCACGTTGCGAAGTTCGCGGACGTTACCCGGCCATGCGTAACTCTGCAATGCCGCCAAGGCATCCTCGCCCAGGCGACGGGGCTGCTGACCGGTGGCGTCGGCGGCTTGGCGCATGAAATGGTCGGTCAGGGCACGGATGTCGTCGCGCCGGTCGGCCAGCGCCGGCACCGTCAGAGGCACCACGTTGAGACGGTAGAACAGGTCCTCGCGGAACCGCCCGGCGGCAACCTCCGCCTGCAGGTCGCGGGTCGTTGACGAGATCACGCGCACGTTGACCTGCACCCGGGTGGAGCCACCGACCCGCTCGAAATTCTGTTCCTGTAGGACGCGGACGATCTTGCCCTGGGTTTCCAACGGCATGTCCGAGACTTCGTCGAGCACGAGGGTGCCGCCGTGGGCGCGCTCGAAGGTGCCGATGCGCCGCGAACCGTCGCCGCCTTCGGTGCCGAACAGTTCCATTTCGACCCGGTCCGGCGCCATGGTCGCGCAGTTGACGATGACGAAGGGCCCGTCGGCACGGTTGGAGCGCGCGTGGATGTTGCGCGCCACGATCTCCTTGCCGCTGCCGCTCGGCCCGAAGATCAAAATCCGGCTGTTGGACGGCGCCGCGCGGTCGATGACCTGCTGAATTTCGCGTATCGCCGCCGACGCGCCGATCAGGTCGAGGGATGAGCCGGCGCGCAGCCTCAGTTCCTCGTTTTCCGAGCGCAAACGCGCCGCCTCGACCGCGCGCCGCACATTGAGCAGCAGGCGGTCGGCCTTGAACGGCTTTTCGATGAAGTCGTAGGCGCCGTCCTTGATGGCCGTGACGGCGGTTTCCACGGTGCCGTGGCCGCTCATCATCAAAACCGGGATTTCCGGGTGGTTCTGCTTGATCCGCTTGAGAATCTGCAAACCGTCCAGTTCGCTGCCCTGCAGCCAGATGTCGAGCAGCACCAGGCTCGGCTGACGTGCCGACAGCGCCTCAAGCGCACCCTGGCTGTCCGCCGCCTCGCGGGTGTCGTAGCCCTCGTCCTGAAGAATCCCCGCCGTGAGGGTTCGAATGTCGGCTTCGTCGTCGACGATGAGAATGTCTTGTGCCATGACAGCCCTACCCCAATCCCAGGCCGGTCGCGACCTTCATGGGATCTTTGTCGCCGTCGTTGGCGGTTTCATCCAAGTCCCGAAACACCAGACTGATCCGCGCCCCACCGCCGGGGCGGTCCTCGAGGCGCAGGTCACCCTGGTGATCTTCCATGATCTTGCGGACAATGGCCAGCCCCAGACCCGTGCCCTTGCTGCGCGTCGTCACGTAGGGTTCGGTCAACCGTTCGCGCCCGGCTTCGGGCAGGCCGATGCCGTTGTCCTCGACGATCACCGCGACACTTTCGTCGCCGCCGTCCTGACCGCGGCCGTCGGTCACCGTGACGGAAATCCGCCCGGGTTCGCCCTCACCATCTTCTGCCTTATGCTGAAGTATCCTGCTTTCAATGCTTTCCGCCGCATTCTTCAGGATGTTGGTGAGGGCGCGCGACACTTGGCGACGGTCGCAGCGCAGCATCATGTCCCCGTCCGGCAAGGCGAGATCGATCGCGATGTCTTCCGTGCGCGATCGCTCCAGAGTGACGACTTCGCGAATCAGGTGCGACAGGTTCTCGCGCCCGATGGAGGGTTGCGGCATGCGCGCAAAGGACGAGAATTCGTCGACCATGCGGCCGATGTCCTCGACCTGACGGATGATCGTGTCCGTGCAGGCGGCGAAGGTTTCCGGGTCCGAGGTGACTTCGTCCTGGTACTTGCGCTTCAGGCGCTCCGCCGACAGCTGGATGGGCGTCAGCGGGTTCTTGATTTCATGGGCGATGCGCCGCGCCACATCGGCCCAGGCGGCGGCGCGCTGCGCCGACAAAAGTTCGGTCACGTCATCGAAGGTGACGACGAAGCCCAGCAATTGGCCGGCCAGGCGTTCAGCGGCGATGCGCACCAGCAGCGTGCGCTCGCTGCCGTCGCGGGCAAGCTTGACTTCGGACCGCTGCTGGCGGTCGGGCCGGCGCTTGGCCTCGGACCACAGGGGGGCGAATTCCGGCACCAGATCGACCAGCAGCCGCCCCTTGGCCCGCATCAGGTCCTCGCCGACCAGGGTCGAAGCCGACCGGTTGGGCAAATTGATGCGTCCGTCCTTGTCCAGGCCGACCACGCCCGCCGACACGCCGGCCAGCACCGTTTCCGTAAACCGGCGCCGTTCGTCCAATTCCCGGTTGGCCGAAATCAGGCCTTCCTGCTGGCCGCGAATCTGCGCCGTCATGCGGTTGAAGGCGCGCGACAGGGACGCCAGTTCGTCGTCGGCGTCGGGAATGTCGACAGTCGTCGTCAGGTCGCCGTCGCGGATGCGTCCGGCGGCATAGATCAGGCTTGAGACCGGCTCGGCCAATTGCGTCGCGACGGTCAGGCCCGTCCACACGGCGGCCAGCAGCAACAGCACGGAAACCACGGTGAAGATCAGAATGAAGCTGACCTGCAGGCCGCCCCGCTCGCGTTGCAGGCGCTGGTATTCGCGCACCGCGTTCTGAATGGTGTCGATATGGTTGAGGACGTCCGGGTTGACGAACCGCTCGAGCACCAGATAGGCGTCGACGAAGCGGTTCAGCTTGTAGATGGCGCGGATGCGGTCCTGTTCGTCGAGCGGGATCAGGGTGATCTTGCCGGTCTGCGCCTGTTGGAAGATTTCCGGGGTGATCTGCTCGGTCTCGCGCGGGCGGGAAAATTCGGATTGCGCGATGACCTTACCCGTACCGTCGACCATGACCGCCTCGGTGAACCCGCGCGAGCGGGTGTGGAAGGTCAGAAGCGGGCTCAGGCGCCAGGGTTCGCGGGTGAGAATGCCCGAATTGATGTTCAGGTCGTTGGCCACGGCCAGGATGTCCGTGCCGAAGTTTTCCCGGTGTTCCTTGAGATAGGCGCTGGCCACGCCCATGGACTGGTCGAGCGCCGTCGAGACCCGTTCGTTGAACCAGGCCTGCACGCCGTAATGCAGGAAGGTCGCCGACATCACGGCGACCAGAATGGCGGGTGCCGTGGCGACCAGGGCGAACAGGGTCACCATGCGCACATGCAGGCCCGAGCCCGCCTGCCCGCGCCGCCGGTCGAGCCAGATCGAAAACAGGCGTTGGCCGACGACCATGCCGAGAAGCAGCAGAATTCCGCCGTCCAGGTAGATCATGGCGACGATGGTTTCGATGTTCTGGGTCTGGGCCGGGCGGAACACCAGCATGAAGGCGGTGGCCACGCAGGACACCACCGCCGCCGCCGCAAGCCCGTAGGCGAGAAGCCGTTTGGTGCTCGCCCCGCGCAGGCCGACCAGCGCCCAAAGGCTGCCGAGGGGGCCTTGTCCGGGCGTGGCCGGCGGGGTCATTTCTGGCCCCGCACCACCGAAATATCGAGATCGCGGATCTTCTTGCGCAGGGTGTTGCGGTTGAGACCCAGAACCTCAGCCGCCTTGACCTGATTGCCGCGCGTGGCCCGCAGGGTCAACAGGATCAGCGGCCGTTCGATTTCGCGCAGCACGCGGTCGTACAGGCCCGCCGCCGGCAACGCCCCCGCATGGGCGCCGAAGTAGGCTTCCAGGCGTTCCTCAACGACCTGCGACAGCCCCCGGTTGGCACCCGGGTCGCCGCTGCGGCTGCGGTCGGCGAGCTCCGCCGAGATGGCCTGTTCGGAGATCGTTTCCTCGGAATAGAGGGCGGCCAGGCGGTGGATCAGGTTTTCCAGCTCGCGCACGTTGCCCGGCCAATTGTAGGCCATCAGGCGTTCCGTGGCCTTGCCCTCGATGATCTTCCACGGCAGGCCCTCGCCCGCCGCCTTGGCGAGGAAGGTCTTGACCAGTTCGGGGATGTCCTCGAGCCGTTCGCGCAGCGGCGGCAGGCGCAGCGGCACGACGTTCAGGCGGTAGAACAGATCCTCGCGGAAGCGGCCCTGGCGGGTCAGCTGGGTCAGGTCCTGATGGGTCGCGGCGACGATGCGCACATCGGTCTTGCGCGTCACCCGGCCGCCGACGGAGGTGTATTCCCCTTCCTGCAACACGCGCAGCAGACGGGTCTGGGCCTCCAGCGGCATGTCGCCGATTTCGTCGAGGAACAGGGTACCGCCCTCAGCCTGCTCGAACCGCCCGGAAGACCGCATGGTGGCCCCCGTGAAGGCCCCCTTTTCATGGCCGAACAGCTCGCTTTCGATCAACTCACGCGGAATCGCCGCCATGTTGACGGCGACGAACGGCCCCCGCTTGCGCTTGCCGTAGTCGTGCAGCACACGGGCCGCCAGCTCCTTGCCGGTGCCCGACTCGCCGGTGATCAGCACGGTCAGATCGGTCGAGATCAGGCGCGCCAGGGTGCGGTAGATTTCCTGCATGGCCGGCGAGCGGCCGACCAGGGGCAGCTTTTCCACCCCGGCATGTTCGGCGCTCAGCCCCGGCTGCTCGGGCGGCGCTTCCAGGCCGCGGCGCACGATGGAGATCAGCTCGTTGATGTCGAACGGCTTGGGCAGGTATTCGAAGGCACCGCTTTCCGCCGCCTTGACCGCCGTCAGGATGGTGTTCTGCGCGCTCATCACGACGATGCGCAGTTCCGGGCGGATTTCCTTGATGCGCGGAATCAGGTCGAGGCCGTTTTCATCGGGCATGATGACGTCGGTGATGATGATGTCGCCCTCGCCCGCCGACACCCAGTCCCACAGGGTCGAGGCCTGGCCCGTCGTCTTGACATCCAGTCCGGCGCGGCCGAGTGCCTGCGCGACCACGGTGCGGATCGCCGCGTCGTCGTCGGCGACAAGAACGGTGCGGCCGCTCATTTCAATTCTCCCGGTTCGGTGTCTTCGTAGAACGGCAGCATGACGCGGAACTCGGTCCGTCCCGGCCGGCTTTCGCATTCGACCACGCCGCCGTGATCGCCGACCAGCTTGGCGACCAGGGCGAGGCCCAGGCCGGTACCGTTCGGTTTCGACGTCACGAAGGGATCGAACAGGTTGGATGTCAGGTCCTCGGGGATGCCGGGACCGTTGTCGATAATGGAAACCTTCAAGGGCAGCGCCACCTTGTCCTTGCGGCCTGACAGCGCGAACCGCACGCCGTGTTGATAGGAGGTACGCAGGTTGATCTCGCCGCCGACCTCGGGACAGGCGTCGCAGGCGTTCTTGACCAGGTTGAGGAAGATCTGCACCAGTTGGTCATGGTCGCCCGGCACCGGCGGCAGCGACGGGTCGAAATCGGCGCGGAACCGGATGTTGGCGCCGAACCCGGTTTCCGCCAGGCGCTGCACCCTGTCCAGGACCTTGTGGATGTTCACGGGCTTGCGTTCGAACGGGCCGTAATCGGTGAAGATCTCCATGCGCCCGATCAGGGTCGAGATGCGGTCCGCTTCCTGGCGGATCAGTTCGGCGAGCGGCCGGTCCTCGTCGGACGCGTTCTGCTCCAAAAGCTGCGCCGCCCCCCGGATGCCGGACAGCGGATTGCGCACCTCATGGGCCAGCACGGCGGCCATGGAGGTGATGGAGCGCGCCGCGCCGCGGTGGGTCATCTGGCGGTCGATCATTTCCGTAATGCCGCGGTCGAACATCATCAGCACGATGAAGCCGGGCGAATCCGGCAGCGGCGTCGCCTGCACGCTGAGGAAATGGCGGCCGACTCGCGGGCTTTCGATGGCAAGTTCGTGTTCCGAGACCTGGGCATTGGCCCGGCGCACCTGGGCGATCAGCCCGTGCAGCGGTGAATCGGGCGGCACGAAATGGGACAGCGGCCGGTCGATCAGGTGAGAGGCGCTGGCGCTGAAGAAATTCTCCGCCGCCGCGTTGACCATGGTGATGCGGTCCTCGGCGTCGAGCGTCACCACGGGCGCCGGCAGAAGGTCCAGAATGGTCGCGGAATCGGCCGGCGAATGGGCGCGCCCGCCGGCGCGGACCCGGGTGACGGTGGTTTCCCTCACGCCGCGGCCCTTTCCATCTGCGGGCCGTAGAACGCGGCGAGCTTGTGGCGCACGATCTCCGGGTCTTCCTGGCCCATGATGTCGGCCCGGAATTCGGCCGATCCGGGCAGGCCCTTGGAATACCAGCCGATGTGCTTGCGCGCGATCTTGACGCCCGCATGGACGCCATAGTGGCTGAGGATGTCCTCGTAATGCCGGCGCAGCATTTCGTATTGAGCGTCGACCGAGGGATCGGGCAGCCGTTCGCCGGTTTTCAGGAAATGAATGACCTGGGCCGGGAACCAGGGCCGGCCATAGGTGCCGCGCCCGATCAGCACGCCGTCCGCGCCCGATTCTTCCATGCAGCGTTGCGCATCGTCGAGCGTCAGGATATCTCCGTTCGCAAACACAGGCACTTGCACCGCTTCCTTGACATTACGGATGAATTTCCAATCGGCCGTTCCCTTGTAGAACTGGCAGCGCGTGCGACCATGCACGGCAAGCGCCTGCACGCCGCAGTCCTGGGCCGCGCGGGCGAGGATCGGCGCGTTCAGGCTGTCGTGATCCCAACCCATGCGCATCTTCAGGGTCACGGGGATGGAGACGGCCTTGACCACGGCGTCGAGGATCTTGGCGGCGTGCTTGACGTCGCGCATCAGGGCAGAGCCCGCATCGCCGTTCACGACCTTTTTCACGGGGCAGCCCATGTTGATGTCGATCAGCGCGGCACCTCGGGCCTCGTTCAGGCGCGCGGCCTCGGCCACGACCTCGGGCTCACAGCCGGCCAGCTGTACCGACATGGGGTGTTCCTCGGCGCAGTGGGTCGCCATTTTCATGGTCTTCTTGGCAGCGTGGATCATCGCCCGGCTGGCGATCATTTCCGACACGACAAGGCCGACGCCGCAGCTCTTGACCAAGCGGCGGAACGGCATGTCGGTAACGCCGGACATGGGCGCCAAAACAACCGGGTCGGAAATCTCGACCCCACCAATCTTCAATGACATGTTGGGTGTCCCATTTTGCGTGCCCATTTATTGGGCAGAAACGGCAAGAATTCAACAAAATGCGGGGGGAAGACGCATAAATTTTATGCCAGGAGCACGCTGGTCACGAATTTGACCCCCGGATAGGCCAGGGTGACGAACAAATAGGCCAGCAAAACGAGGCGGGCGACCTGACGGCCGCGGGCGCCGGTTTTCTGATGTGCATACAGCAGCGCGCAGATCACCGCGAAAGCGGCCAGGGCGAACACGGACTTGTGGTCGAGATGCAGGATGGGCACGCCATGGGTCAAGTTGATGGCCGTCCCCGTCGCCATGCCGAGCGCGAGAACCGCCGCCGACAGCCACAGGAAGCGCAGCACCACGCCCTCGCAATCCAGCACCGACGGCAGGCCCTGGGGCCGCTTCAGGGGCGCCTTGCGCTTCAGCGCGCGTTCCTGCAGCAAAGCCGCCAGCGAGGCCGCGGCGGCCACGGTCAGCAACGCATAGGTCGCGATGGACACGCCGATATGAAACCACAGCCAGCCGCCGTCGCCCGGGGCCATGGTCATGGGGGCGGCATGGGTGGCGCCGTGGCTGAGCATGGCGAGAACGGCCAGGACCGTCATCAACGCCAGAAACAAGGGTGACAGGCGCGCGACGTCGCGGTCGAACACGGCCGCGGCGGCGAACACCGCCATGCTGGCGCTGACCGAAACCCAAAGCGCGAACGACAGATCCGTGCGCCAATCGGCGACCGCCGTGGCGGCGGCCACGGTCCAGGCCACGGGTCCGACCACGGCCACGGCGAGCAGCATCCAGAACCGCGCCTGGGGCTGTTCGGCCTCACCCTTCCAGGCGGCGAGCAGCGCCGGCAGCAGGGCGACCAGGGCGGCGATGTTGAGAACGGTGTCGGCGGCCATTTGTTCAGTCTCTCATTACAACGGGCTCTCATTACAACGGGCGGCTAGAACATCGCCCTACGCGCCCGGTTTGACAAGGGCTGCCTGCGCACGGCCGCCGGGCGACATGGCCTATTGGCAAAATTCCCGTTTGTTCAGTATGTTCCGCGCCTGACCTCCCTTCCCTCCCTGCGTTGGACAAGGCGGCATTGGAACCCATGGCGAATTGCACGGCCATAATCGTCGGCGCGGGGCGCGGCCACCGTTTCGGCGGCCCCCTGCCCAAGCAGTACCGGGCCCTTGGCGGGGAGCCCGTGCTGCGCCACGCCCTTCGCGCCTTTGCGGACCATCCCGCCGTGACCCAGGTGATCGGCGTCATCCATCCCGACGACCGCGAGATGTTCGAAGCCGCCGCCCAGGGCCTGGGCATCGCCGGGCATACCGCGGGCGGCGCCGAGCGGCAGGATTCCGTGCGCAACGGCCTGGAATTCGCGGCCGGTCTGGCCCCCGGGGGCACACCGGACCTGGTGCTGATTCACGACGCGGCCCGGCCCTTCGTGTCGGCCCGCCTGATTTCCGACGTCATCGCTGCGTTGGAAACGGCACCCGGCGCCGTGCCGGCCCTGGCCGTGGCCGATACCCTGAAACGCGGCGCGGACGACCGGGTGGCGGAGACCGTGGATCGCACCGGGCTGTACCGGGTACAGACGCCCCAGGGGTTCCGTTTCGCCGAGATCCTGGCGGCCCACGGCAAGGCCAAGGGACAGAACCTGACCGACGATGCCGCCGTGGCCGAGGCCGCGGGCCTGGCGGTCGCCCTGGTTGCGGGCGACGCGGATAATTTCAAGATCACGACGGAGGACGACCTGATGCGCGCCGAAGACATGATGAGCGGCGGCGAAACGCGAACCGGATTCGGTTTCGACGTCCACCAGTTCGAAGCCGGCGACGCCGTGCGCCTGTGCGGCGTCGATGTTCCCTTCGACCGCAAGCTCAAGGGCCATTCCGATGCCGATGTCGGCCTGCATGCCCTGACCGACGCCATCCTGGGCGCCATCGGCCAGGGCGACATCGGCCAGCACTTCCCGCCGACGGACCCGCAGTGGCGGGGGGCGGAATCCCATATCTTCCTGGCCCATGCCGCCGCCCTGGTTCGCGACCGGGGGGCGGTGATCGTCAATGTCGACGTGACGATCATCTGCGAAGCGCCCAAGGTCGGCCCTCATCGCACCGCCATGGCCGTACGGGTCGCGGAAATTCTCGGCATCGACGGGGACCGGGTCAACGTCAAGGCGACGACCACGGAACGCCTCGGTTTCACCGGCCGGGGCGAAGGCATCGCCGCCCAGGCCGTGGCGACGGTGCGTTACCGCGGCGCGGGTCCGGCGTGAGTTGCACACCTTCGTGTGAACGCCGGTTCACAGACGCCGGGCGAACGTTCTATATTTCCAGCCAGCCGGCGTGGGGACGCGCTGAAACAAAAGACCGGGGAACCGCCTGAACCATGGCGAAATTGAACTTTGGCAATGTCGGTGTATTCCTGGTCGACGGCGACGCCAGCGCCCGTCAAGGCATCCGCCACATCCTGTTTAACGAAGGCTGCCGCGACATCCGACTGGGCGACGACTGCAAGGAAGTGGTCACCGTGCTCGGCCAGAACGACCCCGACCTGATTATCGGCGAACTGCGCCTGCCGGACGGCAACTTCGCCGCCGTGACGCAGAAGATCCGCCAGGGACAGATCGGTCATAACCCCTTCGTGCCGATCATCCTGGTCGTCGTCGAGGATGAAGACCCCAAGGCGATCAAGGCGGCGCTCGACATGGGCGTCGACGACGTGGTGTCGAAACCCGTTTCCGCCGCCGGTCTGATGACGCGCATTAATCGCCTGGTGGAAAAACGCCGTCCCTTCGTGGTGACCGAGGACTACATGGGCCCCAAGCGGGTTCAGGACGCGGAGGCGAAGGCCATTGAGGCACCCAACCACCTGAGCCGCAAGCTGCGGGGCGAGAAGATCGGTTTCCTCGACAAGGAAATGGATGTCGCCGCCGCCGAGGAGGATGTGAAGGGCTGCCGTCTGCAGTTCATCGGCGACGAGATCAAATCGCTGATCAACGGCATCGCGCCGCGCCTGGAAAAGGGCGAGTTCGATCGGGACCTGCGCAACGTCCTGGCCCGCGTGGTGGCGGAAGCCATGCGTGCCCAGGATCAGCTTGAGAACACGCGCTACGAACATGTCGCCCGCCTGTGCAGCAGTTTGAGCGGCGTCGCCGGCCAGTTGCGCGATACCGGCGACGACAACGTCGATCAGCGCCGCGCCATGCTGCTGCGCCCCTTGTCCCAGGCCATTCAAGTGGGGTTCGCGGGCGGTATCGCGTCCGAAGAGGCGGCCAAGATCATTGTCGAGAAGATCGGCGCCGGCATTCTCAAGACTTAAGGGGTCATCGGGAGGGCATCGAGGTGGGCGCCCTACCCGCCCGTTTCCGCCGATATCCAGTTCAGGAACGGCGCGTGGCCGCCGGCCAGATCCAGAACCACCAGACAGGGACAATCGTAGCTGTGCAGTTCGGCCGCGCGGGCGATCGCCGCTTCGGCCAGATCGCCCCGGGTTTTCAGGATCACGGCCACTTCGCGGCCGCGCGTAACCTTGCCGTCCCAGCGATAGACCGATTCCATGGCGCCCAGGATGTTGGCGCAGGCGATCAGCCGTTCATCGACGAGGGTTTCCGCGATGTGCCGCGCCTCATCAAGGTCGGCGGCGGTCATGTAGATGAATTTTGCGGTCATGTTCAGTGCCTGCGGCCCTAATCGGTTGGCGGGGCTCGGGAACTCAATTACCATCGCCGGGGACGCGCCCCGGGGGACGGGGCATGATGGCAGGTGAGCAGGAGGCATGATGTCGCAAGGCCAGACGGAGATCAATGGACGCAGCCGGCAGGACGCCGGCGCGGGGGCGCAGCCGACGGCGCAGCAGCGCAAATGGCTGCGGCGCGGCTTGAATCAGGCGGGGGGTAAGCTGCCGCTGTTTGATGAGCACGGCCAGAAAGTCAGCGACCGCACGGTCAACGCCTGTATCGAACACGGCTGGGCCGAACCCTGGTTCAACAACCCCCTCAAGCCTGATTGGCAGGTCTGCAAATTGACCGACGCGGGCCGGCGTCTGCTGACGGGTGATGACGCCTGAACGATGGACGGTCGCCGCATTCCCGCCGGTTTTCGCAAAATGCCACGCGTCCTGCGACGCGCCCCTTGCGGCGGCGCAATATCCGGATGCGGACATGCGCCGGCCCCTGTCTCTGTGACAGAGCTTAAATCTTTGAATTTTCAATGAAATATTTGCGGGGATGGCAACCCAGTGAACCAGCGCTTGGGGGGAGGAGGAGAAAGTTCCGGCCCACCGGGTTACCACTGAGGCAAAGTGCAGGTTCCATGCCAACTCCAATCTCCCCTCCTCATGCCATGTTCGCCCCGCCCCACCATGCCGCAGGATAAGCTTCCCTTCACGCCTCCCGTGCCGCCGCCTGCCGCCGGCTGGACCATCATGGTCTGCATCAACCGCCGCCTGCGCTCTGACCTAGCGTCCTGCGCCGCGCGCGGCAGTGAGGATCTGGCCAAGGCCATCGAGGCGGAAGTGCGGGCCCGCGGCCTCGATATCCGGGTCGAGCGGGCGGTGTGCATGGGGCGCTGCGACTTCGGACCGACGGTACGCGTGGCGCCCGGTGGCGCTTTTCATCTCGGGCTTGCGCCGGATGACGTCGGCGGGTTCCTGGATGACCTGGAATTGAAACTGAATCTGAAAAAAGAACTCAATAAAATCAACGACCTGCCGCCACCCGGCACGTGATAAGGCAATTTTTCCCAAGATAGTGACGACTATCACAGCAAGGTCACAGGCCACCTGCCATAGTCGGGGTGTTGGATGGATTTGTAATGAATCCTCCCTTCCCTCAAGAGCACAGACTGCGGGCCGGAACTTCGTGTTCCGGCCCTTTTTCTTTGTGCCCGCGGCGCGGGGCCGGAGCGTCACCGTGCGCCGCCGCTTTGCGGGCCGGGAGTTCCGTCGTGATCGGGGAAAAGAATGGTCGGAGCGGCGGGATTCGAACCCACGACCCCCACACCCCCAGTGTGGTGCGCTACCAGGCTGCGCTACGCTCCGACTACGTTGTTGGCGCCGCGATCATTTGCCTTGGGGAGGGCTCGCGGCCACCGGCAGGTACACCGAGGCAAAACCCCGGTGACGTGCGGGCCGGACTATACTGGCTGTGTTGGGTGGGGGCAACAACCCTGGCCGGGTCCGGGCGATTTTTCTGAGAAGGCCGTGGGCTTAGTTGAGAAGGGCCCGGATGTCCTTCAATTCGGCCAGCACGGCGGCCAGTTGCACCGCCTGCCCGTCGTCCGCGCGGCCGGTGTCCGGGGCCGTGGCGGCGGGCGTGTCCTGGCTGTTGCCGTCGTCGTCGGTGACGCCGTCCTTCAACAGCTTCTGCACACCCTTGATGGTGTAGCCGTCCTCGTACAGCCAGCGCCGGATGCGGTCGAGGAGGACGATGTCCTCGGGCCGGTAGTAGCGCCGGCCGCCGCCGCGCTTCATGGGCTTGATTTGCGGGAACTTGGTTTCCCAGAACCGCAGCACGTGCTGCGGCAGGTCGAGCTCGTCGGCGACTTCGCTGATCGTGCGGAAGGCACCCGCCGATTTCTTCACGGACCTGGCGTCATCGGCAGGCATCTCTACGCCACGCCTAGCCGTTGCTTATGGAACGATTGATTCGGCTCTTCAGAACCTGCGAGGGCCGGAACACCAGAACCTTCCGGGGAAGGATCGGCACTTCCTGTCCGGTCTTCGGGTTGCGTCCGATGCGCTGTCCCTTCTGGCGGACGGAGAAACTGCCGAACGACGAAATCTTCACGGTTTCGCCACGCGCCAGAGCGTCCGTCATATAGCCCAGGACGTTTTCCAAGAGGGCCGCGGATTCATTCCGCGACAGCCCGACTTCCTGATACACCGCCTCACCCAGCTGCGCACGGGTGATTGTTTTACCAGCCATTGCTTCCGGTCCCCCTTAGGTCCGCGACCGAGGCAAAGGGTATCCTCGCCGGAGAAAGCCGTCAACGTCAAAGGGTTGCGTGTAACAACCTAAAATCAGGCGGGAATTTACCAACGTACCAGGGCGGAGCCCCAGGTCAGCCCGCCGCCCATGGCTTCGAGCAGAAGCAGGTCGCCGCGTTTGATCCGGCCGTCCTTGACGGCGACGTCCAACGCCAGCGGAATGGACGCGGCCGAGGTGTTGGCATGTCGGTCCACGGTCGTAACGACCCGGTCCGGCGACACGCCCAGCTTGCGCGCGGTCGAGTCGAGAATGCGCTTGTTGGCCTGATGCGGGACGATCCAGGTGATGTCGTCGCGCTCCAGGCCGTTGGCGTCCAGCGCCTCGTCGACCACGGCGGCCAGATTGGTCACCGCATGGCGGAAAACCTCGCGTCCGACCATGCGGACATGGCCCACGGTCTGGGTCGAGGACGGCCCGCCGTCGACATACAGGAGGTCGTTGAGCTTGCCGTCCGAATGCAGATGCGTGGACAGGATGCCGCGCTCGAGGTTGTGATGGGCACCGGCTTCGTCGCTTTCGGCAACACCATTGGCGGATGCCTGCAGGACCACGGCTCCCGCCCCGTCGCCGAACAGCACGCAGGTCGAGCGGTCCTCCCAATCGAGAATTCGGGAAAACGTTTCGGCACCGATCAGCAGCACGGTCTTGGCCTGACCCGAGCGGATGAAGGCGTCGGCGGTGGAAATTCCGTACAGGAAGCCGGAGCACACGGCCTGAATATCGAAGGCGGCGCCGTTCGACATGCCGAGCCGGGCCTGTACTTTCGTCGCCGTCGAGGGAAAAGTCTGGTCCGGCGTCGTCGTTGCCAGGATCACCAGATCGATGTCGTCGACGTCAATTCCGGCATGGTCGATGGCCCGTTCCGCGGCGGCGACGGCGAGGTCGGAGGTGAATTGCCCGTCCTCGGCGATATGACGCTGGCGGATGCCCGTGCGTTCGACGATCCATTCGTCGGTGGTATCGACGCGTTGCGCCAGTTCGTCGTTCGTGACGACACGCTCCGGCAGATAGGAGCCGCAGCCCAGGATGATTGAGCGGGGCATGGTCATCCGTTGGTCACCACTCCGGGCCCGCCGTTGCCGTCGGGGATGTCCTGACCGTTGGCGGAGACGTCGTCGTCGGTTTCCGTCAGGATGCTGGGATCGAAGGAGGCGCGGAACTGTTCATAGTCCTCCTTGATGCTTTCGTTGAAATTGTTGGAAATCAGCTCATAGGCGACGTGGATGGCGTTGGCGAAGCCGACCGCGTCGGTGCCGCCGTGGCTTTTCACGCAGATCCCGTTCAGGCCGACGAACATGGCGCCGTTGTAGCGCCGGGGATCGACCCGCATCTTGAAGGTCATGAGCGCGGATTTCGCCAGCATGGCGCCCAGCTTGGCCGGCAGGGAGCTGGTCAAGGCTTCCTTCAGGAACTGGCCGAACAGCTTGGCCGTGCCTTCGGCGGTCTTCAGCGCAATGTTGCCGGTGAAGCCGTCGGTGACGATCACGTCGACGGTGCCGGCGCCGATGTCGTCGCCTTCGACAAAACCGTGGAAGCGCAGCGGCAGCTTTGAATTCATCAGCCCCTTGGACGCGAGCTTGACCGCCTGATTGCCCTTCAGGTCCTCCTGGCCGACGTTGAGAATGCCGACCGTGGGATTTTCCAGGCCCAGCACGTTGCGCGCGAAGACCTCGCCCATCACCGCGAACTGGATCAGATTCTCGGCGTCGCATTCCACGTTGGCGCCCAGGTCAAGCATGACGCTTTCCCCGCGCCGTGTCGGGAAATAGGTCGCGATGGCCGGCCGGTCGATGCCCGGCAGGGTCTTGAGCACGAACTTGGCCATGGCCATGAGCGCGCCCGTGTTGCCGGCCGACACGATACCGGCGGCCGTACCGTCGCCGACGGCGTTGATGGCCAGGCGCATACTGGAATTGCGGCCCTGGCGGAGCGCCTGGGCCGGCTTGGCGTCGTTGGTCACGATATCGGCCGTATGGCGCACCTGACACACCGCGCGGGCCCGGGGAAACCGGTCCAGCAGCGGGTTCAGGCGGGCTTCGTCACCGAACAGGAGAAAGCTGACACCCGTCAGCCGCTCAAGAGCCGTGTCCACGCCTTCCACCACCATGTCCGGGGCGTTATCCCCGCCCATGGCGTCGATGGAGAGCGTCAGGTTATCCGACAAGGAAATGTCCTTTCCCGACTGCCTCGTTGTGTTAGCGCCTGGAGGACAGGCTACGCGGCGTCGTCGGCTTCGATCACTTCGCGGTCATCGTAATGACCGCACGCCTGACACACATGGTGGGGGCGCTTAAGTTCACCGCACTTGGGGCATTCGTTGTACGAAGACGGCGACAAGCGGTGATGGGCTCGCCTCATGTCCCTTTTCGACTTCGAGATCTTCTTCTTTGGAACAGCCATGTTGACTACACCTTCATTCAAAAAACGCCCCGGCGGCGGACCGCCTGCGGCGCAAAGCCGGTTACTTAAACAATCTCGCTTTTACCTGCAAGCGCTAACCCACCATTATTTTTCAAGATCGCGCAGTTTCGCAAGGACCGCGAAGGGGTTGTTTTTCGGCGCCTCGGTCTCCCCGTCCCCGTTCGGGGCCGTGTTTTCGACCGCCGGCGCGTCTTTGGCGCGGGGATAAGGCTCCATTTCCAAGGCAGTGTACTCGCAAACCGCCGCCCCGGCATCAATCATGCCGCCCTCGATCAGGTCGGGGGCATCGTCGTCGAAGGGGTCGAGGTCAGCGTCCTCCTTGTCGGGGGGCGTATCGAGATAAACGCGGCGAATCGGTCCCTCGACATGGGTTTCGACCGGCTCCAGGGTGACCACGCAGGATTGCACGAGATCGGCGGCAACGGTTCCGTCCAGGACGAACCGGCGGCCCGGCTCGGCCCGCAGCTTGACGCGCGCAACCAAGGATTTGACCTCCGGAATGCCCAGGAAGTCGGCCAGCGTCCGGCGCTCGTCATCGTCGGCGTCGATGGTCAGGGACACAACATCGCCGCGCAGCAGGTCGCTCACCGGAACAGGCCGGCTCAAAGGGAAGGTGCCGACGGTCATTGCCCGTCCCCTGCCTGCGCCCATTCGGGAGCAGTGAAGGCGGCGCGCCCGGCAAGTAACTCCGCATCCCCCAGAGCCGCCAGGACCACTGTCTGAGCCCGCACGTAGGCGGCCAGGCGCGCCACGGCGGCATCCTCGGGCGTGGCGTTGCGGTACAGGTTGCGGCGTAAGGCCCCCTCCAGGGCCCCCTCGCCGCCCGTAAGGCCCTCACGGTAGGCGGTCATGCGGCCGTAGAAGCCTTCGACCATCTTCTGAATGCGCCGGCGCACGCCTTCGTCGCCGAATCCCATCTCGCGCAGATTGAGGTCCAGGTCCTCGAACAGCACGTCGAACAGGTCCTGCTTCAGCTTGGCAGGGTCCGGGGATATGCGGTTCAAGCGTTCCAGAACCAGGAACATGTGCAGCAGGATCAGATCATAGCGACCATCTTCCGTGTCGGCCACGCCGCCGGCCCCGTAGAACGCGGGCTGGCGTGCCTGGCGCACGACATCGCCGTACAGGTTGCGCGCGGTCTTGGCGCCCGAAGAACGCTTGAAAAGGGATAGGATCATTACCGTTTGAACCGGATTTGGGGAAAAACCGCCATATGGGCCCTGGACATGCGCACTCGCGTGACTAATTATCAAGTCCGATTTACCGGGTCCGTTTAGCAAGTCGCGCCGGGCCTTGCACGCAAGAAGATCGCCGCCGGCTGAACATGACACGAAACCCCACGACCTACCGCAACCTCATCACCGCCCGCCCCTGGCTTGGCCTGACGGCCGCCGTGCTGGTGTCCGTGGCCGTTGCGGGCTGCGCCACGCGGGTCGCGGTACGCGGCAACCAGCCCGATTCCGAACGCCTGGCCGAAGTCGTGCCAGGCGACATGAGCCGCGAAGAAGTGGCGGAAATCCTGGGTTCTCCGTCCAGCGTCACGCCCTTCGATTCGCATCTGTGGCTCTATATCAGCGAAAAGACCGAGACCTTCGCCTTCATGGCGCCCAAGGTTCTGGAACGCAACGTGATCATGGTCCGCTTCAACGACAAGGGTCTGGTCAAGGAGATCAAGAAGCTCGACCTGTCCTCGGCCCAGGACATCAAGCATGTGGAGCGGATCACGCCGACATCCGGCAACGAGATCACGTTCTGGGACCAGCTGTTTAACAATATGGGCCGGTTCAACAAGGGCGACGGCGACGTTACGCCGGGGGGGCCGACCGGCGGCGGCGGCGTTCCTTAAGCCCGCTGGCGCCCGCCCTTTTTCTCGAAATCGACCAGGCAAGAAAAAGCCCCGGAGCAACCTGCCCCGGGGCTTTGTCGTCGTTGGTTTGCGGCGTTTCCGGCCTAGGCGAGAATCGCCAGCAGCAGGATCGCCACGATGTTGATGATCTTGATCATCGGGTTGACGGCGGGACCGGCGGTGTCCTTGTAGGGATCGCCGACCGTGTCGCCGGTCACCGCGGCATGGTGGGCGTCGGAGCCCTTGCCGCCGTGGTTGCCGTCTTCGATGTACTTCTTGGCATTATCCCACGCACCGCCGCCGGAGGTCATCGACAGGGCGACGAACAGGCCGGTCACGATGGTGCCCATCAGCATGGCGCCGAGGGCGGAGAACGCCGCCGACTGCCCGGCGATGGCATTGACCACGAAGTACATGACCGCGGGCGCGAACACCGGCAGCATGGACGGCAAGATCATTTCCTTGATCGCGGCCTTGGTCAAAATGTCCACGCACTTGCCGTATTCCGGCTTGCCGGTGCCTTCCATGATGCCCGGGATCTCGCGGAACTGGCGGCGCACCTCGACGACCACCGCACCGCCGGCGCGGCCCACGGCCATCATGCCCATGGAGCCGAACAGATAGGGCAGCATGCCGCCGATGAACAACCCGATGACCACATAGGGGTCTTGCAGCGAGAAGGTCACCGAGACGTCCGGGAAGTAGTGCTTGAGGTCCTCCGTATAGGCGGCGAACAGCACCAGGGCGGCCAGACCGGCGGAACCGATGGCATAGCCCTTGGTCACGGCCTTGGTGGTGTTGCCGACGGCGTCCAGGGCGTCCGTGGTCTTGCGCACGTCTTCCGGCAGGTTGGCCATTTCGGCGATGCCGCCGGCGTTGTCGGTGACCGGCCCGAAGGCGTCGAGCGCCACCACCATGCCGGCCAGCGCCAGCATGGTCGTCGCGGCGATGGCGATGCCGAACAAACCCGCGTTCAGGTAGGAGATGATGATGCCGGCACAGATCACGATGACCGGCATGGCCGTCGCTTCCATGGACACGGCGAGACCCTGGATGACGTTGGTGCCGTGGCCGGTTTCCGAGGCCGCGGCGACGCTCTTCACCGGGCGGTAGTCGGTGCCGGTGTAGTATTCGGTGATCCACACGATCAGGCCGGTCACGCCCAGGCCGGTCAGGGCCGTGATGAACAGCTGCGTGCCGGTCACCGTCTTGGCGCCCATCGGGATGACCGTTTCCCAACCGATGAACATGGACACGATGCCGCCGATCAGGGCGGCGGAGATCACGGCCGAGGCGATGAAGCCCTTGTAGAGCGCGCCCATGATGTTTTGGCTGGCACCCAGCTTGACGAACCAGGTCGAGATCACCGAGGCGATGATGCACACGGCGCCGATGACCAGCGGGAACAGCATCATCTGTTCCTGGGCGGCACCCGTGAAGAAGATGGCGGCCAGCAGCATGGTGGCGACCATGGTCACGGCGTAGGTTTCGAACAGGTCGGCGGCCATGCCGGCGCAGTCGCCCACGTTGTCGCCCACGTTGTCGGCGATGACGCCGGCGTTGCGGGGGTCGTCCTCGGGGATGCCGGCTTCGATCTTGCCGACCAGATCGGAGCCGACGTCCGCACCCTTGGTGAAGATGCCGCCGCCGAGGCGCGCGAAGATGGAGATCAGCGACGCGCCGAAGCCCAGGGCCACCAGGGCCTCAAGGATATGACGCATGCCGGCGGCGCTGTTCGGGTCGATCATGTTGCGCAGCACGACGTAGTAGCCGGCGACGCCGAGCAGCGCCAGGCCGACCACCAGCATGCCGGTGACGGCGCCGGATTTGAAGGCGACGTCCAGGCCGCCGGCCAGGCCCTGCGATTGGGCGGCTTCGGCGGTGCGCACGTTGGCGCGGACGGAGACGTTCATGCCGATGTAGCCGGCCAGGCCGGACAGGATGGCGCCGATGAAGTAGCCGATGGCCACGGTCATGCCGAGCTTCAGGCCAAGCAGAATGCCGATCACGGCGCCGACGACGGCGACGGTCGTGTACTGGCGGTTCAAGTAGGCGGCCGCACCTTCCTGAATGGCGGCGGCGATTTCCTGCATACGTGCGTTGCCGGCGGGTGCCGACAGAACGGAGCGGATGGCATAGGCGCCGTACAGTAGCGCCAGGACACCGCAGGCGATGACCAAGGTGTAAAGCGACATTCTCGTTTATCCTTCATGCATGTGAATAGTGCCGCCGGGATAAACACTCCCCTACCCCAACATTCGGCGGCCCTTGTGATTATTATTCAGCCGACATCACAGCGTGCGATTCCGACCGGAAAGCCGCCGGGAACATACGCAAAGAGTATTCATAAAGCAACCGCCATGGGGATGGGCAGGCCCCCCGTCCGCCTCTGTCCGGGACCGCGAAAACCGACCGGCGGCAGGTTATTTCTGAGGGGTGTCGACGACCGACTGGATCAGCACGCTCTGCACCACGTCCTTGCCCAGGACGATGTCGGCGCGCAGCTGCAGGCGCTGCTGCAGGATGGCCAGGTTCAGCTGATCCTGTTCCTTCAGCATGCGCGGGATGAAGGTGTGCAAATCCTTGAAAAAGGCATCCTTCAGGACCGGCGTCATCTTGCGGACTTCAGCGAAATGGTCGTCGTTCCAGACTTCCAGCTTGAGCTCGAACTGGAAATTTCCAAGCACCTTGCCGTTGCCGAAAACGTTGACCAGCAAGGGAGTCATCTCGACGAACTTGGCTTCGCCCTTGCTTGGGCGCTTGGGTTTTTCCACTTCCGCATTGGGGTTGGCGAAGGGGCCGAGCTCCATCCATTTCATGACGCCGACGGCGCCGCCCAGGATGCAGACCAGAACGATGAACCCGATAAAGATCTTTTTCATTGGCGTTGGCCGTCAGCCGTTCCGTCTGTGGTCAGGGAGATCGCGTGGCGCCATTATGCAGGTGGCAGCCGACCGCGCAATGCGGACGATCACCCTGCCCGGCCGTCAGAAATGCCGGTAGCCGCCGGGGCCAAGGTCCAGTACCGCCCCGCCGGGGCCGAGCAGGCGGACGTCCGGTTCCGCCGTCATGGTCCCGATACGGGTCACGGGCACGCCCGATTCGCGGGCCGCCGTGGCGACCGCGGCCGCCGATGACGGGGCGGCCGTGAACGCAAGTTCGTAATCGTCGCCGCCGGTCACCAGTGTTTCCAGCAGGCTGGGATCGGCGGCAAGCGCCGCCCGCGCCGCATCGGACAGCGGCAGATCCTGGACCCCGATCTCGGCTCCCACGCCCGATGTCTTGGCGATGTGACCGACATCGGCGGCAAGGCCGTCGGAAACGTCGATGCAGCTCGTGGCGATTTGCACCAGGCGCGGGCCGAGCGCCGTGCGTGGCCGCGGCCGATCGTAACGGTCGCGCAGGAACGCGTCGCCGTCGCTGCCGGCGAGCGTTCGCCCGTCGCGGGCGGCCAAAAGGCCGAGGGCGGCGTCGCCGATCGTTCCGGACAGATAAAGATCATCGCCGGCCTGCGCCCCTGACCGGAGAAGAGCCTGGCCCGCGGCGACCCAGCCGAGCGCCGTGATCGAGAGCGTGAGCGGCCCGTTCGTGGTCACCGTGTCGCCGCCCAGAAGGAAGATACCGTGTGTGGCCTGCATGTCCCCAAGACCGGAGGCGAAGGTCTGCAGCCAGCCGGGGATGATCGGCTTGGGCGCCGCCAGGGCCAGGGTATAGGCGGCGGGCGTGGCGCCCATGGCGGCCAGATCCGACAGGTTGACGCCCAGCGCCTTGACCGCCAGGCATTCAGGGTCGGTGTCGGCCAGGAAATGCTGGCCCGCGACCAGGGCGTCGGTGGTGACGACGAGCTGACTACCCGCAGGCGGCGTCAGCAGCCCGGCGTCGTCCTTGAGGTCGAGGGCTTCCGGCCGGCCCTCGGTCAGAGGGCGGAAATAGGCGGCGATCAGATCGAATTCGCCCAATTGGTCCGGTTTGTCGTTGTCGTTCATGCGGTTAGGTGCATCCGTCGTGTCCCCCATATACTGGGGGCCAATTGTGGCGACCTTAAGTGAACTCCGCCGGGCGGAGCTGGCGGCCCAGATGGTCGAGAAAACCGTTGACCAAGGCGGGTTCGCGCCCGTCGAAAAAGGCGTCGGCAACGTCCACGTATTCCTTGATGACGACCACGGCGGGAACCTGCGGGCGCTTGGCCATTTCGAAGGCCGCCGCGCGCAACACCGCGCGTAGCAGTGCTTCCAGGGAGTCCACCGTATGCGGGTGGTTGAGCGCCATCTTCAGATAACGGTCGACGCCCTCGAGATCGTTGCTGACCCCCGCGACCAATTCCTTCAACAGGTCCAGGTCCGGCGGCGTGAAGCCGTTTTCGCCGTCGTCGGCGCCGTCGGCGTCGAGGGCCGAGGGCGACCAGCGTTCGGCCATGATGGCTTCCAGCACCGGGTCGGCTCCGGCGCCGGTCAGGTCCATTTCATACAGGGCCTGCACGGCGGCCAGACGGGCGGAGCTCAGGGGGGCGGATCGGGTCGCGCTCATGATGGTCTTCAACCTCCGCCGAAACGTTGTTTGACGCCGATCATGGCAAGGCAGGCGCGGGCCGCCTCGGCGCCCTTGTTCTTGCCCTTGGGATCGGCGCGTACCCGGGCCTGGTCGCCATTCTCGCAGGTCAGCACCCCGAAACCGAGGGCCAGGCCGTCCCGCGTCGTCAGGTCCATGATGGCCCGGCTGGCTTCGGTGCAGATGTGGTCGTAGTGACTGGTCTCGCCGCGGATCACGCAGCCGAAGGCAAGAAACCCGGCGTACTTGCCGCCGAACGCCGCATGGCGGATGGCGGCGGGAATTTCGAATACGCCAGGGACTTCCAGCCGTTCGTGATGCAGGCCGGCCTCGGCCAGCAGCGGCAGGGCGCCGGCGATCAGGCCGTCGGCGATGTCCGGATAGTAGCGGGATTCGACGATCAGGACAGCGCCCTTGTGGGCCTCGGCGGCGTTCACTCGGCACCTCGGTCGATGGGCTGGCGGCCGACGATGGTCAGCCCGTGGCCGTCCAGGCCGACCACGGTCTTGGTCGAATTGGTCAAAAGGGTCATCTCCGTAATGCCGAGGTCGGTCAGGATCTGCGCACCCACGCCGTAATCGCGGAGCTGGCCGGACGGCTTTTCGCCCTCGCCCAGCTTGGCCTTGACCCGGTCGGACAGGCTGGTCGGCATGGGTTCGCGGATCAGCACGATGACGCCCCGGCCCATCTCGCCGATGATTTCCATGGAGCGCTGAAGAAGCCCGTCGGTATTGCGGGAATTGTCGCCCAGCACATCCTCCAGCACGTTCAGCGCGTGCATGCGCACGGGCACAGGCCCGCCTTGGGAAATGTCGCCCTTCACCAAGGCGATGTGTTCCGCATAGGCCACGGTGTTCTGATAGATCGCCATGGTGAAGGTGCCGCCGTGGCGGCTTTCGAACGGCGTTTCCAAAATGCGTTTGACCAGGCGGTCGTTCTGCCGCCGATAGGCGATCAGGTCGGCGATGGTCGCGATCTTCAGCCCATGGTGCTGGGCGAATTCGACCAGGTCCGGCATGCGCGCCATGGTGCCGTCGTCGTTCATGATCTCGCAGATCACGCCGGCCGGGCTAAGGCCGGCCAGACGCGCGACGTCGACGGCCGCTTCCGTATGGCCGGCACGCACCAGGGTGCCGCCGTCGCGGGCTTCCAGCGGGAAGATATGGCCCGGCGTGGCGATGTCGGCGGCCCCCCGCGCCGGGTCGATGGCGACGGAGATCGTGCGCGCCCGGTCCGAGGCGGAAATGCCCGTGGTGACGCCCTCGCGGGCCTCAATCGACACGGTGAAGGCCGTCTGATGGCGCGACGAATTGGTGCGGCTCATATGCGGCAGGTTGAGCTTTTCGACCCGTTCGCGGGTCAGCGCCAGGCAGATCAGCCCGCGCCCGAAGCGCGCCATGAAGTTGATGGCGTCCGGCGTCGCCATCTGGGCCGGAATGACGAGGTCGCCCTCGTTCTCGCGTTCCTCGTCGTCAACGAGGATGAACATGCGCCCGTTGCGCGCGTCCTCGATGATGTCCTCGATCGGCGACAGGGTGCTGTCGTAGGCGTTAACGTCTTGTAATTTCAAGGGGCTTCACCGTTCATCTGCATGAGCCGCGCAACATAGCGCGCCAGCATGTCGATTTCCAGGTTCACGGCGCCGCCGACGGCTAGGCCGCCGAGGGTCGTCTGTTCCTGGGTATGGGGGATGATGTTGACCGTGAAGTCGCGGCCCAGGGCGGTGTTCACGGTCAGCGACACGCCGTCCAGGGTGACCGAGCCCTTGGCGGCGATGAAGGGCGCCAGGGCATCGGGTGCGCGGAAGGTCAACTTCAGGGACCCCCCTTCCGGCGCCCGCGCCACCAATTCGGCCATGCCGTCGACATGGCCCGAAACGATATGCCCACCCAGCTCGTCCCCGGCCTTGAGCGCGCGTTCCAAGTTAACCGCAGTGCCCTCGCGCCAGGAGCCGAGCGTCGTCAGCCGCCGGGTTTCGCCCGAGGCTTCGAAGGCGAGCCAGCCCGGTCCTTTTGCCACGACGGTCAGGCAACAGCCGGAACAGGCGACGGACGCGCCGATGGCGATGTCGCCGGTATCGAAGGCGGTTTCGATTTCCAGGCGGCCGTCATCCGCATGTTGGATGGCGCGGACCCGGCCGACGTCGGTGATGATGCCTGTAAACATGAGTGCTTCTTACGCCGGACGGGGACGAACCGCCAGTATTTCCAGGATGTCGTCGCCGACCAGTTCCATGGACAGGCGCTCGAAGCGCAATGCGTCGCTCATGGTCACCACGGACAGCGGGGCGACCGCCGGAACGCCGTCGCTGCCGACCACCACGGGGGCATGGAACCAGGCCAGGCGGTCGACCAGACCGGCCTTCAGGAAGGTGGCCGCGACGGTGCCGCCGCCCTCGATCAGAAGCCGCGTGATCCCGGCCCGGGCCAGGGTGGCGAGCACCGCCGCCGGGTCCGGGCGGCCGTCGCCGCCGGCAGCGACGCGGACCACCTGGGCGCCTTCTTTTTCCAGGGATTCCGCCGCCTCGGGAGAAGAATCCGGAATCGTAACGATCCACAGGGGGATATCCTTGGCCGAGGCCGCCAACTTGCCCGTGGACGGCGTCTTCAGATGCGTGTCGAGCACCACCCGCGCGGGTGAGCTGGCCTCCATCCCCGGCAGGCGGCAGGTCAGTTCCGGATCGTCGGCCAGCACCGTGCCGATGCCGACCAGGATGGCGTCGGATTGCGCGCGCATCAGATGACCGCGCGCCCGGGCCGCGTCGGAGGTCACCCATTTGCTGTCTCCGCCGGCGGCGGCGATGCGGCCATCGAGGCTGGAGGCCGCCTTCAGCAGAACCATCGGCCGACCCTTGGCCACGCGGGTGAAATAGCCGGCGTTGATCTCCCGGGCATGGGGCTCGTCGAGGCCCAGGGCGACGTCGATCCCGGCCTGTTCCAGGGCGGCGATGCCCTGCCCCGCGACCCGGTCGTCCGGGTCGGTGACGGCGATGACGACGCGGCGAATGCCGGCGGCGATCAAGGCGTCCGTGCAGGGACCGGTCTGGCCTGTGTGGCAGCAGGGTTCCAGGGTCACATAGGCCGTGGCGCCCCGGGCAAGCTCCCCTGCCCGCGCCAATGCTTCCGTCTCGGCATGGGGCCGCCCGCCGGGCTGGGTCCAGCCGCGCCCGACCACGCGCCCGCCGCCGTCCCGGCCACCCTCAAGGTCCGGGCGGACAAGGACGCAGCCGACGGCCGGATTGGGCCAGGCATTACCCAGCCCGCGCCGGGCGAGCCCCAGCGCCATGGCCATGAACCGCCGGTCGTGCTTGGTGAATGGGTTAGTCGTCTTCGCCACTTAAATTCTCGACGAAAGCCTCGAAATCCTTGGCCTCGCGGAAGTTTCGGTAAACGGAGGCGAAGCGGACATAGGCGACCTGATCCAGATTGGCCAGGTTTTCCATGACCATTTCGCCGACCACCTTGGAGGGAATCTCGTTCTCCCCCAGGGTTTCGAGACGGCGCTGTATGGAATTGACGATGCGCTCGATGCGGTCCTCGTCCACCGGGCGCTTGCGCAGCGCGATGTGCAGGGAGCGCGACAGCTTGTCACGGTCGAAGGGCGTCTTTTCTCCGTCTTTCTTGACGACCACGAGTTCGCGCAGTTGGACCCGCTCGAAAGTCGTCCAGCGCGCACCGCAGGCCGGGCAGAACCGCCGGCGGCGCACCGCCGAACCGTCGTCCGTCGGCCGGGAATCCTTCACCTGAGAATCGTCATGTCCGCAGAATGGGCACCGCATCGGTCACTACTCCCCAATATTTTGTGTTTTGTACCCGCTCAGGTCTAAACAAGCCGTTACCGCTAGATGTTCGAATAGATCGGAAAATCCCGGCACAGGCGGCCCACGGCTTCGGCCGCCTTGGTTTCCGCCGCCGAGTTATCGGCCGGGTTGGCGGCGACACCGTCCAGCACGTCGGCGATCAGGTTGCCGATTTCGCGGAATTCAGCCTCGCCGAAGCCCCGCGTGGTGCCCGCCGGGGTGCCGAGCCGGATGCCCGAGGTCACCGTCGGCTTTTCCGGGTCGAACGGCACGCCGTTCTTGTTGCAGGTCATGCGGGCGTTTTCCAGGGCGGCCTCGGCCACGACCCCGGTCAGGCCCTTGGCGCGCATGTCGACCAGCATCAGATGGGTGTCCGTGCCGCCGGCGACGATGTCGAAGCCGCGTGCAACCAGCGTTTCCGCCAGCACCCGCGCATTGGCGACGACGCGCGCCGAATAGTCCTTGAATTCGGGACGCAGGGCCTCGCCGAAGGCGACCGCCTTGGCGGCGATGACATGCATCAGCGGCCCGCCCTGCAGGCCCGGGAACACGGCCGAATTGATCTTTTTGGCGATCGCCTCGTCGTTGGTCAGGATCATGCCGCCGCGCGGCCCGCGCAGCGTCTTATGGGTCGTCGTGGTGGCGATGTCCGCATAGGGGAACGGGCTTGGATGCACCCCGGCGGCGACCAGACCCGCGAAATGGGCCATGTCGACCATCAATAGCGCTCCGACCTTGTCGCAGATCTCGCGGAATTTGGGGAAATCGAGGGTGCGGGGATAGGCCGAGCCGCCGGCGATGATGATCTTGGGCTTGTGTTCCAGGGCCAGGCGCTCGACTTCGTCGAAATCGACCAGCGCGTCCTGCCGGCGCACGCCGTACTGCACGGCGTCGAACCACTTGCCCGACATGGCGGGCGGCGCCCCATGGGTCAGATGCCCGCCGGCGGCCAGTGACATGCCCATGATGCACTCGCCCGGCTTGACCAGGGCCAGCATCACGGCCCCGTTGGCCTGCGCGCCCGAATGGGGCTGCACGTTGGCGAAACCGCAGCCGAACAGCTTCTTGGCCCGCTCGATGGCGAGCGTTTCCGCGACGTCCACGAATTCGCAGCCGCCGTAGTAACGCCGCCCGGGGTAGCCCTCGGCGTATTTGTTGGTCATGACGCCGCCTTGGGCTTCCATGACCGCGCGGGACACGATGTTTTCCGAGGCGATCAGTTCGATCTTGTCCTGCTGGCGCTGCAATTCGGCGCGCTCGGCGGCGTAAAGTTCGGGATCCGTCTCGGACAGTGGTGCCTCGAAGAAACGGTTGAGGGACGGATCGGCGTATTTCGGGGTATCGGCGTCGGGCATGGCGGGTTCTCGGTCCTTAAGAATTTCGGTTGCGGCGCCCGGACGGCTCGGCGGCGGGCGCGGATGTTCAGGCGATAGCGGCCGGCCTCAGGCCGGGGCGGACAGCTTGTCCACGCGGCGGCCGTGACGGCCGCCCTCGAAGTCGGTTTCCAGGAATACCTTGAGGCAGTCCTTGGCCGTTTCGGCGCCGATCATGCGGCCGCCGAAGCAGATCACGTTGGCGTCGTTGTGCTGGCGGCTCATGCGGGCCCCGAGCGCATCGTGGATCAAGGCGGCACGGACTTCCGCATAGCGGTTGGCGGCCATGGAAATGCCGATCCCGGAGCCGCAGACCAACACGCCCATGTCGACCTTGCCGCTGCGGATGGCCTGGGCCATGGCGAAGCCGAAATCGGGGTAATCGACCGAGTCCTCGGAATTGGTGCCGAGGTCCAGAACCTCATGACCCATGTCGGCTAACTGCTTGAGCAGATCGGTTTTCAGGGCGAAGCCGGCGTGATCGCAGGCGATGGCGATGGGTTTGGTGCTCACGGGTGTCCACCTAGGGCTTTTGGAAGGCTGCGTTCGTCCGGCGGCAGTGATACCACATCTCGATTCTTGCCGCTACACGAACACAAGGGCTCTGCCCCGCTCCAGATGTAGAAATCTCGGCGACGGCGCGCAACATGTGGAAAAATCGGTCATGAAAATCAAGCGCCGAATTGTCCCCCGGCAATGTTCAGGCCAGCAGGTCCGTGCGCCCGGTCCGGCCCGTTCCCAGGACTTGCGCGCGGCGCTTGCGCAGCACGTATTTCAGCTTGCGGACGGCTAGGCGCTGCACCATCGCCTGGGAATACTTGGCGTCGCAGATGGAGATGACTTCGACGCCCGTGCGCGGATCGATGGCGGTGACCCGTACATAGCGTCCCTTGGGCTGGAACTCGAACAGCACTTCCGGCAGGTAAACGTCGTCTTGCGTGGCCAAGCCAGAGCCCTTTTTTCCACCGACCGGGGCGGCCGTTCAGGCCGGCCCGGCTACATGTTCCGGCGGTACTGTCCGCCCGCGTCGAACAACGCGTCCGTGATCTGGCCCAGGGAACACGATTTCACGGCCTCCATCAAGGCGGCAAACAGGTTGCCGTCCGACGCGGCGGCGGCCTTGAGCTCGGCAAGCGCCCCTTGGGCTTGTTCGTGTCGGGCTTCCTGAAACGCCCGCAGGCGTTTGATCTGATTCTGTTTTTCCTCTTCCGAGGACCGCTGCAACGGCGGTTCGGCCAAGCCCGCGTCCGGATTGGGGTTGAGGAAGGTGTTGACGCCCACGATGGGCAGGCTGCCGTCGTGCTTGAGGGTTTCGTAGTGCAGGGATTCTTCTTGAATCTTGCCGCGCTGGTAGCCTGTTTCCATGGCGCCGAGCACGCCGCCGCGCTCGGAAATGCGTTCGAACTCCTGCAGCACCGCCTCTTCCACCAGGTCGGTCAGCTCGTCGATGACGAAGGCCCCCTGGTTGGGGTTTTCGTTGCGGGCCAGGCCCCATTCCTTGTTGATGACCATCTGGATGGCGATGGCCCGGCGCAGGCTGTCCTCGGTCGGCGTGGTGAAGGCCTCGTCGAAGGCGTTGGTGTGCAGCGAGTTGCAGTTGTCATAGACGGCGATCAGCGCCTGCAAGGTCGTGCGGATGTCGTTGAAGTCCATTTCCTGGGCGTGCAGCGAGCGGCCCGAGGTCTGGATGTGGTACTTGAGCTTCTGCGAGCGGTCGTTGGCGCCATAGCGTTCCCGCATGGCAACCGCCCAGATGCGCCGCGCGACCCGGCCCATGACCGTGTATTCCGGGTCCATGCCGTTGGAGAAAAAGAACGACAGGTTGGGCGCGAAATCGTCGATCTTCATGCCGCGCGCGAGGTACGCCTCGACGAAGGTGAAGCCGTTGGCCAGCGTGAAGGCGAGTTGGCTAATCGGGTTCGCCCCCGCCTCGGCGATGTGATAGCCGGAGATCGAGACGGAATAGAAGTTCCGCACCTTGTTCTCGACGAAATAGGCCTGGATATCGGCCATCATGCGCAGCGCGAATTCCGTCGAGAAGATGCAGGTGTTCTGGCCCTGGTCTTCCTTGAGGATGTCCGCCTGCACCGTGCCGCGCACGTTGGCGAGCGTCCAGGCGCGGATCTCCGCCGCTTCCGCATCATCGGGCGCCCGCCCCTTCTCGGCCGCGAACTTGGCCAGCTGCTGGTTGATCGCCGTGTTCAGGAACATGGCCAGGATGGTCGGTGCCGGGCCGTTGATGGTCATGGAAACGGAGGTCGTGGGCGCGCAGAGGTCGAAGCCGTCGTACAGTTCGGCCATGTCCTGCAGCGTCGCGATGGAAACGCCCGAATTGCCCACCTTGCCGTAGATGTCCGGCCGTTCGTCCGGATCGAAGCCGTAAAGCGTCACGGAATCGAAGGCCGTGGACAGGCGTTTGGCCGCGGATTCCTTGGACAGATACTTGAACCGGGCGTTGGTGCGCTTGGGATCGCCCTCGCCCGCGAACATGCGGGTGGGGTCTTCCTCGGTCCGCTTGAAGGGGAAAACGCCCGCCGTATAGGGGAACGATCCCGGCAGATTCTCCCGCATCAACCATTTAAGAAGTTCGCCGTGATCTTCATATTTCGGCAGGCTGACGCGGCGGATCGTGTTGCCGGAGAGCGTCGTTCGGGTCAGCGCGTTGCGGATTTCCCGGTCGCGCACGGTGACTACCATCTCGTCGCCGGAATAGGCGGCGCGGGTCTCCGGCCAGGCATCCAAAAGGGCATGGGCCTCGGCGCTCAGTTCCTTGGATTTTGAGTCAGCAAGGTCGCGCACATCGTTGATATTTTTACCGTTTTCTTCCAGCATGCGGGCCGTTTCCAGGGCCTGTTGACGGGCCCGGGCGATCCGCGCCTGATCCTCGGCGCGGGACAGGTAGGCGCGGACTTCCTGGGCGATTTCAGCCAAGTAGCGCTGACGGTCCGGCGGCACGATGGCCTGACCCGGCTCCGACGCCTTGCTGTCCACCGCCGGCAACAGGCGAGGCAGCGCCGGAAAGCCCTTGGCCGCGAACTGGCTCAGCAGTTCCTGATAGACCGCGGTCACGCCGGTATCGTTGAATCTGGAGGCAATCGCGCCGAACACGGGCATGTCGTCGGGCTTGGCGGCGAAGGCCTCGCGGTTGCGCTGAACCTGCTTGCGCACGTCGCGCAGGGCGTCCATGGCGCCCTTGCGGTCCATCTTGTTGATCACGATGACGTCGGCGAAATCCAGCATGTCGATCTTCTCAAGCTGGCTGGCGGCGCCGAATTCCGGCGTCATGACGTAGAGCGAGACGTCGCAGAACGGCACGATCCCGGCATCCCCCTGCCCGATCCCCGGCGTCTCGATGATGACGATGTCGGCCCCGGACGCCTTTACGGCGGCGATGATGTCGGCGAGCGCCGGCGGCACCTCGGTCTTGGCGTCCCTTGTGGCCAGGGAGCGGAAGAACACGTTGGGCGCGTTGTTGGCGTTCATGCGGATGCGGTCGCCCAGCAGCGCCCCGCCGGTCTTGCGCCGGGTCGGATCGATGGCGACGACGGCGATGCGCGGTTCGCCCGAGCCAAATCGGAACCGCCGCACGATTTCGTCCGTCATCGACGACTTGCCCGCCCCGCCGGTGCCCGTAATGCCCAGCACCGGCACCGTGTCGCGGGCCTGGGCCGTGGCCTTGATCTCGTCCCGCATCCCCTTGGGCAGGCGGCCGTCCTCGATCGCCGTGATGACGCGCGCCAGATCGGCCGCGTCGCCGGCCATGAGACCGCTCAGATCCTTGGGCAGGTCGGCGGACAGGTCGCGCCGCGCCGTCTGGATCATGTCGGCGATCATGCCCTGTAGCCCTAAGCGGCGGCCGTCCTCAGGCGAATACACGCGGGTCACGCCGTAGGCTTCCAGATCGCGCACCTCATCGGCGACGATCACGCCGCCGCCGCCGCCGAACACGGCGATGTCAGGCCGGCCGCGCTGGCGCAGCAGGTCGATCATGTACTTGAAGTATTCCACATGCCCGCCCTGGTAGCTTGAGACAGCGATGCCGTGGGCGTCTTCCTGGATGGCGGCGGTCACCACCTCGTCGACGGCGCGGTTGTGGCCCAAGTGAATGACCTCGGCCCCCTGCGCCTGCAGGATGCGGCGCATGATATTGATGGCGGCGTCATGGCCGTCGAACAGGGCGGCGGCGGTGACGAAACGGACCGGATGCAGCGGCCCCTTGCTGGCGGCGCCTGGAGCCTGCGTCGACCCGGTGGCGGGAAGTGTGTCGTCCGGCACGATGGTGTTTCCGTTCCCAAGTATCGTTGTAGTTTCCGTTTACGTAAACGTAAGGCAAATCCCCCGTTGGGTAAAGGGACCAATCCCCCGAAGCCGCGTCGAGAAACGTTGACTTTAGCCGATCTGCAAGGGATTTTGTCGGCTCCGTCCAAGACTTTGGGCCCTCTGACCCCTCACCGGAAGCAACCGACCGTGGCCACATTTCCCCGCAAGCGCATGCGCCGCAACCGGCGCGAACCCTGGATCCGGCGGCTGGTCGCCGAACATAAATTGTCCGCGGACGACCTGATCTGGCCCGTGTTCGTGGTCGAGGGCAGCAACAAGCGCGAGCCCATCCCGTCCATGCCGGGCGTCGAGCGCCTGTCCGTCGATCTGCTGGCGGGGGCCATCACGGAAGCCCGCGAACTCGGCATTCCCGCCGTGGCGCTGTTTCCCTATACGGACGAAAACCTGAAGACGCCGGACGCCCGGGAGGCCTACAACCCGGACAACCTGGTGTGCCGCGCCGTGCGCGCCGCCAAGGCCGCCGTGCCCGACGTCGGCGTGATCTGCGACGTGGCGCTCGACCCCTTCAATTCCGACGGTCACGACGGCCTGGTAAAGGACGGGATCATCCTCAACGATGAAACGGTGGAGATCCTGGTCAAGCAATCCCTGGTCCAGGCCGAGGCCGGCTGCGACATCATCGCCCCCTCGGACATGATGGACGGGCGCATCGCCGCCATCCGCGACGCCCTGGACGATGCGGGGCGTCAGGACGTCTCCGTGCTGGCCTACGCGGCCAAGTATGCGTCGGGCTTTTACGGACCGTTCCGCGACGCCGTCGGCTCCAAGGGCGCGCTCAAGGGCGACAAGGCGACCTATCAGATGAACCCGGCCAATGTGGACGAGGCGATGTGGGAGGTCACCCTCGACGTCGAGGAAGGTGCGGACATGGTCATGGTCAAGCCGGGCCTGCCCTATCTGGACGTCGTGCGCATGGTGAAGGAAGAGTTCCGCATGCCGACCTTCGTCTACAACGTGTCGGGCGAATACGCGATGCTGCGGGGGGCGGGCGACGCCGGCTGGCTGGATTACGACAAGGTGCTGCTGGAAACCATGATGGCGTTCAAGCGCGCGGGCGCCGACGCGGTCCTGACCTATGCGGCCCTGGACGTCGCGCGCCTGCTGCGGGGGTGACGAAAGGCCGTTTTCTAGAGACGGACGCTGATGTTCAGCAGCCGGTGCACGTCGAGCACCACCATCAATTCGCCTTTCAGACGATAGATTCCGTTGGCGAATTCGCGCCACAGGGAATCAAGGGTCGCGGGATTACGCTCGTACAGGTCGTTGGACAGGCTGACCACGTCGCCGATGCTGTCGACCAGCAGGGTGTAGAGCTCGTGATCGTGCTCCACCGTCACCGCCATGGCGTTTTCCGAGGCTTCCGTGCTGGCCGGCAAGCCGAGGCGCACGCGCACGTCGATGACGGTGACGATGCGGCCGCGCAGGTTGATGGAGCCGCGCACTTCCGGCGGCGCCAGCGGAATCGAGGCGATGCGGTCCGGTGACAGGATGTCCTGGACCATCAGCACGGGAATGCCGAACAGCTGCTTCTTGACCCGGAAGGTCACGAAATCCTCCAGATCCTCACCCGGATGCGTCGCCAGTTCGCGGGTTTCCGCTTCGCGCAGCGCGCGGGACGAGTTTACAGCCTGAACTTCAGCCATTATCGGCACTCCCAGATTTCCGGCGGTCTTGCGCGAAAATGCGTCTGACCGATCCCTGATGTGGCTGCATAGTATTCGTCGGATCGGCGACTTTCAATACAGACAAAGGTATGTGTCCGCTGAATAAATTCGGGCCGGCTCAGGCCGCGAGCCAATCCGCGATCAGATCCAGCTGGACATCGTCCATCAAGGCCGGCGCATGACCGACACCGGGAATTTCATGGGTCGTCGTTTTCGGACCGCGGGATTGCATTTCCGCCAGGGTATCGGCACGCAACAGGTCCGATCGGGCACCCCGGATCACGGTGACCGGGCAGCGAACCGCGTCCCACACGGGCCACAGCACCATGTCGTTGTCGACCGCTCCCTGAAACGGCTTGGCGATGGCGGGGTCATACTTCAGCACCAGCCGTCCGCCCGCGCCCGGACGCACGCTGTGGCGGGCGAGGTGCGCCCACTGGCCGTCGGTCAGGGGCCCGAACGGCGCGTGGACCTGGCGGATATATGCTTCGGCTTCCGCCATGTCGGCGAAATCCGGCGCCGTGCCCAGGTAGACGGCAATGCGTTGCAGGGATTCCTTGGTCACCACCGGCCCGGCATCGTTCATCAGCAGGCGTTCGACCGGTGTCCCCGGCCCCGCCGCCATGATCATGCCGAGGAGTGCGCCCATGGAAGTGCCGAGCCAGGAGACCTTGTCCACGTCGAGGCGCGCGATCAGGGCCGTCAGGTCGGCGAGGTATTGGGGATAGCCGTATTGCAGGGGATCGGTCAGGCGGGCGCTGTCGCCGCGCCCGACGATGTCGGGGCAGACGACGCGCCAGCGGTCGGAAAACCGCTCGGCCACCGCGTCGAAATCCCGGCCGTTGCGGGTCAGGCCGTGAACGCAGAGCAGCACGGGGCCGTCGGCGGGGCCCCACTGCCAATAGACGACTTCGTGAAAGGCGCCTAAGCCCGTGCGGCCGAGGAAGGACTTGCGTTCCATGCGACCGCCCTTCCCCGCCCGCCGATGCGTCAGATCACGCCGCGGTCGCGCAAGCCCGCGACCTCGTCGGCGCTGAGACCCAGGACTTCGCCCAGAACCTCTTCCGAATGCTGGCCAAGCACCGGCGGCGCCATGCGGTAATCGACCTGTGATTTCGAGAATTTCAGCGGGCTCGCGACCATGCTGACCGGCTTGCTGCCGGTCTTCGGATGCGGCATGTCGAGCCGCATGCCGCGAGCGAGGAACTGCGGATCGGAAAACACCTGGTCCAGACGGTTGATCGGGCCGCAGCTGACGTTGTTCTTTTCCAGTTCTTCAAGCCAGAAAGCGGACGGCTTGGCCGCGATGATCGGTTTCAACAGGGCGACGATCTCCTCCCGGTTGGACACGCGGTTGGCGTTGGTCGCATAGCGCGGATCCTCGGCCAGATTGTCGCAGCCGGCGACCTTGCAGAATCGCTGGAACTGGCCGTCGTTGCCCACGGCCAGGATGATGTCGCCGTCGGCGGTCGGGAACGACTGATAAGGCACGATGTTCGGATGCGCATTGCCCAGACGCGGCGGGTTCTGGCCGGTGGCCAGGAAGTTGGCGCCCTGGATCGACAGGATGGCGGCGGTGGTGTCGAGCATGCCGATATCGATGTGCTGGCCCTCACCGGTGACTTCGCGGTGGCGCAGGGCGGCGTTGATGCCGACCGCCGCGTACATGCCGGCGATCAGGTCGGAAATGGGGATGCCTGCCTTTTGCGGATCGCCGTCCGGATCGCCGGTCACGCTCATGAAGCCGCCCATGCCCTGGATCAGCACGTCGTATCCGGGCCGGTTGGCGTAGGGTCCCGTGTGGCCGAAGCCGGTCACCGAACAATAGACCAGGCCCGGGTTGTCGTCCTTCAACTGATCATATCCCAGACCGTACTTGGCGAGGCCGCCGGTCTTGAAGTTCTCGACCAGCACGTCGGACTTGGCGATCATCTTCTTGGCCAGCTCGATGCCCTCGGGCTTGGTCAGGTCCAGGGTGATCGACCGCTTGTTGCGGTTGGCACAGGTGAAATAGGCGCTCTGGTCCGTGTCGTTGCCGTCGCCGTCCTTCAGGTAGGGCGGCGCGAAGCCGCGCGTGTCATCGCCCTTGCCGGGAATTTCCACCTTGATCACGTCGGCGCCCAGGTCACCGAGAATCTGCGTGCAGGAGGGGCCCGCCAGAATGCGGGTCAGATCGAAAACCCGAAGGCCGCTCAAGGGTCCGGACATGTCTGTTTCCTTTTGTTGGTCGCGCCTTATTGTGGGCGTCTCAGCGATGGAAGGGAACGTCCGGCGCGCCCGGAAACCGGGGGCCGGCGCAAGTTTGGTGTCGCGCGATGTATAACGCCAAGATTTACCCCCCGCAATGCGGGCGGGCGAAAATTTCCGGCCCGGAAGGCACGCCGTGCGGCTGCGCGGGCTGAAAATCTGGGGGCTTGCGCTGGCCGTGGCGCTTGTCGGCGGCGGCGCGGCCCTGCTCGCCCCGACCTTTCCCAGGACATCCGGAACCCTGAAACTCGCGGGCCTATCGGCGCCGGTGACGGTCACCCGCGACGGCCACGGCGTGCCGCGCATCCGCGCCGGTGACGGGGACAGCGCCTTTTTCGCGCTCGGCTTCGTTCATGCCCAGGACCGGTTCTTCCAGATGGAATTGATGCGCCGCGCGGGGGCCGGACGGCTGGCGGAGATGCTGGGCGCGCCAGCCCTCGACATGGACCGTTATATGCGCCGTCTGGGAATTTACCGGCTGGCCGAGGCGCAGGCCGAAGCCGCCTCGCCCGCCCTGAAAAAGCGACTCGACGCCTACGCCGCCGGGGTCAACGCCTGGATCGGCGACACTTCCTGGCCGCGCACCGTCGAATTCCTTGCGCTGCGCCACACGCCCGAACCCTGGCGGCCCGCCGACAGCCTGGTCTGGGGCAAGCTGATGGCCCTGCGCCTGGCCGGCAACTGGCGGACGGAACGCCTGCGCCTCGACATGCTGGCCAGGCTGTCGCCGGAACAGGTGAATTTCCTCTGGCCGCCCTACCCCGGCGACGCGCCGACCGCCTTTCCGGGCATGCCCGGCGGCGACAGCGGCCTGGCCGCCTTTCCCGCCCTGGACTGGGACCCGCAGAGCGCGGGCGCGCCGGGCACGGCGTCCAACGCCTGGGCCCTGGCGGGCATGCGCACGCCGACCGGCAAGCCGTTCCTGGCCAACGACCCGCATCTGGAATTCCAGGCGCCGATCCTGTGGTATCTGGCCCGCCTGGAAACCCCCAAAGGGGTTCTTGCCGGGGCGACCGTGCCCGGCGTGCCGTTCCTGGTGATCGGCCACAACGGCCATGTCGCCTGGGGCTTCACGACCACGGGGGCGGATACGGAAGACCTGATTCTCGAAACGCCGGCCGGGCAACCCGGCACCTACCGCACGAATGCGGACGACGGCACCGCCGCATTCAGTGCCCGCGACGAAGTCATCAAGGTGCGGGACGGCGCGCCGGAAACCCTGAAGGTGCTGGAAACCCCCGACGGCCCCGTCATCACCGAAGCCGGCGGCCGCCCGGTGACCCTTTCCGCTCCCTACCTGGAAGCAGGCGACCGCACGCCGGAAGCACTCCTGGCGCTTAACGCGGCCAAGACCAAGGCCGATGTCGCGGCGGCCCTGCGCCGGTTCCACGCCCCCGTGCAGAACGTCCTGTATGCGACCCGGGCGGGCGAGATCGGCATGATCACGGCGGGGCGCCTCCCGAAACGTAAACGCGGCGGCGGCCAGGTGCCGCTGGTCCGTGCTCAGGGGCCCGTGGGACACGGCGGCTATCTCGACCCAGCGGTGATGCCGCGATATGCCGATCCGCCCGGCGGCGTGCTGCTGAACGCCAACAACAAGGTCACGCCCCCGGGATTTCCCTTCGCGATCGCCGCCGACTGGCCGCCGCCCTTCCGCGCCCGGCGGCTGGCCGACCTGTTGGCCGGCGACCGGCCCGACCCGATCGCCCCCCAGATGGACATTCATTCCGCCGGGGCCGAGGAACTGTTGGCCTTCGCCCTGGCGCAATTGGATGACGCCACCGCCCGCCGGTCCCTGGTCCGCGCGCTGGAGCGCTGGGACGGCGCCATGGACCGCCGCCAGCGCGCCCCCCTCGCCTTCATGTTCTTCGCGCTCAATCTGAAGCGGGCGATCTTCGCCGACGACCTGGGCGATTTGTTCGACCGCTGGCACGGTCTGCGCATCCAGGCCGTGGTCCGCGCCCTGACCGCCGGGCAGCCATGGTGCGACGACCGGGGGACGGCGGACAGGGGCGAAACCTGCGCCGACGCGGTTGTCCGCGCCCTGGACCATACGGGCCGCGACCTCATGGGCCTGGACCGGGAACTGGGCCGCACGGCGCTCTGGGGCGATGTGCATGTCGCCCGGTTCGAACATCCCGTGTTCCGGCACATTCCCCTGCTGCGCGATTGGACGGCGGTCGAGATCGCGACGGACGGCGGCAACGATACCCTCAACCGGGGCGCCATGTGGCTGGGGCGCAAGGACGCCCCCTTTGCCCACCGCCATGGTGCTGGATTGCGGGCCCTCATGGATTTAAGCGACCTGGACGGATCCCGCTTCGTCATCGCGACGGGGCAGTCGGGAAATCCGCTCAGCCCGCATTATCGCGATTTGGCCGAGGCCTGGCGGGACGGCCAAACCCTGACCCTTGAAATCATCCCGCCCGAGGCAGGCGACGTTCTGAAAATTCTGCCAAAAGATTGAGCAAGCGTGTAGAACGGCGGCTTCAGTTGCCGCAACGGAACCCATGCCATGACCGTGACCATCGATGCCATCCGTGACGCCGCCCGCCAATTGCAGGGCGAGATCATTCGCACCCCGGCCCTGCCGGTGCGCCGGCTGTCGCGGGCGACCGGCGCCGAGGTCTATCTGAAGCTGGAAAACCTGCAGGTCACGGGTTCGTTCAAGGTCCGTGGCGCCGGGATCAAGCTGGGCAGCCTGTCGGATGACGAGCGCGCGCGCGGCGTCGTCGCCGCCTCGGCCGGAAACCACGCCCAGGGCGTGGCCTATCACGCCGGGCGGCTCGGCATCGCGGCGACCATCTACATGCCCGAAGGCACCCCCTTCACCAAGGTCGGACGGACCGAGGACCTGGGCGCCAAGGTCGTCCTGGAAGGCGTCGATTTCAACGCCGCCCGGGATGCCGCCCTGGCCCATGCCGGGGAAACCGGCAAACTGTTCATCCCCCCCTTCGACGACCCCCACGTGATCGCCGGTCAGGGCACGGTGGCCCTGGAGTTTCTCGAAGACGTGCCGGATCTGGACATCCTGATCGTGCCGATCGGCGGCGGCGGCCTGATGGCCGGCTGCGCCATCGCGGCCCATGCCATCAATCCCGGGATCGAGATGATCGGCGCGCAGACGGCGCTTTACCCCTCCATGGCCCAGGCGCTGAAGGGCGAGCAGCCAACCGGCGCCGGCACCACCATCGCCGAAGGCATCGCCGTGAAGACGCCGGGCGAGATCACCCGGCCGATCATCGCCGACCACGTCAGGGACATCGCCGTTCTGAGCGAAGATCAGATCGAAGCCGCGGTCCTGGCCCTGGCCGAGGGTCAGCGCATCGTCGCCGAGGGCGCCGGGGCGGCCGGGGTCGCGGCCCTTCTGGCCGGCGACGGCAAGTACGCCGGGAAAAAGGTCGGCATCGTGATTTCCGGCGGCAACATCGATTCCCGCCTGCTGTCGAACGTGCTGCTGCGCGGCCTGGTGCGTGGCGGGCGCATGGTCAGCCTGCGCATCGGCATGAGCGACCGCCCGGGCATGCTGTCCGAGGTGGCCGGGCTGATCGGCGGTCTGGGCGGCAATATTCTGGAAGTCTATCACCAGCGCCTGTTCACCGACGGCCCGATCCGCGATACGGAACTGGACGTGGTGATCGAAACCATCGACGCGGAACATGCGCGTGCGATTGTCGCGGCCCTGTGCAATGCCGGATTCCAGACCCGGGTCCTGTCGAACCGCAAAGACTAGGCCAAGAGGCTCTGCGCCTTACATCCTGAACACCAGTAACCGGGTGCGGCGGCCGTCGCCGACCTCGACGATCTCGTCCGGATCGACATCCGGCACGGCGAAGCTGTTGGAGATGAACAGGCTGCCCGGCTTCATTTCCCGCTTGGCCTTGGCGTACAGGCGGGCCATGGGCACCGGCGACAGGAAGCAATAGACGACATCGAAATTCCTTAAATCCGCCCGCCAAAGAGACAGAAAGCGGAGTCGCAGATTCGCCCGCGGCTGCGTGAATTTCCGCAGGCGGGTTGCGAGATAAACCAACGGGGCGGTCTCAAAACCTTCGAACGCGGCGTCGGGCCGTGCCTCGGCGAGATGCCAGAGCGTCCCGCCGAGCCCGCTGCCCAGATCGGCCATGCGGATGCCGGGGCGCTTCGGCAGCAGCTTTTCAACGGCGCGCCAAGTCTTGGCGTTGGACAGGTAGAGGGGGACCCCCTCGCCCACCGCGTTCCAATAGACGGCGAGCAGCACGACGAATACGGCGGGAAATACCCATCCCGGCGGCTGCAGGCCGAGCACGATCCAGAGCAGAACCGGAGCCGCCGCCTGAACCGGCAGCCACCAGCGGGCCAGCCCCATGGGAAGGGTCGCCACTGCTGCCGCCACGCCCCAGATGATGCAAAGCGTCGCCGGTGGCGCCGGCCAGCCGAGGTTGCGCAGAACCGCCATGGCGGCCACGGTCGCGATCCCGCCTATAAGCTGTGCCGCCACCGCGCGAACGATGGGGAAATTGAATAAAAATGGATACTTAGATTCGCTCACTTAACCCACGGTAGGAACTTTGAAAATAGACCAGGGGGGACTTGTCGCGGGCTATCTGCACGTCCGCCACTCGGCCGACCACGATCCTGTGGTCACCGCCGTCGTGGATCGCATGGGTATGGCAGGCAAGCGCCGCCACGACGCCGTCCAGGACCGGCGCGCCGGTGGCACCCGCCTTAAATCCATGACCGTGCAGGTCGAAGGTCTGCGGCCCGGCGAAATCGTCGGACAGAGCGTGTTGGTCGGCGGCCAGGACATTGACCGTGAATCCGGCGCCGGATTCCAGGAACTGGGCGATGCAACCCGTGCGATTGTCGAGGCAGACCAGGATCAAGGGTGGGGTCAGGGACAATGAGCAGAAGGCGCTGACGGTCACGCCGACGGGCCCGCGCCCGTCACCGGGCGCCGTGACGACCGTGACGCCGGAGGCGAAGCAGGCCAGGGCGTTTCTGAATGCAATTTGATCAACCATGGTCGGCCGCCGAATCATTCCCCCAAGGACGCATGCATGTACATACGGATGACGTCATTGAATACGTTGCCCGGGGAAGGACTGGCAAGCCTTTACCAATTGCCAATGAATTTGACGTTCAATGAGGTCCTGGTTCTTTGAATTAATCCTTTTGGCTTATGGCGCTTCGGTACGAGAAATGCTTGTATTTTGGGATGATAGGACGATAGCTTTCCCCCCGTGCGCCAAAGACCGGAAAACGGCATCGGCGCGGGCCCGTGCTCTTGGAGACTGCTGAATGCTTTTTATCGTCGGCTCGTTGGTTGTGCTGGTGTCCGTGTTCGGTGCCTATGGCGTTCACGGCAGTTTCGGCGTGCTGTGGCAGCCGCTTGAATTCATCATCATTTTCGGCGGCGCCATTGGGGCGTTCATCACCGGTAACCCGAAGTCGGTGATCAAGGGCGTCATGGGGTCCTTCAAAACCCTGATGAAAGGCCCGACCTACAACCGCGAACACTACGAAGAACTTCTCGGCTGCCTCTATTCCGTGTTTCGCCTGGCAAAGACCAAGGGCGATCTGGCCCTTGAGGCGCACGTGGAAAAACCGGACGAAAGTACGTTGTTCGCCAACTTCCCCCTGTTTCACGGCGACCATCACGCCATCGAATTCCTGTGCGATTATCTGCGCCTGTTGACGCTGGGGGCCTCCAACCCGCACGAAATCGAATCGGTCATGGACGCGGAACTGGAAAAGCACCATGAGGAACTGCACGCCATCTCGGGTGCTTGGCAGAGCATGGCCGACGCGACCCCGGCGTTGGGCATCGTCGCCGCCGTGCTGGGCGTCATCGTGACCATGGGCTCGATCACCGAACCGCCGGAAGTTTTGGGCAATCTGATCGCGGCGGCCCTGGTCGGGACGTTCAGCGGGATTTTCTTCGCCTATGGCTTCATGGCCCCGATTGCGGCCTCCCTGACCAATACCTACAACTCCGACGCCGCCTACCTGAACTGCATCAAGATCGCGCTGGTCGGCCACATGCAGGGCTATGCTCCGCAGGTGTCGGTGGAATTCGCACGCAAGACCTTGGCGCATGGCTTGCGGCCGACCTTTGCCGAGGTCGAGGAAATGGTCACCAACCTGCCCGCGGCGTCGTGATAAGCACCCCTCCTGTCGCCGGTCGCAAGCCTCCCCGTGACCACGGCAGCACGAACGGCCGAAACGGGACGGACCCCATAGGAAGGGCCTGATGGCGGACGAAGCCGCAAAAAAACAACCGATCATCATCAAGAAGATCAAGAAGGGCGGACACGGCCATCACGGCGGCGCGTGGAAAATCGCCTATGCCGACTTCGTGACCGCCATGATGGCGTTCTTCTTGCTGCTGTGGCTGTTGAACTCGGTGACCCAGGAATCTCTCGAGGGCATTTCCAACTACTTCGCACCGGTATCCACGTCGCAGACGACCAGCGGGTCCGGCGACATCCTTCAGGGCAAGACCATCACCGAGGAAGGCATCTCGCAGAGCGCCACGGCGCGCGACAGCGTGACCGTCGATCTGCCGCCGCCCAAGGCCGGCACCGGCGGCGACCTGTCCGAGGGCGAGGCCGAATCCAAGGCCCAACCGACCGAAGAGGACCTTGAGGCCCAGGCCGCCAAGAAGGAACAGGAAGCCTTCGAGGACGCCCAGGAAGAGCTGCAGAAGACCCTGGAAAGCGTGCCCCAGATGCGCCAGCTGAAAAACAGCCTGCTGGTCGACAACACGCCCGAAGGTCTGCGCATTCAACTCATCGACCGCGACGGCTTGGCCATGTTCCCGTCGGGATCCTCCAAGATGTTCCTGCATACGGAACGCCTGCTGGAACTGGTATCCAAGGTCATCCTGTCGATGCCCCAGGACATCTCGATTTCCGGGCATACGGACGCGACTCCGTTTTCCGGCCAGGATTACGGCAACTGGGAACTGTCGTCGGACCGCGCCAATTCGGCGCGCCGCGCCCTTGAAAGCTTCGGCGTGCCCGACGCCAGGATAAAGCGCGTCGTCGGCAAGGCGGCGACGGACCCCCTGATCGCCGAAGACCCCAAGCATCCGTCCAACCGGCGGCTTTCGATCATTCTGCTGCGCGGCACCGGCCGTGAGGCGGAAAAGGAAAAGGCCCAAAAGGACGCCGAGGAAAGGGCCAGGAAGGAACGTGAGAACGAAGCCTTGCCCGGACTCAACGAGATCAAGCGTCAGCAGCGGCAGGAGGACGGCGGGGCTTCCGCCCCGAAGCTGGAGCCCGAGGGCCTGCGTCTGCCCGAACCCGGCGGGGTTGCTCCGGCCCGGCCTGCCCAACCGGCGGCACCGGCATTGCCTGGGATCAACCTTGAAATTCGCGGCGATATTAAGTCACAGTAGGTTCCGAACGGTCGACGCGTTGGCGGCGTGACCGGAGGCACAGGGACACGACATGCGCCACAAACCCATATCGGACACGCGGTTCTTTTTCGCGACGGCGCCCCTGCCCTGTCCGTACCTGCCGGACCGGGTCGAACGGCGCGTGGTCACCGAACTGTTCGGACGCGACGCGACCCGCCTGCACGACCAGCTGTCCTATGCCGGTTTCCGCCGGTCCCACGGCATCGTCTATGCCCCGGCCTGTCCCGGCTGCGACGCCTGCAAGGCCGTCCGCATCGCCGTCGAGGGCTTCGACCTGCGCCCGTCCATGAAGCGCATCCTGAAGGCCAATACGGACCTGTCGGCACGCATGGCGCAGCCGGCCGCCAACCAGGAACAGTACCGTCTGTTCCAGCGCTATCAGGCGTCGCGCCATTCCGGCGGCGACATGTCGAAGATGGATTATCTGGACTATCAGGCGTTGATCGAGGACACCCCCATCGACACCGGCCTGATCACCTTCCGCGATGGCGACGGCACGCTGACGGGGGCCATGCTGGCCGACCGCCTGGGCGACGGGCTGTCCGCGGTCTACAGCTATTTCGACCCGGAACAGCCGCGCCGGGGCATGGGCACCTACATGATCCTGTGGCTGATCGACGAGGCCAGGCGTCTCGGCCTGCCTTATGTCTACCTGGGATTCTGGATCGAGGGTTGCAACAAGATGTCTTACAAGGCGCGGTTCCGCCCGCTCGAGGTTCACACGGCGGCCGGCTGGCGGAACTTTGACGACTTCATGGCAACGTCCGAAACTTAGTCCCGCCCAAAGGTGCCCGAGCGCGGAAAGCCCTTGGGCACGACCAGGCCCGATTGCGCCCGCTTACCCACCCATTGATGGTATTCCGGCTCCGTGCGCTGGCCGCCCGACCGCCAGGTCAGGCCCTCGGCGAAGCGCATGGTGGTAACGTCGGCCAACCCGCCCTTGTTGTAGCGTTGCAGGATCACGCCCTTGCCGCGGCCCATTTCCGGCAACTCGTCGATGGGGAAGATCAAAAGCTTGCGGTTCTCGCCGACCACGGCGACGGCGTCGGCGCCTTCCATGACTTCGGCGATGGCGGCGGCCTCTTCGCCCGTGCCCAGATTCAGGACCTGCTTGCCGTTCTTAGTCTGGGCCATCAGATCGTCGGACGGCACGATGAAGCCGCGCCCCTTGTCCGACGCCACGACGTATTTCTTGCCGGGCTGGTAGACCTGAAGCCAGATCGGGTCGTGGCCGTTGGGGATATCGACCATCAGGCGCACGGGCTCGCCGTGGCCGCGCCCGCCCGGCAGCTTGTCGCCGGCCAGGGTGTAGAACCGCCCGTTGGTAGCGAACACCAGGAACTTGTCCGTGCTCTGCCCGTGGACCATGAACTTCAGGTTGTCGCCGTCCTTGAACTTGACCTCCGTGCCCGGCTCGACATGGCCCTTGAGGGCGCGGATCCAGCCTTTTTCCGACAGCACGACGGTGATCGGTTCCTTCTCGATCATGGCCTCCAGGGGCACCACGACGGCGGTCGGCGGGCCGGCGATTTCCGTGCGGCGGGCGCCGATCGCGGTTTTCTGGCCGAATGCCTTCTTGGTCTCCGCGATTTCGGCGGCGATGGCCTTCCAGCGCTCACCCTCGTCCTTCAGCAGCTTCTTGATGGCGCCGCGTTCCTTGCCCAGGTCGTCGTTCTCGCGCCGGATCTCGATCTCTTCCAGCTTGCGCAACTGGCGCAGACGCATGTCCAGGATCGCGTTGGCCTGGACCTCGGTCAGGTCGAAGCGCTTCATCAGCACGGCCTTGGGCTCGTCCTCCTCGCGGATGATCTTGATGATCTCGTCCAGGTTGAGGAACGCGACCAGCAGCCCGCCCAGGACCTCCATGCGCCGCTCGATCTTCTCCAGCCGGAAGTTCTTGCGCCGGATCAGCACCTTGTGGCGATGGTCGAGGAACGCCTGCAGCACGTCGCGCAGCGACATCACGCCGGGCGTGTTGTTGGCGTCCAGTACGTTCATGTTCATGTTGAAGCGGATTTCCAGATCCGTCTCGCGGAACAGGTGCTCCATCAGGGTTTCCGCGTCGACCGTGCGGCTCTTGGGCTCCAGCACGATGCGCACGTCTTCCGTCGATTCGTCGCGCACGTCCTGCAGGATCGGCAGCTTCTTGCCGATGATCAGATCGGCGATGCGCTCGATCAGCTTGGCTTTCTGGATCTGATAGGGAATTTCCGTGATGACGATCTCGTACTGGCCGCGGCCCTGGTCCTCGACCTGCCATTTGGCGCGCAGGCGGAACGCCCCCCGGCCCGTGCGGTACGCCTCGACCACGGCGGCATGGTCCTCGACCAGCACGCCGCCGGTCGGGAAATCGGGCCCGGGGATGAACTCGCACAGCTTGTCGAAAGTCGCGTTGGGGTGCTTGATCAGGTGGATCAGCGCATCGCACAGCTCGCCCGCGTTATGCGGCGGGATGTTGGTCGCCATGCCGACGGCGATGCCGGTCGATCCGTTGGCCAGCAGGTTCGGGAAGGCGGCCGGCAGGACGATGGGCTCCGATTCCTCGCCGTCGTAGGTGGCGCGGAAATCGACCGTGTCCTCGTCGATGCCGTCGAGCAGCGCCGCCGCGATCTCGGTCAGGCGCGATTCCGTGTAACGCATGGCGGCGGCGTTATCGCCGTCGATGTTGCCGAAGTTGCCCTGTCCGTCGACCAGGGGATAGCGCACGGCGAAATCCTGGGCCAGACGCACCAGGGCGTCATAGATCGCAAGGTCGCCGTGGGGATGATACTTGCCCATCACGTCGCCGACCACGCGGGCACACTTCTTGTAGCCCGTGGCGGGGTCGAGCTTCAGTTGCCGCATGGCGTAAAGCAGCCGCCGGTGCACGGGCTTCAAGCCGTCGCGCACGTCGGGCAGCGAGCGCGAGACGATGGTCGACAGCGCATAGGCCAGGTAACGCTCGCTCAGCGCCTGGGACAGCGGGGTGTCGCGGATGTCGCCGCCGAAATCTCCGGGGGGCGTGATCGCGGTCATCGCAAGGATTCCTTAGATTGCAGGTTTTCCGCGCATCTGGGACGGAAGGCCGAATTCATGCACCAGATATAGTACATTCAGGGGGTGGGCGGTCAATGCACCGATGGCGACAAATCGGTTATTTTTTCGCCTGGAAGCGGTCCAGCAGGCGGTCGCGGGCAGCCAGCCGCCCGGCCCGGCCGTCCAGGGCGTGGCTTTCCAGGAAGTATCCGGTCAGTTTCAGGCCGTCGACCACCTCGGCCGGGCTTTCCGCGGCACCGGGGCCGAGCAGGAACCCCGGCAGGGCCAGCAGGCGCCCGTGATAGGGCCTGCCGGCGGCGGCGGAGACAGCGCGCCCGGTCTTGGGCGAGACATAGGTCAGGTTTTCCGTCTCGCCCGTGGCGGCGCAGGCGGCGAGGTCGAGGCCGAACCCCAGTTCGCCGAGCACCCCCATTTCCCATTTCACATAGGCCGATCCGACATCGGCGTCATCGAGCACCCCGAACAACGCCGCCAGGCCGTGGAAGATGGCGGGATGGTCCTCGCCCTCGGGCAGCAGGGCCTCGGTCACCGCACAGGCGGCGGAAAGCGCCGCAAGGCCGTCGGGGCAGTTCATCAGCGCCGCCGCCGGGGTCTCCAGCACTTCCGTCGTCAGGCTGCCCAGGTGTTCCGGCAGGCGGCCCCGCCAATCGAGGGTGACCAGATTGCCGACCTGCAACCCGCCGCGCTTGCGCCGCCCCGCCCCGCCCCGCACCAGGCCCGTCTGGCGGCCCCGGGTTTCCGTCAGGGCGCTGACGATCAGGGCACTCTCGCCGTGCTTGCGGGTCGCCAGGATGTAGCCTCTATCGTGCCATTCCATGGCGGAACGCCCTACCTGCGCGTTTCAGGCGCAGAAGATTGATCCTGATCAGGCATCGAAATCCAGGCCCCATTCGGCATAGCGTTCACGGTCGTCCTGCCATTTGCCGCGCACCTTGACGTGGATGAACAGATGCACCGGATGACCCAGCAGATCCTGCAACTCAGCCCGTGCGGCGGCGCCGATCTGCTTGACCATGGCGCCCTGGCGGCCCAGCACGATGCCCTTCTGGCTGTCGCGCTCGACATAGATGACCTGGCGCACATGGGCCGAGCCGTCGGCCTTCTGCGTCCAGTCCTCGGTCTCGACGGTGATCTTGTAGGGCAGTTCCTGATGCAGCTTGAGGAACAGCTTCTCGCGTGTGATCTCGGCCGCCAGCAGGCGCGCCGGCATGTCGGAAATCTCGTCCTCGGGATACAGCCACGGGCCCTCGGGCACGGCGGCGGCGAACACCTTGGCCAGGTCGGAAACGCCGTCGCCCGTGTTGGCGGAGACCATGAAGCAGTCCGTGAAAACACCTGTATTCATTAATTTTTCAGCCAGTGACAGCAGCACGGGCTTGGCCACCAGGTCGATCTTGTTGAGGATCAGATAGGCCTTGCGGCCGCCCAGGGTCAGCTTGTCGATGATCGCCTGCGAACGCTTGTCCACGCCGTCCTTGGCGTCGATCAAGAGCGCAATGGCGTCGGCGTCCTGGGCGCCCGACCAGGCGGCGGCGACCATGGCCCGGTCGAGCCGGCCCTTGGGTTCGAAGATGCCCGGCGTGTCGATCAGGATGACCTGCGCCGGCCCTTCGATGAAGATGCCGAGCACGCGGGTCCGCGTCGTCTGCACCTTGGGCGAGACGATGGAGACCTTGGCGCCGACCAGACGGTTGACCAGGGTCGACTTGCCGACGTTGGGCGCGCCCAGGATGGCAATGAACCCGGCGCGGGTCTTGGTCTCGTTCATTCTGTTCCCCAGTTGTCCAGCATCGCCGTGGCGGCGGCCTGTTCGGCTTCCTGTTTGGCGTTGCCCGTCCCCGTCTGGTCCGCGCGCCCCGCGACGCGCACCGTGACGGTGAAGGTCGGCGCGTGGTCCGGCCCGGTCTGGTCCGTCACCGCATAGACCGGCAGCGGCAGGGCGTCCTTCTGGCAGCGTTCCTGAAGCCGCGTCTTGGCGTCCTTCAGGGGCCCCGTGTGGGCGTCGGCCAGGGGCGCCCACATGCGTTTGACGAAATCGGCGGCAACGTCGTATCCGGCATCAAGGAACAGGGCCCCGATCACGGCCTCGCAGGCGTCGGCCAGGATCGACGGATTGTCCCGCCCGCCCGCCGCCTTTTCGCCGGGCGACAAGGCCAGGCAGGCGGCCAGATCCAGGTCGCGGGCCACGGCGGCCAGGGTGTCCTTGCGCACCAGGGCCGTGAAGCGGTAGCCGAGCTCGCCCTCGCTTTCCTCGGGAAAACGCTCGTAAAGCAACGCCGAGACGGCCAAGCCCAACACCCGGTCGCCGAGGAATTCCAGGCGCTCGTTGGAATTCAGGCGGTCCGTCTGCCCCGACGCGTGCTTGAAGGCCTGTGTGAGAAGATCAGGATCGCCGAACCGGTGGCCCAGGCGGTCCTGCAGGGCCGAATGACGCTTGGATGTGACGCCGCCGCTCATTCAATGCCCTGGAAGATGCGCTCGAAGCGCACCGTCGACGGCCATTGCCAAGGCCGCCACAGGGAGCCTTGGGTCGAGAAGAACAGGAATTCGGCGCGGCCCACGAGGTTTTCCTTGGGAATGAACCCGACGTCGCCATACCGGGAATCGTTGGATCGGTCGCGGTTGTCGCCCATGGCGAAGAACGTATCGGCGGGCACCTTGTAGACCCGCGTGTTGTCCATGGGGTCGTTGTCGGTTTCTTCCAGGATGACGTGCTTCACCCCGTTCGGCAGGGTCTCGACGAAACGCGGCACGCGCCGGGTGGTGCCGAAATCGTCGGTCGAGACGAAATCATCGACGCGCTTGCGGGTCACCGGCACGCCGTTGATATGCAGGATGCCGCCCTTGACCTGAATTTCGTCGCCCGGCAGGCCGACGATGCGTTTGATGAAATCGGTCTTGTTGTCGGACGGCAGCTTGAACACCACGACGTCGCCGCGGGCCGGCGTCTCCTCGAAGATGCGGCCCGGGATCAGCGGTATGGAGAACGGCAACGAATGCTTGGAATAGCCGTAGGAGAACTTGGACACGAACAGGTAATCGCCGATCAGCAGCGTCGGCAGCATGGAGCCCGACGGGATGTTGAAGGGCTCGTACGCGAAGGTGCGCACGACCAGCGCGATCAAGATCGCGTAGGCGACCGTTTTCAGGGTGTCCCAGAATCCGCCGGGTTTGTCGCCGCTCATATGTTGTTTTTCCGTGAAATGCCTAGGGTGGTGCCTGGAAGAAATGGCTGGGCCGCCGGATAGTTTCGGCGGGCGGATGAAACGCGGGTCGGGCGCAAAGGTCAAGCGCCTTCCTGGCCGGGGACCGCGGAAATGATCACCATGGCGTGGGCCAGGGGGTATTCGTCGGTCTGAGACACATGAACCTGGGCGACCAGGCCGGGCGGCGTCAGCGCATCCAGCCGCGCCTTGGCGCCGCCGGTGATCAGCATATAGGGCTGACCCGTGGGCAGGTTGGCGACCACCATGTCCTTCCAGAACACACCGAGGCGGAATCCGGTGCCCAGCGCCTTGGCGCAGGCTTCCTTGGCGGCGAAGCTTTGGGCGAAGGAGGCCGCCGGATTCTGCCGGCGGTAGGCCTTTTTCTGCTCGCCCTCGGCGAACAGGCGGTCGATGAAGCGGTCGCCGAACCGGTCCAGCGTGCGCTCGATCCGGCGGATGTCGCACAGGTCCGTGCCGATGCCGATGATCATGGGCGGGCTGTCATGGTCTGCGGGCGTTCCTGCGGGGTCACGCGGAGCGTTCGCCCAGGGCCTCGGTCCGGGCCTGGTCCATGAGGGCGCGCATGCGCTTGATGGCGCTTTCCAGGCCGCCGAAAATCGCCTCGCCGATCAGGAAATGGCCGATGTTCAGCTCGGCGATGGTGGCGATCGCCGCCACCGGCCCGACCGTGTCGAAGGTCAGGCCGTGCCCGGCATGGCATTCCAGTCCGATGGCTTCGGCATAAGCGGCCGCGTCCTTGACGCGCTGCAGCTGCGCCGCCTGGGTCGCCGGCCCGGCCTCGCAATAAGCCCCGGTGTGAAGTTCCACCACGGGCGCGCCCAGGGCCTTGGCCGCGTCCAATTGCACGGGGTCCGGTTCGATGAACAGGGAAACGCGGATACCGGCGGCGTTCAGGGCATCGACATAGGGCCTCAAGGACCCCATGCCGCCGGCGGCGTCCAGGCCGCCTTCGGTGGTCCGCTCTTCGCGCTTTTCCGGCACGATGCAGGCGGCGTGCGGCTTGTGACGCAGCGCGATGGCCAGCATTTCCTCCGTCGCCGCCATCTCGAAGTTGAGCGGCAGGTCGATCTGCGCCACGAGCCGCGCCATGTCGTCGTCGGAGATATGACGCCGGTCCTCGCGCAGATGCGCGGTGATGCCGTCGGCCCCGGCCTGGGCGGCGGCGCGGGCCGCGCGCACGGGGTCCGGGTGGCCGCCGCCGCGGGCGTTGCGGATGGTCGCCACGTGGTCGATGTTGACGCCGAGCCTGAGATATCCAGTCATCGTCTTCAAGTCCTTGCCTGTCCTAACCTTTCGCGCGTTCGACCGAGTTGACGGCAGGCGACGCGCGCAGCGCCGCGATGATGTCGGTCAGGTGCTTGACGTCGCGTACCTCGACATCGATCAGCATGTCGAAGAAATCGGACGAACGGTTGATGATCTTGAGGTTGGAGATATTGCCGTCGTTCTTGGCGATCATGGTCGACAGATCGCCGAGCGAGCCCGGCGCGTTCGCGACGGTGACGTGGACGCGGCCGACATGCAGGTCGTGCTGCGCCTCGCCCCGGTCCCAGGCCAGATCGAGCCAGCGTTCCGGCTCGTCGCCATAGCCTTCCAATGTGTCGCAGTCGATGGTGTGTACGGTGACGCCCCGCCCCGTGGTGACGATGCCGACGATGCGGTCGCCCGGCAAGGGATGGCAGCAGCCCGCGAAATGCATGGCCATGCCCGGGATCAGGCCCTGGATGGGGACGCCGCCGCCCTCGCCCTTATCCTTGCTGCGCTTGCGGTTGCGCGCTTCGGACAGCGGCACGACGATATCGTCGCCTTCCTTCTTCTTGCGCTTGGCCCGGGGGTAGACGGCTTCCAGAACCTCACGGCCGCTCAGATTACCCAGGCCGACGGCGACGTATACATCCTCGACCGAGGCCTGGGTCAGCTTCTTCAGGACGCCAGTTAATCCTTTTTCTGTAAGCTCGTAGTCGGCTTCCTTGAAGCTCCTTTGGAGGATGGATCGGCCGAGCTTTTCGTATTCCTCGCGCTCCTGCAGGCGCACGAAACGGCGGATGCGCGCCCGCGCCTTGCCGGTCACGACAAAGCGCTCCCACGTCGGGTTGGGCGTCTGCGCCTTGGAGGTCACGATCTCGACCTGGTCGCCGTTTCGAAGCTCCGTGCGCAACGGCATCATCTTGCCGTTGATCTTGGCGCCGACGCAGTGGTCGCCGACCTCGGAATGGACCGCATAGGCGAAATCGACGGTGGTCGCCCCGCGCGGCAGGTTGATCAGGTCGCCGCGGGGCGTGAAGCAGAACACCTGGTCCTGGAACATCTCCATCTTGGAGTGCTCCAACACTTCCTCGGGGTCCGAGGCGTGCTCCAGAATGTCGAGCAGTTCGCGCAGCCAGCGGTATTGCGTGCCGTCCTTGGCCGGCCCGCCCTGCTTGTAATTCCAATGGGCGGCGACGCCCAGTTCGGCCACCTCGTGCATCTTCCGGGTGCGGATCTGCAGTTCGATGCGCTGCTGGTGCGGGCCGAACACGCCGGTATGAAGCGACTGATAGCCGTTCGGCTTCGGCATCGAGATGTAGTCCTTGAACCGCCCCGGCACGACCCGATAGGCGTTGTGCGCCACGCCCAGCGCCTTGTAGCAGTCCTCGATGCTGTTCACGGTGATGCGGAAGGCCATGATGTCCGACAGCTGCTCGAACCCCACGTCGTGCTTCTGCATCTTGCGCCAGATCGAATAAGGCGACTTCTCGCGGCCGTTGACCTCGGCCTCGATGCCGTTTTCCGCCAGCGTTTCCGACAGTTCGCCGATGATCTTAGGCACCAGTTCCCCGCCCTGCTCGCGCAGGGTTTCCAGGCGCTTGACCACGGCGCGGCGTGCTTCCGGGTTGATTTCGGCGAAGGCCAGGTCCTCAAGTTCGGTCTTGATTTCCTGCATGCCGATGCGTTCGGCCAGCGGCGCGTAGATATCCATGGTTTCCATGGCGATGCGGCGGCGCTTTTCATCGCTTTTGATGTAATGCAGGGTGCGCATGTTGTGCAGGCGGTCGGCCAGCTTGACCAGCAGCACGCGGATGTCCTCGGACATCGCCAGCACCAGCTTGCGGAAGTTTTCCGCCTGCTTGGCGCGGTCCGACTGGAATTCGATGCGGGTCAGCTTGGTCACGCCGTCGACCAGCTGCGCGACCTCGTTGCCGAAGTGGGAGCGGATGTCCTCCAGCGTCGCCACCGTATCCTCGATGGTGTCATGCAGCAGGGCCGTTTCGATGGTGGCGCTGTCGACGCGGTAGGAGGTGAGAATCCCCGCGACCTCGATGGGGTGCGAGAAGTACGGGTCGCCCGAGGCGCGCTTTTGCGAACCGTGCGCCTTCATGGCGAACACGTAGGCGCCGTTGATCCCGACCTCGTCCGCATTGGGATCGTAGGCCTTTACCCGTTCAACAAGTTCGAACTGGCGGATCACGAAGGGGGCGCCTTATCCAGTTAATACCGGGACGCCGCCCTCAGATTGCCGAAACGCACGGCGCGGCCGCGGCTCCGGTCGGGAATGTGTCATGGACGAGGACTTTAGTCCTCCAGCCCAATCTCCGCATCCTTGAAAACGACGTCGGCGCCCATGGTAGCAGGGTCCGAGCCGTCGTCCACGTCCAAAGTATCGTCGTCGTCCTCGTCGTCCGACGCGGAAGCGACGGCGTTCGCCGACATGGCGGACAGCTGCATGGTTTCCGGAATGGCGGGATCCAGATCTTCGATGGATTCCTCCATCTGCACGTACTTCTGCATGCCCTTGATCAGGGATTCTTCGAGTTCCGGCAGGGTGACGGCCTCCTCGGCGATTTCACGCAAGGCAACGACCGGGTTCTTGTCGTTGTCGCGGTCAACGGCCAGCGGCGCGCCGGCCGAAATGTGGCGGGCACGCTGCGCCGCGAGCATGACCAGCTCGAAGCGGTTGGGGATTTTCAGAACGCAATCTTCGACCGTAACGCGGGCCATGCGGAACCTCCGGGGTCGGAATGTCAGGAATATGGGGCGCCAATCATTGGCAAGGTTGTGGGTTATATGCCCGGACGCCGGGATTTTCAAGCCTTTCGGCGAATTATTCGGGGGCCTGCCATTCCGTGCCCAGATACCCCCCGGCATCGGCGAGGGGGCGAATTTCCTGGTCCGCCGGCAGCGCGGCGCAGAGCGCTTCGATCGTGCGGCCCAGCACGGGATGGCGCCAGCCGGGGGCGACGTCACGGATCGGCAACAAGGCGAAGGCGCGGGTATGCAGGCGCGGATGCGGCACCTCCAGGTCGCCCGTCACCACCCGGTCGCCGAAGGTCAGAAGGTCGAGATCCAGAATGCGCGCGGCGTTGCGTTCGCTGCGCCGGCGCCCGAACCGGGTCTCAATCTCCAAAAGAACCGCCATCAGGGCGTCCGGGGTCAGATCCGTGGCCACGGCGACGGCGCCGTTGACGAACCAGGGCTGGTCGGAAATCGGCACGGGGGCGGTTTCATACCATCCGGCATGGGCCGTGATCTCGACCCCGGGATGTTGTGAAAGAACCCGCAGCGCCGCCCCGCAAGTCGCGCGCGGCGGCCCGAATTCCGCAGTCGGCAGGTTGCCGCCGACGCCGATGACGACGGGCCCGCTCACGCCGGAATCCCTGGACAGACGGGCGTTGAATCCTTGTGCTCGGGAGCAATGGGGCTTAAGTGTTTCATTATTGGCACTGTGTAAAAAATTAACGTTGTGATTTTACCAAGGGATTGATGGAAATGAATTTTTATCCTGAAGAACGCGTCGCCCTGTTCATCGACGGCTCCAATCTTTACGCCGCCGCCCGGGCCCTCAACTTCGATATCGACTACAAGCGCCTGTTGGCCGTTTTCTCAGGAAAATGCCGCCTGGTGCGGGCCTTCTACTACACGGCCATGGTCGAGGACCAGGAGTATTCGCCGATCCGCCCCCTCGTCGATTGGCTCGACTACAACGGCTATACCATGGTCACCAAGCCGACCAAGGAATTCACGGATTCCGCCGGGCGGCGCAAGATCAAAGGCAACATGGACATCGAGCTGGCCATCGACGTCATGGAAATGGCCGACAAGCTCGACCATATCGTGCTGTTCTCCGGCGACGGCGATTTCCGCCGCCTGGTCGACGCCGTGCAGCGCAAGGGCTGCCGGGTCAGCGTCGTGTCCACCGTGCGCTCGCAGCCGCCCATGGTCGCCGACGAACTGCGCCGCCAGGCCGATATCTTCGTCGAACTGCAAAGCCTGCAATCGGCCATCCAGCGCGCCGGCGGTCCGTCCAACAACGCCCTGCCCGACGACGATGACGATTATGATGACGACGAAGGCGAGGCCGAGGTCGAAGTCGTCTGAACCGCATGCCGGCCGCATTCCAGGACCCGCCCCGTGACTGCGCGAAATGCCCGCGACTGGCCGGCTTTCGCACCGACAACCGCGCCGCCTTTCCCGATTGGCACAATGCCCCCGTCCCTGCTTTCGGGCCGCTTGATGCGCGGCTTCTGATCGTCGGGCTGGCCCCCGGGCTGCGCGGCGCCAACCGCACGGCGCGGCCGTTTACCGGGGATTATGCCGGCGATCTGCTGTACCCCACGCTCGGCGAATTCGGCTGGACCGTGGGCGCCTATGGCGCCGCGCCCGACGACGGGCTGCGCCTGTCGGATTGCCGCATCACCAATGCCGTGCGCTGCGTGCCGCCGGAAAACAAGCCGACGGGGGCCGAATGCAAGGCCTGCCGCCCCTATCTCGCGGATGAAATCGCGGCCATGCCCAACCTGCGGGTGATTCTGGCCTTGGGCGGCGTCGCCCATGGCAACATCCTGGCGACATTGGACGAGCGGAAAAAGGATTTCCCCTTCGGCCACGGCAACAGTCATGTCCTGACCTCGGGCCGGCGGCTGATCGACAGCTACCATTGCTCGCGCTACAACACCAACACGGGCCGTCTGACCCCGGACATGTTCCGCGATGTGTTCGCCGCCATCGCCGACCTGATGGCGGCCTGACCCGGCATTCATCCCTCCGGAACAAGAGCTTGGCGACAAGCGGTTGTTTAGGTTATCGTTTTCCAGGCGGTCCCGTTTGCGGGTCGCCGGTGCGAACGGAGGGACGGGATGACTGCGGAGATCGTCAACTTACGCCAGTACCGCAAGGAAAAGCAGCGCCAGGAGCGCGAACGGACCGCGGAACAGAACCGGGTCCGGTTCGGCCGCGACAAGGCGCGGCGGCGGGAAGACGAGACGGACCGCCGACGCCACAACCAAGACCTGGACGGCAAGCAGATCGACCCCGAAAGCGACAAGCCCGCAGGCTGACGGCCAAGGCCGGGCACCGCGCCGCGCCAACAGTCTAGTGGTTGTGGGCTTCTTCCGGTTCCAACAGACGGTGCAGGTGCACGATCACGTATTTCATGTTGGCGTCGTCCACATGGGATTGGGACGCGCCGCGCCAGGCGGTCAACGCCTTGGCATAGCTGGGATAGATGCCGACGATTTCCAGATTATCCGGATCGACGAAATCCTGGCCCTGGGGGTCGGTTACCTTGCCCCCGAACACGAGATGCAGAAGCGCATTCGACATGGTTAGTCCTTTTCGTTGTTTCGGCTGCCTCTGAATGTCTCCTCACGGATTGTTCATCCGCGGACCAACTGTTATTCCGCCGCATTCACTGGCGGCCGGTGGAATTTGCCCTAAACTAGGGCCAATCCCGCGGGTGGGCAATACACCCAACGTCCAGTCCCGCCGGTTCGCGTCGGCAGGCGGCACCCCGCGGCCATCGAAACCTTTGAAAGGTCTGCAACGACAATGATCGATCTCTATTCCTGGCCCACGCCCAACGGGCACAAGGTCCATATCATGCTCGAGGAAACCGGGCTTGCGTACACCATCCACCCCATCAACATCCAGAAGGGCGACCAGTTCCAGCCCGAGTTCCTGAAAATCTCACCCAACAACCGCATCCCGGCGATCATCGACCAGGACGGCCCCGGCGGGAAGCCCTACTCCCTGTTCGAAAGCGGTGCCATTCTGATCTATCTGGCCGAGAAGACCGGCAAGTTCCTGCCGACCGAGCCCACGGCCAAGTACGACACCCTGCAATGGCTGATGTGGCAGATGGGCGGCATCGGTCCGATGTTCGGCCAGGCCCACCATTTCCGCGGCTATGCGCCGGTCGAAATCCCCTACGCCGTCGACCGCTACACCAAGGAAGCCGGGCGTCTGTACGGCATTCTCGACAAGCGTTTGGGGGAATCGGCCTATCTCGCCGGGCCCGACTACACCATCGCCGACATCGCGACCTTCCCCTGGACCCGGTCCATCGACCGACAGGGCCATTCCCTCGACGACTTCCCCAACGTGAAGCGCTGGTCCGACGCCATCAACGCGCGGCCCGCCGTGCAGCGCGGCTGCCGGGTGCTGGAAGACGTGCGCGGCGAACGCAAGCCCCTGTCCGACGAGGAACGGGCGGTGATGTTCGGCGACAAGCAGTTCGCAAAAAGGTAGGAGCAACGGCACACGCCGGATCGCCATCATTCCGTCACCGTCAGGACTTAAAATGTTGAAAACCTGACGGTGACGGGCGGGCGGCAACGTCAAGAAGGGGTGGGTATGAGCACGATGGACGATCAGTCATCGACGGCCCGTTCAGCCTCGGGGACGTGTCGCCCGGAACGCCCGGAACGCCCGGCGGCGCTTCCGATGACCTCGCATCGCTGCGTGCCGCCTTCCTAGCCAGAGCGCGTCCTCCGCCGTTTCAGCGATTCCGTATCAAGATATAGACTCTAGGCGTTGTCAGCGAAGCCCTCGATGATATAGCCGCCGGACTTTGGATCGTACTCCAGTTCCAGAATTCCGCGCTTTTGCGCGTCTTCCAGGAGCTCCTTGAACGTCCGGTACCCGTGATAGGATTCGTTGAAACCGGGCTTGCGGCGCTTTAACGCCTGCTTGACCATGGAGCCCCAGACCTTCTCTTCCTCACCGCGCTCCTGAAACAGGGCCTCAACGGTTTCCGCCACGAGGTCGAGACCTTCCAGCCGCCGGACCTCGTCGTCGCCTGCCTTCTGGGTATTGGATTTTCTGGCCGGTTGGCCAGCTTTGCTTGTGCCCGGTTTCTTGGTGTCGCGCACCAGGTCGTCGTAATAGATGAATTCGTCGCAGTTCGACGTCAGCAGATCGGAGGTCGAGTTCTTCACGCCGACGCCGATGACCAACTTGTTGTTTTCACGAAGTTTGCTGACCAGGGGCGAGAAATCAGAATCGCCGCTGATGATCCCGAAGGTATCGACATGGGCCTTGGTGTAACAGAGGTCGAGGGCGTCAACGACCATGCGGATATCGGCGGAATTCTTGCCCGACATGCGGACGTGCGGAATGTCGATCAACTCGAACGCCGCCTCGTGCATGGGCACCTTGAATTCCTTGTAGCGCGCCCAATCGCAATAGGCCTTCTTGACCACGATGTTGCCCTTGAGCAGAAGCCGCTCCAGGACCTTTTGGATATCGAAGGCCGCGTACTTGGCGTCCTTCACGCCGAGAGCGACATTCTCGAAATCGCAAAACAGCGCCATGTTCTGGGTGGTGTTTTTCGGGCTCATGACCGTTCAGGGTTTCCCTTCGCCAATGTGAACATATCCGGCGTAGACATAGAGTCGCCGCCGCTCGCCAGAGAAGAGTCTTCCGGCCCCGCCGGCCGTTACGTATGGCGCAGACTTTTGAACGAAACCATGCGTTCGGCGGCCTCGTCCCATAGGGCAAGGCGAAGGCAGGTCATGCTCTTCAGAAAACCAACGCGATTGAGGTTTTGCAATGCGGGTATGTCTTTCAGACAGGCGGAAAGTCGATAGTTGGGAATACGCGACGATAGATGGTGGATGTGGTGAATGCCGATGTTGCCGGTGAACCAGCGTAACAGCGACGGCAGATGGCAATAACTGCTGGCCATCACCGAAGCGGTGTAAAAATCCCACTCGACGTCCTCTTTCCAGTAGGTGCGCTCGAACTGATGCTGAACGTAGAACAGCCAAACACCCGCCGCGGAAGATAACAAGACAATTGGGGCCTGAACCATCAGCACATCCACGAAGCCGAAAGCCAGGCCCAGACCGGTCAGCAGGGCGACAATGGCGAGATTGGTCCCCATGACTCCAATCAACAACCTCGGTTGGCGACGGATCAGGTCCAGCGGTAGGCGGTATTTGATGACGAACAGATAGATCGGCCCGATTCCCAGTATCACCAATGGATTGCGGTAAAGGCGGTAAACCAGGCGCTTCCAACGCGGCAGGTTCACATATTCTGAAACAGTGAGGACGCTGACGTCGCCGATCCCCCGTTTCTCCAGATTGCCACAGGTGGCGTGATGGGTGTTGTGCGCCCGGCGCCAATACTCATGCGGGGTCAGGGTGAGGATCCCGATCAGTGCGCCCAGAAAATCGTTGAGGCGATGGGAACGGAAAAAAGACCGATGGCCGCAATCGTGTTGGATGATGAAGAGCCGCACCATGAAGGCCGCGGCCAACAGCGACAGCAACAGCGTCAGCCAATAGGCGTCCCCTACGGAAACGATCATGGCTGCCCACAACCCGAACAGCGGAAATACGGTCGTCAGCAACTGAAGGAGGCTGCGCGTCCTTATCGGGTGGGCGTGGTGCTGGGCGATTTGCGCCCATTGTCGGGCGTCGCTATTCGGTGTCGCCGGATCGACGGTGGCAATTCGGGCAACAGGCGCGTCAGCGTTCACGTTCAATCGTGTATCTATACTAATAAACTTGGTCCTATATCGCAGTGTCGGCACCACAGTGCAGGGTGATCAAGGTGAAATCAAGGCAGCCCCACTCTCACCCGTACCGCTGCTGTTTCCAGGGATCGCCGAGATTGTGATAACCGCGGGTCTCCCAATAACCCGGGGCGTCCTTTTCCAGAAAGGTGATCTGGCGCAGCCATTTGGCGCTTTTCCAGAAATAGAGTGACGGCACCACGGCCCGCGCCGGGCCGCCGTGATCGCGCGCCAGCGGCGCCCCGCCCCAGGAATGGGCGATCAGCGACGCGTCGGCCAGGAAATGATCGAGCGGCAGATTGGTGGTATAGCCGTCGTGGCTGTGCAGCACGGCGAAGGCCGCATTGACGCGAAGGCCCGCCGCCTCGGCCAGGGTCTTCACGGCGACGCCTTGCCAGCGGTTGTCGTATGTCGACCACGACGTGACGCAATGAATGTCCGTGGTCAGATCGGCCTGCGGCAGGGCGAGGAACTGCGCCCAGGACAGGGTCAACGGGCGGTCGACGGCGCCCAGGACCTTCATTTGCCATTGATCCGTCGGCACCAAGGGCCGGTGACCCAGGTCGAGGATCGGCCAGTCCTTGGCAAGGTGCTGGCCCGGCGGCAGGCGGCCGCCTCCGTCCAGGCGGCCTTTGGGCAGGCGCTTGTCGCGCGCCCATTGTTCCTTGGTTTGCGTCAGTTTGCTTTGCGGAGGCGTGCGCGCTTCTTGATCGGCTTGCGCCTTCATGTCGCCCAACAGCGAGCCCGCGCGTCCGGCGAACAGATCCTTGAAGCGGTCGTCGTCACCACCGCCCGACACGGGGCTATCCCTTGTCGCGCATCAGGCGCGCCTTCTGGCGGCCCCAGTCGCGGGCCTTCGTGGTTTCGCGCTTGTCGTACTGGTGCTTGCCTTCGGCCAAAGCCAGTTGAACCTTGGCGATACCCCGCTTGTTGAAATAGATGGCGAGCGGCACCAGGGCCATGCCCTTGCGGTTGACCGCACCCGACAGGCGTGCGATCTCGCGCCGGTGCAGCAGCATCTTGCGCTTGCGCTTGGGCTCGTGATTGTTGGGGCCCGCCTGCTCGTACCGGGGAATGTCGGCGTTGTAGAGGTAAAGCGCGCCGTCTTCCTCCGCCGCATAGGCGTCGACCAGGGACCCACGGCCCAGACGCAGGGACTTGACCTCGGTCCCGGTCAGCATGATCCCGGCCTCGACATCCTCCAGGATGAAGTAGTTGTGCCGCGCCTTGCGGTTCTGGGCCACCACGTTGCCGGGCGGGCCCTTTTTCTTTTTCGTGGCCATGATGGGATGCCTTCACGCGCCCAAGGGCGCGGTCAGTTGAGCAGTCCGGCCGCGACCATGGCGTCGCGCACCCTGGTCTTGCTCGTCTCGGCGATCTCGCAGATCGGCAGACGGGTTTCCGCCGAACACTTGCCGAGCAGCGAGGCCGCGTATTTCACCGGGCCGGGGCTGGTTTCGCAGAACAGAGCGTTGTGCACGGGCGTCAGGCGGTCCTGCAGGTCCATGACCTTGGCCATGTCGCCTTCGCGCCAGGCGCGCTGCATGTCGGCGCACATTCGGGGTGCGATGTTGGCCGTCACGGAAATGCAGCCGTGGCCGCCCGCCGCCATGAAGGGGATCGCCGTGCCGTCCTCGCCGGACATCTGGCAGAAATCCTTCTTGATCGCGAGCCGCGTGTTGATCGGCCGCGCCAGATCCTGAGTCGCGTCCTTGACGCCGACGATGTTCGGCAGTTCCGCCAGCCGCGCCATGGTGGCGACGGACATGTCGACGATGGACCGGCCGGGAATGTTGTAGATGATGATCGGCAGGCCGCCTTCGTCATGGATGGTCTTGTAGTGCAGGTAAAGACCTTCCTGGGTCGGCTTGTTGTAATAGGGCGTGACGACCAGCGCCGCGTCGGCGCCGGCGGCCTTGGCGTGCTTGGTCAGTTCGACCGCTTCCTTGGTCGAGTTGGAGCCGGCACCCGCGATCACGGGCACGCGGCCGTCGGCGGCCTCGATGCACCATTCGGTGACCTGCATGTGCTCTTCGTGGCTGAGGGTCGGCGACTCGCCGGTCGTGCCGCAGGGCACCAAGCCGTCCGTGCCTTCGGAGATCTGCCACTCGACGAAGTTCTTGAATGCCGATTCGTCCACCGCTCCATCCTTGAAGGGGGTAATCAGCGCAGGGAAAGAGCCCTTGAACATCGTTCACTCCTCGGTATCGTGCGGGGCCAGGGGATTGTGCGGACCATAGCCCTGACCGGCTTCGGCGGCAAGCGCGGACCGCCGCCGGGTGGACCAAGTTCCTGCAACGATTGCATCGCTTGTTGCCTGGGCCCCGAAATCGTATCATCGCGGCCATGATGCGGCAGATTGCCACGCAATCCGTAATCGGGCCGCCAAGACGAGGAGGCCGAGCGCCATCGGGGATCTTCCGGTGGGTGTGTGTCTTTTGCATCCTTGTCGGGCTGACCGTCGGCGCCCAGGCGGGGACGAACGCCGGCGGCGCGCCCGGGCCCGTCACATCCCGCGACCTCACGATCATGACCCAGGCCTTCAAGGCCATGGACCAAGGCAAATGGTCCGAGGTCAAATCCCTGGAATCCAAGGCCAAGAATCCCCTCGCCCGCAAGCTGATCCAGTGGGGGCGGCTATCGTCCTACAGCGGTCCGGCGGAATTCGAGGAACTGTCGGCTTTCCTCTACAGCAATCCGCAATGGCCCCGGTCCGGGCGCATGACCGCCAAGGCCGAGGCCCGGCTGTCGGCGACGGAGGCCGATGACGCGGTTCTGGAATGGTTCACGGGCCGACAGCCGGTGACGGCGCTGGGCAAGGCGCGCTATGCCGTTGCGCTGCTCAACCGCGGCGACAAAAAGGACGAAGACCGGGCCACCGCCATGCTGCGCGACGCCTGGATCAACGGCGACTTTTCCAAGGCCGACGAAAAGCATTTCATGGGCCGCCACGGCAAGCGCCTGCGCACGTCGGATCATATCGCGCGCCTGGACCGCCTGTTATGGGAGGGACGCTACTGGGCCGTGCGCCGCCATCTGTGGCGCGTCCCCAAGGCTTATCAGAAACTGGGCTTGGCGCGCATTTCCCTGCGCCGCCAGATGGGCAACGTGGATGCCCTGGTCGCCAAGGTGCCGAAAAACCTGCAGCGCGACCCGGGACTGGTCTACGAGCGGCTGCGCTGGCGGCGTAAGAAGAACCTGGATTCCGCGATCGACCTCGTGCGCCATCTGCCGGGCGACCAGCCCCATCCGGAACTGTGGTGGGAGGAACGCTCGACCCTGGTGCGCCGGGCGCTGCGCAAGGGCTTCATCACCGACGCCTACCGCATCGCCCGCAATCACGGGCTCAGCGAAGGGGCCGATTATGCCGAGGCCGAATGGCTGTCCGGCTGGGTCGCCCTGCGCTTTTTGAACGAACCCAAGGTGGCGCTCCAGCATTTCCAACGCATGTATGCCCGGGTCAATTATCCCGTTTCCCTGTCGCGCGGCGCTTATTGGATCGCCCGCAGCTACGACGACCTGAAACAGCCGCAGCGCGCCACTGAATGGTTCGCCCGCGCGGCCCGCCACCCAACGACCTATTACGGGCAGCTGTCGCTGGCCCGCGTCGACCCGGCCGCCGTCTTGCGCCTGCCGCCCGACCCGGAACCGGATGCGGATCTGGTCCGCCAGTTCCAGTCCCACGAACTGACCCGCGCGTTCCGCGCCCTATCCGCCGCCGGGGCCGACGACACGCTGCGTGCGGTTTTGGAAACCCTGCTGAATCGGGCCGACGAGCATCCGGGCTGGCGCGTGCTGACCGCGGATCTGGCGGCGGAGGCCGAACGCCGCGACCTTGCCGTGCGGGTCGCCAAGCAATCCCTGCGCGACGGCCTGATGCTGGCCAGCCACGGCTATCCCGCGATCGCCCTGCCCCGCCTGCCGACGAACTGGAACCTGCCGCCTCTGGAGTCCGCCCTGGTGCTGGGCATGATCCGCCAGGAAAGCGCCTTTCGCGGCAACGCCGTCAGCCGCGCCAGCGCCCAAGGCCTGATGCAGCTGATGCCCGCCACGGCCAAGGTGGTGGCGACGCGCCGGGGTCTGCCGTTCTCGCGTGCCCGCCTGATCACCGACGCCAGCTATAATCTGACCCTGGGTCAAACCTATCTGGCCGGGTTGATCACGGAATTCGACGGCTCCTACGTGCTGTCGGTCGCCGGTTACAACGCCGGCCCTCATCGGGTGCGCCGCTGGCTTAAGGAATACGGCGACCCCCGGCAAAAGGACGTGGACGTCATCGACTGGGTCGAAATGATCCCCTTCGACGAAACGCGCGACTATGTGCAGCGGGTGATGGAAAACCTGCACGTCTACCGCTCGCGCCTGTCGGGCACGGAAATCGCCTTCGCCCTCCATGCCGATCTGACGCGCTGACCCGGCTCCGGGCCCGCAAATCCGATCAAGAACCCCATTCACCGGATAGTGACCCGCATTCGCGCCGCCTATTCTTGACCCCGTTTCCGCCGCCGCCCATAACGGCGAAACCACTCGGGGGTCATCGAACCTGGATTTTGGAGGATTTAAGACATGGCGCACGACCAGCTTTCGGATATCGGGGCCTGCGTGTTCGACGCCTACGGCACCTTGTTCGACGTCGCCGCCGCCGCGGCGCACTGCAAGGACGACCTGGGCGATAAGATGGCGCCGCTCGCCACCCTGTGGCGGGACAAACAGCTGTCCTATTCCTGGCTGCGCTCGCTGATGGGCGAATACGTGGAATTCTGGCAGGTCACCCAGGACGGGCTCGACTATTCCCTGGCCGCCCTCGGCCTCGACGGTGACGCGGCGCTGCGCCAGAAGCTGCTCGACCTCTATTTCAAGCTCGACGCCTATCCCGAGGTCAAAGGCGTACTGACCAAGCTGAAGGCAGCCGGCCTGAAGACCGCGATTTTGTCCAACGGGTCGCCCGACATGCTGGCGGCGGCCGTCACCAACGCCGGGATCAAGGATGTGCTGGACGACGTGCAGTCGGTTGCCGACGTCGGCATCTTCAAGCCCCATCCCAGCGTCTATCAAATGTCCGTCGACCGCCTGGACGTCGAGGCCGGGCGCATCTGCTTCATGTCATCCAACGCCTGGGACGCGGCGGCGACGGCCAATTTCGGGTTCCGGGTCGTCTGGGTCAACCGGTTCAAGCAGCCGCCGGAACGCCTGCCGGGCAAGATCGTCACACAGCTCGACAATCTGAGCGGCCTGCCCGATCTTCTCGGCCTATAGCCGCACATGACGGACGCGGGCTATGGCGAACACCGGTTCACGGCCCGCGACGGGCTTGAACTCTATTACCGCGACTATGCCCCCGCCGGGAAAGACACGGACCATCGCCCGGCCGTGCTCTGCCTGCCCGGCCTGACCCGAAATTCCAAGGACTTCCATCAGCCGGCAGCCCGCCTGCAAGGCCTGGGCTGGCGCGTCGTCTGCCCGGACATGCGCGGGCGCGGACGTTCGCCCCACGACCCGGACCCGGCCAACTACCGGGCGGAAACCTATCTGGACGATATGCGCAACCTGCTGGCCGGGCTCGGCCTGCATCGGGTGGTGGTGATCGGCACGTCCATGGGCGGCATCCTGGCCATGGCCATGGCGACGGTCATGCCGACGGTGCTGGCGGGGGTGGTGCTGAACGACGTCGGCGCCGTGATCCCCGCCGCCCCCCTGAAGCCGATCATCGACAGCATGCGGGGACGCGGCAGCTTCGCGACCTGGGATCAGGCCGTGTTCGCCCTGCGCCACGGGTTTCCCGATCTTCCGGCCGAAACGGATGCGGAATGGCTGGACCTGGCGCGGGCGACCTTCGTCGAGGGCCCCGACGGCCGCATCCATCGCGACTGGGACCTGGACATCGTCAAGCCGCTGCTGGCCCTGCCGCCCGGCGACACGGACCTGTGGCGATACTTTCGCGCCCTCAAACGGGTGCCGACAGGGGTTGTACGGGGTGGCAAGTCGGATATTCTGAGCGCCGAGATTCTTACGGCGATGATCCATGACCGCCCCGGGCTGATCCATGCCACGGTGCCGAACGTGGGCCATCCGCCCAACCTTCGCGAACAACCATCCAAGGAAGTCATCGATGCCGTCCTCGCCCGCGTCTGAAGTGCTGACATTCGCCGATATCGAAAGCGCCGCCGAAGTTCTGAAAGGCGTCGCCGTCGTCACCCCGGTGCTGGAAAGCCCGCTGCTCAACGCGGCGCTGGGCTTTCGTCTGCGCATCAAGGCGGAACCGTTGCAGATCACCGGGTCCTTCAAGTTCCGCGGCGCCTACAACGCCATTTCCCGCATCCCCCAAGACCGGCGCGAGGCCGGCGTGGTCGCCTTTTCGTCGGGCAACCATGCCCAGGGCGTGGCGGCGGCGGCTTCCATGCTGGGCCTGCCGTCGGTCATCCTGATGCCCAAGGACGCGCCCAAGACCAAGGTCGAATTGACCAAGGCCTGGGGGGCGGAGGTCGTGACCTTCGACCGCTTCACGGAAAGCCGAGAGGAACTGGGCGCCAAGCTGCGCGAAGAACGCGGTGCGACCCTGATCAAACCCTACGACGATCCCCTGATCATGGCGGGCCAGGGCACCCTGGCGGCCGAGGCCGTGCGGACCTGTCTGGCCGAGGATTGGACGCCCGACATCTTCATCAGCCCCTGCGGCGGCGGCGGGCTGATCGCCGGCTGTTCGACATCGGTGCGCGCCCTGTCGCCGTCGACCGCCGTCTATTCGGCCGAACCGGCGGGCTTCGACGATACGGCGCGATCCCTGGCCGCGAAGAAGCGCCTCGCCAACGATCCGGCCGCGCGCTCCATCTGCGACGCGCTGCTGGCGCCGGAACCGGGCGAGTTGACCTTCACGGTCAATGCCGAACGTCTGACCGGCGGGCTCTGCGTCACCGACGACGAGGCGATGGGCGCCATGGCGGTCGCCTTCAAATACCTGAAACTGGTGGTGGAACCGGGGGGTGCCGTGGCCCTGGCCGCCGCCATCACGGGCAAGGTCGACTGCAAGGGCAAGAATGTGCTGGTCGTCTGTTCCGGCGGCAACGCGGACGCGGACGTTTACGCAGAGGCGCTCAAGCGGCCCCTGCCGTTCTGAAAACGCGGAACGCGGCGGTCCGGCACGATTGCCTGATGCGGCGCCTTATTCGGCGGCGGCGGTCGCCGTCTTGGGCGTGGACGCGGACGACGAAATCGTCTGCTTGACGGCATCGACATCCTTCTTCTCGACCAGGCGCTTGCAGTGACCTTCCAGAAAGGCCCCGTTTTCGATCGCCAGATCTTCGTGAAGAATGTCGCCGATGACGCGCGCCGAGCGCGCCAGGGTCACGGACCGGGCCTTGATCTGGCCGTTGATGGTGCCGTGGACCTGCACCCGATCTGCGACGATTTCGCCCTTGATGTTGGCGGTTTCGCCAACAAGCAGGCTTTTTGTGCGGATATCGCCGTCGATGGTGCCGTCAATTTGGATTTCACCGTCCGAGCTCAGGTCCCCGATGATGCGAAGGTCGGCCGAAATAATAGACGGACCGGCCGATTTCACCGTGGGCTGTTGGCCGCTTTGGCTGCTCGTACCCTTACTTGTCTTTGAAAACATACTTTCCTGCCCTGATGAACTTGAGCGGGTTCAACGGCTTGTTGTTGAACACCACCTCGTAATGGAGGTGTGGCCCCGTGCTTCGGCCCGTACTACCCAGAAGTCCAATCTTCTCATGAAACTTCACTTCTTGGCCAACCTTAACAAGAACCTTGCTGAGATGCGCGAACCGGGTTTTCAGCCCCAGCCCGTGGTCAATCTCGATCAGGCGGCCGTAACGTCCCTTCCAGCCGGCGTAGGTCACCTTGCCCGCCGCCGTGGAAAACACCGGGGACTTCACCGGCCCACCCAGGTCGACGCCGTAATGGGCGGACCAGCGGTTGGTCATGGGGTCCTTGCGCTTGCCGTAGCTGGAGGTGATGTAATAGGACGTCAAGGGGGCCGCGAGCGGCACGCGGGCGATGGATTCCTGAAGGGATTCAAGGCGGTTCAGATTGCGGTCCAGGTTGGCCAGTTCAAGCTTGAGATCGCCGGCCGGCAGTCCGTCGGGTTCGACCGGGATGAACGGGCCGCCGACGCCCGATTTTTCCTCTTCGCCGACGCCGAGCAGCCGGTCCGGTTCCAGGCCGGTCAGTTCGATGACCTTCTCCAGACCGGCGATCTGGTCGCCGGCGCGTTCGTTCATGCGCTGGACGACCTCGCCTTCCGTTTCCTGAAGTTCCTTCAGGCGCGAGGTCAGCTCCTCGACCCGGTTGCGCATGCGCGATGAGTCGTTCTGCGCCTTGTTGCGCTCGGTCATGATCAGATGCAGGTCGCTTTCGACCGCGTTCAGGTTGTCCTTCAGCGCGAAGTTGCGGCCCGACATGGACGTCATTTCGTTCTCAAGCGTGGCCAACTGTTCCTTGAGCCGCTCGCGGGCGCTGATGACCTGCTGGCGCTCGGCGGCGGTGATTTCCAGCCTGCGGGACACGGAACTCAGGTTGCGCTGCAGGGCGGCGTTCTTTTCCACCAGCCCCAGCATGAGGGAATGGTTTTCTTCCAGATCCTTGGTTATCGAGGCGAACTTGCGCTGGTACTCGGCGACTTCGTTGAGCAGTGAGCGATAGGCAAGACGCGCGCCGGCGATCTCGTTGTCCTTGGCCTGCAGGACCTGGTCGTGCATCAGGAAACTGACGGAGGTGAAGGTGCTCCACGACAGCGCCACGGCGACAACGCCGGACATCACGATCTGCACGGGCTGGGAAATTTTGAAGTAGGACACCCGTCCTTCGGTGCGCACGACGAGCTGACGTTCCGGGAACAGCCGACCGGCAAGCGCCCGCAGGCGCTTCGCAATACTCGTTTCGAAGGCTCCCCGTCTATTCATTCCCCCGTGTCCCCTTCCCTCGTACGGTGGTCATTGCGGTCCCAGTTCGGCGCCGCCGCCCGGCACTTGGCTTTCGCGTCTGGGCCGGGTAGACAGTCTTGTTCTTTTTAGGCGGCCTCCGGGCCCCCTTTGGTCCCGCAAACGCTCTACCAGCGTCGAAGGTATAGGGAAGGTCTAAGGCGTTCAAGTATCCATTTCCCGCCCCCCCCCGGAACCCTGATTCAGTGGCGGATTTCCGCCATTCCTGGACCGATTTCAGCCCGCGCCGGGCGCCTGCGCAAAGGAGCAATCCCAATGACCGAAGACCTCACGTCCGCCTCTGCGCCCGGCCCCGACCGGGACCGCCCGCCGGCCTTCAGCCCGGCGATGATCGCCGCCACATGGTTCGGCTGCGGGCTGACGCCGAAGGCACCGGGAACCGTCGGCTCCCTGGGCGCCCTGCCCGTCGCCTGGATCATTCTGTCCCATGGCGGCTGGCCCTGGCTGTCCGTCGCGGCGGTCGCGGTGACGGTGATCGGTATTCTTGTCACGGCGGCGGTGCTCAGGCGCTCCGCCGTCAAGGATCCGTCCTTCGTGGTGATCGACGAGGTCGCGGGACAGTGGATCGCCCTGCTGCCGGCGGGCCTGGACCCGGTCCTGTTCGTCGCCGGTTTCCTCGCCTTCCGCCTGTTCGACATCTGGAAACCCTGGCCCGTCAGTTGGGCCGACCGCAAGGTGCCGGGGGCGGTCGGCGTGATGCTGGACGATCTGATCGCCGGAGGCTTTGCGGCGGTCCTTGTCTTCGGATTAGGATATGCGATGGCGGGAGGAGCCTAAAACCATGACCGATGCCGCGATTGACGATCTGGCACGCCAGGTGATCGAAACCTATGCGGCCCGGGGCCTGACCCTGGGCACCGCCGAAAGCTGCACCGGTGGCCTGATCGCCGGCGCCCTGACCGGCATCCCCGGATCGTCGGGGGTGGTCGACCGGGGCTTCGTGACCTATTCCAACGACGCCAAGATGGACCTTCTGGACGTGAACGCCCGGATCCTACGCGATCATGGGGCCGTGTCCGAGGCAACGGCCCGCGCCATGGCCTGGGGCGTGCTGACCCATGCGCCTGTCGACTGCGCCGTCGCCGTCACCGGCATCGCCGGACCGTCCGGCGGCACCAAAGACAAGCCCGTGGGCCTGGTCCACTTCGGCGCGGCGCGGCACGGACGCGATATCGTCCACGAACGCCATGTATTCGAGGGCGACAGGGCGGCGGTGCGCGAGGCGACGGTGAAGCAGGCGTTGGCTTTGCTGCTGGCCCTGGCCGATTGACCGAACCACGCATATTGCATTGAAAATACGCATATTTTTGTCGGTTGCATGACAGCGGTATAGACCCTATATGAATCAAAGGGCGGTATCGCGCCGCCCTGAAATCCTCCGACCGGCACCCCGAACTTCTGGTTGGCGACCCCGTATTGCATGGGAGTCGCCGTTGAGCTTTGGCAAAAGCCTGTTGATTGCGGTGGGGGCGACCGGCACGTCGTTGACGGCCGTTGCGATCGCCGGGTTCCTCACCAATACCGGCCCTTTGGCCTTGGGGCCGGATGGTAACCGGCAGAGCGCGCCGCCGCCGCCGCTTGAACCCAGCATCATCGTCATGGAGCCGGTGCCGCTGGACCCCCGGGGATACAGCCTGACAGGCCTGGAACAGAACGACCTGGTCTACGTTTCCGTGGAAATGGTCGTACGCACCAAGCCCGACCGCCTGCTGGTGTGCAAGTTGATGCCTCGGCTGACGGCTGCCGTCCTCCGGGACCTGGGCCCCCGGCTATGGTCCCAGCCGACCTTGAACAACCTGGACGAAGTTGGGGTGAACGCCTTTGTACGGGATCGGTTCGATCGGGCCCTGGGCGCCAAAGTGATCGCGGAGGCGACCGTGCGGTTTGTCGAAAACCGCCGGGCGGCCCCGAAACCCAACTGCACGGAAACCCTGTATGCCGGATGGCAGACCTGGATCAGGCGGGCGCAACGGGACTTGCGTGAATCAGACCGTTAGCCCCAACCGGGCCTTCAGATCGCCGCCCGGCCCGCGCCCGACGGCGTCGGCGCGCTGCCGTAAAGGTCGCCCGCGCGGCTTTCGAAGGCGTTGACCATCTTGCTCACGGCCTCGTTGAACACCACCGAGATCGCCGATTGCAGCAGCTTGGAGCGGAATTCGAAATCCACGTAGAAGTCGATGTCGCAGGCCTGCCCGTTTTCGGCCGGTGTGAATATCCAGTGATTTTTCAAATACTTGAACGGCCCGTCCGAATAGGCGACGTCGATCCGCTTGGCCTCCCAATCGAGCGTCACGCGCGACGTGAAGCGTTCACGGAAGATCTTGAAGCCGATCACCATGTCGGCGACCAGCAGTTTGTCCGATCGTTCGCGGATGCGCGTCGCCTGGCACCAGGGCAGGAATTCCGGATAGCGGCCGACATCGGCGACCAGATCGAACATCTGATCGGCGCGGTAGGGCAGCCGGCGAATTTCCGCATGTGTGGGCATGGTCCCTAGCCCCGGCCCGCCTGACGCGCTGCCTGTAGCTTGGCGAAATCCTCGCCCGCGTGGTGGCTTGAGCGGGTCAGCGGCGACGCGGAGACCAGCAGGAAGCCCTTGGTCTCGGCCAGACGCTTGTATTCGGCGAATTCGTCCGGCGTGACGAAACGGTCGACGGGGGCATGACGCGTGGTCGGCGCGAGGTACTGGCCGATGGTCAGGAAATCGACGCGGGCCGACCGCAGGTCGTCCATGACCTGCAGCACCTCGGACCGGGTCTCGCCCAGGCCGACCATGATGCCCGACTTGGTGAACACGTTGGCGTCGATGTCCTTGGCCCGGTCCAGGATCTTCAGGGAATGGAAATAGCGCGCCCCCGGGCGGATCGAGGGGTACAGCCGCGGCACGGTTTCCAGATTGTGATTGAACACGTCCGGCTTGGCGGCGATGACGGCTTCGAGCGCGCCCGGCTTGTCGCGGAAATCGGGGGTCAGGATTTCGATGGTGGTGTCCGGCGTGGTCTCGCGCAGGCGCTCAATGCACTTCACGAACTGCCCTGCCCCGCCGTCGGCCAGATCGTCGCGGTCGACCGAGGTGATGACCAGATGCTTCATGCCCATTTCGCCGGCGGCGATGGCCAGGTTGTCGGGCTCCAGCGGGTCGACCTTCCCCGGCTTGCCCGTGGCGACGTTGCAGAACGCGCAGGCGCGGGTGCAGATGTCGCCCAGGATCATCACCGTGGCGTGCTTCTGGGCCCAGCATTCGCCGATATTCGGGCAGGCCGCTTCCTCGCAGACCGTGTGCAGGTTGCGCTCGCGCATCAGCTTGCGGGTTTCCGCATAAGCCGGCGACGTGGGCGCCTTGACCCGGATCCACGCAGGTTTTTTCTGGTGGGGGTTTTCCGGGTTCTTGGCCTTTTCCGGATGGCGCAGCGGCCGCACGTTGTCTGTGTTTGCCATGATTTAGAAGTGGATCACCCGCCCATAGGCGTCAAGCACCGATTCATGCATCATTTCCGACAAGGTCGGATGCGGGAACACCGTGTGCATAAGGTCTTCCTCGGTGGTTTCCAGGCCCATGGCGATGACGAAGCCCTGAATCAGCTCGGTCACTTCGGCGCCGACCATGTGCGCGCCCAGCAATTGACCGGTTTTTGCGTCGAACACGGTCTTGACCAGGCCGTCGGGCTCGCCCAGCGCAATCGCCTTGCCGTTGCCGAGGAACGGGAAGCGGCCGACCTTCACGTTGTAGCCCTGCTCTTTCGCCTTGGCTTCGGTCAGGCCGACGCTGGCGACCTGCGGGTGGCAATAGGTGCAGCCCGGAATATGGGTCTTTTCCATGGGATGGACGTTCGGCAGGCCCTTGATCTTCTCGACGCAGATGACGCCTTCGTGCTCCGCCTTGTGGGCCAGCATGGGCGGCCCGGCGACATCGCCGATGGCATAGACGCCCGGCTCCGCCGTGCGGCCGTAGCCGTCGATGACGATGCAGCCCCGGTCGGTCTTGACCTTGGTGTTCTCCAGGCCGATGCCTTCGATATTGCCCTGCACGCCGACGGCGGAAATCACCCGGTCGACGGTGATTTCCTGGGTCTTGCCGTCCTTGCCCTCGACCGTGCAGGTGACGCTGTTGGCCCCCTTGGCCAGCTTCACGACCTTGGCCTCGGTCATGATCTTGAGGCCCGATTTCTCCATCTGCTTGCGCGCGACGGCGGAAATCTCGGCGTCCTCGACGGGCATGATCTGGGTCATGACCTCGACCACCGTCACGTCCGAACCCAGCGTATGATAGAAGCTCGCGAATTCGATGCCGATGGCGCCCGATCCGATGACCAAAAGCTTTTTCGGGAAGATGTCGGGCTTCAGGGCCTCGAAATAGGTCCAGACCAGCTTGCCGTCGGGCTCCAGCCCCGGCAGGGCCCGCGGCCGCGCCCCGGTGGCGACGATGATGTGCTTGCCGGAAAGGTCCGGCAGCGCCTTGCCGTCGGTGCCGGTAACGGCGACCTTGCCGCCGCCCTTGAGCACGCCCGTGCCGTCGACGACCGTCACCTTGTTCTTTTTCAACAGATGCCCGACGCCGCCGTTCAGCTGCTTGGACACGCCGCGCGAGCGGCCGATGACCTTGTCGATGTCGAAGGATACGTCCTTGGCGCTCAGGCCATAGGCGTCGGCGTGCTGCATGTAGTGATAGATCTCGGCGGAGCGCAGCAGCGCCTTGGTCGGAATGCAGCCCCAGTTGAGGCAGATGCCGCCCAGGTGCTGCTTTTCCACCACGCAGGTCTTGAACCCAAGCTGCGCCGCGCGGATCGCGGCGACGTAGCCGCCCGGCCCGCCGCCGATGATGACGATGTCGAACGAGGTATCGGCCATGAGTTTCGCCCTCCCCGCCTACAGCAGCAACTGAATGGGATCTTCGAGGATCGCCTTCAGTTCCTTGGCAAAACCGGCCGCCGTGGCGCCGTCGATGCAGCGGTGGTCGACCGCCAGGGTCAGGGACATCACCGTGGCGACGGTCAAGGCACCGTTCTTCACGACCGGGCGCTGTTCGCCGGCGCCGACGCTGAGGATGCCGCCCTGGGGCGGGTTGATGATGGAGTTGAAGGACTTGACCCCGAACATGCCCAGGTTGGAGATGGTGAAGGTGCCGCCCTGGAATTCCTCGGGCGCCAGCTTGCCGTCCCGCGCCTTGCCGGCCAGCTCCTTCGCCTTGGCCGAGATGGCGGCGAGGCCGAGCGATCCCGCGTCCTTGATGATCGGGGTGATCAGGCCGCCCTCGATGGCGACGGCGACGGAGACGTCGGCGCGCTTGAACTTGAGGATCGCGTCGTCCGTGTAGGACACGTTGACGTCCGGGCAGCGCCGCAGGGCGACGGCCACGGCCTTGATGACGAAGTCGTTGACGGAAATCTTGTAGTCCGCCCCGTCGCGGCCGTTCAGGTCCTTGCGCGCGGCCAGCAGCTTGTCGATCTCGACGTCGATCGAGATGTTGAAATGCGGGATGTCGCGGGCCGAGGCCGTCAGGCGCGTGGCGATGACCTTGCGCATGGACGAGTTCGCCACGGCCTCGAATTCCGGCATGTTGGCGAACACCGGATCGCCGACGGCCGGTGTCGGGGTCGGGGCGGCGGCGGGAGCCGTCGCGGGTCTCGCGGCGGGGGCCGTCGCCGGAGCGGCCTTGCCCGTTCCCGAGGCGAGCGCCGCGTCCACGTCGCGCTTGACCACGCGGCCGCGCGGGCCGGAGCCGGCAATGGCGGCAAGGTCGAGGCCTTCCTGAGCGGCGATGCGCTTGGCCAGGGGGCTGGCGACCACGCGGTCGCCGGATGCGGCCGCCGGGGCGGCGGCAGGTGCTGCGGGCGTTGCCGGTGCGGCTGCCGGGGCCGACTTGGCGGCTTCCGCCGCCGGGGCTGCGGCCCCACCGGACGACGTGTCGGCGCCATCGAGGGCCGAGGCGTCTTCGCCGTCTTCCAGCAGCAGCGCGATCACCGAATTGACGGCGACGTCGGCGGTGCCTTCCGGCACCACGATCCTGCCGAGGATGCCTTCCTCCACGGCTTCGACCTCCATGGTCGCCTTGTCGGTTTCGATTTCCGCAAGGACGTCGCCGCTTTCCACGGCGTCGCCTTCCTTCTTGTGCCACTTGGCCAGATTGCCCTCGGTCATGGTCGGGCTCAGGGCCGGCATCAGGATTTTGATCGGCATGGTGTTCCTCCCCGTCCCTACACGTAGCAGACGGCTTTCGCCGCCTCGACCACGTTATGGGCCTTGGGCAGGGCCAGGGCCTCCAGGTTCGCCGCATAGGGCATGGGCACATCGGCGCCGGACACCCGGGTCGGCGGCGCGTCCAGATCGTCGAAGGCGTGTTCGATCATCAGCTGGTTGATTTCGGCGCCGATCCCGCAGGTCGGCCAGCCTTCTTCCACCGTGACGATGCGGTTGGTCTTCTTGACCGAAGCGACCAGGGTTTCGACGTCGATGGGCCGCACCGTGCGCAGGTTGATGACCTCCGCGTCGATGCCTTCGGCGGCCAGCTTTTCCGCCGCTTCCATGCAGATGCCGACGGCAATGGAGAAGGCCACCAGGGTCACGTCCTTGCCGGACCGCTCGACCTTGGCCTTGCCGATGGGCAGGGTCCAGTCTTCGTCGTCCGGCACTTCGAAGCTCTGGCCGTAGAGGATTTCGTTTTCCAGGAAGATCACCGGGTTGGGATCGCGGATCGCCGATTTCAGCAGCCCCTTGGCATCCGCCGCCGACCACGGGGCGATGACCTTGAGACCCGGGCAATGGGCGTACCACGAGGCATAGCACTGGGAATGCTGGGCGCCAACGCGGGCCGCCGCCCCGTTGGGCCCGCGGAACACGATGGGGCAGCCCATCTGGCCGCCCGACATGTACAGCGTCTTGGCGGCGGAGTTGATGATCTGGTCGATGGCCTGCATGGCGAAATTGAAGGTCATGAATTCGACCACCGGGCGCAGGTCGAGAAACGCGGAGCCCACGGCCATCCCGGCGAATCCCTGTTCTGTGATCGGCGTGTCGATCACCCGCTTGTCGCCGAATTCGTCGAGCAAGCCCTGGGAAATCTTGTACGCCCCCTGGTACTGGGCGACTTCCTCGCCCATCAGGTAGACGTTGCCGTCGCGGCGCATTTCCTCGGCCAGGGCGGCGTTAAGCGCCTCGCGCACGGTCATGGTCTTCATGGCGCCGGTGTAGTCAGGCTCGGCCGCAACGGTTGCTGCAACAGGGGCGGCGGCCGGGGCCGGCGCTTCGGCCACGGGGGCCGGGGCGGCAGCGGCGGCGGGCGCGCTGTCGGCGTCCGACACCGTCTCGCCGTCCTCGACGATCACCGCGATGGGCGTGTTGACGGCGACGCCGTCGGTGCCGTCGGGGACCAGGATCTTGCCCAGGATGCCTTCATCCACGGCCTCGACCTCCATGGTCGCCTTGTCGGTTTCGATTTCCAGCAGGACGTCGCCGCTCGCGACCTTGTCCCCTTCCTTCTTGAGCCACTTGGCGATCTTGCCCTCGGTCATGGTCGGAGAAAGCGCCGGCAGAAGTACTTGCGTAGCCATGTTCAGATGTTCCCTTCGTGCGACGTTTTCGTTCAGGCTTCGACCAGGACGTCGGTCCACAATTCGGACGCGTCCGGTTCCGGGCTCTGCTGCGCGAACTCGGCGGCCTCGTTGGCCAGGGCCTTCACTTCCTTGTCGATGGCCTTGAGATCGTCCTCGCTGACGACCTTGGCCTCCAGAAGCTTGTGAGCGAGCGTGTCGATGGGATCCATCTCGCGGCGCACCTTCTGCACCTCTTCCTTGGTCCGGTACTTGGCCGGATCGGACATGGAATGGCCGCGGTAGCGGTAGGTCTTCATTTCCAGGATCACCGGGCCCTTGCCGTCGCGGCAGCGCTTGAGCGCCTCGGCGGCGGCCTCCTTGACCGCGAGAACGTCCATGCCGTCGACGGCAAAGCCTTCGATGCCGTGGGCCAGGCCGCGGGTGTGCAGGTCGGCGGTCTTGGAGGTGCGTTCGATGGACGTGCCCATGCCGTACTTGTTGTTTTCGATCACGTAGATCACCGGCAGGTTCCAGATCGCGGCCATGTTGAAGCTTTCATAGACCTGGCCCTGGTTGATGGCGCCGTCGCCGAAATAGGCCATGCACACGCCGCCGTCGCCCTTGTACTTGTGTGCGAAGGCCAGTCCCGTGCCGAGCGGCACCTGGGCGCCGACGATGCCGTGGCCGCCGAAGAAGTTCTTTTCGCGCGAGAACATGTGCATGGAGCCGCCCTTGCCGCGCGAATAACCGCCGCGCCGGCCGGTCAGCTCGGCCATCACGCCCTTGGGGTCCATGCCGCAGGCCAGCATGTGGCCGTGGTCGCGGTAGCTGGTGATGACGGTATCCTGCGGTTCCGACGCCGCCATCATGCCGACGACGACCGCTTCCTGACCGATATAGAGGTGGCAGAAACCGCCGATCAGGCCCATGCCGTAAAGCTGGCCCGCCTTTTCCTCGAACCGGCGGATGAGCAGCATTTCGCGGTAATAATGGCGAAGCTCATCGGGCGTGGGGCCCGTCTTGGGGGATTTCGCGGTGGACGACTTGGCGGGCGTTTTTGCCTTCGCCGCCGTCTTGGGTGACCGGGCCATTGGACCTCCCTTGGCTGTCTGTTTCCATCCCCAGATGGCGCGCCAAAGGTGTCCGCCTTTTCGCATCCCTCCCAGGGTCGGCGGTTACCCGCCATAACTTCGGGAGATCATAGCTGAAAAACCGGACGAAAAACAATATAGGTCAGGAATGCTGCTATTTAATTAATTATATATCAGTTAAACCACGATCATTACGATTGCGGATCAGGCCTGTCTGGCCGCGTCCAGCCAGGGCCACAGGCAGCCTTCCCGCCCGTAAATCCGGGACAGCAGGCCGTTATCGCCGATCACGATGGCCGATGATTTCTTCCATTGCCGGATGTATGCGGGGGATGCCCAACGGGTGACGGCGTATTCCCGCCCGCCGTCCATGACCTCGACATCGTAGCCGAGATAACCCGGGCTTTGTTCCGCCAGGGTGGCGAGCAGGCGCAGCGCCTCGGCCCATCTGGTCGGCGGGTCGCCGTCCCAGGCATCGGTGAACAGGACCGCGAAATAGGTGGGCTGGTTGCCGCCCTCGGGTTCGACGTCGATAAACGCCGGCGTCAGCAGGTCCCTGCCCTCGGCGACCGCAATGGACGCCTGGGCGGACATTACGCCGCGCTCCGTTCGACCGCCGGTACCGGTGGCGGCGAGAAGGTGCTCATGATTTCGACGGAAAGCGGCGTCTTGCGCCCGAACAGGCGTTTGACGACTCGCGTCACCTCGATGGCGCAGGCGTCCTCGATGCGCCGGTTCTTCAGGCTCACCTCTTCCATCATTTGCGCCAGCACGCGGGTTTTCCAGCCCTGAATCGCCGCCGTCGTTTTCCAATAGCACACGGCGGCCCCCCGGCCATCGTCCAGGCGGCCCGTCTCAAGACCGAGAAATCCATCGAGACGAGGCGCCAGGGAAATCAGTTCATCCATGGCCAGGCGGCCCGACGGGTCGATGTCGCCGCCGACCGGCGTGACGACGGCCGCGTAATAAGGCGGACGCAGGGTTTCCGCGAGCGATCCCATCGGCTCAGCCCCCCGTCTTGGTGAAGAAAATGACGTAGTCGCGGTCGAAGCCGACGTTCAGCATGACGCGGGCCCGCTCCTCGAGCATGTCGAGGTCGAGGGACTGGGCGCCGAGAAGTTCGACCCGGTGTTCCCACTCGCTGCGCTGCGCCTTCAGGTCGTCGGCGAGAATCTGCGCCTCGGCGACCTTTTCCTGCATCAGCATCAGGGACGTGACGCCCCGGTCGCCGTGCACGGTGTGATAGGCGAAATAGGCACAGGCCAGAATGCCCAGGGACGGCCCCAGGGCCGCGGCCAGTTTTTTCTTCACAGAGGCAAAGCGCGTCGCCATCGATTTCAATCCCCAGTAATCCCCATGCCGGTTCCGCGAATCGGCAGGTACGAATCTAAGGAATGATGGTTAATTTTCCGTTAGGAGTCGGAAAAACCCTTTGTTTTCCAGCACTTTGGAAATTCGAAAAGGTTAACGCGGATCAGCCGAACAGCGCGGCGCCGTTGTACCGCGCCGTCGGTCCCAGGTCCTCGTTGATACGCAGAAGCTGGTTGTACTTGGCCAGCCGGTCGGAGCGCGACAGCGACCCAGTCTTGATCTGCCCGGCGTTGGTGGCGACGGCGATGTCGGCGATGGTGGTGTCCTCGGTCTCGCCGGAGCGATGGGAAATCACCGCCGTGTAACCCGCCTTATGGGCCATCTCGACCGTCTGCAGGGTTTCCGACAGGGTGCCGATCTGGTTGACCTTGATGAGGATCGAATTGGCGACGCCCTTTGCGATGCCGTCGGCCAGGCGCACCGGGTTGGTCACGAACAGGTCGTCGCCGACCAGCTGCACCGTGGCGCCGATGGCGTCCGTCAGGGCCTTCCAGCCGTCCCAGTCGTCCTCGGCCATGCCGTCCTCGATGGATTTGATGGGATAGTTGGCGCAGAGATCCTGGTACAATCGCGCCATTTCGTCGGCGCCGAGCGTCCTGCCGATCCCCTCCATAACGTACTTACCGCCCTGGTAGAATTCGGTCGACGCACTGTCGAGGGCCAGAACCACATCCTCGCCCGGCGCATAGCCGGCGTCGGCGATGGCCTTCATGATGAAGTCGAGGGCTTCTTCCGAGCTGCTCAGGTTCGGCGCGAAGCCGCCTTCGTCGCCCACGTTGGTGGCATGCCCGGCCTTGGCCAGGCCCTTCTTGAGGGTGTGGAACACCTCGGCCCCCATGCGCAGGGCATCCGGGAAATCGTCGGCACCCACGGGCATGATCATGAATTCCTGGAAATCGATGGGATTGTCCGCATGCGCCCCGCCATTGATGATGTTCATCATCGGCACCGGCAGGTCGCGGGCGAAGGCACCGCCGACATAGCGGTAGAGCGGCAGACCCGCCTCCTCCGCCGCCGCCTTGGCGGCCGCCAGGCTGACGCCCAGGATCGCATTGGCGCCGAGCCGCGCCTTGTTGGGCGTGCCGTCCAATTCGATCATCACATTGTCGATGAACAGCTGATCCTCGACATCCGCACCGGCCAGGGCGTCGCAGATTTCGCCGTTCACGGCGTCGACGGCGGCCAGAACGCCCTTGCCCAGGTAGCGCGTATCGTCGCCGTCGCGCAGCTCCACGGCCTCGTGCGCCCCGGTCGAGGCCCCCGAGGGCACAGCGGCGCGGCCGAGCGTGCCCGTTTCCAGGGTCACGTCCACTTCCACGGTGGGATTGCCGCGGGAATCCAGGATTTCTCGGGCGAACACGTCGACGATGGCGGTCATGTCTGTCTCTCCGGTCAGGTCGGGCCGGTGGGCCGTCGGGTGGGGTATCAGGGTCGGGGCGTTATAGGGAAACCGGGTGTGCCTTGGCCAGCCGGTCGAACGCCGCGAGCGTTTCTAGCACGGCGGGCATGTCGGTTAGATGAATCATGTTGGGCCCGTCGGACGGCGCGGTGTCCGGGTCCTCATGGGTTTCCATGAACACGGCGGCGACGCCCACGGCGACGGCGGCGCGGGCCAGGATGGGCGCGAATTCGCGCTGGCCGCCCGAGGTCGTGCCCTGCCCGCCCGGCTGCTGCACGGAATGGGTCGCGTCGAACACCACGGGGCAGCCGGTCTTGGCCAGCACCGGCAGGGCCCGCATGTCGGAGACCAGGGTGTTGTAGCCGAAGCTCGCCCCGCGTTCGCAGACCATGACCCGCCGGTTGCCGGTCGACTTGATCTTGTCGACCACGTTCTGCATGTCCCAGGGCGCCAGAAACTGGCCCTTCTTCACGTTGATGGCGGCTCCCGTCTCGCCGGCGGCGAGCAGCAGGTCCGTCTGGCGGCACAGGAAGGCCGGAATTTGCAGCACGTCGACCACGGTCGCGGCCTCGGCGCATTGTCCGGCGTCGTGCACGTCGGTCAGCACGGGACAGCCGATCTGTTTCTTCACCGCCTCGAACACGGGCAAGGCCTTGTCCAGGCCCATGCCGCGCGGGCTGGACGCACTGGTACGGTTGGCCTTGTCGAAGGAGGTCTTGTAGATCAGCCCCATGCCCAGCTTGCCGGTCATTTCCATGAGGGCACCTGCCATGTCCAGCGCATGGTTCCGGCTTTCCATGGCGCAGGGCCCGGCGATCAGCACGAGCGGCAGGTCGTTGCCGATGTTCAGGTCGCCGACGGTGATCGTTGAGGACAAGGGCGTTTCCTTAAAGGGCCGATTTAAACCAGATGTTGTTTAAACCAATCTGGCCTGCTTGACCGCCGCGTCGATGAACGAGGTGAACAGCGGGTGCGGCTCGAACGGTTTCGATTTCAGCTCCGGGTGGAACTGCACCCCGATGAACCACGGATGCTCGGGGATTTCAACGATTTCCGGCAGCAGGCCGTCGGGCGACATGCCCGTGAACATGAGGCCCGCCGCCTCCAGCCGCGCGCGGTATTCCGTGTTGACCTCGTAGCGATGACGGTGGCGCTCGGAAATGTCCGGCTGGCCGTAGATGTCGCGGACGCGGGACCCGTCCTGCAAGGTGCAGGGAAAGGCGCCCAGGCGCATGGTGCCGCCCAGGTTGCCGCCTTGTTTGCGCTGCTCCAGCTGATTGCCGTTCATCCATTCGGTCAGCAGGCCGACCACCGGCTCCTTGGCCGGGCCGAATTCGGTTGAACTCGCCCCCTTGATGCCGGCCAGATTGCGCGCCGCCTCGACCACCGCCATCTGCATGCCGAAGCAGATGCCGAAATAGGGCACGCCGCGCTCGCGCGCGAAGGTGACGGCGGAAATTTTGCCTTCCGAGCCGCGCTCGCCGAAGCCGCCCGGGACCAGCACGCCATGCACGTCCTCAAGGGTATGCAGGGCCTCGGTCTCGGTCTCGAAGATTTCCGACTCGATCCACTTGATGTTGACCTTGACGTTGTTGGCGATGCCGCCGTGGGTCAGAGCCTCGATCAGGGATTTGTAGGCATCGGGCAGCACCGTGTACTTGCCGACCACGGCGATGGACACCTCGCCCTCGGGCCGGATCGCGGTTTCGGCGATGGTCTCCCAGCGGCTGAGGTCCGGCTCCCCCGTCTCGATATTGAAATGGCGGTAGACGGAGGCATCCAGGCCTTCGGCGTGATAGGCCAGCGGCACCCGGTAGATGGTGTCCACGTCCAGCGCCGGAATGACGTCGCGTTCGTCGACGTTGCAGAACAGGGAAATTTTCTTGCGCTCGCCCTCGGGCAGCGGCCGGTCGGCGCGGCACAACAGAACGTCCGGCTGAATCCCGACGCTCAGCAGTTCCTTCACGGAATGCTGGGTCGGCTTGGTCTTCAGCTCGCCCGCCGTCGGGATATAGGGCAGCAGCGTCAGATGAATGTACATCGTGCGGTCGCGGCCCAGGTCGTTGCGCAGCTGACGAATGGCCTCCAGGAACGGCAGGCCCTCGATGTCGCCGACGGTGCCGCCGATCTCGCACAGGATGAAGTCTTCGTCCTCCAGGTCCGAGGTCACGAAATTCTTGATCGCGTCGGTGACGTGGGGAATGACCTGGATGGTGGCGCCCAGATAGTCGCCGCGCCGTTCCTTGGCGATCACGTCCGAATAGATGCGGCCCGTGGTCACGTTGTCGGACTGGCGCGAGGCGACGCCCGTGAAGCGTTCGTAATGGCCGAGGTCGAGGTCGGTCTCCGCCCCGTCGTCGGTGACGTAGACCTCGCCGTGCTGATAGGGGCTCATGGTCCCTGGATCAACGTTCAGATAGGGATCCAGCTTGCGCAAACGGACCTTGAATCCGTTCGCCTGCAGCAAGGCCCCGAGAGCCGCCGATGCCAGTCCTTTTCCGAGGGAAGAGACCACGCCGCCGGTGATGAAGATGAACCGCGTCATGGGCCTACACAATACACTGACGGTTGGTGGGGCAAAAAGAAAAGAGGCGGGAAATTCCCCGCCTCTGATCCATGTTCCGGGAGTCGCGGATTCCTGCCATTTCCCTACTTGGCGATCGGGGCTGCGGGGGCCGCGGGTACGCTCGACTCGGGCGCGGTCTGAACCGGCTGGTCGAGAATCGACCCCGTCGCCGCCTTGCGGTCGTGGGCGGCGATGATCGCCAGCACCAGCGACGTGATCATGAACGCGGTCGCCAGGATCGCCGTCGTGCGGGTCAACAGGTCGGCCGTGGCGCGCCCGGTCATGAAGCCGCCCATGCCGCCACCACCGCCGCCGATGCCCAGGCCGCCGCCTTCGGAGCGCTGCAACAACACCACGCCGACCAGGCCGATGGCGAGCAGCAGGTGAATGACCAGGATCACGTTTTGCATCGAACTTCCTTCCAAACGGGCCGTGCGCCGCCGTGGCGCGCGCTGGCCCCAATCAGTTGGGCCGCGTTTTACTGCGTTGCAAGACCGATTACCAGGAGGTTTTGCGTGCTCAGGACACGGCCTCGGCAATCGCCCAGAAATCGTCGGCCTTCAGCGCGGCCCCGCCGATCAGCCCGCCGTCGACATCGGCCAGGGCCAGAAGCTCCGCCGCGTTGCCGGGTTTCATCGACCCGCCATAGAGAATACGCATCCCCGCCGCCGCATCCGCACCGAACCGACCGGTCAGCGACGCGCGGATCGCCGCATGCATTTCCTGGGCGTCTCCGGGCGTCGCGGTCTTGCCCGTGCCGATGGCCCAGACGGGCTCGTAGGCGATGACCAGATTATCCGGGTTCGATCCCTCCGGTACGGAGCCTGCGACCTGGCCGACCACGACCTCGGCGGCGCGGCCGGCGTCGCGTTCCGCCTCGGTCTCGCCGACGCAGACGATGGCGCAAAGCCCCGCAGCCTGCGCCGCCCGGGCCTTTTCCTCAACCTGGGCATTAGTTTCATGATGGTCCGTGCGCCGTTCCGAATGGCCGACGATGACGAAGCTGCAACCGACCTGGGCCAGCAGGATGGCGCTGACGTCGCCCGTATGGGCCCCCTGCGCTTTCCCATGGCAATCCTGGGCGCCGAGCGCCAGGCCGCTTTCCTCGATTCGGGCGGCGATCATGGGCAGCAGCGGAAACGGCGGGCACAGCGCCATGTCGAAGGCGGGTGGTGCGTCCAGTGCGGTCATGCGCTGGGCCAGGTCGCCGGCCAGGGAATCGACCTCGTCCAGTCCGCCGTTCATTTTCCAGTTGCCCGCGATCAGCGGCGTCCGCCCTTGGCTCATGTCGCACCTATGTATTGGATGTACCGGATGGTTTGTCTTGCTGCGCCTCCTCTAACACAGGCCCCCCGGCAAGCCAATCGGCAAGCCGCCCGAATGCCGCCGCAATCGGCGTCCAAGTGGTGTTGCGGGCGTTCCGCGCCCCCTCTATGATGCGCCGCCCCAAGGAGAAGGGCGCAACCCAGAAGGATTTTCCATGCTTCGTCAAATTCGCGAAAAGACCGGCTCACTCGTCGTCAAGATCATTCTCGGCCTGCTCGTCATCAGTTTCGGCGCCTGGGGTATCGGGGACATGGTCCAGTTCCGTCCCGACGATCAGCCCGTCGCCGAAGTGGCCGGCAAGGAATTGTCGCGCCGCGACGTGGAAAACGAGGTCCGCCGCGAGATGGCGCGGCTCAATCCCCGGTTTGCCGGCCAGCTGACGCCGGAAACGGCGCGTCTTCTGGGCCTGCCGCAATCGGTTTTGGGCCAGTTGATCAACGATATCCTGCTGACCAAGGCCGCGCATGACCTGGACATCGCCGTGTCCGACACCATCGTGCGCGACGCGGTGCGCGAGTCCAACGCGTTCCGCAGCAATCTGGGCGCTGGCGGCTTCGACCGACAGAAGTTCCAGAACATGCTCTACCAGTTCGGCCTGACCGAACAGGAATTCCTGGAACGCGCGCGCCGCGAACTGGCCCGCGGCCAGCTGCTCGACACGGTCGAGGCCGGTGTCGTGGCGCCCGACGTGCTGGCCGAGACTTTCTATCGCTACCGCGAGGAAACCCGCAGCGCGGAAACCCTGTTCGTAACCGACGCGGCGGCGCAAATCACGACCGCGCCGACCGAACTTGAACTGCGCGCCTACCACAAGGCCAACCCGGCCGCCTTCACCGCCCCCGAATATCGTGCCGTGACCCTGGCCGTGCTCAGCGCCAAGGGCCTGACGGATGTCGCCGCCGTGACCGACGCCGACGTGGAAAAGGCCTTCAAGGAACAGGCGGAAACCCTGGGTACGCCGGAGAAGCGCGCCCTGTCGCAGATGGTTCTGCCCGATCGGGCGACCGCCGACAAGGCGGCCAAGGCGCTCGCCGAAGGACGGGCTTTCGTCGATGTCGCCAAGGAATTCGCCGGCATGGACGAAGCCGGTACGGACCTGGGCACCGTGGCCCGTGACGAGGTCCTGGCGGAAATCGCCGACGCGGCCTTCGCGGCATCCGCGGACGGCGTCACCGCCCCCCTGCCCGGCCCGGGCGGTATCGGGTTCTACATCGTCAAGGTGCGCGAAATCACGCCCGCCCATGTCGCCACCCTGGACGAGGTCAAGGAAAAGCTGCGGGCGACAATCGCCCATGAACGCGCCATTGACGTGCTCTACACCCAGGTCAACCGCACGGAAGACGACCTGGGCAAGGGGGCATCCATCGAAACCGTGGCGGAGGCCATGAACATCAAGGCGGTGAAGATCGCGGCCCTGGATTCCGCCGGAAACGGCCCGGACGGAAAGCCGGCGGCGGGCCTGCCGGAAAATGCCCAGGCCATCGTCGCCTCCGCCTTCGAGACCGAGGAAGGAGCCGATTCCACCCTCCGCGAAATGGGCGACGACGCCTTCTTCGTGCTGCGCGTGGACAAGGTGACCAAGCCGGCGGTGCGCCCCTTCGAGACGGTCACGGATCAGGTCAAGGCCGCGGTCATGGCCGAACGCAAGCGCGACGCCGCCCTGGCTTTCGCCAAGCAGTTGGCCGAACGCCTGAAAACGGTCGAGGACGCCAAGGCCGTCGCCGCCGATGCGGGCGTCGCCTATGCGGAAACCAAGGCCTTGAAACGCTATATGACGCGCGGCCAGTCGGACCTTCCCGGCCAGGTGCTACAGGATATCTTCACGCTGAACACGGGCGAAGCCAAGGTGACCCGCGCCGACGGCGGCTATTTCATCGCCCGCCTGAAATCCATTACTCAGGCCGATCCGGCCGCCGACAAGACCGGCGTCGACACGATGCGTCAGGAACTGGCGTCGGTTCTGAAGGATGATCTGGTCACGCAGTTGGCCGGGGCCTTGCGCAAGGACCTGGGCGTGACTGTCCATCAGGACGTTCTGAACCAGATCCTGAACCCCGGCGCGACGCCGGCCGCGGCCAATTAGACCGGGGCGGGCGGAAGCGCGGATCCATGAAGATCGAACCCGCATTTGACGGCTTCGCCGCGGCTTACGGGCGCGGCGAACCGCAGGTTCTCTGGACATCACTGGTCGCGGATGTGGAAACGCCCGTGTCGGCGTTCCTCAAGCTGGCGCGCGGCAAGCCCTACAGCTTCGTTCTCGAAAGCGTCGAGGGCGGCGCCGTGCGCGGCCGCTATTCGTTCATCGGGTTGGATCCGGACCTGATCTGGCGCTGCCAGGGCAATACGGCTGAAATCAACCGCGACGCCCTGGACGATGTCGACGCCTTCGCCCCCTGCCCGGTCGCCGAGACCGAGGGGGCCATTGCCTCCCTGCGTTCGCTGGTCGCGGAATCCCGCATCGACCTGCCGGAAGGCCTGCCGCCCATGAGCGCCGGGCTGGTCGGCTATGCCGCCTACGATACTGTGCGTCTGGTCGAAGACATTCCCGACGGCAACCCGGACACCCTGGGCATCCCCGACGGCGTGTTCATCCGCCCGACCGTGATGGCCGTGTTCGACACCATCAAGGACGTGATTTCCGTGTTCACGCCCGTGTGGCCGCGGGACGGCATGGATGCCCAACACGCCTACGGCATCGCCGTGGAACGGCTGCGCCGCATCGTCGGCGATTTCGACACCCCCCTGCCCGAGGCCGCGCGCGCCCATCCGGAACGCGATGTGCCGGACCTGGCCCCCGCGTCCAACATGACCCGGGACGAATTCCACGCCATGGTCGAAAAGGGCAAGGAATACATCAAGGCCGGCGACGTGTTTCAGGTCGTGCTGTCGCAGCGTTTTTCCGTGCCGTTCCCCTATCCGCCCTTCGCGCTTTACCGCGCGCTTCGGCGGCTCAATCCCTCGCCGTTCCTGTTCTTCCTGGATTTCGGCGGCTTCGCCATCGTCGGATCGAGCCCGGAAATCCTGGTCCGCGTGCGCGAAGGCAAGGTCACCATCCGGCCCATCGCCGGCACACGGCGGCGCGGCAAGGATGCGGCCGAGGACCAGGAACTGGCCAACGACCTGCTGACCGACCCGAAGGAACTGGCCGAACACCTGATGCTGCTGGACCTGGGCCGCAACGACGTCGGCCGGGTGGCGGAAACGGGCACGGTGACCGTGACCGAACAATTCAATATCGAGAACTATTCCCACGTCATGCACATCGTCTCCAACGTCGAGGGCAAGCTGAAACCGGAGCTGGACGCGTTGGACGCCCTTTATGCGGGCTTTCCGGCGGGTACCGTGTCCGGCGCGCCCAAGGTCCGCGCCATGGAGATCATCGACGAGCTGGAGAACGTGCGGCGCGGAGTCTATGCCGGCTGCATCGGCTATTTCGGCGCCGACGGCGACATGGACAGCTGCATCGCGCTGCGCACGGCCGTGGTCAAGGACGACACCATGTACGTCCAGGCCGGCGGCGGCGTGGTCCACGATTCCAGCCCCGAGGGCGAATACCAGGAAAGCATCAACAAATCCCGGGCATTGATCCGCGCCGCCGAAGAAGCCGTGAAGTTCGCGGGATAATCTAGCCGGAGGTTCCGGGCAGCCCCGTCTGGGCCGCCGCCGGCCGGTGCAGCACCCTGGACACCCCGACCAGTTCGAACCCGTCCGCCTGAACCTTGGTCAGCCAGGTCTTCAGCGCCCGCAGCGTGATGTCGCGGGGATGGGCGATGGCGATGGCGATGCCGTGCTTGCGGGCCTCCGCCGCGACCCTGGCAAGCTGCTTGTGGACGAAGGCTTCGTCGTCCTTGTGGTCGATGAACACGTCGCGGGCGGCGAAGGGCACCCCTGCCTCCCGCGCGGTCTTGGCGCCGACGCTGTCGCGGCTGGTCACGGAATCCAGGAAAAACAGCCCGCGCGCCTTCAATTCGCCCATGACCACACGCATGCCCGCCAGATCGCGGGTAAAGCGGCTGCCCATGTGGTTGTTGATGCCCTGATAACCGGTCATCTGCTCCAGGTTCCAGCGCAGGTTGGCCAGCAATTCGGCCTCCGGCGTGCCGGTCAGCAGCACGTTGGGCCCCGGATCGGCTTCCGAGCTTTCCGGCTCCATGGCGACGTGGAGCATGATCTCATGGCCCAGGGCGACGGCCTCGGCCGCCTGCTTCTTCAGGTCGCGGGCATAGGGCAGGAACGACAGGGTCACCTTGGCCGGCAGCTTCATGGCGCGGGCCGAGCGCCGCTGATCGACGCCCATGTCGTCGATCACGATGGCGATCATCGGTTTGGCGGCGAGCGGCGGCGGTGCCGCCTTGGGCAGCGGCGTCATGACGGCGACATCGGGGGCTTGCGGCTGTTCGGCGGCGGCTGGCGGGGTTTCGGGAAGCGCCGGCGCGGCCGGTTCCGGCTTCTCGACCCGGGCAACGGACAGCGTGGGATAGCTGTCCGGCACGGGCACGGGCGCGGCCTCTGGCGCCGCCAGCTCCGGCGCCGTCGCGGATTGTGTCACATGGCGGGGGGCCGGGGCCACGATCTCCGCGACCTGGCCCTGTTGCGCAGACGGGTATCGGATGTCGGCTGGCGTGCCCTTGTGATCGCCGCCGGACAGCATGACCACGACCAACACCAGAACCGCGCCCGCCAGGGCACCCCCCAGCGCCGCGAGACGCACCGCAGGGTCCTTGATCACCGTCTTGAATAGTCCGCTGGGCTGTTCCGTCATTGCATTCACTTGTAGTTACGTCACGCCCGTTCTTGATCTGTGCTGGTACTCCTCCGGCCCCCGGGCCGTCAAGGCGGCGCGCACGCCCGGATATCCGAAAACCGCCGGTTCGACCCCGCCGCCCGCCGGTCTCTGGGGGGCCGCGATCTAAGATCACGCAGCTGCGCCTGGGGTCACTGGCCAACGATATTCTTGCGGAGCGTTGACGTTGGGACCCCGCAAAAAGCCCTGGCCAAGCGGCAGAACTCTACCGATATATGCTGTTCCATGGGGGCTAATCTCCTTGACCCGCGGCGACGCCAAGGGGCATTGTGGCGCCCGCTTTTACGGCTCCTGTCCGGCATTCCGCCGGCATGTCAGAAACCATGTCCAAGGTGTTGAATGTTTGTCCTTATCGACAATTACGACAGCTTCACGTTCAACCTGTGGCACTACCTGGGTGAACTGGGCGCCGAGGTCACCGTTCACCGCAACGATGTGGTGACGCCGGAAGACATTCTCGCCCTCAAACCGCAGGGCATCGTCATCTCTCCCGGGCCCTGCAATCCGGACAAGGCGGGCATCTGCCTGGACCTGATCGCCGCCGCCGCCGGCAAGGTGCCGATTCTGGGCGTTTGCCTGGGCCATCAGTGCATCGGCCAGGCCTTCGGAGCCAAGATCGTGCTGGCGCCCAAGCCCATGCACGGCAAGGTGTCGACCATCACCCATGACGGCACGGGCGTGTTCGCCGGGATCGACAGCCCGTTCACGGCCACCCGCTACCATTCCCTGACCATCGATCCGGCGACGGTACCCGACTGCCTGCGCGTCACTGCGCGCAGCGAGGACGACGTGATCCAGGGCATTGCCCACCGCGACATGCCGATCTACGGCGTTCAGTTCCATCCGGAAAGCATCGCGTCCGAGAACGGCCACGCGCTGCTCCGCAACTTCATCGGCATGACGGGCGCGAAGGCAGCGGCATGAGCGATGCGCTCAAGCCCTTTCTGGCCAAGACCGCCGACGGCACGGCGCTGACCGCCCGGGAGGCCGAAGACGCCTTCGCCGTCATCATGTCGGGCGAAGCCACTTCGGCGCAGATCGCCGGGCTTCTCATGGCGCTCCGCGTGCGCGGCGAAACCGTCGATGAAATCACCGGCGCCGTGCGCGCCATGCGCGCCAGGATGCTGCCCGTCTCGGCACCCGCCGGGGCGATCGACGTCGTCGGCACGGGCGGCGACGGGTCCGGCACCTTCAACGTTTCGACCGGGGCGGCGCTGGTCGTCGCCGGCTGCGGCGTGCCCGTGGCCAAGCACGGCAACCGGGCGCTGTCGTCGAAATCGGGCGCGGCGGACGTGCTGACCACGCTGGGCGTCAATCTGGACGCCGAACTGCCCCTGGTCGAACGCGCCATTGCCGAGGCCGGGATCGGCTTCCTGATGGCGCCCCGCCATCACACGGCGATGAAATACGTCATGCCGGCGCGGGTCGAAATGGGTATCCGCACGATCTTCAACATCCTGGGGCCCCTGTCCAACCCGGCCGGGGTCACCCGCCAGTTCACCGGCGTGTTCGCCCGCCAATGGGTCGAGCCGCTCGCCCAGGTCCTGAAAAACCTGGGATCGGAAGCCTGCTGGGTGGTCCATGGCGAGGATGGCCTGGATGAGCTGACGACCACGGGACCGTCGTTCGTCGCCCAGTTGAAGGACGGCGTCGTTACGACCTTCACCGTGACGCCCGCCGACGCGGGCCTGCCGACGGCCAGGCCCGAAGACCTCAAGGGCGGTTCGCCCGAGGTCAATGCCAAGGCGATCCGCGACCTTGTCGCGGGCAAAAAGGGCCCCTACCGTGATATCGTGCTGTTCAACGCGGCGGCGTCGCTTGTCGTCGCGGGCAAGGTGGACGACCTGACGTCGGGCGTGGCCAAGGCGGCACAAGCGATCGATGGCGGGGCGGTGGCACAGGCTCTGGACCGGCTGGTCGCCATCACAAACGGGGGGACATGACATGGCTGAAAAACCCGTCAACGTGTTGGACAAGATCATCGCCGACAAGCGTGCCCATGTGTTCGCACAGAAGAACAACGTCAGCCTGCAAGACCTTACAAAACAAGCGCATGAACAATCGGCGCCGCGCCGCTTTCTGCATGCCCTGCGGCATGCGTCGCAGGGCGGTTTCGGGCTGATCGCCGAGATCAAGAAGGCCTCGCCCTCGCAGGGCGTGATCCGCGCCGATTTCGACCCGCCCGCCCTGGCCCGGGCCTATGAAGCCGGCGGCGCGACCTGCCTTTCCGTGCTGACGGACGAACCCTATTTCCAGGGCCGGCCGGAATACCTGATGGCCGCGCGGGCGGCCTGCGCCCTGCCCGTGCTGCGCAAGGACTTCATGATCGACACCTATCAGGTGGTCGAAGCCCGGGCCATGGGCGCGGATTGCATTCTGTTGATCATGGCGGCGCTTGACGACGCGACGGCGCGCGACCTGGAACATTGCGCCTTCGATCTTGGCATGGACGTGCTGATCGAAGTCCACGACACGGCCGAGCTTGACCGGGCGCTACGCCTGCAAAGCCCCCTGATCGGCATCAACAACCGCGACCTGACGACACTCCAGGTATCCCTGGAAACCACGGAGCGCCTGGCCCGCGGCGTGCCCGACGACCGTGTACTGGTCAGCGAGAGCGGGCTGAATTCCGGGGCCGACCTGAAACGCATGGCGACCGCCGGGGCGCGCTGTTTCCTGATCGGCGAGGCGCTGATGCGTCAGGACGACGTTGAAGGCGCCACGCGCACCCTGCTGTCGACCGCGCGGGCGGCGGCCTGAAGACCAAACATAAGGACACGCGGGTATGGCCGACGATTTCACCCATCTGGACGCCGAGGGCAACGCCGTCATGGTCGACGTTTCGGCCAAGGAGGCGACGGAACGCACCGCCACGGCCAAGGGCAGCGTCATCATGGCGCCGGAAACCCTGCAACGCATCCTGGACCGGGGCGTCAAGAAGGGCGACGTGCTGTCGGTGGCGCAGTTGGCCGGCATCATGGCGGCCAAGCGCACGCCGGACCTGATCCCGCTCTGCCATCCCCTGATGCTGACCTCGGTCACGGTCGATCTGACCTGCGATCCCGCGCGCAACGCCGTGGATATCCAGGCAACCTGCCGCCTGAACGGCCAGACGGGGGTCGAGATGGAGGCTCTGACGGCGGTCACCGTCGCCGCCCTCACGGTCTATGACATGTGCAAGGCCGTCGACCGCGGCATGCGCATCGAGGATGTGCGCCTGACCCATAAGTCCGGCGGCAAGTCGGGCACCTTCGACGCCGCCTAAACCCTAGGAAACCCGCCGCCATGCTGTCCGTCATCGACGCCCTGGAAAAAGTCTCCGCCGGCTGCGGCCTGCTGCCGGCCGAACAGGTCTCGCTGGATGCCGCGCTCGGCCGGGTGCTGGCGCGGGACGTGGCCTCGACCCTGACCCATCCGCCCACCGCCGTCTCGGCCATGGACGGCTATGCCGTGCGCTGGGACGATCTGGCGGCCATTCCGGCCGACCTGACGGTGATCGGCGAAGCCGCCGCCGGTCATGTCTTCTCAGGCGCGCTCGCCCCCGGTCAGGCGGCCCGCATCTTCACCGGCGGCGCCCTGCCCGAAGGGGCCGACACCATCGTCATCCAGGAAGACACGGAACGCGCCGGCGACACCGTGCGGGTGATCGAAAAACCCGCCGAAAAGGGCGAATTCGTCCGCCCGGCCGGGCTCGATTTCAGCGAAGGCGAGGTGCTGCTGCGCGCCGGGCAGGTCGTCACCGCCCGCGGCGTCGGCCTGGCCGCCGCCATGAACGTGCCCTGGCTGATGGTCCGGCGGCGGCCCCGCGTCGCCTTCGTCGCCACCGGGGACGAGGTCGTGATGCCGGGCCAACCGGTCGGACCCGGCCAGATCATTTCCTCCAACAGCCTGGCCCTCGCCGCCTATGTCACTGCCATGGGCGGCGAACCCGTGAGCCTGGGCATCGCCCGCGACACCCCGGAAAGCCTGGCGGAAACCCTGGCAGGTGCCCGTGGCGCGGATTTATTGGTGACCATGGGCGGCGCGTCGGTCGGCGACCATGATCTGGTGCGTCAGGTGCTGGGCGGGCGCGGGTTCGAACTGGATTTCTACAAGATCGCCATGCGCCCGGGAAAACCGCTGATTTTCGGCCATATCGACGGCACGCCCATGCTGGGATTACCGGGCAACCCCGTGTCCACGGGCGTGACCAGCGCCCTGTTCCTGCGCGCCGCCTTCGCCAAGATGCTGGGACTTGTCGGCGAGCACAGGGAATCCACCGCCGTGCTGGGCACGGACCTGCCCGCCAACGGCAAGCGCGAGGACTACATGCGGGCCAGCCTGGCCACTACGGCCGACGGCCATGCCGTGGCGACCGCCTTTCCGCGCCAGGACAGCGCCATGCTGGCGGCCTTCACCAAGGCCGATTGCCTGATCATCCGCGACGTCGGCGCCCCGCCCGCCAAGGCCGGGGACGTGGTGCGGATTCTGCCTCTCGGCTTCGGCGTCCTGCGCTTCTAAACGCCCCCCATCCGCCCACCGGTCGAAAATTCATCGACCAATCCGATTCAAAGTTGACACGATACGTGAACTAAAGTAGAACATATGGTGTATATTCAGGTTGTATCATATTGTTCGCGGTTGTATCCCCGCGAAACACTGGATGAAACAAGGCAAGGGGCCGGTCGGCGTCGGCCAAAGGGGCGGAGACAGCATGCTCACAAAAAAGCAGTACCAACTTCTCGTCTTCATCGACAAAAAGCTCAATGAATCGGGCGTGTCCCCGTCGTTCGAGGAGATGAAGGAAGCCCTCGACCTGCGCTCCAAGTCGGGCATCCACCGCCTCATCACGGGGTTGGAGGAACGGGGATTCATCCGCCGCCTGCCCCATCGCGCACGGGCCCTCGAGGTTCTGCGTCTGCCGGAAAACATGGACACGGGCCAGACCGCCCCCCGCACGGCCCCCGCACCCGCCCCTGCCCCCACCAACGTCATCCCCGGCCGCTTCGGCAGCGGACCCGTGGGGCTGTCGGGCGGCGGCGACGTCGGCCGGCCCGGCGAGACCGTGTCCCTGCCCCTTTACGGGCGGATCGCCGCCGGCACGCCGATCGAGGCCTTGCGCGATCATTCCAACGCAATCGACGTGCCGCCCTCCATGCTCGGCGGCGGCGAACACTACGCGCTGGAGGTCGACGGCGATTCCATGATCGAGGCCGGCATCCATGACGGCGACACGGTCATCATCAAGCGCACCAACACGGCGGACAACGGGGCCATTGTGGTGGCCCTGGTCGAAGGCTCGGAAGTGACCCTGAAGCGCCTGCGCCGCAAGGGCGCCTCGATCGCCCTGGAGCCCGCCAACAAGGCCTATGAAACCCGCATCTTCGGCCCCGATCAGATCGAGGTTCAGGGCTGTCTCGTCGGCCTCATGCGCAAGTACTGAGCCCTCACAGGCACGGACCTCAGTCCCTGTTCGCCCGTTTCCGCTCCTGACGTACCACCCAGGGCCGCCTGCCCCGCCCGTCGTTGACGGCCCGAACCTCGATCGCCGAGCCCAGGGTGATGCTGTGGGCGCCCCGCGCCCGCAGATCGAACAGGTCGATCACCCGCGCGCCCGTGCCGTCGCAGGTCCGCCCGGCCGGAATCAGGGCGATCACCAGATCGGCCCGCCCGCAATCCTCGGCCAGGGCGCCACGGGTTTCGGAGAGCACCACCCGCCAGCCGGCACGGGTCAAAACGCAGCCGCCCCCGTCACAGCGCAGACCGTCCCTCTGGGGGCGGCCATATCCCCCGTCGCGCGCCCATTGAGCGGCCTCGTCGGCGCGGACCCCCGCGTGTTCCAGCCAGTTTTCCCGGGTGAAGCGGCCGTGGCGCAGGGAGGAAAACAGATATCCGCCGTCGCCGCGCACGGCGGCCAGGTCACCGGCGGCCGAGACGATCAGGTCCGGCGGCACCACCCGGGCATTGGCGGCGGCGAACAACGCGACCCCGGCCAAGCCGGCCAGGCGCAGCCGCCCGCGCAAAACACAGAGCCACAATCCCCCGAGCGCCAGACCCGTCAACGCCCAGGCCGGAGCCGAAGGCAGAATTTCCGTCGCCTCGGGCAGGCCCGCGACCCAGTCGGCGGTGCGGATCACCTGCTCCGTGCCCCAGCCCATGGGCGTGAGCGCCAGCTTTTCCCAGCCGAACGGCAGCAGCAGGAACGACAGCATGGCCGCCGGCATGACCCAGAGCGCCGTCACCGGCACGGCGACCAGATTGGCCAGCAGCCCGAACTTGGCGACCTGGTTGAAGTGGTAGAGCACAAAGGGCGCCGTCGCCAGACTGGCGACCAGGGTGGTGAAGGCCACGCCCGCCGCGTAAAGGGCGATGCCCCGCCCTGCCCAATGGGACCGATCGCCGTCCCGCCGCCAGACGCCCCGTTCGGCGGCGGCCTCGTAGGCCGCGACCAGGGCGATGGCGGCGGCGAAGGACATCTGGAAACTGGGGCCGAGCAGGCTTTCCGGCTGGATCAGCAGCACCACCGTGGCGCCCCAGGCCAACATGCGCAGTGAGATCCCCCTGCGGTCGGCCATGACGGCGACCAGCACCATGGCCGCGATCAGGAAAGCCCGTTGGGTCGGCACCGTGGCACCGGCCATCAGGGCGTATCCGAAGGCGGCAAGCAGGGCCAGAAGCGCCGCCGCCTTCTTGACCGGAAACCGCTGGGCAAACGGCGGATAGAGGCTAAGAACCCGCCTGGCGCCGAAGAACACGATCCCCGCCGCCAGACCGATGTGCAGCCCGGAAATGGCCAAAAGGTGGGCCAGACCGGCATCGCGGAAGGCGTTCAGGACGGCTTCCGGGATCAACGACCGGTAGCCGGTGATCAATGCCGCGGCAACCGCCCCGGCATCGCCCGGAACGGCGGCCGTCACCCGCATGGCCAGCCGGACCCGCAGGTTCGACAGGTGAATGCGCCAGTCGAACAGCCCGGGTGGCGGTCCGTCCAGCACCCGCGCCGCCCCCATGGCGAAGCCGACGGCGCCGAGGCCCGTGAAATAGGCGTGGCGCTGAAAGTCGAAGCCGCCCGGCATCAGCGGCGGCGACGGCGCCGACAGGCGGCCGCGCAGGCGGATCCAGTCCCCGGCCTTGAGCGCCGGTTGTTGGCCCCGCAGGCGGATACGCACCCGTTCCGGCGTGTCCGGCTGCCCCAGGGCGGTGATGCGGACCCGGTCCAGAATCACCCGCGACCCCTGATGAAAGGGCTCGAATTCGACGATGCGGCCCTCGATCACCGTGGTGGGTGCCTCACGGGCCAAAAGCCGCCCGTCCAGGCTTTGCGTGCGCAGTGAGGCGGCGGCGAAGCCGAGCGCCGTGAAGGCCAGCACCAGGGCAACAAGGAACGGGGCCCCACCCCGCCGGCGCAGCAGAACCGCCGCCAGGATGACGCCCGCAAGAACCAGCGGCCCGGCGAACCAGACGGGTTCCTCCGGCAACAGGAAATAGACCCCGATGCCGATCCCCATGCCGACCGGCAGGGCGAACGGCCAGCGCCCCCTGTTGGCGGTGGCCGCCGTGACCAACTCCGTTTGAAACCAGTGCCTTAGGGACATCATTCCCTCGGCGCCCCCGCGCCCGTCGATCCCCGGATTCCGTGCCGGCACAAGGAATGCTGCGCCCGCACAGAAAGTATGCTATCCCTCCGGCGCCCCCCGTTAAAGTCCCGTAATCAGGGATTCAATAAGGACAAAAAGACAGCCATGACGGTCGTGACCCGCTTTGCCCCCTCTCCCACTGGTTATCTGCACATCGGCGGCGCGCGCACGGCCTTGTACAACTGGTTGTTTGCCAAGCATCACCAGCGCCACGGCGCCGGCGGAAAATTCTATCTGCGGATCGAAGACACGGATCGCGCGCGTTCGACCCAGGCGGCGGTTGACGCCATCTATGCGGGCCTGGAATGGCTCGGCCTGGACTGGGACGGCGATCCGGTTTCCCAGTTCGAACGTGCGGACCAGCACCGCGCCGCCGCCGAACGCCTGTTGGCCGAGGGCAAGGCCTATAAATGCTATTGCTCACCGGAGGAACTGACAGCGATGCGCGAAACCGCGCGCAAGGAAGGCCGCCAGCGCATGTACGACGGCACCTGGCGCGACCGCGATCCGTCCGATGCCCCCGCCGGCATCGCCCCGGTGATCCGCATGAAAGCGCCGCTCGAAGGTGAAACGGTGATCGACGATCTGGTGCAAGGCCGGGTCACCGTCGCCAATGCGCAACTGGACGACATGGTGCTGCTGCGCGCCGACGGCACGCCGACCTACATGCTCGCCGTCGTCGTTGATGACCACGACATGGGCATCACCCACGTGATCCGCGGCGACGACCACCTGACCAACGCCTTCCGGCAGACGCAACTGTACCTGGCGCTGGGTTGGGACATGCCGATCTTCGCCCATATTCCGCTGATCCACGGTCCGGACGGCGCCAAACTGTCGAAGCGTCATGGCGCCCTGGGCGTCGAAGCCTACCGCGACGATGGGTTCCTGCCCGAAGCCCTGCGCAACTACCTGCTGCGCCTGGGCTGGAGCCACGGCGACGACGAAATCATTTCCACGGATCAGGCGATCGAATGGTTCGGGCTGGAAAACGTCGGCAAATCGGCGGCCCGGTTCGACGTCACCAAACTAACCAGCCTGAACGGCCACTACATTCGCGAGGCCGACAACGCCCGGCTGGTTGACCTTGTCATGGAACGTTTACGGGCCGCCCATCCAGGAAGGCTTGCTAAAGAGGCTCAGGATCGGCTATTTAAGGGCATGGCTGGTCTGAAGGAACGCGCGAAAACAATTTCAGAACTATCTGAAAACGCTACCTTTTACGCCCTTCAACGCCCCATCCCCAAAACAGAAAAAGCACAGCAGCACCTGGGCGCGGAGGGTACTGCCCTGCTCCGCGACCTGCGCCCGGTCCTGGATGCCACCGAACCCTGGAGCGACGAAGCCCTGATGGCCGCCGCCAAGGAGTTCGGAGAAGCCGGCGGCCTCAAGCTCGGCGCCGTCGCACAGCCTGTCCGCGCCGCCCTCACGGGCAGCACGGTTTCACCGAGCGTATTCGAGATCATGGATGTATTGGGCCGTGAGGAAACTATGGGGCGTCTCGACGACGCCCTGGCCGGCCTTTAACCCCGGACGGACGCGTTAGAACCGCACACCCCGCGGCATGCGCGCCGAGACGAACCGGAGACCCCTGTCTCCGCCGCCCATAAGGAGGGACACGTATGAGTGACACCAGCCACGGCAAGAACGCCACTTTCACCCTGACGGACAACCGTGACGGCAAGGCTTATGAGCTACCGGTCATGGACGCCAGCGTCGGCCCCTCCGTCATCGACGTGCGAAAGCTCTACGCGGAGACGGATTGCTTTACCTACGACCCGGGTTTCACCTCGACCGGCAGCTGCGAGTCCAAGATCACCTATATCGACGGTGACGCGGGCATCCTGCTGTACCGCGGCATTCCGATCCAGGACCTGGCCGAACATTCCGACTTCATGGAAGTCTGCTACCTGCTGCTCTACGGCGAACTGCCGACGGGCCAGCAAAAGAACAAGTTCGAGAAGGACATCACCTATCACACGATGCTGCACGAGCAGATCGCCAACTTCTTCCGCGGGTTCCGGCGCGACGCCCACCCGATGGCGGTGATGTGCGGCGTGGTCGGCGCCTTGTCGGCCTTCTATCACGACTCGACCGACATCAACGATCCGCACCACCGGATGATCGCGTCCTACCGCCTGATCGCCAAGATGCCGACGATCGCCGCCTGGGCGTACAAATACGCCCTCGGCCAGCCGTTCATCTATCCCCGCAATGAACTGACCTTCGCGGAAAACTTCCTGCACATGATGTATGCGACGCCGTGCGAGGAATACAAGGTCAACCCCGTGCTGTCGCGCGCCATGGACCGTATCCTGACGCTCCATGCCGACCACGAACAGAACGCCTCGACCTCGACCGTGCGTCTGGCCGGGTCCTCGGGTGCCAACCCGTTCGCCTGCATCTCGGCGGGCATCGCGTCCCTGTGGGGTCCCGCCCACGGCGGCGCCAACGAGGCCGTGCTGACCATGCTGGGCGAGATCGGCCACAAGGACAACATCAACGAGTACATCAAGAAGGCCAAGGACAAGGACGACCCGTTCCGCCTGATGGGCTTCGGCCACCGCGTGTACAAGAACATGGACCCGCGCGCCAACGTCATGCGCCAGTCCTGCCACGAGGTGTTGGAAGAACTGGGCATCAAGGACGAGCCGCTGCTCGACCTGGCCATGGAACTGGAACGCATCGCCCTGGAAGACGACTACTTCGTGCAGCGCAAACTGTTCCCCAACGTCGACTTCTATTCGGGCATCATCTTCAAGGCCATGGGCATTCCGACCAGCATGTTCACCGTGCTGTTCGCCGTCGCCCGCACGGTCGGCTGGGTCGCTCAGTGGAACGAGATGATCGAGGATCCGAGCCAAAAGATCGGCCGTCCGCGCCAGCTTTACACCGGTTACACCGAACGGCCCTATGTGCCGATCGATAAGCGCTAAGCCGCAGTATCAGCTGAATTAGACGTGACTTCGGCGAAGGGCCGTCCCCGGTGGGGCGGCCCTTCTGCTATGTCCGGTTGATGACGCCGGCGACCACGTCGGCCGCCGCCGCGGCCGGGCCGTCGGCGGGGCCTTGCAGCATGGCCATGGCCTGCTTGAAATGGCCCCGTTGCGTGGCGCGGGCCGCTTGATCGTCGAGCAGGGTCTGCAGGGCCGGAACGATGCGCGCGGCCGTGCAATCGTCCTGAATGAATTCAGGCATCACCTCTTCGCCCAGAAGAATGCTCACCAGCCCGGCATGAGGAGTCCGGATCAGGCGCCGGGCGATGGCGGCGGTCACACCGGACACCTTGTAGGCGATCACGGTCGGCACACCGGCGGCGGCCAGTTCCAGGGTCACCGTGCCCGAGGCCGCAAGCGCCGTGTCGGCGGCGGCGAAGGCCCGCCATTTTTCGTCATTCCCGGTAATCACCAGGGGATCGTCCGGCCAGTCCCGCACGGCGGCGGCGATCCGGTCCCCGTGGCGGGTCAAGGTCGGCACCACCACGCGCCCGCGCCATCCGGCGGCCCACAGACGCGCCAGGGTCTCGCCGAACACGGGCAAAAGGCGATCCAATTCGCCGCCGCGCGATCCCGGCAACACGGCCAGAACCTGCATGTCGACGGGGATACCGTGACGGGCACGGAAGTCTGCGGCGCGGCCCTCGGCCCCTGGCTGCATTCCCACGGACAGGGCGATGGGGTGGCCGATGAAGGTCGCGGCCAGGCCCTCGCGCTCGAAATAGGGCGGTTCGAACGGATAGAGGCAGAGCATATGGTCGAGAAAGCGGGCCACGGCCTTGGCCCGCTTCGGACGCCAGGCCCAAACCGTGGGCGCCACGTAATGCACGATGGGCAGGTCTGGCCTGATGGCCTTCACCTTCTTGGCCACGCGGAAGCAGAAATCCGGGGCATCGATGGTTACCAGAACGGCCGGGTTTTTGGCCAGAATGTCGGCGCGGGTTTCGACCATGCGCGTCAGCAACTGCGGCAGGCGCGGCACGACCTCGGCCAACCCCATGACGGCCAGGTCATCCATGGGAAACAGGCTGTCCAGGCCTTCGTCGGCCATCAACGGGCCGCCGATGCCCGCGAAGCGGACGGCATCGCCGAGACGGGTCTTGAGCGCCGCCATCAGCGATGCCCCCAAAGCATCGCCGGACGCCTCACCGGCGATCAGATAGATCAGCGGCGGTGCCTCCGACGCCGTCATGCCGGCCCCCCGTTGGAGTCCGCGTCCGTGAAGCCGTGAACGGCCAGGCCGGCGGCATCGGCCCGGCGGATCATCTCGTCGCGGTCAAGGATCAGCGACCGACCGGCTTCCACGGAAATCCCGCGCAGGCCCGCGGCCACGGCCTGATCCACGGTGTCGGGGCCGACGGCGGGCAGGTCCACGCGCGGTTCCTGCCCCGGTTTCATGGCTTTCACGAGCATGCCGCCCCGTGCCTCGAGCCCGGCGGCGGCGATCATGGCTTCGGTGCCTTGCGGGCCTTCCCAGGCCACCACACGGCCACCGGCGGCAATCACCGCCTGCCCGGCGTCGCGGCAGCCATGGGCGCGGGCGCCGACGATCCCGGCGGCAAGGTCGCCCGCCATTTCCCGCGACAATGCGTGCACGCCCAATGTCCCGGCAGGGGTCAGCAGATCCGGCGCCAGATCATGCGGGGCCAGGACCCGGAACCCTTCCTGCTCCTCAAGTGCCGTCAGGATGGCCGTCAGCAGCCCGTCATCGCCACGGCCCAGGGCCTTGGTGCGGGCCAGGAACCGCGCCGTCCACAGATCCGGGATCAGGTCGGCGGCCCGGGGGCGCCGCACGGCGCCGGACAGCACGATGTCGGTGATATCCAGGGATTTCAGGCGTTTGATGATGCCGCCCACGGCGCCCAGACGGAACGTCTCGACCTCGGCGCCGGAAAACCGACCGGCGTCCCCTTGCCCCTTCAGCGCGGCCACGAACACGGGCCGGCCGGCGGCATGGCAGCGTTGCACGAGAATCTCGGGCAGCAGGCCGCCGCCCGCGATGATCCCAAGCCGGGGCAAGCTAGGCCGCATCCTCCACCAGGGGCTGACAGATGGAGCGCGAGGAATCGGAGCGGATGAACTCGACGATTTCCATGACCGGCTGGTTGTCGCCGAACAGGTTCGCGACGTCGTCCAGGCGTTCGGCCATGGTGCCTTCCTGGGCGAAGATCAGGCGGTAGGCTTGGCGCAGGGCGTGGATCGTTTCGCGATCGAAACTGCGGCGCTTGAGACCGACCAGGTTCAAGCCTTCAAGCTTGGCCCGGTTGCCGGTGACCGAGCCGTAAGGGATCACGTCCTGGGTCACGCCGGTCATGCCGCCGATCATGGCGTGGCGGCCGATGCGCACGAACTGATGGACCGCCGACAGGCCGCCGACGATGGCCCATTCCTCGATCGAGACATGCCCCGCCAGGGTGGCGTTGTTGACCAGGATCACGTTGTCGGAAACCTGGCAGTCATGGGCGACATGGGCGCCGACCATGAACAGACAGTTGTTGCCGACACGGGTTTCCAGGCCGCCGCCTTCGGTGCCCGGGTTCATGGTCACGTGTTCGCGGATGATCGTGTTGGCGCCGATCACCAGACGCGAGACCTCGCCCTTGAACTTCAGGTCCTGGGGCGCGTGGCCCAGGGAGGCAAAGGGGAACACGCGGCTGTGGGCGCCGACGCGGGTGTGGCCCTCGACCACGACGTGGGACAGCAGTTCGACGCCGTCCTCAAGCGCCGCATCGGGCCCGACAACGCAGAACGGGCCGATCTTGACCCCGCTGCCGATCTCGGCATCCGGATGGATCTGCGCCGTCGCGTGAATGTCTGTCATTTCTGTCTCACGATCATGGCCGAAAACACGGCCTCCGCCTTGGTGACACCGTCGACGACGGCCTTGCCCTTGAATTTCCAAACGTCGCCCCGGCTCTGGATGAGTTCGACGTGAATATGCACGCAGTCGCCGGGCACCACGGGTTTGCGGAACCGCGCGTTGTCCACGGTCATGAAGTAAACCAGGGCGTCCTTGGCGTCGCTCAGCCCGGCCATGACCAGCACGCCTGCGGTCTGTGCCATGGCCTCGACGATCAGCACGCCGGGCATGATGGGATGGCCGGGAAAGTGGCCTTGGAAGAAGGGCTCGTTGATGGTCACGTTCTTGATGCCCGTGCCGCTCGTGCCGGGAATCGCATTGATCACCTTGTCGATGAGAAGAAACGGATACCGGTGCGGGATCATTTCCATGATCCGGTTGATATCGATTTCCATGGTTTCCGTGCTTACCTCGGAATCCATCGCCCTAGTCTCCTTTCTTTCTGGTCAACCTGGACAAGGTCGCCAATTCCTTCATCCATTCGCGCCTGTCCTTGGCGGGAGACCCGCCGATGGTCGCCCCCGGCGGCACGTCGCGCATCACCCCGCTTTGGGCCGCGATGCGCACGCCTTTGCCGACCGTCAGGTGGCCGGCAATGCCGACCTGGCCGCCGATAATAACAAAATCGTCGATATGGGTACTGCCAGAAATGCCGACGAAGCTGACGAGGATGCAGCCCCGCCCGATCCGCACGTTGTGGGCGATCTGCACCAGGTTGTCGATCTTCGTTCCGGCGCCGATCACCGTGTCGGGCCCTGCGCCCCGGTCGATGGTCGTGTTGGCGCCGATTTCGACATCCGATTCAATGATGACCCGCCCCAGTTGCGGTACCTTCAGATGACCCGCCGGCCCCGGCGCGAAGCCGAACCCGTCCTGGCCCACGCGCACGCCCGGATGGATGATGACCCGGTCCCCGACAAGACAATACTGCAACGTGACGCCGGCCCCGATGACGCAGTCCACGCCGACGGTAACGCCGCGCTCAACCACGGCGCCCGGACCGATCACGGTTCCCGCACCGATCACGACGCCGTCCTGGACCACGGCGCCGGCCTCGATCCGGCTGGTCGGCGATATCTCCGCGCCGGCATCGACATGAGCGCCGGGATGGATGCCGGGTTCAATCGGCGGCCGCGGATAGAAATGCGCCGCCGCCAGGGCGAAGGCACGGTAGGGATCGTCGCATAGCAGCAGGGCGGCGCCTTTTGGCGCCTGATCCGCAAGGCTGGGAATCGCCAGAATGGCGGACGCCTTGGCCGCGCGGAACGCATCCAGATATTTTCGATTGTCGATAAAGCTCAGGTGCCCCTCGCCCGCCGTGGACAGCGGCATGACGTCGACGATCGACAGATCGCCAGACGTGTTGGGGCCCAGGGTTGCACCCGTGGCCTCGGCCAGTTGTCTCAGGGTGAAGGGCCCGGCCCTCGTGAAAAATCGGGGGTCGGCCATCGGCGTCTATTTTTGCGGCGGCGTGACTTTGACCGCCGGCAGGCGCTTGTCGAGGCGGGCCAGCACTTCCGGCGTCACTTCGATGGGCGGATGAACGACGATGGTCGCGCTTTTGCGGAAGATCAGGCCGTAAGACCGTTCGTTCGCCAGTTCGAGAACGATGGCGTTATAGACCTTCTGGACTTCGATAACGGCCTCGGCGTTGGCGCGGTCGAGCTGCTGATTGCGCGATTGCACCAGGCGCTGAACCTCGGCCACTTTCTGGTCGAACTTGCGGCGTTCCTCGTCGAAGGCGTCGGGCGACAGGATGGTGCGCTTGCGGCGCAGCTCTTCGTTGGCGGTGCGCAGGTCGCCCTGCATCTTCTCGATCTCTTCCTGATAGCTTTTGCGCAGCTGGGACACCTGATCGCGAATGTTCTTCATCGCCTTCGCTTCGCGCAGGATGCGCTGAACGTCCAGCACGGCGACCTTGGCGGCGCGCGCGTTGATATCCTCTGCCGTTGCCGCCTGCCCGGTCTTGGGCTCCTGCTGGGCCTGGGCGGCGGCGGGAACGGTAAGGCACAGGGCCAGCATCAGGCCGCGCCAAACAACGGACTTTGTGACGTAATACAAAAGAACCTCCTAAAATCGCGTGCCGAAATTCACGCGGACAATCTCGGTTTCATCGAACGATTCCTTGACCACCGGAATGCCGAGGTCGAGACCAAGGGGACCGAACGGCGATTTCCAGGTCACACCGAAGCCGACGGAGGCACGGAGCGAGCCCGTATCCTCGACACTGGTCCGGGTGGTCGCGATTTCTCCGGCGCTACCAAAATCGGTGAACACACGGCCCGCGACACCCAATTCAGCCGGCAGGCCCAGGGGGAAGCCAAGCTCCAGCGTGCCGGAGTACATCCATTCGCCCCCCAGAGAGTCATCCGTCAAAACGTCGCGCGGACCGACGCCGCCGACGGAAAATCCACGCAGGTCGCGGCCGCCGACGAAGAACCGCTCGGACAACAGGACATCGTCCTGCAATGCGTAGACGAAGCCGGCCCTGCCGCCAAGGGTGAGAAGGAATCCTTCAGTCGGCGTCCAATGATAGGCGCCAGACGCGACGTTCTTCACGCTGTAGACATCACCCCCAAGCCCCGAGAGGTTGGTCGCAAGCTTGGTGAAATAGCCCTTGGTCGGCGTCAGGCGGTTGTCGCGCGTGTCGTACGTGATGCCGTGTTCGACGGACGAGAACATGTTGGTTCCCGCCGCATCCTGAACCACCAAAGACGCACTGGAATCGACATCCAGGATGGATTCCCGCCGCAGTTCATAGGCCCAGTTCTGGGTCAGCAGTTCGGTGATGTGATAGCCGGCACGCAACCGGAAACCCGTCCGTTTCTTGTCGAAGGAACCGTAATCCTGCAGATCCTCGGTGATGCGGAAGACATCGAACCCGGCCGCGATATCGCGGTTCAGGAAGAACGGTTCCGTGAACTTCAGGTCGATTTCGCTGCGCCGCGCGGCCAGGATGAATCGCAGCGACAGATCCCGGCCGGTGCCGAGCAGATTACGCTCCCGCAGCCCGAAGTCGCCCAGCACGCCCTGGTCTGTCGAGAACCCGGCACCGATGGAAATGGAACCCGTCGATTTTTCCGCCACGGTCACGTTGATGACCGCCTTATCGGGGGCGCTGCCGGGGACCGGCTCCATTTCAACGGTTTCGAAGAAGTCGAGGTTCTGGATGCGGGTGCGTGACCGGCGCAGCTTGGCGGCGTTGAAGGCGTCGCCTTCGACCAGACGGAATTCGCGGCGGATCACGTCGTCCTTGGTGCGCGAATTGCCGACAATGTTGATGCGTTCGACGAACACACGCGGCCCTTCGTTGACTTCGAAGACCACGTCGATCGTCCGTTTTTCACGGTCACGGTCCAGGCGCGGACGCACTTCGACAAAGGCGAAGCCCTTCTCGCCGACCGCCTCGGTGATGGAATCGATGGTCTTATCGACCGCGCTGGCGTCGTACCAGTCGCCGGGATCGATATCGACGACCTTGCGCAGGGCCTCGACGTCAAGATTGCGGATGGTCGTGACCACATCGACCTTGCCGAAGCGGTACCGCTTTCCTTCCTGAACGCTGAAGGTGATGAAGAAGTTCTTGCGGTCACGGGTCAGTTCGGCGACGGCGGACTGCACGCGGAAATCGGCGAAGCCGTTGCGCAGATAGAAGCGGCGCAGAAGTTCACGGTCCAGGGTCAGACGGTCGGGATCGTAAGTGTCGTCGCTCGACAGGAACCGATACCAAATGGTCTCCTTCGTTTGAACATTCTCGCGCAGATCGTCGTCATCGAAGAATTCGTTGCCGATGAACGAGATGCGGGCGACCTTGGTCGGTTCGCCCTCGTTGATTTCGAACACCAGATCGATGCGGTTCTGCGGCAGACGGATGACCTTGGGCTCCACCGTTGCGCCGAACCGTCCGGTCGAACGGTAGACGGCCAGAATGCGCTGCAGATCGGTCTGAACCTTGGCACGGGTGAAGATGACGCGGGGGCGCAGCGTGACTTCGCCCTCGAGCGTCGAATCCTCGACCTTCTTGTTCCCTTCAAAGGCGACCCGGTTGATGATCGGGTTTTCAACCACGTTGACGATCAGCCGCGTGCCGTCCTGACGCATGGTGACGTCGGCGAACAGGCCGGTTGCGAACAGGCTTTTCAGGGAACGGTTGATGCGAACGGGATCGGCAGTCTCGCCTTCCTTGATCAGAAGATAGGACCGAATGGTGCCCGGTTCGATACGCTGGGCCCCCTCGACGACGATCTCACTGATCGTGCCGCGGGCCTGCGCCGATGCATCCGCCGCCGCCGCCCAGATGACGGCGATCAGCGCAAAACCGATAAGGAGACGTGATAGGCGCTCCAATTTCTTCCCCCGAACGTACATGCCAAGGCCCCAGGTGTTACGCCCTTATGAGCCTAAATCATTGGCAATCCGTTAAATTAACCCCTTGAACCATTCGAACACGCGGTCCCATGGCATCTGGGTTATATCATTCCATGTCACGAACACGACCAGAAACAGCACCAGCGCCAAGCCCAGGCGCATGCCGTATTCCTCGATCTTGGGCGCTACCGGCCGGCCCCGCAACCCTTCCGCCGCGTAAAACACCAACCGCCCGCCGTCCAGAACCGGGATCGGAAACAGGTTGATGAGGCCCAGATTGACCGACAGCGCGGCCATGAACATGACCAGTTCCTTGAACCCCAACTGCGCGATATCGCCGGAAAGCTGCGCGATGCGCAACGGTCCGCCCAGTTCTTCGGCCGAACGGTGACCGGAAATCATCTCGCCGAGCACGCCGAAGATGCGGGTCACCATTTGCACCGTATATCCGACACCCGTGGAAACCGCCGCGACCGGACCTTGGCGCTCGTACTCGACCGCCTGGGGATCGAACCGCACGCCGAGCAGGCCGATCGGCGCTTCCTGCCCTTCGACCGAGCGCGATTGGGGCGTGACGGTCAGGGTCAGGGTTTCCGTGCCGCGCACGACGTCCATACGCAGCGCCACGCCCGGTTGTGCGGAAACCGTTTGGCGCAAATCCTCGAACCATTTGATCGGCTGGCCGTCGATGGCGGTGATGCGGTCCCCCGGCAGCAGCTGCGCCAACGCGGCGGCGCTGCCCGGCTGAACCTCGCCGACGGCGGCCAACGGCCGCGCCGTGCCGACGATACCGGCCAGAAGAGCCACCAGAACGGCGGCGAAAATGAAGTTGGCGACGGGGCCGGCGGCGACAATGGCCGAACGCTGCCACAGCTTTTTGTGATGGAACGACACCGCCTTTTCTTCCGGCGGCAGAGGCTCGGACTCTTCCTCTTCCTCCCAGCCCATGTCGGCCTCGCCGAACATCTTGACGTAGCCGCCGAGCGGAATGGCGCTGATCTTCCAGCGGGTGTCGTGCTTGTCGGTCCAGCCGAAGATTTCAGGCCCGAAGCCGATGGAAAATACCTCGACCCTGACCCCGCAGCGGCGCGCGATCCAGTAGTGGCCCCATTCGTGGACGAACACCAGGATCGTCAGCACGATCAGGAAAACCACGACGTAGTTGAAGGCGAAGTCGACGATGTTCATGTGGGGTCCTTATTTCAGGCCTGTCGGAAACCCATGCCGGTGAAATACCCGAAAATCGGGAATTAACCAACTGATTTCGAAGCAATTTCCTCCGCGACACGGCGGGCTTCGGCGTCCGCGGCGAAGACGTCGTCGAGAGAGCCGAGCGGCCGGGCGGTCACCCGTTCCAGCACCTGTTCGACAACCTCGGTGATCTTGAGAAAACCCAGTCCCCTTTCCAGGAACCAGGCCACGGCGACCTCGTTGGCGGCATTCAGTAAGGTAGGCGCGCTATTGCCCGTCCGCAATGCCTCGCGCGCCAGGCGCAACGCCGGAAATCGCACGGGATCGGGAGCCTCGAAGGTCAGCGTGCCGATATCCTCTAACGACAGGCGCGCCGCCGGGGTTTCCACCCGCTTCGGCCAGGCCAGGGCGAAGGCGATGGGCGTGCGCATGTCCGGCGTGCCCAACTGCGCCAGCACGGAGCCGTCGACGTAGTCGACCATGGAATGGATGACAGACTGGGGATGCACCAGAATCTCGATCCGATCCTCCGGCACCGGGAACAGGTGGAAGGCCTCGATCAGCTCCAACCCCTTGTTCATCATGGTCGCGCTGTCGACGGAAATCTTGGCCCCCATGTCCCAATTGGGGTGGGCCACGGCCTGGGCCGGGGTGACGGCGGCCAATTCATGGCGCGGCTTGGTGCGGAACGGGCCGCCCGACGCCGTCAGCACGATGCGCCGGACCTTGTCCGGCTGGTCGAAATCGAAGACCTGGAAGATCGCGCTATGCTCGGAATCGACCGGCAGCAGCGTGGCGCCGGACGCTTGCACTTCGCGCACCATCAAATCGCCGGCGGACACCAGGCATTCCTTGTTGGCGAAGGCCACGGTGGCGCCCCGGCGCACCGCCTTGAGCACCGGCGGCAAACCCGCCGCGCCGACGATCGCGGCGACCACGATGTCGGTCGGTTGGTCGCCGGCTTCGGAAATGGCTTCGGCGCCGGCCGCGGCCTCGACCGGCGTGCCCGCCAGGGCCGATTTCAGGGCGGCGTATTTGCTGTCGTCGCCGATCACCGCCCGCCTGGCGCCCAGGCGCACGGCCTGTTCCGCCAGAAGGTCCACGTTGCGGTGCGCGGTCAGAACCTCGGCCTGGAAGGCGCCCGGATGGCGGGCCAGGATATCGACCGTATTGCAGCCGACCGATCCGGTCGCGCCCAGGACGGTAACGCTGCGCGGAGCCGCGTCCGTGGCTTGCGCCGCCGTATCCGGTTGTAAGGCCAAATCCATTCCTAAAGTCCCTGCATCAACGCCAAATTCCAGTACACGCAACCGCCAACGCCGCGGCCAGAAGGCCGTCGACCCGGTCGAGAACACCGCCGTGACCGGGGATCAGGCGTCCAGAATCCTTGACCCCGAAATGGCGCTTCGCCCCCGATTCCAAAAGGTCGCCGACCTGACAGGCGATGCTGCCGGCCACTGCCGCGGCGGCAATCTGCACACCAACGGCCCCGCCGGTCAAATACCATACCAGGATACCCGCCCCGACCCCAGCCAGCAAACCGCCGACGGCCCCGGAAATCGTCTTCGACGGACTGATCCGGGGCGCCAGTTTCGGGCCGCCAAGGGTCCGCCCGGTCAGATAGGCCCCGGTATCCGTCATCCAGGTGACGACGAACAGGAACAATATCAAGCTGCGTCCCGCCGCGTCATCGCCCCGCATCAGGAATAGGACGTAGGCGGCGGCCAGGATGTATGCAAAACCGGCCATCAGCCACAGCACCTGTGCCCGCGCCATGATCAGCCATTCCCACACCATGGCGGCGGTGAACAGGACAATCAGGATCGTGTACCAGGGCGGCCCTGCATAAACGGCGGCGACTACGGGCGGCAGCAAGACCGCAGCAGACAGCACCCGCTTGTGAAATTCAGAAAGGGCCAAAATTCAATCCGCCAAGGGACTAGGCGCTCGTGACGCCGCCGAACCGGCGTTCCCTGCTGCGGAAATCGCCCAGCGCCTCGGCAAGCTGTTCATGACCGAAATCGGGCCACAGAACGTCGGTGAACACGAATTCCGCATAGGCAACCTGCCACAGCAGGAAGTTGCTGACACGCTGCTCGCCGCTGGTCCGAATCAGCAGATCCGGTTCCGGCAGACCGGCGGTGAAAAGCGCGTTCTCAAACCGGGTTTCGTCGATGTCTTCCGGGGTAATCTCGCCGCACAGGACCTGTTCCGCCAAGGCCCGGGCCGCGCCCAGAATTTCCTGCCGGCCGCCATAGCTGAGCGCGATCGTCAGGTTGAGCCGCGTATTGCCCCGGGTACGGTTCTCGGCGTCGGCGATCAGGCGTTGGATGTCGTCGTCGAACCGCGTGCGCTCACCAATGATGCGAAGACGCACGCCTTCACGGTCGAGCTCGCCGATTTCCTTGCGCAGATAAAGCCGCAACAACCCCATCAGGTCGCCGATTTCGCCGACCGGTCGATTCCAGTTCTCCGACGAGAACCCGAACAGGGTCAGATAGGGTATGCCCAGGCTGACCGCCGCCTTGATCGTTCGCCGCACGGCTTCGGCGCCGGCCTTGTGTCCGGCGGTGCGCGGCAACCCCTTGCCCTTCGCCCAACGCCCGTTGCCGTCCATGATGACGGCGACGTGAACCGGATTTGCCGGGGTGTCGGAGACTTGAAGGGGAACGGTGGGCATCTACGTCAAACCTGCATGATTTCGATTTCTTTGTTGGCGACGATCTCGTCGATCTTGGCGACGTGTTCGTCGGTCACCTTCTGCACTTCCTCCGTATAACCGTGATAGGCGTCCTCGGAAATGTCACCCGCCTTTTCCGCGTTCTTCAATTCGTCCATGGCGTGGCGGCGAACGTTGCGCACGGAAATGCGCGCCTCTTCGGCATATTTATGCGCGACCTTGCCCAGTTCGGTGCGGCGTTCCTCGGTCAGGGCCGGGATCGGCACGCGGACCAGCTGGCCGTCTGCGGCGGGATTGAGGCCCAGGCCGGAATCGCGGATCGCCTTTTCGACGGCGCCGACAAGGCCACGGTCCCAGACCTGCACGGTCAGCATGCGGGGTTCCGGCACGCCGATGGTGCCGACCTGGTTCATGGGCATGTCAGAGCCATAGGCCTGCACGGTCACCGGCTCCAGCAGGCTGGTCGACGCCCGTCCGGTACGCAGACCGCCGAGTTCACGGTGGAGGACATCGATGGCCCCCTCCATGCGCCGCGCGATGTCACCCTTCAAATTTGAAAAACTGAATTCCGCCATAATTTCCTCCCATTGCGGTCGCTTGCGCGCGGTCCCAGGGGGCCGGCCGGCGCCCGGTCAATCGACCAGGGTGAACCGCCCCTCCCCGTTGATAACCTTGGAGAATTCTCCGGGATTGTGAATTGAAAACACGAGAATGGGAACCCGGTTGTCACGCGCCAGCGCAATCGCCGAAGTATCCATGACCTTGAGGTCGCGGGCCAGCACATCCTGGTACTTCAGATTGTCGTAACGCACGGCGTCCGGGTTGGTCTTGGGGTCGGAATCGTAGACGCCGTCGACCTGCGTGCCTTTCAAAAGCGCATCGCAGCCCATTTCCACCGCGCGCAACGCCGCCGCCGTATCGGTGGTGAAAAACGGGTTGCCCGTGCCGGCGGCGAAGATCACCACCCGCCCCTTTTCCATATGGCGCACGGCGCGCCGCCGGATATAGGGCTCGCACACGGTCTGCATGGGGATGGCGGACTGCACCCGCGTATCCACGCCCTTGGATTCCAGGACGCTTTGCACCGCCAGCGCGTTCATCACCGTCGCCAGCATGCCCATGTAGTCGGCGCTGGTGCGCTCGATGCCCTCGGACGACGACGACATGCCGCGGAAGATGTTGCCGGCACCGATGACGAGACAAACCTGAACGCCCATGTCATGGACGGCGGCGACCTCGTCGCAGATGCGCCCGACCATGTCCGGGTCCAGGCCGTAATCGCGCTTGCCCATCAGGGCTTCGCCCGACAGTTTCAACAGCACGCGTTGGTATTTCGGTTCCTCGGACACTGGGGACACTCGCGCTCTTCCATCAAAATCCGCCGCCGGCCCATTTGATGGGAAACCGGCGGCGGGAATGAGTTCCGGATGACAGTCTACATCACCCGTCGGGCGGCGTCTTGCCCGGCGCCCGGAAAAGCCGCCGGGACACCGCGTCGAAGGATCAGGACCCGGCCGCGGCCGCGACCTCGGCGGCGAAATCGCCGACTTCCTTCTCGATGCCCTCGCCAAGAACGAACATCTTGAAACCATTGATGGAAATGGCGCCACCGGCATCCTTCCCGGCGGCCTCGACGGCCTTCGAGACCTGGGTTTCGCCATCGATCACGAAGGTCTGATCGAGAAGGCAGACCTCTTCATAGAACTTGCGCAGACGGCCTTCGACCATCTTGCCGATGATCTCTTCCGGCTTGCCCGATTCGCGGGCCTGTTCCGACAGCACGACACGTTCGCGCTCAAGGATTTCCGGGTCCAGTTCGTCGCGCGACACGGACTGCGGCTTGGCCGCCGCGACGTGCATGGCGATCTGCTTGCCGAAGGCTTCCAGCTTGCCCTTGTCGCCGTCCGATTCCAGACCGACCAGGACGGCGATCTTGCCGATGCCGTCGGCCATGGCGTTGTGGACATAAGACGCCAGCACGCCGTTGCCGACGGACAGAACGTCACAGCGGCGGATCGACATGTTCTCGCCGATGGTGGCGATCATATGGGTCAACTGGTCGGCGACCGTGCGGCCCGCACCCGGGTAATCGGCGGCCAACAGCTTGTCCATGTCGCCGTCGGCGGCCAGCGCCAGGGACGCGATGTCACGGACGAACTCCTGGAACTGCTCGTTGCGCGACACGAAGTCGGTTTCCGAGTTCACTTCGACGACGGCCCCCTTGTTGCCGTCGACGGCAACGGCCACCAAGCCTTCGGCGGCGACGCGGCCGGCCTTCTTGGCGGCGGCGGACAGCCCCTTGGTGCGCAGCCAGTCGACGGCCTGCTCCAGGTCGCCGCCGGTTTCAGCCAACGCCTTTTTGCAATCCATCATGCCGGCGCCGGTTTGTTCGCGAAGCTCCTTGACGAGAGCCGCAGTGATTTCTGCCATGGTTCTACCTTCTCTTCAGATCGTGTCTTCAGCCCGTGCCCGTAAAGGCGGGTCAGGAAGCCGGCTGGGCTTCCTCGCCTTCGGCGGGGGTTTCGGGCGTCGCGGCCGCTTCGGGCGCCGCTTCCGCGGCGGCCTCGGGGGCGGCTTCTTCAGCAACCGGCGCTTCGATGGCACCGCCGGCGTTCTCGTCGGCGCCCAGATCCACACCCTTGGCGGTCAGCGACGCGGACAGGCCGTCCAGCACGGAATCGGCAATCAGGTTGCAGTACATGGAGATCGCGCGGATCGCGTCGTCGTTGCCCGGGATCGGATAGGTGATGCCGGCCGGGTTGCTGTTGGAATCGATGACGCCGACGACCGGAATGCCCAGCTTGTTGGCTTCGGCGACGGCGATGTCTTCCTTGTTGGTGTCGATCACGAAAATGATGTCCGGCAGGCCGCCCATTTCCTTGATGCCGCCGAGCGCGCGCTCAAGCTTTTCCTGCTCACGCGTCAGGCCGAGCTGCTCGCGCTTGGTCAGGCCCTGGACTTCCTGGCCGCCCAGCTTGCTGTCCAGCTCGCGCAGGCGGGCGATGGATTTGGAAATGGTCTGCCAGTTGGTCAGCATGCCGCCGAGCCAGCGGTGGTTGACGTAATACTGCCCGCACTTCTTGGCGGCTTCGGCGACCCGCGGCGAGGCCGCGCGCTTGGTGCCGACGAACAGGATGCGGCCGTTGGACGCGACGACGTCGCGCACGGCGGCCAGCGCCTGGTGAAGCAGGGGAACGGTCTGCTGCAGGTCGATGATGTGGATGCCGTTGCGGTCGCCGTACAGGTACGACGCCATTTTCGGGTTCCAACGACGGGTGCTGTGACCAAAGTGAACGCCGGCTTCCAACAGCTGACGCATGGTGAACGACGGAATCGCCATGATAATCTCTTCTCCGGTTATGCCTCCGCAGGGTGTCATTCGGTCCCATGACCGAACACCGGAGCGGCAATTCCCGTGAATTTGCACAGGCGCCGCGTCCCCGCGTGCGATATGGGCGGTGGTTTATCGGGTCAGGCGGGCCTAATCAAGGGAAAAAGCGCGGATTGCCCTGCATGGCGGAGGTCAGCCCTCGACGACCTCAAGCACGCCCTGGACCGACTTGATGGCCTGGATCACGGCCGGCGACACGGCGTAGCGGTCGTTCAGCGACAGCACGACCTCGCGGTTGTCCTCCAGGCGGGGCACGACATAGACCGGCACCTGCCCCCTGCCCTGGCTTTCCAGCACCTCGCGCAGCGGGGCCAGCGGGCTTGCGCCGCCGATCACCACGGTGACGGAGCCGACGGCGTTCAAGGCGGCACTTTCCAGCGGGCGGAGGCCCTGGACCATGAACCGGGGGGCTTCGGCCTCGATCTGCACTTCCATTTCGATCAGGAAGGAGTTGCCTTCGGTCAGGTGTTCGCGGGCGGCGGACAGGACTTCCGAGAACATGATCGCCTCGAACGTCCCCGTGGTGTCCGAGAAACTGACGAAGGCATAGCGCGAGCCCTTGGCCGAGGTGCGCTCCTTCATGGCGACCAGGGTGCCGGCCATGCGCCGGTGGCCGGGCCGGGCGGCGGCCAGGATTTCGACGTAGCTCATGACCTTGTGCTTTTCCAGCATGCTTTCATAGGTCGCGAGCGGATGCGACGACAGGTAGAAGCCGACGGCGTCGAATTCTTCCTTGAGCCGGTCCATGGGCGTCCAGTCGGCGATGTTGTCGAGGCGGATGTCCGGCGCCTGCGCGGGCTGGTCCGCGCCGCCGCCGAACAGCCCCATCTGGTCGGACGTGCGGTCCTGATGGGCGCTGACCGCTTCCTTGAGGATGCGCTCCAGCCCCGTGAACAGCTGGCGGCGGTTGGGATTGAGGCTGTCGAGCGCGCCCGCGCGGATCAGGTTTTCCATCTGCCGCTTGTTGATGACCTTGGGATCCAGGCGGTGGGCGAAGTCGGCGATGTCCTTGAACGGCCCGCCGTCCTTGCGCGCCTCGACCAACGACGCCATGGCGCCCTCGCCCACGTTCTTGATGGCGGCCAGGGCGTAGCGGATGGCACTGCCGCCGTTTTCGCGCTCGACCGAGAACTTGACCTGCGATTTGTTGACGTCCGGCGACAACAGGTCCACGCCCATGCGGTCCAATTCCTGCTTGAACACGTTGAGCTTGTCCGTGTTGTGCTGGTCGAGCGTCATGGAAGCGGCGAGGAATTCCACCGGATGGTTGGCCTTCAGGTAGGCCGTCTGATAGGCGACCAGGGCATAGGCGGCGGCGTGGGACTTGTTGAAGCCGTAGCCCGCGAACTTGGCGACCTGATCGAAGATGTCCGACGCCTTGCGGCCGTCGACGTCGCGCTGCACAGCGCCGTCGACGAACAATTGGCGCTGCTGGTCCATCTCTTCCTTGATCTTCTTGCCCATGGCGCGGCGCAGAAGGTCGGCGCCGCCGAGGGTATAGCCGGACAGCAGCTGCGCCGCCTGCATGACCTGTTCCTGGTAGATCATGATGCCGAAGGTTTCGGTCAGGATCGGCTCCAGGATCGGGTGCAGGTAGTCGGGCACCTCGTCGCCCTTCTTGCGGGCGATGTAGCTTGGGATGTTGTCCATGGGCCCCGGGCGGTAAAGCGCCACGACGGCGATGATGTCCTCGAAGGTGTCGGCCTTCATCTGACGCAGCACGTCGCGCATGCCCTGGCTTTCCAACTGGAACACCCCGGTCGTCTCGCCGCGCCCGATCATCTCGAAGGTCGCGGTGTCGTCGAGCGGGATGGTCGACAGATCGATCTCCACCCCCTTCTCGCGGCACAAATCCACGGCCGTCGCCAGCACCGTCAGGGTCTTGAGACCCAAAAAGTCGAACTTCACCAGCCCCGCACTTTCCACGAACTTCATGTTGAAGCCCGTAACCGGCAGGTCGGATCGCGGATCGCGGTACAGCGGGATCAGTTCCTGCAACGGCCGGTCGCCGATGACGACGCCGGCGGCGTGGGTCGAGGCATGGCGGAACAGCCCCTCCAGCTTCATGGCCAAATCGACCAGATGCTGAACCTGGGGGTCTTCCTTCATCATCTGGCGGATCTGCGGCTCGCCCTCGACCGCTTCGCCCAGGGTCACCGGATTGGCCGGGTTGTTGGGCACCAGCTTGCAGATTTTGTCGATATAGCCGTAGGGCATCTGCAGCACGCGCCCGACGTCGCGCAGCACGGCGCGGGCCTGCAGCTTTCCGAAGGTAATGATCTGCGCGACATGGTCGTCGCCGTATTTCTTCTGCACATAGCGGATGACCTCGTCCCGCCGGTCCTGGCAGAAGTCGATGTCGAAGTCGGGCATGGACACGCGTTCCGGGTTGAGGAAGCGTTCGAACAAGAGCCCGAAGCGCAGCGGGTCCAGATCGGTGATCAACAATGACCAGGCGACGACGGACCCGGCGCCGGAACCACGGCCCGGGCCGACGGGAATGCCCTTGTCCTTGGCCCAGCCGATGAAGTCGGCGACGATCAGGAAGTATCCCGGGAAGCCCATCTCGTTGATGACGCCGAGCTCGTAATCCAGGCGTTCGCGGTAGGGTGCTGCCGCGGCGTCCCGCGCGGCGTTGTCCATGCCGTCGCTGAACACATGGGTGACGAGACGCTTTTCCAGCCCGGCCAGGGCCTGGGCGCGCAGCTCGTCCTCTTCCGTGCGGCCCTCGCCGCAATCGAAGGGCGGCAGGATCGGCGCGATCTTTTCGACCATGAAGGCGCAGCGCTTGGCGATGACCAGCGTGTTGTCGACCGCTTCGGGCAGGTCCTCGAACACCCGGCGCATGTCGGCCGCGCCCTTGAACCAGTGTTCCGGTGTCAGGCGGCGGCGTTCCGTCTCCGAGACATAGGCGCTTTCGGCGATGCAGATCAGGGCGTCATGGGCCTCGAACATGTCGGGCGTGGGATAGAAGCATTCGTTGGTCGCGACCAGGGGCAGATCGAGGCTGTAGGCCAGATCGAGGAACGCCCCCTCGGTCTGTTCCTCCGCCGCCATGCCGTGGCGCAGGATTTCCACATAGGTGCGTCCGTCGTAAGCGGCGGCAAGTCGCGTCAGCAGATCGCGCGCGGCGTCGCCCTTGCCCTGTTGCAGCAGCCGCCCGACCGGCCCGCCGGGCCCGCCGGTCAGCAGGATCAGGCCGCCGTTGTAGCGCAGCAGGGTGTCCAGCGAGATCGCCGTCTCCTCGCTGTCGTCGCCGTCCAGATAGGCGACTTTCAGCATCTGCAACAGGTTGCGGTAACCTTCCGGGTTCTGGACCAGCAGAACCACCGAGGGCGCGCGCTCACGCCGCCCGCCGCCGTTGGATTGCCCCATGGCGTGGCCGCCGGCTTCCTCGGCCTCCATCTGCACGGATATCTGGCAGCCGATGATCGGCTGAACACCCTTGTCCGTGGCCGCCAGGGAGAATTCCAGGGCCCCGAACAGGTTGTTGGTGTCGGTCACGGCGACCGCCGGCATGTCCATGGACCGGCACATCTTGACCAGATCCTTCAGGCGGATGGCGCCTTCGGACAGGGAATAGGCGGAATGGACCCGCAGGTGGACGAAATCGGCATGGGACATGGGGGAATAATTCCACACTTCGGCGGGCGGGCGGAAACCGATTGCGCGCAGTTGTCCACCGCGGGAAAGATTGCCGTGGATAACCTTGGGGATTCCGGCATAGAGGACGTTGTTGACCGGACGCCTATGGCTGTATCATGCCCCCGCCCACATCCTTGGGCGCAGACAAATTTGGAGAATCGCATGCCGCATGACGGACACGACCACGACCATGACCATACGGCGCCGCCGTCGGATATCGAACTCCGCGTGAAGTCCCTGGAAAGCCTGCTGGTGGAAAAGGGCCTGGTCGATCCGGCGACCCTCGACGCCCTGGTCGACCGCTACGAACACCATGTCGGCCCGCAGAACGGCAAGAAGGTCGTCGCCCGCGCCTGGACCGACCCCGAATACCGCCAGTGGCTGCAGGACGACGCCAGCGCCGCGATCGGCGACTTCGGCTTCAAGGGCCGCCAGGGCGAACACATGGTCTGCGTGGAAAACGGCCCCAAGGTGCATAACCTGGTCGTCTGCACGCTGTGCTCCTGCTATCCCTGGACCGTCCTGGGCCTGCCGCCCGTATGGTACAAATCCGCCCCCTACCGGTCCCGCGCCGTGGCGGACCCGCGCGGCGTGCTGGCCGAATTCGGCACCACGCTGGATGCTGACGTTGATGTCCGGGTGTGGGATTCGACCTCGGAAATGCGCTACCTCGTGATCCCCGAACGCCCCGCCGGCACCGACGGCTGGTCGGCGGAACAACTGGAACAGCTGGTTACCCGAAATTCCATGATCGGCGTCGAAAAAGCCCGCTCACCCGAGGAACTGAAGGGAGCCGCCGAATGAACAGCGGACATGACCTGGGCGGGATGCACGGCCTCGGCCCCATCAATCCGGAGCCCGAGACCGAGGAACCCGTATTCCACGCCGATTGGGAACGCAAGGCGTTCTCCCTGACCCTGGCGACGGCGCTGCTCGGCCGCTGGAACATCGACATGGGCCGGCATTCCAGGGAACGGCAGCACCCGGCGCGCTACCTCATGAACAGCTATTACGAAAACTGGCTGACCGGTACGGAGGTTCTTCTCAAGGAATCCGGCCTGGTGACGGCCGAGGAAATGGCCGCCGGAAAGCCGCAAGCCCCGGCGCCGCAAACCATTCATGTCCCCGGCCCGGACGAGGCGCTGAACGCCGTGAAGGCCGGCGGTCCAGCGGACCTGGACGTTCCTGTCACCCCGCAATACGCCGTCGGCGACGCCGTGCGCGTGAGGAATTTCCACCCCCAGGGCCATACCCGGGCGCCCCGCTACACCCGGGGCCGGATCGGCGTGGTGCAGCGCCTGCACGGCATCCACGTCTATCCCGACACGCATACGCCAGAGGTTACGGAGGGCTATCCGCTCTATTCCGTGCGGTTCGAGGGCGATGAGCTTTGGGGCCCCGACGGCGACGCCAAGTCGGCCGTCTATGCCGACCTCTGGGAACCTTATCTGGAATCCGCATGACCGCGCTGAAACACGATGACGGCCCCGCGTTCTGCGAGCCCTGGCAGGCCCAGGCCTTCGCCCTGGCCAACGCGTTGATCGACAAGGGTATCTTCACCGCCGACGAATGGGCCAACACCCTGGGCGCCGAGATCAAGCGCGCCCAGGCGGCCGGCGACCCGGACACGGGCGAGACCTATTACAACCACTGGCTGGCGGCGCTGGAACGTCTCTGCGCCGACAAGGGCCTGGCCCTGGGGGACGAGGTCGCCACCCGCGCGGAAGAATGGCGCGACGCCTATCTGGCCACGCCACATGGCCAGCCTGTCGCCCTGAAGTAATCACCGCGCACGCAACAACGACGATGCGCCCACGGTTTTGCGTGATGTCGCGTTCCAACCAAGGAGGCCGTCGTGAAATTCCTGAACCCCTTTAAGGACCACCTTTACAGCCTTCTCCGTCTCATGACGGGCCTGTTGTTCCTGCAACACGGCACCACGAAATTCCTCAGTTTCCCGGTCACGAAATACAGCGGCGTCGATCCGTTCTCCCTGATCGGCGCGGCCGGGATGGTCGAACTGGTCGGCGGCGCCCTGGTGGCGGTTGGATTGTTCACCCGGCCGGCCGCCTTCGTTTGTTCCGGGACCATGGCCGTCGCCTATTTCCACGAACATTTCCCGATCAGCTTCTTCCCCATCTTGAATTGGGGCGAACTGGCGGTTCTGTACTGCTTCGCGTTCCTCTACATCGCGGCGGCGGGCGGCGGCAAATGGAGCCTCGACGCCCTGCGGTCGCGGGCCCCCTAAAGGGCCGCCCGACGAAATTTTTCCGCCGCATGTCACAATCGCCGCCGCCGTCTCGTCATCCGGGCATATCCCCCTTTTGACGATGGAGACGACCATGACACCGCGACTGAACGACCCCTACAAACTGGCCCCCGCCCCCATCAAGGCGATGCAGGCGCTGGAAGCCGCCCTTGCCGCCAGCGGGCTCGACCACGAACTGCTTGAGCTGATCAAGCTGCGCGCTTCGCAGATCAACGGATGCGCCTTCTGCATCCACATGCATACGACCGACCTGCGCAAACACGGGGAGATCGAAATGCGGCTCTACATGCTCGACGCCTGGCGGGAATCGCCGCTCTACAGCAACCGTGAACGGGCGGCCCTGGCCTGGACCGAAGCCTTGACGAAGCTGTCGCAAACGGGCGCGCCGGACGCCGATTATGAAGACCTGAAGGCCGAATTCACCGAAGCCGAACAGGTCAACCTGACCCTGGCGATCGGCGCCATCAACGTGTGGAACCGCCTGCAGGTCGGGTTCCGCGCCCAACACCCCATGGACGCGGCCATTGCCGCGGCTTGATGCCGAAACCGATCTGTTCGAGGCGCACCGGCCCCGGCTGGTGCGCCTCGCCTACCGCATGCTGGGCTCGATGCTCGAAGCCGAGGACATCGTGCAGGACGCCTGGCTACGCTGGCGGCGGGCCGACCGGGACGACGTCCACACGCCGGGCGCTTACCTCACCCGCATCGTCACGCGGCTTTGCCTCGATGTCCTGAAGTCGGCCCGGGCGCGGCGGGAAACCTATATCGGCCCCTGGCTGCCCGAACCCGTTATCGAACCGGACGACGGCGGCATGCGGGCGGATGAGTTGACCTTGACCCTGATGCTGACCCTGGAGCGGCTGTCGCCGCTGGAGCGCGCGGCCTTTCTGCTGCACGACGTGTTCGACATGCCTTTGGACGAGGTCGCGGCGACGCTCGACCGCGCCCCCGCCGCCGTGCGCCAGTTGGCCGCCCGCGCCCGCAAGCATGTGCGCGACGAGCGCCCGCGCTATCAGGTCAGCCGCGAGGAAGGCGAGCGCATCGCCCAGGCCTTCTTCACCGCATCGACCCAGGGCGATCTCGCGGAACTTCGCGGCCTGCTCGCCCAGAATGTGGTGATCCTGTCGGACGGCGGCGGCAAGGTGCTGGCCTTCCGCAACCCCATCATCGGCCTGGACCGGGTACTGCGCCTGTTCGCGGGCCTGCGCCGCAAGTTCGCCGGCCAAACCCCGGGCTATTTCCGGCCCGCCTGGATCGACGGCCTGCCCGGCTACATCAGCGAAGGACGCGGCGACGTTTTGCAAACGACGGCCCTGGAGATCGAGGACGGCCGCATCGCCGCCATCTACATCACCCGCAATCCCGACAAGCTGGGCCGTGTTGCCGGCATGTTGGACGACGCCGGTTAGTCCGCCTTGGCGGCGACGGTCTCGATCTCGACCTCGATGCCCGGGCGCGGAAAGGGGCCGACCACCAGGAAAGTGGCCGGCGGGTTGTGTTCGCCCAGGAAGGCGCGGCGCACCTCGATATAGTCGTCCAGGATCGCCTTGTCGGTGACGTAGACTGAGAACTTGACGACGTCCCCGAACGTCATGCCGGCGGCCTCCAGGATGATCTGTATACGCTCGAAGATCACCCGAACCTGCCCGGCCGCGCTGTCCGGCACGGTGCCGTCGAGGCGCGCGCCGACCTGGCCGTTGCAGAACAAAAGCCGCGCATTCGGCGGCACCTCCGTCGCATGGCCCGCGTTGTCGCGATGGGCGCAGATTTGGTCGTTGAGGGTATGAATGGTCAACATGGCAGGTCTTCCTCCTTGGGAAAGGTCAGGTTTGATTGATTGAATGTAACACCGACACACGCGGTCGCGGACGACCGCCGGTCATCGGCGGCAGAGGATCAGACTTTCGACCAGCACCCGAAAGTGGCGACCTTGGTCACATTGACCCCGTCGTCGGACAAGGGAACCCGGACCTGCGTTTGCTCAATATTCACGCGTTTCCCGAATTGCTCCCGGTAGACGATGTCCCGCGAGGCAATGGGCCGTTTTTCCTGCACGACGCGCAGGTATTCTTCCCATCCTTCGGGGCCTCTGAATTGGGGAAAATCCCGGGTTCGTTTGCCGGTCTTGTCGGCGCCCTTCCACTCTGTCTGGCCCGTGCCCCAGAAGCGAATGACGAAATCGATCACCTCGCGCCCGGAAGGGTCGTATACGGCGTCGGCGACAATGACGTAGGGCACCAGTTTGGGATTTAATCTGGAGAGGTTGAACTGCTTCCACGACGGTGCGAAGGCCTCTCCTTTCACCGCCGCCCAATAGTCCACAAATTCATGGATTTCGGGATCGGTGATTTCAGACAGGTCGACAATCATCGGCGATTATCCGCGACTTTGTACCCTGATGTGCCAAATGCACCCGGCAATCATTGGCGTTGGCCCGCCCCCAATCAAGGTACCAATCATATCCGGATATGGCGAAAGCTTCGTGCTGATTTTGGTCCCGAAAATAACTTGGGCCGCGGCTTATTCCGGGAACAGAAACCCGTCGGTCAAACGCAAGGTGCGGTCCATCTGCGCCGCGAGGCGCGGGTTATGGGTCGCGATCAGGGCCGCCAGCCCCGCCCCCCGGGCCAGGCGCAGCAGGATCGAGAACACCTCGTCCGCCGTGTGCGGGTCCAGGTTGCCCGTGGGCTCGTCGGCCAGCAGAACCTTGGGCGCCGTCGACAGCGCCCGGGCGATGGCGACGCGCTGCTGCTCGCCGCCGGACAGCCGCGCCGGACGGTGGGTCAGGCGTTCGGACAGGCCCATCCAGTTAAGGATTTCCATGGCCCGGTCCTTGGCGTCCTTATGGGAGATGCCGGAAATGATCTGCGGGATGATGACGTTTTCAAGCGCCGTGAATTCCGGCAGCAGATGGTGATGCTGATAGACGAAGCCCAGGTTGTAGCGCCGCATCAGCGTGCGTTCCTCGTCGCCCATGGCGGAGCAGTCCTGGCCGCAGACCTCGATGGTGCCGGCATCGGGGGATTCCAGCAGGCCCGCGATGTGCAGCAGGGTCGATTTCCCCGCCCCCGACGGGCCGACCAGGGCCACGACCTCGCCCGGGCGCACGGTCAGGTCGATGCCCTTGAGGATTTCCAGTTCCGACCGCCCCTGGCGGAAGGTTCGCCGGATGCCGCGCAGCGCCAGGGCGGGCACCATCCCCGTCTCACTCATAGCGCAGCGCCTCGGCCGGGTCCGTGCGGGCGGCGCGCCAGGACGGATAGATGGTCGCCAGGAACGACAGGCCCAGCGCCATGCCGATCACGGCGACGACCTCGCTCCAGTCGATGACGGCGGGCAGCTGCGACAGGAAATAGATTTCGGCGGCGAACAGGTCCGTGCCCGTCAGGCCTTGGATCCACTGGCGCACGCCTTCGATGTTGTCGGCGAAGGCGATGCCGAGGACCGCCCCCGCGGCCGTGCCGATCACGCCGACGCTGGCCCCGGCAATCAGAAACACCCGCATCACCATGCCGCGGGTCGCCCCCATGGTGCGCAGGATGGCGATGTCCCTGCCCTTGTCCTTCACCAGCATGATCATGGACGAAATGATGTTGAAGGCCGCGACCAGGATGATCAGCGTCAGGATCAGGAACATGACGTTGCGTTCGACCTGAATGGCGTTGAAGAAACTGGCGTTGGCCTGCTGCCAGTCGTGGATGCGGCCGATCCCGGGCACGGCGCCGGCGATGCGTGTTTTGACCTCGAGCGCCTGATCCGGATCGCGGATGAAGACCTCGAGCGACGACACCGCCTCCTTCGGGAACTTGAAGTAGACCTGGGCGTCGGCCAGATCCATGAACACGAAACTGGAATCGTATTCGTACATGCCGACCTCGAAGGTCGCGGCGATGCGGTAGGCCGCCGTGCGCGGCACCGTGCCGAAGGCGGTGGCGCTGCCCTTGGGCGAAATCAGCGTGATCTTGTCGCCGACCCGGACCCCCATCTTCTGCGCCAGGCGGTCGCCGATCACGACGCTTTGCCCGCCGTCCTTGAAATCGTCCAGGGAGCCGCGGGCGATGTTGTCGGCGATCAGCTTGCGCCGCGCCAGATCGGCATGGCGGATACCGCGCACCAAGGCGCCCTGCGCCGCGCCATTGGCGGTGGCCATGACCTGGCCCTCGATCAAGGGCGTCACGCTGACCACGCCCCTGAGATCGCGAATACGCTGCCCGATGGGGTCGAAATCCTTGAGGTCGCGGAACTGGCCCTGCACGCTGAGATGGCCGTTGAGTCCCAGGATGCGGGTCAGCAGTTCCTGACGGAAGCCGTTCATCACCGACATGACGATGATCAGCGTGGCAACGCCGAGCGCGATGCCGAGCAGCGAGAACCAGGCGATGACGGAGATGAACCCCTCCTGCCGGCGGGCACGCAGATAGCGCAGCGCCATCATCCATTCAAATCGGCTGAACACGGGGGACGCTATCCTTCCTTGCGGGGCCGGCGGCGGGTCGTTCCAAGGGCAAGGGAATGACCTTTGTTGCTGTTCCCGCCGATTTCCAGGGTCATTGTGGCCGTCATCCCTGGGTCAGACGCGCGAGAGCAGATTCACGGCTGATTTCCACGCGCTCACCCGTCGCCCGGTTTTTCAGCTCGACCATGTCCTTTTCAAGGCCGCGCGGCCCGGCGATGAGCTGCCACGGCAGGCCGATCAGGTCCATGTCCGCGAACTTGCCGCCGGCCCGCTCGTCGCGGTCGTCGTAGAGCACCTCCTGCCCGGCGCCCAAAAGCTGCTCGTACATGTCCTGGCAGGCCGCGTCGCAGGCCGCGTCGCCCGCGCGCAGGTTGATCAGGCCGATGCGGAACGGCGCCACCGCTTCGGGCCAGATGATGCCCGCGTCGTCGTGCGACGCCTCGATGATGGCGCCGACCAAGCGCGACACGCCGATGCCGTAGGATCCCATCTCGCAGACGATTTCCTGGCCGTCGGGGCCGGTGACCTTGGCCCCCATGGGCTCGGAATACTTCTTGCCGAAATAGAAGATATGCCCGACCTCGATCCCCCGGGCGGTGATCAGATCATCGCCCAAGGCCGCTTCCTGCGCCGGGTCGCGCTTTTCGTCCGTGGCGGCGTACTTTCCGGTGAAGGTCTCGACCACGCCGCTCAGGTCGCCGTCGAAATCGACGCCGTCGAGCCAGTTGTTATCGAGGAAATCCTTGTGACAGGCGATCTCGCTTTCGCCCGTGTCGGCCAGGATCAGGAATTCGTGGCTCATGTCGCCGCCGATCGGCCCGGTGTCCGCCGCCATGGGAATCGCCTTCAGGCCCATGCGCGCATAAGTCTTCAAGTAAGACACGAAATGTTTCTGATAAGACCTTTTGGCACCTTCATAATCCAGGTCGAAGGAATAGGCGTCCTTCATCAGGAATTCGCGCCCGCGCATGACCCCAAAGCGGGGCCGCACTTCGTCGCGGAACTTCCATTGGATGTGATAGAGCATCTTGGGCAGGTCGCGGTAGGAGCGCACCGCGTCGGCGAAGATCTGGGTGATCTGTTCTTCGTTGGTCGGCCCGTAGAGCATGTCCCGATCGTGGCGGTCGGTGATGCGCAGCATCTCGGGCCCGTAGGCGTCGTAGCGCCCGGACTGGCGCCACAGTTCCGCCGGCTGGATGGTCGGCATCAGGACCTGCTGGCAGCCGATGGCGTCCTGTTCCTCCTCGACGATGCGGGTGATGTTCTTGAGCACCCGGTAGCCCAGCGGCAGCCAGGAATAGATCCCCGCCGACGATTGGCGGACCATGCCCGCGCGCAGCATCAGCCGATGCGACGCGATCTGCGCGTCGGCGGGCGTTTCCTTCATGGTCGGCATGAAAAAGCGGGAAAGGCGCATGCGGGCCGGGGTCCTTCCGTTAACTTATGGTCTCTGCGGGATGGGCAGTCGAGGCGGTTTGCGGCACCGGGCCCAAGGCCCGGCGATGGGTTCAAGAACAAGGGAAGGTCATACCTTGTCCACGGGGGCTTTGTCCACGGGCCCATGATCGGTCGGCGTGATCGTCCGATCTACGTATGGAGGTATGCTTGCCCCTGTGCAATCAGTAGGTTAACGAAGAAACTTAGGTGTGGTCTTGAGAAAAAGGGTGACCCGCATGGGGCCTCCGGGTAAGATGCCCCGGCTTGCAATGACAAGCACCTGCCGGTCAGACTGGGCCCGGGTTTTGGGAGGAAAAAAGCAAGAAGCAATAATTAAGCGGCAGCCTTTAAACGGCGCGAAGCTTTAGGGAATTCTGGACTTGAGGAGGGCAAGACCGTAGCGGTCTTGCCTTTATTTTTGCCTGTATGACGAGGGGGGTGCGCCCCCCCACCGCCTACTGGCGAAAGCTGACCAGCCCGGATTCGTGCAGCCAGTAGAAACCCGCGAAGATGATCCCGGCAAGCACCGAGGTGGCGGCGAACTTCAACAGGATTCGCGGCTTGGCCGGCGAGCCCGGATCCTCGCCCGGGTTCAGGTCTGCGGGATCGACCCGGCGCACGCCCCAGGGCAGCACCGCGAACAGCGCGATCCACCAGATGACGAAATAAACGGCGAGGCCGGTCTGCCAGCTCATGTCGGTTAGGCCTGTTCCAATTCAATGAGGGTGCCGTTGAAGTCCTTGGGATGCAGAAACAGCACCGGCTTGCCGTGGGCGCCGATCTTGGGCTCGCCGTCGCCCAGCACGCGGGCTCCCTGCTCTTTCAGATGGTCGCGGGACGCCAGGATGTCGGCGACTTCGTAACACACATGATGAATGCCGCCCGATGGGTTCTTGTCGAGGAAGCCCTGGATCGGCGAGCCCTCGCCCAAGGGATGCAGCAGTTCGATCTTGGTGTTCTCCAGTTCCACGAACACCACGGTGACGCCATGGTCGGGTTCCGGCTGCGGCGGCGAGACCTTGGCGCCCAGGGTATCGCGGTAGATCGCGGTCGCGGCGGCCAGGTCGGGCACGGCGATGGCCATATGGTTCAGTCGTCCGATCATGTCGCAAATCTCTCCGTCACGGTTGTCCCGCTTTCCTCGTTTTTATCAGATACGCACCAAATGCACCGTTGTCACGGGCTTCATGTCCAATTGTCCGCGAAACGTCCGCCGAACGGCCAGACGCACGGCCTCGATGACGGCCGCGTCGTCGGCCAGCTTGCGCGGCGGCAGGGCGCGCACGGCATTGATCGCGGCCTCGCGCGCGGCATCGACCACCGGATCGTTGTCCTCGTCCTCGGAAATACCGAGTGTGGTGATCTGCGGTTCCTCGGCCAGGCCCCCGTCATCGACCGCCACCGTCACCGTGACCACGCCGTGCCAGACGCCGCGGATGCGTTCCTTGATAAGATTACCCTCCATGGGGACCAGCCGCCCGCCGATCAGGGCCAGACGTCCCGTGGGCACATGGTCGACGACCGCGAGCGGCCCCGGGGCCAGGCGGGTCATGGTGCCGTTGGGGGCGACGATCGCCGCCTCGACCTGACATTCGCGGGCCAGTTCCGCGTGTTCATGCAGATGGCGCAATTCGCCATGGACCGGCACCGCAAAGCGCGGCCGCACCAGCTGGTACATATGCGACAGTTCGTCCCGGTTGGGATGGCCCGAGACGTGAACGAAGGCGTCGCGCGAGGTGATGATCTTTACGCCCCGCGCCACCAGATCGTTCTGCACCCGGGAAATCGAGGTCTCGTTGCCCGGAATCTCACGGGACGAGAAGATTACCCAGTCGCCTTCGCCCAAGGAAATGCGCGGGTGATCGCCCGCGGCGATGCGCGCCAGGGCGGCCCGGGGTTCGCCCTGGCTGCCCGTGCAGATGATCAGCACCTTGTCGTCGGGCAGGCTGTCGGCGTCGCCTTCGTCCAGGAAGGCCGGCACGTCGGCCAGGTAGCCGTTCTCGCGGGCCGCACTTTGGATGCGCCACAGGGAACGCCCGGCCAGGACGACCTGGCGGCCCGTATCGGCGGCCGCGCGGGCGATGGTTTCAAGCCGCGCCACGTTGGTCGCGAAGCAGGCCACGGCGACCCGGCCCGGGCAGCCGGCGATGACCTCGGTCATGCTGTCCAAAATCTCGCCCTCGGACCCCGACTGGCCCGGCGCGAACACGTTGGTGGAATCGCAGACCATGGCCAGCACGCCGCCGTCGCCGAGGGCGCGCAGAGCGGCCTGGTCCGAGACGTCGCCGATCACCGGGTCCGGGTCGAACTTCCAGTCGCCCGTATGCAGCACGGTGCCCAAAGGCGTGCGCAGCACCACGGCATTGGGTTCGGGAATGGAATGGGTCAGGGTGATCAGTTCCAACTCGAACGGCCCGACCGAGAATGTGCCCTGCAGGGGGACGATGGTGACATCGGCCTCGCGCTCCCACCCCGGTTCGGCCAGCTTGCGCGCCAGGATATGGGCCGTGAACGGCGTCGCGAAGATCGGACACTTGAAGCGGTCCCACAGGTACTGCACGGCGCCCAGATGATCTTCGTGGGCATGGGTCAGCACCAAGCCGTCGAGTTGATCGGCGCGTTCCTCGATGAACGCCGGGTCGGCCATGATGACGTCCACCCCCGGCGGCCAGCCGTCGGAAAAGGTGACGCCCAGGTCGAGCATGATCCAGCGCTCCTCCCCCGGCGGGCCGTAGCCGTAGAGGTTCAGGTTCATGCCGATCTCGCCGGCGCCGCCCAGGGCGACGAACACCAGTTCGTTGCCGCCCGGGTTGGACTTGGCCGTTTTCGATTTCGCCTTCTTCGGCTTGGCCGGCCCGGTCATGCCGTGTTGTTCCGGTGGATCATGTACAGCCCGTCCAGAGTCAAGGTGCCGTCCACCAGTTCGATGGCCTTGGTTGCGTCAAGAAACAGCGGCGCCAAGCCGCCGGTCGCGATCACGCGGGCATCGGCACCCGTCTCCAGTTGGATACGCCGGACGATGCCCTCGATCAGGCCGACATAACCCCAGAACACACCCGACTGCATGGCCGATACGGTGTCGCGGCCGATCACCCTGTCCGGCCGCTCGATGCTGATCAGCGGCAGCTTGGCCGCCGCCTGATGCAGGGCTTCCAGGGACAGGTTGATGCCGGGTGATATGACGCCGCCCATGTAGCTGCCCTGCCCGTCAATCACATCGAACGTCGTCGCCGTGCCGAAATCGACGATGATCAGCGGCCCGCCGTACTTGGCGTGGGCCGCCACCGTGTTGACCAGACGGTCGGCCCCGACCTGTTCCGGGCGGTCGACCAGCACCTTGATGCCGAGATCGACATTCGCGTCGCCGATCACCAGGGGTTCGATCCCGAAATAGTCGCGGCACAGGCCGACCAGGGGAAAGCGGTTGTTGGGCACCACCGTGGCCAGGATGGCATGGGTCACCCCGGCGGGATCGATGCCGTTCATTTCCATGAGCGGGCGTAGCCAAACGGCGTGTTCGTCCTTGGTGCGCTCCAGCTTGGAATTGGCGCGCCAGGAGCCCTTCATCGCGCCGTCGTCGCCGAACACGGCGAAGACGATGTTGGTGTTTCCGGAATCGATTGCCAGCAGCATGATGCTCCGTCCCGCCCTCAGGCGTCCCGGCTTTGCGGAAAAAAGACGTCGCCGGCGGTGATCGTACGCAGGCCCGAGGGCGTCTCCAAAATCAACGCGCCGCTATCATCCAGATCCTTGAAGGTCCCGGTCAGGGTTTCGTTGGCAAGCCGCACCTCGACCTCCTTGCCGACCTGGTCGCAACGCCACAGCCAGTTCTTGCGCAGACGCTCGAACCCCTCGTCGACCCAGATGCGGGTCCAGGCCAGGAAGTGCCGCCCGAAGCTTTCAAGAAATTCGGGCACCAGCACGGTCGTTCCCTCGTCCAGCATGGAGGTCGCGGGGAACTCCACATCCTCGGGAAAGCTGCGCAAATTGACACCGACGCCGACGATGACGAAATCGGGCTTCGCGTCGGCGGACGCGGCCCCTTGGGCCTCCAGCAGAATGCCCGCGACCTTGCGCCCGGAAATCAACACGTCGTTGGGCCATTTGGTATGGGCTTCCGTGCCCGGCTGGGCCAGGCTGCCGATGGCGTCGAACACGGCGAGCGACGCGACGAAACCGAACTGCGCCGCATCCCGAAGCGGCACGTCCGGGCGCAGGATGATAGAGGCGTAGAAATTGCCCCTCGGGCTGACCCAGGTGCGGCCCCGGCGGCCCCGCCCGGCGGTCTGCTCGGCAGCCCAGACCAGGGTGCCCTCGGGCGCGGCTTCGGCCCCCTGCTCCGCCCGGCGGCGGGCTTCCGCATTGGTGCTGTCGACCGTGTCGAGTTCGACCAGGGTGAACAGTGACGGGAGTCGGGGCGCGTCCATGACGGACTTCACTCTCTACCCTGCAAGGAGGGCTTTCGCCGCCGCCGCCGCGGGTTCCAGAATCAGATTCGGCTGGATGAAGAAGAAACAGATGATGAAGGCCGTGACGCCGATCAGAATCTTCAATTCGCGGCTGACGCCGGCGTCCAGCGGGTCCTCGGCGTCCTCGAAGTACATCACCCGCACGATGCGCAGGTAATAGAACGCGCCGATGACGCTGGTCAGCACGCCGATGATCGCAACCGCCATCAGGCCGGCGTCGACGGCCGCCCAGAAGATGTAGAGCTTGGCGAAAAAGCCGGCCAACGGCGGCACGCCGGCCATGGAGAACATGAAGACCAGGAACGCGAAGGCGATGGTCGGATGGGTCTTGGACATGCCCGCCAGATCGGAAATCTGTTCGACCATACGGTCGCCCCGCTTCATGCACAGGATGCAGGCGAAGGCGCCGACGTTCATCACCAGATAGATGGCGAGATAGACCAGGATGCCGCGCACGCCCGTCTCGTTGGCGACGCAAAGCCCGATCAGGGCATAGCCGACATGGCCGATGGAGCTGTAGGCCATCAGCCGCTTGATGTTCTTCTGCGCCACGGCGGCGACCGCGCCCAGGATCATCGAGGCGACGGAGACGAAGATGATGACCTGGCGCCAACTGTCGGCGGCCTCGCCGAAAGGCTCCATCATCACCCGGGTGAACAGCGCCAGGGCGGCGATCTTGGGCGCCACGGCGAAGAAGGCCGTGACCGGCGTCGGTGCCCCTTCGTAAACGTCGGGCGTCCACATGTGGAACGGCACGGCCGAGACCTTGAAGGCCAGCCCCGCGACCACGAAGACGATGCCGACGACCAGACCGACCGAGGGCGCCCCGCCCTTCAACAGATCGGCCAGAACCGTAAAGTTGGTGGTGCCGGAGAACCCGTAGACCATGGAGGCGCCGTACAGCAGCATGCCCGAGGCCAGGGCGCCGAGAACGAAGTACTTCAAGCCCGCTTCCGTCGAGCGCTGGTCGTCGCGCTGGAACGAGGCGATGACGTAGAGCGACAGCGACTGCATCTCCAGCCCCATGTAGAGCGAGATCAGGTCGTTGGCCGAGATCATCATCATCATGCCGAGGGTCGCGAACACGACCAGCACGGCGTATTCGAACCGCGCCACGCCGTTGCGTTCCATGTAACCCGCCGACAGCACGATGGCGCAGCCGGACGCAATCAGCACCAGGACCTTGGCATAGGTCGCGAAGCCGTCGACGACGAACATGTTGTTGAAGGCCATCAACTGGCGGTCGGCCAGCATGACGACCAGCAGGATGGTCAGGCCCAGAACGCCCACGGAAAGCCCGGAAATCAGGCGGAAGCTTTTCACGTCCTGTTCGGCGAGCGCGCCCTTTTGGAACACGCCCAGCATCAGCAGCGCCATGATCATGCAGGCGACGAAGATTTCGGGCAGGGCCGGAATGATTTGATCGATCGACATCTCGTCCGGTTCTCCCTTAGCGCCCGGCCAGATCGGAATGGCCGGCCGCAGCCAATGCCGTTTCAACATGCTTCAGCAGGTTTTCGACGGACACATGCATGACGTCAAGGAACGATGACGGATAAATCCCCATCCACAGGGTCACGACGACAAGCGGCGCGAACACCGCGATCTCGCGCTTGTCCATGTCGAGGATCTTGCTCAGGTGTTCTTTGGTCAGCTTGCCGAAGATGATCCGGCGGTAGAGGTACAGCATATAGACGGCCCCCAGGATGACGCCCGTGGCGGCCAGCGCCGCGACCCAGGAATTGGCCTGGAAGGCGCCCAAAAGGACCAGGAATTCGCCGACGAACCCGCCCGTGCCCGGCAGACCGACGGAGGCCAGCATGAACAGCATGAAGGTGATGCCGTAGACCGGCATGCGTTCGACCAGCCCGCCGTAATGGGTGATCTCGCGCGAATGCTCGCGGTCGTAGACGACGCCGACGATCAGGAACAGGGCCGCCGACACGACGCCGTGGCTGAGCATCTGGTAGATCGCGCCCTCGACCCCCTGCACCGTCATGGTGAAGGCACCGATGGTCACAAAGCCCATATGGGCGACCGACGAATAGGCGATCAGCTTTTTCATGTCCTCCTGCGCCAGGGCGACCAGCGAGGTGTAGATCACCGCGATGATCGACAGCGTGTAGATCAGCGGCGTGAACATGACGCTGGCTTCGGGGAACATGGGCAGCGAAAAGCGCAGGAAGCCATAGCCGCCGAACTTCAGCAGCACGCCGGCCAGGATGACGGAGCCCGCCGTGGGAGCCTCGACATGAGCGTCGGGCAGCCAGGTATGCACGGGCCACATCGGCATCTTGATCGCGAAGGACGCGAAGAAGGCCAGCCACAGCCAGGGTTCGAGCGCGGACGGGAAATCATGGACCAAAAGCTTGGTGATGTCCGTGGTCCCCGCGTCGAAATACATGGCCAGCATGGCCAGCAGCATCAGCACCGAGCCCAGCAGCGTGTAGAGAAACATCTTGAACGACGCATAGATGCGTCGCGGGCCGCCCCACACGCCGATGATGATGAACATCGGGATCAGGACCGCTTCGAAGAAGATGTAGAACAGGAACAGATCGAGGGCGACGAACATGCCGACCATGAAGGTTTCCAGGATCAGGAAGGCGATCATGTATTCCTTCACGCGGACCTTGATCGATTCCCAACTGGCCAGGATGCAAAGCGGCGTCAGCAGCGTGGTCAGCAGCACGAACAGCATGGAAATGCCGTCGACCCCGACACGGTAGGAAATGCCGGCGATGGGCATCCAGGCCGCTTCCTCGACGAACTGCATGGCCGCCGTGGTGCGGTCGAAGCCGAACCAGATCAACAGCGACACGATGAACGTGCCGCCCGACACCCACAGCGCCACGCGCCGCGAATTTTCCGGGTTGTCCGCCGGGATGAACGCGATCAGCGCCACGCCGACAAGCGGAAGGAAGGTGACCAGCGATAGAATGGGCCAATCCATGGTCGTCTCACCCCGCCTTCGTCAATAGATACCAGGTCACCAGCACCACGATGCCCGCCAGCATGGCGAAGGCGTAATGGTAAAGGTAGCCGGTCTGCAGCGCCGACGCGCGGCGTGCGATGTGCTTCACGGCGGCGGACACGCCGTCGGGGCCAAGCCCGTCGATCAGCGTGCCGTCGCCCGTTTTCCAGAGATTGCGCCCCAGGTAGAAGGACGGCTTCACGAAAATCTTGTCGTACAGCTCGTCGAAATACCATTTGTTGAGCAGGAACTGGTAAACGCCCTGGAACCTGGCCGCGATCGCCCCCGGGATACCCGGCGCGAACATGTAGAACACATAGGCCATGGCGATCCCGGCAACGCCGACGACAAGCGGCAGCAGCTTCACCCAAAGCGGCACGTGATGGGCGTTTTCCAAAGCCTTGTGGTGTTCCAGCACGACAATGGACTTGCCCCAGAATTCCGCCATTTGATGGCCGACCATCAGGTCGTAGGCCAACACCCCGGCAAGGCAGGCCCCGCCCGCCAGCACGACCAGCGGCAGCACCATGACCATCGGGCTTTCGTGGACATGCGCCATGGTGGTCTCGTCGGCACGAGGGGCGCCGTGGAACGTCATGATGAGCAGGCGCCAGGAATAGAACGCCGTCAGGAAGGCGGCGGTGATGCCGAGCCAGAACGCATACTGGCCGACGCCCGTATGCGCCCCCCAGGCGGCTTCGAGCACGATGTCCTTGGAATAGAACCCGGCGAAGGGCGGAATCCCGGCCAGCGCCAGCGATCCGATCCACATCAGGATGTAGGTCACCTTGATGTGCTTCCAGATGCCGCCCATCTTGCGCATGTCCTGTTCGTCGGACATGGCGTGGATGACCGAGCCGGCGCCGAGGAACAGCAGCGCCTTGAAGAAGCCGTGGGTCATCAAGTGGAAGATGCCCGCCGAATAGGCCGACACGCCGCAGGCGAAGAACATGTAGCCGAGCTGCGAACAGGTCGAATAGGCGATCACCCGCTTGATGTCGTTCTGCACGCAGCCGATGGTCGCCGCGAAAATACAGGTCGAGGCGCCGACGATGGTGACCACGGTCAGCGCAACCTCGGAATACTCGAACATCGGCGACAGGCGCGCGACCATGAAGATGCCGGCCGTGACCATGGTCGCCGCGTGGATCAGCGCCGACACGGGCGTCGGGCCCTCCATGGCGTCCGGCAGCCAGGTATGCAGGCCCAGCTGCGCCGATTTGCCCATGGCGCCCACGAACAGCAGCAGGCAGCACACGGTCAGGGCATGGAATTCGCCGCCGAACACGTTCAGCGTGGCGTCGGCCTTGCCGGGCACGGCCTGGAAGATGGTGTCCAGGTTGACCGTGTCGAACAGCATGAAGGTCGCGAAGATGCCCAGCGCGAAGCCGAAATCGCCGACCCGGTTGACGACGAAGGCCTTGATGGCCGCCGCGTTGGCCGACGGACGGTCGTACCAGAAGCCGATCAGCAGGTAGGACGCGAGCCCGACCCCTTCCCAGCCGAAGAACAGCTGCACCAGGTTGTCCGAGGTGATGAGCATCAGCATGAAGTAGGTGAACAGGCTGAGATAGCTCATGAACCGGGGGATCGACTTGTCGTGGTGCATGTAGCCGCAGGAATAGATGTGCACCATGGCCGACACGCCGGTCACGACGATCATCATGACCGCGGTCAGCTGGTCGACCCGCAGCGCCCAGGAAACCTCCAGGCTGCCGGAATCGATCCAGGTGAACAGCTCCGTCACCCGGGCATTACCGTCGAGCGCCACGTCCTTGAACAGGATGATCGCGCAGATCGCCGACAGCACCAGACCGGTACAGGTGATCCACTGCGCCAGGGTGTCCATGGTGTGTTGCTTGTGTTTGTCCGCCTGCGGCATGAACACGATCACACCGGCCAGGGCCGCGCCGACGAGCGGCAGGAAGACAGCGAGAATTTCGATCATGAGCCGCTCCCTAGCCCTTCATCATGTTGATGTCTTCGACATCGATGGACCCGCGGTTGCGGAAGTACACGACCAGGATGGCGAGGCCGATGGCCGCCTCGGCGGCGGCGACGGTCAGCACGAACAGCGCGAACACTTGGCCGACCAGATCGCCCAGGTGGGACGAAAACGCGACCAGGTTGATGTTCACCGCCAGCAGCATCAATTCGACCGACATCAGGATGATGATGACGTTCTTGCGGTTCAGGAAAATCCCGAAGATGCCCAGCGTGAACAGGATCGCCGCGACGGTCAGGTAATGGGACAGGCCGATTTCAAACATGCTCAGATCCCCTTCCCGACTTCGACCTTGCGAACCTCGACCGTGTCCGTGCCGCGCGCGTTCTGATCGGCGATGCGCTGACGCTTGACGCCCGTGCGCCGCCGATGGGTCAGCACGATGGCGCCGATCATGGCGACCAGCAGGATCAGGCCCGCGGCCTGGAACAGGTAGACGTAGTGCGTGTAGACGATCTCACCCAGGGCATGGGTATTGGTCGTGCCCTTGACGATGGGGGCCGCCGCCTGGGCCAGCTTGGCGCCACCGGCGATGGACTGCCAGCCGCCGGCCACGACGACCATTTCCGCCAGCAGGATCAGGCCGACCAGGCCGCCCAGCGGCAGGTACTGCAGAAAGCCCGAGCGCAATTCCGTGAAATTGATGTCCAGCATCATGACCACGAACATGAACAGCACGGCCACGGCGCCGACATAGACGACGACCAGGATCATGGCCAGGAACTCGGCCCCCAACAGCACGAACAGCCCGGCCGAATTAAAGAACGCCAGAATCAGGAACAGCACCGAATGAACGGGGTTCTTGGAGGAAATGACCAGCACGCCCGCGGCCACGGCGATGAAGGCGAACATGTAGAACGCCAGGGCTTCGACGATCATCTGCCGCCTCCCTTCACGTTCCCTGTCCGCGCCATGGCGCGGCCTTTGTCCTCAATTCCCCTCATACTTTCCTCGTCAGTCCTTATCGTCTCGTTTCGGCCCCGGTCAGGGGGAATGGTCAGCGGTAGGGCGCGTCGGCGCGCAGCCGTTCGGCCAGTTCCGTTTCCCAGCGGTCGCCGTTGGCCAACAGCTTGGTCTTGTCGTACAGCAATTCCTCGCGGGTTTCCGTGGCGTATTCGAAGTTCGGGCCCTCGACGATGGCGTCGACCGGACAGGCTTCCTCGCAATAGCCGCAATAGATGCACTTCACCATGTCGATGTCGTAGCGCGTGGTGCGGCGGGAGCCGTCGGCGCGGGGTTCGGCCTCGATGGTGATGGCCTGGGCCGGGCAGATCGCCTCGCACAGCTTGCAGGCGATGCAGCGTTCCTCGCCGTTGGGATAGCGGCGCAGCGCGTGTTCGCCGCGGAACCGCGGGCTCAGTGGGCCCTTTTCATAGGGATAGTTCAAGGTCACCTTGGGCTTGGTGAAGTACTTGAGCGTCAGCGCCATGCCGGCGACAAGTTCCTTCAGGAACAGGGCCTTGGCGCTTTGTCCGATGAAGCTCATGGAACTCTCCTAAACCCTTAACCGGCGACCGGGGTGGGAACCCAGCCGAAGGCCAGCAACACGCCGGCCACGGCCGCGACGGCGAACAGCGAGATCGGCAGGAACACTTTCCAGCCGAGGCGCATCAACTGGTCGTAGCGATAGCGCGGGAAGGTCGCGCGCACCCAGATGAAGATGAACAGACAGAACGCGATCTTGGCCGCGAACCAGATCGGCCCGGGAATCCAGGTCAGCGGTTCGATCGACAGCGGCGGCAGCCAGCCGCCCAGGAACAGGATCGTCGTCATCCCCGACATCAGAATCATGTTGGCGTATTCACCCAGGAAGAACAGGGCGAAGGCCATGCCCGAATACTCGACGTTGTAGCCGGCCACCAGTTCCGCTTCCGCTTCCGGCAGGTCGAAGGGATGGCGGTTGGTTTCGGCCAGTGTCGAAATAAAGAACACCACGGCCATGGGGAACAGCGGAATGACGAACCACATGTCGCGCTGCGCCTCGACGATGGCGGACAGGTTCAGCGAACCGACGCACAGCAGCACGGTGATGATGACGAAACCCATGGAGACTTCGTAGGACACCATCTGCGCGGCGCTGCGCAAGGCACCCAGAAAGGCGTAGCGCGAGTTGGACGCCCAGCCGGCCATCAGGATGCCGTAGACGCCCAAGGACGAAATCGCGAACAGATAGAGGATGCCGACGTTGATGTCGGCCAGCACCAGTCCCTCGCCGAAGGGAATCACCGCCCAAGCCATGAGGGCCAACGCGAAGGTCACGCAGGGCGCCAGGATGAACACCCCCGGATTGGCGCCCGACGGGATGATCATTTCCTTGAGGAACAGCTTGGCGCCGTCGGCCAGCGGCTGGAACAGGCCGAAGGGACCGACCACGTTCGGGCCCTTGCGCAGCTGCATGGCGCCGATGACCTTGCGTTCGAACAGGGTCAGATAGGCGACCGAAAGCAGAATCGGCACCACGATCACAAGGATTTTCAGGACGATCCAGACCGTCGGCCAGATCCAGCTGTTCCAGGCCTCAACCATCGGTGCCGGTCTTCCCTTCCCCGCCGCCGAGAATTTCGTCCGTGCATTCAGCCATGGTGGCGGACGCACGGCTGATCGGATCGGTCATGTAGAAATTGGCGATCGGATAGGTGAACGCGCCGGACACCTCGCCCGACCCGCCGAAGTCGCCCCAGGTTGCCGCCTGGATGTCGTCGACGCCCTGGAACACGGGGTTGGCCTTGACCAGGCCTCGGCGCACGTCGGCCAGGGTCGTGTAAGGCAGCGTGGCATTCAGGGCGTCCGACAGGGCGCGGACGATCTTCCAGTCCTCGCGGGCGTCGCCCGGCGGATAGACGGCCAGCTGGCCGCGCTGCACGCGGCCTTCCAGGTTCACGTAGGTCGCGTCCTTTTCCGTATAGGCCGCCCCCGGCAGGATCACGTCGGCGACATGCGCCCCGGCGTCGCCGTGATGGCCCTGATAGATCACGAAGGGCTTGTCCAGGTCCTTGGTGTCGATCTCGTCGGCCCCCAGCAGATAGATCACCTTGACGTCGCCGGTCGCGGCACCATCCAGGATGCGGCCCGTGTCCATGCCGCCCTCGCCGGGCACGAAGCCCAGGTCCAGGCCGCCGACGCGGGACGCCGCACGTTGCAACAGGTTGAAACCGTTCCAACCGGCCGTCACCGCATCGGCCGTTTCCGCGACCTGACGCGCCAAGCCCAGCACCGCCGTGCCATCGGGGCGCGCCACGGCGCCCGAGCCGACGATGATCATGGGCCGTTCGGCCGTTTTCAGGATTTCGGCAAAGGGATGGCTGCCGGCGGCGATCTGCGCCAGAACGTCAGGCCCCTCGCCCAACCAGTCCACGGGATAGCTCAGGTCCACGGCCGGGCCGACAGCGGCGATGGGGAACTTGCCCATCAGATACCGCTTGCGGATGCGGGCGTTGAGCACGGGCGCTTCCCAGCGCGGGTTGGCACCGACGATCAACAGCGCGTCCGCGTCCTCGATCCCGGCGATGGTCGAATTGAAGATGTAGGACGTGCGTTGGCCGGGATCGACCTTCGATCCGTCCTGGCGGCAATCCATGTTGGCCGATCCCAGGCCGATCATCAGTTCCTTGAGCAGCAGCATGCTTTCACAATCGGCCTGATCGCCCGCGATGGCGGCGATCTCCCTACCCTGCTTGCCCTTGACGGCCTTGGCCACGGCGGCGAAGGCTTCCGGCCAGGTGGCGGGCTGCAGCTTGCCCTTCACGCGCACATAGGGCCGGTCCAGACGCTGGCGCTTCAGGCCGTCGACGCAAAAACGCGCCTTGTCGGAAATCCATTCCTCGTTGACGTCCTCGTTGAGGCGCGGCAACACGCGCATCACCTCGGGCCCCCGGCTGTCGACACGGATGGCGCAGCCCTGGGCGTCGGACACGTCGACGCTTTCGGTCTTCTTCAATTCCCACGGGCGGGCGGCGAAGGCATAGGGCTTGGACGTCAGGGCCCCCACCGGGCACAGGTCGATGACGTTGCCCGACAGTTCGGAACTCACGGCCTTGTCCAGGTAGGTGACGATCTCGGCGTTTTCGCCGCGCCCGATCAGGCCCATGTCGGTGACGCCCGCGACCTCGGTCGAGAACCGCACGCAGCGCGTGCAATGGATGCAGCGGGTCATGATCGTCTTGATCAGTGGGCCCATGTGCTTGTCTTCGACGGCGCGTTTGTTCTCGTGGTAGCGACCGTGGTCCATGCCGTAGGCCATGGCCTGGTCCTGCAAGTCGCATTCGCCGCCCTGGTCGCAGATCGGGCAATCCAGCGGATGGTTCAGAAGCAGGAACTCCATCACCCCCTGGCGCATCTTCTTGACCTCGGGCGTGTCCGTGTAGACGACCATGCCGTCGGCCACAGGCATGGCGCAGGACGCCACCGGCTTGGGCGAGCGTTCCATCTGCACCAGGCACATGCGGCAGTTGCCGGCGATGGACAGACGGTCGTGATAGCAGAAGCGCGGCACTTCCTTGCCGGCCTGCTCGCAGGCCTGCAGGATCGTCATGCCGGCCTCGACCTCGTGTTCCGTGCCGTCGATGGTGATCTTTGGCATCTAGCTCAAGCCCCTAGTAAACCTGTCTATTCCGCCGCCGACCGGCGCGCGATGTTGTCGAGGATCCGCTTTTCCATTTCCGGGCGGAAATGGCGGATCAATCCCTGGATCGGCCAGGCCGCCGCGTCGCCGAGGGCACAGATCGTATGGCCTTCGACCTGACGGGTGACCTCTTCCAACGTGTCGATCTCGTCGATATGGGCATCGCCCGAGACCATGCGCTGCATGACCCGCGCCATCCAGCCGGTACCTTCGCGGCAAGGCGTGCACTGGCCGCAGCTTTCATGTTTGTAGAAGGCCGACAAGCGCGCGATCGCTTTGATCACGTCCGTCGACTTGTCCATCACCATGACCGCCGCCGTGCCCAGGCCCGAACGCTGCTCGCGCAAGGAATCGAAATCCATCAGCACGTCGTCGCAGATGTTCTTGGGCAGCACCGGCACGGACGCCCCGCCGGGAATGACGCACAGCAGGTTGTCCCAGCCGCCGCGCACCCCGCCGGCATGCTTCTCGATCAGCTCCTTCAGAGGGATGCCCATGGCTTCCTCGACCGTGCAGGGCTGGTTCACGTGCCCGGAGATGTTGAATAGCTTGGTGCCCACGTTGTTGGGCCGGCCGATGCCGGCGAACCAATCGGCACCCCGGCGCAGGATGGTCGGCGCCACGGCGATGGATTCCACGTTGTTGACCGTGGTCGGGCAGCCCCATACGCCGACGCCGGCCGGGAACGGCGGCTTCAGGCGCGGCTGGCCCTTCTTGCCCTCCAGGCTTTCGATCAGCGAGGTTTCCTCGCCGCAGATATAGGCCCCGGCGCCGGAATGGACGTAGAAATCGAACTTCCAGCCCGTACCGCAGGCGTCGTCGCCGATCAGGCCCGCTTCATAGGCTTCGTCGACGGCGCGTTGCAGGCAATCGATCTCGTGATGGAACTCGCCGCGGACGTAGCAATAGGCCGCATGCGCACCCATGGCGAAGGACGCAACCAAGGCACCTTCGATGAGCTTATGCGGTTCGGAGCGCATGATTTCACGGTCCTTGCAGGTCCCGGGCTCGCCCTCGTCGGCGTTGATGACCAGGTAATGGGGCCGGGTGCCGATTTCCTTGGGCATGAAGGACCACTTCACGCCCGTGGGGAATCCCGCGCCGCCACGCCCGCGCAGGCCCGATTCCTTCATCTCGTCGATGATCTTGTCGCGGCCCAGCTCGATCAGCTTCTTGGTGCCGTCCCAGTCGCCGCGGGCGCGCGCACCCTCCAGCCAGGGGCTGTCGAAGCCGTAGATATTGGTGAAGATACGGTCCTTGTCGGCAAGCATCAGTCGTCGCCTCCCGCTTTGGCGGCCCGGTCGGGATAGCGGTCGGTCAGGGTCGTGATCCCGCCCGCGGGCTCGCAGGTATGGCGCCCGGATTGGGAGCCGACCTTCGGCTTCTGGCCCGCCTTGAGCGCCGTCAGGACCTCTTCGGCCGTGACCGAATCCAGATCTTCGTAATAATCGTCGCCGATCTGCATCATCGGCGCGTTGACGCAGGCGCCTAAGCATTCGACCTCAAGCACCGTGAATTCGCCGTCGGCGGAGGTTTCGCCGTTCGAACAGCCGGTGACTTTTTTGCAAGCGGCCATGATCTGGTCCGAGCCGCGCAGCCAGCACGGCAGGTTGGTGCAGACCTGAACGAAGTGCCTGCCGACCGGCTTCAGGTTGTACATGGTGTAGAAGGTCGCGACCTCGTAGACCCGGATCGACGCCATATCGAGCATGTCGGCGATGACCTCGATCGCCGCCTGGGGAATCCAGCCGCCGTTCTGCCGTTGCGCCAGATCCAGCAGCGGCATCACGGCGCTTTGCTGGCGGCCCGCCGGATACTTGGCGATGTGCCATTTGGCCTTTTCGAGGTTCTCCGCCGTAAAGGCGAAGCTCGACGGTTGCTGTGTATTCATTCCGGTCACCGGTCGATTTCGCCGAACACGACGTCGATGGAGCCGATGTTCGCGACCACGTCCGCGAGCATATGCCCCTTCGACAGGAATTCCGTCGCTTCCAGATGGGCGAATCCCGGCGCCCGGATCTTGCAGCGATAGGGTTTGTTGGAGCCATCGGCCACCAGATAGACGCCGAATTCGCCCTTGGGCGCCTCGACGGCCGTATAGGTTTCGCCAGCCGGCACGTGGAAGCCTTCGGTAAACAGTTTGAAGTGGTGGATCAAGGCTTCCATGGATTGCTTCATGTCGCCGCGGGTCGGCGGGGAGACTTTCTTGTTGGTCGATTTGACCGGCCCGCCGGGCATGTTTTCAACGCACTGGCGGATAATCTTCAGGGATTCGCGCATTTCCAGCATGCGCACCAGATAGCGGTCGTAGCAGTCGCCCATCTTGCCCACGGGGATGTCGAAATCCATTTCCGCATAGGCGTCATAGGGCTGCGCCTTGCGCAGGTCCCAGGCAACACCTGACGCGCGCAGGTTCGGGCCGGTGAAGCCCCAGTCGAAGCATTGTTCGGCGTCGATCACGCCGATATCGACCGTGCGCTGCTTGAAGATGCGGTTTTCCGTGAGCAGGCTTTCCAGATCGTCGAGGAAGGCCGGGAACTCTTCATCGGCCCATTTGGCGATGTCTTCCAGCAGCCCCGCCGGCAGGTCCTGGGCGACGCCGCCGACGCGGAAATAATTCATGTGCAGACGCGCACCCGAGGCGGATTCGCAGAACTCCATCAGGCGCTCGCGAATCTCGAACCCCCACAGCATGGGCGTCATGGCACCGACGTCCATGGCGAAGGCCGTGATGTTCAGGATGTGGTTGAGAATCCGCCCGATCTCGCAATAGAGCACGCGGATGTACTGGCCGCGCTTGGGAATCTCGATACCCAACAGCTTTTCCGCCGCCAGCACGAAAGCATGTTCCTGGTTTTGCGGCGCGACATAGTCCAGGCGGTCGAAGTACGGCACGGCCTGTGCGTAGGTCTTGTATTCGATGAGCTTTTCCGTGCCCCGGTGCAGCAGTCCGATGTGCGGATCGGCGCGTTCCACGACCTCGCCGTCCATTTCCAGGACCAGGCGCAACACCCCGTGGGCCGCCGGATGCTGCGGTCCGAAGTTGAGGTTGAAATTCTTGATCTGGGTTTCGGCCATGGTCAGGACGCCTCGGTTTCCGGTTCCGCCTCGGCCTTCTCGTCGCCCGGCAGAACGACGCGTTCCATGCCTTCCCAGGGGCTTTCGAAGTCGAAGTTGCGGAATTCCTGGGTCAGCTTCACGGGCTCGTAGACCACGCGTTTCTGTTCGTCGTCGTAGCGCACCTCGACATAGCCCGTCAGCGGGAAGTCCTTGCGCAGGGGATGGCCCTCGAACCCGTAGTCGGTCAGCAGACGGCGCAGGTCGGGATGATCGGAGAAGAACACGCCATACATGTCCCAGATTTCGCGCTCGAACCAGTTGGCGGTCGAGAACACCCCGGCGACGGACGGCACGGGGTCGTCCTCGTCCGTGCGCAGCTTGACACGGATGCGCGTGTTATGGGTCATGGACAGAAGGTTGTAGACGATCTCGAAACGCGGGCTTTCATCGGCGAAATCGACGCCGCAGATATCCATCAACTGATGAAACCGGCAATTCGAATCGTCGCGAAGGGACTTCAGCACTTCGACGATTTTGTCCCGCTTGACGGTGATCATCAGTTCGCCGAGACGCACCTCGTCAGCCAGCAGCTTGTCGCCAAGCTGGTCGCGGAGGTGTTCGGCAAGTTCCTTGAGGGCCTGATCCATGGTCTTCTTGGTTCTTTTAATGATCGGTCTCGGTTCGTCCGGCCGCGTCAGCGCCACAGGGCGCCGGTGCGGCGGATTTTCTTCTGCAATTGGAGAATGCCGTACACCAGCGCCTCGGCCGTCGGCGGGCAGCCGGGCACATAGACGTCGACGGGCACGACGCGGTCGCAGCCGCGCACGATGGCATAGGAATAATGGTAATAGCCGCCGCCGTTGGCGCAGGACCCCATGGAGATCACATAGCGCGGTTCCGCCATCTGGTCGTAGACCTTGCGGAACGCGGGGGCCATCTTGTTGGTCAGGGTGCCGGCGACGATCATCACGTCCGACTGGCGCGGGCTCGGCCGCGGCACGACGCCGAAGCGGTCCAGGTCGTAGCGGCTCATGTAGGCGTGGATCATCTCGACCGCGCAGCAGGCCAGACCGAAGGTCATGGGCCACAGCGATCCCGTGCGCGCCCAATTGACCAGCTTGTCCACATTGGCAAGGACGAAGCCCTTGTCCTGCAGTTCCTGGGTCACGCGGGCGAGAATCTCGTCCTGCTCGGCACCGGGCCCCAGGGGCTGACCGAGGGGCTGGCCGAGGTCGGGGGCGGTTCCGGGCTGCGTCACGACGGACATTCGGTCACTCCCTTTCCTATTCCCATTCGAGGGCGCCTTTGCGCCACTCGTAGATAAATCCGATGGTCAACACCGACAGAAACACCATCATCGACCAGAACCCGAAAACGCCGATCGTGCCCAGGGTCACCGCCCAGGGGAACAGAAAGGCCACTTCGAGGTCGAAAATGATGAACAGAATGGCCACCAGGTAGAACCGGACATCGAACCGGCCGCGCGAGTCGTCGAAAGCTTCGAAACCGCATTCATAGGCCGAGTTCTTTTCCACGTCGGGGTTTTGTTGAGCGATCACGAAGGATGCCAACATGATCGCGCCGGCCAAGCCGACGGCAATCCCGATGAAGATCAGGATGGGGAGATATTCCAATAGCAAATCGTTCACGCCGAACTCCCTGTCCCCGGCTTCCTGCCTTGGTCCCCCCGAATGCATTCTAAGGAATGCCGCGATGCGGCCACGTCGATGACTTAATACGGCCATATCGGTGACTACCGGGGGAAGGTGACCGATAACCGGATAAATTTCAAAGGTTTTATCGCCGCGCAGGCGCAAAAAACCGACGTCCGGCGACAGACGCGAAAGAAACCTGGAATTGGAGGAAATGGCGGGAGTGACGGGACTCGAACCCGCGGCCTCCGGCGTGACAGGCCGGCGCTCTAACCAACTGAGCTACACCCCCTTCTGAAGGGTCTTTCCGCCTGGGGCATGGGCCCCGGTGCGCGAAAGAGGGCACCATGTACTCCAGCGCCGGAAGCAGTGTCAAGGACCATCGGCGGGTATTTTCGCGGCGGCGGAAATCGGCATGGTATCGCCCGCCTGCGCCAAGGCTTCGGAGGACACGCCTACACCTAATCGTCTTCGTCCGGCAGGCTCACTTCGTGGCCTGCCACCCGAAGCCGAAGGCGTAGGGTGGTGGGCGGTGAGGGGTTCGAACCCCCGACCTTCTGGGTGTAAACCAGACGCTCTCCCAACTGAGCTAACCGCCCGTCTGCCGAGGGCTCTATTTAAGGGCTGAGGCCGACCGACACAAGCATGCAAGCCCCCTGCCCCATGCCACCGACACCCTCGACCGCCAGGATATGCCGCCAAACAAAACCGGCCGCCGAAAAATTCGGCGGCCAAGCAATTCATCAAACAAAACCGGCCGCCGATTTCTCGGCGGCCGGTCTGTAGGCGTTACGCGTGGCTGAGACGCCGGTCTTAGTTGACCGCGTCCTTCAGACCCTTGCCAGCCTTAAACTTGGGCTGGTTGGACGCCGGAATCTGGATGCTTTCGCCGGTCCGCGGGTTACGGCCCGTGGTCGCGGCGCGCTTGGTCACACTGAAGGTGCCGAAACCGACAAGGCGGACTTCGTCTCCGCCCTTCAAAGCGCCAGCGATCGCGTCGAAAACGCTGTCAACCGCGCTCGCGGAATCGGATTTGGACAAGCCGGTGCTGTTGGCAACGGCTGCGATCAGATCATTCTTGTTCAATTGAAAGGCCCCCTCTTGCTGAAAGGTATCGGGTTGGGACAAATAGATTATTATCGTGATTGGGTGTTTAGCCACCCACTCGACCGGGTGTTTCGCCACCCGTTCGAATCGCCAAGAGTGTATGTGCGCACCCATGGGGCGTCAATCTTCATGCCCCAGTTTTCCCCAGATTTTTGCGGGTTTCGACGAATTTTCCGGCATTCGTTCCGGGCTCGGAAGAATGCCCTTGGGGCCCGCGGACGGGCGGATTTCCGCCATCTTCATGAAAACGGGCCGCCGGATGATCCGGCGGCCCGCTGAAAAGCCTATATACTGGAACGAGTTAGAAGGTTTTAGTGGGTCACCACACCGCCGACATCATCGTCGTCGGCATTGCCCGACCGAAGGGCACGGGCCTCCAATTCAGCCTTTTCCTCGTCCCATTCGACCGGAGTCACCGGACTGGCGAGAGCATGCGAAAGCACCTCGTCAACGGTCGTCACGGGCACGATTTCCAGCCCGCGCTTCACGTTTTCGGGAATCTCCGACAAATCCTTCTCGTTATCCTTGGGAATCAGGACTTTCTTGATCCCGCCGCGGAGCGCCGCGAGCAGCTTTTCCTTGAGCCCGCCGATCGGCAGAACGCGCCCGCGCAGGGTCACTTCGCCGGTCATGGCGACGTCTTTGCGGACCGGAATGCCGGTCAGCACGGACACGATCGAAGTCACCATGCCGACGCCGGCCGACGGGCCGTCCTTGGGCGTCGCCCCTTCGGGCACGTGGACGTGGATGTCGCGTTTGTTGAACAGCGGCGGCAGGATGCCGAGCGAGGCCGAGCGCGACTGCACATAGGATTTGGCCGCCTGGATGGACTCCTGCATGACGTCGCCGAGCTTGCCGGTGATGGTCATCTTGCCCTTGCCCGGAACCATGACGGCTTCGATGTTAAGCAGTTCGCCGCCGACTTCGGTCCAGGCCAGACCGGTGACCACGCCGACCATGTCCTCGGCTTCGATCTCGCCGAACCGGTACTTGCGGACACCGCCGTACTTTTCCAGGTTCTTGGACGTGACCTTGATGGTCTTGGACGCCCCGATCATGATCTCCTTGACCGCCTTGCGGGCCAGGTTGGCCAGTTCGCGTTCCAGGTTACGAACCCCGGATTCCCGCGTGTAATAGCGAATCAGGTCACGCAGGGCGCCATCGGAAATGGACCATTCGCCCTTCTTCAGGCCATGCGCCTTGACCTGCTTGGGCAGCAGGTGGCGGTTGGCGATCTCGACCTTCTCGTCCTCGGTGTAACCGGACAGGCGGATGATCTCCATGCGGTCCAACAACGGCCCCGGCATGTTCATGGTATTGGCGGTGGTCACAAACATCACGTCCGACAGGTCGTAATCGACCTCCAGGTAATGGTCGTTGAAGGTGGAATTCTGTTCCGGATCAAGCACTTCCAAAAGCGCCGAGGCCGGGTCGCCACGCCAGTCCTGGCCCATCTTGTCGACTTCGTCGAGCAGGAACAGCGGGTTCGACGACTTGGCCTTTTTCATGCCCTGCACGACCTTGCCCGGCATGGAGCCGATATAGGTGCGCCGGTGGCCGCGGATTTCCGATTCATCGCGCACGCCGCCCAGGGACATGCGCACGAAATTGCGGCCCGTCGCCTTGGCGATGGATTTACCGAGGGACGTTTTGCCCACGCCCGGAGGGCCCACGAGACATAAGATCGGTCCGGTGACCTTATTTGTGCGATGTTGGACCGCCAGGTATTCAAGGATGCGTTCCTTGACCTTTTCCAGCCCGTAGTGATCATTGTTGAGGACTTCCTCGGCCTTCAACAAATCCTTCTTCACTCGGGTGCGCTTCTTCCACGGAATGGACAAAATCCAGTCCAGGTAGTTGCGCACCACCGTGGCTTCGGCGGACATCGGGCTCATGGAGCGCAGCTTCTTCAGCTCCGCCTCGGCCTTTTCCTTGGCTTCCTTGGTCAGCCGGGTCTTGGCGATCTTTTCCTCGATCTCCGCGACCTCGTCCTTGCCTTCGTCGGTTTCGCCCAGTTCCTTCTGAATGGCCTTCAACTGCTCGTTCAGATAGTACTCGCGCTGGGTCTTCTCCATCTGGCGTTTGACCCGGTTGCGAATCTTTTTCTCGACCTGCAGGACGCCGATTTCCGATTCCATGTGGGAATAGACGCGCTCCAGGCGCTCGGCCGCGGATTCGATCTCCAGCAACTCCTGCTTTTCGGAAATCTTCAACGCCAGATGCGAGGCAACGGTGTCGGCCAGCTTGTTGGCTTCGTCAATTTGATTAATTGAAACAAGAACCTCCGGCGGAATCTTCTTGTTCAACTTGATGTACTGTTCGAACTGACCGATTACCGAGCGGGACAGTGCCTCAAGCTCATTCTCGTCGCCGACCTCGTCGGGGATCAGCTCGGCCTCGACCTCGAAGAACGAGGGATTATCGACGAACTCGGTAACCTTCGCACGCTGCACGCCTTCGACCAGCACCTTCACCGTGCCGTCCGGCAGCTTGAGAAGCTGCAGCACCGTCGATACCGTGCCAACGGTGTAGATATCGTCGGCCGTCGGATCGTCCTGAGCCGCGTTCTTCTGCGCCACTAGCAGAATCTGCTTGTCGTCCTGCATGACGTCTTCGAGGGCCCGCACCGATTTGTCGCGACCGACGAACAGCGGCACGATCATGTGCGGGAACACGACGATGTCGCGCAACGGCAGGACGGGGAACTGCTGGGACTTCATACCTGGGAACATCTGGCCTCAACACAGGAAGACCGCGCCACAGGGGCAACGGTGGGTTGGCATTGCTTCACAACAAAGGTGGGGGATGGAACGCTGCGGCGCAAGCCCAGACCGTGGATAACCTTGGAAAGGCGCAAATTACGCGCTGGTTTCCACTTCTTCGGCCTTTTCGCCATAGATGAACAGCGGATTGGCACTTTCTTCCACCACCTCTCCATTGATGACGACCTCTTCCACACCTTCCATGCCGGGAAGGTCGAACATGGTGTCGAGGAGAATGTTTTCCATGATCGAACGCAGGCCACGCGCGCCGGTCTTGCGCTCGACGGCCTTGACGGCGATGGAGCGGAGGGCGGCGTCGGTGAACGTCAGCTTGGTGTCTTCCATCTCGAACAGGCGCTGGTACTGCTTGACCAGGGCGTTCTTCGGTTTGGTCAGGATTTCCACCAGGGCGTCTTCGTCCAGATCCTCCAGCGTCGCGACCACCGGCAGGCGGCCGACGAACTCGGGAATCAGGCCGAACTTCAACAGGTCCTCGGGCTCGACCTCGCGCAGGATTTCGCCGGTCTGGCGTTCCTCGGGTGCGCGCACGTCGGCGCCGAAGCCGATGCTGGACCCCTTGCCGCGGGCGGAAATGATCTTGTCCAACCCGGCGAAGGCGCCGCCGCAAATGAACAGGATGTTGGTGGTGTCGACCTGCAGGAACTCCTGCTGCGGATGCTTGCGCCCGCCCTGTGGCGGCACGCTGGCGACCGTGCCTTCCATGATCTTCAGCAGCGCCTGCTGTACACCCTCGCCCGAAACGTCGCGGGTGATCGACGGATTGTCGGACTTACGGCTGATCTTATCGACTTCATCGATGTAGACGATGCCGCGCTGTGCACGCTCGACGTTGTAGTCGGCGGACTGCAGCAGCTTGAGAATGATGTTTTCGACGTCTTCGCCGACATAGCCGGCTTCGGTCAGGGTCGTCGCGTCGGCCATGGTGAAGGGCACATCCAGGATGCGCGCCAGGGTCTGCGCCAACAGGGTCTTGCCGCAACCGGTCGGGCCGACCAGCAGGATGTTGGATTTGGCCAGTTCCACGTCGTTGTTCTTGGCGCCGTGGTTCAGGCGTTTGTAGTGGTTGTGCACGGCGACGGAGAGCACGCGCTTGGCGTTGCTCTGGCCGATCACGTAATCGTCGAGGACAGCGCAGATGTCCATCGGCGTCGGCACGCCGTCGCCCGATTTGACCAGGTTCGTCTTGTGCTCTTCGCGGATGATGTCCATGCACAGTTCGACGCATTCGTCGCAGATGAACACGGTCGGACCCGCGATCAGCTTGCGCACCTCGTGCTGACTTTTGCCGCAGAACGAGCAGTAAAGGGTGTTCTTGGAGTCGCTGCCGGTGGTTTTCGTCATTGTTTATCCTGTTGGTCCCGCGCCGCCTCCCGGATCAAGACCATGTTAGCCGGACCCTTGTGCAACACTCAATCACAATCACGCCCATGGAGCTATGCCAAAAGACGTAGCGGCGGAGAGACGTCCCGTAGTGTTTGCGCCGCCGCCCAAGACCCGGGAGCGGCCGTTGAAGCGGATGCCCTGGCTCAGCGCTTGCCCGACTTGCCGCCGTCGTCGTCGCCGGTGGCCGGACGGCTGGCGACGACTTCGTCGATCAAACCGAATGCCTTGGCATCTTCCGGAGTCATGAATTTGTCACGCTCCATCGCGTTTTCAATGGTTTCCATCGATTGGCCCGTGTGCTCGACATAGATCTCGTTGAGCCGTTTGCGCAGTGCGATGATCTCGCGGGCATGGATTTCGATGTCCGAGGCCTGCCCCTGGAAACCGCCCGAGGGCTGGTGAACCATGATCCGCGAATTGGGCAGTGAGTAGCGCTTTCCGGGGGCACCCGCGGCCAGCAGAAGCGAGCCCATGGACGCCGCCTGACCGATGCAGACCGTCGACACATCCGGCTTGATGTAGCGAATCGTGTCGTAGATCGCGAGGCCCGAGGTCACAATTCCGCCCGGCGAATTGATGTAGAACGAAATGTCCTTGGACGGGTTTTCCGATTCCAGGAACAGCAGCTGCGCGCAGACCAGGCTCGAAACATGATCCTCGACCCCACCCGTCAGGAAGATGATGCGCTCCTTCAACAGCCGCGAATAGATGTCGTAGGCGCGCTCACCCCGGTTGGTGGTCTCGACGACCATGGGCACCAGGGTATTCATGTAGATGTCGTGGGGATCGGTCATGCCGCGGTCCTTATGATACGTGCTGCTCGGGATGACGGGTCCGGGGAAGGCGGGCCGCCTGTGCTCTGATAGCGCCCCGGTTCCGCCGCCGCTACTCCTTTTTCGCCGCCGGCTTCTTTGCCGCGGGCTTCTTCTTGGCCGGCTCCTTGCCGTCGGCTGCGTCGTCCTTGGCCGCGGCCTTCTTCGGGGCGGCCTTCTTCTTGGCGGCAGGCTTCTTGGCGTCCTGGGCCTCGTCTTCAGCCTCGAGAACCTTGATCAGGTCTTCGAAGGAGGCCGGTTTTTCCGTCACCTGGGCCAGTTCGATGATGTAGTCGATGACCTTTTCCTCGAACACGGGGGCCTTGATCTGCTCCTGCGCCTGGGGGTTGGAACGGAAGAATTCCAGCACCTGCTGTTCCTGGCCCGGATATTTCTGGGCTTCCTGGATCATGGCGCGGTTGACGTCTTCCGGTGACACCTGGATGGCGTTGGCGCGGCCGACCTCGGACAGCAACAGGCCCAGCTTGACCCGCCGTTCGGCGATGTCGCGGAACTCGGCCTTATGCTCCTCGTCGGACATGTCGTCGTGATCGTGGGCATGGTCGTGATCATGGTCGTGATCATGGTCATGATCGTGTTCGTGGGCGTGTTCCTGCTTACGCTGTTCCTCGAACTGGGCCCAGATGTTGTCGAACTCCATCTCCACCATCTTGGGCGGCATGTCGAAGTCATGGTTGTCGGCCAGCTGGTCCAACAGCACGCGCTTCACCTGCATGCGCGCCATCTGATCGAATTCGCGGCGCTGGCCCTCGACGATGCGGTCCTTCAGGGCGTCCAGGCTTTCCAGGCCGGCCTTCTTGGCCAGTTCGTCGTCGATCGGCGCCGGCTTGGCCTCGCGGATTTCGTGGACCTTGACGTCGAACACGGCTTCCTTGCCGGCCAGGTCCTTGGCCGCGTATTCGGCGGGGAAATTGACCTTGACCTCGACATCGGCGCCGACGTCGACGCCGATCAGCTGTTCCTCGAAGCCCGGAATGAACGAGCCGGAGCCCAGTTCCAGGTGATATCCATCGGCCTTGCCGCCGGCGAACTCGACGCCGTCCAGCTTGCCCACGAAGTCGATGACGCAGACATCGCCCGACTTGGTCTTGCGCTTGGCGGCGATCGGCTCGGACGTCTTATGGGCGTTGGCCAGATTCTCGAGGGTTTCCTCGACCTGCTTCTCATCCGGTTTCAGGACCAGTTTCTCAAGCTTCAGCTTGGAAAAATCCATCGGCGTGATCTCGGGCAGAATGTCCACGGCCAGCGTGTATTCCAGGTCCTTGCCCTCATCGAACGAGGTGATCTCGACCTGCGGCTGGGTCGCGGCACGGATACCCTTCTCGGCCAGCGCCTGGGCGGAGGAATCGTTCACCGCCTGGTCCAGGATCTCGCCCAGGATCGACGGGCCGAAGCGCTTGCGCAGCAGGCCCACGGGCACCTTGCCGGGCCGGAAACCGGGCAGCGAGGCGGATTGTGCGACTTCCTGAAGACGCAGGTTGATTTTCTCTTCAATGTCCTTGGCGGCCACGGTGACTTTCATCTCGCGGCTCAGGCCTTCGGATTTTGTCTCGACGACTTGCATGGAACTCCCGTTTCGGAAATCTGCGGCGAAGCGCCCAAATCGGCGCCGCCTGTAAAACACACTAGGATTAAGCCCTCAACTCCCGGGCGGATATATAGGCCGCCGCCCCGGACCCGGCAACGATAAACGGCTGGTCGGAACAATCCCGCCCCCGAAGCCGAGGGCGCCACCTCGCCATTTTGGAGGATGGTGCGGGCGGAGGGACTTGAACCCCCACGGCCAAAGGCCACCAGGACCTAAACCTGACGCGTCTACCAATTCCGCCACGCCCGCCGACGCCGCCGGGATGCCCGACCAGCGAGCGGCGCGACTTTATCCATTCTGACCGCGATTACAACCGGGAAATCGGCCCCGCACCGGCGCCCTGCGGGCTCACCCCCGCAGGTGCGCCTTCACGCCCGAGGACATATCGACGCTGCCGGCCGAGGTATAGGCCTCGTGGTTGCCTTCGATCCGGCCCAGGTCATAGAGGTAGTTGACCATCAGTCCCGCCGACTGGGCCAGCCCCTTGTCCGAGGTATCGCCGAGCCAGTTGAGGCGTTCTAGCCGCGCCCCGTTGGACAGGTGGAAATGGGCCACCGGGTCGCGCGCGCGCCCACCCCGGCCCTTTTCCTTGGCCAGGTAGCGCGCCGCCAAGCGTGTTAGCGGCCCTTGCAGGGCGGCGGCCATGACGTCGTCCTTGATCCAGGCCGGAGTATCGAGAACCGAAATCAGCGACCCCTTGGCCCCGCCCTTGCGGCCTGTGGCCGCGTTCAGCGCCTTGCGTTCCTCGGCCGAGAACAATTTGGGCTCGCCCTCTGCCAAAAGTTCGTTGAGCCATTGGCGGAAGCCGGGAATCGGCGACAGGGTCGCGAAGGTCTTGATGTTCGGGAATTCCTGGGACAGCTGCTGCGCCACCCGCTTGATCAGGAAGTTGCCGAAGCTGATGCCCGCAAGGCCCTTCTGAGCGTTGGAGATGGAATAGAAGATTGCCGTGTCGGCGGCGGCCGGATCTGTCGCCGGGGCGCTGGTGTCGAGCAGCGCCTGCACGTTGGCCGCCATGCCGTGGACCAGGGCGACCTCGACGAAAATCAGGGGTTCGTCCGGCATGCGCGGATGGAAGAAGGCATAGCACCGGCGGTCGGAATCAAGCCGGTTCTTCAGATCTTCCCAGCCCTTGATGGCATGCACGGCCTCGTAGGCGATCAGCTTTTCCAACAGCGAAGCCGAAGACGTATCCCAGGCGATCCGCCGCAATTCCAGGAAATCGACATCGAACCAGCTGGCCAAAAGGTCCCGCAGGTCATGTTCCATGGCCTTCAGGCCCACGTCCGACTTGGCGAGCGGCAGCAGTTCCGCGCGCAGGTCGACCAGGAACTTGACCCCATCGGGCAGCGCGTTGAACTGGGTCAGCAGCCGGCGCCAGGGCGCCTGCAGGCTGTTTTTGATGTCAATCTGGGCGTTCAGGCGCGCGGCGTCGCTGTCCGCCGCCTGGAACTTGCCGATGGCCGCCTCGACGGCCGTGGCGTCGGTGCCGAAATTGCCGGCCATGAGGCGCAGAAACTTCTCGCGCCCGCTCTTGTCCAGGGCAAGATAGACCCGGCCGAGGGCCGCCGCCTTGGTCCGCGCCGAAACTTCGCCACCCTTGTTGTCCAGGCATTCCTGCATCTGTTCCAGGATGCGCCCGGCGTCCTCGTCGGGCAGGTTGGGGCGCGTGCTCGCGGCGTCCTCGTCATAGGACGAGCCGGCGATGGACTGCCAGCCCCGGCGCAGATTGGCCAGTGTCCTGTCGAGAAAACTGCTCGGTTTATGCTCGGTCATCAAAATCCCCCTCAAAGGCCGCTCATATCATCCGCTAAACCTGTTCGCTTTTACCGGCCGGTTCAAGGGGCAAGTGAGTGAAAATATGCCCGGGCAGACCGCCCGCCACGGCGTCCGGAAGAGTCCTGACAATGCCCGGCAGAAGGCCCGGTATATCCTCGGCGATCAGGCCATGGCCGACGCTTTGCGCCGCCGCCGCATGCAGCCAGACCGCCGCGCAGGCGGCGGAAAACGGTGCCATGCCCTGGGACAGCAGCCCCGCCGTGATACCGGCCAGCACGTCGCCGGTGCCCGCGGTGGCCAGATGGGGCGAGCCGTTGGCGTTGATCACGGCACGGTCGTCGGGGGCCGCGATGACCGTGTCGAACCCCTTCAGCAGGACCACCGCGCCCGATCTCCGGGCAGCCTGGCGCGCGCGGCTCAGCCGGTCGCCGTCGCCTGCGAACACACGGGCGAATTCACCGCCATGGGGGGTGATCACGCAGTTGCCGTGCAAGGCCGATATCAGGGGTTCGGGGTCGTCCGCGAAGGCGGACATGCCGTCGGCGTCCAACACCATCGGCTTGTTCGTGGCCAACGCCGCCAGAACCCGCGCGCGGGTGTCCGGCCCCGGCCCGTTGCCGGGGCCGACGACCAGGGTCTTGTTGCCGTCCTGGACATAGGTTCCGTACATGGCCGCGTCGTTCATGGGCCGGACCAGAACGCCGGGGGCACCGGCGCGGAATACCCCCGTGTCCTCGGGCCGGCAGGCGATGGAAACGATCCCCGCGCCGGCCCGCCGGGCCCCGTCGGCGGCCAGGCGCGGCGCGCCCGGCATGGCGCCCGAGCCCCAGATTACGACATGACCCCGCGTGTATTTATGATCGTCGGGCCCCGGATGGGGAAAGGCGGGCCACCAGATCTCGGCGCTGTTGACCCAAGTATCGGGGACCTGGGCAGCGACCACGGCTTCGGGAATGCCGATGTCGGCGACCCGCACCGTGCCGCAGAAATCCCGCCCCGGACGTAGAAAATGGCCCGGCTTGCGGCGGCAGAAGGTCACCGTTTCCCGGGCCTTTATGGCCACTCCGGCAACGGCGCCCGTGTCGCCCATGACGCCCGACGGGATATCCACGGCCAGGACATCCGCCGATACCGCGTTGAGGGTTTCCGCCACGGCCGCCGCGACGCCGTCGAGCGGGCGCGCGAGGCCCGCCCCGAACAGGGCATCAATGACCCCTGCCCCTGCCGGGTCGAATCCTGCGGTCAACTCTTCCACCGCGCCGGTCCAGCGGTCCGCCGCCAGGGCGGCATCGCCCCGCAATCCGTCCCGCGCGCCAAGCAGGTAAAGTCGCACCTCGACCCCCTGGTCCTTCAGGAGCCGCGCCGCCACGAAGCCGTCGCCGCCGTTATTGCCGGGGCCGCACAAAACAGCCACCGGTCGTCCGTTGAACAAGGCACGGGCACGGTCGGCGACGGCGGCTCCCGCCGTTTCCATCAGATCAATGCCGGGGATGCCGCCCGCGATGGTCGCGGCATCGGCTTGCGCCATCTGGCCGACCCGGAGCAATGCCGCCGGCAACCCGGCCGTGTTTTCCATCGTCATTTCATGCTCCGACAATTCACGATCTTCACGTTATACTCCGGAAAGGGGCAAAACGGCGGGAGAATCCCGGAGTCCGACGGACCCTGTCGATCGGCTCTGATGCCGGTAGGGGGCCTGCACACTCCGTTATAATTTACATGAAAAAATACGCATACTGTTTTGTTATTGCGTTTCTTTTTGTCCTTTTATGGGAAACGCTCGGGGCACCGCGATTGCTTCCGGAGACGGTCGCCGATATCTGGCGTCAGCTGACCACGGCCCTGGTCGCCGCCCTCGCCGCCGCCGCCGGTCTTACCCTGTCGCGTCAGATCGCGTCGTTCCGGCCCCCGCCGCCGGAACTGGCCGGCCCGCTGGTCGGCAACTTGAACGATGACGATTGGTGGCGTTTCATCTTTGCCGCCGCCGACTGGTTCTGGGAAACCGACACCGAACACCGCTTCACCTTCGTCTCCGACCGACTGACGACCACCTACGGCCTGTCGCCGGAGAACCTGATCGGCCAAACGCGCGAGGCCGTTGCCGTGATCCGGGGGCCCGCGCAGCGCATCTCCTTCGAGCAGCACCGGGCGGACCTGGCGGAACGGCGGCCGTTCCGGGACTTCGAATACGGCCTGATCGACGGCAAGGGCAACCTCCGCTATGCACGGATCAGCGGAGCCCCCGTGTTCGCCGACGACGGCACCTTTCTCGGCTACCGGGGCTTTGCCCGCGACGTGACCCGCGAATGGCAGTCGGATCAGGCGTTGCGCACGGCCAAGGAAGAGGCGGAACTGGCCAACCGGGCGAAGACGGAATTTCTTGCCAACATGAGCCACGAGCTGCGCACGCCGTTGAATTCCATCATCGGGTTTTCCGACATCCTGTTGAACGAGACCTTCGGTACCATGAACGTGCCCCAGTACAAGGAATACGCCGGCGACATCAACGACGCCGGCAAGCATCTGCTGCAACTGATCAACGACCTCCTGGACCTGGCCCGCATCGAACGCGGCCAGATGAGCTTGAACGAACAGCGTCTGGACCTGAGGCTGGTCTTCAATTCCTGCCATCGTCTGGTGCGCGAACGCGCGCTCGAGGCCGGGGTCTCGCTGATAGTCGACTGCCCCGCCGACCTGTCGCCCTTGATGGCCGACGAACTGCGGGTCAAACAGGCGCTGGTCAATCTACTGTCCAATGCCATCAAGTTCACGGAGCAAGGGGGGGCGGTCTCCGTCGTGGCGCGCCGGCAAAGCGACGGCGCCATACGACTGACCGTGTCGGACACCGGGATCGGCATTTCGCCCGAGGACATGGCCGTGGCGCTGTCCGAATTCGGGCAGGTCGACGGCTCCCTGACCCGCAAGCACGAAGGCACGGGCCTGGGCCTGACCCTGTCGCGCAAACTGATCGAACTGCACGGCGGCGTGCTGAAAATGGAAAGCGAGGTCGGCCAGGGAACGTCGGCCCATCTCGTATTTCCCGTGGCGCGCAGCCTGCCCCTTCCCGACGCGTCCTAATAAAGGCCCAAGCCGCCGTTTCCGTCCCCTCAAGGCCGCGCTACACTCCCCCACCATCGACACAGCCGGAAGACCGCCATGACCAGCGCCGCCGCCACCGCCCTTCACGTCCTTGCCGCCGTCGTCTGGGTCGGCGGCATGTTCTTCGCCTATCTGGTGCTGCGTCCCGCCGTGGGCGGCATCGCCCCGCCGCCGGAGCGCCTGAAGCTGTGGGACCGCGTGTTCGGGCGGTTTTTTCTCTGGGTCTGGGCCGCCGTTTTGGTCCTGCCGGTGTCAGGCTATGCCGTGATCGCCCTGCAGTACGGGACCTTCGCCGCCACCCCCATCCATGTTCATTGGATGCATGGCATCGGTTGGGTCATGAACGCGCTGTTCATCTATCTGTTCTTCGCCCCCTACCGCGCCTTCCAGGGCGCCGTCGCGGCCCAGGACTGGCCCACAGGGGCCGCCAGCCTGAACATCATCCGCCGCATCGTCGCGATCAATCTTGTGCTCGGCCTGATTACGGCGGCCTTGGGGGCGTCGGGTCGTTACTGGGCATGGATACCCGGCGGCTGACATGCCCATGAAAAAGGCCGCCGGGGGAAGCCGGCGGCCCTGTTCATCGGTCAGGCGGCCGTGAGGGCGGCCGCCGCCTCCGAAATTACTTCTTCTTCACGGGCGTCGCCGGCTTGGCGGCCGGTTTGCTGACGGCCGGTTTGGCGGCCGGCTTGGCGGCGGCGGACGTCGCGGGCTTGGTGCGGGAAAACATGCTCATTTTCCTCAAAAATCGCCGGGATGCCCCAGCGCGGTGACCGGCTCATTGCCGGCAGGGGAATAAATACCTCATCCCCATGAGACAGAATAACGAATTCTTTTGCAGATTATTATTCGTTATTTCGATGTGAATTCCAGTCAGGCCAGTTCGGCCCGTACCATCGCGGCCCCATCGACCATGGCCTTCAGCTTGCCGAAGGCGACGTCGCGCGGCAGGTACTTCATGCCGCAGTCGGGCGCGGCGATCAGCCGTTCCGGGGCGATATGCTTCAGAGCGCCGCGCAGGCGGCCGGCGACCGTCTCCGCGGTCTCGACCTCTTCCGTGCCCAGGCTGAGAACCCCGAACAGGATTTTCTTGCTCGGCAGCTTCTCCAGGATCGCGGGATCCAGGTTGGGCTGCGCCGCCTCGATGGAGATCGCCCCCGCCGAACAGGCGTCCAGTTGCGGCAGGAACGAATAGCCCACGGGCTTGTCCTTGACCACGTAGGCATAGCCGAAACACAGGTGCACCACGGTCTCCCCCTCGATACCGTCCAGGGCCTGGTCGATGGCGGACACGCCGAATTTTTCCGCCTCTTCCGGATTGGCCTGCATGTAGGGCTCGTCGATCTGGATGACGTCGGCGCCGGCGGCCTTGAGATCGCGGATTTCCGCGTTCACGGCCTTGGCATAGGCGGCGATCAGGGCCGCCGTATCGCCGTAGTGTTCGTCCTTGGCCAGCTTGGCCATGGTGAAGGCGCCGGGGATGGTGATCTTGATCGGCCGGTTCGTATGGGCGCGCAGGAACGCCACATCGCGCACCTGCACCGGCGTGGTGCGCTTGATCTCGCCGACCACGCGCGGCACGGGCACGGCGACGCCGCGCCGGTTGGGCACCAGGGCCGGGTTGTCGATGTCGATGCCCTCAAGCGCATTGGCGAAGCGATTGAAATAGCTTTCGCGGCGGATTTCCCCGTCGGACAGGATGTCGATGCCGGCCCGTTCCTGGTCGTGGATGGCGGTCAGGGTGGCGTCGTCCTGGGCTTCGTCCAGTTCGTCCGCGCCGACCTTCCACACATCCTTCATGCGCACGCGCGGCGGCGCGGAGCCCAGCATCTTGTCCTTGTCGACCAGCCAGGCCGGCTGCGGATAGCTGCCGACGAGGGTCGTCGGGATCAGTTTCTCGGTCATGGATATCCTCCCCTTGCGTTTATTCAGCCCTAGCCTAGACCAGCCGGCTTTCCTCGACGATCTCGGAATGCAGGGTCTTGTGGACCGGGCATTTGTCGGCGATTTCCAGAAGCTTGGCCTTCTGCTCGTCACTCAGATCGCCTTCGAAATGAAGATCGCGGACGATGCGGTCCAGCTTGCCCACCTTGGTTTCGCAATCGGCGCAGTCCTCGGCGTGGATCTTGTCGTGCTTCAAGGTTACCCGGACCTTTTCCAGCGGCAGTTTCTTCAAATCCGCATACATGCGGATGGTCATCGCCGTGCAGGCGCCCAAGGCCGTCAGCAGGAAGTCATAGGGTCCCGGCCCCGTGTCCGTGCCGCCCACGTCCGCGGGCTCGTCCGCCAGCAAGACATGCCGCCCGCCCACGGAAACCGCGTTCTGGAACTTGCCCTGGCCGGTTTCCTCGACCACCACCGTGCCCGCCTCGGCCTGGGGCGCGATGCGCGAGGCCGGCGCGTCCCCCAGACAGACATAGCGCCGTGCCCAGGCGGCGATCACGCCGGCGACGTATTCGGCGTCTTCCTTGCGGCTCAGCAGGTGATCGGCGTTGTCCAGGGACACGAAGCTTTTCGGATGCTTGGCCGCACCATAGATGGCGGCGGCGTTGTCGATGCCGACGGTGGCATCGACCGGCGAATGAAAGATCAACAGCGCCTTTTTCAGGCCCGCCACGGCGGCCTCGACGTTCTGCGCCCGGATGTCGTCGAGAAACTGTTTCTTGATGCGGAAGGGGCGGCCGACGAGCAACACTTCGGCCTCGTCCTTGGCCTCGATCTCCGCGACCGAATCCTGGAAGTTATGGGCGACATGGGCGGCGTCCGCCGGCGCCCCGATGGTGATCACGGCCTTGGCCTCGGGCACACGGGCCGCCGCGACCAGGACCGCGGCCCCGCCCAGGGAATGGCCCAGCAGCATGGCCGGCGCTTCCAGGTTGTCCCGCATCCATTCCGCCGCCGCGACCAGATCGCCGACGTTGGAGGAAAAGTTGGTATTGGCGAAGTCGCCTTCGCTGGCGCCCAGGCCGGTGAAGTCGAAGCGCAGCACGGCGATGCCGTTTTCCGTCAACGCCCGCGCCACCCGCGACGCGGCGAACACGTCCTTGGTGCAGGAAAAGCAATGCGCCCAAAGGGCATAGGCCAAGGGCGGGCCGTCCGGCAGGTCGAGGCGCGCGGCCAGGGTCTCGCCCAGGGCGCCGGTGAAGGAAACCTTTTCGCTTGTCGTCATGGCGGCCGCCTTTCGTCAGGGAAGTCGTTGATATGAAACCCAAGATGACCATACTACCGCCGCAGCATGAAAGGGCGATGTCGCATGGACAGTGACGATCTAGACGTATTGGCGCGGCGCCAAGTGTTCCAGGGATATTTCCGCATGGACGAATGGCGGCTGCGCCACCGCCTGTTCGCCGGCGGCTGGAGCAATGAATTCACCCGCGAATGCCTGGAGCGCGGCCATGCGGTCGCCGTGCTGCCTTATGATCCCCAGCGCGACGAGGTCGTGCTGATCGAACAGTTCCGCGTCGGCGCCGCCGCCAGCGCGCCGTCGCCCAACTGGGATACACCGCCCAGCCCCTGGCTGATCGAGATCGTCGCCGGCATCGTCGAGGACGGCGAACACCCGGACGAGGTCGCGGCCCGGGAAACCATGGAGGAATGCGGGCGTGAACTGCTCGCCCTCAAGCCGATCACGTCCTATCTGGTCACGCCCGGCTGTTCGTCGGAAACCATCCGGCTTTACCTGGGCCGGGTCGATGCCGCGGATGCCGGCGGCATCCACGGCTTGGACCACGAGAACGAGGACATCCGCGTGTTCACGGTCCCGGCCGAAGAAGCCTTCCGCATGGTCGCCGACGGCACCGTCAACAACGGCACAGCGATCATCTGCCTGCAATGGCTGCAGTTGAACCGGGACGCCGTGCGCCGGGAATGGGCCTGAACGCCCCGCCCTATTCCTTGAACCAGCTCGGGTTGCGCTTTTCGCGGAACGCGGACAGGCCTTCGGTCGCTTCGGCGGATTGGCGCTTTTCCGAATGCAGGCGGGCCAGTTCCTCGGCCGTCGCCTCGTCGATGCTGGTTTCCGCAAGCTCGAGAATCTTGGCCTTGGTCTGAACCACGGCGTCGGGGCCGCTGCGCAGGAAGGCCTCGATCGTCTTTTCCGCCGTGCGTTCCAACTGCATGGCGGGGGCGACCTCGTGAACCAGGCCCATGATGTTGGCCTGTTCGGCGGAAAAGCGTTCGGCGGTCAGGGCGTAGCGGCGCACGTTGCGCGAGCCCATGGCGGCGATCAGCTGCGGCAGGATCGGCTGCGGAATCAGGCCCCAGCGCACCTCGGAAATGGTGAACGTGGCGTCCGACGCGGCGATCACCACGTCGCAGGCGGCGATCACGCCGGTGCCGCCGCCGACGCAGAACCCCTGCACCACCGCGACCGTCGGCTTGGGGCAGGTATCGAGCAGCCGCACCACCGTTTCCGTGCGCCGCGACACTTCCAGGTTCTCGTCCGCCGATTGTCCGGACACCGCCAACAGCCATTTCAGGTCGGCCCCGGCCTGAAAATGCTTGCCTGCGCCGCGCAGCACGATCAGGCGCACGGCGTCGTTGGCGGACAGGCTTTGGATGCCCGTCAGCAAAGCGTCGATCATCGCGCCGTCGTAGGCGTTGTTGACCTCAGGCCGGTTCAGCGTGACCGTGGCCACGCCGCGCCCGTCAATATCTACAAGGACCGGTTCGTCGGCCATGATTGTTCTCCATTCGCTCTTTTTTTCGCACGTGTCCCGGCGGGCGGGGAGAATAGCGTCAACCACGCGTCCGACGGAACAGGAAAACCGCATGAAATCCAATGCCCGCGCCTTGATCGCCTCCGCGGGCACGGTTATGTTGCCGCAAACCCCAATAAACTCAAGCCGACGAACCTCTAGGGACGGAACTCAAATACATGAACATCAAGAAGGGCCTGGTGGACGCCATCGGGAACACGCCGCTCATTCGCCTCAACAAGCTGTCCGAGGCGACCGGCTGTGAAATCCTGGGCAAGGCCGAATTCCTCAACCCCGGCCAGTCCGTCAAGGACCGCCCCGCCCGTCACATGATCCTGGAGGCGGAAAAACGCGGCGACCTGAAGCCCGGCGGCCTGATCGTCGAAGGCACGGCCGGCAACACGGGCATCGGCATCGCCCTGGTCGCCAACGCGCGGGGCTACCGCACCACCATCGTCATTCCGGAAACCCAAAGCCAGGAAAAGAAGGACATGCTGCGCCTGTGCGGCGCCAAGCTGGTCGAAGTCCCGGCCCTGCCCTATTCCGACCCCAACAACTACCAGCACATCGCCCGCCGCATGGCCGAGGAACTGGCCGCCAGCGAGCCCAACGGCGTGCTGTTCGCCGACCAGTGGAACAACCTGGACAACCGCCGCGCCCACTACCACACCACGGGCCCGGAAATCTGGGAACAGACGGGCGGCAAGGTTGACGGCTTCATCTGCGCCGTCGGCACCGGCGGCACCCTGGCCGGGACCTCCACCTTCCTGCGCGAAAAGAACCCGAACATCGTGGTCGGCTGCGCCGACCCCAAGGGGGCGGCGATGTACCACCTGTTCAAGGACGGCGAGGCCAAGGCGACCGAGGGCGGCTCGATCGCCGAGGGCATCGGCCTCGGCCGCGTCACCGCGATCATCGAGGACCTGAAGGTCGAGCAGCCCTATTCCATCGACGACCAGGAAGCCGTGCCGCTGATCTTCGACCTGATCAAGGACGAAGGTCTGGTGCTCGGTGGATCGTCGGGCATTAACGTCGCGGGTGCGGTGCGCCTGGCCAAGGAACTCGGCCCGGGCAAGACCATCGTCACCATCCTGTGCGACGTCGGCACGCGCTATACGTCCAAGCTGTTCAACCGCGAATTCCTGAAGTCCAAGGACCTGCCGGTCCCGGACTTCCTGCCCTGACCGGCGCGCAAGGGAGCCCCCGATGTCCTATTCAAATCCGCAAGCCCTGGTGTCCACGGCCTGGGTATCCGAACACATGTCCGCCCCGGACGTGCGCATCGTCGACTGCACCTACTACCTGCCCAACGACGGCCGCAACGGGCGGGAGGAGTACGAGAAACAGCACCTGGACGGCGCCGTGTTCTTCGACATCGACGACGTCAAGGATCCTGACAACCCCCTGCCGCACATGATCCCGCCGGCGCATGTCTTCTCGGCCAAGGTGCGCAAGCTGGGCCTGGGCGACGGCAACCGCATCGTGTGCTACGACCACAACGGCGGCGGCATGGCGGCGGCCCGCGTGTGGTGGATGTTCCGCCTGTTCGGCCATGGCGACGTGGCGGTGATGGACGGCGGCCTGCCCAAATGGCTGGCGGAAAACCGGCCCGTCACCGACATCGTGCCCAACCCGCGCGAACGCCATTTCACGCCGCGGGAAAACCACATGATGGTGCGCACGGTCGATCAGGTGATGGCCAATATCGACGGCAAGCGCGAGGACGTTCTGGACGTGCGCGCCGCCGGCCGCTTTGCCGGCACCTCGCCGGAACCGCGCGCGGGCATGCGCTCCGGCCATATGCCGGGGGCGCTGAACCTGCCCTACGGCGACCTGATGGACGCGGACAAGAACTGCACCATGCGCTCGGCCGAGGAAATCAAGGCCCTGGCCGACAAGGCGGGCGTCGACCTCAAGCGGCCCCTGGTCACCAGCTGCGGGTCCGGCGTCACCGCCTGCTACGCCGCCCTGGCGCTCTACCTGATCGGCAAGGAAGACGTCGCCGTCTATGACGGTTCCTGGTCCGAATGGGGCGCGCGGCAGGACACGCCTATCGTTACCTGATCCCGTCTCTCCAGCCCATCCGGACACGGCGATATCCGGCGGACACCCACACCATGACGCTGCCGGATTTCTCCACCACCGCCTTGCTGGTCATCATCCTGGGGCTGTTCTCGGGCTCTCTGGTCAAGGGCGTGCTGGGGGCGGGCATTCCCGCCGTCGGTCTGCCGATCATGGTCATGGTGATCGACCCGGCCCAGGCGGTGACTCTGTTCCTCGTGCCGGTGGCGATTTCCAACGTCTGGCAGATTTTGGAATCCGGGGAGTACCGGGAGGCCTTGCGCCGCTTCTGGCCCTTCATGGTCATGCTGATCGTCGGCGTATGGTTCGGCGCGGGCGCGCTGACCGCCCTCGACCCGCAGGTCATCGCCCTGGCCCTCGGCTGCGTCGTCATCGCCACCACGCTGGCACAGATCTTCACGCCCAACGCCACCTTCCTGCAGCGCCGCGCCCGCTTCGCCAATCCCGTGGCCGGCGGGCTGATCGGCCTGTGCTCCGGGGCCACGGGGGCCTTCACGCCGGTGATCGTCTATTTCGCGGCGCTGCGCCTGCCCAAGAACCTGTTCGTCACCCTGCTCGCCTTCGCCGCCATCCTGGGCTCCGTGCCGCTGTATCTTCGCCTCATCACCGAAGGCCACATGTCGTGGCCGCAGTTCACGGCCTCGGCTCTCGCCATGGTGCCGGTCGGCATCGGCATCGCCACGGGGTTCTGGATCAGAAAGCGCATCTCGGAGGCGGTGTTCCGCCGCCTGGTGCAGATCGGCCTGATCCTGCTGGGGCTGATGCTGATCTGGCGGGGGCTTTCTTAGTTCTGGAAGGGAGGCTTTTAATCCAAGCTGGAAACTCTAACAGCTTGAAGTGACGCTTCTATCTCTCCGGCTTAATGGGCAGGGTAAAATGAAATTGCGTGCCGTCACCGGGAACGCTCTCTACCCAAATTTTTCCTCCATACTTCTCAATCATTTCCTTGCAGAGAGGCAGCCCCAGCCCTGTTCCTCGTTCTCCAGCCGTGCCAATCGTCGAGGCTTTATGGTCTAGAGCGAAAACCTTATCCATTTGCTCCTTTGAAAGGCCAACGCCTGTGTCGCTCACTGTTACCTGAACCATTCCGTCTGTTTGTTGCGACGAAATCTCAATTTTTCCATTCTGCGGCGTAAATTTTATGGAATTGGAAACGAGATTCCGGATGACCGTTTGAGCCATATCCGGATCGGCAAAGGCTGTGTCGTTCTTGATGCTGTTCGTAAGCGAGATATTTTTTCCCGTAGCCATGGGTGTAAGAACGTCAATGTTTTCCTGAGCTAAGTCACGCAATGAGAATGACACTGCCGGTCGATCAAATTTGACCCCTTCCATCTGCAGGCGAGACCATTCGAGAAGGTTTTGTAACAGTTCGAAAACCCTGTCGCCCGCCTCGTTCACAGCCTTTGCATATTCAACAAGTTTGTCTTTGCTTAAACCGTCCGCCATTTCGGACATCAGATGGGTCATTCCGAGCAGGGAATTGAAGGGGCTTTTCAGATCATGGGAGATGATGGAAAAGAACCTGTTTTTGACGTCGACTTCGTATTCGAGTCGTCTTTTTTGCATCGTTAATTCTTCTGTACGCTCTGAAACGGCGTCTTCCAGCCAAGCCCGCTTGGCTTTCTCATCCTCCAATAACAGCTCCCGGTCTCTCTCCATGGCAGAGAGCATCACGTTCATATGCTCTTGAAGTTGTCTAATTTCGTTATTTTCACTGATCGAAAGGTTAATCCGTTTCCTTGCGTTTTGACCCTGATGGACCTCATCCACTTGCGACATTAATTCCTTCAAAGGGGCGGCCAAATAACGATCAAAAGCCCATATAAACAAACAAAATAAAATAGACATTTTTACGACCGCCGCAATGGCGATCAATGCGAATCCGAACAAAACACGATCTAAAACAACTTGTGACGACGAATAAATTACAATAAAACCAAGAGGTATTTTTTTGTTATTAAGCGTCCAGTTCAAATCTGATTTTGTATTAAATATAGATAACGGCGCCGATTCCTGACTGTAAGACCTTTTAGAAATTACTTTTTTGCCATTCGCATCAAAAACATCGACACCTTCGATCACAGGCATCTCGATAAGCCCGGTAGTGAGGGCTTCCAACTGTTTCTGATTGTATTGCCACACACTCGTGGAAATAGGGATGTGAACTGTTTGCTCCAACTGCTTCAATTCGCTTAAAATTGAATCCTGTGTTTTTAAGTATTCTGCGATAAATTGAAAAATAGTTATCAATAATGTCACGCATAAATATATAGAAAATATGATTCTCAGAAGTTTTTTCGATATATTATTTTGAGATGTAAAAATTGATAACATTTAAGATTACATAATATGATTTAAAATACAAAATGCGTGTAAACATAATAATTATTTATCATTTAATGTCACGCCATACTTTTTAAGAATCGTATCTTCTTTTTTACCCCTCATCGACAAGCGCCCCTTATCCCAAATTTTGATTAATGCTTGTCTTTTCGCAGGGGGGATTTTTGTCGAAAAGATCGGTTTTTCCACCAACTTCTTTTCCATGCCCGAACGCACAATCTGCAGTTCATCGCTCAAGGCCAGCCGCTTCATTACGAACTGCAGGACGAGGTCGTTATCCGCATATAGATCGACCCTGTTTTCCTTAATCATTTTGAAGACGCGGTCAACCACATCATCGTAACCGGCAACCACTTCCACGAAGTCAGAATTTTTTGGGTCATCAAGATAATTTTGATAGTCGGCGCTTATTGAGCTGTAATCCCAACCAGGCCCGGTTGCGACGCGCTTTCCTTTCATGGATTGCGTGCCCTCATAGCGCCAGGGATCCCCTCGCCTGACGACAAAAGCTGTTGTGTACGCAAAAGTTTCTTGGTTCGCATACACGTAGCCTTTTCCTGAAATCCCTGAAACTGGGAATTCCGGCAACATATCGCAAAGGCCGTTCGCCACCATGTCCAATCCCCTTGCCAAGGGAACTTCAAAATATTTCAGTTCATATCCATGTGACGAATATATTTCGTCCAACATATCGATAACGACACCGCGCGCGGGGGCCCCTTCGGATGGAAACATTGTCATCGGGGGCCATTGATCGTAGCAAACATTCAGCGTCGCGGCGCGGCTAATACCCGGCAGGCTGATTCCGGCCAAAAGAGTCACAAGGGCTGCCAGATGATGCATTTTTTACCTTTCGAAACGGCTGCGGCTCTTTCATCGGCGCCGTAAAATTCCAATTCAGGGTGGTCGATTAATTCGACGTTTGCACCTTCTTTTCGCTCGGATGAGATCACTCATACCCGCAACCTAAATTGGCTTTTGGGGGCATCCACACAAAAGAAAAAGGCGCCCCTTGGGGCGCCTTCTCCATATTCGGAACCGCCGCTGACTTAATGCGCCAGGATCTGGCTGAGGAACAGCTGGGTCCGTTCGTGCTGCGGATTGTCGAAGAACGAATTGGGTTCGTTCTGTTCGATGATCTCGCCGCCGTCCATGAAGATCACCCGGTCTGCCACGGTCTTGGCGAAACCCATTTCGTGGGTCACGCAGAGCATGGTCATGCCCGTGTCGGCGAGCTCGATCATGGTGTCGAGCACTTCCTTGATCATTTCCGGATCGAGGGCCGAGGTCGGCTCGTCGAACAGCATGATCTTGGGGCTCATGCAGAGCGAACGCGCGATGGCGACGCGCTGCTGCTGGCCGCCGGAAAGCTGGCCCGGGAACTTCAGCGCCTGTTCGGGAATCTTGACCCGCTCCAGGTAATGCATGGCGATGGCCTCGGCCTCTTTTTTCGGCGTCTGGCGCACCCAGATGGGGCCCAGCGTGCAGTTCTCCAGCACCGTCAGATGGGGGAACAGGTTGAAGTGCTGGAACACCATGCCGACCTCGCGGCGGATCAGGTCGATGTTCTTGAGGTCGTTGGTCAACTCGATCCCGTTGACGTAGATATCGCCCTTCTGGTGTTCCTCCAGCCGGTTGATGCAGCGGATCAGGGTCGACTTGCCCGACCCGGACGGCCCGCAGATGACGATGCGTTCCTTGGATTTCACGCTCAGGTTGATGTCCTTGAGAACGTGGAAATCGCCATACCACTTGTGCATGCCGTTGATCTGGATGATATCGTCCGCCCCCTTGGAGGATCCGATCGCGCCGGTCTGTTCGGCGGTTTGCGTTTCAGCCATGATTGATGGCTCCTCTAATGACCCGTATGCAGCTTCTTCTCGAGGTACAGGGAGTACCGCGACATGAGGAAGCAGCTGATGAAGAAGAAGATGGCGACGAAGACATAGACCTCGGTCGAGAGGCCCTGCCACTTGCTGTCGGCCAACGATGACCGTCCGATGCCCAGGATGTCGAGCCGGCCGATTACGATGACCAGGGTCGTGTCCTTGTAGAGGGCGATGAAGGTGTTGACGATGCCGGGGATGGCGATCTTCAAGGCCTGCGGCAGGATGACCAGGCGCATGGACTGCCAGTACTTGAGCCCCATGGAATTGGCCGCCTCGTACTGCCCATTGGGGATCGCCTGCAGGCCGCCGCGGATGACCTCGGCCATGTAGCCCGAGGCGAACAGCGTGACCATGATCAGCATGCGGACCAGCAGGTCGAAGTTGGTGCCCGGCGGCACGAAGTAGCTGAGCATCACGGCGGCCACGAACAGCAAGGTGATCAGCGGCACGCCGCGGATGAACTCGATGAACGCGACGCAGACGATGCGCAGCACCGGCAGATGCGATTGCCGCCCGAGGGCAAGGCAGATGCCGATGGGCAACGAGAAGGCAATGCCGGTGACGCCGATGATGACGTTCAGCATCAGGCCGCCAAACTGGTCCGTCGCCACGTATTCCAGCCCGAAAATCCCGCCGACCAGCAGCACGCCGGCGATCAACGGGTAAAGCGCGGTAAAGATCAGCGCCTTGCCCCGATGCGGCACATGGTCGAACAGCACGGGCGCCAGAGCGACGAACAGAAGGATCGCCGTCAGGTTGACGCGCCAGCGTTCGGCCTCCGGATAGAAGCCGTAGATGAACAGCTGCAGACGGCTGCCGATGAAGGCCCAGCAGGCCCCGCCGGCCTGGGCCTCGCAATCCTTGCGCGAAGACCCGGTATACGCCGCATCGATGAACATCCAATGCACCATGGCCGGGATGATCTTGTACAGCAGATAGATCGTCAGCAGGGTCAGCAAGGTATTGGTGACTGAGCCGAACAGATTGGTCTTGATCCAATGGATCGGCCCCTTGACCGACGACGGCGCCGGCCAATCGGGATGCTCGCCCGGCTCGTAGGCGTTCACGAGGCCGGGTGTCATATCGGGATTCTGTGTGTTTGCCATGCCCCCCTCCCCTTACCTTTCAACCAGCGCGATGCGCTTGTTGTACCAGTTCATGAACGCCGAGATGACCAGCGAGAAGCTGAGATAGATCAGCAGCACGATGATCATCGTCTCCATTTCCTTGCCCGTCTGCATGAGCGTGATGCCGCCGATGGTGGCGACGATGTCCATGTAGCCGATGGCGATGGCGAGCGACGAGTTCTTGGTCAGGTTCAGGTACTGGCTGGCCAAGGGCGGAATAATGACCCTGAGCGCCTGGGGAATGATGACAAGCTGCAGCACGCGGTTTCGGCGAATACCGAGAGCACCCGCGGCTTCCCACTGTCCCTTGTTGATCGCCATGATGCCGGAGCGCACGATCTCGGCGATGAAGGCCGAGGTATAGAACGACAGCGCCAGCCAGAGGGCCAGGAACTCGGGCAGCATCATGACGCCGCCCTGCAGGTTGAAGCGCCCCATCTTGGGCAGTTCCCACACCAGCGGCGAGCCGGAGATCAGGAACACGATCAGCGGCAGGCCGATGATGACCCCCGTGCAGATCAGGAACACGGGATAGATCTTGCCCGTATCCTCCTGCACCTTCTTGGCCCAGCGGCGGAAGATGACGGCCGCAATCACCGCGATCCCGAAGGCCGCCACGGTAAAGCCGAAGCCGTCGAGAAATTCGGGACGCGGCGCATAGACGCCGCGGTTGGACAGGAACAAGGCGTCGCCGACGCTGATCGCCTGCTTCGGCAACGGCAGAAAGTGCACCATGATGCCGTGGATCAACAGGATATGCAGCAGCACCGGCACGTTTCGCGTGAATTCGATGAACACGTAGACGATGCGCGACGCCAGCCAATTGTTCGACAGCCGGATGACGCCCAGCACGAAACCGAGAACCGTTGCCAGAATGACGCCGCAGAAGGCCACCAAGGCGGTGTTCAGGATACCCACCAGCATGGCCCGCGCGTGCGTCGAGCGAGAGGTGTATTCGATCAGCGTCTGGTTGATGTCGTAGGACGCGGGCTCCTGCAGGAAGTCGAAGCTGAACGTCTTGCCCAGCGCCTGCAGGTTCAATACCGCATTGTTGATGATATAGGCGAAGAAGGCGAACAGCAGGGCCATCGTCACAATCTGGATGATGACCGAGCGGGTCTCCTTGTTCCGCCAGAGTTTCAACAGCACGTTCGGTTCCCCTTGTGCCGTTACGCTTCCTTGATCCACGGTCGTGGTCACGTCAGCCCCCTGTCGTTATTGGGCGGTTTGTTTCAAACCTTACCGGTGTTCCGCCGTTTTTTGTTCCTTCCCCAGAGCACGGGAAGGCAGTTTCTTTTTATCGGCCGCCAAAACGAGGACGCGCCGGGGGGAAAGCCCCGCCCGGCGCGTATCGTTCAGGTCGTTTGCACGAAGCGATCCCGGCTTACCGGAACGGCGGCGCGTACTGCAGACCACCGTTGGTGTATTGGGCGTTCAATCCGCGTTCCAATCCGATCGGCGTTTTCGTGCCGAGATTGCTCTCGAAGATTTCGCCGTAGTTGCCGCGGGCCTTGATGGCACGCAGCGCCCAGGCCTTGTCGAGACCGAGCATGGCGCCCAGGTCGCCTTCGGCGCCCAGCAGGCGGGCGACGTCGGGGTTCGGCGGGGTCTTCGCCATGGCATCGGCGTTGGCGGCGGTAACACCGGACTCTTCAGCCTGGATCAGCGCGAACACAGCCCAGCGGACGATGTCTTCCCACTGGTTGTCGCCGTGACGGACGACCGGACCCAGCGGTTCCTTGGAAATGATTTCCGGCAGGATCACATGGTCCGAGGGCTTTTCGAAGGTCGCGCGGGTGGCGGCCAGGCCCGATGCGTCCGTGGTGTAGGCGTCGCAGCGGTCGGCCAGATAGTTCTTGCGCGCTTCCGAACTGTCTTCGATCGGCACCGGCGTGTACTTGATCTTGTTGGCGCGGAAGTAGTCGGCGAGGTTCAGCTCGGTCGTCGTGCCGGTCTGGATACACACGGTGGCGCCGTCCAGTTCCTTGGCGCTTTTCACGCCCTTGGACTTGCGGATGATGAAGCCCTGGCCATCGTAATAGGTCGGGTGAATGAAGGTCAGCTTCACGTCCACGTCACGCACGAAGGTCCAGGTGGTGTTGCGGAAGATCACGTCGCCTTCCTTGGAGTTCAACAGCGTGAACCGGGTCTTGCCGGTGGCCGGAATGAACTTCACCTTGTCGCCGTCCCCCAGGACAGCGGCGGCGACGGACCGGCACATGTCGGCGTCGAAACCGGCCCAGTTGCCGTTGGCGTCGGTGTAGGAGAACCCGGGCAGGCCGGTGTTCACAATGCAGTGCAGAATGCCGCGCGCCTTGACGTCATCAAGCGTCGCCGCTTGTGCCCCCGAGGCAATGCCGGCAACCGCAACAGCGGCGGCTACGAAACTTGCTCGTTTGAACATTTGTAGATTGCTCCCTGGCTATCTGAAATCGGTTTATTACTTTGTTTTTCGCGGGCGAATGTTCATACCGCACCCGCGAACGCTTACAGGCGTAACATAACCTACAAAAATCACTCAAGCGAGAATGATTGTCGTTTTTCCCGGGAAGCCGACCGCTTTGGCGCAGTGCACGCGCGTAACGCCTTGCGAAAACATGGTTTCCCGCTATCGTGCCGAAACGCCCAACCAACCAAGGACTCGGCTTGAAATGACGAAGAAATCACGGCGCAAGGACACGGTGATCGCCCATACGGCGATGAAGCCTTGGGACAACGAGGGCATTCCCAATCCGCCCATTTATTACGCCTCGACCGTGCTGTTCCCGACCGTCGAGGAATTCGAAACCCGCGACCGCCCGCCTTTCAAGGGCGTGCAGTACGGGCGTTCGGGCACGCCGACCCAGTTCGCGGTCGAAGAAGCGGTAACCGCCCTTTACGAAGGATCCCACCGCACCGTGACCTTCCCATCGGGCCTCGGCGCCATCGCGGCGGCAACCCTTACGTTCCTCAAGCACGGCGACCACGTGCTGATTTCCGATTCCGTCTACGGCCCGACCCGCAAACGCGTCGGCGCCAACCTTCTTGAACGCGCGGGCGTTGAGATCACCTTCTACGACCCCCTGATCGGCGCCGGGATCGAAGACCTGATCCGGCCCAACACGCGCATGATCTACATGGAATCCCCCGGCTCCCACACCTTCGAGGTGCAGGACGTGCCGGCCATCACCAAGGTCGCGCGGGCACGGGACATCCTCACCGTGATCGACAACACCTGGTCGTCGGCGTTCTTCTGCAACCCCTTCACTCTGGGCGTCGACGTCGTGCTGGAAGCCGGCACCAAGTACCTGTGCGGCCATTCCGACGCCATGCTGGGCACGGTGACGGTCGCGACCGAGGAGCAGTTCCAGGCCCTGAAGGGCATGCAGAACACCCTGGGATCGCGCGCCGGGCCCGACGAATGCTATCTCGCGCTGCGCGGCATCCGCACCCTGTCCGTGCGCATGGAACGCCATCAAAAGAATGCGATGGAAATCGCGACCTGGCTGGCCGCCAGGCCCGAGGTCGAGCGCGTGCTTTACCCCGCCCTGCCCACCGACCCCGGCCACGCCTTGTGGAAGCGCGACCATACGGGGGCGTCCGGCCTGTTCGGCGTGATGCTCGGCGATTATCCCAAGGCCGCCGTTTCGGCCATGGTCGACGGGCTCGACCTGTTCGGCATCGGCGCCAGCTGGGGCGGCTTCGAAAGTCTGGCCATTCCCATCAATCCCAAAGGATCGCGCACGGCCGTGCCCTGGGGACATGACAATCCCATGGTGCGTCTCCATATAGGCCTGGAGGATCCGCGGGACCTGATCGAGGATCTGGAGGAAGGCTTTGCGCGGTTGAACGCCGCGAAGTAACAAGGACATCGGCATGAGCAACGACGTGGCGGACCGGGTGATCGGCCGTCTGAAATTCAACGAAGCCGGCCTGATCCCCGCCGTCGCGCAGCAGTATGATACGGGCGAAATGCTTATGCTCGCCTGGATGAATGCGGACGCGATCCGCGAAACCCTGGCAACCGGGCGGGTCTGCTACTTCTCCCGGTCCAAGGGCCGGCTGTGGCGCAAGGGCGAAAGCTCGGGCCAGGTCCAGGCGCTCAAGGAATTCCGCTTCGACTGCGACGAGGACACGGTGCTGCTGCTGGTCGATCAGACCGGCGTGGCCTGCCACACGGGGCGGCACAATTGCTTCTTTCACGCCGTACGCGACGGCGACATCCATGTCATCGCCGAGCCCGAGGTCACGCCGGAGGCCCTTTATGGCCGAAAGGACTGATGCCGAGACGGCCGACGCCCCGCAGGACGTCAACGCGCGGCTGATCGCCAAGACCATTCCCGTCACTGTGCTGACTGGCTTCCTGGGGGCCGGCAAGACGACGCTGCTCAACAAGCTGCTGGCCCATCCCGATATGGGCGAGGCTGCCGTTCTGATCAACGAGTTCGGCGAGATCGGTATCGACCACCTGCTGGTCAAGGAAACCCGCGAGGACACGGTGCTGCTCAATTCCGGCTGCCTGTGCTGCACTGTGCGCGGCGACCTGGTCAACGCCATGCGCGAACTGTTCTGGCAGCGGTTCGACAAGAAAATCCCCTGGTTCAAGCGCGTGGTCATCGAGACCACGGGCCTCGCCGACCCCGCCCCCATCATCCACACATTGATGACCGATCCGACCGTGGGGCCGCGTTATCGGCTCGACGGCATTGTCACCGTGGTCGACGCCGTGAACGGACCGGCGACCCTGGACGCCCAGCCGGAAAGCGTGAAACAGGCCGCCGTCGCCGACCGCATCGTGCTGACCAAGGCCGATCTGGCGACACCGGAACAGCTGGCGGCGATCCAGGACCGTCTTCACGCCCTCAACCCGTCAGCCCCCGTGCTGGACGCTTCCGCCGACTTCGCGCCCAAGGATCTGTTCGATGCCGGTCTGTTCAAGGCCGAGCGCAAGATCGCCGACGTCGCCGGCTGGCTGCGCGCCGAGGCCTTCGCGCAGGACCATGCCGAACATGGACATGGACATGGTCACGACCACGATCATGGGCACCATCATCACCACGATCCCAACCGTCATGACGCGCGCATTTCGTCCTTCTGCATGACCGTGGACCGCCCCATCCCCTGGGACAGTTTCGTCACCTGGATCGAGATGCTGATCACGACCCAGGGCGAGAACCTGCTGCGCATCAAAGGTATCCTGAACGTCGAAGGCGAGCCCAATCCGGTCGCCGTACATGGGGTGCAGCACCTGTTCCACCCACCCGCGGGCCTGCCCGGCTGGCCCGACGACGACCACCGCTCCAAGATCGTCTTCATCACTCGCGACATCGGCCGCAAGGTGATCGAGGACACCTTCAAGGCCTTCGTCGGCAAGGACACGACCGGTCCCTGACGGGACTTCACAAAAGCAGATGGAAAGCGCGCGCCCATGACACTCGACAGCGAAATCGACGATCTTGTCCGGCGCCTGGTCCGCCTGGAAAAAGAGATCGAAGCGAAGATGGAAGCGCAGCAGGCGCGCTTTCAATTCACCATGGCGGAAGGCCGCGCCGTGTTCGAGGAAGAGGTTCTGCGCCGTCACAGACTGCTCAAAACCGGCCTGCTGACCTTCCTGCGCCGGTCGCCGGTCACCAACATTCTGGTTGCCCCCTTCATATACGGCCTTGTTGTGCCGTTCGTCATTCTCGACCTGGGTGTGTCCATTTACCAGGCGGTCTGCTTCACGGTCTGGCGCATGCAACATGTCCGGCGGGCGGATTACGTGGTCATCGACCGTCACCGTCTGCCCTATCTGAACCTCATCGAAAAGCTGAACTGCCTGTATTGCAGCTATGCCAACGGCGTGATCGCCTACACCCGGGAAGTGGCCAGCCGTACGGAACAATACTGGTGCCCCATCAAGCACGCCTTGCGGGTCCGCTCGCCGCATCCGCGATACCCCGGTTTTATCGCCTACGGTGACACGCGGGACTTCCGCGACCGCCTTCAAGCCATGCGCAAGGCGGTCATGGAAACGCCCGAACCCGAATAGGCCGTCGCGGCGGCCCGCGCACCCGTATCCCGGACGTTCTGAATCCCCTAATATCCCGCCATGCTGGAACCGGCCCTCATCGCCTTCGCGACCTTCTTCGCCACCGTCGGGCCGCCCGACGTCGCCATTGCTTTCGCCGCCCTGACACCAAAGACCTCGGCGGCGGCGCGGCGGCGCACGGCCGTGCGTGCGGTCGTCGTCGCCGGCGGCATTCTGCTGTTCTTCGCCGTGCTGGGAAAACCCGTGCTGACCTATATGGGAATTTCCCTTCCCGCGCTACGCACGGCCGGCGGGATTCTCCTGCTGCTGATTTCCATCGACATGGTGTTCGCCAGGTCGTCCGGCGGGACCTCGACCACCGACGAGGAAGACGCCGAATCAATTACCCGCAAGGATGTCTCCGTGTTTCCCCTGGCCACGCCGCTGATCGCCGGGCCGGGAACGATCGGGGCGGTCCTGCTGCTGGTCGCCGACGCCCATGGCGCCCCGCTGCGCCTCGCCGCCGTGGCGGCCGCGATAACGGCGGTCCTGGTCATCACCCTGGCCCTGATGCTGGTGGCGGCACAGGTTCAAAAGCGCCTGGGCGTGACCGGCGTACACGTTCTGTCCCGCGTGTTCGGAATTCTGCTGGCGTCGCTCGCCGTGCAGTTCCTGTTCGACGGCATCCGCGAAAGCGGCCTGCTGGGCTGAGGGGCCAGGTTTAGGCCGCCTGTTCCTTTTCCCAGGGCGGAACGGGGCCGAACTTCTCGGCGAAGTAGTCGATGAAGGCCCGCACGTTGGGCGACAGATTCCGCTTGTTGGAGTAGATCGCCAGGATATCCGACGTTTCATCGGCATAATCGGGCAGCACGCGGACCAGCCTGCCCTGCGCCAGGGCATCGTTAACCAGATAAGTGGAAAGCCGGGCGATCCCGACTCCGGCCAGCACGGCGTAATAGATGGCATCGGCGCTGTTGGCCTCGAAATTACCCTTGATCGGCAGGCGTATGGGGCCGGCATCCTGGTCTCCCTGGCCGTCGTCGAAGGTCCAGGTGTTCCAGGCTTCCACCGTGGAAATGCGCAGGCAGTTGTGGCCCGCCACGTCGTCGGGAGTGCGCGGCATGCCGTTCGCCGCGACATAGGACGGAGCCGCGACATAGACCCGGCGGTTTGTCGCCAGCTTGCGCGAGACCACGGACGAATCGTCGATCTGTTCGGAAAACCGGATGGCCACGTCGACCTGTTCCTCGACCAGGTCGATGACCCGGTCCGTGGCGTCGAGAGAGATTTTCAAATCCGGGTTAACGGCCAGGAACGCGGGCAGCAGCGGCAACAACTGCGCCTTGGCGAACGCCACGGTCGCCGCCACCTTCAGGGTGCCCTGGGGGTGGTCGACCATGTTGAGAACCAGGGATTCGGCCACCTGCACGCTCTGCGACACTTCGGCGCAGCGGACATAGAACGCGCGCCCGACCTCGGTCAGGGAGATGCGCCGGGTCGAACGGTTCAACAGCCGCGTGCCCAGGCGGTCCTCCAACTGACCGATCTGGCGGCTGACCGCCGAGGGCGTCAGGTTCAAATCCCGCGCGGCCGCGGAAAACCCGCCATTTTCAACGACGGCGGCGAACATGATCATCTGTGTCGCGATATCCATTAACTTATTCCTGATTAACTTTTTAACCGTTTGTGCGTGGAAATCACAAGCCTTGTGCATTCCGAGGGGATTATCGCCGATTCATCTTACCATTATATTGCGCTGCAACATGATTGTTGCAACGCAGCAGCCGCAAATTAAGTGACGAACCGCACACCAAAACCCCGAAAGGAGTCCTCAGATGAAAGACATCATTGGACATACGGCCTACAAAGAAATCTCCCCCGAAGAACTGACGCGGCTTCTGCACGAAGCGGAATTGCTTCGCGCCGAAGCGGTCCGCGACCACTTCTTCGCCCTCGGCCGCGGCATTGCCCGCCTTACCGGCTCGATCCGCCACGGCCTTGACGGCCTGATCCATCCGAACGCCGCAGGCGCCCGCTAATTTAGCCCGTACCACCACGGGTTCCGGCGGAGAAGGCGTACAGGACGGGCGTTCAAGCGGACCTCCCACCGCGCGTGGTCCCGTCCTTACTCCGCCGGCCGGATCGGCGGCGTCCCCTTGGCCCAGTCAGCCATAGGAAGGGGACGCCCCGGTCCGGCCCAAACGGTTCCGGCCCGTCCGGAGCCGGCCCTGCAAGGGCCGACACCCATCCCGCAACGGCGCGGGATCTCATTCAAACACCGACACCGAATTCCCTACCTGTCCCCAAGGCCAGGTAGCGCCAAATTCATATGGAAATCAGGCGGTTGCCTGACCGGATTCGGATTTCAGGAAAGGCCATGCCCGCCCGGCAACGGCGCCCGGCGTTCACCCCGATCATTCGTTTGGCACGTAACACCATTAACCGGTGCCTTCAGAAACCATCCAGACAGGGAAAAGTGAGAACGTCATGAATCGCCGAGACCTCTTGAAAGCCTCCGTCACCGCCGGGGCCGCCGCCGGCGGCCTGTTGGCCGCCCCGGCCATCGCCCGCGCCAAAGACACCTTCAACTGGAAGATGACCAACATGTACCCGGCCGGCGCCCCCTTCTATACGGTCGGCCCGGGCAGCCCCACGGACTTCTGTGCGCGCGTGAAGGAAATGTCGGGCGGCCGCCTGAACATCCAGCACTTCGCCGCCGGCGAACTGATCCCGCCCAAGGAAGGCTTCGACGCCGTGCGCGCCGGTACCGTCGAAATGAACGCCGGCAATGCCTATTTCTGGGCCGGCAAGATCTTCGCCGCGCAATACTTCACCACCGTGCCGTTCGGCCTGAACTTCCAGGGCGTCAACGCCTGGATGTACCACGCGGGCGGCCTGGAGCTGTGGAACGAGATCTATGCCGATTACGGCCTGACCGCCCTGCCCATGGGCAACACGGGCGTGCAGATGACCGGCTGGTTCAAGAAACCCATTGAATCCGTTAAGGATTTCGATGGCCTGAAGATGCGCATCCCGGGCCTGGCCGGCAAGGTGTACGAAAAGCTCGGCGTCGCCGTGAAGCTGCTGCCGGGCGGGGAAATCTTCCCGGCGCTGGAACGCGGCGTGATCGACGCGGCCGAATTCGTCGGCCCCTTCCAGGACCGCCGCATGGGCCTGCACAAGGCCGCCAAGTACTACTACACCACCGGCTGGCACGAGCCGTCCAACGTGACGGAACTGCTGATGAACAAGAAGGCCTGGGACAGCTTGCCCAAGGATCTTCAGGCCATCGTCAAATCCTGCGCCCAGGCCTGCAACCTGGACAGCCACGCCTGGAGCGAGGCCAACAACGCCGACGCCCTGACCGATCTGGTGACCAACCACGGCGTCATCGCCCAGACCCTGCCCGATGCGGTCGTCGCCGAGCTCAAGATCCTGACCGAACAGGTCCTGGCGGAAAAGGCCGCCGCCGATCCGCTGACCAAGAAAGTCCACGACCATTTCATGGCCTTCCGGGCCAAGCATCGGTCATGGGCCGCGATTTCGGAAAAGCCCTATCAGGGCATGATCTCGTCCTAACGCGGAACGGATAACCTTGCACATGCATCCACGCAGCCCCTCGGGCCTGCGGCGTCTCGAAGCGGCCCTGCTCATTCCCGTGGAATGGGCGGGCCGTCTCGCGGCGGCTTGCGGTCTGGTCATGGTCTTCGTCGTCGCGGGCAACGTGCTCACCCGCTACGGCTTCAATCTCAGCTCCGTCGCCCTGCAGGAACTGGAATGGCATTTGGTGACGCCGATCGCGCTGATCGGCATGTCCTACGCCATGCAGAAGGGCGAGCATGTGCGGGTGGATTTCCTCTACGCCCGCCTGCCCGCCCATTGGCAGGCGGTGGTCGACCTGGTCACGGATTTTCTCGTGATCGGGGTTTCCGTCACCGTGGTCGTGCTGTCCCTGCCCTATGTGCAGCAGTCCTACGGCATCCTTGAAGGCTCGCCCGATCCCGGCGGCCTGCCCTACCGCTGGGTGCTGAAGGCCTTCATTCCCTTGGGCTTCGGGCTTCTCGGCCTGCAGGCCGCCAGCCAGGCCCTGGGCGCCCTCACCACCTTCGCCGCCGCGCGCGCCGAGCGGGCCGCCCTGCAATGACGGAAATGGAACTGCTCGCCATCGGCATGATCGGCGGCTTCTTCGGGCTTCTGGTGATCGGCATTCCCGTCGCCATCTCGCTCGCCGTGTCGGGCCTGCTGTTCGGCTATCTGGGGTTCGGCACCAGCCTGTTCGGGCTGCTGCCGGGGCGCATTCACGGGGTCGTCACCAACTACACGCTGCTGGCATTGCCGCTGTTCATCTTCATGGGCGTGATGCTGGAGAAATCCCGCATGGCCGAGGATCTGATCGACGTCATCGGCCATGCCATGGGCCGGTTGCGCGGCGGCATGGGCCTCGCCATCGTCATCGTCGGCGTGCTGATGGGCGCGTCGTCGGGCATCGTCGGTGCCACGGTCGTTACCGTCGGCCTGTTGGCGCTCGGCCCCCTGGTGCGGCGCGGCTACGACAAGGGCCTGGCCTGCGGCACCATCTGCGCCTCGGGTACGCTGGGCCAGATCATCCCGCCCAGCCTGGTCCTGATCCTGCTCGCCGATATCCTGGGCCTGTCCGTCGGCACCCTGTTCGCCGCCGCCATGGTGCCGGGCCTGATGCTGGCCGGGATTCTGGCGCTCTACCTGCTGCTGGTCGGTTATTTCCGACCCGACATGGCCCCGGCCATCCCCGAAACCGAACGGGACGCCCTGGGCCGGCGCGAACTGCTGACCAAGCTGGTGCAGGTCGTGCTGCCGCCCCTGGTGCTGATCTTCGCCGTGCTGGGCTCCATCGTCGGCGGCGTCGCCGCACCCACGGAGGCGGCCTCCATGGGGGCGCTGGGCTCCCTCATCCTGGCCTTCCTGGGCGGCCGGCTGACCCTGCGCGTCCTGGCCGAGGTGTGCAAAAGCACGCTGCTGACCTCGGCCATGGTGTTCTTCATCCTGATCTGCGCCCAGCCCTTCGGCCTGGCGTTCCGCGGCCTCGGCGGCGAACACCTGGTCGGCTACCTGTTCGACTTCATCCCGGGCGGCGTGACCGCCGACCTGCTGTTCATGATGGCGGTGATCTTCGTGCTGGGATTTTTCCTGGAATGGATCGAGATTTCCTATATCGCCCTGCCCCTGTTCCTGCCCGTGTTCGCGGGCACGGACGTGGACATGGTGTGGCTTGCGATCCTGGTCGCCATGAACCTGCAGACGTCGTTCCTGACGCCGCCGTTCGGCTGGGCCTTGTTCTTCCTCAAGGGCGTGGCGCCGCCGGACATCACCACCGGCGACATCTACCGGGGCGTGATCCCGTTCATTCTGCTGCAGATGGTTGCCCTCGGCCTGCTGTTCGCCTTCCCCGACATCGCGACCTGGCTGCCCAAGGCGATCGGCTGGTGACGGGGAACACGGGGGTTACTGCGTCGGCCGGTAGTGGTCCTGCCACCTGAGCACGATGTTGAAGCTGACCGTCACCCGCGTGTCCTTGGACAGGTTCGGGTGGACGAAGTGGCTGAGGAAGGCCGGCCACATCATCAGCAGGCCCGGTTCAGGCAGCACCGTGAATTCCGGATCGACGTAGGGATCCTTGGCGATCGCCGTCATGTTCACGCCCGGGCGCGGGTCGTAGAAGGTGATGTGCGAGGGGCGCAGGTCGGCGCGGTTGCGCATGGGCTCCTTCACCGTCGGCACCTTCAGATAATAGGTCCCGGACAGATACGATCCGGGGTGATTGTGGGCGTCGTGATAATCACCCAGGCGGTTGATGTTGGGCCAGCCCTGGATGGTCCATTTGACGTCGTAGTCGATGCCGATGGCGCGCAGGTAATCGATCACGGTCAGGTTGATCTGTTCGCGCAGCCAGCCGACGGCGGGATCGTCCAAATTAAAGAAATCGGGCGCCAGATAGTCCGTGGTCAGGTTCTTGTTCACCCGCTCCATGTCGCGGATCAGCTTGATCAGGGTCTGGGTCGGTTCCTCGAATCCCGGCAGCGTCCGGCGCACGAGCTTGGTCGGCCACAGGTCGAGGATGCCGTCTTGAGAAGAATCGGACATGTCAGACAACGGCCGCCGGGCGGCTGATCAGAAGCATCCCAGGCCGTACAGGCTGTTCTGGACCACCTTGAGGGCGTTCACCTCCAGGCTTTTCGCCAGCACGAAGGCCCCCGCGTCCACCAGTTCGGGCGCGAAGATCACGGTGGCCATGCCGACCAGGGCGGCGAGTACGATCTGCCGTTGCATGCCCGCCATAATATGGCCGAACGGCGCCTGAACCAAGAAAAATGGCGGGGCCGAGGCGGCCCGCGGTCACGCTTTCGCGAGCCCCGATGGATATTGGGGGCGAGAGTCCTATATGCTGACCCACACCCGGATTTTCGAGGCCAGGTTTTCAAGGATTGCCGCCATGTTTTCCCTGTTCAAGACGCCGAACAAATCTGAACTGCCGACGGCCGACCAGGCCCTGCCCGGGCGCGACGCGCCGATCCCCACGGCCGAATTCCATGTCGTCACCGGCAACCGCCTGAAGCCGCCGTTTCCCGACGGCATGGAAACCGCCGTGTTCGGCATGGGCTGCTTCTGGGGGGCGGAGCGCATGTTCTGGCAGACGCCCGGCGTGTGGACGACGGCGGTGGGATACGGCGCCGGGTTCACCCCCAATCCGACCTATCAGGAGGTCTGCACGGGCCAGACCGGCCATAACGAAATCCTGCTGGCGGTCTACGACACGGCGTCGGCGACCTATGAGGACATGCTGAAGGTGTTCTGGGAAAATCACGACCCGACCCAGGGCATGGGCCAGGGCAACGACCGGGGCACGCAGTACCGCTCGGGCATCTACGTGAATTCGCCCGAGCAACGCCGCGCCGCCGAGGCGTCGCTGAAGGCCTATCAGAAGAAACTCACCGATGCCGGCTACGGCCCCATCACGACCGAGATCAAGGACGCGGGGCCGTTCTATTACGCGGAAGAGGTTCACCAGCAGTACCTGGCCAAGAACCCCCGGGGTTATTGCGGGTTGGGCGGCACGGGTGTGGCCTGTCCGATCGGCCTGAACGCCTGAGGCACCGGGCCCATTTTCCGCCGCCTATGACCCATGTCCAGGGTGTGATTTTCATCACATTCCCCCGGAGATTCCTGTATTATTTTGGTATCGAAATGATATAGGGAGTGCGACCATGACCAAGCTGCTCGTTTCCGACACCAATCCCAACGGCGCGAAGCTGGAAGATGTGCTTCGGGCTGTGCGCAACGACATCATCACGCGCTGCCAGGCGTCGGTCGCGGTCCACGACCGGGACACGGAAAAGGTCGTCGCCAACAACATGCGGATCCTCAACCTGCTGACGGAATCCATCGAACTGGCGGAAGCGTCGACGGAAATCCTGGTCCAGGCCTATGGCGTCGAACAGGCCGCCAAGGGCATCGCCCGGCGCCCGGAAGGAAGCCAGCAGGCCGCGGCGTAGGCACCCATTGTCCCGAACCGACGGGGAACGCCAAATCGGCGTAGACGCCGGGGGGCGAATGACGGCACTCTCGAACAAAGCGTTTTAGAGAAGAGAGAGCCTTCATGATCCACGAACTGAGAATTTACCACTGCGCGCCGGGCCGCCTGCCTGCCCTGCTGAACCGCTTCTCGGGCACGACCCTGGGCATCTGGGACCGCCACGGCATTCGCCAGGCCGGGTTCTGGACGACCGAGATCGGGCCGGAAAACCACGCCCTGTACTATCTGCTGGAATGGGAATCGCTGGCCGAGCGCGAGCAGAAATGGAACGCCTTCCAGGCCGATCCGGAATGGATCGAAAAGCGCGCGCAGTCGGAAAAGGACGGCCCCATCGTCGCCACCATCGAAAACATGATCCTCAAGCCGACGGCGTTTTCGGCCGTCAAATAGGCGGAAATCGCCGGTAGAGACGAATTGGCCGGGCGCCCTCCCTAACCCAGGGGGCGCCCGCCTTCCTTTTAAGAAACCCTGTACCGCGACATATCGGCGAATGCCGCGACCGCGGCGCTGGCGATGATGGTTTCGTAGCCGCGCTCGGGATACGGCACGTTCAACCCGCCCTTGACGACGCGGACCGATGCGCGGCCGTGCGGCAGCAGGGCCTGCACCGCGTCGACGTCGACCGCCGAGGGGTCCTGCACGCCGATCGTCACCTCGACCGTCATCTCGCTGTCCGGGTCCATGCCCATCTCGCGCATGAACGACAGGCTCGAATGATGGATGGCGTCATCCACGGCGCGGCAGGCGGCTTTCGTATAATTACCCCCGCGCAGCGACACGCCGGAGCCCATTTCCAAAATCACGCGGTCCAGTTTCTTGCTCATTGCGCGGCTCCCAGAAGCTCGTCCGAAACCTCCATGCGGACCACGACCGCCGCATGGGCCAGCAAGGTCGAATCCTTGCCGTCCGGCGTTTCGATCTCCAACCCGCCTTCCTTGCAGGTCACGGTGATCTGACCGTAAGGGAAAACCGCCGCGACGGCGGCCTTGTCGATCGTCTCGGGGCGTGGTGCGCCGATGGTGACCTCGATGACCATGTTGTCGCGCGGCTGCCCCAGGACGTCGGCGATCTGCAGGAAATTCCGCCACAGCGCGTCACGCACCGCGCGTTCGGCGGCCTTGGTGCTGTCCCCACCGTGGATATCGGTCCCCTGCCCCATTTGCAGAACCATGCGTTTCAAGCTCACCGCGGCCCACTCCCTTTAAGTCATTGAAATAACTGGCGACCCCGGCAGGACTCGAACCTGCAACCTGCTGCTTAGAAGGCAGCTGCTCTATCCAGTTGAGCTACGGGGTCTCCCGGCGGCTGAATCGCCGGAGAATAAGGCCCGGCGCAGCCCAGCTTAATGGGTCCAGACGCCCACTCTGTCGAAGGCGAAGTTGTCGGAATAGCTCTTCGGCTTGACGCGGCGCGTGTGGGGCTCGATCACCTTGTAGATCAGGCCGTTCTTCTTGGCGTAGTCGACGGCTTCTTCCTTGCTGTCGAACTTGAGCCGCAGCTGGCCGCGGGTATCGCCCGAGCCGATCCAGCCCATCAGGGGGTCGGCGACGCGGGCCTCCGACGGCTCGTATTCCAAGATCCAGCGCCGGGTTTTGCCCCGGCCGGACTGCATGGCGTTCTTCGCCGGCTGAAAAATGCGCGCTTCGCTCATCTTCCCAATTCCCATCCTGGCGCGGCCGATTGCCGCGCGTCCTAAGGTCTTCTATGCGGCCATCGGGCCGTCCCGTCAACGCTCACATGGACCGGCCACATGGACGGACCGGCGCGACCCTCCCGGGCCCCTGCCCGGGTACTGGTCGGGGCGACTGGATTCGAACCAGCGACATCGTGCTCCCAAAGCACGCACTCTACCAGGCTGAGCTACGCCCCGACGCGGGGGAAACCTATGATTTAAGCCTGCCCAAGGCAAGCACGCGGTTAGCGGAAGATCGCGTGGTCGACCCGGTCGCCGACGCGGATGCCGAGCCGCGCCACGGTCCCGGCGGCGACCTCAAGGACGGCGCGGTTGCGCTCCGGCGCCTCGATGGTGTCCAGGGACTGCGGCGTCGTGCGTTCGCGGATGAATCCGATACGCCCGTCCGCGCCGATGAACAGCATATCGAGCGAAATGAAGGTGTTGCGCATCCACATGGAGATGTAGATCTCGCGCCCGAAGTCGAACAGCATGCCGCGGTCCGGGGCCAGGTCGCGGCGGTACATCAGGCCGAGGGCGCGCTGCGCGTCGTCGGCCGCCAGTTCGACCTTGAACGGATGCGCACCGTTCGCCGTATGCACGACCACTTCGGATTCGGCGAATCCGGCCGCCCGGCCGTCCGCATGCGCGGCCATGCCGCCCAAAACGACGCAAAACACCGCCAATACCGCAAAAAAATGCAGGCACGCGCGGCGCGGAATTTTCCACGATCCGAAAATCTTGTCGGTCATACCGGGCCCATCGCACCTATTAATATTACAGCTTCCCTAGTTTTCCGCCGCCCCTGGTATACCAGAGCGAACGTCCTTGTTATTCCATGAAATTATGCCCATTTTGTTGTCACGTCGATGGCTTTGGGTGGTATACCTGGGCCGTGGATATCGTTGCGGTCGGTGCCGCCCTTCAACGGCGCGGTAATACCGAACAGGGGAAGAACGGGGGAACGTTCCAGTGCTCCATGCGATCAGCCTTGGCATCGGCTTGGCCGCGCTCTGGTGGCTGCTGTCGGGTTATACGATTCCCCTGATCCTGGCCTTCGGCGCGGGGTCCGTCGCCCTGGTCGTGTTCATCGCCCACCGCATGGACGTGGTCGATCACGAAGGCCACCCGATCCACGTCACCTGGCGGTGGCTGACCTACCTGCCCTGGCTGGGCAAGGAAATCGTCATGGCCAACATCGACGTGGTGAAGGCCGTGCTGTCGCCCAAGGGCCGGGTCCATACCTCGGTCCTGCGCACCAAGGCGACGCAGAAGACGGAACTGGGCCATGTCATCTACGCCAATTCCATCACCCTCACGCCCGGCACCGTGACCCTCGCCGTCGAGGACGGGGTGATGATCGTCCACGCGCTGACGCGGGGTGCGGCCGACGGGCTGAAATCCGGCGAGATGGACCGCCGCTGCACGGCCGTCGAGGGTGCCCCCGGAGAGGACCGCTGACGCCATGAGCTTCGCCGCCGCCGCCCTCGCCGTTCTGGTCACCATGGTCCTGGTCCTGGTGCGCGCGCTCAAGGGCCCGACCGTGTTCGACCGCATCCTGGCCGTGAACGCCTTCGGCACCCTGACCGTGCTGCTGATCTCGGTCGTCGGGTTCCTGCAGGGACGGCCGGAATTCCTCGATCTGGCGCTGGTCTATGCGCTGATCAACTTCATCGGCACCATCGCCGTGACCAAATTCATCAAGTTCCGGGACATGGGCCACGGCCAGGAAACCGCCGGACCCGACGCGGGGGATATCTGACCATGACGCTCCCCGTTGATCCGATCATCTTCGACATCCTGACCTGGCTGTTCATTCTGCCGGGTGCGGTGCTCTTGATCATCGGCGGCATCGGCATGATCACCATGCCCGACGTGTTCGCGCGCATGCATCCGGCGGGTGTCATCGACACGCTGGGCTGTGAATTGATCCTGGTCGGCCTGATGTTCCAGGCCGGGCTGACCATCGTCACGGTCAAGCTGGCCCTGATCCTGGCCTTCATATTCTTCACCAGCCCGACGGCAACGCATGCGCTCGCCCGCGCCTGCCTCAGTGCCGGCGTCACGCCCCGGGTCGACGAGGAAAAGAGCGCGGCCCTCAGCCGGGGAGGCCGGCCATAGAAAACGTCATCATCATCGTCCTGATGCTCATGATGGGGGCCGTGGGCCTGGCCATCGCGCGCATCCGCGACCTGTTCGCCGTGTCCATGCTGTCGGGCATCTTCTCGCTGATCGGCGCCGCCGCCTATGTGGTGCTGGACGCGGTCGATGTCGCCTTCACCGAGGCCGCCGTGGGGGCCGGGATCTCCACCGTGCTGATGCTGGGCACCCTGGCATTGACCACGCGCAAGGAAAAGCTGGGCGGCGGCAAAAGCAAGAGCACGACCGCGTTTCTGGTCGTCGCCGTGACCGGCGCCGTACTGGTCTACGGCACCTTCGACATGCCCCGCTACGGCGACAAGATCGCCCCGATCCACCACCATGTGGTGCCCCGCTATATCGAGAAATCGGGCGAAGAAGTGGGCATGCCCAACATCGTCACCAGCGTGCTGGCCAGCTACCGCGGCTATGACACGCTGGGCGAAGTCTTCGTGATCTTCACCGCCGCCACGGGCGTGCTGGCCATTCTGGGCCGCGCGCGGCGGCGGCGCGAGGACGAGGAAGCGGACGAAGGCGGCTCCGGCGCGAAGGAGACCGCATCATGATGCACCGCAAGGTCGTCCTCCGCGTCGTCTCCAAGTTCCTGATTCCGCCGATCCTGCTGTTCGCGCTTTACGTTCAGTTTCACGGCGACTTCGGCCCCGGCGGCGGGTTTCAGGCCGGCGTGATCTTCGGCTCGGGCTTTATCCTGTACGCCATCCTGTTCGGCGTCGAGACGGTGAAACGCGTGCTGCCGCCCTGGTCGACGCGCCTGCTGCTGGTCGTCGGCGTGCTGACCTACGGCCTGACCGGGGTCGCGGGACTGATCCTGGGCGGCAACTATCTCGATTACAACGTCCTGGCCCACGACCCCTTGCACGGACAGCACTACGGCATCCTGATCGTCGAACTGGGCGTCGGCATCACGGTCGCGGCGGCGATGATCACGATCTTCAACGTGTTCGCCGGCCAGTCGGGCGGGGACTGAGGCCATGCAGGGGATCGTCGACGTCTTCAAGCCGCTTTACGATCAGTGGCTTTCCTTCGAAGCCTTCATGGTCGGCCCGGCCTCGCCCGGCCTGCTCGGCTACTGGATCGTCATCGCGCTGATGATGACCGGGTTCTACATCGTCATCGCCCATGACAACCTGGTGAAGAAGGTCGTCGGCCTGAACGTGTTTCAGGTCTCGGTCTTTCTGTTCTACATCCTGATGGCCAAGGTCACGGGCGGCACGGCGCCGATCCTGGCCGAAGGCATCAAGCAATATTCCAACCCCCTGCCCCATGTCCTGATCCTGACCGCGATCGTGGTCGGCGTGGCGACCACGGCACTCGGCCTCGCCCTGGTCGTGCGCATCCGCAACGCCTACGACACCATCGAGGATGACGAGATCCTGGCCGTGGAAGAGGAGGAGGACAGGTGACCGCCTTCTACGCCTATTTCCTGTCGCTGCCCTTTGCCGCCGCGATCGAACCGCACCTGCCCATCCTGCAGGTCGTCGTGCCGCTTCTGTGCGCGCCGGTCTGCGTGCTGCTGCGCGACGCCAAGCTGAGCTGGCTGTGGGCGACGATCGTCACCTGGGTCGCCTTCTTCATCGCCCTGGTCCTGTTGGGCAAGGTGCTGGCCAGCGGCCTGATCGTTTATGAGCTCGGCAGCTGGCCGCCGCCCTGGGGCATCGAATACCGGATCGACGCGGCCAACGCCCTGGTCCTGGTCATCGTTACGGCGATCGCCGCCATCACCCTGCCCTACGCCAAGGCAAGCGTGGAGAAGGAGGTCGCCCGGCCGCGCATCTACCTGTTCTATCTGATGTACATGCTGTGCATGACGGGTCTGCTCGGCATCACGACCACGGCAGACGCCTTCAACCTGTTCGTGTTCCTGGAAATCTCGTCCCTGTCGAGCTACGTGCTGATCAGCCTGGGCGGCAATCGGCGGGCCCTCACCGCGTCCTACCGCTACCTGATCATGGGCACCCTGGGGGCGACCTTCTACATCATCGGCGTCGGCATGATGTACATGATGACGGGCTCGCTCAACATGGCGGACCTCGCGACCCTGCTGCCGGCCGTGGACCATACGCGCACGGTGCTGGCCGCCTTCGCCTTCGTGGTGGTCGGCCTGGGACTCAAGCTCGCCATGTTCCCGCTGCACACCTGGCTGCCCAACGCCTATGCCTTCGCGCCCTCGGCGGTCACCGTGTTCCTCGCCTCGACCGCGACCAAGGTCGCGATCTATGCCTTGCTGCGTCTCGTCTTCACCGTGTTCGGCGGCACCGACCTGTTCACCGGCACGGATATCAGCCTGATACTGATCATCGTCGCCCTGATCGGCATGTTCGCGGGTGCTTTCGTCGCGATCTTCCAGACCGACGTGAAACGCATGCTGGCCTATTCCAGCGTGTCGCAGGTCGGCTACATGGTGCTGGGCATCGGCATGGCCACCGCCGCCGGCCTGACCGGGAGCATCGTCCATCTGTTCAACCACGCCGTGATGAAGGGCGCCGCCTTCATGGCCGTGGGCGCCATGTTCTACGTCGTCGGATCGGTCAAGCTCGACGACCTTGCCGGCATCGGCAAACGCATGCCGGTAACCACCGCGGTGTTCCTGGTCGCGGGCCTGTCGCTGATCGGCACGCCGGTGACGGTCGGCTTCATTTCCAAATGGCAGTTGGTGCAGGCCGCCCTCGCCCTCGGCTGGTGGTATGTCGCGGCGGGCATCCTGCTGTCGTCGTTGCTCGCCATCGTCTACGTCTGGCGGGTGGTCGAGGTCGCCTACCTCAAGGCCCCGCCCGAAGGCCCCGCCCCGCGCGGCGAGGCACCGCTGTCCATGATGGTGCCGATGATCGTGCTGGCTGCCGCCACCGTATGGTTCGGCATCGACGGCGACACCACCCTACGCATCGCCGGTGAAGCGGCCAACGCCCTGATGGGTCCCGTCGGGGGAGGCAAGCCATGACCGGGCTTCTTGCCGGCTGGACGCCGGGCGACGCCCTGGTTCTGGCTCTCGTCATTCCGGTTATCGGGGCCTTTCTGGTGCTCGCCCTCGGGCGCTGGGAAAACGCCCGCGACGGCGCCAGCCTGCTGACCGCCGCCTGCCTGTTCTACGTCGTCGCCCAATTCTATCCCATCGTCGCGGCCGGCGGCCGGCCCGACATCGTGCTGTTCGACATGGTGCCGGGGCTGTCGATCCGCCTGACGCTGGAACCGCTCGGCATGATTTTCGCGGGGATCGCCAGTTTCCTGTGGATCGTCACCACGCTGTACGCCATCGGCTACATGCGCGGCCATCACGAGGAAAACCAGACCCGGTTCTTCTTCTTCTTCGCCATCGCCATCGCCTCGGCCATCGGCGTCGCGCTGGCCGGCAACATGCTGACCCTGTTCGTGTTCTACGAAGTGCTGTCGGTCTCGACCTTCCCGCTGGTCGCCCATCACGGGACCGAGGAAGCCAAACGCTCGGGCCGGATCTACCTGGGTATCCTGCTCTCGACCTCCATCGGCTTCCTGCTGTTCGGCATGGTCTGGACCTGGCAGATCGCCGGAACCCTGGATTTCGTCCGGGGCGGCGTGTTCAACGCTGAACAGGCCCAGGGCCCCATGATCGCAGTTCTCCTGGCGCTCTACGCCTTCGGCATCGGCAAGGCGGCTCTCATGCCGTTCCACCGCTGGCTGCCCGCGGCCATGGTCGCCCCGACCCCGGTCTCCGCCCTGCTGCACGCCGTCGCGGTCGTGAAGGCGGGCGTGTTCTCGGTCGTCAAGGTCGTCGTCTACATCTTCGGGATCGACATCCTGAACGCGGCCCCCGGCACGGACTTCCTGCTTTACGTCGCGGGGTTCACCATCATCGCCGCCTCCGTCGTGGCGCTGCGCCAGGACAATCTGAAACGCCGACTGGCCTATTCGACGGTATCGCAGTTGTCCTACGTGGTCATCGCGGCGGCAATCCTGACCCCCATTTCCGTCGCCGGCGCCGCCATCCATATCGCGGCCCATGCCTTCGGCAAGATCACCCTGTTCTTCGCGGCCGGCGCGATCATGGTGACCTCGAACAAGACCGAGGTCAGCCAGCTCAACGGCATCGGCCGGCGCATGCCGCTGACCATGGCGGCCTTCGCCATCGGCGCGCTCAGCATGATCGGGCTGCCGCCCACGGCGGGCTTCGTGTCGAAATGGTTCATCCTGCAGGGCGCCGCCCAGGCCGAGCAATGGACGGCGGTCGTGATCGTGGTCCTGTCGACCCTGCTCAACATGGGCTACTTCATTCCCATCGTGTATGCCGCCTTCATGAAGCCGGAGGACCGGCCCGAAGAAGCCGCCGAACACGTCAAGCCCGAGGCCGACAATCACGGTGACGGCCATGACGGCCATGACGATCATGGCCATGGCCACGCCATCAAATACGATCACGGCGAAGCCGCCTTCCCCATGGCCTGCGCCATGGCGGTGACCGCGGGCATGACATTCATTCTGTTCCTGAAACCGGACCTGGTCGTCGGCCTGGCCCAGCAGCTGACGGGGATCGCGCCATGAGCGACAACAGCCCGCGCCCCGAGGGTGGCGAAAAGCACTGGCTGGTCCGCCCCCGGACCATCCGCAACCTGTGGATCGGCGGCATCATCCTGCTGCTCGCCGTGACCATGCTCGACGTCATCGTGCACAAGCACGTGTACTTCGGGATCGAAGGCAGCTTCGGGTTCTATTCCTGGTACGGCCTGTTGACCTGCGCCGCCATGGTCATCATCGCCAAGATTCTCGGCCTGTTCCTGAAACGGGAGGATACGTATTATGACGATGCCGATTGAGTGGCTCGCCCAGTATCCCTTCCCGCCGGCCCTGATCCTGATCCTGGGCGGCGTTCTTCTGCCGCTGCTGCCCGCCGCCTTCCGACCCGTCGCCGTGCTCGGCCTGCCGCTCGCGACGCTGGTCGTGGGCCTCAGCATTCCCGACGGCGTGCTGCTCTATCACCCGTTCATCGGCTATGAACTTGAACTGGTCCAGGGCGACCGCCTGGGCCGGCTGTTCTCCACGATCTTCTCGATCATGGCCTTTGCGGGCGGGCTCTACGCCTTTCGCAATTCCAAGGTGATGGAGCTGTCGTCCGCCTTCGTCTACGCGGGCGGGGCCGTCGGCGTCGCTTTCGCGGGCGATCTGATCACCATGTTCGTGTTCTGGGAAATCATGGCGATCGGCTCGACCCTGGTCATCTGGTCGGCCCGCACCAAGGCATCGCAGGGTGCCGCCATGCGCTACCTCGCGGTTCACCTGTTCGGCGGCGTGGTGCTGATGGCCGGCATCGTCGCCCATGTCGCCACCACGGGCTCGATCGAATTCGCCGCGATCAGGCTCGACGGCATCGGCGCCTGGCTGATGCTGATCGGCTTCCTGATCAACGCGGGCGCCCCGCCGTTTTCCAGCTGGATCCCCGACGCCTATCCGGAATCCAGCCCCTTCGGCATGGTGTTCCTGTCCGCCTTCACGACCAAGACCGCGGTGTTCGTGCTGATCCGCACCTTCGCGGGGGCCGACATCCTGATCTACGTCGGCGTCTACATGGCGTGCTACGGGATCATCTACGCGCTGCTTGAAAACGACATGCGCCGCATCCTCGCCTATTCCATCGTCAACCAGGTCGGCTTCATGATCTGCGGCATCGGCATCGGCACGGAAATGGCGCTGAACGGCGCGGCGGCCCATGCCTTCGCGCACATCATCTACAAGGCGCTGTTGATCATGTCGGCGGGCGCCGTTCTGCAACAGACGGGCAAACGCAAGTGCACGGACCTGGGCGGCCTGTTCCAAAGCATGCCGCTGACCTGCATCTGCGGCACCATCGGGGCGCTGGCCATCTCGTCCTTTCCCTGGACATCGGGCTTCGTGTCCAAATCCATGATCAACACCGCCGCCGCCACGGAGCACCTGGCCTTCGTGTGGTACGTGCTGATGGCGGCGTCGGCCGGTGTGTTCCTGCACGCCGGGATCAAGTTCCCCTGGTTCGTGTTCTTCCAGAAGGATTCCGGCATGCGTCCGCCCGACCCGGCGTGGAACATGAAGGCGGCGATGATTTTCTTCGCCTTCCTGTGCATCGCGCTCGGCGTCTATCCGGACCCGCTTTACGCCCTGCTGCCCTACAAGGTCGACTACGAGCCCTATACACTGGCGCATGTCGCCGAGATGCTGCAGCTGCTTCTGTTCTCGGGCCTCGCGTTCTTCCTGCTGCTGCCGATGATGAAACGCACACTGACCATCTCGCTCGACTTCGATTGGTTCTACCGGGTCGCCGGACCGTTCGTCGTCAGCCGTCTGGTGCAGGGACTGGCCGCCATCGGCACCGCCGTCGAAACGACGCTGACCAAGGCGGCGGTCGATACGATCACGGTCATCCGCCGTCACCACGGGCCCGAAGGCTTCATGGCCAAGACCCTGCATCTCAGTTCGATGGTGTTCTGGGTGGTGGCGGCGCTGGCCTTCGTGCTGATCCTGGACTTCGCCCGGGGCGTCTGACCGCTACTGCTCGTCGATGCGCAGGTTGACGTCCATTTCCTCAAGCCCGCCACCCGAGCGCAGCCCCCGGATCGGGCAGGCCGTGCCGTAGTCGAGCCCCAGCGCCAACCGGATATAGGCGTCCGTCGCACATTGATCGTTGGCCGGATCGAAGCTGACCCAACCCAAGCCCTCGACCAGGGTTTCCGCCCAGGCATGACTCGCCAGATGGCTGTCGTTGCCCTGTCCCGCCGCCAGGTATCCGGAGACGTAGCGCGTGGGTAAGCCCAGGTGCCGGGCGGCGGCGATGAACAGATGCGCCTGGTCCTGGCACACGCCCTTGCCGGCGGCCAGCGCTTCGGAAGCCCTGGTTTCCACCGTGGTCTGGCCGGACTGGTATTGCACGGCCTCGGCCACCGCCGCCATCAGCGCATGCCCCGCGGCAAGCGCCCCCTGCGATTCAAGGACCTTGGCGACCGGCTTGGCGAACTTGCGGATCGCGTCGTCGGCGTCCGTATAGTCCGTGGGCGTGAGAAAGATATAGGGCGGCAGCCCGTCGTCCATGGGTAGGATACCGTTGGTATCCGACGTCGTGATCTCGCCGCTGACGGTGACGCGCACCTCATCGTGCTCCCCGTCAAAGGTCGCGACATGGGCGTGGTTGTCGAAACCATCGGTCCAGGGCGTCAGCCGCCCGCTCGCCGTGATCTCCCAGTGGCGGACCCGCTGGCACAGGTCGGCGCGCGGCGTCATCCGAATGTACTGAATCGAATGGGTTGCCGCTTCCGCGAACTTGAACTGGGTGACGTGGTTGACGGTCAGATGCATGACGCGCTCATTGGATCATCAGGAAGTCTTTTTGGATTTGCAGGCTGAGGTCGTGCAGGCCGGCGCGGTAATCTTCCAGGAACCGCGCCATGCCCGTGCGGTAGACACGGTCGATGCGCGCCGACTGTAGGCGGTTGAGAAGGTCGCGCGATTGCTCGAAACACCGCGACCGCGGGCGCAGGCCTTCCAGAACTTCGCAAATCTCCTCGACACAGGCCATGACCGAGCGTGGGATTTCCGCGTTCAGAGTCAGCAGTTCGACGACCCGGCGCGGGTCGATCTGGCTTTTGTAGATTTCCCGGTAGGCCTTGTAGGCATTGACCGAGCGCAGCAACGTCCCCCACTGGTAGTAATCCAGGGTCGCCGTGTCCGCGCGCGACACGGGGCCCGTCGGCTTGAAGGTATGGGCGCGGGCGGCCAACAGACGAATGGTGTTTTCCGCCCGTTCGATGAACACCCCCATGCGCCAGAATTCAAAGGCTTCGCCGCGCCGCATGGTGCCGTGCGCGACCCCGCGAAACAGATGAGAGCGCATCTTGATCCATTCCAGGAATTCATGATGACCCATGTCCTGCATGTCGGCATAAGTGACCTGGGCGATGTCCAGCCAGGTCGAATTGACGGTCTCCCACATGTCGGTGGTGAGCACATGGCGCGTGGCGCGCACGTTCTCGCGCGCCGACCATACGCAGGACCGGATGCTCGACGGGTTTTCCCGGTCCAGCACCATGTAGGTCAGCACCGGATCGGTCTTGAAGGCGTCATACCTGGCCAGGTAGGCGTTGCGCTCGTCCTCGGACTGGAACAGGCCTTCCCACAGGCCCGCCTGGGCCCCCCGCCGCGCCGGCAGCAGGGACATGTGATACAGGCCGGTCAGAAGGCGCGCGGTATTCTCCGAACGCTCCATATAGCGCGCCATCCAGAACAGGTTGTCGGCGGTGCTCGATAGCATCTCTGCGGCGCCCTCCCTATTCCTCTTCCTCGATGACGGCCGGCGCCTCGAGGACCCAGGTGTCCTTGGTGCCGCCGCCCTGCGAGGAGTTGACGACCAGTGAGCCCGCCTTCAGCGCCACGCGGGTCAGCCCGCCCGGCACCACGCGGGTTTTCTCGCCCGATAGGACATAAGGCCGGAGGTCGACATGGCGTGGCGCGATACCTTCCTCGACCAGGGTCGGGCAGGTCGAGAGCGCCAGGGTCGGCTGCGCGATGTAGTTGTCCGGCTCCGCCTTCAGGCGCCGCTTGAAATCCTCGCACTCGGCCTTGGTCGCCTTGGGCCCGACCAGCATGCCGTAGCCGCCGGACCCGTGGACTTCCTTGACCACCAGATCGGCGATGTTGTCGAGCACGTACTTGAGGTCGTCCGGCTTGCGACAGGAATAGGTCGGCACGTTCTGCAGCACCGGCTCCTCCCCCAGGTAGAAGCGGATCATGTCGGGCACGAAGCAGTACATGGCCTTGTCGTCGGCGACGCCGGTGCCCATGGCGTTGCACACGGTCACGCGGCCGCTGCGCACCACGGACAGCATGCCCGGCACGCCGAGTGTGGAGTCCGGATTGAAGGCCAGGGGATCGATGAACCCGTCATCGACCCGGCGGTAGATCACGTCGACCCGCTTGGGCCCTTCAGTCGTGCGCATGAAGATGGAGCCGGAGTCCACGAACAGATCCCGCCCCTCGACCAGTTCGATGCCCATTTCCATGGCCAGGAACGCATGTTCGAAATAGGCGCTGTTGTATTGCCCCGGCGTCATCAGAACGACCGTGGGATCATCCACGCCCGCCGGCGCCACGGCCTGGAGCGAGCGCAGCAGGTATTCGGCATAGCGGTCCACGGGTGCCACCACGGACTGCGCGAACAGGTCCGGGAACAGGCGCATCATGGTTTCGCGGTTTTCCAGCATGTAGGACACGCCCGACGGCGTGCGCACGTTATCTTCCAGGACATAGAAGGTCTTGTCGTCGACCCGCACCACATCGACGCCGGACACATGGGCATAGACCCGTTTCGGCAGGTCGAGCCCCAGCATCTGCGGCTGGAAGGCCTCGTTGGTCATCACCAATTCGGCGGGCACGACGCCGGCGCGAATGATTTCCTGTTCGTGATAGATGTCATGCAGGAAAGCGTTGAGCGCGTCGACCCGTTGAATGGCGCCGCGTTCCAGGACGCTCCATTCCTCGTGGCTGATGATGCGCGGAATGACGTCGAAGGGAATCAGGCGCTCGCCACCCTCGTCCTCGCCATAAACGGTGAATGTGATGCCGAGCCGGCGGAACAGCAAATCCGCCTGTGCGTGCTTCTGGCGAAGCCGTTCCAGGGACTGATCGGTCAGCCAAGCCGAATAATCTCTGTAGGCCGGACGGATGTCTCCGTTCGCGGCGTGCATTTCGTCGAAAATGTCGGGTTTCTCTCTGTCGGACAAGTTCACCCCGGGCCCCAGTTGCCTTTAAACCGTAGAGCATCATTTGGTGCGGCGCAACAGAACCGACGTCGGTCTGTAACGTTTAACCGGTTGGCCGCGCGGGATTTTCCGTGTTAAGGGCGACCAGGGGGATCGCCATGACCATTCGCCTGACACTCACGGCCCTTGTGCTCTTTGCCGCCGTCGCCGCCCAAGCCGCGGAGGCGCCGAAACACGCCCTGCCCCGGGTCGAAATTCTGGAAGAGGATTCCCATCCCCACGAGGTCCGGCCCGGCCGGGAAGCCCGTTTTCATGTCTTGCCGGTGGCACAGCCGTCCCGGATCGACGTCAAGTGTTCGCTGACCGGGCCGGCGGCCCGGGCCGCCATCATGACCTTCGGCATGGAATTGCAGGACTGGCCGCTGCCGGGCCGTGAATTCGACCTCATGCCCGGGGCGACCCTGTGGCTCGACATCACCGCCGTGGTCCGGCCGGGAACCGCCGAGGCGCCTTATTTCGCATTCCGGAACCTGGACGCGTCGCGCCTGCTCTGGCACCAGTGCTATAACAACTAGAACGAACCGAAAAACCTCCAAGGAAACTCCATATGTCCGACGACCAGACTGGCATGAAAAAGGGCCTGACCCGCTACGGCGACGACGCCTTCTCCCTGTTCCTGCGCAAGGCCTTCATCAAGGCCATGGGCTATACGGACGACGCCCTGAACCGCCCAATCATCGGCATCGCCGACACCTTTTCCGGCTTCAACGCCTGCCACAAGACGGTGCCCGACCTGATCGAGGCCGTGAAGCGCGGCGTCATGCTGGCCGGCGGCCTGCCGGTGGAATTTCCGACCATCTCCATCCACGAAAGCTTCGCCCATCCGACCTCCATGTTCCTGCGCAACCTGATGTCCATGGACACGGAGGAAATGATCCGCGCCCAACCGATGGACGCGGTCGTGCTGATCGGCGGCTGCGACAAGACGGTGCCGGCGCTGCTGATGGGCGCCGCCTCGGCCAATGTGCCGGCCATCGTCCTGGTCACCGGCCCCATGGGCACGGGATCGCACAAGGGCGAACGCCTGGGGGCCTGCACCGACTGCCGGCGCATGTGGGGCAAGTTCCGCGCCGGCGAGATCGACGAAGCGGAGATCGAGGATATTTCCGCCAAGCTGGTACCCACGGCGGGCACCTGCGGCGTCATGGGCACGGCCTCGACAATGGCCCTGATGACCGAAGCCATGGGCATGATGCTGCCCGGCGGGGCGGCGATCCCGGCCTGGGCGTCCGACCGCCTGCGCCATGCCGAGGAAACGGGCACCCGCGCCGTCGCCCTGGCCAAGGAAAAGGTCACGCCGGATCAAATCATTACGCAGGCGTCCCTGAACAACGCCATGAAGACGCTGCTGGCCATCGGCGGGTCGACCAACGGCATTGTCCATATGGCGGCCGTGGCCGGGCGGCTCGGCCTCAGCGTCGATCTGGACGCCTTCGATACGATGGGCCGCGACGTGCCCATGCTGGTCGACCTGAAACCCAACGGCGTCTACTACATGGAAGACTTGTGGAAAGCCGGCGGCCTGACCACCATCCTGCGCGAGATCGAGGACCTGTTGGATCTCGACTGTCCGACCGTGTCGGGCAAGACGCTGGGCGAGAACCTGGCGGCCATGCCGGCGGGCTGGGACCAGGACGTCGTGCGCCCGCGCGGCAATCCCCTGTTCTCCAAGGGCAGCATGGCCGTGCTGCGCGGCAACCTGGCGCCGAACGGTGCGGTCTTGAAACAGTCCGCAGCCGACCAGGGCCTTCTGGTCCACGAAGGCCGCGCCGTGGTGTTCGAAAACCTGGAAGACCTAGCGGAGCGCATCGACAGCGCGGACCTGGACGTGACGGCCGACGACGTCCTGGTGCTGCGCAACATCGGGCCCAAGGGAGCCCCCGGCATGCCCGAGGCCGGATACATTCCGATCCCGAAGAAACTGGCCGGCCAGGGGGTGAAGGACATGGTGCGCATTTCCGACGGGCGGATGAGCGGCACCGCCTTCGGAACGATCATCCTGCACGTCTCGCCCGAGGCCGCCGACGGCGGTCCCCTCGCCCTGGTGCGGACCGGCGACCGCATCCGCCTGGACACGCCGAACCGCAGCCTTACTCTACTAGTAGACGATACCGAAATGACCGCCCGGCGCGCGGCCTGGACCCCGCCCCCGGCGCATAAAGGATCGGGCCGCGGCTACCTGAAACTCTACCTGGATACGGTCACCCAGGCCGAGGACGGCGCCGATTTCGGGTTTCTCAAGGCCGTCGACGGGGCCTGACGCCTGCGTCCGTAGTTGGAATTAACCGCGCCGGCAGTTATCCTGCCGGCGCGGTGTTTATTCAAATATTATCAATGAATTACAGGACTCGCCTCGCGCGGCGCATTGGCCGCCGGGCGGCCTCTAACGCTGAAAACAGGCCCCTGCGGGCAGGCTTTCCCAGCCCAAACGGCACAGCGATTCCAGAAGCGTAACGGCAAGGCAGGCCGCCAAGACGGGCTTACCCCCCCAGGAACAGCCGCCCCACGTCCTCGTTCTCCAGGAGCGCGTCGCCGGTGCCCGCGATGGCCAGTTCGCCCGACACCAGGACATAGCCGATATCGGCGAATTCCAGGCCCTTCTTGGCGTTCTGTTCGACCATGATGATGGTCTTGCCCTCGGTATGCTGGAGGTCGTCCAGAATGTCGAACACCATGTCGATGAACCGGGGCTCGAGCCCGATGGACGGCTCGTCGACCAGCAGAACGTCCGGGTCCATGACCAGGGCGCGGGAGATTTCCAGCAGGCGCCGTTCGCCGCCCGACAGCACCTTGGCCAGGTGCTTGCGGCGCTGGGCCAGGCGGTCGTATTTGGCGAACACCTTTTCCGCCGCTTCCTTGGCCTGGGCCGTGGTTTCCATGAGGAAACCGCCCATCCACAGGTTTTCTTCCACGGTCATGTCGGGGAAGATGGATTTGTCCTGCAGGATATAGGCGATGCCGGCCTGCTTCAGCTTCTGGTTGGCGGTCATATGGGCGACGTCCTGGGCCTGCGCCCCCTCGCCCACCAGGATGTTGCCGCCCATCACCGTGTTGAGGCCGTAGATGGCGTGCAGCACCGTCGACTTGCCGGCCCCGTTGGGCCCGATCAGGCAGAGCGACTGGCCCTTGGCGACCTGTAGGTTGAGGCCGTGGATGATCTCCATCTTGCCGTAGCCGCAGCGCAGATCCTTCAGGTTGACGAAGGGATTGTTGTTGGCCAGGGACGCGACCTGTTCCAGCGGCACGTCGACGGCCATGGCCTTGGCCTGGCGGTTGACGTCCTCGACGGAAATGACCGCGTCGACCGTCCCCATGTGATAACCGGTGGAGCGGCGCGACGCGGCGGCCCCGGCGGTTTCGTCTTGTTGTGCCTTGGTTTCGTCGGCCATGTTCAATGTGCTCCCAGATAGGCGTCGATGACGCGCTGGTCGTTCTGGACCTCGTCCGGCGTGCCGTGGGCAAGCAGTTCGCCATGGGCCAGGCAGTAGATCGACTGCGCCATGTTCATGATCACGCGCATGTTGTGCTCGATGACGAACAGGGTGATGCCCAGTTCCTCGTTGGCGCGGCGCAGCCGGTCGATCAGCCCGTTGATGAGCGTCGGGTTGATACCCGCCGTGGGTTCGTCCAACAACAGCACTTCGGGCCGGTTCATCAGCGCCATGGCGAACTCGAGCAGCTTTTGCTGCCCGAACGAAAGGTCGCCCGAGATCAGCCGCCGCTTTTCGTACAGCCCGACGAAGTCGAGCAGACGGTCGACCTCCTCCATGGTTTCCTTGTCGCCGCGGTTCTTGAACATGTCCGCGAAGCCCAGCTTGCGGTGCGGGATCGAGATCAGCATGTTGTCGATGCAGTTCATGGCCGAATAAATGCGCGTCTGCTGGAACGTGCGCAGAAGGCCCAGGCGGGCGATCTGCGGCACCCGGTAGGTGGAGATTTCCTCGCCCTTGAACTTGATCGAGCCCTCGTCGATGGGGTGATAGCCGACGATGGAGTTGAACAGGGTCGTCTTGCCCGACCCGTTCGGCCCGATCAGGCCGGTGATACCGCCGGACGGCACCTTCAACGAGATGTTGTGATTGGCGACCACGCCCCCGTAGGACTTCGATACGCCCGAGATTTCGATGACGGTATCGGTCATTTTGCCGTCTCCTTCTTGTCGACGATGATGCCGAACCGTTCCGGGAATTTTTCCATCAGCCAGCCCATGATGCCCTGTTGGAAGAACACCACGTTGACGATGATCAGCACGCCGAGCGCGACCCACTGCCAGCCCAGGAAGTAGGTCCAGGTGAATTCCTTCAGGACGTGGAACAGGGCCGCGCCGAGGATCGGCCCCCACAGGGTCCCCTTACCGCCGAGCAGCGACATGGCGACCATGAAGATGCCGAAGGTGGCGACCGGAAAGGCCACTTCCAGGGGTTCGACGAAGCCTGTCATGTTGCCGAACAGGGCGCCGGAAATGCCGAGGAAAAACGCCGACACGGACCACGCGATGGTCTTGTAGCGCAGGGTGTGGATGCCCATGGCTTCGGCCTTCTGTTCGTCGTCGCGGATGGCGTTGATGGCCAGGCCGAACCGGGTCGAATAGAGCCAGCTGCAGAACAGATAGGTCGCGATCGCCGCGAAGAAGCACATGAAATAGAACATGAACGACTTGCCGTCGGCGCTGCCCGGGTAGACGGGCATGGCCAGACCGCCGCCGGCGCCGACCCATTCCCAGGTCCCCATCAATTCGCCGGCCGTCAACGCAATGCCGAGCGTGCCGATGGCGAAGTAGGGCCCGCGCAGGCCGAACAGGGTCCAGCCGAGGGACGCCGCCAGCAGGGCCGAGCCGACGGCCGCGGCCAGGATGCCCCATCCCAGGCCCCAGAAATACTCGGAATTCGTATAGGTGAAATCGACCGCGCCAGAGGATGCCGTGTACTCGGACACATTGGCGAACATGCTGATCTGGACCAGGGCCGAGATATACATGCCCGAGCCGAAGAACAGGATGTTGCCGAGCGAGTTGTAACCCATCTGGCCGCCCATGATGTCCCAGGTCAGGGCGAACAGGACCATGACCCAAAGGACGGCGATCTGAATGGTCACGCCGGGAATGACGAAGGGGGCCGCGACGCCGAAGATCAGGATCGGCAGATGCAGTTTCGGATTGAATGATTCCAAGGTTTTTTGCTCCCGTTTTCGTTCTTCTTGGGACGCGCGCCTATTGCACGACCTGGCGATGGCGGCGCATTTCGAGCTGACGGTAGATCAGCACGGCGACCAGAAGGCCGACCACGCAGGCCTGCTGGTATTCGGCGCCGAGCACGAAGCCGCCGTACTGTTCCATGACGCCCAGCCCCAGCCCAGCCATGATGACGCCGCCCAGATTGCCGAACCCGGCCGCCGTAACGATGACGAAGGACCGGATCGAATGGCCGATGCCGTAGAACGGCTGGATCACCCAGATCATCGAGATCAGCGCCCCCGCCGCACCGCAGATCGCCGCGTTCAGGGAAAAGGTGAAGGCATAGACCTTGTCCGTGTCGATGCCCATGACCCGCGCCGCGCGGGCATCCTGGGCCGTGGCGCGGATCGCCTGGCCCATGCGCGAGTTCTTCATGAACAGCACCACGACGACGGCCAGCACGCCGCACAGGCCGAAGGCCACCAGTTTGATGTCGGCGACGGTGACGCTGTTGTCGAAATAACTGCGGATGGCGAAATCGCTTTCCGCCGTCTGCACCTCGGGCCCGAACATCAGGTTCAGCGCCTGGGCGAGAACGATGGCGAGACCGAAGGTCGCAAGCAGCGAGGTGAACATGTCCTTGTCGATGACGCGTCGGATGATGGTGATATAGACCACCCAGCCGAACGCAAACATGACGACGATCGAGACCGGCAGGCCCCACAGGGGATGGATGCCCTGCTTGCCCAGCCACCAGGCGATGTAACCGCCCATGATGACAAAGTCGCCCTGCGCCAGGTTCTTCACGTTCATCACCCCCCACACGAGGGCCAGCCCGTAGGCCGCCAACGCGAAGGTCGCGCCGATGAACAGACCGTCGAGGATCAGTTGAATATTGAAGACCGGTGCGGCGGTCAGAATTGAAATATTGTCCCACATGTCCCTGATCCATCCCTAGTTCAGTGGAGAAGCGATTGGTCGGTATATCCGAAAATATAAATACTTGTGTGCGCAGGAACCGGCCGCCCCCGGCCAGTATCGGCCGAGGGCGGGGTTCAAGCCTTGCCTGCGGTCACCCGTCAGGCCGAAAAGACCTGATTACTGGGCTTTCCGCGGCCAGTTCACGGGATGAGACGCCCATTTGGACGGGGCCACCACGTTGTACTCGCCGTTCTGGATTTGACGCAGAACCATCGGCTTGGCGACGTTATTGCCTTCCGGCGCGAACTTGATCCCGCCGTAGAAGGTTTCCATATCCGTCGCCGCGATGGCATCGCGTACCTTTTCCGGATCCAGGGAATTGGCCCGCTCGAAGGCATCCTTCCAAACCAGAACCGATGCCGTCGCCTGAGCCGACTGATAAGGCACGTTCTTGTAGCCCTCGTAGGTCTTCTTGAACTCCTTGTCGTAGTCAGCGGCCGTGCCGAAGTACTTGTCCTTGTAGGTCAAGGTCGGCGCCCACTGGGTCGGGCACAGGAAGTCGTTGGTCGAGGCGCCGAACTTGGTAGTGATCTTGGCCGCCTCGCAATGGGTCAGCGCGATCATCGGCACGTCGATCTTCATTTCCTTGATCTGACGCGCCCCCGTGGCCGCCCCCTTGGAATGGCCGGACAGCAGCAGCAGGTCGGGCTTCAGGGCCTTGACCTTGGTCAGCGTCGAGGAAATGTCGTTCAGATCACGCGGCATCTTGTCGTCGATGACGACCTTCATGCCGTATTTCTTGGCGTCTTCCAGCACACCGGCCCGCACATCGAGCGAGAACGGGTCGTTCTCGAACGCCATGGCGATCTTCACGTCGGACGCCTTCTTGCCGTTCTTTTCGGCGATTTCGGCGGCCAGACCGATCGAGCTGGCAAGGTACTGTTCGGACGTCGACAGAACCGCGAACAGGTACTTGTACCCCTTGTTGAACAGCGAGCGCGACGCGCCCTCCGCTTCAATCATGGGCACCTTGTATTTTTCGATGATCGGCGCGGCGGCCTTGGTGGTGGCCGACGAATACGGCCCCAGGAAGTACTTCACGCCGTCCTGATTGACCAGGCGCTCAAGCAGCTGCGCGGTGCGGAGCGGCGTCGATTCATCGTCGTAATATTGAATCTTCAGCTTGTAGGTCTTGCCGCCGACCTTGACGCCGCCCATCGCGTTGATCTTCGCGACGCCGATGTCGTAGCCGTTCTTGGCATGGATGCCGTTGGTCGAATACTTGCCGGTGAACGAAATCGCCGAGCCGAGGATGATGGTGTCACCTTCGACCTTGGCCTGCGCCGGGCCGGCAAAGGTCAAACCCGCGACCGCTAGGCTCGCGGCGACGACGGAAACGAGTCGTTTGCTGTTCATGCGTGTCCTCCCAGACATTATGTGTAAGGCGTTTTGCCCGTGCGCCATTGCGGCACTTATCGAAACGTCTGCCTCATTATTGCCGCTTCCCCGGAACGTCCCGTGACCGTCACTGGCACAGGTCGGCCCGGAAGAGGCGTTCGCGCCTGATATTAGCCAAGTCATGAATTGGCGCAAGCGGAACCCCAGGCTCGCGACAGAACATACTGATATAAATGAGAGTTTTTTTGGGTTAGGAGTTTTTCGCGCCCGGATCCCAGGCCTTGACCTGAACCGGCTTACCCGTCTGGGTGACAAAAACCTTGGGCTTCACCACCTGTTGAACTCCGGGTGTGTTCTCGGCCCGCACGAACGACAGACGCATGGCATCGAGGGTGATTTCCGTTCGGGCGCCCTTGGCCCGAGCCTGCTTATAGGCGCTGGTTCCCTTGGTTATTTGGTTCAGGCGCTCCATCGACGCATGGCCGAACCGGCGCCACAGGCTGGTCAGATAGCCGTCGATTTCGTGGGGGATGAACAGCTCGACATCGATGTTGGGACGCCCGCGGGAGAATCCGGCGTAGATGTTCGGCTCCATGGGGCCGAGTTCGTCGGCGACGAACACGGCCGGCATCAGCTTGCGCCCGTTATGCAGCACGGCGTAATAGCCCTGCGCCAGGAACAGCAGCCGCTGAAGCTTTTGCGGCTGGAGATATTCGTTCTGTTCCAACGCCGTGTCCGCGAACCAGAAGGCCACGTCGAAGGCGCTTTTTACATCGGCACGCATGCCTTCACCCTTGTTTCCGGTGTCGTTCCGGTGCGCCGGTCTGTCCGGCTTGATGATCTCCGCGCCGCAAGCCTTGAGCGGGCGGCCCGAGTATGACCGGCCATTGACCAAGGAAAGATTAACATGGGCCCGCCATGGGAGGTCCAGCCCAAACATCCGCACATCGCGGCGGTTGCACCCGCCTTCCGCGCATGAAAAAGCCGGCCACGGGGCCGGCGCGTCGGCGGTCCGCGGCGGGATCGGCTATAGACGCATGCTCAGGGTCGTGCCCTTCCTGGGCAGCGTGCCATGAATGACCTGGGCGTTCAGCTCGTAGGTCGCGATCGCCTTGGAGACAAGGCCACCGAAATTCCTGGGCCGGCCTTCCTCACCGTAAACCTTGGGGGCAGTAAGCTCGCTCTGAATGATCTTGGCGAAGGTGTCGTTCGGCGCCGTGAAACGCCCACGTCCGAGGTTCGGGTTACGCCGCCGGTCGTCGGACAGGGCCCGGCGGTCGTCGTACTTGTCATCCGGCGCATTCTGGAAGCCGAACTGGGCGGCTTCGAACGACATCGCATTGCCGCCGCTGAGCTCCTCCACCCGGCCATGGCCGGACACGCCTGCGACGCCCGTCATGCGGGCGGTCGAGACGCTGGAAATAGCCGGTGCGGCGGTTGGAGAAATCTTCGCCATTTTCCCGTTCGTTTACGTGTCGTTCGTTGGCTCCCGGCCCCTTGCGGCGCACGCGAACCGGGCACACTGCCCCATTAAGGCGCAGTTACACCAATACACAGGATAAATTATAGGAGTCTTAACAGCAGAACAACCCTAGAAGCCCCGGCCTTATCAGGATGTTATGATTAACGCGCCGAGGTGAGGGCGGCCTCTCTGCCCGGCGGTGCGGCGAGAAAGTCCAAAACGATCTCTCCGGCGCCAAAGTCATAGACGTCGCCATGCTTCGCCCCCGGCAGCCAGGCCGCCGTCTTGGGCTCCGCCGCAAGGGCGAACAGGCGCATTCCCTGGTCCTGCGGCACGACCCGATCGGCGCTACCGTGGATGACCAGGACCGGACATCGCACAGCGCCGATCTTGGCGCTGGAATCGTAGCGGTCACGGGTCAGGAGGCCGGTCGGCAGCCAGGGATAGTGCACCCCGGCCGCATCGGCCATGGCGGTGAACGGCGCTTCGAGTACCAAGGCCCGCACCGGCGTTCCCGCCTGGGCAAGTTCGAGGGCCGCCTGCACGGCCACGCCGGTACCGAGGGATTCGCCGTAGACGACGATATCCCCCGGCCCGTGCCCCTGATCCGCCAGCCATGCCAGATTGGCCCGGGCGTCGGCATAAAGCCCCGCTTCCGTCGGGCGGCCCGGATTGCCGCCATACCCCCGATATTCCGCCAACATCACGCCAAGCCCCTGGCGTGCGAAGAGACGCACCTTGAAAGCACGGTCGGCGATGGTACCGGCGTTGCCGTGAAGATAGAGAACGACGGGACGGCCGGGTGCCGGCGCCAGATACCACGACAGAAGCGTCAACCCGTCCGCCGTTGGAACCCGCGCCTCCCGTGCGTTTGGCAAGCCGGCATCCGCAGGCGCACCGGGCACGCCCCCAGGGTGGTACATCAGGCTCCGCTGTCCGAGGAACACCAAGCCGACGATGAGGGCGTAAAACCCGACAACAGTGGTCAGCACCTGAATCACGGTCTGCATCATTGCACCCCGCGCCCGGCGGCACGGCCTAGGGGCCGGCACCCTGGAATCACGGTTTCACTTCAGGCCGGCCGAACAGCACGCCCATGGGGCGGCCCCCCTCTTCGAACCCCGACAGGGGCGCGCCCGGCTGTCCCGGCGTTCCGTCGGCGGCGGGTCGCTGGATAGCGCCGCGCCGCGCCACGCCCTGCGTCCCCACGGCGCCGGTGCACGCAAACTCGGCGCCGACCGGCGTCAACATCGGGCATTGGGTGTAATTGTTGCGGACAAAGGCGATGCCGGTACCGTAGGGGGCGCAGGTTTCGGCGGCGAGCCGCGCGACCTCCGCCGGCGTCGTCGACCGCTTGGAATAGCAGATGGTCACCTGATCCCGGGTTTTCGGGGTCTTGGCGAAGTTGGGGTCGTCGCGGTTGTAGGCAATGGGATCGTAGACATAAGGCCGGGCCGCCCCGCATCCACCGAGCAAGGCCGCCGCGACGACGACGAGCGTCGCAGCGCCTGCCGTCCTGAGACGGTTTCCCTTTGTCCGGCCAATACGTTGGTGCGGTGTCGCCATGGCTCCGCTATAGCCTCTTTTTCGCGCCCCGGCAAACGCCATCCCCGCCGGGAATTACCGACAATTTTATCTAAAAGTACCGGCAAATAATTCATTCGGGCGCGATTTTTGATTCCGTTACACTATATCGAAAGTCATAGGTCCGGTCATGTAACGAACGGACATGGCGGGTAGTTCTGAACATCGCGAACAGGAGCAGAAAAAATGACACGCGCGGCACAGGCAATGACGGCATCGAAACGAGGCAGATTCCGCCCGTTCCGGGCGCTTGTCGTGGTCTTCGGCGTGTTAGGGCTGACCTTCGGGCTGCTCGCCCATTTCGCCACTCCCGCACCCCACGGCGACGACACGGGCGCCGACGCGACGAACATCGCCGGTCACATACCGGACATGGAACGCAAGAAGCGGGAAGTTCAGCATATCGGCGCGGCGGCCCTGAAGTTGTACGTGGCCCGCGTGCGCGCACCCCTGGCGGATCCGAATTTTTTCATCGGCCCCATCGAAATCGGCATGACCTATGACAATTTCCTCAAGATCGTCCCGACGCCCGAATCCCTGAAGGCCGCACAGGCCGGCGTAATCGGCGTCCTGCGCACGGACAAGGGGGTGTTCACCGCCCACTTCCGGGCGGCGGAAAAGGACGCAACCGCCTTTCGCCTGAGCTATACGCAGACGTTCCGTTTCCATACCGAACGCGAAATCACCGAGCATCTGGGCAATCTGTGGGGCAAGCCCACGACCGCCGAATGCACCCGCCTGTCCTACGGCAACGGCCAGGACTGCCGCTATCAGTGGTGGCCCGTGAACGGCGTGCGCGTTGACGCCCAGCTGCGCGTCACCAACGACCGCCTGCACGGGCGCCCGGAAATCACGCTCCGCGTCGACGCCGCCGACGAACGCACGGAAGGCCGCCGCTGGTCGGCCGACAAGGTCGCCTTGGCTGCCGGCCGCTGACACACCCCAGTTTCAACCTGTGAAATGCGCTGAATCTTGCCCGCACCTCTGAACCGTGCGAGTTTGACGCCTCATTTGGCGCCAACGATAAGCGAACAGGAAGGAGCACCCGATGCCGGATGCAGCCGACGCCCCCCAAGTTGCCCCGAAGTCCCCGCAGGCAAAGCCAGAATTCAACTGGGAAGACCCTTTCGGGCTGGTCGACCAGCTGACCGAGGACGAGCGCATGGTCGCCGAGACGGCCCGTGCCTACTCTCAGGATAAATTGATGCCGCGGGTTCTCGAATCCTTCCGCAACGAGACCTTCGACCGCGAAATCTTCAATGAAATGGGCGAATTGGGTTTTCTCGGCCCGACCATTCCCGAACAGTACGGCGGCGCCGGCGTCGGCCATGTGTGCTACGGCCTGATCGCGCGCGAGGTGGAGCGGGTCGATTCCGGCTACCGCTCCTCGCTCAGCGTACAATCGTCGCTGGTCATGTATCCGATCTATGCCTACGGCACCGAGGAACAGCGCATGAAATTCCTGCCGCGTCTCGCCAAGGGCGAAATCGTCGGCGCCTTCGGCCTGACCGAACCCGACCACGGATCGGATCCCGGCGGCATGACGACCCGCGCGGTCAAGGCCGACGGCGGCTATGTGCTGACCGGCAACAAGATGTGGATTTCCAACAGCCCCATCGCCGACGTGTTCGTCATCTGGGGCAAGCTCGACGGCAAGATCCGCGGCTTCATCCTGGAAAAAGGCATGAAAGGCCTGTCGGCACCGAAGATTGAGGGAAAGTTCTCCCTGCGCACGTCACTGACCGGCGAAGTCGTCATGGACAACGTCTTCGTGCCCGAGGAAAACCTGCTGCCCAACGTGTCCGGGCTGGCCGGTCCCTTCGGCTGCCTCAACAAGGCCCGGTTCGGCATTTCCTGGGGAGCGCTGGGGGCCGCCGAATTCTGCTGGCACGCCGCCCGTCAGTACACCCTGGACCGTAAGCAGTTCGGCCGCCCGCTGGCCGCCAACCAGCTGATCCAGAAGAAACTGGCCGACATGTTGACCGAGATTACCCTCGGCCTGCAGGCCTGCCTGCGGGTCGGCCGCATGCTTGACGAAGGCACCTGCCCGCCGGAAAACATCTCTCTGGTCAAGCGCAACTCGACGGGCAAGGCGCTCGACGTGGCGCGCATGGCCCGCGACATGCATGGCGGCAACGGCATTGCCGACGAATTCCACATCATCCGGCACCTTCTTAACCTTGAAACGGTTAATACATACGAAGGCACTCACGATATCCACGCCCTGATCCTGGGCCGGGCGCAGACGGGAATTCAGGCCTTCACCGCGTAATCCCGAGCGGGAGACGACCCCATGGCCCCATCCGCCGACGTCGCGAAACTGTTCGCCGGCGACGATGACGTCTGGTGCCAGATCGTCAACCGCACGCCGGGCCCGGTCCGCCGGGGGGCGCTGTTCCTCGACCGTGACGGCGTCATGGTCGAGGAAGTTCCCTATCTCCACCGCATCGAGGACGCCCGCCTCGTCCCCGGCACCGTGGCCGCCATACGCGCCGCCAATGCACGGGCCATCCCCGTCGTCGTGGTGACCAACCAGGGCGGCATCGGGCTCGGCAAGTACGACTGGGCCGATTTCGCCCGCCTGCAGGACTGGATGTGGGCGCAATTGGCCGGGGCCGACGCCTTCGTCAACGCAATCCTCGCCTGCCCCCACCATCCCGAAGGCCGCGGCCTGCTGCGGGTGTCCAACCATCCGGACCGCAAACCCAATCCCGGCATGCTGTTGCGCGCGTTGGACATCCTGCCCATCGACACGGCCGCGTCCTGGATGGTCGGCGACCGCGAGATCGACGTGCAGGCCGCGAAGGCCGCCGGTCTCGCCGGTGCGGTGCACATGCGATCAGCCCATAAGGATTTCGAGGCCGCGCGCGGCAAGGCGGCGGCGCTGGCCGATGCCGGGTTCCGGGTCCGTGCCTGTGACGACTCGGACACATTGACGGAGGTCCTGAGCCCCCTATGGGCGCCGGGCTGAACGGCCGGACGGACGCTCTATTCGCCGCCGTAATGGATGTAGTCGGCCCAGGTCCGCTCAAGCCGCTGCAGGGCCTGGCAAACCTCTTCGACCTTCGGTTCGTCGATATATTCGCTGAACGCGTTGGCGTTGTGTTCTTCCAGCGCCTTGACCTGTTTGACCACGGCCCGCGCCTTGTCGGTCAGCTGCACCGTGATGGACCGCTTGTCGTGCAGGGAGCGTTCCTGGGTCAGATAGCCCATGTCCGTCAGTTTTTTGATGTTGTAGGACACGTTGGAGCCCTGATAGTAGCCGCGTTCGACCAGATCGCGGATGGCCATGGCCTCGTCCCCGATATTGGCCAGCAGCAAGGCCTGCACGCCGTTCAGGTCACGTACCCCCAGGCGGTTCAGTTCGGCGCGGATGACGTCGAGGAAACGCCGATGCAGGCGCTCGATCAGGCGCGTCAGTTCGGAATAGGTTCGGCTCACGTAACGTCTCCTCTGTCCCAAGACTGTTATATTTTCTGTCCCATTTCGCAACAACCAAGTCAGACTCCGATATCAAGCCGTAGTAACGGCCCTATGGCCCGCCGTGGCGTGGCGTTGTAGGCTCGGGCCATGACCATGCCGTTCCGCATATTCCGGCGAATCTTCCTCGCTGCCGCCTTGCTGTCCGTTGCCGCCTGCGCCACGGACAAGGTGCCGACGCCGGAAGAAATCAAGCAGGACAACGCCGACAGCCGCGCCCGTCAGCTCGTGCGGGTCGGCGACGCATCGCGCGCCGGGGGCGACGCGGCCTCCGCCCTCGCCTTCTACCAACGCGCCCAGACCATGCGTCCCGAGTGGGACGAACCCTACCGGCGCACGGGCGAAACGGCCCTGGCGCTCGGCATGGCCGATCAGGCCGCCGAGGCCTACACCCGTCTGACGGCCCTCGCCCCCGGCGACGCGGCCGCCCTTCTGGGGCTGGGCCGGGCGCTGGTCGCCCTCGACCGCCCGGCGGAGGCTGAAGACGTCTTCGCCCAGGCCCAGGCAGCCGCGCCTAAGGATCATCGCCCTCTCAACGGCCGCGGTATCGCGCGGGACCTTGCGGGCGACCATGCCGGGGCGCAGGCATTCTATCGCCAGGGACTGAACCTCGCCCCGGACAGCCTGTCCCTGAAGAACAACCTGGGCCTGTCTTTGGCCTTGTCCGGTGCCTACGCGGAAGCGATCCGGGTGCTGGGCGATGCCGCCAAGTCGCCCGGCGCGGGCCCCCGCGCACGCCAGAACCTGGCCTTGGTCTACGGCCTGTCCGGCGACATGGACCGCGCCGCCAAGATCGGCCGCCTGGATTTGACCGAGGCCCAGGTGCAGAGCAACCTCAAACGCTACGAGGCGCTGCGCAGGCTGTCGGATAAGGCCCGGGCGCGGGCCGTGCATACGGGCCAAAACCCCGACGGCTAGACCATCGCCGTCCCGGTCGCGGGTAAAGCGGCCGGAGGACGGCACCCCTCCGTCCTCCGGCCAGGTGGTCCGCCTGACCCCTAAGTGAAGGCGGCTCACCCAACTCATTCCCGAACTCTCCGGCGATCATTTCAAACCGCCCAGGCCGTCGATGGCGCTGATCACGGCCGGTCCCAGCAGCACCACGAACAGCGCCGGCAGGATGAACAGGATCAGCGGCACGGTCAGTGTCGCCGGCAGGCGCGCGGCCTTTTCCTCGGCCCGCATCATGCGGTCGTTGCGAAATTCCGTGGACAGCACGCGCAGCGACAGCGACAGCGGCGTACCGTATTTCTCCGTCTGCTGCAGGGAATTGACGACGCCCCGGATCGACGCCAGATCCGTGCGTGTCGACAGGTTGTCGAGGGCTTGACGGCGGTCCGGCAGGAACCCCAACTCGACCGCGCAGATGCTCAATTCCTCTGCCAGTTCCGGACAGGCCGGCCCGGTCTCCCGCGCCACCCGGGTCAGGGCGGCGTCGAGGGCAAGGCCCGCTTCGGTGCAGATGACCAGCAGGTCGAGGGCGTCCGGCAGGCCCTTCTGCAATATCTGCTGACGCTTTTGGCGGATGTTGGCGACGAAGACCTCGGGCGCGTAGGCGCCGGCGACCACCGCGGCGATGGCGACGAACAGCTTCATCATCCCCGACATCGCCCACAGGTTCGAGACATAGACCAGGACCACGGCGACGGCCCCCAACACGAAGGGCAGTGCCAGCTTGGCGAACAGATAGATGACCAGCGCGTCCTTGGACCTGAACCCGGCCTGGGCCAGACGCAGGGTGACGGCGTCGGCCTGCTGCGTCTTCAGAAGTTTCAGGCGCAGGGCCACCCGGCGCATGAAATCGACCGTGGTCTCGCGCCGCCGCGCGCGGTTGCCCTGGGCCGCCAGCATGGCCTGGCGCAGCTCGTCCCGGTGCAGGCCGACGTTCTTGATACGCTGCGCCATGGGGTCGCGGACCAGCAGCGCCGTCCACACCGCATAGACGGCGAAGCCCGCCGCCAGGGCCGCCAAGGCGGTGATCAAGTCGGCCGCATCCAAGCCGGGGATCGGGTCTAGGACGCTCATATCTCGAACCTCACCATGCGGCTCATGACGAACACGCCCATGCCCATGGCGACCAGCCCGGCGCCGAGAATGAGGCGCCCGCGCGGGTCCGTGAACAGCAGGGATTCATAGCCCGGGTTCATCATGTAAATGATGCAGAACATGATGAACGGCAGGGAGCCCAGGATCATGGCGCTGGCCTTGGCCTCGGACGACATGGCCTTGATCTTCAGCTTCATCTGCCGGCGGCGGCGCAGGATGTCCGACAAGTTGGCCAGGGTTTCGGCCAGGTTGCCGCCCGTTTCCTGCTGCACCGACAGGCTGACCACGAAGAACTTGAACTCGGGAATGTCCAGGCGGTGGGCCGCCGCCCACAGGGCGTCGTTCATCTTGGCCCCGAACTTGACCTCGTCGGTGATGCGGCGGAACTCGACGCCGACCGGCTCGGCCAGCTCGCGGCCCACGGCCTTGATGCATTCCGTGACCGGCAGGCCGGAGCGCAAGCCCCGGACCATGAGGTCGATGGCGTCGGGGAACAGACTATTGAAGCGGTTCTGCCGCCGCGCCGACATCCTGGAAACGGCAAGATGCGGCAGCAGCAACCCGGCGGCCAGCGCCGACAATACGGACAGCACGGGATGCAGATGCAGGACCATGAACAGGACCGCGAACACGGCGGCCGCCAATCCCGCCGACACGTAAAAATAGCCCGTGACCGACATGGGTTTACCCGTCCGCGCCAGCCGTTTGCGCAGGCTGCCGATGCGCGGCAGCAGACGGCCCAGGGATTTCTCGAACCCCCTGCCCGCGCCGTCGTCGCGGCGTAGGGTTACGGCGGCGATCCTGCCGGCCGTTGCCCTCTTTGCCGGCCCGACGGCGGCCATGCGGCGGGCCAGGATGCGGGCCCGCTTACCGCGACCCGCCCCCAGCCCGATCCAGCCGGTCAGGATGGTGACGAATACGCCCAGCGATATCAGCAGGATCTCCATGGCCACCCACTACCCTGCCCGCTGCGTCACATGGTCGGGCTGAGACATGGCCTCCAACAACGCCTTTTCCAGGCCGAAGTACTTGGCGTTGGCGGCGAAGGCCGGGCGCAGGCCCGACGACTTGAAGGCGCCGTACAGCTTGCCGTCGGCGTCCTCACCCTCGAACTCGAAGGTGAACAGGTCCTGGGTCGTGACAACCTCGCCCTCCATGCCCACGACCTCGGTGATATGGGTAATGCGGCGCACGCCGTCGCGCATGCGTGCGATCTGCACGATCATGTTGACCGCACCCGCGATCTGCGCCCGCACCGCTTCGTTGGGCAGCTTGACCCCGGCCATGGCGACCATGTTCTCCAACCGCGTCAGGGCTTCGCGCGGGCGGTTGGCGTGAATGGTGCAGAGCGATCCGTCATGGCCCGTATTCATGGCCTGTAGCATGTCCAATGCCTCGCCGGCGCGGATTTCGCCCAGGATGATGCGGTCCGGGCGCATGCGCAGGCAGTTCTTCACCAGTTCCCGCTGGGTAATCTCGCCCTCGCCCTCCAGGTTGGCGGGCCGGGTTTCCAGGCGCACCACATGGGGTTGCTGCAATTGCAGTTCCGCCGCGTCCTCGATGGTCACGATGCGCTCGCCGGGGTCGATCATCCGCGACAGGGCGTTCAGCAACGTCGTCTTGCCCGACCCGGTGCCGCCGGAAATGATGATGTTGAGGCGCGAGCGCCCGGCGATGCGCAGCACCGTCGCCATGGCCGGTGACAGGTTGTTCTGCTGCTCCATCTTTTCCATGGTGATCTTCTGCTTGGCGAACTTGCGGATCGATATGGACGGCCCGTCGATGGCGAGCGGGGGGATGATGACGTTGACCCGCGATCCGTCGGCCAAACGCGCGTCGCACAACGGCGAGGTCTCGTCGACCCGGCGCCCGATCGCGGACACGATGCGCTGCGCCACGTTCAGGACATGGGCGTTGTCGCGGAACCGGACATCGGCCAGTTCCAGGCGCCCGCCGCGCTCGACGTAAACCTGATCCGGGCCGTTGACCATGATGTCGGTGATCCGCTCGTCGGCCAGCAGCGGCTCCAGCGGACCCAGGCCCAGCATGTCGTTGAGCAGCATGGTCACCAGATCGCGCTGCTCGATCAGGTTGAGGTGCAGTTTCTCGTCGGCCAGGATTTCGGCGACCAGGTCCGTGACCTGACGGGCCATCTCGGCGCGCGGCAGTTCGGCCGCCTTGGACACGTCCATGCGGTCCATCAGCATGGGCTGCACCCGTTCCTTGGCACGCACCGCCGGGTCCGTCGCCGCGACCTTTCCGGTCACCGCGTCCGCCACCGGCAGGGCCATCAGGCGGTTGAGCAGTTCGGTCACGGCGTCGCGGCGTTCAGCCTCGAACAGGTTTTGCCCGGACATCCGCAGTTCCGCGTCCAGGATCACGCCGATGCAGGCGGCGCGGTCGCCCCGGCTGTAATCGGGGCTCAGCAGGTCCTTGGCGCTGCCCTTCACGTTGGGCCAACTGCGGTCCACGGTCCGCGCCACGACGTCGTCGCGGTAGGCGTCGACACTCTCCGTCTCTGTCCCCGTCGGCGGCACTTCGCCCGGGTCCGCCGACGGTAGCCGATGGGCCGACAGGGCGACGACCTTGGATGTATCGCGGCGTCCGAAGCTCATGGCGCCCCTCCTATTTCCGGCCGCCGAGGATCAGGCCGAACAAGGACCGCGCAGGCGCCGCATCGCCGTCATCGAGCGCCAGATCACGGGCCATGCCGACGATCACCCTGGACGCCTTGGCCCGGGGTGCCAGATGCACCATGGGCTTACCTGTCGCCTGGGCCTGGGCTTGCGCCTTGATCTCATCTGGCAACACATAGGCCGGTTTGGGCAGGCCGCCCTTGACCGCATCGGCCTCCGTTAATTCGCCCTTCTTCGCCGCCCCGCCCTTGTTGAGGACGATCAGCACCGGCAGGTCGGACCCGGCCAGGGCCTGGGCCGCATCCCTCAGACGCAGTGCGTCGCGCAGACCGGCCAGGGTCGGCTCGGTCACCAGAAACAGCCGATCGAGGTGCTTCACATGATCGCCCAAACGCCAGCGCGGCAGGTCCACCACCACATGGTCGAAGGCGCCGGTCAGCCTATCGAACAGAACATCGAGCGCCCCCTCGGCGACTGCCGGTTCCGCCGACACGTCCTCTTCCCCGGCCAACAGGGACAGATTGTCCGTGGCGCGGACCATGGCGCGCTCCATGAACAGGCTGTCGATGCGCCCCGGATTGTCCAAGGCTTCCTTGAAACCGCGGCCCGGTTCCAGGTCCAACATCATGGCGGCGGTGCCGAACCGCAGGTCGAGATCGACCAGGGCGCATTTGCCGGGCGCCTCGACCGAAAGCGCCCAGGCCAGGTTCACGGCGACCGTGCTCGCCCCCGCCCCGCCACGCGCCGACAGCACGCCCGTGACCGTCCCGTGCCCGGCGGCGGAGACCGCTTTATCGCCCGTGTCCGGTTCCTCTGCCGCCCCCAGGCGAACCAAGGCCGCCGTCAACTGCGGCCCGGCCACCGGCTTGACCAGATAGTCGGTCACGCCCAGGTCGATCAGCGCGCGGTAAACCGCGACATCGTTCACAGCGCCCAGGACCAGGACCCGGGTATCCGGCTGGCAGACTTCGGCAAAAGCGTTCACGGCATCGACCAGATCCGCGCGGTCGGCGAGGTCGAGAACCAGGAAGCGGGCGGGCACGACCTCGGCCAGGGTGGTGAGTGCCGCGTCCGTGCCGCCCACATAAACGTCCCCGGCGAAGCCCGCATCCTCGGCCGCGCGTTCAAGCTGACTGCGGGTGACCTCGTCCGTGACGAAGGCCATGAAGGGCTTGGGCGTACCGGCCGCGGCCGGGGCCGGCTTCTTTTCGGCAACCGGGGTCATTTGCCGCCTCCCTCGCCGCCGGCGGGCGCTCCCGTACCGGCCGCAGGCGCCTGCGACGTCGCGCCGCCCAGAAGCGGCTTGGTCTCACCCTTACGATAGCGCTGAATGCCCAGCACCTGGGCCTCGCCGTCGGCAGGCCCGCCGTCGCGCCCCCATACCAGATCGCCCGGGTTGGCGACCATCAGGCCGAGGTTCACGGCGGTCGCGCAGCCCCAATTGCCCGTGGGCTGGTTGTCATGGGTGATGCCGCCGCGGTCCGTCCAATCGGGGCATCCCGGCAAGGCGACCTGATAGCGGTGGACGACCAGACGCACCGTGTCGCCCGCCATCTTGGGGTCATCGTCGATGACCAGCCCGGCGGCCAGGCGCTTGAGCTTCAGATAGGCCACGATCCGCTCGGCCCGGCCGCGGGCGATTTCGCCGCCGCCGGCGGGCATGGCGATCTCCAGGGCATCGGTCCGATCGACTTTCTGACGCGCCAGAAAGGCGTCGATATCACGGCCCGCCGTGGCGTCCAGGGTCACCGCCCCCTGGGAGAAGGCGACCTTGTGGGCGATGGCGACAGCCTGCACGCGGGGCTGCCGTGCGGCCGGCGGATCGTAGGGCGCGTAGGCCTTGAAATCAGGAATGTGATCGCAGCCCCCCAGCAAGGCCAGGAACAGCACCCCGGCCCAGGTGCTGCCCGCCCAAGAACTACCGGCAAGGGCCCCTGCCGACCAGCCGACGGACCGTCCCTTGCCGCCGCGCCCGCCGCCGACGCCGCGGTCCCAGATCGAGGACTTGCGCTTTGCGCCGGTGACTGCACTGGCGGGTTTTGCCTTGGCGGGTCGGGGCTTGGTGTAAATGCGGTTCAGGGTGTTCATGGCAATGCTCCTGGGGTGTGAAGCGATTGACGGTTCTCAATCCTCGAAGGTGAAGCCGACGGGGCCGATCAGCGCCCGGCCGTCCTTGGTCACGGTCCGGGGCTTGGCCGGAGTGTCGGCGTGGCGGCCCGTCGAGCCGCCGATGATGCGTTCGATGTCGTGGGGCGCCTGATAGCCGTCCGTGGGGGCGGCCAGTTTGCGCGACGGCGCCGGCTTGACGATGTAAGGGGTGACGATGATGACCAGCTCGGACTCCTCGCGCTGGAAGCGGTCGGACTTGAACAGGCTGCCCAGCACCGGTACGTCGCCGAGCCCGGGAAATTCGGAAATGCTGTGGGTCACGTTGTTCTGCAACAGGCCGGCGATGGCGAAACTCTGGCCGCTGCCCAACTCCACCGTGGTTTCCGCCCGGCGCGTGGTCAGCGACGGAATCTGGAAGTTGTTCAGGGTCACGGCGTTGGCGTTGGACAGCTGGCTGACCTCCGGGCGGACATGCAGGTTGATGCGGCTGTCGCCGGAGATCGTCGGCGTGAAGGCCAGCGACACGCCGAACTCCTTGAACTCGATGACCACCCGGTCGTTGCCTTCGGGAACCAGGATCGGGAACTCGCCGCCCGCGAGGAAGCTCGCCGTCTCGCCGGACATGGCGGTCAGGTTGGGTTCGGCCAGCACGGTGACCAGACCTTCTTCCTCCAGCGCGTCGATGACCCCGTTCACGTCGAAGGTGAACTTGCCGTTGCCGGCGGAAAATTGACCCGGATTGACGGTCAAGGTCTGGCTGATGACGTTGGCCGCGAAGGGGTTGGCCGTGGCGACACCGAACGCGAAGGCGCCGATGGAGCCGACGGCGCTCCAGTTGAATCCCAACTGCTTGTCGACGTCGCGCGACACCTCGGCGACGCGCACCCGCAGGTTGACCTGGTTGGGGGCGTCGACGCCCAGGCGGTTGATGACGTTTTCCGGCGCCCCCGCGAAGGACACGGCGAGGCGGCGGATGTCCTCGGCCTTGCTAGCGGATGCAACGATGCCGTCAACGATCAGCGCGCCGTCGATGCTGTCGACCGTGACGTCGTGGTCCGGCGCCAACTTGGCCAAGGCGTCGCGCAGGCGCGACAGGTTGTGGCCGACGGTGATATCGACGTTGGCCAGCACCCGTTCGGCCTGATCCACGGCGTACAGGGTCGTCTCGCCCGGCGCCTTGGCGAACAGGTAGACCAGGGACGGCGACTTGACCTGCACATCGGCGATCTTCGGATCGGCGATGAACACGGTGGAGGCCGGACGCAGCAGGCGCACCAGACGGCCCTTGTTGACCTCCATCTTGATGTTGGCGCCGGCGGGGCTGATGATCTCGACCCGGCCCGCGTCCAGGCCCTGGGCCTCGGCGAAGGCGGCCAGCGGCGGCGCGAACAGCATCGCCAGGATCAAGGCCAGCATCACGCCGGCGGCGAGGATCAGGCGGTTCCAGCGCTTGATGTCGCGGGGCCGGGGCCGGTCGTCGAAGATGTCCATCGTCTGGGGTCGCATGACCGTCCGCCCTTTCAGAAGTTGGCCTGTTCGGCCTTGTCGGCGCGGATCACGTTGACCCCGCGCGCCCGCGCGCCCGGCCCGAAACGCTTGTCGCCGAGCATGCTCATGATGTCGAACTCAAGGGTGTAGCTGCCGTTCAGGTCCTGCGGCGGCGCATCGTCGTCCAGGGCGCCGACGGCGCGGGCAACTTCGGCGAACCGATCATCGGCCGTTTCCACGGCATCGTGGCGGGCCAGGGAATGCAGGCTCAGGCTGACACCGCCCATCTTCAGGGCCAGGGCGACCTTTTCCGCCTGCTTGGGTGTGACCTCCAGGGTCGCGGTCTTGGCCACCTTGGCCTGGCCGTCGCCGGCCTCGACCTTCTGGTCCATGGCGATGACGCGCGCACCCGACAGCAGCGTTTCGGAAAACTCGATCTTCTTCACCTTGCTGCCCTCGGCGTCGCCACGCCGGGTTTCCAGGCGCAGCTGGCCGATGAAGATGACGTCGACCCGGTCGCCTGGGAAGATGAATCCGGCGATCCCCGTGGTCGCATCGACGGGCACGGACACGGCACGCTTGCCGGGCTCCAGCACCGCCGCCAGGAACCCGCGCTCGCCCGGCTGCACCAGCTTCAGCGCCGTCACCGGCTCGCCCGCCGTGATGCGGGTACGCACGACGGCACCGTCGAATACGGCCATGCCGCGCTTCTGGGGGACCCCACCGTCAGCCGCCGCCGGGGCCGGCTTGACGCCCTTCGGCGCCGCGCCCTCGACGACATAGCCTTCGACGACCCCGTCCTTGGGCCAAGCGGCCCAGCGCAGGTCTTCGGCGCGTACGAAGCGGCCGGCCTCCATGGTCTCCTTGGCGACCAGAACCCGGTGGGTTTCCGTGGCCTGGGCGGTCTGTGCCGGCCGGGCCTTGAACGCCGCCTGCTGCTGGGCGATCCAACTGCGGGCAAACAGCGCCGTGCCGGTAGCCACGGTCAAGGCCACGACGATCAGCAGAATTCCACGTAGGGAGATCGGGGACATATCAGCCTCCTAACCGGCCAGCGCCGGGGCGGCGCCCAGCAGGGGCGGCACGGGCATGGTGACAAACGTGGCGGCGACAATGGCCACGGCATAGGGCACGTCACGGCCGAGCAAGGTTTGGGCGACGCCGGTTTCCCCCCGATCGGCGAGGACCTGGGCAACGGCCAGACGCCAGTGCGAGATTTGAACCAGGGCGATGGCGCCGCCGAACAATGCCGTGACGAGGATGAAATCGAGGCATGCCGACGGGCCGACCCACAGACTGACGGCGGCCATCAGCTTCACGTCGCCACCGCCGACCACACCCAACGCGAACAACGCCGTGCCGCCGGCCAGCACGGCGGCGCCAACGGCCAGCGCGCCGGCGACATCGACGCCGGCTCCCGGCAGCAGGGCATAGACGGGAAACAGGGCCGCAATGGCCAGGGTCACCGTATTGGGGATGCGGTATTCCTGAAGATCGGTCAGCGCGGCCAGGCCGAGCAGGCCGGTGAACAATGCCAGGGGAAATGCATGGATGGCGGCCGTGAGGGACATGGGTTGGGGCCTTTTCCGACTTGGTGGGTGGCTGGGATGCGGCCACCCGCCCGGGTTCACGTTACACGCTGCTCTTTCTTCATCTATTCGTCAGGAAAATTGACTAACTAATAAGCCGGTCATATCGGCCTTTCCGGGCCGGGGCTCCGTCCCCTCCCCCTTCGGGCCCTGCGAAACCGGGGGACCGGCTTCGTGGGGAACTGAGGACCCGAAGTTCGAACCCATCTAAGGGTTCTGGGGAGGGACATGGAGATCGTGGGGCAGTCTTCCGAAGCTGAATTACGGGGCGACGGCTTCGTTGAGCTTGGTGGAAACGGTGGTGAACATGGTCTCCAGGGACTCGCCCATGGTGGTCAGGGCGCCGATGGCGGCAACCGAGACCAGGGCGGCGATCAGACCGTACTCAATGGCCGTGGCACCGGACTCGTCCTTCAGCAGTTTGGTGATCGTGGTCTTCATGGCTTCTCTCCTGAAACAATCTTCGGGGTCCGCTGTGAACCTCGACGTCCAATTTTCTATGACTAAAGTTATAAGTCAAAATTTTTATTTATTTTCAAATAATCTATACTTTAGAAATACATTTACATAAAATTTTATCTAATTTTTATTAGTTGTTTTATGCAAACGTTTCAATTGACCGGATTGTTTTTCTATAATTATTAGTGCGTCGGTACAGGAAACCCCTGACATGACACAACTAACTGATAAAATTGGAAAATTTCTAACCCGCTTCGGTGCCTGCCGACGCGGCGGCGTCGCGGTTTTTCTGGCTCTGGCCATTGTCCCGGTCATCGGTTTCGTCGGCATAGGCACCGATGTCGCCCGCGCCTACCTGGTCAAGTCGCGCCTGTCGTCGGCGCTCGACGCGGCGGCATTGGCCGGCGGGCGATCGTTCTTCCTGCCGACCCGCGACGCCGACATCGACATGTTCTTCAACGCCAACTTCCCGGCGGGCTATCTCGGCGCCACGGTAACCGGCCCGATCAAGTTTCCCGACGTCAACAACGAGACCCTGGAATTGACCGCCTCGGCGGTGATTCCGACCAGCTTCATGCGCGTTTTGGGATTTGAGGACGTCAGCGTGTCCGCCTCCTCCCAGGTCAAGCGCGAGTTGATCGCCCTGGACGTGGTCCTGGCCATCGACATGTCCGGGTCGATGACGTCGGGCGCCATCGGCGGCGGGTCGCGCATCGCCGCGGCGCGCACGGCCGCCCAGACCCTGATCGGCATCCTGTTCGGCACGGCGCCGGACAAGGACCTTCTGGGCATCGGCCTGGTGCCCTGGAATTCCAAGGTCAACGTCACCATCGACGGCGCAACCTACGATCCCGGCCTGACCACCGAGGACCCCGTCGCCGCCTTTGCCCATCCCGTGACGGGGGCCGTGCAAAGCGCCGTTTATACGGTCAACAACTCACCGGTCCCGTTGCTGAACGATCCCGGTCCCGATTGGACCGGCTGCGTGTTCCAGCGCTATGCCGACGACGGCGACGATGGCAACGACGGCGACGTCCTGCTGAACATCGGCCAGATCGGGACCAAGGACTGGGTCGCTTGGGAGCCCATCGGCCCGGACGGCGACCCCCTGTCCGGCTGGAGCACCTGCGCCATGGCCGTGGGCGGCAACGAATGCGGCCCCTGCCTGAGCCACGGCATCACGCCGCTGCAGCATTCCAAGGCCGTCATCGAAGGCAAGATCGACGCCCTGACGTCGCCCCAGGGCCAAACCAACATTCCCCAAGGCCTGGGCTGGGCCTGGCGCGTGCTGAAGCCGTCGGCGCCGTTTACCGAAGCGATTCCGGATCCCCCCTACCGCCGCCAGCAGGCGATCGTGCTGCTGACCGACGGCGAGAACGTCGGCGGCTCGGGCGACGGCTACAAGGGCACCTGGGGCACCGGCGGCACCGCCCACGATGAAATGAACAGCCGCCTGCTGACCCTCGCGGGCAACGTCAAGGCCGACGGCGTCATCGTCTATGTCATCCAATTCGCCAATAACGACGAAGACCTGAAGAATATCCTGAAACAGGTCGCAAGCGGCCCCGACGCCCCCTATTACCATCTGGCGCCAGGGGCTGCGGAACTGCAGACCGTATTCCGCGAAGTCGCCAATCACCTGACGGAACTGCGTTTGTCTAAATAACTTAAAAATTGTGTAGTTTTTGTTGCGCGACTTTTGCTGCCAAACATATTCATATATTCATATATATAACTTCTGTCTTATTTTCCGGCCTCTCCGTGTTCCGTATGGTTTCGCATTACTTGGGGGCGAGCGCGGAGCATATCCCGCGTCTTCTTCGCACAAACAAAACTGATCGGCACCGCGCGGCGACGCGTGCGTGAACGGGCAATGGCGCCCGCCGACGGTCCTGCGCCAACGGTGGCGCAATGAAGGGGAGAAACATTCGGTGAAACTCACAAACATGCGTATCAGCAGTCGGGTCAGCCTGCTGCTGGCCCTGCCGGTCATCGGTGCCTTGATCCTTGGCACCATGATGTTCATGCAACGATTCACCGACGTCTCGGAGTCCGAGAACCTGGCGGAGGTCCTGCATCTGGCGCCCGTCCTGAGCAACCTTGTCCATGAATTGCAGAAGGAACGCGGCATGTCGGCCGGCTTCATCGGCTCCAAGGGACAGACATTCGCCGCGGAACTGCCCCCGCAGCGCGCCGAAACGGACGCCCGCCGCAAGGACCTGATCGACGCCCTTGGCGGCTTCGACGCCCGTTCCCGGGGGACTTCCGTCCAAGCCAATGTGGACAAGGTCACCACGGCCTTGGCGCGGCTTGACGGCTCGCGTTCGGCCATCGACAAGCTGACCGTGAACGTCGGCCAGATGGCGGCCTTCTACAGCGGCCTGATTCACGACCTTCTGAGCAACGTCGAACAGATGGTTGCACTCAGCCCAAACGCCGCGATCATCCGCGGCATCGGTGCCTATACCGCATTTCTTCAAGCCAAGGAACGCGCCGGGATCGAGCGCGCCATGGGAGCCGCCGGGTTCGGCGCAGGCAAATTCGCGCCCACCGTCTACCGACGGTTCGTGCAGTTGATCGCGGCGCAGGATACCTATCTCGCGACCTTTGCCGTTTTCGCGACCCCGGGTCAGGCCGAGTTCCTGAAAACGACCGTGACCGGACCGGCCGTGGCCGAGGTCGCCCGCATGCGCAAGGCCGCCATCGAAAGCCTCGACACCGGCAACACCGGCGGCGTCGCGGCAAGCGCGTGGTTCAACCAGATCACCCAGAAGATCAACCTGCTCAAGACGGTCGAAGACCGTCTAGCGGATGATCTCTCTGCCTCTGTCGCCGCGCTGACCGACCAGGCCAAGACGCAGATGCTGCAGCTTCTGGCGGGGCTTGCGACCGGTCTGGTGTTGCTGGGCGTCCTGTCCACCTTGATCGTGCGCAGCATCACCCGGCCGGTGGCCGCCCTGACAGACCAAATGGGCCGGCTGGCCGGTGGCGACCTGGAGCTTGAGATCACCGGCACGGAGCAACAGGACGAGATCGGCGCCATGGGCCGCGCCGTCCTGGTGTTCAAGGAGAACGCCCTTGAGGTCCAGCGCATGGAGGCCGAACAAAAAGCGGCCGAGGAACGCGCCGAGAAGGAAAAGCGCGCCACCATGAACCGGCTCGCCGACGAATTCTCGACCAGCGTCGGCGGCGTGGTGGAAACGGTGTCGACCGCGTCGGTGCAGCTCAACTCGTCGGCCCAGCAGCTGGCGGGCAATGCCAAACAGACGAGCGAACAGTCAGCGGTCGTCGCCTCGGCCTCGGAACAGGCCAGCGCCAACACCCAAACCGTTTCGGCGGCGGCGGAGGAACTGTCGAAATCGATCCAGGAAATCGCCCGCCAAGTCGCGGAATCGACCCGGATCGCAAGCGATGCGGTCCTGCAGGCCCAATCGGCCAATACCAAGATTTCGGGATTGGTCGAGTCGGCCCAAAAGGTCGGCGAGGTCGTCGACCTGATCACCGACATCGCCGAGCAGACCAACCTTCTGGCCTTGAACGCAACCATCGAGGCGGCGCGCGCCGGCGACGCCGGCAAGGGCTTCGCCGTGGTCGCCTCGGAGGTCAAGAACCTGGCCAGCCAGACGGCCAAGGCGACGGATGAAATCGCCCGCCAGATTTCCGGCATCCAGACGGCGACGGACGATGCGGTCCACGTCATCAGCGCGGTTACCGAAGTGATCGAGCGGATCAACGAAATCGCCGGCAACATCGCCTCGGCCGTCGAGGAACAGGGGGCCGCAACGCAGGAAATCGCCCGTAACGTGGAACAGGCGGCCGCCGGCACCTCGGCGGTGAACGAGAACATCCAGCACGTCAGCCAGGCGGCGGATGAAACCGGCAAATCGGCAACCGGCATCCTGGAGGCCGCCAACGACCTGTCCAGTCAGTCGGACGTGTTGAAATCGGTCGTCGCCGAGTTTCTCGACAAGGTGCGGGCGGCCTGACGGTATTGCGGGCCCAACGCGGGCGGGACAGGATGCTGAGCGATCTGCATCCGCCCCGCCCGCCGCGGCGCCGCGCCGTCGGCTTGTATACAATTGGTTACAATTGCGTCCTCGCATAGGATCTCAGTTTGCCCTAACATTTACATGTATATGTGTGCTGTCCTCCGGGGAACGGAATCACCGAAATTCAATGAAGACGTTTTCGTCTCGGCGCGTGGCGCTTGGCATCCTGCTGGTCGCGGTCGGCGCGGGCGCCTATGTCATGCTGGCCGGCGGGCCTGCCACCGATAAACCCGCGGCCAAGGCAGGCGGCAAGCCGCCGACGCCGGTCCTGGTCGCCAAGGTAACGACCCGCACCATGCCGGTCACCATCCGCGCCATCGGCACCATCCAGGCGCTGGCCACGGTGTCCGTGCGCTCGCGCGTTGACGGTCAGATCATGGAAACGGCCTTTACCGAAGGCCAGATCGTCGCCAAGGGCGACCCCCTGTTCCACATCGACCCTCGCCCCTTCCAGGCCCGCCTGCGCGAGGCCGAGGCCAATCTGGCCCGCGACCGCGCCAACCTTGAAAAGGCGCAAGGGGATTTCGAGCGCTACCAGTCGCTCAGCGGCAAGGGCTTTTCGTCGCAACAGAAGTTCGAGGAAGCGCGAGCCGCCGTGAACGGCCTGTCGGCAACCATCCGTGCGGGGCAAGCGGCCGTCGATATCGCCAAGCTGAACCTGGAATTCGCGACCGTCCGGGCTCCCCTGAACGGGCGGACGGGCAGCGTCCTGATCCAGGCCGGCAATCTGGTCAAGGCCGACGACTCGCAGCCCCTGGTGGTTATCAATCAGGTCGATCCCATCCTGGCGGCCCTGTCCGTGCCCGAGGGGCATCTGGCGGAAATCAAGCGCCGGCTCGCCGAAGGCACCCTGGCCGTCGAGGCCACCGTGCCCGACAGTAACCGCCCGCCGAACCGCGGCCGCGTCGTGTTCATCAACAACGCCGTCGACACGCAAACCGGGACCATCCTGTTGAAGGCCGAATTCCAGAACGCCGACGGCTTTCTGACCCCGGGGCAGTTCGTGCGCGTGGTCATCGAAATGGACTCGATCCAGAATGCGCATGTAGTGCCTGAGCGCGCCGTGCAAAGCGGGCAAAAAGGCAATTACGTCTTCGTCGTCAATCCTGCCGACATGACGGTGCAGCCCAGACAGGTGACCCCGGGCCCGTCGATCGATAATTTCGTCGCCATCGGCGACGCCCTGCAACCGGGCGATACGGTCGTCACCGATGGTCAGTTGCGCCTGTTCAAGGGCGCCAAGGTGACGTTCAAAACGGACGGCTGACCGGGACCCGGGGCCCCCGCCGAACCACGGGAAGGAGCAGGCCGAACAGGCCGCGGAACGAACGATGAATTTGTCCGAACTGTGCATCCGCAGGCCGGTCATGACGACCCTCGTCATGCTCGGGCTTGTTCTGTTCGGGGTGTTCGCCTATCGCGGCCTGCCGGTGTCGGAGCTGCCCAACGTCGACTACCCGACCATCGAGGTCACGGCCTCCCTGCCCGGCGCCAACCCGGAAACCATGGCCGCCGCCGTGGCGACGACCCTCGAAGGCCAGTTCTCGCGCATCGCCGGGGTGCGCAACATGACCTCGATCAGCGCCTCCGGTACCTCGCGCATCGCCCTGGAATTCGACCTGGACCGCGACATCGACGCGGCGGCGCTGGACGTGCAGTCGGCCATTTCGACGGCCCTGCGCGCCCTGCCCGACGACATGACCGACCCGCCGTCGTTCCGCAAGATCAACCCTGCCGACTTCGCCATCTTCTACATCGGGCTGTCGTCTGACACGCTGCCGATCTCCATGGTCAACGAGTTCGCGGAAACCATGCTCGCACAGCAATTGTCGACCATCAGCGGCGTCGCCCAGGTGCAGATCTGGGGCCAGCAGAAATTCGCCGTGCGCGCCCAGGTCGATCCGGACGCCCTGGCGACCCGCGGCATCGCCATCGGCGAGGTCGAACAGGCCATCCGCGGCGGCAACAGCTATCAGCCGACCGGCACCTTGAACGGCCCCGACCGCGCCATCGCCGTGAAGACAACGGGCCAGATGAGCAACGCCGCCGCCTATAACAAGCTGATCGTCGCCTACCGCAACGGGGCCCCCGTGCGGCTGTCGGAAATCGGCAAGGCCATCGACGGGGTCGAGGCGACCCGCGTCGCCACCTATTTCGGCGGCCGCCAGGGCATCATGCTGGCGGTCTACCGCCAGCCCGGCTCCAACACCGTGCAGATCGTCAAGCAGATCAACGACATCCTGCCCGTGTTCCGCCAGCAATTGCCCGAGTCCGTGAACCTGGAGGTCATGTACGACCGTGCCCAGTCGATCGAGGAATCGATCCTGGACGTGGAGTTCACGCTGATGCTCGCCTCGGCCCTGGTCGTGCTGGTGATCTTCCTGTTCCTGCGCAATCTGGCCGCGACGGTGATCGCCAGCGTCGCGTTGCCGATTTCGGTGATCGGCACGTTCTCGGTCATGTACGTGATGGGCTTCTCGCTCAACAACCTGAGCCTGCTGGCCCTGACGCTGTCCGTCGGCTTCGTGGTCGACGACGCCATCGTCATGCTGGAAAACATCATCCGTCACAAGGAACGCGGCCTGACGTCCATGCAGGCCGCGCTCAAGGGTTCACGCGAAATCGGTTTCACCATCCTGTCCATGACGCTGTCCCTGGTCGCCGTGTTCATCCCCGTCATGTTCATGGGCGGCATGGTCGGGCGCCTGCTGCACGAATTCGCCATGACCATCAGTGCCACCATCATCGTGTCGGGCATCGTATCGCTGATGCTGACGCCGATGATGTGCAGCCGCTGGATTTCCGACGCGGTCCACGGCGCGGAAAAGCCCAAGCGCGGTTTCATGGCGGCGACCGAGCGCGCGTTCGACGCCATGCTGCATGGCTATGACGTGTCCCTGCTCTGGTGCCTCAAGCGCAAGCCGTTCGTGCTGGCCGTGTTCCTGGGAACTCTGGCCGGAACCTGGGGTCTCTATGCCGTGATCCAGAAGGACTTCCTGCCGGCCGAGGACACGGGCCGCCTGATCATCTACACCGAGGGCGGCCAGGACGTGTCGTTCGACGCCATGGCGCGCTATCAGAAAGAGGTCGCCGAGATCGTCAACAACGACCCAAACGTCGCCGCGGCCATGTCGCGCGTCGGGGCCGCCGGCAGCCGCATCACCAACAACGCAGGCCTGTTGTTCCTGCGCCTGAAGCCGCGCCACGCCCGGCCCGACGCCAACATCAACGACGTCGTACAGAAGCTGCGGCGCAAGCTGAACAAGGTCGCCGGCATCAAGTCCTTCGTGCGCAACCCGCCGGCGATCCGCGTCGGCGGTCGCCTGTCCAACGCCCAGTACCAGTACACCCTGCAGGATCTGGACCTGGAATCCCTCTACAAATGGGCCGAGGTCATGGCCGCCGAACTGGGCAAGCTGCCGGGATTCCAGGACGTGACCACGGACCTGAAGATCCGCAGCCCTTCGCTGGTCGTCGATATCGACCGTGACCGCGCCGGCACCATGGGCATCAAGGCCGAGGAGATCGAGGCCGTGCTTGCCAACGCCTTCGGCGGGCGCAAGGTCTCGACCATCTATACCGCCGCCAACCAGTACGCGGTGATCCTGGAGGTCGCACCCGAATTCCAGAAAGATCCGGAGGCGCTCAAAAAGCTGTACATCCGCGCGCCCGGCGACCGTCTGGTGCCGCTGGCCGCCGTCGCCACCCTGACCCGCGGCGTCTCACCCCTGACCATCAGCCATCAGGGTCAGATTCCCGCCGTGACGATCTCGTTCAACCTCGCACCCGAGGTCTCCCTCGGCACCGCCATCGACCGGGTTCATGCGCTGGAGCGCGAAATCCAGGTGCCGGCGACCCTGACCACCAGTTTCCAAGGCACGGCCAAGGTGTTCCAGGAATCCCTGGCCGGCATGGGCATGCTGCTGGCGCTGGCCATTATCGTCGTCTACATCGTGCTCGGCATTCTATACGAAAGCTTCATCCATCCGCTGACCATCCTGTCGGGCCTGCCGGCGGCGGGCGTGGGGGCGCTGCTCGCCCTCATGACCTTCGGCATGCCGCTGACGCTCTATGGTTTCGTCGGCATCATCATGCTGGTGGGGATCGTCAAGAAGAACGCGATCATGATGATCGACTTCGCCCTGTCGGCGCAGCGCGAGGACAACCTCAGCCCCGACGAGGCGATCTATCAAGCCTGCCTGATCCGCTTTCGCCCGATCATGATGACGACCATGGCCGCCCTCATGGGCTCGCTGCCCATCGCCGTCGGCTTCGGTCAGGGCGGCGAGGCACGGGCCCCCTTGGGTCTGACCGTGGTCGGCGGCCTGCTGATGTCACAGGTCATCACGCTGTACCTGACGCCGGTGGTCTACATCTACCTGGACCGCCTGTTCCCGACCAAGGCCATCCGGGGGGCGTCCGGCGGCGCCGAACCGGACCGCGCCCCGGCGGAATAGCGCCCTGCCCTAGTCGGCGGCCGCCGGGAAATGGCGGTGCGTGCCGTTGGCGAAGGCGACCAGGGACAGCATCACCGGCACCTCGACCAACACGCCCACGACCGTCACCAGGGCCGCCCCCGAATTGAGCCCGAACAGGCCGATGGCGACCGCCACGGCCAGTTCGAAGAAGTTGGAGGTGCCGATCAGGGCGCAAGGCGCCGCGACGTTGTGCGGCACCCGCCAGGCCCAGGCAGCCCCATATGCAATGACGAAGATGCCGTAGGATTGGATCACCAGCGGCACCGCGATCAGCGCAATCAGCAGGGGCTGTTCCACAATCACATGGCCCTGGAAGCCGAACAGCAGCACGACCGTGGCCAGCAGGCCCAGGATCGAGAACGGCTTGACCGCCCCGGTAAAGCCCGCGACCGCGGCGGCTTCCTGTTCTGTCGAGCGACCTTGCGCCAAGACGTGGCGCGTCGCCATGCCCGCCGCCAGGGGGATCACGACGTAAAGTCCGACGGACAGCAACAGGGTCTGCCATGGCACCTCAATGTCCGTGACGCCCAGCAGCAGAGCAACAATGGGCGCGAAGGCGAACACCATGATGACGTCGTTGAGCGATACCTGAACCAGGGTATAGTTGGCGTCTCCCTTGGTCAGGTACGACCACACGAAGACCATCGCCGTGCAGGGGGCGGCGCCCAGCAAAATCAGGCCCGCGATGTACTGGTCCGCGTTGGCGGGATCGATCAGGTCCACGAACAGAAACTTGAAGAACAGCACGCCCAGCGCCGCCATGGTGAACGGCTTGACCAGCCAGTTGACCACGACGGTGATGATCAGGCCCTTAGGCCGCCGGTGAACGCCGCGCAGGCTGGCGAAATCCACCGCCACCATCATGGGATAGACCATGGCCCAGATCAGAACGGCGACGGCCAGGTTGACCGAAGCGTATTCCCAAGACGCGACCGCCTGGAAAAGCCCCGGCGCCGTGTTGCCCAGCACCACGCCCAGGGCGATGCAGAGCGCGACCCAAAGCGAGAGATATCGTTCGAACAACGTCATTGGTCAATTCGTTCCTTCAAGTCAGGGGAATGGAAATGCGGGCAGCCTAGACCGACTCTTCCCGGCGCGCGCCGATTTCGTCCAGGCGCTTCTTGAGGGTCATGCGGTCGAGGCTGCGGAGCGGCAGGTTAACGAAGATGCTGATCCGGTTGTTCATGAATCGCATGGTCTCGGCAAAGGCCGCGCGCTTCACGGCCTCGGTGCCTTCGACCACCGCCGGATCGGGCACGCCCCAATGGGCCGACATGGGCTGCCCCGGCCAGATGGGGCAGACCTCATTGGCCGCGTTGTCGCAGACCGTGAACACGAAGTCCATTTGCGGCGCACCGGGTTGGGAGAATTCGTCCCAGCTTTTCGAACGCAGGTCCGCGGTTGGAAAATTCTGGTTGCGCAGCAGATCCAGGGCATAGGGATTGACTTCGCCCGCCGGCATACTGCCGGCGCTGAAGGCCTTGAAACGACCGGCGCCCAGGCGGTTCAGAACCGCTTCGGCGAGGATGCTGCGGGCGGAGTTTTTCGTGCACAGAAACAGCACGTTGAAGATTGGCGTTGTTGGGTCAGGCATCACTCGTCTCCTTTGCGGGCGGGCAATCAAGGGAAGCGCCATAGCCGCAGATTTCCGGCCGGCCTTCGCAGCAGTCGTCGGTCAGATAGGCGATCAGGCGCCGCGTGCCCTCGACGTCTATGGCGTAGAAAATGCTTTGGCGGCGGCGAGTCGCCTGCAGCAGACCGGCCTGACAAAGCTGCGCCAAATGGGCCGACAGGGTCGACGGCGCAACATCCAGGCGACGGGCGATATCGCCGGCCGGCAGACCGTTGGGCCCCTCGCGCATCAACAGGCGAAAGACCGCGAGACGGTGTTCCTGGGCCAGGGCCGCGAACAGCGCGACATAGGTTGCTTCGTTCATATTTCGGTTATTCCCGAAATAACGTATCATAGCAAGTGACAATTAAATGACCGAAAGGCGCGCCACGCCGGCCGTTGCGTCAATAAAGGGAATCGTCGGGTGGAAACATTTCACCAAGTTTCGCCCATTCGGGCGCTTGGCCATGCTGTGCCAACGTTGCTTCGGAGAACCCGTCGAACGGATTAAGCAGACAACAGGTCGTGTGCTTCCCGCTGCTTAGAATCCGCCGGAAATTCGCACCCAGCCGTTCCTGCCACGGCAACGGACTCGGCATCAGGAGAATCAGCAACGTATCCCGCTGTCCGGCACGTGGTTTCACCCCGCGATGAAGATTGCGCGGCGCGGCGAACATCAACGCCCCTCCCACATTCAGATCAGGAACAATCGCCGTTCCTGCTTGTGCCTCCGCGCCAAGAATTTCCGCAAGATCATCGCTACGCTCCACCAAGGGCGGATAGCTGTAACCATTTTCAGCCGCACGGCGGGTCGTCGCGCGATCAAGGACTTCCGTGCGCCCCCCTTCATCCGATGCACCGGACAGATACACCATCAGGTGCAGTTGCTGCGGCGGTTCTTCGTCGCGATGCCACTGGAAAGAGACGTCGCGTCCCATCTCCGCCAGATAACGGTTCAACGACACCGACAAAACCTGAAAGTGGCATCCGAAGTAGTCTTCAACTTTCACCGTCAAGTCCTGCGACAATATCTCCGGCAAGACCCGGCGCAGAATCCCTGCCCGGTACTGCGACCAGGGCACGAAATATGTATCGGGCAAGCCGGTCTGACCATCTCGCGCCAACCCTTCGACATAACCGTCAATGGATTGGGTAAAGGCCGAACACTCTTCGGCGGCCAGCACCCGCGGCAACAGACTGACCCCATGATCACGCAGGTCGCCGTCGTCGCCACGCACCGGTGGCGGTCCGCCGTGCTGCGAACGATATTCTTGCTGACAGATACGGTGATAAAGACCATGGCGGCGCCAGGATGAGGAGAGCATCCAGGCGTTCAGGTCGTCCGAAAGATGGACATTGCCAACCGAATCAACCGTGTACTGCGAAAAATCCATGGATTTGGCCGCCTCTGATCGGCTGAGATACGAACCGCACGAACCCTATATGTGACTGATTAAAATCCCCTAAACCGCGGATAGCGGGGCGTCACCCACCAACTTTGTTCAACCGCGTGAGGGTCTTCGCCGCGCGGGTCAGGAACATCTCATCAAAGGTCTCCATTACCTTCGCCACGGCCGAAGGGTGGATGTGGCGTTGGTCCTCGGTCCAGACCGTCTCCGAACAGACGGTGACGACTTCGTAGCTGGGGAAATAGAACACGTCCGTATTGCGCTCGACGATGATATCCGCCGCGACCCGAAGCACCGCCTTGGAATGCGTGTTGGCGGAAATGACGTGTTGGGTATCCCCGCGGCCGGTGGCCAGGAACGGCACCGGCGACACGGTAACGATCAATTTAAGGTTCGGATTGTGGGCGCGCACCACGTCGATGAACCGCTGCAGATAGTCGACGTTCTCCTCGACCGTCAGCGTGCGGTGGTCGATCAGGCCGGTCATGGATTTGTTGCGCGGGTTGCGCGAGATGTAGACATCGTCCGGCAGGTAACGCCAGGCCTCGTTCAAGCCCAGGGTCAGGATGAAGACGTCCGCTTCCAAGAAGACCTTCCGCGTGTTCTCCAGATGCTTCGCGCGCTCGATCTCGTAGGCTTCCGGTGACGGGAACATGACCGCTTCCCGGAATGGATCGATGTAGATGTCCGGCGGCGTATCGCTGAGCTTCAACAGAAGCTTCGGCAGCGGCCGAACACCGAACGCGTTCTCGACGATCTGGGTGAAGCTGGGCGTATTGAACAAGATGCCCCACCGGCAGGAATACTGGACAATTGGATCGTCTGAGTCCGTTCCCATGACCAACGTCCCTGTTTCGGGGTCATAGGTCTTTTCCAGGCACAGGTAGTTGAACCCACGCTTGATGAGGTTTTGCGCAATCTCGACGGCAAAACAACTTCCGGCTGAACCGATCTTGGTGCTCTGATCAATGAATGGGTGGTGCTTTGCAACGGGGAGCACGTCTTTCAGAAATGCGCCGCCACGCTCCGGGTCCGGCCAGAAAACAACACCCGGGTTCAGCTTGGTCGCGGGATTGAAACGGTCCGCCACCTTATTGACCATGCCGACATAGTCGCGAAGACAGACGCGTTGACTTTCGGCCACCGGATCCGCACCCAGGCGATCCAGATACGAATTGCAGAACATGAGAAAGGCGCTAAGGCTGTCGAATAATCCGGCGTTCTTCGATGCCTCCGCCCGCAGGTCGCGCTTGAAATCCTCGTTGTCGAAGACTTGTTCAATCAGCAGGTCACGCGACCTGGATTGCGCCGCTGCCAGACCACCCTGCGTGTCTAGTAAGACCACGCCGTCTTCCTTACCTGCTTCCGCTTGCAAAGCCATGCCTGACACGGGCTCCCGAATTTTGGGGTTAATTTCCGACAGAAAATCTTATCGCTCTGAAGTTAAGTAAGCGTCAAACTCCCTGTCCCTAACGGCCCGGTCGCGGTGCGAAAGAAATACCCCGCACGAACCCCCGGTTACGGCTGCCCGTATCGTCGCTGTCGGCGCCGATCAGCACATGTGCCGCGCGCAGCGGGCGGCGGCCGAACACCCGTTCATGATCCGCCGCCACGTCGACTGTTTCCCGCAGCCAGGCACCCAGGGGGGCATCGCCGGCGCGCGCCACGATCATCACGTTGACGTCGCCGAAATACGGGCTGGCGACGGCCGCGCCAGGCGCGGTGGCGTCCCCGCTCCAGACATAGGAAAGAGTGCGTGCCGGCGCATCCTTGCCGCGCGCCAGTTCGACCAGGGGGCGCAACAGGGCTTCCGAAAATGTCGCCGTGGCGGGGTCGTAAGGGAAGGTCACGTAAATCGCCAGGGCCCGGTCGTCCCGCCCCTTTATGGTCAGGTCCGTCGCGGCCACGGGCAGGTCTACCTTCCATTCCCAGGTCAGCACCGGCATTTCCGCCAGAATCACCGTCACCGGCCGCCCGATCAGGGACACGCTGGCGTCCGTATTGACCATGACACAGTCGGCGCCGCAGGCACTGTAGCGGTTGGCGGCCTTGCCGTCGAAGGTCATTTGCTCCCACGACCGCGCGACCAGATCCGCCGGCAACGCGTCGCCCCCCGCAACGGCCAGTGATGCGGCGCCGGTTGCCAGGCACAATCCCAGGCATGAAATGAACAGGCGTTTCATGGCCCCACTATCCTCCACCGCCCTCCATCCCCTCAAATCACGAATTGGTTGGCGGGCGCGGCCCGGATCAGGGTTTGACGGTCGTCAGACTTCCGAACCGGGGTCGGAACACGGCGCTGGAATAGAGCTGCCCGGCCTCCAGCACGGTGGTCATCATGATCGGTTCGAAATCGTAGAATACCTCGGCGGTGATGACGTTTTCGCTGTCGCGGACCTCGAACCCGGCGGGCAACACCGCCGGGTCGCCCATAGCGCCGAACCGGCTTGCCGCCGGCGCCAGACCGTAGGTCCGCTGCCAGATGATTTCCGGGCCGCCGCCGTCCCGCGCGATGGAGGAAATGATGACCCGGCCGCCGACCTGAACATCATAAGGGGTCATGACTTGGTCCGAGGCGGCGAAGAACGACGTGATGTCGCCTTCGGTCAGTTCCGGCATGCGCGAGATCAGATCGCCCATGGTCGCCGCCGTGCGTTCCAGTTTCTGGTTGATCAGGACATAGCGCGTGACCTCGACCCCCGACATCAAAAGACCCGTCAGCACCGGCACGGCGATGGCAAGTTCGACCGAGATCGTGCCCCGCCCATCGCGCCGGAACCGGTTCAGGAACTCGCGGATGAAGCCCATGACGTCCCTCACCCGCCCGGCGCCGGCGCGCCGATGGCCTGGTCGTAGGGCTCGTTGCGCACGGCGATGGCCGATTTCAGGATGAACTTGCCGTCTTTCCCGATCAGGGGGCCGGCCAGCGGCGTGCGTAGCGGCCAGGCGTATTCCATGCGGTAGGCGACGATCGACCCGGCCTCGCCGGCCCCGGCCTCGCCGACATCGGCGTCGTGGGCGCCGTTGCCGTTCTCGTCGGTGAAGGTCTCGCCCGGGTCATAGGTGCCGTTGCCGTTGCCGTCGACGAAGGCCTCGCCGCGTCCGACGTCGCCGAAGGTGGGATAAACCCGGACCTCGACCTTGGCGTCGGCCATGTCGACAAGACCGATGGTGCGGTCCCCGACAATGGCAAGGATCTGTTCCAGCCGCGTGCCCCCCTCCGGCTCCTGGCCGGTGATGCCGAACCGCGCGGCATCGCGCAGGGCACTTTCCATCAGCGTCGAAACAAACATGATCATGCCGAACTCGATGATGGCGACGATCATCAGCACCACCAAAGGGGCCGCGAAGGCGAATTCGACCAGGGACGAGCCCCGCTGGTTTTCGACCAGCGCCGGGCGCCCGAAGGACAAAAAGCCAGGTCGGCGAAGCACCATGGCGGAAACCCCCTTTCTTCCGCAGCTTACGCCCCGCCCCAAATTCGGACAAAAATATTAAGTGTTTTCAAAGTTCTATAAAACTTTCATAAAATTCCGGGTAACGGTCTTGACCTTCATAGCCCTGCGAAGCCTAATGCGGCGAGCGGTGCGAAAACCGGTCTAAAGACGTCTAAAACCCATCGGGGAGCCCCATCCATGAAACTGCTGCGCTACGGCCCCAAGGGCGAGGAACGCCCCGGCCTGCTGGATGCCGCCGGCCGCATCCGCGACCTGTCCGACCGCCTGCCCGACATCACGCCGGAAACGCTGGTCAGCGACCGTCTGGCGCGCCTCAGCGGCATGGACCCGGAAGAGTTTCCCGCCGTCGGCGGCTCACCGCGTTTAGGCGCCCCCGTGGCCGGCGTCGGCAAGATCGTCGCCATCGGCCTGAACTACGCCGACCACGCGGCGGAGGCCGGCATGGCCCTACCGGAAGAGCCGATCATCTTCACCAAGGCGATCACCTCGCTGTCCGGTCCGACCGATCCGGTCGTCCTGCCCAAAGGCTCGCAAAAAGGTGATTGGGAAGCAGAACTCGCCGTCGTCATCGGCAACCGCGCGCAATATGTCGAGGAAGCGGACGCCGCCGGTTACATCGCCGGATATGCGATCCTGAACGACGTGTCCGAGCGGGCGTTTCAGCTGGAAACCACGGGCCAGTGGGTAAAGGGCAAAAGCTTCGACACCTTCGCCCCCTTCGGCCCCTGGCTGGTCACCCCGGACGAGGTACCGGACCCGCAGAACCTGAAAATCTGGTGCGAGGTTTCGGGCCAGATGATGCAGGACGGCAACACCAAGACCATGGTGTTCAACGTCTTCAACCTGGTCTCCGTGGTCAGCCGGTACATGACCCTGATGCCGGGCGACATCATCGCCACGGGCACGCCGCCGGGCGTCGGGCTCGGCATGAAACCGCCACGGTTCCTGAAGGCCGGCGACGTCATGCGCGTCGGCATCGAGGGCCTGGGCGAGCAGAAGACCCCCGTTCAGGCCTGGCCGGAATAATTCCGGTTCAAGCCGCCGCCTCGCGGCGGATGTCATCCCAGGTTTCGCGCATCCATTCGACGCAGGCGACCGCCTGCTCGAACAGGGAATACCTGCAGCCCTCGCCGTAATCCGTGCCGGGAATGAATTCGGTCGAAATCTGACCCAGCTTGCCCGTGGGGTCGGCCGCGTGGTGGCGCATCAGCATGCGGATGCATTCCTTCCAGGGCTCCAGCAGCGCCCCGTCCCAGTCGGCGTGGTATTCGCCGGGTCCCGGCGGCACGAAGGGATACTGGATGCCGCGCCCGACGCTGCCGTCGGGATGGCGGCCGGTCTGGTTGACCGGGTTGTTGGGAATGGCGGCGCGGGCGTGGCAATGGCGGACCCAGCCGGCCGCAATCCACTGCTGCACCACGTTGCCCGGCGTATAGGGGTCGAGGATCACCTCACCCGCCGCGATCTGCCCCGCCGTATCGAAAATCTTCTGTTCCTTGGGGTTGTCGATCTTGAAGATGACGTGGCTGTGGTCGAGGGTGATGTTGAACTCCACGCCCCGTGCCTCGACCATGCGGCCGACCCGGGCGACGCGGGCGAAGTCCTCGGACCACATGTTGACATGAACCTCGAAGCAGGGCGTGACGCCGTACTTGTTCCCCAGTTCCGCCGCCCACAGATAGGCGTTCAGAACCTCTTCGTCCGTCACCATATGCCCCTTCGCATGATGCAGCTTGATCTGCGTGTTATGGACGAGGGAGCCGAGCCGCCGGCCCGTCTCCAGGTTCTTTTCCAGCAGTGCCTCGTCCTGGCCCAGGACATAGAACCAGCCGCCCGCCCGCACCGGCAGGCCGTACTTGTCCCGCGCGCGTTCGAAATCGTCGATCTGGTCCGGGTCCGGGGTCTTATCGACGTAGTCGAACACGCCCGCGTCACGCACCATGCGGAAGCGCGTATCGACATCCGGCATGGGGTCCGCATGGGCATGCTTGATGCCGTTGGTCTGAATGCCGAAAAGAAGCTCGTTGGCCATGTGTCTGTTTCCGTCCCCTGCTGATCGCCCCCGCCGCATCGTAGCGCAACCGGCGGCCGAGGCAACGGCGGCGGCGTTCAGGCGCCGATGTGCAGACGCGCGCGGATCGCGCGGGCGATGTCTTCCGCCGGGTTAAGGGGCGCGTGGGTCCAGTCCTGCCACGCCGTTTCCGCCGTCAACGGCCGGGCATAGCCTTCACCGAACAGGAAATCGTGAAACCGCTTGTGCTTGGGCGTGATCAGCGGCGGCGGCGCATAGAGATAGACCGGTCCCGGCCGCGCGCAGGCCTCGGTCGACATGGACACGGAATCCCCCGTCACCACCACGGCGTCGGCATGGGCGAGATAGCCCATGTAGGGATTCCCCGCCGGATCGCCCCAGCGGTACAGATGGTGCGGCACGTCGGCAAAGGCCGCGAGCAGCGCCGGCATGGTCCCCGGGTCTTCCGATTCCTCGACCCGCCGGCTGGTCGAGATCAGCAAGGAACCGCCCTGTTCGCGCGCCAGCCGGGCGGCCCATCCCGCGACCTCGGCCGCCATCTCTGGGCCGAATTCGCGCCGCCGGGTGCTGCCGCCGATCATGAGGGCGATCAGCGGGCGCGGCAGATGGGCAAAGGCGGGCGCCCATTCCCGGGCGGCCTCGGCCAGAACGTCCGCCGTCACGCCATGGGCGGCGGCGGGAATGGTCAGGGTGTTGGCGGCCGTGGTCCGGGCGTCATGGGCAGGCTGGGCGATCAGGTCGAAATCCCCTGCCCCGGCGCCCGGGTGCATGATGTGGACCAGCTTCGTGCGGCCGCCGGACAGTTTCTTGATCTTGCGCGCGGCGGAGGCCGAACGCCGCCCGGCGCCGATCACAAGGTCCGGCCAGGGCGGCGTCAGCAGCGCCCGTGACGGCGGCGTGAGCGCCGCGAAGGACGCCCCCAGCACCGCGTTATGCAGGCGCACCAGGGGGCCGTACTCGATATCCTTCCGCGCGAACGGCAGGCCCAGAACCCGCGCCACACCCAGGCATTGACTGCGGTTGCCGGGCCGGTCGTCGGCCAGCACCCAAACGCGGGGCGCATCAGCGGTTTGTTCCGTGTCGGACATTGCCCGCTTATGGCATGCGTCCCCCGTCCCGGCAACGGATCAGTCGGCGGCGGCGCTTCCGTCGATCATGCAAAGTGGTCTAGCACTTCCGTCCAGGTTACGCGAAGTCGCATCACATCGTATGACGTCAGCGCAATGAATACCTACAGAACAATCCACGATATCGACAGCCACCTGACCGGAAGCCGTGCCCGCCGTGTCTGGGATTATTGGCGCCGGCAGGCCGGTTCCGCACCGGCACCGGCCTGGGATGGCTTCAAGCTGATGGACGTCTATCAGGACGCGCCCATCATGCTGGTTCTCGACGTGCTGCCACGGCCCGATCACACCGATTTCCGCTACCGCTTCGTCGGCACCACCATCGTCCAGAACCGCTGGAAGCTTGACGTTCCCGACCATACCGGCCTGACCTATTTCGAGTCCCGCCACCAATACGATTTCAATGAGGTCAAAGAATCATACGACCGCTGCGTCGGCATCGGGCAGCCGATCTTGATGCGGCGAAACTTCGAGACCTATGATGCCTCGGGGACGCACGAACGCCTGATCCTGCCGCTTCAGGGACCGTCCGGCGACATCGACAAACTTGTCGTCGTCGTCGAGCGGCTGAAGGAGCGGAAAACATTGCAGCCGACCGATCCGCATCTGTTCTGAAGAAAGACGGCAACCTCAATCGAAAACTGAGCGCGGCCGCCGGTCATAAGCGGTTGTATTTGCGCAGGAAGGATTCATGATCGGTCAGGTAGCCTTTGTATCGCCGCGCCAGAATCATGTTCCGCCCAAGCGTCAGAGGGGAAACCACCAAGGCAATTGCGGCAATCAGGGTCGGCAGCCAGAGCAGGTCGCTCCACTCGAATTCTTCGCTTGGTTCCTTGTCCGGTGGACAGGGCGACAGGCCCTGCGCACGGAATTCCTTGAGCACCGTCTGGTAATTCGGCGTATCGGCGGCCAATTCGAAGCAACTCTGAGACGGCGAGCCTGCGGGCGTCGCCGAACTTCCATTTTCCAAACCACTGCTCGCGATCTATCCATCCCGATCGGACGGGATTATAGATCAGATATGCCGAAGGACAAATTCACGAAGCCCTTCCGGTCCGGCCGGAAAACACGCGCGACGCCCGCGGAAACGATTGGGCCTATTCGGCAGCAACCGGCAGGCGAAAGTGGGCTTCCATTTCCCGGCGGATCTTGACCGCGTCCATGGTCTCGTCGACCTCGACATCCTGCCAACGGACGGGCCGGTTGGCGGGGATGTCGGCCTTCAGCTTGACCTTGTGGGCCAGGCCGATGGGCAGGCCGCCCAGCTCCAGCGACTTGTCCGCCGGATACAGCTTGCCCCAGACGGTGAACCCGCCCTCGCCGTCGAGCATTTCGCCCGCCTTCAGGTCGCGCTTGGCCGTCGCCACCACGTCGCCGCGGAACCCCAGGGTCGAGCCCGTCGGCTTGTTGAGCAGCGCCGCCGACAGGATCGAGATGTTCAACTCAAGACCGATCAGGTGGAACGGCTTGAACATGGCGGAATAGCGCCCGGTGGAATCCGTGTTCATGCCGTACTGGCGGAAACAGGCGGCGGCGTAATCGTTGGGGGCCTCGATGACCACATAGACGCCCCAACGCAGGTCCTTGAACACCGGGCGTCCGTCACGCTCCAGGGACGACACGACCTCGACCTGGCCCTTGTGCTCCAGCATCCCGCCGTCGGATTTGGGGCGCAGGACATGGGCGAGATCGTCCATGCCCGCCGCCGGGAAACTCAGGCCGTCCGACGGCGGGGTCAGGCCCGTGCCGTTGGCGATGGCCGCCATTTCCAGGGCCGACTTGGTGCCGTCGAGGAAGCTGTTGAACATCTGGCTGTTCATGCCGGCGGCGGCCGCCTGTTCCGGGGTCAGGCCGTAGTGGTCCCAGACCGTATCCGGGGTCGAGGCGTGATAGGCCGGCAGGTACTTGGTGCCCTTGCCGGCAGCAATCACCTCGAAGCCCGTGGCGCGCGCCCATTCGACCAATTCGCAGGTCAGGGCCGGCTGGTCGCCATAGGCCATGGAATAGACCACGCCCGCCTTGCGGGCCTCTTCGGCCAGCAGGCCGCCGGCCAAGACGTCGGCCTCGACATTGACCATGACGATATGGATGCCGTTGCGGATGGCTTCCCGCGCATGGACCAGGCCGACAACCGGATTGCCCGTGGCCTCGACCACCACGTCGACGCCGCCCGCCTGCATCATGGCCATGGCGTCGTCGACGAACTTGGTTTTGGCGACCAGCTCGTCGTTCCAACCGACGTTGCGGCAGGACAGCTTGGCGCGGGCCGGGTCCAGGTCGGCAATGACGGCGACGTCCAGGCCCGGCGTCGTCGGCACTTGCGAGAGGAACATGGAGCCGAATTTCCCGGCCCCGATCAGGCCGACACGAACGGGATTACCCGCCGCGGCACGGGCCGCGAGTTCTTGGTAGATGTACAAGGTTGATTACTCCGCTGCTTGCTGGCGCTTGGCGACCAGTTCGTCCAGGCAGTCGTCTGCCAGGGCTTCGATGGGGGTGAAATCGCGGTGCGCGATCCACTCCGCCCGGTTGAAGGCGCGGATGTGATTGTCGACGTGGCACAGCGACAAATAGACGATGGTCCGACCGAACGGCGAGATGTTGGGCGGGCTGGCATGAACCAGCAGGGACGAGAACATCAGCATGCTGCCCGCCGGGCCGGTCGGCGCGACGCAGCCGCCGCGCGCGGCCAGTTCGGACACCTTATCCCGGTCGAGGGTCCACAGCGGATAGCTGGTCGTCTCCAGGTCATGGCCGGCGTCGACCACCCCCTGCTTGTGGCTGCCGGGAATGAACAAGAGCGGCCCGTTGGCCGCCGTCACGTCGTCCAGGAACACGGCGATGTTCATGGCCCGGGGTTCGGGCATGTCGTCGTCGCGCTTCCAGGTGCCGTAATCCTGATGCCATTGCCAGACGGCGCCGTCGAAGGCGGCCTTGGCGTTGACCTTGTACTGATGCATGTAGACGGGGCCGTCGAGGACCTGCGTCACCGGCTCGATCATGCGCGGATGGGCGCCCAAGCGGCGGAACGCCTCATTGTATTTGTGCGCGGCGAAGGCCGTGCGGGCGACGCCGTTGGACTCGCGCCAGACCTCTTCACGGTCCAGGGCATAGACGGCCTCGGCCTCGGCCTTCAGGCAGGCCGCTTCCTCGGGCGTGAATTTTCCGGGAAAGAACAGATAGCCGTCCTCGTCGAAGCGTTTCAGTTCGTCTTCGGTCAAGCGCATGGGATCATCCTCCGATTGATGTCTTGCTTGTCGTCCCCGGGGTCTGTTGCCCCGGGGCAGTGTCCTTGAGCCGGCGATAGGTCGCCTCGCCCGCCGTTTCCGCATGCCGCGCCGCCAACTCGCCGGCGCCGTCCACGTCGCCCGCCATGACGGCGTCGGCGATCGCGCCGTGATCGGCCCAGATGGCTTCGTGGCGGCCGGTATCTTCAAGCACCATGCGCATGGCCCGCACCATGTGGGGCCAGGCCCCCTCTGCCGTCGCGGCGATTTCCGGATTGCCCGCCAGGGCGTACAGCGCCTGATGAAAGGCGACATCGGCGGCGACCAACCGGTCGATGCTGCCCCGCGCCACGGCCTCGCAGCCGTCGGCCATCAGCCGGTCGAACAGGTGCCGGCGCGTTCCCTCCGGATCGTCCTGGCCGGCGGCCAGACGTGCCGCCAATCGGTCCAGCGCACCCCGCACCTGATACAGGGCCCGCAGCCGCTCCGCATCGACAGGGGCGACCATGTAGCCCTTGCGGCCGCGCGCGACGATCAGGCCCTCACGCTGAAGCAGCACCAGGGCACGGCTGACCGGCTGGCGGCTGACACCCAACCGTTCGGCCATTTCTTCCTGTGCCACGGGCGCGCAGGGCGGCAGTTCACCGGACAGAATCGCCGCCCGAATGGCATCAAGTGCCTGCGCTGTCAGATCCGATTTAAGTTTAAGTTGCTGCATTTACTAATTTATTAGATTTGTGAATTCCGAATTCCAAAAATCATATGACTCTCTTCCGACCCTGTCAATGCGGCCGCGGACGGCGGCACAGGGGCCGCCCGCACCGAAGATCACACGGCTGGAAAAATTCGGGGAATCTACTGTGGGCCGGGCAGGAACGCCCGGTAGGCCTCGGCCCGCCCCACGGCGGTCTTGTACAGCGGCCGGCGGACCTGCCAGTTGGACGCCGTCAGCACCGCGTTGCCGGACGTGTGGAAATCGAGGCAGGCCGGGTCCCAATCGAGGCCCAGGAAATCGATCAGCGCCCGGCTCTGCCCTTCCTGGTCGGCGATCAGGTCTTCATAGCGAACTTCATGGACCGGCAGGTCCAGGACATCCCGCCAATGGGCCATGATCCGGTTTTGCGCCGCCTGCATGCGGGCGATCTCGGCAAGGTCCGTGGACCAGGCCAGGCCCTGGGTGAAATTGGTGAAGAAGCAGGACAGGGCCGTGTCCTTGGCGTCACGCACACAATGAACGACGCGCGCCCCCGGCATCAGCATTTGCGCCAAGCCGAGCAGGAAGATGTTGAAGGGCGTCTTGTCGACGAGGCGCAGGGCCTCATGCCGCCCCGCCCCCAGGCTTTTCAGATAATCCGCCGCCAGGGCGCCCGCGCGGTCGGCATCCAGGTCGGCCACGCCCTCGGGATAATCGGGCAGCAGCCGCGACAGAGCGTCCAGTTCCCCGGCTCCGGCTCCGTGTGCGTGGCTGGAAATGATCTGCTCCACCAGGGTCGTGCCCGAGCGCGGCATGCCGACGACCAGAACCGGGGCCGGCGACGCGTCGCCCCAGCCCTTGGATTTGGTCAGGAAATCCCTGTCGAAGGTCGCGATGATCGTGTCGACCCATTGGTCCAACCGCGCCGCGTCGAAGCCCAGCCCGGCCCCGTCCAGCAGGCGGCGGCGCATGGCGTTGGCCTTGGCGAAGGCGTCGAACGCGCCGGTCTGGTCGCCGCGCCGGTCCTTGGCCGCCCCCAGGGCGAACAGAAGCTGCGCCGTCTGGTCGTTTTCCGGCGCCGTCTCCAACAGTTCGGCGAGCTGCGCTTCGTGATCTTCCGTCAACGCCCCGGCGGCGGCCAGGTTGACCCAGGCGTCGCCCAGGCCCTGATGGGCCTCGACGGCGCGCAGGAACGCCTCTTCCGCGCCCGAGGTGTCGCCCTTGGCCAGCAGCACCGTGCCCAGGCCCGACCAGGCCCCGGCGAAGCGGTCGAACCGCGCGACCGTGTCGCGGTAGGCGTCCTCCGCCCGCTCCAGATCGCCGGACTTGAACAGCGCCCCCGCCAGGTTGGCCCGCGCCTCCAGATAGCCGTCGCGGTGGGTCAGCGCCGCGCGGAAGGCGTCGAGCGCGCCCAGAATATCGCCCCGCGCCATCAGCACGTTGCCGAGCGCGTTGAACCCCTCGGGATAGTCGGGCCGCAGCGCCAGCGCCTTGCGGCAGAAGTCCTCGGCCCCCGCCAGATCGCCCAGGCGGCGCAGCACGACGCCCAGGTTGCCGGGCGCCATGGGGTTCGTCGGGTCGATCTCGGCGGCGCGGCGGTACATCGCTGCCGCCTCGGCCAGCGCACCCTTGCGGAAATAAAGGTTTCCTAGGTTGATATGGGCTTCCAGATGCTTGGGATCGAGTTCGACCGCCCGCTTACCGCAGGCCTCGGCCTCGTCGATGCGGTCCTGCAGTTCCATGGCCACGGCCAGGTTGTTGTAGGCCTCGGCGTTATCGGGGCGCAGTTCCAGGACATGGCGGGACGCCGCCTCGGCCTCCGCCCCGCGGCCGCATAGGTTGAGGACGGCGGCCAGATTGGCGTGGATCGCCGGGTCCTCGCCGTCGACCATGGAGGCCGCGACCAGATGGTCCGCCGCCTGCTCCAGACGCCCCGTGCGGTATTCGATCAGGCCCAGAAGATGCAGCGCCTCGGCCTCGCGCGGGCGTTCGGCCAGGACCTTGGTGAAGGCTTCCTCGGCCTCGCTGAAGCGGCCCGCGTGAAAGGCCTGAACACCGGCGGTCAGGCGCGCGCGGCCCTTGGGCGAAAGGCGGTCCGCCGTCTCCGCAAGCTTCTTTTGCCGGCGCCGTTCCTGTCGGTTCACTAAAAGGGGGCCCTCCCGGCCGGTCCGTTCTGATGCGGACAAAAAGAAACGGGGCCCGGCCGGTGGTCGACCGAGCCCCCAGGATTGGGAGGGAGAATAGTGATCACAGGTCGCCGTGCCAAGCAGGGAGCATTCCGGTACTGCGAGGATAGATCCCCGGGAGGGCGTCATCGGCAGCGGCGTTCAATCAACTGGCATATGGTATACCAGAGACCATAAGGGCACAACAGAGAATTTCATCGCCGGGTTTTTTATCCCCCGTCCCGGCCCCGCGCGCGCTTGCGGGCCCGGGACGAACCCGTTAAACGAAAACCCAGATGCCGGCCACGATCCGCCGGCGCCGACCGCCCCCGCCCGCCTGTTCCGGCGGGTTCCAGATCGCATGAGGCCCCCGCCATGACTCCAGCCCAGGAAACCGCGAAACTTCTGCTCGACATCAAGGCCGTGAACTTCCGCCCGCAGGAGCCCTACATGTTCACCTCCGGCTGGGCCAGCCCGGTCTATATCGACTGCCGCTGGGTCATTTCCTTCACCGAGGCGCGGCGCCGGATCATCGAACTGGGGGTCGAGATGCTGCGCCGCGACGCGGGCCTGGACGATATCGACGCCGTGGCCGGCGGCGAAACGGCGGGCATCCCCTATGCCGCCTGGATTGCCGAGGCGGCGTCCAAGCCCATGCTCTACGTGCGCAAGAAGCCCAAGGGCTTCGGCCGCGACGCCCAGATCGAAGGCAATCTGGTCGAAGGCTCCAAGGTGCTGCTGGTCGAGGATCTGGCCTCCGACGGGGCATCCAAGCTGAATTTCGTCCATGCCATCCGCAACGCCGGCGCCGAATGCACGGACGCCTTCGTCGTGTTCTTCTACGGCGTGTTCAAGGGCGCTTTGGAGACCCTGGAGAAAGAGGGCGTGACACTCCGCTATCTCGCCACCTGGAAAGATGTGTTGCAGGTCGCCGAGGATGGCGGATACTTCGACAAGGACGCCATTGCCGGGGTGCGCGCGTTCCTCGACGATCCGGAGAAATGGTCCCTGGCCCATGGCGGACGTGGCTACGACGACTGAGCAACGACCCGAGGAGACCCCATGCGACCGGCCGGATTTGTCCTGAAAACGCTCCTCGCCGCCGCTTTTGTGGTTCTTTGCGCCGCAGTCCCCGCCCGGGCGGCCGAGCGCGATCAACTGACCATCGGCATCACCCAGTATCCGTCGACCTTCCACCCCAATATCGACAGCATGGTGGCGAAGTCCTACATCCTGGGCTTCACGCGTCGGCCGTTCACCGTGTTCGACCAGAACTGGCAGTTGGTCTGCATGCTCTGCACCAAGCTGCCGACCATCGAAAACGGCCTGGCCGTGCCGGAAACGGCACCGAACGGCAAGAAGGGCATCGCCGTCACCTACACCATCCGCCCCGACGCCCTGTGGGGCGACGGCAAACCGATCACGACCAAGGACGTTCTGTTCACCTGGCGCATGGGCCGCCACGGCAAGACGGGCATCCTGCCGATCGAATTCTACCGCTCCGCCTACAAGGTCGTGGCCAAGGACGACCGGACCTTCACCATCCATTTCGACAAGCTGACGTTCGACTACAACGCCATCAACGCGTTCGACCTGATCCCCGCCCATGTCGACGCGGTGAATTTCGACGCCGATCCGGTCAACTACAAGAACAAAACCGCCTTCGACACCCAGACGACCAACGAGGCGCTGTACTTCGGCCCCTACCTGATCACGGAAACCCAGCGCGGCAGCTACATCGTCCTGGAACGCAATCCGAAATGGTGGGGCAAGCCGGGGGCGTTCAAGCGCATCGTGGTCAAGGTCATTCCCAACACGGCGGCGCTCGAGGCCAACCTGCTGTCCGGCAGCATCGACATGATTTCCGGCGAACTGGGCTTTACCGTGGATCAGGCCCTGCGCTTCGAGAAACGCCATGGGCGGAAGTTCCGCATCCTCTACAAGCCCGGCCTGGTCTACGAGCACATCGACCTGAATCAGGACAATCCCCTGCTGCAGAACCGGGACATCCGCCACGCCCTGGTCTACGCCATCGACCGCGAGGCGATTTCCCAGCAGCTGTTCGGCGGCCGCCAGCCGGTCGCCCAGTCGGCGGTCAATCCGCTTGACTGGGTCGCGGCCGAGGACATTCCGAAATACACCTACAATCCGAAGAAGGCGCTGGAACTACTTGTAAAGGCTGGATTTACAAAATTGGTTCAGGGGGTTCGCCAGCACAAGGACACGGGCGCGCCGCTGCGCTTCGAATTCATGACCACGGCCGGGTCCAAGGCCCGCGAACTGGTTCAGCAGGTGCTGCAAAGCCAGTGGAAAGCCGTCGGCATCGACGTGCGCATCAAGAACGAACCGGCCCGCGTCTATTTCGGCCAGACGGTGACCCAGCGCAAGTTCACGGGCCTTGCCATGTACGCCTGGTCGTCGGCGCCGGAAAGCGTGCCGCGCACGAGCCTGCATTCCGCCCATATCCCGACCGAGGCCAACGGCTGGGCCGGGCAGAACTATCCGGGCTTCAAGAATGCCGAAATGGACGCGCTGATCGAGAAGATCGAGGTTGAGCTGGACAAGCCCGCGCGCAAGAAGCTGTGGCATCGGCTACAGGAAATCTACGTCACGGAACTGCCGGCCATTCCCCTCTACTTCCGGGCCGAGACCTTCATCATGCCGCCCTGGCTGACCGGCGTCGCCCCCACGGGCCACCAATACCCATCCAGCCTGTGGGTCGAGGACTGGGGCGTTAAATAAGCGTTTGGGCCCGGACGCCAGCGCGATAGGCTCCCCCCATGCTGCGCTTCATCAGTGAACGCCTGATTCAATCGGCCGTCGTTCTGGCGGTGATGTCGTTCGTCATCTTCGGACTGATCGGCCTGATGCCGGGCGATCCGGTGGACCTGATGATTTCCGCCGACCCGGACCTGACCTCCGCCGACGTCGCCAAGCTGCGGGAAATCTACGGCCTCGACCGCCCTGTGGCGGAGCGGTACGGCAGTTGGGTCCTGTCCGTCCTGCAGGGCGATTTCGGCTTCTCCCGCCTGTTCGCCAAGCCCGTGTTCGACATTCTCGGCCCGGCCCTGGGCAACACCCTGGCGCTGCTCGGCATCAGCCTGACCCTGGCGCTCGGCATCGGCCTGCCGCTCGGCATCTGGGCCGCCGTCAGGCCTTATTCTGTGCGCGATTATTCGGTGAACCTGTTCGCCTTCGCGGGCATTTCGATCCCGTCGTTCTGGCTCGGCCTGCTGCTGATCATCCTGTTCGCTGTGATCCTGGGCTGGCTGCCGGCGGGCGGCCTCGGTACGCCGGGCATGGACGGCTGGTCGGACAAGCTGATCTATCTGGTCCTGCCGGCGGCCAGCCTGACGCTCGCCAGCGTCGGCGGCCATACCCGCTACATGCGGGCCAGCATGCTGGAAACGCTGCGCCAGGACTATATCCGCACGGCCCGCGCCAAGGGCCTTTCGGAACGGCGGGTCGTGCTCGGCCACGCGCTGCGCAACGCCCTGATCCCGGTGACCACGATCATCGCGCTGGACTTCGGCACGTTGTTTTCGGGCGCCCTCATCACGGAAACAATCTTCGCCTATCCGGGCATGGGCAAGCTGACCTTCGATGCGGTCATGGGCAACGATTTCAACCTCGCCCTGGTCTGCCTGCTGCTGGCCACCCTGGTGACCCTGGCGGGCAACATCCTGGCCGATCTCGCCTATGCCTGGCTCGATCCGCGCATCGGCTTCGAAGGAAAGCGGCAATGACCGGCTCCGCCACAGCCGCGACGCCACTCGCCCTGGTCACACAGCGGTTCCTGCGTCACCGCCTGGCCCTGGTCAGCGCCGGGGTGCTGGCCGTGCTGGCGGCGGCCAGTCTGCTCGCCCCGGCGATCGAGGGCTGGCTCGGCCTCGACGCCAACGCGGTCGACCTGTTCAACCGCCTTTCCCCGCCCAGCGCGGCGCATCCGCTCGGCACGGACGAGGCCGGGCGCGACGTGCTGGTGCGGCTGCTGTACGGCGGGCGGGTGTCGCTGTTCGTCGGCATCGCGGCGGCCCTGACGGCGGCGGTCCTGGGCACAACCGTGGGGCTGCTGTCGGGATATTTCGGCGGGCGCCTGGACGCGCTCTTCATGCGCCTGACCGACGGGGTCATCGCCCTGCCCCTGCTGCCACTGTTGATCGTGCTGGCGGCCATCGACCTGCAAAAGCTGGGGTTTTCCGCCGAGGCGGCACAAGCGGAAAGCATAAGCCTGTATCGCATCGTCGTCATCGTGGCGCTGGTCGGCTGGACCACCGTGGCGCGGCTGGTCCGCGCGACGGCGCTCAGTCTGCGCGAGCGGCCTTTTGTCCTGGCCGCCCGCGCCCAAGGGGCGACCAGCCTGCGCATCATGACCGTGCACATCCTGCCCAATCTGGCCTCCCCCATCATCGTCGCGACGACGCTTTCCGTCGGCAATGTGATCCTGCTGGAATCGGTCCTGAGCTTCCTCGGCCTCGGCATTCAGCCGCCCCTGCCCAGTTGGGGCAACCTGCTGACCAACGCCCAGGAACTGATCTGGGACGCCCCGGCGCTGGCGGTCTATCCGGGCCTCGCCATCTTCATCACGGTGATCGCCTTCAATTTCGTCGGCGACGGCCTGCAAGATGCTCTCGATCCCCGCTCGCTGGAGCGCGGCAGGCGCTAACGCGGGCCCGCCCCGCCAAGAGACGTCCTGAACCCGGGTTCGACCACCATGACCGCCAAGCCGGCGCCGATCCACATGCAGAACAGGGCGACCCAGGCGGTCAACGCCAATACTGCCCCGCCGGTGATGCCGGCGCCGACCGCACAGCCGCCGGCCAGCATGCCGCCGAAACCCATCAGTACGGCGCCGACCAGATAGCGCACGGTACCCGTCTCTCCGCTGAAGGTCTGGACCTCGAACTCGCGGAACAGGAACGCCGACAGCATGGCGCCCAGGAACACGCCGGGCACCAACCCGACGCCGAAGTTCAGTTCCACCGCCGGCTTGGTGATGAGCACCATCAAGGTATCCGCGGACGGACCGGTGAAGGTGACGCTGCCGACGGGAACGATGTCGAAGGATGCCCGCGCCAGGGCCGAAGTGAAGGCCCAGCCCAGGACCACCGCCAGACCGACCCCGGCCCCCGTCACCCCGGTCAGAAGCGACACGTTCTTGCGCAGGGCGAACCACAGGGCCGCCGCGACGAAGGCCAGACCGACCGCCAAGCCCGTGCCGTCGGGCAGGTGCAACATCAGATTGCGGTCGAACGCGGACACGACCCATAACGCCGACAGTTTGACCCTGAGCGGCGACAGGATGCCCGACAGGCTCGACTGGGCGGCGACGGTCACAACCAGCCCCGTTACCAGGGCCCGCACGTTGCCGGTGCCGGCCAGCACCAGAACGCGGCTGGCGCAGCCCCGCGCCAGGATCATGCCGATGCCGAACATCAGCCCGCCGATAACCGCGCCGGACAGGGTACCCGGCGTCTCCAACTGGCGGATGCCCTGAACCGGCAGATTGCCGGTCAGCATCAGTGCCTGAACGCCCGCGAGCGCCACGCCGAACACCAGCAGCCAGACCGCGAATTTCTCGCCCAGGGCGCCGCGCCAGAACTCGATGCAGGCCGAGCGCAGGCAGAACCGGCTTTTCTGCGCGCAGAATCCGAACAACAGACCAACCACGAAGCCGCCGAGGGCGAGCTTCTGTGCGTCGGTCATCAGATTACTGGCCAGCCACATACTCATGGGCGGATCCCTTAGGTGGCGAAATTCTGCGCTTCAGACGCCAATGTCCCCTATACCGCAACGATCCGCGATGACATCGATCAAACGTTTTATATTCTTTGAATGTGTCGGCAAGCCAGCGTAATCTCCGGAAAACACCAATCCTGGGAGACCTCCATCATGCCGCTGTTCCGGCCTTTCGTCCTTGCCCTGATCGCCGTCCTGGCCGTGGCCCTGCCCGCCGCCGCCGAGGAAATCCGCATCAAACCGGGCGCCCACACCCTCAACGCCCAACTGGACCTCGCGTCCGGCAAAACGGTGAAGGATGGCGTCGTGCTGATCGTCCACGGCACCCTGGCGCATAATGACATGGAAACCTTGAAGACCCTGCGCGGTGCGCTCGCTGATCGGGGGTTCAGTTCGCTGGCCATCAACCTGTCCCTCGCCATCGACGACCGCCACGGCATGTACGACTGCAAGACCCCGCACAGGCACAAGCACCTGGACGCGCTCGGCGAAATTTCCGCGTGGATGGACTGGCTGAAGGGCCAGGGCGCCGGGCCGGTGGTGCTGTTCGGCCATTCCAGGGGCGGCAACCAGGCCGCCCGCTTCGCCGCCGAACGCGGCAGCCCGATGATCGCCAAGCTGGCCCTCCTGGCGCCCGCGACCTGGAATGCGGAAAAGACCGCCCAGGGGTTCGAGAAATCTCACGGCCGTCCCCTGGCGCCGGACCTGAAAGTCGCCGAGGCCCTGGTCAAGGCCGGCAAGGGGGATCAGCTTCTGGACAAACCGGGTCTGCTCTACTGCCCGACCGCCAAGGTCTCGGCGGCCAGCTTCGTCAGCTACTACCGGCCGGATCCGCGCTTCGACACCCCGTCGGTCCTGAGCGAAATCAAGGTTCCGGTCCTGGTCATGGCCGGATCGAACGACACCGTCGTCGCCGACCTGCCGCAGAAGATGACCGGCAAGGCCGACGGCGCCAAGGTCGCGTTCAAGGTGATCGACGGCGCCGACCACTTCTTCCTCGACCTCTATGCCGAGGACGTGGCCGACGCCATGGAAGCGTTCATCACCGGAGGATGAGACCGGGCAGCCCCCTACCCGGCGGCCCTGCCCCGTTAGTGGGACATCACCACGGGCACGGTCTGGTGTGACAACACCACGTTGGTGACCCCACCCAGGATCAGCTCCGACCAACGGGCGTGGCCGTAAGCCCCCATTACCATCATGTCCGCCGATATGTCGGCGGCGCGGGACAGCAAAAGGTTGCCGACGTCGAGTTCGTCCGAGGTTATGTGACTGGCCTCGACCGTTACGCCGTGGCGTGCCAAATGGGCCGCGATATCCGCGCCCGGGTCACGTTTCTCGCCAGGTACCTTGGTCGGATTGGCGACCATGACGACGACCTTTTCCGCCGCCTGCAGCAGCGGCAGGGCGTCGTGCACCGCGCGCGACGCCAGCGGACCTTCGTCCCAGGCGACCAGAATCCGCTTGCCGGCAAGGTCGCCCGAATAACCGTAAGGCAACACCATGACCGGCCGACCGGCGGTCAGGATCAACCGGTCCGGCAGATCGCGGTCACCGGGGAACAGGCTTTGCTCCGGGTCGGGCTGACTGACGATGGTCAGATCCGCATAGCGGCAGTGAAAGCCAAGCACCCGGCCTTCGTCGCCTTCCTGCTGCCGCCATTCCACGGACAGGCCGGAATTGTCGGTCGCCGCCTTGAACGCCGCCGCGGCGCGGGACGCGGCCTCTTCGGCCGAGGCGCGCTGGGCTTCCAGGACTTCGGCGGTAATTTGCACTTCGGCATAGGCGGGAATGTAGGGACGCGGCACGGCGTAGATGCCGACCAAATGAGCGCCATGAGCCTGGGCCAGGGACATGGCCGATTTCAGGCGACGCTCCGATTCCGCGTTCAGGTCGATATGGACAAGGATATCTTTCAGGGACATTTGATCCTCCCGTGATGAATGGGCATGCCGCCATCAAAGACCCGACGGTGCCCGCGGAACATGACCTGCGTCAAGGGACGGGAAAGATTTTCGTCTTCGCCATTGCTCTCCGCCGCGTCCCTGGACCAAACTGCGCCCGCTGACCATACCCAACCAACATCGATCAGGAAGTCCCATGACCGCGCCGCGCCCCGTCCCTGGAAACTCTCCCGCCAGCCGCGACATCGCCTATCACGTTCACGGTTACACCAATCTGGCCAAACACGAAAAGGTGGGGCCGCAGATCGTCAGCCGCGGCAACGGGATCCACATCTACGACGACGCGGGCAAGGAATATATCGAGGGCCTGGCGGGCCTGTGGGCCGTATCGCTGGGCTTCAGCGAGCAACGCCTGGTCGACGCGGCGACGCGCGAACTGTCGCGCCTGCCCAACTACCACGGCTTCGCCCACAAAACGCCGGACGTGACCATCGATTTGGCCGAGAAAATCCTCGAATTGGCGCCGGTGCCCATGTCCAAGGTGCTGTTCGCCAATTCGGGTTCGGAAGCCATCGACCTGTCGATCAAGCTGGTGTGGTACGTGAACAACGCCCGCGGCAGGCCCGAGAAGAAAAAGCTGATCGCCCGGCAAAAGGGCTATCACGGCGTCACCGTGGCGGGTGCCAGCCTGACCGGCCTGCCCCACCTGCACGGGGATTTCGACCTGCCCATCGCCCGCGTGCTGCACACGGATTGCCCGCATCACTACCGCTTCGCCGAGGACGGCGAGGATGAAGAGGCCTTCGCCACGCGCTGCGCCGAGAACCTGGAGACCCTGATCCTGGCCGAAGGCCCGGAAACGGTCGCCGCCTTCTATGCCGAGCCGGTGATGGGGGCCGGCGGCGTGATCGTGCCGCCCAAGGGCTATTTCGAGAAAATCCAGGCGGTCCTGAAACGCCATGACGTGATGCTGATCGCCGACGAGGTGATCTGCGGGTTCGGGCGCACGGGCAACATGTGGGGCACGACCACCCTCGGCATGAAACCCGACATGATGACCATGGCCAAGGCCCTGACCTCGGGCTACATCCCCATGTCGGCCTTGATGATCTCGGAAGAGATTTACCGGGACCTCGTGAAGCAGAGCGAAGCCTTCGGCGTGTTCGGCCACGGCTCGACCTATGCCGGACACCCGGTCGCGGCGGCGGTGGCGCTGGAAACCCTCGCCATCTATGCGGAACGCGACATCGTCGGCCATGTCCGCGCGGTGGCGCCCACGTTGCAACAGGGGCTGCGCGCGTTCCAGGACCGGCCGCTGGTCGGCGAGGTCCGGGGCATCGGCCTGATCGGCGCCATCGAACTGGTCAAGGACAAGGCGACCAAGGCGCCCTGGCCCAAGGAAACGGGGATCGGCGCCAAATGCCAGGAATACTGCTATGATGAAGGGTTAGTGCTGCGCGCCGTCGGCGATTCGATCGCGTTCTGCCCGCCGCTCATCGCCACGGCGGCGGACGTTGGCGAGATTCTCACCCGGTTCGACAGTGCCCTGAAAAAGACGGAAGCCTGGGCGGCGCAACAGGCGGGATGACGCCACAGCCGCACCGCCCGCGACCATCGCTGGACAGACTCTCGACTTACCCATAAACTTGCGACTCGTTCGCAACTAATGAAGGTGCCGACGCCGTGTACGCCGACAACACCCTGACCCCCCGCGAAGCCGTGCGCCTCTGCGCGCTGGGCACGCTGGCGTCCGGGCCGCGGCGCTACAGCGACCTGGCCGGGGAAATCCGGCACTTCACCAGCCATGTCCTGGGACCGTCGCTCGACGTCATGGGCACCTCCATCGAACTTCTGAAATATGAAGGCTTGGTCACCGCGACCGAGGGCAAGGGGCTGGAAGACAACGCCGTCCTGACCATTTCCGACGCCGGGAGCGCGGAACTGGCGACACTTCTGACCGCGCGCATCCGCGCCCAATCCAACGACATGAACAAACTGATCATGGCGTTGAAGTTCCGCTTCCTGCACCTGCTGGACAAGGACGACCAGTTGGACCAGATCGATCTTCTGCTGGAAGCCGCCGAGGGCGAAGCCGCGCGCCTGCAAAGCCTGCGCGACCACCACGCGGCCGATCCGGGCCTGCTGGGTGTCTGGCTCGACCACGACATCGACGCGCTGGAACAGCGCATCAAGTGGCTTACGGATATGTCGGATAAGCTGGAGGCCGAGGGCGCCTGACGCCGTGGCCCGGCCGGTCAGTCGTCCCCGCCGGCGGCCTTGACTTTCGCGGCGACCTTGCCGAGCCCGTCGATCACCATGCGCCCGGCCTCACCGCCGTCGCCGGACAGACGCCCGCTGATCACCGCGCGCATGGACTTGTAGCAAAGCTTCATCAGGTCGATGTCTTCCTGGGTCAGGGGGCCTTGAAGATTCTCGATGTAGCGGCACATCAAGGCCCCGACCTCGGTCATCAACTGATAGCCGAAGCTGCCGCCCTGGCCCTTGATATCGTGAGACGTGCGGTAGATCCGATCGACCCGTTCGTCGCCTTCCGCCGCTCCCGGCTTCAACGCCGCCAGTTCGGTTTCAAGCTTCTTCAGATCGGCCTCGACCCAATCCAGATAGTTCGCGGTCATCTTTTCGATGACCGCCTCGGCGCGGGCAAGGCGTTCCGGATCGACGGCCCCAGGGCCGCCCATCGATACCTTGGACTTCAATTTATTGGGTGGATTGATGATCTGCGGTTTGGCCATCGTCGCCCCAGGGTGATCATTCGGTAAAACTTCACGTTCCCACGCAAAATTTCCCTCAATTCGTGTGCAAGCCTACATGGCCCGGACGGCCCAGGGCAAGGTCGCCGTTGCCGATCCCGCCGCGCGCCCTGCGGAACTCTTCAGAAATGCCGGGAATTCCGGCGCCTCAGCGCAGATCACAACACCGTCAAGACACCCAGGAACTGTCTAGATAAGACCCAGGCCGCGCAGTTCGTCCGCCAGTTCCGGGGGCAGGTCGGCCATCTGGCCGGCGGCCCCGTCCAGATCCGGCGGCGCGTCCGCCCCGTTCAGATAACGCCATCCCTGGAACGCGCGCGACGCGCGGGGGCGCACCGGCACGATCTCCGGATCGAGCACCAGGCCGCAGGCAGGCTTGCCCTGGCCGTTGACGGTCTCGTCGAAGGCCAGCAAGCGCTGGCGGCAGCGCACGGCCCGCTTGATCACCCAGTAGATCGACCCGCCGTCGAGAACCTCCGCCTCGCGCCGAGGCCACATACGGGTGACGTGGTACAGGCGCGGCTCCTGACCCGCCGCGCGGCGGGCCTGTAGGCGGGCCTGCTGAATCTGCGCCAGATGCTCGATGCTCTCGACGCCGACGGAAAGCTTGATGAGATGCAGGGTCATAATGCGGTATGCGGTGGGCTGTGGTGAAGGACGGGCCCAGCTTAGCCAGGAAACGCCGGGCCGAACAGGCCCCCGCCCCCCGGGTTACCCACAGGGCCGGGCTGCGTTCAATCCCCGGCGCCCGAGCCCGAGGCCGCCGCCTGATAGGCATAGGCCGCGCGCCGCCGCTCCAGACCGGGAAAGCGCATCTGCCGGCGCCGCCGGTCCGGGCCGTAGAAATCCTCGGTGCTCACGAACGCACGCGGGTTCTCGATGATGTTCATGAACCGCTGATAGACCATGCGGGTCGAGATAGGCTTGGCCAGGAATTCGTTCACCCCGGCATCGCGGGCGCCGACGATCAGGTCTTTCGAGGTTTCGCCCGACACCATGATGATCGGAATATGGCGGTCCGCCGGCGTCTTCCCCGCACGCACCATGCGCGTCAGGTCGGTCCCGCCGATGGGGTCCATGATGTTGTCGACCAGCAACAGATCGGCCGGATAGTCCGCAAGATAATCTATGGCTTCCTTGCCGCTGGCGACCATCTGGAAGTCGCCGACATTGAGCTCGAACAGAATCTGGCCGAGCAGCTTGCGCATCGGCGCGTAGTCCTCCGCGACCAGGACCTTGATTTGCGAAAGATCGTATTCAGCCATGGCAGACCGCTCCCCGTACCGTCAGTTGCTTTTGGCTATTTCCTGATCCAACTGGGTTTTCTTTTCTCCAGGAACGCGGCCAGCCCTTCCCGGCCTTCGCTGGAGGCACGGACCCGGGCGATATGCCCGGCGGTCTGTGCCATCAGGGCCTCGTTACGTTCGTGGCCGACCACGTAGCGCACCAGGTTCTTGACTTCGCCCATGGCGCGCGGGCCGTTTTCCATCAGCATTCCGGCGAATTCCCTGGCCCGGGGCAGGACGTTGTCCTTGTCCGTGACCTCGGTGACCAGACCGAGTTCGACGGCGCGGGCGGCGCCGAAGCGTTCGCCGGTCAGCATGTAACGCGTCGCCTGGCGCGGACCCATGGCGGAAACGATATAAGGGCCGACGGCGGCGGGCAGGATGCCCAATTTGACCTCGGTCAGGGCGAATTCGGCCTGTTCGGCGGCGACGGCGATATCACAGGCGGCGACCAAGCCGACACCGCCGCCGAAGGCCGGCCCTTGGACGGCGGCAATGGTCGGCTTGCGCAGGCTGGCCAGGGTGAACATCAAACCGGCGAGCGCCTTGGCATCCTCCAGGTTCTCTTCCTGGCCGAATTCGGCCATGCGCTTCATCCAGTTGACGTCGGCGCCGGCGCAAAAGCTCTTGCCCGTCGAGGCCAGAATCACGACACGGACCACGGTATCGCGGCTCAACCCCTGAAACTCACGGGTCAGGCGCGCGACCAGTTCGTCGTCGAAGGCGTTGTGTATCTCCGGCCGCTGGAGCGTAACCGTCGCGATCCCGCCCGCGATCTCGGTGATGAAAGGCGCACTCGTGCTCATGTTTGTCTCCAGGCTCCGGATCAATATACCGCCGATCCCGAGCATCCTCCTATGAGCAAATTAACTTTTCCGAATACCGGGGGACAACCTAGCCAAACGGCTATTCCTTGCGCGACGGCTTTTCGCCGACCGGATGTCCCGCGTCCTTCCACGCGCGAAACCCGCCTTCGAGATGCGCCACCGGTTCAAGCCCCATGTCCCGGAGCGCCTTGGTCGCCAGCGCCGAACGCCAGGCGGATTGGCAATAGAGAACGAATTTCTTGCCCGTGGCGAACACGTCCTTGTGGTAGGGGCTGTCCGGATCGACCCAGAATTCCAGCATGCCGCGGGGCGCGTGGAAGGCGCCCGGCACCATGCCCTCGCGCTCCAATTCGCGCACGTCGCGGATGTCGACGAACTGCACCTCCGGATCGCCGAGCAGCGCCGACGCCCCCGCCACGGGCACGGTCTCGATTTCCGCGTTGGCCTCGGCGACCAGTTGCTTCACGCCCTTCTTCAGCTTCATGTCTTTTGTCCCTTCCCCAGAAACCGTTCGATCTGCCAAATTCGGTCGGAGCCGAAGAACGGCTCGCCGTCGATCAGGAAATAGGGCGAGCCGAACACGCCCAGATCCAGCGCCTCGGCGGTCTTGTCCTTGACCCGCTGCTTGACGTCGTCCCGCGTCACGGCTTCGGCGAGGGCGGCGCCATCGATGCCCATCTCCTCGGCGATCAGGACCACCTCCTGGATATCGGAAATGTCCGCCCCCTTGCCGAAATAGTGGTGATAGACGGCCTTGGCAAAGGGCACCGCCTTTTCCGGTTCATGGTTTAAAAGCCAGTAATAGGCCCGCGCCGCCGCCAGGGTGGCGACGGGAAACGGCTCCGGCCAGGTAAAGGGCGCGTCCATCATCTTGGCCAGGCGCGGCACGTCCATGCGCATGTAGTCGCCCTTCAGCCCGATGTCCGCATTGGCCGAATTGCCCGTGTGCTTGAAGATGACGCCCAGCATGATCGGGTGCCAGTTGACGCGGCGGCCGTAACGCTCGCCGATCTGATCGATCTTCTGTGCCGCCAGGTATCCGTAAGGCGACGAGAAATCGAAATAGAACTCGATATCGCCCTTGTGCGCTGCTGTGTTCATGCCGTGGGTCTCCGCCTTACCAGGGTATCTCGCGTCCATCATAGGCGAACAGCCGCCCGCTTTCCGCCATGCCCGCCCCCGCCAATACCTTGCGGATGCCCATGACGCTGGTCCTGGCGTCAATGGCGGCGCCCGCCCCGCCCATGTCCGTTTGCACCCAGCCGGGATGCAGCAGGATCACGGCGACGTTTTGCGCCCGCACTTCCTCGGCGAACACATGCATGGCCATGTTCACCGCCGCCTTCGACGTGCGGTAGGCGTAGGATGCCGAATTGGGCGACGATTCCGCGATCGACGACAGCACCGACGACACCGTGGCGATCGTGCCGCCGCCGCCCGCGGCGACCAGCGGCAGGAACGCGCCGGCAACCTTCAGCGGCGCCATGGTGTTGATGCGGAACGATTGTTCCCAGTCGGCGAAATCGATGTCCTGATGGCTGGTGTTGCGATCGCCGTAGACCCCGGCATTGTTGATCAGCAGGTCGATCTTGGTGCCTGCCATCTCGCCGGCCAGACGCTCGACCTGGCGGTGGTCGGCGACGTCCAGGCCGTGAACCCGGATATCGCCCTGGATCGTCGCCAGTTCGCCGGGTGCGATGGGATTGCGGCAGGTCGCGACGACGGTCCAGCCGTCGGCCCCGTACTGGCGCGCCATTTCCAGGCCGATCCCCCGGTTGGCGCCGGTGATGAAGACTGTCGGCATGGCTTCCTCTCCCTTATGGAATTCAGTCAGGTAATGCGCTCGATGGCCACGGCCGTGGCCTCGCCACCGCCGATGCACAAGGACGCGACGCCCTTGCGCAGGCCGTATTTTTCCAGCGCCGCCAGCAGCGTCACCATGATCCTGGCCCCGGACGCCCCGATGGGATGGCCCAGCGCGCAGGCGCCGCCGTGCACGTTGACCTTGTCGTGCGGCAGGTCGAGATCGCGCATGGCCGCCATGGTGACGACGGCGAAGGCCTCGTTGATTTCGAACAGGTCGACGTCCTTGAGGTCCCAGCCGGTCTTCTCGGACAGCTTCCGCATGGCGCCCACGGGCGCGGTGGTGAACCAACAGGGTTCCTGGGCGTGACTCGCATGGCCGCGGATGACGGCAAGCGGCGTCAGGCCGCGGTTTTCGGCTTCGGACCGGCGCATCAGCACCAGCGCCGCCGCGCCATCGGAAATCGACGACGAGTTGGCGGGCGTCACCGTGCCGTCCTTGGCGAAGGCCGGTTTCAGGGTACGGATCTTTTCCGGATCGGCTTTCAGGGGCTGCTCGTCCCGCGCGACCGTGACCTCGCCCTTGCGGGTCTTGACCGTGACGGGTGTGACTTCGGGGTCGAAGGTGCCGCCCTCAATGGCCGCTTTCGCGCGGGCCAGGGACGTCAGGGCGAAATCGTCCTGGGCCTCCCGCGTGAACTGGTAATGGGTCGCCGTATCCTCGGCGAAGGTGCCCATCAGGCGGCCCTTGTCATAGGCGTCCTCCAGCCCGTCCAGGAACATGTGATCCAGGACCGCGCCGTGACCCATGCGGTAGCCGCCCCGCGCCTTGTCCAGCAGGTAGGGGGCATTGGTCATGCTTTCCATGCCGCCGGCCACCATGACCGCCCCGGCACCCGCCAGGATGCCGTCGTGGGCCAGCATGGCGGCCTTCATGCCCGAACCGCACATCTTGTTCAGCGTGGTGCAGGGCACGGCGTCGGGCACCCCGGCGCCGATCGACGCCTGGCGCGCCGGGGCCTGGCCCAGGCCGGCGGGCAGCACGATGCCCATGTAGACCTCGTCCACGGCCTCGGGCGCCACGCCGGCGCGTTCCAGCGCGGCCTTGATCGCCGCCGCGCCAAGGTCCGGCGCGCGGGCGCCCGACAGATCGCCCTGGAACCCGCCCATGGGCGTGCGGGCGGCACCGACAATGACAACCGGATCCTCATGCATAAGATTCACTCCTCTCTCTTAGAGTTTGAGAAGATGCGCAAAATTGTACCCTGCCATGGCCAAGCCGATCCATTCCGCGATCAACCATCCGCGCATCAGACGGGTCCAGACAGGGTTTTCGACGTTGGGCGCGCAGCGCCACAGGCTGACCGTCATCCAGATCAGATAAGGCACCGCCACCGCCGCGCCAAGAACCATGCCGGCGATTCCGCCGACGTAACCGCCCTGGGTATCCTGAGGCGCGAACATCAGGCCGGCCTGCAGACCGATGAAGATCATGGCAAGGACACAGGCGAGAACGACGCCCGTGCCGAACACGCCGTAAGCCCAGAACACGATCCACAGCCTCTCGCGACCGTGCCAGCAGCGGGTGAAGATCGGTTCCGGCGGCTCACCGCCGGGCAGGCCGCCGCCGTGCAGGTTGATGTAAACGGGGGTCTGGTCGTTGATCATCGCGACAACGCCATGAATGCGGAGGCCATGTTGGCGATCACCAACAGAGCCACCATGCCGCGCGCCGTGGTCGGCCAGATGCCCGGCGTTTCGTGGTCGGCGGACCGCCACACGCCAATGCACCACCACACGAAGGCCGCCATCAAGATCCACTCACACAGCCGAAGCAGGCCGTCGAGCACATAAAGTTCGCCCGCGAAATAGGGCGACTGCGGCACCCGGAACAGATTGACCACCCCGCGTTCGAGCGCGAAACCGATAAACCACACGGCACCGCCGCCCCAGAACATGCGCGTCAGGGGAATCTTGCCCTTCCAGCCGTCGATGCACCAGCGGGCCATGAATTGGGCCGCACCCTCGCGTTTCTTTTCACTCACCGGCCGTCCCCCTACCCGATCATGTCGGCACGGCCCTGGACGCGCATCAAGGTCTGCTGCAAGGCGGCGCAGGGCAATGCATGGCCGTTCTTGACCACCACGACTTCGGCGCGGCTGACGGTCAAGGTCTTGCCCGGCCGCACCACATAGCCGCGCGCGATCAGCTCGTCCCCGTCGGCGGGCGCCATCAGGTTCAGCTTGTATTCCACGGTCAGCACGCCGTCGCCCGCCCCCATCAGACTGTAGGCGGCAAACCCGCCGGCGCTGTCGGCGATGGTGCCGACGACGCCGCCGTGGAAAAAGCCGTGCTGCTGCGACACGGCGTCCGAATAGGGCAGTTCGATCTCGCAGTAGCCGGGCCGCACCTCGCCCAGCCGGGCGCCGATATGGCGCATGATGCCCTGCTTGTCGAAACTGTCGCGCACGCGTTGGGCGAAGGCGTCGTCGAGGGGCTGAAAGTCGGTGGTCATGGTGTCCATGGTTTCTGAGGCGGCTTGATCACCGCCGGAATGCGGGGCCCCATTATCACCATCGAACGCGCGCCCGCCAGACCATTCGCCATTTATGAGTACACGACCTAGGTCCCTACCCGAAGCGGGCTGACCAGCCCGCGCAGTGTCGCGATCATGCTGAGCGGCACGATCTTGCCCGTCGCGGGGTTTTCCGCCGTCGGCTCGCCCGCGATGTTCATTTCGACCCGCACGATATCGGATTCAACGGTGATCCAATGGGTGTTGCGGGTGATCGTGGGATCGGCCCAGACCTCATAGCGCGTTTCGTCGACGCCCAGGCCGGCCAGGCCCAGGGCGACCGCCACGTTGACGTTGGCGGGGAATTTGTCGGCGGCGTCGCGGACCGAGCCCTCGAACAGCTTTTTCGGCGCGGTCAGTCCCATCAGGTCGATGCCCTGGTCCTGCACCCAGCGGGCCTTCTGGAAGCCTGCGGGCGGCTTGTGGGTGCGCATGACGACCGACCGCAGATTGCCTTCGGCGGCGGCGCGCACCGTGTCCAGGCCGACCAGCGCCCCCGTCGGCACGACGATGGTCGCGCCGGTTTCGCGCGCCCGGTCGACCAGGTCCATGTGATGGAGAAGCTGGCTGACCGAAAGCGGCACCAGGATACGGCCCTGTTCCACGGCCGGGCCGCAAACCTCGAGAAAGCGTTCCGGCGGCGCGCATTCGACGACCACGTCGGCGACGGCGGCCAGATCGGCCAGGTCCATCACCCGCGGCGGCGTCTTCAGATGGGCCAGCCGCCCGGCTGCCCGTTCCTTGTCGCCGGCCGAGACGGCGACCAGCCGCAGGCCCGGCTCTTCGCCGGAATCAAGCCATTCCACCACCGGCAGGCCGACGGCGCCCAGGCCGCCCATGGCGACCCGTAGGGGAGTATTCTTGGTGTTTTGCAATGGTGTATCCTCCGCTCCCTTCCTTCTCACAGGGACGGCCTAAAATCAATCATGGTCATAAAGGGTGACGGGATCAGCCGGCGGCTTTGCTGCGCAGCGGCTCCCGTTGAGCCAGCAGGTCCTGCGACTGGGCTTCCAGACGGTCCAATTCGGCCAGGGTCTCGGCGATGTCCTCCTGCTGGATGCGCAGCTGTTCGCGCCGCAGCTGAAGCTTGCCGATGAACAGTTTGAGCTGCGACACCTCGCTGGGATCGACGTCGTAAAGGTCGATCATTTCGCGGATCTCGTCGAGCGAGAAGCCCAGCCGCTTGCCGCGCATGATCAGGCGCAGGCGGACATGGTCGCGGGGGCCGTAAACGCGCCGCTGACCGTCGCGCGCCGGGCTCAACAGCCCCTTGTCCTCGTAGAACCGGATCGCGCGGGTGGTGATCCCGAATTCGCGGGCCAGTTCGGCGATGCCGAAGGTCGTTTGCGTCTGATCCAGTGCCATGGCCGGAACTGTAGCTAACGTTTACGTTAACGTAAAGTTCGCCGTGACGCGGCCCGCCGCCCTTCCCCGCCCCGGCCGGCAACGGCCTAGAGCAGGAACACCGCCGCCAGCCCGAGGAAGGCGAAGAAGCCGACCACATCGGTCACCGTGGTCAGGAACACGGAGGACGCAATGGCCGGATCGACCCCGAAACGGTCGAGGATCAGCGGGATCGCGGCCCCGGCCAGACCCGCGACCACCATGTTGATGATCATCGCCATGCCGATGATGAGGCCGATCTGGGGGGCGCCGAACCAGAACCAGGCGACGGCGCCCGTGATGACGGCGAACAGCACCCCGTTGATGGCGCCGACCAGCACTTCCTTGCCGATCACGCGATAGGCGTTGGTCGCGGTCAGTTCCCGCATGGCCATGGCGCGCACGGCCACGGTCAGCGTCTGCGTGCCCGCGTTGCCGCCCATGGAGGCGACGATGGGCATGAGGATCGCCAGGGCCACGATCTGTTCCAGCGTCGTCGCGAACAGGCCGATGACCAGGGACGCCAGGATCGCCGTGAACAGGTTGACCAGCAGCCAGCGGAACCGCGCCTTGGTCGTGTCGATGGCGGCGTCGTACAGGTCGTCCTCGCCCACCCCGGCCAGCGCCAGCATGTCTTCCTCGTGTTCCTCGTGGATGACGTCGACGACGTCGTCGATGGTGATGGCGCCGACCAGGCGCTGCGCCTCGTCGACCACGGGGGCGGACACCAGGTCGCGCTGGCGGAACAGAAAGGCGACGTCTTCCTGGTCCATGTTGACGGAAATCAGCTTGAGTTCCGTCTCCATGATGTCCGAGACCTTCACGGGCCGTTTGGCGCGCAGCAGGTGGCTCAGGTGGATCGAGCCGACGGGCTTATGCGTCGGGTCGACGACGAAGATGTCGTAGAACGAGTCCGGCAGGATGTCGTCGTCGCCTTCGGCCGCCTGGCGCATGTAATCGATGGTCTGCCCTACGGTCCAATGGGTCGGCACCGTGACGATTTCCCGCTGCATCAGGCGGCCGGCGGATTCCTCCGGGTACGACAGGCTTTGTTCGATCAGCCGCCGGTCCGGCGCCGGCATGGCGTCGAGCACCCTCTGCTGGTCGGGGGCCTCCATCTGGTGGACGATTTCCACCGCGTCGTCGGAATCCAGTTCCTGGACGTGGGCCGCGATCTGCTCCGGGGCCATGGCCTCGAAGATTTCCTCGCGCACCGACTCGTCCAGTTCGGCCAGCACGTCGGGCGCCATGTCGGGCCCGATCTCGGTGATCAGTTGTTCGCGGCGGTCGGCGCTCAGGCGTTCGACGATGTCGGCGACGTCGGCGTAATGCAGACCGTCGACCAGTTCCTTGAGGCCCGCGGTATCGCCCGTGTCCAGCGCCATGATGACCGCCGCGTCGACCTCGTCGTGGGCCGGCTCGGGGGGTTCCTCCGGCTTGGCCGCAGGCTCCATCTCAAGCGTGTCGTCCGGGCGCTCGCTCATGGCGCGGGTCTCCGATCCAGGGGTCTAGGCTGCCGCAGATGGCGTGATTGCGGGCCCACCGCAGATCGGCCGCGCGAAAGCGACAATAGCCCGAATTCATTACAATTTCGCCCGGAAAAGCAAAAAACCCGGGCCAGAGCCCGGGTTTTTTCGTGCGTATTCAAGGTTTGGTGCGGTCGAGAAGACTCGAACTTCCACGGGATCTCTCCCACAGCGACCTCAACGCTGCGCGTCTACCAATTCCGCCACGACCGCATTTTTCCTTGCCGCAAGCACGTCACCTGCGAAATACATGGCGGCAGATAGCAAATCGGCGCACCCATATCAAGCGGAAGCGCGACCACGGCGGAGCAAATAGGAAATTGATGACGGACCAAGGCGTCGAATGGCGGATATCGGACACGCCCGTGGCCTATGACGCGGCCGTGGCCGTGATGGAGGACCGCGTCGCCGCGATCCGCGCCGGCACCGCGCCGGAAATGGTCTGGCTGCTGGAGCATCCGCCGCTGTACACCGCCGGGACCAGCGCCGATCCGGCGGAGTTGACGGACCCGGACCGTTTCCCCGTCCACAAGACCGGGCGCGGCGGGCGCTACACCTACCACGGCCCCGGACAGCGGGTCGGCTACGTGATGCTGGACCTGAAACGGCGCGGCGAGGACGTGCGCGCCTTCGTCTGCGACCTGGAAAACTGGATGATCCACGCCCTCGCCCGTTTCAACGTGATCGGCGAGCGGCGCGACGGCCGGGTCGGCATCTGGGTTTCCCGGGGGGCGCCGGGATCGAAGCTCTACCGCGAGGACAAGATCGCCGCCATCGGCGTGCGCCTGCGCAAATGGGTGACCTTCCACGGGGTGTCGCTGAACATCGAACCGGACCTGTCCCATTTCGACGGCATCGTGCCCTGCGGGATCGCGGAACACGGCGTGACGTCCCTGGTCGACCTCGGCATCACGGCGTCCACGCCCGAGGTCGACGTCGTCCTGCGCCAGACCTTCGACGACGTGTTCGGGCGCTGAGCACCCCCTCGCCCTATTCGAATTCCATCTGCACGAACACGCGACCGGCGTTGCGGGTCGCCAGCTGCTTGAAGGTGTCGAGATGGGCATAGGCCGACTGGTCCACGTAATAGGCCCCCTTCAGGTCGCCGCCGTTATCGATGTGTTCGCGGATCTTGCCGCGCAGATAGACCAAGTAATCATGGGTATAACGCCGCACCTGGGCCATGTTGGTGGGATGGCCGTGGCCGGGGATGACGTAGGTCGCCTTCAGCCCCTCGAACGGCCCTGCCCAGGTTTCGACCCAGCCCTTGGTGTCCGTGTCGTCGAAGATCGGCGGCATGCGTTCGTGAAAGGCCATGTCCCCGGCGATGACCAGGGATTGCTTGGGCAGCCAGACCTGGGTGTCGCCGGGGCTATGGGCCGGGCCCAGGTGCAGGACCTCGATATGGAAGGCGCCCATCTCGATCACCCGCTTGTCGGTGAAGGTTTCCGTGGGGCCGACGATCCGCGTGCCCTCGGCCCGCTCCTTCAGCACGCCCTTGGCCGAGGTCAGGATCTGCGCACCGCGCGCCGCGAATTCCTTGGCCGCGTCCACATGCGCCAGGATCGGCACTTTTTGTTCCGCCCAATACGAATTGCCCAGCATGGCATGGCCCTGGCCGTTTTCGTTGATGACCAGTTTCACGGGCTGCGGGGTGATGCGCTTGATCTCGTCGTGCAGCGCCTTGGCCAGAAGGTAAGCCCCGCCGCCGTTGACCACCACGACACCGTCGCCGGTGACGATGAAGCTGAGATTGTTGTTGTGCCCCCAGTTCTCATAGGTCGGCGGCGCCGTGGCGCCGATCGCCGACCACACATGGGGAATGACCTCGACCGGCTTGGCATAAAGGGCGGAGGCCGGGTACTGGTCGGCAATGGCCTCGCTGGCCTGCGCGCCGCCAGGCGCGGCCAGCCCCAGAATGACCCATATCAATGCGAAGAAACGTTTCATGTGGGAGTCCTGTCGTTGCTGCGGGAAGAACCCGAGGATGGGGATTGCTCAACTATGCGATAACAGTTACAAAAAGTCGAATATGAGATTTCGCGCGGATGCTTCCCTGCCCGTCCGCGCACCAAACGGGAGGACAATCACCATGAAACAGCTGCATGCCACCCTCGCCGCGGCCGCCCTTGCCGTCACGGCCCTTGCCGCCCCGCCGGCCCAGGCGGAGGGTGAGATCATCAAGGTCCGCATCATGTCGTCCGACCTGGCCGCCAAGATCGCCCAAGGCGCCGTCCATGCCTGCCGCGACAAGGGATACCAGGCCTCGGCCGTGGTGCTCGACCGGGCCGGCAACATGATCGCCGCCCAGCGCGACACCCTGGCCAGCCGGTACACTCTGGAAATCGCGGAGCGCAAGGCCGGATTGGTTGTCATGTCCGGATCCGATTCCGGCGAGATGCGCAAGTCCCGGGGCGACATCCGCCCCGAGTTGAACCAGATGCGGGGCATCATCGTGATGGACGGCGGCGTACAGATCCGCGTTGCCGGCTCGCTCGTCGGCGCGGTCGGCGTATCCGGCGCACCGGGCGGCGATATCGATGCGGAATGCGCACGGAGCGGCATCGACAAGGTGCGGGATGTTCTCGATTTCGCCGACTGAGCATGCGCGCCGGTGGCGGGTCCCCGCCTGGATCCGCCACCGAATTGCAGTTTTTTAGTATACAATTTCATAATCTGATAAATTATAAAAATTTCTTAATTAATTGTTTTTGTTCATTTTTATATTTTATTCGTTCGGTCTAATTTTTAAAGTATGACCAACGGCCAGATTTTTCCTCTTAAATAAACGGTGTATTGCCGTCGATTGCTGCGGATCGGGGGGTCCGCGCGGCACCGTGTTTGGAGGAGAGTCTGCACCATGTCTTTATCCCTGTCGTTCATGAACAACACGAAGATTCTGACCAAGATCTTCATCGGCTTCGGTATCGTCCTGGCCCTGCTGCTGGTCATCAGCGCAACCGGCGGCGTCAACCTGCAGAGCGGCGAAAGCAACTTCACCCAGTACCGTGGGCAGGCCGCCCTGTCGAACCGGGCCGCCATGGTTCAGGCCACCCTGCAGAAGGCTCAACTGGCGGTCAGCGACTACATCACCCAGTCGTCGGAAGACGCCATCGCGGAGTTCGAGGAACGCATTTCCGAGACCATGGAATTGATAGAGACCCTGGACAGCCAGGTCACCGACCCCAAACGCAAGAAGTCCATCGCCAACGCCATCGAGAACCTGGGCACCTACCGGTCCGCGTTCGACCAGGTCACGTCCCTGCAGACCAAGCGGAACTCCATCTCCCAAAGCCAGATGGAGGTAATCGGCCCGGACATGGAGAGCAGGCTCACCGCCCTCATGCAGAAGTCCTATGACGAGACGGACGTGTCGGCCGCCTACCACGCGGCGAAGACCCAGCGTTCGCTTCTGCTCATGCGTCTTTACGCCAACAAGTTCATCACGGCCAACCAGCTCGACGATTTCGACAAGGCCATGGAAGCCGCCGCCGAGATGAAGGAAAACGTCGCCGAACTGCAAAACGAGCTGTTCGACGAAGAACGCAAGGCCACCGCCGCCAAGATCGCCGCGATGCAGGAACAGTACGAAGCCGCCCTCACGGAAGTAAGCGAGGTCATGGCCCAGCGCGACGAGCTCGTGCTTGGCACCATCGGATTCGTCGGCCCCAACATCGCGGCCTTGATGAACGATCTGCGGAACGACCTGAAGACCGTTCAGGAAGCCCTCGGGCCGGCCACCAGCAAGGCCATGAAAACGGCGATGATGGTGACCCTGGTGGTCGCCGGGGTCAGCGTCCTGTTGGGCGTTCTGGCGGCGCTGTTGATCGGCAACGGGATCGCGCGGCCCGTGACCGCCCTGACGGCGGCCATGACGTCGTTGGCCGGCGGCGACAAGACCGTCGACATTCCCTACCAGGAAAACGGCGACGAGGTCGGCGACATGGCGCGGGCCGTCCTGGTGTTCAAGGAAAGCATGATCAAGGCCGACGACCTTGCCGCCCGCGAGCGGGAGGCCCAGAAGCGGCGCGAGGAACGGGGCCGCCAGATCGAGGCCCTGACCGGATCGTTCGATTCCGACGTCTCGGCGCTTCTGCAATCCCTGACCACGTCGGCGGCCGAGATGACCTCGACCGCGTCGACCATGTCCAAAATCGCCGACGGCACCAACGAACGGGCCGCCACGGTCGCCGGGGCCGCCGAACAGGCCTCGGCCAACGTGCAGACCGTCGCCACGGCGACGGAGGAATTGTCCAGTTCGATCCAGGAAATCGCCCGTCAGGTCGCGCAATCGTCCAACGTGGCCGAACGGGCGGTCAACGAGGCCAATCACACGGACGCGCAGATCCAGGGCCTGGCCCGCGCCGCCCACCGTATCGGCGAGGTCGTCGACATGATCACCGACATCGCCGAGCAGACCAACCTGCTGGCGCTGAACGCGACGATCGAGGCGGCCCGCGCCGGCGACGCCGGCAAGGGCTTCGCCGTGGTCGCCTCGGAAGTAAAAAACCTGGCCAACCAGACCGCCAAGGCGACCGACGAGATCAGCCAGCAGATCGCCGACATCCAGGCGGAAACCCAGGATGCCGTGCGGGCGATCAAGTCCATCACGTCGACCATCAGCGAAATGAGCGAAATCGCCAGCACCATCGCGTCGGCCGTCGAGGAACAGGGGGCGGCGACCAGCGAGATCGCCCGCAACGTGGAACAGGCCTCGACCGGCACCCAGGAAGTCACCTCCAACATCATCGAGGTGACCCATTCGGCCGGCGAAACCGGCACCGCCGCGACCCAGGTCACCAGCGTCGCCAGTTCCCTGAACACCCAGGCCGATCACCTGAAGCAGCAGGTCGAGAGGTTCCTGGAGGGCGTGCGGGCGGCCTAGACCGACGTGAACTTACCCCCGGGAAGCGCGGGTCAAAGGCCCCTCGCCGCCTCCCGCGTTTCCCGGTGGACGGCCCTTACGGAATCAGTCGGTGATGCCCATTTCCGTGTTCACCCAGGCACGCGCCGCTTGAACGTTCGGGAAAAAGCGAATTTTGTGATGGGGGGGATGGGCACCGGCATTCCAAACCGCCGACAGAAAGTCGCGCACTTTTGCCGACTGCGTCACCATCGCCAAATAGATCCGGGGCCCGTGGCCGCCGTAGATGTCTCGCAATCGGCACGCAACGTCCTCGATGATGGTGTCGGACATCGTAAATGCCGTATCGCTGTCAATCTCAGTGAGGTCCTGGATCTGATAGCTGTCTTTCCGGGATACCGTATGGTCCGCCAGGCGGCGGTAGAGATCGAGTGCCTCAACCGGCGGGGTAAAGCCGGAGAAGGTGACAAGAAAACCGCACTTCTCTTCCTTCAGGGAACAGGGCATGTTCCAAAACCTACGTCTTTCCCGTTCCGGGTCCCACTCCCCGGTCACTGACGTGACATCCTCCAATATGCCTTACAGCCTCGCAAGCGAACGATAGCGGTCGGCTAAACAGTCGGCCGGGCGTCAAAGCCATGGCCCCCAGGATCGTCGGTGGGTTCGACCGCGACATCGGTTACGCGGGCGGCGGGCGGTCCCTGGCGGCAATTCGCAAGCATCTCTCCAACGGCACCGGCCCCCCCGGAAAACACGGCCTCGACCGTGCCGTCGCGGCGGTTGCGGACCCAGCCGGTCAGGCCGAGCGCCCTTGCCCGCTCGCAGGTCCAGCCGCGGAACCACACGCCCTGGACCCGGCCGGAAATGACGACATGAACGGTTTCGATGGGGTCGGACATGACGGTGCGTCACTCCGTCCGGGCGGTTACTCGAATTCCAGGATGATCTGGTCGACCATCAGGCTGTCGCCGGGAGCGGCCTTGATCTCCTTGACCACGGCATCCTTGTCGGCGCGCATGACGTTTTCCATCTTCATGGCCTCGAGGATGCACAACTCCTCGCCGGCCTTGACCTCCTGGCCGACTGCGACGGCGAGCGAGACCAGCAGGCCCGGCATCGGCGACATCAGGAACTTCGACGTGTCGGGCGGCTGCTTTTCCGGAATGTGGCGGTACAGCGCGGCCGTGCCGGGGCTCAGCACCAGGGCCCGCGATTCCGTCCCCGCATGGATGATGCGGTAGGCGATATCGGCGCGCCCGACCTGAACGCTGCGCGGGGCGCCGTCCAGCGTCAGTTCCATCAGGGGATCGCTGAGCCCCCAGTCTGTGCGCAGTGCCAATGTCCTGCCGTTCAACGTGACGTCATAACCGCCCTCGGCGGGATGGACGCTGACCGGATGGGGTTCACGGCCCAGCACGACCACCCAGTCGTCGGCCACCTTCCGGCTGTGGCCCGCGACTTGGCCGGTGATCCGGGCCGCGCGGTCCTGGTAGGCGCGGTGCATGGCGGCGGCGACGGCGACGGTCAGGGTCGGGTCGTCATGGACCGCGTCCTTGGGGTTGAAGCCGTCGGGATATTCCTCGGCGATGAAGTTGGTGGAGAACTCGCCCGAACGCACGCGTTCATGCGCCATCAGGGCCGACAGGAAGGCGATGTTGTTGGCGATGCCGGTGATCTGGAAGCGGTCCAGGGCCCGCGCCATCTCGTCCATGGCGGCATTCCGGTCCTTGCCGTAGGTCACCAGCTTGGCGACCATGGGGTCGTAGAACATGGAAATCTCGCCGCCCTCGAACACGCCGGTGTCGACGCGCACGGTTTCCGTCTCGGCCGGCGGGCGGTAGCGCACCAGCCGCCCCGTCGACGGCAGGAAGTTGCGGAACGGGTCCTCGGCATAGATGCGGGCCTCGACGGACCAACCGTTGAGCGGCACGTCTTTCTGGGCGAACGGCAGCTTTTCCCCCGCCGCGACGCGGATCATCAGTTCAACCAGATCCAGGCCGGTGATGAACTCGGTCACCGGATGTTCGACCTGCAAGCGCGTGTTCATTTCCAGGAAGAAGAAATTCTTGTCCTTGTCGACGATGAATTCCACGGTCCCGGCCGAGCAATAATCCACCGCCTGGGCCAGGGCCACGGCCTGTTCGCCCATGGCCTTGCGGGTCTTGGCGTCGAGGAACGGCGACGGCGCTTCTTCCAGCACCTTCTGATGGCGGCGCTGGATGGAGCATTCACGCTCGTTCAGATAGACGCAGTTGCCGTGCTTGTCGGCCAGCACCTGGATTTCGATGTGGCGCGGCTGAACGATGTATTTCTCGACGAACACCCGGTCGTCGCCGAAGCTGGACGCGGCCTCGGACCGCGCGCGTTGCAGGCCGTCGCGGCATTCGGCGTCGTTGTGCGCGATGCGCATGCCCTTGCCGCCGCCGCCGGCCGACGCCTTCAGCATCACCGGATAGCCGATCTTGTTGGCGATCTCGACCGCCATGTCCGGGTCCGCGACCGCTTCCGTATGGCCGGGGACGACGCTGACATTGGCCTTTTCCGCCAGTTTCTTGGATTCGATCTTGTCGCCCATGGCGTTGATCGCGCCCACGGGCGGACCGATGAAGGCGATGCCCTTCTTGGCCAGGGCCTCGGCGAACTTGGCGTTTTCCGACAGGAAGCCGTAGCCCGGATGAACCGCGTCGGCGCCGGTCTGTTCGATGGCGGCCAGGATTTTGTCGATCACCAGGTAGCTGTCCGATGACGGCGAGGCGCCGATGTGCACGGCTTCGTCGGCCATGTCGGCATGCAGGGCCAGTTTGTCCGCGTCGGAATAGACGGCAACCGTCTTGATCCCCATCTTCTTCGCCGTTTTCATGACGCGACAGGCGATTTCGCCCCGGTTGGCGATGAGAATTTTTTTGAACATTATTCGGCCGGCCCTGTTTGTTATTTCCGTGTTTGAACCTGCGACGGTTCGTCCTTCTGGCCCGATGCGGCCAATCCAACCCCGCCATTGGTGTAACCGAATTCACACGCTATTGCAGCGCAAAATTCGGCTCCCCGTATTGATTCTACTAGTAGAATTGGCCGTTCCGGACCTGTTCTCGGTTTCAGCCGCCTAGTTCTTCCGGGTCACGCCATCGAACAGCCCCATCACCCAGGCCGCGTGCAGCGCCAGCGGCGCACCCCAGGCGACCATGGGGTAGATGAACCACAACTGGTCCGGTGTCTTGAGGTAGTTCAAGGCGGCGCAGCCAACGATGGTGATAAAGTATGCCGTCAAATGCAGGGCGAAGCTCTTTAACCGTCGGCGGATGCGCACGTCGTCGCCGTCAGCAGCGGGGTCGTGATCGTTCATGGCGGGTCCTTCGTCTGGGCCTTAATCTAGGCCCGCACCGCCGCCACTGCCAACACAGGAAGCCGTGATGACCGCAGATTCCAGCCCGTCCCCCAACCCAGAAGGCGCCCGGCCCGCCGCGCCGCTCGTTGGCTTGGCGGCGGGACCGGCCCTGTGCCTGGCCCTGGCCGCCCTGCCGACGCCCGAAGGGCTTGGCCGGGAGGCCTGGATGATCGCCGGGGTGGCGATCTGGATGGCCCTGTGGTGGCTGACCCAGGCCGTGCCGCTGGCCGTCACCGCCCTGCTGCCGGTCCTGCTGTTTCCCGTGCTGGGCATCGCCAAGGCCGCCGACGCGGCCCATCCCTACGCCCATCCCCTGGTCTTCCTGTTCCTCGGCGGTTTCGTCATCGCGCTCACCATCGAACGCTGGAACCTGCACCGCCGCGTCGCCATCGCCATCGTCTCCGTCGCCGGGGTGCGCCCGGACCGCCTGATCGGCGGCTTCATGCTGGCCACGGCGGGACTCAGCATGTGGGTATCCAACACCGCGACGACCCTGATGATGGTGCCGATCGGGCTCAGCGTCGTCGCCTTCATCGAGGGCCATCGGCAGGACGGTCAGCCGCCGACACCGGCGCAGGACCGTTTCGCCCGCGGCCTGCTGCTCGCCATCGCCTATGCCGCCAGCATCGGCGGCACGGCCACCCTGATCGGCACGCCGCCGAACGCCTTCCTCGCCGGATATCTGGCGCAGAACCACGGGGTGGAGCTCGGCTTCGCGCGCTGGATGCTGCTCGGCGTTCCCCTGGCGGGCGCGATGCTGCTCGCGGCCTGGCTGTTGCTGACGCGGGTCCTCTATCCGGCAAACGGCCTGGACCTGACGCGTGTCGCCGCCGGCATCGCGGCCGAGAAGGCCCGCCTCGCCCCGCCCGCGCGCGGTGAGGCGCTGACCGCCCTGCTGTTCGCCGCCGTGGCCCTGGCCTGGGTTTTCCAGCCCCTGATCGCGGACGTCTTGCCGGTCAGCGACACCGCCATCGCACTCGCCGGCGCCGTCGCCGCCTTCGCCATTCCCGTAAACCTGAAAAAGCGGGAATTCCTGATGGACTGGGAGCATGCCATCCGCCTGCCCTGGGGCATCCTGATCCTGCTGGGCGGCGGGTTTTCCCTGGCCGAGGCCATTCAGTCGACGGGCCTCGCGGCCTGGCTGGGCGGCCTCGTCGCCGGGGGCAGCCACCTGCCGCTGACCCTGCTGCTGCTGGCGATCACCGGGCTTGTCGTGTTCCTGACCGAGATCACCTCGAACACCGCGACCGCCGCCGTGTTCATCCCCGTCGCGGCCACCCTGGCCGTCAGCCTGGGGTTCGACGCCGTGACCTTCGCCGTGCCCGTGGCGCTGGCCGCAAGCTGCGCCTTCATGATGCCCGTGGCGACGCCGCCCAACGCCATCGTGTTCGCCGCCGGGCGGCTCGACGTCGTGCATATGTGCGCGGCCGGCATTTTCCTGAATCTGATCGCGACGGCGGTGATCGCCGGGGCGGCGATGGTCTTCGTGCCGATGGTCTTCGGCTAGAAACCGCAGGCCCGCCCTTGAACGGCCCGCCGCTGCTCCCGTACTCTGCGCGGGCCCATATAACCCAAGAAACGGAACCCACCATGACCCGTATCGTCCGCGTCGCCGCCGCCCAGCAGGGCCCCAACTTAGAAACCGACAGCCGCCAGGTGATCGTCGCCCGCCTGCTCGACATGATGAAGCAGGCGAAAGCCAAGGGCGCCGACCTGGTCGTCTACACGGAAACGGCGCTGACCACCTTTTTCCCCCGGTTCTATGCGGAAAACCGCGCCGACATGGACCCCTGGTTCGAACGCGACATGCCGAACGACGCCACCCGGCCCCTGTTCGACTACGCCGCCGACAACAAGATCGGGTTCTCGTTAGGGTACGCGGAGCTGACGCCGGACGGCCATCACTTCAACACCCAGATCCTGGTCGACAAGGACGGCAAGACGGTCGGCAAGTACCGCAAGGTGCATCTGCCGGGCCATGTGGAACTGGAGCCGGAACGGCGCTTCCAGCACCTGGAAAAACGCTATTTCGAGCCGGGAAATCTGGGTTTCCCCGTATGGCGGGCCATGGGCGGGGTCATGGGCATGTGCATCTGCAACGACCGGCGCTGGCCGGAAACCTATCGGGTCATGGGCCTGCAAGGGGTCGAACTGGTCATGCTCGGCTACAACACGCCGTCGTGGAACGGCCTGGGTGGCCCGGACACCCCCGAACTGCGCCACCACCATTCGCGCCTCAGCATGCAGGCCGGGGCCTATCAGAACGCGACCTGGGTGGTCGGCGTCGCCAAGGCCGGCGAGGAAGCGCCGGGGTATCACCTCATGGGCGGGTCCTGCATCATCAACCCGGACGGCCAGGTGGTCGCCGAGGCGGAAACCGAGGACGACGAGGTCATCGTCCACGACTGCGACCTCGACGCCTGCGCCTTCCTTAAGGGCTCGACCTTCAACTTCGCCGCCCACCGGCGGACAGAGCACTACGGCCTGATCACCGAACGCACCGGCGCCGTGCCGCCGCCGGAGTGACGCCTGCGATGAACGTCCTGATCGTCCACGCCCATCCGGAACCGAAGTCGTTCAACACGGCGCTGCGCGATCATTCCGTCAAAATTCTTGACGGCTTGGGCCATGCAACAAAGATCTCCGATCTCTACGCCATGGGCTTCAATCCGGTTGCCGGGCCGGCGGATTTCCAAAACCGCGCCGATCCGGACTATCTCGTCTATGCCCTTGAACAGCGCCATGGCCTTGAGACGGGCACCCTCGCCTCGGATATCGCGGCGGAAATCGAAAAACTTATGTGGTGCGACCTGCTGATCCTCCACTTCCCGCTCTACTGGTTTTCCGTCCCGGCGATCCTGAAGGGCTGGATCGACCGGGTTTTGGTCTCCGGCCTGACCTACGGCGGGCGGCGCTTTTATGACCGCGGCGGGCTTGTGGGCAAACGCGCCATGCTGACCCTGACGCTCGGCGGGCGGGAACACATGCTGGACTCGGGCGACGCCATCCACGGGCGCCTCACAGACATGCTCAAACCGCTGCTGCAAGGAACCCTGGCTTATACGGGCATGACCGTGCTGCCACCCTTCGTCGCCTGGCACGTGCCCTATGTGGACGACGCGACGCGGGCGGGATATCTGGAGGCCTACACGGAACGCCTCCGCAATCTCGACAATCTGACGCCCCTCGCCTTTCCCTCCCTCGACGATTTCGACGCGGCCATGCGGCCATGCGGGGTGCCGTGACCGGCCGGTCCGGATAACGGCTGGTCCCAAGACCGGCCCTGGGCTAAACCAATGGGCATCTTCGTGCCGTTTGTTCGAGAGCGCCCAACGTGAATTTACTGCAAGACGCATTCACTGCCCACCAGTCGGGAAGGCTTCCGGACGCAGAGCGCCTATACCGCGCGTTCATCCAGGCCAATCCCGGGCATGCGGAGGCCCATCATCTGCTCGGCGTCGCCTGCATGCAGATGGGCAACCTGCCGGGCGCCATCGAGGCCTTGACCCAGGCGACCCGCCTGAACGACAAAAACCCGAATTATTTCAACAATCTGGGTTTGGCCCAGTTTTACCTCAACGACGCCGCGGCGGCGCGGGACAACTACCGACGCGCCCTCGCCCTGGCGCCGAATAATCCAGACACGCTGAACAACCTGGGCATGGCGTTGCAGCGGCTGGAAGACCTGAAGGGCGCCGTCGACAGCTTCGAGGCCGCCCTGAAGCTCAATCCGAGCGAGCCGGAAATCCTCCACAACTACGGCATCGCGCTGCGCGACGGTGGCCGGCACACAGCCGCCATGGCGGCCCTGAAAAAGGCGATCGAGGTCAGCGGCGGCATTCCCGACACCCATGCCGCGCTGGCATCTCTGCAGTTCATTTTCGACCAGTACGACGACGCCATCGCGTCCTGCTGGGCGGCGGTCAAGCTGGACCCCCTGCACATCGACGCCCACAAGACCTTCAAGGGCCTGAAGAACACCATGAGCCGCGAGAGCGAGCGATACGACACGTTTCGCTGGGCGCTGGAGGCGACACCACAGAACCCAAAAGCCTACGAGCAATACGGCTGGGAACTGGCACAGGACGAAAAATTCACCGAGGCCGAGCCAATCCTGCGCCAGGCGCTTAAGATCGACCCTGATCTGCCCATCGCCCTGACCTGCCTGGGCTGGTCCTTGTCCATGCAGGGACGGCACGACGATGCCCTGCCCCACCATGCCCGGGCGGCGGAATTGGCGCCGGACGATCCGCAAATCCTGGAAAGCTATGGTCAAAGCCTGATCCGCGCCGACCGCACCGGCGATGCGGTGACCGTACTCATGAAGGCCCATCGGATCGTTCCGCGCCTGAGTTCCGTCCTCGGCACCATGACCATCGCCATGACCGAAGCCGGCGACCCGGCCGTGGACACCATCGTCGACTACGATGCCGACGTGGTCACGCAGACGCTGCCCACGCCCCCTGGCTTTCCGGACATCGCCGCCTTCAACGACGCGCTGCATGCGGAACTGGAAAAGCGTCATCAAAAGGGCTCGCTTCCCCTGGACCAGACCATGCGCGGCGGCACGCAGATTCCCAACAACCTGTTCCGCAACGCGTCGGGCCATGTGCTGACCGTCCGCAACCTGATTATTGACGCCATCCGCACCTATGTCGATGGCCTGGCCGACGACCCCGATCATCCGTTTCTGCGCTACATCAACCGGGATTTCCAATTTACCGGCGCCTGGTCGACAATTCTCTACGGTGCCGGATATGACGCCAGCCACATCCATAACGAAGGCTGGCTGTCCGGCGTCTATTACGTGAAGGTTCCGGACCTGGACGAGGATCGCTGGTCATCCGGCGAGGGCTGCATCCAGTTCGGCGCCCCGCCCGATGCCTTCGTCAGTGAGCGCAACCGGACCCGCCGCCTGATCCGCCCGCAGCCGGGCCTGCTGGTACTGTTCCCGTCCTACGTCTGGCACGGCGTCAAGCCGTTCACCCAGGAGGGACTGCGCCACTCCATCGCCTTCGACATCAAGTAGCCCGCGGCCCTACACCACCTCGCCGCAGGCATGGCCCGAGGCCCAGGCCCATTGGAAGTTGAAGCCGCCCAGATGGCCGGTGACGTCCACGCCCTCGCCGATGAAATAGAGCCCCGGCACGTCCCGGGCTTCCATGGTCTTTGACGACAGATCCCGCGTGTCGACCCCGCCGACCGTGACCTCCGCCGTGCGCTCGCCCTCGCTGCCGGCCGGCGTGACGGCCCAGGCGTTGACCTGCGTGGCGAGAGCCCGCAGCCGCTTGTCCGGCTGATCGGCGAGACGGCCCAGGCAGCCGGTCCATTCGCACAGCCGTTGCGCCAGGCTTTTCGGCAGGACCTGGGCCAATGCCGTCGGCACTTCCTTCTTCGGCTGGCTGTGTTTCAGTTCTTTCAGCATCCGGAACAGGTCCGTGCCCGGCAGCAGATCGAACAGAATCGTGTCCCCCGGCCGCCAGTAGGATGAGATCTGCAGCACCACCGGGCCGCTGAGCCCCCGATGGGTAAACAACAGCGCTTCGGCGAAGCGCACCTTGCCCAAGGTCGCCGTGGCCGCGACCGAGACCCCGGACAGCCCGTCGAGCCGCGCCAGCATGTCGCGGTCGAAGGTCAGTGGCACCAGGCCCGGGCGCGGCGTGACGACGCGCAGCCCGAACTGTTTGGCGACATCGTAGGCGAAGCGGCTGGCCCCCATCTTGGGGATCGACGGGCCGCCCGTGGCGACGACCAGGGCAGCACCCGAAAACACCCCCTTGTCCGTGTTCACGCGGAAGCGGTCGCCGTCCCTGGCGACGGCGGTCACAGTCACGGCCGTGCGGATATCGGCGCCCTTGGCCTCGGCCAGCAGCATGTCGATGATCTGCTGCGCGCTGTCGTCGCAGAACAACTGGCCCAGGGTCTTTTCGTGATAGGCGATACCGTGCTTTTCCACCAACTTGATGAAGTCGTGCTGGGTATAGCGCTTCAGCGCGGAGACGCAGAAATGCGGATTATCCGACAGGAAGTTGGCGGGGGCCGTATGCAGGTTGGTGAAGTTGGCCCGCCCGCCGCCGGAAATGCGCACCTTCTGGGCGACCTGGGCATTGCGCTCCAGCACCAGCACGCGCCGCCCACGGCGGACCGCCCCGGCGGCGCACATCAGCCCCGCCGCCCCGGCACCGATAATGATGACGTCGGCGTCCTGCATCCGCGTCCTATAGCGGATGCAGGACCTATCCCCAAGCACGGGTTGTCGTGGGAACCAGAGCCGCCTGACGGCGTTTATCTACTGGAAGCGGCCGTTACGGGGCCTCCTTCCGGACTCGCCGGATCTATCCCGGGCGGCCGCAGGAGCAGTCATGCCATGAAACGCAAAGACAGCGACCGGCCCCAGGACGACAGCGAGACGCCGATCGAACGGGCCTATTCCGACAAGGGACGCCTGAACATCCCCGAAGACTATACCGCCGAAGACATGCGCCAAGGCGAGATCGTGCTGAAAACCAAGCGCTCCCGCTATGTCGTCGGCGGCATCATCGGCGGCGCGTTCCTCGCCTTTGCAATCGTCATCTACAGCCTGGTGCCTTGATTCAGGAGCCGGGTGCGTCAGCGCTTTACCGCCCGCAAGACCTCCGGCGGCCCCTCGGGGGATAAGGCCGGTTCTGCCGACGGGCTGAGGCGCCGGACCGCATAAAGCTTTTCGTCCTTGAAGCCGCTTTCGAAGGTCAGACTTTCGTTCCCCATAGGCGCATCGCCACCGGCATCTTCAAGGGCCATGCGATCCGCCATGACGATTGCCGCGCCGCTGGTCGGGGCGCGAACCACTACGTCGGCCCACACGGGATGCCCCAACCAGCGGGGGTCGTCCAGGCGGGCGGCGGGCGTCAATCTCCAGAGCGTCATTTTCATCTCCTGTAGCCGAATTCAGAAATCAGGCGTCACGGGGACGAACGCTCCCGGATGGCCAGAGTTCCAGCACGGCCGGGCTGTCACAAAACGCCGGACACCCCATTTGTCCGGGACGGGGTATTCCATTTGGCTGTCCCGCGCTAGCCGTGGCATACGGCGGAAGCGCTCCGGGCCGACGCCGCCTTCCAGCCCAATACCAGCGGGCTCATCCGACATAATGGGCGAGCCGGTGGCGAGCAATCCGCCCGCCAGAAAACAGGCCCTTCCGATCAGTCTTTCCGTTTGAGAAGAAAGCCCCAATAGACATCCGGCCCGATCGCCAACGGGATGTTGATGTCGTTGACCCAAACCTGCTCGAACCCGGCCCGGGCGAACAACTGCTGCCACATGGTTTTGCCCATGACGCTGTAATGGTTGGGGTTTCTTTCGTGCTGCGCGACGGTCTCGGGCGCGGGCACCTCCACATACATTCCACCATCTGACGACAGTATTCTGTTGAACTCGGTTAGGGTGAAAAGCGGAAAGATACTGTGCTCCAGCGCATGGCGGCACCAGACGAAGTCGAACGAGCCGTCATCGAAATCCAGGTCCGACATGTCCATCTCGATGACGTCGAAACCCTTCTCGCGGCACACGGCGACGTCGTCGCCCAGCGTAATGCCCGTTGCGGCAATCCCCCGTTTCTTGAATTCCGCCAAGGCCGGCCCCTGGCCGCAACCGATGTCCAGCACACGCAGATCAGGATGCAACTCGCCGCGGGACGCCAGAAGCTCGACCACCTTGCCGGTGATCTGGTCGTGAAGCTCACTGCCTTCTTCGGGGTAAATGTCCGCTTTCCGCTCTTGAAGAAAGGTGGTCAGACGTTCGAACATGGCCATGGCGGATTCCATATATGTGTGAACGGATGCTCGGCAGATTGTCACATAGCCGGCTGCGACCACAACAGGTCAACCTTCAGGCCGGTCGTGCCTGGCGCGGCCTCAATCGGTGCGGCGGGTCTGGCCCCTGAAGAAGGCCATGACCCCGCGCACAGCCCGATGGAACGCGCGGGAACGCAGCAGGCGGGCTTCCCTGACTCCGGCATCGATGGCGGCCTGGGTCACGGCGGACCGCACCGGATCGACCGGGGAATACAGACCGGCTTCGTCAAGCTGCTGCAAGGCGTTGTTCGAAAGCAGGTTCATCGCGGCATCTCCGTAAGATATAATAACTTGCAATATGCAAGTTAATTAGCCTTACCGAAATAACTTGTTTTTTGCAAGACGTTTTCTTAACCTGCCGACATGAAGAGTGACGTAAAAAAACACGCCAGCGACTGCCTCGTTGCCTATGGCATCGATACCTTCGGCGACCGTTGGTCGTTCCTGGTGCTGCGCGACATGATGCTCTACGGCAAGTGCCGTTACGGCGACTTCCTGGCGTCGGAAGAGCAGATCGCCACCAACATCCTGGCCGCCCGCCTGAAGCACCTGGAATGCGAAGGAATCATCACGAAGGCGCGCGATCCGGAAAACCGCCGCAGCTATATCTACAGCTTGACGGAGAAGGGCCTGGACCTCGCCCCCGTGCTGCTGGAAATCATCCGCTGGAGCAGCCGCCATCTGAAAATGAACGCGCGCCGCCGCCGCCTGCTGAAACGCATTGAAACGGACCGTGACGGCATGCTGGCGGACATCCGCGCCCATAAGGCGATTTTGTCTTCACCGACGCCTTCGCCTTAGCCCTCTCCCCGCCAAACGCAAAATCCCCCGCAGCGGCCGGGCCGGTGCGGGGGATCACTGGAACGGCGGCCGGTTACCCGGCCGGCCAAACCCTCAGGCGGTCAGATCGCGCCCTCTTCCTTGAGCTTGGCAAGTTCTTCCTTGGAAAGTCCCAGCTCACCGCACAGGATTTCCTCGTTGCTCTGGCCCTTGCGCTGACCGGGATGGCGGACTTCCGCTGGGGTCTCCGACATGAACGGGAACGCGTTGGTCATGCGCAGCTTGCCCAGGTCCTCATCCTCGATTTCGATGATGTCATTACGCGCCTGATACTGCGGGTCCTGGTAGATCTGGTCGATGGTATAGGCCGGGCCGATGGCCGCCTCCGCCTTCTCGAACTCGTCGAGAACCGTCTTCAGGTCGTGTTGCTTGATCCACCCGGCGACGATGCCGTCGATTTCGTCGATATGCTTGACGCGGTCCTGCGGTGTCTGGAACCGCGGATCGGCCGCGACCTCCGGCCCGCCGCAGAGCGTCAGCACCCGGGTCACGATGGCCGGCGAGTTGGTCGAGATCGCCACCCAATGACCGTCCTTGGATTGGTAGGTATTACGCGGCGCGTTGTTCTTCGACCGGTTGCCCCAGCGCTGCTGAACCACGCCCAGTTGATCGTACTCCATGGGCTGTGGGCCCATGACCTGGAACAGGGGCTCGTAGATCGACAGATCGATGTACTGCCCCTCACCCGATCCCTGGGCGTCGCGATGGTACAGCGCGAACATGGCGGCGAAGGTGCCGTAGGCCGCCGCCACGCCGTCGGCCAAGCCGAAGTTGGGCAGGGTCGGCGGGCCGTCGGGCACGCCGGTGATGCTGGCGAAGCCGGAAAAGGCCTCCGCGATCGTACCGAAACCAGGCCGGTTCTTGTAGGGGCCGGTCTGGCCGAAGCCGGTGACCCGTACCATCACCAGGCGCGGGTTGATCTGCTTCAGATCCTCCCAGCCCAGGCCCCATTTTTCCATGGTGCCGGTACGGAAATTTTCGATCAGCACGTCCGCCGTCTTGACCAGTTCCTTGAACAGGGCCTGGCCCTTTGCATGGCTGAAATTCAGGGTGACGCAGCGCTTGTTGCGGTTGGCCATCTTGAACCACAGGCCGACGCCGTCTTTCTTCTGGCCCGTTTCCCGCAGCACGTCGCCGCGCGGATGTTCGACCTTGATGACGTCGGCGCCGAAGTCGCCCATCAGCATGCCGATGGTCGGCCCGGCGATCACCGTGGCGGCATCGATGACCCGCAACCCCTTCAGGGGGGGCGCTTTCTTTTCTGTCACGATGATATCCTTCAGGCCGCGTTCGGTTCGGGAACGGCAAAGTCCTCGGGCCGCAGGAAGATGGTCGTGCGCCGGGCGAACCGCGGCTTCGTCATGTCGAAGGCCTCGCGACGGTGCCACAGGCGCGCATTGTCCCACATCACGACGTCGCCGTTGCGCCAGCTATGGGTGTAGACGAACTGGTCCTGCAACATGTGCTGGGTCAAGGCTTCGAGTAGCTCCTTGCTTTCCGCTTCTTCAAGCCCGTCGATGCCGACGGTCTTGTTGGGGTCGATATAAACGGACTTCTGTCCCGTCGCCGGGCTTTCCAGGACGATGTCATGGGTCGCCGCCGGGGTCCGTTCGTGGATTTTCTTCATCTCCTCGGCATTGTTGCCGAGGTCCAGGACCGTCGTCGAATCCTTGCGGTCGGCATACTTGGCCGTGGCGCGGCGGCCTTCGATCGCCTTGCGCAGATTGTCCGGCAGGGTTTCATAGCCGAGCTTGGTATTGCAGTAGGACGTGCGGCCTTCGTTCTCCGGCATTTCTGCGGCATAGAAGATCGAGCCCGAGGCCGGGCGCAGGCGATAGATCTGATCGTGGTGCCAATAGACCTCGTAGTTCCCCAGCCCGCCCAGCGGCGTGCCGTCCGGGCGCTTCAGGTTGGTGATATAGATGATTTCCGGGTTGTCCGGCGACAGCATGTCATCGCGCACGATGATATCCATCTCGCCGAACCGACGTGAGTATTCGACCTGTTGCTTTTCGCTCAGGCTTTGGCGGCGCAGCAGCAGCAGGGGCTCCTGCTGCCATAGCTTATAGATCGCATCGAAGGTTTCATCGTTCAGGTCGGACAGGTCGACGTCCAGGATTTCCAGGCCGAACGTGTCCGTCAGGGGGCGGGTGCGCAGTTGCATTTCGGTGTTTCCTCGGGTTTATCAGGTGGCCACATTGTATACAATCCTGCGCAGCCTTCAATCGCCAAATGGCCGTTGTTCGCGGTTTTTATAAGGTTCAATCCGTGCGAATTCGTCGGTATACGGGCATCCGCTATTTGCTGCTTGCGCCGGCGCCGGTCAGCCCTTTGATATCGAAATTCCGCAGTTCGGCCTGGATCGCCTGGCCGATGTTGCCCGTCAGGTTGACCGTCAGGTCGACCGGGCGGCCTTGTTGAATCTTCGGATTGCGGCCCTGGACACGGACCTGCATGTGCACCTCTTTTTTCGCGTCGCCGTCGAGGCTCAGGGTCATGCCGTCGAACCGCAGGTCCTCCAGGATGTCGAGAACCATGTCCATACGCCCGGCCTCCCCTGCCGGACCGGCCGGGGCGCGGGTCGGCGACACGAAAGCCAGAAACCCCTTGCCCTGGGCGCTCAGAAGACCGCCCCGGATCGCCACCTCCCCGCCCTTGCCCAGGTCGACGGGAATGCGGCCGGACAGCTTGCCCTCGGCCTTGAGCCCCAGGATGTCCATCTGCGCCGCCAGATCGGCAAGGCCCAGCCCATCCACGTTCAGGGTGACGCGCTCGGGCGGCACGCCGTCCCGGATCGCAATATCCTCGGCCCAGATGCGGCCGCCGATTCCGGTCAACTCCGCCCGCTCCACCTTGAGCGAGGACAGGCCCAATACCTGGAACCTGAGGCGCCCGTCGGTGGCTGGCAGCGCTGCCATGATCCGCTCGATCAGGACTTCCTGACCCGGCGGGGACACGGGCGGCCACAGATGCTCCAACTGGACGCGCCCCGATATGCCCGTCGCCTGGGCCGGGCCCAGTTGCAGGTTTCCGCCGGTCACGGCGACGACACCCGTGCCCGCCGCCGGATCGCCGGGCGGCAGGGAAAATTCCCCAGCCAGGTTGGACAATCCCGCGACCGCGCCCTTGGCGGCCGGCGGCAGCAGCGCGGGCGCCGGTGTGATGCCCGCGCCGCGTAGGCTGCCCGTGACCTGCACGGGGCCGGGGCCGGTCTTGGTCCATTCCGTTATGGCCGAGACCTGCACCGTGCCGGTGATGCTTTTGACGAAGGGGGCCAGCAGCGGCGTGATCGCATGCACCCCGCCGTCGATCCCCGCCAGATTGAGCGGCACCATGTCGATGCGGGCCCGCCCTGCCCCCGTGCCGCTGCTTTCCTCGGCGGCGAAGCCGGCGATCAGGCCCGAGCGGCCCTGGCGCAGGGTGCCCTCGACATTCCACTTGCGCGGGCCCCAACGGCCCTTGGCGGTGACGGCGAAGGGCGCCGCCGCCGTATGGCGCAGGGCCTTGGCCGCCGCCTGGATGTTCCAGCCGGCGTCCGGCCTGCCCCGGCTGGCGGCGTTTATGCTGACCCCCTGAGCTTCGACATCCAGGTCCGGCAGGTGGGCGTCCAGACCCGCAAGGTCGAGACGCACCCCCGGCGGCCCCTCGGCCGGAAGTGTGACCATCACCCCGCCCGTGACCCGCGCCGTGCGCAGAACGGCCGTGCGGCCGCCGGCCCGCAGGCCCAGAGACGGGCTGTCCGCCTTGAGCGCGAAATCGACTTCGCGCAAGCTGCCGTCCGGCGCCAACGTCACGCCACCCTTACGCGGGGTCAACACCACGGCCAAGGGGCCGGAAACGGACGCACCGCCAGCATCGACCTTGCTGATGGCGACCCGAAGCGGCGCCAGATCGACCTTGGCAAGCATCAGTGGATCAAGGCCAAGGATCACCCGTCCCGGCACCGCCGCCGTCACCTCCCCACCCAGGAGACGGCCCGCAACGTCCACCGGTTCCGTGAACGTCAGGGTCGCGGTCCCCGCCTCGACGGCAAGAATTGCCTTGGTCCGCACGGACCAGATGCCGGGCGCCGCCGGATGCGCCACGTCGGGCAGGGTCAACAAGGCTTCCACGGGCGGCAGGCGGCTCAGGTTGCCAGACAGCAGTTCGGCCAACGGCCCCGCCGTTTGCAGGGCGAGCGTTCCCTTGCCTGTCATACCCTCCGGCAGCGGCAGGCGGGCAAGATCGGACGCCGCCGCCCGGGCGGTCAGGGCGACGGGGGCAGCGGGGTCGAAGGGAGCCCCGTCCGCCGTGCCGGACAGGGTCAGGCCCAGGCCGCCGTCCGCCAGGTCCGCCGACAACGTCGCCCGCCCCTCGGCCAGGCGCGCCGACAGGGTCCCTTCGGTCAGCAGTCCGCCGGGCAGGGACAGGCCGGCGACCTCCAATATCCCTTCCCCGGTCATCTCGTCCAGCCGCACGGGGTTACCGGCAAGGCGCAGACTGCCTTTGGCCCCGGCCAGGGAAACCGGCCCCATCGCGCCGCGGGCGTCCTCGATGACCAAATTCAGGGCCAGCCTGCCCGCCGCGTCCCGGTGGCCCGCCGCCTGAACCGTGGTCTGGCCGAGGGGATGAACAAGGTCGATGGTTGCCTGCTTCACCAGCAGGCCGCCGCCCGACTGCGGCGCCAAGATCACGTCGGTCAGAGACAGCGCCGTCGGACCACCGGCATGGGTTATGTCGATAATGGCGTCAGTCAGGGTCAGGTCCGGCAGAGACAGCGCACCGCCGCCCGTGCCACCGTCCGCCACCAGTGGCGTCAGGTCGCCCCAGCCGAGGGCGCCGTCCTTGACGGTCAAGGAAAGCTGCACCCCTTCAAGGGCGAGCGCGCGGACCGTCGGCGCGGTCCAACTGGGCCAGCTCAGATCCATGGCGAGGCGGTGAATGCGCGCCGTGCCGGCGGGGCCCGTCGCCAGATTGCGCAGTTCGACCCGCCAGGGGGTCAGACGGGTGATGTCCAGGTCGCTGCCGCCGAGCCCCATGTCGGACAGTCGGTCGCGCACCAGGTTTTCGGCGATGGGTGCCCGGTTGACGGCGACGACGGCGATGCCGGCGGCCAGCACCGCGGCAATGGTCCCGGCCCACAGTGCCCGGCGCCGCCATTTCGGCGCGGGTGGGTCAGAGGAAATGGTTTCCGGTAGGTCCGCCACCTGATTCGATCCCCGTTGCTTGGGGGATCATAGCAAAGATCGCCCCTAAAGCGGGATGTTCCCGTGTTTTTTCCAAGGATTCTTCAGATCCTTGTTCTTCAGCATGCGCAAGCTGCGGCAGATTCGCGTCCGCGTGCCGTGGGGCATGATGACGTCGTCGATGAACCCACGGCTGCCGGCGATGAAGGGGTTGGCGAACCGCGTGCGGTATTCCTCGGTCCGGGTGGCGATCTTTTCCTGGTCGCCCAGGTCGCCCCGGAAGATAATCTCGACCGCCCCCTTGGGCCCCATGACGGCGATTTCCGCCGTCGGCCAGGCGTAATTGGCGTCGCCCCGCAGATGCTTGGACGACATCACGTCATAGGCCCCGCCGTAGGCCTTGCGGGTGATGACCGTGACCTTGGGCACCGTGGCCTCGGCATAGGCGTACAGAAGCTTCGCCCCATGCTTGATGATGCCGCCGTATTCCTGCGCCGTGCCGGGCAGGAAGCCGGGCACGTCGACGAAGGTGACGATGGGAATGTTGAAGGAATCGCAGAACCGCACGAAGCGCCCGGCCTTGGTCGCCGAGGCGATATCCAGGCAGCCGGCCAGCACCATGGGCTGGTTGGCGACGATGCCGACGGTCGAACCTTCCATGCGGGCGAAGCCGATCACGATGTTGCCCGCGTAATCGGGCTGCAGTTCGAAGAAATCGCCTTCGTCCACGACCTTATGGATCAGCTCCTTCATGTCGTAGGGCTTGTTGGGGTTATCGGGGATCAGGGTGTCCAACGACATCTCGACCCGGTCGTGGGGGTCCGGCGTCGGCCGCACGGGCGGCTTTTCCCGGTTGTTGGCGGGCAGGAAATCGATGAAGCGGCGGAGGTAAAGCAGCGCCTGCAAATCGTCCGTGAAGGCCTTGTCGGCAACCCCGGACTTGGTCGTATGGGTCGAGGCGCCGCCCAGTTGTTCCTGGGTTACTTCCTCATGGGTCACGGTCTTCACCACATCGGGGCCGGTGACGAACATGTAGGACGAATCCTGCACCATGAAGATGAAGTCGGTCATCGCAGGCGAATAGACGGCGCCGCCGGCACAGGGTCCCATGATGCAGGAAATCTGCGGCACCACGCCGGACGCCAGAACGTTGCGCTGGAACACCTCGGCATAACCGGCAAGTGAATCGACGCCTTCCTGAATGCGGGCACCTCCGGAATCGTTGAGCCCGATCACCGGGGCGCCGACCTTCATGGCCTGGTCCATGATCTTGCAGATCTTTTCCGCATGGCTTTCCGACAGGGAGCCGCCGAACACGGTGAAATCCTGGCTGAACACGAAAATCAGGCGGCCGTTCACCGTGCCGTAACCGGTGACCACGCCGTCACCGGGCGTCGACTGTTCGGCCATCCCGAAATCCGTGCAACGATGTTCGACGAACATGTCCCATTCCTCGAAGGAACCGGGGTCGAGCAGAACCTCGATGCGTTCGCGCGCCGTCAGCTTGCCCTTGCCGTGCTGGGCGTCGATGCGCCGCTCGCCGCCGCCCATGCGGGCGCGTTCGCGTTTTTCTTCAAGCTGCCGGATGATGTCGTACATGGAATCGCGTCTCGCTGATGGTCGTTTCGCCGCGGGGTTCGGGAGGGGGCAAAGGATACTGTCGGGCCTTATGTTGCGCCAGCGAAAATGCCATCCTCTCCATGCTCGCCATAATAGATGAATATTTTTTGATTCATCTGCATGGCCCCTCGTTAACCATCATGATATAAGCATCCCGCGCTGTTCGACGGGAAGGTGCCCGCGAATGGTAAATCAATAAATTCCGGGCCGGAAGAGCCCACTCATCAGGGTGTGTCGCGCGGTCGGGCTTAGATTAGGGGAGCCTCGGGGACGCATGCCCGATTACAATCTTTCGCGTTTGAACGTGCTGGTCGTCGAGCAACATGCGCCGATGCGGCATCTGATCCGCAACATCCTGCACGAGTTCGGGATCGAGAACGTGCGCGATGCCGGCGACGAGGAAACCGCTTTCGAGCTGTTCCAGGACTTCCCCGCCGATCTGGTGCTGACCGACTGGTCGCCGGGCTTGAACGGCATGTCGTTCCTCGACCGCATCCGCAAGCATGCGGAAAGCCGCGACATGTTCGCGCCCGTGGTGATGATCACCGCCTTCACGGAACTGCATCAGGTGTGCAAGGCGCGGGACGCCGGGATCAACGAATTCCTGGCAAAACCGTTTTCCGCGCATCTGATCTATTCGCGCATCAAGTCGCTGATCGAGAACCCCCGCCTGTACGTCCGGGCCGACAGTTATTTCGGCCCCGACCGGCGCCGCCGGGCGCTCAACTACCGCGGCCGCGAACGCCGCGACAGCGCGCCGACGGAACTGCCGACCCCGCGCGGACGGGCCGCCGCGCCGCTGAACACCAGCGGCCCGGCACCGGGCAGCAACCCGCTCTACAATTGATCCTGACCTGACGGGCTAGAGAAGGCCCAGGAAGGTTTCCGCCTGGACGATTTCCGCCTGCAGGGCGCGCAGCCGGTCGAGGGCTTCCTTGTCCGCCCCCCATTTCGCGCTCTGATAGCTTTCGTCCAGCTGCGACAGGTCGACCGCCGCCGAGGCGTCCAGCCGCCCCCGCACCAAAGCCAGACCGATCACCAAGGACCCCGCGGCCTGCGCCACGGCGGCCAGCGCCGTCAGCCGGTAGGCATCCAAGTCCGCGACCGCGCGGGCAAGCGCCGCGATGGCCGCCTTGGGCTGATCCACGGGCACGATGCCTTCGGTCACCACAAGTGCGGCCCCCAGATCTTCCGCCGCCCAGGTCAGCAAGGGATCCCAGCGATCGGCCTGAAGCTGCACAAGATCCGCCGGCGCCGTGGCCCGGTAGCACAGCAGATCCGTCTCACCGTATCGGACGATGCGGTCCGCGACCTCGGCCTGCTGCGGCGCGATGCGGTCGATGGCCGTGAACGCCAGCTGGGTCAGCGGCATGGAGGCGGGCAATATCTTTTCCGACTGGGCGTCCCATTCCGCCGCCACGGCCTCGGCCAGGGGGCGACTCGGCACCGCAAGCTCGCGGCTCATGGGTGATTTTACCCGCCGGTTGTCGAGCAGCACGCGGAAGGTCTCCCCCGCTCCGCCGTCGGCCGCAACCGGGGCGACCGTAACGTCGCGGTAAAACCGTTTCATGTCGGGTTTCAGCATGGCGTGATTCCGGTGCGCGGGGTGCGGTTACTTGCCGAGCAGGCCCTTGAGGCCGCCCAAACCCTTTTCCAGGTTTTCCAGCGCCCCACCCACCCCGGGTTTGGGTGCCTGCTGGGTGGGTTGCTTCTGCGTGGGCGCCGGTTTGGCATCCCCCTTCGACGGCGCCACCTGTTTTCCGGCCAGGGCCTGGGCACAGTAATCCGTATCGTCGGTGTTGACTGCGCGGTTGAACGCGCTTTGCGCCAATGCCGACAACCCAAACGTCATGATCGCGGCGGCACCGCTGGCGACATTGGACGCCACGCCCGTCATCAGATCCGCCGGATTGACCTGCGGTGCCGGCTTGGCCAGCGTACCGCGCACGGCGACGGGGACAATGGCGGCCGACAGCAGGCTGGTTTTCTTGGCCCGTGGCTCGAGCACCAGATTCAGCGTCTCGTCGCGTAGGTTTATGCCACCGACGCCGACCACGGACAGCCCCCCCGTCTCAAGCACCAATGCCTTGGCGTTGGCGACGCCTTTCACGACATCGAAATCGACGACGGCACAGCGCAGATCCTTGTCGCCCTTGCTGTCGACCAGCGGTATGGCCGACAGGATGTCGGCCGACGCCACGTTCAACAGCGCGCTGTCGATATGGCCCTTTTCCGAGACCACGCGCAGCTTGCCGTCCAGCCCGGCCATGATCTGGCGGACGCTTGTCCCCGCCCCGGTCACCTTGAGCGTCACGTCGGCGGTGCCCTCGGCCACCGGCTTCTCACCCATGGCGGCGGCCAGCTTGCCGTAGTCCAGCTTGGCGACGTTCAGGTTTACGGCAAGCGGCGGCACGGCCTGATCCGCTCCCAGGGTGATCTCGCCGGAAATCTCGCCATCGGCGACCGTCGCCTGCAGCGGCTTCACGGTCAGGCGCCCGCCCTGCAACATCACGCCAAGGCGCAGGCCGGTCACGTCCATCTTGTTCACGCGCAACTTGTCGGCGGCCAATTTAACGTCCGCATCGACGGCCTTGAGCCCGTCCAACGGCAATGGGTCGGCCGGGAACAGACGGCCATCGGCAGGCGGCGGCGCGGGCTTGCCGTCGTCCTTGGGCAGAAGTTCATCCAAATCCAGAAGCGCCGATTGCAGGTCCGCCGTAATGCGGGGCCGCGCCCCGCCCAGGTTCAGCGCGGCCGTGCCCTTGAGGTCACTCGCGCCGATCTTCACGTCCACATCCTGAAGACGGTATCCGCCGTCCTTGTCCGCCACCCGCGCCGAGGCGGTCACGGCGGGCAATGGCGGCGCCTCTGCCCCCAGGTCCTTGGCAAAACCGGCGGGGTCCTGCACCGCCGCCGCGATTTGCAGATCGATGCCCTGGGCCTTGATCGCGTCGGCGATCGATCCGGCGGCGGTCAGCGCCGTTTCCCCGGGCCGCCCCAGAGACGCCTTCAGGTTGCTGATGCTGGGCTTGGCCGACGATCCGGTGACCGTCAGCGACACATCATAGGGGCCAAGGTCGGGCACCTTCAGCGATGCCAATTGAGGGGCGAGCTTGGCCGCCGTCGCCAGGGTTTCAGAAATGGATGGTCCCTTGAGCGACAGGGTAACAGCCAGGCCGGTCATAGCCCTGGGATCGGCGATGGCGCCGCGTACCGTCATGTCGGCGCCCAGGGCCTGCGCCTTGAGGTCGAGCGGCAACTCGCCACCCGCCGTCAACTGCCGGATTGAGGCGATCGTACCGGCGGCGGAAAAGCCCTCGCCGTTCACGTCCCCTTTCAGGGCAATGCGCAGCGGCGCCTCGATCCCATCCGCCCCCAGGTCGAGGGACGGCAGGGTCAGGCGCGTCTGTTCGCCCGTGCGGCCATCGTGGTAGGTGACGCGCAAATCCTTGATATGAACCTTGCGGACGAGCGGCAGGTTGCCGCCGCCGGACGATTCCTCGGCGGGGGCGGCCGATTTACCGTCCGCCGCGCCGAACTGCCAGTTGCCGCGCCCCTGCTTGTCCGTTTCGGCCAGCAGGTCGAGTCCGATCAGAACCACGCGCTTCACATCCACCTTGCTTGACAACAGCGGCAGCAAGGCGACCTCGGCCTCCAGGCGCTTCAAGATCACCATGTCGGGCCGCGAGCCCCAGGGCGCGTTCGCGAAGGTCACGCCATCGACGTAGAGCGACGGGGTAAGCGAAATATTGAGCTTCAGGTCGCCCGAGATTTTCAGATCGCGCCCCGTCGCCTTCTTTGCCTCTTCGGCGATGACGCCCTTGTAATCGTTGAAGTCGAGGGAACTGAGCACCGCCACGGCGGCGACGGCCACCGCGATCAGCAGCACGCCCAGGATCGAAATGGTCTTGAACAGCCGCTTCACGTTGACGCCTCCATAAGTTCATTCAAGCTGGGAACGAGGGCTTCAAAGCCGGGAATCACCCGGCGCGCGCCCGCCGCCGTCAGCTCCTCTACCTCATGATAACCCCAGGCGACCCCGATGGCGAGGACACCGGCATTATTCGACATCTCCACATCAAAGGTGGTGTCGCCGATCATCACCGTATTGCCGGGATCAGCCCCGGCATCCGCCATGGCGTTCAGCAGCATGCCCGGCGCCGGCTTACCCGGCGCGCTGTCGGCGGTTTGCAGGGTTACGAAGCGGCCTTTCAGGCCGTGGCGGTCCAGGGTCTGGTCCAGGCCCCGCCGCCCCTTTCCCGTGGCAATGCCGAGCAGCCAGCCCGCCGCCTCCAACGCGTCGACAATGTCGTGCACGCCGGGAAACAACGGATCGTCGATCTGCCCGTTGCGGCGCAGATCGGAAAAGGTATCGCGGTAGGCGTCCGCCAGATTTTCCGCCATCCCGGGATCCGTGCCCGCGGGCGCCAGGATCATCGCCGCCGTGGCCAGCGGCAGGCCGACCACGCGGCGGATATCGCGGGGCGCGGGCAGCATCAGACCACAGGCCTGGAATGCCGCCTGCATGGAGCGCACGATGCTGTCCTGGGAATCGACGAGGGTGCCGTCGCAATCGAAAACGCAAAGCCGGATGTTCATGACGCCGTTCTATGCCACGGGATTGTGACGCCGCAAGGACGCCGTTTCCCCAGACCCCTGTTTCACAACCGACCAGACCCAAATTTCGCAGCCGAAAGGCCGGATATCCGGGCGATAAATCGATTTCCACGATTGCACCGCTTGCTTCGCACCGGATTATAGTCAATTCTGCACCTGACTGTTGACGAGGAGCACAAGCGGACGGACCGCCGGGTTCGGTACGAACAATCAAACATGTACGGAGTTCGATCGGCCGGCACCAACCGCCGGGGGGCATGGCGCGCCTAAGCAACAAGATCCCAACCCTCTTACTAGGAAGGAAATACGACTATGAACATCCTGAACAGATTTGCTGTTTTGGGACTTACCGGTGCGTTGGTCGCTGCTTGCGCCAGCATGGACGGCGACACCGCGAAGACGACCAAGGCCGAAGCCAAACCCGCCGCGGCCAAGGCTGCTGAAAAGAAGACCAAACCGGACCAGAAGTACGTGATATATTTCGACTTCGGCAAGGCAGCAATGAATGAAGAGGGTACGACGGTTGCCTACAAGCTGATGGCTGACACCACAAGCGGCTACAAGGCCGTCCTGCTGACAGGCCATACCGACACAGCCGGGGATAAAAAATACAACCGAAAACTGTCGGAAAAGCGCGTCGAAAACGTGAAGCAGACCTTCTCGGAAATCGGCATTGACCCGAACAAGATCATCACTCAGTTCTTCGGAGAAGACGAGCCCGCCGAAAAGACGGCGGACGGCGTCAAGAACGACAAGAACCGTCGGGTCGAGGTCGTTCTGAAGTTTTAGGCCGCCGGTTCAAGTAGCCGCCGGCCGGGGGGAGTGAGGTCCACGCCTAATCAATACGAACCCAACTCTCAACCTTGGAAGGAAATACCGAAATGAAATTCCTGAACAGATTGGCTGTTCTGGGACTGACCGGCGCATTGGTCGCCGCCTGTTCCAGCATCGACCTGGATGCCACGAAGAAGATGCCGCTTTCGGGCGATAACTTCCAAAAGGCGTTGTTCAAGGAGTATGTCGACCTTGCGCGTTCCGAAGACGATCAAGCCGACAGCCGGTCGGCGGTCTACTACAACACCCGGGCCCAGATGGCGGCCGCGGGCAAGGACACGGGTCCGCAGAACCTGAAGGATCGCAAGATCCCCTCCAGTGCGACCGCCGACCTTACCGCCGCCCGCAAGAAACTGACCGATGCCCTTGCCGCCGGTGCCGGAAAGACGGCGCCGGAAAAGGCGGCACGGGCCCAGGCCATGTTCGACTGCTGGATGGAACAGCAGGAAGAAAACGACCAGCCCAAGGACATCGCGGCCTGCCGCAGCGCCTTTGAGGAAGCCATGAAGGGTCTGGGCGGCGCCAAGGCCGCCAAGAAACCCAAACCTGCCAAGGAATTCGTCATCTACTTCGACTTCAACAAGTCGACGTTGAACGAAGCGGCGACCGCGGTCGCCTATCAGGTGATGGCGGAATCCATTTCCGGATACAAGTCGATCATGCTGACCGGCCATGCGGATACGGCGGGCGACAAGAACTACAACCGCAAACTGTCGGAAATGCGGGTCAATGCCGTGAAGAACGCCTTCGCGGAAATCGGCCTGGATCCGGCGAAAATTGCCGTCCAGTTCTTCGGTGAAGACGCACCGGTCGAAAAGACGGCCGATGGTGTCAAGAATGAGAAAAACCGGCGGGTAACGGTGGTCCTGACACAATAGGACCGGCGTTCCTCGGAACCATCTCAGGGGGCGGCACAGCAAGGTGTCGCCCCTTCTTTTTGCGCGCGTCCGCACGCCGGACAAAAAAAAGCCGCTCAACGGAGCGGCTTTAAGTTTCGAGGGTGAGCCGCCGCAAATCAGTATGATCTGCGACGGTACGGTGAATTCCTAAGTGCACGGGTCCGGCCCAACCTAATCCGGGCCCGCCATCTCCAGGGAAAACCAAACATGGCCATCCCCCGGAAATTCAAATCGATGACAAAGTTTCGACGATCAAGCTGACCGCTACCTGACAAGTCGATACATTATTGAGATTCTTGGGAGAGGCGGTTATTCAGCGGGGAATTTGACGCAGAAATCCGTGCCTCCGCCGGGCGGATCGATGATTTCGATGGTGGCGCCATGGGCGTCGATAATCCGTTTGACGATGGCCAGCCCCAGGCCCGCCCCGTCACCCCGCCGGTCGGCACGGTCGAATCGGCCGAAAATCATGGCCCGGCGTTCCTGCGGCACGCCGGCGCCCCGGTCGATCACATGGATCGCCGGCTCGTCCGTGATGCGCACGGTGACCGTGGATTGCGGCGGCGCGTACCGCACGGCGTTTTCCACCAGATTGCGGACCGCCTGTTCCAACGCAGGGGACGAGCCGCGTACGATCACCGGCGCGTCGGCCAAAACCTCGATCAGGCGGTCTTCGAGAATCGCGATGGGCGCCAGATGGGTCGCCACGTTGGTGCAGACGTCGCACAGGTCCGCCTCCTCCTCAGACCCGGGGCGAAACAGCTCGTAGCGCGCGAAAGCAAGCATCTGGGAGACCAGGCGGGTCATGCCGTCGACCTCGTCACGCAGCACCGCCGCCGCGGCCTCATCCTTCAGGGTGTCCAGCTTGGTCCGCAGAATGGCAAGTGGCGTCCGCAGTTCATGGGCGACATCGGCGACGAACGCACGCTGGCGTTCTTCTTGTTCGGCACGAATGCGCTCGGCGCGGTAAATTTCCGTCACATCGCGGGCGGTGCCCCGGATGCCGGAAAAGCGCCCGCTGTCCGGATCAAAGAACGGCAGACCGCTGGTCAAAAGACGCCTCTGCTCCCCATCGGCACTCTTGGCCACGAACACCATGTCACGGAACGGTTTGCGGATATCGAGGGCGATATGATTGCCCGCGTCATCAACGAAATGGCCCAGATCATCGAAGTTCCTGCCTTCAAGCTGGAGCGGCACATACCCCATGACTTCGAAGGCATGTTCGGACACGTAGGCCAGACGGAAATCCGCATCGGTCTCCCACACCAGGTCCGAGACCAAGCGGGTGACGTCCTCCAGCCGCGTCAGAGCTTCAGCCGCACGCGTTTCGGGGTCAGCGGATAAAGAAGGCCAGCTGCGCGGTTTACGCTCACGCATTTCGCCGGGTAGCCGACTGAATCTGGCGGATCGCCGCCAGATAGCCCGTATTCCGGCGCCACGTCTTCAGCACGCCGGCGGCGGCCTCGCGGCTCATGTCCTCGTATATCCAGATCACATCCGCCAGGGCCTCGTCGATGCGGTCGCTGCGGCGCGCGCGCACAAGCTGGGAATAGCGGAAGATCTGCGCGAATTCGTCCTTGGTCAGGCCCACCGCCTTGCAGCAGATGGCCATGCCCTCGCCGCCCGGTTCGAACAGAATGCGTTTGGCCAAATACTCGCGGATGCCCGTGAGGCGCGAAAACAGGGCCAGAAACAGCGATACCTCGCCCTGGCTCAGGGCGGTGATCAGCATTTCCGGCGTGACCAGCCCCTCGCGGTCCAGATTGGCCGCCAGTTCGTTGGCCTTCTGCCCGTTGGGGTGATCGGGCTGTACCCCGCCTTCCTGGGCGGCGATCTGTTCCAGAAGATCGTCGACCACCGACTGGTCGAGCTTGAAGTTCTCCAGGATAAATTCGCGCAGCGCCGCCGTCACCCATAGGAACATGCGCTGCGCCAGTTCAGGGCGCAGTTCTTCGCGATGCAGAATGGGTTCCTGGAAGGTATCGACGCGCTTCGACTGTTCCACCAGGTATTCCATGGTGCTCTGCGAAATCTTCGCGTTCTCGTTCTTGAGCAAGGTCACGACCACGCGCTCGTTGCCCGTCTCGACCAAAGCCTGAGACACGGCTTCACTGATGTTCTGGCGGATGGCGACGGCAAGCTGATGTTCCAGCGTGCGGTGGCGGATGATCTCGATCAGATCGGAATCCTTTAGCAACCCGGATTCCGTCAAAACCGGGTAGGCGACCTCTATCTCGTCATTGGCGAGGATGCGGATCAGGTCCTCTGGCACATCGCCCAGTCCCGCCAACTGCTGGGCGACGCCCCGGCGCACGGACATCTCGATCTCGCGCACGACGCTGCGTAGAATGCCGAACATCAGGGCCCGTTCACGGTCCGTCAGGGCATCGCCCTTGTTTTCGAACAGGTCCATGATCGTTTCAGTCAATTTCGCGCGGCCCATGGTCGACTTTTCGCGCGCGAGGTTCAGAAGAAACTCGTGATCCACCGTCGGTTCGCCGTTTTCTTTGTTTTCGTTCATTTCACGATCAGATCGTTAGTTGTTAAGTGAGCCTTCGGACAGCAAGTAGCCCACACCGCGAAGTGTATGAACGCTGACACTGGCCCCGTTTTTTGTAAGCCGCTTACGCAGTCTGGAAACGTGAACCTCCACAGAATTCGACGACACTTCCTCGTCAAAACCGTAAATCTTGTCTTCCAGAACCGATTTGGGAACGACACGCCCATATCGCCGCATAAGTTGTTCTAGCACGCCCATCTCGCGCCGAGAAATGGATATAGGCTGATCGTTGACCCGCACTTCCCGCGCCGTGGTGTCGAACGACACATTGCCCGCCGTCATGACCAACCCCAGAACCCCGCCGGGCCGGCGCAGCAGGGCGCGGATACGCGCAACCAGTTCCTCCATTTCAAAGGGTTTCAGCAGGTAGTCGTCGGCCCCGGTGTTCAGCCCCTTGACCCGGTCGTCCAGGCCGTCGCGGGCGGTCAGGATCAGCACCGGCACCACATTGCCCTGTTCCCGCCACTGCTTGAGCAGGGTCAGGCCATCCGTGTCCGGCAAGCCAAGATCAAGAATGATCGCATCGTATTGAATGCTGGCCACGGCGGCATCGGCGCCGGCGCCGGAATCCACCATATCGACGGCAAAAGCCTGATTCTCGAGCCCTACCTTGATGGACTCGGCAAATCGGTTGTGATCTTCGACTAGGAGTAGGCGCATGGTCTTCAGGTCTCTGTTACGGACGGTATTTGGCACCGACCGTCTTGTTTCGGCAACCACGCAATCTCCATGCCAAGCCGCCGTTCCGGATACGCGAAATACCCCACAAGTGATATGCACTTTTGCATACAATGCAATGTTTGATTGTCGTTCGGTGCGAATGTCACCTATAGGGCCTTCGAACGTGGTTGCGAAGCAGCCACCCACGGGAAATCCCGTGCGAAGCAATTGGGCACGCCTCCCCGACCGGGCTGCCATGGATGTATTTTAAGACTATTCTTCGAAGAGTTCATCCGCCGATTGATCCTTGGTGAAGCCGAGCGCTTTCCACGTCTCGGCCATATGGGGCGGCAACGGCGCCACGACGTCGATCACGCGGCCGCTGGGGTGCGCAATCACAATGCGCCGGGCATGCAGTTGCAGCATACGGATTTTCACCGGCAGGTCTGGAAAAGCTTCCGCCCCGCCGTATTTGCCGTCACCCAGGATCGGCGTCCCCATGGCCAGGGCATGGGCGCGGAGCTGATGCGTGCGGCCCGTCACCGGCTCCATGGCCAACCAAGCCGCCGCCTTGCGGCCGACCCGGTCGACGATGCGATAGAGGGTTTCCGCCCGCTTGGCGTCCTCGGCGTCGGCATCCATCTTTTCCTGCCCGCCGGCGCCGCGCTTTTTGCCCAGCTTCAGGCGGATACGCCCCTGGGCGATTTCCGGCACACCGGCGACGGCGGCCCAGTAGAGCTTGCGGATGGTCTTGCGGCGGAACCCTTCGGTCACCCAGCGCGCGGCAGCGCGGGTACGGGCCAGCACCAGAACGCCCGAGGTATCCTTGTCCAGCCGATGGGTCAGGCGCGGCCGTTCCGCCGCATCGAAGCGCAGCCCGTCAAGCATGGCGTCCAGATGGTGGCTGAGCCCCGACCCGCCCTGCACGGCCAGGCCGGCCGGCTTGTCCAGCACCAGTATCTCGTCATCGCGGTAGATCACACGGGCCTGCAGGTCCTTGATCTCGCCGGCGGAGACCTTGGAGGCAGGCTTCGCCGCCGGTCTGGCGGCGCTCGGCGCGCGATTGATGACCCCCTCGCCGCCCGGCCGCAGGCTTGGCGGCAGGCGCACCTCCTGGCCCGCCTCCAGACGCGTTCCCGTCTTGGCGCGGTGGCCGTCGATTCTGATCTGCCCGGTGCGCAGCAGCTTCTGAACCTGACCGAACGGCAGGTCGGGGAGATGCTGTTTCAGCCAGCGATCTAGGCGCAAGCCGTCTTCGTCAGCCGAGACGATCTGACCCTTGGCATCGGGCGGCGGCGTATCAGCCATCACAGAACCTGACGCAACAGGGCGAGTCCGGCCCAAAAGCCGAAAATGCAGAGCACGACCGAACCGCCGATATAGAGCGCCGCCGCTCCGATCTGCCCGCGATCGATCAAGGTATAGGAGTCCAGCGAGAACGTGGAAAAGGTCGTGAAGGCCCCCAGCATGCCGACCACCAGGAAGGCCCGGATTTCCGGCGTCGGCGACCAGTACAGGGCGCTGATTTCGATCAGCGCGCCAAGCATGAAGGAACCCACCAGGTTGACCGTGAAGGTGCCCCAGGGAAATCCATGGCCCAACTGGCTACCCACGGCGTTCATCACCAGGAACCGGCCGACGGCGCCCACGGCGCCGCCCACGGCCACGGCAAACAGCATCTTCATCACAGGTTTCCCGTCATCGTTCCGGTCCTTGCCCCCGTTCGGCGCTCAATCTACTCCGAAGACGAACCGCCGTCGTCTCCCTTGGTCCGCTGACGCCGCAATTTGTCCCAATAGGTCAGGCGCTTCGTTATCTCGCGCTCGAACCCGCGGTCGCGCGGCGAATACAATCGTGTGCGCGCCATGCCGTCGGGGAAATAGTTCTGTCCGGAAAATCCATCCTCGGTATCGTGGTCATAGGCGTAGTCCTTGCCGTAGTCCAGGTCCTTCATCAGCTTGGTCGGCGCGTTGAGGATATGTTTCGGCGGCATCAGGGAGCCGGTTTCCCGCGCCACGCGGCGGGCCGCCCCCGCGGCCTTGTAGAGGGCGTTGGATTTCGGCGCGGTCGCCAGATAGACGACAGCCTGAACCAGGGCCAGTTCGCCCTCGGGCGAGCCCAGGCGTTCATAGGTGTCCCAGGCGGCCAAGGCCTGTGGCAGGGCCTGCGGGTCGGCCAGACCGATATCCTCGGAGGCGAAACGGGTAATCCGCCGGGCGATATAGAGAGGGTCCTCCCCGCCGTCCAACATGCGCGCCAGCCAATAGAGCGCGGCATCGACGTCGGACCCCCGCATGGACTTGTGCAACGCCGAAATCAGGTTGTAATGGCTTTCCTGCCCTTTGTCGTAAATCGGCATGCGTTTCTGCACGGCGGCGGCCAGTCCGGCGGGGTCGAGCGGCGCCGACAGGCCCATGGCGTCCAGGTTTTCCACCATGTTCAACAGATAGCGCCCGTCGCCGTCGGCCATGGCGGCAAGCGCTTGGCGGGCATCGGCATCCAACGGCAGCGGATGACCCAGTTCCCCCTCGGCCCGGACCATCAATTCCTCAAGCGCCGTCGAGTCCAGGCGGTTCAGCACCAGCACCTGGGCGCGCGACAGCAGCGCCGGATTCAGCTCGAACGACGGGTTTTCCGTCGTCGCCCCGATCAGCACCACCGTGCCGTCCTCCACATAGGGCAGGAAGCCGTCCTGCTGGGCCCGGTTGAAGCGGTGAATTTCGTCGATGAACAGCAGGGTCCCCTGCCCCATCTTGCGCCGTTCCTTAGCCCGGTCGAATACCTTACGCAGGTCGGCGACGCCGGAAAACACCGCCGACAGGGGCTCGAAATGCAGGGAAACGTGATCGGCCAGAAGCCGCGCCAGGGTCGTCTTCCCCGTACCCGGCGGACCCCAGAACACGATGGAGGTCAGTTTGCCGGCCTTGACCGCGCGGCCGATGAAACCGTCGGGGCCGGTCAGATGGGTCTGGCCAACGACCTCGGCGATGGTTTTTGGCCGCAGGCGGTCGGCCAGCGGGCGCGGGGATTGGCTTTCGAAAAGCGTGCTCACCCTTCGAACCGCTCCGTGATCTCGCGGCCCTGGCGTTCGATGGTGATCTCCCAGGACGGCGCCTGCTTCGAAAACACGGTCAACAGGTCACGCACCAGCCCGATATCGGAGCCGTTGACCCGTTTCACGAAATCGCCGGGGCGCAGGCCGATCTTGTCGGCGGGCGCGCCCCGCCGAATCTGCAGCACCATGACCCCCCGCTTGAAGGTATCGACACCCAATTCATCGCCCAGCGCCGGCGACATGTTGACGACCACCGCCCCCGTCAACGGATGACGGCCGGCCAGTTCCGAGCGGTTGCGGGCGGGGAACTCCACCGGCGCCTCGATTTCCAGCTTGAGCGCCTCCAGGCGGCCCTGACGCCAGATGCGCAGCGGCACGGTCTCGCCCAGCGGCGTGGTTGCGACGCGGAATTTGAGCGCCGTCGTATCCCGCACCTCATGGCCGTTGACGGCCAGGATGATATCGCCGCGCTGAATTCCCGCGCGGTCGGCGGCGGACGCCGGATACACGTCTTCGATAATGACCCCGCCGGGCCGGTCAAGACCCAGGGAATTGGCGATATCCGCCGTCACCGGCCGGCCCGCGGCGCCGATCCACGGCCGCACCAGCCGCCCGCCCTTGACCACGCCGTTGACCACGGCGCGAACCATGTTGGACGGAATGGCGAAGCCGATGCCCAGGGAGCCCCCGGTCTTGGAATAAATCGCCGTGTTGATGCCCAGCAGGCGGCCGTCGAGCCCGACCAGCGCGCCCCCCGAGTTGCCCGGGTTGATGGCCGCGTCCGTCTGAATGAAGAAGTTCAGATCGGTCCCGGCGCTGGCCATCTGGGTTCGCGCCAGGGCCGAGACGATGCCGCTGGTCACCGTCTGACCGACGCCGAAGGGATTGCCGATGGCGAGCACCAGATCGCCGACCTTGACCGAGTCGGAATCGGCCAGGTCCAGGACCGGCAGGTCGGCGGGCGCGCCTTCCAACCGCAGAACGGCCAGGTCCGTGCGGTCGTCGTTGCCGATGATCTTGGCTTCGAATTCACGGCGGTCGTGCAGCACAACCTTGATCTCGTCGGCGCCCTCGATGACGTGGTTATTGGTGACGATCAGACCGTCGGCCCGCACGATGACGCCCGATCCCAGGGAATTCTGCACCCGTTCACGCGGCTGCTGCCCGAACTGGTCGCCCAGGTTGGGGCCCAGAAAGCGCTGAAAAAAGGGATCGTCGAACAGGGTCGTGCGGCGGCGCTGGACCTTCTTGGCCGTGAAGATGTTGACCACGGCGGGGGCCGCCTGTTCGACCACGGGGGCGTAGGACAGCATGACCTGATCGCGGCTGTCGGGAACCTCGCGCCCCGCGGACTGGGCATGGGTCCCCGGCGCGGCCAGGGCGACGCCCAGGCTGAGAACGGCACCAAGAATGGACGGGCGGGCCAGGATCGACATCATCGGCAAGGGAGGCTCCAGGATCAGGTGTGCAGGACGGCCGAAACCGTGTTCATAGCAGGATTTAGCCCGTTTGTGGCGAGGTCAAGGCCGGCCCGCGCGGAACGAGGGTCGAAAAACGAAAAAGCGCGGCCGAAGCCGCGCTTTCCCAAATTCTCGGCAGAACCGGCGGGATTCCTATTCCAGGGCGTCCGCCGCTTCCATTTCCGCGGCATGGCGGACCTTGTCCTCGGCGCCCTTGGCGTCCGGGTCGCGGTCGACCAGCTCGATCACGGCCATCGGAGCCGCGTCGCCGTGGCGGAAGCCCGCCTTCAGCACGCGGGTGTAGCCGCCCGGGCGGTCCTTGAAGCGCTCAGCCAGCGTGCCGAACAGCTTGGCCACAGCGGCATCGTCCTGCAGGAAGGACACGGCCTGGCGCCGCTGATGCAACGATCCCTTCTTGCCCAGGGAGATCATGCGGTCGGCGAACCGGCGCAGTTCCTTGGCCTTGGGCAGGGTCGTGGTGATCTGTTCATGGATGATCAGCGATGCCGCCATGTTGGAGAACATGGCCTTGCGGTGGCTGGCGGTGCGGTTGAGTTTGCGGTATCCGCTGCGGTGTCTCATGTCAGGCTCCTTTTTCAGTTATTCGCCCGGGCGTGCCATTTTACCCCCTGGGGCGCCCGGCCGACCGACAATCGGATGACCGGGATGGTTCTTTAAGTCGGAACGGCGCACCGGGATTACCGGCGCGCCGCCGGATCAAAAGGGATCTTCCAGTTTCTTGGCCAGTTCCTCGATGTTCTCGGGCGGCCAAGCGGCGATTTCCATGCCCAGGTGCAGGCCCATGGAGGCCAGCACTTCCTTGATCTCGTTCAAGGACTTGCGGCCGAAGTTGGGCGTGCGCAGCATGTCGGCTTCGGTCTTCTGAACCAGATCGCCGATGTAGATGATATTGTCGTTCTTCAAACAGTTGGCCGAACGCACGGACAGTTCCAGTTCGTCGACCTTGCGCAGGAGGTTCTTGTTGAACGGCAGGTCTTCCTGCTGCGCTTCTTCGCGGGCGTGTTCCGGTTCGTCGAAGTTGATGAACAACTGCAACTGGTCCTGCAGGATGCGGGCGGCGAGCGCCACCGCGTCTTCCGGTGTCACGGCGCCGTTGGTCGTGACGACCAAGGACAGCTTGTCATGGTCGGTGACCTGGCCGACGCGGGTGTTGTCGACCTTATAGGCGACCTTGCGGACCGGCGAGTAAACGGCGTCGATGGGAATCAGGCCAATCGGGCTGTCTTCGGCGCGGTGCTGGCTGGCCGGCACATAGCCCTTCCCGGATTCCACGGTCAGTTCCATGTTCAACTTGCCGTCGCGGTCCAGGTGGCACAGCACCAGGTCCGGGTCCATGACTTCGATGTCCGCACCCGTATCGATCATGCCGGCGGTGACGATGCAGGGCCCATCGGCCTTCAACGTCATCCGCTTCGGGCCCTGAGCCTGCATGCGCAGGCCCATGGACTTGATGTTGAGAACGATGTCGGTCACGTCTTCGCGCACGCCGGGAATCGACGAGAATTCATGCAGCACGCCGTCGATCTGGATCGACGTGACCGCGGCACCCTGCAGCGACGACAGCAGGATGCGCCGAAGCGCATTGCCCAGGGTCAGGCCGAAACCGCGTTCCAGCGGTTCGGCGACGATGGTCGCCTGGCGCAGCGGGTCGACGCCCGGGTTGATGTCGAGCTTGTTCGGTTTAATAAGTTCTTGCCAATTTTTCTGAATCACGTCAGTGACCTCGCGTTCACTTGAACCATCGTCAGGGACCGTTGCCGGGCGGTCCCCATTTCATTGTGTTCCCAAGCGGCGTAAACGGCCTGCGGCCGGGAACCCGGGCAGCGGCCGATCGGAGCCCCTGATGGCCGTCTGCCCGCAGGAGGAACTAAACCCGGCGGCGTTTCCGCGGACGGCAGCCGTTGTGCGGGATCGGCGTCACGTCACGAATGGCGGTGATGGTGAACCCGATCGCCTGCAAAGCCCGCAGTGCGGATTCACGACCGGAACCCGGCCCCTTGACCTCGACATCGAGGGACTTCATGCCGTGTTCCTGCGCCTTCTTGCCGGCGTCTTCACCAGCGACCTGCGCCGCATAGGGGGTCGATTTACGCGACCCCTTGAACCCCATGGAACCGGCCGACGACCAGGCAATGGCGTTGCCCTGCGCATCGGAAATGGTGATCATGGTGTTGTTGAACGTGGAATTGATATGCGCCACGCCGGAGGCGATGTTCTTACGCTCGCGGCGCCGCGGGCGGGCTGTTGCTGCCTTAGCCATAACTTAAAATCCTTGCCCTAGCCGTTATTTCTTCTTACCCGCGATGGCCTTGGCCGGGCCTTTGCGGGTGCGCGCGTTGGTATGGGTACGCTGTCCGCGCACGGGCAGGCCGCGACGATGGCGGAGACCGCGGTAACAGCCCAGATCCATCAGACGTTTGATGTTCATGGCCGTTTCGCGGCGGAGGTCGCCTTCGACCTGGAAGTCACGGTCGATGGTCTCGCGAACCCGCGCGACCTCGTCTTCCGTCAGTTCATTGACGCGCCGGTCCAGGGGGATTCCGACACTGTCACAAATCTTCCGCGCGGACGTGCGGCCAATGCCATGAATATAGGTCAAGGCAATAACCACCCGTTTCGCCGTCGGAATATTAACACCCGCAATACGCGCCAAGGCTTTCGCTCCTCACGTTCGACAAAAAACTCAAGAGCAAGTCCCCGCTCCGTAGAATCACTGGACTTGCTCTAACTCGTTGTATTCAAGGCAAAAACGTCGCAACGAACGGTTCCGTGCGTTCGAATTCGCCTGGAAATTTTCAAAATCCGCCGGGCCTGAAAAGAGGCGCGATTATAGGCACTTGCGCCCCCAAGTCAACCTGGGGGAAAGGCCTTTTTCACACCCCTCACGCCTGACCGATTACTCCTTTCAGCTGGGCCGTCACGGCGTCGATATCGGCCATGCCGTCGACGTCGTTCAGAATCCCTTGTTCCTTGTAGTAAGCCAGGATCGGCGCGGTCTGGGCATGATAGGCGTCCAGGCGGTTGCGCACCGTTCCCTCGTTGTCGTCGGCCCGTCGGGTAAACTCCGTCGCGCCGCATTTGTCGCACACGCCGTCCTTGGCGGGCTTTTCGAACTCGTCGTGGTACCCCTTGCCGCATTTGGCGCAGGTGTAACGGCCGGTGATTCGCTTGACCATGGCGTCGTCGTCAACGGTCAGCTCAATCACGTGATCAAGGCTCAACCCCTTGTCCGCAAGCATGGCGGCCAAAGCCTCAGCCTGCGGCACGGTGCGCGGAAAGCCGTCCAGAATGAACCCTTTCGCGCAATCGGCCTGCTCGATCCGGGCCGCGATCATGTCGATGATCAGGTCGTCGGGCACCAGGTCGCCGCGGGCCATGATCTCTTTCGCCTTGTTGCCGAGGTCGCTGCCCGAGGCAACGGCGGCGCGCAGCATGTCACCGGTCGACAATTGAACAAGCCCGTAAGCCTCTTCAAGCCGCTTCGACTGCGTCCCCTTGCCGGCGCCCGGCGGCCCCATCAGCAACAGAATCATTAACGTCTCCCCCGCAACCGCTGCTTCTTGATCAGGCCTTCATACTGATGTGCGATCAAGTGCGACTGAATCTGGGTCACCGTGTCCATGGTCACCGTGACCACGATCAGCAGCGACGTGCCGCCGAAGTAGAAGGGCACCGAGAAGTTGGAGATCAGCAGTTCCGGAATGGCGCAGATGATGGCCAGATACAGGGCGCCGACGCAGGTTAGGCGGGTCAGCACGCGGTCCAGGTATTCGGCCGTGTTCTTGCCCGGACGGATGCCGGGAACGAAACCGCCGTATTTCTTCAGGTTCTCGGCCGTGTCGTTCACGTTGAACACGACAGCCGTGTAGAAGAAGGCGAAGAACACGATCAGGCCGATGTAGATCGACATGTAGACGGGGGAACCACGGCCCAGATAGGCCGCCGCTTCCGTCATCCATTCCGGCCCCTGCCCGGCCGACAGCGTGATGACCGTAATCGGCATCAACAGCAGCGAGGACGCGAAGATCGGCGGAATGACGCCCGCGGTGTTGAGCTTGAGCGGCAGGTGAGAGGATTCGCCGCCCATCATCTTGTTGCCGCGCTGGCGTTTGGGATACTGGATCAGGATCCGGCGCTGCGCGCGTTCGACGAACACGACCAGCGCGATGGTCGCCACGGCCATCACCAGGATGCCGATGATCAGGCCCGTCGGCAATGCGCCCGTGCGGCCCATCTCGAAGGTCCCGGCCAGGGCCATCGGCAGTTCGGCGACGATGCCGGCGAAAATGATCAGCGAGATGCCGTTGCCGACGCCGCGCGCGGTGATCTGTTCGCCCAGCCACATCAGGAACATGGTGCCGCCGGTCAGCGTCACGACCACGGAAAACCGGAAGAAATAGCCCGGTTCGTGAACCGCCGGCCCCTGGTTGCCCGACATGCCTTCGATCCCGACGGCGATGCCGTAGGCCTGCAGGAGACAGATCAGCACCGTGAGATAGCGCGTGTACTGGTTGATCCGTTTGCGGCCGGCTTCGCCTTCCTTCTTCATCTGCTCAAGCGACGGCGAAATCGACGTCATCAGCTGCATGATGATGGAGGCCGAAATATACGGCATGATATTGAGCGCGAAGATGGTCATGCGCCCCAGCGCACCGCCCGCGAACATGTTGAACATGCCCAGCACACCGCTCTGGTTGGCGCGGAAGATTTCTTCCAGTACCACCGGATCGATGCCCGGCAGCGGGATGAACGTGCCCAGCCTGTAAACGATGAGCGCACCCAGCGTAAACCAGATGCGCTTCTTCAACTCGGTCGCCTTCGAGAAGGCTCCCAGGTTTACGTTGGCGGCAAGTTGTTCGGCGGCAGAGGCCATTCAGTCTTCTCCGGCGGCGGGGGCGAATGCCCTCACCGTTCTGTTATTCGGCGGATTCTCCGGCGGCGGCCTTGTCCTGGGCGCGGCGCTTGTTCTTGCCGCGGATCCCCTTGGTTTCGCTCGCCTCGTCCTTCGCGACGGTCGGCGCCAACACGGTGACCTTACCGCCGGCTTTTTCGACCGCGGCGATGGCACCCTTGGTGGCGCTTTCGATTTCGAGCGTCACTTTGATCTTCAGCTCACCATGACCGAGGAGACGCACGCCGTCCTTCCGCTTCTTCGCGACGCCGGCTTCGACCAACATGGCGGTCGTCAAGGTCTTCGAACCGTCGATGCGCTTGGCATCGATCGCTTCCTGCAGCAGGCCGACGTTCAGTTCGGCGAAGTCCTTGGAAAACGGGTTCTTGAAGCCGCGCTTGGGCAGGCGCCGATAAATCGGCATCTGGCCGCCTTCGAAGCCCAGCAGGCTGACGCCGGAGCGCGCCTTCTGACCCTTCATGCCCTTGCCGGACGTCTTGCCGGTGCCGGACGCGATGCCGCGGCCGACGCGCTTACGCGGACGGGTCGCACCCAGATTGTCACTGATTTCGTTCAAACGCATGGCGGTATTCCTTCGTTAAGTATTTAGTCGCCTTGCTCGACCCGCACCAGGTGGCTGACTTTATTAATCATGCCGCGCACGGCCGGAGTATCCTCCAGCACGCGCGAGCGGTGCAATTTGTTCAGGCCCAGACCCTTGAGGGTTGCGCGCTGATCCGCCGGGCGCCCGATGTGGCTGCCGGTCTGGGTGACTTTGACGGTCTTCTTGTCTGCCATCTTCAGGGTTCCAATCAGGCCTGTTCGGTCGTGGCGGAAACGTCGTCGCGACGCTGCACGATATCGCCGACCTTTTTCGAGCGGCGGGCCGCCACGGTGCGCGGCGACTGAATTTCCTGCAATGCGGCGAAGGTCGCCTTGACCATGTTGTAGGGGTTGGCGCTGCCCATGGATTTGGCAACGACGTCCTGGACGCCCATGGTTTCGAACACGGCGCGCATGGGGCCGCCCGAAATGATGCCCGTGCCCGGAGGGGCGGAGCGCATGATCACCCGGCCGGCGCCGAAACGCCCGGCAACGTCATGGTGCAGCGTGCGGCCTTCGCGCAGCGGCACGCGGATCATGTTGCGCTTGGCGGAGTCCGTGGCCTTGCGGATGGCTTCCGGCACTTCGCGTGCCTTACCCGACCCGTAACCGACCCGGCCCTTGCCGTCGCCGACAACCACCAGGGCCGCGAACGAGAACCGCCGCCCACCCTTGACCACCTTGGCCACGCGGTTGATGTAGACCAGCTTGTCGGTCAGTTCAGAATCTTCCCGCTGCTCGGGAGAGCGATCCCGGTCCCGGTCACGCCGTCCGCGCGGACCCCGTCCCTGACCTTGTTCGTTGCGTTGCTCTGCCATGAGGCTGTTCCTGATTTCCTAGAATGCGTTGATTTAGAACGACAAGCCGGCTTCACGCGCGGCGTCGGCGAGCGCCTTGACCCGCCCGTGGTACTTGTAGCCGCCACGGTCGAAGATCACTTCCTTGATGCCTTCCTTGACGGCGCGGGTGGCAATCAGCTTGCCCACCTCGCCGGCGGCGGCAATGTTGCAGCCCTTGGCCAACTTGCCTTTGAGTTCCTTGTCCAGGGACGACGCGGCGGCGAGCGTCTTGCCGGCGCGGTCGTCGATGACCTGGGCATAGATGTGCAGGCCGGAGCGGAACACGGCCAGGCGCAAGCGGTCGCCGGCGGCCTTGCGGACCTGACGCCGAACGCGCAACTGGCGCTTTTCGAATTTTTCGCGTGCGTTGGCCATGACTTACTTCTTCTTCCCTTCCTTGCGGAGAATGAATTCACCGGCATAGCGGACACCCTTGCCCTTGTAGGGCTCCGGCGGACGATACGCGCGGATTTCCGCCGCGACCTGGCCGACAAGCTGCTTGTCGATGCCTTCAATGACGATCTGCGTCTGTTCCGGGCAGGCGATCTTGATGCCGGCCGGCACCGGATATTCGACGTCGTGGCTGAAGCCAAGCTGCAGAACCAGCTTGTTGCCCTGCATGGCGGCACGGTAGCCGACGCCGGAAATATCCAGCTGCTTCTTGAAGCCCTGGCTGACGCCTTCCACCAGGTTATTCACCTTGGTGCGGCTCATGCCCCACATCTGCCGGGCGCGCTGGGTATCGTTCGCAGGCGCGAACTTGATCAGATTGTCTTCCATGGTGACGACGACATCGTCAACCAGGGTCTCGCTCAGTTCGCCCAGCTTGCCCTTGGCCTTGACCGTCATGCCGTCGATTTCGACGGTGACGCCGTCAGGCACCAGGACCGGGTTTTTTCCAATACGCGACATAATGAACCGCCTTCTCGTTCGTTCGCCGGGTGTTCTTAGAACACCTGGCAGAGAATTTCGCCGCCGACGTTGTGTTCGCGGCATTCATGATCGGACAGCACGCCCCGCGGGGTCGACAGGATGGAAATACCCAACCCGTTGTAGACCCGCGGCAGGTCGCCGATGCCCGAATAGACACGCCGGCCCGGCGTCGACACGCGCTGGATCTCGCGGATCACGGGCTGGCCTTCGTGGTACTTCAGTTCGATTTCCAGTTCCGCCATGCCGGGCTTTTCTTCGCGCTTCTGAAAGCCACGGATGTAGCCTTCGCGCTTCAGAACCTCGAGCACGTTGGCCCGCAGATTCGAAGACGGCGACAGAACCACGGCCTTGCGCGCCTGTTGTCCGTTGCGGATGCGGGTGAGCATATCACCCAGGGGATCGGTCATAGACATGCCAGTATCTTTCCCTTCCTACCAGCTCGACTTGACCATGCCGGGGATCATCCCGTCAGAGGCCAAATCCCGCATAGCAATGCGGGAAATCTTGAATTTACGGTAATTCCCGCGCGACCGGCCCGACAATTCGCACCGCAGGCGGTACCTGGTGGGCGAGGAGTTGCGGGGCAGTTCCGCCAGTTTGAGATGCGCATTGAAGCGATCTTCCGGCGACGCCGTTTCGTCCTTCGTGATCGCCTTAAGACGTGCCCGTTTCGCGGCATAGCTCTTCGCCATGCGGGCCCGCTTGTTGTTTTTCTCAATCGCGCTTTTCTTCGCCATTACTCGATCTCCATCCGCCGCTGGGCTTACTTGGTGGCCAGCGGCATGTTGAAAGCCTTCAACAAAGCCTTCGCTTCATCATCGGTTTCGGCCGAGGTGCAGATCACGATGTCCATACCCCGGACCTTGTCGACCTGGTCATAGTCGATTTCCGGGAACACGATCTGTTCCTTCAACCCCATGGCAAAGTTGCCATGTCCGTCGAAACACTTGCCCTGGATGCCGCGGAAGTCGCGAACACGCGGCAGCGCGATGTTCACCAAGCGGTCCAGGAATTCGTACATGCGGTCCTTGCGCAGCGTGACCTTGGCACCGATGACCATACCTTCGCGCAGCTTGAAGCCGGCGATGGACTTTTTGGCCCGGGTCGCCACCGGCTTCTGGCCGGTGATGCGGGTCAGGTCCTGGAGCGCGCCGTCGACGCGCTTGCGGTCCTCGGTGGCGTCGCCGACACCCATGTTGAGAACGATCTTCTCAAGCTTGGGCACCTGATAGGTGTTCGCGTAACCGAACTCCTCCATCAAGGCCGGCTTGATTTCCTTCTCGTAAACTTCTTTGAGCCGTGTAGCCATCGTCAGAGGCCCTCGCTTAATCAATCTGCTCGCCGGACCGCTTGGCAAAGCGGACCTTGCGGCCGTCATTCAGGATCTTGGTACCGACGCGGGTCGGCTTGCCGTCCTTGGGGTCCAGATGGGCCAAATTCGACAGGTGGATGGGGGCTTCACGTTCGATGATGCCGCCCGTGGACGTCTGCGTCGCGCGCTGATGCCGCTTCATGCGGTTGACACCTTGGACAACGGCGCGGTCGGCGGTGGGAAGCACCTTAAGCACTTCGCCTTCCTTGCCCTTATCGCGGCCGGTCAGAACGACGACCTTATCGCCCTTTTTGATTCTCGCTACCATTTCTGCGGTTCCTCGTCAGATCACTTCCGGCGCCAGGGACACGATCTTCATGTAGGCCTTGGCCCGAAGTTCGCGGGTCACCGGGCCGAAGATACGCGTGCCGATGGGCTCGCCGGCGTTGTTGATCAGCACGGCGGCATTGCTGTCGAAGCGGATGGTCGTGCCGTCCGCGCGCCGAATGTCTTTCGCCGTGCGCACGACGACAGCCTTCACGACCTCGCCCTTCTTCACGCGGCCCCGCGGGATCGCTTCCTTGACGGAGCAGACGATCACGTCGCCCACGGAAGCGTACTTGCGCTTCGAACCGCCCAGAACCTTGATGCACTGGACCCGGCGGGCGCCGGAGTTGTCGGCAACGTCCAAGTTTGTTTCGGACTGGATCATTGTTCTTGTCCTTGATTAAAGAGCGTCTACCACTGGGCCATTGGACCCGGTTCGGCGTCAGCCCGCCTCGCTTACCACTTCCCAGGTCTTCCGCTTCGAAATCGGGCGGGTTTCCCGGATCTGGACCTGGTCGCCAACCTTGCACGCGTTGTTTTCGTCGTGCGCGGCGTACTTCTTGGTCCGCTTGATGAACTTCTTGTAGAGCGGATGCTTGAACCGGCGTTCAACCTGAACCGTCACGGTCTTGTCCATCTTGTCGCTGACGACGACGCCCTGCAGAGTACGTTTCGGCATCTTTCGCTACCTCTTTGTCAGGACGCCGCGGCGACGGTGCCGCGCTCGCCCAGAATGGTTTTGATGCGCGCGATGTCGCGGCGAACCGCCCGCACCTGCGCCGTGTTTTCCAATGCACCCGACGCCTGCTGGAAGCGCAGATTGAAGGCTTCCTTTTTCAGGCCCAGGAGCTGCTCTTTCAGCTCGTCGTCGGACTTGGTCTTGAGATCAATAGCCTTGGTCATGGCTTAGTGCTCCTCGCCCAGGCGGGTGACGAACCGCGTTTCGATGGGCAGTTTGGCGGCCGCAAGCTCCATGGCCTCTTTCGCCACGTCGTACGAAACGCCGTCGATTTCGAACATGATGCGGCCCGGCTTCACGCGGGCGGCCCAAAACTCGACCGAGCCCTTCCCCTTACCCTGGCGAACTTCGGCCGGCTTCTTCGTCACCGGGACGTCCGGGAAGATGCGGATCCACACACGCCCGGCGCGCTTCATATGGCGCGTCATGGCACGGCGCGCGGCTTCGATCTGACGCGACGTGATACGGTTCGGCGAGGTCGCCTTCAGGCCGAAGGCACCGAAGTTGAGCGTCGTTCCACCCTTGGCGTTGCCATGGATGCGGCCTTTGAAGGCCTTCCGGTATTTCATTCTTTTCGGGGCCAGCATGTTCCGTCGCCTATCCCAGTTTTGCTTCTATCCGACCGATACCGCTTAGCGGACCGGCTGTTGTTCCTGCGCGAGCTTGTCCAGCGCCATCGGATCGTGGGCAAGAATTTCGCCCTTGTAGATCCAGACCTTCACGCCGCAGGCGCCGTAGGTCGTATTGGCCGTGGCTTCGCCATAGTCAATGTTGGCGCGCAGCGTGTGCAGGGGCACGCGGCCCTCGCGGTACCACTGCATGCGCGCGATTTCAGCACCGCCCAGACGGCCCGCGCAGTTGATGCGGATGCCTTCGGCCCCGAGACGCAGCGCCGACTGCACGGCGCGCTTCATGGCCCGGCGGATCGATACGCGGCGTTCCATCTGCTGGGCGACGTTTTCGGCGACCAGCTGGGCATCGATTTCCGGCTTGCGGATTTCGACGATGTTCAGGTGCACTTCCGACGAGGTCATGGCGGCGACTTCGCGGCGCAGCTTTTCGATATCCGCACCCTTCTTGCCGATAACCACACCCGGGCGGGCCGTGTGGATCGTCACGCGGGCCTTCTTGGCGGGACGCTCGATGATGATCTTCGACACGCCGGCCTGGTGCAGGCGGTCCTTCAGCATCTTGCGGATCTTGATATCCTCGTGCAGCAGGGTCGCGTAATCGCCGTCGTTGGCGAACCACCGCGAATCCCAGGTGCGGTTGATGCCGAGGCGGAGCCCGACCGGATTGACTTTCTGACCCATTTAGGCGGTCTCCTCACGTTCGCGCACGATGACCCGAAGGTTCGAGAAGGGTTTCTCGATGCGCCCCACGCGCCCGCGGGCGCGCGCTTTCCATCGTTTCATGACCAGGCTACGGCCCACGGTGGCCTCCGACACGACCAAACGGTCGACGTCGAGCTGGTGGTTGTTTTCCGCGTTGGCAATCGCGCTTTCCAGGACCTTCTTGACCTCGATCGCGATGCGACGCTTGGAAAAGGTGAGCTGCGCCAGCGCCCGCTCGCACGGCAGACCGCGGATGCTTTCAGCCACCAGGTTCAGCTTGCGCGCGCTGGTCCGGATGTGCCGGGAATAGGCCATCGCTTCGTTGTCCTTGAGGGGACGTTCTGCTGAAGACTTACCCATGATTAGCCCCTCTTCGCCTTCTTGTCGGCAGCGTGGCCGTGATAGGTCCGGCTCGGCGAGAATTCGCCGAACTTGTGGCCGATCATTTCCTCGGTCACCAGGACGGGGATGAACTTCTGGCCGTTGTAGACGCCGAAATTCAGACCCACGAACTGGGGCAGAATGGTCGACCGGCGCGACCAGGTCTTGATCACCGAATTACGTCCGGACGCACGAGTTTCTTCTGCTTTCTTCAGCAGATAGCCGTCGACGAAAGGACCTTTCCAAACGGAACGTGACATCGATCGCTCCTTTACCGCTTCTTACGGACGTGACGCGACCGCATGATCAGCTTGTCCGTTTTCTTGTTGTTCCGGGTCTTCTTACCCTTCGTGGGCTTGCCCCACGGGGTCACCGGATGGCGGCCGCCCGAGGTGCGGCCTTCGCCGCCGCCATGCGGGTGGTCGATCGGGTTCATCGCAACACCGCGAACCGACGGGCGCTTGCCCAGCCAACGCTTACGCCCGGCCTTGCCGATCTTGGTGTTCTGCTGATCCGGGTTGGACACGGCACCGATGGTGGCCATGCACTCGCCACGGACCATGCGCAGTTCACCGGACGACAGGCGGATCTGGGCGTAGCCCTGGTCCTTACCGATGATCTGAGCGTAGGTACCGGCGGAGCGGGCCAACTGGCCGCCCTTGCCCTGCTTCATCTCCACGTTGTGGACGATGGTGCCGACCGGGATGTTCTTCATGGGCATGGCGTTACCCGGCTTGATGTCCGCATACTCGCCGGCGACGACCTTGTCGCCGGGGCGCACGCGCTGCGGCGCCAGGATGTAGGCGATCTCGCCGTCTTCGTACTTCACCAGGGCGATGAACGCCGTGCGGTTGGGATCGTATTCCAGCCGCTCGATGGTCGCCTCGACGTCGTACTTCTGACGCTTGAAGTCGATGACGCGGTAGCGCTGCTTGTGCCCGCCGCCAATCCGGCGCGCGGTGATGCGCCCCGTATTGTTGCGGCCGCCCTTCTTACGCAGGCCTTCGGTCAGCGTCTTTTCGGGCTTGCCCTTATAAAGATCGCTGCGGTCCACCAGAATAAGGCCCCGGCGGCCGGGCGTGGTCGGTTTAAATTGTGTCAGAGCCATTGGTCTCTGCCCTTTTTCTTCTCAAATCCCGTAGGGAACCCCGAAAGGCCCCTAGATACCCGTGGTCACGTCGATGGAGTTGCCTTCGGCCAGCGTAACGACGGCCTTCTTGGCATCGGCACGCTTGCCGGGACGACCGCGGAAACGTTTCGCTTTGCCCTTGGAGATCAGCGTGTTGACCGAAGTCACCTTCACCTTGAACAATTCTTCAACGGCGGCCTTAACTTCGAACTTGTCGGCGTCCATGGGCACGAAAAAGCTGACCTGATTGTGTTCGGCCATCAGGGTGGCTTTTTCGGTGATCACCGGACGGCGCAGGATTTCCATCATGCGCTCTTTCGAAATCGTCGCGTTGTTGGGGCTGTAGCGGCTCATTTCAAGCGCTCCGTCAGCTTGTCCACGCCGGCCTGGGTAATCACCAGGGTGTCGCGGCGCAGGATGTCGTAAACGTTGGCCCCGCCGGACGGCAGCACGTCGATGCCGATCAGGTTGGCGGCCGCCTTGGCGAAGTTCGTATCGACCTGTTCACCGTCGATGACCAGGGCGCGGCCCCAACCCAGCTTTTCCAGCTGCTTGGCCAGTTCGCTGGTCTTCGGCGCCTTCATGGCGGCGCTGTCGATGATGACCAGCTTGCCTTCCTTCTGCTTCGCGCTGATGGCCGACTTGAGGGCCAGGCGGCGAACCTTTTTCGGCAGGTCGTGGCTGTGATCGCGGACGACCGGGCCGAACACGATGCCGCCGCCGCGCATCTGGGTCACGTACTTGTTCCCCTGGCGGGCGCGGCCCGTTCCCTTCTGCTTGAAGGGCTTGGCACCCGTGCCGTTGATTTCGGAACGGCCCTTGGTCTTGTGGGTACCGGCACGGCGCTTGGCGAGCTGCCAATTGACCGTGCGCGCCATCAGATCGCCACGGACGTCGATCCCAAAGATCGCTTCGTCCAGGTCGATGTCGCCGACCTTCTTGTTGGCGAGCGAGATAATGTCCAGCTTCATCGCCCTTATTCCTTGCTCTCGCCGCCGGCGTCACCAGCCGGTGCGTCTTCGGCAACGGCCTTCTCAGCCGCGGCTTCGGCTTCCGCCTGGGCCTGTTGCTTCGCGATGTCCTCTTCGGACAGCGCCGCCGCTTCTTCGAACACGTCCTGATTCTCAGCCTCTTGGACGGCCGGATCACCCTTCAGCGCGGCCGGGAACGGCGCCCCTTCGGGCAGGCTCCTCTTCACCGCGTCGCTGACCAGCACAAAACCGCCCTTGGCGCCCGGCACGGCACCCCGCACCAGAATCAGACCCCGCGCCGCGTCGGTCGCGACGATCGGCAGATTCTGAACGGTGCAACGCTTGTTGCCCAGCTGGCCGGCCATCTTCTTGCCCTTGAACACGCGGCCCGGATCCTGACAGTGACCCGTGGAACCGTGCGAACGGTGCGAGATGGACACGCCGTGGGAGGCCCGCAGACCGCCGAAGCCGTGACGCTTCATGGCACCGGCGAAACCCTTACCGACCGAAGTGCCGACCACGTCGACCATCTGGCCGTTGATGAAATGGGCCGCCGACAGTTCCGCGCCGACGTCGATCAGGTTGTCTTCCGACACCCGGAACTCACGCAGCCGCTTGCCCGGCTCCACCTTGGCCTTCGCGTAATGTCCGCGCAGCGCCTTCGGCATGTTCTTCGGTTTACCCTTGCCCCAGGAAAGCTGAACCGCCGAATAGCCGTCCTTTTCCATCGTGCGCTGGGCCACGACATGCACGCTGTCCACCTTGAGGACGGTCACCGGCAGGTGCCGGCCATCTTCCTGGAAGACGCGGGTCATGCCCAATTTCTGTGCGATCAATCCGGTCCGCATCATCGTACCCTTTAGAGCTTGATCTCGACGTCGACGCCGGCCGCGAGGTCGAGCTTCATCAGCGCGTCCACGGTCTGCGGCGTCGGATCGACGATATCGAGCACCCGCTTATGGGTGCGGATTTCAAACTGTTCCCGGGACTTCTTGTCCACGTGCGGCGACCGCAGCACCGTGTACTTTTCGATCCGGGTCGGCAAAGGAATGGGGCCGCGCACCGAGGCGCCGGTCCGCTGGGCCGTATTGACGATCTCGCGCGCGGACTGGTCCAGCACACGATGGTCAAACGCCTTCAGCCGAATTCTTATGTTTTGTTGGTCCATGGCTCTTGCCCCAAAAGTTCGCCGGCCCCTTTCGAGGGGGGCCGGCTGAACGGTTACCCTATTCGATGATCTTGGAAACGACGCCGGCACCGACGGTGCGGCCGCCTTCGCGGATGGCGAAGCGCAGGCCTTCGTCCATGGCGATCGGCGCGATCAGATTGACGACCATCGAGATGTTGTCACCCG